>Ga0308166_1000005_pt1 | contig 841325 bp, 721 predicted proteins | sample PhyCR2_2_FD_202137 | JGI IMG/M metagenome (GOLD analysis project Ga0308166, IMG submission 202137) | Phyllosphere microbial communities from UC Gill Tract Community Farm, Albany, California, United States - DLSLCC.R2 | ecosystem: Host-associated > Plants > Phyllosphere > Unclassified | place...
ACATCCGTTAGCATCTGTTACCTGGAATAAGTAAGTGTCAGGCGCTAATCCTGCAAATACAGCTGAAGTCTGTTTTGGAACTGCAACAGGAGATAAAATCTCATATTGAAGTGTTCCAACTCCGTTGATCACATTGCTGATCGTAACTGTACTTGTCGTGTTTGCAGCAGGCGCACAATAAATCGGCGTACCTGTGATATCCATGTTCGTTGGAGGGTTCAAGGCTGGTACATCTACTCCATTTGGTAAAATGAAGATACATTCTTTAGCATCCTTAACGAAAACGTCAAATGTAATACCAGCAAACGTTTCATACGTATTTGTGCTGGTATATGTTGCTCCTCCATCAAAACTGTATAAGTATGGAGCTGTTCCATCTGCAGCAGTTACAGTAACAACTGCTTTTGTTGGAAGGTTTCCAGCCGCACAAACTAAATTAGCAGTAATTGCTGAAGTAGCTGTTAAAGCGGTTGGTTGTAATATTGTGATTGCTGAACTTGGGAAAATACAAGATTTAGCATCTCTTACGGTAATAATATATGAGTTACCAGCAGATAATCCTGTGAATACATTTGATGTTTGGAATGTTCCTCCGTCTAATTGGTATTCGTAAGGACCAACTCCTGAAGTAACATTTACTGTAATTGTTCCATCTGAACCACCATTACAGCTTACGTCAGTTTGCGTAGTTGTGAAAACAGTGTTTGGAAGAGGATCTAATGTAAATGTTTCAGTAGCTTGACAAGCTGTTGGCAGCTTAGCATCGCTTACTCTGAAAATGTAATTTCCTAGAACGCTTGTTGAAAGTACGTTTGTAGCCATAGTAGTATAGCTTCCTCCACCATTTGTAGAGTACTCATACGTATATGCAGTATTGTAACCACCAGTAGCCGTTAAAGTAATTTGGGCATTTGGAGTTGCTGTACAATCAAGTTCTTTCGTTAATGCCACGTTTAATAATAATTGTGGTTTAACTTCATAAGTAGTAGTAGCTGTACAGCCATTACCATCTTTTATAACTAAAGTATATATTCCAGAAGCATTAAATGTAAAGTTAGGGCTTGTTTGGAATGTACTACCGTTAACACTGTAAGTAGGTGCTCCCGCAACTGCAGGATCTACTGTTCCTGTAATTGTAATTGTAAATGGAGTACCATCGTAACAAATTTCTGCTGGTGCTGTAATTGTAGGATCTGCATCTCTGTCTAATGTAACTGGAGCCGCTTTAATACAACCGTAAGCATCTTTTACATAAGCCACGTAGTTTCCTGCATTTCTGTTAAATGTATTAGCAGAAGCCCATCCAGCAGTTGCTGCTGTAGGTACAGGATCTGTATCAGGTAATAATAAATAAGTATATGGAGCTGTTCCATCTTTTCCAATAGCTGTAATAATACCAGAGTTTGGATTACAGTTTGCATTTTTAGAAACCGAAGCTGTAACTGATAAATCAATAGCAGATTCTGTAATATTAAATGAATTAGTAGCAACACTACATCCTGCATTTGTTGCTCCTGCAGTTTCTCTAATTACTACTACGTAATTTCCGAAACTTAATGCCCCAAGGTTGTTGATTGCAAGATTACCATTAGCCGGAACAGTACCTGTTCCTGTAATACCAGTGCTAACTAAAGTGAAAGCATCATAGATTTCATAACTAATTGGTGTTGCAGTTGGGTATGTACTATTTACTGTGAATGAAACATTTCCATTATTACTTCCTCTACAAGTAATATTATTAGCTGTTAATCCTGTTACTGTTAATGTAGAGTTAGTTGGAATAGGGAATTCAGCTGTTTCATAGTAGTAACATCCTGTTCCGCCATCATGTACAATGAAAGTGTATTTAACTCCTGGTAATAAGTTAGGAATAGATGTTTTCTTACTTCCCACCGCATCTTCGTCATACCATGGAAGTGTTGTTGGTGCAGAATAAACCATTCCTGGACCTGTGTAAACTGCAAAGTGGAATGGACCAGGACCTGTAATGTTTGTTGAAGCAGCACCAATAGCTACAACTGCTGAACCTAATGAAGAACAATCAGCTGGCGGCGGTGTTACTGTTATATCTAAATCATCTGGCGGAGAAGCAACAAATACATTTTGTTCAATATTTGTACATCCGTTCGCGTCTGTAATGATGATTTGGTATAAACCAAAGTCAACTACTTCAAAAACAGCAGTAGAACCTGTTTGGTTTGTGATTTGTTTGTTATAACCATTAACACCTGTTACGTGGTACGTGTAATTTGGAGTACCTCCTGTAACAGAGTTAATTGTGATAGATCCTAAAGATACACCACCTGCACCACAAGTAATTGGAGTAACTGTTCTGCTTACTACAATTGGTGTAGGCTGTAAAATAGTAATGTTGAATGTATCTGTACATCCTTTCGCATCTGTAACTGTAACTACATAATCACCAGCTGCCAAACCAGATGTTTGAGAACCGTAATTAACTCCTGTAGTAGTGTTTAATACCGTGTATACGAATGGTGCCTGACCTTTTGTATTGTCAATAGTAATAGCGATTGCTGCAGTAGCATCACCATTACAGTTTATGTTTTGAGTTTGTGTAACTCCAGTAATTTCAGGTAATACTGGTGTAGTAACGATAACTGCAGATGATGTAGCTGTACATCCTCTTGAATCTGTTACTGTGAAAGTATATGAACCAGCTGTGCCAGTTGTGAATACATTTCCAGCAAATGTTCCTGTATTTGGAGAACTTGTATACGTAAATGGTCCGATTCCTCCTGCTGGTGTTAACGTAATTTGTGCATTAACTGGGGCAGAACATGTAATATCTTTATCTAAAACGGCATTTAATGTTAATGCATTGTTTACAATAACAACGTTACTGTTTGCTGTACATCCGTTACCATCTTTAATTCTAACTGTATAACTTCCAGGAGTCGTAATTACAAATGTATTACCTGCCTGGTAAGAAGCTCCTCCGTTAATACTATAGCTTAATGGCGCTACTAAACCAGCACCTGGTGTTGCTGTAATAGTGTAAGAACCTACACCAAAACATTGACCAGTAGCTGAAGCTGTAACTGTTGGAACTGGATCTCTTGTAATGGTTACATCAAGTTTGAATGTACAACCATTTGCATCGATTACGTAAACATCCCAGTTTAAGTTAACTGCTGGATCTAAGTTTGCTTTGTTGTTATTTGTATACGTTCCCGCTGGTGCACCATCTTGTACAAATGAATATCTGTAAACTGGTGTTCCTCCTGCTGCTGTAACCGTTACTTCAGAAGTGCTTACGAAACAGTTAGCATTAACTGCTGTGTAAGTTGCCGATAGGGCAGCTGCTGGCTGGCCAATTGTAATAGAAGCATTCGCTGTACATCCTGTTACTTCATCAGTAATAACAATTGCATAAGTATTAGCTGTTAAATTAGATAATGTAACTGTAGCAGTATTTACTCCTGTAACAGCTGTTCCTCCGTTAACTGTATACGAATAAGTAGATCCAAAACCAGAAACATTTAATCTGATAGAACCTGTATTTCCTCCATTACATAATACATCACTTAATTTGCTAGCTGTAACTGTAATTGGTGTAACCGGATTAACCGTATAAGCTTCTGTATAATAACATCCATTAGCATCTGTAACTCTAAACATATAAGTTCCCGACGCTAAACCTGCGAAAGCATTAGAGGTTTGTTTAGGTACAATTACTGGTGATGGTGCAATTGTTTCATATTGTAATGCTCCAACTCCATTTGTTGCTGTTAAAGTAACAGTAGTTGTTGTAGCGGTACAAGTAACCGCAGGAGAAGCAAAAGTTAAGTCTGTTGGAGGGTTCAATCTTAATAAAGTTCCTGAACCTGTTACAGGACATCCTTTAGCATCTCTAACTGAGTATGTAAATGGCTGGTCAGCTCCGTTATCGTTTAATGTTAATACATTATTTGAGCTGAATGCGCTTCCGTTGAAGCTGTATTGATAAGGTGCAGTACCTGTTCCAGCAGTCACGTTGATTGTAACTGTTCCTGCTACTTTACCGTTTGCTGCATTACAAGAGAATGGAACTGTTGTAATGGTAGCTGCTAAAGTAACTGGCTGTGTAATGGTAACTGCTACTGATCCCTGGCATCCTTTACTGTCTCTTACATAGAAAGTATAAGAACCTGCTGCTAATCCTGTAAATGCTGGATTAGTTGTGAATCCTGTTGATGCATTATTGCTGTATGTAAATCCGCCTGATCCACCTGCACCTGTTAAAGTAACAGATCCGTCAGAAGCACCATTACAGCTTGCGTTTGTTTGAACTGCTGTAACAGTAGGATTTGTAATTGGATCAACTGTAACAACAGCTGTTTTTTGACATCCGTTAGCATCTGTAACTACAAACGTATAAGTATCTGCATTTGCAGGAGTAACTGAGTATGTAAATGTTGGACCTGAAATTGGAGCACTTGCTGTACTTGGTGTTCCTGATCCTTTTTGTACTGTGTATGTGAATTGAGATCTTCCTCCGCCAATTGTAACTGTAATAGTTGCGTTTGGTGTAGCGGTACAATCTAACTCTTTAGTAACTGTACCAGTTGCTGTTAATTGAGGGTAAACAGTTGTTGCTGCTGGAGCAGATGCAATACAACCATTTGCGTCTTTAACGTATACTGTATATGATCCTGCTGGAACTGTAAATGTATTGCTTGTCTGGAATGCTCCAGTTGGACCAGCGATTCCGTACGTTAATGGAGCTAGACCTGTTGCTGTTGCCGTGATTGTAAATCCGCTTCCAGAAGCTGTACATTGATTGTTTACGGTTACGTTTGTAACTGCTGGCATAGCATCCATAATTACTGTAACTGTAGATTTTACTGTACATCCGTTAGCATCTTTAACATATACATCCCAAACCATGTTAGCTCCAGAATTAGTATCTACTGTTAAAATAGCACTATTTGTGTAAGGAGATGATGGAACTGTTGACGGGCTTATAGCATAAGCATAAGTATAGTTAGGTGTACCGCCTGTTGCAGTAACCGTAATTTGTGAATTGTCGTTGTTACAGTTAGCATTAGTTGCGACAGCAGATGTAATGGCTAAGTTAGCCGCTGGCTGACCAATAACGATACTTGCAGAATTAGTACAACCTGTTGCTGTATCTGTTACCTGAACCGTGTATGTTCCTGCTGCAACATTAGATAATGTTAATGTATTTCCTGATTTAGTAAGTGTACCTGAACCTAATGTTCCTGCTGTTAATGTAAATGTATAAGCACCTACAGTAGCATTTCCAGAAACTGTATACGTTCCAGATCCTGTAGAACCTCCTCTACAAAGAACGTCACTTGTTTTATTACCTGTAACAGAAATAGGAGTTACTGGGCTTACTACAAAAGCTTCTGTATAATAACATCCGTTTGCATCTGTTACCCTGAAAGTATACGATCCAGGAGCAAGACCTGCAAATGAATTAGAAGTTTGTTTTGCAATAATAACTGGAGATGGAGCAATTGTTTCATATCTCAATGTTCCCACTCCATTTGTTGCTGTTAAAGTAACAGTAGTTGTTGTAGCGGTACAAGTAACCGCAGGAGAAGCAAAAGTTAAGTCTGTTGGAGGGTTCAATCTTAGTAAAGTTCCTGAACCTGTTACAGGACATCCTTTAGCATCTCTAACTGAGTATGTAAATGGCTGGTCAGCTCCGTTATCGTTTAATGTTAATAAATTGTTTGAGCTGAATGCGCTTCCATTGAAGCTGTATTCGTAAGGTGCTGTACCAGTTCCAGCAGTCACGTTGATTGTAACTGTTCCTGCTACTTTACCGTTTGCAGCATTACAAGAGAATGGAACTGTTGCAATTGTTGCTGCTAAAGTACTTGGCTGTGTAATGGTAACTGCTACGGATCCCTGGCATCCTTTACTGTCTCGTACATAGAAAGTATAAGAACCTGCTGCTAATCCTGTAAATGTTGGATTAGTTGTGAATCCTGTTGATGCATTGTTGCTGTATGTAAATCCGCCTGATCCGCCTGCACCTGTTAAAGTAACAGATCCGTCAGAAGCACCATTACAGCTTGCGTTTGTTTGAACTGCTGTAACAGTAGGATTTGAAATAGGATCAACTTTCGTTACTACTGTACTTTGACATCCGTTAGCATCTCTAACTACGAAAGTATAAGTATCTGCATTTGCAGGAGTAACTGAATATGTAAATGTTGGACCTGAAATTGGGGCGCTTGATGCACTTGGAGTTCCTGATCCTTTTTGTACTGTGTATGTAAATTGAGATCTTCCTCCCCCAATAGTAACTGTAATAGTTGCATTTGGTGTAGCGGTACAATCTAATTCTTTAGTAACTACACCTACAGTAGTTAATTGTGGATAAATAGTAAGTGCTGTTGCTGTAGTAGCTGTACAACCATTTCTGTCTTTTACTGTTACTGTATAAGTACCAGCCGCAACGTTAAATGTATTTCCGGTTTGGAAAGAAGTACCATCAATACTGTATGTTAATGGCGCTAATCCAGTTCCTGTTGCAGTAATTGTAAATGAGTTTCCAGAAGCTGTACACTGATTTCCGTTTGTTGCTGTTACCGTTGGAAGGTTATCTGCTGCAACAGTAACGGCATTTCTTGTAATACATCCATTAGTGTCTTTTACATATACGTCCCAAACTAAATCTGCACCAGAATTAGTATCAACTGTAACTACATTACTTGCTGCGTAAACAGTTGGAGCTGCAGCACCTGATCTTACTGCTGCGTAAGTATAATTTGGTGTTCCACCTGCAGCCGTAACGGTAATTTGTGAATTATCATTGTTACAATTTACATTGCTTGCAGCAGCTGTAAATGTTAAAGCATTTGCAGGTTCTGCGATTACAATGCTTGCATTAGCAGTACAACCTGTTGCATTATCGGTTACACGAACTGTATATGTACCAGCAACCACATTTGATAATGTTAACGTGTTTCCTGATTTAGTAAGTGTACCTGAACCTAATGTTCCTGCTGTTAATGTAAATGTGTAAGCACCTACAGTAGCATTTCCAGAAACTGTGTAAGTACCAGATCCTGTAGCTCCTCCTTTACATAGAGCATCGCTTGTTTTGTTTCCAACAACAGCGATTGGAGTTACTGGAGTAATAGTGTAAGGTTTGTCAAAATAACATCCGTTTGCATCAGTAACTCTAAAGTTATAAGTTCCTGCAGCTAATCCTGGGAATACTCCTGTTGTATTAGAAGCAGCAGATGCAGCTGGTGATGTAATTGAATATGTTAATGTTCCTACTCCATTTGTTGCAGTTGCTGTAACTGTCGTAGTTGTTGCTGTACAAGTTACTGCATTTGAACTGAATGAAATATCAGTAGGAGGATTTAATCTGTTTATTGTAATAGTTTGAACAGGAGTTTTACAACCTTGAGCATCGCTTACTACATAAGAAATAGTTTGATTTGTGCCGTTATCTGTAACAGATAATGTACGTGTGCTTGAGAAAGTTGTACCACCATCAAAACTATATTGATATGGAGCTGTTCCTGTTGTTGGAACGGCAATTGTTACAGTCGCTGCTTGTTTTACATTTGATGCATTACAAGAAAATGCTGTCGCAGATGCAGTGGCTGTTAAGGTTGTTGGTTCAGCAATAGTAATGCTTCCAACAGCAGAGGTACAACCATTACTATCCATAACTCGGAAGTTATACGTTCCTGCTGCTAAACCTGTATAATTTGATTGTGTTGTATAAGTCGTTGGAACAGGAGTTGTTGTACTTCTGTAGAACAAGTAAGTATAAGAACCTGATCCACCAGCTCCTACTAATTGTACAGAACCTGTTGAAGCACCGTTACAAGTTGCATCAACCTTAGTTGCTGTTACAGTAGGGTTTGTAAGAGGGCTGATTATAGCACTTGTTGTGGTAATACATCCTTTAGAATCTGTAATTTCAAAAGTATAAGTTGCTGCTGTTGTTGCAGTGTACACAAATGAATTACCCGTTACATTGATTGAAGAACCATAAGCTGCACTATTTCTTCTCACTTTATAAGTAAAAGCACTTGTGCCTCCTGTAATAGAAACTGTAATAGTAGCATTTGGAGATGTTGTACAATCTAATGTTTTAGAGATAGTGGCACTTCCTTGCAACTGTGGTGCAATAACAATATTACTGATAGCAGCCGTACAGTTATTACTATCTGTTACTAAGATGTTATGCGTACCAGGACCAACATTTGTAAATGTGTTAGAAGTCTGAGCTGCAGCACCATCTAAACTATACGTTAAAGTTCCAGTTCCAGTAGCCGTTACTACAAGTGTTGCTTGATTTACGGTATCGTAACATAAATCAGAGCTTGCAGCTAACGAAGCTGTTGGAGCATTTGGAGAGGTAATATTAACCGTTGCTGAAGCTGGAGATGAACAAGAGTTAGCATCTCTAACTACTATTCTATACGTTCCAGAAGGAATATTGGTAAATACATTCGACGTTTGGAATGGTACTACAACTGTAGTTCCATTATTTTGTCTTAACTCATATTGATAACTAGGCGTTCCTCCTGTTACTGTCGCCGTAATAGAAGCTCCATTTGTACAAGTTGGCTGAGATGTAACCTGAGCTGTAACCGCTAAAGCAGCTGGTGCTGTAATAGGTTGAGAGAATGGGAAGCTACAAGTCGATGCGCTATTGTTATAACGGATTTGAATTGCGTATGTTTGGCTTGTTAATCCTGTTATTGTTACAGGAGATACTTTAGAGTTTATCCAAGTAGTTCCATTGTTGATAGAATAATCAAATCCGTATGGAAGATTAAAGTTTTGTGCCGCAATAGTAATTTCTCCATTATTTCCACCATTACAAGTAACATTTTTAACTCCTGTTATAGAAGCTGAAAATGCTTTATTGCTGTCAATAACAATTGGGAAATCTTTTTGGCTGATACATGATTTTGGAATCTGACGTACCCAGATATCATCAATTACGATATCATTTCCACCATATTGAACACTTCCAGAACGAATTCTAAAGGTTAAATTCGTATTGTTTCCTGGGTTTAATGAAATATTAATTGGAACCCATTTTGTTCTGTTTGGATCATTTGCTGCTTCAGCAATTTTACCAGTATCTTCTGTAGCCACTACAGTACCAGCGCTATTCACTAACTCAAATCGTACGATAGGAGCTGCTCCATTTACACCAGTATTTAATAAGTTACCTACGTATAAAGAAACCATTACCGGTTGATTTGGAATAACATCGATAATTGGTTTACTGTATAAAACTCCGTAAGGTCCTGCCGCAGCTCCAATATTTACTAATAAATATCTTCCATTTGCATCCCCAACACCTGCTAAATTGTTAGGATTTGTAGTGTGGTCTTTAAAATGAAACCATGCTCCTGAGTTATTACTATTAGGATCATCACCTCTCCAGAAGAAACTTGTTACTGAATATTGGTTATCCTCTACAGAACGAGTTGGTGTTCCATTTAAAGAACAAGTATAAGGAGGGTTAACTCTTTGATCGTTGAAACAGTATGCAGACGCAATACCAGGAGTTGTTGTAGTTCCTCCTGACCCGAAATCTTCAATTAATAAATTACTGTATGTTGGAACAGAAACTAAATTATATTTTACGCTTACTGTATGAGATCCCGAAGGAACATTTAGAAAAACGTTAGGAGGTGTATTTGTATTTAATACATTATCAAGGTAATACTCATAAGTATAATTTGCTCCTCCGTTATTGGTTACTGTTACAGTACTTGTTGCAGTACCGTTACAGTTGTAAACTGGTGCACCCACTGCAATTGTAGGATCTGCTGGTTTTGGATCTAAAACCACACCTGGCATTGCAAACGTACAACCTTTAGAGTCTCTTACATAAAGCGTGTAAGTTCCTGGAGCAACATAAGCTTCATTTGAAGTTCCATAAGATGTACCTCCATTGAAGCTATAGGTATAAGGAGGTGTTCCTCCTTGAGGATTTGTAATACGAACTTTACCATATCCGTTTCCTGAAGGGTCGCAACCTGCTAATTCAGAAACACCCGCTGATGCCGATAAAGCATTTGCAGGAGCATCGATTACAAGTGCAACAGCAGGATCAGTACAAGTTGTTCCTGAAAGTGTATAGCGCACCACAACATTATAAGTACCTCCTGTAAGGTTAGGGAATACAGGATTACTGCTGAATGTTGCGCCATTATCTATACTGTATTGTAAAGTGTATCCGTTAGCATTAGTAACGTTAACACTAATTTGAGCCGTTTCACCATTACAGTTGATTTCTGTTTTTGAAATCGTGTAAACTGGTTTTGGATTAGCTGTAACTGTAATAGATGTAGTTGTACTACAGTTGTTCGCATCTACAACTAAAATATTAAATGTACCTGGAGCCGTTACCTCAATTTCATTTGATAATTGGAATGTTGTTGATCCGTTTATGAAATGATAATATGGTGCAGTTCCTCCTGTTGTTGTAACAACAATTTTTCCATTGCTGCATGATGTTAACGGTACTGTTAAAGCAGCCGTAGCATTCAATGCTGCTGGAACTGGGTTAATAGTAACATTTACAGATTTGTCACAAGTAGGTGCAGGTGCTCCACCTACAGCGCCATTCGTAACTCTTACTCGGTAAGTTCCCGGATCTAAATTTGCAAATGTATAATCTGCATTAGCAGTTGGTCCAAAGCTGTTCACTAAAGTACCACCGCTGTTGTAGATATAATAGTAGTATTGTGGATCAATATTTTCTGCTCCAACTTTAATCGTTCCTTTTTGTCCATTACATAAAGGCTGAGTTACTACAGTACTGATATTTAAACTTCTATCTCTAATTAAAATACTAGGAACAGTAAAAATACAAGGATTAGTAGTTACACCCACTTGTCTGATATGAACTGTATACGAATTTGGAGTATTGATCGTAAAGGTATTACTAGACTGGTAAGCTCCAATCGTTCCGTTTGGATCTGTACTGATCGCATATTCATATCCAGCAGGAACACCTCCAATGGTAATACTTCCCGGAGTACCGCAAGTAATATCTTTATGCGTTTCGGTTGGAGTTAATGCGTTTGTATACACATTAAAGTAAAAACGGTTGAAACATCCTCCCGTATAATTTAATGTCAAACGGAACTGCCCTGCAATATTGGCATTGTAACTAGGTCCGCTTGCTACCTGAGTCCAAGTACAAGATGTATTTTCATTGGCACAATTTTGATTTGTAACCGCAGCACAACTTCCCTCGTTTAATTTTTCCCAGATAATACTTGAAGCGTCAGAAATACTAGTTGTAATTTGTCTTGATGCATTACCGCCGCATAAGAAAATATTCGGCAGTTTTTTACCATCATTAGGACAAGTTACTACTTGATCTGCAAAAGGTATTACAGGATTTTGTGTTGTTGCTCCAAATCGAGATACAACGAACTCCTGAGAAATTGATCTACAAGGTGCTGCCGCAAGGTTATACACATAATAAGTACCAGGATCTTTAACTGTAATGGTTTGTCCGCTTCCTATTTGCTGTGTACGTGCCTCATCGCTATACCAAGTATAGTTAGTATATCCGTTAGCTGCCGTTAAATTGATAGTTTCACCACATAACGTAACGTTTTCAGAAAATTTACAGCCGTCAATTCCAACCAAAAAGTTTGTTGCCTTAGGAACTAAGATACATCCTGTATTCGTGTTAACACTCGGGTCATCAGAAATTGTAAAAGTAGTATTCTGTGTTCCTTTATAAGTAGCATAAGCCGAGTTGTCAATACTGTTAGAACAAGCTTCGCTTAACATATGACAATCCGGAACTACCTGAACTTTGAAACTGATTACTTTTTCAGGGTCACCCACTTTAACAACATTGTTATTTACTGCAAAAACAATATTTCTTGTAGTAGCATTATAACTCTGAACCGTTACACCTGATGGAAGTGAAACAATATCGGCAGGATAATTAAAAATAATATTAATAGGCAGCTGATCTCTAATTGTAAATGAAGTAGCGTTATCATTACCTGTGTTTCTGAAACCAATTTCATAATTAAGCGTCTGGCCCATTGTTACGTTCTGTCCGCCAATGTTTGCTCCAGCCGCATTTTTTACAATTTTCGTTAAAACAATTTTAGGCTCAATAATCTCAACGTTGAATGCATTGAAAAATAATCCGTAACCGTCACCACTTGTGGTAAGTTTTAATTGTGCCGAAGTATCGTTATTCTTTATAACACTACCACCGGGGTATGCTGCAGTCGCTGGATTGGGTACATTTAGAATACCGGCTTCAAAGCCAAGCGTGTTACCACTGGCAGGATTTCGGGCAGTGTATGGACCGTTTGTATCGTTAATAGTACTATTAAAGAAGTTATTAACCGGACGTTCTGCTGTAGAAATATCAGTATTATTAATAGAATATTTATCACCCGTTAAGTTAACGTCACCCTCTAGAGCCGCAAAAGCTAATTTTGCTTTTACAGAACCGGTTGGAATCGTTTTAAATCCCGAAATATCATACGTTACTGGTCCGCTTGAAGCCTGAATCCATCTGAAACCATCAAAAGAAGTAATATATTTAGCAGAAGATTTTGGATCTTCATAAACCACAAATAAATTCCATCCTGCTGAGAAACCACCATTTATCTGTCCTCTACCTGAAATAATATTCGCAACGGTATAAGTACCTTCTGGATTTGCCAATGCTTGAACTAATGCTGTAGCATCATAATAATAAGCATACGGCATTTGATCCCCATTTGAAGTAGATGGGTAATAATCATAAATTAATTGTCCAGTAATATCAGTATAAGCAGTCTGATTAGGTAATTTAATTTTAATAGAACCTAAATTGTTTCGATTTACTGTTCCGTTATTTACGGCTCCCTGGCTGTATATACCCGCCCAATAAAGTCCCGCATAAACAATTTTATAACACTCCCTGCTTGTTTGAGGAACAGCTAAATTAGCCGAGCTTGAGCTGAATGTAGTATTATCATTATCGATATCAATATATTGCATATTAAGATCGTTGTTATTCTGGCTCGTAGAATTAAAAGCGTTATTTGGGCGCTCATTATTCCTAACATCTCTATTCAAAATATTATTACCAATCAAAAGCATATCACCTTTTAAACTCGTATCGAAACGAGGGGTGAAATTTTTCTGAGAGAACATAACAAAACTTTGAATACAAAGTAATACAGCTAAAACTAATTTTAAAGTAGTAGGTTTCTTCATGTTTCTATGGTTTCGGTTTAACGGCTGTTTCTTAAAGGGGCATTTAAGAAACAGCATATAATCTTTATTTAAAATTTACTTTATTGTTCCTATTCTTTTTTCAAAGAAGTCTAGATCTATATAATTCTTTACTAATTTTCAACTTTTACGATAGCCATTTTCCCGTTATATGGCTTAGTCCCTTTCGATTCTAATGCTTTCGTTGCTTCTTGTAAACCATCAAATTTTTCATAATAGATGTAATATTTACTTGTCGTCACATTATAGAAGAAATTAATATCTGTCAATCCGGCTTGTACCGCTTTGGTTAGGAATTGATCTCTCTTCTCAACACTATTGTGTACTGCAAGAATCATATAATAACCATTTTCAGAATTTTTAATATTCTTAATGATCTGCATATTTGACTGATCTTCTCCAAAATCAAAGTCGCTTGCTGTTAATGGCGTACTGCTGACTTTTGTTGTTTCCTTAATACGCTTAAGAGCTGCTAGATCCTGTGCATATCTTCCTTGATCATTTTCATAAGCCGCACGTTTAATTCTACGTTTTTTCTCGATTTCAGTTTCAGCTTTGATACGTTCTAAATCTGCTAATAAAGCTGCACCATCCTGCTCCATTTTCAATTGAGCTGCTTTTAACTGATTGATCTTTTCAAGATACGTTTTGTTTAAAGCGTCGTTTTTATTTGGAACCTTTTTAAGCCTTTCATTATATAAATTTGTCAGCTTCGCAATCTCTTCTTTTTGTGCTCTGCTGGCATCTGCCAATTGTAATTTTAAAGCTTCGATCTGGCTATTTTCAGCCGCTACACTCTTGAACGGTTTTGGCTCTCTGTAAATACCTTTTTCACTTAAATCGTTCTCTTCTTTTAAGTCGTTCAAGTCTTTTTGTTTATTCGCTACAGTGGCATTGAATTGTGCTAATAAATCACTTTGCGTTTTACTTGAACTTTCTATAGACTGAGTTAAACTTTCGATTGCTTTAGCAGTTTCGTCTTTCGCTGCCGCTGCTGCTCTTGCTGCTGCCGCTTCTGCATCGGCCTTAGCTTTTGCATCCGCTGCTAATTTTGCCTGACGTGCTTCTTCTGCTTCTTTTAGTTTTCTAGACTCTTCTTCTGCTCTTAATTTTTCTGTTGCTTCTGCATCTGCTTTCGCTTTTGCGTCGGCTAATAATTTAGCTTGAGCGGCTTCCATATCTGCTTTTGCTTTCGCATCAGCTGCTAATTTCGCCTGACGTGCTTCTTCTGCTTTTGCCTCTGCATCTGCCTTAGCTTTTGCATCAGCTGCTAACTTAGCTAAACGAGCTTCTTCGGCTGCTTTGGCTTTTGCTTCAGCATCTGCCTTCGCTTTTGCATCGGCGGCTAATTTCGCTTGACGAGCCTCTTCATCGGCTTTTGCTTTTGCTTCAGCAGCTTGTTTCGCTTGAAGCGCTTCTGCATCTGCTTTTGCCTTTGCATCAGCTGCCAACTTAGCTTGAAGTGCTTCAGCATCTGCTTTTGCTTTTGCATCAGCTGCTAATTTCGCTTGACGAGCTTCTTCGTCGGCTTTTGCTTTAGCTTCTGCTGCTTGTTTCGCTTGAAGTGCTTCTGCATCGGCCTTAGCTTTTGCATCTGCTGCCAACTTAGCTTGTAATGCTTCTGCATCTGCTTTTGCTTTAGCTTCCGTTGCTTGTTTTGCCTGAAGAGCTTCTGCGTCGGCCTTAGCTTTTGCATCTGCCGCCAACTTAGCTTGTAATGCTTCTGCATCCGCTTTTGCTTTTGCATCTGCTGCTAATTTCGCTTGACGAGCTTCTTCATCGGCTTTTGCTTTAGCTTCCGCTGCTTGTTTTGCCTGAAGTGTTTCTGCATCGGCCTTAGCTTTTGCATCTGCTGCCAACTTAGCTTGAAGTGCTTCTGCATCTGCTTTTGCTTTTGCATCAGCCGCTAATTTCGCTTGACGTGCTTCTTCTGCTTCTCTTAACTTTTGAGCTTCAGCCTCTGCTTGCGCTTTTGCAGTAGCTTCTGCATCGGCCTTAACTTTAGCATCAGCAAGTAATTTTGCTTGTAATGCTTCCATATCGGCTTTTGCTTTTGCATCGGCTGCTAATTTCGCCTGACGTGCTTCTTCATCTGCTTTCAATTTAGCTTCCGCTGCTTGTTTTGCCTGAAGTGCTTCTGCATCGGCCTTAGCTTTTGCGTCCGCTGCCAACTTAGCTTGTAATGCTTCTGCATCGGCTTTTGCTTTTGCATCGGCTGCTAATTTCGCTTGACGTGCTTCTTCATCTGCTTTCACTTTAGCTTCCGCTGCTTGTTTTGCCTGAAGTGCTTCTGCGTCTGCTTTAGCTTTTGCGTCCGCTGCCAACTTAGCTTGTAATGCTTCTGCATCGGCTTTTGCTTTTGCTTCAGCTGCTTGTTTTGCTTGAAGTGCTTCTGCATCGGCCTTAGCTTTTGCATCGGCTGCTAATTTCGCCTGACGTGCTTCTTCATCTGCTTTCAATTTAGCTTCCGCTGCTTGTTTTGCCTGAAGTGCTTCTGCGTCTGCCTTAGCTTTTGCATCCGCTGCCAACTTAGCTTGTAATGCTTCTGCATCTGCTTTTGCTTTTGCATCGGCTGCTAATTTCGCCTGACGTGCTTCTTCATCTGCTTTCAATTTAGCTTCCGCTGCTTGTTTTGCTTGAAGAGCTTCTGCGTCTGCCTTAGCTTTTGCATCGGCTGCTAATTTTGCTTGAAGTGCTTCTGCATCAGCCTTAGCTTTAGCTTCTGCGTCAAGTTTAGCCTGAGCTTCCGCTGCGGCTTTGGCTTTCGCTTCTTCAGCTTGTTTTATTTTCTGTGCTTCTGCATCTGCTTTTGCTTTTGCTTCAGCTGCTATTATTGCTTGTCTTGCTTCTGCATCTGCTTTCGCTTTTGCATCAGCTGCTAATTTTTCTTTTAGTGCTGCTTCTTCAGCCGCTTTTGCTTTTAGATCTGCTGCTGCTTTGGCTTTATTTGCCGCATCAATAGCCGTTTTGGTTTTAGCTTCAGATGCTGCTTTGGCTTTCGCTTCTGCTGCTAGCCTTGCCTGAAGTGCGTCTGAATCTGCTTTTGCTTTTGCATCAGCTGCAAGTATTGATTCTAAATCAGCTGCTTCAGCTTTTGCTTTTGCATCAGCTTTACGTTTAGCTTCTGCTGCTTCGGCTTTTGCTTGTGTATCAGCTATTAATTTTGCTCGTGCTGCTTCTGCGTTTGCTTTTACTTTTTCTGCTGCTGCTACTCTTGCTTGTCTTGCTGCTTCAGCATCGGCTTTTGCTTTTTCTGCTGCTGCCAATCTCACTTTAGCTGCTGCTTCAGCATTTGCTCTTGCTTTTTCTATGGCAAGTTGTGCTGCTGTTTTTTGTTGTGTTGGCGCTGCTGCGTTCGTTGCTGCTGCTTTTGCTTTTGCCGCTTCTGCATCTGTTTTTGCTTTTTCAGCTGCAGCTAATTTTGCTTGTAACGTTTCGGCATCGGCCTTAGCTTTTGCATCAGCTGCTAATTTTAATTTTAATGCTTCTGCATCAGCTTCAGATTTGTCTGCTGCTAATTGTTCTTTTGTTTTTTGTGCTGCTGCCTGTGCTCTTGCTGCTGCGGCTGCATCAACTTTGGCTCTGTTATCAGCGGCTAATTTCAATCTTCTTTCTTCTGCATCAGCTCTTGCTTTATCAGCAGCTAACTGCGCTTGTGTTTTTTGTGCCGCTGCTTGTGCTTTGTTTGCTTCTGCTAACTGAGCTCTTGCTGCTGCGGCTGCATCTGCTTTTGTTTTCGCTTCTGCTGCTAATCGTATTTTGTTTGCTTCAGCATCAGCTTTGGCTTTATTGTCTGCTTCCAATTTAGCTAGTGCTTTAGCTTCGGCATCTGCTTTAGCTTTATTATCTGCATCAAGTTTTGCTTTTGCTTTAGCTTCCGCATCTGCTTTGGCTTTATTGTCTGCTAATAATTTTGCTTCAGCTTTTGCTTTTGCTGCGGCTTCTGCATCTGCCTTTGCTTTTTCTGCTGCCGCAAGTCGTATTTGTTTTGCTTCGGCATCGGCTTTTGCTTTTGCTTCTGCAGCTAATTTTTGTTTCTCAGCAACTTCTGCTCTGTTTACCGGCTCGGCAGATGCTACATCTTTAGCTAATACCGTTTTTGATTTAGGCTTTGACGGATCGATTAAAGCACCTTCTTCGTCATCACCATAATAGTAATTTCTATTTTTGAATTTATACGCTATGGCAAACTCGTGAGAAGGTCCCATATTGGTAAAATTTCCCATTCCTCTTTCATAGTTATATTCAATGGCAATACTTGGTGAAATATTCACACCCAAACCTGCCGAAATTCCATACAGCGTGTTATATCCTGCTTGTGCCCAAACTCCTTGTTTAAGGGAAAGCATACCAAGACCAGAAATAACGGTTTTGTCTTTTTTAAGTTCTGTTTTTACAATTCCTGAAAATTTACTTTGCTCAAAAAATCCATAGCTGTCTATATAACCTGTATACATTGCATGAAGTTCTATTGCTCTTTCAGGATCTTCTTTAACCACTCCAGAACCGAAATTATAAAGAACTAAATTATTGATCGATAATCCGAAATCCATGAAAGCAGTTCCATAATTGATCCCAGGATTTACGGTAAGCAGCATATTTGAAGGATATTCTCCATTCAAAATATCTACGTCATCAGATATAATTTTTCCTTTATCTAAACCACTTTTATAAGCTCCAACATTTAATCCGAAGGTTAAATTGCTGTCTTGTTGTAAAACGACGTTATGTGCAAAATTGACTACTCCGCCAAAAACAGTCATTAGACCATAATTTTGCTGGAATAAGCCAAATGCAAAAGCTTCATTTTCTCTAAAACGACCCGAATAACCTGCTAAATAAGTCTGTGGCGCATTCTCAAACTGTACCCACTGTCTCTTGTTATAGAAACTTGCGTAAGGGTTTGATTCGCGAACAAAACTGAACGTTGGGTTAATTATATATCTATTGAACTTTAACGAATTTCTTATAGGTAACGAAAACGAAACAACTCCATTCTCATTTTTATCCTGAGAATAGAGTGTATTTGAAATACTGTAAAATAAAGTGATGAATAGTAAAATTTTCTTCATATTATTTAATTACAGTAATTGATCCTTTTTTTTCACCTGTGTCGGATTGAATGACATAGTAATAAACTGGATTGACATTTTTAAAATCTTTAATAAAAGAATTAAGTTCCGGATCGTAATTGCTCCCTACATCATCGAACATTACTTCACCATTTGAACTTAAAATTATAAGTTTAGTCGACGCTGTTTTATAAACATCTGGAATATTCCAATATGGATAATTACCGCTTAGCTTTACGATATTTGGTATTACTGTGGTTGTAGCATCTGCTTCAGAGGTTACTCTGAAAGTAAATTCTTTCGTAGCAATACAGCCTGATTCTTGTGAAATAACTACTTTATAAAGTCCTCTTACGCTTACTGCATAATTTGCGGTTGTGGCACCCTGAATAAGGATATTATTTAAATACCATTCAAATTTTGGAGTTGTTGCATCAGTGGTTACGGATACGTTTAACGTTTCACCTTCTTTTAACTCATATTGGTCAGCCACATCAATACTGGCATTAAAACCATTACTCTGAAGATTGATACTTCCAGAAGAAACACATCCTCCAAAATCTACCTCAACTGTATAAACACCTGAGTCATTTGTTGAATAAGTACGGTTAACGGCACCTGTAATCAGCGTGCCGTCTTTGTACCATTTATAACTGTTTCCCGAAGTTGCTGTTAATACAGTTCCTGTACCATTTGAGCAAAAAGGATTTCCTAAACTTGAATTGATCGTTACCGCAGAACCGCCGTTTGAAGAAACAACCGTAACACGATTTGAACTTAAGTTCTCATCGTCGCAGCCACCATAATTAATTTGTGCATAATAAACTCCTGGTGCATTTGCCAATAACGTTGTACCACTTTGTCCTGCAATTAGCACATCATCTTTATACCATTTATAGGTTAAATTTGGATAGTTTGCAGGCGATGAAGGAATATCTCCAGGCGTTGGGTTGTACACAGAAAGGCTGACATTTCCACCAGTACACATAGTAGCTGTTGACTCTTTATCATTTATAAAAAAGTTTTCGGCATATGTTCTGTAAAAAGCAGGAAACGTAGTTTGGTTTTGCAAATTTCTAAACCTTTGGCTGTATACCGGAGTTGCTGTGTTGCTTTTTACACGAATACTGTATGTATCAGATCCTTTTAAATCTGTTGGAATAGCAAATTTTATGGTTTGCTGCTGAGTAGCAGGATCGTCAACAAAAGAAAGTTTAGTGGTTGCAGTAGGAGTTGTAAAACTCCCATTTTCGTCTGAAAGTTCTATTTCAAAAGTAGTTCCTGCAGGAAAATTTAAATAACTAAACGTAGCATTATATTCGTTAAAAGGCTGTCCATTAACAATTAATCCGGCACAGATCCTGTCAAAAGGAAGCTGCTGGCCAACTAGTGTTGCTGTTTGAGCATAAGAATTCGATTTAGTACATAACAGTATACTAAACAGAAATAAAACTTTAAAAAAAGATAAAGTAGTTTTTCGAATCATATAGTACGAGTTCTTGCTAAGTCTATACGCTCAAAAAACAAGATATCAATGAATGTTTCAGAAAAGTCATATTTATAGTTCTCAATAATATCTTTTGCAAGAATTGAGGTAGAACTAATAAACGTGTTTTCTTCGCATTCTTCAGATGTAGATGAACTCTTTTCAGCTGCCACAGTAAGGCTGTCCTTGGGGATGGACAGCCCTACCATAAACTGATTAGAATTATCTAATTTGACGCTGTTTTTAACAGCTAATTCGTTGTTTTGATTCACTACAACAGTCGAAGTCATTTCGCAGCCAGAAACAGTAGGTTTTTCTGTGTTTTGTGCGTACAGACTAATCGAAAGAGGAGCAACCAAAAATATTATAGGTAACAAATATTTTTTTGTAGATAGAGCCATTATGTTTTGATCTTTATTTGGTCCTAGTAAGACGATACATAAATTGTGTCTGGGGACTTAATTAATAAAATTTACGCTTGGAAATAAAAATCGAAATCTTTTTATCTATTATTTTCCGCTTGATGCTGTAATTTTTCCTAATTGAAGTCTGAAGTCAGGTCTTTTTGGATTGAAAATATCAATAAATGTCTCTTTGTTATCACTTTGTGAGTAAACGTTGAAGAATACACTATTACCGTACCAGCTTTCTAAATCTTCGTTGTTAGAATTGTATTCAGTAAAGATGTTTCCTTTACATAAGTTGAAATACATTTCCTCAAATTTGATTTTTTTAAGGTTGGCATCGTTAATTTCAGTTTTGCTGTCTAATAATACTGCAGGGTTAAATCCAGAGATTACACTTCTTTTCATTTCAAGAGAAGCATTTTCAGCTACATAAACAGCCTCTTTTACTAATCCTGCTTGAATATCAGCGTTGATGTTTTCACTGTCATTAACCATAGTAATGTTTGAAGCCACAACTAAAGTTTGTTTTTTTGTAAAATCGGTTTCGCTCTTTTTCTCGTATGATTTAACTTCCATACAACGAGATCCGTCTTTTGTACTAGAGAAGTAAGAAGATCTAACGGCTAAAGAGTTGAAAAAACGACATTGAACTCCTTGAGAGAATTTGTAGTCATCGTTGATTGATTTGTATGATACAAATTTTGTAGCGTTAACATCTCCACCTAAGAAACCAAATGAATCACCACCAGCGTAGCTTACCATAATGTTTTCTAAGATTGTTTTGTTACCAACACCAGCAAGAGTTAAACCGTTGAAAGTATCAACTCCTTTTACTTTTTTACCTGCAAACTCGATTCTAACAAATCTTAAGATACCAGAGTTAGAAGCAGCGTTATCTCCACCGTAAGTAGTAAGAGATGGATCAAGATCCATATTGTAAGATCCTACGTTACCGAATTTGTTAAGTGGTGCATCACCAAGAATTACAAGTCCACCCCAGTCACCCGCTTTTTTCTGGCTTCTGTTAGATGTAAATACGATTGGGTCTGTTTCTAAACCGTCAGCGATGATTTGAGCACCTTTAGTAACTACCAATGTTCCTTTTGTTTCGAAATCACCAATAATTAAAGTTCCTGGCTCAATTGTTAAAACTGCATTATTTGTTACATAAACATTCCCTTGAAGAACATAAATATTTCTCTTAAGCAATTTTGTGTTTACAGAAATGTTTCCAGCCAAAATTTGGTTTGGCTCTCCATACTCTACTTTGTTTGGCTTAAATTCTGTCCAGTTATTTAACCAGTTAGTATAGCCCATAATTCCTTTCTCTTGTTGAGCACTCATACTCGTAACTGTCAAAAGAACGCAGATCAATTGAGTAATTTTTTTCATGATAAAGGTGTGTATTAGGTTAATAATAAATTTGGGTATGCGTAAATGCAAAAACTCATCTCGAATTTTCTAATAAAATTTCAGAATAATCGAGAACGAGCTGATGTTTTATCTTTTCCAAAATGTTACATAAATTCAAATCCGATTTACGTAACTGGTTTAAAAAAGGTTTTATTTTTTTGAAAAAAATTACATTTCGTTCAATTCGTTGAACTCGTGTAAAGATTTTAATGTGTTTTCGTAAAATAAAATAGCTGCGATAAGGTTACCTTTATCTGAGTAAGGCATCATTTTTCTTTGGAACTCTACTGTAGTATCTAAGAATGTTGATGTACCAACTGCTTGGTTATCTAAAATTTTCTTGTGATCACCATCGTCCGGAATACCTAAGTCTGCCATAGTAACACCTGGTTTAGTAACCAAAGCAATGTAAGGGAGAGTTTTCACTAATACTTTAATTCGCTCAATGTACAATTCCAAAAGTTCCCCTTTTTGCATACCACTCAATTCTTTTTGATCATGGTATTTACGAATAAGAGCCGTTGTACTAATAATACTTCTTGGAGCGTTTTTTGCCTGAGCCGAAACAGCTGCAGTTGTCATGATAAAAAATGCACTAAATAAAATAATTTTCCCTTTCATAAATTCTTATTATATAATTGGTTGTTGATGCAAACAAAAATATAGAAATTAACTTAAATTGCAACTTTCTTCATTTTTTTTTTCAAAAAAAAAACTTAAAAAAACCTTAAAAATCAGTGTTATGTCGAGAAAATGTGCGTTTTAACGGGGTTTTTGTTAAATTTGTTAACAGCTAATACGTAAGATATTCTTTATGAAAAACAACAATCAGGTATAAATAAATAGTCAAAAAAAACTTACGTTTGACGATTTAGGCAAAAAAATATTAACAAAAAAGTCTTGATATCTGCTAGCACGAAGTACTTTATTAACAAAAATTGATTCAGGACACACAATTTTTTTAATGAAAAATCGTTGCCATTTTTCCTCTCAAAATATCCCCAATAATCTTTCCCACTAAAATTTTTGACTACATCATTTTCTGTTATCTTTGCTTCATGCAATTTTCTCAAATTTTAGGTCAGGATTACATCAAAAGTCACTTAATAAAAAGTGCTTCTTCCGGACGAATTCCTCATGCACAATTATTCATTGGACCTGAAGGAAGCGGAACTTTATCGACAGCAATCGCTTATGCGCAGTATATTTTGTGCGGCAATACAGGAAACGAAAACGAAAATGGTAACGAATCCTGTAATTTGAAATTTCAAAACATCTCGCATCCGGATCTTCATTTTATATACCCAACCGTTACTACCGAAGATGTAAAAACCAAACCCAAAAGTTTAGACTTTATTCAGGATTGGCGCACTTTTATTCAGGAAATGCCTTATGGAGGTTTATTTGACTGGTATAAAATTTTAGGCGTTCAAAACAAACAGGGAGAAATCAGGGTTGAAGATGCTCAGGAAGTTTTAAAATCTCTTTCGTTAAAATCCTATGAAGGCGGTTATAAAATCATGATTATCTGGATGGCCGATAAAATGAATATCGCCGCCTCAAATAAACTACTGAAACTTCTTGAAGAACCTTCAGACAAAACGATGTTTATCTTGATTTCTGAAAATGAGGAAGATATTATTCAAACCATACGCTCTCGTTGTCAAGTAATTCAGTTTAGCGCACTTCCCGAAAAAGTAATTGCCGAAGCTTTAGTGGCAAGAGAAAACATTGATTTGAATTATGCTAAAAAAATAGCACATCAGGCTCAGGGAAATTTCAATAAAGCGCTGCATCTCTTAAAGGAAGATGACTCTGAATTTCCATTTGAACAATGGTTTGTAAATTGGGTGCGTGCGGCATTTAGAGCAAAGGGAAATGCAGCCGCTATTCAAGATTTGATTTCGTGGAGTGAAGAAATCGCCTCATTAGGACGCGAAAGCCAGAAAAAATTCATTCAGTTTTGTATCGAAATGTTCAGGCAGGCACTTTTACTAAATTATGAAGCGCCAAGTTTGGTTTACATAGAGCCAAAAGTGGACAAATTTAAACTGGAAAATTTTGCGCCTTTCGTAAACGGAAATAATATTCATGAGATTTTTAAAGAACTTTCAGATGCTTTATACCACATTGAAAGAAACGGAAATGCCAAAATAATCCTCACGGATTTATCTATAAAACTGACTCGTTTAATTCATAAAAAATAATGCTAAAATGAATAATGCTGCCTCAATTTTAATGTTAGCTTTTCTAACCTTAACTTTTTTACAATCAGGGTATGAGAAGATTTTTTACTGGAAAGATAATGTTGCCTGGCTCAAAGAGCATTTTGCCCAAACCAAATTAAAAAACCAAGTTCCGCTTGCCTTATTTCACTTATTGGTAGTAGAATTAATTGCCGGAATTTTAAGTGCCGTTGGCATTATTCAGCTGTTGACAAACAGCGGACGCGAATATGGCTTTTACGGTGCAATATTTTCTTGTATTAGTTTGTTAATGATGCTTTTCGGACAACGATTAGCCAAAGATTACGATGGAGCGAGAACCATTGTTATATATTTTATTCCTGCCGTTATAGCAGTATACTGGCTGAATTAATTTATCAGCCGCAATTATTTTAAATTTCAAAAAAATGAATCCAAAAAATCCTTCAGAGTCCCTAACTATTTTAACAGATTTAGTTTTACCGAGCGAAACTAATCCTTTAAACAATCTTTTCGGAGGCGAATTATTAGCCCGAATGGATCGTGCCGCGAGTATTGCAGCCCGCAGACATTCACGCCGAATTGTAGTTACGGCTTCTGTAAATCACGTTGCTTTTAACAGAGCAATTTCTCTTGGAAGTGTTGTGACTGTCGAAGCTAAAGTTTCAAGATCATTTAAAAGTTCTATGGAAGTTTTTATAGACGTTTGGGTAGAAGACCGCGAATCTGGAAACAGAACAAAAGCCAACGAAGCTATTTATACATTTGTTGCCGTAGACGATACCGGAAGACCAGTTGAAGTACCGCCAATAGTACCGGAAACCGAACTTGAAATACAGCGTTTTGATGCCGCTTTACGTCGTAAACAGCTGAGTTTACTGCTTGCAGGCAAAATAAAACCTACCGATGCGACAGAATTAAAGGCGCTATTTTTGTAATGAAAATTGTGACAATTTGGAACAATCAAACTTCAAAAAAAGGACTAATTTTACAACTTCCAAGCCGAACCAAAATCAAGAAGTTATTTCCTTCTTTTGATTTTCATTTTGAGGGCTTAAAATAACAATTTAGATAATTTAAGAAAAGATGAGTGCAGACAAAGAAGCCAAATTAAAAGCGTTACAACTAACACTTGATAAACTTGACAAAACCTACGGAAAAGGAACCGTAATGAAAATGGGCGATAGAGCTATTGTAGAGGTAGAAACGATTTCTTCTGGCTCTCTTGGAGTAGATTTAGCTCTTGGTGTAAACGGTTACCCAAAAGGAAGAATTATTGAAATATACGGACCAGAATCTTCTGGTAAAACTACTTTAACCTTACATGCAATTGCTGAAGCTCAAAAAGCGGGTGGAATTGCTGCATTTATTGATGCTGAGCATGCTTTTGACAGAAATTATGCTGAAAAATTAAATGTTGATATCGAGAACTTAATTATCTCACAGCCAGACAACGGAGAGCAGGCACTTGAAATTGCTGAAAACTTAATCCGTTCTGGAGCAATTGATATTGTGGTAATTGACTCGGTTGCGGCATTGACACCAAAAAGTGAAATCGAAGGTGAAATGGGAGATTCTAAAATGGGTCTTCACGCACGTTTAATGTCACAGGCATTACGAAAACTTACTGGAACTATCAGCAAAACAAACTGTACGGTTTTCTTCATCAACCAGCTTCGTGAAAAAATTGGTGTAATGTTCGGAAATCCTGAAACTACAACTGGAGGTAATGCATTGAAATTCTACGCTTCCGTACGTTTAGATATTCGTCGTTCTGCTCAAATCAAAGACGGTGAAAACGTAATTGGAAACAGAACTAAAGTGAAAATCGTAAAAAACAAAGTAGCACCACCATTTAAAACTGCCGAATTTGATATCATGTACGGAGAAGGAGTTTCTAAAACAGGTGAAATCCTTGACTTAGCAGTTGAATTTGATATCGTTAAAAAGGCAGGATCATGGTTCAGTTATGGAGATACAAAATTAGGACAAGGTCGTGATGCCGTTAAAGCCTTAATTAAAGATAATCCAGAATTAGCAGAAGAGCTTGAAGAAAAAATTAAAGCTCATATGAAAGAATTAGCAGATGCTTAATACTTATAAAAGTATTTAAAATCAATACTTTATCACATAAACCCGACACTGTAAAGCTGTCGGGTTTTTTATTTTAAAAAAAAAAGTAAAAAAATGACGCAACCTTTTTCAAAAAACCTCATCTAATAAAAAGACGTGCGATTTGCGGTATTGCCATATACCCATTCTCAAGGTTTTTTTAGAATAAATTTGGTTGGTTATCAGTAAAAATCCGTTGGTGTTTAGTATACTAACGGGTTTTTAAAAAATAATTCAAAAATTTTATTCTCAGAATCCAACCTTTTTGATTTTTTGTTATCTAAATATATTATCCATTAACTGAGTTTTTAACGAAACTCTTTAATAACCAAACCTATAATATTTTAGCCATGAAAGAAATACTAGAAACGTTGCTGAATAAAAACCGCAGAAAAACCAAATTGAAGTTTAAAAAAATATTACGATTTATATCTGAAAAAATAATTCATAGATAAAGAGCTTTTTGAATATAAAAAGGGGTTTTTAGTTCAAAAGAAAACCCGGCAGACTTTATTGTTTACCGGGTTTGTTTTTTAAACTAATACTTTGGATGTTTTCTTTTCAAATTCAATTAATCCATTGTAAATGATTTGTCTAACTTTATCTTTGAGTTCCTTTCTGTTCTCTGAAGTAAGACCTTCTGTTTCTACAAATGGTAAAATTTTACCTCTCATTTTTCCAGGACTTCCGCTCAAAAAAGTATAGGAGAACCGTTTTTTATTGTCCGCAAAAACGATTGGTACAATTGGAATTTGATGATCGATTGCCAGCCTGAAGGCGCCGTCTTTAAACTCATCCAATAAAATAGATTCATCGTCAGGAACTCCTCCTTCTGGGAAAATACAAATACTTAAACCTTGATTAAGACGACTCTGCGCTCTTTTGAAAACTTCATTTTTACTTTTAGAAGAATTTCGATCCACCAAAATACAGGTTCTTTTATAGAAAAATCCAAACAACGGGATCTTAACTAATTCTTTTTTTCCCACAAAAACAAACGGGTTTTTGATAATGGCAAGCATCAGCATAATATCTGTCATCGACGTGTGATTGGCCACAATCATGTAGCTTTTATTCTTGATAAGTTTCTGCTCTTTTTTGATTTTGTAATAAAATCCCATTCCGAAAAGGATGAATTTAGCCCAAATTCGGGCCATTTTAAAAAAATACGGATATCCTTTCTCAGAGATAATAGAAATAAGCAATAACGGCAGCATAATGAGTATTGGAACCGCCATTAAAACGTAAAACCATATGCGCCAGATAATCCAAAAAGCAATTTTTAATATTTTCATAACTTCAAAAGTAAGAAACAGAAATGAATTCTATTAAAAAATAATTGGGATTGATTTTTTACCGCAGAGTTTACAGAGATTTACGCAGAGAAAAAGAGTTTTTGTAAAAATTGCTAAAGCAATAAGTGCATAAATATTTGTAAGTTACTTATAATCAATATTTTAACTTCTTTAAATAAATTCCAATGATATATTTAAAATCTCTATATTTATACGAAATTCTGCGTTAAAATGATATAACTAAAATGAGTGAAAATGAAATTTCAACTATTGTAATTGGATTGGCAATTCAAATACACAGAGCGCTTGGGCCTGGCTTATTAGAAAATGCCTATCAAGAATGTTTATTTTACAAAATTAAACAACAAGGTCTTTTGGTTGAAAAGGAAAAACCAATGCCATTAGTTTTCGAAGAGGTCAAACTCGATTGTGGTTATAGAGTAGATTTATTAATTGAAAACAAATTTATAGTTGAGATAAAAAGTGTTGAATCGCTGACAGTAAATCATCTTGCACAAACTTTAACCTATTTAAAATTAGGAAAATATAAACTCGGTTTGCTCATAAATTTCAATGAAATTTTATTAAAAAATGGAATAAGAAGGGTAATAAATAATTTGTAAGATCTACATCATCAAAACAAAACTCTGCGTTCTCAATGCTAAAAGCAAAACTCAAATAAAAATCTCAGCAATCTCTGCGAAAATCTCTGTAAACTCTGTGGTAAAAAACATATAACAATCTAGTAAATAAATCTCAAATATGAAGCCAAGCACAAACCACAGTAAAAAAACCATTAAAAACCCATCTATTAGAACTTTCTAAAAAAATCACGAACTTTGTGGTTTATAGAAATAAACTTTGCGAACTTCGCGGTTCAGAAATAAAAATAATGGCAAAAATACTTACTGGTGTTCAAAGTACAGGAACGCCTCACTTAGGAAACTTATTAGGAGCAATTATTCCAGCGATCGAATTATCTAACAATCCAGCAAACGAATCATTTTTGTTTATAGCTGATTTACATTCGATTACACAAATCAAAGATGGAAAAACATTACGAGAAAACACTTTTAGTGTAGCTGCTGCATGGCTGGCTTTCGGATTGGATATTGACCGTGTTACATTTTACAGACAGTCTGATGTAGTACAAACAACTGAGTTGACTTGGTATTTAAGCTGTTTTTTTCCGTTTCAACGCTTGACACTTGCACATTCCTTCAAAGATAAAGCAGATCGTTTAGATGATGTTAATGCTGGACTTTTTACGTATCCGATGTTAATGGCTGCCGATATTTTATTATATGATGCCGAGTTTGTTCCAGTAGGTAAAGACCAATTACAGCATTTAGAAATTACACGTGATGTGGCGGCAAGATTCAACCACCAAATGGGAGATACTTTTGTGCTTCCAGAGGCTAAAATTCAGGAAGACAGCATGCTGATTCCAGGAACAAACGGTGGAAAAATGAGCAAATCAGCCAACAATTATATTAATATTTTCTTGGATGATAAAGCGTTACGCAAACAGATTATGAGCATCGAAACGGACAGCACTCCCCTTGAAGCTCCAAAAAATCCTGATACCTGCAATGCCTTTGCTATTTATTCTTTAATGGCAGATGACGCTCAAATTGCCGAAATGAGAGCTAATTATTTAGGTGGAAATTATGGTTACGGCCACGCCAAACAAGCTATTTTTGAATTGATTACTGAAAAATATAAAACCGAAAGAGAAAAATACAACTACTACATAAACAATCTCGACGAAGTAGATGCGCTTTTGAAAAAAGGTGCTGCCAAAGCATCAGTTATTGCGGATGGCGTTTTAAAAAGAGTTCGTGAGAAACTAGGTTTTGAAAAATAAATCAATTTGCCAGCTCAGAAGAAGCTTCATGGTACTAAATAATTTAAAACCCGATTGATCATCCATTCGGGTTTTTATTTATTATTTCTTTTGAAATCTTGCTTCAGCTGATCGTAATTTTCTTTATAGCTGCGGCCAGCTGGAATTGAGTAATTATCAATAATCACTTCGTTGTTTCCTATTGCTTTTACTTCTTTTTGATTGATTAAGAAAGAACGGTGAATCCGTAAAAAACCTTTAGAAAACAGATTCATTTCCAGATCACTAATTTTATATTTTGCCACAATTTCTTTTTTGCCTTTTAAAACCGCTTTAATGTCATTTCCCTGACTTTCAAAAAATAAGATATCGGTTAATGCAATTTTATGCTGCAGTCCGTTGGATTTCAACATAATGAATTCTTCCTCTTTATTTTCAGGATTTTGTCTTAATACACGTTCAACCGCTTTAAAGAAACGTTCGAACGTTATGGGTTTCAAAATATAATCGACAGCTTCGAGTTCAAAACCTTCAATCGCAAATTCGCGGTAAGCGGTTGTAAAAATCGTTTTGGGCTTATGATGCAGAGATTTTAAAAAATCAATTCCGTTTAAATCCGGCATATTGATATCTAGAAAAATCAAATCGACAGGGTTCTGTTTTAGCAGTTTATAAGCTTCCAATGCATTCTGCGCAGTTCCAATGATATGTAAATCTTCAATTTTAGAAATATGATTTTCTAATAATTGTACTGCCAGCGGCTCATCATCAATTACTATACAATTAATTTTCATTGGCAGGAATTTGTATTTGAACTTTAAAAAACCCGTTTTTATTTTCAATTTCAAACTGACTTTGATCACCGTAGATAATCTTCAGCTGATCTTGAGTAATTTTCAATCCAAGACCTTTAGAATTCATATTTTCTTTCGGGATGAATGAGTTTTCAACTTTTAAAACTGTTTTGACCACATTAGTTTCTACGGAAATAAAAATAGAAATTTTCCCAGTATTACAGGCAGCTCCGTGTTTAAAAGCATTTTCTATCAAAGATAAAAACAGTAAAGGCGGAATACGATTTTCGGATTGGATGTTTTCTGCAATAACCAATTGTAATCTTTCACTATACCTCAGCTTTTCCAATTCGATATAGTCTTTGATTACTTTCATTTCTTCTGAAATCAAAACCATTTTTTTATCTGCTTTGTATAAAATATAATCCAGCATATTTGATAGTCGGCTTATGGATTCTGAAGTTTTGCTTGAGTTGATTATCGAAAGAGAATAAATGTTGTTTAGTGTATTGAATAAGAAATGCGGATTTAAACGCGTTTTTAAGGCCTTTAATTCTAATTCTGCTTTCTCTTTGAGTAATTGTACCGAATTCTCTTTTTCGTTTCTTAAATCAAGCATAAATGACACCGAAACAAAAATAAAAGATGCAGTCACAATTGGGATAACATAAAAGCAGAATAAATAATTCACATCTGTTATAATATTCCAAACATCGTCTTGCGGTGTTTCAATAAAAAAAGGTTCAGCAATATAGATCGTAAATAATCTATTTAAAACCGAAATTCCATAAATACCCAAGATTGAAGAAACAATAAATACGAAATATCGCTTTCTGTAAAACAACTTTTTGATTAAAATACTGTATGCAAAATTGGCCGCTAGAATCTGAAACAACAAATGCGTGAGATCATAAGGGATGATTTGGGAAAACAGGGGATTTTTATATTCTGCATAAATTTTGACTTCACCTATTAAAAAAAAGGCGCACCAAAATATCACTTGGAATATAATCTTCTGTTTTTGAGTACTATTTGAATTTTTAATCATGGTTCAAAAATAAACAATCATAAAGCATATTATGCCAAATCGTGATGAACAACAATGAATTGAATGTGGATAACCAAAAATGCACTTGAAATTCAATTCATTGCTTTCTACATGAGAATTATTTCCGTTTGAATAAATCAGAAAATAAGATCAAAAAATCAAGTTCTCTTTGCAAAAAAAAACAAATGCAGACAGCTGCAGAAAAATTTCACGGACTAGATCACTTACGCGCTTTGGCCATTACGATGGTTTTAATATACCACTACCGAATGTTTGCTCATCCGGAATGGGTCGATACTTACGGACGTTTTGGCTGGATGGGTGTAGATTTGTTCTTTGTTCTAAGCGGATTTTTAATTTCAAAACAGCTTTTTCATGAAGTTAATTCGAATGGAAAAATTGGCTTAAAAACATTTTTCACAAAACGGTTTTTTAGAATAGTACCGCCTTATCTTGTAACGCTTTCTCTTTATTTTCTATTTCCTTTTTTTAGGGAAAGAGAATCGCTCCCTCCTATTTGGAAATTCATCACTTTTACACAGAATATCGAATTAGATCTTTTCAATTTCGGAACATTCTCCCACGCTTGGTCTCTGTGTATTGAAGAACAGTTTTATCTCTTGTTTCCGTTGACATTAGTGCTTTTTTTACGCTATAAAAAGTTACCAATTTTCAAATACTTTTTGGTTCTTTTATTTCTCTTTTCAATAATTCTCAGAGAAATTTCATGGCAGACTTTCGTGGTTCCCAATATAAACAGCGACGATTTTTGGCGTATTTGGTACACGAAAATTTACTATCCCACCTACACCCGATTAGACGGACTGCTCACAGGAATTGCCATTGCTTATTTTTATGAAAATACTTTTTGGTTTAAAAAGGTAATTAACTCAAATGGTAATTATATCTTCCTTATTGGGACAGTTCTCTTAAGTTTTTCAATGTGGATTTGTAACGATCAAACATCGCATTTAGCTTCCGTATTAGGATTTACAGCAGTTTCGATTAGTTTGGGTTTGATAGTAATGTCGGCCGTTTCAGAATCTTCGTTTTTGTATCATTTTAAATGCAATTGGAGTGTGCAGCTTGCGGCACTTTCGTATGCAGTTTATCTTTCTCACAAAGGAATTATACATATCGCGCAATCTTTTATTGAAGAAACGTCTTTAGAAAAAGAAAGCAACTTAACGTTCATAATCAGTATCGCAGCTTGTTTAATTACTGGATTGATCTTTAGATATGCAATTGAAAACCCATCTGCTAAAATCAAAAATTATATTTTAAATCGTAATCATTAACTCATGAAAATCATTATTACTGTTTTTGCAATCTTGTCTTTAAACCTAGTTTCGGCACAAGAATTATCTAAAGATCAAGAAGAAATCCACCAGATTTTAAATTCCTTTATGCACAGCATTATAGCAAAAGATTCTGCTACTTTTAAAAGTTTGTTTTTTGAAGAAAATGTAAACTGGATTGGTGTTACTAAAGAAAAAACGCAAACAAAAAGATTAGCGAAACCTGTCGTAACAAAAAACTATTTTACTAGCAGTTATAAAGCTTTCTTTCAATCGATTATGAAGGATAAAAAGAGCGAGGAGAAATTCGAAAACATTCAAATTCAAAATGATGATGCCATTGCCAGTGTAACTTTCGATTACAGTTTTTGGTCTGAAGATTCAATGACCAACTGGGGAAAAGAATACTGGCAGCTTGTAAAAGCAAGCGGACGCTGGAAAATTTCAAGTGTTATTTTTTCTATCGAAATGTCGAAATAGCATTCTCAGCGGGATATTTATTAATTTATAACTTAACTTGCAATCAATTTTACGTAACTTTATAATTATTAATATATTAGAAGTAAAATATGAATAAGTATATTGAAGATTACGATATCCCGCCTTATCTGTTTCAGATTTTAAATATAGCTTTTGCAATACTGGTTATTTTTGTTTTGTACCGATTATTCAAGCATTTCAGAAACAAAAATAAATAACAAACTCACTCGTTAAATAGCTTCAAAAGTTTTACCTGGAAGAGGGCGAATTACGCCTTTTAATTCCATGTTTAACAGAATACCTGAGATTTTAAATATCGGAAGATTGCATTCTAGAGCAATACTATCAAGCAATTCCTTTCCGTTTTTAATAAGAAAATCATAAACCATTTGTTCATCAGGTTCTAGTTCCACGAACAACTGTTTCTGAACTGGTTTGGATTTCTTTTCAAGATCCCAATTTAAAACGTATACGAGATCTGCCACAGATGTTAATACATTTGCTTTCTGAGTTTTAATAAGATCGTTGCAGCCTTGGCTGTATTTATCGGTAACTCTTCCGGGAACCGCAAAAACATCTCGGTTATAATCGTTTGCTAGATTTGCTGTTATGAGCGAACCGCCTTTATCAGCCGATTCAATTACAATTGTGGCTTCACTAATACCTGCAACAATACGATTTCTGCGCACGAAATTCTCTCTATCGGGCTGAGATGTACTCCAGAATTCGGTTATAAAACCACCATTCTCTTCCATTTTTGCCATGTACTTTTTATGGTTCTTAGGATATATCTGATTGAGTCCATGAGCGAGAACACCAACCGTTTGCAGATTATATTCCATAGCCAGCTGATGCGCCATTATATCTACTCCGTAAGCAAAACCACTGATTATAACTGGATCAAGCGGTACTAAATCTTCAATAAACTTTCGGCAAAACTCAATTCCGTAAGAAGTAATTTGGCGTGTACCAACAATGCTGATGGTTTTTCGGTTTTTGAGATCGATATTTCCTGCAGTAAAAATTAAGACTGGCGAATCTATACAATGCTTCAATCTTTCGGGATATATATCATCCTGAAAATAAGATACTTGAATATTATTCGATTGAATGAATTTCAGTTCTTTATCGGCTTTTTCAAAAATACTTTTGTCTTTCAGATTGTTTACAAGTGCTGATCCAATTCCATCAATAGCAGCAATTTTATTCAAACCGGTTTTAAAAATAGATTCGGCACTGCCACAGTTTGTGATCAGCTTTTTAGCTATAATATCTCCCACTCCTTCTACCTTCATTAAGGCTAATAAATAAAATAAATCCTGATCTGACATTTTTCTAAAATATTATGTAAAATAGAAACGAAAACTATTTTCTTTTTGAGGTGCAAATATCATTAAAACAAAGTAATTTCCTAATAAATATTACGTTTTTAAAAAATTGAATAGTGCAATTTTGAATAACTCTTATTTTAAATTATTGAAAATTAATTATCTATAAAAAATCGTGAATTGTTAATAAAAATTGTGAATAAATTTTTGATAACTATATTCATTCTCTAACTTTGCTGATATGAAAATCGAGACTTACATAGCACAGTTATTATATCGTTACCAGTGTGTAACGGTTCCAGGGTTTGGAGCATTTTTAACCGAAATTCAATCGGCTCAGCTGAATGAAAGTACTAATTCGTTTTTTCCACCCAAAAAATTAATTTCATTTAACAGCCGTTTAAAAAACAATGACGGACTGCTGGCAAATCATGTCGCGCAGGCAGAAGGTATATCGTACGGTACTGCTGTAAATGCCATTGCAAATGAAGTGACAAACTGGAAAAAAACGCTGGAAGAAAATGGCGTAATAAGTCTTAAAAACATTGGTGATATTCGTTTGAATTATGAGAACAATTTCATCTTTACACCAAACGATCAAACCAACTATTTGACAAGTTCATTCGGATTAAGTCCGTTTGTTTCTCCGCTTGTTAAAAAAGAAATTTTCGAGAAAAAGATCGAACAGATTGCCGAGAAAAAAGCAGTTCCATTATACGAAAATGAGGAAACAAAATCATCTGGTTCATTCTTGAAATATGCAGCGATTTTAGTTTTAGGTCTTGGAATTACGGGAAGCATTGGATATCCATTATATCAAAATCAAATTGCTACACAAACACTTGTGGTAGAAGGAGCGGTTCAAAAGAAAGTTCAGAACAAAATTCAGGAAGCTACTTTTTTTATTCAAAATCCTCTTCCAGCAGTAAATATGGCTGTGGATTCTGCTAAAACAGAAACTGTTGAAGAGAAAAAAATGCCGTATCATATTATGGCTGGCGCCTTTAGAAGTGAAGCCAATGCCAGAAAAGCATATAACCAATTGATAAAAGATGGTTATCAGGCAAGAATGCTGGGCGAAAATAAACACGGATTATTCCCGGTTTTATACGGAAGTTATGCCACAATGTCTGAAGCTGAAAAAGCACAAAAAGAAATACAAAAAGGCGAAAATCCAGACGCATGGATTTTGGTTGAAAATCTATAAAATCAAAAAAATTATAAAAAAAAGCGATTCAAATGAATCGCTTTTTTATGTTTAACGTGGAACAATTTTCGCATTTTGAGTAAGAATCTCCTTTTTGTTCTGATAGATAGTTAATGTTGCTGGAGGTGCATCTGATGTTCCTAAAACGATAATATAGCATTCGTAAACATAAGCTCCTTTTTTAAATTCGAACTTACCGTTTCCTCCGCTGCCGTCAGCAGTCCATTTTCCATTGGTAATAATCAAATCAGGCTTTTCACTCATTGCTTTTTTAATTGACCATGAAGCATAACGGTAATTTTGGTTTCCTAAATCATCAATCCTGATTCTAAATTTAGATGTTTCCAGAATATAAACTGGCTCTTTAAACTTAGCAATACTAGAATGTAATTTGGTTTTTTGCGAAGAAATTAGTTTTGCTTTTAAATCCTTCTCATACTTTGATTCATAATTGATAGTTTTCAGTTTTCCATCGGTGTCAAACCAAATGGTTCCATTATTGAGCATAATACCGCGCCAGCCCACTTCTGACCAATCTTTATCGATATTTGAAGATGTGATTTCTTTCTTCAAATTGGCATCAAAAATTTGAGAATAACGTTTTATAAATTCTGCTTTATTTTTGATAGAAGGCACTGGATTCTCCCGATGTAAAGGATAAGAAATACTATTGGCCACAGCCTCTTTCCTATCGTTTTTAACATCGTCGATAAATTTTTTCAAGAACTTTTTATATTCTGGTTTCAGATCCTGGCTGAAAGTATTTTGAATACAAAGAATTAAGAATAAAATATATACTAGCTTTTTCATAATTTTCTATTTTACATAATGTTTTTATAAACGGATTCAAAATTTTGAATCCCATTCTAAAGTACAAAATTCAAAAATGAAAATGAAACAAAATTAATTTATACTGGCTTTGAACATCTTAAGTTCATCCCATGTAAATTCGTCACCATATTTTTCTTTTAGAGGTGCCAGAGATTCTTCCTGATAAAACTGAAATGCTTCACGAAGAGCAAGGATTTTATCATACGAAAGCACATCTGAAATATCTACTTTCTTAGCCTGAATGAGTTTTATAAAATGGGTTTCAACCGTCTGCACAGTAAGTTTTCTAATTCGTGCAATGTCGTCAATTGAATTTTTCTGTAACCAGAGTTCGTGCGTTTCTTCGACAGTAGTCTTTTTTGGGCCTTTTTCGGCTGTTTTATCGGCTTTTTTGGCAGTATACCTGCTTAGAGGTTCTTCCACGTGAAACATATCCGTATTGGCGCTTTTTTGCTCGTCTCTAATTTTCGAAATCTTATCAGATTTATAATTTTTTATGGCTGGAGAAGATAAACTGTCTTTGTTAATGGTTTCACGGGAAACCACAATATCCATCAAAAGTCTGGCTTTCATTAAACGCAAAACAGCCTGCGTCTGCAGGTCATCTAAAAATGCTAATTCTTCGTAGAATTCTTTAACTTTTTTAAACTTCTGAATTTCAGCCATTTTATTCAAAATATCAGTAACCAATTTATCCATCGGTTTAAAGAAATAATCGTAGGCTGCCTCTACCCTTTCTTTTACAAACACCAAATCAACGGTTTCTCCACCAAAAATCTTATTGAGCTGCGCAATAAATTTTTGAGCTGGATTCACGAGCTGTTCAATAGAATCTAAGCGTTTATGAGCCCATGCCGAATGTTTTGATTTTTCAGATCCTGTCGCATTTTCATTATAACTAAAACGATGATTTCGCCATTCTTGTGCAAGATCTGTCCAGTTGAAACTGTCTATCAAATACTTATGAATAAAATTTTTGGTTTCGAAGTGAAGGGAATTTTTAAGATCGTTTTCGTTTGCTTTGTTAAGAGCATAGTCCATTACATCTTGATCATTTGAAAGTCCATTCATCTGCATTGCAGAAAGCAAAATAAGCCCATTTAAGGACGTTAAACGAGAAAGCGCTACATAGGCTTGCCCCGGAAGGAAAACTTGCGATACATCGAGCGCAGCTTTTTCAAAAGTTAATCCCTGGCTTTTATGAACGGTAATTGCCCACGCCAATTTGATTGGATAATGCGCAAATGTACCTAAAACCTCTTCTTCAATGTCTTTTGTAAGTTCATTTACTTTGTAACGGATGTTTTTCCACTCGTATTTTTCAACTTCTATGGTTTTATTTTCTTCTGGAAAGTGAACAAAGATTTCTTGATCAGAAAGTGATTTTATAACGCCCATTTTTCCGTTGAAATATCGTTTTTCAAATGATAGATCGTTCTTAACAAACATTACCTGTGCTCCTACTTTGAGTTTGAGGTTTTCTTCAACTGGATAAATTTTTTCAGGAAAATCACCCACAACAAATGGCAGAAAAGTAAATTCATTTCCGCTCAGATCATTGATTGCCTGTTCGTTAATAGTATCTGCTTTTGCATTATGAGTTGTTAAAGTTATGTATCCCGGATTCAATTTTAAATCAAAATCTGGTTTTACATATTGGTTTAAAACCTCGATATCTTCTTTACTGATCTGATTGTTTCGAAGGTTGTTCAAAACCGAAATAAAAACATCATCACTCTGGCGGTAAATCTTTGATAATTCGATATATAACGGTGGATTCTGTTGTACTACATGCGAATGAAAAAAGAATTTTCCTTTATAATAATTTCGCAGTGTTCGCCACTCTTCATCACGAATTACGGGCGGAAGCTGTAATAAATCTCCAATAAAAAGCACTTGAACACCGCCAAAAGCTCTCGTATCTCTACGAACGGTCTGCATCATAAAATCGATAGCGTCCAGCAGATCAGCGCGCAGCATACTGACTTCATCAATGACCAAAAGCTCCATATTTCGAATCACATTTCGCTTTACATTGTTCATTTTGAAATGTCTGCGAAGTGATTCTTTGTTTTCAAATTTTACGGTTTCAGTAAACTGAGAACTGTCTTGATAACTGGGAATAAAGGCTGAAAATGGCAGCTGAAACATCGAATGTATCGTTACACCTCCTGCATTTAATGCCGCAATACCTGTAGGTGCTACAACAACTGTATTTTTGTGTGTAGTGGCAATAATTTCGCGCAATAAAGTAGTTTTTCCTGTACCGGCTTTTCCGGTTAAGAAGATCGATTTTTGCGTCTGATTTATGAATTGTAAGGTGTAAGCAGCTGCTTCAGAAACGTTTTGCATTATGCAGATATTAAACGTCAAAAATATCGCATTTTTATAAAAGAAAAAAACCTAAATCAGCAAGTGATTTAGGTTTTTCCAATTTTAGTTTTAGTTAGTTTGGCATTTTTTATTTTTTAGCCTCTTCTTTTGCTGCTGGTTTTTCTTCAGCTTTTGGAGAAGCTTTGTATTTGTCATTCAAAGCTTTAATAACCTCTTTTGTGATGTCATATTTATCTTCAGCATACAATACTGTTGCTGCATCACCAGTACCATAGATGTATGCATAACCGTTTTTCTTACCGTATTCTTTGATGAATTTTTTAACTCCGCTTATCAAAGAGTCCATTTCAACACCACTTTCCTGCTGTAATTGCTGTGATAATTGTTGTTGAGCGTATCCTAACTGCTGCTCTCTTTTTTGTAATTCAGCACCTCTTTGTTGTGCCCATTGCTGGCCATTTGCCTGCGCCTGGCTTTGAAAATTAGCAGCATCTTGTTTAAAACGATTAATTTCAGCTTGCAATTGTCTACCTTTTTCTTCTGCCTGAGCTTTGTATTTGGCTTCAACATCTTTTGCCTCAGTGTATTCTTTCATTAAAAGTGAAGTATCGATATAAGCTGTTTTTACTTCCTTAACTTCTGCCGTCTTATTACACGAAACAGCCAAAATTGAAAGTCCGATAATTACTAATGCTTTTTTCATTTTCTAAATTTCTATTTTTTTATGTATTGAAGACAAAAGTATAAAAAAATAAATAGGATCGACATAAAGTTTAAAAAATGCTGGAATTTTAGCATATTAGTTTTTTTTATGGATCATACTTATTCTATAATCTATCATTATTAAAAATGGCTTTCATATATTTTCTTAAAACAATCTTCTCAAAATAGGAATATAAACCCACCATTTTATTCAATATAATGCTTTAAAAACGCTTATTTTACGTTTTTATTACTTTTGAAGTACAAAAGTTAGATGAAAGGTATTTTTTCTCTAAAATTTGAAAATTTTATCTGATGGCTTAAAAAAATTCGGCCATTTAAATTTTGGGAAGCATACTTTCAATTTTAAAAAATTATCACACAGAAAAATTCAATCTTAAAATAAATTTTCATTTTTCGAAGTCGGAAAAATTGAAAATTAAAAAACGAAATAAATCCTTAAAAATTTGAGAAAAAATAAACCATTTTTCAAGTATTAGTTTTCTTTATAGCTACTCGATTAACTATAAAACAACCCTATAAAAAGTGACTTTAATAGCTTTTATTAGAGCGTTTTTCTCAGAAAAGACAATACAAACCCTCAGTAACACGAAAAAAGCGCCTTAAAAGCGCTTATTTTACGTTTTACTTGTTTTTTAAGACATAAATGTGCGACGAATACTCTTTTGAACTCGAAGCTTTCATATTTGATTTTAAACCAACAAAAAATGCTTTGACAAAATTCATTTTTCCGGTTTTGTATTTTTCAGATAAAAGACTCACGTAAAAAGAATCAAATTTCATGGGAAGTATTTTTTCTAATTTCATATCGACTTTTTCAAAAAGCGACTGAATGGCTTTTTTTGAAAAATGCCAAAAGTGAATCGGCACATCAAAAGCTGCCCAAAATTCTCCGTAATGTTTCGCGTCGTACGATTTGAAATTTGGAACCGCAACAATTAATGTTCCAGTTGGTTTTAAAAGTCGCTTCAATTCCTGGATTTGTAATTCTAAATTTGGGACGTGTTCCAAAACATGCCACATCGTAATTACGTCAAAAGAATTATTTTCAAGTTCACTGGTTTCTTCAACAAATGAAATTCCTTTTTGCTTTGCAATATTTTTTGCTCGGTCGCTTGGTTCAATTCCAAAAGTTTCCCAACCGTCATTTTTTGCCGTCAATAAAAAATCTCCTGTTCCGGCTCCAATGTCTAAAATTTTTCCTTTTTGAGATTGTTCGGAATTGATCAAATTCAATTTATTTTTTAAAGCAATACTTTTTACAAAATGATATGCTTTTTCAAAAACGGAACGTTTGTTATCTGTGTGCGAAATATAATCTTCGCTTTCGTAATATCTTCCTAAATTTTCTAATTCCGGCTGCGGAGAAGTAATCAGCATATCCAGATTTTCATCATAGTACAAATCGAAAATTTCTTTTGAAACAGAATGGTCTTTTACAGTAAGAAAATGTTTTTTGTTTAAAACGTCCATTTTTTAATTCTAGTTATTTTTTGGTTTAATTGTATAACAAATCCTAAAAACGAAAATTTTCATTTTTAGGATTTCTATTCTATATTTTTTATTCTTCCAATTTATTTGAAGACCGAGATTATTAAATTTTTAAAATAGTTTCACGTGGAACATTTTTAGTTTTCAGTCGCAGTTTTAAGTTTACAGTAAAACTGTGACTGAAAACTGCGACTGTCTATTCTTTTATCTTCCCATATAAATCAAAAGCACGGAAATATCACTTGGTGATACACCGCTAATTCTTGATGCTTGTGAAATTGTAACTGGCCGAATTTTACTTAATTTTTGTTTCGCTTCAATCGACATTGATTTGATTTTATGGTAATCGAAATTCTCTGGAATTTTTACTTCTTCTAAACGATTTAGTTTATCAGCATTATTTCTTTCCTTTTCGATATATCCAGAATATTTAACTTGAATTACGGCTTGCTCTACAATTTCTTCGTCAAGATTATTTTCTTTGATGTATGCATCTACTTTTTCAAATTTCAACATATCCTCCAATTCGATCTGTGGACGTGAGAAAACTTTAAACATTTTATCTCCTTGTGAAATTGGCGCAGATTCTTTCTCAACTAAAATTGGATTTGTTTCGGCAACCGTAACACTTGTTTCTTTAAAGAACGCAACCATCTTTTCAGATTCATTTAATTTGTGTTCCATTCTTCGCATTCTTTCTTCAGAAGCTAAACCAATTTCATACGACATTGGCGTCAATCTGAAATCGGCATTATCTTGACGCAACAATGTTCTATATTCTGCTCTTGATGTAAACATACGATACGGCTCTTCTGTTCCCTTCGTAATTAAGTCGTCAATCAAAACTCCAATATAGGCTTCATCACGTTTTAAAATCAAAGGTGATTTTTCATGCACTTTTAAATGCGCATTTATTCCGGCCATCAAACCTTGCGAAGCTGCTTCTTCATATCCTGTTGTTCCGTTAATCTGTCCGGCAAAATATAAACCTTCAACTAACTTTGTTTCCAAAGTATGTTTCAATTGTGTCGGCGGAAAATAATCATATTCGATTGCATAACCTGGACGAAGGAATTTCACATTTTCAAAACCAGCAACTGAACGCAAAGCTTTAAACTGAATATCCTCTGGAAGCGAAGTTGAAAATCCGTTTACATAAACCTCACAAGTTTTCCAACCTTCCGGTTCAACAAAAAGCTGGTGGCGTTCTTTATCAGCAAAACGATTAATTTTATCTTCAATCGATGGGCAGTATCTCGGACCTAAACTTTTTATTCTTCCGTTGAACATTGGCGAACGATCAAAACCTTCTCTCAAAATATCGTGAACATTCAATGACGTATATGTCATATGACAAGAACGCTGATGCGTTAATGGAACAGTTAAATCCGAATAAGAAAACTTATCCGGTTTCGCATCTCCTTTTTCTTCGTTCATTTTCGAATAATCCAAAGAACGACCATCGACTCTTGGAGGCGTTCCTGTTTTCATTCTTCCCGCTTCAAATCCTGCTGCAATCAAATCTTCGGTAATTCCGGTTGCAGCACTTTCTCCTGCTCTTCCTCCACCGAATTGTTTTTCTCCAATATGGATCAAACCATTTAAAAAAGTTCCGTTTGTCAAGACCACCGATTTCGAACGAATCTCAACTCCAAGAGAAGTTCTAATTCCTTTTATTTTTCCGTTTTCGATAATCAACCCTTTTACCATCTCTTGGTAGAAATCCAAATTTGGAGTTCCCTCCAACATCATTCTCCATTCTTCTGCAAAACGCATTCTGTCACTTTGAACTCTCGGTGACCACATTGCAGGTCCTTTTGATTTGTTCAGCATCTTGAACTGAATTGCAGTTCTGTCTGAAACAATTCCGGAGTATCCACCAAGCGCATCGATCTCACGAACAATTTGTCCTTTTGCAATTCCACCCATCGCAGGATTGCATGACATCTGTGCAATGTTTTGCAAACTCATTGTAACCAGCAAAGTTTTGGAACCCAAATTTGCTGCCGCTGCCGCGGCCTCGGAACCGGCATGACCAGCACCCACAACAATAACATCGTATTCTTCTAAAAACATTTTTGTTTTATTTTTTCTCTGAAAATGGTTCTACGAACGTTTCAGAATTATTTTTTCTTTTCTGTTCCACGTGGAACGAAATCTTCAAAATTCCAATTTAAAAATTCCAAATCTCAAAACAATTATGTTTTCACGTGGAACGATTCGCTTCTTTTTAACTCTCTAAAATCTAATTTAAATTTGTTTCACAAACTCAAATCAAGATATTTTTTACATTCAAAACGTTTCACGTGGAACACAATTTTCAGGTTAAAAAATCAAATTTCTCAGTTCAAACAGAATCGTTCCACGTGGAACCAATATTTAAAATCTTGAAAAATTAAAAATTTTCTCTATTACATATTTCACGTGGAATGTTGTTTTAGAATTAAAAAATTCATAAAAACATATAAAAAAGACATTTTATACTATTTGTTCCACGTGGAACTAAATAAAAAATATTTATCTTTTTATCTTAAATTGTTTCACGTGGAACTAAAATTTTCCGAATGATTTAGAAAAACGTTTCACGTGGAACATAAATTTTATTGTTTTTTTTAGATGTTTAATTAGCGTTCCACGTGAAACATGCTGATTTTTTCATCTTCTTTTGAACGCATTAATTCTGCATCTTCATTTGTTTTATCTTTATAACCGCAGTAGTGTAATATACCATGTGCAAGAACTCGCTTTAATTCTTCTTCAAAAGAAACATTAAAATCCTTTGCATTATCTTCTACTCTTTCTACAGAAACAAAAATATCTCCGCTGATTTCATTACCAACTGTATAATCAAAACTGATAATATCAGTAAGTGTGTCGTGATTTAAATACTCTACATTTATTTTATGCAGGTATTCATCATCACAAAATATATAATTGATTTCTCCCTCATTCTTCTTTTCAGAAACAATTACTGCACTTAACCAATCGTTATAGGCTTGTTCGTTCTCTAAAGTAAACTCGGTTTCGTAATTAAAGTTTATCATTTTGTATTAAAATATTCTTGAACTTTTTGATTAAAATTTGAGCGCAAAGGTAGCGATTGTCTATTTAAAATTTCTACACTATTTAAATATTCAGTTAATGAGCTTGGTAACGCATTTGATTTATTAGAAAACTCAGCTTTATTTGTTTCAGATTGGCGCTTCGTATCTTGGCCTTGTTCTTGAACTGCGTTGTTTAATTTCCATAATTCTTGTTGGATATTTAGAATTCTCTGCAAGTTTTCATTCTTAAAACCTTTATTCAAAATTTGCTTTTCTGAAGCTTTCATCTGTTCAATTACAGGTCTGCCTTGTGCATCTAATCCTTTTTTAGATAATTCTTTTTGCAATGCTTCACGAAGTTTTACCTGTTCTTTGTAAATCTCCATAATCTTTTCAGCATCTCCTTCTCCATCTTCACCTTCATTTCCGTCATTGCCTTTGCCTCCATTTTTATTTCCCTGACCATTTTTACCTTGTCCGTCTTTTCCATCTTTACCAGATTCCCCTTTTCCGTTCCCATCTTTACCCTGACCATTTTGGTTACCTTGTCCTGGTTTTCCTTCTCCGCTTTTTCCCTGCTGACCACTTCCAGGTTTATCGCCGGGCTTCATTCCTTCTTTCATTTTATCAGCCAGACCTTTTTGTTTTTGAATAATATCCGGTAACTGCATTCCTTGTCCATCACCTGGTTTTGGTTTTCCTGTTCCCGGTTTAGACATTTGCATCTGCATATTATTTAAAAGATCACTTAAAAAATCTGCTAGTTTGTTTGCAGATGATACTGCATATTGCTGATGAGAAACTCCTTTTGGTATTTGAACTTCGGTTAAAACTTCAATTGCTTTGTCCATATTATATTGTACGTTTCCAATTTCCTTAGTTACATCTTCTGCAATTTTTGGATTTCTAAGTGACATTGCAAACAAGCTGTCATCAACATGTCTGAATTGTTGTTTTAAATTCTGCTGTATTTTTATGTTTTTAGTAAAGGCCGAAGAACCTAATTTCATCGATTTAAATTGTTTCATTACATCTTCTTGTGATAATGAAAATGCTAAAAGGTTATCCAAAATCTGACGAAGCATGGCAACATCTTCTTCTAATTGTTCCTGCTCTCCGCCTTCCATACTCGAACTCATTTCCTGAGCCATGCTTTTCATTTTCTTTGAAGCATTCTTTTGTTTCTGTTTTGCCGAAGAAGAATTGTTTTTACTTAACTCTTCTGAGGCTTTATTCAAATCATTTTTTACATCTTTTTCTTTTGAAGCATCTGATGGAATATCCAAAGGAGCTTTCAAACTTTTGTTCTCGTCTTTTAAATCTTTAAGATCTTCCTGGATTTTATCGAACGATTTATTGATATCATCCTGTTTCTCTTTTGTATTTTCTTTGTCTTTATTAGATAACTGTTCCTGTTGTTCTGACAGTTTATTTAATTTCTCAGCAACTTGTTCTGCTTTCTTTTCTACATAAAAACGTTTCGTTAATTCAACTAATTGTTCTAAATTACGAGATTGGTTTTTACTAATTTGTTTGAACTTTTCCATCTTATCAAACAGTTCTTCGCTGTTCAATTTGTCGTTTAGGTTCTTTAGTTCATCTAATAGTTTTTGATTTTTCTCTAAATCTTTCTCAGCATTATCTAAACGTTTTTGTAAATCATCTGCCGTTTTATCCTTTTTCTCAGAGCTGTATTTATCTAAATTCTTATTCATTTTTTCAGCAAACTGTTTCATCATTTCGTCTTGTTGTTTCTGACGTTTGATAAAATCATTTACTTTCTGCTGATCTTTGAACTCTAAATTATCTTTTTCTTTTCCTGTATTTTTCAGTTTATCCATTTCAGAAAATTGCTTTTCTTGATTCTTCAATGACTTCGATAAACTGTTTATGTTAGCGTTTTGCTGTTGCAATTCTGCATCCTGAATTTCATCTGTAGTAGAAACTCGATCTGAAAATGTAGAAGATTTTGTGCTCTTAAATCCATGAAGTGCATCGTTATCAAAAACCTCAAAATAGTATTCATAAGATACTCCTTCCTGAACAGCAAGGTTGCTTGGGAAGTTAAAAACAAACTGATCGAACACTGCCTGCTTTACTGGAATGGTTCCTCGTTTTGCAGTTTGTGGTTTGTTACGTTCGTAATATACTATCTGTAATTTTGATAAACCGTAGTCATCACCTAGTCTTCCTAAAACATAATTCTTATCTAATTTTAAACTATCTGGAGCTGGCGAAACGGTAATTGTTGGATGCTGATCTTTGATAACTGACAGCTGATAATCTAATTTTTCGTAGTTTTTGACCTTATTATTTGAAGTAAGAATTTGATATTCTGTATTTTGAATGATGTTTTTAGCCAGTTTAAATTCGTTTTCATCCTTTTTAAAGTTAAAAGTTGAGTGCTGATCCTTCCAAACTACCTCTTGAGTTGACTGTGTATTCATTCTCCAGGTTACAGTTGTCCCTTCTGGAACGATAGCATTTCCGGTTCCCTGAATAATTTCTGATTTCTTTTTTAGGTAAGATGGAAAGTTTAAGATCATTTCAAAGTTGGCAATTGAAGGAACAGTTATCACTTTCAATTCGTATTCATTTGATGAAACTGAATTTCCTTCAAAAGAAAAAGAAACATCCGAAGTTGGTTTTTCAATCTTAAATTCGAACTTTCCAGTTTGCGAAGATTCCATAAAATAGCTTTCATTGCCAATATGGATCATGACATTTTCGGGAACAATGTTACCTTCTGTTTCTACTTTTACAATAAAATCTTTGTTTTGTTCGGTCTGCAAATTGTCATTTAAAACCACAAATTTGAAAGGAGCCGGCGGTAAAAATGAAGCATTAAAATGCACTACTCTATTAAAACTCTGCGAAATTATATTGCTGTTTCCAGAGATAAAAAACACAGCAAACAACAAAACCGGAATCAAAGCCAATGGCAAATACTTCTTATTCGATTTAAAATTAATCGCATTCCCAAACGGAATTGGCTGTAAAGAATTTGCTTTTTGCTCAATTGAAGCCAGCATCAATTCTGAACTTTCAGCAGAATTTTCATTTAAAGAAAGCTGTAAAAAGTTCGTCAGCTTATCACTTACTTCTGTAAAATGGTTTCCAATAATTGCCGAAGCCTGATTATAATCGATTCCTTTTTGAAGTTTGAATAATTTAAAAATTGGAAATAATATAAATCGGAACAAAAGAAAAACTTCAACTCCAATAAACAACCAAAATAAAAGTGTTCTTCCCATTGGTTTTAACCAAAGAAAATACTCAACGAACAACGTAAATAAAAAATACAGCAAACCAAAACCAATAAAAAGAAGTGCTCCTTTTATCAATTCGTTGGTGTAATACTTTTTAATAAATCCTTCTAATTTTAGATATATCGCAGATGATGTTTTCAAAATAAAATCTCTTTTAATTATAACCTATAAAAGTAGTAATTATTAATTAGATAATGATCAATTAGAAAATTAGTCAATTAAGCTTAACACAACGCATTATCTAATTTTCTCATTACCGAATTTTCTAATTCAGAGTTGTATCTTTGCAACAAAATTTATACAAATGTCAAAGCAAGTTCGTGTGCGTTTTGCACCAAGTCCAACAGGACCATTACATATTGGTGGTGTTCGTACTGCCCTATTTAATTATCTATTTGCAAAAAAACATAACGGTGTTTTTTATCTGAGAATTGAAGATACAGATCAGACTCGTTTTGTTCCTGGTGCCGAAGAATACATCATGGAAGCATTAGAATGGTTAGGAATTTCTCCTGAAGAAACTGTTGGGAAAAATGAAAAATTTGGTCCGTACAGACAAAGTGATCGTAAAGATTTATATCAAAAATATGCCGATCAACTGATTAATTCTGGTTGGGCTTATTATGCTTTTGATACTCCTGAAGCATTAGATGCTCATAGAAAACAGCACGAAGCTGAAGGAAAAACATTTATATACAATCATCATAATCGCGAAAAGTTAGATACTTCTTTAGTAATTTCTCCTGAAGAAGTTTCTAAAAGAATTGCAAATGGAGAACATTATGTGATTCGTTTTAAAACTCCGGTTGATGAAACTTTGCATTTGAAAGATATCATTCGTGGTGATGTTAAGTTTGAAACTAACTTACTTGATGATAAAGTTTTGTTCAAAAGTGACGGAATGCCAACGTATCATTTGGCCAATATTGTGGATGATCATTTAATGGAAACTTCACATGTAATTCGTGGTGAAGAATGGCTGCCATCTATGCCACTTCACGTTTTATTATACAGAGCTTTTGGCTGGGATGCTCCAGAATTTGCACACTTACCTTTGATTTTGAAACCAGTTGGAAACGGAAAATTATCTAAAAGAGATGGTGATAAATTAGGATTTCCTGTCTTTCCATTAGAATGGAAAACTGAAGAAGGCATCTCATCTGGTTACAGAGAGAAAGGATTTTTCCCAGAAGCGGTTGTAAATTTCCTAGCTTTATTAGGATGGAATGACGGAACTGACAAAGAATTATTTTCTCTTAAAGAATTGGTTGAAGCTTTTGACTTGAACAGAGTTCATAAAGCGGGAGCAAAATTTGATCCTGAAAAGAACAAATGGTTTAATCACCAATATTTAATCAAACAAAATGATGAAGATTTAGCAAAAAGCTTCTCTCCTATTTTAGAAGAAAAAGGCTTCTCAACTTCGCTTGAAGTGACAACTCGTATAGTTTCTTTGATTAAAGAAAGAGCACATTTCGTCTCTGATTTTTGGGATTTAACGGATTTCTTTTTCCAGGCACCAACTGCTTATGATGAAAAAGCAAGTAAAAATTGGAAGGAAGAAACACCAGCTTTAATGCAGGAATTGATTTCTGTTTTAGAAAATATTGAAGATTTTACTTCAGCAAATATCGAAACAATTGTAAAAGAATGGTTAACCAAAAATGAAATTGGAATGGGTAAAGTGATGCAGCCTTTCCGTTTAAGTTTGGTTGGAGCACTTAAAGGTCCTCACCTATTTGACATTGTAGAAATCATTGGAAAAACAGAAACTATTTCTAGAATTCAAAAAGCTATATCAAGTTTATAAAATAATTTACCATTAAGATATTAAGTTTATTAAGCTCAACTTGATGGTAAAAAAAAGTTTTTAGGTTCATAAAGCTTAGCTTAATTATCTTGACAAAGCTTGACTTAATTTACTTAATGCCTTTAATGGTAAAAAAAATGAAACGCTAAGAAACATCTACAAAATGTTCTTAGCGTTTTTTTAATATTTGATAATTTTAATTTAGAAGAATTTTCGTAATTTACCAAAATCATAAATATAAATTAAACAACCATGGGTACAGCATTTATTATCTTATTAGTATTCGCATTTTTTATTTTCATGTCTTCATTTTTTACTGTAAAGCAACAATCTTCAGTAATTATCGAGCGATTTGGAAAATTTCAGAGTGTTAGAAATTCAGGATTACAATTAAAAATTCCAATTGTTGACAGAATTGCAGGACGTGTAAATCTTAAAATTCAACAGCTTGATGTTATCATCGAAACCAAAACAAGAGACAACGTTTTTATCAAAATGAAAGTTTCTGTTCAGTTCAAAGTGATTCAGGAAAAAGTATATGAAGCTTTTTATAAATTAGAATATCCTCATGATCAAATCACTTCTTATGTATTTGATGTGGTTCGTGCCGAAGTTCCAAAACTAAAATTGGACGATGTTTTTGAAAGAAAAGATGACATCGCAGTTGCAGTAAAACGTGAATTGAACGAGGCAATGTCTACTTATGGATATGATATTATCAATACTTTGGTTACCGATATTGATCCAGACATTCAGGTAAAAAATGCAATGAACAGAATCAACGCTGCTGATAGAGAAAAAACTGCAGCAGAATTTGAAGCAGAAAGTTCAAGAATTAGAATCGTTGCAAAAGCAAAAGCTGAAGCAGAAAGTAAACGTTTGCAAGGTCAAGGTATTGCAGATCAGCGTCGTGAAATTGCAAGAGGTCTTGTAGAAAGTGTTGAAGTTTTGAACAATGTTGGAATTAATTCTCAGGAAGCTTCTGCCCTAATTGTCGTTACGCAGCATTACGATACGTTACAAGCCATTGGTGCCGATGCAAATTCTAATTTAATCTTACTTCCAAATTCTCCACAAGCCGGAAGTGATATGTTGAATAATATGGTAGCTTCTTTTTCAGCATCAAACCAGGTTGGTGAAATGATGAAAAAGCACAGCAAAAAAATAGAAAAGCCAAAACCTATTCAGCCTCAATCTGGATATGAAGATGACATTCAACCAGATGTGCAGCAATAATGACAAAATAAAAAAGAGGCTTAACTGCCTCTTTTTTTTTTTATAAACCAATTGATTATAAAGGGAATAATTGATTGTAAAATTTCTGGATATGATTTCTTAACATAATCTGTATAAGATGAAACAAATCCATTAACTAAATTTTGTGGTGTAATGCTGTCTTTGGTTTTCTGAAAACTTAAAACCAATTTCTGATAATTGATCTCTTTTTCCAACTTCAGTATTTCTAAATCTCTTTCAATTTCAGCATAAGATGAGTATTTTTTCTTCTCCATAATCCTTAATCATTAAAAAATATTTCTGAAAATTTCTCTAAAATTGGGCCTTCGACCATCTTATCTTTTATAAAGAAAAGTAAAATAGTAAATACTAAATAGATCCCTCCTACTGTTAAAAATCCAAGTGCATTACTTTCAAATAAAGAACCAAATGCATAAGCAGCGGCAAAAGATCCAAAAATCATTACCATACTAAAACATAATAAAATCAGCGTAAACTTAAATATTAAAGTTGTTGACTTCATTGCTACTTTAAAACCCCATAATTTATAATAAGCTAAATGACTATCTATGTAGACTTTTGTTTGTTCTTGAATTTTTTCGGTGTTTTCTTTTAATTCTTCGAAAGCCATAATTGGAATTTTAAAAAATAAAAAAGCACAAAACTTCCTTATAAAAATAAGCAAGTAATGTGCTATTTGTGATTATTATTATTTTTGAAGTTTAGCGTTTTGTGCTTTTAAATCAGCTAATTTAGATTCCAAAAAAGTGATCACTTCTTCTGTTTTGTAACTAACATTTGACAGTAATTCTGTTAATGTTCCATCAAGATTTTGAGTTGCACTTGTAAACTTTTCACGAAGAACTTCAGAACTAGCATCAAAAGAATCTTTTATATTATGTTTCGCATCATCAATACCTTCCTTAATTTTTGCTCGAGTTTTAGATCCTTTATCTGGAGCAAATAAAATTCCGATTGCCGCTCCCGCAGCTGCTGCAGCTAAAATGGTTGCTGCTGTATTTAAGTTCTTAGACATGATATTACAATTTTAAATTATTAATAAAGATACTCTTTTTTGAACTTATAAATTTCTGATTAATTGTTATTTACAAAAAATTAACAATCTAATTAATACACATAAGTTGTAGCTTCGTATTTACCATCTTTCTCAGCTATACTTACAAACGGCGAACCATTTGAAGCTGACTTACTTTTAATTCTCATAGCAGTTTGCTTTTGATTTGCAATTGGCGGTTCACCTTTTGTCCTCGTCGACACTCCTGTAAATGTTCCTGTTTGCTTCAGTCCTATTGTCTTTTCTTGAGGCAAAACAGTTACCATTTTATAATCGTCTTTTGAATCAACTACTATTTTATCAGAAATTTTCTGAGTTTGCTTTGTTTGTTTATTTGTAATAGATGAAACAGCATGTTTACTGATTTTAACTTCTTCTGAACTTCCATTCAATGAATAGTAAATTAATCCATTTTCATTTTTAATGAAATTAACATCAAGTTGTTCACCATTATGTTTTGTAATTTGATGTGTTTGTGATATTGCAACATTTGCAAATAATAGCGCTAGCGTAAAATATAAAATTTTCATGATTATTAGATTTAAATTAAAAATTGTCAGACTAGAAATTTAAAAACTAAACTTTCACACAAATTCAACATTATGGAATTTTATACATTATGATGCAAATTGAAAAATACCTTTTACGCGAAATATTATCAAAATTACATCATAATAAAAATGAGAACATAAAATTGTCTTTTTGGGAAATCAATTTTGAAAATATACTGTAATAAAAATTACGAGTTTTTAAAAACAATAAATTTCAGTTTAGATTCTTTAATGGCAAATTTTAATTTTTTACAAAATCATCTCTGACTTTAGTATTGAGTTAAAAATAGCAGTTTTATAAACAATTGTGTGTTAACAAGCCGTTAAACTGACTAAAATAACAGCAAAAATTAAAATAAAGACCCTAAATAAACAATAATTCAAAAAACGAGTTAGCTATTAAATCATTTAAAAAAGTGTCTTAAAATCAATTTATGAAGGCGAAAATTAATATATAAAAACTATTATTTTAAAATTTATAATCATTTTTATAAATAATAATTAAAAACTAAATTTTATAAAAAATAATAATCAAAAATTATGGATATAAAATCTAAATCAGAAACTTTAAAAATAAGAAAAAATTATGATTTTAAAATTTATAGTCAATTTCATAAATAATAATTAAAAACTTAGTTTTTATAAAAATTCATAACCTAAAATTATAATTATAAATTTTCGGATAAAAAATTTAAAAAATAAGAAAAAACTTTAATTTTATTTTTTGACATGAAATTCAAGTTATAAAAAGTAAAAAATCGAAATAAAGAGTTTTAAAGAATTAAAAACAAAAAAAGGTCTTCTCTACTCGACTATTTTTTATTTTATCTTAAAATTAATTTATGAAAGTCAATTTTAATCTATAAAAATTATAAAATTTAAATTATCGATAGTAAATCTATATAATAAAAAAAAAGCGCTTATAAAAGCGCTTTTCATAAATTTAGTTGATATTATTTCTTAACCATTTCAGAAAGAATTTCAATTTCTCTTTCCGAAGCATTTTTTGGTGGATTTGAATATAATTTCAAAATTTCATCATCAAATTGATTTCTCAAATTTTCACTTTCAATATCTCTTAAGTTCAAAAGTGCCTTTGATCTTACATAAGTCGATTCACTTTTTAAAGACATTGAATACAATTTTTTGATATCTTCTTCTTCAAAATCTGCAGATTTCCAATTTGAATACTTCAAAATAAACTGAGAAAACAACAGCGAAGCCTTATTATTGTTGATATTTTTCTTTAATGAATTCTGCAATAAAGAGAAACTTGAGATATTTTTGATGTTCTCCCCTATTGCACTTTCAATTGCAATACGATCAGCTTTTGTTTCAACTTTAAAATATTTGTTGATTTCTTTTAGAGAATTATTGATGCTGTTTTCTTCTTTTTTACCTTTTTCTTCCCAAGCATCTTTCAATCCAACTGTTTTGTTAAATACTAATTTTGAAGGAGTTGAGTCTTTATCAACAGTAAAATATCCTAAACGCTGGAACTGAAATTTATCTTCATTTTGAGCTGTTGATAAACTTGGTTCAACATATCCAGTCACAATTTCTAGAGAATTTGGATTCACAAAATCTAAGAAATTTTTCTCTTTGTAACTGTCTGGAGCTTCATCTGTAAACAAACGATCGTACAAACGAACTTCTGCTTCCAAAGCATGTTTGATAGAAACCCAATGTAAGGTTCCAGATACTTTTCTTTGGCTTGCTTCTGTTCCGCTTCCGCTTAAAGAATCAGTATCATACGTCACATGTATTTCAGTAATATTGCCTTCAGCATCTTTTATAACTGATTCTCCTTTAATGATATAGGCATTTTTAAGACGCACTTCTTTTCCTAAAGTCAAACGGAAATATTTAGCTGGAGCTTCTTCTAAAAAGTCTTCTCTTTCAATATATAATTCACGAGAAAAAGGTACTTTTCTGAAACCTGCATTTTCATCTTCTTGATTATTTTCAGCTTCTAACCACTCCTCTTTTCCTTCTGGATAATTAGTAATTACCAGTTTTACAGGATCTAAAACAGCCATTACACGAGGTGCAATTTTGTTCAAATCTTCACGAATACAGAATTCTAAAACCGAAACATTAATCAAATTATCACGTTTTGCAATACCAATTGTATTAGCAAAATTACGCAATGAAGCAGCTGTATAACCACGTCTTCTTAATCCAGAAATAGTTGACATTCTTGGATCATCCCAACCGTTAACATGCTTTTCTTTAACTAGTTGCTGTAATTTTCTTTTGCTGACAACAGTATGCGATAAGTTACGTCTAGCAAATTCTCTTTGTTTTGGACGAAGCTTATTATCATCAAAAATTTGATCTAAAAACCAATCGTATAATTCGCGGTGAGGCAAGAATTCAAGCGTACAAAATGAGTGAGAAATCTGTTCTAAATAATCACTTTGTCCGTGTGCCCAATCGTACATTGGATAAATTTTCCAAGCATCTCCAGTTCTATGGTGATGTTTGTGCAAAATTCTGTACATGATTGGATCACGCATTAACATGTTTGTTGATTTCATGTCAATTTTTGCACGAAGAATATGTGTACCAGCCTCAAATTCACCGTTTTTCATTCTTTCGAATAAATCTAGGTTTTCTTCAACTGAACGATTTCTGTACGGGCTGTCAGTTCCTGGAGTTGTTGGAGTTCCTTTTTGAATGGCCATTTCTTCAGAAGATTGACTATCAACATACGCTTTATCTTTTTTAATTAAGAAAACGGCCCAATCATATAATTGCTGGAAATAATCTGAAGCATAACATTCTTCTGCCCAAGTATATCCTAACCATTCTACATCTTTTTTAATAGCATCAACAAATTCCTGTTCTTCTTTTTCAGGGTTTGTATCATCAAAACGTAAATTCACAGGAGATTGATAATCAATTCCTAAACCAAAATTTAAAGCAATAGAACTAGCGTGCCCAATGTGTAAATAACCATTAGGTTCTGGTGGAAAACGAAAGCGAAGTTTAGTATTTGAAAGACCTGATTTTACGTCTTCCTCTATGATTTGTTCAATAAAATTGAGTGATTTCTCTTCTGATGCCATTATTTTATAGTAATTTTAGCAAAGATAAAAAAGTTTATAGTTTATAGTTTATGGTTTATGGTTTTCTTTGGAAACTTACTCTAAACTTGAAACTTAAAACTTGAAACTAAATTTTAAAATGGGAGTTATAAAACTTAAAAATATCCGTACTTTTTCTTACCACGGATGTTTAATTGAAGAAGGAAAAATTGGATCTGATTATACTGTTGATCTAAAAATTAAAACCAATTTACAGAAATCAGCCGAAACAGATCATCTTTTAGACACGGTAGATTACGTTCATTTGAACAAAATTGTAACCGAAGAAATGGCTATTCGTTCGCATTTATTAGAACATGTAGCCAAAAGAATCAATATTCGCGTGCTGGCAGAGATAGAAACAGTAGAAAAAACAACAGTTTGGGTTTCTAAAATTAATCCTCCTATTGGTGGTGATGTTGAGTCAGTTACTATAAAAATGACAGAATTTAGAAAGTAATGGCCATAATTAAATCTGTATTTTTTTAAAATAGTTCATTTGAAACTTTTGAATTTTAAAGATTTTAGTTACTTTTGCCAACCGTTCAAGTAATGGCGTCGTGGCCGAGCGGCTAGGCTGGGCTCTGCAAAAGCTCCTACTCCGGTTCGAATCCGGACGATGCCTCAAAACCTTCAAAGCAATTTGAAGGTTTTTTTTATGTTTAATTTTTAGAAAAAATTAATTAAAAATATTGGTTCGAATCCAAACCATGCCTCAAACCTTCAAAGCAATTTGATGTTTTTTTTTATGGATAATTTTTAGAAAAAATTAATTAAAGATATTCGTTCCAATCCAAACCATGCCTCAAACCTTCAAAGCAATTTGAAGGTTTTTTTATGGCTAATTTTTAGAAAAAATTAATTAAAGATATTCGTTCCAATCCGCACAATACCTCAAAACCTTCAAATTGCTTTGAAGGCTTTTTATGTTTAATTTTATATTTTATAAGTAATCCGACAGGTTTTTAAAACGTGTCGGGTTTGTTATTTAATCCACAATATTGTTATTACCCTTCGTAGAAATGACAAACTGAATCTGCAAATAGTCAACTTTGTCAAAGTTTTTAAACACCACTTATAAACATAAAAAAACCTCTGAAAATCAGAGGCTTTATATGATTTTGGTTATTAACAACTATTTATTTTCTATTCTTTCGAAAGCATTTTTAACCATTTCTTTTTCTTTTGGAAACCATCCTTGAGTTATTAACACTAATCCGAAAACCATTAAAACAATGCTGATTGCTTTTTTGATTTTTAGAATATTATTAGGTGTCATTTTTGATTTTAATTGTTTGGCTAATAGAATTTTAAAACAATCAACCAACAAATAAGCAATAATTACTGAAGTAAAAAAAGTAATCATTCTTGAATTCTGCATTTCTAATTTTGGTCCTACAGAAATAATTACTGCTAACCAAAAACCAAGAACTCCAATGTTGATAACGTTCAGTAGAAAGCCTTTTACAAATAAACTTCCGTAATTTCTTTTTATAATATCTCGATCAATTTCTTCTTCATTTATTTTTTCTTCTTTTCGTAATCTCACAAACGAAATGATTCCGTAAGCAAGCATTATAATACCGCCAAAAATAAACAATGCCGGCTTATCTTTTAAACTGGAAATCAATCTGTAACTTCCAAGATAAGCAATTGCAATGAAGAAAATATCACCTAAAACTACACCGCAGTCAAAAACTAATGCGGCTCTGAATCCTTTGGTAATACTGGTTTCTAATAGTATAAAAAATACCGGACCTACCATAAAGCTTAAAAAAAGTCCCCATGGCAGTCCAGCCAGAATATCATTTATCATCAAAATAGATTGTTATTTTACTTGTTCAATTTTACCACCTAAAACTGTTTTCTGATTTATCTGTTTTGGATTTCCATAAATGTAAATAGAGCCTCCTGCGCTAACTTTTGCATCTACAAGGGTTGAAGCCTTAACATCGGCTTTTCCGCCCGCAGAAACGCTTACTTTCGTTTGAGACGTGGCTAATTTACTTCCTAGGAAATATCCTCCAGCTCCTAATCCTGCTTCAAGGTTATCTGCTTTACCTGTTGCGGTAATTTCTCCACCAGAAACAGAACTTACTTTCAGTTTATCAACGTTCAAATCTACATTAATTTTTCCACCTTCCTGTGCACTTACTTTAAAAGAAGTTGCTTTTATGGTTTCATTGCTGGTAACAGTAGCGCCTTCATTTACATCAATCAGCTCTAAATGTTTGTAATACAATGTTACATCAAGATCATTTCCTGAAAGAAGTTTTGGAAAAGGCATTCTTAATTTTAAAATACCATTTTTATTAACAGCTTCTAATTCTGCTTCTCTTGTTCCTTTAATAACAATTTTATTTTCAGATGACGGTACTAGTTTTACAGTTAATTTATCGTAAACTTTAACGGTATCAAAATCTCCTAATTGCTTAGTAAACTGACTAAAAGACATTTGTACAAATAAAATTGCTGCTCCTATAATTAGCTTTTTCATACTTTTATTTTTAAAAATTAATACTTATTCTGCTCTTCTTAAAAAATGAAAATCCAGTTGTTTTTTAACTAAATCGGCATTTTTTACTTTAACATAAATTTCGTCTCCTAATTGTAATAAACGGTTTGAAGTGGCTCCAACCAAAGCGTATTGTCTTTCGTCAAAAGTATAATAATCTTCTTTTATTTCTCTGATTCTCACCATTCCTTCGCATTTATTAGAAACGATTTCAACATAAATTCCCCATTCAGTAACACCAGAAATAACTCCAAGGAATTCTTCGTCTTGATGATCCTGCATGTATTTCACCTGCATGTATTTAATACTATCTCGCTCAGCGTTTGTCGCTAAATTTTCCATATTTGAACAATGCAGACATTTGGTTTCGTAGGTTTCTTCATCTACAGAAGCTCCTCCATCTAGATAATATTGCAGCAAACGGTGTACCATAACGTCTGGATAACGACGGATTGGCGAAGTAAAATGACTGTAATAATCAAAAGCTAAACCGTAGTGACCAATATTATCTGTCGAATATTTGGCTTTACTCATACTTCTAATAGCAAGAGTATCAATAAGATTTTGTTCTTTTTTACCGTTTACTTCTTCCATTAAAGCATTGATTGATTTGGAAATATCACCTTTAGATCTGAAATCAATTTTATAACCAAACTTCGCAATTACCGTTTGCATCGCAATCAATTTGTCTTCATTTGGCTCATCGTGAATACGATACACAAAGGTTTTCTTTTGTTTTCCAATGTATTCAGCCACTTTTCTATTGGCTAAAAGCATGAATTCTTCAATCAAATGATTGGCATCTTTTGATACTTTGAAGTAAACACCTTCAGGTTCTCCTTGTTCATCCAAATTAAATTTTACTTCGACTTTATCAAAAGAAATGGCGCCTTGCTGCATTCTTTTCTTTCTTAAAATCTTCGCTAATTCATCTAGTTTTAAAGTAGCTTCCACTATTTCATCTGAAACAACATACGAATCTCCAGTAATTGAAATATCAACCGGAATGGTATTATTTCCTTTTGTTTCAATAATATGCTGTGCTTCCTCATAAGCAAAACGCTGATCTGAATAAATTACAGTTCTTCCAAACCATTGGTTAATAACTTGAGCTGTTGGGGAAACTTCAAATACTGCAGAGAAAGTATATTTCTCTTCATTTGGACGTAAGGAACACGCAAAATTAGACAACACTTCTGGAAGCATTGGCACTACTCTATCTACCAAATACACCGAAGTGGCTCTTTGATACGCTTCATCATCCAGAATAGTACCTTCTTCTAAGTAATAGGAAACATCGGCAATGTGAATTCCGATTTCGTAGTTTCCGTTCTCTAACTTTTTGAAAGACAAGGCATCATCAAAGTCTTTTGCATCTTTCGGGTCAATCGTAAACGTAAGCGTATCACGCATATCACGACGTTTTGCAATTTCAGATTCCTGAATTGAAGTATCTAGTTTTTGGGCAAACACCTCTACTTCTACCGGAAAATCTGCTGGTAAACCATATTCAGCTAAAATGGCATGAATCTCAGTATTATGTTCACCAGGTTTACCCAATACACGAATTACAGATCCAAACGGACTATCGGCTCTTTTTGGCCAGTCTTCAATCTTCACTAAAACTACATCTCCATTTTCTGCTTCACCAATTTTATCTTTTGGAATAAAAATATCGGTATACATTTTAGGATTGGCAGTCGAAACAAAGGCAAAGTTTGGCTGCATATCTATTACACCTACAAACTCTGTTTTATCTCTTTCGATAACTTCAATTACTTCACCTTCAGGTCTTTTTCCTTTTCTTCTGTTATAAACGTAAACTTTTACTTTGTCTTTATCTAATGCACGATTCAAATTATTGGTTGGAATAAAAACATCTTCTTCAAACTCATCACAAATAAAATATGCCGTTTTTCTACTCGTCATATCTATTGTTCCTTCGTAATAATCCTGACTTACTGCTTTAATTAAGTATTTTCCAGGTTCTGTTTCTATAATTTTCTTTTGAGCGGCAAGAATTTTTAAATCTTTTATAATTTGATTTCTGCTTTTTGTATCGTCTAATTCAAGCTTAGCTCCTATTTGTTTGTAATTGAAAGGTTTATTAGCATTTTGCGATAAAATCTTTAGTATTTTTCCAGAGAAATCCTTCTCTTTTTTTATCGGCTTTCTAATTTTCTTACTCATATATCTTTTCTTATAAGGTTTAAAATTACAAATAAGAAATCAGATTACAGATTTTAACAATTAGAATTATTAAAATTATAACTTTTCGTACATTTACAAAAAGACCTAAAATGGAAAGCTTTAAAACGATAGCCGTATTCAATTATCTGCACGAAACAGTGGTTCTCAAACACTTACTAGAACAAGAAGAAATCCCTTATTTTTTTGAAAACGAAATGACACTTTCAGTCGTTCCACTATATTCAACGGCGCTGGGCGGCATCAAACTCAAAGTTCATCCAAACGATTTCGAGCAAGTTCAAGAAATCCTCGACAATCTCAACAATCCTCTCAAAATCGTCTGAAACAGAAATCAATTTCAAAATTCAATTTCGAATTTGAATCAGGGTAAAATTCAATTCAAAATAAAATTTTTTCCTTTTCAACTTTTTTAGTTTTCAACATATATTAAATACAACAAAAAAGATTTTTAAAAATTTAAAAAAATTTGATGGTTATTATAGCTTGTTAATATGTCGAATAAATTTTTTTTTGAAGTCATTGAAATCTCGTTTTACTTATTTATTCTGAGTTATCAACATAGTTATTTTTAGTTAAATAATTAATTTATAAGACTTTTTGTATTTTAATTAACAACGGTTGACAACCAAAAATGAATTCATTTTGTAAATAAGTTGATATGTTCATAGTTGTTGAAAATGGTATTTTTGATATTGATAACTTTTCCAAAAATTCATGAAACTTTTCTTGCATATTTAATTTCGATTTTGGATTAAGTATTTTTCTGAAACAACCAAAAAAAACTTCTAATTTTCTTTTCGAACTTATTAACATTTTCTGTTAATTTAAAGTTAACTGAATATCAACGAATTACAAACTCGTATTAACACCATAAAATTTTAACAAATATTCTGCTTTTTATTTATTGATTTTGAGATAGTTATAGAGTTATGAAAATTGTTGATAACCTATAAGGTTTTGAAAGTAAGGGAGTTGTAATTAGTCACTAATTCAAGAATTTTTTAAAGACGTGAGGTATTAAAGTTATAGAATTTTAAGATTGTTGATTATTCGTGAATTCGTGGCTGAAATCTATATTTTCCTTTCTAAAAAGATTTACTTCCGTATTCTTTAATTAAATTTGCAGTACACAACTTAATAGTACATAAAAATGAAAATTTCGATAGGAAACGATCACGCAGGACCCGAATATAAAAAAGCAATTGTTGAAATGCTTAAAGCTAGAGGATATGAAGTAACTAACTACGGTACAGATACTGATGCTTCTGTAGATTATCCAGATTTTGGACACCCAGTTGCTAATGATGTATCTGAAGGAAAAGCCGATTTTGGAATCGTAATCTGCGGAAGCGGAAACGGAATCGCAATGACTGTTAATAAGCACCCGAAAGTAAGAGCTGGTTTATGCTGGACTAAAGAAATCGCGTATTTAACACGTTTACATAATGATGCAAACATTGTAAGTATTCCTGCAAGATTTACTTCTATTCATCAAGCTGTTGAAATCGTTGAAACTTTCTTGGATACCGCTTTTGAAGGCGGAAGGCATCAAAACAGAGTGAATAAAATTGCTTGTTTGTAAAAAATCCAAAAATTCGGTGCTTCGCACCTATTCATAAACACACCGGGCCGATTTTTTAATTTGTCCGGTGTTTTATTTAAGTATTTATAATTCAGTTTTTTAATATACTATAAAATACCTTTTTGTTGAGTTATCAACAATGTTAATATCTATTTTTTATAGTTTAGAAAGGCAATTATAATCGCTGTTTGAATTGCTATAATCAATGCAAACTTCACAATAAAAGAAGTTTTACTCGTTTTATGTTTAAATAATAACATTGCTGTTAATAACCCTGGTGAACCACCAGTTAAGGCCATGAGAAACAAGGTTTTTTCGGGAATACGTCGGTTATTTTTTCGAGCCTGAGATTTGTCATAGCCAGCAATTATAAAAAGAACGATATTTATAAATAAAAAATACAGTAATAAAATTTCCATTCGCCAAAAAATAATGACAAAGATATTATTTTGGCATCACATCTAAAATCCACAAATTGAGTAGTAAATATTTAAAAAATTTAATTTGTAATTGAAATGAGTCCAGTACAATTGTTTGAACAGAAAAAAGTAAGAAGCCATTATGATGCTGAAAATGAAATTTGGTATTTTTCTGTAATTGATGTTATTCAGATTTTAACTGATAGTGCCAATCCAAGAGATTATTGGTATAAAATGAAAATTAGAGTTAAAACAGATGATGGACTTGAACTGTCGACACTTTGTCGACAGTTCAAAATGCTCGCTGAAGATGGAAAAAATCGTCTTACAGACACTGCAGATACCGAAACTCTATTACGCTTAATTCAATCTATACCTTCACCAAAAGCTGAACCTTTTAAACAATGGTTGGCTAAGGTAGGTTATGAAAGAATTCAGGAAATGGGAGATCCGTCACAAAGTGTAGATCGCGCTCGTGAGAACTGGCAAAATATGGGACGAAGTGAGAAATGGATTCAGCAAAGAATGACAGGGCAGGAGACTCGTAATAAATTAACCGATTATTGGAAAGAGTCTGGTGTTGAAGGAAAAGATGAATTTGCATTATTAACAAATATTATTCATCAGGAATGGACAGGATTATCTGTAAAAAAACATAAAGAGATAAAAGGATTAAAATCTCAAAATTTAAGAGACCATATGTCTGAAGCAGAATTAATTTTCACTGCTCTGGCAGAACTTTCGACTCGACAAATTGCTGAAAGCGACGAGGCAAAAGGTCTAGTAGAAAATGCAAAAGCTAGCAAAAAAGGAGGCGCGATTGCTAAAAATGCACGAACAGCATTGGAGGAGAAAACAGGAAAAAGTGTAGTGACCGGAGAGAATTTTTTACCACCAAGTAAAAAAAACTTGGAGTAAACTAGAATTAAAAAATTTAAAAGATTTTATATTAGTTTTGATTAACATATAACAATAATATTACTAAAAAACGTTGCAAAAATTGTAAAACACTTTTGCATCTTTGCCATTCAAATAAAATTAACAATGACCAACATTCAATTCATTGCAAAGTCTGTTCAGGCGCCCGCAGTCAGTATTCAAAACACAGTAAAATTATTAGAGGAAGATTGTACGATTCCGTTTATTTCGCGTTACCGAAAAGATGCAACAGGAAACCTTGACGAAACTGTTATTGAGCTGATTGCTAAATTGCAAAAAGAATACGATACGCTTATAAAACGTAAAGAAGCAGTTTTAAAATCGATCGAGGAGCAAAAAGCACTTACGCCAGAATTGAAGAAAAAAATTGAAGACAGTTTTGATTTACAAGAAATTGAAGATTTCTACCTTCCGTATAAAAAGAAGAAAAAAACAAAAGCAGATGTAGCGCGCGAATTTGGTTTAGAACCTTTAGCAAAACTCATCATTTCTGAAAGTGATGTTGATATCGATTTTATTTCGACACAATACATTAATGAAAATGTTGTCAACGAAGAAGCCGCTATTCAAGGCGCAAGAGATATTGTAGCGGAATGGATTAATGAGAATATTTATGTTCGTAAACAGCTTCGTAGATTATTTCAGCGAAAAGCGACGATTGCTACCAAAGTGGTTAAAAAGAAAGCCGAAGAAGAAGGAGCACAGAAATTCAGCCAATATTTTGATTGGGAAGAACCTTTGACAAAAGCACCAGCACACCGTTTGTTGGCAATGCTTCGTGCAGAAAATGAAGGTTTTATAAAAATGAAAATAGATGTTGATATCGACGATGCCTACGATGTTATTGACGAAATCATCATTAAAAAGCAAAACAATACAACAGCGCATTTACAGCTGGCAATTGAAGATAGTTATAAACGTTTGTTGAATCCAGCAATTGGAAATGAAACGCTGCAAGAAGCAAAAGCAAAGGCAGATGCCAATTCAATTCAGGTTTTTGCTAACAATTTAGGTCAGTTATTATTGGCGCCGCCGTTGGGAGAAAAACGTATTTTAGCAATCGATCCAGGATTTAGAAGCGGCTGTAAAGTAGTTTGTCTGGACGAAAAAGGCGATTTATTATACAACGAAACAATTTATCCGCATGCGCCTCAAAACGAGGAGACAATGGCGATAAAAAAAATTCGTTCGATGGTAAACGCGTATCAAATTGATGCAATTTCGATTGGAAACGGAACAGCTTCTCGTGAAACCGAATTTTTTATCAAAAAAATAGCGTTCGACAAACCAATTCAAGTATTTGTGGTTTCTGAAGCTGGAGCTTCGGTGTATTCGGCTTCAAAAATTGCAAGAGAAGAATTCCCTAATTATGATGTAACGGTTCGTGGTTCGGTTTCTATTGGAAGAAGACTTTCAGATCCGTTGGCTGAATTGGTAAAAATCGATCCAAAAGCAATTGGAGTAGGGCAGTATCAGCATGATGTTGATCAAGCGAAATTAAAAGAAGAATTAGATAATACGGTTATTCGCTGCGTAAACTCGGTTGGAATTAACATCAACACCGCAAGTAAGCACTTATTAAGTTATGTGAGCGGAATCGGGGAGAAGCTGGCGGAAAACATTGTACAATACCGTTCTGAAAACGGACCTTTTGAAGATAGAAAACAGCTGAAAAAAGTGCCTCGTTTAGGAGATAAAGCCTATCAGCAAGGAGCAGCGTTTATTAGAATTACAAATGCTAAGAATCCGCTGGATAATTCGGCGGTGCATCCAGAGGCTTATCCGGTTGTTGAAAAGATGGCGAAAGATTTGAATATTTCTTTAAATGACTTAATTGCTAACAAAGAGAAAACAGCGCTTATTAAGCCCGAAAAATATGTAACACCTGAAATTGGTTTACTTACGCTAAAAGATATCATTAAAGAGCTTGAAAAGCCCGGATTAGATCCGAGAAAGTCGGCTAAGGTATTTGAGTTTGATGCAAACGTAAAATCGATCAAAGATTTGAAAACCGGAATGATATTACCAGGAATTGTTAATAACATCACCAACTTTGGTTGTTTTGTTGACATCGGTATTAAAGAAAGTGGTTTAGTGCATATTTCTCAACTAAAATCAGGTTATGTAAGCGATGTAAACGAAGTGGTAAAATTGCACCAGCATGTTGATGTAAAAGTTACTGAAGTTGATGAGGATAGAAAGAGAATTCAGCTGACGATGATTTTGTAAAAAATTCCAATTTTATAAATTCCAAATTCCAAAATTTTGGAATCTTTGGATAAAAAAACTCCCAAATTACAATTTGTAGTTTGGGAGTTTTTATTTATTAAAGCACTTATTTCTTAAGTATAAATTTCTGAGCTTTAAATCTGCTGTTATCTATATTCTGGATTAAATATATTCCATCAGCAAGATTTTCTAAATGAATACTATTAATTATTCCTTCAGTTAAAACAACTGATTTTACAATTTTTCCAGATGAATCAACGATGATATAATTTCCATCATATTTCGTTACGATATTCAATATTCCTTTACTTGGAATAGGATACATTTTAAAGTCGGCAACTTTAAATTCATCCGTTCCTAGACTGGTTACTGTAATACAATTAGAAGAAACAGTGCATCCTCCAACTGTAATTTCAACTTTATAATCTCCTGCCGCTGATGGCGTAAAAGATTGGCTGGTTTCACTTGCTAGCAATGTGTTTGGACATTTATACCATTGATAAGCAGCGCCTGATTGACCTGCAGTTAATACTCCAGAGTTTAAAATAACTGTTTTTACAATTACAGATGAATCGTTAATTGTTAATATCAATGTTTTTGTACTACATCCTACAGTATGAGTATACGTTCCAGATGATGTATATGTTGTTCCGTTTTCAGCCCAAGTATAACTGTCGCAGGCAGTTTCATTCTGTGTTGAACTTGTAGAGTTTGTAATGGTTAGTGATAAAGTTTTGGTATCACAACCTACAGTATGCGTGTATGTTCCCGAAGAAGTATACGTTGTTCCATTTTCAGCCCAAGTGTAGCTGTCGCAGGCAGTTTCCGTCTGAGTTGAACTTGTAGAGTTTGTAATAGTTAATGCTAACGTTTTGGTATCACATCCAACAGTATGCGTGTATGTTCCCGAAGAAGTATACGTTGTTCCGTTTTCAGCCCAAGTGTAGCTGTCACACGCAGTTTCCGTCTGCGTAGAACTTGCAGAATTTGTAATAGTTAATGCTAAAGTTTTAGTTTCACATCCAACGGTATGCGTATACGTTCCAGATGATGTATACGTTGTTCCGTTTACAGCCCAGGTATAACTGTCGCATGCAGTTTCCGTCTGAGTTGAACTTGTAGAATTTGTAATAGTTAATGCTAAAGTTTTAGTTTCACATCCTACAACAGCTGTGTAATTTCCAGAACTAGTATAAGTTGTTCCGTTTACAGCCCAGGTATAACTGTCACAGGCAGTTTCGGTCTGAGTCGAACTTGTAGAATTTGTAATGGTTAATACTAACGTTTTGGTATCACAACCTACAGTATGCGTATATGTTCCAGAAGATGTGTAGGTCACGCCATCTTCAGCCCAAGTGTAGCTGTCACACGCAGTTTCTGTCTGGGTTGAATTTGTAGAATTTGTAATGGTTAATACTAACGTTTTAGTATCACATCCTACAATATGTGTGTATGTTCCCGAAGAAGTATACGTTGTTCCGTTTTCAGCCCAAGTGTAGCTGTCACACGCACTTTCCGTTTGAGTCGAACTTGTAGAATTTGTAATAGTTAATGCTAAAGTTTTAGTTTCACATCCTATAACAGCTGTGTAAGTTCCCGAACTAGTATAAGTTGTTCCGTTTACAGCCCAGGTATAACTGTCACATGCCGTTTCCGTCTGCGTTGAACTTGTAGAATTTGTAATTGTCAATACTAAAGTTTTGGTATCACAACCAACAGTATGTGTATATGTTCCCGAAGAAGTATACGTTGTTCCATTTTCAGCCCAAGTGTAGCTGTCGCATGCAGTTTCCGTCTGCGTAGAACTTGTAGAATTTATAATGGTTAATGATAAAGTTTTGGTATCGCATCCTATAATATGTGTATATGTTCCCGAAGAAGTATACGTGGTTCCGTTTTCAGCCCAGGTATAACTGTCGCAGGCTGTTTCAGTCTGTGTAGAACTTGTAGAATTTGTAATGGTTAATGCTAAAGTTTTAGTATCACATCCTACAGTATGTGTGTAGGTTCCAGAAGATGTGTAGGTAACGCCATCTTCAGCCCAAGTGTAGCTGTCGCATGCAGTTTCCGTCTGCGTAGAACTTGTAGAATTTGTAATGGTTAATGATAAAGTTTTAGTATCACATCCTACAATATGTGTGTATGTTCCCGAAGAAGTATACGTTGTTCCGTTTTCAGCCCACGTATAACTGTCACATGCAGTTTCTGTCTGAGTTGAACTTGTTGAATTGGTTATGGTTAAATTTAAAGTTCTAGTATCACATCCTACTTTGTGTGTGTATGTTCCAGAAGATGTGTAGGTAACGCCATCTTCAGCCCAAGTGTAACTGTCACATGCCGATACTGTTTCAGGAGTAGATGTCGTAGAAGGAGTAACAACAAGATTTAACGTTTTGGTATCACATCCAATAACTGTTGTATAAGTTCCCGAACTAGTATAAGTTGTTCCATTAACTGGCCATGTATAAGAATCACATACTGAAATATTTTCGGCAGGCGAAGTTGTTGATGGTGTTCCAGTAACGGTTTTTACCAATACTCTGTCGCTTGCACAATAAGCAGTTTCACACGCCACGCAATATGTTGTATTATTTGCAGTAGGGGTTGCTGATACAGAATTTCCAGTGGCAAAACTTGTTCCTCCAGTCATCGAAGTATACCAAACAGCATTCGTACCAAGTGGGCAAGAGGCATTCAAAGTTACAGCCGTGCTTCCTAAACAAGGAATATTTTGTGTATCTGTTGTAACGGTAGCGCTCGCCGGTTTGATTGATGTTGTTGTAATATTAGAGTTTACTGTTGCAAAATTAGTACCGCTTACAGTTGCCTGATTTGTTACCGAACAAGTGTTTTGCGGTAACGTTGCCGCATCATTAATTGTTGCACTAAAAGTAATTATAGTAGATTTTCCTGCAGCTATAATAAATGGTCCTGCAGACAATGTTGAGTTTACTGCATTAACAGATGCTTTTTTAGATGTAGTTGAAGATGTACTCGGTGTTGTTGAAGAAGCTGCAATAGTTTCTGGAGCAGTACTGGTTTCTTCAACAGGAGTATTTTGATTTTTAGCCATTTTTGAAGCATTGGCATTATCAGGAGGAGTAACCGTTCCAGGATTTATTTTTCCATTTCCACCTTCATCAATTGCTGTTCTTGTGCTTGAAGGATTGTTTCCATTCCAAAAACTTGTCAAGGCAGAAGTTCTATTTCCTGTCCCAGCAACATAAACTGGGATACCTTGTAAAATTACTTCACTATTAGTACCTTGAGATAATACGTCAAAAGTAGCCACTACACCAGTCGCTGTATTGGTCGTATTATTACTAATTTTTGATGCATTTATCATTGTACTAGAAGCATTATCTGCATAAGCAACTACACCAACATTTGCATATGCATTTGTCACCACATTAATAGTATTACCTGTTATTGTAGCGTCAATTCTTCCTGAACTTTGTATATTGTTATCATTTGAATCAGCGAAAATTCCATATTGACTTGCATTATTAATAGTGTTATTTGCTATTTCAGTAATGTGTTTCGCATTTCCGCTTACAGATGCATAAATTCCATTACAAATTGTACCAAGACCTCCACCATCAATCGTATTATTGTTTATACGGCCTTTCATTGTTCCAGATCCTTGGTGCCCTACGCTACATGCATAAGTACCATTAAAACTAGCCTTAATAGTATTATTTATAATGTTGTAATTTACTGTTGCAGCTCCAGTAGCTTGTAATGATAAACCATTGCTTCCAGGGCTTACAGTAGCAGCATTTATGATATTGGCATCAGTAGCGAGTGTATTTCCTCCAATTTGAACAGTATTTGTAGAAAATCCATCAAAGTTTAAAGCTAAACCAGTAGTTTTTGAATTTGAAAAATCATTTTTCTTAAAAACTAAAGTATTGTTTGAAGTCCCTTTAGCTTGAAAAATAAAGTTACTATCTCCGTTTGATCTATTAAAAGAGTTTTTAAACTGAGATCCCGTAACATTTAGAGTTAAGGACGGACTTTGGGCTATACCATTATACCCAAAAAAACCACGTCCCCAAGAATTATTAACAGTTGTATTGGTTATAGAACTTGTACCTTTTAAATCTAATGCAAATATACCTCCAACATATGGGTTACCTCCATTGGCACTTCCACAATTGCTTAAAGTACTGTTGTTTAAAACAAAATTATTTACATTATTAAGATTGATACCCACAGAATTTGTAGTACCAGAAATGGAAATATTTTCTAAGGTTACACCACCAGAAATGTTTTTAAAATGAAGCGCTCCATTGGAATTCGAATTATCATCTTCTGGATCGCTAACTATTACAGATGAAGTATTTGCATTTGTAAAGTTCATGTTTCTAAGTGTAATATTAGCACATGTAATAAACTCTGCACCTCTATCCGAGATATTTTGAATTGTACCTCCAGATCCTGCCGTTGTTCCGGATCCCGTAACCTCAAAACTTCCAACAGTATTTGTTATTGAAATACCTTTTACATTTCCGTTTGTAGAAATACTAGTAAATATACAATCGAGTGTACCTCCACCTCCGTTAATATTTACAGCTTGCGAATTATTTGTAATAGCAATAGTAGCATTTTTTATTTTTAAATTTCCAGCATTACTTCCAGATAAAGTTCCTGTAAGTGCTACTGCCTGAATATCATTATTTGTACCTAAGGTTATTCCAGCAATAATAGGATTTGATGTTCCTGTTGAAGGCAGTGCATTACTATAACTAGGTACAGATAGACTTAATATAGATTGCAGACTTGATGTTGCTCCCTGACCAATAACTTTCTGATTATTATTTAAAGTTAAAAGTCCAGAAAGTGTTCCGCTGTAAATAAATACTGGGCTTGCATTGCTAGCACTCGTATTTCCCGTTAAGCTTTTATAGGGTGTGGCTAAAGTTCCGTTTCCTGCAGATGTAGCATCTCCTTTAAAAAATATGATAGGAGTAGTTACAGTAATATTTACAGTAGCAGTTGAGGTTTTTCCGCTTGTATTGGTTACAGTATAAGTAAAACTATCTGATCCAGAATATCCAGCATTTGAATTGTAAGTAAAAGAACCATCTGCATTTATAACAACAGTTCCCTTTGCTGGATTTGTTAAAACAGAAGCCGTCATAGTGCTACCTTCCGGATTTGCGTCATTTGCTAAAAGACCTTGAGCAGCATTTACAGTAATACCAACGTTTCCGATACAACTATAGGAATCATCATTGGCAATAGGAGTTGTTTTGAAAGAATTTGGAACTAATGTTAAATTAGAATCCAATATATCTTGAAAAGTAGTTCCAAGTGCGTCAGTGCCATTATTGGTAATAGTAATGGTAAAATCAAGCTGAGATCCCGGTTTTGCATTTCCGCCTCCGTTTACAGCCACAGCATTTGTAACCGTAATAGCAGGTGCTACAGCCAAGGTACTTTTTGTATTTTCTTTATTAATAGGCCTTTTGCTTTTATTAGGCTCACTCTGCTTTATAAAAACTTTTTCAGCTTTAGCTAGTTGCTCAATTACAGGAGCAACAAATTTTTTAGTAATAATGCTATTGTATTTCATTCCGAAACTTAGAAATCCAACTAGTATTATTATAACTAAGAGTTTGTTATTTTTCATTTTTTTTCACTTTAAAATTGGCCTAATTAAGAAAATACGGCTTCATATTTCATTCCCACTTCATCAAAACCAAGTGGAGAAAGAAACAACTCTAAGCTGCCTTCTTCGGGATGTATTATGTTAAAAATACCTTGCTCGTAATATTCGTTTTTTTGATTTGTACGAAAAACTAAAGAAAAGGGAGTTCGTTCTAAAGGAGAATAACCATTAGATTCTGTGACCGAAATTAGTTCGGCATCGAGCTGAATTTCTTCGGAAATTTTAAAGATAAATACTTTGTTTACAAACGGATTAAAGTTGTTTACAGAGAGTAAAGATATATCCATATAGTACAATTAATTGTTATTCAATTTGTTTGGAACGCCATTCCATTAAATGGTAAACACCATTTGTTTCACTAATTTTTCTAAATCCAAGTCTTTTATATAATTCCATTGCAGGATTAAAAGTTTCCACATGAATGGTTACGCTTAAATTACTATCAGCAGCTTTTTTAAGTATTTCTTTTAAAATTGAACTGCCAATACTTTGATTTCTCCATTCAGGTAATATGGTGATGTCTATAATTCTAACACCTTTATTTTCAAAGAAGTAATCAATATATAATCTTCCAACCGGGATGTTTTTCTTTTCAATTACATAGAATTTTCCCCCTAAGTAATTTTTTTGATAATATTCATGCTGGGCTGAAAACTGATGTTCAATAAAGAGTCTTTTTTGTTCATCATTCCAATTCGTTCCTTTTTCCAGCTCCTCTTTTCGTGTACTTCCGTAGATTTCACGAAGCAGAGCTATATCATTTTCATTGATATCCCTAAACTTGATATCTTGTATATCTAAATTCAACAGTACTATAAATTATGTTCTTGGAGGGTAAACACCCTGAAGGGCAATACAAAAATTCAAGGTTAAATATGGCATCATATTGTTATGAGGCTGTGTTCCTCCAGTTGGTGCAATGGTATTAAAACCCATTTGTACCGTTTGACCTCCAGTGTCTGTATAAACTCGAATAGGATTTCCTCGTCCTAAACTATTATTAGCAGGAGAAGTTGATTGCGAATTAAGCGGAGCTGCCATTACTGAATGTGAGTGATTAGGAATTTCAGATTCTAAAAGAGTAACTGTTTCGCTTCCGCTTTGTTCTGCTAGGTTGTGTAATGATAATCCAGGTCCTTGTCCTGGGTGCATAGGTGCATTTCCCTGCATATTAGGCAGTGCAAAATTACTTTTTCCATCACCTCCATACATTGTTCCTAAAAGTGAAAAAAGTGCTGTGTTTTGAGATAATGGTAAAATTTGGCCATTGCAAAAAGCCCAGCCTTTTGGTGCAAAGTTGAATGGAAATATGCGTATTTCAGCTACAAAAGGATCCATAATATATTTTTCTTTTTATTAAAAATGAATTTAGAATTGAGGGTATAATCCATACAATGAAATAATAAAACTCACACACAAATACGGTTGAAAGTTACTGTGAGGCTGACTTCCGCCAGCACCAGTAATTATTTGATTATTTAATGCTGTTGTGGGAGCAGCACTTGAATACATTTTACTTCCCGGAGGATTGGCACTAAACTGCGCATTTACAACACTAGCAGTATCAGCCAGATTTGTAGTGGCGAGAAGACTGTGATTGTGTGACGGAATTTGATTAACCGATAAAGTTACCTCCTCAACACCGCCGGTTTCAGCCAGCTGATAATTAGTTCCAGTAGCGGGATTTGTACCGTTATGAATAGGAAGTCTTCCGCGAAAATCAGGTAACCCAAAAGTTTCCTGGCCATCACCACCGTATGTAGTTCCAATTAAATTAAATAAAGTTTCATATTCCGAAATTGGAATTATTTGTCCTTCGCAAAACATCCATCCTGCAGGAGCAAAATTTCCGCCAAACATTCTGATTTCACCAACGTAAGGTTGTGCCATTTCTTAAATTTTACGAATTAATAATTATGTTTGAGAAGGAAAGATTCCTTGTAAAGCGATGCAAAAATTTATAGTCAGATATGGCTGCATATTTAAATGCGGTTGACTTCCTCCAATATTGGAGATAGAGCCGGCATTCATGGCAGTAAAATTTTGATTTTGACCGCTGTAAACTAAATTAGGGGCAGTATTTCCTAAAAAATTAGTATTACTCGGAATATTGGTGATGACCGCATTATCTTTTGCCTGAAAGCGATGTGAGTGTTGCGGCATTTCTCCAATAGTAACAGTATGGCTTTCTTCACCACCTTTTTGACCTAAATTGTATCCGCTTCCAACATGAATTGGTGTTCTCCCTCTTAAGTCAGGTAATGCAAAAGTGACTTGCCCATTACCACCATACGTAGTTCCTAACAAAGAAAATAATGCCTGATTTTGATTTATAGGTAATAATTGTCCATTAGCCATTGCCCATCCTTGTGGTGCAAAAGAAAACGACATCATTCTTAATTCAGCTAAAAAAGGCTCAGCCATATTGAAATATTTTTAAATGTTATTTTTAATTTTTTTATTAAGCCAAAATAGAATCTACAGAAAGTGTATGCTCAGAGATTATATTTTTTTCGAATATTTTATTATTTCCTTCTTTTACGATGATTTTAGTAATCGTCTCTTTTTCAGATAAAATAGTTTTTAATTCAACACTTCCCCTAGGAGTTATATAGCCAAAGGGATTTACGGTTTGAATTGAAGAAGGAAATAAATATTGAGACAAATCAATATGGGCATTATACTTTTTGAATTCTGTTTTAGCTTGAGAAATAGCTTCTAATTCGAAACCAGATAAAGATCGTATGGTTCTCCATTCTCCATTTTCATTTTTACCAAAGCACAATAAAACGTTGTCTAGTTTCTGCGAATTTTTGATAAGATGCATAGAAAACATTTTCAAACGTCCGTCTGGAGAAGTATAACAATAGTCAGATGCAGACTCGTAACCTATTTTCTGCCAGTTTACGATAGTTTTATTATAACAGCTTAGAAGCGACTTGTCGAAAAGAAAATTATTTGAAAAGGAAGATTTAGAAAATTTAGATAAAAGATTTTCTCCTTTTTCTGTTTCTAAATCTAAAAAACTAGTGAAGGTATTTTGTGCTGTTATAGAACCGCAGGCTAACGTTGCAGCTCCTGCGAAACTAACATTTTTAATAAAACGTCTACGAGTTAAATCGGTCATATTCACTACTTTTAAGGATAAATTTTGGGATAAAAGTAGTAAAATGAAGAATATATTATAATTTTTTGTTAAAATTTATAATAAAAAATCCCGTTTTGCGTTAATTTTTTCCTTTTTTAAAGAAAACTTCTACAAAGGATAAATTCGAATTTTGCGAAAATTCTAACATAAAAAAAATCCCAAACTACAAGTTTGTAATCTGGGATTTAAATACGTTCGAATTTTATTATTTTGTTTCTTCTTCTTTTTTAGAAGCAGCAGGCTGATCATCTTTAGCAGCATTTTTAAATTCTTTAATACCGCTTCCTAAACCTTTCATTAATTCTGGAATTTTTTTACCTCCAAAAAGTAATATCACAATACCTACTATAACAAGGATTTCTGTAAGACCTAATCTTCCCATGGTTTTATATTTAGTGCCGAAGCAAATTTATTTCTTGATTTTCACCGCAAAGGTATATAGAATATACGAACAACAAGAGTTTTTGGATTAAAATATTTATTTTTAGGTGCGTTAAATATTTTATAAAATGATTAAATTACAAGATTTGCCTATTTTTATCAGGCATCAGCAATACGATTAATTATTATATTTGCTTGTATATTGAACAAAATGAAAAAGAAAAAACGCAGTTTTAGAAAAAAATTATTTACAAAAAACCGATTGGTTATTTTGAATGAAAACACTTTTGAAGAAATTTTTTCGCTGAAACTCAACCTAATGAATGTTTTTGTGACTTTTACTCTAGGCGGTATTTTTCTTATTTCAATTACTACTTATATTATTGCTTTTACGCCGCTTCGGGAATTTATACCGGGTTATTCTTCTTCTGAATTAAAAAAGAATGCGACAGCATTAGCCATAAAATCAGATTCGCTTGAAAAAGCTTTAAAACAAAACGAAGCCTATATAAAAGGAATTCAGAAAGTTTTAAAAGGAGAACTAGAATACGCAAAATTCAACAAAGACTCGATTATAGCAGAAACAGAAGAATCTTCAGATGTTGATATGAAAGCAACCGAAGATGAAATCAAATTAAGAGAAGAAGTCGCTAAAATAGACAAGGAGCAGAGCCAAAGCAAAACGGGAAAAAAGAAAAGTGACAAAAAATAATACCACAAAAAATGTCGATTAAATCAATTGCGGCAAAAATATTTGCCCGAAATATATACAACCAAACCCTAAAATGGGCTAACAAACCGGTTGAAACTCAATTAGAAGTTTTTGAGAGTTTGATTAAAAATGCCAAAGAAACCCAGTTTGGAAAAGATCATCATTTTAGCGCTATAAATACAATTGCTGATTTTCAAAAAAACGTTCCCATTAGGGATTACGAAGATTTGAAAGCCTATATCGAAAAAGTAAAAGTGGGCGAAGAAAATGTTCTTTGGAAAGGAAAACCGATTTATTTTGCTAAAACTTCTGGAACTACTTCCGGTGCTAAATATATTCCGCTTACCAAAGAATCAATGCCATCGCATATTAGTGCAGCCAGAAATGCGATTCTGCACTATATTCATGAAACGGGAAATGCAGATTTTGTTGATGGAAAAATGATCTTTTTGCAAGGAAGTCCTATTCTAACTGAAAAACACGGAATTAAATTCGGACGGCTTTCTGGAATCGTAGCGCATTTTGTTCCGAAATACCTGCAGAGAAACCGTATGCCCTCTTGGGAAACCAATTGTATTGAAGATTGGGACACAAAAGTAAATGCCATTGTTAACGAAACGATTCAAGAAGACATGAGTATTATTTCGGGAATTCCGTCTTGGGTTCAAATGTATTTTGAGCGTTTACAAGAAAAAAGCGGTGGAAAAAAGATCAGCGAAATATTCAAAAACTTCAATTTGTTCATTTACGGCGGTGTAAATTACGAACCATATCGCGCCAAATTTGAACAAATGATTGGTAAAAAAGTCGACAGTATAGAATTGTTTCCTGCTTCTGAAGGATTTTTTGCATATCAAGATTCCCAGAAAGAAAAAGGAATGCTTTTATTGTTGAATTCAGGTATTTTCTACGAGTTCATAAAAGCCGATGAATTTTTTACCGAAAACCCAAAACGATATACTATTGGCGAAGTTGAGGTAGGTGTAAATTATGCTTTAATTGTTTCTACTAACGCTGGACTTTGGGGTTATAATATTGGAGATACGATTCAGTTCACGTCTCTAAAACCTTATCGTGTTATAGTTTCGGGGCGTATAAAACATTATATTTCCGCTTTTGGAGAACACGTTATTGCCAACGAAGTCGAAAACGCAATGAAAGAAGCAACCGCCGGAAGCAATATTGTAATAAACGAATTTACCGTTGCGCCGCAAATCACGCCAGCCAGCGGATTACCGTATCATGAATGGCTGATAGAATTTGAAAAAGAACCGGATAATATTCAAGCTTTCGCCGAAGCTATAGACGACTCCATGCGAAAGCAAAACATTTATTATGATGATTTAATTACTGGAAATGTATTGCAGAAAGTAGTCATAACTAAAGTTTCAAAAAACGGATTTCAAGAATACATGAAATCACAGGGAAAATTAGGCGGACAAAATAAAATTCCGAGATTATCCAATAACAGGGATATTGCGGATAATTTGAAATAAAAAATTTCAGACCACTATCTAACAATTTGTTAAATACCGTTTTATTAAAGTTACATATATAATTCCTACTTTCGTTCCCTCGAAAATTCGAATTATCTTCTTAAAAAGAAGATTCTAAAATAGTAAAGACATGAAAGAAACCAAACATATATCAAGATCAAGAGCGCAGGAATCATCTGCAGCTATCGAAAAAATGTACATTACAATGCGCCATTTATTCAACCGTGGTTTTTACAAACCAATGGGAGTTTCTGGTGATAGTTTAAGAGAATCATTACTGGCATTACGTCCTGAAATCTACGGAAATATTGCCGAAGAAAAAGTAGAACTTAATGGACTTTTATACGTTATAGAACGTCTTCCTATAGGAATTGAACAATGCCGATTCATTAATTTAACTTCTGATGAAGGCTATTCAAAATCGCATTTCCAGCCGATTGTTCCTCCAAAAAGAAGAAGAAACTGCTACAGAATCGACGAAGAACAAATGAATGTTGAAATTACGCGCGGTCGTTCGGATATTTATGATATTCTGACGCATTTGACTTTCATTTTCATTGAATCACATAAAATTAAAAACAGAGTTTTAATTGATGATGGCGGAGAAGTGTCACGCGACTGGCAGAAATTAGAACAAGCTGTAATGCAGACAAAAAAGCTTTCTCAGATTGAAAAAGAAAAAGCGATTTCTCACGTAGCTAATATTTTAGCCAGAACCTTTGAAGAAGTTTTGGATATTTATGATGCTTTTGGTTCAGAAAATGCACCAGATCGTTTCCTTCATGTCATTTATTGGTTAGGAAAATTAGCAATCGAAGAAATTGTCGAAAATAACAAACGAACGATTACTTTTAGTCCCGTTTTACGTGAACGTCTTGGACATCATATTCACGGAGAAATCTGGGCAACAAATATCAAAGAAGTTTTAAAAGAAAATAATCTTTTAAAGCGTCCAATACATGTTATTAGTGCTAATATGCACAGTGTGATGAATTCGATTTTTGCAACTCCGTTGTTAACATCCAAATACAAAGGCAAAAATGATTTCTTTATTTATGAAGAATTAAGCAACTCAGGTTCAAAAGAAATCAGAGCGCAAGTCGAAGAATTGGCATTGAAAAACGGAATGATTTCCTTACCAGATTGTTCGGGAACGAACATCGATGTTCAGATTTTTGATACCGCTAAAATCGACTGGTCAAAAACCGCATTTTCGCATGCCAATGTAGGAGAAGAAAAACCAGTTATAATCGTAATGGATTATGCCTTTGGGGAGCAGGCTTACGAAACGATCGACGAACTTTTAAAACCGTATAAAAAAGAAACTTTACTAAATGTAAAATCAGTTTCGATTATGGGAAAAGCCGGAATTCTAGAAGGAGGAAAAGGCGATATTATGATTCCGTCGGCACATATCAACGAAGGAACGGCCGATAATTATTTTTTCGAAAATGAATTAACAGGCGCTATGTTTGAAGGAAATGATATTGACATTTACGAAGGTGCAATGGTTACCGTTTTAGGAACATCATTACAAAACAGAGATTTATTGAAGTTTTTCCACGAATCTACCTGGGGTGTAATTGGTCTGGAAATGGAAGGATCCTATTATCAGAAAGCCATTCAGTCGGCATCAAAAATCAGAAAAAGCGTTCCTCAGGATATTAAAGTTCGATATGCCTATTATGCTTCAGATAATCCTCTTGAAACGGGAAGCACATTAGCTTCAGGCGGACTTGGGACAACAGGCGTAAAACCGACTTATTTGATTACAATCAAAATTTTGGAACAGATTTTCAACATAAAATAAAATTGTAAATGAGTACAAAAGTACCGCAGAATACAGAAGATCAAGAAATTGATATTTTTCAGATTTCGAAAAGTGTAGGTAATTTTTTCGACCGAATGAATACCAAGATTTTCCGTGCAATTCAGTTTTTCATCCGCAATTGGATTATTGTTACGGCTTTAGTTGTTGTGGGTTTTGGTTTGGGACTTTTTCTGGATCACACTCAAAAAAGATATAAACATGAAATTATTGTAACACCTAATTTTGAGAGCACAGACTATTTATATTCTAAAATTGATTTAATTGATTCAAAAATTGACGAATCTGATACGCTTTTTTTAAAAAACGTTATTGGAATTAAATATCCCGAAAGCCTTAAATCTATTGAGATAAAACCTATTACCGACATCTATAAATTGATTGAAAATAAACCGGAGAATTTTGAACTAATAAAATTGATGGCAGATAACGGAGATATCAAAAAAATTATTGAAGATAATCTAACAAGTAAAAATTATCGATATCACCGAATTTTAATTATGACTGATGGGTTAGTTGATAATAAAAAAATAACAGATCCGCTTTTGAATTTTTTAAATAAATCAGACTTTTATAAAAAAATTCAGCAAGCGCAATTGATTAATGTTAAAGCAAAAATGGCGCAAAATGAGGCAACTATTTCTCAGATTGATGGTGTATTAAAAGAATTTTCTACCAACAATAATTCTCAAAAAAGTGACAAATTAGTTTATTATAATGAGAATAGCCAGCTTAATGATGTTATTAAAACAAAAGGCGATTTAATAGGTGAACAAGGAGGTCATAGACTTGAATTAATAGGGTATGACAAAATTATAAAAGATATTAGTACAACATTAAATATTGAAAAACAAGGAATCCTGTACGGGAACAAGAAATTGCTTCTTCCTTTTTTATTTGTTTTTATGTACATTTTATTACAATTTTTTAAAGCTTTTTATAGAAAACAGAAGTTATTAATTGTCGAGAAAAATGTCTAAAAATTTAAATAGTATAAATTAAAGGAAAGCTTTTTTATTAAAGTTTAAAAACTAAATTAGCCAAAAAAATTTTAAAATGAGAACAAAACTATTTTTTGCAAGTTTAATTTTATTTGTAACGTTTACTTCTTGTAAGAAAGAAGCTGGGAAAGATGAGGTTAAGCCAGTTGAAGTTGAAACAAAAAACAATAACTTTCAGGTAACTTTGACAGCAACAGTAAAAACAGACGATAATTTTCAGTTATATTATAGTCAAGATGCCTATGAAGTTCCTTATAAAGAAGAAAATTCGGTTTGGACTGCTGTAAAAGCTAATGATAACCCGCAGGATATTGTTTTTAATCTGCCTGAAGATGTAATTCCAAATTATATTAGAATTGATTTTGGAACAAATGAAGGACAAAAAGAAATCGTAATCAAAAATTTCAGAATGAAATATTACAGTAAAAGTTTTGAAGCTAAAGATTCATTATTTTTTAATTATTTCATTCCGAATGATTGTGTAAAAATTATAGACAAGAAAAATTCTGTTGTACAAAATATCAAAACAAAGGAAGGAAAATATGATCCGTTGTTTTATTCAGAAAAAGCACTTTACGATCAAATACAGTTAATTGTAAAATAAAGTTACTTTACCAATATGTAAGAGCCACAATTTTGTGGCTCTTTTTATCTGGTTTCGATATAAAAATATTATGTAAGATTCTTATAGTTAAGTACATAATTTTAAAATCGACTTAAAACTTATACCAATATTGTAAGCAAATCACACTATCTTGTTTAAAACAAATTACCAAAATATAATACAGAATAACCGAATTAGAAATTTTGTTATTTATGGAATTGGTCAGATTGTTAATCTGGTAAGTCCACTTTTGGTGATGCCGTATTTAGTAATGATTTGTGAAAAAGAAGGTTTAGGAAAAATTGGAGTTGGATTTTCGTTTGCTTTAGTATTAAATGTTTTAATTGATTACGGTTCTTATATCAACGGAACCAAAGAAATATCAATTAACAGAAATAACCCTGAAATAATAAAAAAGAAAATAGTTTCAATTTATGTAATGAAATTGTTTTTGCTTGTAATTTTAATATTAACCGCTTTTTTGGTTATTTCTTTTATACCGTTTTTTAATAAAGAACAAGCGGTTTTTATTTTTAGTTTTTTATATGTAATTGGCCAATTAATAAACCCAACCTGGATTTTTCAAGGATTGGAAAATTACAAATGGATTTCTTTTATCAATATTATTTCTAAAGCAATCTATGTGGCCGGCATTTTTATTTTTATTCATAAAAAGGATGATTATATTTATGCCAATGCTTATTTGGGATTGGGATTAATAATTTCGAGTTTAATTGGATTAATCAGTCTGATAAAAAAATACAATTTACGATTCTATCACAATGTTAATCAGGATGCTTTACGATTGTTGAAAGAAGAATTTTCGCTGACTTTTTCTCAATTGTTTCTTTCCTTTTATCAATATCTGCCCATAATGATAATTAGTTATGTAGGAGGAAATGGCATGGCAGGACAATATAGAATTATAGAACAAATTGTAATGACTTTTAGAACTTATTTTCAAATGTTCTTCAACTTTATTTATGCCGATGTTTGTTTGCAGATACACATGAGTTTAAAAAACGGAATTTCAAACTGGTTGAAATATAATGGGTTAAATTACTTATTTGTTTTATTTTTAGTAATTATTGCATTTGTGTTAACAGAGCCAATTTTGTTATATTTTAATATTCCTTCAAATGAATTAGAATCTATGATATTCTTTTTCAGATTAGGTTTGATTATACCAGTATTCATGGCAATTTCCTTTGGTTTAAAACAATTACTTTTTGCATTAGACAAGAATAAAGTATATATAAATATTACGATTGGTTCCTCTATTTTTAGTTTGCTTGTGTTTTTTTTATTAGTGAAAAATATTGGATTACAAGGCGCTTTTTTAGCTACAATTAGTATCGAACTAATGGTGATCGTTTTATATGGCATAGTTTTAAAACCAATAATTAGATTAAGCAAGGAATAATGAATATCACGATTTATAAAAGCTTCCCGTACCAAATTTTATTTTTGCTTTGCATTGGTGTTTCCTTGTTTGCTAATTACGAACTTACTTTTGCCATTTGGTCTTTAACTTTACTATTAACGATTAAAAGAAAATACTCTGCGGTTATAATAAAATATTCCGCTATTTTTCTCTTAATACTTTTGGTTGCAATTGTTTCTACCTTATTCAGCAGAACAACCATTTTTTTATTCATTAGAGATTTTACGTATTTAGTTAAGCCCATTTTGGGACTATTGGTTGGGTATCAACTGTGTAGATTCAGCAGTAAATTAGGAGTAAAAGTATTGGTTTATACAGGATTAGCGATAGCTATTATGCACTTGGCAATGTTACTTATTGCCGTAATTCAATTCAGATCTTTAAGTGTAAACCTTTTAAGAGAACATGGAGGTTATTTCAGTGATTATGAAATCTACATACTCATTATCCTTATTTTTTATAAAAACCTGAAATTAGAAATTCCAAAACATCAAAGAATACTCTTAATTGCAATAATAGGTTTATCAAGTTTTTTATATCTGGCACGTACTAACTTGATTCAGTTTATAATTCTTTATTTGGGTTTAAAAGGATATTTGACTTTGAATAAGAAGTCCTTAAAAGTAATTTTGTTTGTCATATTAGCCACAATTGTAGGCTATACAGCCATTGTTTATATCAATCCAAAAAGGGAGGGTAAAGGAATTCAGGCTTTTTTGTATAAAATTAAAATTGCTCCTCAAGAAGCTTTTAAAACTAAAATTGACAAAGATGACTGGAAAGATTTTAATGACAATTACAGATCGTTTGAAAATATAATTGCCGTTAACCAAGTTTCGGCCAAAGGAAATAGAGCTATATTTTTTGGAGAAGGTCTAGGATCGACGCTTAATTTGGGTAGAAAAGTATGGACTAACGATCACGAATATGTTCAATATATTCCAATTGTGCACAACGGATATATGACTGTGTTTTTAAAATCGGGAATTTTAGGAGTTATATTTCTTCTGATTTTTCTGATCATTTTATACAGACAAAGAAAATCTGATTTCGAAAACGTTCAGGCTATAAATTATTTATTAATCGGTTCAAGTGTTTTTCTGATCGTATCTAACTGGGTATTTTTAGGATTATATTTAAAATTAGACAACAAATCGATTATAATAGGATTCTTGATTGCACTTAGAGAAGTAATGATAAGAGAGCATAATAGTCAAAAAATAATAAAAAATGAATATTAAAAACTCAACCAGTATTTTTGTTGACTGTCATGTTTTTGATACTGGCTTTCAAGGAACAAGAACATATATACAAGGCTTATATTCTGAGTTGATTACAAAAAAAGATCTTCATTTTTTTTTAGTTTCTTCTAATCCAGATCATTTGGAAAATGTCTTTGGCAATCATTCAAATGTTACCTATTTAAAATATAAATATCAAAACAAATTTCTAAGATTACTTGTTGATGTACCGCAGATCATTAAAAAAAATAAAATTGATTTTGCTCATTTTCAATATATTGTTTCGCCATTTAAAAGATGTAAATACATTGTTACAACACACGATATCTTGTTTGTTGATTTTCCTCAATATTTTTCTTTTTTCAGCAGAATACTAAATACGTTTTTGTATAAACAAAGTGCTAAATCGTCCGAAATAAGATTAACAGTTTCAAAATACTCGAAACAAAAAATCCAGCAGCATTTTGGATTATCAAATTATGAAATTACCCCAAATGCAATTGATGATGTATTTTTTGAAGATTATAACAAAGACCTAATTAAGAATGAAGTAGCTCAAAAATTTTCATTAAAAAATTATATTATTTATGTAAGCCGATGGGAGCCAAGAAAAAATCATCATATGGTTTTAAAAGCTTTTTCAGATCTGGAATTATATAAAGAATATGAGCTTCTATTTATAGGAAATGATACGGTAGGAAATCCTCAATACGATAAAATTTTTGATACACTAGATTCTGAAATAAAAGAGAAAATAGTTACCTTAAAAAACACTGATTTTCCAACCATGTTATTATTATTGCGAGGAGCAGATGCATCTGTTTATCCTTCTTTAGCTGAAGGTTTTGGAATTCCTCCATTAGAATCAGTGGCTGCAAAAATCCCCACAATTTCCTCAAATAAAACAGCAATGTCTGATTTTAGTTTTTTCAATGATTTTTATTTTGATCCAAATAACCAAGCTGAATTTAATATAAAACTCCAAAAAATTTTAAAAGAAAACGTAAAATCAGATTTTGAAGCTATATCGCAAGAGATTAAAGAAAAGTACAGCTGGAAAAAATCAGCCGAAATACTATATAATCTTATAAAATCAGATTAATAAATTTTTATTGATTTTTCGCAGTATTGCTTCCAAACAATTTATTTTTCGTTTGCACTAAAAAATTATAATTTTTAGCAAATTGCTTTTTTAAAAACGAAGCATCTTCTTTTGGAAACCAATCGGTTGTTCGTGGTTTTTCAATTTGTCTTTTATGAATTTGATAAGCGTATGTGGCAATAGATGTTCTAAAACTTCCCTCAGGAAAATTAGTCATATCATAGCCGTGAAGCGTATAAGGAGCACATTGTTGAATAATTAAGCGATTAAAAGGAACATCTAGTTCAGCTTCTTCTTCTGTTCTTAAATCACGTATTTTTAAACCGCCTTTATATTCTGGTTTCCAATCTTTATTTAAATACAAAAGTAAATTTAATTCTCGGTACCAATCTTTGTTAATCGGATGATAATTAAAGTCCAAGTGCATATCCAAAAAACTATTTTTTTTGCCCTGATGCAATCCTCCACCGTGATTTTTTGGGTCAACAAAAATTGATTTTGAAGTGATATAAGATATGATTTTATTGAATCTTTCAGACGAAAGATCTTCATATAACTCGCGTAATTCAGGGCCTAACTCCTTATAATTTGATTTTTCAAATTTATTGTTGGCAAAAGAATAATCGCGGCTTTTATTGTTGAGTTCAGGAATACTTTTATGAGCGTTCAGCAACTTTTCTTCTTCACAAAAGCCATCAATAATTAAATGCGGAAATGGACTAGCAGTTAAATATTTTAAGCGTAAATCATCTAAATGGTTTTCCAGATATTCAAAATTAATCATAAGTGCTATTTTAACTGCTTATAAACAAAAGTAGAAATTAAATTAATTATTCATTAATTAAAAATGAATTTGTTTGTAATTAAATTATTAAGAATTTAAAAATCATTATTTTTGATTCCCGATTGATAAAATTTACATGAAAATAGCCATTCTTGGTACTAGAGGAATCCCAAATAATTATGGAGGATTTGAGCAGTTTGCTGAAATTTTTGCTGTTTATTTGGCACAACAAAAACATCATGTTTATGTCTATAATTCACATAACCATGTTTTTCAAGAGAAACATTATAAGGGAGTAAATATTATTCATCAATATGACCCTGAAAATAAAATAGGTTCTGCTGGACAATTTATTTATGATTTGAATTGTATTCTGGATTCCAGAAAAAGAAATTTTGATATCATTTTACAACTAGGCTATACGAGTAGTTCTATTTGGTCTTTTCTACTTCCTAAAAAATCAATTATCATAACCAATATGGATGGATTAGAATGGAAGAGAAGCAAATATTCTAAATTAACCCAAAGATTTTTAAAATTTGCCGAAAAAAAGGCTGTAAAAAACAGTGATTATCTAGTAGCAGATTCGTTGGGAATTAAACAGTATTTAGAAGATAAATACCATATTGAAGCAACTTATATTGCATATGGAGCAGAGTTGTTTTTTGAGCCGAAAGAAGATTTGCTTTCACAATATAATGTCAAAAAAAACAATTATAACTTGCTGATAGCGCGTTTTGAACCCGAAAATAATATCGAAGTAATTCTAGATGGAATTGCCGATAGTCAAGATGATAAAATAATATTGGTTGTTGGAAATAACGATAATGGTTTTGGAAACTATCTCAAAAAGAAGTTTTATAATCATCAAAATATACGCTTTACGGGAGGAATTTACAACAAAGAACATTTAGATAATCTGAGATATTTCTCTAATCTTTATTTTCATGGACATTCTGTAGGAGGAACAAATCCATCTTTGCTTGAAGCAATGGCCGCAAAATCATTAATTATAGCTCATAACAACCAATTTAATCGCGCTATTTTACAAGAAAAAGCATTTTACTTTTCGAATGCGGCAGATATTAAACATCTAATAAAAACGATAAAGAGAGAAGATCAGCAAGAGATTATACAGCATAACTTTGATGCAATACTTCAAGAATTTAATTGGAACAAAATAAATGAATCATACCTTAGATTATTTGAAAAAAGTCTTCAGTAAAATAGATGAATTATGGAACAATAAAACTTTGGTGGTTTATCTCATAACCGCAATATTAGTTGCTCTTCCATTAAAACATAGTATTGGAAGTATAACCTGTATTGTTTTTTTATTTGTTTCTTTTTTCAAATCAAAAAAAGTAAATTTCTCATTTCCTAAAGTTTTAGTACTCCCAATGCTTTTGTATGCTTTGATGTTTATTTCGCTTATTTGGACAATAGACAGCAAGCAGACAATTAAAGGATTACAAAAAGAAATATTGTTTTTATTAATTCCGCTGGCTTTTTGCGGATTACCCAAAATAAATCGAAATGATGTAAATAAGGTTTGCAAATGGTTCAGTTTTGCAATGGTAGGTTTTGCAGTTTTCTATTTTTTAAGAGCAATTGTAAGATTCATAAATTCTGGGAACAAAGATGTTTTCTTCTATCATGAATTAGTTACTTTAGAACTGAATGCCATTTATATGTCTGTTTTTGCCTCTTTGGCCATGTTTTTTTTCTTGGTAAAAGGAAAATCAATTGCAGATAAAATAGCATTTTTGATTCTCATTGTTTTTATATTTTTATTATCATCCAAGAATATCATTATAGTCGATTTAATAATGATAATAATGTATTATTCATTTTTCTCTGCAGTTTCTAGAAAAACAAAACGAAAAATACTCTTGTCAGTAATTATTTTATCTATAAGCTCTGTACTTTTTATTAAACCGGTTAGAGACCGATTTATGATTGAGTTTGAAACCATATTTGTGGATGGTTCTTTAAATAAAACGACAAAAGAAAATCAAGGACCAATTTATAATATTAGCTTAAAACAAGCTTGGACCCAAGATCGATTTCAACAAAATGACTTTTTCCCGGGAGCAGCGTTTCGACTTTTTCAAATTAGGATCTTTAAAGAAATGCTTGAGGAAGAAAATATTTTTTTTACAGGATTTGGATTAGATGCTTCACAGAATAAAATAAAAGAAAAAGTAAAAGAACATAATTTATATCCAAATTATGGAGAATTTAATTTTCATAACGAATACATTCAAATATTCTCAGAATTAGGAATATTTGGCTTTTTGATAGTAGTGGGTATGTTATTTATTACGATTAGAAAGGGAATTTTAAATAAAGATTTTATCCATATTGCTTTTTCCGTAACAATGATAGTCTTATTTACAACAGAATCATTTTTGAGCAGACAAAGAGGAATAATCTTTTTTATAATTTTTTATTCAATGTTGAGTATAATGAGTAGTTCTAAAGAAACAGAAACTGAAAAATCTCTCAATAAAAATAAATTTTAAAAAATCATAAACTATATAACCTTTAAAAATTATGAAACATTTATTCCTAACTCTAACGGCATTAGTTAGTTCAATATCTTTCAGTCAAAATACCTTTCCGACAACAGGAAATGCGGGTATTGGAACCACATCTCCAAATGCAGCACTTCATGTCAACAATGGAGATATTTCGGTCACAGGACAAAATCAAAGAATTGCTTTCGTTGCTAATGATAATTTTTCAAATGGATTAGGATCAATTGCTAACTATGGAATGTCTATTTTTAAAAATGCTGCAAATCAGCCTATAGTTGCTCATTCAGGTTACTTTGGATTATATTTTTATACAAATGCTGGAGCAGAAAGAATGAGAATTACTCCTGACGGAAATGTTGGTATCGGGACAAGTACTCCAAGTGTAAAACTGCAGGTAAATGGAGATATTTCGAGTGTAGGTGAAAATCAAAAAATTGGTTTTGCAACAACTGATAATTTTACAAATTCTACAGGTACAATTGCTCATTTTGGAATGTCAATTTTTAAAAATGCAAGCGGATTACCAGGCGTTTCTCATTCGGGTTATTATGGATTAAATTTTTATACAACAGGTGTTGAAAGAATGAGAATTAAAGATAACGGATATGTAGGTATAGGTTCAATTAATCCCGATGAAAAACTAACAGTGAAAGGAAAAATTCATGCGGAAGAAGTTCGAGTAGATATTAATGTTCCTGCAGATTATGTATTTGAAAAATACTATACAGGAAAATCAGATTTAAAATCGGATTATAAGATGCCAACGTTAACTGAAATTGAAAAGTTTACTAAGGAAAATAATCATTTACCAAATATACCTTCAGCACAAGAAATTAAAGAGAATGGATTACAATTAGGAGAAATGAATAATCTGTTGCTTCAAAAAATAGAAGAGTTAACCCTTTATATTATAGAACAAAATAAAAGGATTGAAACTCTTGAGAAAAAGATAAATAAGTAATTGATATTCTAAATATGTAAAACTGTCTAAAATTATTGGGCAGTTTTTTTTTGGAATAGTTTTCAGAATCTCCAAATGAATTACATTTGTGTTGTATAAATAACTATTATGAAAAGAATACTTATTACAGGTGCGGCAGGTTTTTTAGGATCGCATTTATGTGACAGATTTATCAAAGAAGGATACTTTGTTATTGGGATGGATAATCTGATTACTGGAGATCTTAAAAATATCGAACATTTATTCAAATTAGAAAACTTCGAGTTCTATCATCACGATATTACTAAATTTGTTCATATTCCAGGTGATCTAGATTATATATTGCATTTTGCGTCGCCAGCAAGTCCAATAGATTATTTAAAAATTCCGATTCAGACTTTAAAAGTGGGATCTTTAGGAACGCACAATTTATTAGGATTAGCAAGAGTAAAAAAAGCCAGAATTTTGATCGCATCAACATCTGAAGTTTATGGTGATCCATTAGTTCATCCACAAACAGAAGAATACTACGGAAACGTAAACACAATTGGTCCAAGAGGAGTTTATGACGAAGCAAAACGTTTTCAGGAATCCATTACAATGGCGTATCATACTTTTCATGGAGTAGAAACCAGAATCGTACGTATTTTCAACACCTATGGACCAAGAATGCGATTAAACGATGGACGTGTAATTCCTGCTTTTATTGGACAGGCTTTACGTGGCGAAGATTTAACGATTTTTGGAGACGGAATGCAAACACGTTCTTTCTGTTATGTAGACGATCAAGTTGAAGGTATTTACAGATTACTACATTCGGATTATGTATATCCAGTAAATATTGGAAATCCTGATGAAATCACAATCAAAGATTTTGCTGAAGAAATCATAAAACTCACAGGAACAAACCAGAAAGTGGTGTATCATCCATTGCCAATAAACGACCCATTGCAGCGTCAGCCAGATACAACAAAAGCAAAGGAATTGTTAGGCTGGGAAGCAAAAGTAAGTCGTGCGGAAGGAATGAAAATTACGTATGAATATTTCAAATCATTATCTCCAGAAGAACTTGCAAAAGAAGAGCACAAAGATTTTTCTAGTTATATCAAATAATAAAAAAAGGGAAAATATTCTACAATATTTTCCCTTTTTCTTTTCATAAAAATGAACTAAAAAGCATCATTTTCAATTAATTGTTTCATTTGTTCATCAAGACTGAAATGAGATTTCGCATGAAGAAAAATGTTCTTTTTCATATTTTGAATTTCTTCTTTTCCCACTTCCGAAATTTGTTTTAAAGCGTTGTTTAAACCTTTAAAATCTTCAACAGGAACAACCCATCCCAAATTATTTTCTTCCACAATATTTTCGCCTTCGCCGCCGCCAAAATATAGAACGGGAAATCCTAAAGCTGTATATTCAAATATTTTGGAAGGAACAGAGCCGTAAATTCTTGTTTTAAGAGGAACCAACGCAATATCTAAATTTTGCAGAGTTTCGTGCAATACATTTCGTTCTAACATTCCATGAAAAATAATTTTCGCATTTGGGTTGTGATTTAGATAATTTAAAATTTCTATTCTTTCGGCACCATCACCAAAAATATGCAATTCAAGATTTAGATTTTTCAAATCCAATTCCTGAATAAGTTCAAAAACACCTTGTGCAACTCCCAATAAACCAGCATAAAACAATTTAATAGGTTCATTTGAATTGTGTTTTTCTTGTAGTACATTGTCAATAAAATGATCAGGATAATTACGGTATAAATAGCATTTCTTCTCTGGAAATATCGAATGAATATGATTGATAATTTCATTAGACTGACCAAAAATATGATTTGCTTTTTTGTAGATAAAACGCTCGATAAAACATAGAAATTTATGCGAAATACTGTTTTTCTTTAAAACGCCAAGTTCAATAGCTGCTGTTGGCCAAAGATCAGAAACATTTAGAATTATTTTTTTTCTTCTAATCCAAAGAGCGAAAACAGCAGTAAAAGACAATAATAAAGGAGGCGATTGTACAATAACTTTTTGAGGTGTTTTTGCAAACAATAAATAAAAGAATAAAGTAGTCGAAAACGAAAGCGTCGAAACAATTCTTTTAAAAATATTAGAACTGTTACTCGGATAAATCCAAAGACGTTTTAAAGTGATATTTTCAATTTTTTCAGTTACCGAAAATTTGCCTTTATATTCTGGAAAAAGTTCTCCCTTAGGATAATTTGGAAGTGGTGAAATAACCGAAACACTATATCCGTTTTGATCGAGTTTTAAAGCCAATTGCTCAATCCTGTTGGCGGCTGCACCTTTTTCCGGCGGATAATAATTGGATATAATAAGAATATCTTTCATTATTTTTTATCCAATAAAATTGAAATAATCCTTTCGGATGCTTTTCCATCCCATAAATCCGGAATACCACTTTTTCTGGCACCATTTTGTAAAAACGAACCAAAAACCTTTTTCAGATTTTCCAATGAAGTTCCTACAATAGTATTAGAACCAATCGTTTCTGTTTCAGGCCTTTCGGTATTATCACGCATGGTAAAGCAAGGAATTCCAAGGACCGTTGTTTCTTCAGAAATTCCACCGCTGTCTGTAATAACAGCAAAACTATTTTTGATTAAATACATGAAATTCAGATAACCTTGAGGCGAAACAAAAATGATATTTTTAAAATCTGTTTTACTCTCTTTTAAAATTGCCTGAGTCCTCGGGTGAATAGGGAAAATTATCTTTTTGTCATTTACCAGCAGATCGATTCCGTGTAATAATTCGATCAATGAAGAAACTTCATCCACATTTGCAGGGCGATGCAGAGTTAAAATGATATAATTTTTTTCGTGTAATTGATGTTCATTCCAAAAATCAGGAGCCGAAATTCGGTTTATATTTTGATACAAAGTGTCAATCATGACATTGCCCACAAAGTGAACATTTTGAGGATCTGAACCCAGCTTTAATAAATTTTCTGATGCCGAAGTTGAGGTTGTAAAAAAGTAATCGGTAATACTGTCTGTCAGCATTCTGTTGATTTCTTCGGGCATTGTTAAATCTCCAGAACGGATTCCAGCTTCAACATGAGCTACTTTTGTATGACATTTTTTAGAAACAATCGAACACGCCATTGTTGAGTTTACATCGCCAACAACCAAAACCAAATCAGTTGGATTCTGAATTAGTTCTTTTTCAAAAGCAACCATAATTGCTGCAGTTTGTTCTGCTTGAGAACCGCTTTTTACTTCCAAATTCACATCGGGCTGAGGAATATTTAATTCTTCAAAAAAAGTATCACTTAAATTTTTATCATAATGCTGACCCGTATGGACCAAACGAAAAGAGATATTCAAACCTTCATTTTGTTTCTTTTGAATAGCATTAATAATAGGTGCTATTTTGATGAAATTAGGTCTTGCGCCCGCAATTATGGTAATTTTCATAGATTGACTTCAGTAATTAGGACAAACTTGTTTAAGTTTCTTTTGGCAAAAGTAAAGTTTAAATTGGATTTTTTAGAAACTTAACTACTGAATAATTTGTATTAATCTTGATGTCGCAAATTGCGACTTCAAGTTTCTAAGGTCACAATTTGTGACCTTGAAGAATTACTTTTTATATCCAATTTTTACTCTTTCTTCTTCATTTTCTTTTTTCTCCGTTAATTCGTCCAAATAAGAAAACACTAATTCTATATTTTTATCATGATTCTCTAACTTCTTCTGAATCTGAAGAATATCAACTTTTATTTCAGTAGTATCCAAAAGCATTTGTCTCACTTTTGTGAAAATCCGCATAATTTGAATATTAGTTTGGATTGCTTTATCACTTTTTAAAACACTTGATAACATTAGAACTCCATGTTCAGTGAAGGCAAAAGGTAAGTATTTTTGATGCTCTCCTCTTCCTTTCTTTAAGGTCGCAAATTGCGACCTTAAAGAAAGGTATTCATCTTCACTTAATTGAAACATAAAATCTTCGGGAAATCTAGATAAATTCCTTTTGACTTGTTCATTTAGCCTTTTGGTTTCAACTTCATAAAGCAAAGCCAAATCAAAATCTAGCATCACTTTTTGTCCGCGAATAAAATATATTTTGTTAGAAATTGTTTCTTCAGAAAGTAGAGAATGATGGTCCATAAGTTTTTAAATAAAAAAACAAATGTAAGATTTTATTTATATTATAAATAAGATTGAAACTGTTTCAATTTTCCTCGATTGGTTCTTTCTAAAACCGTTTTTCGGGTAAAACTGAAGCTTAAATTTGGTTCCAAATATAAATTGATTGCTTGTTTTATTTTATGAATTTGTTCACTAGTTAATTCTTTTTCAGAAACATATTCAATTTCAAAAGTATCTAAATGAGTTTGTTTGATAATGAATTCTTTGACATTTCCATCATCTTCAATAATACTTTTGGTTACATAGTAAAACGTCAATCCAGGCGATTTTTTGCCGCTTGGTAAAATGGCAACGTCATTTGTTCGGCCAATAAGTTTTTTAAGAATTGGTTTTTGAAGTGTGCTTTTTTCATCCAAAATTCCAATGTCGCCAATTTCATATCGAATGAAAGGATGTGCTTTGTTGAATAAAGAAGTAATCACAATTTTACCTTCGGTTCCATGTGGAACAGGATTATTATTTTCATCTAAAATTTCGACAAAAAGCGTTTCCGAATTTACCTGCCATTCTCCTTGCGGATTTTCAAAAGCAATCAAATCCAATTCAGAAGCACCATATTCGCGGATAATTGGAATACCAAATTGTCTTTCCAAAAGTTCTTTATCCGATTCAAAAAGCATTTCTGAAGTAACAAAACACGCTTTTAAAGTTGGGCAAATTTCGTTTAAAATGATATTTTTATGTTCTAAATATTTAGCAAACAAAACAATAGAACTCGTATATCCATTAATGTAATCGAATTTTTTAGTTCTGAATTTTTTTAGAAATTTTTCAAGAACTTCATCAGATAAATCAAAAACTGGAAAACGAAAACGATGCGTTAGAAAATCCTTGATGCGTTCTTTTTGATACCCAATAAAATCCATTGGAATTCCATAAAAACGTGCTTGATACGAATGGTTAAAATCAATTCCAAACCATCCAAAACGCATAATGATTGAAGACCAAGTTAAAGCGTGAGAATATTTATCTTTACCAAAAACAAAAGGAGTTCCGCTTGATCCGGAAGTTTTGTTGAGGTAAATGTTTTTTTTAGAATACCCTTTTGAAAGTCTTTCTTCCAGTGTTTTTTGTAAATTTTGTTTGTTTAAAAGAGGAAGATCGCCCCAGTTTTTAACAACTGTATCGCCAACTAATGCTGCGTAAAATGAATTGTTATTTAAATGAAAATCAACAATTTCTTTTTTTTTATTCTCAAGAAAAACAGCAAATTCTTTTTCAGATAAATTGATAATTTCTTCCAATTCAGATTTGGCTTTCTTGATAGGAAAACCATTCAATCGAAGCGAAATGTCGAAAACAGGAATCATTAAACAGCTTCTTTTAAATCGTAACGTTTAATTGATTTTAATTCTTGACCTTTGTTAGATTCTTCTTCTTCAATATCAAAATCATCTTGAAGTCCCAGCCAGAATTTAGCAGAATTTCCAAAATAATGACTTAGACGTAAAGCTGTGTCCGCTGTAATTCTTCGGTTTCCTTTGATAATTTCAGAAATTCTTGTTTGTGGAATTTTTAAGTCTTTAGACAATCGATAAGCTGTAATGTTTAACGGAATTAAAAATTCTTCTAATAAAATTTCTCCCGGATGTATATTTTTTAATTTTTCCATTTTTAATTTTTTTAATGATAATCAATAATTTCGACATTTGAAGCATTTCCATTTTCCCAGCAAAAAATAATTCGCCATTGATTATTAATTCTAATGCTGTAAAAATCTTTTAGATTTCCGCTAAGTTTTTCCAAACGATTAGAAGGTGGAATTCTCAAATCAGTTAAATTTTGTGAGTTATTGAGCATTCTAAGTTTTCGTCTGCCAATTTGTTGAATATCTATCGAAGGTTTTTTGACAGCAATACCATTCCAGATTTTTTCTGTTTCTTTCGATCCAAATGAAATTATCATACCTTTCGCATTACTAACGTCAAAAGTAAGTAAAATAAATTATTATTTAAGCGTAAAACAGACTATTTTTGCACCACAACTAAAATACAACAACACATGACAATTTTACTATTGGGATCAGGCGGAAGAGAACATGCATTTGCATGGAAAATGACTCAAAGTCCGCTTTGCGAAAAACTTTTTGTAGTACCAGGAAATGCAGGAACCGCTGCAATTGCCGAAAATGTTGCCATATCTCCAACTGATTTTGAAGCAGTAAAAGCATTAGTGCTTAAAGAAAATATAAGTTTAGTAGTCGTAGGACCAGAAGATCCTTTGGTTAAAGGGGTTTACGATTATTTTAAAAACGACGAAAGTTTAAAAAATATTCCAGTTATTGGACCATCAAAATTAGGTGCACAATTAGAAGGAAGTAAAGAATTTGCAAAAGAATTCTTGATGAAACACAATATTCCAACTGCAGCTTATGATAGTTTTACAGCTGAAACGGTAGAAAAAGGATGTGAGTTTTTAGAAACTTTACAACCTCCTTACGTTTTAAAAGCTGACGGATTAGCAGCTGGAAAAGGTGTTTTGATTATTCAGGATCTTGAAGAAGCAAAAACCGAATTAAGAAACATGCTGGTTCATGCAAAATTTGGAACAGCAAGTTCAAAAGTGGTTATCGAAGAATTTTTGGACGGAATCGAATTAAGCTGTTTCGTTTTGACCGACGGGAAAAACTATAAAATTCTTCCAACAGCAAAAGATTACAAACGTATTGGAGAAGGAGATACAGGTTTGAATACAGGCGGAATGGGAGCAGTTTCTCCAGTTCCTTATGTTGATGCAGTTTTGATGGAAAAAATTGAAACTCGTATCGTAAAACCAACTATCGAAGGTTTCCAAAAAGATGGAATCGAATATAAAGGTTTTGTTTTCATTGGTTTAATTAACGTGAAAAACGAACCAATCGTTATTGAGTATAACGTAAGAATGGGTGATCCAGAAACAGAAGTAGTTGTGCCAAGATTGAAATCAGATTTAGTAGAATTGTTCTTATCTGTTGCTGATCAAAAATTAGGAGACTTTAATTTAGAAGTTGACCCAAGAAGTGCCACAACGGTAATGGTAGTTTCTGGCGGATATCCTGAAGATTTCGAAAAAGGAAAAGTAATTTCTGGATTAGAAAATGTAACAGATTCTATAGTTTTTCACGCAGGAACAAAATTAGATGGCGAAAATGTCGTTACTAATGGAGGACGTGTAATTGCTATAACATCATACGGTGATAATTTCCAAGAGGCCATAAAAAAATCTTACCAAAACATAGATAAACTAAGCTTTGATAAGATGTATTTTAGAAAAGATATCGGTTTCGATTTAATCTAAAAATAAATTCACCAGCCCTTTTTAATTAAAGGGTTTGGTTTTTTATTTTAAAAATGAATGAGCTGTTGTATCTTGGTTTTCTGTTCCAGCATCATCAAAAATGCGTAATTGTTTAATCCAATAAACGATTGCACATGCGCAGATGATCATAAAAAGCCAGTTGATAGTGTTAGCACCAAACCATGTAATTAGTTCTAGCTTACGTAGTTGATCAAGCGGCCAAAACAAAATGTTAACGAATAAGTATTGTATTCCTTCAAAAAAAGCTGTCATAATTCTTTAAAATTATATGTTATTTATTGTTGTGTAATGCTTTGAAGATAAAATTCAGTTAATTGAATCTTTTTTCAACTTGTTCGGGTTTTCATTTTAAACAAGTATTATCTTTACAATCACAAAAGTATAAAATATCCTTATGATAACAAGTGTTTTTAAAAAATCTACGCCATTAAATTATTCATTGGTTGTAATTTTAATACTGGTTTTCTTTTTTATGTTCCAAATTCGAGAAACATCTTGGATAAATTCTTATTTCACAATATTCCAAAAAGTAAGTTTATTGTGCTTTATTATGGCTTCATTTTTCATGGTAAATTTTATTGTCAAGAAAAACGGACTCACTAAAGACAACGGATTCGCGATATTTTTCTACTTATTGTTTGTATTATTTTTTCCAACAATTTTCAATAATTCAAATGTTGTATATGCTAATTTCTTTCTTCTATTAGCACTTCGCAGATTGATTTCGCTTCAATCTTTAAAATCATCAAAAGAAAAAATATTTGATGCTTCATTTTGGATTTTTGTAGCTTCTTTATTTCAATTCTGGAGCATTCTCTTTTTAATACTCGTATTTATATCGATAGTTTTTCACGTTTCAAGAGATTATAGAAACTGGGTTTTACCTTTTGTAGCGCTTTTGGCAGTAGCCATTATTTTTTTAATGATCTCGCTGATGTTCCATATTGATGTGGTTGAATTTTTTCAAACACGAGCGGTGATCGATTTCAAAATTGATTATTTCAAAAATAATTATGAAAACGGAGCCTTATCGATTTATACAGCGGTGGCTTTATTCTTTGTATTTTCGATGTTAACAACATTATCAAATAGACCTCAAATTGTACATAGTTCATACAAAAAAATAGTTGCCTGCTTTTTTATTGCAGCAGCTGTATATCTTATTTCGCCAGATAAAAGCAACGATTTATTATTGTTTAGTATTGCGCCTTTAACTATTATGGCAGCAAGCCATGTAGAATATATGCAGCAAAAACTAAACAACGAAATTGTATTTTATGTGCTGATTTTGTGCAGCTTATTTACTTTTTTCTCTCAATTATAATTTACTTCCGTAAGCAAGATCGCCGGCATCGCCAAGACCTGGAACAATGTAATTTTTCTCATTTAGCTTTTCATCTAGTGAAGCTACCCATAAATGACAGTTTTCAGGAAGATTTTTTTCAAGATGCGCTATTCCTTCTGGTGCAGCAATAACCACAACAATATGAAATTCTGCTGGAGAAGCATTTTCAAGTAATTTTTTATGCACCGCTACAATAGATTGTCCAGTTGCAAGCATGGGATCAAGAAGTAAAACCGTTTTATTGTTTAAATCTGAAATGGCTTGATATTCAACTAAAATTTCAAACTCGTGATCGTTATTTGGATGATGTCTGCAGGCAGAAACAAAACTGTTTTCGGCGTGATCAAAGTAATTTAAAAACCCATTATGAAGCGGTAATCCTGCTCTTAAAATCGGGCATAAAACCAAATCGGTATCAATTTCTGTAGTTTTTTTAATGCCAAGGGGTGTTTGAATTTCAACATTCTTATAAGGCAAAATTTTACTTAATTCGTAAGCCATAATTTCACCAATGCGTTCAATATTTCTTCTAAAACGCATACTGTCGTTTTGTACATTTACATTTCTAATCTGTCCAAGGAAATGATTTAGAATGCTGTTATTTTCAGATATATAATGAATTTTCATGTTGAATTTTTGATTTATTAACGAATAAAATTTTAAAAACGAAAAATAAATTCTTTTTTTCGCAGCATAAAAGTATAAAAAGTATCTTTGTAACTATAAAAAATAAACACATGTTTTCAAAATTAGCATATTCTGTTTTCGAACAAAGCATTAAAGATTATCATCAATTTGATAATGTTGACCAGCCGATAAACAATCCTTATCCAAAAGATAAATTTGAACATTTATTATATCTAAAAAATTGGATTGACACTGTTCAATGGCATTTTGAAGATATTATTCGTGATCCACAAATAGATCCGGTTGCGGCTTTAACGTTAAAAAGAAGAATCGATGCTTCTAACCAAGAACGTACGGATATGGTTGAATATATCGACAGTTACTTTTTGCAGAAATACAGTCATGTAAAAGCAAAAGAAGGAGCAAAAATCAACTCTGAAAGTCCAGCTTGGGCATTTGACAGATTATCAATTTTAGCATTGAAAATTTATCATATGAATGAAGAAGCAACTCGTGCAGAAGCTTCTCAAGAGCACAGAGATAAATGTCAGGAAAAGTTAAATGTACTTTTAGAACAAAGAACAGATTTATCGACAGCAATCGAAGAATTATTGACTGACATTGAAAATGGTGACAAATTCATGAAAGTGTACAAACAAATGAAAATGTACAACGACGACGAGTTAAACCCAGTTTTATATCAAAATAAAAAATAATTTGGCAGACTTGTCTAGCAAAATTAAGCATATAGCCGTCATGAGACTATCCGCAATGGGAGATGTCGCCATGACGGTTCCTGTTTTACGAGCTTTTGTAAAACAATATCCAACCGTAAAAATGACGGTTATTTCTCGTCCGTTTTTTAAACCTTTTTTTGACGGAATTCCAAATCTAGAATTTTTTGCTTTTGATGAAAAAGAGAGACACAAAGGATTTCCTGGACTTTTGCGTTTGTTTAAAGATGTACAACAATTGAAAATTGATGCTTTTGCAGATCTTCATAATGTTTTACGATCTAAAATAGTGAGTTTACTTTTCGCTTTAAGTGGCAAAAAAAGAGCAACTGTTGATAAAGGTCGTGAAGGAAAAAAAGAATTGACTCGTGAAGAAAATAAGGTTTTCAAACAATTGCCAACCATGTTCGAAAGACACGCAAAAGTGTTCGAAGAACTCGGTTTTCCATTAGATTTATCAAATCCAATATTTCCAGAAAAAGCAGTTTTAAACACTGATATTATAGAAATTATCGGCAACGGAAACTCAAAGTTAATTGGAATTGCGCCTTTTGCACAATACGATTCTAAAGTGTATCCTTTAGATTTGATGAAAGAAGTAATTGAAAAATTAGCCGAAAATCCATCAAATAAAATTTTACTTTTTGGCGGTGGAAAAAAAGAAATCGAAATTTTAGAATCGCTTTCTCAGCCTTTTGATAATGTAATTAATATGGCTGGAAAAATTAAATTTCAGCAGGAATTACAATTGATCAGCAATCTCAATGTCATGCTTTCTATGGATTCAGGCAACGCACATATTGCCGCAATGCTTGGTGTAAAAGTGGTTACACTTTGGGGCGCAACACATCCGTATGCAGGATTTTTGCCATTCAATCAAAGTTTAGAAAACGCAATTACTTCAGACCGAAATCAATATCCAAAACTGCCAACTTCGGTTTATGGAAATAAAATGGTTGAAGGTTATGAAAATGCCATGAGAACAATTTCTCCAGAAGATGTGGTTTCTCTAATAAATTCCAATATTTAAAATTCCAAATTCCAACTTTCGAATTGGGATTTGGAATTTTTTAATTTTATAAATCTTTATCAAGGTTTTAAACTTTTACAAAGATGATACTTGTTATCAATTTTGGAATTTTTTTATTGGAATTTTACCTAAAGCCAAATCTTCTCATCGCGACATCTGCGGTAAATATAATTTTTAAGATTCGCGATTGTTTCCTGATAATCTGGAGCATCATAACCAAATCGTTCGTGTTCCATTTGTTCTTTTTCTAAAGCTTCACAGCCTTTTATAACTTCTTTGATCATATCGATCAATGGAAGTTCTCTATTCTCTGTTTTTTGAAATTTAAGTTCTATAATCTCATCTTGTAATTCTGAACAATAATCAACAAGCTGTATAACTTCTGGCTCTTCCAAAAGCGATTGATTATTTTTAAATATTTCTCGAATTGACTTCATCTTTGTCAAAGTTTAAAACTTTGGCAAAGATCATCATTTTTTTGATTTTTAAAGCTATTCTTACAAGTTAAGAAAAAGATATCCCAGTACTTTCTTTTTGTTTTTGTCAACAACGACTTCAACAAAATGATTTTCTTTTTCAGTGGTTAGTAAAATGTGTTCCAAATCTTCAGTTGAATTCCTGAAAACCTTATGTATCAATTCAGATTCTTTAACTTCTTTTGATAGAATTTTGGCCGCTTTTAATTCGCTTACATAAGGCCAGATGTTGAAAAAATTATCATTGGAAATTGAAACTTCTTTCATTCCATCTATTGAAGAATTATATTTTTCTTTTGAAAGCAGTTTAGGAGCTTTTCTGTTTTTTCTTTTTTTGATTATAAAGTAGATACAGAATAAAGAAGTTACTACAAAAAGTAAAATAAAAGTTAGGCGAAGATAATGATGTGTTGCCATGATATTTAATGTTTTTAGTGTGTTTACAATTAAATGAAGGCTTACAGAATCTATCTTGACGATAAAAAATGTATCAGTCTTGTGTATTGTACTAATTTAGTAAATTTTCAGCATATTTTTTAAAAAATCTTCAAAATCAGTAATATCTTTTTATATATTTTTTAATCTAATTTTTTCCAAAAAAAAATTCCAAATCCCAATCATACATTGGAATTTGGAATTTTATATTTTGAATTTCAACAATTATACGTCGTCGTAATCTACATAAATAGTTTCCGAAGTTGGATGCGCTTGACATGTTAAGATTAAACCTTCGGCAATTTCGCCGTCTGTTAAAATAGAATTTTTCGTCATTTCAGCAGATCCTACAGTTACACGTCCTAAACAACTGCTGCAAATCCCGCCTTGACAAGAATAAGGAGCGTCAACACCTTGTTTTAGAGCAGCATCAAGAATGGTTTGTTTTTTTGACATTTCAAAAGTAGTTTCTTCATCGTCCACTAAAACCGTAATCTTTGTGTGTCCTTCCTGAGAACCTTGAATCACGTTTTCTTCAGTAGAAGATGTAAAAAGTTCAAACTTAATAGCTGATTCTTTTACATTTTTCTCTTTCAAAACATTCGAAACCGTATTAATCATTTCTTCAGGACCACACAAGTAGAATTTATCAAATTCCAGTTCTTTGTGTTTGTTGTTCAATACATAATTGACAGAAGATTTCTCAATTCGCCCAAATAATGCATTTTCAACTTTTGCCTGGCTGAATACATAATGCACAAAAAATCGGCCTACGTATTGTAATTGTAAATCATGAAGTTCCTGATGAAAGATCGTTTCTTCTGGAGTTCTATTTCCGTAAACCAGTACAAATGAACTTTTCGGCTCATTTTTTAAAACTGATTTTAAAATAGAAAGAACTGGTGTAATCCCACTTCCTGCTACAAATGCAGCATAATTTTTTTGTCTTTCAGCATCCGGCTCAAAAGTAAATTTTCCTTCCGGCTGTCCCACTTCAAGAACATCTCCCGCTTTTAGAGTTGTATTGGCAAACTGAGAAAAAAGACCATTTTTTACCGCTTTTACAGCAATTCGTAATTCACCGCTGTCTGGCGCAGAACAAATTGAATAAGCACGTCTGATTTCTTGATTGTCGAGAGTTAATTTTAAATTTATATATTGTCCAGCAATAAATTTATAGTCTGGCTTAAGTTCTTCAGGAACATTAAAAAGTACCGAAACAGCATTGGCAGTTTCGCGTTTAACCTCTTTAATTATAAGTTTTAAGAATGAAGGCATGATAGAATTTTTATGCAAAAGTAGCAAACCACTATTAAAAGTTTAGCACGAAATTATTTTTTTTAACTTTTTTTGTAACGTTTTTAAAGATTTCGTCTCTTATTGAAAAACCAAAAAACATTAACCATGATTAAAAAGTTTATTTATCTTGAATGGAAAGCCTTTATAAGATCGGCGTCGTTTAATAAAAATCTGGCGATGAAAATTTTACTCGGGTTTTTGATGATTTATTTTTCATTAATTTTTATCGGAATGGGTGTTGGCTTATTTTATGTTCTTAAAGACATGAAATTGGAACCTTTTGTCACCGTAAACAGATTCTTGGTTTACTATTTTTTATTTGATTTATTAATTCGTTTGCTGCTGCAATCTATTCCTGTTTTAAACATCAAACCGTTATTGGTTTTACCGTTTAAAAAACCAACGATTGTTCATTTTTCATTAGGAAAAACCGCATTGTCATTTTTTAACTGGATGCATGCGTTGTTTTTTGTTCCGTTTTCAGTTGTATTGATTTTAAATGGTTACGATGTTGTTGGAATTGTTTTTTGGCATTTAGGAGCAATGGCTCTCATTTATATCAATAACTTTCTGAATATCATTCTAAGCAATATCGATAAACTATTTGTTGCCTTTATAGTTTTAATCCTCGGTTTGGGAGGCGCGCAATACTATCACTTATTTGATGTAACAAAAATTACAACTCCATTTTTTCAAAGTCTTTATGACATCGAAGGAATATTTCTAATTCCGATTTTAACCTTAATCGGATTGTATGTTTTTACTTTTAATTATTTCAAAAAGAACTTATATCTCGATGCAGGACTTTCTATAAAACAAGATATTGCTTCAACAGAAAATCTTTCATGGCTCAATCAGTTTGGAACTGTAGGAACGTTTCTTAAAAATGATATTAAACTCATTAAAAGAAATAAAAGATCCAAAACCACTATTGTCATGAGTATATTTTTCTTGTTTTATGGACTCTTATTTTTTTCTGGAGGAATTGAAACGTATGATAAACCAGTAATGCATCTTTTGGCCGGGATTTTTGTTTCGGGCGGATTTTTGTTTGTCTTTGGTCAATTTGTACCAAGCTGGGATAGTTCGTATTATCAATTAATGATGACACAAAATATTCCGTATCGCGGTTACATCATGGCAAAATGGTGGTTGATAGTTATTGCTACCATTGTGTCTACAATTTTGTGTTCATTTTACTTATACTTTGGCTTGCATATTTATATAACGATTGTGGTTGCCGCAATTTACAATATTGGAGTTAATTCGCATTTGGTATTATTAGGAGGTGCATTTACTAAAACACCAATCGATTTAAGTAATGCAGGCGGTGCATTTGGCGATAAAAAAGCTTTCAATGTGAGCGCAATGTTGCTTACGCTGCCAAAAATTTTACTGCCATTGTTTCTTTACGGAATCGGAATTTATTTTAATAACAACAATCTCGGATTAGCATTAGTAGCTTTAACAGGAATCTTGGGATTTGTTTTTAAAGACAAAGTTTTTTCTTTAATCGAAAAAAGATATAAAATAGAAAAGTACAGTACGATAAGTGCTTATAAGCAAAAGAATTAAATTTAGATAACATGTCAATTTGATAATGAGAAATTATCTTTTTTAATCTAAAATCAACACTCTAAAATTAGCAATTACCATGATACAAGTAAACGAGCTTTCAAAAAAATATAACGGCACAACAGTTTTAAATATTAAGAATCTTGAAATTCCAAAAGGACAAAGTTTTGGTTTGGTAGGAAATAATGGCGCTGGAAAAACAACTTTTTTCAGTTTGCTTTTAGATCTTATTCAGCCTTCAACTGGATATATTAAAAGCAATGACATTCAGGTAAATACAAGCGAAAACTGGAAAACTTTTACAGGTTCTTTTTTAGATGAAAGTTTCTTAATTGGTTATTTAACTCCAGAAGAATATTTTTATTTTATTGGAGATTTACGTCATCAAAATAAAGCAGATATTGATGCACTTTTACAAAAACACGAAGAATTTTTTAACGGGGAAATTTTAAACAATAAAAAATACCTGCGTGATCTTTCAAAAGGAAATCAGAAAAAAGTGGGAATCATTGCCACACTTATTGGCAATCCAGAAGTGGTAATTTTAGATGAACCTTTTGCCAATCTAGATCCCACAACTGTAAGCCGTTTGAAAAAAATTATCAAAGAATTAGCTGATGATCCTAATGTTACTATTTTGGTTTCAAGCCACGATTTACAGCACACCGTAGAAGTATGTGATCGAATTGTAGCGCTCAATAAAGGTGAAATTGTAAAGGATATTCAAACCTCAAAAGAAACCTTACAAGAATTGGAATCGTTTTTTGCAGTTTAATTTTTCTGTTATTTCAAAAAGAAGCGTATTTTTACGAGTCATTATACTAAAATTGCTTTTTATAAGTTAATGCTTTAAAAATTAGTTCTATTGAAAAAGAATACTCTAAAATATAGCTTTTTTCTCTTTTTTTTATTCTTTTTGATAGCCTGTTCTACCAAGAATAATACTTTCGTGAATAGAAATTCACACGCCTTAAGTACAAAATATAATATTTTGTACAATGGTGAAGTTGCTCTTGATAAAGGTTTAAAATCGATTCAAGCCAATAATCAAGATAATTTTTGGAAACAGCTTCCGATTGAAAAAATGCAGTTTGATGAAAATTTTTCTGAAGGACAAAAAGCAAAAAATGCTGATTTTGAAAAAGCCGAAGAAAAAGCCACAAAAGCCATTCAGAAACACTCCATGAATATTGGAGGAAGAGAAAGAAACTACCAAATAGACGAAGCTTATTTAATGCTTGGAAAAGCCAGATACTACGATCAACGCTTTATTCCGGCACTTGAAGCATTCAATTATATTCTATACAAATACCCAAACAGTAGTAACATTTATACCGCAAAAATTTGGCGAGAAAAAACCAATATGCGTTTAGGCAACGACGCAATTGTTGTTAAAAACATCAATCTCTTATTACGAAAAACTGATTTAAAAAAACAGACTTTTTCGGATGCAAATGCTTTATTAGCAGAAGCTTTTTTAAACTTAGAAGAAAAAGACAGTGCGGTTACTAAATTAAAAATTGCTGAAAAATTTTCGCGTATAAACGAAGACAAAGCCAGATACCGTTTTATTCTGGGACAGATGTATCAAGAAGCCGGGAAAAAAGACAGCGCTGCGTATTTTTATGATGGAGTAATCCACATGAATCGTAAAGCAGATCGTAAATACATGATGCACGCTTACGCAAAAAAAGCGCAGATGTATGATTATGAAAATGGCAACGATACGATCTTCTTAAAAACATACAATAAGTTAGTCGCAGATCGTGAAAACCGTCCGTATTATGATGTGCTTTTTTATGAAATGGGAGTTTTTTATGATAAAAGAAAAGACACCAAAAGCGCATTGGCTTTTTATAATAAATCGTTAGCCAGAAAATCAAAAGATCCGTATTTAATGGCATCGGCATATAGAAACATTGGTAATATGTATTTTAAAAATACAGACTATACAATGGCAGCGAAGTATTACGATAGTACTTTGACGAAACTAAATCCGAAAACAAGAGAATATGCTTTTTATGAGAAAAACAGAAAAAATCTTGACAACGTAATTAAATACGAAGCAATTGCAAAACGCAATGATAGTATTATTAAAGTATACGGACTTCCAGATGCCGAAAGAAAAATTTACTTCGAAAGTTATATTGCCGAACTTAAAAAGAAAGACGAAGAAAAAAGAATTCTAGAAGAAAAGGAAAAAGAAAGATTAGCCAATGTAGACCGCAATACAAATGCATCTAGCGGACCAGTTGCCGTTAATCCAAATTCTTTGGGTAAACCAGCTGAACTCGACGGCGGTATGCGACCTCCATCTGGAAACGATGCTTCGAGTACTTTTTACTTTTACAATCCCACTACAGTTGCTTATGGAAAATTGCAGTTTAAAAAAGCTTGGGGAAACAGAACATTGGGCGGAAACTGGAGACTCGCTTCTATTAAATCAGCAAATGATGCTGCGTTGAATGATTCTATAAACGATCTAAATGCTGCAAAAGCAAAAGATACTATAGTGATAGAAAAATATACTACTGAATTTTACGAAAAACAACTCCCAAAAACACAAGTCGCTATTGATAGTATTGGTAAAGAACGCAACTTCGCGTATTATCAGTTAGGTCTTATATATAAGGAGAAATTCAAAGAATATGCTTTGGCAAGCGGTAAGTTGGAACAATTATTAAAAAATAATCCTGAAGAAAAACTGATTCTGCCTTCGATGTATAATTTGTATAAAATCTATCAAATTACAGATCCTGCAAAAGCAGAAAAAATGAAATCCGAAATAACCATAAATTACCCGACGTCGAGATATGCCCAGATTTTAAACAATGCCAATTCAGAAGATCTGGCTTCTGCCGATAAAGAATACAAGAAATGGTATAAATTATACGAAGAAGAAAAATTCAATGAAGTTCTAGATAATATTGATAATTTGATAAATCAATATTCAGGAGATGAAATTGTTTCTAAATACGAATTGTTAAAAGCCAGTACTTTAGGAAAAGTTGAAGGACTTGCAGCTTATAAAAAAGGTTTAGAAGAAGTAGCTGATAATTATCCAAATAGCCAAGAAGGTAAAAATGCGCGTGAAATTTTAGAGAAACAAATTCCGACTTTAGAAAAACTTGATTTTACAACAGCTGATAATAAAAGCTGGAAAATATTGTACCCGGTTCACAATAACGATACTAAATCAGTCAAAAAAATTGAAGAAGCAATTAGAGTATTTTTGCTAGTTGAAAATTTCGAACGACTAACAACATCTTTCGACAAATACAATAAAACCGAAAGTTTTGTGGTTATTCATGGTTTAAAGTCTGAAGCTTATGCTCAAGATGTTGCCGGAGTTTTCAGAGACGATCAAAAATATAAAATTGCCAATCCTTATGTAATTATATCTGTTGATAATTACAAAGTGGTGCAAATTAAGAAAAACCTCGAAGCCTATCTGACCCCAAAAAACCCATAATATAATGTTTGACAAAGTAAAAAAAAACGGAACAGAACTTTTAGGAAAAACTAACCGAATTGTTGAAGGAACCTCGATTGTAGGCGATATAGTTTCAAAAGCGGACTTTAGGCTCGACGGAGAATTAATTGGAAATTTTACCTCTCAGGGAAAATTAGTAATAGGAATGAGCGGTGTTGTAAAAGGAGAAATCATTTGTAACAACGCCGATATTGAAGGACAATTTCATGGAAAAATAAAAGTGCTTGAAGTCCTGAACATAAAGGCAACTGCAAAAATTCATGGCGAGGTTTTAGTCGGAAAACTTTCGATAGAGCCTGGAGCAGATTTTACAGCGACCTGTACAATGCTCGAACACGCTAATCAGGTTATAATGTTAGAAGATGGAAAAGGAGCCGAATAAAAAACAAAGAAATAAATGGATTGCACTCATTAATATTCCGATACAAATGGGTGTTATTATTTTCCTGTTTGCTTATTTAGGAACCTGGCTCGATGAAAATCATCCAAGTAATAAGGTATACTATAATAAGGTATTAGTTATGGTAGGAGTTGCACTTGCCTTATACAATGTAATCCGTCAGGTAAACGAAATCAATAAAACAAAGTAAATTAAGTTTTTAAAACAGCTTGAATAAATATTGCATCTTTGCAAAAAAATCAAAATGTTTTTAAAGAACTACAAACTCATTCTACATTTATACTGTATTACATTAGCTTCCTATATGCTACATAAGGGAGCTTTTGTCGTTTTTAAAATTAACGATCAGAACTTTCATTATACATTAGAAGTATTGTATCTAATTTTTTTAATATCCTCTACAGTACTGCTGGCGGCAACCGTAAAATTCAGAAAAGATAAATTTGACAGTATCGGAATGTTTTTTATGCTGGGAACTTTTATTCAAATGTTTCTTTATTATTTTATTTTGCGACCGATTTTATCTGACAAGATTCACAACGTCTCTGTTGAAAAAACCAATTTTTTTATAACATTTATTCTGTTTTTGTTATTTCAAACGATTTTAACTGTCCGATTATTAAATGAAAAGCGTTAAAATGAGGATTCTTTAAAACAAGGTTCAAAAATAATTTTTCATATCCTTTTGAATATTAATAAAAAATGTACCTTTGCACCAAATTTTAGAAACGTAAAAAATAAGAATTTCCACAGATATGGTGATTTCAAACAAACCACTCAGATTTATTCTTGCAGCTTTAGTAGCTTGTTTTCCACTAATGAGTTTTTCTAATATAGAAAAAGATTCGGCGCATGTTCAAACTGAAGTAGCTCATGAAGCAGCTTCTGAAGGGCACCACGCTGAGCCAACAGATGTAAAATCTAAAATTAAAGCATTCATTGGCCACCACGTTTTAGACTCGCATGATTTTACTTTAACTCAAGATGATGAGACTGGTAAATATTATGGTTTTCCATTACCAGTAATTATTTGGGATAATGGTCTTCATATTTTTTCTTCTTCAAAATTTCACCACGGTCACGAAGTTGCCGAGTCAAATGGAAACTATTATGTGATCAATCACCATGATGGTAAAATTTACAGAACAGATGCTTCTGGAAAAATTACTGAAGACGAAAAAACAGGACACCCAACAAACGTTCGTCCGTTAGATTTTTCAATTACAAAAACGGTACTTTCTATTTTCGTAGCAGCTTTATTAATGTTCTGGTTGTTTACAAGTTTAGCAAAATCATATGCTAAAAATGGAGGAATTGCTTCAGGAGTGGGAAGATTCTTTGAACCACTTGTTGTTTTCATCCGTGATGAAGTAGCTATTCCAAACATTGGAGAGAAACACTATAAAAGATACATGAGTTATTTATTAACGATTTTCTTTTTTGTATTGTTTTTAAATATTTTCGGATTAACTCCACTAGGGATTAACGCAACAGGAAACTTTACAGTTACATTTTCTTTAGCGATCCTTACTTTCTTAATCACAAACTTTTCAGCTAACAAAAATTACTGGGGTCACATTTTCTGGATGCCAGGAGTGCCAAAACCAATGAGAATTATTTTGGCTCCAATCGAATTGTTAGGAGTCTTTATTAAACCATTCTCGTTAATGATTCGTTTGTACGCAAACATCTTCGCGGGTCACATTGTATTAATGAGTATTATTGGTTTAATGTTTATTTTTAAAAGCTGGATTGGAAGCAGTTTGTCTTTCGGATTATCATTTGTGCTTTCTATACTTGAAATCTTAGTAGCATTTTTACAAGCCTATATTTTTACAATGCTGTCTGCACTTTATTTTGGTTCAGCAGTTGAAGAGCACCATCATGATGATGATGCACACCATTAATAGATAGATTTATAAATTAGGTTTAAAAGATATTCAATCTAAAATCTATTTAAAAAATCTACAGTCAAAATTGAATGTTTAATTTTTAATATATACATATATGAACGGTTTAAATTTCGTAGGAGCTGGATTAATCGTAATCGGAGCTGCATTAGGTATTGGTAGAATTGGTGGTTCAGCAATGGACGCTATCGCTCGTCAGCCAGAAGCTTCAGGAAAAATCCAAACAGCTATGCTTATCGCTGCTGCCCTTATTGAAGGAATTGGTTTCGCTGCATTATTTGCTGCTTAATTAAAAACACACAAAACAATAGTTGCAACGGTTGGTTGTAACTATTGTTTTAAAAATTAACATTAGAATTGCTTACGGCAGTTTAAAACAAAAAAATTAAAATTTATAATCGTATATAATGGAAAAGTTAATAAATCAGTTCGAGTTCGGTTTGTTCTTTTGGCAAGTATTAATATTTGTTGGATTAATATTTTTATTGAAAAAATTTGCATGGAAACCAATTCTTGATGCAGTAAATGATAGAGAGCAAGGTATTAAAGATGCATTACTTTCTGCAGAAAATGCAAGAAAAGAAATGGAAAATCTTCAAGCAGATAACCAAAGAATCTTAAACGAAGCGCGTGCAGAGCGTGATGCTATGCTGAAAGAAGCACGTGAAATGAAAGAGAAAATGATTGCTGATTCTAAAAACGAAGCTCAAGCTCAAGGTCAAAAAATGATCGAGCAGGCTAAAGCAGCTATCGAAAGTGAAAAAAATGCTGCAATGGCAGAATTGAAATCTCAAGTTTCAACTTTATCATTGAGTATTGCTGAAAAATTATTGAAAGAAGAATTATCTAACAAAGAATCTCAAACTAAATTAGTTGAGAAAATGTTAGGCGATGTAAAGCTAAACTAAGATTATGGCAAATACGAGAGCAGCAATTCGTTATGCAAAAGCAATTCTAGACTTAGCAAACTCTAAAGGTGTTGCCGAAGCTGTCAATAACGATATGAAATCAATTGCCTCTGCAATTGAAACAAATGAAGAATTGAGCACATTTATTCAAAACCCAACAACTACTGTTGAAGTTAAGCAAAATGCTCTTTTAGAAGTTTTTGCAAATGTAAATGATGTAACTAAAGGGTTATTTCAGTTATTATTTGAAAATAAAAGATTTGAAATTTTAGATGCTATTGCAGTAGAATATACTAAAGTATATGATTTAAGCAATGGAGTTGAAGTAGCTAAAGTAACTACAGCTATTGATATGGATGCAGCTTTAGAAGCTAAAGTTCTGGCTAAAATTGCAACTTTATCAGATAAAAAAATAACAATCGAAAATATAGTAGATCCTTCAATTATTGGTGGATTTATTTTAAGAATAGGCGACAAGCAATACAATGCTTCTGTTGCAAACAGATTACAAGTATTAAAAAGAGAGTTAAGTAATTAGTTTTTATAACACAAAAGTGTCTAAATTATAAATTAAGATGGCGGAAATCAAACCTGCTGAAATTTCAGCAATATTAAGAAAGCAAGTAGAAGGTTTTGAATCTGGTGCTACGCTAGAGGAAGTAGGAACAGTACTTCAAGTTGGAGACGGTATTGCTCGTGTTTACGGGCTATCTAATGTACAATATGGTGAGTTAGTAGAATTTGATAACGGTATGGAAGGTATCGTATTGAATCTAGAAGAGGATAATGTTGGGGTGGTACTTTTAGGACCTTCAACTGGAATTAAAGAAGGATCTACTGCAAAAAGAACTCAGCGTATTGCTTCTCTTAAAGTAGGTGAACAAATGGTAGGACGTGTTGTTAATACTCTTGGTTTTCCAATCGATGGAAAAGGACCAATTGGTGGAGACTTATACGAAATGCCATTAGAAAGAAAAGCACCTGGTGTTGTATTCCGTCAGCCAGTAACTGAACCATTACAAACTGGAGTTAAAGCAGTTGATGCTATGATCCCAGTAGGTCGTGGACAACGTGAGCTTGTAATTGGTGACCGTCAAACAGGTAAATCAACTGTTTGTATCGATACAATCTTAAATCAAAAAGAATTTTACGATGCAGGAAAACCTGTATTCTGTATATATGTTGCAATTGGACAAAAAGCTTCAACTGTAGCAGGAATCGCAAAAATGTTAGAAGAAAAAGGAGCAATGGCTTATACAGTTATCGTTGCTGCTAATGCTTCTGATCCAGCTCCAATGCAGGTTTACGCTCCATTCGCGGGTGCTGCAATTGGTGAATACTTCAGAGATTCAGGTCGTCCAGCTCTTATCGTTTATGATGATTTATCTAAACAAGCTGTTGCTTACCGTGAGGTTTCTCTTTTATTAAGAAGACCACCGGGACGTGAGGCTTACCCTGGAGACGTTTTCTACTTACACTCTCGTTTATTAGAGCGTGCTTGTAAAGTAATCGCTGATGATGGTATCGCTAAAAACATGAACGACTTACCAGATTCTATCAAATCTATCGTAAAAGGTGGTGGTTCATTAACGGCATTACCAATTATTGAAACTCAAGCTGGTGACGTTTCTGCATATATCCCAACAAACGTAATCTCTATTACAGATGGTCAGATTTTCCTTGATGGAGATTTGTTCAACTCTGGGGTTCGTCCTGCAATTAACGTAGGTATCTCTGTATCTCGTGTTGGAGGTAATGCACAAATTAAATCAATGAAAAAAGTTTCTGGAACTTTAAAATTAGACCAAGCTCAATTCCGTGAATTAGAAGCTTTTGCTAAATTTGGTTCTGACTTAGATTCTGTTACATTAAACGTAATTGAAAAAGGAAAAAGAAACGTTGAAATCTTGAAACAAGGTTTAAATGATCCTTACCCTGTTGAAAATCAGGTAGCTATTATTTACGCTGGTTCTAAAAACTTATTAAGAAACGTTCCTGTAGATAAAGTAAAAGAATTTGAAGCTGATTTCTTAGCGTACTTAAACAGTAAACACAAAGATACACTTAACGCTTTGAAAGCTGGTAAATTAGATGACAACATTACTGACGTTATCGAAAAAGCAGCAAAAGAAATTTCAGCAAAATATAACTAATTTTAGTTGATGGTTGTTGGTTGATTGTTGTTGGGAATTCCTAAATAACTATCAACCAATAACTAACAACAAACAACTATAGTACATGGCAAATTTAAAGGAAATCCGTAATAGAATTACTTCCGTTTCATCGACGATGCAGATTACATCGGCTATGAAAATGGTTTCTGCTGCAAAGCTGAAGAAAGCACAAGATGCAATCACTGCTATGCGCCCTTATGCCGAGAAATTAACGGAGTTATTGCAAAATCTTTCTGCTACACTTGAAGGTGAAGTAGGAGGAGATTACACCACTCAACGTGAAGTAAAAAAAGTATTGCTTGTAGCTATAACTTCAAATAGAGGTTTATGTGGTGCATTTAATGCAAACGTTATTAAAGAGATTAAAAACCGTACTGATTTTTATGCAGGAAAGCAGGTTGATGTTTTTGCTATTGGTAAAAAAGGAAATGATGCTTTAAGTAAAACTCACAAAGTTCACGGTCATCATAATGCAATTTTTGATCACTTAACTTTCGAAAATGTTGCTGCAATTGCAGATAATTTAACTGAAAGATTCTTATCTGGAGAATATGACAGAATCGAATTAGTGTACAATCAATTTAAAAATGCTGCGACTCAAATCGTTCAAACTGAACAATTTTTGCCATTAGCGCCAATTAAATCTGATGTATCAGTTTCTGCAGGAGATTATATTTTCGAACCTTCAAAAGAAGAAATTGTTTTGACTTTAATTCCTAAGTCATTAAAAACACAATTATACAAAGGTATCCGCGATTCATTTGCTTCAGAGCACGGAGCACGTATGACAGCTATGCACAAAGCAACTGACAACGCTACTGAATTAAGAAACCAATTGAAATTAACTTACAACAAAGCACGTCAAGCTGCTATTACAAACGAAATCTTAGAGATCGTTGGAGGAGCTGAAGCTTTGAATGGATAAGAAATTCATAGCAAAATAAATAAAAAATAGCCGGCATGATTATGTCGGCTATTTTTTTATTGGAAGTACTTCTTTAAGAAAATCTATAAACAAGAAAATTTATAAAATGGTGATTCTCAATTTACCCAAAAACCGAGAATCAATACCATTTTATAAAATTATTGACACAGATTTATCACTCTGTTGCTTTGTCTTTCATGGGAACAAACTAGCTTTATTAATCCCAATGCTCTGTTTTTTTAAGGGTTACATTTCAGCAGAATCAATCCCTGTGCTTTGTCTTTTATGGGAACAAACTAGCTTTATTAGTCCCAATGCTCTGTTTTTATTAGGGTTACAATACAGCAGAATCAATCCCTTATGCTTTGTCTTTTATGGGAACAAACAAGCTTTATCAGTCCCAGTGCTTTCTTTTTTAAGGGTTGAATTCTAGCTTTCCTCATTCCCTATATTACAAAGTTAATAGATAAGTACATGAAAAAACTTATATAATTTTTAAAGATTCTTACACATTTCACATGTTTTTGATCTGTTAATTATATAAATACCGCTAAAAAAATGAGTATTTTTGAATATTATTTTGTTAAAAAATGACTTTACAAGTACGAGAGCTTACGACAATGGAAGAAATGGCAGCTCAAATAGATACAATTCGATTTTTATATCCTAATATTTCTCTTGAAAAATATCAATCATTGCTGTTAGAGATGATTCCTCACAATTATACCCAGATTGCTGTTTTTGAAAATGAAAAATGCATAGGAATTACGGGCTGTTGGTCGGCTACAAAACTTTGGACTGGGAAATATCTTGAAATAGATAATTTTGTGGTTAATCCAGAACATCGTTCAAAAGGAATTGGAAAAATACTTACCGATTTTATAGAAAAAAAAGCTGTAGATCTAGGTTGCAGCAGCATTGTACTGGATGCTTTTACAGGGAATTTTGGGGCACACCGTTTTTACTATAATCAAGGATATGCTCCGAAAGGATTTCATTTTGTGAAAGTTTTAGATGAAAACAAAATGACGCAATAAAATTCAATTTAAGTTTTTTATTGAACCATCAAAAGCATTAATAAACCAAAGAATTGGTTATTTTTGTTTTCTGAACTTTATTACTAATTATTTTGGGATTATATAAAAATCTATTCAAACAGACCGCAATTTATGGACTAGCAACGGTTTTACCAAGAATGCTGAGTTTCTTATTGGTCAGATTATATACAGGGATTTTACCAACTGCAGAGTATGGCGAAGTTTCAATTGTTTTATCTTGGATGGTTTTCTTTAATGTGGTACTTTCTTACGGAATGGAAACTGCATTTTTTAGATTTTACAGTGCAGAAGAAGACAAAAAAAATGTTATCGCAACTTCGACAATATCCATATTCTGGTCATCAATTGGATTTTTATTTGCAGCTTTAATTTTCAGAAATACTTTGGCAAATTGGGCCGAAGTAGATGCACAATATATAACCTATTCAGTTTGGATTTTAGTTTTGGATGCTTTGGTTCTTGTACCATTTTCAAAATTAAGAGCCAACCAAAGACCAATGGTTTATGCCGCAATCAAAATTGGAAATGTCGTTATTAATTTATTATTGAACATTTTCTTTTTGATGTATCTTCCAAAACTGGCAGCTTCAAATCCAAATTCAATTTGGGATAATTTATATGTCGAAAATTTCCAAATCGCCTATATCTTCATTGCAAATCTTCTAGCTAGTTTAGCGACTTTTATAGTGCTTTCGCCAAATTATCTTTCGCTTGGACGAAAATTTGACGTCGCGCTTTGGAAAAGAATGATGAAATACGGACTTCCAATTTTGGTTGCCGGACTTGCTTTTGCAGTTAACGAACATTTCGATAAAATCTTATTAGGATATTTACTTCCTGAAAACCTTGCCAAATCTGAAGTTGGAGCTTATTCAGCTTGTTATAAATTAGGATTATTTATGGTTCTTTTTGCAACGGCATTCAGATTAGGAATTGAGCCTTTCTTTTTCAGTCACGCCAAAAATGAAAATGCGCCTCAAACGTATGCAGTGATTACTAAATATTTTGTGATTTTTGGTTCGTTGATTTTATTAGGAGTAATTGTTTTTGCAGATGTTCTAAAATTCTTATTGCTGGATAATAAATCATATTGGGAAGCTATGAAAGTTGTCCCTTTAATTATTCTGGCAAACTTCTTTTTAGGAATTTACAACAACTTATCGGTTTGGTATAAACTTACAGACAAAACCAAAATCGGAGCTTACATTTCTATTGTAGGTGCAATTGTTACCTTGGTTTTAAACTATTTTTTAATTCCAAAATACAGTTATTACGGTTCAGCAATTGCGACAATTTCTGCTTACGGAAGTATGATGTTAATATCGTATGTTATGGGTAATAAATATTATCCAATACCTTACGACATGAATAAAATCTCGGCTTATTTAGGAATCTCAATTTTATTTTCGGCTATTTCATTTTATGGATTTAGAGAAAATTATTTTGTTGGAATTCCGTTACTATTAGCCTTTATGTACTTTGTTTACCATAACGAAAAAGACACAATTAAAGGAATCATGAATAGAAAGTAAATGTGCTTTTTTAATCTTTATAATACAAAATGAAAATACAAATTATCAATAAATCACAACACGATTTACCAAACTACGAAACCATTGCTTCTGCAGGAATGGATTTACGTGCCAATATTTTGGAACCAATTACGTTAAAACCATTAGAAAGAACAATTGTAAAAACAGGACTTTTTATTGAATTACCAATTGGTTACGAAGCACAAGTACGACCAAGAAGTGGTCTGGCAGCCAAAAAAGGAGTAACAGTATTAAATTCGCCAGGAACTGTCGATGCTGATTATAGAGGTGAAATTGGAGTGATTTTGGTAAATTTATCAAACGAGGAATTTGTAATCGAAAACGGAGAACGAATCGCACAATTAATTATTGCCAAACACGAAAGAGCGGAATGGATAGAAGTAGAAGAACTTTCTGAAACATCAAGAGGAGCAGGAGGATTTGGCAGTACTGGAGTCAAATAAGTTTTTCAGTTACAGTCACAGTTTTCAGTTTTACTGTAGCATTTTCTCTTGATTTTATAAATTAAAACTTGAACTAACCAAACAGAAGATTTTTAAATCTTCACACATTAAATATTTATTACATGAAAATAATCGTCCCAATGGCAGGCCGCGGATCGAGACTGCGTCCTCATACTTTAACAGTTCCAAAACCATTAATTCCAGTTGCTGGAAAATCTATAGTTCACCGTTTAGTAGAAGATATTGCTAAAATATTAAAAGAACCAATTGAAGAAGTTGCTTTTATTTTAGGCGATGAAGCTTTTTTTGGTGCTGATTTGGTTGCAAGTCTTCAAGATTTAGCAAAAGGATTAGGAGCAAAGGCTTCTATTTACCGTCAAGATCTGCCTTTAGGAACTGGACACGCTATTATGTGTGCTAAAGATTCTTTGTCCGGGCCTGCAGTTATTGCTTACGCAGATACTTTAATAAGAGCTGATTTTGAATTAGATCCTTCGGCAGATGCTGTAATCTGGGTAAAACAAGTAGATCAGCCGGAAGCTTTTGGAGTGGTAAAACTAAATCAGAATAATGAAATTATTGAATTGGTTGAAAAACCAAAAGAATTCGTGAGTGATTTAGCCGTTATCGGGATTTACTATTTCAAAGAAGTTGGCGATTTGAAAAAAGAACTTCAGGGAGTTTTAGACAATAACATTCAAAACGGAGGTGAATACCAAATCAACGATGGTATCAAAGCAATGATGGCCAACGGAAAAGTTTTCAAAACCGGAAGCGTTGATGAATGGATGGATTGCGGAAACAAAGATGTTACAGTGGAAACCAACTCAAGAATGTTAGGTTTTTTACATAATGACGGAGAACATTTGATAGACCAAAACGTTACATTAGATAACTCAACGATTATCCCGCCATGTTTTATTGGAGAAAATGTTGTGTTGAAAAACACCACAATTGGACCAAATGTTTCAATTGGAAAAGGATGTCATGTAAGTGACAGTAGTATTAAAAATAGCTTAATACAGACTTATTCTCAAATAAAAAATGCTAACTTAGATAATGCAATGATTGGAAACCACGTAAGTTACGACGGTAAATTTAGCAGTATAAGCATTGGTGACTACTCAGTTTTAGAATAAATACAAAAAAACATATTCGTTTTTCTGTAAAAATGAAATAAAATAAAAGATGAAAAAAAGCATACTGATATTTTTATTTTTTGCGCTTTTGGGTAATTCGGTTTCTGTTTTTTCACAAACAGAACCAGAAGATATTGCTTTGGCGCCAGATGATTATCAGGATGCTTTTTATGAATCTTTGAAACAAAAAGGAATCGAAAATTACGATAAAGCCATCGTGTCATTAGAAAAATGTATCAAACTAAAACCTAATGATGCTGTTGCTTATTTCGAATTGGGGAAAAATTATCTGGCTTTAAAACAATATCAAAATGCAAATGATTCTTTTGAAAAAGCCACACAATTAGATCCCAAAAACAAATGGTACTGGTTAGGAATTTACGATGTAAGTTACGAAACCAAAAACTATCCGCTGGCGATAGAAACAATTCAGAAAATTATTGTTTTTGATGAAGAATATAAAGACGATTTAATTTCGTTATATATGATTACAAATCAATACGATAAAGCATTAGTTGCCATAAACGAGATGAATGATAAATTTGGAAAATCATCAGATCGTGAAATGTACAAAAGCCAGATTTTATCGCAGGGGAAATACCAGAATGCTGAAATTTCAGTTTTGATTGACCAGATTAAAAAGAATCCAAAAGAAGAGTCAAATTATGTAAATCTGATTTTTTTATATTCAAAATCAGATCAATCAGATAAAGCTTTAGATGTTGCCAAACAACTGGCAAAAGAAATTCCAGATTCTGAATGGGGACAAGTAAGTTTATTCAAAACCTATTTAGATGCCAATCAGGCTGATAAAGCGATTAAGTCGATGAATGTAATTTTGGCAAGTTCAAAAATTGATTCCAAAATTAAACATCGTACTTTAAATGAATTTTTGATTTATACGAATAAAAATCCTCAGTATGCACCAGCTTTAGAAAAAGCGATTTCTTATTTTGATAATGATAAAAATGTTGATGTTGCCAAAGAAATCGGAAAATTTTATCATAGCAAAGGTCAGTTTGAGAATGCCATTAAATATTATGAAAAAGATTTAAGTGCAAATTCAGATACAGATCGCGAAACCAATCTGCTTTTGCTAGAAGCGTATACTCAGGCAAAACAATTTGCTCCAATGACAAAACGAGCAATGACAATGATTGAAATTTATCCGAGCCAGCCACAATTTTATTATTATGCAGGATTGGGAAGCAATCAATTACAGCAGTTTAAAAATGCAAAAACTGTTTTAGAAATGGGACTTGATTATGTAGTTGACGATAAAAAATTAGAAGCTAATTTTAATATTCAATTAGGAGAAGCTTACAATGGATTGGGAGACGCTAAGAAAAAAGAGGAATACTTTTTGAAAGCAAATGAATTATTGAAACAAAAGAAATAAGGAGAAATTAAAATGAAAAAATATATAATAATAGCATTGATGTCCGTTTTTGTGATCTCATGCAAATCAAAGGCAGTTGCTGTCCAGAACAGTAACAATACAACGACAGAAGTTGTCACGAAAAAAGACAATAAAGCAATTGAAAAACATTACGAAAACAAGTTAGATTTTTCGACACTATATATTAAAGCCAGCGCAAAATATGTTGATGAAAAACAAAGTCAGAATGTTACTGCCGAAATTAGAATTGAGAAAGACAAACAAATTCTAATCAGCGTTCGATTCTTGGGAATTACAATGGCTAAAGCGCTGATAACTCCAACAGCAGTAAGTTATTACGAAAAAATAAACAGTACTTATTACGAAGGTGATTTTAGCAGTTTAAGTAAATGGCTAGGTACAGATTTAGATTACACTAAAGTTCAAAACTTATTAATTGGTGAAGCATTTGATGATTTAAGAGAGGGTAAATATACACAGACAATTGTTGAGAATCTTTTCCGTTTAGAAGATGAAAAAGACCAAAACATTAAAAAAGCATTTTACTTAGATCCTGAAAAATATTTAGTACAGAAAGAAGAAATTTCACAGCCATCTGAAAATAGAAAATTAGAAATCAATTATTCAGATGCTAAGACATTTAGTCAAGGGACAATCCCAACTGCATTGACAATTAATGCAGTGCAGCCAAAAGGAACAACCAATATTAATCTGAATTACAATAATATTTCATTTAACGAAGAACTTTCTTTTCCTTACAGCGTACCAAGCGGTTATAAAAAGGTTCAAATTAAGTAAATTTGCAAAAAGAAAAATAGAAAGATGCCAAAATATCTCCTAAGCCTAATTTTTGTTTGCGCCACTACATTTGTGTGGGCGCAGGATTCACAGCAAGAAAAACTGGAACAGCGTAAAGCCCAGATTCTTCAAGAAATTAAAGACAATGAAAAAATGTTACAGTCGGTTAGAAAAAAAGAAAAATCAGCTGTAAACGAATATTTAATTCAGGCGAATAAAATTAAACTTAAAGAGAAACTGATTAATACAACTGCTAAGCAGGAAAAAGTATTGAGCAACGATATGTATATTAATCAAGTAAAGGTTAATAAACTTAAAAAAGAGCTGGCTATACTCAAAGAAGATTATGCCAAAATGATTTTGAAATCCTACAAAAGCCGTTCAGAGCAGAGTAGAGCAATGTTCATTTTATCTTCTGAAAGTTTTTTACAAGCTTATAAAAGAGCACAATACCTTAAGCAATATACGAATTTCAGAAAAAACCAAGGTTTGGAAATTCAGTCAAAATCAGCAGAATTAGTTGATTACAATAAAAAACTTGACGGACAAAGACAGGTTAAGAAAAAGATTATTGCCGAAAATCAAAAAGAACGTGCTACTTTAGAAGTAGAGAAAAAAGAACAGCAAAAACTGGTTAACTCGCTTAAAAAAGACAAAAATAAAATTGCCTCTGATATTAGATCGAAACAAAGCGAATCAAAAAGAATCGACAGACAAATTGATCGTTTAATTCGTGAGGCAATTGCTGAAGCAAACAGAAAAGCAGCACTCGAAAAAGCAAAAGAAAATCCTGGATCGACAGCGCCAAAAACACCAGTTTCATCTTCTAAAATCGTAATGACTCCAGAAGATAAAGTTCTAGCCGCCGATTTTAAAGCCAATAAAGGAAGACTTCCATGGCCGGTAGAAAAAGGATTTATCTCTTTAGGATATGGAGATCAGCCGCACCCATTATATCCTTCAATTTCTGTTCACAACTCAGGTGTTGAGATTACAACGGAAGATGGAGCAAATGCAAGAGCAGTTTTTGCCGGAGAAGTATTTAGTGTCATGGTATTATCGCCAGTGAATACAGTAGTGATGATTCAGCATGGAGATTACTTTAGTGTTTACCAAAACTTAAGTAAAGTATTTGTAAGCAAAGGAGAAAAAGTAACGATCAAACAAAACATTGGAAAAGTAAGAACAAGCGGAGATACAGGAAAAACCGTAATCAAATTTTTGATTCTTCAAAATACAACGAATACAGATCCAGAAAACTGGCTTCAGAATAGATAATAAAAAAGGGACTTTAAAGTCCCTTTTTTATTAATCGTATTGTTCTAAGAAATATCGAATCACATCTGTTGTTGTTACGATTCCTTGTAATTCGTCGTTATCTACAACTGGTAAAGCATGAAATTCTTCTTTCGAAAAAATTTCGGCCAAATCCCTGATAATCGTATTTGATGAAACCGTTTTAGGTTTTGCCGTCATAACCTGAGGAATGGTCAACATTTGTAAAACTGCTTCATCGCTTCCTTCCTGTCCGTCAAACAAAGCACAAAAAGTAAGTCGGTTAATATCAGTTCGGCTTATAATTCCCACTACTTTTTTTCCGTTTACCACGGGAAGATGTCGAATAGAATTGGATTTTAGTTTTTCTACTACTTTTGTTAAATCATCATTTTGATTTACTGTCACCACGCTTTTAGTCATGATGTGACTAATTGGTTCTCTTTTTTTCATAATAGATACGTTTTATATTCATATCAAATTTGTAGAATAATAGCTCTAAATCATATGATCTTTATCAGCATTTAAATGAAATAAAAAACAGATATATAAATGAATCAATGATAAAAAGAAATAGTAATTTTAAGAATAATCCTTTAGTTAATTTGAAATTGCAAGGAATGAATTTAAAATAGTATTTTTGCAGTATGGAAACAAATAGACAGAAAAAAATAGGCAGTGTAATCCAAAAAGATTTGGTTGATATCCTGCAAGGTGAAGTGAGAAAAAACGGAATTAGTAATTTGGTAATTTCGGTATCCAAAGTAAGCGTAACAACAGATTTATCTGTGGCAACAGTATATTTAAGTATTTTTCCTCAAGAAAAAGCAAAAGAAACTTTAGAGGCAATAAAATCAAATACAACCTTAATAAAACACGATTTGTCACAACGTGTTCGTTTACAATTACGTCGTGTACCAAATCTAGTTTTCTTTATCGATGATTCGTTAGATTACATCGAAAAAATTGACAACGCCTTGTCAGGAAAAGAAAACCCAATAGAAAATCGTGATCTTTTAGAAAAAAGAAGAAAATCATAATTTGAATTTCCCGCTTTACATAGCCAAACGTTATCTTTTTAGCTTAAGTAAAAATAACGCTATCAATATCATCAATTTGATTGCCAGTCTGGGAATCATTGTTGGTACAATGGCTTTGTTTGTGGTTCTTTCTGTTTTTAGCGGATTAAAAGTTTTTAGTCTTTCGTTTACAAATGAGATTGATCCTGATTTGAAAATGACTAGTACTTATGGTAAATCATTTTTCATTTCACCAGAACAAGAAAAACAGATAAAAAATATAAACGGGGTGGTCTCTTACACCAAAATTATTGAAGAACGAGTTTTGTTTTTATTTAAAGACAAACAACATGTTACCTATTTAAAAGGCGTCGACAGTCTTTACCCAGTTGTAAATAATATCAAGGTAAAACTTTTTAACGGACAATGGCTCAAACCAGATTCTTATCAGGTAGTTATTGGATATGGAATTGCACAAGATTTCTCGATGGGAATTTTGGATTTCGAAAATCCACTTCAGGTTTTTGCACCAAAACCTGGAAAAGGTGCCATTGAAAATCCCGAAGAAGCTTTTAATAAAACAGATGTTCTTCCGGTTGGAATCTATTCGATCAGCGAAGAATTAGATTCAAAATATGTGTTTGCTGATTTAGGATTGACACAAGAATTATTGATGTACAAACCCAATCAGATTTCGGGAATCGAATTTCATCTAAAAGAAAATGCAGATGAAAATGCCGTTAACACGCAATTGAAAAAGATTTTCAATAATAAAGTGACCTTAAAAAACAGAGCACAGCTTAATGAGTCTTTGTATAAAATGCTTAACACCGAGAATATTGCGGTTTACCTAATCTTTACACTCGTAATTATTGTAGCTCTTTTTAATTTGATTGGAGCATTAATTATGATGATTTTAGAAAAGAAAGGAAATCTAAAAACCCTTTTTAGTCTTGGCACAGAAGTAAGCAGTCTTCGTAAAATATTCATACTTCAGGGAACTTTATTAAGTGTCATTGGCGGATTAATCGGACTTTATTATGGAGTAATATTAATCGCACTTCAGCAAAAGTATGAACTGATTATGATTACCCCTACTCTTGCGTATCCAGTAGTTTTTACAACCGAAAATGTCCTGATTGTGATGGCAACAATTATTTCTCTTGGATTTATCGCTTCGCTTATTGCAAGCAGTCGTGTAAGTAAAAAATTATTAGATTAATTTCTTCTTTAAAAATATTACCTATATTTACCGTCTTAAAAATCTACAGTATATGATTGTTTCTGCCTAATCCTATTTTATTTTTTAGAATAATTAGGATACTTACGTTTACTTTTTTAGTTCAGATTGAAAAAATATCTGAACCATTTTATCATTTATCCTAAAAATACCATGACAGAAACAACTATAAAGAAAAGTTTATTTTCAAAAATTTTCACTACTTTAAAACAAGCCTTAAAAGGCGACGAAACATTTGATTATACTTCTGGAAGTATAAAAAAAGCTGTAATTCTATTGGCCATTCCAATGGTTTTGGAAATGATGATGGAATCGGTTTTTGCATTAGTCGATTTGTATTTCGTTGGGCATTTAGAGCACAGTAGTTTTGCCATTCAAACGGTTGGTTTAACCGAATCTGTATTGACGGTTATTTATTCGCTTGCCATCGGGATGAGTATGGCAGCCACAGCAGTTGTAGCCAGAAGAATTGGTGAAAAAGATCCTATCGCTGCCGCAAAAGCAGGAATGCAAGCCATAATTATTGCATTTGCAGTTAATAGCTTATTGAGCATTTTCGGAATTATTTATGCAAAAGATATTTTGATTTTAATGGGTTCCTCAGTAGAATCAGCTGAACATGGTTACCGATTTACACAGATTATGATTGGTTCTAGTTTGTGTATTATGCTTTTATTCTTGATAAATGGAATTTTCCGCGGAGCAGGAAATGCAGCAATTGCCATGAAAAGTCTTTGGATTGCGAATATCTGTAATATTATTTTATGCCCAATTTTAATTAATGGTTTTGGACCAGTTCCTGCCTTCGGATTAATTGGGGCAGCTTTGGCAACTACAATCGGAAGAAGTATTGGAGTTATCTACCAAGTATATCATTTGTTTTTTGGAAATGGAATTTTAAAAATCAAAATTCCTTATTTCGCTCCAGATTTCACGCAGATAAAAGCTTTAGTAAAAATTGCGGCTCCAGGAATTTTACAATTTGTAATTGCATCTTGCAGCTGGATTTTCTTGGCACAATTAGTAGCCACAACTGGAGGCGATCATGGTTCGGCAGGATATCAAACAGCTTTGAGAATTATGATGTTTTTCATACTTCCGGCTTGGGGATTGAGTAATGCTGCGGCGACTTTGGTCGGACAAAATTTAGGTGCCAAACAAATAGAACGTGCCGAAAAATCAGTGTATACAACGGCACGATACAATGTGATTTTCATGGCTTCGATCATGATTATTACTTTAGGTTTCGGACAATATATTATTTCATTTTTCACGAATGATGAATTGGTAAAAACCGTTGCGATTGAAGCATTACAAATTATGAGCATCGGATTTATTTTCTACGGAATTGGAATGGTTCTCATTAATACGTTTAACGGAGCAGGAGATACTTGGACACCAACTGGAATTAATTTCTTTGGTTTTTGGTTATTCCAGATTCCGCTTGCATTTGTATTAGCAAAACATTTTAATATGGGACCAACAGGAGTTTTTATTGCCATTCCAGTTGCTGAAACCGCCATTACTTTAGCCGGAATCTTTTTCTATAAAAGAGGAAAGTGGAAACGAGTTCAAGTATAATAAAGTAAAAGACCTTCAATATTGAAGGTCTTTTTTTTATGTTTTAAACAAACTCATATCCTGCGTAAACCTGCTCGATTTCTTTCATGATGGCGAATAAATCTTCGGGTGCGTCAGTGGTTACTAATTTTTGTTTGAATTCTTTAAACGAATGAATTCCTTTGAAATAATTGGTATAATGACGACGCATTTCAACAATTCCTAAACGCTCACCTTTCCATTCCATAGACCATTTTAAATGATTTCTGGCTGCTTCAACACGATCAATAACCGTTGGAGCAGGTAAGTGCTCTCCAGTTTTAAAATAGTGTTTTATTTCGTTAAAAATCCACGGATAACCAATCGCGGCACGACCGATCATGATTCCGTCAATTCCGTATTCGTTTTTATATTGTAATGCTTTTTCTGGACTATCTATATCGCCGTTTCCGAAAATAGGCATCGTAATTCTTGGGTTGTTTTTGACACGTGCAATGTGCGACCAGTCAGAATGACCTTTGTACATTTGGGCACGAGTTCTAGCGTGAATGGTTAAAGCTTGAACTCCAATATCCTGAAGTCTTTCAGCCACTTCATCAATATTAATTGAATTTTCATCCCAGCCTAAACGCGTTTTTACCGTAACCGGTAAATCAGTTCCTTTGATAACGGCTTTGGTTAAACGAACCATCAAATCCACATCTTTTAAAACTCCGGCACCAGCACCTCTACAGACTACTTTTTTTACCGGACATCCAAAATTAATGTCCACTAAATCTGGTTTTACGGTAGAAACAATTTTAGAAGACATTTCCATCGCTTCTTCGTCACCACCAAAAATCTGAATTCCAACCGGACGTTCGTAATCAAAAATATCCAGCTTCATACGGCTTTTTATAGCGTCACGAATCAATCCTTCAGATGAAATAAATTCAGAGTACATCATATCAGCTCCGTGCGCTTTGCATAATCTGCGAAACGGCGGATCACTAACGTCTTCCATCGGTGCGAGTAATAAAGGAAATTCGGGTAATTCTATGTTGCCAATCTTGACCATCTTCAATATTTTTTGCAAAATTACAACATTTAGTTCAATTTGTGCCAAATTGAGGTTTAAAGCTTCATAGCAACAAAGGTTCAAAGGTTTTTTTATCAAGCTATTACATAGTCTTTGTCCCTGTGAACCTTTGCCTCTTTGTACCTAATACTAGGTTCTATAATCAAAAAATCGAATTGGTTTTCGGCTCATTGGATTAAAAACTATTGGATTTAGAATTTCTTTTGGCACAAATTCTAATTTTGGAGTTACTCTTAATTTGGCTCTAAAGTGATCTTTAATTTCCTGTAAAAATTCTGGAGATTGGTTTTTCACCGCAATTTTGATTAGGATTTCATCTGTACCTAAATCGTTTGTTGAAATTTCGATCAAGTGATTTTCGATATTGTCAAAACTGCTTAAAACATCATTCATCGCTGGCGGGTACAAGGTTGTTCCTTTGTATTTAATCATTTGTTTTTTACGCCCCACAACTGGCCCAACACGTAATGTGTTTCTGCCGCATTCACAAGGTTCGTTATGAAACTGCACAATATCACCGGTTTTAAAACGCAGCAAAGGCATTGCTTCAATTCCTAAAGTTGTAAAAGTAAGTTCGCCGGTTTCACCGTTTTTAACCGGCATATTATTTTCGTCCAGAACTTCAACAATGATTAATTCCGGATGATGATGTCCGCCTTTTCCATACTCACATTCTGTAAAAGCTGTGCTCATTTCGGTAGAAGCATAAGTTGAGAACAACTTAATATTCCATTTATCGGTGATTTTTTTCGATAAAATATTCATGGAGAAATCCTGTTCTCTCAAAGATTCTCCAATACATATCGCACCTTTTATGCTCGAATTATTATAATCGATTCCGTGAATTTCGGCGTATTCAATTAATTTTAAAAGGAAAGAAGGAACGGTAATTAAATAACTTGGGTTGTATTTTAAAATTGAATCCCACTGCATTTCTGGAATTCCAGCACCAACACGAATTACACCCACTTTTAATTTTCGAAGACCCAAAAAATAAGCCAGTCCGGCCATAAATTTTCTGTCGATTGTTGTCATTAACTGCACCACATCGCCTTCTGCAATTCCGGCGCAAGCAAATGAAATGGCTTCATTATAAGCCAATCTATCTAAGTCAGAATCGGTTAAACCAAATGTTACCGGATCACCTAAAGTTCCAGATGTTGAAGCGTAATCGATAATTTTATGTTGCGGAACACATACAAAATCATCATTATATTGTTGCAAATCTTCTTTTGTTGTAACAGGTAAAAATTGTAAATCTTCAAGTGTTTTGACTTTTGAAATATCAATATTTTGTCCAGCAAAAAGTCTTTTATAAAAAGGAGAATTCTCGCTGATGTACGCTAAAAGTTCGGCTAATTTTTTTTCCTGAAAAATTTTAATTTCTTCTAAAGAATCTTTTTCTATTGCTGGAATCATTTTAATTTTCTTTTGATCTTTTTTAAATATTTTTCAATCTGTTGTTTTTCAGGCAAAGTGGTGATTTCTTTGGTCAACGCTTTTTCAAAATTAAGCTGAGCCTGCTTGAATTCTTTTTTTTGGTAAAAATACAATCCTGCTTTATAATACACAACCCAATAATCAGGGTTTAAGGATTGATAGTTCTGAATAAATTCTGGAGAAATCGTTTCTTTTTTGTCCAAAAAAGAATCCATTTTGCGGTCTTCAATTTTAAACTTTTTGTAGTTCTGAAAAGCAGTAGTTTTTAGAAAAGGATCTTTGGCAATATTTAGATTTTCAATTTGAAAAGATTTGAAATCATTTTTTCTTTTTCCAAAAACAGAATCCAAATCGTAGCATACAAATTCACCCAACTGATACGGATTTGCCGAAATCCAGACTAGTTTTTCTTTTGGTTTAAAAATGATTCCATGATGCGCCATTAATTGATTTAAGGCTTTTTCGGAACCATAACCCAATTCAATGTTTTTTAGACCGTTTTTATTTCTTAGAATTTCTGAAGCAATTTCAGGATTCACCGTTTTATTTTCAGACAAAAGTTCCTGCATTCTTTCAAAACGATATTCCGAATGACTGTTTACAATTTGTTCTTGATTTCGTTTATCATTTGCAAAAGCTTCGCCTTGAAAATGATTGGAACAAATTAACTGATCGGTATTTGGAACATCATAAACATCCATTTTACTGGGAGAAACTTCGATCAAAATGGCTTTGTTATCATTGGCACTTCCCACCATAATCGATTCAGAAACAAATACTTTTCGCTTTTTTGCAATAGCAATTGCTTCATCTATATTTTTGGCGTGCTGCAAAATTTCGCGAGTTAAAATTGAAATAGGCGTTTTGGCAATCAACGGAATTTTAGATTTCGAAGCATTTATCGTAACTGTTACACCTTCTTCATTCATTCCAGAAACGGCGCCAATCATTCCCGGCCAGGTAACCATCATGAATTTATGTCCTTCTTTCGGATTTATAAAAGCAATGATTTTATTCTCCGCGAAAGCGTCATTAACATAAAAATCAAAATTTCGCCCAAGAATTAAACTGCCGTCTTCCGTTTTTTCATTCCAAACCGCAAAAGACGAACAGCCTACTAAAGCCAAATCCTGTAAAGCGTGTCCAATATCGTGAGCGCCATGTAAATACAAACCGCGTTGGTATTTTGGTGCGATGTTGTTAAATTCATCCGAAGTATATTCTGAAACACCATAAATTTCGGTTTGATATTCTTCAGGAACATTTAAATATAATTTTCGATTGTACCATTTTAGAAACTGTCGAAGCAGTTTTTGCTGAAAGCTGGATGGAATAAAATCGTTTATTTTAGAGAAGAAAATTTTTTGTTGTTTCTTCAAAAGTGAATCGGTTAGAGCGCCTGTGTTTAAACCAATTTCCAACGGATCGCCTTCCACATACAATTCCCAAAGCCCTTGTTTATTTTTTAAAAAGGAATTTTTCCCTGAAACAAAAACCGAATCTGATTTTTTTATAACGGTTGGTTTTTCAGAATTATATTGGGAAAGATCGGGTTTATGGTGCATCGATTTCGATGTTCCGCATGAAACAAGGAGCATTAAAAAACCGGTAAATAAGAAAAGTAAAACTCGGTTTTTCATTGTTGTTTATTCAGATTCCTTATTGATTTTAGTAACCAGATATTCTCTTCCAATAATTTCAGAGCACGTATTTACGGCTCCAATCGTAACGCCCAGAACGCCGTGCATGTTGGTACTTTGGCCCGTAAGATACAGATTTTCCAGCTTAGTTTTTAACGGAATCATCGTTTTCATGGGATTATTAGAATCTTTAACATATCCGTACATATTTCCGTTGTGTCCGCCAATATAATCGCGATACGATAATGGAGTAGAAGTATGAACCGACTTTATACAGTTCTTGATTCCTGGAAATTTGATTTCGATTTCATCCAAAAATTTAGCAGCTTTTCGGTTTTTAAATTCCCTGTAACTTTCACCACGGTCGCTTTCTTCGGCAGTTGTATTAAAAGTATCGGCCCAAGGTTCAACATCTTTGTATTTCATGTAGGTTAAAAAAGTCATGCCTTCTGCCCAGATTTCTTCTTTTTTAGAAGCATTCATCGAAGCCATATAACTTTTTGGCCATGAATTTTCATCGTAATCCTGAGCCGTCCAGACATCAGAACTATTCTTGAAATGATAAAAATTATGATTGATATATTTGAAACTTTCGGGTTTAAAAACGATGTGCAAACTAAAAGCCGAAATTACATCTTCGAGATCTTGAATACGATTAAAAAAGACTTTTCGAAAGTTTGCTTCGCCTGCCATTTTTAAAGTTGTTTTAGGTTCAATATTCGAAATAAAAAGTGAACCTGAAACTTGTGTTCCATCTTTTAAATCAACGGAAACAACTTTATTATCTTCAACATTGAAACGGGTAGCTTCTTTGTATTTATAAAATTCCCCGCCGTATTTTTTCAGCTGTTTTAAAAGTTGCTTGGTAATCTGGCTCCCGCCGTTAATGCATCGCCACGAACTCTGAATATAAGAGTTGATCGAAAGCGCATGAACATAAAAAGGCGATTTATCTGGAATTCCGGCATACAGAAAATTTGAACCCGCCAGAACAGCTTTCAGAGTTTCATTTTCTGTACAGGAATCAATGATTTCTTTTGCGTTTTGTTCGAGAATTTCGGTATCGTATTTTCCTTTCCAGTTTAAATTATAAAGGGGAAATGCATCACAGGTTTGCTGTAATTTTTTGCAATAATTGGTGAGATTTTCTTTTTCGTCAGGAAAAAAATTAGCAAGCTGTTTTACAAAATTTTCATAGCCTTGAGCATGTGGATATTCGTTTGAATCATTTTCAAAAGAAATGATATCGAAACGATCTTCATCTAATTTTTTAAGATGCAGCTGATCGATAATGCCCAGATATTTGAAATATTTGTAGAGATTTTGTCCTTTTTCTAAACCCCCGATGTAATGAATTCCCGTATCGAAAATCGTTTTGTCGCGAACAAAAGTCTGGAGATTTCCTCCGTATTGATTGTTTTTTTCGAGTACACAAACGCTGTAGCCTTCTTTAGCCAAAATGATAGACGAAACTAATCCGCCTAAACCACTGCCAATAATCACTACATCGTATTGTGTTTTCATTATTTTTTCTTCAAAACAATTAGATTATCTTCTTCAGAAACTATTTCAAAACCAGCACTGATTAACTGACTTTTTAAAGCTGGAGAATTCGCCAAAATTACTGATGGAATAGTTGAAATAACTTTTTCAATCTCATCTTTAAAAATTTCGTCTGAAATTAAAAGTACTTCATATTGATTTTCAAATGCAGATTCTAGTTGATCCAAATACACGATTTTTCTCTTTTTTAAGAAATAATTTGTTTTGGCCACCAGCATTTTTTCTTCATCATCAATAAAAGAAAATACTTTTCGCTGTGCTTCCTGCAAAGTCAGTAAAACATCTAATTGTCCGTAATCATTACCTAAATGAAGAATTTTAGCTTTCGGATTAATGTATTTGTTTAGATTATAATAGGTTTCTAGATTTTGTTTTAAATCTTTTTTAACGCTGTCGCCAATTTCAATTTCTTTATAATCGTAACTGTTGATGAGCATTTTTTTGAAATATTCAGGACCTTCGAGTTCCTGACGAATTTTGCGGTATTCTGCTTTGAAGAACGAACTGATTTGTTTGGTTCTTTCGGCATAATTATTTCCAAACGAAAGATTTTCTGGAGTTATTCTTTCTAAAATAGTAAGTGTAAGCTGGCTTTTGTGAATGACAAAATCACCTTTAGGAATTGCTTCTGAAGCTCCATGAATGACAATGGGAATAATATCCAGTTTAAATTCTTCGGCTAAAAAGAACGCGCCTTTATGAAATCTTTTAATAACGTTGTTTTCAGAACGTGTTCCTTCTGGGAAAACCATTAACGAATATCCTTCATTTACTTTTTTACGCAAATGTTCAACACCATCTTCTATTCCTTCCGAAACGGGATAAAAACCAGCTTTTCTAACAATGCCTCCAAAAATAGGAGAGTTGTACACCCAATCACTTACTAGAAAAATGATTTTTGGACTTAACATTCCAATTGCCAAAATGTCGATAAACGAAGAATGATTGGCAATAATTACGGCTGGTTTTTCAAAAGTTTCATTATAAGTATTGATGATTTTTTTGTGGAGAAAAGGGTTTGAATGCAATACTGTTTTCATCAATTTGGAAACCACATATCTAAAGCCTTTCATTTTTGTTTTTGCGCTCAGCGGAAGAATTGGCATTAGCGTAAAACTGAAAACCGACATTACAATTCCGCCCAAACCATAATACGCAAATGAAATTACACCATGAATAAAAGTTCGCAGTTTAAACGGAGGATTTCCTTTTTTAGGACGATTCGACAAAAATAATTTGAAGAGAATTGGATAAAAAATGAAAGTGATAATCAAGGCAGCAAAAACCCCGATTAATGAAACCGATGAAATAGAAGTCAGCGCTGGATGTTTGGCAAAAATCATTGCGCCAATTCCCAGAATGGTGGTAATTACTGCTAGAATAATTGACGTTCTGTAAATGGCAATTTCATTTTTTCCGTTAGTGTATTCTTTTTGTAAAGCACTGGTCATGAAAATACTGAAATCAACTCCGTGGCCAAAAATCAGCGTGCAGACAATCATACTGAAAATATTCATTTGAATGCCAAAAATGCCCATAATTCCTGCCGTTACAATTCCCGTTAAAGCAATTGGAATACAGCTGATAATGACCAATTCGATTCTTCTGAAAAAGAAAAACAAAATCAGAATTACAGCTACAAAAGAATAATTTACAAGTGAATTAAAATCGGTTTTTAAAGTGCTGAAAAAAGTTTCGTTCATCTGCTGGCGGTCAATCGCAATGAGATTTTCTTTTGCAGAAGCCGATTTTACAAAAGCGTCGCGCTGTTCAGGAGATACTTTTACTAAAGTTGAAATGGTATAAAAACCATTTTTTTCGGTTATGAATTCTTTTAACTGAAGCGCCTGAATTTTTAAATAATCGTTGGCTGAAACAGGTTTGAAATCAATATCTAAATGATCGAAAAATTGAGAGTAGGTTGTCGGTTTGAATCCTAGCTTAGAACCTTCGGCAATTAATTCTGATTTTAGAAATTGTTTTTTCTGAGTGTTCCAGAATGAATTCCATTTTTCAATCTTTTGCTGCTGCTCTTTTTGAGAAAGCACAATTCCTCCCACAGAGCTGAAATTCAAAATTTTGTTCTGTTGCTTTGCTACAGATAAATCGGTAAAAAGTCGGCTGTTATTTTGCAGTACTTCTTCCATGCTTTTTCCATAAGCGGCAACATAAATGGTTTTTGAAGTTAAACTAGTGCTTTCTTCTAATTGTTTTTCGGCAGCTTTAATGTCTTTTGGAACAAAATTCAGCTGTGATAAATCGTTGTTGAAACCAACATCATTATAAGTAAAACAGCAGATGATGGTAATGATTATGCAAAAACCGATTAGGAATTTATTATTGTGAAATGAAAAATGCGCCATTTTATCAATGACATTTTTCTTATGATGGGCTGGATTTTCTTTTGGTTTGTACAAATGAGGAACAATCAAAAGAGAGAAAACTGCCGAAGCCATAACGATTACAGCAGCGAAAATTCCGAGATCATTTAACGCATCAGATTTTACAAAAAGCAGACATAGAAAAGCAACCGCAGTTGTTGAACTGCTCATAATAACCGGCATTGTAATGTCTTTATACAAAGTTTTTACGTCGCTGTTATGTTTGTAATGCGTAAGAATATGAATGGAGTAATCGATTGTGATTCCTAATAAAATAGAGCCAATTCCGAGTGAAATTGCTGAGATTTGTTCTTTTACAAAATACAAAAAGGCAACGGCAAATAAACCTCCAAAAACGGTTGGAAGAAAAATAATTAACGGAATTAATACTTTTCTGTAAAATAAAATCAGGATCAGCATTAAGGTAAACATTGCGATTGAAGTTGTTAAAACAATATCGCTTTTAATTTGTTTCGCATTGGCTGCTGCAATTAAGGCAGAACCAAAATAGCTTACAGATGTTTTTCCTTTAAATTGGGTATTTAAATTTTCTTGAATCGATTTTAGCTTTTCGGCAAAAATGCTGTTTTTTTCAGTTTCACTCGATGATATATCAGACGTGATAAAAAGAAGTAATTTCTTTTTGTCTTTGGTCATGACAAAACCATTGTCGAGCGTAAAATCGTCGCCAATGTTTAATTGCTGTAATTTTTTTAAAGCAATGAAAGAAATCCCAAGCGGATCTTGTAAAATAAAATCTTTGGTAATAAATCCTGAAGGAGAAATAATCGATTTGTAATTTCCTTGAACGGTTGCTTCGATACTGTCTTTCTGGAGTTTGTTTTCGATAGCAGCATAATCTTTATCGTCTAGAAATAAAGGCAGATTATTGTAAACAAAATCAATGGTTTCCTGAATATTTTCTTCGTCGATTTTTCCCTGGATTCCTGAGATATATGGTTTGCAGGATTTAGAAACGCTGTCTGAAAAAATGGAAGCCATTTCTTTTAAATCCTCGGCAGAACCGTTTTTTTCGAGAGTAAAAATTACGGTTGTTTTATCAGCAAAATTTAGTTGTTTTAAAACTTTTGCCGTGGCATCGGCTTTGTCGTTTGCGGGAATAAGTTTGGTGATGTCTTCTTCAAATTTAATCTGCGAAGCGAAAAATCCAAAAACCAAAAGCATCAAAAAAGCCAGTAGAACCGAAAGGGATTTTCTTCGGGTTACAAATAAATGAATGGCGTAAAAGTATTGATGCATGATTTTTATTATTTTTTGCCAGAGATTAAAAGATTAGCATTAGTTTATTACCCTGAGCGAAGTCGAAGAACTTTCCAATTGAACGTGGGCTTCGACTTCGATCAGCTTGACAAACTGGATGTAAAAATCATTTTAATCCTTTTAATCTGTGGCAAACTTAACTTAAATATTTGGTTTATTCTTAGAACTAAAAGCGCTTAAAAGTGCATAACTTACCAATCCAGCTGATAGTGCTAAAACGGTTGCTAAAATAAGACTTCCGACGATATATTGTGCAGCATTTTTTTGAATATCGTCGAGTGTGGCTGAACTATCTAATATTAATGGGGCGTCGCTGGATATAAACAGACTTCCTGTTTTTAAAGAACCATAAATTACAAGCGGAATAAAAGGAGGAAAGCTCACGTTTGATGACAAGAAAGCGATTACTTTGTTAAGCCTGAATAAGGCTGCGAAAGTAAAAAGGAGTATAGTCTGGAATCCCCAAAAAGGCGAAATTCCGATAAAAATTCCTAAAGCAATCGAAGCTGATTTTATGAAATTAGAATCGTTGCTTTCTAAAATATCTTCTAAAAAGAATTTTTTAAAACCTTTTTTTTTTGCTCGCCGAAAGAAATCGCGAGGCTTAATATATAATAAGGTATTGGTTACCAAAATAGTATTAAGAATACTGATTCGGGTAAAATCTTGAAAGGGACGAAAATGAGAAACTCTTTCTGCTGGATCGTACAAAACTTGAACGGGAACATTTTTAACTGGAATTCCTTTCCATGCCGATCGCACGATTACTTCAATTTCAAATTCAAATTTATTGGTGTAAAATCGTTTTGGGATTAATTTCAAAGGATACAATCTAAAACCAGATTGTGTGTCTTCAAGCGCGATTCCAGTTTCGAACTTAAACCAAAAATTAGAAAATTTATTTCCGAAACTGCTTTTTCTCGGCACATTTTCTTGTGTCATGTTTCGGCTTCCAATTAAAAGAGAATTAGGTTGATTGTAAATTTCTTCTAAAAAAACTGGGATATCCGAAGCGAAATGCTGGCCGTCAGAATCTATCGTGATGGCATATTCGAAATTTTGTTCAATGGCTTTTCTAAAACCATTTCGCAGCGCTCTACCTTTTCCCATATTTTTGGGATGATGAATTTGAGTCAGCTGCGAATATTGTTTTAAAATATCACCCGTTTCATCAGTAGAACCGTCATTGACAATGATGATATTTGACGTGAAATCTAAAACAGAATCCAGCACTCTTTTCAATGTTTTTTGATTATTGTATGTGGGAACAATAACGCAGAATGATATTGAATGAAGCAGTTCTTGTCTTGATAAAGTAGGTTTCATTTGGAAATTTTCGTGTGTTTACTTCACAAAATGTTTCTCTTTCTCAGAGAAGCTTTTAGATTGTAAAACAAATTCTTTTAGGTATTCTTTTAAAGCACCACTTTGCGCCGCATAATACGTTGTGATGAATTTTTTATCTTCTTTAATATTTTTTTTATAACCCGTAATGCCTGGAACATCTTCCTGAATACTCAGTCTGATCATTCTCATTTCGATATTGCTTGGGTCGCTTTTGATGGTTGCTTCCAGAAGTTTTGCTCCTTCTTTAAAACGCTCGATTTTTTCACCTAGTTTCTTTTCAAATTTAGAATCTACTAAAATTGAAGCGGCTTTGTAAGCGACAAGGATTTTTTCGTCGTTGTTAGAAATGCTCGAAAGTTTTTCTGTAAATTCTTTCGCATTGGTTTCTGATTTTGCAACATCAGGATAAATTTTTCGGATCGATGCCAAATCTGGAGTCGCGGCAAAATTGATCCATAGGAATAATGATACTAGTAATTTCATAATTATAATTTTTTATACACATTGCTTAATTTCAAAGCTGTGGTTTCGTTAAAATATGTGGTGTTTTTCACCTTTACCAAATCATCTTCTGTGGTTATAATGTCAAGTTCCAAAAGAAGCTCCGGATTGATTTCCGGATTAATCAATGCCATGAATTTTACGTTAGACAAAGTCTGGATCATCAATGAACTTTCAGTAATTGTTTCTGTCAATTCTTTAATAATTTGAATCATGCAAACGCCCGGCATAATTGGGTTTCCAGGAAAATGACCTTTAAAAACCTCATGATTGGCATTAACTAATATACGAATTTTAAATTTAGAATCGCCAGTTTTTTCTTGTGAAATTACTTCGTAAAAGTCTTTTAGAACCATAATTTTGTTTTTTTATTTCGTATCAAATGAGTACGAAATACCTATTTGAAAATTGATATTTGTATTGTAATCGCCAAAAAGATAATGACTATTTGTGTCATTATGATAATAATCGCTGTCTAGAATATCTAAAAATCCTTTTTTAAAACGGGCCTCAAAAGCAAGACCAGAAGGCATGCTATACCCAAGTCCTGCAACAAATGCGAAATCATTATAATTTTTTCTGAGTACTAAATTATCATTTAGGCGAATATCCAGAGAGGGCCCGAATAAAACCTGAAAACCTTGTCCGAATGTAAATTTGTTGATCATTGAAAGCGATAGATATTCTAGTTTTAAATCCAGATGTTCTATTCTTTCAGTATTCGTATCAGGATCTGTATAATTTCTTGCGACATTATTAGATCCTTGTCTTACATAATTTATTTCGGGCTGAAGCGCATATTTTTTCGTCAAATTGATTTCTCCAAAACCTCCAAAATAAAAATCAGGTTTGTAATTGGCGTGCATTTCTGAAATAGTCGATAATGACAAGCCGCCTCGTAAGCCTGGTTTAAAATCCTGCGCTTGGAGTTTTATAATAGCAAAAAAAACAAATAAAATATGTGCTGATTTTTTACACTGCATTATCTCGTTTTAAAAGTATAGCTAATACCAATTTGAAAAACTTGATTTAAGATTACATCATCGTAGTAGTAATCGTTATCAATACCGTCGTAACCGTAAATATCTATTAATCCTTGTTTAATTCTAGCTTCAAACGTTAGTCCATTTGGCAGTGTATAACCAACACCTCCAACAATTGCAAGGTCAAAACCTTCAGGATTGGTATTGATGTAATTATCACTAACTTTTATATCTAAAGATGGTCCAGCTAAAATATGAAAACCTTTTCCTCCAAAATGATATTTTGCAACCGCACCAAGTGTCAGGTAATTTAATTCATACTTTTCAGAATAATAACGGCCGTTTTCAAAATATCTTCCTTCATCACCTTGTCTTGAATATGTAATTTCAGGCTGTAACGAAAAATATTTATTAAATCTAATGTTTACTAAGCCACCCACATAAAAATCGGTTTTACTTCTATTATCATCGATATTGGTTAATGTCGAAAAATTCAAACCTCCTCTAAGTCCAGGACTCACTTTTACTTGTGCTTGAGATTTAATTCCAATAAATAGAATGAATGCAATTAACGTTATTTTTTTCATCTTTTGATTAGTTTAATTTTATGGTTAGTTTAAATTTCTATTCTGTTTTAAAATAATTCAGCTCAATTTTAAGCTTTATATTTTGGTGAATAATTTGAATTTTCTCAGCAAAAATATCGTTTTCTGAGTTGAAAAATAGTGTAAATTTTTCTTTTGTTTTAGAAGCGTGAACGATCTTTTCTAATTTTTGATCTTTTTTAGAGATAAATATAAAGTTATCACGTTTTCCGTCTGCTGATTTATAAATATCTGCCGATTCGTTTTCAAATTGTTCCTGAATCAAATATTCTTTTTTTAGAAGAAGACGAAAATCTTCTCTTAAAGTATTGATTAATATTTTACGGTCTAATTCTGAAACAATTGAGTTGACTTTAAAATCGTTTTCAGAAATTTCAAAATCCATTAATTTATTTCCGAATTCCGTTGTAAAAACAATTCGGTGTGTGGTGTCGTTTATTTTCTTGGCAATAAAAATTCCAGTCAATTCATTTCCGTAAACGCTGATGTTGGTTTTGTAAACATAATCGGTTTTTGAATCAGTAAAATAAGGAACGGTATAAGACGTTTTGTCTAATTTTTTAGGCGTATAATTTTTTGAGACCGAGCCGCAAGAAATTAAAACAATTGCCAGAAAGCAATTAATTAGTAAAAACTGAATCGTCGATTTTTGCATTGATTACTTTATTTTTAAGTACAATTCGGGTATAATCTTCAGATGATTCTAATAGTTTTACTTGAACCACAGTTGCTTCTTCTTTATCAAAAGTCAGTTCAATTTGTTTGATGTATTTTTTAAGCGTCGCATCTTTCGGAATAAATTTCGCCAGATTCTGACCTTTCAATTTAAAATATGAAATCGTAAATTCTTTATCATCAAACATATTCCCGCTTACGCTTCCTACGATTAATTTGTTGATTCGGGCGAAGATTTTACTGTCGCCAATATCAACAGCGCTTTTCTTTCCTTCGTCGTTAATCAGGATTTTTCCGTTTTTAAAAGTAATGCTGTAATTGTATGGTTTTTTATACTGCCATTGCAAAAGTGCAGGTTCTTTAAAAACCATTTTTCCAGAGGTTTCAATATCTTTTGATAAAAAATCCAAATGTTTGTACTGAACAAAATCAGTACTTAAAGTTTTGATTTTTTTCGCCACCACATTTACATCTTCTTTAAATTGAGATATTTCTGCCGCTGTCATTTTTTGTTCTTGTGCCGATACATTCAAACTGCAAAGAATTAAAAATAAGAATTGATATATTTTAGTTTGCATAAGCTTTAAGATTCAAAAGTTCTTCGATCGAAACGACCTGATAATTGTTCTGCTGCAAAAATTGCAAAAACTGTTCCAAGACTAAAACAGAATGTGCTCCTGTATCGTGCAAAAGTACAATTCCGCCAGGAGAAACACGTTTAATTATTCGGTTTAAAATTAATTCCTGATTTTTTGTTCCCCCGTCAAGAGAACGAATATTCCAGCCAATTGTTTTGTGTCCGGTAACTTTTAACGCTCTTCTAATCGATGGTGTTGTAACTCCGTAAGGCGGACGAAAGAAGTTTATTTTTCCGGGAGTGAACTGTTCCAGAAGCTGATCTGTTTTTATGATTTCCTTGCGGATTTTATCTTGATTGTAAAAATCAAAAAATTTGGAATGACTGTACGAGTGATTTCCAACCAAATGACCGTCGTCGATAATTTGTTTTAGAATTTCAGGATGTGTTTCAATATTTTTTCCAATGCAGAAAAAAGTGGCTTTTGCGTTGTGTTTTTTCAGAAGCTGTAACACTTCCAAAGTATAAACGCTGGGTCCGTCATCAAATGTAATGGCTATTTTTTTTTCTGTTTCTGATGAATTATTGCAATAGGCTTTTACATGATAATTGGAAGAAATTAGGGAAGATCCAACTGCATTTATGCCAATCCAAAGTAAAATGATTCCTAAAAACCACAAAAAATGTATCGTTACATAAAGATTAATAAGGTTTAGAATCAGTAAGATAAAGATAAAAAATATCGATATGTTTTTATGCGTTATCATTTTGACAGCAGCGTAAAACTATGATTTTTTCCGTTTAATTGGTTGTATAACAAAATGGTTTTGTAAGCAGGTTTTGAAATCTGATTTACTTTTATGATTTCAGGAATTTCCTGTGTTTTTAAAATTTTTGAGGCTGTCCAAAAAGCAAAAGCCGAAGCCGTGTCATATTCACCGCTTAAATGTTTGTAATACAAAACAGGCGTTTGGGCGAAAGTATTTTCAGCTATATTTTTATAATAATTTTCGAAATCGACATTTCCATCAAAACCTAAAATCACAGCATCAATATCTGAAACTTCTAAATTATTTGATTTTAGAAAAGATTTCATTTCAGTTTCAACTTCGTTTTCTGCTAGTGTATTAATGATGTAAACATCTAAAAGTTCGGCATACGTATTTGTTTTTCTTTCGTTTTCTAAAACAAAAAAGCTGGCACCTTCTCCATAAACAGCACCGCTTGTTTTAGAAGTTAAAACATCATAAGGCGCATGATTGTCTTGTTTAATACGTCCGTTTAATTTGAAAAGAGCAGTGGTATAATCGCCGTTTTCATCCACACCGCCCACTAAAACCGACTGGACTTCGTCTTCTTCAATCTGCATTTTAGCATCTATAAGTGCCGATTCAAAAGAAACAGCTCCATTTACATACGTAAAGTTATAGCCTTTACACTGCTGTAAAAGTGCAATCTGTGCACCAACAGTATTGTGAGTTGATTGAATAAAAGAAGTTGGGGTAAGGAATTCTTCTTTATTATCTAAAATACTTTTTAGGAATTTTTCAGAATCTTCGATACATCCTAAACCTGTTCCGGTAATAATGGCATCAACGTTTTCTGCTGCAGCATCTTTCATGGCCAGTGCCGAAGCTACTATTCCGTTTTTTACACCTTTTGCCATCCTACGGCTTGCAGCAGGAGAAATATATTCTTTATAATCCGGCGCAACAATTGCCAGTACATTATTGTCGTGATTTACATGTGCTTCTTCTAAAAAAACAGTATTAAATGTTTTTTGAGTCGAAATACAGCCTACTCCATTTATATATGTTTTTTTTGTCATTAGCTTTTTGAAAATATAAGGGTTGAACAATTTCCTCCAAAACCAAAAGAGTTAGATAAAACGTGTTCGATATTTTTATTTTTTAAAGAAGTCTGTGGCGTCAAATTAAATTCTTCCATTTGGGTTTCGAAATTTAAATTCGGATATACCACATTATTTTGAATGGCCAAAACACTATAAACGGCTTCAATCGCAGCTGCTGCGGCTAAAGTATGTCCGGTAAATGGTTTTGTAGAACTGAAATCAGGCACTTTTTCGTCTTCGTAAATTCGGAGTAAAGCTCTTCCTTCGGATAAATCATTGTTTGGCGTTGCTGTTCCGTGTACATTGATATAATCAATTTCAGAAGGTTTTAATCCCGAAACTTCAAACGCTTTTTTCATTGCCAGATAAGCGCCGTCTCCATTTTCTGAAGAAGCGGTTTGGTGAAAAGCATCGTTTGCATTTCCGTAACCAGAAACTCTTGCCAATACTTTTTTGTTTTGTTTGGCTACAATTTCATCTGATTCTAAAACCAAAAATGCAGCAGCTTCTCCAAGATTTAATCCTTTTCTGTTATTATCGAAAGGTTTGTTATAATCGTCTGATAAAATCATCAAAGTCTTAAATCCGTTGATGGTGAATTTTGCCAAAGCATCGGCACCTCCCACGATTACACGATCTAATTTCCCAGTTTTGATTAATCTTGCGCCCAGCATAATCGAATTGGCTGCAGAAGAACAAGCGGTACTAATAGTAGAAACCATTCCTTTTAAACCTAATTCTTCAGCAATTTTTTCGGCAACATCACCACCGTCATGACAGGTAATGTACTTAACTAGTTCTGGTTTTTCGAAATAATCGTAGTAATGTTTCTCCGTCATATCCATTCCGCCTACGCTGGTAGCCGAAATAAGTCCGGTTCTAAATTCATTGATAGAGGTAATGCCTGCATTTTCAACAGCTTGTTTTGCTGCCAAAGTGCCAATCATAGCGGTTCGGGAGAAATTATTATCCTCATTTAAATGCAGTTCATTGATAAGTTCATCGTTGGTTTTTTTGATTTCGCCAACCTTGATTACATCTGCATGAACAGTCGAAATATTTTGAATACGAGAAACACCGATTTTATTTTCAATCAGTGAAATGTAATTCTCCTCAACCGAATTCCCGATTGCAGAGATTATTCCCATTCCCGTTATAGCAACACCTCTTGTCATTTTAGATTTTTAGATTTATGATTTTAGATTTTCTTGAACTTTGTCAAAGTTTTAAACTTTGACAAAGTTGACAGATTTTTAAAAATTCAGATTTTAAGTTTCAGTAGAAATCTAAAATCTGCAATCTAAAATCTACAATTATTTTGTTCTATTTGCGCTTATGTAAGCCGCCATAGTTTCGATAGATTGGAAAATAGATTTTCCTTCTTTCGGATCAACTAATTTAATTCCGTAATCTTTATCTAAAATCACAATCAATTCAAGTGCATCAATTGAGTCTAAACCTAAACCGTCACCAAACAAAGGATCGTTATCTGCAATGTCTTCAACTGCGATATCTTCAAGGTTTAAAGTAGTAATGATTTTGTTTTTTAATTCTTCTTTTAATGCTTCCATGATTATTTATTGTATAATGTATTGATTGTTTCGTTTTTATATTTTGTATTTTCTTCGGTATTTATGGTGCAAAGAAAAGCTTTATAACTGTCATTAAAAAATTCTACCCATCCGCATAAAACGGTGTCTGCCTTATTTGTGTTTAACAAAATCTCCGAATAGTTCGACAAAAATTCGGCATTGAAAGCATCAAATATAAAAAAAGAATTTTCACTTTTCAGCTGATGGCGTATACTTATTTCGCCCAAACAAATATTTGGCAGCGTATAAACAAAAACTGCCGGACTCGGAAAATAATTTTCTTTGTCTGAAATGGATTCCTGATATTTTACATCGGTGTCTAAACTTGATGATTTATTTGCTAAAACCAAAGCGATATTATTTTCTTGTTCCGTTGAGGTAATCGGACTCAAAAGCAGTTCTGATCCTAAAAAAGCCAGTTTGCTCAAAGCATCCATTTTGAAAAACTTTGGATACTGCATTTCAAAATTACGATAGGCTTGTTTGGCAAAATCTGCAAAATCTGTTGGTTCAATTTTGAATACAGAAGTTCCGTTGAGAACAATTTCGTTGTTTTCGATTTTGATGTAGGATTGTATGTTGGTTTTGTTTTGAGTCATTTTGTTTTAAGAGCATAGTTTTTTTATGTCCGCTTTTAAAAATAATTGAGAAAAAAGAACAGGAATATTCATTTTTTGATTCTCTTTTATCATTGTCAAATAAATATCATTTTTATCTAGAATAAATATTCTGCTTGCTTGAAATCTCGGATTAATAGCGAGATAATTAAGTTTATTATAGATTATAATATTTTTTGCATCTCTATATTTTTCAAATCCATTTTTTTCGCAATATTCATTAATAAGAATTCTGTTTTTTTCAGCATCATATTTACTTACAATTTTTGTGAGTAGTTTCTCCGTTGCTTTTCTATAAATTGTATACAAAGCAAAAAAACTAAATAAAAAAAGTAAATAAAACTCAATTCCAGTTTTTGAATAATTACGATATGGATTAAAATAAACGAAGAAAGGCATCATAAATACAACGATATAAAACAGATATACAGTAATAGTATCAAATTTATCAAACCAATCTTCAGAATAAACTATTTTCCTAGTTTGATGCTTTTACTGATATTCAGTTTTTTTAGTCTTCTCATTTTACTTTTTCATTTTCATGATCTCTTTATCAAAATCAGAAATTATTTTTTGAGTTTTATTAAACTCGTCATATTCTTTGATGGCTTTTTTATCAGCTTTAAGTTTAGAGATTTTACCTTTTCCTTCTAATATTTTGTATTCATTGAAAGAAAGAAATTTGTTTACACTTTCAGCTAATTGCTCCATAGTAAAAGTATTTTCCCTTTCAATTAATCCCTCTATATAATCAAAATAACCAGTAACTGTTCTTTCTAATTGACTAATTTCTTTTTCTTGTAAATAATTTTTAGCAACAATTACATCTGATTTAATTATTCTTCCTTCTGGAGCATTTTTCCAAGTAGTAAGCCCCATATTGTCTTTCGTTTTATCTGCGCTGATATGTATTATTTCTGCAGCAGTATTTCCTGTTATAGCAAAATGGAATTTATTTTGAATCATGGCATAAAAATTCTTGGTGACTTCTGAATTTTTATCATAATCAATACTACATTCGGCGAAAATATCACTTACTTGTTGATAGATTCTCCGTTCGCTTGCGCGTATAGAACGAACTCTGCGAAGTAATTCTTTAAAGTAATCTTTACCAAAAACGGTTTGTCCTTGTTTTAAACGTTCATCATCTAAAATGAAACCTTTTATTATATATTCTTTTAAAGTTTGAGTAGCCCAAATTCTGAATTTAGTTGCTTGTGCTGAGTTTATTCGATATCCAACTGAAATAATAGCGTCTAAATTGTAAAATTTTTGATTTCTGGAAACTTTACGATTACCTTCAAATTGAACTTGTAAGATTTCCTTACAAGTTGAATTTTCTTGCAATTCTTCGGAATCATAAATGTTTTTTAAATGTAATGTAATGTTTTGAGGCGTTGTGCCAAATAATTCACTCATAGTTTTTTGAGTGAGCCAAACAGTTTCATCTTGTACAATAACATCAACCCTAACGTTACCATTTGGATGATTATAAATTATAAATTTAGTTTCATTATTTTCCATCTCTCATCTTCTCATTTTATCTTCTCAAATACCACAGCCGTATTACAACCTCCAAAACCAGAAGCTGTTTTTAGGAAATATTGAATATTCTTTTCTTCGCTTTTCTCAATTACATTGATGGTTTCGCTTACGCCGATTTCGTCAAAACCTTTTGATTCAAAAAGTGTATTTTGATTAGCAGATTCTATCGCAATAACAGTTTCCAATAATCCAGAAGCACCTAAGGTATGACCATAAAATCCTTTTAAACTATTAATGGGAACATGTTGTAAATCTAAACGATTTAAAGCAATGGCTTCCATTTCGTCGTTGTAAGGAGTTGCGGTTCCGTGTGCTGAAATATAATCTAATTTATTTCCTTCAATTTTAGCTTCTTTCAGAGCATTCTGAATACTTCTAAACAAACCTTCGCCCGTTCTTGAAGGTCCCGAAATATGATTCGCGTCGTTTATTGAACTGTCGCCAATGACTTTTATTTTGGCATTTTTGGCTTCCGCCGAAACTAAAACCGCTGCCGTTGCTTCGCCTAAACTGACACCGGTTCTATTTTTAGAATACGGTTTGCAAGGTAGTTCGCTCATGGCCTGAAAAGCATTAAAACCAGACAAAACAAATTCTGAAACTTCGTCGCCGGCTACAACAAAAATGTTATCATAAAGTTCGGACTGAATCATTCTTTTCGCAACAGAAACTGCTAAAATTCCAGAAACACAAGCATTTGAAACTACAATTGGCTGTGTTTGAAATCCGAAAAAATCAGCAACGTTTTTTGCCAAAACATCTAAATGTGCGTTGTTAAAACTTTCTTCAGAATGGTTTTGTAAAGCCGTTACATTTCCTTTCGTGGTAGAAAGTATAAAAGTAGTTTTTGAGTTTAACTCAACTTTAGAATTTTTGATAATGGGCTCTAAAGCCAGAATCATCATTTTTTCTAAACGGGAATATTTTTCCTCAGAGCTGATTTTGGCAAAAGCACTATTTATATTTTCATCACTGATTATTGAAGCATAAAATGAGTTAGGCATCAAAGAAACATCACTATGAAGCTGAATTCCAGAATCGCCACGAAGAATTGCTTCAATGTTCGATTGAACATCAAAACCTAAAGGCGTGATACAATTCGTTTCGGTAATGTATATTTCTCTTATCATTTTATATTTTCATTTTCTCCTGCAAGGTTTTCAAAACCTTGTCGATATATTTATTTTAACACATAGAAATATAGTTTTTGCTTACTTAAAAAAGGTATTTCATTTGTTTAAACAAACATAGCATGTGTAAATTTAGATTTAAATGTTTCAATTTATACCTACAAGGTTTTGAAAACCTTGCAGGAAATATGTTATGTCAATAAACCTACTTTTCGTTTCCACTCTTCATAAAAAGGCGGATTGGTCAGCATTAAATTTCCTTCTTTATCTAAAAAAACCTGGGTGGTTTCACCTGTGCAGGCAATTTCTCCTTTATCATCAATAATTTTAAAACGATAAATCATTTTGGCTGCTGGTGTATCAACAACCGTTGTTTCTATCGTTACCACATCTCCATAACGAAGTGATAATTTATGTTCGCAAGTTGATTTTACGATTGGCGTTGTATAGCCTGTTGCTGCAATATCCAAATATGTAAGTCCATGTTCACGTCCAAATGCTTCGCGTCCATCTTCGAAATAGGTTATATAGTTTCCGTGCCAAACGATTCCAAGCGGATCTGTTTCGTTAAAACGAATTCTGATTTCGTGTGTAACGGTTAAGTCTGTAGCCTCGTTAAACTGCTCTTTTCTTTTTATCATAAAATAATGCGATGGAAGTTGTAATAATGAAAAACAAAAATAACAAACTTATTTTTGGGATAATTTCAAGAAAGGAAACACTGCGGAGTAATACATCGTAAAATGCTTCTAATCCCCAATTCATTGGAGATGATTTGGCAATAATCTGCATGATTTTCGGCATAGCAAAAACAGGAACCCAAACGCCTCCAATTGCTGCTAAAATAATTACACTTGTAGCACCAAACGGAGCAGATTGCTCTTGTGTATTGGCCACTGTTCCTAATAAGATTCCGAAACCTATTGCTGCAAAACCCGAAAATAAAGCGACGACACTCATCATTAATAAATGTCCTTCGATATTTAAAGAAGGCAGTCCGATTGAGGGAAATAAAAATACGGCAACGGCAACCATCATATAAAACTGAATCATACAAATGATCGAGTAGGTAATGGTTTTACCAATTATAACCACCAAGTTGGAAACCGGATTGGTTCTTAATCGGATAAAAGTGCCTTGTGATTTTTCTTTTACAATATTAATGGATAACGGAATGACAATAAAAAAGATCGCAAAAAGTGTCCATGCAGGAACATTATGCTGAACCGAGTTTGGACGAACTTCTTTGTTGTTGATTCTCGGAATTATTTCTTTGAAAGTGATGAAGCTTTTCTGTTCAAAATCAGAAGTCCCTCCCAGCTGATTTTGGAAAGTGGTGTAAATTGATTTGGTCTCAATCTGCGAAATCATTTTGTCAATTGAACTCATAACCGCATTTTTAAAACTCATTTGTACCGCTGGATCAAAATACAGTTTTACTTCTTTTTCTTTGATGATTCGTTGAGGTTCTTTTGTGGCACTGCTATCGCTTAAGCCTAAACTGCTTACAATTTTTTCTACATTCTGATCGACTTTTGCCTGAAGATCAGAACTTAATTTTTCTGGAATTATAATCGCTAATTGAAATTTACCTTTGTAAACATTTTCTTTGGCGATTTCTTCTGTAACAGGTTTGTTGTCAATTTGTGTAACAACGCTGAATAAATTGCTTTTTTCTAAATTTTCAAATACTGTTTTTGAAACAGATCCTTTGTCGTTATCAACTAAAAGAATTTGAATTTTAGAATCGGTTACGGCTTTAAAAGTGCTGTCTTGAATTAAGGTTACGGTGATAACCAAAACCAAAGGCATGATGAATAAAATAATTAATCCGCCCAAATCTCTTTTTAGCAAAAGGAATTCTTTTACTACTGACATCCAAATTTTATACATCATCTCTCAACGCTTTTCCGGTTAATGAAATAAAAACATCTTCGAGATTTCGGGCATCTTTTACAGATTCAATTAACACCGATGGGGTGTCTTGTGCGTAAATCTGACCTTGATCTAAAATGGCAATATTAGTGCAGAGATCTTCGGCTTCAGCCAAATGATGTGATGTATAAATAATAGTAGTACCGCTTTCGTTTAAAACTTTTAAATAATCTATAATTGCTGTTTTAGAATGCACATCGACACCAACAGTTGGTTCGTCCAAAAATAATACTTTTGGTTTGTGAAGAATTCCGGCAATTAGATTAACACGACGTTTCATTCCGCCCGAAAAAGTCTGAACTTGTTTATCGGCAAATTTCAATAAACCTAAAAGATCTAATGTTTCGATTACTTTATCTTTTAAATCAGAACCTTTTAAACCGTACATACTTCCAAAATAATGCAGGTTTTCTCTAGCGGTTAGCGTTGGGTAAATGGCATATTCCTGCGGAACAACACCAATTATTTTTTTAATTTTTGAGGAATTGTGCTGATAGTCTAAACCATCAATTTTAAAATGTCCCGAAGTTGGTTTTACCAATCCGCAGAGCATGGAAATGAGAGTTGTTTTTCCGGCGCCGTTTGGACCTAATAAACCGAAAATCTGACCTTCGTTTATGTTTAGCGAAACGTTGTTCAAAGAATACATTTCTGCATTTTTGTACTTTTTCGAAAGGGATTCTATTTGAATGATAGACTGCAAAATAGGTTTTTAGCTGATCGCTTTTTTTAGTTTTTTAAAAAAGATTTCTTCTCTGTTGGCAATGTCCAAAAGTTCATTGGCAATAGTGTTGTAGGCATCTTCTTTGGCACTTCTGTTTTTATAAATGCGTGACGCTTCAACAGCAAAATCACGCCATGAATCGCCAATTTTTGTCATTTCTTTTGAAAGTTCTTTCAGTTCTTCATTTTCTAAAATTACTGAAGCTTCCTGCAAAAATGCGGCATATATAAAACGGAAACCACCGCCTCCAGTTCCAATTTCTTCCTGCATACGAACCATTTGTGCCAGATAATGATTGGCTTTTTTAGTTCCGTGTTTTATTGGCCATTTTCTAATTTGTTTGGAAACAAATTTGATACCGCGAACACCTACAATTGGCATTGGCGCGAGCATATCCCGACACGTATTTTTGATTCCTTTTATGATCGCGCTTTTTAAATCAACAGTAGCAGGAACTTGAATAGGATAGTACATTTGTCCGCGTGGTGCAAAAGCGCCTTTTGCGAAACGCACTTTGTCTAATTCTTCGTGTGTTAAAGTCGTAACAGTTTCCATAACAGGATCGCTTACTAAATAATCGGTTTCGGTTTTTCCGTAAACGACTAAATTGTGAGCGTTGAAATGAAAACGGTATTCATCAGGAAAATAACTTAAATGATACACACCAACTTGTAAACCGGTTGGAATATTATTTTTTAAATTTTCATCTAAAGCTTTATTGGCATTTGATACAGAAGAAAATTTTTGTCTTTTTATTTTTAAATTTAATCGGTTGGCTACTTTATTAAAAATCTGTCCTGGCAAAGTTCTATAACTAATTGCGGGTGCATAATTGACTTTTATGAAAGGCAGATACACAAAAAATAATCCTGAGCCAATACCAAAAACCATCGGTTCGCTGATGTTTAGTCCGCTGTTTTTTAGCAGATTCGACGCTACTCCATTCTCGCAATGAGCAGACTGATGATGTGTGAAAGTTAATTCCATTTATTTGGTAATGCTGTTTTTTAATTCTTCGATTGATACTTCAAAGGTATCGGCATATTTTTTTAGGATTTTGTCGTTTAGTTTGGCAAAAACACTGGGTTTAAAATGTCTTTTTACACGCCATTTCCAGAATCCCACATAGCTTGATAAAATCGTAAGATCCATTTTGTTGACTTCCATAAAATACACAATTGGACTTGCTTCGCCATTTACAACCTGTTGTCTGGCATCGGCAATACGCTCGTTTATTTCGTCAATAGAATTTGAAAGCGCAATTGTTTTGGGTTCCCAACCTGAACTTAAGGTTGTGGTATAATCGCCGTTTTCATCTGTTGCATACAAAAGTTCTTTTACGTTGTTTTTCGTTAAGTTGCTTTGGTCCTGTGGTACTTTATCTTTTTCCATTTTGCTAATTTAATTCATTAGAAACATAAAGACTAATGCTATACATAAACTAATTATTAAAAACCCAAGGTTTGCGAAAGCTAAGTTTCGTTGTTTTTTTATAAATAAATAAATCATTTCAATCAGCATTCCTGCATAAAATGTCTGTGTTATTAGAAATCCAATAATGAATAATCCTAATCCTCCGTCGACATGTTTGTGTCCGGTTTCGTCACAATATTTATGAGGATCATAAGTGAAATACCAAAATAAGTAAACCAATGAGAGTAAAAGAACTAAAATTCCAATGCGGATTGTTAAATGTAAAATGATTTGTTTTAAATAATTATCCAACTGAAACTGTTTTCTGAATAAACAAGTTTATTTCGCATTCTAAGAGTATTTGGTCTTCGACAGAACTTTGACAGCTCATCGTGCATAAAGTGTAATCGTCGCCTGCGAATTTAGAAACTAAATTGGCTCGGGTAATTATGGTTTCTCCCGCTTTTGGCAGCGAATGGATTTTTACATTTTTTAAAGCGCTTATAAATCCTATTACATTTACGTTCTCATTTTCTGTTCCGTTTTCGTCAAAAAAATATTTTTTTCCAACAATAGACGAACAGGTCTGCGCCGTATTTTCTATTAAACCAGCTTCATTAAAAATCTGGTTTTCAACAAAAATATTGTCTTCTGTAATTAAAAAAGTTGTTTCAACAAAACTGGCATCTATATCTAGAATTAAGTCTACCATGAGCATAGGAGCTCTGTGAGGCAGATAATTTTGTATGTCTACTCCTTTATTCAATTTTTATGTTATTTAGCTAAAACAGTTTTCATTTGTCCGCTTGCGATTTCTTCATTATTTAATGTTGTCACAACATCTACCAAAGTGATTCCGGCAAATTCCTGAAGAATTGTTACCGTTGACTGAATCGAATCGTTGATTTTTGGCAGTTTTTTTATTTGAATTTCTTTTATAGAACCTATGTATCCTGTTGGAGCAGTTTCGTTTCTTAAAAAAAACTGATAACCGGTATGTAATGCCACAGATTGAGCCATGTGCTCGATTAAACCGGCTTCTAAAAAAGTATCATCCTCAAAAAAAATATTGTCGCTTTTGATACTAAAACCAGAAACTAATGAGGTTTCGCTATACGAAAACATGCTGTCTACCATTACAAAAGGAAACTTTTGAGGCAGTAAATTTTCTACAGCATTTTTTTCTAAAAGCAACACTTCCATTAGCACACAGTTAAATACGCATATGCGAAAGAGAATCTTCCGCTTTCAGGAACTGATAAAAGAATGTGTTCTCCTTTTTTCAAGTTTCCTGAATTCATTAATTCTTCTAAAGCCAGGTAAATTGAAGCAGAGCCTACATTACCCACTCTTGAAAGATTCATGAACCATTTTTCATCATTCATTCCGATTCCTTTTTCGTGTAACCCTTTTTTTAGTCCTTCCACAAAGAAGTTTGAGGAAACGTGAGGAATGAAATAATTGATATCTTCAGATTTGATGTTGTTTTTATCCATAGCCTCTTTCATGCTTTCTGCACCTTTGCTAAGGATAAATTCATCTAATAATTTTACGTCTTGTTTAATCGAGAAAACCGATTCGTTTAACCATTGTTCTGGAGCATAATCACTCCAGCCTTTAATTTCACCGTTTTCAAGTTTGTCTCCTCCAGCATACATGCAGGTTTCTAATTCGTAAGCATACGAAAAAGCTTCCATCCATTCTATTCGTAACGAGATGTCTCCTTTAGGCTGGTTTTCTAATAATAAAGCACCAGCTCCATCAGAAAGCATCCATCGTAAAAAATCTTTCTTAAAAGCAATAATTGGCTGTTCTTCAAGATTTTTTAGATTTTCGGCTTCGTGATTGTATTTTTGTGCATTCAGCCAGGTCGAAACTTTTTCTGATCCTGTGCAGATAGCATTTTTAGAATTTCCAGATCTTACCGAAAGAAAACCAAATTTCAATGAATTCATTCCGGCACAGCATACTCCTGTTGAAGAGTTAAGTTCTACTGATTTATTTTTTAATAAACCATGAACCATTGCGGCGTGAGAAGGAAGGAATATGTCTGGAGTTGAGGTTCCGCATGAAAGTACTTCTAAATCCTGAGGCGTAAATTTTTCGTCGAATAACGGTAAAATAGCATTGCGTGTTAATTCGGCATTACTATGGGTACTTTTTCCGTTTTTATCAACAGCATAATATCGGCTTGTAATTTTGTTATTGCGCAAAATAATACGTCTTGCTTTAGAGGCAGTATCGTTGATAAGTCCTAAATATGCTTCCATTTCGTCATTTGAAACAGCTTCATTTGGCAAATATTTTGCAGCTTTTGTAATGTATACTTCAAACATAATCTAATCGTCTTCTAAACTCCTTGATAATATTGAGTTTCTTTTTTTATGGTTTTTAACTTAAAGGGGTAAGAAATAAGGTGCAATATATACACTATTGGCGATATTAACCAAATTGCAAGGAATAAATAAACATTAAATACTTTTAGAAGCGTTTTTCGTTTTTTTTGATTTTTATAAATGATGTTTGACCATTTATTGAAAATTTTATTAGCAGTTTTGTCAACAGTCACTAAATAAGGGCTGATCTTAACAGCGTCAATTGCGACCAATTTTGGCTGTAAATGATTTAAATTATTCTGATCAAATTCTGAAAGTATTACTTCGCCAAATTTTGGTGATTCTTGAATGTCTTTCTCTGAAACTCCAGGAAGCGGAAAAATACCCAGATATTTTTTCTTCACTCCAGAGAACATCCACTCTACAATCGTAATAACACTAATAAGGTTTCCAACACGATCTACCAAAGCAACATTTCCTACCAATTGTGCGTTGGCTTCTTTAAGGAGCGTTTTTATTTTTTCCTGCGCCATTATCCACATATTTCTGGAGCCGCTTATGGTAACCACTGGCGTATTGTTCAGTAATTGTTTTCCTTCTTCACTTTTCAGGAAGGAGTTAATAGGAATAGAAGGCGATAAATACCATACCTGATAATGAAATAAAATCAGATCGAATTTGGTATTTAAAATTTCTTGAGGAACAGGTTTTAATGCTGTTGGAATTTGTAAAAAGGATTCCGGGAAGGCATCAAAAAACGAATCCTTATTCCACGGAAACGGGAAAGGTTTTTCCAATTGGATTTCGTGAAATGTTACTTTTACATTCTCAGAATTTAGAAATGGTTTTGCGATGTTTTGTGCAATGGTTTCTAACTGTCCTGACTGAGAATAATAAATTACGAGAACATTTTTCATTAGGTTTTTTGGCTTTGGTGGTTCGCAAAAGTAAGTAAATTTATTTAAACGAATTTTCTTATTACGACCAATGGTTTTTTATTAGCCACGAATTCACGAATTGTTTAAATACTGCTGTTATTAATGATTTTCCTAAATTATAAATAGCAATAATTTCACGAAAAATGAATTAATAAAAATTAGTGTAATTTGAAATAAAGATTCTACTCCAAATAATTAATGAAAATTCGTGAATTGCTTCGCCAGTTCGCTATCGCTCGGGTCGTGGCAAAAAAATTAAGATTTTATATCGTTCCAAAAATCAAAATAATTAAACCATTGCAACGGATAACGATTCAAGATGCTTTCAACGCTTTTTACATATTCTTTCAAAAGCGCTTTTTCGTCACGGTGTTTTACTTCGGCTTCTCTTGCATATAAGTGATAATGCAGGTTGGGCTCTTTCATTACATAAACAAATACTACTGGGACTTTTAATCTTGAGGCGATTAAAAATGGTCCTGCTGGAAAGTTTGCTTCTTTGCCTAAAATGTTTTCAGAAAGTGATTTTGTGCCTTCAAAATAGCGATCGCCGGTAAAACAAATTAATTCATTATTGGCCAAAGCGGCATTTATTTCAAAAATATGAGATAAATCTTCTTTGATAATAATGAACTTAACAGTAGGTTTCTGGGTAATAGATTCCAGATAATTTTTAATGGCCGAATGTTCAAGGTCTGTGGTAACCAAATTGATTTGGAAATCAAGGTCGATTTCTCCGAAAAAATGTTCGGCAATTTCAAAATTTCCAACATGGGCGCTGATTAAAACACCACCTTTTTTTTCAGCAAGAAGTTTTTTCAAGGTTTCGATTCCGTCAAATTCGTAAGTGAATTTGTTTCGCATCCCGGCCGAAATCGAAATTTTATCGATAATGGTTTGTCCAAAAGTAAAATAACTTTTGAAAACCATTTTTTTAGATTTAAAATAGGAGTATTGGAGTCTTTCTTTAAAGTAATAAAAAATAGCACGATTGCTTTTTCTTAAAAATAAAAAATAATAAGAAGCGACAAAATAAAGCAGAACATAGGCCGATTTGACACCTGCTTTTTTAATTAAAAAAACAAATATCTTATATCCTAAAACAGTTCCTTTTGATTTGCCATCCCATTGACTCATTAAGCTGATTTGGCTTTTAATTTGGCTTCGATAAGATCATAAAAGCTTTGAAAATCAGAAATTCCAACAAAATCTGCTTCAACTAATTTTACACCAAAGTTTGCTTCAATTGAAACTACCAAGTCAACATAATCCAAACTATCTAACCCAAGTGTATCTTTTAAATTAGCATTTGGTTCAATGTCGTCATTGTCTACTTCAAATTCATCAACTAAAAAACCATTAATTTTTGCTATAATATCTTCTTTATTCATCGTTCAATTTAAACTTTTTAACCACCAACGCAGAGTTGGTTCCTCCGAAACCGAAAGAATTGGACAAAAATATGTCAAATTTTTTGTTTAACGTAGTTTTAACTAAATTTAATTTTGAAGCATCTTCATCTGGATTTTCTAAATTGATGTTTGGAGCAATGAAATCGTTCTGCATCATGATGATAGAGTAAATAATTTCACTTGCGCCGGCCATCCAGCATTCATGACCTGTCATAGATTTTGTTGAACTTATGTAAGGATTTTTTTCGCCAAAAACTTCAAAAATCGCTTTTGCCTCATTGGCATCACCAACAGGAGTTGAAGTTGCGTGTGCATTTATGTACTCAATATCTGAAGCGTTTAATTGTGCATCTTCAAGTGCACGTTTCATGGCTGTAGCTGGACCTTCGACGTTTGGCGTTGAAATATGCCCGCCGTTTGAAGAGAATCCGTACCCTGAAACTTCGGCAATTATATTGGCTCCTCTTGCAATTGCTGATTCGTAACTTTCCAAAATTAAAGTAGCACCGCCGCCACTCGGAATTAGTCCATCACGGCCGCTGTCAAAAGGTCTTGAAGCTTTTTCAGGATCGCCTTCTCGGTTAGAAAAAACACCCAAACCATCAAAACTACTCATGGCATATTTGTTAATTTCTTGAGCACCTCCTGTAATTATAATGTCCTGAAAACCGCTTTTAATTAAAAAATAAGCTAATCCTATAGAATGAGAACCGCTCGCACAGGCTGCACTTACGGTTAAATTAATACCACGAAGTTTAAATATTGTTGAAAGATTCATGGTAACAGTGGAGTTCATGGATTTGAAAATCGCTCCAGAACCTATTAAAGCAGTATCTTTTTTTTCGCGGATAATATCGGTCGCATCAATAATGGCTTTAGAAACACTGTCGTTTCCATACATAATACCTACTTCGCGATTGTCAAAAAAAGCATCGTCGATATTGGCATTTTTCAATGCTTCAACAGTCGCCATATATGCATATTCGGTTTCTTCACCAATGCTCATACGCTGTCTGCGGGTTAGTAAATTTTTTAGATCTGTTTTTGGCACTATTCCAGTCAAAGCCGACTGAAAGCCAAATTCTTTTCGTTCAGGATCAAACTGAATACCGGATTTTCCTTGATATAAGGAATCTTTTACTTCGTCTAAAGAAGTTCCGATACAAGAATAAATTCCCATTCCAGTAATTACAACTCTTCTATTCATGGTCTTTCAAAGTAATTTTTAAGAATATATTCCTCCGTTTATGTTGATAATTTCACCGGTAATATAACTCGATTTTTTTGAAATCAAAAAGCTTACCAAATCAGCAACTTCTTCTGCTTCACCAAAACGATTTACAGGAATTAGTTTTAATAATTCTTTCTCGTCTAGATCGCTTGTCATATCAGTTCTAATAAATCCTGGTGCAACGGCATTTACTGTAATATTGCGTTTTGCAACTTCTTGTGCCAACGCTTTTGTAGCTGCCACGATAGCTCCTTTTGCAGCCGAATAATTGGTTTGTCCAGCAGTTCCTTTCACTCCCGAAACAGAAACCATATTAACGATTCGGCCATATTTATTGCGAAGCATTTTTTGAATAAAAAACTGCGTTACATTAAAAAATCCGTTTAAGCTGGTATTCAATACACCGTTCCAGTCTTCTGGTGTCATCCACATAAAAAGACCATCTTTAGTAATTCCGGCATTGTTTACAATCGCTTCGACAATGGCTTCTGGATTTGCTTCCTGCCATTGTGTTAAGGTGTTTTGAACATCTTCGAAACTAGCGACATCAAAGCCTAAAATTTCTCCGGTTGCTCCTAATTTTTGTATTTCCTGAAGTGTTTCTTCGGCAGCAGTTTTGTTGGAATGATAATTAATTAGAATATGATAATCAGACTCAACGGCTAGTTTTTTACAAATAGCGCTTCCAATTCCTCTTGATCCGCCTGTTACTAATACACATTTCATTATATAAGCTTATTTCTTTTTCTTTGTTACTGTTTTGGTAGTCGTCTTTACTGCTTTTGTTTCAGCCTTGGCTTCTTGTTTTGGTTTTTCGGCAGGAGCATCATTTCTATAGTTTCTTTCTGATTTCGAAAATAATTCAGCATTTTCAAACCATTGGTTTCCTAATACTGTTCCGTCAGGTTTAAGAAATCCCCATTTTCCTTCGTTTTTTACTCTTGCCACACCATCAATAAATCCTTTGTCTTGCTGTACAAACATAGCAATAATGGCATTTGTAGTAATGCCGTATTGGGTTGGAATGATCAATTTTCCTGATTCATTGATAAATCCCCAGTTGTTTTCTTTTACAGGAGCTATTCCATTTGTACTAAAAACTTCTGCATCGCTGTAAGTAGGTTCAATTACAAAATCACCTTTTAGATTGATGTATCCCCATTTTTTTCCCACTAAAACCGGAGCTAGATTTTTGGAGAAGGCTTTTCCTTTATCATAAATAGGAAGAATAGCCCAATTTCCTTTTAAATCAATGTATCCTATTTTACCGTTCTTTTTAGCATAAGTTAAATCTTGAGTTTCAAAATCCCAGATTTTTTCTGCTCCATCAACCGGAATAAATTTCCCGTCGCTTACAAGTCCGAAAGTTTTGTCTTTTCGCGCCCAGGTTGTTCCTTTAAAATAGTTTCCAATTTCGGCATAAACAGGTTCCACTAATTCTTTTCTGGCTGTATTTATAATTCCCCAGTTTTTGTTTAGTTCAACTCTTGCATAACCGTTTTCAAAAGGTTTGATCTGATCGTATTTTGGCTCTAAAACAATAGTCATTTTAGAATTGATTAAACCAATTTTATTTCCTTGTTTTATAAAGGCTACACCATCATTAAAATCAAATAATTTTTCAGAAGCAGGTGCTTTCTGGATTTCTCCTTTGGTATTAATATACACCCATTCCTTATCTTTTTGCACAATTGCGATTCCGCTGTTAAAATCTTTGGCATTGTTAAACTCTGCCGGAATTATCCAGTTTCCTTTAGGGTCTATAAATCCCCATTTTCCACCATTTTCTACAGCTGCTAAACCTTCAGAAAAACTTTTGGCTGATTTGTATTGAGGTTCGATTTTAAAAGTTCCGTCTTTGGAAATATATCCAATTTTGGAGTTTTTTTTAACTAATGCCAGTTCTTGACTATTCACTAATTGAATACTTGCCAGAAGCAAAAAAATAAGTGTCTTTTTCATGATCTTAAAATTCAATATTTAATGATTAAAGCTAAAACTCTTTGGGGCATATTTTAATCGATAGAAAACGGTGTTTCTATGTGAAATCTTAATTGTTGATCAAATGATCTTTAACTTTTTGAACAAAAGGATACATTACCTGATCTTCCTTAAATGTTGGAATGATATTTCTAATTTCGTCGTACCATTTTTTAGAAACAGATGAAATTTTATCTTTTTGTCCTAAATAATCGATTGCCTGAACGATAGTAATCATTTCGATTGCCAAAACTTCAAAAGCGTTTTCGATTACTTTTGAGGTAATAACAGCCGAGTTGGTTCCCATACTTACAATATCTTGATTGTCGTTGTTATTCGGGATACTGTGAACATACATTGGGTTAGACAGCATTTGACTTTCTGCTGTTGTAGAAGTAGCAGTGAATTGAACACCCTGCATTCCAAAATTGAAACCTAATGTTCCTAAGTTTACAAATGGAGGCAGTAATTCGTTGATTTTGGAGTTCAATAAATAATTCAATTGGCGTTCTGCCAGCATTGTTAATTTGGTAATAACAATTTTTAGTTTATCCATTTCAAGAGAAATATAATCTCCGTGGAAATTTCCTCCGTGATAAACGTGTTTGTTTTTTACGTCTATAATTGGGTTATCGTTTGCCGAGTTAAATTCGTCTTCCAGAATAGAAGCTACGTTATTTATAGTTTCTAAAACGGGTCCAAGAATTTGTGGCACACATCTTAATGAATAATATTCCTGAACTTTTTCTTTGAAGATTTCCTCGGTATTTTCACCAGAATATAAATGGTCTTCTCTTTTACGGATTAAAGTACTATCAGAAAGGTTTTTTCTCATTTGAGCTGCCACTTCCTGCTGTCCTTTATGACGTTTTGTTTGGTTTAATTCTTCAGAGAAATGATCATCATAAGCTTGAACCAATTCGTTGATAGCACAAGATGATTTTAATGACCAGTCTAATAATTTTTTAGCAAGATGAATATTTACAACGCCAATTCCGGTCATTACAGAAGTTCCGTTGATTAACGCCAGACCTTCTCTAATTTCTACCTGAATAGGTTTTAAGCCTTCAATTTCAAAAACTTCAGCAGTTGGTCTTCGGTCTCCTTTGTAGAAAACTTCGCCTTCTCCTATCAATACTAAGGCCAAATGCGAGAGCTGTACAAGGTCACCGCTCGCACCTACACCACCATGTTCGAAAATAAGCGGTGTGATATCTCTGTTGATTAACTCTGCCATTAAGTGAATTACGGAAGGATGAACTCCAGAGTTTCCTAATGAAAGTGTATTTAAACGAGCCAAAATTGCTGCTTTTGCACAAACTGAGTTTAATGGTTTTCCTGTTCCAGATGAATGGCTTCTGATTAAATTATATTGAAGTTGAATCTGATCTGACTCTTTAATTCGGTATTGTGCCATTGGGCCAAAACCAGTATTTACACCGTAGATTACCTTGTTTCCAGAGAATTCTTTTAAGAAATTAAAACTTTCATTTACGCGGTTTAAAACTAAATCGCTAATTGTAACTTTTTGATTTCCAAAGATTATGGATTCAAATTCGCTTAAACTTAAATATTCGTTAATTGTATTCATTAAATCGTTTTTGATTGTGCTAATTTAATTTTATTTATCAAAATAAATGTAGTTATTTTGATGATGGCAAATGTAGGTTAATAATTGATAATATTTTTATTATGACAAAGGAGTTTGTAGATGTTTTAGTCATCGGCGCCGGACCATCCGGATGTGTGTCTGCATCATATCTTCATAAAAACAATGTAAAGGTTAAAGTTGTTGAAAAAACAAAGTTTCCAAGACTGGTAGTCGGTGAAAGTTTAATTCCGCGAGTAATGGATCATTTTGCAGAAGCAGAGCTTTATGATGCACTTAATGCAATGAACTTCGAAAAAAAATTAGGAGCCCGCTTTATAAGAGGTGAGGAGATATGTGTTTTTGATTTCAGTAAAAAATTTGGTGAAGGCTGGGATTGGACCTGGCAGGTGCCTCGTGCTGATTTTGATAACACAATGGCCGAGGAAATTGTCCGTAAAGGAATTGATTTAGAATTTGAAACAGAAGTTTTAGAAGTTTCTTTTGAAGGTAAAAAATCGAGAACAATTGTAAAAGATAAAAATGGCAATTTAAAAGAAATCCACGCTAATTTTATTGTAGATTCAAGTGGTTACGGCCGTGTTCTGCCAAGACTTTTAGATTTGGATACGCCATCAAAACTAGATCCGCATTCGTCTATTTTTACGCATGTTAAAGATATTAATAGAGAAGAAGGCGAGGAAGGAACTCAGATTTCATTTGATATTTTAGAAACAGAAGTTTGGCTTTGGGTAATTCCTTTCTCAAACGGAAATACGAGTTTAGGAGTGGTAGGGCCAACTGACTTTATTAATTCGCTTTCTGAAAATAAAGACAATGCAGAAGCTTTGCGAAATGCCATTCAGAAATCGGATTATTATATTAAAAGGTTTAAAGGAACTGAATTTCTATTCGAACCGGTAAAATTAGAAAACTATTCAAGAGCAGTAAAAAGAATGTATGGCGATGGTTTTGCTTTAACTGGAAATAGTTCTGAATTCTTAGATCCAGTTTTTTCATCGGGAGTAGCTTTTGCAACCGAATCAGGAATGTTAGCAGCGAAGCTTTACTTAAAAGAATCACAAGGAATTCCTGTTGACTGGGAAGTGGAGTTTACACAATATATGAAACGTGGTATTGGGGTTTTTACAACGTATGTACAAGAGTGGTATACAGGAAATCTGCAGACGTTGTTTTTCCATCAGCCGGAAAATCCAGATGTGAAAGAAAAAATATGTTCAGTATTAGCAGGGTATGTTTGGAATGAAGAAAATCCGTTTGTAAAGAAACACGATCACGTAATAAAAAATATGGCGTATTTATTGAATATGCAAAAAGAACAAAGCCCTGAATAATCAGGGCTTTTTTATGATCTTATTTATACGCTTTTTTCGCTATAAGTTTTGCCATCGATTTTGCTGTTTTAGCAAAACCTTCACCAATTCTTGACTCGTTGCTGAAATTGCTTCCCCATTGGTCACCCGGAGCTTCTTCGCTGGTGATTTCTAATAATACATTTGATTTATTAGCAGTTTCAACAAATTTTAAGTTGGTAGTTACTTTTGCAGGCTGTTTCATGATTCCAGCATCCCATCCTGGATAAATCCACACTGCTTTTACGATTAAAGTGTAAGGTGTTTTTAATCCTTCTTGAAAGTTTAAATCTTTTTTTTCTTTTGTCAACACGATGTTGGCAATTTCTAAGAATTTAGGCGACCAGATCTGATCTTTAGCTACCGCCCATTTTTTCTCCCAGATGTTTCCGTTTCCTTTTGCTTTTTTGTCTAAATCAGCTTTGTGCTCTTGGATATACTGAGCTTCAGATTTGTTTTCTTTCATCATAGTAAAATTACTATAATCAAATTCTACGTTAACTTCTTTCTGATCTTTTAAAAAGTCGAATTTTCCCTGAACAACATCCATGTCCTGAGCAAACATAGCTCCTGAAATAAGGAAGCATGCAATAATTAATTTTTTCATTGATTGGTTTTTTTATGGTTTATTTTTGAATGGCTAAAAGTAAACAAAACGATCAATAAAATAATTTATTTCGTATTAAAATAATTATTAATTAAAACAAAAAAGGACCCCATTTCTGAGATCCTTTTTCTTAAAGATATTGTTATTAAGACATTACCAGAATTTAACATAAAGTGCCACTATAATAAGTAATGTAATTACAATTAAAACGGTGGTTTGTGGTTTTACTTTGAACATTCCAGGTTCTGTTTCGAACGCTTTTGGGTTCACTTTTGGACCAGCAAAACTCATTAAAATCATTACTAACATAGTGAAGAAGAATGATAATCCCATACAAATATGGAACGGAATTTCGAATCCACCTTTTCCGTTAGGATATGCTGTATATAAAAGTGTGTCGTTTCCAAATAATGCCGGAGCATATTCGTTGAATAAAACAGATAACACGAATCCTAAAATTACACCTACAATTGCAGCTGAACCGGTAGTTCTTTTCCAGAACATACCAAGGAAGAACATAGCAAAAACCCCAGGGCTGATGAATCCAGTATATTTTTGGATGTAAGTGAAACCACCAACACCACCAATACCTAAAATGTCATTCCATGTAAATAATACGGCTAAAAGCATGGCTGCGAATACAGCAAAACGTCCGATATTTACTTGTTGTTTTTCACCAGCGTCTTTTTGGATGTATTTTTTATGTACGTCTAATGTATAGATAGTTGAAATACTATTTACTTTTCCAGCTAATGAAGCTACAATAGCAGCTGTTAAAGCGGCAACAGAAAGACCTTTTAATCCTGTTGGCAAGAATGTTAATACAGCAGAGTAAGCACCGTCTTTTCCTCCTACCAATTGAGGTAAATGTCCGTTTGTATATAAAACATAAGCAGCAATACCAGGAAGCATTACGATAAGCGGCATTAATAATTTAAGCATACCAGCAAATAAAATTCCTGTACGAGCTGTTTGTAAATCGGCACCTAAAGCCCTTTGAGTAATGTATTGGTTACATCCCCAATAGTTTAAGTTGATGATCCAGATACCTGCTGCATAAGACATTAAACCAGGGAAAGTTAAATACTTATTGATATCTTCTTGAGATGAAGCAGCAGTTGGTTCAGGAATAATCATTTTAAAATGTTCAGGAGCTTCTTTCATTAAAACTTTGAAACCAGCAATGGCATCTTGGCCAACGCCAAAATATTCACCAACAGTTGTTAAAGCAATATAAGAAGTTACCAACCCTCCAATAATCAATACGGCAACTTGAATAACATCTGTATAAGCAACCACTTTCATTCCTCCTAATGAAATTAGCAAAGCAAAAACTGCTAAACCAACCATAATAACATGAAGATATTCTCCTCCGGCAAGACCGTTAATGGCAACAGCTCCTAAATATAAAATAGAAGTCAAGTTTACAAAAACATATAAAAACAACCAGAAAACAGCCATAATAAGTGCTGTTGATTCATTGTAACGGGTTTTTAAGAATTGAGGCATCGTGTAAATCTTATTTTTAAGATATACAGGTATAAACCAAACTGCAACAATAATAAGTGCAACAGCGGCAAGCCACTCATAGGCAGCAACAGCGATTCCTAAAAAGAAACCTTCACCACTCATTCCGATGAATTGCTCTGCAGAGATGTTAGAGGCGATTAATGAAGCTCCAATAGCCCACCAAGTTAAGTTACCTTCGGCCAAAAAATAAGCCTTTGCGTCGTGTTCATCTTGTTTACGCTTGCGGTAAACAGTGTAACCGTACACAGAGACTACTATAAAATAGATAATAAAAACCGCATAGTCTGCGAAAGAGAGGTTCTGGTTCATTGTTAATAGTATTTTAGATAATTAGTATAAGGTGATTGTTTGTTTATTTTTGAAAATGGTTTTAATGTGGTTATATCTGGTTAAAAATGAAATATGTGTTTTTATTCTGTTATTTTTTTATGAAAACACGAACAGAAGCCAAATTTAAAATAAAAACTGAAAAAACTATCATTTTAAATGTGTTTTTTACATTTATAGAAGAGTAATTCTGTTAAATTTTTAAATCGGCTCTGTTATTATTCTATAATTAGTCGATTTTCACGGCACTTTTATAGTGTACTTCTGATTGTTGTCTTAAAATCTCAGCACTTTTTTCTGGTGTGATGTCTCTTTGTGATTCTCCCATCATTTCATATCCTACCATGAATTTTTTTACCGTAGCCGAACGTAACAACGGCGGGTAAAAATGCATGTGGAAATGCCATTCAGGATGATCAAAACCATCTGTAGGAGCTTGATGAATTCCTGAAGAATAAGGAAACGAAGTACTAAATAAGTTATCGTATTTAATCGTTAACTGTTTTAAGATTTTGGCGAAAGCCTTCACTTCTTCAGCATTAAAACTTGTTATTTTACTGATTGCTCTTTTGCTTACAATCATAGTTTCATAAGGCCAGATTGCCCAGAATGGAACTAGTGCTACAAAATGATCGTTTTCGATTACAATACGGCTTCCTGCTTTTAATTCGGCCTGAACGTAATCTTCCAATAATGTTTTTTGGTTTTTATCGTAATAGGCTTTTAAGCTGTTGTGTGTTTTTTCAACCTGAGTTGGCAATGAAGATTGTGCCCAGATCTGCCCGTGTGGATGCGGGTTGCTGCAGCCCATTACACTTCCTTTATTTTCAAAAATCTGAACGTGGTTGATGTATTTGATATTTCCAAGATCAGTGTATTCTTTCTGCCAGGTTTTAACAATGTTTTCGATATCGGCAACCTCCATTTCCGGAAGTGTAAGATCGTGTCTTGGAGAAAAACAAACCACTCTAGAGATTCCCTGTTCTGGTTTTGCTTTAAAAAATGTATGTTTAATATCTTCTTCAAAAATAATTTCGTCCTGTTTCATAGCGGCAAAATCATTGTCAAAAACAAAACTGTTTTTGTAATCAGGATTGCTTACGCCGTTTGCACGAACATTTCCCGGACATAAATAACAAGTCGGGTCATATTTTGGAAGAGATTCAGTCGAAATAGTTTCGTTCTGTCCCTGCCAAGGACGTTTTGCACGATGAGGTGAAACTAAAACCCATTCATTAATTAAAGGATTGAAGCGTCTGTGCGGATCTTCGTTAATGTCAAAATTTTTCATTGTGTTGCTTTGGTTTTAAAGTAATGTTGTTCCGTTTGAGATTTTTACATCATAGAATTTTAATTCAATTCCAAATGTATCTAAATAAAGATTTGAAAACTTACTTTTTACCTCATTTTCGTGACCTTTTTTAATTAAATTAATGGTACAGCCTCCAAAACCGCCTCCCATCAAACGAGAACCAATAATAGCATCATCTGCTTTAGCCGTATCTACCAGCATATCAAGCTCTTCGCAGCTTACTTCGTATTCCTGAGATAAACCATAATGGGTGTCAAAAAGCAATTGTCCTAATAATTCTATATTTCCTTGGTCCAAAGCTTCGCAGGCTTTTATCACACGATTGATTTCTTTCACGACAAAATGAACACGGCTGAAAACTTTTTCAGTCATTTTATCCTTAAGATTTAAAACCTGTTCTTCGGTAGCATCTCTAAAACTTTTAACTTCTGGGAAATGGCTTTTAATAATCGCTAAACCTTGTTCACATTCAATTCTGCGTGTGTTGTACTCCGATGTAAAAAGCGAATGTTTTACATTGCTATCAAACAAAATCAGCGAATAATCTTTGAAATCAGCGTTGTGATATTCAAAATCCAAAGTATTGCAATCCAGTTTTATCACTTTATTGTCAAGACCGTGCACGCTCGAAAACTGATCCATGATACCACAGTTGATACCAACCCAGTGTTCTGCTTTTTGTCCTAATAATGCTATGTCAACTTTCTTAATATCCAAATCAAAAAGAGATTTAATTCCGAAAATAGTACCGCATTCTAAAGCAGCAGAAGATGATAATCCTGAACCAACTGGAATATTACTGCTGAAAACACAGTTAAAACCGCTGAACGAAAATCCGTTGTCTTGCAGCTGTTTAATAACACCGCGGATGTAATTTGTCCAAACCACATCGCTCAATTCCACTTTTTGAGTCAAATCGATTTCAAATTCTTCATTTAAATCAACCGCAATGATTTTTGAGGTGCTGGTATTATTTTTTTCGAAAGCAAAACAAATTACTTTATCAATAGCCGCAGGTAGAACATAACCGTCGTTGTAATCGATATGTTCTCCAATAATATTAATCCTTCCCGGAGAAAGAACCACTTTTTCAGGAGCAGATCCGAAAGACTTCTCGAAAAAAGCAGTAGTGTTTTGTATTAAAATCTCATTCATTTTTTTGTAATTGGTGGTTAGCAGTTAGCTTATATTTTCGAATTTATAAATTGTGTTTTGAGAGTAGATTTCGCCTTTTTTTAAAACAGCATTTGGGAAATGTTCCTGATTAGGTGCATCTGGAAAATTTTGTGTTTCAAAACAAATACCGCTTGTTTTGTGGTAAACCGTATCGTTTTTTCCTTTTAAAATATCAAAACAATTTCCGCCTACATATATATGTACACTTGGCTGATCGGTATAAACATTCATTTTCAGATTGTTTTTGGAACTGAATAAAGTCGCAACTGCGTTTTCGGTTTTGGCAATGGTAAATGAATTATCAATAGATTCAGGACAATTTTGAGGCGTTCTGAAATCAAATTTATGATGGTGTAGATCTATGAATTTTCCGGTTGGAATATTATTTGGATCTGTTTCTAATATTTTTTCTGAATCAACAAATACCTTTTGATCCAGAACATTGCCTTCATGACCGTCCAGATTAAAATAACTATGATGTGTTAAATTAATAACCGTATCTTCAGTTGAAACCGCTTTGTACTCAAGTTTTAGTTCATTTTCTTCAGTTAAGATATACGTAAGATCGACCTTAAGTTCACCTGGATAATTTTCGTCACCATCTGCACTTATTAAGGTGAATGTGATAGAAGGATTTTTTCCAGAAGTCTGGTTGGTAACCGTCCATTCTTTTCGTCCAAAACCATTACTGCCGCCATGAAGCGAATTACCATTATTATTTTTAGCTAATTGGTATGTTTTATCATTTAATGTAAAAGTACCGTTCTGGATTCTTCCTGCATAACGGCCAACCGTAGTTCCAAAATAAGGAGCACTTGGTAAACTATAAGACTCTAAATACAATTGCAGCGAATCAAAACCCAATACAACATCAACTAGATTTTCTTGAACAGGAACTTTTATAGAAGTTACCGTTGCACCATAATTGGTGATTTCGACCTTCATTTTGTTTTTGTTTGTTAATTCAAAAACGAAAATTTCCTTTCCATCTGGCATGAATCCAAAAGATTTCGGATTAGATGTGTGCTGAAAATGTGATTTATGTTTTATTTCCATGTAATTTTTGCCAATAGTGAAATCCAAAAGTAAAAACATCTTTTATTTTTACATACCAGTACCTACCAGTTTTGTATATTTGACCCAAAATTTTTCTTTTTATGAATATCATTTCAATTCAAAACAATATTGGTCTGCCAAAATATAAGCAGATAATTCTTTCAATTGAAAAAGCGATTGAAGAAGAAAAACTTATAAAAGGCGACAAATTACCATCGGTAAACAAGGTTTGTCTGGCATTTTCACTATCGCGAGATACGGTTTTATTGGCTTATGAAGAACTGAAAAAACGAGGCATCATTTACGCCATTCCTGGAAAAGGATATTACGTTAAAAGCGTTGAAATCACTATAAAACAAAAGATTTTTTTGCTTTTTGACGAACTCAACAGTTTTAAAGAAGACATTTATAATTCGTTTTTAAACAATATCGGAAAAAATGTTCAAGTCGATATTTTCTTCCATCATTTCAACAGCGAAGTTTTTCAAAAACTCATAAATGACAGCAACGGTAATTACACGAAATATATTTTGATGCCCACGAATTTGAAAAATATTGTTGCGTCGATAAAAACCCTACCAGTAGCGGATGTTATCATACTAGATCAGACCAATCCGGATTTAAAAATGTATCCAGCCATTTATCAGAATCACCAAAAAGATATTTTTGAAGGATTGTTGAAAGGAAAAGAAAAATTAAAACACTATAAAAAACTTATTTTGATCTTTCCGGGTTTTAGGGAACCGCTTGGAATGAAAAAGGGTTTTGAAGATTTTTGTTCCGAATATCATTTTAAATCGGAGATTATTACCGAATTTACAAACAGAGAAATCACGACAGGAGATCTGTATGTAATTCCAAATGACCGTGATTTGGTAAAAGTAATTGAAAAGGCGAGGGACCAAAACCTAAAACTTGGAACCGACTTTGGCATTATATCGTATAATGAAACTCCTTTAAAGAAAATTGTTGCCAGCGGTATTGCTACTATTTCGACCCATTTTGAAGCGATGGGCAAAATTCTAGCCGAAATGGTGCTTAAAGGAAAGAAGGAACAAATCGAAAACAAGTCAGCTCTTATCATAAGGAATTCATTATAGAAAGACTTTTTCGCGAGGTATTATTTACATCACAAACATTCTGCTTTTTGTTTGAAAAAATGATGAATATTTAATTAAAAAATAAGAATGCAAATTCTTGTTTTAGACCAATTATTTTGCTTACATTTGCAAATGTAATTTTTACACTTATTAATTATTTAAAATGTTTTGACGATTAATGTTCATAATGATCGTTTAAGCAAAAGGTTAAAAGATAATAAATTTTGTTTATTTTTTTTAATAGTAGTTTTATTGAAGAAAAAACCCTGAAAGTTGTGGATTTCAGGGTTTTGTTTTTTATAGATTTAGTACAAAATCGTTAAGTAATTTCTCTTCATATTTTTCCTTATTAAAGGTATATAGGTAAGATCCTTTTCGTGAGGACTGCATGTCTTTTTCATCCAGTTTGTTAAGAATCTCCAGAGAGTTTATTTTACTGATGAAATTTCTTTTGTCTAATTCCTTGCTCAAAATGGCTTCATATAATTCTAATAACTGGCGCATCGTGAATTTTTCCGGAAGCAATTCAAACCCAATTGGTTTTATCGACGTTCTGTAACGAAGTCTTTTTATGGCATTCTGAAGCATTTCGTTATGGTCAAAAATCAAACTTGGCGCATCATTAATTGGAAACCATTCTGCATGATAATTTTTGATTAATTCGGCATTATGGTTTTCAATATTAATCAATGCATAATATGAAACCGAAATAGTTCGTTCAACTGGATCACGATCGATTTCACTATAAGCATATAACTGCTCCATATAAATATCGTTTAACCCTGTATAAGTATTTAGGATTCTAATTGCAGCATCGTCTAGAACTTCATCTTTTTTTAAGAATCCTCCAATCAAAGACCATTTTCCCTTTTCTGGCTCGAAATCCCTTTTAATTAAAAGGATTTTTAGACCTTCATTGTCAAATCCAAAAATAATACAATCTACCGCTAGTAAAACCTTATCGGCAGAGCTATAACTGTTTAGCATATTTAATATTTTATTGGTAAAGATATAAACTTCCTGATTTGTTTCATAATTAATTAATGTAGATTTTACACTTACATAAATAGACTGCTCAAAAAAAAGGTTAAAAAAATGACTTTTTTATACAAAAATACCCTTCATTTTTCTTTTTTAAGATTATTTTAAGATAAAAACAGGATAGTCAAGGATAGTTTTTTAAAAAAAGATCGAATGTTTATGTAAAAAGACACAAAAATAAACAGTCCTTTTCCTTCAAATATAATTAATTTTTAAATTCAAATGCTTAAATAACAGTCAATTTATCATTTTTTTCTTCATCGTATTTTTTGATTAAAAAAGGAGTTTTTGATTAAAAGTGTATTTTTTACACAATTAATTCATAAAAAACCTTGATTTTTTTGAAAAATATATCAATTCTAAAATGTGTTTTAAACACTTAATTTACGATATGTGTTTTTTTTGCAATGTTTTTTTGTGATATTAATTTGTTTTCGTGGTTTTTTTTTAGTTAAATTTACAAATGTAAGATTAACACTTATTATTAAACCACTATCCAACCTTAAACTAACCACTTATGATTACAAACCCACAATTAATTTTGTATGGCAATTTTTTATTGTCAAAAAAACATTGGATTACAGCATTATTAATGCTGTTATTTTCTGTTAATCAAATGTCGGCTCAAGGCAAAACGATTAACGGAGTTGTTACATCGGCACAGGATAATCTTCCTCTGCCGGGTGTGAATATTATGATAAAAGGAACCAAAACAGTAGCCACAACTGGATTTGATGGAGAGTATTCGATTAAAGCATCTCCAAATGATGTTTTAGTGTATTCATTTATAGGATTTCAAAACAAAGAAATAACCGTAGGAAGCCAGTCTAAAATAGATGTCGCTTTGGGAGAAGATACCAACAAACTGAATGAGGTAGTCGTGATAGGTTACGGTTCGCAGAAAAAAGCCGACTTAACAGGATCTGTAAGCGTTGTAAACTTAGAATCGGCGAAAAAAACAGTAACGTATGATGCTGCAAAAATGCTTCAAGGACAGGTTCCGGGTGTTACGGTACAATCATCTGGTGAACCTGGAGGATTTGTAAATGTGAAGATTAGAGGGATAACTTCTTTCAGTAATAACAATCCCCTTTTTGTAATTGACGGAATCATGGTGGACTCTCCCTATGATTTTGCGCCTGGGGAAATAGAATCAATGCAGGTTTTAAAAGATGCTTCTTCGGCTGCGATTTATGGAGTGCGCGGTGCAAACGGAGTTGTAATCATTACCACCAAAAAAGGGAAGGCCGGAAAAATGGATATCAAATTCAAATCAATCGTGGGTCTTCAAAATGTTGCTAAAAAATGGGATGTTACAGACCGCGTTGGCTATCAAAAAATTACAAGCGAAGCAGAACGTAACCGTGATATCAGAGCCGGAGTTCCAGTGAGTATTGCTCCAGGAAATGATCCGAACAGTCCGTCTTATATTTCGAATGTAAATACAGATTGGCAGAAAGAAGCTTTTCAAACTGGTGTGGTACAAAATCAGGCGCTAACGTTTAATGGCGGTGCAGAAAATTTAGCCTACAGCTTTAATGTTGATTACTTTAAAAACACAAGTTATATCAAAACGCCGCAGGACTATGAGAGGCTTTCAACCAACTTAAATTTGAATGGTAAAAAAGGAAGATTTAAATATGGTGCTAAAATAGCCTACACACAATCTGATAAAGAAATCTTCAACGAATACAACGCAGGACAAACGGTTATCAGCGATATTTTGGGAGCGGTACCAACGATGCCAGTTTACGATCCGAATAGATTGGGAGGTTACGGCGGTACAGACAACTTGACTCAGAGAGCCATTTCAATGAATCCAATTGGATACAACAACCTGATTGATAATAACGGAAAAAGAAACCGTTTCATAGGAGACGTTTGGGGAGAAGTTGAAATCGTAAAAGGTCTTAAATACAAATTAGATGTAAGTTACGATAGAACCGACTGGCAGAACCGAAAATTTATTCCGCCAAGTGATTTAGGATGGTATTATATTACGACAAATGATGAAGCATCTTTAGACATTTCAAATGGAAATGAATTAAGAACATTCCTAAACAATTTACTAACCTATGAAGTGACGCTTGGCAAACATAAAATCGATGCTTTGGCAGGATGGATTCAGGAAAAAAGAGAGAATTACAACCACTGGTCAAGAGGTGTAGGATTTACTCCGGGAGAAATTCCAATGGTACAATATGCAGATTCAAGAGATGCGGGTGAATATAAATTTACAATTACTGGAATTTCATACATCAGCAGATTAAACTATTCTTATGATGACCGCTATTTGGTACAGGCAAATTTTAGACAAGATAAAACCTCTCTTTTCAGTAAAATTAATAACTCAGCAAACTTTTACTCTTTCTCAGGAGGATGGAAAATCAGCAACGAAAAATTTATACACTTACCATTATGGGTGAGCAATATTAAACTTCGTGGAGGTTACGGAACAATTGGTAACAATACTATTCCTCAATACTTCTTTGCCACAACCGTCAACAGTTTTGCAGGATACGATTTTAATAACCAATTAGCACCAGGAACAACAGTAGTTAGTTCGTTAGACCCAAATGTGCACTGGGAAAAATCGACAAACTCAAATGTGGGAATTGAATTAGGATTCTTAAACAACGATTTACAATTTACAGCAGAATACTTTATTAAAAAATCAGATGATTTATTATTAGGTGTACCGCTTCCATATTCTACAGGTGCTTTTCCGGCGAGTATTACAACAAATGCAGGATCTATGAAAAACTCAGGAGTAGAGTTTACAGCGTCGTACAGCAATCATCATCGCAAATTTAAATATGATATTTCAGCCAACTTTGGAACACTTAAAAATGAAGTAACCAAAATTGGTGTAAACGGAAACCCTATTTATGGAGCAGTTTCGAAAACAGAAGTAGGAAGATCTGTAGGAGAAATGTTTGCTTGGGAAGCCATTGGAATTTTCCAAAACGCAGCTGAGGTAGCTTCTTCTCCAAAACAAACAGGTGCTGCGCCGGGTGATGTGAAATTTAAAGATGTAAACGGCGACGGACAAATTACAGATGCCGATAGAACTTTCCAAGGAGTAACCATTCCTAAATATGGTTTTGGATTAAATTTCAGCGCTTCGTATTCCAACTTTGATTTCTCAATGTTTTGGCAGGGAGCTGGCGGCAACAAAGTATTCAATGCAATGTACCGCAATTTGATGATCGGACAATATACAAATCATCATACCGACGAATTAAATTATTGGACACCAACAAACACCAATACTAATATTCCTGCTCCCGTTATTGGAGATCCAAACGGAAATGCAAGAGATTCTAACCGATTTATTGAAAGCGGTGATTACGTGAAGTTACAAACCATGGAACTTGGTTATAACATTCCGATAAAAGATAAATTTATTCAAAAAGCAAAGGTTTACCTAAATGGACAAAATCTGTTGATTATTTCGAAATACAAAGGATATGATCCAGATTTTAATAGCGACGGATTGATTTCGAGAGGATATGATGCAGGATCTTTCCCAAACCCAAGAACAATTTCTTTAGGAGTAGAAGTAACATTCTAAGCAGGTTTAACCATTTAAAAACGTATTAAAATGAAATATAAAATATTCAATTATATAGCAGTTTTCTTTTCGCTTGCTTTGGTAACCACAAGCTGCGTAGACAATGAAGACTTAGAACAGCTTGATCCTAATAATAATGCAGTTGATTCTTTCTGGAAGTCAGATGAAGACGCTTTGCAAGGAATAAATGCTGTGTATGGAAGTTTATTAACAGATGGTACTTACATGAGAAGTACACCATTGTTACTCGATGCAAGAGCAGATGATGCTCGTACAAATAGTCCTTGGGGTTCTATGTACAATGCAGGACATTTTAACTCAAATGTAGCCGACGCTTCTATTTATGGCTGGGCTTACGAAACCTATTATCAAGGAATTTACAGAGCTAATCAGGTATTGACAAACGTTCCAGGAATTGATTTTCAGGATGAAGCTTTAAAAAACAGAATCTTAGGACAAGCTTACTTTTTACGAGGATTGTATTTATTTCATGCCGTAAATCTGTTTAAAAATGTGCCTCTTCCAACAGAATTAGCCGTTTATTATCCGCAGAAAACACAAGAAGAAGGCTGGGCGCAGGTTATTGCCGATTTTAAAGCCGCTGCCGATTTACTGCCAAACACTTATGATGGTCTTTCTGGATTAGATGGTGGACAAAAAGGACGTGCAACAAAAGGCGCTGCATTAGGATATTTAGGAAAAACCTATTTGTTTATTAAAGATTTTACAAACGCCAGAACCACTTTTAAACAAGTTATAGATTTAGGAGTGTACTCTTTGGTAGCGAATTATAGAGACAATTTTACCACAGCCAATGAAAACAATTCAGAATCTCTTTTTGAAGTACAATTCAGCAGAGATGCCGGAGGAGTAGATTTAGGCTGGGGAGGTGCACCTGCATCTGGATGGGGAAAAACTTCTGCAAGAGCAATTACCTATGCTCCTCGTGCTTTTGGATGGACAGACGTGCAGCCAACATGGGCATTATTCAATGAATTTAAAGAAGAAAAAACAAAAACGGGAGGAGATGATCCGCGTTTAGAAGCTACTATTTTCTATAACAAACCGGGCGGTATGCAATTGTATGGAAAAGATTTTGCCACATTTTATGCTTCAAGCCCAGCCGATTTAAATGATTTATTCTGCAGAAAATACCAAAACTCTGACGGTCAATTTGCAGACGAATACGACTGGCGTTCTGGTATCAACGAACGTTTATTACGATATGCAGATATTCTTTTAATGTATGCCGAATGCTTAAATGAAACAGGCGATACTCCGGGAGCTTACACTTATATCCAAATGGTAAGAAACCGAGTAAACCTTCCAGACCTGTCAGTTACAAAACCCGGAATGACTCAAGATCAAATGAGAGAACAAATCGGTCACGAAAGATTCTTAGAATTTCCGCTTGAAGGACACCGTTTTGATGACATCCGCCGCTGGGGCTGGTTGGATAATCCAACGAAATTAGCTTGGTTAAAAGCCAGAGATGCCGAATTCAATTCGTATACAAAAGGAAGAGAATACTACCCGATTCCGCAATTAGAAATGGATAATAATCCGGGAACTGTTCAAAATGAGAGTTATTAAGTTTACCGTCTTAGTTTTCAGTGGCAGTAACGGTATAGTGTGTCTGAAAACCGAGACTAAAAATATTTGAGTTAGTTAAATACCTAATATCATGTGAAGAACTAAACACTTCACATGATATTATTCCTTAAGATTTGGAATTCAAGAAAAGTAATTTTTTAACAGTAACTAAAATTAGAACAATGAAAACAATTATAAGTTTGGTTGTATTAGCGATATTATTTGGGAGTTGTCAAAATGAAGAGATCGTCCCAACAGAGCAAGCAGCAACAGCTGTAAATACTCAGGATTCACAGGTTACTAATTTAACAGCCAAAACAGTCAGCGGAAATGTGCCATCGCACGATCCGAGTACGATTGTAAAAAGCGGTGTTAATTATTATGTTTTTACTACGGGAGATAATATCCCAATGACGTATTCAACCAATTTAACAAGCTGGACATGGGGAACATCTGTTTTCTCATCAACTCCAAGCTGGATTACAGGATATGTTCCAGGATTCGTAAAAACGTTCTGGGCGCCAGATGTTGCTTGGTTCAATAACAGATGGAATATGTACTATTCTTGTTCTACATTTGGTTCGGCGACATCAGCAATTGGATTGGTGACAACACCAGCCATTTCGCAAAGCGCAGGAACAACTTGGACAGATAGAGGCGTTGTCGTTTCTTCCTCATCTTCCTCAGATGTCAATGCCATCGATCCCTCTATTTTGGTGGATGGAAGCAATGTTTATATGGCTTATGGCTCATGGCATGCGGGTATTGGAGTAATCCAAATTAATCCTTCAACAGGAAAAACAACAGGAAGCAGAACCATTGTTGCGGGCGGAAACAGCGCATCTTGGGAAGCGCCTTGTTTAATTAAAGAAGGAAGTTATTACTATTTATTTGTAAACAGAGGCACTTGCTGCAATGGCGTAAACAGTACGTATTATATTGTAGTTGGACGTTCAACAAGTCCGTTTGGACCTTTCGTTGATAAAAACGGAGTTTCTTTAAAAAATGGCGGAGGAACAACTGTCCTGGCTACACAAGGAAACTACATAGGTCCAGGTCATTTGTCTAGAATCACAGGAACCCAAAAAGGAGCTGTTCATTATTATGACGGCGCGGATAACGGAAATCCAAAACTTGAAATTGTATATTTTACTTGGTCATCTGGATGGCCAACACTTTCTTATTAAAAACTAAAATTCAGAGGAAAGTTTGTCGGGCTTTCCTCTAAAAAACAAAAAAAACATTATGAAAAAAGCACTTTTAATCTCATTTGTAATTTCGTTTTGTAGTCAGCTGAATTTCGCGCAGACCACAATAACCATTAAAAATTCTGCTGATGCACCCACAATTGATAAAAACATTTATGGTCATTTTGCAGAACATTTAGGCCGTTGTATTTACGGAGGATTTTTTGTGGGAGACACTTCAAAAATTCCAAATACAAAAGGAGTAAGAAATGATATCATTGCTGCTTTAAAAGATTTAAAAATTCCAAATTTAAGATGGCCGGGTGGTTGTTTTGCCGATACCTATCACTGGAAAGATGGAATTGGTCCACAAGAACAACGACCAACTATTGTAAACAAATGGTGGGGCGGAGTAACCGAAGACAACAGTTTTGGAACACACGATTTCTTGAATATGTGTGAACTTCTCGGAGCAGAACCATACTTATCTGGAAACGTAGGAAGCGGAACAGTTCAGGAATTGGCTGATTGGGTTCAGTACACAAACTTTAGCGGTAAAAGTCCGATGAGCGATTTGCGTGTAAAAAATGGAAGAAAAGAACCTTGGAAAGTAAAATATTGGGGAATTGGAAATGAAGCTTGGGGATGCGGAGGAAATATGACTGCAGAATACTATGCGGGCGAATATCGTAAATACGCAACTTTCATGTCAGACTGGGAAAATACAGGAGGAATTACAAGAATTGCTTCAGGATCAAACAGCTCTGATTACAATTGGACAGAAGTTTTAATGAAAGGAATTCCGTTGAATATGTTAGGCGGAGTTGGCGTTCACCACTATGCTGTAATTGATTGGGGTAAAAAAGGAGACGACAGAAATTTTACAGAAGAAGGCTATTTCAAAACGATGCAGTCGGCATTAAAAATGGAAGAACTCGTTACCAAACATTCGGCTATTATGGACAAATACGATCCAGAGAAAAAAGTAGCCATGATTGTTGACGAATGGGGAGGCTGGTACGAAGTAGAAAAAGGAACAAATCCAGGATTTTTATACCAGCAAAACACAATGCGTGATGCCGTTTTAGCAGGAGCGACATTGAATATTTTCAACAACCATGCAGACCGTGTTCGTATGGCAAATTTAGCACAATGTGTAAATGTTTTACAAGCCGTAATTCTTACCGACAAAGCTAAAATGATTGTAACACCAACGTATCATGTAATGAAAATGTACAGCGTGCACCAAGATGCTAAATTATTGCCTGTAAGTTTCGAATCGCCATCCTATACTTTTAATGGAGAAAAACTTCCAGCAGTTTCAGCATCAGCATCAAAAGACAAAAATGGAGCAGTTCATATTTCACTTGTAAACGTAGACGCAAAAAACAAAAACAAAATCGAAATTGATGTAAAAGATTTAGGCGTGAAAAACTTCACAGGAACGGTTATCACATCAGCTAAGTTACAAGATTACAATTCATTCGAAAACCCAAATAAAATTGTTCCGACAGTTTTTAAAGGTTTCGAAAACAAAAAAGGAAAACTTGAAATTACGATTCCTCCTTTCTCAGTAGTTGTTTTAGAAGGAAAATAAAATAACAAAGATGAAAAAAGAAAACGTCATTTTAAAAACCATTTCTTTCATCGGATTTTTTGCAGCAGCACTTTTAATGACAAGCTGTTCAAAAGATGATCCGGCGTTAGCACCAGAGCCGCCCGTTGTAGTTGATCCGCCTGTAGTGACGCCAACATTTAATGGACCGACTTATGCCGACAATTATACGGCGTTTGCAAGCTGGTCAAACCGATCGCAATGGAATCTGGCAAACGTACACGATCCGTCAGTTGAAAAATCGGGAGAATATTATTATATGTATCAAACCGATGCTTCTTATGGAAACTCACACGATGGCAACGGACATTTTTTCTACAGAAGATCAAAAGATTTAATCAACTGGGAATTTATGGGACCTTCAATGCTTGAGGCGCCAGCGTGGGTAAAAGATTCTTTAAACAATAAAAGAGCCAGAATGAGCCCGGCACTTCCTCCAATAACAAATCCAAATTACGGATTTTGGGCGCCATGCGTTCGAAAAGTGGGAAATGTTTTTAGAATGTATTACAGCATTGTGGTAACGAATCCAATTGTTGGAACAGATACCAATACTTCTTGGACAGAACGCGCTTTTATTGGTTTGGCAGAAACTACAGATTTAGCATCCAATAATTGGGTTGATAAAGGAATGGTAGTTTGCTCAGAACCTGACGGAGTAAAAAGTTATGTTCGAAATGGAGGAAACGATTGGGATGCCTATTTTAAATTCAACGCCATCGATCCGAGTTTTATTGAAACTCCCGAAGGTGAACAATATTTAATTTACGGTTCTTGGCATTCTGGAATCGCGGCTTTAAAACTCAATCCAACAACAGGAAAACCAGATAAGTTAAAAACAATCGACGATTACGGAGTTCGAATTGCAGGCCGCGGCAATGTAAATACAAACCGTTGGCAAGCGCTTGAAGGCCCTGAAATTATCTACAATCCAGACACACAATACTATTATTTGTTTTTGGCTTATGACGAATTATCGGTGGCTTACAATACACGTGTAGCACGTTCCAAAAATATTCTCGGACCTTATGTAACCAATACTGGAATCAGTATAACAAATGGAGCCGAATGTTTTCCGTTGTTAACACATCCGTACCAATTTAAAAATCATACCGGCTGGGTTGGATTTTCACATTGTGCTGTTTTTCAAAACCTAACAACCAAAAAATGGTTTTATGCTTCTCAGGCACGTTTGCCAGAAGGAGTTCCAGGAATCAATGTTTCAAATGCAGTCATGATGGGGCATGTGCACGGAATTCAATGGACAGAAGACGGCTGGCCAGTTGTAGAACCAGAACGTTACGCTGGAGTTCCCACAACCACTTTTGCAGAAGGAAATCTGGTTGGGACTTGGGAACAGATTACCATGAATTACCAATACAAAACCATGCAAAAATCAGTTACGATTTATCTAACAGCCGACAAAAAAGTTAGCGGTGATATAACAGGAACTTGGTCGTATGATCCGGCAAAAAAAATGGCAACTATAAACGGAATTAAATGTAATGTAGTCGATGCGTGGGATTGGGAATCATCAACCAGAAAAGTGACTTTAACCTATACCGGAATCAATAGTGCAGGATTAACCGTTTGGGGTAAAAAAATAAATTAGAAAATTTAAACACGTAGAAACATAGATTTTCTAGTCAATAAAAGAGAAAAAACGAATCAAGATTTGAACACATAGATTGCTATGTGAATTTAAATAAATGAAATGCCTTTTTCAGACAACGTAATGCTATGATTCTATGTGTTAAAAAATAAAGGTACAGATTAAAAGGATTTTTAACTCTGCTCAATCTGCTTAAAAAAATAGCCACGAATTCACGAATTACAATGATTAAAATTTGTGAAATCTGCTTGAATAAAAATAACTACAAATTTCACGAACTATGATTTGTAAAAATTCGTGAATTTGTGGCAAAAAACATATCAATTATGAAAAACCTATTTACAAGCCTTTCCGTTTTGCTTTTATCGATTGCAGCAACTGCACAATCGGTAAAATTCAATAACCCAATTATTACAAAAGCTTTGCTTACATGTTCTGATAAAAGTTTCAGTTGAGGTTTGCACTTAAATTTACTTATATCACTTATATGGTTTACAAAAACATAAAATATACACTTTCAGCTTTTTTGATGCTGATAACTTCAGTGGTTGTGGCACAAGAAATTGTTGTGCACGATCCGGTAGTCATCAAACAAAAAGACACATATTATTTGTATTGCACAGGAAACGGAATAAGCGTTTTTAGTTCGAAAGATTTAAAAAAATGGAACAAAGAACCACAGGTTTTCGCCGAAAAACCAGTTTGGGCAGATGGCGTTGCAGCCGATTTTAAAAATCATATTTGGGCGCCAGATATTTCATTTCATAACAATATATACTATCTGTATTATTCGGTTTCAGCTTTCGCTAAAAATACATCGGCGATTGGTGTTGCGACTAATACGACTTTAGATCCAAAAGACAAAAATTACAAATGGATCGATCAAGGAATTGTCATTCAATCGCAGCCCAATCGCGATATGTGGAACGCCATCGATCCAAATTTGGTTTTTGATGAAAACAACACGCCTTGGCTTGCTTTCGGTTCTTTTTGGGAAGGATTGAAATTGGTAAAATTAAATCGAGATTTAAAATCAATTGCACAGCCTCAAGAATGGCATACAATCGCAAAGCGAAAAAGAAGTTTTGAATTACTAGATTCTGATCCAGGTGATGGCGCACTTGAGGCTCCTTTTATCTTTAAGAAAAATGGTTATTACTATCAATTTCTTTCTTGGGATTTATGTTGCCGCGGAGAAAAAAGTACTTATAAAGTAGTAGTTGGAAGATCTAAAAATGTATCAGGACCTTATGTTGATAAAGAGGGAAAACAGCTCGATCAAGGTGGCGGAAGTTTAGTAATTCAAGGCGATGAAAACTATTTTGGAGTAGGCCATAACAGCGCTTATACGTTTGATGGGAAAGATTATATGTTTTATCACGCTTACGAAAAGAAAACTAATGGAACACCAAAACTAGTAGTTAAAGAAATGCAATGGGATGCTGATTTGTGGCCTGTTTTAAAATAGAATACAGGATAATGAAGCCATACAATTTGCCTAATTTTTCGGGCTTCTAATTATCAAAAAAGTACAGAAAGTTACAATCGAATACACAGAACAAACAATAAAAATATGAATACCAATTTTATTACCAAAATTACCCTTGTAGGAGCGATGTTGACAAGCATATACACATCGGCACAAAAAAACAACCTTGAAGTAGATGCTTCCAAATCGATTACCAAAATTCAGCCAACCATGTACGGAGTGTTTTTTGAAGACATCAATTTTGCTGCCGACGGAGGATTATATGCCGAAATGATCAAAAACAGATCGTTTGAATTTTTGTTTCCAATGATGGGATGGAATGAACCCAACAGTGACCGCCATAAATTAAACCAGCAATCTGGAATTGCAAATGTAATTCAATATTCACAACAAGGAACCAATCATAATTATTGCCGAGTTACCATTAACGATGCGAATGGATATCAGTTGATAAACGAGGGTTTCAGAGGAATGGGAATCAAGAAAGATTTGAAATACAATCTGACTTTAAAAGCGGCCAAAATTTCAGGTAATATTTCTAAAATTAAATTTCAATTTATTGATAAAGACCACAAAGTCTTGGGAGAAACTTCGGTTGTTCCAACCTCAAAAGATTGGTCAAATTATTCGGCTCAATTAACTTCAACCGCAACAGAAGCCAAAGCAAAATTAAAAATCACTTTCGAAGGAAATGGAGTAATTGATTTAGATAATATTTCCCTGTTTCCAGAAGATACTTGGGCAGGAAGAAAAAATGGGCTTCGTAAAGATTTAGTGCAATTATTATACGATTTAAAACCAGGATTTTTACGCTTCCCAGGTGGCTGCATTGTAGAAGGAAGAACTTTAGCAGAACGTTACCAATGGAAAAAATCGGTTGGAAAAGTTGAAGACAGAGAAACAGCTGTAAACCGTTGGAATATGGAATTTTCACATCGACCAGCTCCAGATTATTTCCAAAGTTTCGGATTGGGATTCTTTGAATATTTCCAGCTTTCAGAAGATATTGGCGCTTCTCCGCTTCCAATTTTAAGCTGTGGAATGGCCTGTCAGTTTAATACAGGACAATTAGTTCCAATGGATCAAATCGACCCTTACGTTCAAGACGCATTAGATTTAATTGAATTCGCAAACGGCGGAACAGAAACCGCTTGGGGAAAAGTAAGAGCCGATATGGGACACCCAAAACCATTCAACTTAAAATTTATTGGAGTTGGAAATGAACAGTGGGGACCAGATTATATTGAACGTTTTAAAGTATTCGAAAAAGCAATTAAAAATAAATATCCAAACATCACTATTGTTTCAGGAACAGGACCTTTCCCTGATGGAGATTTCTTCGATTATGGAATGAAGGAACTTAAAAAACTAAATGCAGAAATTGTAGATGAACATTATTACAAAGATCCAGCTTGGTTTCGTAAAAATGCAACCCGTTATGACAGTTATGACCGTAAAGGTCCCAAAATATTTGCAGGAGAATATGCGGCACAAAGTGTAGCAATTGCAAGTCCAGACAACAAAAACAACTGGGAATGTGCTTTTTCTGAAGCCGCTTTCATGACCGGAATGGAGCGTAATGCTGAGGTAGTTCATTTAACCTCTTATGCACCATTATTAGCTCATGAAGAAGGCTGGCAATGGACACCTGATATGATTTGGTTCAACAATTTGCAATCATTTGGAACACCAAATTATTATGTGCAAAAACTGTTTTCAAACCATAAAGGAACAGATTTATTAAGCATTACAAAAGACGGAAAAGCCATTACAGGACAAAATGATTTGTTTGCTTCTGCAGTAAAAGATGTAAATACGAAAGAAGTAATTCTGAAAATCGTAAACACTTCGGCTTCATCTCAAAATGCATCAATTGATTTTAAAGGAGCAAAATTAGACTCAAAAGGAACTGCGGTTACGTTGAAAGGAGACGGATTAAATGACGAAAATTCATTTGCAGCGCCTACCAAAATCAGTCCAAAAGAGAACCAGTTTAAAGTTAATGGAAGCAAAGTTCAATACGATTTTGCTCCTTATTCTGTAACTGTTTTGAAAATTAAGATGAAATAATCGCAACATAATAAATGTAACATTAACATTTGTTTTTTGTTTTGATCTAAAATCTTCGTTTTAATGCATTTTTTGTAAAAAATCGAGACGCACAACTACATTAAGTGTTTTTTAAACACTTATAATTTTTTTATAATTATATTTGTCAATATTTTAAATAAATACGAATGAAAAATTATGTAATAGGATTGGACTACGGAACAGATTCTGTTCGCGCGGTGCTTATTGACACAGAAAATGGGCAGGAGCTGGCATCGAATGTTTCTCATTACAAAAGATGGAAAAACAAGCAATATTGTGACGCCTCTATAAACCAATTTCGCCAGCATCCTTTGGATCATATCGAAGGACTGGAAACTACGATTCAAAATGTTGTAAAGGAAAGTAAAGTTGATCCGTCATTGGTTCGCGGAATTTGTATTGACACAACCGGATCTTCACCTGTTCCAGTTACAAAAGATGGAACGCCATTAGCATTGACAAAAGGTTTTGAAGAAAACCCAAATGCCATGATGGTTTTATGGAAAGATCACACTGCAATAAATGAAGCAAACGAAATCAACGAACTGGCAGTAAGCTGGGGCGGAGAAGACGTGACCAAATACGTTGGAGGAATTTATTCTTCGGAATGGTTTTGGGCAAAAATCCTTCACATTGCAAGACAAGATGAAGCGGTTAGAAATGACGCTCACACTTGGATGGAGCACTGCGATTTAATGACGTATTTATTAATTGAAGATAAAGATTTAAAAACATTTAAAAGAAGCCGTTGTGCAGCAGGTCACAAAGCCATGTGGCATGCAGACTGGAACGGATTACCGCCAGTTGAATTTTTAGAAAAATTACATCCGTATTTAGCGACTTTGCGTGGCAATTTATACGATGAAACCTATACTTCAGATTTAGCTGCTGGAAAATTAAGCCAAGAATGGGCAGATCGTTTAGGACTTTCTACAGAAACAGTTGTGGCTGTGGGAACTTTCGATGCACATTCAGGGGCTGTTGGAGCTAAAATCGAAGAGAATACGTTAGTTCGAGTTATGGGAACTTCAACTTGCGATATTCTGGTTGGTTCTTATGATGAAGTGGGAACAAAAACCGTTCGCGGAATCTGCGGTCAAGTGGACGGATCTGTAATTCCAGGATTTATTGGTCTGGAAGCAGGACAATCTGCTTTTGGTGATTTATTGGCTTGGTACAAGGAATTATTAATGTGGCCGACAGAACATTTATTAGCTTCTTCATCAACTTTAAATGAGACTCAAAAAGAACAATTAAGAGAGGAATTCAGCGATAAATTAATTGTTGAATTAACCAAAGAAGCGGAGAAAATTCCAGTTTCAGAAAGTCTTCCAATTGCTTTGGACTGGATCAACGGGCGAAGAACTCCAGATGCCAATCAGGAAGTGAAAAGCGCCATTTCAAATTTATCTTTAGGAACAAAAGCACCTCATATTTTCAAAGCTTTAGTAAACGCAATCTGTTTTGGAGCAAAGAAAATTGTAGACCGTTTTGAAGAAGAAGGCGTAAAAATCGACAGCGTTATCGGAATTGGTGGCGTGGCTCGTAAATCTCCTTTTATTATGCAGACTTTGGCCAATGTTTTAAATAAGCCGATTAAAGTGGCAGCTTCAGACCAGACTCCTGCTTTAGGTGCGGCAATTTATGCAGCCGTTGCAGCTGGAATTTATCCAAACGTAATTGAAGCAAGCCAAAAAATCGGAAGTGATTTTGACGGAGAATATTTCCCTCAATTAGATAAAGTGGCAGCTTATCATAAACTGCTTATCGCTTACGAACAATTAAGTGCTTTTGCAGATCCAACTATTAAAATTTCTCAAAATGAGTTCTCTTTATAAAGATTTAAAACAAGAATGTTACGAAGCCAACATGCAGTTAAATGCATTGAATTTGGTGGTGTATACTTTCGGAAACGTAAGCGCTGTAGATAGAAAAAATGGTGTTTTTGCCATTAAGCCAAGCGGTGTTCCTTACGAAGATTTAAAACCTGAAGATATCGTAATCGTCGATTTTGATAACAATGTTGTCGAAGGAAATCTGCGTCCATCTTCAGATACCAAAACACATGCTTATTTGTACAAACACTGGCCAAATATTGGTGGAGTGGCTCATACGCACGCAACATATTCTGTAGCTTGGGCACAATCGCAGCAAGATATTCCAATTTTCGGAACTACGCATGCCGATCATTTAACAGCTGATATTCCGTGTGCGCCCCCGATGGCAGATCATCTGATTGAAGGAAACTACGAACACAATACCGGAATTCAGATTTTAGATTGCTTCAAAGAAAAAAATCTTTCTTATGAAGAAGTAGAAATGATTTTAATTGGAAATCACGGGCCATTTGCTTGGGGAAAAAATGCGGCAAAAGCAGTTTACAACAGTAAAGTATTAGAAGTCGTGGCAGAAATGGCGTACCTGACTTTACAAATAAATCCAAACGCACCAAGATTAAAAGATTCCTTAATAAAGAAACATTACAACCGTAAACACGGAAAAGATTCGTACTACGGACAATAAGATTTTGTTTCAAGTTTCAGGTTTTTTTTGTTTCAAGTTGTTGGAACGTGAAACTTGAAACTTGAAACGTGAAACAAACAAAAACAAAAATAATAATATAACAATAAGATTTTCGGCATTTTGAGAACGTAAAACTTGAAACAAAGAAAACTTGAAACAAAATAAACAAAACAATGATAGACATTTCTCAAAAAGAAGTATGGTTTGTAGTAGGAAGCCAGGAATTATACGGTGAAGAAACACTTAGAAAAGTAGCTGAGCATTCTCAAATTATTGCAAAAGGATTAGACGCTTCATCTTCAATTCCTGTAAAAGTGGTGTATAAAGATGTGGTAAAATCGCCTTCGCAAATTTTAGATGTATGTCTGGCTGCAAATTCTGAGAAAAACTGCATCGGAATTATCGCTTGGATGCATACTTTCTCTCCTGCAAAAATGTGGATTGGCGGATTAAATATTCTTAAAAAGCCATTGTGCCATTTACATACACAATACAATGCTGAAATTCCGTGGGGAAGCATCGATATGGATTTCATGAATTTGAACCAATCGGCTCACGGAGATCGTGAATTTGGTTTCATCATGTCTCGTTTACGCAAAAAACGTAAAGTTGTAGTTGGGCACTGGGAAGACCAAAGAGTTCAAAAACAATTAGGAATCTGGTCAAGAGTTGCTCTTGGATGGGACGAACTTCAAAACTTAAAAGTAGCTCGTATTGGAGATAATATGCGTGAAGTTGCCGTTACAGAAGGCGACAAGGTAGAAGCTCAAATTCGTTTTGGAGTTTCTGTAAATGGATACGATTCTTCAGATGTTACCAAACATATCGAAAAAGTAACAGACAAACAATTGGCTGATTTATTAGCCGTTTATGAGTCTTCTTATAACTTAACCGATTCTTTAAAAGAAGGCGGCGCGCAAAGAAGTTCTTTAGTGGAAGCTGCAAAAATCGAATTAGGATTAAGAGCTTTCCTTGAAGAAGGAGGATTCGGAGCTTTTACAGATACATTTGAAAACCTTGGGGTTTGGAAACAATTGCCAGGAATCGCTACACAAAGATTAATGGCCGATGGTTATGGTTTTGGCGGCGAAGGAGACTGGAAAACCGCTGCAATGGTTAGAGCTTTAAAAGTAATGTGTGTTGGTTTAGAAGGCGGAACTTCTTTCATGGAAGATTATACATACCACTTTACACCACAAAAATCATATGTTTTAGGTTCTCACATGTTGGAAATCTGTCCATCAATTGCTGACGGAAAACCTTCTTGTGAAGTGCATCCATTAGGAATTGGAGGAAAAGAAGATCCAGCTCGTTTGGTATTCAATTCTCCTGCGGGTGATGCGATCAATGTTTCATTGGTTGATATAGGAACTCGTTTCCGTTTAATCGTGAACGAAGTTGAAGCAGTAAAACCAATGGCAGAATTACCAAAACTTCCAGTAGCGCGCGTTCTTTGGGATTGTAAACCAAATTTAGAAGTGGCAGCAACCGCTTGGATTTTAGCTGGTGGGGCGCATCATACCGTTTACAGCCAGTCAATTACAACAGAATATATGGAAGATTTCGCAGACATCGCAGGAATCGAATTATTGGTAATTGATGAGAAAACAACAGTAAGAGAGTTTAAAGATAAAATTAATGCCAACGAAGCCTATTTTCATTTATTCCAACACGGCCTGTAAAGCAATAAAATGTAATTTGTAAGATGTAAAATGTGAAAAATCTTAAGAAGGTAAATTTTACATTTTTAAAATGATTAAATTTCGCATCTGACATTTTACATCTAACATTTAACCTTTTACAAACCAAAAAACTATCATTTATGAATGTATTAAAACGTTGTATTTTCGGGATAAGCCTATTAAGTCTGTCCGCAATTTCTGTTCAATGCAAAAACGATAAAAAAATGGATGAAGCTACAGTTTCTTCAGATAAGAAAGCACAAGTTACAATCGAAAAATCAGAGTACGGAACAACCGCTAAAGGTCAAAAAGTCGAGAGTTATAAACTGAAAAACCAAAATGGGATGGAAGTTGACATCATCACTTTTGGAGGAAGAATTACAGATTTAAAAGTACCAAATAAAACTGGTGTTTCTGAAAATGTAGTAATTGGATTCAGTTCTTTGGCACAATACGAAAAAGAAAACCCATTTTTTGGAGCTTTGATTGGAAGATTCGGAAACCGAATTGCAAAAGGTAAATTTTCATTAGATGGAAAAGAATATCAGTTAGCCATTAACAATGCGCCAAACGCTTTGCACGGAGGTCCGCAAGGATTTTTCAACGTAGTCTGGAAAGCAGATGAGGTTAAATCTGGAGATACGGCTTCTTTAAAATTATCTTATGTAAGTAAGGATATGGAAGAAGGATATCCAGGAAATCTTAAAGTTTTTGTAACTTATACCTTGACAAACGATAATCAACTAGAAGTTTTGTATGAAGCAACAACTGACAAGAAAACAGTGGTTAATTTAACGCAGCATTCTTATTTCAACTTGTCTGGAGATTTTACCAAAACAATCTTAGACCACGAATTGACTTTAAATGCAGATAAATTAGTTCCAGTAGACGCTACTTTGATTCCAACAGGAAAATTAGATGATGTTGCAGGTACGCCTTTCGATTTCAGAACTCCAAAATTAATTGGAAAAGACATCAATGCTAAAAACGAGCAATTAGAAAGAGGAAAAGGTTACGATCATTGCTGGGTATTGAACAATCCTGAAAAAGGAAAAACAATCATTGCAAAAGTATACCACGCAGCAAGCGGAAGAGTTATGGAAATGACAACAGACGAACCTGGAATTCAGTTCTACTCTGGAAATTTCCTAGACGGAACATTGCCAATGCCAAACGGAGGAACGTTTGCCCACAGAACAGGATTATGTCTAGAAACAGAACATTATCCAGATTCTCCAAACCAGAAAAATTTCCCAACAACGGTTTTAAACCCAGGAGAAAATTATAAGACTAAAACTACCTTTAAATTCTCAGTAAAGAAATAGTTTTAGAATTTGTTTACTAGTTTAGTTCTCTATGAAACCTCGAAAGTTAATTGCTTTCGAGGTTTTTTGTTTTTTAGCCATGAATTCACGAATTTTAGATTATGAAATTTGTGAAATTAGATTTTTTCATTTATCTCAATCTATATTAATTCGTGAATTCGTGGCAGAAAAAATTATGGCGTTTAAACATCTATTCAAAACACAATTAAGCTGGACTTCAAAACAAAATCAAGAAGATTCATCTAAAAGATTCTATAGTAAAAGCCATCAAATTCAAATTGAAGGAAAACCAGTTTTAGACGTTTCAGCAGCCAAAGCTTTCAAAGGTGATCCAGAATTATACAATCCAGAAGATTTGTTGTTAAGCAGTTTGGTTTCCTCCACATGATGTCATATTTGTATGTCTGCTCTCAAAACGGAATAGAAGTCATCAGTTATTCAGATAACGCTGAAGCTACCTTAGAAGTAAATCCAGACGGAAGCGGGCGTTTTACAGAAGTTCGATTAAATCCAAAAGTTACAATTACAAATCCAGATAAAGTTGAATTGGCTTTAGAATTGCATCAAAAAGCAAATCAATTGTGTTTTATTGCTAATTCGTGCAATTTTTCGGTTTTGCATAATGCGAGTTGTGAGGTTGAAACCAGATAAGTGATGTAAGTTCATTTAATAAAATGAAGATTTAAAAGGCTTAAGCGTAAAGTTCTATTTACTTATATGAGACTTATATAGTTTTAAAAAAGCCATAAAAAAACCTCTTCCGTTAAGAAGAGGTTTTAAGTACCCGGAGCCGGAGTCGAACCGGCACGGTTTCCCACAGGTGTTTGAGACCAGCGCGTCTACCAATTCCGCCATCCGGGCTTAGCAGATGAAAAAATAATTCATAAAAATTATTTTAACGCAATACAATGAGATCAATAATGTGCCCATTGCTTTAACACGGTGCAAATGTAAAAAATAAAATTAAAAATTCTAATAAAATACTTAAATATTTCCTTTCAGTGTTCAATAAATTTTATAAATTTGCAGCTCGTTAAAACGACGCACACACAACTAACTACACCCGAGGCATTTATACGGCTTTTATTTTCTCTAAAACGATAAAGTAAAATTGTAAAACCGCAGCGGCGTAAAAACAACACATTATAATGTCGCACCTAGAACCAGAAGCTAAAATTTTTGCTTGTTCACAAAGTGTTTATCTTGCAGAAAAAATTGCAGAACAATACGGAATTCCTTTAGGAAAAGTAACGATGTCAACGTATAGTGACGGAGAATTTCAACCGTCTTACGAAGAATCAATAAGAGGTTTGCGAGTGTTTATCGTATGTTCAACTTTTCCAAGTGCAGATAATCTGATGGAATTGTTGTTAATGATTGATGCTGCAAAGCGCGCATCTGCAAGACATATTACAGCTGTTATGCCTTATTTTGGTTGGGCAAGACAAGATAGAAAAGACAAACCAAGAGTTCCAATTGGAGCAAAGTTAGTAGCAAACCTATTAACTGCTGCAGGAGCAACAAGAATCATGACAATGGATCTGCATGCAGACCAAATTCAAGGATTCTTTGAAAAACCAGTAGATCATTTATTTGCATCTACCATCTTTTTGCCTTACGTGCAAAGTTTAAATTTAGAAAATTTAACCATTGCATCTCCAGATATGGGAGGTTCAAAAAGAGCTTATGCTTACTCTAAGTTTTTAGAATCAGATGTAGTAATCTGTTACAAACAAAGAAAAGCAGCCAACGTTATCGACACTATGGAATTGATTGGTGAAGTTAAAGGTCGTAACGTAATCTTAGTAGATGACATGATCGATACAGGAGGAACTTTAGCGAAAGCGGCAGACCTAATGATCGAAAAAGGAGCACTAAGCGTTCGAGCAATTTGTACACATGCTATTTTATCTGGCGGTGCGTATGAGAAAATTGAAAACTCAAAATTGACAGAATTAATTGTAACCGATTCTATTCCGTTAAAGAGACATTCAGATAAAATTAGAGTAGTGAGTTGTGCGCCTCTATTTGCAGAAGTTATGCATATGGTACACCACAACAATTCCATTAGTGGAAAATTCATTATGTAAAAAGCAATAGTCGCTCATTACATAATACGAAAAAAAAAGCTTAAAGCGTATTGCTTAAAAGCGTAGCAAATTAGAATATTTATATTAATAACTATATTTTTTTACAATGAAATCGATTACAATTAAAGGATCAGAAAGAGAAAGCGTGGGCAAAGTGTCAACTAAAGCCTTACGTAATGCTGGAGCGGTTCCTTGCGTGTTATACGGAGGAAATCAAGCAGTACACTTCTCAGCAGACGCTGCAGCGTTCAAAAACTTGGTTTACACTCCAAATGCACACACAGTTGTGATTGAGCTTGGAAAAGGAAAATCATTCAATGCAATTTTGCAAGATATCCAAGTTCACCCAGTAACTGACAAAATTTTACACATCGACTTCTTCCAATTATTTGATGATAAAGAAATCACAATGGAAGTTCCTGTGAAAATCGTTGGTACATCTAAAGGTGTTCTTGCGGGAGGTGTTTTACGTTTAAACCAACGTAAATTAAAAGTTAAAGCTTTACCAGCAAATCTTCCTGATTTCGTTGAAGCTGACATCACTCCACTTGAAATGGGTAACAAATTATATGTTACTAAAGTTGGAAAACCAGAGTACAAAGTTATGCACCCAGACAACACAGTTGTTGCTCAGGTAAGAATCTCTCGTGCTGCTATGAAAGCTGCTCAAGAAGCTGCAAAAGCTGCAAAAGCTCCTGCAAAAGGAAAGAAAAAATAATTTTTTTCAACTATACAAGAAGCCTCAATCTTACGATTGGGGCTTTTTTTTTGAGGTTCTATTGGCTAAGATGCTGAGCTTGTAAAACCTTTGCCAGCTTTCTGGTCAAGTCATGCGTTTTTTTAACGCAAAGCACGCTGAGATATTTGGTTTCGAGCGTAATAAATACTAAATATTAAGTTCGCAAAGCTGTGTCTAAAATCAAACTTTGTGAACTTTTAATCTGAGATTTACTCATATTAGAGGTGAAAAACTTCATGTACTCTGCGAAAACTCTTTGTATTCTCTGCGTAAAACCTTTGCGAACTTTGCGGTCAAATCATGGCTGGCTGGAAATTATCTAATTGACACATTGCCAAATTATCTAATTAAGTTTACTTTTGCCTAATGATAAAATGGATAACAAAACTGTTTTCATCAACACCAAAAGAAGAGAACATAGATAACATGAAGAAATATTTAATCGTCGGATTAGGAAATATCGGAGCTGAATATGTAAATACCCGACACAACATTGGATTTAAAGTGCTTGACTTTTTAGCTAAAAAAGAAGGTCTTTCTTTTGAAACCGTAAAACTGGGAGCTTTAGCCGAATATAAGTTTAAAGGAAGAACCTTTTTTCTTTTGAAGCCCAATACTTATATGAACCTTAGTGGAAAAGCCGTAAAATATTGGATGGATAAAGAAAATATTCCACTTGAAAATATTTTGGTCATTACAGACGACTTAAACTTGTCTTTCGGAACAATTAGAATTAAACCAAAAGGAAGCGATGGAGGACATAACGGACTTAAAAATATCAATTTGGTTTTGAACACACAAAATTATACGCGTTATAGATTTGGTATCAGTGACCAATTTAAAAAGGGACAGCAGGTAGATTATGTTTTAGGAGAATGGAATGCTGAAGAAGAAGCGAAATTACCAGAACGTTTAGAAATTTCGGCAGAAATAATTAAAACTTTTGGAACTGCCGGTTTAGAAAACACCATGACTACATTTAATGGAAAATAAAGATTTACAGTATTTTGTATAACAAAAAAGCAAATTATCAGTTAATTTAATTCAATTATAACGAAATAGTATTTTCAATTCCAAAGTTAAATGTCTAAATTTGGGATAAATTATTAATAAACCATAAAAATAGAAATATCATGGCTTTTGAATTACCACAATTACCTTATGCATACGATGCATTAGAACCACATATTGATGCTCGTACAATGGAAATCCATCATACAAAGCACCACAACGCTTATACAACAAATCTAAATGCAGCAATTGCAGGAACAGATTTAGAAGGAAAAACAATCGAAAACATCTTGATCAATTTAGATAAATCAAACGCAGCGGTTCGTAACAATGGTGGAGGTTTCTATAACCACAATTTATTTTGGACTGTAATGTCTCCAAATGGAGGAGGATTGCCAACAGGTGATTTATTAGCTGCTATTGAATCTTCTTTCGGATCTTTCGAAGAATTTAAAGCAAAATTCGCTAAAGCTGGTGCTGGACAATTTGGTTCAGGATGGGCTTGGTTAGTTGTTCAAAAAGGTGGAAAATTAGAAGTAGTAGGAACTCCAAATCAAGATAATCCATTAATGCCAGAAGTTGCTGGTAACGGTGGAACTCCAATCTTAGGAATGGATGTTTGGGAACATGCTTACTACCTAAACTACCAAAACAGAAGACCAGATTATATAGAAGCTTTCTTCAATGTAATTAACTGGACTGAAGTTGCAAGAAGATTTGCTTTAGATAAATAAGAAAATAGAGTAAAGAACATAGAAAAAAGACGAGTGCCGAAAGGTGTTCGTCTTTTTTTTTATTTCTATAATTTATCTCTTTTCTTTAATCTTTTCTCTATTTTCTGGAAAAAGGAAAAATAAAAAAGGCGGAATCACTTCCACCTTTTTTGCCCCAAATCTACCATAAACTTAACCTACTAATGTTATGGTTCAGTAAATGTATGGCAGCTATTCTAATGAAAAAAATAATCTAGATGAATGGTAAAAATATCCGACAAAGTGAATTATAAGTGTCTAAAATCGAAATACTTGAGTGTATTATAAATAAAAAAGGTGGAATTTCTTCCACCCTTTTTGCCCCAAATCTACCATAAACTTAACCTACTAATGTTATGGTATCTCAAAAGTATTGTAGCTTTTCATCTTTACCAAAGAAACAGGATAAACGGCAAAAAAAACCGATGAAATGCACAAATTAACCTTTTTTTAATACTTTTTTAATAAGCTCGCGCGTCTTTTCCTTCATAAAAATTCATAAATGCACGGTTTACAACACGATTTCCTCCCGGAGTAGGATAGTCTCCTGTAAAGTACCAGTCACCTAAGTTTTTAGGACAAGCTTTGTGTAAATCCTCCACAGTTTGGAAAATGATTTTTACTTCGGCATTGATTTCTGGCGAACTTAACATTTCTGCAATTTTATCTGAGATTTCGTCTTGTGTAAATTGGCTGTAAATTTCTGTTACGTAATTTACAACGTCTTTATCAGCGAAATTTTCTTGTGCTTTACATTTAGCGTAAACTTCATCTACAATATGGTATAAGTTTCTTTCTTTTAATAAAGCAAGTGCTGCTCTAAAAGCAACTAAACCTTCTAATTTTGCCATATCGATTCCGTAACAATCTGGATAACGAATTTGAGGAGCCGATGAAACAATTACAATACGTTTTGGTTTCAAACGATCCATCATTTTAATGATACTCATTTTCAGCGTTGTACCACGAACAATACTGTCGTCAATAATAACTAAATTGTCTTCTGGTTTAATTACGCCGTAAGTAACATCATAAACGTGAGCCACTAAATCATCACGACTGCTGTCTTCGGTAATAAAAGTTCTAAGTTTAGCATCTTTAATTGCTACTTTTTCTGTACGTATTTTTACAGATAAAAGTTCCTGAAGCGTTTCAGCAGTAAGTGTATTTCTATTTTCTAGAATATAATTGTTTTTTCTCTGGTTTAAGAAATCCTGAGCAGCTTCGACCAAACCATAAAATGAGGTTTCGGCTGTGTTTGGAATATAAGAGAAAACAGTATTATCAGTATCGCTGTCAATAGCTTTAAGAACTGCAGGTAAAATTAATTTCCCTAAATCTTTACGCTCTTGATAAATTTCGGCGTCACTTCCTCTTGAAAAGTAAATTCTTTCAAATGAACATGCTTTTTTTACGGTTGGCTCCAAAATTTGATTCATAGAAACTTTTCCGTTTTTCTTGATAATCAAAGCATTTCCGGGATCAATTTCCTGAACACTGTCAAATGGAACATTGAATACGGTTTGAATAACAGGTCTTTCTGAAGCCACTACTACAACCTCGTCATCTTGATAAAAATAAGCTGGACGAATTCCTGCGGGGTCTCTAAAAACAAAAGCATCTCCATGTCCTAATAAACCAGCCATAGCGTAACCTCCGTCTAAATTTTTAGCCGAACGAGCTAATATTTTAGCAATATCCAAACGTTCTGCTATTACTGGTGAAGCATCTTTTTTAGAATAACCTTCGGCTTTACAGTCTTGGTACAACTGCATAACTTCTTTATCTAAAAAATGACCAATTTTTTCCATTACAGTAACTGTATCAGCCATTTCTTTTGGATGTTGTCCAAGTTCTACAAGATTTTCGAAAAGTTCCTTAACATTTGTCATGTTAAAGTTTCCAGCCAAAATCAAGTTACGGTGCATCCAGTTACTTTGACGTAAAAATGGGTGAACACTTTCAATGCTGTTTTTCCCAAAGGTTCCGTAACGAACGTGACCTAAAAACAATTCTCCTATATAAGGAATGTGTGCTTTTAGTTCTTTCATGTCGTCGCCTAATTCCGGGTTTGCTTTTAATTCTTCACTGATGCGCTCATTGATTTGTTTAAAAACATCCTGTATAGGTTGTGCGTGATTAGAACGAACTCTGCTGATGTAGCGTTGTCCTGGATCAACATCAAATTTTATACTTGCAAAACCAGCACCGTCTTGTCCGCGGTTGTGCTGTTTTTCCATCATTAAATACATTTTCTGAATTCCGTAGAAAGCAGTTCCGTATTTTTCTTTATAGTATTCAAGCGGTTTAAGAAGTCTAACTAAGGCTATACCACATTCGTGTTTTAAAGCGTCGCTCATTGTTTTGTATTTTGTGTGTTGTTGTAAGTTGTGTGTATTAACGTAATAAAAAAGCCCCGTTTTATCGAGGCTCTTAGGCATTATATTTCTATATCAAACTGAGTTAACGACTTAAATTGCTGTAATCGAATCGCTACTTCGGCTTTGCTTAAGGTTTCCATCCTTTCGGTTCCAAATTTCTCTACGCAGAACGAAGCTAAATTTGAACCGTAAATAATTGCGTTTTTCATGTTTCCAAACGAAATGTTTTCGCTCTGCGCAATAAATCCAGAGAAACCACCTGCGAAAGTGTCTCCTGCTCCAGTTGGATCAAAAACATCTTCTAAAGGTAAAGCTGGTGCAAAGAATACTTCTCTATTGTGGAATAAAAGTGCTCCGTGTTCTCCTTTTTTGATTACCACATATTTAGGTCCCATATCTTGGATTTTCGCAGCAGCTTTTACTAATGAATATTCACCAGAAAGTTGTCTTGCTTCTTCGTCATTGATTGTAATAACATCTACACGTTTAATAACGTCTAGTAATTCTGGAAGAGCGCAGTCCATCCAAAAGTTCATGGTGTCTAAAACCACTAATTTTGGTTTTTTCTCTAATTGATCTAAAACACTACTTTGTACTAATGGGTGTAAGTTTCCTAACATTACCACATCGGCGTCTTTGTAGTTTTGAGGAACTTTTGGCTGAAAATCAGCTAAAACGTTCAATTCAGTAACTAAAGTGTCTCTTGAATTTAAATCATTATGGTATAAACCACTCCAGAAAAAAGTTTTTCCGCCTTTTACAATTTCGATACCAGAGATATCAATATTTTTTGAGGTTAATAAATCTAAATGTTCTTGAGGAAAATCGTCGCCAACTACAGAAACAATGGCCGATTGTAAGTTAAAAAATGACGCTGATAATCCGATGTAGGTTGCAGCACCACCTAAAATTTTATCTGTTTTTCCGAAAGGAGTTTCAATCGCGTCGAAAGCAACTGTTCCAACAATCAATAGTTTATTCATTTTATGAATTTCGAATTAGGGTGCAAAGATACTCTATAAGTTACAATCTTGCAATGGTTTAGGTTCGCAAAATTTTCTTAAAAAAATAACAACGATTTCGAAGTAAAACTATTGTAAATGAATTGATTAAAATTGATTTTTTTAGAGTGCTTATAATAGGTTTTCTGCATTAAAAAAGCAAACTTATTTATTAAAAATAATGTATTGATTTAAAATGGATATAAGAAATCGGCTTATATTATAATTGATACTTTTTATCAAAATAATTTTTCAAAATTCCAATTTGAACCAAAATCATAAAAGGAACTACTAAAACAGCATATAACATCGTCTTAGAAAAATGAATTTCATTGAAGGCTGTTGAAACTTTATTTGAATATAATTTTCCAATTTCATCAATTTTAAGATCATTATCTGAAACTGAAAAAAGAGAAACATAAAGCGCTAAGAAAGTTACTGCTAGGCCAATAGCAATCCATACCGATTTTGAAATCAAAGGTTTATATGGTTTTATTTTTGCTTTTTTAGAAATAAGAATTTGCGACATTATATTCGAAGTAAAGTCGGCAGATGGCGACTGAAGTGTATCTTCGGCCATCATTTTATCAATAATATTTTCTATGTTTTTATCGCTCTCTTTCATAATAATCTATTATTTCTGGTTCTAACTGCTTTTTCAAAATTACGGCTAATTTCTGTCGGCTCCTAAATAATTTTATTTTGACATTATTAGCGTTGATATTCATGATTTTTCCAATTTCTTCCAGATTCTGATCTTCAAAATAAAACAAGGTCAGCAGGAAGTTTTCTTCTCTTGGCAGCAAATTCAAACAATTCTGAATCGTCTGCTTCCGTTCTTTATCTTCCAAAGCACTTAAAGCATTATCCATTGTTCTTATCAAATGCGATGAAAAATCGTCTATCGAAATATTGTTTTCCTCTTTTTTATTTTTCTTTAAACGATCCAGACATGTGTTATAAGAGATCTTATAAATCCATGTCGAGAATTTAGAATCGCCTTTAAACTTGCCCAAAGAATTAAATACTTTAATAAAAGTATCCTGAGAAACTTCTTCAGCCTCTTCTCTGTTTTTCATCATTTTGAGAGACAAGGTAAAGATCAAATCTTTATAACGATCAACCAGCACAGCAAAAGCATTTGTTTCGCCTTGCAGAATTTTATCGATATAATGTTGATCTTGTAATGTGCTCATATATATAGGACGACAAGAAGTTTGTTTAGGTTACAATAATTTTAAAAAATAAATTCCAATTTTAATAAATTCTAAACTTATATATATAATAAAGAATAGGGTTGGACTTTGTCAAAGTTGTGGCAAGGAGATAATTTCAAATTAAAATGAATTGATTATCAGTTGATTTTGGATTTTGTAATTTAAAAAAATGATTTTTTTGAAAAAATCTGTAACCTCATTTTAAAAACGGTCGTCATATGGGTATATCAATCAATTAAAAACGTAAATATCATGGATGACAAAATTTTAATTCCAATTAGCTTTTTCTTAATGGTCTTCGGGATCGTTTATTTAATTTATTCAACAAGAAATAGAGAGCGATTGGCTCTTATAGAAAAAGGAGTAGATGCGAGTATCTTTTTACAGGGAAAAGGAAGCGGAGTTCCTGCTTGGAAAGTATTTGTTGTAAATGTGGCTTTCTTGTTAATAGGAAGTGGTGTTGGAATTTTTCTAGCGTTACTAATTACAACGTATACTTCCCTTAATGATGGTGCGGTTTATCCTTCTATTATTTTTATAATGGCCGGTATTGGACTTTTAACAGGGTTTAAAACTGCAAAAGATTTAGATAAAGAGTAGGCAAGAAATTAAGTTAGTACAAAAAAACGCATCAAATTACTTGATGCGTTTTTTTATTCTTTAGAGCCAATAGTTTCGTAATAAACATCTATAGAAAGTTTGGGCTGCATGGATGCCATAACCGCTAATTGGTCGCAACGTTCGTTTTGAGGATGATTGTTGTGGCCTTTTATCCATTTAAAATCGACTTGATGTTTTCTATAGGCGATTAAAAAGCGTTTCCATAAATCGGGATTTTTTTTGTCTTTATAAGCTTTCTTCTCCCATCCGAAAACCCATTTTTTTTCAACAGAATCAACGACATATTTAGAATCTGAAATGACAAGGACTTTCATATTTGGCTTTTTCAGTTTTTCTAAACCTACAATTACAGCAAGAAGTTCCATTCTATTATTGGTAGTAAGGCGAAAACCCTCATAGAATTCTTTTTTATGTGGTGTTCCAACCAATTCCATTACGACTCCATACCCGCCGTTTCCCGGATTGCCTTTTGCGGCGCCGTCTGTATATATATGTACTTCGTGAGACATTAATTTATTTTAGATTGTAGATTTAAGATTTAAGATTGTTTAAATTAAGATTTTAATTATTGGAATTTGCATCTAACAATCTATGAATAATCTCAGGAAAATGTTTTTGTTCTAATTCATGAATCTTTTCGGCAACTGTTTCAGGTGTATCTTCATCCGTTAAAGCAACGTTTGCCTGAAAGATAATTCCGCCTTCATCATAGTTTTCATTTACATAATGAATAGAGATTCCAGTTTCCTTTTCCTTATTATTTACAATAGCTCTATGAATGTGCATTCCGTACATTCCTTTACCTCCGTAATTAGGTAAAAGTGCAGGATGAATATTTATAATTTTGTGAGGATATTTCTCGATTATATTTTCTGGAAATTTCAAAAGAAAACCGGCAAGGACAATCAAATCTGGGTCGATTTTTTGTATTTTTTGTAATACATTTCGCTCTAAAAGTTCATTTTTTGAGAAGATTTCGACAGGAATTTGATGATTTTTTGCTCTTTCAATCACTTTTGCAGAAGCGTTATTTGTAAAAACAGAAACAACCTTAGCAAATTCGGTTTTTGAAAAATATTTTATAATGTTTTCTGCGTTAGATCCTGATCCTGAGGCAAAAACGATAATTTTTTTCATAATATTATTTATTTTGAGAATGCAAAAAACGGAATAAAAATCGAAAATAAATAGCTTTAAAACGGCTTTCTTGAAATTAATTTTATAAATTAGTGTCACATTTATAAACTAAATAGTTGTTTTAAAATAAAGTTTTTTATTTTTGCCAACAAATTAAATTCTAAAATTAAAGATTATGTCAGACATTGCATCAAGAGTAAAAGCGATTATCGTAGACAAATTAGGTGTTGACGAAAACGAAGTTGTAACAGAAGCAAGCTTCACTAATGATTTAGGAGCTGACTCATTAGACACTGTTGAGCTTATTATGGAATTCGAAAAAGAATTTGATATTCAAATTCCAGACGATCAAGCAGAAAACATTGCTACTGTTGGTCAAGCTATTTCTTATATCGAGGAAGCAAAAAAATAATAATACCACACCCGATTTCTAAAAATCCCAATTTTTGAATTCCACATTCCAATTGGAATTTGTTTTTTGATTTTTGTAATTTTTAAGAATCGGGTGTTATTATTTTTTAAAATTTAAAATTCGATTGGTTTTCAATCAAAAAGATATACTTATATTGTAATGCCCATGGCTCTTAAGTAGCAATACAGTTAAGAAACATGGGTTTTATTTGTTTAAAGACACAAAATACATATTTATGGCATTAAGGCGAGTTGTTGTAACAGGATTAGGTGCACTTACTCCTATCGGGAATAATATCCAGGAATATTGGAATGCACTTGTGAATGGGGTAAGCGGAGCCGCTCCTATCACGTATTATGATACAGAGAAGCACAAAACGAAATTTGCCTGCGAAGTGAAAAACTTCAATATTGAAGATTACATGGATCGCAAGGAATCTCGTAGACTAGATAAATTTGCTCAATATGCAATTGCTGCCAGTGATGAAGCTATTAAAGATGCTGGAATTACTAATGATAATGTTAACAAACAAAGAGTTGGTGTTATCTGGGGAGCAGGAATTGGAGGTTTAGAGACTTTTCAGGATGAAGTAATGTATTATGCAAAAGGTGATGGAACTCCAAAGTTCAATCCGTTCTTTATTCCTAAAATGATTGCCGATATTGCTCCAGCACACATTTCGATGCGTAATGGCTATATGGGACCAAATTATACTACTGTTTCTGCATGTGCGTCTTCTGCAAATGCATTAATCGATGCTTTCAACTACATCCGTTTAGGAATGTGTGATGTTATTATTTCTGGTGGTTCTGAAGCTGCAGTTACTATTGCAGGTATGGGAGGTTTCAGTTCGATGCACGCTTTATCTACAAGAAATGAAAGTCCAGAAACCGCTTCAAGACCTTTTGATGCAACCAGAGATGGTTTCGTTTTAGGAGAAGGAGCAGGAGCTTTAGTTCTTGAAGATTACGAACACGCTAAAGCAAGAGGTGCAAAAATCTATTGCGAAATTGGCGGAGGCGGAATGTCATCTGATGCTTATCACTTAACAGCACCACATCCAGAAGGAATTGGAGTTATTGCAGTAATGGAAAATACTCTAAGAGATGCTGGAATGAGCCCTGATCAAGTAGATCATATCAACACGCACGGAACTTCTACTCCATTAGGAGACGTTGCTGAGTTAAAAGCAATCAGCGCTGTTTTTGGAAGTCATGCTAAAAACATCAATATTAATTCAACAAAATCAATGACAGGACACTTACTTGGTGCTGCCGGAGCTATCGAAGCTATTGCTTCTATCTTGGCAATGCAAAACGGAATTGTTCCTCCAACGATTAACCATAGTGTTGTTGACGAAAATATCGATCCATCTCTTAATTTAACTTTGAACAAAGCGCAAAAAAGAGAAGTAAACGTTGCCATGAGTAATACGTTTGGTTTTGGCGGACACAATGCTTGTGTATTGTTTAAAAAATTAGCTGACTAGTTTTTCGCATATGAATATTATCAAAAAAATATTTTCTAAATCCCGTTCTCTAGAAGACGGGATTTTTTTTGACACTATTCAGAAAATTCTTGGTTTTCCACCTATAAATATCGAATTTTATAGAAAAGCATTTACCCACAGATCATCAAATAAATTAGATGAAAATGGACACCCCATAAATTACGAACGCCTGGAATTTTTAGGAGACGCTATGTTAAGCGCTGTTATTGCTGCACATTTGTTTAATAAAGCACCCAACGGAGATGAGGGTTATTTAACAAAAATGCGCTCTAAAATTGTTAGCCGCGAACATTTAAACGAACTTGGAAAAGACCTAAACTTAGTAAGGTTCGTAGAGAGTAAAGTACCTGTACAGCATTTTGGAGAAAATATACATGGTAATATTTTCGAATCGCTTGTAGGAGCCATTTATTTAGACAAAGGATATTCATACTGTGAGAGATTTATCCAAAAAAGAGTAATTACACCTTATGTCGACATTGCACGACTGGAAGGAAAAGTAATTAGTTATAAAAGTTTAGTTATCGAATGGTGTCAGAAAGAAAAGAGAATCTTTCATTATGATATTTTTGAAGATAATGGAATTGACGGACAACGTTTGTTTGGAGTCAAATTAAGTATAGACGATAAAGTAGTAGCACGAGCGCGGGCTACGTCAAAAAAGAAAGCAGAAGAAAAAGCTTCGCAAAGAGCTTATTTTGCATTTCAGGAAAAAATTGACAAGAAATAACTACAAATTTGCTGTAATTTTCCTAATGCTAAATCGTTTTCGTTTATAAATTAACAAAAACAAGACACACATAACTATTGATGCTCCGTTAGAAATAGTATATTTACAACTTGATTTTTCATGACATGGCTGTTCATAGATTGGATTTAGACGAATTTGACGAAATTGATTATTATTTAATGGCAATTCATACTTCATTAGAAGATTATAGACTTGCTTATTTTATCAATAAAAACCTTCCGATAAACCTCAGTAAGAGCAAAAGCGAGATACATGCTCAAACTAAAGAAGGCGAGACAAATTTTTCAAGATTTTATTATTATGATTCTGAGAAAGCTGTATCATGGAATTTGATTCAGAATAAAAATGAGATCATTTCTGTGAGTACAAATGATTTCCAGAATTTGTTTTCTAATGAAACAAGTGAGGTTTCTACAACAATTCATTTACTTCCTGAATTCAAAAAAGTAGATTATTTCCTGAAAATTGATAACAGTGAGGAAACTGTCAATTTCACGGAAATACAGCAACGATTAAATTCAATAGAAAGTATCGCTGCTATTTATGCTGTAGATACCAATAAAATAAAATCAAAAAACAATCTAATTTTTTAAAAAAAATGTTAACAAGTAAGAAAACCAAAATTGTTGCTACACTTGGGCCTGCATGTAGTACAAGAGAGATTATCAAGGATATGATCGATGCAGGGGTTAATGTATTTAGAATCAATTTTTCGCATGCAGATTACGAAGGTGTAAAAGAAAAAATCAACATTATTAGAGGCCTAAATGAAGAGTTTGGTTACACTACAGCAATTCTTGGAGATTTGCAGGGACCAAAACTTAGAGTTGGTGTAATGGAAGAAGGAACTGTAGTTCACGATGGAGACTTAATTACGTTTACAACTGCAGAAGATATTATTGGAACATCTCAAAGAGTATTCATGAAATATCAAAATTTCCCGAATGATGTAAATGAAGGAGAGCGTATCTTGCTTGATGATGGTAAACTTATTTTCGAAATAGTTTCAACAGATAAAAAATCAGAGGTTGTTGCTAAAGTTATTCAAGGAGGAGAATTAAAATCTAAAAAAGGAGTTAATCTTCCAAACACTAAAATCTCTTTACCAGCTTTAACTGAAAAAGATATTGCTGATGCGATTTTTGCAATCGAACAAAAAGTAGACTGGATCGCACTTTCATTCGTGAAAACGCCGCGAGATTTACAAGATTTACAAGAATTAATCGCGAAACATTCAGAAGTTAAAATTCCAATCGTTGCTAAAATTGAAATGCCAGAAGCTCTAGAGAACATGGATAAAATTGTAGCATATTGCGATGGTTTAATGGTTGCTCGTGGAGATCTTGGTGTTGAGCTTCCTGCTCATGAAGTACCATTGGTGCAAAAAGACTTAATCCGTAGAGCAAAAACCGCGAGAATTCCAGTAATTGTTGCCACTCAAATGATGGAAACAATGATTACAAGCTTAACTCCAACAAGAGCAGAAGTAAATGACGTTGCTAACTCAGTAATGGACGGTGCAGATGCTGTAATGTTATCTGGAGAAACTGCAACAGGAAACTATCCGGTACAAGTAATTCAAAGAATGGCACAAATTTGCGAAGCGGTAGAAAACTCTCCGTTAATCCAAGTGCCACAAAATACACCACAAATTAAAACAAAACGTTTCGTTACTAAAACAGTTTGCCACCAAGCGGCTTTATTAGCTAATGAAATCGAAGCTAAAGCTATTTGTACTTTAACAAACAGTGGTTACACTGCTTTCCAAATTTCAGCTTGGCGTCCTTCAACAGCACACATTTTAGTATTTACTTCAAACAAAAGAATCTTAACTCAATTAAACCTTTTATGGGGAGTTAAATCATTCTACTATGATAATGAAGAAAGTACAGATGATACAGTAACTGATGTAAATAAAATTGCTGTTGAAAAAGGATATGTAACAAAAGGAGATTACTTAATTAACCTTGCAGCAATGCCTATTAAAGATAGAGGAATGGTAAACACCATGAGAGTATCTGAGATTGAATAATAATTTATAATAATTTTGAAAAAGCCATTTACGAAAGTAAATGGCTTTTTTTATGTTTATTATTAACGAAGAATCTCCTCATTAAATAAGTTAAATGATTCTCATGTTTCATTTTAGAAATTTTTCTAACCAAAAATCACATTTCTTAAAAATCCAATTCGACTTAAAATTGGTTTTAGAGGTCTTGTATAAATGTTTCATTTTCAAAATTGAAACATTTTGTTTCAGATTCTAAATTTTTGTTGTTTCATTTTATAAAATGAAACAATGTCATCCCACCTAAACACTATAGTTCGCCTATTAATTAGTTAATTTTGAGAAGCTTAAAAAAAAGTTAAAGAAGTTTTCTTGCCAATTAAAATATAATAATAAAAATGGAACAATGATTTTAAGACTTTAAAACTGGTTTTAGAATTTATTCGTTCTCCTATTTTTTGTTTGAAACTTTACCCTCACATATAACAGGAATTATTAACCAATTTTTTTATCATGAAACACATCAACTTAAAATGCGGATTTAATAATGCGATTATAGTTTTAGCATTATTATGCTTTACATCTTTATCAATTTCAGCGCAAAGTAAAAAACAGCCAAATATCCTGGTACTTTGGGGTGATGATATTGGAATTACAAATATAAGTGCCTATAGCGATGGATTGATGGGCTATACCACTCCAAATATTGATCGTTTAGCCAATGAAGGACTTCGATTTTTACATTATTATGGTGAACAAAGCTGTACTGCCGGACGTGCTGCATTCCTAACAGGACAACATGGTATTCGTACAGGTCTTACAAAAGTAGGTTTCCCAGGCGCACCTATGGGTATGAGCCAGTTAGATCCTTCTATAGGAGGAATCATGAAAAGCTTAGGGTATGCAACAGGACAATTTGGTAAAAACCATGTGGGTGACCGAAACGAAAGTCTGCCAACTGTAAATGGTTTCGATGAATTTTTTGGAAATCTATACCACTTAAATGCTGAAGAAGAACCAGAATTGCCGGATTATCCTAAAGATCCAGAATATTTGAAAAAATATGGTCCAAGAGGAGTTTTAAAATGTACCGCTACCAATGTAGATGATCCAACGGTTGATCCTCGCTTTGGAAAAATCGGAAAACAAAAAATTGAAGATACTGGAGCTCTTACTAAAAAAAGAATGGAAACAGTTGATGATGAAACATCTGCAGCAGCTATTGATTTTATTAAAAGACAAAATGCAGCTGGTAAACCATTTTTCTGCTGGTTTAATGCAACTCGTATGCACCTTCGTACACACGTTAGAGCAGAACATAGAGGAAGATATACACACGGTGACAGTGAATACATTGATGGTATGATCGAGCACGACGAAACGATTGGAAGTATTCTAAAAGCATTAGACGATTTAGGAATTGCTGAAAATACCATTGTAGTGTATTCAACAGATAATGGTCCTCATATGAATACATGGCCTGATGGTGCTATGACTTCATTCCGTTCAGAAAAAAATACAAACTGGGAAGGTGCTTTTCGTGTGCCATGTATTGTACGCTGGCCAGGCAACATCAAACCAGGAACTGTAACAACAGAATTAATGAGCCATAATGACTGGATTCCAACTTTTGCTTCCATTGCAGGAGATCCAAATATTACTAAAGAGCTTTTGAAAGGATATAATGCAAACGGAAAAACCTATAAAGTACATTTGGATGGATTTGACCAAACAGATTTATTAAAAGGAGGAAAAAGCCACAGAGATAAATTTTTCTACTCTGATGATGACGGTTTATTAGTTGGTTTACGTCAAGGTGATTATAAATATGTTTTTGCAGAACAACGTTTGGCAGGAACTATGGGAGTTTGGGCAGAGCCATTTACAGAACTTCGTATGCAGAAAATATTTAACCTTTATCAAGATCCATACGAAAGAGCCGATATCACTTCAAATACCTACTGGGATTATATTATTAACCACGTAGGAGCTGTATACGGTGCCATGAACGAAGTATTTGTTTTTGCAGAATCATTTAAGGAATATCCTCCACGTTCATTCCCGCCAAGTTTTAATCCTACTACTATTTTGAATCAAACATTACAAGGTATTAAAACACAACAATACGTTGAGAAAAATATTCTTCCTAAAATAAAAGAAGAAGAAACAGCTTCAAAAAAGAAAAAATAAAATGAGAATCACTAAAAGATTCAGGCGTTAAAAGCTTGAATCTTTTGGATAAACAAAATGATATGTCTAGAAAAATATTTTTTTTGTTCATTACGTTATCCGTGTTTTTGTCATGTAAAAAATCAGATACCCTAATTGCTCCATCGTCAGATAGCAAAACCTCTGAATCTACTATAATTGGAGATCCTTTGCCAAGTTGGAATAATGGAACTCTAAAGAATGACATTATCGCCTACGTAGAGAAAGTAACCAAAAAAGGAAGTCCCGATTTTATTCCTATAGAAGACAGAATTGCCACATTTGACAACGATGGCACACTATGGGCTGAAAAACCGTATGTACAAGAACTTTTTGCTTTTTACAGAGTGAAACAAATGGTAGAAGCAAAACCAGAGCTGGCAAAAAAACAGCCGTTTAAAGCAGTTATCGAAAAAGATAAATCATTTTTTGAAAAAGGAGGCGAAAAAGCGCTTATAGAATTAGTGGCAGCAACCCATACCGGAATGACCGAAGATGAGTTTGAAACCAGTGCAAAAGAATTTATTGCCAGTGCTAAATATCCCACTAAAAATATTCCGTTGAAACAAATACGGTATCAGCCTCAATTAGAACTCTTGAATTATCTGCGTGCCAACGGGTTTAAAACCTTTATTGTAACGGGAGGAACAATTGAACTAGTTCGTGCTGCATCGGCAGATTTTTATGGAATACCAAAGAGCCAAGTAATAGGAACTTCTTTTAAATATAAATATGATGGAACCGCAAACACTATTATTAGAGAACCGGCTCTAAATTATTTTAATGATAAAGAAGGAAAACCAGTAAGCATACAGCTTCACATAGGGCAAAGACCTGTTTTCGCCTGCGGTAATGAAGGCGGAGCAGGTGATATAGCTATGCTGCAATATTCGCAGGGAAATAAATATCCCTCATTTCAATTGCTTGTAAACCATAATGACTCTATTAGAGAATACAGTTATCAGGAAAAAGACAATGCTTCCTTAAATGCCGCAGCTAAAAATAAATGGCATGTGGTAGATATGAAAAAAGACTGGAAGAAAATTTTTCCAGACCATTAGATTGAGTTAGTTAGAATTGAAGTGAAACAACTTTAATTATTTAAGTTGTTTCATTTTGATTTAGAATGAAAAATCTATAAAATTCTGAAAATATGAAAAGTATAAGGTCTTATAATATTATCACATTCTGGTTTGGCATTTTCTGTTTCATTTTGACTTTTTATGCGCACGCACAAGATGAAGCTAAACCAGGTGCAAGCGCACAGGAACTGGCCGATAAATTGGCAAATCCAGTGGCAAGCTTAATCAGTTTACCGCTTCAGAATAATTTAAATTATGGAATTGGTCCTTACAATGGTGTCAAATATACCATAAACGTACAGCCAGTAATTCCTTTTAAATTAACAGACAATTTGAATTTAATTACCCGATATGTAATTCCTGTAATCGATCAAAGAAATATTACGGGCTTGAATACACATGAATTTGGTTTAAGTGATGCTACAGTAACCGCTTTTTTTGCTCCTAAGAGTAAAAAACTGATTTATGGAATTGGACCAGCATTTTTGGTTCCAACCGCAACAGAGAAATTATTAGGAACAGAGAAATTTGGTGTAGGTCCCAGCGCCTTAATTATGCATCAGTCTAAAGGACTTTCAGTGGGATTTATTGCCAATCAGATTTGGTCAGTTGCCGGAAATGAAGATCGTGCTGATTTCAATCAATTTTATACCCAGATATTTCTTTCGCACAGTTATAAAAGCGGAGCAAGTTTAGGATTAAATGCAGAGATTACCCAGAACTGGGAAGGAAAGACCACTTTAGTTTCCTTAAATCCGTCTATTGGAGGAATTACAAAATTGGGAAATCAAGTAGTTCAGTTTTCAGTACAGCCTTTAATTCCAGTTGTTGGCCCGCAAAGCATAAAACCAGATTGGGGATTAAGAGCGATAGTTGCTTTTGTTTTTCCAGAATCGTAAAGCAAGTTTAGATAAAAAAGTTTCTTTCATGCTTGAATACTGTAGTTATGGCTGACAAAATTAAAGAAACCACAGAACATATATTTGATCCCGCAATATCAAAAGCGGAACGTTATGCCAAAGGGGCTTTAATAAGAAAAGAAACGCCTTTGGAATCACATAAAGAATGGCGTTCTTTTAAAAATAGAAAAGATCCGGTAGATATTTTAATTGAAACCAGCGTAGGGAGAGTAGAAAATTTATTGCCTATACGTTACAGCCGAATGATGGAATCACCATTTACCTTTTATAGAGGTGCAGCGGCGATAATGGCGGCAGATCTGGTACATACGCCAATTTCTGGAATTAATCTTCAGCTTTGCGGAGATTGTCATTTAATGAATTTTGGAGGATTTGCAACTCCCGAGCGCAAACTGGTTTTTGATATTAACGATTTTGATGAAACTTTCCCTGGACCGTGGGAATGGGATGTAAAAAGATTAGCGGCCAGTTTTGTAGTTGCAGGGCGATGGCGGAAATTCTCAAACAAAATCTGTAAAGAACTCGCTTGGCATGTTACCGACAGCTATAAAAGACATATGCTGGAATACAGCAAATTATCGGCGCTGCAAATATGGTATGCAGATATTGATCTGGCAGAATTAATTGATTTGGGACATGACAAGGAAATCAAAGAATTTCATCAGAAACGAATAAAAAAAGCAGCCGAATATACAGCGCATGAAAAAGAATTTGCAAAAATGACGTATCAAGATGGAGACAGAGCCAGAATTAAAGACGATCCTCCTTTAATATTTCACCCAGCAGAAAGTGAAGGAAGACAGATTTTAAAAGATGCAGAAATAGTTCATAAACGCTATATCGAATCACTTTCAGATGATAAACAGATTTTGTTGAGCCGATATTCGCTCAATGATGTAGCCGTAAAAGTGGTAGGTGTAGGAAGTGTTGGAACCGTTTGTGGCATTAGTTTACTCATGTCTGCTACTGGAGAACCTATCTTTTTGCAATTTAAAGAAGCGAGAAAAAGCGTTTTGGAGCCGTATGTAAAAACCCAGTCAAAATACCATCATCAGGGTGAAAGAATTGTTATGGGACAAAAACTCATGCAGTCTGCTTCAGACCTTTTTTTAGGATGGACAAACGATGATAAAAACCGGTTTTTTTATATCCGTCAGCTTCGCGATGCAAAAGTAAAACCAGTTCTTGAAATTATGAAACCCAAAAATATGGCAGATTATGCAAAAGCCTGCGGATGGGCGCTTTCAAGAGCACATGCACGATCAGGAGATCCGTCTATAATATCGGGTTACATAGGCGACACCAATAAATTTGCTGAAGCAGTTTCAGAATTCTCGGTTTTATATGCTGATCAAAATGAACAAGATTATCATAAAATGCTAGAAGCCATCAAACAAGGACGACTGCCTATCGCGACAGAAATCTAACAGCTTTTAATGGTAATAATATGCTGTAAAAGCCCTAATGGTGAATCTTCCAAAAGCTTGAAGAGAAAACTATTTAGCGTTTAGAAATAATAAAATTTGCGACAAAAACCTATAATCAGCCCCTATATAAAACTGACAGGAAAAGCAGGTTGTAGTACAAAACAAGTATGTTTTATTTTATAAAGTAAGAATTTTTTGCAATTTATTATGTTGATTAAATAAAATGATTATCTTTGAGTGTCTGCTAAAAGCCTGTTAATTAGTTATTTGTGTTAAATTAACACGTTTCTTCCCTTTTTCATTCATTCAAGATTTTTCAGAATTAATATTTCCGAGTTAAGTAATTAATCATTAATTTAAATTCTATAAGATGAATATTAAAAGAACAAGTCTTCGCATTATTCCAATGGTACTATTGGGATTAGTTTACAGCTGTTCCCCAACAGTAAAAGTAACTTCAGATTATGACCATTCTGCCAATTTCAGCGAATATAAAACTTTTGCTGTTTACGATTTAAGAGCACAGGAAGGTCAGGTAAATCAATTAAATGTAGATCGTGTTACCAAAGCGATTCGAAACGAAATGCTGGCAAAAGGTTTCACAGAATCTTCAAACCCTGATTTAAAAGTAAATGCTGTTTCGATTTTAAAAAACAGAACTTCAGTTAGCGCCAATACCGATTTTTATGGATATGGCGGTATGTACAGACCTTACGGATATTGGGGCGGAGGTGCCATGATGGGAAGTGCCAATACCACATTCAATACCTATAACTATCTTGACGGGTCATTGGTAATCGATGTTGTGTCTGCAAAAACACAAAAATTGGTTTGGCAGGGAATAGGAAATGCCGAAATAGACAGTAAACCCGATAATCCCGAAGAGTTCATAAACAGCTCGATCAAGAAAATATTAGCCGATTTTCCTCCCGGAACGGTGAAAAAATAGCCCCTAAATAATCTAAAAATAAATAAATGTGCCTGGTCTAATCAGCCATAAAAAAGGCACATTTATTTAAAATTGAAAGTCTCCCCTTTCGAAGATTCTTTTTAAGAAATACAACAAACAATTAACCTTAAAAATATGATCGATATATTACTTTCACTTTTCTTTTTTATAGCAACATTTGCAGGTTTGGCAACTTCGTTTAGAGTTCTCTTTTCCAGAAAAAACTATTCTAAAAGTTTCTATCTAGGCATGTTCTTACTAAGTCTCGCTTTGGTGAGTGTCTATAATTTTTATCTGTCGGCAAACATTTTTAAAGATTTTCCAGATTTACTGGTTATCACAAAATCTTTTATTTTTCTGGCAGCGCCGTGTTCCTTTTTGTATGTACGAAATGTTCTTTCTGAAAATGAGAAAATAGGCAGATATGACTGGCTTCATTTTATTCCATTTGTAATTTATTTTGGACTAACACTTTTGGTGTATGCAGGAAGATATGCAGAGTCTGAGGTTACAAATTATCTGGCAGCAAAAACAAACAATCCTTTTTCGATTTTAATGCTCACAATCTGGCTTATCTATGTATTTTTTCAAACCATGTTGATCTTAAACTATGATTTGAAAAAGTTCAGAGGCAATCAGCTTGAAAGAATTAAAGTAATAAACTGGATTAAAGTTTATAACCTGATGATTTTGTTCCTTTTTTCTACTCTTTTTGTGCATCACTTTTTGGTACGTCAAGTAAAGTTTGATGATCTTTCCTGTTACTTTTTAATCTCGACGGTTTTATTTTTTACAATGGGCTGGCTTTATTTTAAACCGCAGATTTTTTACAATCAGGAAGAAACTTTTGATTTTGTAAGCGATGCAACATTGGTTATAAAATCAAAAGAAACCAAAAATAATGTACCCATAATCAACGAATTGAATGTAGAGAAAAAAGAAGAGTATTTGCTGAAATTAGACTACGTTTTAAATGCAAAAAAACTATTTCTAAAGAAAGATTTCGTCATTCGCGATTTATCTGAAGAAACCGGAATATCTGTGCATCATCTTTCTAATTTAATAAACTCAGAATTTGGTCTTCACTTTCAAGACTACATCAATTTAAAAAGAATCGAATATTTTAAAGATAAAATCAACGATCCTGAATGGAAAGATTTATCACTCGAAGGAATGGCGTGGGGTTCTGGATTTAAATCACGTACAACCTGTTTCAGAGCATTTTTAAAGCACACCGGAAAATCACCATCAGAATACTTTAAAACCATCAGGTTAAATCCTGCTCAAACAAATGCCTATTATTTCAAATAGAGCAAAAACCAGTTTTATAAGTGATTACAAGTCTTAATTAATTTTAAAACATTTCAGTATGAAAACAAAATTTAATGCAGTAAGACGAATAACAAAAACAATAATTACGCTTTCAATATTACTTTTTTCGTGCTTCGGATACGCGCAATTAAAAGGCGGACACATATTAGGAGCAATGGGACTTCAGTCAGGAACCCAAGCGCCCGCCAATACTTTAAGTGTGTATGTACCGGGATATTTGTATGATGCCTGTACCTTACGCGATGCTAATGGAGACGAATCGATTGCCAATCCTGACATTACCATGTTTATAACAGGAGCTGGAGCAGCTTATGTAAGCGATTTTAAAATTTTAGGTGCCAATTACGGAGCCAGTATTTTAGTCGCTTTTGCTTCAAATACCATACAAGGAAATTCTCTTGATGCCAAAAATTCACTTGCTTTTACAGATATGTTTGTTCAACCCGTACAACTAGGCTGGCATAACAAAAGATCTGATTTTCTTTTTAGTTATCAATTGTATATTCCAACCGGACGATTCAAAGCAGGAGCTTCAGACAATGCCGGATTAGGAATGTTTATGAATGAATTTTCAGCAGGAACGACCTTGTATTTTAATGATAAAAAAACATTTCATTTCTCTGCTTTGGCCGCTTACGAAATCAATGGTAAAAAGAAAGATACCGACATAAAAACCGGAGATATTTTAAGTGTTGAAGGTGGTCTTGGAAAAACATTCTACATGATGAATGCCGAAAAAACGGCACCAAAAGGAATCCTTAATGCAGGTTTGATTTACTATCTGCAATACAAACTTACAAACGATAAAATACCAGTTGGAAATATAGTTTTAGAACCAGACAAAGACCGTATTGGCGGTATTGGTGCCGAAGCCAATTATTTTCATATTGGCTCTAAAACTTCGGCAGGATTACGTTGGATTTCAGAATTTGGCGCCCACAGCCGTTTTCAAGGAAATACATTCTTCCTCACTCTGGCACACGTATTTAGTCTGGCAAAAGAAAAAAAAGAATAATCAAAAGCTGAGGTTGATGTTTTTGGATGAATACATTTTAAACGGATTTATATGAAAAATAAACACTCAGATTTTCTTAAACAAAACAGAAAATATTTCCTGAAAATAGTTTTTGGATTTGCTTTTTGTCTTTTTTCATTTCAGGCAGCAACTGCTCAGAAACAGCATCCGCATATAAGTGTAAAAGATTCTCTTGATGGAGCTTTTGATTTAAGTGATTACATTATTTATGCACATGGATTTATTGTTGTTCCTACTGTAATTACAGAACCTGCTTTGGGCGGTATTGGCGGTGCCATAGTTCCTGTATTCTTAAAAAAACACGCTCCGGTTGTAGATGAAAACGGTAAAAAGCGTTTTATAAATCCTGATATTACAGGCGGAATAGGAATGTACACCGGAAACAAAAGCTGGATGGCAGGAGCATTTCGTTCGGGAACGCTTATTAAATCTAAGATTTTGTATCGTGTTATGGCGGGTTATGGAGATATGAATATTTCATTTTACGCTAATAATCTGCCTAATCAAAACGATCAGGAATTTAAACTCAATTTCAGGTCTACCATATTGTATACACAATGGCTCAAACAATTTAACAATCCAAAGTGGAGCGCAGGACCCCAATACCTTTTTTTAAACTCAAAAATAAACCTGCCAGACTTTAATCTTCCGCCGCCTTTTGTAGATCCAAAAGATATTAAAAGTACCATAAGCCAGCTGGGAGGAGCCATTCAGTTTGACGGACGCGACAATATATTTACACCAGACAAAGGAATTCGGCTTCAGTCTGACTTTTTTTGGTCAGATAAAATATTAGGAAGCGATTACAATGCCTGGCGACTGAATTTATCGGCAATAGGATATTATCCATTAACTAAAAAATTAATCGGCGGGCTTAGGGTAGAAGGAGAGCAGGCGTTTGGGAGTCCGCCTTTTTATCTTTTGCCGGGAATCAATTTAAGAGGAATTCCCGCAGCCAGATATCAGGGAAAAACAAGTATTGTTACCGAAGCCGAATTGCGATGGGATTTGTACCGAAGATGGAGCCTGATGGGATACGGAGGTCTTGCAAGTGCTTTTAACGATTGGGATCAGGCTTTTGCAAAACCTGTTGTGTACAGTTACGGAACCGGTTTCAGGTATTTATTAGCCCGAAAATTCAAACTCAGAATGGGTGTCGACGTCGCATGCGGTCCCGAAGATTGGGCTTATTATATTGTTTTTGGAAGCAATTGGTTGAGGTAGATTTCAATTAAAAATTGAGAATTAAAATTCCCGATAATAGAATGTCGGGAATTCACTGGTTTTGGGTTAATTCTAATTTTTGGCAGTAAATTAATTTTTCCAATACGGTTTAATAATTCTATTTTGTTTTCGGCTTAAAGCCAATAATAGAATAGTTCCTAAAGCACAGAATACGATAGCCTGAATTGATCCCTCTGGGCCAAATTCTCCTCCAGTAATAAATTCGGGACCTTGTATTTTGGCTTCTAATAAACTGTTTGTTTTTTCGTTTCCAGAAGTTATCGCGCCATAAATTCCTGATTGAGTGAAATTCCACGCAAAGTGTAAAGCAATAGGGAACCATAAATTACGGCTGTAAATAAAAGCGGCTCCAAGCATAAAACCAGCCATTGTTATGCAGATTCCTGAAATTAATGTTCCATGAGGATTGGCTAGATGCAGAATGCCAAACAGTACCGAAGAAATCGTAAGAGAAATATAACTTCCCAGTTTTTCTTCTACAATTCTAAATATAATACCGCGCACCAATATTTCTTCAATAATAGCTACAGTAAACATGATGGTAAACGGAATCAGAATAAACGAAACAGGATTAATGTTTACAATGCTGTAATTTCCGTTAAGGTACATCACTAAGATGGTGCAGGATTGTAAAATAAAACCAATCGAAATCCCAATTAAAAGATTTTTGGCAAGTCCTTTTGTCGCAAACTCTGTTATAGTTCTTTTATCGTATTTTTTGAAGAAAAGTATATAACTGAAAATACAGGAAAAGGAAACAAAAAGTCCTTTTAAAAGATTTCTGTAATCTCTATCGAGTGGTGTTAAAGCTAATAGTTTTGCGGCAATCTGCTGGCCGATAATAACCACTGCCATAAAAGTAAGCAGTGCAAGAAGAATTTTAACTACAGGGAAATTAAATATTTTTTGTTTTCGGGTAAGCGTTTCCATTTTTTGTTTTTGAATTAATGATGACACAAAAATATCCCGCATCGAAAACAAAAAATAGAATGAAATTTGCCTCTTTATAGCTTTTGAAACTGTTTAGGCAAAAATCCCGTTTGAGTTTTAAAAGTCCTGATAAAATGACTTTGATCTGCAAATCCACATTCAAGTGCAATTTCGGTTAAATTACTTTCCGTGGATTGTATCAGCGAAAGTGAACGGTTGATCTTAATACGGCGCATATATTCGCCCAAAGTACAGCCAAAATATTTAGGAAAATGTTTTGAGATCGTAATAGGGTTGAGGTTTAAAACCATAGCAAGATCCTGCAGATTTGGATTTTCGTTCCAGCAGTCGTTTAATAATTCATTTAAACTCTTTACCCAAAACGGACTTTTTTCAAATCGGTCCAAGTGATTATTTGCAGCCGATAACTGAGAAAATAACATCTTAATAGTATCTGCAGAAAAAACGTCGGCAGTCAGTGTTTCTTTGAAAATCTTTAAAATCAAAAACTTAGCAAAAGCTTCATTTTGAATTGATTTTTCGATAACAGCTTCAGAGATTTGAAGTTCTTTGAGCAGATTTTCTTCAATTTCGATGTTGATATTTCGAGAAGGAAAAAGTGTATTTTGGTTCAAATGAAGCTCGTCGCTATGATAAAACAATAATGATCCTGGACCAACTGTTTCATTAAAGTTTTTTCTTTTTTCTGTCGTGCCGCCTTTTAAGAAAAGTGTGATATGAGCATTATTATGAGAATGCCAGCCTTCGTAAACCTTATTTTGATACTCAGTTTCAACCACAGCAATTCCGTGCAGCGTATTAAAACTGTTTTTAGTATTTCCTAAGTATTTCTCTTTTTCGAGTTCGTACATTTGGTGGTGGATTGCATAGCATTTCAGGAACCAAAATACTATTTATTTAGAAACAAAAATCAAAAACTATTTTGATTAATGAAACATTTCCATTTTGCATATTTTGTAAGTTTTGCTTGCATAATAAAAACATTGTATAAAGATTAACGGTTAAATAATAGTTTATTTACCGAATATTTAATTGTTTTGTAACAAAAATATAATGCAGGCTACTAATAAGTAACTATTAAATCTTTTGATTATGTATAAAATTACAATGAAATCTGTTTTTGTGGCTTCCGCTTTTTTAGTTGGAGTAAGCAGCAGTTTCGCACAAGACATCTTGGTAAACTCATTAAAGTTAAACGCAAGTGATAAAAGTAAAGAGAACTTTAAATTCACCGAAGTAGTTAACTTAGGAACAACATCGGTAAAAAATCAAGGTTCTTCAGGAACTTGCTGGAGTTATTCTACAAACTCTTTCTTAGAATCTGAAATGATTCGTTTAGGAAAACAGCCTGTAGAATTGTCTCAGATTTTTTCTGCCAGAAACGTGTATGTAGAAAAAGGAATTAACTACGTTCGTATGCACGGAGCCGTTACTTTAGGCGATGGCGGCGCTTTGCACGATGTAATTAATATGTACAAAAAATACGGAGCCGTACCAAGAGAAGTTTATACAGGATTAAATTACGGAACTGATAAAAATAAATTCGGCGAAATGGCAGCACTTATCGAAGGTGTTTTGGCAGCTGTGGTTAAAAATCCAAACGGAGAATTAACTCCAAACTGGCAGAAAGCATATGCAGCTGTTATCGATTCGTATTTAGGAAAAGTGCCGGATAACTTCAATTACAAAGGAAAAAACTATACACCGCAATCTTTTGCAAAAGAAATTGTTGGAATTAACCCTGATGATTACATCGAAATGTCATCGTTTACAACTTCTCCGTACTACCAAAAAACAACTATGATGGTGCCGGATAACTGGTCATTTGACCAGGTTTACAACGTAAAAGTAAACGATATGACAGATGTTATCGACAACGCTTTGAAAAAAGGGTATACAGTAGCATGGGCAACAGACGTAAGTGAGAAAAGCTTTAGCTGGAAAAATGGTGTGGCGTATGTACCAACTAAGAAATTCGACGAAATGACGGCTGAAGAAAAAGCAGATATGTTTAACGGACCAAAAGCAGAACCGGAAATTACTCCAGAAATGCGTCAGGCTGCGTTTGACAACTACACAACAACAGACGATCACGGAATGCACATTATTGGTATTGCAAAAGACCAAACCGGAAAAGAATACTATATCGTTAAAAACTCTTGGGGAGAATCCAACGATTACAAAGGTTTCTTATTCGTAACCAAAAATTTCGTAAAATATAAAACAACTGCCTTAATGGTAAACAAAGGAGGAATTCCTTCTGAAATCGCTAAGAAATTAGGGGTTTAAGTTTAGATAGGCTTTTATAAAATAAGAAAGCGCCGTAATCTTTTGATTACGGCGCTTTTTTCTATTAATCTAATAGATATCATTTATACCATTCATTTTTTAGTTCCTCAAAATTCATAGCTTTCCATTCTTCTTTCCATAATTCCCAATATGGAATGTCATTTGATGATGGCTGTGGATTGCATCTATCAATTGTTATAATTGATGGCAGAATAATTGATTCTCCAACAAGCAATGCATCACCTTGTCTTAATGATGTCATCTTATCAACTAAAGAACCTAGAGAGTCAGGCAATAACTTTCTAACATATTTTTGATCAACGGGATTTGTTAATCGCATTGCTATGAAATTATTGCATTGTGAAAAGATGGTTTCTGAAATTTCTGAAGGTCTTTGGCTAGCAAGAAGTAATGTTATTCCATATTTTCTACCTTCTTTAGCTATACGTTCTATGGATTTTTTTGATGAACGATATTTTACTAAATCACTATTAGGGACATACTTGTGAGCTTCTTCATAAACTAGTAAAATAGGAACATCATTATTGATTTTTTCTCCTGGATCATTTAAACATCTTAGCCTTTTGTAAAAATAACCATATTCAAAAATTAATCTCGAAATTAGAGAAACCGTAATACTAAGTACTTCAAAAGGAACTCCGCTTAAATCTATAACAGTAATATTTGATTCATTTCCTGTTTTATAACCTAATAAACTTTCCAAAGTTTGCTCAAATGTTATTTGTTTTGCATTTGCTCCAAATAGGAATGTAAGTCGATCTTGATTTATTTTTTCTTGAAAGCGAACAAAAAATTTATCTAATGTCCCTTCAGCATAATCTCCTTTAGTTATGTTTTGATTTTTAGTTGGATGAAATTGAAATTCTTTTTCAAAATATTTTTTTATTTTTTCTTCTTCTGATAATTGAATTCCAGTATCAATAGTTGTACTACTATCGACACATTTATACGATGAATCATCGATAATCATAAATCGATTAGAAGCTTTAGAGTTTTTAGTCTCGTTTTTTAAATTATATAAAGCATTTTGAACTTCATTGATATCAAAGAAAAGAGGAGTATCATAATAAACTTTCGCTACATTAGAGTTGTGTTTTTTCTTATTTTCAGTTACTAATTTTCTAAAAACAGAAGATTGATTGTAATTGTCTCTCTCCCCCGTATCTAAAAGTATTTCTTCTAATTCTTCACTATTCAAAAGCCAATAAGGCAGAGTAAGATTAGAAATGTCAATAAAATTTGCATTCGGAAATGCTGAACGATATTCAGAATGAATATCGAAAATGATGATGTGTGAGTTATTTAAAGAAAAATTTCCTTTTTTTGTTATAACTGCTTTCTGGATAATTGAAGATAAAGTATGGGACTTACCAGAACCTGTTGATCCAACAATAGCAATATGTTTATTGAAAAATTTATTGCCATTAACAGGAACTTTTACGGAAGGATTTGAAGACAGTGATGAAAAACAAAAATTTTCTTCTATGGATATTGAATCTTCGTAAATTTTTTTAATTTCTTCGATTGTTGCAGGAACTACATTTTTTGGAGGTATTGCTAAAGAATCACCTCCTCTTTCAAACTTTCCGTCTCTTAGAACGCCTAAAGGAAAAGCTTCAATAAGATGATCCCTAATTGTTTTTAACTCGCTGTTCTCATCTTTAATCTCTCTAATTGAAATTTGAAAGTTTTCTATTATTGCAATTAAGCTGGCATTTTCGCTGTCTTCAATTTTTAAATAAGATCCTACTTTTAGTGTTTCGTCAATATTTCTAAATGCATCTAAATCTTTCACTACAATTTTTACTTTGTCAGGAAAAACAGCTACAACTTGTGCGTTTTGTTCTATAAAGTTTTGTTCCATATTAAATTATATTTTTTATTTTATTAATATTGTCAACTTGAATTTTAACTTCTTTTACAGAATCTTCGTTTAAGTCAAAAAAAACATCATCAGTGTAAAATTGATATATTTCGGAACGTCTACCGGTTAAAATTAGTGTAGATGATAAATGCTCTATTTTGTTTAAGAATTTAATCTTGATCTGATTTGATAATGATGGTTTTTTAAATATTGATTTTGCATTGAATTCGGCACCTTCAAAATCGAACCCGTCTGAAATAATTATATCATCAGCGATTAAATCTTTTTTTAATTCAATTAATTCTGAAGGATTAATACCTTCAAAATATACATAAGGACAAAAAGGCGTAGGCTGGTTTATTATTTTAGTGTAGTTTTTGATTAGTAACATTAAGAGGGCTTTTATTTCTGATCGAGAATACGAACTTGGTGTTATCTCAAATAAAAAAAAGCGTTCCTTAAATAAAATGTTTAAATTGCCAAAATGCTCTTTCCTTAAATTAAGGTAGTAAGCCTTTTCTCCTTTAAGTTGAACATACCATTCGTTAAATAGGACTTTTGATTGATTGACTCTTTTTAAAAAATCAATTTTTGTTATTTTTCGATTTGCTGCGTTTGAATTCTTTGAAAGGTCTTTAATTATTCTTAAGGAACTATTATAAAAATATAGTTCAGATGTTAGTTCACTGCATGAAAATATATTTTTGAATAATTGAATTATTTCATTGAATTGTTTTTCAAATTCCTTGGCATATATATCAATTTCAAGTAGTTGTATGAATTCATTAAGATCACTATCGCTTAAGCCTAATTCTTGATGGTGAAAATGCTTTACCTTATTATCAACACCATTTATTTTTTCTGTTCTGGAATAAGTAAGAAAATCATCTTTAAGATTCTCCAAACTTAAAGGAAGAACTAATTTTGAGTGCCCAGATTTATAATGCCCTCGTAATTTGTATTTAATTTCAGTTTGTGTACCATTTTTTACATTTTTGAAATGATTTAGCATTAATCTAATTGGTTCAGCAATTACAGAATGATTATATTCTGTTTTTTCATAATATTTACATTGAACAGCAGTTGTTTCTGTTGCTGTTGAAATATCTATATCTTCAATACCTTCAATGGTAACGGAGTCACTATCGTCTTTTAAATTCAATATAGAAATGATTGAATAATCGAATTGGTAAAAATACCCTCTAATTGTATCTATAGCTGCTCTATCTGCCATTTTAATTTGAAGTTAAAGGTTTTTCTGTTATAATTAAAGTAAAGATAACGGGTTGATTTTTAATTATTTTACGGTTTTCCGTAAATAATCAAATAAAAAAACAATGAATGTTTTTGTTTAAAAAGAGAAATACCAATATAATTCTAAAATAAAAAAGAGGCTCTTGTTTAAAGAGCCTCTTTTTATTATAAAAAAATATATTTTCAAAAAAGTAAATCCTACTTCTCCTTCATCAACTTCTCTAAATATTCAACCTTATCTTTTTCAGCTTGAACCAAACGTTCATAAAGTTCTACAACTTTATCAAGAGGGTTGAAAGTTGGCTGAACATTTATTCCATTAATAGTTGAATTATCGTGACTGGTAAAAGTGTTATTGATAATATTCAAAACCGCTTCTTCAGAGAAATTTTTAATACCTTCAGCAGAAACGCCTAAAACTTCGGCAATTGCTTTCAGTTTTTCTTCGTCGACAGTTTCGCTGTTTTCAATAATAGAAATAGACTGCTGGCTCATGCCTAAAGCATACGCCAAAGCTTCTTGTTTCATGTCACGAAGTTCACGAATGCGGCTTATTTTTCGTCCTATATGGTTTGGTTTTGTTAGTGTGCTCATAATTCAAAGATATTTAAAATTCCTGAAAAACTATTCGGTGTTGTAAAATACAAAGTCTTTGTGGTGCAATACAAAATTTAAAGCAGTAATTGAATTTACATCAAGACAAAAATACAACTTTTCGCACAGTTAAAACTGAAAACTAAAATTATAAAAAGGGTGGGTTTTGCTTAAAAAAGCAGAAATGTACACTTCGTCGTTTTTCTGCGCACTTCGTAGTTAAAATGAGGATAAACTTTAGAAAGTGAGTACCTTTAAGTAATAATTTAATCGAATCATTAAATTATCATGAAAAGATTTGCTGCATATTCGATAGTTGCCATGAGTGCTTTTTCATTGAGCAGTTTCGCCCAGCAGACGAGTTATGCCGTCGCAAATACAAAAACTACAAAAGCGGCCGCAAAACCAGACAAACCGAAAGAAGATATGGTTATAGTGGGTTATTGTGTCGAAGAGGTAATTAACATGCCTTTTGGCAGCCGAACTACAACTTATGAAGTTCCCAAAGAAGATATGGTAAACACTTACGATCTCGGGCCTCATAACACGCGAAAAGTCACTCCCATATACGGAAGACCAAAAGTAAAAGAAACAAGTGCTGTTTTGCCATCAAAAAACATCGCCGGAACCAATAATCAAACCGTTCAGCCTATAAAAGTAGAAGTAACAGCTCCGGCATATTCGGGAAAAATGATCAGCGTAGATATAGTCGATACTTATGCCAATGTATTAGATAAAGGTTACAAATCAGTAGAAATGCTTAAAAGAGTTGCAGACAAATTTTATTTTGCAAACGATTTTGAGAACGCGGTCAAACAATATACGGAGCTGTTAAACCTGGATTCGAATGTTGAAGCGGTCTATTATTTTAGATGCGCCCAGTCTTTAAAAGCCATAAAACAAAATGATAAAGCCGATGAAATGATGAAGCTGTTTGAAGAGAAAAATAAATAATGTAATTTTTGTTAGAGTTTGTTTTTAACCGCAAAGAACGATAAGCCGAAAATCAAGCTTTGCGACCTTTGCGGTTAATTCATTTTAAGAAATTATTTCGAATACCATTATAAGCCAAATAATTTGTGGTACAAGTTTTGTACTTATCTCTACGGTATGATTTTGTCGTTTCGACAGATAAGAAAAAAATCACACTCGCTGATCGATGGAGGTTGGAGATAAACTTGGTGGAGTTTCTTGTGTGATGTATTTCGATTGTTCGCAGTTGCCCGAATTTCTAGTCGAAATGCCAAGATTGGTTAGATTACATGTATAAGCAAAAAAGACGATCAATTTCGATCGTCTTTTTTTTGCTTCTCTTTTTTGCTTTGAACCAATCCCGAAAGCTTCGGGGCTCTAATTCACAATTATGAATAAAAAAATACCACTTACATTTGCAAGTGGTATTTTTTAAGCTCCCCCTCTTGGGCTCGAACCAAGGACCCTCTGATTAACAGTCAGATGCTCTAACCAACTGAGCTAAGGAGGAATCACCTTAAAGGTAAATATGTTTGCTAAAAAAAGTTGCTCCCCCTCTTGGGCTCGAACCAAGGACCCTCTGATTAACAGTCAGATGCTCTAACCAACTGAGCTAAGGAGGAAGTTGTTGCTCTTTTTAGCGAGTGCAAATATAGGTCTTTTTTTAGTTTCTCAAAAATATTTTCACTCTTTTTATTAATTTTTTTTTCTACTTGACAATTGCCTTATAAATGTCATTTCCGTTTGCGAATAAAAGCAGTGCTATAAGTAGAACAAAGCCAACCATTTGGGCGTTTTCAAGGAATTTATCGCTAGGTTTTTTACCGCTGATCATTTCGTATAATAAAAACATCACATGTCCGCCATCAAGTGCCGGAATTGGCAATAAATTCATTACTCCAAGCATAATTGACAATAAAGCCGTGATTGACCAAAATGTTTCCCAGCTCCAAGTATTAGGGAAAATATTGTAAATTGCAGCAAAACCACCTACTTGTTTGTATGCTTTTGTTTCAGGATTAAAGATCATTTTCAATTGTTTTCCATAATTTACTAATTTGTCTTTACCTTTTTGTAGTCCAACCGGAATAGATTCTGCAAAACTATATTCTTTGGTACTAACTTTATAGTATCCTAATTTTTCTAAAGTTACTAAATCTAAATCTCCAGGCATTACATCTAACTTACCTTTTGCCGAAACTTTAAGTGTAAGAGGTGTTTCTTTTAAATCACGTAAAACAATAGCATTAATCGTTTTATTTTTATTCTTCTCTAAAATAGCTCTTGCCTGATCGAAATATTTTACCTGCTCTCCATTAATAGAAACAAATATGTCTTTTGGTTTTAAATTCTTATTAGGAGATTCTTCGGCAATTCCTGCCACGACAAAAGGAACTCTAGCATGAATAAGTGAACTTTTTTCGTATTTTGACAATTGGTCAATAACATCCGTAGGAATTTTAATTGATAACTGTTTTCCGTCTCTTTCAACTAAAATGTCTTTAGACATAATAATATTCATTGGAACATCATTGTCAAAATTTTCAATTTTTTGCCCGTCAATAGAAATTATTTTATCTCCAGTTTTAAATCCAGCTTTAAGCATTACGGGATTTTCAACCCAAATACCATCTTTCATATCAGAATTCGCAATATAAGTATCGCCATAAGCAAATGCCATTCCTATATAAATAATAAACGCCAGAATAAAGTTTACGGTAACACCGCCAAGCATAATAATTAAACGCTGCCAAGCTGGTTTAGAGCGGAATTCCCAAGGTTGAGGCGGTAAAGCCATTTGTTCCTTGTCCATACTTTCGTCAATCATACCCGAGATTTTTACATAACCTCCAAGCGGCAGCCATCCGATTCCGTATTCTGTTTCACCAATTTTCTTTTTTAGTAGAGAATATTTAACATCAAAAAACAAGTAAAATTTTTCGACTCTAGTTTTAAACAATTTAGCAGGGATAAAGTGCCCTAATTCATGAAGAATAATAAGTAAAGATAAACTCAATAGAAATTGAGAGAGTTTGATAACTATATCCATTTTATATTTTTAGTTCGTATTTAACGCACAAAAGTAACGTTTCTTATTTAATTTAACACTGCAAGATACTACTTAAGGTTTTAAATGTTTGTTAATTAATAAACATTTCGATTTCTCCTTTTATCAAGATAGAGTAACTTTACTTTTTTAAAAGGTTATCGTTTTCAATTGGTAACCCAAATCTATTAAAAGTTACAAATATGGCTTCAAAATTATTTTCTCCCATAACTTTAAAAAATATTACCCTTAAAAACAGAATCGTTATTTCGCCCATGTGCCAATATTCTGCCGAGGACGGATTCGCAAACGACTGGCATTTGGTTCATTTAGGAAGTCGTGCCACAGGAGGCGCCGGACTTATTATTCAGGAAGCAACTGCGGTTTCTCCCGAAGCCAGAATTTCTCCTTCTGATTTAGGAATCTGGAAAGATGAACATATCGAAAAACTGAAACAAATCAATGCTTTTATCGTTTCTCAAAATTCTGTTCCAGGAATCCAGCTGGCTCATGCAGGACGAAAAGCTTCTGTTTCGGCTCCGTGGCTTGGCAATAAAAAATTAGATTTCGCTCAAGGCGGATGGCAGACCGTTGCGCCAAGTGCAATTCCGTATCATGATAACGAACCTTTTCTTCCAGAAGCTTTAGACAAAAACGGAATTCAAAAGGTAATTTCGGATTTTAAAACAGCTGCAAAAAGAGTGGTAGAGGCGGGATATCAAGTTTTGGAAATCCACTCGGCACACGGATATTTATTGCATCAATTTTTATCTCCGCTAACCAATGTTAGAACCGATGAATATGGAGGAAGTTTTGAAAACCGAATTCGTTTTACACTCGAAATAGTAGAAGCAGTTCAAACAGAATGGCCTTCAAACCTGCCTTTGTGGGTTAGAATTTCAGCAACCGACTGGGCTGAAAACGGATGGAATTCTGAAGAATCTGTACAACTTTCGAAAATATTAAAAGAAAAAGGAGTAGATGTAATCGATGTTTCATCAGGCGGATTGGTTTCGCATCAAAAAATTACGCTTGGTCCAGGGTATCAAGTTCCTTTTGCAGAAAAAGTAAAAACCGAAGCCGATATTTTAACAGGTGCTGTAGGTTTAATTACCGAAGCCAAACAAGCTGAAGAAATCTTAAATAAAGGTCAAGCCGATTTGATTTTGTTTGCCAGAGAATCGCTTAGAAATCCAAACCTGCCTTTGGATTTTGCCAAAGAATTAAACGAGGATATTCAATGGCCAAAACAATACGAAAGAGCTAAACTTTAATATTTTTTTTCCGCTACGAATTCACGAATTTGTTTTTTTTAATTCGTGACTAATAAACTAAAAAGCAATGCAAAAAATAAAAACCGCACTATTGTCATACGGAATGTCGGGAAAAGTTTTTCACGCTCCGTTTTTAGATATTCACCCCGGATTTGAATTATTAGGATCTTGGGAAAGAAGTAAAAAACTTATTCAGGAAGATTATCCAGAAGTAAAAAGCTATCCTTCACTGGAAGATTTATTGGCAGATGATGTTGATTTGGTAATAGTAAATACTCCAGTCGCCACACATTACGAATACGCTAAAAAAGTACTTTTGTCAGGAAAACATGCTGTTGTTGAAAAAGCCTTTACCACAACAGTAGCCGAAGCCCAAGAATTGAATAAAATAGCAAAAGAAAAAGGTGTAAAACTAGCCGTATTTCAAAACAGAAGATGGGACAGCGATTTTAAAACTGTTCAGAAAGTAATCGAGGATGGCGTATTAGGAGATTTAGTCGAAGCCGAATTTCATTTTGACAGATACAATCCAATATTGAGTCCGAAAGCTCATAAAGAAACTGCCAATGATGGTGCAGGAATTCTAAAAGATTTAGGTCCGCATTTAATAGATCAAGCCGTTTGTTTATTTGGTTCACCAAAATCAGTTTTTGGTGATATCAGAATCACTAGAGAAAACTCATTAGTGGATGACTGGATCGACCTTCAGTTGATTTATGAAAATTTCAGAGTCCGTTTAAAAGCAGGTTTTTTTGTGAGAGAAGCCAATCCCGCTTTTACAGTTCATGGTAAAAAAGGATCATTTCTTAAACCAAGAGGTGACGTACAGGAAGACAAATTGAAAGAAGGAGAAAAACCAAATTTAGAATCTTGGGGAACCGAATCTGAAGATTTACAAGGATTGCTTCATACTGAAATTGATGGAAAAACAATCCGAGAAAAAATCCCAACGCTGCAAGGAAATTATTTCTCATTTTTTGATGGAGTTTTCAATTCTATTACGAACGATGTTGCAGAACCAGTTACTGCCGAAGATGGCGTGAAAGTAATGCAGGTTATCGAAGCTGCCATTGCCAGTAACACACAACGAAAAGTAATCGATTTATAAAAGAAAATTAAATTCAGAATGATCAAAAAGACGCACAATTGTGTGTCTTTTTTTGTTTTATAAAGAAACTTAAAATCATTTTCCAGCAATAGTTTTGTCCGTAAAATCAGTACTGAAAACCAGCTTTTTTATAAACAATAACGTTGTAAATAAATCAACAATTCGTACTTTTAAGTATATAAGCTGCTTTTTTGTAATTTTATAACATAATCTCATAAATACTCCGATTTTGATAAACTTCAATCCATTACAACTTTTTCAGACAAAAGGGAAAATCAAGAAAGTTTTTAGAGAAGCAAAAGCCTCTTATTTAAACCGAATTCGTTTTGCAGTTGGAATGTTTTATTTTGGAATGGGTTTAAGTTTTGCCACTTGGGCAAGTAGAATTCCAGACATTAAAACAGCACTTCATTTAACCGAGGGCGATCTGGGTTCTATTCTTTTTGCACTTCCAATGGGACAATTGCTGATTATGCCTTTTTCGGGAAAAATGGTAACCAAATTCGGAAGCCACCGCATTTTGATTTTTTCATTAATCATGTACGTTTTGTGCTTGGCTAATTTAGGTCTTGCAGGAACAGGATTAGAATTATCTCTGGGTTTATTTCTGTTTGGATTATTTGGAAACTTAGCCAATATAGCCGTAAATACACAAGGTGTTTATACCGAAGTATTATTTAAAAAAACCATTATGTCTTCGTTTCACGGAATGTGGAGTTTTGCTGGTTTTACAGGCGCTTTAGTGGGTTTAGGAATGCTGGCTTTACATTTATCGCCTTTACATCATTTTCTAATTGTGGGGGGAATCGTAATACTAATGGTGGTTTTTAATTTTAAATTCCTGATTAGAGCCAAAGAAAAAATTAAAAATAAGACCAACGAAAAGAAAAAACTATTTACAAAACCAGATAGCGCACTGCTTTGGCTTGGAGTCATAGGCTTTTGTAGTATGGCCAGCGAAGGTGTAATGTTTGACTGGAGTGGTGTGTATTTTAAAGATATTGTACAAGCTCCGGGACCGCTAGTTGTTTTAGGATATACTTCTTTTATGATTATGATGGCAAGCGGAAGATTTCTGGGAGACGGATTAATCAATAAATTTGGACGTGAGCGCGTAATGCAAATCAGTGGGATTATGATTTCTGCTGGACTTTTTACAGCCGTTTTTCTTCCATATATTATCCCTTGTACCATTGCTTTTATGGCTGTAGGATTGGGAGTTGCTACAATTGTTCCTACCGTTTATAGTATGGCTGGGAAAAACCCAACGGTTCCGCCGGGAGAAGCTTTAACGATTGTTTCAAGTGTCAGCTTTCTTGGATTTTTAATGGGACCTCCCGTAATTGGACACATTGCTCAGAACTTTGGTTTACAATTTTCTTTCGCCTTTATCGGAATCTTTGGTGTTTTGATCGCTTTTATGGTTTCTAAAATTAGAACAAACGATTGATTTAATCTTTTGATAATCAAAAACAATCACAACATTTTACTTTAAAATCTTATATTAATCCGAAATAAAATTGTAAGAATTTATTTCGGATTAAATATTTTTTATATATTTGAAACTTGCGTTGCTTGTATTAATGAGCAGACAAAATGCTTTTTCCAGAAGCCAATTTTTTCTTTTGAATATAGGAGTAATATCCAAAACTTATTTTCAAAACAAATTGGAATTCTTAATGGGAAAAAAATACCTAATCTTTTTTATTTTATCGTCTTTTAGTTTTGCTTTCGCACAGCGGCAAACCACTTTTACAGGAATTGTAATGGATTCTAAAACACAAAATCCGCTTGAAAATGTGGTGGTAAGTGTCCAGAATTCTTCTATTATGGTTCTGACTTCAAAAAAAGGAAAATTTGAACTTCATTCTTCAATAGAAGGAGAACAACTGCTAGTAATCCGAAATCAAGGATACAAAGACTTACTTTTAAAAATACAATCCAATTTTGGGAAAACTGTAAATCTTGGAGTACTCCAAATTGAAGATACTTTTTCAGATGAGATTCCAGCGGCTTTAATCACTTTGTTGGATAGTGATTTCTCGGACGATAACAGTTCTTCCGAAATGACATCAGGATTATTGCAATCTTCCAAAGACGCTTTTATGCAGTCGGCGGCATTTAATTGGGGACAAGCCCGATTTAGAGTTCGCGGTTTAGACAGCGAAAACGGAACCATGATGCTTAATGGCATGATGATGAACAAAATCTACGACGGAAGACCACAATGGAACAATTGGGGTGGTTTAAATAATGTGCTTCGAAATCAAGAATTTTCAGTTGGAACTGCAGTTTCAAATTATACTTTTGGCGGTGTTTTAGGAACTCAGCAAATTGATACTCGTGCTTCCTTATATCGAAAAGGAACTCAGCTCACCTTTTCAGGAAGCAACACAACGTATCTCTGGCGCGCTATTGGAACTTACGCTTCTGGAATGACTTCTTCGGGTTGGGCTTATGCAGTTTCGGCAGGAAAAAGATGGGCAGATGAAGGGTATTTTGAAGGTACAAATTTTAATGCTGATTCTTTTTTTATTAGTGTTGAGAAGAAACTCAATAATAGAAATTCACTCAATTTTACTGGTTTTTACACGCCAAATTCCAGAGGGAAAAATTCACCAAACACCAGTGAAGTAATTGGCTTGACGAGCGAAAAATACAATTCATATTGGGGATTTCAAGATGGTAAAAAACGAAATGCAAGAGTTAAAAATATTGAAGAACCTCTGCTGATGCTTAATCATTATTTTAAAATTGATGATAAATCAACGCTGAATTCAGGTGTGATGTATCAGTTTGGAAAAGTAGGCAACAGCAATATCGATTATCAAAATGCCGATAGTCCTGATCCGGTATATTATCGTAAAATGCCCAGTTATTTTAGTTCGCTTTATGCAAAAGATCACGGAGAGTTTTCAGGAGATTTTACACCCGATTACGAAAATGCAGAGAAAAGCAGAACAACATTTTTAGCTAATTCTCAAATCGATTGGAACGCAATGTATCGGGCTAATGAAAAACCAAATCAAAATGGTTATGAACCGGCACAGAGTCATTATATTTTATACGAAGACAGAACAGATGATAAAACTTTTGCGTTGAATTCAACTTTTAACACCCGAATAAATTCTAACCTTTCTTTTGAAGCTGGATTTCTCTATCGAAATTTGAAATCACATAATTTCCAATACCTTTTAGATCTTTTAGGAGGAAAATATTTCCTGGATATTGATCCATTTTACAAAGGCGATTTATCACAATCGGATTTGAAAAACCCAAATCGAGAAGTGAAAGAAGGCGATATTTACGGCTACAATTATAATTTTTTAGCGAATACTTTAGATGCCTTCACGCAGTTTAAATTCACGTATAATAAAACCGAGTTTTATCTGGCACAATCTTATTCCGTATCTGATTATCAAAGGGAAGGATTGTATCAAAACGGACTTTATCCTGAAAATTCTTTGGGAAAAAGTGAAAAAGTAAATTTTGAAAATTTCGGTTTCAAAGGCGGATTCACTTATAAAATCTCGGGCAGAGAATGGTTATTTTTTAACGGAGCGCATCTTACAAGAGCACCGTCTCTTCGAAATACATTTTCAAATTCCCGCTTAAATAATTCTATTGTCGATGGCATTGAAAGTGAAAAGGTAACCAGTGCCGAAGCGAATTATGTATATCGATCGCCTAAGCTGAAACTACGTCTTACGGCGTATTATTCGATGATAAAAAACACTTCGAAAACTTCCTTCTTTTATGCCGAAGGAATTTTTGAAAGAGGTGCAGGTTATGATCCCACAGATGCTTTTGTCACGCAGACATTAACGCATTTAGACAAAAAGAATACAGGAGCCGAATTGAGTTTTGAATACCAGATTTCGCCCACATTAAAAACTACTGTATCGGCTGCTTATGGCAATTACATTTACAACAGTAATCCTGATGTTGTAATTACAAATGACGGAAATAGAGCAAAAGACGGAGCTCAGACTACTTTTGATTTTGGCCGATCTTATCTTAAAAATTACAAACAAGCCGGAACTCCGCAGCAAGCATATTCAGTTGGATTAGAATATCGTGATCCAAAATTTTGGTGGATAGGTACCAATTTAAATTATTTAGCAGATAATTATATTGATGTTTCGCCAATTTCAAGAACATCTCAGTTTTATATTAATCCTGCAAATGGATTTCCTTTCCCCGAAGCAACTTCAGAACGCGGAAATGAATTATTAAAACAAGAAAAATTCAATCCAGTAACGTTGCTGAATATAAACGGCGGAAAATCTTGGCGAGTTTATAAAAAGTATGTCGGACTTTTTGCCAGCGTAAACAATGTCTTGAACTTAATGTATAAAACAGGTGGCTTTGAGCAGGCAAGAAATGCCAATTTTAGAGCTTTAAATCAGGATATTTCAAGCGGAACACCAGCATTCGGACCTAAATATTACTACGGTTATGGACGCACTTATTTCTTAAATCTTACTATCGGTTTATAAACCAAAAATACATTTCTTATGAAAAAACGAATATTACTTTCTGCCTTATCCTTTTCTTTTTTTAGCTGCAGTCACGAGGTTGATGCTCCAAAATTAGCTTGTACACAACCAGATTTTAAAGTAACCAAAACTGTTGAAAAAGTATACGAACTTTCAGGAACAACTGCCAAACAATATTTATACGATGATGTAATTGAAGCGTATGTCGTTTCGAGTGATGAAGAAGGCAATTTTTTTAAGACCATTTCACTGCAAACAAAAGCCTCTGAAAGAATTCCCGCAATAGGATTTGCTGTTCCTGTAGATGCTTCAAATACTTATATTGAGTATAGAGTTGGAAATAAAGTCTATGTAAAACTCAAAAACCAATTTACAGATTTGTATTACGGCGGATTACGAATTGGAAGTTTGTATGTAAGCAATTCAGGAGATCCTACTATTGGACGTGTTTCTCAAAATGAAGTAAAAAGCGTTTTAAATGCGTCGTGTACAAACGCTGATGAGAGTCAATTGGTTGAATCACTGTCGATAGAAAAAGCCCTTAACGATAGTAAATTAAATACACTTATAGAACTTAACGATGTACAGTTCACCGAATCAGCAATTGGACGTCATTATTTTGAAGAATCCAATAACGTAGGAGGCTCAACAAACTGGAATCTGCGTGATAAAACCGGAAACCAAATTATTTTTAGAACCAGTAGTTATGCCAAATTTGCGGATCATTTTGTTCCAGAAGGAAGCGGTAAAGTGCGAGGAGTTTTAACCAAATTTGGAACCGATTATCAATTAATGGTTCGTTCAGAAAGTGATGTTGTATTGAATGGAAAACGTAATGTTCCGCTCTTTGCCGAAGACTTTCAATCGGTTAAAAACAATGTCAACTTTGCGCTGCCGGGCTGGAGTAATATTGTAGAAAAAGCAACTAAATTATGGAAAAGTATGCTCTATGCTGGAAATGGTTATGCAGAGTTCAATACCACAAGTACTACTGCAGCCGAAAATATAGCATGGCTTGTTTCTCCAAAAATTGATTTAACAGAATATAAAAATACGGTTCTGTCCTTTAGAAGTGCACAGCATGATTTGAAAGTCGATTCGCCTTTGAATGCATTAGAAGTGTATGTTTCAACTAACTTTGATGGCTCTAATATATCGAAAGCGAAATGGACAAAATTAGAAGCAAAAGTAGCTTCACTTTCGACTCCAACCCGCGAATTTATAAGCTCGGGCGGAATTGATTTATCTGCTTATTCAGGCAAGATAAATATTGCTTTTAAATACATCGGATCAGGAAAAGATAAAACTCTTAACGGAGCTTTTATGGTTGATGACGTAAAGATTTTTGGGGAGAAATAGAAGTTGTTTCATAATAATGAAATTAATTGGTTGATTTTTAGTTTTTTATTGAAAAATAAGTAGTTTTTGAATTTTGAATTCCCTAAATATGAGAGAATTTTGTACTTTGGTCATCCCAAATAAATACAAAAACAAATATGAGAACCTACTTTATTGCCATCCTAATGATGGTATTTCCTTTCTTGATGCACAGTCAGGACAATGTTAGATTAAAGCAGATCAATATTGTAAAAACAAACTATCAGAATTCTAAAGACGGAGAAATCGTTAACAAAACGATGGTTTTTAAAGATGGTAAACTTCAAACCGTAACCACTTCAGATGTTATACAGCATTTCTTTTACAACAAAAATGGTTTACTAGACATGACTGTAAAAGACAAAGTGGGAAGTGACTGGAAAGAAGTGGTAAATTATACTTATGACGCTGATAACAACATTACAAAATTTGTAAAAAAATATCAGGAAGGGCCTAATTACATTACCAAAGTTGTAACATTTGTATATGAAGGAGCAAGGGTTAAAGTAACTACAAAAAAGAGTACCAATCATCAAAATTTGGTTGATGATATTGAATATATTGTTGAAAACGGAACAATTGTAAGACGTACTTCACGCGATAAAAACAAACAGATTATTGGTAAAATTGAATATGTGTATGTAAACGATAACGTATCGAAACACAAAGGTTTAGTTGGAGATAAAATCTCTAAATCATTTACCTATGATGATAAAAAATCAGTAGATCAATTAATTGTTCAAGGACTTTTTGGAGATAATTACAAAATTATTGTGCCTATGATTTCGTATCATGAAGATGAGTTTGCTTTCGAATCGATTTCATATAACAATGAAATGAATTTCAGTCCGTCGTCTACCGCTTTGGTTGCCGTTAGTAGAAAATACAAATACAACAAACTGAACTTCCCGATTTCATGTTCACAGATTGAAGAGAACGGAATTGTAAAAACAGAAAAAACATTCATTTACGAATAAATAATTTTTAAAAGAATATTCTAAACCATTTATAATTTAGGTTTTAATACCTGATTTATAAATGGTTTATTTTTTTAATTCGAATTTAAAATTGAAATTCTATAATTGTTAGTACTGCACAAATGATTAAATTTGCAGCTTATTTTAAGATATGCTAGAGAAAGAAATAATAAATTTTGAGAGAACAGTAGTAGTAGGTATTGTGACTCAAAATCAAAGTGAGGAAAAACTTAACGAATATTTAGACGAATTGGAGTTTTTAACTTTTACCGCTGGAGGTGAAGTTATTAAACGCTTTTCGCAAAAAATGGAACGCCCAAATCCGAAAACTTTTGTAGGTACGGGAAAAATAGATGAAATCAATCTTTTTGTAAAAGAAAATAAAATATCGACTGTAATTTTTGATGATGAATTATCGCCTTCACAGCAAAAAAACATTTCAAGAATTATAGATTGTAAAATCCTTGACAGAACCAATTTGATCTTGGATATTTTTGCTCAAAGAGCGGAAACTTCGTATGCAAGAACTCAGGTAGAATTGGCACAATGTATTTATTTACTGCCAAGACTTTCCGGATTATGGACACACCTTGAGCGTCAAAAAGGAGGTATTGGTATGCGTGGTCCGGGTGAAACCGAGATTGAAACAGACAGACGTATCGTACGCGATAGAATTTCGTTATTGAAAGAGAAAATCAAAACGATTGATAAACAAATGAGTATTCAGCGTAGCAACCGCGGAGCGATGGTTCGTGTTGCTTTAGTTGGGTATACTAACGTTGGGAAATCGACTTTGATGAATGCGATTGGTAAAAGTGAAGTTTTTGTTGAAAATAAACTATTTGCAACTTTAGATACAACCGTTAGAAAAGTGGTAATTAAAAACCTGCCATTTTTGCTTTCGGATACAGTTGGATTTATCCGAAAATTGCCAACACAGTTAGTTGATTCTTTTAAAAGTACATTGGATGAGGTTCGTGAAGCTGATTTGCTTTTACATATTGTAGATATTTCGCATCCTGATTTTGAAGATCACATCGAATCTGTAAATCAGATTTTGCAGGAAATTAAAAGCAACGATAAACCGACGATTATGGTTTTTAATAAAATTGATGCTTACAAACACCTAACAATCGATGAAGATGACTTAATCACCGAAAGAACAAGAAAACATTACACACTTGATGAGTGGAAACAAACTTGGATGAGTAATGTTGGTGAGGATAAAGCATTATTTATTTCGGCTGTTAAAAAAGAAAATTTTGAAGAATTTAGAGAAACCGTTTATGAAGCGGTACGACAGATTCATATCACCAGATTTCCGTACAACAACTTTTTATATCCTGATTATAAGGATGCAGTTGATAAAGAAGAAGAATAAAACAGAAACGGCTTTTGATCATTCAAAAGCCGTTTTTTTATTCTGCTGCATTCCAAGCTTTATTTTATATCTTTGTTATAATGAGTAAGAATTTATATATAATTGCAGGATGTAATGGTGCTGGAAAAACAACTGCTTCATTCACGATACTTCCTAAAATTCTAGATTGCAAAGAGTTTGTAAACGCAGATGAGATTGCTAAAGGTTTATCTCCTTTTCAACCAGAAAAAGTCGCTTTTGAAGCAGGTAGAATTATGCTTCATAGAATAGATGAACTTTTGTCTAATAATGAAGTTTTTGCTTTTGAAACGACTCTTGCCACAAAAAGTTATAAATCTAAAGTTAAAACAGCACAACAGAAGAAATATAAAGTTGTACTTTTGTTTTTTTGGCTTCAAGATGTTGACTTAGCTGTAGAGAGAGTAAAAACTAGAGTTAAAGAAGGAGGTCATAATATAGAGGTAGATGTTATTAAACGACGATATATAAATGGTATAAAGAACTTATTTAATATATATTTACCAATAGTTGATGAAGCTATGATTTTTGATAATTCATTTGGTAAACCAGAACTATTTGCACAAAAATTGTTTGATACTGATATTGATATGATCAATGAATTGAAGTACAATAGATTTAAAAAAATTTATGATGAAAACATATAAGAGGTCAGAGACACAGACTAAGATTTTAGATGCAATGGATTTGGTTTATGAAAAATTAATTGAATTCAAAAAGAAATCAAATAGCGAATTGGTTATTATGAAAGATGATAAGATTGTCCGAATAAAAGCAAAATCATTATAAAAAAGAAAGTCCTCTAATTTTAGAGGACTTTCTTTTTTATAAAAAGTGAATAGTATAGATTTATTAAAATCCAAAATTAATTCCCAAACCAAATACTTCTCTGGTTTGAAGTCCTTTAAAAGCATTATCATCATAAATAGCTTGAAACGCTAAATTAGCCGACAAGAATTTATTTACTTTCATAATAATGTTCAACGAGTAATTGATATCTACGTTTTGAGGATCTTCTAAATAATTAGAATAAAGATTCAATGTGTTTTCTGCTGTTACATTGGTCATAATAGCCAATTTGTAATAAACTGAGGCATAAAAACCTAGTTCGTAACGCATGGTTTTGCCTTCGTCAACTCCAAAATAATCACCATCTACATAAGGCAGGCCAGTAAATCTATCAATTCCACTTGTATAAGCATTGTCTACAAAAGTAAATTTGGAGGTTAGTGGAGCAAAATTTATTTTTAAATTCTCATCCTTAGACCAATAGATACCAGGCCCCGTAGTAAGATATCCAGGGGACATAAATTTAGTCTGCTCAGTTCTGATTTCTTTTCCGTTGGCATCTTGTCCATAAATATAACCTGTAGTAAACTGAGTTCTAAAATTTATGAAATAAGAGTAATACCATTCACCAAAAGCTTTTTTACCAAGAATGGAATTAAACTCTAAACGATCATCGGTTTTCTTTCCAAAATCCGTGTTTTTAGTTTGTAAAAGACCGTATGAAGCCAGTATTTTATTATCCCAGGTTAGATCGTCTTTTTTATAATTAAAGTCGTAATTTATTCCTAAAGTTCCAGAGAAACTGTCTTCACCACCAGCAATCCAGTTGTTGAAGCTTGATTGGTTTAATAAAAGCGATACAGTTCCTTTTGCTTTCCAACCTTCTTCTTCAATCGTATCGTTGATTTTTTTTACTGCTTTTTCTGTGTTTTGTACTAATTCTTTTTCTGAATTTTGTGCCTGAACAAAAGTAATATTCGCTAAGATAAAAAGTAATACTATCAGCTTTCTCATGATTGTTTAGTTTAAGTGTATTCTCAAATATACTAAAAATCAACGGAAAAGTAGGGGATAAATTGTTTGCAGTTGCAGGTTATTTCTTAGATTCTTTGTATAATGGTACTGCAGAACACGCTTCGCCGTACATAATACTTCTTGCAAATGGCTGCAAGTAGGTTGTCGCTAAAATGTAAGCTCTCATAGGGACTGGTTTTCTGGAACAGCCTTTTACAATGACAGGTTTGCCTTTGTATGCAGAATAATCAATTGTGGTTAGAATTTCTTCATAAAGACTTGCATCAAGATCTTCGATTGTTCCGTTCACTACTTTTTTGGCAAAAGGCGCTAAATGAACGCTTACTAAAATTAATGCCCAAGCAGGAATAATAGCATCGGTACTACAATGTACGGCCACATATTGATCTTGATATTGTGACCAATCATGATTTTTAAGATGTTCTCTAAAGTCTTTTTCTTTTAATAAAAATCCTTCCAAAAGCCATTGCGATATATCAATTTGCGCACGCATTCCTTTTGGATAATAATCTTCTAAATCAAAAACTTCTAAAGCACTATTGGCAACTTTATTGATAATTTCTTCCATAATGAAAAGTTTTGTTTCAAGTTTAAAGTTTCAGGTTTCAAGTTAACATACAAAACGTGAAACTTGGAACCTGAAACCTGAAACAAAATATTTTTAAAGCATTCCTAATTCTAATTTCGCTTCTTCGCTCATTAAATCTTTGCTCCAAGGCGGATCAAAAGTAATTTCAACGTCTACATCTTTGATGTTTTCAATTGTTTTTACTTTTTCTTCTACTTCTCTTGGCAAACTTTCGGCAACCGGGCAGTTTGGAGAAGTAAGCGTCATTAAGATTTTTACTTCGTAATCAGTATTTACCATTACGTCGTAAATTAATCCTAATTCATAAATATCTACAGGGATTTCAGGATCGTAAATGCCTTTTAAAACTCTTACGATTGATTCTCCTAATTCGTTTGTGTCTATTTCTTGTTCCATTTTTGTATTTAGTTTTTTACCATTAAGAGATTAAGAAAATTAAGTTTTGCTTTCTTAAACAGTAGCTTAATTTTCTTTTGACTACTAAAGAGAATTAAGCTTAACGCTTTATGAACCTCAATGCCTTAATGGTATAATTTTTTTTAATTTTTGTTTTTTGCATCAAAAGCCAAAGCGTACATTTTGATGTTTTTAATCATCGAAACCAAACCGTTGGCACGCGTCGCAGATAAATGTTCTTTTAATCCAATTTCGTCAATAAAATCAGTATCTGCTTCCAGAATATCTTTTGCCTTTTGATTCGAAAAAGCACGAATTAGAATCGCAATAATTCCTTTTGTCAAAATAGCATCGCTGTCTGCCGTGAAAACAATTTTATCATCTTGCTGGTCACCTTGTAACCAAACTTTAGACTGGCAGCCTTTGATTAAATTATCGTCGGTTTTGTATTCTTCTTTGATTAACGGAAGACTTTTTCCTAATTCAATGATGTATTCATAACGCTGCATCCAGTCATCAAACATTGAAAATTCGTCTATTATCTCGTCTTGTATTTCTTTTATTGTCATAATTATTCTTTAGAAAAATCAACTAATAAATTCACTAGTTGTTCGATTTCTTTTGGAGGAAAACCGTTGTCGAAACCTGGAGTTTCATATGTTTTTCCGTCTTTTGTTATTTTTAAATTTCCTATCGCTGCACCATCGTACGTTCGTTTATCAGTTGGCGCTTTTAAAGAAGAAAGACCTTCTAAATTCACTTTTGAAAAAGCATCAACGATTTTATTCCATTTTGCTTCGTCAATATTACTTTGAACAGCTTCAGCATTACGTTCTTTCGTAACCGACACCGATTTGTTCTCTACAACAATACTTTTGTAATAACCTCTAGAATGAGCAGAATATTCAATTTGTGTTGATTTCATATCGGTCTTTTTTTGACTGCAGCATCCAGTTGCAATAAAAAGAGTTAAAAGCAATAGTGATAATATTCTCATACGTTTCTTTTTTAGCTTAACATTGTTTGTGCTTTTTTCACAGCATCGACCATTGTGTCAATTTCTTCTTTTGTATTATAGAAAGAAAACGAAGCACGAATTGTTCCTGGAATACAGAAGAAATTCATGATTGGTTGTGCACAATGATGTCCTGTTCTAACCGCAATTCCTAATTTATCTACAATAGAACCAACATCATACGGATGGATTCCATCAATATTAAACGAAATTACAGAAGCTTTATTTTTTCCTGTTCCATAGATTCTGATGCCTTCAATTTCAGATAAACGATTTGTAGCGTGTTCTAAAAGTTCATGTTCGTATGCCTGAATGTTTTCGAAACCAACACTGTTTAAATAATCAATTGCAGTTCCTAATACGATTCCGCCCGCGATGTTTGGAGTTCCAGCTTCAAATTTATGAGGAAGATCAGCATAAGTTGTTTTCTCAAAAGTAACTTCTTTGATCATTTCACCACCGCCTTGATAAGGAGGAAGTTTGTTTAGCCATTCTTCTTTTCCGTAAAGAATTCCAGTTCCAGTTGGACCGCACATTTTATGACCTGAAAAAGCATAAAAATCACAATCTAATTCTTGAACATCTGGTTTTAAATGCGGAACAGCCTGTGCGCCATCAATTAGAATTGCAGCGCCAACAGCATGAGCTTTGTCTATGATATATTTAATTGGGTTAATGATTCCCAATGCGTTCGAAATATGATTTACAGTAACGATTTTTGTTTTTTCGGAAAGTAACTTATCAAATTCTTCAATGATTAATTCTCCATTATCATTGATTGGAATAACTTTTAAAATTGCACCAGTTTTCTCGCATAACATCTGCCAAGGCACAATATTACTGTGATGTTCTAAAGAAGAAACAACGACTTCATCTCCAGGTTTTAAAATAGAAGCAAAACCGTTTGAGACTAAGTTTATTCCGTGCGTTGTTCCAGAAGTAAAAAGGACTTCGTGAGCATGTTTTGCGTTGATATGCTCTTTTACTTTACCACGAGAAATTTCATAAGCATCAGTTGCTAACTGGCTTAAAGTGTGAACGCCACGGTGAATGTTAGCGTTGATTTCGTTATAATATTTTACTTCAGCATCAATTACAACTTGTGGTTTTTGCGAAGTAGCTCCGTTGTCGAAATATACTAATGGCTTTCCGTTTACAGTTTGAGAAAGTATTGGGAAATCAGCTCTTATTTTTTGAATATCTAGCATGTCTTATTTAGAAAAAATCTATTTACAAAAGTACTAAAACTAAATTTGTTTATACAGCAATTCTATAATTTCCTTTTATGATGCCATTGTTTGAAGCCTTAAATGCTGATTTAGCAAAAATCATTTCGGTTTTCTGAATTATCTGAAGCCGTTTTCTAATTTGATGCTTAAAATCGTGAACATAAATTATTTATATTGCAGTAAAAATAACTTAAATCATCATGAAAAAATTTCTTAAAGTACTTTTGCTTGTAGTGGTTCTCGCATTTCTGTATTTCGGATTTACGACTTATCCTAAACTTGATTTGATTTCTGGTTTTTCGGCTAAAAGTGTCGCTTCTGGACATTTTTTAGATAATCGTCCGTTAGATTTAATTCAGAAAACCGACAATGATATTAAATTGATTGATCTGGCTGAAAATTCAATTGATGACGCTGGAAAATTTGCAATTTCATCAGTTTATGGATTGAAAGAAAGAAAAGCGATTTATCGTGAAGGTCTTGGAGCAGTTTTGATTAATGATCAATTTGATATTTCGAAACCGTATCTGCTTCCCAAAAGAACGAAATTAGAAAACAATCTGCCTTTCCCATACGGAAATAATGAACCAAAAGATACTGCCTTTTCAAATATTGATTATTCAAAATTGAAAAAAGCCGTTGATAATGCTTTTGATAAAACTGGGGGAAGAATCAAAAGAACTCGTGCCGTTGTGGTTTTATATAAAGACCATTTAATCGCTGAAAAATACGATACAGGATTCAATAAAGACAGCAAAATCTTGGGCTGGTCGATGACGAAAAGTATCACAAGTTCGGCTTTCGGTGTTTTGGTAAAACAAGGAATAATAGATATTTACAAACCTGCTCCAGTCGCAGAATGGAAAAATGATGAACGTAAAAATATTACATTGAATGATTTGCTTCACATGAATTCTGGTTTAGAATGGGAAGAGAATTACAGTAAAATCTCTGATGCTACCAAAATGCTTTTTCAGGCAGAAGATATGGGAAAAGTGCAATTGGAAAAACCTGCTCAATTTAAACCGAACACACATTGGAATTATTCATCCGGAACAACCAATTTATTGTCACTTATTTTAAGAAGACAATTTAAAACACAGCAAGAATATCTTGATTTTTGGTACAGCGCCGTAATTGACAAAATCGGAATGAATTCGATGATTGTAGAACAAGATATGAGCGGAACTTTCGTTGGTTCATCTTACGGATGGGCAACACCACGCGACTGGTCAAAATTTGGATTATTATACCTGCATAAAGGAAATTGGAACGGCGAACAAATCCTGGATGAAAGCTGGGTAAAATATACCGCAACTCCAACTAATACTTCTGAAGGGAAATATGGCGCTCAGTTTTGGTTAAACGCAGGCGGAAAATTTCCAGATGTTCCTCGTGATATGTTTTATTGCAGTGGTTACCAAGGTCAGATGGTGGCAATTATTCCATCAAAAGATATGGTAATTGTGAGAATGGGAGTAAGGGAAGAAGAACCTGGATTTGATTTTAATGGGTTTTTGAAAGAGGTTATTGATAGTATTAAGAAATAATAAATGAATCCAGTTTTAAAATCAATTTTACTTTTATTTGGAGGATTTGTTATTGTATTTCTTTCATTTTCTTTATTGATTAGAATCATTCCTTTTTTGGGAAAATTCTTTTTATTTGTAGGACTTGGAATGATCTTGTTTGGATTCTTTTCTTTTCTTTTTAATGTTTTTAAAAGATAAATTAGCCGTAAAGAACATTAAGTAAAAGAAAAAAGTTCGCAAAGCTTAAATAAAAACCTTGCGAACTTTGCGTAACCTTTGTGTCTTTGCGGTAAAACCTCGACTACAAATCAAATCCTAAATTCACACCTAATTTCATGGCAATGATTTTAGTAATTCTTTGTTTTAATTCTGGTATTTTGATGCTTTCGATAACGGCATTTGAGAATGCATACATCAATAAAGCTTTAGCTTCTTTTTTCGGGATTCCGCGAGACTGCATGTAGAACATTGCTGTTTCATCAAGCTGTCCAACTGTACATCCGTGAGAACATTTTACATCATCAGCAAAAATTTCCAATTGTGGTTTTGCGTTGATTGTCGCTTTATCGCTCAATAAAATGTTGTTGCTTTTTTGAAAAGCGTTTGTTTTCTGAGCTTCTTTCTCGACCAAAACTTTTCCGTTGAAAACTCCTGTCGAACGATCAGAGAAAATTCCTTTATAATCTTGGAAACTTTCGCAGTTTGGCTGCGCGTGGTTTACCAAGGTATAATGGTCAACGTGTTGTTTGTCATTCAAGATAGAAATTCCGTTAAGCGTACTTGTTAATCTTTCTCCGAAGTGGTAGAAGTTTAAGTTGTTACGCGTTAAGTTTCCTCCGAATGAGAAAGTATGAACAGAAGCGTGGCTTTCTTGCTGTTGTGAAACATAAGTATTGTCCACTAAATTTGCTTCGCTGTTGTCGTTTTGAATTTTGTAATAATCAACAATAGCACGTTTTTGAGCGAAAATTTCCGTAACCGAATTCGTTAATACAGGATTTTCATTCAAACTTTGGTGACGCTCGATAATTTGAACATGTGAATTTTCACCTACAATAATCAAATTTCTTGGCTGTACCATTAAAGCAGCTTCATTTCCAGTTGAGAAATACATGATTTCAATAGGTTTGTCTGCTACTTTTTTCTTTGGAATATTGATAAACGCACCTTCGATTGCAAAAGCAGTATTCAATGATGTCAAACTATCATCCTTGCTTGCAATTTGATTAAAGTAGGTATCAATAACCATTTTATATTTTGGTTTGGTCAATGCAGATGACATCAAACAAACATCAATTCCGTCGTGGGTTGTAGAAGACAAATGCGAACTGAAAACGCCATCAATAAAAACCAATTTATAAGTGTCGATTTCGTGTAAAAAGTATTTTTTTACCTGATTGAATTCGATTGCATTTTCCTGCTTTGGAAAAACCGTAAAGTCATTTTTTAAGATGGCATTTAGCGATGTATATTTCCAAGCTTCTTCCTTTTTGGTTGGGAAACCTTTATTTTCGAAGTTTTTTATAGCATTTGTACGGATGTCATGCAAATCTGAATGCACATCAACACGCTCTTCAAAAGCCATAAAAGACGATACTAATTTTTCTTTTAAATCCATTTCTTTAGTTATAAGTTATGAGTTATAAGTTATGAGTTTGGTAAACTGTAAACTGTAACTGTAAACTAGTTTTCTGCTTTAATCCAGTCGTATCCTTTTTCTTCTAATTCGTAAGCCAATTCTTTTCCTCCTGATTTTACGATTCTTCCGTTGTAAAGAACGTGAACGAAATCTGGAACGATATAATCTAACAAACGTTGGTAGTGTGTAATTACAATAATTGCATTTTTATCGCTTTTTAATTTGTTTACACCATTAGCCACAATTCTTAAGGCATCAATATCAAGACCAGAATCGGTTTCGTCTAGGATTGCTAATTTTGGCTCTAACATTGCCATTTGGAAAATCTCGTTTCTTTTTTTCTCTCCTCCAGAAAAACCTTCATTTAAAGAACGAGATAAAAATTTACGGTCGATTTCTAATAATTCCGATTTTTCACGAATTACTTTTAGCATTTCGTTTGCAGGCATTTCTTCCTGACCGTTTGCTTTACGAGTTTCGTTAATAGCCGTTTTCATAAAGTTAGTTACACTAACTCCAGGAATTTCTACCGGATATTGAAAAGAAAGGAAAACACCTTTGTGTGCTCTTTCTTCAGGAGCTAAATCAGCAAGATCTTCTCCGTCAAGAATTACCTCTCCATCTGTAACATCATAGTTTTCGTTTCCTGCAATAACAGCAGAAAGGGTACTTTTTCCAGAACCGTTTGGTCCCATTATCGCGTGAACTTCTCCAGCTTTAACTTCTATATTAATTCCCTTAAGGATTTCTTTATCACCAATCGCGGCGTGAAGGTTTTTTATTGATAACATTGTTTTTTATTTTATATAAATGTCAATTCTATTTTTGTTGTTTGGTTTAGAACATTAGCATTAAAATGCGCGTGTCCTAAATATTCCATGCCCAAATAATCAGACGTTTTTTTGAACGGAATGTAAAAACTGTCTTCGATTTCAGTATCGTGTGAATTTGATATCACGCCAATTTTCTTTCCTCTTAGTTTTCTTCCAGTTTCTTTTTCAATTCGGATTAAATCTGAAAACCGATCAAAAAAGACCTTTAAAATTCCGCTCATATTATACCAATAAACAGGCGTTGCAAAAATCAGCGTGTCGTATTTTTCGATAATTCCTCTAATCAAAGGCAAAAAATCATCGTCTATATTTTTGCTTTCGTAATCATAATAGGATATAGTATAATCACTTAAATTAATTACATCTATGTTGTGTTCTTTAGAAAGTAGGTCTACAATTTTTGTTGTGTTTCCGTTTTTTCTGGAAGAACCTAAAATGATTACTTTTTTATTTTCCATTAATACTTATTCCTAAATGCGTTAATGGAAATAAATTATTTCCATAATTTGTCTATATCTTCAATCGTCATTTTAATTCCTCTGCCTTCTTCAATATCTTTCTGCCCTTGTAAAATCTCTTTTACAAATTCAGGATTATATGGTTTTTCTATCTTTTCAATTTCAAAACCTAGACGTTTTGCAAGTGCTTTTAAAACAGGCAAATCTTTTTTCTTTACGTTTTTCAGAGTTAGATTCATATTGTCTATTTTTAGTTCAAGATTTTCTTTTGTTCAAAACAACAACTTGAAACTTTAAACTTGAAACAAATTTTATCCTACAGAACCTTCTAAAGAAATCTCTAATAATTTTTGAGCTTCAACCGCAAATTCCATTGGAAGTTTGTTCAATACATCTTTACTGAAACCGTTTACAATTAAGGCAATCGCTTTTTCAGTCGGAATACCTCTTTGGTTGCAGTAGAAAACTTGATCTTCTCCAATTTTACTTGTAGTTGCTTCGTGCTCGATTTTTGCTGATGGATTTTTACTTTCGATGTAAGGGAAAGTATGCGCACCGCAATTGTTACCCATTAATAAAGAGTCACATTGAGAAAAGTTTCTTGCATTTTCTGCCCTTGGCGAGATTTGCACTAAACCACGGTAGCTATTTTGTGATTTTCCAGCCGAAATACCTTTAGAAATAATAGTCGATTTAGTGTTTTTACCTAAATGGATCATTTTTGTTCCAGTATCTGCTTGTTGGAAATTATTGGTAACAGCAATAGAATAAAATTCTCCTACTGAATTATCTCCTTTAAGTACGCAAGAAGGATATTTCCAAGTTACAGCAGAACCTGTTTCAACTTGTGTCCAAGAAATCTTAGCGTTTGTTTCGCATAAACCTCTTTTGGTTACGAAGTTGTAAACCCCGCCTTTTCCTTCTTTATTTCCAGGGAACCAGTTTTGAACTGTCGAATATTTAATTTCAGCATCATCCAATGCGATTAGTTCCACTACAGCAGCGTGTAATTGGTTTTCGTCACGGCTCGGCGCTGTACATCCTTCAAGGTAAGAAACATAGCTTCCTTCGTCAGCAATAACCAGCGTTCTTTCGAATTGTCCAGTTCCTGCTTGATTGATTCGGAAATACGTTGAAAGTTCCATTGGGCATTTTACGCCTTTTGGAATATAACAGAAACTTCCGTCAGAGAAAACAGCTGAGTTTAGCGCCGCGTAGAAGTTATCTTTTTGAGGAACAACTGTACCTAAATATTTTTTTACTAATTCTGGATGTTCTTTAATGGCTTCAGAAATCGGACAGAAAATAATTCCTTTTTCTGCCAAAGTTTTCTTGAAAGTTGTAGCAACAGAAACAGAATCGACAACGATATCCATAGCAATATTGTTCATTTTTTTCTGTTCATCTACAGAGATTCCTAACTTTTTGTACATCTCTAATAATTCTGGATCTACATCATCCAAAGTTTTATTAGGATCTACCGTTTTTGGAGCTGAATAATAGGAAATAGCCTGAAAGTCTGGTTTTTCATAACTTACGTTTGCCCATTCTGGTTCGATCATTTCTTTCCAAGCACGGAAAGCCTCGATACGCCATTCGGTCATCCATTCAGGTTCTTCTTTTTTAAGCGAAATAGCTCTTACAATCTCTTCGTTTAAGCCAATAGGGAAAGTTTCAGATTCTATATTGGTATAAAATCCGTACTCATATTCTTTAGTTTCCAGTTCGATTTTTAAATCGTCTTCGGTGTATTTGCTCATTGGTTTTTTATTGAAAGATTTAAAAATTGAAGGATTTAAATAAACCACTTCTGAAATCTTTATATCTTTAAATTTTGCAATTATTTAATTGTTTATAGCGAAAATGATTCTCCGCATCCGCAAGTTCTGCTGGCGTTTGGATTATTGAATACAAATCCTTTTCCGTTTAATCCGCCCGAAAATTCTAAAATTGTTCCGGCTAAATACAGAAATGATTTTTTTTCAACAGCAATCTGTATATCGTTATCTACGAATATTTTATCATCTTCTCCTTTGGTTTTGTCAAACTTTAAATCATAAGACAAACCAGAGCATCCACCGCTTTTAACCCCTACTCTTACGTAGTCGCTTGCGGCGTCAAAACCATCATCAGTCATCAAATCGATGATTTTCTTTTTGGCTGTATCAGAAACCTTTATCATTGTTTATGGTATTTGTTTTTAAAAGATCATTTTACTATGCATCTAAATAATAATCAAATTATTACAAAAAAATTAGATGCCAACTTCAATGTTCAAATGAAATTGTCCGCAAAGATACGACTTAAAAACCTTTTTCCATAACGGTTCACATTATTATAACAAATGTTAAAATAGATAGAAGTTATTTTTAGGCTAAAATCGTTTCAAATCTTAGTTATTTGAAGGATGAAATCTGCTTCAAAAAAGAGACCAATTTGCACTTCATTTAGTACTTTAGGATAGGTTAAAGTTTTAGTTTTAAATAGAAATTGTAGTAAAAGGAAATTGGATTTTCCTAGATTTGTTATTCATAATAGAAATTTAAACTCATGAAACTTTACCCTATAGAATCTGGAAATTTTAAATTAGACGGTGGTGCAATGTTTGGTGTTGTTCCTAAAACTATTTGGAATAAAACCAATCCAGCCGATGCAAATAACTTAATTGATATAGCAGCTCGATGCCTGCTTATTGAAGATGACAACCGATTGATTTTAATTGATACCGGAATGGGAAACAAACAATCTGAAAAGTTTTTTGGATATTACTCGCTTTGGGGATCGCATTCTATAGATAAATCGCTGGCAAAATATGGTTTTCACCGAGATGATATTACAGATGTTTTTATGACACATCTTCATTTTGATCACTGCGGTGGAAGTGTACAATGGAATGCAGATAAAACAGGCTATGAACCTGCATTTAAAAATGCAAAATTTTGGACAAATGAAAATCATTGGCAATGGGCAACTCAGCCAAATCCAAGAGAAAAAGCATCCTTTTTATCCGAAAATCTTTTGCCAATGCAGAAAAGCGGACAATTGAATTTTATCGAAAGACCCAATTCTGATTTTGGTTTTTCAAAAGAATTAGGTTTTGATATCTTCTATGCAGATGGCCACACCGAAAAACAAATGATTCCACATATTAAATACAATGATAAAATAATAGTTTTCTGTGCTGATTTATTGGCCACAGCTGGACATATTCCGCTTCCTTATATTATGGGTTACGACACAAGACCTCTTTTATCTTTAGATGAAAAAGCAAAATTTTTAAACTCAGCCGCCAATCAAAATTATTATTTGTTTCTAGAACATGATGCCCACAATCAAATTATAACAGTTGAGCAAACTGAAAAAGGAGTTCGATTAAAAGAGGTTTTAACCTGTGAAGATATTTTGTAACGACAGCATTTAAAATAAAAAAAGTCCCGTTGTCAACTTTATGAAAACGGGATTTTTTTGTTTCTTTATAGGGAATTATTCAACTAGTACTTTTTTAGCTGAAGCACTATCTTGATTGATTAAGTATACATAATAAACTCCTTTTGGTAATCCTGATAAATTGATTGTATTGTCAGTATTGGAAGAGTCTAAGATGAATGATTTTACAAGTTGCCCTAAAACATTGTAAACGTTGGCTTTTTCCAGACTTATATTTTCAATGTATAATTCGCCTTTTGTTGGGTTTGGATGCATTACAGCTTGATTGAAAGTAGAATCATCCGTTCCTAAAAAAGTACAGGTTGATGAATAGTTTGTTAAAGAATCTTTTCTTTGTATCCAATTTGCATTTGAATAATTTTCATCATCTACTTGAATACATTTTAAATTTGGATTGCTTTTAAATGATATTCGATTATAAACGAGAAGCGTGTTTTTACCGTTTTTAAGATTCAGGTTATAAAGGTTATTTGATTCACAATTTAAAGCTGTTAATAGGGGATGTTTAGAAAAATCTAAATTTACTAATTGATTTTGAGAACAATTTAAATTAGTTAGGCTGATAAAATCTTCAATTCCTTTTAAGTTTGCAATTGAGCTGGCAGAGACATCTAATGTGGTTATTGCGGAAATACTTGATGTAAGCACTTTTCCATCGGGCTGCCCTGCATCTATATTAAGAGCAATTAATTTTTTCTCAAAATTTACATCAGGAATATCGGTATATCTTCCGTCACATGTTGATGAATAAATGGCACCGCCGTTTTTTTTCTTCATCCAGTTTTTATTCCAGTATACAGGATCATCTACTATAATGCAAGATAAATTTGGATTTGATGTAAAACCTCCATTATCAGTACCATTCCAGTAAATAGCGGTATTATTGCCATTTTTTATATTTAAATACGTTAATGCATTACCGAAACAAGAAATGTAATTTAAGCCAGTTTGTTTTGAAAGATCAAGACTAGTTATTTTATTAGCATTACATTCTAGAGAAGTTATTTTTGTTTGTGCCGATAAATCAAGAGTAGTTAAATTGTTATAACTACAATTAAGCTTACTTAAAGCAGTGTTTTTAGATAAATCTAAGGTGGTTAATTTATTACGTGAGCAATCAAGAGAAACTAATTCTTTGAAATCTTGAATTCCTGTCAAGTCTGTAATATATAAAGATAAGTCAGGTTCTAAATTCAAAGAAGTTAGTGTGTTTATCCAATAAGTTAATACTAGTCCGTCTATATCACCTACATCAACGCCACGATCTCTTAATCTCAATTCAAAATAACGATCTGGTATATGTGTATATTCTTCTGTTCCTTGAACATATAACATTACTTCGTCTATGGCAGCGATAAATTCATAGTTTTGATAACCGGATATGGATATGCTAAAATTGTATGATATATTTTGGTCTGCTGTAAAGGAGCCTTCAAATGTTCTCCATTCAGTATCTTCTATTTCCTTACTATTAAAATATTCATTTGCATTTTCATCATTAGTGATTTTTAATGAAATTCTCGGAAATCGAGAACTTTCAAAACTGGAACTTGTAAATGTATACTTAAACTTAATTGTATATGTTATACCGGCTTTCATTGGGACTTGACAGGTTATTTTTGGCAAAGAAGTAGAAAAAGTAGATAGTTGTACGCTATTAAATCCTCTAAAATAGATCGATTTATTTTGTTTAACATCATTTTCAACAGTCCAGTTTGTTGGTTTTGTGCTATTTGTCCAGTTTTCAAATCCTCCATTAGGAATTAAATTGGTTTGTGCATAAAAAGAAAAATGTGCTAAAAATAGCAATAAAGATAGTTTTGTAATCATAAATTCATGTTTCGACGGTACAATAATACAAAAATCCGTACATTTTTAGGGATAATACTTGTTAAAATAAAATTAAAGATTCTAATGATATCTGATTTATACATTAAAAAGCTCTAACTCAATTAAAAAATCATTCAAATTTCATAACACAGTGTTAAGAGTTAGTTTTTTGTAACAAAAAAGTATAATTTAGACCCATCTTTTAACTTTACAATTATATTATAAGTACATGAGTCATATAAAACCTCTTAAATTATCTGCTTTTGCATTGCTTGTTTTAGCAGGATGCAGCGCTACAGTACAGGCGCAGGTTTCAACTTCTAAAGAGTTAATTACAGCGCCGGCGGCAGTTGTAAAAAAAGCTCCTCTTAGCGAAAATGAATTGAAAAGATGGAGTCATCTGGATTTAATAAAAGATTCGATTCCGGGAATGAGTGTTGATAGGGCTTACGCTGAATTACTACAAGGCAAAAAAAGTCAGAAAGTTATCGTAGGAATTGTAGATTCTGGTGTCGATATTGAACATGAAGACTTAAAAGGAAAAATCTGGACGAATCCTAAAGAAATTCCTGGAAACGGAATTGACGATGATAAAAATGGATTTATTGATGATGTTCACGGATGGAATTTCCTTGGAGATGCTGTTCATGAAAATCTTGAAATGACCCGTATCGTTAAAAAAGCTGATGACGGTTCTGCAGAATACAAAGAAGCTCTGGCACAATATACTGCAAAGTATGAAGAAGCTTTACAAGGTAAAGAAAGAGTTGACTTTTTATTGAATGCACATAAAACTGTAAAAACAGCTTTAAATAAAGAGAAATATACTCTTGAGGATTTAAATTCTATTACTTCAACAGACGAAAATGTTGTAAACAGCAAAAAAATAATGACTCAAATTTTAACGAATACAGGACCAACTTTTGATCCTGAAGCTGAATTTGAAGAATATAGAAAATATGTTTACGATCAGTTAAACTACAATTTAAATAAAGAATACGACGGAAGAAAAGTGGTAGGCGATAATCCGGAAGATATTAAAAACAATCATTATGGTAATAATATTGTTTTTGGTCCAGATAAAGAAGAAGCGCTTCACGGTACACACGTTGCTGGAATCATCGCTCAAATTCGCGGCAACAATTTAGGCGGAGACGGAGTAGCTGAAAATGTTGAAATTTTAACCGTAAGAGCCGTTCCAGATGGAGACGAATATGATAAAGATATTGCTCTTGCTATTCGTTATGCAGTAGATAATGGAGCAAAAGTAATCAATGGAAGTTTTGGAAAAAGTTTTTCTCCACACAAACAATGGGTTTACGATGCTATTAAATATGCTGCTAAAAAAGACGTATTAATTGTTCACGCTGCTGGAAATGATGGTTACAATATTGATGAAACGAAAAACATCAATTACCCAAATGATTCTGAAGACAACGTAAAAGAATTTGCAGATAACGTAATTACAATTGGAGCCATTAATAAAGAATACGGAGAAAATGTAGTGGCAGGATTCTCTAACTTCGGGAAAATCAATGTAGACGTTTTTGCTCCAGGAGAAGAAATTTATGCAACAGTTCCAAATAATAAATACAAATATTTACAAGGAACTTCAATGGCATCTCCTAATGCAGCTGGAGTAGCAGTTTTAATTCGTTCTTACTATCCAAAATTAAAAGCAGCTCAGGTTAAAAAGATTTTAATGGACTCTGGAGTAGCACTTCCTTCAATGGTTGTGTTAGGTGAAAATCCAAATCCACAAGAAAAACCAGTTGCTGTTTCTTCTGCTGAATCATCAAAAACAGCAAAAATGGTAAACGCTTATAATGCTTTATTAATGGCAGAAAAAATGTCTAAAAAATAAAGATTAAAACACTATTAATCCAATGGAAGAGTTCGCGCTCTTCCATTTTCTATTACATATAAACATGCGAAAAATTATTTTACTTTCTTTCCTAAGTTTAGGCTTTAACTCGGCTTTTGCACAAAGCGCCCCATATTGGCAGCAGCACGCTGACTATAAAATGGAGGTTTCGATGGATGTAAAAAACTATCAGTACAAAGGAAAACAAGAATTGGTTTACACCAATAATTCTCCTGATACTCTAAAAAAAGTATTCTATCATTTATATCCAAACGCTTTTCAGCCGGGAAGCGAAATGGATGCACGTCTTCACTTTATTAAAGATCCAGACGGAAGAATGGTCAATAAAGTAAAAACAGCTGATGGAAAAGAAGTAAAACAAAGCCGCATTGAAACTTTAAAACCTAACGAAATTGGTTTTTTAAAAATCACAAACTTCAAACAAGATGGTGCTGCAGCTCAAACTAGAGTTTCGGGAACTATTTTAGAAGTTACTCTGGCAAAACCAATTCTGCCAAATTCTAAAACTACTTTTACTTTAGATTTTGACGGACAGGTTCCGGTTCAAGTTCGTCGTTCAGGAAGAAACAATTCTGAAGGAGTAGAACTTTCCATGTCGCAATGGTATCCAAAATTAGCCGAATTTGATTTCGAAGGATGGCACGCAGATCCTTACATTGCCAGAGAATTTCACGGTGTTTGGGGTAATTTTGATGTGAAAATTACAATTGATAAGGATTATACAATTGGAGGTTCTGGATATTTGCAAGACAAAAATTCTATCGGACATGGTTATGAAGATGCTGGTGTAACGGTAACATATCCTAAAAAAACAAAAACACTTACATGGCATTTTATTGCGCCAAATGTTCACGATTTTACATGGGCTGCTGATAAAGAATACACGCATGATATTGTAAAAGGACCAAACGATGTTGATTTGCATTTCTTCTACAAAAACAATCCAAAAACGACAGAAAACTGGAAACAGTTAGAACCGTTAATGGTAAAAGTAATGGATTATTACAACCACAAAGTAGGAGCTTATCCGTACAAACAATATTCATTTATTCAAGGTGGAGACGGTGGAATGGAGTATGCAATGTGTACTTTAATGTTAGGAAACGGAACTCTTGAAGGAATTCTTGGAACCGCTACACACGAATTAGGACATTCTTGGTTTCAGCATATTTTGGCTTCAAACGAATCGAAACACCCTTGGATGGACGAAGGTTTTACAACCTACATTGAAGACAGTGCTTTGAATGAGTTAAAAGGAGATAAAAAAGAAGTAAATCCTTTTGTCGGGAATTATAAAGCGTATTACAGTTTAGTAAATTCTGGTAAAGAACAACCGCAGACTACTCACGGAGATCGTTATGATGAAAACCGTCCGTATAGTATTTCATCTTATATTAAAGGAAGTATTTTCCTTTCTCAATTAGAATATGTAATCGGGAAAGAAAATGTAGATGCGACTTTAAAAAGATATTTCAACGACTTTAAATTCAAACATCCAACTCCAAATGATATCAAAAGATCAGCGGAAAGAGTTTCTGGAGCTGAGTTGGATTGGTATTTAACAGACTGGGCACAAACAACCAATACAATCGATTACGGAATTAAAGATGTGGCTGATAATGCAGGAAAAACAACAGTTTCTTTAGAAAGAATTGGAAGAATGCCAATGCCAATCGACTTAAAAGTAGATTATACTGACGGGACTTCTGAAACATTCTACATTCCGTTAAGAATGATGAATTTCATTAAACCAAATCCAAATCCAAACGAAAAAAGAACTGTTTTAGAAGACTGGGCTTGGGCGCAACAAAACTATAGTTTTACAATTGACAAAAACAAAACGTCAATCAAAAAAATCACTATCGATCCAAGTGGATTAATGGCTGACGTAAAACAAACCAATAATGTTTTTGAAGTGAAGTAAAATTCTCTTTATGATATAAAAAAAGCCCTTAAAATTTAGTTTTTAAGGGCTTCTCTTTTAGAGTCAAGTTTATTCCAAAGTTAAATTTTATACCATTTTTATATCTGCAGAAACCTCTGGCTTTGTTTTTTTAAAAGGTACCCATTCTCTATAACTTGCAGATCTCCACAACCATTCAATTGGGCCGTAATTGTATTTTGAAAGCCACCATTTGCTAATAAATAATTGAATAATAAAAATAAAAACGGCCAATATAAAGTAAAACCAATATGGCATTGAATCTGCAATTCCGAGTCCAATTCCTGAGAAAAGAATACCGGCCAATATATTTTGGCTCATATAATTAGTCAGCGTCATTTTTCCGCCTGCATTGAAATAGCTGAAAACTGTTTTCAATTTTCCATTAATGTACAAAAGGCAAATTCCAGTTGCTATAAAAACCATCGTACTTAAAACCAACCAATAAAGCGGATGGAAAATTTTTAGAAAAGGAGCTTTGTAGATGATAGCAATATTAAATACGATTCCTATAATAACTGCCAAAATAAAACTAATTCCACAGACATATTTTAATAATTTTTTCAATTCTTTTAAACGATCGAAAAAGCTTATTTTTTGAAGTAAAAGACCAAAAAGCATACAGCCTAACATAACATAGTGGGCAGTAAAAGCATAGCCTGGAACAATAATTTGTTCGTAAAATGAAGCAAGTAAATTAAATCTAAAAAACTCAATCCAGTTTCCAGAATGATATAGTTTTAAATACTCTGGATTGGTAGCAATCGCTGGATGTTCAATCTTGATACCATTTACATAAGCCATTAAAAAAGGAATTGTAAGTATAATAACTGTAGAAATGATCGCTAAGGTTTTGGCAGAACACTTGTAAAAAAGCAGTAATACGAGTCCCAAAAAGGCATAATCTTTTAAAATATCGCCAAGCCAAAAAGCCGAATTAATAAAAGCTAAAATAAATAGTAAAATCATTCGCCAAGCAAAAAAGGTCACGGGATTTTTTCCTTTAGAAGCTACGTTGTTAATTAAAATAGCAAATCCATAGCCAAATAAAAGAGTTAGTAATGTCCAAGATTTCGCTGCAAATAAATAGCGATTCACATATTGAAGTATTTCAGAAAAAGTACCGTGTTTAATTTCTTTTTCTGCACCAATGTATAGGAAATCAATATAATTGCCAATTGCTACGCCTAATATGGCCCAGCCTCGAAGTATGTCAACAATTGCAGTCCGTTTGCTTTGTTCGACAGGATGATAAGAATTTGTCATTTGATTAAATGTTTTCGTTGTGATTTTGATTGATGATTTTTGGAATAAACCTAATGTTTCTAAACGCAACCAAAAGTAAATAAATTATATAATCAAAGTTTTTTCTTATAAAAAATAAAATTCACAAAAAAAAGCGTGTTATTTTTAATAACACGCCTTAAATTTTTTCATTTTAGATTATGCTAAATGTTCCAGCATATCCTTTGTCATAGATTCCAAATCAAATTTATGATTCCAGTTCCAGTCTTCTCTGGCAGAACTGTCGTCGATACTTGCTGGCCAGCTGTCCGCAATTTTCTGGCGGAAATCTGGATTATAAGTAATTTCAAAATCTGGAATATGTTTTTTTATTTCGGCAGCAATTTCTGTTGGTGTAAAACTCATTGCGGCTAAATTATACGATGAATGAATTTTAATTTGTTCAGCTGGAGCCTGCATGATATTGATTGTTGCATCAATTGCATCATCCATGTACATCATTGGCATTTTTGTTTCTGATGATAAGAAACACTCGTATTTTTTATCGGCAATAGCCTTGTAAAAAATATCGACAGCATAATCTGTAGTTCCACCGCCTGGAGGAGTCGACCAGCTAATTAAACCCGGATAACGAATACTTCGTACATCAACACCATAAATATTATGATAGTATTCGCACCATCTTTCACCTGCTTGTTTACTGATTCCGTAAACTGTTGAAGGTTCCATAATGGTATATTGCGGCGTGTTTTCTTTTGGAGTAGTAGGTCCAAAAACGGCAATACTTGACGGCCAGAAAATTTTCTGTATTTTTTTTGCTTTAGCTAAATTCAAAACATGAAAAAGCGAATTCATATTTAAATCCCAAGCAAAAGCAGGATTCTTTTCGGCAGTTGCAGACAAAAGTGCCGCCATTAAATACACATCGGTAATTTTATGTACTTCAACAAGATGCTCAATTTGGTTAAAATCCAAAGCATTGATGACTTCAAAAGGACCCGAATTCACGACATCTGTATTTAATTTTCGAATATCAGAAGCGATTACATTTTCGGTTCCGTATATTTTGCGCAGTTTTTGGGTCAGCTCAGTTCCAATCTGGCCGCAGGCACCAATGATTAATATTTTTGGGTTCATTTGTTTCGATTTAGTGTTGCAAATATAACGTTTTCGCAATTATCAACGTTTTTTCTAACATTAAATTATGAGATTACTAACAATGAACTTTCTTTTTTGGGTTTTTCGTGAAGCTAATTTGTGATTTACACTTTTAAACTATCAAAAATCTGTGGCTAAAAAAGAACATATTTTAGCTTATTTGCAGCAAAAAACAGAATTCGTAATTGTAAATTTACTTCGTAACTTTGCGCCCTAACATTTTAAGAAAATGAAATATAGAATAATCCTGTTTCTTCTTTTGGTTCTTGGACTTCAATCTTGTCAAAATGAGAATGAAAGACGTTTGGCTGAAAATGCTAAAGAAGCCAAAAAAAAAGAAAAGATATTTAGCAACATTAATAAAGCATGGATTTTTATTGATGAACCCATAAATGAAGTTTCTGAAAAAAATGCAGTAACATGGACAGAATGGCGTGATTTTCTAAAAGAAATAGGAGACAAGCCGAGAAAAACAATTGGAGCTTTTCAGAAAAAATCATCGGCAATTGCCAAAAAAGCAGTGGCTTTAAACAATAATATTCCGTCGCAGTTCAATCAGCCGCAAATAAAAAGCCGAATTTCTATTTTGATTACTAAAATCAAAATGATGGATTTGTTTATTCATTTAAATCAAATTCCAGATGATAAAGTCGCTTTTTTGATTGGAGAAATCAACAAAGAACTGGTTTCGCTGGAAAGACAAATGGATAAGATTGTCGAAAAAGCCAAAATTCCAAAAGAACAAGGAGAAGAAGATTTCCTTAAAATGTTAGATACAACACGCGCCATTCAAAATACAGAACCGCTAAAAGAGCCAAACCTGCCAAGAGTTGAGTAAAAACGCCTTATATACAACATACGATAATCTGCCAAAAGCACAGCAGATTGCCACAAGTTTACTGGAAGGAAACCAGGTAAAAATGAACATCAGCGGATTGTTAGGATCTGCAGTTTCATTTATTATCCGTTCCGTTTTCAGAAAAACCGAACTGCCTTTTCTGATTGTTTTAGACAATAAAGAAGAAGCCGCTTATTATTTAAACGATTTGGAGCAGATGATTGGCGAGCAGGATGTATTGTTTTATCCCGCTTCATTTCGCCGTCCGTATCAAATTGATGAAACCGATAATGCTAATGTTCTGCTTCGTGCTGAGGTTCTAAATAGAATTAATTCTAGAAAAAAACCAGCCGTAATTGTTACGTATCCAGAAGCACTTTTTGAAAAAGTAGTTACAAGGAGAGAACTGGATAAAAACACTTTAAAAGTCGCGCTGAACGATAAAATTTCGATCGATTTTATCAACGAAGTGTTATTCGAATACGAATTCAAAAGAGTAGATTTCATCACAGAACCCGGCGAATTTTCGGTTCGTGGAGGAATTGTCGATGTATTTTCTTTTTCAAACGATCATCCGTATAGAATTGAGTTTTTCGGAAATGAAGTAGACAGCATTAGAACTTTTGATGTTGAAACACAATTGTCTGTAGAAACCCATAAAAAAATCACGATTATCCCGAATGTGGAGAACAAACTTTTTCAGGAAAACCGTGAGAGTTTCTTAGATTATATTGCCGAAAAAACAGTTCTTTTCATCCAAAATACCGAAGGACTTTTTAGTCAGTTGGACAAACAATTCGCAAGAGCAGAAGAAGCTTTTGAGAAACTTTCGAAAGAAATAAAACACGCCACGCCAGAACAATTATTCTTAAATCAGGCGTCATTTATAAAAAGATCTTTGGATTTTTCAGTTGTAGAATTGGCTTCAAGACCCGTTTATAAAACCACTAAAAAGTTCGAGTTTCATATTCAGCCACAGCCATCTTTCAACAAACAATTTGATTTATTGCTGAATAATTTAAGCGATAATCATTTTAACGGATATGTAAATTATCTGTTTTGTTCGAATGATACGCAGGCAAAACGTTTTCATGATATTTTTGAAAGCTTAGACGAAGCCAATTCAGAAAACATCAGAAAGCAATATCATACTATTGTACTGCCTTTATACCAAGGTTTCATTGATGAAGAAAATCAAATAACGGCTTATACCGATCATCAGATTTTTGAGCGTTATCATAAATTCAACATCAAAAACGGCTATTCTAAAAAACAGAATATCACTTTAAAAGAATTAACAGCACTTTCTGTAGGCGATTATGTAACGCATATCGATCACGGAATTGGGAAGTTTGGCGGATTGCAGAAAATTCAGGTGGAAGGCAAAACGCAGGAAGCCATAAAATTGGTGTATGCCGATAATGATATTGTGTATGTGAGCATTCACTCGCTTCATAAAATCTCGAAATACAACGGAAAAGATGGAACGCCTCCGAAAATTTATAAACTTGGATCGAACGCTTGGAAGGTTTTAAAACAGAAAACCAAAGCGCGCGTCAAACATATTGCATTCAACTTGATTCAGCTGTATGCGAAACGTCGTTTAGAAAAAGGATTTCAGTTTGCGCCAGACAGTTATCTTCAAAACGAATTGGAAAGTTCGTTTATTTACGAAGATACGCCAGACCAAATGAAATCGACGGCGGAAGTAAAAGCCGATATGGAAAGCGACCGCCCAATGGATCGTTTGGTTTGTGGAGATGTTGGTTTTGGTAAAACGGAAGTTGCGATTCGTGCTGCTTTTAAAGCGGTTGACAACAGCAAACAAGTAGCAGTTTTGGTTCCGACCACAATTTTAGCGTATCAGCATTATAGAACTTTTTCGGAACGTTTAAAAGATATGCCAGTTTCAATTGGTTACTTAAACCGATTTAGGACTGCGAAACAAAAAACACAAACATTAAAAGATTTAGCCGAAGGAAAACTTGATATCGTTATTGGAACACACCAATTGGTCAATAAAAATGTGGTTTTTAAAGACCTTGGTTTATTGATTGTCGATGAGGAACAGAAGTTTGGAGTAAACGTAAAAGATAAATTAAAAACGATTGCTGCGAATGTTGATACATTGACATTGACAGCAACGCCAATTCCGAGAACATTGCAGTTTTCATTAATGGCGGCGCGAGATTTATCGGTAATTACAACACCTCCGCCAAATCGTTATCCGATTGAAACAAATGTGGTTACTTTTAATGAAGAAATTATTCGTGATGCGATTTCGTATGAAATTCAACGAAACGGACAGGTTTTCTTTATCAATAACCGAATCGAAAATATAAAAGAAGTGGCAGGAATGATTCAGCGTTTGGTTCCAAATGCAAGAGTCGGAATTGGCCACGGGCAAATGGACGGTGCCAAATTGGAAGAATTGATGTTAGGTTTCATGAACGGAGATTTTGATGTTTTGGTTGCCACCACAATCATCGAAAGCGGATTAGACGTTCCAAATGCCAATACGATTTTCATCAATAACGCCAATAATTTCGGATTATCAGATTTGCATCAAATGCGCGGCCGTGTTGGGCGAAGCAATAAAAAAGCATTCTGTTATTTCATTTGTCCGCCATATTCATCAATGACTGAAGATGCCAGAAAACGTATTCAGGCGTTGGAGCAATTCAGTGAATTAGGAAGCGGTTTCAATATTGCGATGAAAGATTTGGAAATTCGTGGAGCAGGAGATTTATTAGGCGGTGAACAAAGCGGTTTCATTAATGAAATTGGTTTTGATACGTACCAAAAAATCATGAATGAAGCGATTGAAGAATTGAAGGAAAACGAATTCAAAGATTTGTATCCTGAAGAAAATGATATTGATACGAAAGAATACGTAAAAGACATTCAAATCGATGCCGATTTCGAGTTATTGTTCCCAGATGAATATATCAATAACGTTTCAGAACGTTTGGTTTTATACAACGAATTAGGCGCGATAAAAGACGAAGCTGGTTTGCAGGAATTCGAGAAAAAACTAATTGACCGTTTCGGACCATTGCCAAAACCTGCTGTTGCCTTATTAAACAGCATCAGAATTAAATGGATTGCAACAAGAGTAGGAATCGAGAAATTAGTCTTGAAACAAGGCAAAATGATTGGTTATTTCGTATCCGATCAGCAATCAGATTATTACCAATCCGTAAAATTCAGAAACGTTTTAAACTTTGTTCAAAAGCATAGCAATCTCTGCAAAATGAAAGAAAAACAAACCGTAAACGGATTACGTTTGTTATTGACTTTTGAAAATGTGAAGTCGATAAAACGAGCGTTGGAGTTGATGGAATTGTTTGAAGAATAGTTTTTTAATATAAGATATAGTAAAGGCTTTTGGTTTTAAACTAAAGGCCTTTTTTTATTGAATATTGTCTTAACTTATTGTTTTAAAGCTTTTTTGGGAAAGTTTTTGTTTTTAAAGAAATCTACTTTTACATTTTTAAAACAAAAATTAACATGCTTGAATTAAACGAACAACAAGTTAAACATTTGCTTGAAACAGACGGAAGAAGTAGATACGAATTTTCGATTAAGAAAATAGTAGATTGGGAAGAAGCGTGGGGACTTTATAATGACGGATGGATAATGTTTGAAGACAGTAAGGGAAATATGGTTTTTCCAATTTGGCCTGCAAAAGATTTTGTAGAACATTATATTAAACAAACAAATAAAAATTGTGTGCCAAAAGAAATATTTCTAGATAACTTAATGGATGATCTGCTTCCTGATTTAGATGATGATAATATTGGTGTTGGAGTTTTCGATATTCCAGAACGCGAAGATACATCGGTCGTGAAAGCAAAAGATTTTTTAAGAGATTTAGAATACGAATGCAGTAAATATTAAATAATTAAAGAAGTTTAAAATTATAGTTTGATTAATGATATAGAACTCGCTTTACGGATTTTAATTAGGAATGTTCAGACAAAAAATATTGAAACTTTTTTATTGTTTGTTGAATATCTGATGAAGCTAGGTTTTTATAAAGAAGATATTGCAGATGTGATTGAAAATTTTTTTGATTAGAAAAATGAAAAAAGCTTAGAAAGAACTTACTCAATTGACATAGATCTCTAGATGTAGGTTATCATTAATTTAAAAATAAGTAAAAATGCCAAAAGTATTTAATAATCTCCAGTCTCTTGTCAACGATGTTGAAAGTAATAAACGTAATGAATGGCTATATATTAATCCAAAAGAATGGTTAAACAATCCTGAAGGAACTCGTTTCTTTTATATCGAGGAAGAATATATTTGGGATTTGGAGGAAGAAGGTCTTTATGTCGAAAATGAAGCAGGCGACTCTATTCCGAAAGAATTTGAAAACGAAGGTCTGGAGATTTGGATTGAATCGCAAACATTTGATGATATTATAAAGTATGCAAAAAATAAAAATTTAAATGTTACTCTGAATGAACTAATACTCGCAATAAATTATTACCTCGAATATGATGCTTTTAAGGAGAATTAAAATGGGATTTTTAAAGAGATTATCTAGTAATAAAATTAGTATGTTATGAAAACTTTAGTAGATTTTGTAAACTCAACAACTTATGATGTATTATTAGAGAATGTTAAATTAAGAATTAATATTGAAATCGATGATAATATTCCTGATGTTGTTTGGGGTTTCTCAATAAAAGAATTGAATTTGGCAAATGTTACAGTAGATGATTTAAAGTCTCTAATAGAATTACATACAGATTCAATAGCGGCTTATGTAGAAATAAAACTCAAAAAATACTCTGATGATATTGAACAAGAATATCCAGAAGGATATGAACCTGAAGAAGAAAATGATGAAATTGTAAACCTACCATTTTACAAAAACTTTCTTATCATTTACTTAGCAGAATATTGGATATTAAAAGAAAATCCAAAAGAAATTGAAAATTATGTTCGAGCTCTTCGTATTCCATATGCTAAAAAATATGCTAAAGAGATAACAGTTATTTATAATGATATTAATTCGTCAAAGTAAGATTTGTATGTATTGCTTTGCTTGGTTTAGAGCAGATATACAATAAAAAATATTGGAAACTTCCTTTGATTTATGGATCAATTGGTTTTATTATGAATTATTATTTTTTAAGAAAAAGATAGCCACGAATTCACGAATTATTCTATTTAAATTGATAAATAAAAGCTTCTAAATAAAAAAAGCGCATGAATTTCATGCGCTTTTCTATTTTACATTAACTTATTTAACGATCAATTTTTTAGTTACTTTAAAATCTTTAGAAACAATATTTACAATATAAATTCCTGAAGATAAATGGTGGTTAATTTGTCCTGATGAAGAAAGCCTTTCAGTTAAAACCGTTCTTCCGTTCATATCAGCAACTGAAATTTCAGCATTTCCATTTGTTAATTCAGGCATCAAAATATGAAATTCATTATTTGTTGCAGGATTTGGATAAATACCAATTACGGGTTCAGTGGAAGCTTCTCCAATATTCAATGCTGATTTTGATGTTCCAACGGTTGTGGGTTCTAATTGCCATTGTGCGCTATACCAGCCATCTTGTGAATTTCCGTATTGAGCAGAACCTGTTTGATTTTCGATATGAATAATATTTCCAGTCTGCCATCTGTTTCTTAAACGAGTCCAAGTTCCGTCTATGTAATCGCTTGACCACTGGGCACTCCAGAAAGTAGTATCAGTAATATTACATTGAACACTTCCAGTTTGTCCTTCGATATTCATTAATTCTCCTGTAGCAACATTTTTCAGTACGAAATAAGTAGCATCAATTGCAATTTTCTGCCATTTGTAGTTGTTTCCAGAAACGCTTGTTCCGTAACCAGTATTTGTTCCTGCATCAGATAAATAAGCACCCGTCCATCTGTTTTTAATAGTGTAATAAGAACCTCCAGATGGAGCTGTAGTAACGGTAACCGTGCAAGTACTTGTTTTGCTTCCGTCAACAGTTGTCACGGTGATGGTCGCAGTTCCATTCGCAACAGCGGTAATTAAGCCAGAAGTATTTACAGTTGCAACAGATGTGTTGTTTGAACTATAGGTTACTGATTTATTTGTTGCATTCGAAGGAAGAACTGTTGGAGTAAGCTGCTGCGTTCCGCCAACGTTTAACGATGCCGTGGTTGGACTTAAACTCACAGTTGTAACCGCAACACCAGTCCCCGGGTTTGAATCGTACCAAACGTTGTTCATGTACCAGCCGGTTTTGTTTCGGCTTAAATCAGCAGTTTGATTGGTTCCGTCGTTAAAGATTAAATTCGTTGAGGTTACATTTGTAAACGTATAGCTGTACCAGCCGTTTCCTGTGTTGGTCATGTTTACACCTGGCCAAGATGCATCAGCTAAAACTCCTGATGGTAAAGCGCTCCAATAATAAATTTTGATTCCAGTTCCCCAATTTGACGGTTTGTAAAAATAAACCGTGAAATTCGTATTTGGATTTACTGTAATTGTTGCCGAAGAAGTTTTATTTCCGTCCTGCGTTGTAGCTATAATCGTTGCTGTTCCTGCCGAAACCGCTGTTACGAAACCAGAGCTGTTTACTGTTGCGACCGAAGTATTGCTAGATGACCAGATAACATTTTTATTAGTTGCATTTGCTGGTGAAATCGTTGCTGTAAGTTGCTGCGTATTTCCGGCATACAAACTAGCTGAAGTTGGAGAAACTGCGACAGATGAAACTGGGATTGCAGCCACTGTTATGGCAGAAGATGCTGTTTTATTTCCATCAGCAGTAGTAACGGTTATAGTTGCAGTTCCTGCAGAAATAGCTGTAACTAATCCCGAATTATTTACAGTGGCTACTGAAGTATTACTTGATGACCAAGTTACGTTTTGATTCGTTGCATTTGCAGGAGCAATTGTCGCATTTAATTGCTGCGTTGTTCCTAAGCCAACGGTTGCGGTTGTTGGACTAACTGAAACGCCTGTAACCGCCACAACCGGAGCATTCGTATTAGTTAAAACTAAATATTCGAAAGCCGCAAAATTACGTGTAGAACCTGCTGTTAAAGTTACCGAAGAATTATTATTGTACGGATTTACATAAGTTCCTGCTAGAGCCGCTGGAATAACGTATGATTTTGAAGCATTTCTCAAATTCGACATTACGATCACTTTTTCTGAACCTAATGTTTTGGTGAAAATGCTGATATCGTCGTTTGCATAAGTAGTTAAATCTCCACGACGAATTGCGGCGCTTGCAGTTCTAAAATTTAGAATTTTAGCAAAATCGGCAGCAGCAGTTGGGTTTTGCGACCAATTGAATTTGAAGTTCTGCCAAGGCCAGTCGGTTTTGGGTTCGTAGTCAATTTCTTGTCCGCTCATTAGGAAAGGAACTCCTCTCATGTAAGCCGAAACCAAAAAGTTAGCTACAATTCCGTTATGGTTTTTAAATGCAACGAATGGCCTTCTTACGCCATCATCATTGGTGTAGGTGTCATGATTACCCGTATATCTAACGATCTGTTGATTTCCGGTTGCTTTAGCATATTCATACGTAGTCTGGTCTTGAAGTCTTTGCGAAACGGGTCCTCCATTCGCAATATCGTACAAACCGCTATGAAACCATCTGTCGCCGTAATTCATGTCGAAACCAACCTGAAAGTTTTCTTGTCTGTCACCTTCAGCTAACATTAATAAGTTGTGAGACGTTATGCTTCGAAGATTTGAATTTACTTCTGACCAAAAATCTAAAGGAGGATTATTGGCATAATCACATCGGTAACCATCAATATTGGCTGCGAAAATCCAGTAACGCATAGCATCCTTGATTGCTGCTCGTGTAGCTGAATTGTTAAGATCAAGAGCTGCAATATCTCCAAAATTTCCTAATTGCTGAATAGTTGTGCCGGTTCGTTTGTAATATTCAGGATGAGAAACGGTCCAGCCATGATCCCAAGAAGTTCCGTTGATGGCAATATCTAAAATAACTGCCATTCCACGACTGTGAGCACCGTCAACCAAAGTTCTTAAATCAGCCAAAGAACCATATTCAGAACCGACAGCTTTGAAATCTTTGATACAATAGGGCGAAGCCGAACTTCGGGAATCGGTTCCGTGGGGGAAAATCGGCATTAAATAAATAACATTGGTGCCGAGTGCTTTTATATTGTCTAATCGGGCAGTTACTCCGGCTAAATTTCCGTTGGCACTAAACGGACGAATATGCACTTGATACATGTTGATATCTCTCGTATCCGGTACTCCTGCAAACGGCGTTCCGTACTGTGCAGGATCTTGTGCATACACAGAACTTGCTAATAATAACAGAAAACAAAATAGTGTTTTCGTAATATGAAATAATCTCGTGGTAATGTTGATTTTCATAATAGTAGTTTTTGCATGCTTGTCGGCATTTTTTAACTAAAATTCATTCTCACTCGCATTGGTTTTAAATTCGACAAACATTTTGTGGTTAATAGTTTTCAATAGTAAGTTTTTAATTTTTTGCTCTTAAATGAGCATAGTTTTTCCGCCACGAATTCACGAATTAGTGTTTATGTAAAAATCTTAATTTGAAAAATTCGTGAATTGCTTCGCCTATTCGCTATCGCTCGGGTCGTGGCGGAAAAAACTTAGTAATCTATAATTTCTTCAATCCTTTTAAATCAGAAGCAGTTCCTTCTTTGATGCTGATGGCAACACCTCCGCCGGGAGCTAAATACTGCTTCAATTTGCTTTTTGAGTTTACGATTACTTTAGTAACAGTATATTTCTGCGGATTCTGATTCCAATTTGCTTCTTTAGCATCGGCATAAATAGTGGCGATGAAATTTTTTCCTGCAGGTAAATAATCAAATGAAAGGTTTGCTGTTCTTGCATTTTCATCTGTAATTCCGCCAATAAACCATTCGTTTTTGCCTTTTGCTTTACGTGCAATTGTAATATAATCTCCAGGTTCAGCTTCTAGAATATAACTGTTATCCCAATCTACAGCCACATCTTTAATAAACTGAAATGCATCTGGAAAACGCTCATAGTTCCCCGGAATATCAGCAGCCATTTGCAGCGGACTGTACATGGTTACATAATAAGCCAATTGTTTTACTAAAGTCGTATTTACTCGTTGTGAACTTCCTGTTCCGTAATACGAAAGATCAGTCTGGAAAATTCCAGGCGTATAATCCATTGGACCTCCCATTAAACGGGTAAAAGGTAAAATTGTAGTGTGATCTGGAGCTAAACCTCCCATAGATTCGAACTCAGTACCGCGCGCTGATTCCTGAGCAATCCAGTTTGGAAAAGTTCTGTTTAATCCCGTTGGACGAACGGCTTCGTGGCTGTTAATCATAATTTTATAATCTGCAGCACGTTTGGCAACGTTAATGTAATGGTTTACCATCCATTGTCCGTCGTGATGTTCGCCGCGAGGGATAATCTGTCCTACGTAACCTGTTTTTACAGCATCATAACCATTATCATTCATAAATTGAAAAGCACGATCCAAACGTCTTTCGTAATTGGTTGCCGATCCAGAAGTTTCGTGGTGCATGATGATCTTTACACCTTTTGAAGCGGCATAAGCGTGAACCGCTTTTACATCAAAATCCGGATATGCGGTTACAAAATCAAAAACGTCTTCTTTCCAGTTGCCAATCCAGTCTTCCCAGCCAATATTCCAACCTTCAATAAGAATTGCATCGAAACCATTTTTAGAAGCAAAATCAATGTATTCTTTTGCACGTTCTGTTGTAGCTCCGTGTTTTCCGTTTGGAGTCAGTTTGGTGAAATCATCCGTCATTTTTACGTTGTTTTCTTTTCCAAAAGCCCAAGTACTTCTTCCGGCAACAAAATATTCCCACCAAATTCCGATGTACTTTACAGGTTTAATCCATGAAACATCTTTATAACTTGTTGGTTCGTTAAGATTTAAAATCAATTTTGAAGCTAAAATATCGGTTGCTTTATCGCTTACCACAATGGTTCTCCAAGGTGTTTGGGCATCAGTCTGCATATATCCTTTTGCTCCAAGAACATCTGGTGCCAAATGACTGGTCATTTTGTTGGTTTTAGCATCAACTTCAAGATACATTGCCGGATAATTGATTAATCCTGCTTCGTGAATGTTGATGTATAATCCATCATCAGATTTCATCATAGATGGCGTTTGTACAGAAAGTTCTTTGATGGGCTGCTGTGCATTAATTTCAATGGTTGCTTTTTTCATCAAAGACGGAATTTCTGAAATCTTCGAAGTCGTATAAGCATATTCGTTGGTATCGTAATCTCCCGGAATCCAGAAAATTTTATGATTTCCTGCCAATTGAAATTCGGTGCGCTCTTCTTTAATTACAAAATAATTCAGGTCATTTTGTTTTGGAAATTCATATCTAAATCCCAATCCGTCGTTGAATAAGCGAAAACGAATACGGATAAATCTATTGTTATTTTTTGCCTGAGCTAAGGTGACAACCAATTCATTGTAATGATTACGAATGGTTTTTTCTTCTCCTAAAACTGGATTCCAATTTTCATCAAAAGTAGATTGAGCGGTGTTGGAAATGGCAAAACCATCCATAAGCGAAGCTCTGTTTTGCAGTTCTAAACCTAATGAACTGGGTTTAATAACAGGTTTCTGTTTGTATGATAATTGGTAAGAAGGAATGCCGCCTTCTTTTAATTCAAATTTTAAGGAAAGGTTTTTGTCTGGCGAAGTTATTTCTTGTGCCTGAAGCCAGAATGTGGCAAGGATAAAAAATAAAAGCGCTGTTTTTTTGCTCAAACGCATTTGAAGCAATGATTTTTGGGATTGAAAATTCATGTTATTTAGTTTTGTGCAAATTTAGGTTTTAAAGTTGCTTTAGGTATTAATTTTTCAGCACTATATATTGATAAGGCTGAAGTGTGATATCTGAACCCACTGTTACGGCTGCTCCAGTAAAGGCATCTTTCCAGTTTCCTTTTAAGGTATTTGGAATAAGATGTTTTACAGCTGAATTGGTTAAGTTAGAAAGAACAAATACTTTTTCAGTATCGTTTACCATAGTGAAAGCGCTTACGGCATCGCTGCTGTAACCTGTAAATGTTCCTTTTTTTATAGCATTACTGGTATTTCTAAAAGCAATGATTTTTTTGTATTCGGCCAGCATTTCATTATCTGCTGTCGACCAATCGATTGGTGTTCTTGAGAAATAGTTTAGTCTTTGTGCATAACCGATTTCCTGTCCGTTGTAAATCATTGGAACTGATTTTAAATACGCAGCGACAACAAATGTAGCGATAGAGCCTTTTTTACCTCCAAAAAGTTCCAAAGGTGTTCCTTCAGAAAGGTTTACGTCATGATTACTGGTGTATCTTACGACTCTGTTTTCAGGATTATAATTGTTGGCATATTCTGTAGCATTCGAATCCTGAAGTGTAGTTGCAGGTTTATTGTTTTTGAAAAGCTGCTCTAAAGTATAGAAAAAATTAAATCCAAAAATATAATCGAAACCTGATGCAAAGTGATTGTATTTTGATCCTTCAGCTAACATCAAAATGTTTTGATTTTTTTTAATTTTTCTCAGTTTTGTTATGGCATCTGCCCAGAAATTATTCGGAACAAAATCAGCATAATCACATCTGAAACCATCAATGTTAGCATTGTAAACCCAGTAAGACATTGCATCAATCATCGCATCTTTCATTTCTGTGTTATTGAAATTTAATTGTGCCACATCATTATAATTTGTTCCAGGCGGAATGATGATATTACCATTTGCATCCTGCTGATACCAATTTTTATGCTGTGTAATCCAAGCATTGTCCCAAGCGGTGTGATTGGCAACCCAGTCGAGGATAACAGCCATGTTTTTTTTGTGCGCTTCTTCAACTAAAGTTTGAAGGTCTTGTAAAGTTCCAAAATCAGGATTTACGGCTTTATAATCTTTCACAGCATACGGCGATCCTAATTCTCCTGAAGCTCTTTCTTTTCCAACTGGATAAATTGGCATTAAGTAAATAACATTTGCTCCTAATTCCTGAATTTGTGTTAATCTCTCCTGAACAGCTTTTAGGGTTCCCGCCTGACTAAAGGCACGAATGTTTACCTGATAAATTATGGCATCTTCTTTCTTTGGCATTTTTTCAAAAGGTGCTCCATATTGCGTATACGGAGATTCAGGAGTTTTGTTGTCGTCATCAGAAGAGCTGCATGACATAAAGGCTAATGCAAGCAATAATCCGTAAACGATTTTTATATTAAATTTCATAGTTTGTCAATTTAGTTAATAAATTCGACAAGTTTAAGATAGCCTGCCTTTCGCTCAAAAAAGGCAGGTATCACTCAAACTAATCTAGCTTTATTATAATGTTAGATTATTTTTTAACGATAGTACAAGTTGCAGTTGCAGGATAACCTGTGGTTGCAGGATCTACTTCGTTTATTGTAAAGGTTACTTCATAGGTTCCTGCTTCGCCAATAGTGTAAGCACCTCCGTTATCCAGATTAATGGTGTTTGTACCCGGATCTGCCGGCCCGTAGTTGATGGTCCATGCATCGTTTAGTCTGAACTTTAAAGCTCCCGCAGCTAAATCGGCAGTAACTTTCCAAGTTTTTGTCTGATGATCATAACTCATTGGGGTGCTTTTGTCCCAGCCACCTGAAGTTGCTGTTCCTATGATTCCCCATGCATACGGCGCTTGTGACCATTTTAGGGTGTTTAAATTCACTTTGATTTGATAAGATCCTGCTCCTGGAAGGACAAAATCAGTATCGCTCATGTTTTTCAAATCATTATTTGTAGCACCAGCACCGTAGAATTGCGCCCAGTTTCTTTCGGTATTTAATTTAAATCCAGGTCCTGCTCCTTCAGCAACCGTCATGTACCCTTGATACACTCCTTTTTGAATTGCTGTTAAAGCGGCTGCGGTTTCAACTGCCCAGCCTTGATAGCTTCCCGGCATATAAATTTCACCAAAAACTACACTTTTTTCATAAGGAGTTATCGTAAGGGTGATAGGATTTGAATAGATTTTTCGATCCATTGCAGCTTCTACACGAACTACTAATTTTCCGGGGATATCTATAGGAAGTCCTAAATCGACTGCAATTTTGTTAAGTTCCTGACCAGTTAAAGATTTGCTTAAAACATCGGTTCCTACTTCGATGCGTTTGGCTTTCTGCCAAGCCGTGCTTCCGCTTGTGTCTCCAATTAAATCAAACTGAACAGCGTAGGTTACAGGAGCTTCAATAGGAAAAGAAACTGAAGGCCATGAAATTAGTAAAACAGGATCATCGGCTGTGTCTTCTGTAAGAACTAATGTACTTGATGAAACGGTAATTTCAGATGGAAAACTAACGGATTTCAGGGTCGTTAGTTCGGCACCGCTGTCACAGGAAGAACCCAGAATGAGCAGACTGCCTAACAAGAGTAATTTATTGATATATTTTTTCATGATCGTTTTGTTTTTAGTAACCCGGATTTTGTTTTAGTCCTAAATTGGCATTTAATGCAGAAGTTGGAATTGGAAATAACTTTCTGTAAGCAGGAGATGCTGGTCTGAATTCGTTTGCCAATAAAAATTTGTCAAAACGAATCATATCTTGTCTTCTGTGTCCTTCCCAGTTTAACTCAAATCCTCTTTCATTGTAAATGTCATCAAGAGTAGGATTGTGGTCTAAAGCATTTAATCCGGCACGTTGTCTGATCTGATCAATAAAAGGTTTTGCTGCTCCGGCATTTCCTAATCGAGTGTTGCATTCTGCGATCATTAAAATGATATCAGCATATCTGAAAATTGGGAAATCGTTAGAAGCACCGCCTCCGGTTCTTGGTGTTGCAGGATAAAATTTTACGTTACGAACTCCCGCTTGAGGAGCTGCTCCTGGATTGTCTAATGAAGCCACATCAAGAGTATAATTAAAACCTCCCGGTTGTTCTCCGAATAAAAATTGTTTTCTGCGGATATCATTTTCATCGTATTTCAAGAAAAATTCTTTTGGAACAATAGTACCATTCCATCCGCTGTACCCAAATAATGCCTGAGCATGAGGTCCGTATAAACTGCGGACTGCGTACACATTACGAGAAACAATGTCTAAAGTTGCATAAATAGATAGGATTGTTTCATCTTCAGGAAGTACATCTCCAAATAGTTCGTAATATTTATTGCCAAGCGGATTTGCTGCATCTGCCGCACCTGAATGAAGTGAAAAACCACCTTCGGCAACTTTGTTACAAGCTGCTAAACATTCGTTCCATTTAGAAGTTCCTGTATATACTTGGGCATTTAGATATACTTTTGCTAATAAAGTATAACCAGCCCATTTATTGAATCTTCCGTAATAATTACCACCTTTTGTACCAGATAATAAATCAACGTTTTCGGTTAATTCTTTCACAATAAAATCATACACTTCTTTACGGCTTGATTGTGGGATTTTATCAACTGTGATGTTATTGTCCGTAAAGAAAGGAACATCACCAAAATCATCAATTAATAAATAGTAGAAGAAAGCTCTTAATACTTTTGCTTCGGCAATTTTAGAAGCTTCGGCATTTGATTTTTCTAATAAACTTACGGCTAAATTAGCATTGAAAACAGCTTTGTATAACCAGTTCCAAGTATTGTTGATAATGAAATCGGTAGGCAGCCATTCGTGTTTGTGTAAACGGGCAAAATCCTGCTGCCAGTCACCTGTATTTCTGTGAGGGATAACCTGCTCGTCAGATGACATACAGTTCATATCGTACCAGCCGTTATCGGCACCGGCATATCCTACTCCAGAAGCACCTTCTCTTGCAAATTCACCCGGAATTTGTGCGTATACATTGGCAAGTGCGATATTAGCTCCTTCAGGAGTTCCGTAAAATTCATCTGCAGGATATCTGTCATAGACATTTTCATTGATATCTGTACAGCTAAAAAGTGTCAGGAAACACGCGCTTCCTGCTATCAGTATATTTTTAATTTTCATCTTTTTTACTATTTAAATTTTACAGTCAAACCAAACGCAACACTTCTGGTACGAGGATAAATTCCTTTATCGCCTCCGAAGTTATCTCCGCTGCCGCTTACGTTTAATTCAGGATCCATACCTGTGTAATCTGTAATCAGGAATAAGTTGTTTCCTGTAAGCGAAAGTCTAATAGTATCAATATATTTATCTGAAAAACGGAAACTATATCCCGCTGTAAGATTTTCTAAACGGATAAATGAACCGTCTTCTAACCATAAATCAGAACCGTAAGGAGAAGTATAAATTCCTTGATCGACAGCACTCGCCAGAACGTTCGATTTACCAATATTTTCCATTCGGCTTAAATTAGAACGTAAGCCGTTGTAAATTTTATTTCCTCCAGAACCTCTTACTAACATCGAAGCGTCGAAGTTTTTATAACGGTAAGAAGGGTTAAATGAAAAAGTATAAGTTGGAAGAGCTGAACCTGCATAATAACGGTCTGGACTTCTAGTTCCCTGATCAATTATACCATTTCCGTCACGATCCAAAACGGTTTCAACATTGTTTTCATTTTTACCAGTATGCTGAAGGATGTAAAATGCTCCAACTGGTTTTCCTTTTACTAAATAAGAGTTTTCAGCTCCCCAGCCTACATAATCAGTATTCAAAGGAACTCCGTTGATGCTGCCGCTTAAGTTAAGTACTTCATTTTTCATGAAAGAAAGGTTTCCTGCAAGTGTAAGCGTACTATTGTCTGTTTTAATTACGTCGTAAGCAAGAGATACTTCAAGACCTTTGTTTGAAATACTTCCCACATTTGCCATGATTCGGTCGTGTGGAAATGGCGGCTGAGGTACTACATAATTAAATAATAAGTTTTCTGTTTTAGAGGTATATACATCAACAGTTCCTCGTAGTCTATTGTTTAAAAGCGCAAAATCAAGACCTAAGTTTGTCTGTTTTTTAGTTTCCCATTTGAGATCCGCATTTGAATTTTGAACAACAGCATAATTTGTAATAAGCTGTCCGCCAAAATTTACAGTACCCGAACGATCAACTAACGCAATTGACTGCTGCGGATAAAGTCCTTGCTGATTACCTGTTACACCATATCCTGCACGAAGTTTTAATTCATCAATTAAGGTCTGGTTGTTCATAAATGGTTCTTTGTTAATCTGCCATGCTACAGATGCAGAAGGGAAATCTCCCCATTTATTATTAGCTCCAAAAACAGATGAACCATCACGACGAATACTCGCTGTCAATAAATAACGGTCTAATAAAGAATAATTTACTCTTCCTAAAAATGAAACTAAACTTCTGTCATTTTTATAAGAAGTCATATCTCCAGGACGAACGCTTGACATGTCACCAAATTGAAGCGCATTGTAAGTTGTTTTATCATTCATAAAACCTCTTGCTTGTGCATAATTTCCTTGATAAGTCTGACTTTGCCATTCGTATAAACCTAATACGTTTATATTGTGTATGCCAAATGTTCTTTTATAATTAAGGCTGAAGTTGGTCAGCTTTTCATTTTGTCTTTGATTATTGATGTTCGCAAACCCTTTTTGATCAATAGCAAAAGCAGCTGTTGATTCTACAGGTTGAAAGTAACCATAGGTAACATTAGTTTTTCTCCAGCTCCCAAACCAGTTTGCGGTTAAACCTTTTGCTAAATCCAAATCAGCTTTTAAACTTCCGAATAAATTATCGTTTTGCGCTTCGTTAGTCGTAGTTTGTGCCGCCGCATAAGGATTTAAGTATTGAAATACGTTTGGATCTGTAAAGTAAGTTCCATCTGTATTATACACAGGGTCTGTTGGACGCATCAAATAGGCATTTGTAATTAAATTTGATGTAAAAGCTGCTGTACCAATGCTCTGAATACTACTTGTAGTATTGTTTACACCAGTGTTTAAGTTAAATGTCAACTTCAGTTTATCATCAAAAGCTTGTTGAGTTGCCTGAATGCGTCCGATGTATTTTTGATTACTCGAATTGATAACAACTCCGTCTTGAAGAATAGCCGTTAGAGAAGCTCTGTAATTGAATTTATCTGTTCCGCCTCCAAAAGATAAAGTATGTGTTTGTGTAATCCCAGTTCGTGTTAAAAGTCCGTACCAGTCTGTATTTGAGCCATGATTTGCCGATGCCGGAACACCAACACTTTGCGCTGCCGACCACCATTCATCAGCATTTAACATGTTTAATTTCTTCGGAATAAAATCTAAAGCAGTAGAACCAATATATTCCATAGTAGTTTTTCCGGCTTTGTTCTTTTTGGTAGAAACGATAATAACTCCAGGTGCACCGCGAGAACCGTAAACGGCAGTGGCGGAAGCATCTTTTAAGATATCGATACTTTCGATTTCACTGGGTGGAATTTGGTTTAATAAATCCATATTGCCTTGAATTCCATCTACTACTACTAAAGGGTCGCTCCCTCCAATTAAAGAAGAAATTCCACGAATACGAACGCTTGGTCCAGTACCTGGTTCGCTTCCTACCTGCGTGATATTTACACCCGCAGCTTTTCCAGAAATTAATTGGAGCGGATTTACAATTGCGCCCTGATTCATGTCTTTTGCAGCGATTGAAGAAACCGCTCCTGTTACATCTCTTTTTGTAGCAAGACCATAACCTACTACTACAATTTCCTGTAAATCAGTTGCGTCTGGAAACAATTGAATGTTGATTGTATTTTGATTCGCAGTTACTCTTTTTTCCTTGTATCCTACAAAAGATACGATAATTACAGACTGGCTGCTTTCGACAGTAAGTTTGTATTTACCATCGAAATCTGTAACCATTCCGTTTTTTGTTCCTTCTTCAATAACAGAAGCTCCCGGTAAGGGCATGCCGTTTTCATCTGTAATTACACCCGAAACTGTTTGTTTTTGAAATTCGATAATTTGGGTTTTGAGTTCTGGTTTTTTCAGGATAATCTGCGTATCGCGAATTTTAAATTCGGTTGGAGTTCCTTTAAAAAGCTTGTCTAAAACCACATATATAGACTGATCTTTTACAGAAATTGAAACTGTTCGATCTAAGTCGATATCATTCAATTTGTAAATAAACCTGAAGTCTGTTTTTTGCTCAATGGTCTCAATAACCTTTTCGATTGTTGAATTGTTTAATTCAAGGGTGACTTTTGTTTTTTGGGCATAAGTATTTCCTCTAATATTAAACATGGCGACCAAAAGAAGTAGGGTAGTTAGTTTCAATTTTAGGTCATTTTGGAACACTCGGTATAAAAACCCAGTATTCTTTGATTTTTTTTTCATAATTTTGTTAATTGATTGTAGTTAATTCGTTATATTCAATCACTTAGTTAATCGGAAATTGTTCGCAGCTCTTTCCGATTTTTTTATTCCCGTAATGTTATTTCGTCATATTTGTATTTGGTTTTAGTGGTTATTTAATTAGTATCTGATTGTTTTTTATCGTGTAGTTAATGCCATGGATTTCGTTAAAATAACTCATCACATTTTCTATAGATTCCTCTTTAAAGCTGGCATTGAATTTCTCGCTGGCGAGTTTCTCATTTTTGTTTACAATTGTAACATTATAACGTCTTTCAAGCTTCGTAATAATGTTTTTGAAAGTCATATTTCTAAACGTTAAACCTCCATCAATCCAAGAAGTATAAATATCTGTGATAACCGCTTTGGTTGAGATTTTTGCATTTTCTTTATTGAAACTTCCTTTAAATCCAGGTTTTAAAATAGTGTTTTTTGCAGCATCAAATTCCTGACTTGATTCGTACATCCCTACTGAACCTTCTACTAAAACAACATCTGTCAGTGCATCTTCAGGATAATTAGATACGTTGAAATGCGTTCCTAAAACACGAACATTCAATTCGTCAGCATTTACGATAAATGGATGTTTTTTATCTTTAGCAACATCAAAGAAAGCTTCACCATCTAAAAATACTTGTCTGTTTTCGCCAGCAATAAATTTCACTGGATATCTCAGCGTTGTTCCTGAATTCAAGTGAACAAATGTTCCATCAGATAATTGCAGACGGAATTTTTTTCCATACGGAATTTTAATTGTGTTGTAAATTAATTTCTCAGAATCAGAATTACTTTCGTATACCAATTTGTCTCCGTTTTGATTTCCAACAATATTTCCTTTAGCATCTTTTACTTGAGCCGAATTGTGTTCAGAAATTACCTGAACTTCACCGTTTTCAAGTTGTAAAACAATATCTGAGCTTTTAAAATCGAATTTTGGTTCAACAGCTTTGTTTGACATATTTTGTTTGTAAAAAAAGCCAATGCCCAATAAAACAATTACAGAGGCAGCAATCGAAATATACTTTCTGTAATTTGATTTTCTTGACGGAAGCTCGATTACTGTTTCTTCTTCTTTTGAAGCCTTTAAGATATTCGCAAAAATATCATCGGCTTTATGCTTTTCCATTTTCGGCATTTCTGCTAACAAATTTTGGATATCTTCCACAGTTGGGAAATCATCGGTAAGCTGATTTTTTTTATAATAAGCAATTACCTCGTTCGTTTCTTCGGGTGTACATTGGTTTAAAACAAACTTTTGTAAAAGACTTTTTATTTCAGGATTTGAATTCATTACGAATTATTTTGTTGGGGGTTTTAATAGTATACAGTTGAAAAGCATTTGAGTACTACTCAAACGTTGTAAATTTTTAAATTTTAACATTTAAAAATGATTGTTGTGTTTTAATCATTTGATTTTCAACCGTTTGAAGGATGATGATTTTTTGTTAAAAATGCGATATTTATTTTTTATCAGCTAGTAATTAGCTGCAGGCAGATTTAAAAAGGAATAAATGGTACACATACCTAATGTTTCAATTTGGGAATGGAAAGAATGATAATAACCCGTTTTTCGAGATTGAGACCTTAGATACGGCAAAAAAAAATCACTCTTGGCAAAGAGTGATTCAATTGGTTAAAATGTGGTTTTGGTTAGATAATTTCATCATGAACCTGAAAAAAGACCCGCATCGATTCTAATGCTTTGCTCATTTGATTCCTGACAGTATTTATAGATATGCCGAGTTCCTGACTTATTTCTTCGTAACTCATGCCTTTCTTTCGTGACATTTTGAATATTTGTTTCCGCTTTGGCGGTAATTGTTTCATGGCCTGCTTTCGGAGTTTTTTGCAGTCTTCTTCACGAATCGCGTAATCTCCGTATTCATGTGATTTCTGGCTTTCATAAAAAACAGCTTCCTTAAGTTCTAAATCATTTGCTGCTTTGTTTAATAAATTAAAAGCCTGATTTCGGGCAATTGTAAAAATATAAGCTTTAAAAGATTGTTCTGTGTTTAAGTTCTCGCGATGCTGCCAGACTTTCATAAAAACATCCTGAACATTCTCCTCTGCGGCTTCTTTCGATTTTAAAAGACTAATGCTGTAGCCATATATATCTTGATAATACAAATCAAAAAGAGCACGAAACGCTTTTTCGCTGCCATTTTTGAGTTCGCTCACCAACAATTTGTCACTATGGTCTTTGGCTTCCAACATTAAATTAATTAGTTTGTATTTTAATCTAATTATATTACGATACTATCAAAAATCGACATTCTAATCCCTTGAGAGATTAGCAAATATATAAAAATATTATTCTCATAAAAAAATGCTAAAATCAACTTATTTGTGGTTTTTTGCAGTAAAACTATCGGAATCTCAATAAATACGCTATAAATTGCCTATTGTTAAGTTGATAAATTTTTGGCTTAAAAAATAAAAATTAACTATTTTGAGGTTTTAATTTTGAGAATATTCTTATTCTGAAGAGAATTAAATGAAGAATTAAGAATGCATATTCATAAAAAAATCCTTTTATCTTAGAAAGACAAAAGGATTAAATTGAAAATTGAATCTATTTAAGATATAAAATTAAATTTTTATCAAATTAGTTTTTAAGGTCTTTGATTACTTTAAAAGCAACATCAACTTGATCTTCACCTACTAAAATAGTGAATTCGTTTGAAGTAGAAATTACTTCGTTGATGATGATTCCTTCCCAAGCCAAACGTTGGAAAATGAAGTAATAAATACCAGGAACAACGATATTTTCTTTTGGTAATTTTACTGTAATAGAAGCAAGATTATCTAATTTCTGAATTAGTTTTTCTCTCATAAAGTGTTTTTCAACTAAATGATTCACACTGCTGCTCACTACAATATTCGTTTCGTTTACGCCACGTGATGAGGTATAGAAAATATCAGATAATGCATTTATATCAGAAATTAAATCAGCTTGTTTATTCAATACAGTTTCTGAAGCTGCGAATGTGTAATCCGTCAATTCTGATCTTACTGTAATTTCACCAATATTCTTGATTACTTTGTTGATTTTGTGGTTTAATTTAAAATCTAATTCTTCAGTCAATCGTTTCAGAGACATCACTACAGCACCTTGTTTTACCTCTTTGCCAAATTCATTTTCCAGCTCAGTCATAATGTTCCGAGATAGAGAAGTCAAATTGATAATTCCCAGTGATAACGCGTTTAAAAGAAATGGTTTTGTTTTGATGTAATTTTCGACGATGGATGAAACGGTTTTCATAATTTTTTTTCTTTTTTTTTGTAACTTAAATTGGTTGGTTTAGTTAATTTGATGTTATAAATCTTTGCAAATATAAATAAAAAAACAAATTGTTACAATTATAACATTAAAAAATTATGTTAAAAATGATAAAAAGCATCAGTAAGGTGCTCAATTGCAAATGATTCCTCATTTTTATGGATCGCAATTATATCAAAACGGATTTCTAAATCGTCTTGAAAATCCTTTTCCCTATCGTTTATGTAGGCATTTACTGCTTTTATGAGCAGATGAATTTTTTTCTGTTTGACAAAATCCTGCGGGGAACCAAAATCTAAATTCGATCTTGTTTTTACTTCAACGATGGCTAAAACAGCACCTTTTTGGGCAATAATATCTATTTCGGCTTTTTGTGGAGAAATCCAGTTTCGATCTAGTATGGTATACCCTTGTTTTTCGAGATGTTCTGTTGCCAGGTCTTCTCCTAATTTTCCTAAATCATTATGTTCGGCCATTTTTTAAAAGTTTTTAGTTTGAGTCTCGGTTTTCGGTTTTAGTTTCGGTCGAATTGCGAGATTCTATAGGCAAGCAAAAACGCGAAATCACAAAGTATAATTGAACTTTGCAACTTCGCGTTTTTGCGATATGTAATAGGTGGTATTTTTGAATTTCCTTAAAAAGGATTCGTATAGTTTTATTTCTGAAACGTAACAGTACTTCCAGATGCGTTTACATCAATTGAAATAGTGCTTCCCATAATCAAAGCTCTATTATCCTGAATATGTCCGGCAGGAAAGTTAAAAATTACTGGAATATTGTATTTCTTAGTTACGTCATCAATAATTTCCAGAGCATTTTTCCCCCACGGCACTTCGTTGTCTTTCATTTTAGTCATACCGCCAACTATAATTCCTTTTAAACTTTCGATACAGCCGTTTCGACGTAAATTCATCATCATACGGTCAATATGATACAAGTACTCATCTAAATCTTCAATAAATAAAATTTTGTCTTTACAATCAATTGCAGATGGCGATCCTAATAAGCTGTATAATATAGAAAGGTTTCCTCCAACAATTTCTCCAGTTCCCTGCCCGAAACGATTCATGGCATGAGGAGGAATAGAGTAAGAAAGTGGTTCGCCAAATAAACTTGATTTCATTGAACTGATAGCAGCAGGAGTAGCACGTGGAATCGTAACCGGCATAACACCATGAATAGATTTGTAACCCATCGTATTTAAATGATTGTGCAAAACGGTTACATCGCTAAAACCAATAACCCATTTTGGGTGTTGCTTGAATTTGGTAAAATCCAATAAATCCAGCATTCTTACAGTTCCGTATCCGCCTCTAACACACCATATTGCTTTAATATTTGGATTGTCTAATTGTTTTTGAAAATCGGCAGCACGCTGTTCGTCTGTTCCTGCCAGCTGGTGATAATCCAGACCAATTGAACTTCCTACGACTGCTTCTAAGCCCCAGCTTTTAAGTAAATCAACGGTTGGTTTTAAATTGTCATCAATGTTTTTTCTAGCAGTTGCGACAAGCGCTACAGTATCTCCTTTTTGTAAATAAGGCGGTGTTATCATGGTTTGTTGAGATTGACAGTTGAATGATTGTAAAGCAAAAATAAGAAATGCGATTTTACAAAAGGTAAAACGTTTCTTGATGTGCCCAATATTTAAGTTCATAAGCATTCTTTTGCTTAAAATTATACATTATTTTTTTAAAATCCTGCTAAAATCGGCCTTCATATTGTTCCTGCAATTTATTTAAAAGAATCATTAAGCCTTGATCTGCTTCTTCTGATTGTACATTGGCAAATAAAATGAAAGCTTTGTTAATTGAAGGGCAAAGATACACTTTGGTTAAAAAAGTTCCCGGACTTCCGTTATGAAACGAATATTTAAGTCCGTTTTCTTTGATTTCAGATTGCCATCCAAACGAATATTCAGGAAAGCCGTAATGCATATTATTGAATTCTTCTGCAGTCAAAAGTTTCGATTTTCCTAATAAGCCTTGAAGTTGCATTTGCGAAAATTTACAATAATCAGGTAAACTACAGTTGATATTTCCTGCAGATGAAAGCCAGTTTAGTTTATAATTTAGAGCAGGTTTTTCGGGTTTTAAGTTTTCATCATGACCCCACGGTTGATTTTTATCTTTAATATTAGGTTGTCCAAAATCAAAATCGATATTTAAAGATTTTCCTAATTCTTTCACTAGAGTTTCATACGCTTTTCCAGTTGCTTTTTCAAGCATTAATCCTGCAGCCACATAACTAGGATTTGACCAGTAAATATCTTGTTTCTCTACATCAAAATTCTGTCTGAAAAACCAAGCTATAAATTCATATCGTTGTTGTTGGTCGTTTCCAGTAATTTCCTTTTGTGTTGGTGTTTGATTTCCGTATGACCAGATTGGGAGTTTTGCTCGAAAAGTCAAAAAATCTTGCAAGGTAAAATTATAAGTGTTTGGATTGCTTTTGGTTTTTAATTCAGGATATAAATCAAAGAATTTAGTGTCCCATTTTATCTTTCCTTCTTTAACCAAAAGTGTTGCAATATAACTCGTAATGGTTTTTGTCATTGACCCTAAACGAAATCGGTCATCAATTTTGGCTTTAAAAGATGAATTATTTCGCTGATATCCCAAAGCTTCCATTTCAAATATAGAATCTGAAGAAACAACTGCATAAGCCAGTTCGGGAATTTTGTATTGTTCTCTGATTTTCTCTGCCAATGCATTATTTTTTTGTGCATAAAAGGCAGGAACACAATTAAGAAAAAAGATAAAAACAAGGATTTTTTTCATTGATAAAAGCTTCAGATTTTTTAAGCAAGTTACATGACATTTTCTGAGAAACAAAAATATAAAACAGAAAATAAATTAATATAAATTTCTTACAGATATTTATTTTCTTAAATTGTGCCTTTTTAAATGCCGAAGAATTATGCGTACCATTTTCAAGCTTTATTTATTTAGTTTTTTATCCGTTGCATCATTATTTGCTCAGCCGAAAAAATACAACATTCACACAATCGCTTTTTACAACTTTGAAAACCTTTTCGATACCATTAATGATGCAAGTACAAATGATGACGAATGGACGCCAGCTGGAAGGCAGCATTGGACAAAAGAAAAATACGAACAAAAACTGAAAAATCTTTCAAGAGTAATTTCTGAAATTGGAACTCCTGAAAACTCTAATGCACCAACTTTAATTGGTTGTTCTGAAGTAGAAAACAGAGGTGTAATTGAGGATTTAATTAAACAGGAAAAACTATCAGGTTATGATTATGGAATCATTCATTTTGATTCGCCCGATCAGCGTGGAATTGATGTGGCACTTCTATATCAGAAAAAATATTTTCGGCCAACAACTTTCTCCAATATTCCTTTATTGATTTATAAAAATAAACCTGTTGCTGAAGAAGTTCAAAACGAAGATTTAGGAGATGTTGAAATCAAAATTGATAACAACCGAATTTTTACTAGAGATCAACTTTTGGTAAGTGGTTTTCTAGAAAATGAAGAAATTCATATCATTATCAATCATTGGCCTTCGAGATCTGGTGGAGAAAAAGCCAGCAGTCCGTATCGAGAGGCAGCAGGAAAACTAAATCGAAGGATTATTGATTCGCTTCAGCAAATAAATCCGCAGGCAAAAGTCATTACAATGGGCGATTTAAATGACGGCCCTTTTAATAAAAGTATAAAAATAGCTTTGGGAGCAAAAGCCAAAAAATCGGAAACTTTAGAATTTGAAACCTTTAATCCCTTTGAAGAAATGGCTGAGAAAGGTATGGGAACTCTAGCATTTAGAGATTCCTGGGATATTTTTGATCAGATTATCATGACACAGTCTTTTATTCAGCCCGATTTTTCCAGTTATAAATTTTGGAAAGCTGGGATTTTCAATAGACCTTATCTCATTCAAACTTCTGGAAAATATAAAGGATATCCATTGCGGAATACGTTAACAGAAGCGGGATTCAGTGATCATTTTTCCGTTTATATTTATTTAGTGAAAGAGTTTTAGTTTCGGTTTTTAGTCGCAGTTGCAGTTTTCGGTCTCAGTTTCAGCAAATCTGAAAACTGCGACTGCGACTGAAAACTAATAACCATTGACTGAATACTTTTCATTAACTTAGCTATTCATAAATTTAGAATCCAAAAAAATGGCTATAGCAAAACCTTTCAATCTTACTCAATGGATTGAAGAAAACCGACAATTACTAAAACCACCTGTTGGAAATAAAAATCTGTATGTTGATTCCGGCGATTATATTGTGATGATTGTAGCGGGACCAAATGCCCGAAAAGATTATCATTATAATGAAACAGAAGAACTGTTTTATCAATTAGAAGGAAATATAAAAGTTGTCATTCAAGAAGATGGAGAGCGAAAAGAAATGGTATTAAATGCGGGAGATATGTATCTGCATCCTGCTAAAGTGCCACATTCACCAGTTCGCTCAGAAGGTTCAATTGGTTTAGTAATTGAGAGAAAACGCGCCGGACTTGGTTATACTGATGGATTGCTTTGGCATTGTGATAACTGCAATCATAAGCTTTATGAGGTGTATTTTGAACTTCATAATATCGAAAAGGATTTCCTGCCTCATTTCGAGCATTTTTATAATTCAGAAGAGTTAAGAACCTGCGATAAATGCGGAACTATAATGGAAAGTGATCCGAGATTTACGGCTAAGAAATAATATCTATTCAATCTTAAATATAAACCCGATAAATTTTAAAATCTGTCGGGTTTGTTATTGTTAAGTAATAATCTTTTTTTAAATCAGTGAAATAAATCTGTGCAAAAAAATTACAACTCAAATTTCTTCCCTTGCTCAGGATAAATAATCTGTATTCGTAAATCATTGTGAGCTTTTAGCTGTTCTTTGATTTTAATAATGTTCTTTGCGGGAGGTTTTAAATGTGTGATAATAATTTTGAAATTCTTTAGAGAACCTTTTCCAGCTAAATCTTCCAGCACATGAAGTTCTTTCATTAAATAGTTTGGAGTTAAATGCCCGAATAAAAACTGATCTGGCTGTTCATTCGGAAACGAAACTTCAATAAAAATACCCTTCAACTGTTTATTCTGTACTAAAGGAGCAACAGCTGTCCACAAGGCTTTTAATTTATCGCTTTTTTCTACCGAATCTGGACCAGTGTCTCCTAAATACAACGCATAAGAATTTTCGTTTTTAACCAAAAATGCGGTGCTTTCAAATGGGTTTACATGACTTAATGGAAAAGCTTTCACGGTCATTTTTGTATTTGAAACAGGAGTTTCTTCTCCTACATTTAAGGTTTGGAAATGGTATTTTTTTAATGGAAATCCAGGACCTTTATCGCCAAAATTAGCCCAAGTCTGATCGTTAAAATAATGGTTCTCCATCATTTCCATGCATTTTTCTGTGGCATAAACTGTTTTGGAAGAATCTGCTGGAGAATTAATTATTAAACCCGAAACATGATCCAAATGTGCATGCGAAATGAAATATCCTTTTATATATTTTCGTAAAACATCACTGGTTGCTATTTTAAAAACTTTATTATCAATTGCTTTTTCGATTCCCGCATTTATGGTTCCAGCATCAAGACAGATAAAATCTGTTGTATTAGATGGTGCCAATAAATAAGCCGAAAGATTTTTTTCATCAATACCACCTTTTATTCCTAATGGTACAACTTGAAATGAAGATTTATCTTTTTGCGAGAAAACAGTTGTTGAAATTAAAAGCACACAAAGCAAGAAGCGAGAGAAAGTGGACATATTTTTTATATTAAGTCTTGCAAATTTCAGTAAATAAATCCAATAAATGCTTCTTCGTTTCTGTTAATACTATCAAATAAGCTTAAATTTACTTTGATTTATGAATTCATTTCAATTTGAAATTAATTCTAAAACAATATCTTTACATAAAAAATATAACAATTTTAACTAAAAAAGTTACAATGACAACAATAGCATCACAATTTGGCATGAATGAAGCACTTGAAAAACTAGGAATAAAACTAGTAAATGAAGGAACTTCAACAGGAGTAGAAAACTTTTCATCGGGTGAGATTCTAGACAGTTTTTCTCCTGTAGACGGAAAACTTATTGCTTCGGTAAAAACTTCAACACTTGAAGATTATGAAAAAGTAATGCGTTCAGCAACTGAAGCTTTTAAAACTTTTAGATTAATTCCTGCGCCGCAGCGTGGTGAAATTGTGCGTCAGTTTGGAGAAAAATTACGTCAGAACAAAGAAGCTCTTGGTAAATTGGTTTCGTATGAAATGGGAAAATCATTGCAGGAAGGGTACGGAGAAGTACAGGAAATGATTGATATCTGTGATTTTGCGGTTGGATTATCACGTCAGTTGCACGGTTTGACCATGCATTCTGAAAGACCTGGACACCGTATGTATGAGCAATATCATCCGTTAGGAATTGTGGGGATTATTTCGGCGTTTAACTTTCCAGTTGCGGTTTGGTCATGGAATACGGCTTTGGCTTGGATTTCGGGTGATGTGTGTGTATGGAAACCTTCTGAAAAAACACCTCTTTGCGGAATTGCCTGCCAAAATATAATTGCTCAGGTTATTAAAGAAAATAATCTTCCAGAAGGGATTTCGTGTTTGGTAAATGGTGATTATCAAATAGGTGAGTTGTTAACGAAAGATACTCGTATTCCGTTAATTTCGGCAACTGGTTCTACCAGAATGGGTAAAATTGTGGCTCAGGCTGTTGCAGCAAGGTTAGGAAAATCATTGTTAGAGTTAGGGGGAAACAACGCAATTATTGTAACTCCAGATGCTGATATAAAAATGACTGTTATTGGAGCTGTTTTTGGAGCTGTTGGAACAGCTGGACAACGTTGTACTTCTACACGAAGATTGATTATTCATGAAAGTATTTATGATAAAGTTAAAGATGCTTTAGTAGCAGCGTATAAACAATTACGAATTGGAAATCCTCTTGATGAAAACAATCATGTTGGACCGCTAATCGATACTCACGCAGTTGAAATGTATGCAGTAGCACTGAATAAAGTGGTAGCAGAAGGAGGAAAAATTTTAGTGGAAGGCGGAGTACTTTCAGGAGAAGGTTATGAAAGTGGTTGTTATGTAAAACCAGCAATTGCAGAAGCTGAAAATTCTTTTGAAATTGTACAGCACGAAACGTTTGCTCCAGTTTTATATTTGATTAAATATTCTGGTGATGTTGATAATGCAATTGAGATTCAAAATGGTGTAGCGCAAGGATTGTCATCTGCAATTATGACAAATAATTTGCGTGAAGCCGAAAGATTCTTATCGGTTACAGGTTCTGACTGTGGAATTGCAAACGTAAACATTGGAACTTCTGGTGCAGAAATTGGAGGCGCTTTTGGTGGTGAAAAAGAAACCGGCGGCGGACGCGAATCTGGATCTGATGCTTGGAAAATTTATATGAGACGTCAAACAAATACAATCAATTATACTACCAATCTTCCTTTGGCACAAGGTATTAAGTTTGATTTGTAAATTGTCAAACACAATAAATTAAACCGCTTTTTTCACCTTTGAGAAAAGCGGTTTTTTAATGCCATCTGCACTAAATTTTTTATTTTTACATTAAAACCAAAACCATGAAATGTAAAATACTCACTGTATTATTTTTGATTTTAGCTGTAAGTTGTAAAAAAGAAACTGAAAAAGCTTCAGTAACAGAAGATAGTAAGGTTTTGTCTGATACAATACAAGATCAAACAGATGGTGAGGTAGTAGAAAACAGTCAGCTGCCCGTTTTTCCTAAAGCAGGAAAAAAGATTGGGGATTTTTTGTTGGAACCTTATAAAGTGCAGTATGAAGCAGAAGGATTTTTAAATGATGATGAGTTGGAAGACATTGTATTGGTGTTGCAGAATAAAAATGATAATACAGATGTAAGACCTACATTGGTTCTTATAAAACAAAGTTCCGGTGGATATCGTTTACAAGAAACTTCGTGGCAGGCTTTAAATCCTGAATATTCTTATGAAGGAAATAAAATATATGATTACGAAGATATTACTATTGGAAAAGACAAAACGCTTACTGTTACTCTAAACGGAATTGGCCCAGTAGGAACTCAGGAAACAACCTATAAATATGTTAATAATGAATTAGTTTTCACTAAAATACATGTTTTTAATATGGGAGCCGGATCGCAGATTGCTGTCGATTACGATTTGATTTCAGGAACTGCGGAAATGGAGTTAGTCAATACGATGGTTGACAGTATGCCAAGTACTCATGAAACCAAAAAGTTCAAGTTGGAAAAACAGTTTTTTGTGTATGACAGCCCAGAAAGAGTTCTTAAAAAACTTCCTGCTGCGGACTGGTAAATATTTATAAGAAAGGCTTCCAATCAATGGAAGCCTTTTCTCTTTTGGATTTATTTTTTAATAATCTTTTGGTTGATCAGACCAGTATTGGTTTGAATTTTAGCAATATATGTTCCAGAAGATAAATTACTGATATCAATGCTTTCAGTATTTTTTTGAACCGTTTTTATCAAAGCACCAAGGAGGTTGTAAATTTCAATAGTTTCAACTTTCTGAGCATTATCAATTAAATGCAAAGTGCTATTAACTGGATTTGGATATAATAAAACTTTTTCTTCAGGTTGAACAAGAGTTTCAGAATCTGCAATTCGTAAAGTACCAGTGTTGTAAACAGTACTCATATAGAACAGATTGGATGTGTCTTTTTTAGTAATTGTATGATTTCCTGCAGCAAGCGAAACCGTTACAATTCCTCCAGAAGCAGTTTTGTCAACTCCATCCACTTTAATAGTCGCTGCAGGTTCTACAAATACAAGAGTTAAAGTACTTGTTTGTGATGTAGTAAAAGTAACGCTTGTAGAAGATTCTATTTTCAGGCATTGCGTCAATGTCAAACCATTGTAAGTTACTGTCCCTTTTGTTGTGGAAAGATTTCCAGTTATAGTATAAAAAGAACTGGTTTTTCCAGATGCTGTAAAATTATGGATTTCATTACCAGAACTGCTCGTTGTTACTGTTATCGTTCCTGATGCAGTTGCTGTGGTTCCAGTTCCGGTAGTAGTAACGGTATAAGAAACATTGGCTGTTGGAGTTCCTGTAATAGTAATAGTTTTTGCGGATGTATTTTTTACAAAACTAATTCCAGAAGCTGGAAGTCCTGTTACTGTTGCATCTGTTGCAGTTCCGCCCCATGTAAATACAATAGAATTAATGGCAATTCCGCTGGCTACAGTTTGACTGTTATTGTTTGTGGAAGTTAAGGTTTGTGCACCCGCCGCCGTAACTGTAATGGTTCCTGATCCTGTTGCAGGAGTACCCAAATTTCCGATCGTAGCTATTGAATAATTTACTGTAGCGGTTGGAGTTCCTGAAATTGTAATGGTTTTTGCAGAAGTATTTTTTACAAATGTCAATCCAGAAGCGGGTAATCCTGTTACAGTCGCATCTGTTGCGTCGCCTCCCCAAGTAAAAACGATTGAAGCAATTGCAGTTCCACTGGTTACCGTTTGATTGGTATTGGTGGTTGAAGTCAATGTTTGATTTCCTGTTGCAGATTCACTTTGTACAAAGACAAGATTTGTTTGGTATCCTGTTAATGCCGCTTTTAATCCTGTATTTACAGCGTCTGCAGTATCATCAACAGCATTGTTGAATGTCCATTGTAAATCTCCTCCCGAAATACGTCCAGCGTATTGCATTACGTTTGTTCTCGCTGTTTCAGGACTATCAGGCGTGTAAGAATACATAATACTTGAATTCGTGTCGAAGTTGTTATAAGTTTTACTTCCTTTTTTAGAAGTAATACTGCTGCTGATACTTTCATTTTTTGAAACCGCAACATAAGCGTCAAATTCAACAGGATAAGTTGAAGCATTGTAAGCCACAAAACGTGTCTGACCGCTCATAGTATTATTGAATGCTTTTATAGTTCCTCCATCTTCGCTCGAAAAAGTTCCTGTTGCTCCATTATAAACATCAGTTCCTTGCATAGAAGTTAGCATTGGATATTTACAGTTTCTAAAATAGTTGGCTTCCACAAAAACTGAAGATCCCATAGTAGATCCAACACCATATTTTGAATTTCCATCATAATAATTGTTGTAAACATGAGCTGAATAATATCTAACTCGGGGATGACGAGAATCTGAATGATCGTACCAGTTATGATGATATGTGATATACAAACCTGCCGTTGTTCCTTCACTTAGACCTAAAAGATTTGATTTTCCAGAATCCCAAAAGTGATTGTATGAAAAAGTAATATAAGTAGATTTTTTACAGTCCAAAGCACCATCACCTTTTACCTGATCGGCATCGCTTCCTGCATTTCCATAAAAGAAATCGCAATTATGTACCCAAATATAATCGTTGTCTTGCTGTAAACCAATGTTGTCACCTTCACCGCTGTCACAATTCATTGTTCCTATATTTCTGACTTCAACATTTGACGCATTTTTAATTCGTATTCCCCAGCCGTCAGCTACTGCATCGTTTCCAATTCCTTCTAATGTAATATAACTTGAAGCATAATTATTGTTTTCGATCACAATATCACCATTTAGCATGTATGACAAATCTGTTATTTGTCCAATGATTCGGATTATTAATGGTCTCGCATCTTTACCCTTTTTATAACCGTCTAAAATTGTTTGTAAACCCACGCAAGGATTGGTTGTAGCTCCTGTTACGGTTAACGAAACAGTGTTTTTAGTTTGTTCAGTGATATACAAAATCACTGCATTGCTTTTAGGAGTTCCATCTGCATTATAAGCGCCAGGAACGCGTGAATTAGCAAAAGCAAATCCTGAACGATCGTGTGCTTTAACAATTAAAGAGCTGCTTGTTGTTCCTGTTCCTTCAGTTCCTGAAATTACGGGTTTAATTTTTACAGTATAAGTCCCAGCTTTTAATCCCGGAATATCTGCACGAAAATAACTGCCGTAACTTCTAATAAGCTGTGTGTCAATTTTTCGGTCAACTATTCCTTCTCCGGAATAATAAACATTATACGATTGAGCATTCGAAACAGGCTGCCATTTTACGAAAACAGATTCAAGCCATCCGCTGGCTTCAGTAATTTGCTGTGCCCAAGTTTGTGACACAAAAAGAAAGACCGCTAGAAAAAGTAAGTTTTTTTTCATAATAGTTTAAGTTAAACATTAATAATAGTTTTTGTGGTTTTTTGTGATTGTGGTTCTACGATTTATTGTAATCGATTACACTAAATTATATAAAATTTTGATATTCTTATTAATTTTAGTATTAAAATAGTTAAATATTAAAATATTATCTTTTAAATGATTATAATGTAATTTATTGCAAAAATTGTAATAAATTACACATTAGTATTGATGCGGTTTAAGAAATCTTTTACCTATTATTTTAAATTTTTTAATGGATTTTACCAATTTTTGTTAAATTTTTTAATTAGTAAGTTTTTTCTTCTTTTTGGTTTGAAATTATTAAATTTGTATCGTAGTTTAAAATGAATATTTTAAAAGATTTTAATTAAAAGTGCTCAAGTGAAATTGGTAATTTATGCGATTTATTCAGGAGATGGAAAAAATTTGTTTTCATGGAAACCTGAGGACGATTTGGTTTTTATAGAGTCTATACTTATGGATATAGGAGAGAAAAATAAAAAAGGAGCGGATCTTTTTTCTATAAGAATTGCGACTCCTGAAGGGTTAAAGCTTTTGAAGGCAGAAGATGGAATACTGGCAGCACGTCCTTTAATTATTGTAGAGAAATATGATTTTAATGAACTATGGACTTATTTGAATAAGATTGTCCTTTCTTGCGAGGCAGATAGTTGGAGTGATTGTGTTGAAAAATTACGATATCATTTTAATTGGGAATATGATGGCTATCGATAAATTATGATCTATATTCTGTATATACACTTAAAATAAAAAAGCCTTCTTGATTTTCAAGAAGGCTTTGTAATATGTTTTAGACTTAAATTTAGTCTTTACTTGAAATTTTAGCAAGTAATCTTAAAAACTCAATATATAACCATACAAGAGTAATCATTAATCCCATGGCTCCGTACCATTCCATGAATTTTGGCATTCTTTCTTGAGCTCCTTTTTCAATTAAGTCAAAGTCTAAAAATAGATTTAAAGCAGCTACGATAATGACAAAAACACTAATTCCAATACTCATTAAGGAGTTTCCATAATGTACTGGAGTGAAATTGAAAATAAGCGATGCAATCCAAGAAATTAAATAATAAGTAGCAATGGCAAGTGTTGCAGCAATTACGATTGATTTAAATTGTTCGTTAACTTTTACAACTTTAAATTTGTATAAACCTAAACAAACCAAGAATGTTACTAATGTTGCGCCTACGGCATTGATTACGATTCCTGGAAATTTAGCTTCAAATATCGCAGATATTCCTCCTATAAATAAACCTTCAAACAAAGCATATCCCGGTGCTAAATACGGAGAAGCTTGTGGTTTAAAAGCTGAAATTAAAACTAAAACAAATCCAACAATTGCACCACCAATAGCTGGCAGCATAATGTTCATACCATTAAATGCCATCCACCATGTAACCATTGCAGATCCGCATAGTATTAAAAATAAAATAGCCGTTTTATTAATGGTACCAGAAATAGTCATTTCCTGATTGTAATCAATAATCTGAGCTTGATGTACTTCTTCGGCTTTTGAAGCAGCATTTGAAAAACGCTTGCTGTTTAAAAATGGATTTTTTGAATTAAAGTTCATGTTTTTGATGCTTTGATTTAGCCCAAATATATGGAGTTTTTTTGAAGTTAGATTGTTTTGGCCGTTTTTTTAACACGATATTTTCTTTTAAAAAATCAATTGTAAATAAAAAGTCCGTCAGAGAAATTCTTGACGGACTTTAATTATATGAGATGAAATTTTATTTATTTCAAAAGATCTAATACTAAAGAAGGGAATAAACCTAAAGCGATATTTAATCCTATTGAAATAACTGCAACAGCATAAATAAGGAATGGTTTTCCAGTGCGCTCTTCGTTTGGTTCTTTAGAATACATGGCTAAAATAAGTTTGAAGTAATATCCAACACTTATAATGGAGTTGATTACTGCTACGATTACTAAAATTACATATCCAGCTTGAATTGCTTGATCGAATAAAAATAATTTTGCGAAGAATCCAGAGAAAATAGGAATACCTGCCATAGATAATAATGAACCTGTCAGGATTGCAGCTAATAAAGGATTTGTTTTTCCTAAACCATGGAAATTAGTAACATCTTCATTATCTTGATTTTTACATACATAAAGAATAACACTAAAAGCAGCAATACCTGCTAAAGCATAAGCCGCAGTGTAATATAAAAGTACACCAGCAGAAATACTTATACTTAAGAAAGTCATTAACATAAAACCTGCGTGTGAGATTCCTGAAAAAGCCAGCATACGTTTTACATTTACTTGACGCAATGCCATAATATTTCCAACAGTCATTGAAGCAATAGAAATAGTAATTACAACATTGATAAATGTATACGAAAGATCTTGATTTTCTAATGAAGGGATTAAATTTAATCCAGATGCTAATTTGTATAATGTAGCAATCGCAATTACTTTTGCCAAAGTGCTCATTAAAGCAGTTGTTAAAGCAGGAGAACCTTCGTAAACGTCTGGTGCCCAAAAGTGAAACGGAACTGCAGCAATTTTAAAGAACATTCCAATAACCATTAAAATCATTCCAATTGGAAACCAGATTGGTAATTCGGCAGATAATGCGCTATCGTGGATTTCTGTAATATCAAAAGTTCCCATTGCTCCGTAAATCAAACAAATTCCGAATAATATAATTCCAGATGCGAAAGATCCCATTAAGAAATATTTCATTCCCGCTTCGTTACTCTTAATATTCAAGCGGTCACTTGCTGCTAAAACATACAATGCAATAGATAAGATTTCAATTCCAAGGAAAAACATCGCTAAGTTTCCAAAAGAAACCATAGCAACCCCACCTGCTAATAAAAATACTTTTATCGCTACGTAATCAGAGATTTTGGTCTGATGGTTTTCATAAAAATTATGGCTTAACGCTACCAGGAAAATAGTTAGAATTATAAATAATGATGAAAACGCAGTCGAAAATTTGCTTACTGCAATCATATTATTGTAATAACTTGCTGTCGATCCAAATTCGTAATAGTTAAGTGCTAAAACGCCCAATAAACCTAAAATGGTAAACGGAACAATGCCTTTTCTAAAATTTAGAATTTCAAACAATAGGCAGAAAATACCCAATCCTGTTATAGCTATTAATGTATTCATTTTTGTTTTTTTGATTTAGGAAATCTAAAACTAATGACGCCCTAATTTTTATTTTTATTTAAAATATTAATTTTTGTTGATAACGTTTAAAATAGTTTCTAAACTTGGTGTAATCAAATCTGTAATTGGTTTTGGATAGAATCCGAAGAACAATAAAACTCCAATAATTACAGCCATTGAAATTCCTTCGTTAACCGAAACATCTGCAAAAGTTTTTGAATTTGTTTCTCCAAGCATTACATTTTGAAACATTTTAAGCATATAATAAGCTCCTAAGATAATCGTTGTTCCGCCTAAAACAGCAAACCAGATATTCACTTGAGAAAGACTGTATAATACGGTAAACTCTCCAACAAAGTTAAAAGTACTAGGCAACGCAACAGATGCTAAAACCAAAATCAAAAACATTGAAGTAAATTTTGGAGATTGCGTACGGATTCCGCCCAATTCATCAATTTGTCTCGTTTCATATCTTCTAAAGATAATTTCTGCAGCAAAGAATAAACCTACCACAACAAAACCGTGAGCAATCATTTGTAGAACAGATCCTCTTAAACCATCAAGAGTTAGAGTGTAAGATCCGGCTGCAATTAATCCAACGTGAGCTAAAGATGAATATGCTAATAATTTCTTTAAATCTTTTTGTCTTAAAGCGACAATCGATCCGTAGATAACTCCTGCAATTCCTAATACAATAAAAATGTTCATGTATTCTTTTGCAGCAAGCGGTGCAAGCGGTAACTGCCAACGGATAACGCTGTATAATCCCATTTTAAGCATAATACCAGATAGAAGCATGGTTCCAACAGTTGGTGCTTTTTGGTACACATTTGCCTGCCATGTGTGAAAAGGAATAATTGGAATTTTGATTGCATAAGCAAGGAAGAAAGCTAAGAAAACCCAAAGCTGTTCGAATGCTGATAAGTTTACTTTATACAAATCCTCAATTAAGAAGCTTCCTGCTTTTTGATATAAATAAATGAAAGCTGTTAACATGAACAACGAACCTGCAAGTGTGTAAATAAAGAATTTAACTACTGCTTTTCTACGTTCATCAGCATCTCCGTTACCCCAGATAAGAGCAATAAAATATATAGGAATAAGAGCTAATTCCCAGAAAATATAGTATAAAAGACCATCTGCAGCAAGGAAAGTTCCTGTCATTGCAAACGCCATAAATAAGATTAGTGCATAAAAAGCTTTAGCATTTTTATAGTCATTTCCGAAAGAAGAGAATATAATAATTGGAGTTAAAGCTGTTGTTAGTAAAAGCATCGCAATTGCTAAACCATCGGCATTTAAAGCAAATGAAATTTTAGGCTGATTGATCCATGCATTCATAAAGCTGATATTTTCTCCAGCATTAAAATGGTTTAACAATACAACCGAACAGCCAAGAGCTGCCAAACTAAAGAACAAAGCTACTTTTGAAGCGAGTTTGTCACCAACAAAATAGGTGATAAATGCACCAACTAAAAGAATAATTAATATAAGAGAAACGTTCATAGTTATAAAATTATTGAGCTAAAAATATATAGGAAATGATGGCACAAAGACCCAAAACAAAAACAAAAAGATATAATCCGATACTTCCGCTTTGTAATTTTTTTCCTTGAAATGCTAATTCATTCGTTACTTTTCCTAATCCGAAAACAAGTGCTGATAAACCAGTCTCGACATAATCTCTAAAGAATCTTGACAATCCGTTTACAGAGCGCACAAATACTGCATCGTAAAATTCATCAACATAATATTTGTTGTATAACATTTTTGCAATACCAGTAATATTTTCATCACTTTCAGGAACATTATCTTGTTTGAAGTATTTCATATAGGCAATTAAAATACCCAATAATCCGCCTAATACAGCAACTCCCATTAAAGTATATTCAGTTGCGCCTAAATGATGTTCTTCTCCGGCTGCTTTTGTGAAAAGAGGCGCTAAGTACTCATTCAACCAGCTGTTTCCTGGCAAGCTGATTAATCCTCCAAAAGTGGCTAAAATTGCTAAGATGATAAGTGGAATAGTAATTAATGAACCACTTTCGTGTAAATGATATTTTTGCTCTTCTGTTCCTCTAAACTCTTTGAAGAAAGTCAAGAACATTAATCTAAACATATAGAAAGCTGTCATAATCGAAGCAACAGATCCAACAACGTATAATGGAATACTGTGGTGGAAAGCTGTCAATAAGATTTCGTCTTTAGAGAAGAATCCAGAGAAAAATGGAACTCCAGAAATGGCTAATGAAGAAATCATCATAGTCCAGAACGTAATTGGCATCGCTTTACGCAAACCTCCCATATTACGCATGTCTTGCTCACCATGTAATCCGTGAATAACAGAACCTGAACCTAAGAATAAACAAGCTTTGAAGAAAGCGTGTGTGATTACGTGGAAAACAGCTACTTCATAAGCTCCAAATCCTAATGCTAAAAACATTAATCCTAATTGTGAAACGGTAGAGTAAGCCAATACTTTTTTAATGTCGTTTTGAACTAATCCAATTGTTGCAGCAACTAATGAAGTAATAGCTCCAATAATCGCAATTACGGTTTGAACGTCAACCGCTAAATCAAAAACAAAATTTAATCTAGTTACCATAAAGATACCTGCAGTAACCATTGTTGCTGCGTGTATCAATGCAGAAACTGGAGTTGGTCCAGCCATCGCATCAGGTAACCAAGTATATAACGGAATTTGAGCCGATTTACCACAAGCTCCAATAAACAAACATAAAGCAGCTAAAGAAAGTAAAGGTAAATTTAAGTTTGAAGCTCCAGTAATTGCCGTTTTTAAAGTTGCGTAATCTAAAGTAGAGAACATTGAACCAATGATGAACATACCAATTAAAAGACCTAAATCCCCAATTCTGTTCATGATAAAAGCTTTCTTTGCTGCATCATTGTAATCTTGGTTTTTATGCCAGAATCCAATCAATAGGTAAGAGCAAAGTCCAACACCTTCCCATCCAATAAATAGTACTAATAAGTTGCTTCCTGTTACAAGTGTAATCATAAAGAATACGAAAAGATTTAAATAGGCAAAAAATTTGTGCATATTCTCATCATCATGCATGTAACTGATAGAGTATAGGTGAATCAAAGATCCGATTCCGGTTACGAAAAGCAACCAAAGAACAGACAATTGATCTAATAAAAATCCAAGATTAATTTTTAAGTTGCTTATCTGAATCCAATCAAACAAAGTAACTTCAATTGCTTTTCCCGTTGAAGTAATTTGATTAAAAAGTACAAGAGTAACAATAAAAGGAATTACTACAGCAACAGTTCCGATTGCTCCTGAAACTGTTTTGCCCAAGCTTTTTCCAAAGAAAACATTGATTAAAAATCCTAAAAAAGGAGTTAATACTAAAAGTAAAGCTAAATTAATATCCATTTCTTTTTATCCTTTTAAATTTTTTAAGTTATCGATACTAATTGAGCCAATGTTTCTGAAAATAGAAACCAAAATTGCTAACCCAACTGCAACTTCGGCAGCTGCAACGGCCATCGAAAAGAACACAAATACTTGTCCTTGTGCATCCTGATGATAAGTTGAAAAAGCCACAAATAAAAGGTTTACTGCATTAAGCATGATTTCGATTGACATAAAAACGATGATAGAATTTCGTCTGTATAACACACCAAAAACACCAATACAAAAAAGTACAACACTTAAAAAGATGTAATTTTCAATACCTATTTGATTTAATATATTACCCATTACTTATTTAATTTTTCTTTTTTAGACAATAATACAGTTCCAATCATTGCCACTAAAAGTAGAATTGAAGCAAATTCAAATGGCACCATATATTCGTTTAATAATATTTTACCTAATACTTCAATAGACTGGAAATCTTCTCCTGTTGAGTCGTATTCTCCAACAATTGGTTTTGAGTTGATGAAGATTGCGATTAAAACAATAACAATTAAACAGAAAGAGACAATTGCACCCAAACGCGTAATTCTAGGTCTGTGAACGTCTTTTTGTTCGTTAAGGTTCATCAACATAATCGTAAACAGGAACAAAATCATGATTGCTCCAGAGTAGACTATAATATGTACAACAGCTAAAAATTGAGAATTCAATAATAAATAATGACCGGCAATTGAGAAGAAACAAATCACTAAGTAAATAGCTGAGTGAATAGGATTTCTGCTGAAAATAGTCAAGAAAGCAGTGATTACTGTAATAAACGCTAAGATACAGAATATCACTCCAACAGGAGTTGCGTTTGCAAGATCTGGAATGTGTATCATTTAGTTAGCGTTATTAAGTTGAGTATTTTTAATAGCCATTTCTAAAGGCATCACTAATTTATCTTTTCCAAAAATGAAATCCTCTCTGTCATAATTAGCAGGAACTAATACTTTAGATTTTGTCAAATAGATGGCATCTTTCGGGCAAGCTTCTTCACACAATCCACAGAAAATACAACGAAGCATGTTGATCTCATAGATTTCAGCATATTTTTCTTCTCTGTATAAGTGTTTTTCATCTGGTTTGCGTTCAGCAGCTTTCATAGTGATTGCTTCTGCAGGACATGATAAAGCACATAATCCACATGCAGTACAGTTTTCACGACCTTGCTCATCGCGTTTCAGCATATGTTGTCCACGGTATACAGGACTCATTTCACGAACCTGCTCAGGATAGTGAATGGTAATTTTTTTTCTAAAAAGGTGTTTTAATGTAATAAACAAACCTTTTACAATCGCCACAAGATACAATCGCTCAATAAAAGTCATGTCTTTATTTGACACCACTTTTTTTCTACCCGATAATGATATAGTTTCTATTGACATTTTATTAGTATAATTTATGATTCAAAATTTGATGAATCAAATTCAAATCTATTTTGTTTTTATTTGATACTGATTACGGTTCTTAGAATCCTAACGCTGCTGCGATATCGTGTCTTAATATAACAGCACCTGTAATCATGATGTTAATAATCGAAAGCGGAATTAAAATTCTCCAACCTAAGTTCATTAACTGGTCATATCTAAATCTTGGAATCGTCCAACGTACCCACATGTAAAAGAATATGAAGAAACATATTTTTACAAACAATACTGCAATTCCTAATAAGTTTGCTGAATTTACGCCAACATTATCTACCATCCACTGCATTCCTGGATAGTTATAACCTCCAAAGAATAATACAGAAATAATAGTAGCAGAGATAAACATACTTGCATATTCAGCAAATAAATAGAATCCCATTTTCATAGATGAATATTCGGTGTGATAACCTCCAATTAATTCGTTTTCACATTCTGCTAAGTCGAAAGGAGTTCTGTTAGTTTCTGCAAATGAACAAATTAAAAAGATTAAGAAGGATAATGGCTGATAGAAAACATTCCAGTGCATTCCTGGCTGTTGTAATGAAATTTCTTTTAAGCTCATTGTTCCAGTCATCATCAATAAAGCAATCATCGATAATCCCATTGCGATTTCGTAAGAAACCATTTGAGAAGCCGCACGAACAGCTCCCATTAATGAAAATTTATTATTAGAAGCCCATCCACCAATCATGATACCGTAAACTCCAACAGAAAGTACTCCAAAAATGTATAGTAAAGCGATATTAACATCAGTTGCCTGAAGAATAATATCTTTTCCAAAAAGGTGAAGTTTGTCTCCCCACGGAATTACAGCACTTGTCATTAAAGCGGTACTCATGGCTATTGCCGGACCTACGATGAATAAAAATCGGTTTGGTGTATTTGGGAAAAATTCCTCTTTTGAGAATAATTTCATACCATCAGCAAGTGGTTGTAATAAACCTCCCCATCCGGCACGGTTTGGACCAACACGATCCTGAAGGAAAGCAGCAACTTTACGTTCTGCCCATGTAGAATACATTGCCATAATCATTGTTACCGCAAAAACGACAACAATAACAACACTTTTTTCTATAATAAATGCACTTTCCATTTCTTACTATTTTTTATCTTTATTAGTTAATGGAATTGCTGCCATACTAATTTTTTTACGGTCAACATCACGGCCTAAAAGAATGTTCTTTTCAGTATCGATTTGAACTTTCTCTAATTTTTGAGTATAATTATTTTGGTTGATTACAGAATCTTTTTCAAATTCTCTTGGACCTTCAATCACCCAGTCATTAACATCTTTATGGTCAAAACGACAGCTGTTGCAGATAAACTCTTCAACTTCATGGTATTCGTCTTTACGACCCGTTACACGCTGAATTTCTCCACCAAACATCCAAACGGTAGTTTTACCGCAGCATCCTGGAGTTGTACATTCTCTATGTGCGTTGTAAGGTTTGTTAAACCAAACTCTTGATTTAAAACGGAAAGTTTTGTCTGTTAAAGCTCCAACCGGACAAACGTCAATCATGTTTCCAGAAAACTCATTGTCGATTGCTTTAGAAATTCCGGTAGAAATATTAGCGTGGTCACCACGATCTAATACTCCGTGAACTCTGTTGTCTGTTAATTGATCTGCAACTTGTACACATCTTTGGCATAAAATACAACGGTTCATATGTAGTTGAATATTTGGACCAATATCTTCTGGTTCAAATGTTCTTTTTTCTTCAATATAACGTGATTTTGGGTTTCCGTGCTCAAAACTTAAATTTTGAAGATCACATTCACCAGCTTGATCACAAATAGGGCAGTCTAATGGGTGGTTGATCAATAAAAATTCTGTTACAGATTTACGGGCATCCATAACTCTGGCAGAAGATTTACTGTTTACTTCCATTCCGTCCATACATCCTGTTACACAAGATGCCATTAATTTTGGCATTGGTCTTGGGTCAGCTTCGCTTCCTTTCGAAACTTCAACTAAACAACAACGACATTTTCCACCGCTGCCTTTTAATTTTGAGTAATAGCACATGGCTGGCGGCACTAAATCTCCACCAATCATACGTGCAGCCTGCAGGATTGTTGTTCCTGGCTCTACGTCTATACTTTGACCGTCTATCGTTACTTTCATCTCTTTGTTTTGTTTTTTTAGTTTCAGGTTTAAAGTTTCAGGTTATAGAACTTGAAACCAAAAAAACATGAAACTTGAAACTATATTTTAAACTGTTTGTTTGCCTACTAAATGCTTAACTTGTGAGAAAGGCTCGGCAACAAAGTGATCTCTATTTTTGATTTTTTCTGGGAAACGAACATGATATTCAAACTCATCTCTAAAGTGACGAATTGCAGCAGCTACTGGCCAAGATGCAGCGTCTCCAAGAGGACAGATTGTGTTTCCTTCAATTTTACTTTGAATGCTCCACAATAATTCGATATCTTCTTCACGGCCATGACCGTTTTCGATTCGGTGTAACACTTTTTCTAACCATCCAGTTCCTTCACGGCAAGGCGTACATTGTCCGCAAGATTCGTGGTGGTAGAAACGAGCAAAGTTCCAAGTGTTTCTTACGATACAAGCAGTGTCGTTGTAAACGATAAATCCACCAGAACCTAACATCGATCCGGTAGCAAAACCACCATCACTTAAAGATTCGTAAGTCATTAATCGGTCTTCACCGTTTGCTGTTTTGAAAATTAAATCAGCTGGTAAAATTGGCACAGAAGAACCTCCTGGCACAAATGCTTTTAATGGACGATCTGAAGACATTCCTCCTAAATATTCATCAGAATTCATGAATTCGTCTACACTTAATCCCAATTCAATTTCGTAAACACCAGGGTTCTTAATATGTCCTGAAGCAGAAATTAATTTAGTACCTGTAGAACGTCCAATACCAATTTTTGCGTAATCATCACCAGAATTGTTTACAATCCAAGGCACAGTCGCAATTGTTTCAACATTGTTTACTACTGTTGGATTTGCCCAAAGACCAGAAACCGCTGGGAAAGGTGGTTTAATACGAGGATTTCCTCTTTTCCCTTCTAAAGACTCAATAAGAGCAGTTTCTTCTCCACAGATATAAGCTCCAGCACCACAGTGAACGTGTAGTTCAAGATCGTAACCCGAACCTAATATATTTTTTCCTAACCAACCAGCAGCTCTTGCTTCGTTGATTGCTCTTTCTAAAATTTTGAAAACCCACATATATTCTCCACGAATGTAGATATACGATAGGTTAGCGCCTAATGCGTAGCTTGATGTAATCATTCCTTCGATCAATAAGTGAGGAATAAATTCCATCAAATAACGGTCTTTGAATGTTCCCGGCTCAGACTCATCGGCATTACACACTAAATGTCTTGGTCTTCCTGATTTTTTATCAATAAAGCTCCATTTCATTCCAGCAGGGAAACCCGCACCACCACGTCCGCGAAGACCTGATTTTTTTACTTCTTCAGTAACTTCGTCTGGAGTTAATGTTTTTAAAGCTTTTTCTACAGATGCATAACCACCGTTTTGGCGATATACTTCGTAGGTTTTAATTCCAGGAATATTGATTTTATCTAATAATATTTTTTGTGACATCTTATTTATCGTGTAATATTATTTTATCATCTCTACAATCAGCAATGATCTGATCGATTTTTTCTTCTGTCAATTTCTCTTTGTAGAAATCCCCTAACTGCATCATCGGAGCGTATCCGCAAGCGCCTAAACATTCTACACCAGCAATAGTAAACATTCCATCTGGAGTTGTTTCGCCCATTTTAATGCCTAATTTTTCAGAAGTGTAATCCATTAAATCTTCGGCACCTCTTAAACAACAACAAGACGTCTGGCAGAATTCAAACATGTACTTACCAATTGGCTTCTGGTTGAACATCGTATAAAAAGTTACCACTTCGTAAACCTCAATTGGTTTGATCTGAAGAATTTCGGCAACTTTATCTTGCAGTTCAATGCTAAGCCAGTTGTTATGCGCATCCTGTACTTCGTGCAAAACAGGCAGTAAAGCCGATTTTTGTTTGCCTTCCGGATAATGGCTGATCAATTCATTGATGCGGTTCATCAATGCCTCAGTCATGTTTATTTCTTGTTTGTAATGTTTACGTTCCATTTTTAATTTTAGATTTTAGATTTTAGATTTTAGATTTTTTTAATCTTGTTCTATAATCTATGATTCTTCCATCATTATTTAAGTTTTAGATTCTTCAATCTGAATTTTTCAATTCCTAATTATAATTTTTAAATCTACATTTTAAATTCTGCATCCTCCATCAGAATCTAAAATCTACAATCTAAAAACCTGCAATTTGTTAGGCATCTAATTCTCCTGCAATTACATTTAAACTCGATAAAATGATAATGGCATCAGAAAGTAATGCACCTTTAATCATTTCAGGGAATGCTTGATAATAAATAAAACAAGGTCTTCTAAAATGTAATCTATATGGAGTTCTACTTCCGTCAGTTGATAAATAAAAACCTAATTCTCCATTTCCTCCTTCTACAGCATGATAAATCTCTGCAACTGGAACTGGAACTTCACCCATAACAATTTTAAAGTGATAGATTAAGGATTCCATTGAATTATATACGTCTTCTTTTGGAGGAAGGTAATAATCCGGAACTTCTGCATGGTATTCGTTTCCTGCGGGCATTTTTTCTAAAGCCTGACGAATAATGCTTAAACTTTCCCAAACTTCAGCATTACGAACACAGAAACGATCATAAGTGTCGCCAGATTTTCCAACAGGAACAATAAAATCGAAATCTTCGTAAGATGAATAAGGATGTGCCACACGAACGTCATAATCAACTCCAGCAGCACGTAAGTTTGGACCTGTAAATCCGTAAGCCATTGCTTTTTCGGCAGTGATTCCGCCTACGTTTACGGTTCTGTCAAGGAAAATTCTGTTTCTTTCGAATAAGTTTTCGAATTCTTTCCAAGCTGGAGGGAATTCTTCAAGGAATTTATCTAGTTTTCTGAAAGCTTCTGGAGACCAGTCTCTTTCAAAACCACCAATTCTTCCCATATTTGTAGTCAAACGAGCTCCACAAATTTCTTCGTAGATTTCGTAAATTTTTTCTCTAAATTGAAAAACGTATAAGAAACCTGTATACGCACCAGTATCCACCCCTAAGATTGAGTTACAGATAATGTGGTCTGTAATACGAGCCAGCTCCATAACGATAACTCTTAAATATTGTGCTCTTTTAGGAACTTCAATACCTAACAGTTTTTCTAATGTCATCCACCATCCCATATTATTAATAGGAGATGAACAATAGTTCATACGGTCTGTAAGAGGTGTAATTTGATAAAAAGGACGATTTTCGGCGATTTTTTCAAAAGCTCTGTGAATGTAACCAATAGTAGGTTCAGCTTCTAAAATTCTTTCACCATCCATCAATAAGATATTTTGGAAAATACCGTGAGTCGCAGGGTGAGTTGGACCTAAGTTAAGAACCGAAAGCTCGCTTCCGTCTTCATTGTGTCGCTCCTTAATTATTTTAGCATAACGATGCTCTGGTGGTAGTAATAGTTCTGACATTTTATAATGTTGAATTATTTAGCAATTTGATACTGTTCTTCCGAAGAATCTGTCGTCTTTGTCAGTTCTTCCGCTGTCTTCTAATGGAAATTCTTTTCTCATTGGGAAAGACACCATTTCATCCATATTTAAAATACGTTTCAATTGTGGGTGACCAATAAAGTCAATTCCGTAGAAATCGTATGTTTCTCTTTCCATCCAGTTTGAACTCAAGAATATATTTGAAATAGTTTTGATCTCAGGTTTTTCTCCGTTTAGGTAAACTTTGATTCTAATACGTTTGTTTTCGAACCAGTTGTGTAAGTGGTATACAACTGCAAACTGACGTTCTAATTCATTATCAGGATAGTGAATCCCGCATAAATCCGTTAAAAAGTGAAATTGTAGTTCAGGATCATTTTTTAAGAATAGAATCAATGCTGTAATTTTATCTGCAGAAGCTTCTAAAGTATAAATATCTCTTTCTTCGTGAAAGTTGAAAACATCATTATTAAATGTTTCTGTAAGTTTGTTTTGAATTTGGGTATTTTCTAAAGCCATCTTATGAGATATTATATGATGCTAATAATTCTTGGTATTCTGGAGAGCTTCTGCGTCTAACAGATTCGCTTTTTACCAATTCTTGTAATCTCATTACTCCATCGACAATTTGTTCTGGTCTAGGAGGGCATCCTGGAACGTAAACGTCTACTGGAATTACTTTGTCAATTCCCTGAAGTACTGAATATGTGTCGAAAACACCACCTGAAGAAGCACAGGCTCCTACGGCGATTACCCAGCGAGGTTCAGACATTTGTTCGTAAACTTGTCTTAAAATTGGCGCCATTTTTTTAGAGATAGTTCCCATTACAAGCAGCATATCGGCTTGACGAGGAGAGAAACTTACACGTTCTGAACCAAATCTGGCTAAATCGTAATGTGCAGCCATTGTTGCCATAAACTCAATTCCGCAGCAAGAAGTTGCAAATGGTAAAGGCCAAAGAGAATTCGCACGTGCCAAACCTACGACATCATTTAGTTTTGTAGCGAAGAAACCTTCACCGGCAAGACCTTCAGGAGGAGACACCATATTTACTTTTGAATCGCTCATTTTATTTTAGATTTTAGATTTCTGATTTTAGATTTTATCAATCTTAAACTGAAATCAATATTTTAAAAATCGATATTATATTTTGAGGAATTTCATTTTTCAAATTTCTAAATCAAAAACAATCTAAAATCTAGAATCTGAAATCTAAAATTCTTTATTCCCACTCTAATGCTTTCTTTTTGATGATGTAGAAGAATCCCACTAAAAGTAAAGCCATGAAAACAATCATTTTCAACATTCCTTCAACACCAAGATCTTTAAAGTTTATTGCCCATGGGTAAAGGAAAATTACCTCTACGTCAAACAATACAAACAAAATGGCAACCAAGAAGTATTTTACTGAAAATGGAATACGGGCATTACCAACAGATTCGATACCGCACTCAAAGTTTTTATCTTTAACTTCCGAGTTCCTTTTTGGGCCTAATTTTCCTGAAATAATGATTGTTCCTACCACAAAACCAACAGCCAGAACGAACTGCATTAAGATAGGAATGTAACTGTATTGATCGGATTGCATAAACTTAGTTTTTTTACTTTAAGAATAAGCCACAAAGATAGCTTTCAACGTTGTAACACACAAGCTAAACGGGGAGATAAGTAGACTATAAAAGCGCGTTTACATGTAATTTTTATTCATTATAAATAACATTGTCTTTTTTTAATATTTTTTTAAGAAATGGGCAAAAAAAAACGTTCCGAAATTAATCGGAACGTTTTAACCATTCAGAGGCAAAAAAAATAAATTGCTATATTTTTCTTAGATTACTGCCACTTTAGCAGCAACTTTCCCTTTTCTTCCTTCTTCTTCTTCGTAGCTTACACGGTCACCTTCGCGTAATTCTTCCGCGTTAATTCCTGAAGCGTGAACGAAGATGTCCTTTCCTGTTTCTTCGTCTGTAATGAATCCATAACCTTTAGACTCATTGAAAAATTTTACTGTACCTGTACGCATTGTAATTGTAATAATAATTTATAATAAAGCAAATGTAACATATAAATTCATACAAAAGACATCAAGCTGTTAATTTTTTGTAAAAATTATTGATTTACAGTGTTTTTGCGTAGTTTATTGCATCAATTTATTTATAAAATACCATTATTTGAGAATCATTAATTGTAAGAATATAAAAATGAGTGAATTGTAAGAATTTGATAATTCGAAAAATGAATGTCTTGGGATTTTTCTTAATATTTTGATAAAAACAAAAAGACGCTGAAATTTCAGCGTCTTTTTAAGCTTGTAATTAAATTTTTACAATTATATCGTATCAATTTTAATGTGAAGTTCTTTCAACTGTGCATCATCAATTGCTGCAGGAGCATCGATCATGACATCACGTCCTGAATTGTTTTTAGGGAATGCGATAAAATCTCTAATCGTTTCTTGTCCGCCTAATATAGCCACAAGTCTATCCAAACCAAAAGCTAATCCTCCGTGAGGCGGTGCTCCAAATTGGAAAGCGTCCATTAAGAACCCGAATTGTGCTTTTGCCTCTTCCTCAGTAAATCCTAAATATTTGAACATTAATTGCTGCGTCTCTTTATCGTGAATACGGATTGATCCCCCACCAATTTCGTTTCCGTTTAAAACCATATCGTATGCGTTTGCACGAACTTTTCCTGGTTCTGTTTCCAGTAAAGCCATGTCTTCTGGTTTTGGAGACGTAAACGGGTGGTGCATGGCGTGATAACGGCCACTTTCTTCGTCTAGTTCTAATAGTGGGAAATCTACAACCCAAAGAGGTGCAAATTCTTCTGGGTTACGTAATCCTAAACGAGTTGCTAACTCCATACGTAATGCAGAAAGCTGAGCACGTGTTTTGTTTGCAGGACCAGAAAGTACAAAAATCATATCTCCAAGATTTGCTTCTGTTGCTTTTGCCCAGTTTGACAAATCTTCATTATCATAGAATTTATCTACAGATGATTTGTATGTTCCGTCTTCATTGCATTTTACATAAACCATTCCAGATGCACCCACTTGCGGACGTTTCACCCAGTCAATTAATCCGTCGATTTCTTTACGAGTATAATTTCCTGCTCCAGGAACCGCGATTCCAACAACTAATTCAGCTGCATTGAAGACAGGGAATTCTTTGTGCTGTGCAAATTCGTTTAATTCGCCAAACTTCATTCCGAAACGAATGTCCGGTTTGTCGTTTCCATATGTTTTCATGGCATAGTCGTAGGTAATCCTTGGGAATTTGTCTACTTCAATACCTTTAATTTCTTTTAATAAATGTCTTGTTAAGCCTTCAAAAACATTTAAAATATCTTCTTGCTCTACAAACGCCATTTCGCAGTCAATTTGAGTAAATTCTGGCTGACGGTCTGCGCGTAAATCTTCGTCACGGAAACATTTCACGATTTGGAAGTATTTATCCATTCCCCCAACCATCAATAATTGTTTGAAAGTTTGTGGAGATTGTGGCAGTGCATAAAACTGACCTTCGTTCATACGGCTTGGCACCACGAAATCTCTTGCTCCTTCTGGAGTCGATTTGATTAAGTAAGGCGTTTCAACTTCGCAGAAATCCAAATCAGATAAATATTTACGAACTTCCATTGCCACTTTATGACGGAATAATAAACTGTTTTTTACCGGATTTCTACGAATATCCAAGTAACGGTATTTCATTCTGATATCTTCCCCGCCGTCCGTTTCATCTTCAATTGTAAATGGAGGAGTTAAAGCAGTATTTAAAATCGTTAATTCAGAAACTAAAATTTCGATTTCTCCCGTTGGAATATTTTTGTTTTTAGCTTCACGCTCAATAACAGTTCCTTTTACCTGAATTACAAATTCACGTCCAAGAGTTTTAGCCAATTCAAAAACGCTTTTTTCAGTACGGCTTTCATCAAAAATAAGCTGCGTAATTCCGTAACGATCTCGAAGATCTACCCAATTCATAAATCCTTTATCACGTGATTTTTGTACCCAGCCTGCAAGAGTAACTTCGGTATTAATATTTGAGGCATTTAATTCGCCGCAATTATGACTTCTATACATAATCAAAATTTTAGACTGCAAAAGTAAATACAAAATTCAAGATAATATAGTAAAGTGGTAAACTTGATGCTTATAATTTTAAATATTTTGTTAATTCTGAAATTTCAAAGCGGTTATTTCTTTAGATTTGAATCACTAAAAACAAACTATATTCTATATGAAAAATCTTTTTGCTGCAGGTCTGCTGATTTTTAGTACTTTGAATGCTATTGGTCAAGCCAAAAATGAAATAAAATTTACCGCTAAAATTGCTAACAGAAACAGCGATACTTTGGTAATTAAAGGAAGAAATAATTTTAAACAAGTTATCCCAATTAATAATAAGGAGATTTTTGCTGCGAATTTTGAAGCTCCAAAAGGGTTTTATGTTTTCTCTGATGGTAAAGAGTCTTCAAACATCTATTTAAAACCAGACTCTGAAATTAATCTGACAATGGATGCCAAAGAGTTTGACGAAACAATTGTATATAAAGGTAAAGGAGTAAACGAAAGTAACTTTTTGGCGCAACAATCTTTAAAAGATGAGAAATTCCAAAATGAAGCTTTTTCTAAACCAGAAGCCGAATTTACGTCTCTTTTGGAAACCAAGAAAAAAACAGATTCTGAAAGTCTTGAAAAAGGAGATTTTGATCCTGAGTTTAAAACGGCCTTGAAAATGAGTTTTGAAAGTTTTAATCAATACGCATTTCAAGAATATGAAAGAGCATCGAAAGCTGCTAAAATGACTGGAAAAGCTTCGCCTGAATTTGACTATGAAAATTATAAAGGCGGGAAAACCAAACTTGCTGATTTAAAAGGGAAATACGTATATATAGATCTTTGGGCTACCTGGTGCGCGCCATGCCGAGCTGAAATTCCTTATTTGCAAAAAGTAGAAGAGATGTACCACGGTAAAAACATCGAGTTTGTAAGTATTTCTATAGATAAGGCAAAAGATCATGAAAAATGGAAAAAGTTTGTAAATGATAAGAATTTAGGCGGAGTGCAATTATTTGCCGATAAAGATTGGGAATCAGACTTCGTAATGAAATATGGTGTAACTGGAATTCCAAGATTTATTATCATTGATCCAAAAGGTAATGTGGTAAGTTCTGATGCTGCAAGACCATCTGATCCAAAGCTTCAAGAGCAGTTAAACGGCTTATTGAACTAATTTATTTACGAAATTGAAAACGTTATCGTAATTTTCTTTTTTGATAAAATACCAGTAAAACCAATGCCTGAGCATTGGTTTTTTTGTTGTTGGGAAATTTCCAATGTTAAGTTTTTATTCAATGTTACCAAATTGTTAAGCAAAAGTTTTTTTAATGTAAACAATTAATTATATTTGGTAAAGATTTCTTAACATTAAATACCTAAAGATATGAAAAAGAGTGTAATTTTAGCTGCAATATTGTTCTCAGGAATTGTAGTTGCACAAGAAGGAAAGCCTGAATTAGAAGCTGTTGGAAACAAGGTAAAAGCCACTTATTATTATGATAATGGTAAAGTACAGCAAGAAGGCTTTTTTAAAGATGGTAAATTAGACGGTGTTTGGGTATCTTATGATGAAAAAGGGAACAAAAAAGCCGTTGGAGAATACACAGACGGTGTTAAAACCGGAAAATGGATTTATTTTAATGAAAACAATTTAAACGAAGTTGCTTATGTAGATAATAAAGTAAGTTCGGTTAAGAGTTTACAAAAAAATGCTTTAGCAAATAGAAATTAATCACATAATTTCAGACTTTATAAAAAACCGTTCCGTTTTTAGGACGGTTTTTTTATGCTTTTACTTTTTTTAGATTTTCGGCTTCTTCCAAACCAAATTATAAATCCGCTTACAGGCAGAGCAGAAGCAGTTAAACTAACTGTGAAAGCTATAATTTTTCCAGGGAGATCTAAAACTTGTCCGGTGTGAATTCCATAATTCATTTCGACAACCTGTAAGCCTAAAGATTTTTTATCGAAAGTCTGGCTCTGAATTAATTTTCCGCTTGACGGATGAAAATAATAATTGCTCTGCTGATCATATCGCAAAGTATGCGGATAAGCGCCTGTGCTTACAATATCGCCTTTTTGCTGCGGAATCATGACAAAAAACATTTCAGCTTTTGGCTGTAATTTCATTGTCTGCACAAAAGCTTTATCAATGGCTGTAACTGAATTGGTTTTGAAAGCCGTTGTGTCTATTATGGGTGTTTTTGTTTCGACAGTTTTATCGCCGCCTAAATTAAAAGATTTATAAATGCCATCACCAACCCATTCGTATGTAAAAGTAAGTCCGGTTATGGCTAAAAGTAATGCAATTATAGAAATGTAAAAACCTGTAGTATTATGCCAGTCGTAATTTACACGACGCCATTTTGCGGACCATTTTATGGTAAAACTTCTTTTAATATCGCTTTTACGTTTGGGCACCATTGTATAATTCCTGAAATCAATAATAAAATAAAGATTATGGTTGCTCCGCCAATGATATGTTTTCCAATATAATCCGGAAGAAGCAGATAGAGATGAATGTATTCTACGATTATAAAGAAATCAGTATCTGGATTTTCAGATTTAAGATATTTTCCAGTATACGGATTGAAATAGAGATACCGATTTCCAGTATCTGAAAATGTATAGACAATTGCCGATCTATTTTTACCATAATAGGCCACCATGCTGGCTTTATTTTCTGGCAAAGCTTCTTGAGCTTTTTTCTGTAATTGAGAGGGTAATAAGAAAGGTTTGTTCTGAGGCTCTACAAAACGCCATTCTTTTCGGGTAATGTCTTTTATCTCATCGTGAAAACAAAATATACATCCGGTAATACAGACTATAAAAACAATAAGCCCGGAGATTAATCCGAGCCATTTATGTAGAAAACGTATTTTTGTTTTGAAGCTCATTTTTGATTAAAAGCGTAAAAGTATACGCAAAATCAATAGAGCACAAATTATTTTAAGCTAATTTTTCTGAAACCGCCTTTTTAGGTTTTAAATGATAGACAACATATAATGAAGTTGCTGCAAGAAAAATCCAAAAAACATCAATAAAGAAAATCTGGATTTTGTGCTGCATAAAAGAATTCCAAAACCAATTTCCAGTTACGATTCCGTTAGTAATTGGAATGAAGAAACCTAATATGCTTCCTGAAATCAAACAGAATTTATTCGTAAAGGCATCATTCTTTTTAATGATAAAAAAGATTGTGAGCAATAACCATCCGCCAAAATAAAGGATGTATAAATTAGATTGGCTTAGAGGATAAAAGAGTTTACTTCCTATAAAAGCTAAAGCGGTAATTGGATACATACTTAAACAGATGGCAAGATAAATTCTAACCACTGCGGCGTTAAAACGTCTTTTCTTTTCAGGTATGTTATTTTTTTGTCGGGCAACGAGCCAGATCATTACTCCTGAAATGATGACAAAACAAGAAATAATTCCCAAAATGAAACTCACGATTCTTAAAGCATATCCGCCATAATCACCAAAGTGTATTCTATACAATACATTTTTTACAACGTCAAGATAACCATTTTGAGTAATGGGATCTTTTTTGGCAATTTCTTTTCCGTCAGAAACCCGATAGATTACTTTTCCAATTCCGGTAAATTTCTTCTGGCTCGGCAATTCACCTTCAATTAAAAGATGCATATTGATATCGCCATAATTTTGAATTATAACACGTGTAATTTCAAAATCAGTCCAATTGCTTTTTGCTTTTGCAACAAGCTCATTAATATTAAAAGGATTGGCTAATTTTTTGTTTTCAAATTTATAATCGGCGTCTGTGTATTCCAGTTCTTTATAAAGTTTGTCTTGATCTCCTTTATATAAAGCCATTACTGCGGGCGCTACAATTAAAAGTTTAATCATGAAAAAAGCTCCGGTTACGGCATAAACAAATTGAAACGGAAGTCCGATCATTCCTAAAGCTGTATGGGCATCTGTCCACAACGTTTTTAATTTTTCCTTTGGACGAAAAACATAAAAGTTAGAAACGATTTTTTTCCAGTGTAATAATACTCCAGTAATGATGGCAAATAGAAAAAACAAAGCTGTAAATCCGGAGAGATAATATCCAGTTGGATAAGGAATTTGTGCCAGGAAATGCAAACGATATAATAATTCTCCTAACGAATAAGATTCTTCGTATGTATAAGGTTTGAAAGTTTTATTATCAAGGTAAAAGAAAGATCCTTCTTTTTGTTTGGCTGGTGCCAAAGTATCTTTGGTGCCTTCCATGTAAACCGCAACTCTATTTTGTATTGATGGTTTAGAAATGGTGATATTTCTTCCGTGTAAAACGTGTTTTTTATCAAGATTTTCTAAAGCGCTATTGTAATCTAACTTAATTTCTCTGGTTACAGCAGTAGATTCACTTCTTTCCCAATTGATGATTTCATCTCTAAAAAAAGAAAAGGACCCTGCAAAGAAAATTACAAAAAGCACTACGCTGATAACAATGCCGCTTACGGTATGCGTATGAAAATAGATATTGTAATGACGATTATTCATAGATTATGCCGCAGGATTATAAGTTTGACCAAGATAGATAAGTAAGGAAAAAAGCAAAGAAAGCAGAATGTAAATACCCCAGATTTTCCATCCGCTTTTAGCAAGAAAAGCGATAATCATCAACACGACCCATAAAATAAAACCGCTAAATGCCATTGTAATTAGAACATCTGCACGACTGAACCATGAAGCCAAAGCGAGATGAAAAGTTACAGAAACAAAGTATCCACCAAGGATAGCCGCCGTAATTTTAGAAAAACGAGGCCAAAAAGCAGGTGTTAAGTATTTTGGATTTGCAGGCATTGTTAGGTATGGTTTTAATTGTAATAAAATTCTAATAAAGCCGCGATAATCAAAATTGCTAAAAGAACTTTACTATTTACTTTTTTTAATGGAGTAAGAATGATAATTAAGCTTCCAATTGTCATAAGCTGAATAAAAAACATCAAAGTACCACAGCCAAGTGATTGTGTAAAAAGCCACATGATATAAGCAGTTAAAAGCAGAATCAATCCTGTAATTTTTGTTTGTTTTGGATTTTTCTGCATCCATCTTTCAAAACCTAAATCATATGATAATGCAGCTCTTTTTGAAGTGTAATACAATGTGTAAAAAGCTAAAAAGACGATAAGACTTGCTATTGTTATCATAATTTTTAAAATTTAAAAAACACCTTTCCAATTAAAGAAAGGTGTTTTTGTTTAACTTTTTTTAGAATCTATAAGAGAAATTCGCCGCAACAGTTCTCATGTTTCTTGGATGAATAGTTGACCATCCATCATAGGTGTCAACATTGGCAATATTGTCTAATTTTAGTGTCAATGTGTATTTTTCTGTTCCGTAGAAAATAGAAGAATTTAAAACAGTGTAAGAAGGTAGTGCAAACTGACCTACAACATTTCTGTTCATAATTAGGTTTTTATCAGCATAGTTTCCTCCAAAACCTAAACCGAATCCTTGTAAATCTCCTTCTTGGAATTTATAACTTGCCCAAAGATTTGCCAGGTTTCTTGGTCCAGAGCTTTCGGGTCTGTGACCTACAAATGAAGGGTCTCCAGCATTTAAGATAGCGTCAACATAGCTATAACCTGCAACAATGTTTAAACCATTAATTGGGTTTGCCACAAATTCTGCTTCAAAACCTTTGTTTCTTTGTGCTCCATCTTGATGAGCGATTTGAGTTGTTGCTCCATAAACGATGTAAACTTGATCTTTTACTTGAATATCGTAGTAACTGAATGTAGCGTAAAGTTTATCTTTAAATAGATTTAATTTTGTTCCAACTTCAAATTGATTAGCGTGTTCTGGTTTAAAAGTTCTCGGACGAGTACTTCCGTCTGCCAAAATTTCTGTAACAGGAGCAGAATTAGCAAATCCGTCCATGTAGTTCGCAAAAATCGAAACTTTATCAAGAATTGGCTGGTATACTAAACCAAATTTTGGTGAAAAAGCAGTTTGATTAAAATCATCAGATTTTGTAGTTACATTACCAGCAGTAATGAAACGGTCTACACGTAAACTAGCCATTGCAGACAAAGCAGGAGTGAAGTTAAATACGTCAGAAACGTAAGCGCTGTACACTTCTTGTTTTGTTTTGTTGTTGCTCATACCTGCAGAAGCGATAAGTGCATCAGTTCCTGCTTTAGTTAAATTTCCATTATCTCCATTTGTAATATACTTAGCAGGATCAGTAATTCCGTAAAGATTTTCGTTTACAGTTTTTAAATCTAGATTACCAATATAGATATTACCATTTGATACATAATTAGAACTATTGTCGATCACACCTCTATTGAAGTAATCCAAACCGGCAACAATTCTGTTTCTCATGTTTCCAATTTTGAAATCTCCAATAAAGTTTTGTTGGATATCAGTTGTAAGTGTTGTTGAATTTTGATAGTTCATAAAACGTCCCAAAACAATTCCTTGATTTATTGCAGCTGGAGCGTATTGTGTACCTTCATAAATATAAGAGTAGTATCCTTCAGATGAAGATGAACCTCTTGAAACTACAGTTTGTGAAGTCCATTGATCATTGAATTTATACATCATTTGACCTTGTAAATTGTATGATGGAGTTTCGATTGCTAATTCATTACTAGTGTAAGAACGTTTGTTATCGTAACCTAATTCATCAATATTATGAACTCTTAACGGAGCGCCTCTGTCTAAAAACAACATTGTAGGATTCGTCTGTTTGTTATTCATAAATTCTGTATTAATGAAAAACGAAAGTTTGTCACTAACTTGGTAAGATAATGATGGAGCAAAAAAGAATGATTTTTTGAATCCAGCATCTTGAAAACTATTTTCTGTATGGTAAGCTGTGTTTACACGGAAGTTAATTCTGTGTTCCTCATCTACAGGCGTATTAATATCAGCAGTAACTCTGTTTAAGCCATTGCTTCCAGCTGTATAACTAACTTCTCCGCCAAAGTGATCGTAAGGTTTTTTAGTAGTCAAGTTAATTAAACCTCCATAAGAAATTAAGCTGCTTCCGAATAGAGTTCCTGAAGGTCCTTTGATTACTTCAATTTTGTCAATATTTGCAGGATCTAAACCTCCGTTTGATAATCCAGGTAATCCATTAATCATAGTGGGCTGAACAGCAAATCCTCTCAAAGAGAAATATCCTGCTCCATCACCTCCACGACCTGTAGAAGCCCAAAGTGGCGTTAATCCTGGCGCATTTTTAAGTGCATCATCAATGTTTGTAACTACTTGTTCTTTTAAAAGTTCGGCAGTAATAGTGGTATATACTTGTGGGTTTTCAAGATTTTTAAGTGGTAATCTTGATACTTGTTGAGTTTCTTTACGTGCTAATGGATTTTTTTTCCCATTGCCGTTTACTACAATTTCATCTAACTGTTCAGAATTAGCATTGATTTTGAAATCTTCTATAATAGCGTCTCCACTATTTAGAGAAACACTTTTTTCTTTAGAAGAATAACCAATTCCAGAAACTCGAATCACATAATTTCCTGGTTTAATGTTTTTGATTTCATAAAAACCATTCGCATCTGTTGTGGTTCCTATTTTTGTTCCTTTTAATACTACAGAAACATTATCTACAGCATCATTATTGGTTAAGCTAATCTGACCTTTGATAGATGCTCTTTCTTGTGCCCAAACTGCTGGTCCAGTAAAAAGAGCAAAACAAAATGTTAAGAGCAAAATTGTATTTTTTAATCTCATTTTTATTTAGAATTAATTTTGATAGTGCAAATGTATGTTTTGAATTGCAACAAAACAAGTTGTTTTAATTTATTCTAAATAAAATATTAAAAAAAATGTAAAAATTACGTTTTTAACAAGAAAGACTCTATTTCTAGAAGGCTTAAAAGCAAAAAACCTGCTCAGAAACTGAACAGGTTTTTTATATATATTTTAGAAATTATCTTCTAATTACAATTCTAAAGCTCGTTTAGCATCGCCATTCATTAATAATTCTAATGGGTTTTCTAGAGCTTCTTTTACAGCAACCAAGAAACCAACTGACTCACGTCCGTCGATGATTCTGTGGTCGTAAGAAAGTGCTACATACATCATTGGGTGAATTTCAACTTTTCCATTTACAGCAATCGGACGCTCGATAATGTTGTGCATTCCTAAGATTCCTGATTGAGGAGGGTTGATGATTGGAGTAGATAACATACTGCCAAAAACTCCACCATTTGTAATTGTGAAAGTTCCTCCAGTCATATCGTCAACTGTAATTTGACCATCACGAGCTCTTAAAGCTAATCTTTTGATTTCAGCTTCAATTCCGCGGAAAGTTAAGTTTTCAGCATTACGAACAACAGGAACCATTAATCCTTTTGGTCCAGAAACTGCGATAGAGATATCACAGAAATCGTATCCCACTTTGTAATCTCCATCGATCATAGAGTTTACATCTGGATATAATTGAAGTGCTCTTGTAACTGCTTTTGTAAAGAATGACATGAAGCCTAAACCAAGACCACCGTGTTTTGCTTTGAAAGCATCTTTATATTCATTACGGATATTGTTAATTGGCGTCATGTTTACTTCATTGAAAGTAGTAAGCATAGCTGTTTCGTTTTTAGCCGAAACAAGTCTTTCTGCTACTTTACGACGTAACATCGATAATTTTGTACGTTCAGTTCCACGGTTTCCTCCAGTTGGAGTTCCCATTGAAGCTACAGCTGTTGCATTTACTGCATCATCTTTAGTAATTCTGCCACCTTTTCCAGTTCCTGTAACTGCTGCCGGAGCAATATTTTTTTCGTCTAATATTTTTCTTGCTGCTGGAGATGGAGTTCCTGCTGCATAACTTGTTGCTGCTGGAGCTTGAACAGGTTCTGCTTTTGGAGCTTCAGCTTTTACTTCAGCCTTTGGAGCCTCAGCTTTTGGTGCTTCTGCTGCTGGAGCTGCAGATCCGCTTCCTGCAGGTTTCGCTGCATCTGTATCAATTAAACAAACCACAGCACCTACTGCTACTGTATCACCTTCTTCAGCTTTTAATGTAATTACACCGCTCATTTCAGCAGGTAACTCAAGAGTAGCTTTATCTGAATCAACTTCAGCAATAGCCTGATCTTTTTCTACATAATCTCCGTCTTTTACTAACCAAGTTGCAATTTCAACTTCTTTTATTGACTCCCCTGGTGATGGGACTTTCATTTCTAAAATCATCTTTGTTTTTGTTTAAGGTTTTTAAGGTTTCAAGTTTCAGGTTTCAGGTTGTTAAACTTGAAACTTAAAAACTTGAACTTGAAACATATTTTAATTATCTAAATAAATTTTTATCGAATACCATTCTAATTGCATCTGCGTGACGACGTTTAGCACGTGTGTAACTTCCTGATGCTGGAGCAGCGTATGCTTTTAATGAAGCTAATCTCCATTTTACAAGATCAAAGTTCATTAACATAAAGCTGTAAGCGCCCATGTTTTTAGGCTCTTCTTGTGCCCAAACATAATCATCTGCATTTGGATATTTTGCTATGATTTCTTTGATTTGCTCAACAGGGAAAGGGAATAATTGCTCAATACGAACAACTGCAACGTCATTTCTTCCGTTATTTTCTCTTTCGGCAACAATATCATAGTAGAATTTACCTGTACAGAAAACTAAAGTTTTTACTTTCTTTTTATCTACAGCATTGTCATCAATTGTTTCTTGGAAACTTCCGTTTGCTAATTCGTCAACTGTTGATACGCATCTTGGATCACGTAATAAACTTTTTGGAGAGAAAACAACTAAAGGTTTACGGAAATTCGTTTTCATCTGTCTTCTTAACAAGTGGAAGAAGTTTGCTGGAGTTGTACAATCTGCAACATACATATTTTGTCTTGCACAAAGTTGTAAGTAACGCTCCATTCTTGCAGAAGAGTGTTCTGCACCTTGTCCTTCATATCCGTGTGGCAATAACATTACAATACCATTTTGGTTGTTCCATTTGTCTTCACCACAAGAAATGTATTGGTCAATCATAATTTGAGCTCCGTTAGAGAAATCTCCAAATTGTGCTTCCCAGATTGTTAAGGCTTTTGGATTTGCTAATGCATATCCGTAATCAAAACCTAAAACTCCGTATTCCGATAAAAGTGAATTGAATACGCCAAATTTTCCTTTTTTGTTTTCGATTCCGTTTAATAAAATTACTTCTTCTTCAGAATCTTCAACTTTAACTACGGCATGACGGTGAGAGAAAGTTCCTCTTTCAACATCTTGACCTGAAATACGAACATCAAATCCTTCCGTTAAAAGTGAACCGTAAGCTAAAGCTTCTGCTGTTCCCCAGTCAACAGTATTATTGTCATATCCAGATTTTCTGTCCGTAACAATTTTAGTTATTTTACTGATGAATTTTTTGTCTTCTGGTAATGTTGAAATTGTATTGATGATAGAATCTAAACCTTCTTTAGGGAAAGTAGTATCTACTTTTTGAAGCATTTGTGTATCTGTTACCTGAACAAATCCGTCCCATTCGTTTTTCATGAATGGAGTAATGATTGTTAAATCTTTTTTACGGGAAGCTTCTAAGTTTTCTTCTAAAGCAGATTTATATTCTTTTTCTAAACCATTTACATAAGAAGCATCGATTACGCCTTCAGAAAGTAATTTGTCAGCATAAATGTCTCTTGGGTTTTTGTGTTTAGCAATGATTTTATATAAAACAGGCTGCGTAAAACGAGGTTCATCACCTTCGTTATGGCCGTATTTTCTATATCCTAATAAATCGATAAATACGTCACGTCCAAACTGCATTCTGTAGTCTAATGCAAAAGATACAGCGTGTACAACAGCTTCAGCATCATCAGCATTTACGTGTAATACCGGTGAAAGAGTTACTTTAGCAACGTCTGTACAATATGTAGAAGAACGAGCGTCTAAGTAGTTCGTTGTAAATCCAACTTGGTTGTTGATTACAATATGGATTGTTCCTCCAGTTTTGTAACCATCAAGCTGAGCCATCTGGATAATTTCATATAAAATACCCTGACCTGCGATTGCAGCATCTCCGTGTACCGCAATTGGCAATACTTTAGAGAAATCGTCAGCGTAATATTTATCTTGTTTTGCTCTAGTAATACCTTCAATAACAGCTCCAACAGTTTCTAAGTGAGAAGGGTTTGGCGCTAAGTTAATATTGATGTTTTTACCAGATCTTGTTTTTTTGTCGGCAGTAAGACCTAAGTGGTATTTTACGTCACCATCAAAATATTCTTGATCGTAATCTTTACCGTCGAACTCACCAAAAATATCTTGGGTTGATTTTCCGAAGATGTTTGCCAAAACGTTCAAACGACCACGGTGAGCCATTCCCATTACGAATTGCTCAACACCTTTTTCAGCAGCCTGCTCGATTAAAGCATCAAGAGCTGGAATAATCGATTCTCCACCTTCTAATGAGAAACGTTTTTGCCCAACATATTTAGTGTGAAGGAAGTTCTCAAAAGATACGGCTTCGTTTAATTTATTTAAGATAGTTTTCTTTTCTTCTGTAGAGAAATTAGGCTGATTTGTATTTACAGCTAATTTATCCTGAATCCATTTTACAACGCCAGGATTTCTAATATACATATATTCAATACCAATATGCTGGCAGTAAATTGCTTTAAGACGATTTACGATAGCTTCTAATGAAGAAGGAGTCATTCCGATTGTCTGTGCAGCATCAAAAACAGTTGAAAGATCGGCTGAAGATAATCCGAAGTTTTCGATATCTAAAGTTGGCGACGATTGTCTGCGGTCACGAACTGGATTTGTTTTGGTAAACAAGTGTCCGCGTGTACGGTAACCATCGATTAATTTTAGAACGTTAAACTCTTTCTGTAATTTTTCTGAAACCTGACTGTAATCTGTGTTTGGGCTAGTCACATACTCAACTATCGTCTGCACTGGATTTTCGTCATTGTAAGTAGTCATTCCAAAGTCAAAACCTTGAAAAAAACTTCTCCAGCTAGGCTCAACGCTGTCTGGGTTTACTAGATATTGATCGTATAATTGTGCAAAAAACTCGGTATGCGCTGCATTTAAAAATGAAAACCTATCCATAATATTTTATTGAATATACTTTTTGTTAAATAGAATGGCAAAAGTACAACAATCGCCTCTATTTAAATCTTTTTTTTACGTACTTTTACGTAAAAATTTGTTAAAATAAACGTTAACTATGAATAAAATTCAATTTTCAATCGATTGCAAATCTTTTTTTGTGATTTTGACAGTGTTATTTTCAAGTTATACTATTGCACAGCAAACTTATGTTATTGATAATAAAAACGATTTTTGGGATAAAGTTCAATTTGGAGGAGGGCTTGGATTAGGAATTGGTTCGGGTTATACCGACATTTCTGTAATGCCAAGTGCAATTTATAATGTAAATGAAATTGTCGCAGTTGGAGTTGGAGTACAGTTTGGTTATTTGTCTTCAAAAAATTATTACGAATCCTATGTTTATGGAGGAAGTTTAATTACTCTTGTAAACCCAATTCCCGAAGTTCAGTTATCTGCCGAGTTAGAGCAGGTAAGAGTCGATACGAGATATGAATCTAATGTTAACAGACCGGCTTTTTCAGATAGTTATTGGAATACTGCCCTATATCTAGGCGCTGGTTATCGAACTGGAAATGTTACTATTGGTGCTAGATACGACGTTTTATATGATCCTAATAAGAGTCTTTACGGTTCTGGATTTATGCCTTTTGTGAGGGTTTATTTTTAAAGGTGTAAAGATGTAAAACTAAGGCGTAAAGTTGAAGAGGTTACAATAGAGAGAAAACCTTTTTACTTGAATTTCTGCATCTCTAAACTAAAAACAAATAAAAAAGCGGTCCAATTGGACCGCTTTTATTTTGTTTTCAAGGTTTTATTTACAATACACAAAACATCGAATACATACTGCGAGGATCTGTGTGCTCTGGAGCTGCCACAACTGTACTAGTACCTCCTATAATTTTTTTAGCTTCTTCTGAATTAAGCTCAATAATGTTAGTTTTTTTTAACACTAATTTTTTTAAGTTATTTTTTTTCATAATCTTTGGGTTTTGAATGGTTTTTTAATTGGTTTTGAATGTGTTGTGAAAATCATATGGTGAAATTATCTCAAAAAAGCCTCAAAAAAAAGTCATAAATCCCCAGATTTATAAAAATAGTCTGTTTTAGAATCCAAGTAACTACCTGATTGTTAATGTTTTATTTTTAAAAATAAACAAATATGAATGTAATAAGTAAGATTTATACCCTGGTTGTATTATTTACGATCAATTTTACTTTTTCTCAAAATAAAATTGAAACTTATAAGGATTCTGTTAAAAGCTTATTGTACAATAATCCCACGAAAGCGAAATATTATTGTCATAAGGTTCTTAAATACGCTAAAGCCAATGATTTGGTCGTTGAAGAAGCAAAATCATATTGCTTTTTAGCTGATTTAAGCGGCGCTTTAACCCAAAAAGACAGTGCTTTTTACTATTTTGACAAAGCCATTCAGAAAGCAGATGCAATTGACAATCAAAAACTAGAAATGGTTTTTAAAATCAACAAAGCGAATTATTTATTCAATGAATTTGATTTCCAGGAAGCTCTTACATTGTACGAAGAGTGTGTCACTTTATCCAAAAAACTTAATGATACCGATGCTTACAACTATATCTCGATAAAAAAAGGAAGTATTGCTTACGAATTAGAACGTTATCAGGAAGCACTCAAAATTTACAAAGAAAACCTGTCTAAAAAAGGTTTTAATAATGTAAGCAAGCTGGACATAAAATTAGGCTTAGTTAAAACTTATATTAATTTAAATAAACAGGACTCAGCCTATGTTTTTATAAAAAGTGGTATTGAAGAATCCCGAAAAAACCATCTAAAAGAGCACGAAATCCATTTTTTGGAACAATTGGGCTTAATTTATATCGATAAAAAGGACTTTTCAAATGCAAAAATAACCTTCGAAAATGCCCTTAAAATTGCTGAAGAAATTGACAGTAATAATCTAATTACCGAAATTAATATCAGGATTTCTAAACTTTATTCGCTTCAGAAAGAATATGATAAAGCAATCGACCTTTTAAAATCGATTATTAAGAACGAAGCGCCGTCAAATATACCGGTCGAGAAGCTTTCTGAGATCTATTATTTACTGGCAGAGAACTATAAATCGATCGAAAATTATTCAGAATCAAATTATTACTATAGTCAGTTTATAGATAAATCCAAGAAAATAGGTGAAAAGCGAATTGAAGCCATAGATCATCTGCACAAAATTGATATTAATGAAAGTAAAGAAAGAGAAACAGAACAGAAGAACCAAAAATGGATATTACTGGGCATAACAGGTTTTCTGATTCTTTTATTTATTGGGTTTTTCATTAAAAGAAGAAAAGAATCTATTCAAAACCAAGTTAAATTTGAGGAACTGCTGCTTAAAATCCAAAATTTTGAGAACCAGAAATTTTCCGAAGAAACGGCAGTTACAGCCCATAATGCGGAGACTGTAGACACTTTTATTGATAAAAAAGACGAAGAGTTTGAGACTGAACTTATATCTAATAGTATAGTAACAATCAATAGTCCTTCTGACGGATCAAGCACAGAAGAAGATCATATTGATGCCGATATCGAAAGCGAAAACATTGATATTGAAGAAACTGCTAATAGTAATTTCATTATAAAAGATGAAACTAGAACAGAGATTTTGGACAAACTAATTAAGCTGGAAGAGAAAAAATTGTTCTTAAGACAAGACTTTACGCTTCATAATGTTGCCAAACGATTAAAAACGAATACAGCTTATTTGTCTAAAATCGTGAATAGTGAGCTGGATAAAAACTTCAGTTCCTACGTAAATGAGCTTAGAATTAACTTTATTATTATCGAATTAAAGAATAATGTGAAGCTAAGATCGTATTCAATTAATGCAATTGCAGAAGAAATTGGGTATAAAAGTCCCGAATCTTTTACCAAATATTTTAAGATTGCAACCGGAATCAGCCCCTCAATTTATATAAAAAAGATAAATCAGATGAAGGAAAACGAAAACAAGTAGTTTTGCTGTAACTTGCTGGAAATAAATGTTTTAAACCTCAAAATAGACCCCCTTATTTTATAAATATGGGGGTTTTTCGTTTTTTTTTCAGGAAAAAAGCTTTTTACTTTGTCTCAGAAATTAATCGGAAAAACAAGATTAGTTTCGACTTTGGTTTTGAAGGGTGGCGAAAGCGAAAGTGAGTAGCCACTTCAAAAACAAAACCAGAGTAAAAAAATAAAACAGAGTGTGGAGACTCTGTTTTATAAGTTGATTTAACAAAAACGTAATTACTAACAAGTTGCCAGAAATTACTTCTACAAAAGTAAAAAAAAATGTGTTTAATAAAACTTTTTTTTACTATTTCTAAAAGTACACTTCTATAGGTCATTACTTGTTAGGCAAAAAGAAAATTTTATGACTAATAGTAATCAGTCTGGCCCAAAACGCCTCAGCAAAAATTCAATTTTTAAGATTGAAGACAATGATGCTGTAAAACAGCCTAAGTCGTTGTTTTACAAACTCAAAAAACGCATTTCAAAACTTTTCAAATAGGACTTTGTCTGGATTTTTTCCGGAACTAATTTCTGTGCTTTTTATTTAAGCATTGCCAAAACTTAGATCTAGTATCTATTTGAAATTGTTATGCATTTCATCCAGCTAAATCATTTTTTAGCCAACTCAACATGCTCTATTTTGAATCATTGATTCTCAATACATAATTATTTGCACAAGCTATTCAATAACTAAAAAATTAAACAAGATGAAAAAACAAAATCAAAACAAACTGATTTTCAGCAAATCTGCTGTAACAGAACTAAATGTTCTACAATTAAGAAATGTAAACGGAGGAATATCTGGATATGATATTGATACGAATCCTAATTCTGGATGTATATGTGATCCAATTTTAACGAAAATAACTGTAATTAAACCTAATCAATTATAAAATATGAAAGACTTAAGCCTAAACAACAAACTGTATTTCAAGAAAGCAGATGTTACAGAACTAAACGACAATTTATTAGCCGCAATCAACGGAGGAACTTCAATTATTGGAGGCGACGAGACCTGTACGGGATGCTGCTGCTTAAAAGTGACATTCGATTTAATGTAAAATAATAACCTAAAAATCATTTAAATATGAAAAATCAGAACCCAAAGAACAAACTGGCTTTTAATAAAGCAGCGGTTACAGAATTAAACAGTAATCAATTAGAAACTGTAAATGGCGGAACAATAACGGTGACAACCACAAGTCTTATCATCGTAACTGTTATAACTCTTCAAGCTGAATAATATGAAAAATCAAAATCCAAAGAACAAACTGGCTTTTAATAAAGCAGCTGTTACAGAACTAAACAGTAATCAATTAGAAAATGTTAAAGGTGGAACGTCTACATCTACAACAGCAGGGACTACAAGTCTTGTCATCGTAACCATCCTAACTCTTCAATCTGAATAATATGAAAAAACAAATCCCAATGAACAAGCTTTCTTTTAATAAAGCGGCTGTTACAGAACTAAACAGTAATCAATTAGAAACTGTAAATGGTGGAACTTCAACAACAACTATAAGTACTACAAGCTTAGTTACAATATCTGTTGTGCTTACTGCCGAATAAATAACATCTTAAAATTTAAATCATTATGAAAAAACAAAACCTAAACAACAAGCTTGCTTTCAACAAAGTGGCTGTTACCGAACTGAATGACAAACAAATGCAGGATGTCGATGGAGGAACTACAATTCTTTGTACCATCATATTTATTACTGTCGTTGTTGTTGTCGAATAATCTATATCCTTAAAAATTTAAAATAGTATGAAAAATCAAAACCCAAACAAACTGGCTTTCAATAAAGTGGCTGTTACAGAGCTTAATGACAAACAAATGCATGATGTAGACGGTGGCACAACCTCTCTTTGTATCGTAGTTTTCACGACAATATTTCTGGCAGCAGAATAATTATTAACCCCTTTAAATTATAAATAAGATGAAAAATCAGAACCCAAACAAATTAGCTTTCAACAAAGCAGCAGTAGCAGAATTAAACGACAAACAAATGCACGACGTAGACGGCGGAACAAGCCCATTATGCATCGGAGTGATCATCGGTCTTACCATCACAATCTACGCAGACTAATTAATTAACCTTTAAATTATAAAAAAGATGAAAAATCAGAACCCAAACAAATTAGCTTTCAACAAAGCAGCAGTAGCAGAATTAAACGATAAACAAATGCACGACGTAGACGGCGGAACAAGTCCTCTTTGCATCGGAGTAATCATCGGTCTTACCATCACAATCTACGCAGACTAATCCATTAACTTTTAAATTATAAATAAGATGAAAAATCAAAACCCAAACAAGTTAGCTTTCAACAAGGCGGCAGTAGCAGAATTGAACGATAAACAAATGCACGACGTAGACGGCGGAACAAGCCCATTATGCATCGGAGTGATCATCGGTCTTACCATCACAATCTACGCAGACTAATTAATTAATTAACTAATCCTAAATTATAAAAAAGATGAAAAATCAGAACCCAAACAAATTAGCTTTCAATAAAGCAGCAGTAATAGAATTAAACGATAAACAGATGCACGACGTAGACGGCGGAACAAGTCCTCTTTGCATCGGAGTAATCATCGGTCTTACCATCACAATCTACGCAGACTAATCAATTAACTTTTAAATTATAAATAAGATGAAAAATCAGAACCCAAACAAATTAGCTTTCAATAAAGCGGCAGTAGCAGAATTAAACGACAAACAGATGCACGACGTAGACGGCGGAACAAGCCCATTATGCATCGGAGTGATCATCGGTCTTACCATCACAATCTACGCAGACTAATTAATTAACTAATCCTAAATTATAAATAAGATGAAAAATCAAAACCCAAACAAATTAGCTTTCAATAAAGCGGCAGTAGCAGAATTAAACGACAAACAAATGCACGACGTAGACGGCGGAACAAGTCCGTTGTGTATCGGAGTAATCATCGGTCTTACTATCACAATCTACGCAGACTAATCCATTAACCCTTTAAATTATAAATAAGATGAAAAATCAGAATCCAAACAAATTAGCTTTCAATAAAGCAGCAGTAGCAGAATTAAACGATAAACAGATGCACGACGTAGACGGCGGAACAAGCCCTTTATGCATCGGAGTGATCATCGGTCTTACTATCACAATCTACGCAGACTAATCCATTAACCTTTAAATTATAAATAAGATGAAAAATCAAAACCCAAACAAATTAGCTTTTAACAAAGCAGCAGTAGCAGAATTAAACGACAAACAAATGCACGACGTAGACGGCGGAACAAGCCCTTTATGCATCGGAGTGATCATCGGTCTTACCATCACTATTTACGCAGACTAATCCATTAACCCTTTAAATTATAAATAAGATGAAAAATCAGAACCCAAACAAATTAGCTTTCAATAAAGCAGCAGTAGCGGAATTAAACGACAAACAAATGCATGATGTTGACGGTGGAACAAGCCCGTTATGTATCGGAGTAATCATCGGTCTTACCATCACAATCGCTTCAGATAATTAATTAACTAACCCTTTAAATTATAAATAAGATGAAAAATCAGAACCCAAACAAATTAGCTTTCAACAAAGCAGCAGTAGCAGAATTAAACGACAAACAAATGCATGATGTTGACGGTGGAACAAGCCCATTATGTATTGGAGTAATCATCGGTCTTACTATCACTATCGCTTCAGATAACTAGTCCCCGGTTTTTCTCAAAAAACAAAAACGTAGACAACAAGCATGTCTCTATATAAAGAGTTTACAATGTTGAATAATTTTCAAATGAATGACGAAGATGGTGGATGCTCTTCTCATAAAAAAGCACATTTGAATTAACTTTTGTAACATGCATATTCTAAAAAAGCATTATCAATTTGATTTGATAATGCTTTTTTTATGCTCTAAAATCGTAAAAACCAGATCTCTGGAAGTTTTGCGCCTAATTATCTAAAATTAAAAATAAGTCATTGATTATCAGTGTTTTATTTGCTTAAAATGAATACGATTTTTTATAAAAATGGGGGTTTTTCATTTTTTTCTTCCTTAAATAATAGGTTCATTTGCCATAGAAAATTAATACAGATAATTATGAACGATAAAGAAATTTTTCCAGAAGAGATTTTAAACAACACTGTTGAAAGTCATATTATTAAACACAATAAAAAAACATCCCGTTTATTTGTGATTACATTTTTAGCTTTATTAATAGCTTTTATTTCGCTTCCTTTTATATATATAGATGTTTATACAACTAGTAGAGGAACTATCATTCCACAGGAAAAGAAACTAACACTTTATTCTCCGATAAGCGGTAAAATATCTTTTTTTAATGTTGAAGAAAATAAGAAAATCAAAAAGGGCGACACCTTACTTATAATAGATCACAACATATTAAAAGAAAGAGAAAATTTAAACACGATTCAGAGTTCAGAAAATGCTCTCTACTTAAGCGATTTAAAGAATCTTATAAATCATAATTACAGTCAGGTTCAGTCAGATCAATATAAAAGAGAACTTTTAAAACACCAGCAGGAATTATACAATCTTGATATAGTGGTTAAAAATACTCAAGCCGATTTTGACCGCAAAGAACAGCTGTATCGAAAAGAAGTTATTTCAAAATCAGAATTCGAAAAGGCAGAACTGGAACTCAACAAAATTAAGAACGACCGAATCAATCTGATCAAACAAACAGAATTGTCCTGGCAGAAAGAATACACACAGCTGAGCCAGTCGAATAAAAACATTTATTCAAATCAGAAACAGCTTAAAGAAGAGGAAAACAATTACATCATTATTGCCCCAATTGATGGAGAACTGGTCAATATGCAAGGTTTTCATAAAGGAAGCGGAGTCGCCGCCGGAAATCCGATAGTAGAAATTTCTCCAGATAAAAACATAATCGTTGAAACGTATGTAAATCCATCAGAAATAGGATATTTAAAAGAAGGCGGAGATGCCATTTATCAAATAGACGCTTTCAACTCCAATCAATGGGGATTTGCAAAAGGAAGAATCTTCGAAATAAGCAAAGATGTTTTAATCGTAAACAATGCCCCTTATTATAAAATAAAAAGCAATCTGCACAATGACAGTTTAACACTAAAAAATGGAGCCAAAGGAAATCTCAAAAAAGGAATGAGTTTAACCAGCCGTTTTTTCCTGACTAAGCGAACTGCATTTCAGTTAATATTTGACAAAGTAGAAGATTGGTTTAATCCTTACAATAGCAAAAATGAGTAAAATAGAAATAAAACAACATGATTTTTCAGATTGCGGCGCTGCTTGTTTAGCTTCAATTTCGGAACATTATAATTTAAGCCTGCCAATTTCAAGAATCCGCCAGTATGCCAATACTACTCAAAAAGGAACAACATTACTTGGATTACGAGAAGCAGCAGTTAAATTAGGGTTCCTGGCTAAAGGAGTAAAAGTAGATTTTGAAGGATTAAAAGACCTGCCAATTCCGGCTCTTTTACATGTTGTAATAAAACATGAAGGACACGAATTTCCTCATTATGTTGTTGCTTACAAAATAACTAGTAAATACATCCAGATCATGGATCCTTCAAACGGGAAACTGGAAAAAAAGCCACTAGCCGAATTTGAAGAAATGTTTACAGGTTATGCCTTAATATTAGTTCCGGATGATGATATTTTCAAGGAAAAAAACGAGAAAATATCAAATTTTAAAAGAATACTATTTTTATTAAAGCCTCATAAATACATTTTATTACAAGCCATAATTGGAGCCGTTTTATACACTTTATTAGGTTTTTCAGTATCGATTTACGTAGGTAAAATTACAGATTTTGTACTCGTAAGCGGTAACAAAAGCTTACTAAACCTTATGAGTGTTATTGTTATTGGATGTTTGCTGCTGCAAATTGTATACAGCGTTTTAAAAGATGTTTTCATCCTAAAAACAAGCCAGCAGATCGATTCACGATTAATTCTGGGCTATTACAAACATCTTTTCACCATGCCTCAAAAGTTTTTTGACACCATGAGAATTGGTGAAATCATGTCTAGAATAGGCGATGCAGTAAAAATTCGTGCCTTGATAAACGAAACTGCTTTAAGTATTTCAGTAAACGTGCTTATTGTCTTTTTTTCCTTTATTTTTATGTTTTCATTCTATTGGAAACTGGCACTGATTATTTCGCTGATTATTCCGTTTTATGTTATTATTTATTTGATAACAAACAAATTGAACAAAACAGCAGAACGTTCTATAATGGAAAAAAATGCCATGCTCGAATCACAGCTGGTAGAATCCATAAAAAACATTGGAACTGTAAAAAGACTGTCTTTAGAAGATTTCTCTAAAACCAGAACAGAACTAAAATTTGTCGATCTGTTGAAAAGCATTTACAAATCAGGAATGAACGGAATCTTTTCAAGAACCGCTACTGATTTTATTTCCAGATTGTTTACCATCATACTTTTATGGGTAGGAACCTATTATGCGATTGATGGAGATATTACGCCGGGTGAACTGTTTTCATTTTACTCCATTATAGGATACTTTACAGGACCGGCATCACAGTTAATTGGAACAAATCAGGCGATTCAGAATGCCATGATTGCTTCAGACCGTTTATTTGGAATCATGGATTTGGACAGAGAAGAAATGGAATCAAAAGTAAATCTAACCAGAAATAACTTTGATGATATTAAATTCAAAAACATTGATTTCTCATACGAATTAGGACGTTACATTTTTAAAGATTTAAATATTACCATCAAAAAAGGAGCTTTCACCGCTTTTGTTGGAGAAAGTGGAAGCGGAAAAAGTACCATTGCCTCATTAATTCAAAACATTTACAGTCCAAAAGAAGGTAAAATATTAATTGGAGAATACGACTTAAATTACATTTCAAAAGACAGTATAAACGCTCTTATTACAACTGTGCCTCAAAACGTTGAGCTTTTTGACGGAACAATTGCCTTCAACATTTCTATTGGAGAATCAAATCCCGATATGGAAAAGATAATTGAAGTCAGTAAAAAAGTTGGCGCTTATGATTTTATCGAATCTCTGCCAAACGGATTCAATACCTATTTAGGAGAATTTGGAGCCAATTTATCGGGAGGAGAAAAACAGCGAATTGCCTTTGCCAGAGCGCTATACAAAGATCCTGAAGTATTGATTTTAGATGAAGCAACATCGGCACTGGATTCTGAATCAGAAATGGTGATCAAAAAACTAATTGACGAACTGCATGCACAAGGAAAAACGATCATTGTAATTGCACACAAACTACAGTCAATTAAAAATGCCGACGTTATTTACGCCTTCAAAAAAGGAGAAATCGTCGAATCTGGCTCACACCAAGAGCTTATGAATAAAGAAGAATACTATTATAGAATGTGGAATAATATAATTGTTTAATAAGGAAATTTAACAAAAATGAAAAATTACTCTTTTGCAAAAACGGCTATTGTGAGAACCCCAATTGAAGAAAAACAAATGGATCTTACTTGGGAAAAAATCGTGGAAATTTTTTCTAAAAAAGAAAACAGAGAAGCATTGTTTATTGGTTCTCCAAACATTTATAAAGCACTTGTTATGTGGGAAACTGGAGAAGGTTTTCAAACAGAAGAAGAACTAAAAAACCTAAAAGGATCATTATACAAATATGCTTCACGTTTAGCAAACCGAAGCACGCCTTTTGGAATGTTTGCCACAGTAGCTGCAGTGGAATTAAATTCGGAAACCAACCTTAACATTGCCGAAAGCACTTTAGGAAGATTCACCAAATTCGACATGTACTTTTTAGGAAGTTTTCTGCCGGTGATTGTGAAAAATGACGCCATCAAAAACGTATTGAAATATTACAGCAACAATTCAATCTATACCGTTTTTGATAAATACCGTTATGTCGAATATTACTTCAAAGACAACGTGCGTTTTCACAAAATTTCAGAAGTTGAAATAAGCGATTATTTGGAACTTATTTTCGAAAAAGCAAAAGACGGTGTTTTATTAAGCGAACTGGCAGAATTGCTTGTTTCTGATGAAATTACACTAAAAGATGCCAACGAATTTATCGACACTTTAATCAAAAGCCAGTTTATTGTATCTGAATTAGAATTTACAATTACAGGCGAAGATTATTTTGAAAAACTTCTAAAAACATTCTCTGAAAAAAGATTTGATTTTTATGAAGCCGAAGTTATCAGAGAATTAATTACCAATTTAAAAACCAAAATCAATAATCTTGATACAAATACTATTAACGATCCTGCTTTATATACTCAAATTCATGAGTTAATAAACGAAGAATTGGATCACGTAGACATCTCAAAACTATTTCAAGTAGATAGTTTTAGAAAAATTGAAAATGGCTCGATTAGTTTTAAAACCTTAAAAAACCTGCGCCCGGCGTTAACCGCTTTAAACAAATTGCAATCAGGTTCAGAAAATGCAAACTTAAAAGAATTCAAAAAGAAATTCCTTGAGCGATACGAAGAATACGAACAGCCTTTGGTAAATGTTCTAGATCCAGATGTTGGAATTGGATATGCAAAAACAGCAGGTGCAAAATCGCCGTTAGTTGATGATTTGCTAATTAGTGGAAACCAAGCGCAGGTAAATCAGATCGCGATGGATGCCAAAAAATCATTTTTGTTTAAAAAACTGTTGCACGCGGCTAAAAATAATTTACAATCAATCGAATTGACTGATGAAGAAATTAACCAATTCGAAGAAAATGAAGCTTTGTATCCAGATACATTCTCTGCATTTGTAAATGTGTTTCACGAAAACGGAACCGAAAAAATCAATATTAAAACAGCCAGCGGACCATCTGCAAATGGTTTAATTGGAAGATTCGGGCATCTTGATACTAAAATTCTGGATCTTTGCAACGAAGTAGCTTCAGTAGAAAACCAGCTGAATCCAGATAAAATAATTGCCGAAGTAGTGCATTTACCGCAGGCAAGAACCGGAAATATTCTATACAGAAACTTCCAGAGAGAATATGAAATTCCGTATTTAGGAAATGCTTCTGTAGACAGAGATCACCAAATTATGATTGATGATTTGTACGTTTCTGTAAAATCAGGAAAAGTAGTGCTGCGCTCAAAACGATTAAATAAAGAAATCATTCCAAGATTAAGCAACGCACACAATTTTGCCTCAAATGCATTGCCAATCTATCACTTTTTATGCGACCTGCAGAATCAAAATTCATTTGGATTTGGATTCAACTGGGGCGGACTTCAGAATGAATTTGATTTCCTGCCAAGGGTTAATTACAAAGACACTGTGTTCAGCAGAGCTACATGGACTCTTAATAAAACAGAAATTGAAAATCTTGTTGCCGCTGCCGAAGCAAAAAATCTTGATTTTATTACTGATTTCAAAGAAAAAAGAAACATTCCAGATGTCGTATATATTTCTCAAGGAGATAATGAAGTCCTAATCAACTTCAATAACGAATTAAGCCGAAATGTTTTTTACTACATGCTGAAAGGAGAAAATGTGATTAAGCTGAAAGAATTTTTATTTGCAGAAAATACCATCACACCAGATTATTGCAATGAAATTATCTTCACGGCACATAAAAACATAGAGAAAAAGGTTGAAGTTGCTGAGGTAAATCAATTCGTTTCTCAAGAAAACAAAAACAATGTTCAGACTTCATTTTCAATAGGAGAAAAATGGCTGTATTATAAATTTTACTGCGGAGAAAGAGCAGGAGAAGAGCTTCTTAAAAAAGGCATTACACCAATTGTAGAAGAATTACAAGCAAAAGGTTTAATCGACAAATGGTTCTTTATTCGTTATTATGACGTTCAAGGACATCATATTAGATTCCGTGTTTTATTAAAAAACAGCAATTTGTTTACAGACTGCATCAACATTATAAAACAACACGTTGAACCATTTGAGCAGACACGAATTATCTGGAAAACACAAACAGACAATTACCTGCGCGAATTACAACGATACGGATATGAAGCAATCGAAGCAACAGAATCATTGTTCTTTAACGACAGTGAATGCACTTTGAAATTTGCCGATATGATCGAAGGTGACACTGGAGAAAAAATAAGATGGATGTTCTCATTATTATCGATCGACCATTTCTTAAATGATTTTGATGTAAAATTAGAAGGAAAAGTGAAGTTGTTCAATGCGGCTAAAACTAGTTTTGGAAAAGAATTCAACCGTTCTGGAAGACTAAACAAACAAATCAACGAAATGTTTGTACAGCACGAATCTGAGATTGAATCCTTCTTAGATCCAAACTTGATGGATGAAATTTACGAACCATTAATTGAAATCCTTGAAGAACGTTCTCAAAAAAATGCGTCAATAGTAGCAGAGATAAAAGAACTGGGTAAAGAACACCGTTTGCCAACTTATCTTGACAACATTATGTTGAGTTATGTACACATGATTTGTAACCGAATTTTCTTGACCAAACACAGAATTCATGAAATGGTAGTTTACGATTACTTATACAAATATTACAGCAAACAACTTCATACAGGAAAAAAGAAAGAAACCAAAGAAGTTGAAGAATCTATAGCGTAACAAAAAGGGGAATTCAGGAGAGGTTAGAATTTAATAGTTTTTTCTAAACCAAACCTTCTGCCATTCCCTTTTTAAAATTAAAAAAGAAACTTGTTCGGCAAGGATTACCAAATCTGAGCCGTCAAGTTTTTTTATTTCATTTTCGGGAACATCAATAATATAAAGCAGATTCAGGTATTCAGCAAATTTGTACTGAATCATTCGGTAGACTTTTTCGTGAAGCTGGATTTTCAATTCTTCAGGCGTAATACTCATCGGGAAATCAATTCCCTCATTAGCCAGATTAAAATCCTTATTAATCTGTCCGATTAAGTTTAGATATAAATTTTCTTTTTCGGCATCAGCCAATAAAAAATCAGTATTTTCAGGAATCGGAAACATTACGAATCGTTAAGAATTGATGCAAAGTTAGAATTAAAAATCATTTAATGGTAGATTCTCTTTCTATGATTCTAGTAGGAAGTTCAATAATTTGATGGGTAACTTCGCGATGCTCTTTAATATCAGCTATTTCATCAATTAAAATCGAAACCGCTGTATGTCCCATTTCAAATCCAGGCTGGTCAATTGTGGTTAATTTTGGCGAAATTACCGTACTCATAAACCAATTGCTGAATCCAAAAACAGCCACCTGATCCGGCGTTTTTATTCCAGCCTCATTAAAATATTTAATAATCCCGATCGCTACTAAATCGGTAATTGCAAAAATGGCGTCCACATCAGGATGTTCATTCATTATTTTCTGAGCATTTTCGTAACCATCTTCAAAATCAGTATTATTGTCGCAAACATAAACCAGTTTCGAATCATATTCAATTCCGTGTGCTTCAAGTGCCCTTTTATAGCCTAAAAAACGATCAATAGAATTTTGAGGAACATATGAACCTCTAAAATGGGCAATTTTTTTGTAGCCTTTATTAATAAGATATGAAACCGCATCAAAAGCTGCTTTGGCATCATTAATTACCACTTTGGAACAATTCACTCTTTTGGCAATTTTATCAAATAAAACCACTGGCGTATTTTTTCGGATCGCATCATTAATATGAGAGAAATCATCCGTTTCATTCGAAAGCGACATCAAAACACCATCAACCCTTTTCTGAATTAACAATGCAAGCTGTTTTTTCTCCAGCTCATATTTTTCGTTCGACTGCAGAATAATAACGAGATAACCTCTCTTTTCAGCCTCTTCTAAAATCCCGTTCAGCACACTCGAAAAAAAGTGATGAACCGTAGCCGGAATAATGACACCAATAGTTTTGGTTTCGTTCGTTCGAAGGTTAACCGCAACAGAATTAGGAATATAATTCATCGTCTCGGCCATTTCGAGAACCTTGGCACGAGTTGATTTGCTTATATCTGTATATCCTTTGAGAGCTTTAGAAACCGTTGTAACCGAGATTCCTAACGCCGAAGCTATATCTATTAATTTAGTATCATTCATAAAATAAATGTACTAAAAAATCAATTTCATAATCTAAAAATTAATTTTCGAAAACGTTTTAGGTCATTTCGAAAACGTTTTCGATTTTTAATTCTTAAATTCAAATTAATTAGTATTTAAGTTTACATAGATGAAATGAAAATTTTACTAACGAAACCAAACCAAAATGAAAAAACAGCATTATTATTTACAGATATTATTTTTGATATTTTGTATAATTTCTGTTCCCAACAGTTTATTCGCTCAGGCAAAAAATACTGTTTCGGGAAAAGTTTTAGATGAGAATGGACAAACCATTCCGGGAGCAAATGTATCTTTAAAAGACACAGGAAAAAATGTAATAACAGACGAAAACGGAAACTTTATTTTTACCGATGTTATTGCTGGAAACTATTATGTAGAAGCCACAAACGTGGGTTATAAAACGTATAAAAAAGAAATTTCAGTAAAAGAAGGACAATCGGTAACCGTAGATTTACTGTTGGAAACTGAATCTCAAAGTTTAAAAGAAGTAGTCGTAACAGGTTCATCTTCGCCAAGATCCAAATTAGAATCGAGCGTTGCCATTACAACAATGGGAGCGAAAGCTATTGAAGACAGAGCGCCATCGAGTACTGCAGCCTTATTGCAGACCATTCCGGGATTTGTGGTTGAAGCATCAGGAGGAGAAATAGGAAATAACCTTTTTGCAAGAGGTATTCCATCAGCCGGAGCGTATGAATATGTACAAATTCAAGAAGATGGACTGCCGGTTTTTGAAGATGGAGCACTTCAGTTTGCTAATGCCGATACTTTTTATAGACTCGACGAAACCGTAAGCAAAATGGAAGCCGTACGAGGAGGTTCTGCATCAATTTTTGCCAATAATGCGCCGGGAGGAATCATCAACTTTATTTCGAAAACGGGACAAAACGATTTTCAAGGAAGAGCCAAATTCACCACTTCTGATTACGGAATGTTCAGAACTGACTTAAATTTATCTGGTGCATTAGTTCAGGATAAATTATTCTTTAACGTTGGTGGATTTTACAGAACCGATAATGGAGTAAGAAACACAGGATTTACAGCCAACAAAGGCGGACAAATCAAAGGAAACCTTACCTATAAATTTGATGACGACGATTATTTAAGAGTAAACTTCAAACATTTGGATGACAGAAACACATTTTATCTGCCAATTCCTTTAAAAAGCAACAATGGAAAAATAGAAGGAATTCCAGGTTTTAATCCAAATTACGGAACGTTGACTTCAGTTAATTTCAGTCATTTAAATGTTCCTCAATATGGAGGCGGTACTTTCAGTGCTGATTTAGAAGATGGTTCACATCCAATTATCAACTCAATTGGAGCTGAGTTTAAAAAGAAAATTTCAGATAAAGTTACGTTCAAAAACGCTTTCAAAAAGACAGCGATCGATTTAAATTACAATGCTATTTTTCCTAACGGAGGACCGTGGACACAAGATGCATACGCAACAGGAGTTCAAAATACTACAGCTTCTAACTTGACGTACAGTTATGTAGACAACGGACAAACATTAGACCCAAATGCATTAATCATGCGCGCTGATCTTTGGCACATTCAAAAGAAAATGGACAATTTTGCGAATAATTTCTCTTTCTCTTTCGACTTAGATCCAGTTAAATTAACAGCTGGTTACTACTATTCTAATTGGAAATCAAATCAATACTGGAACTGGAATTCGTATTTAGTTAGCGTTTCAGACAATCCAAGATTATTAAACGTAAAAGACAATACAACTGGAGTAGACCATACTTGGAACGGTATCGAGCGAATCACTTGGTTAGAAAGAGATGCACAAACCAAAGGACTTTTAAATGATGTTTACGCTGACGCGGAAATCAAAGCAACCGATAAATTGACTTTTAATGCCGGATTACGTTACAACAAAGACAAATATTCGGGTTATCGAGACAATGCAAGATTTTTTGCTGAAGACTTAGGAATTTTAGACAACAATACTGCCGATGATGCCGTAACAACCGTAAAAGGAAATCCATACACCTATTGGAGATATGATGTAAGCGAATGGTCATATACAGCAGCGGGAAATTACAAGTTTAATGATAACATGGCATCTTACGTTCGTTACAGCCACGGATTTAGATCACCAATCGAAGAATCATTTTATGATAACGCAGCCAATTTAAGCAAACTTGAAAACACAGAAGTAAATCAATTCGAATTAGGATACAAATACTCGAATTCATTCTTCTCTGTAAACGCTAACTTATTTCACATGAATTTGAAAAATGTTGCTTTTACTGATATTTTATCCGATGGTTCATCCGAAAATAAATTTGCCGATGTAAACAATATAGGCTTAGAAGTCGAAACCAATGCGAGATACAAATTTGCTAAATTAAACTTCACGTTTACCGTTCAAAAACCAGAATACGACAACTTTACAGGAACAAATGCAGATGGTTCTACGTTTGATTTTAATGGAAATACAGCACGAAGAATTCCTAAATTTTTCTGTAACTTAAGACCAGAAGTAGATATTACAAAAGACTTTACCGCTTACGTACAGTTTTCATATTACGATAAAAAATACACCAATCAAGACAACAAACAAGTTTTACCAGCTTATAAAGAAGTAGGAGCCGGTTTAAATTATACCTACAACAATCTTCGTTTTGCGGTTGATGCTTCGAACTTGTTTAACGAAATTGGTTTAACAGAAGGAGATCCAAGACAAACCACATCTGCAGCCAGCGATGTGTTTATGGCAAGACCTATTTTAGGACGCGCGTTTAGATTCTCAGTTGCCATTAATTTCTAATTTTATATAGATTAGTGGCGTAATTTTTAAAAATGTTAAACACATAGAAACATAGATTTCATCATTAAACAAGAGGAAAAAAGAAACTAGTTTCTACACAAAGTTATGTGAATCAATTCAAATGAAATGCCTTTTGAATTCTAAGCTAAAGCTATGTTTCTATGTGTTAAAAATTAAATATAGAGTATAGATGCTGTAGAAGCGCACACCAGTGCGTCTACACTGTGCAACCACAAAGAAGAGAACAAAAAAATGAAAAACATAGGAATTAAAATCTCACTCTATCTCAATTATTTTGTCTTCGCTATTTTATTAAACAGCGTTGGGATTGTGATTTTAAAATCGCAGAAAAACTACGGAGTCGACGAAGTGCAGGCCAGCATTTTAGAAGCTTTTAAAGACATGCCTATCGCCATAGTATCCTTTTTTATAGCCTCTTTTTTACCCAGAATCGGCTATAGAAAAGCCATGCTTACCGGATTAGGATTGGTCACTCTGGCGTGTATTTCTATGTATTTTGGAAACTCTTTTGACAATGCTAAAATTCTATTTGCAGCCGTTGGAGTCTCATTTGCCCTGATTAAAGTTTCCGTTTATTCCTTAATAGGAACCGTTACAGAAACCAAAAAAGAACACAATGCCTTAATGAGCAGTATCGAAAGCTTTTTCATGATAGGAATTGCGCTGGCTTACTTTTTATTTCCAGCCTTTAACAATGAAAACGATCCCAATTCATGGCTGAATGTCTATTGGTTATTGGCAGCATTATCCTTTTTATCTTTCTTGTTTTTATTCTTTGTAAAATTCGAAGAAACCCAAGCAGCAGGAGCGAACTTAAAAGATGATTTCAGTCAGATGTTCAAATTAATCATAAAACTGCTGACGATTATTTTTGTCATCAGCGTCTTTTTATTCGTGATGATCGAGCAAGGAATTCTATCTTGGCTGCCTACATTCAATACAAAAGTCCTTCGTCTGCCGGAAAACATAAGTATTATGATGGCGAGTATTCTGGCTGTTTCATTGGCAGTAGGAAGATTTATTGCCGGAATTGTAACCAAAAAAGTAAACTGGATTTGGGTTTTAAGTGTCTGTATAATATCGGCAATGCTGCTCGTTATTTTTGTACTTCCCAAAACCGTAGGATTAGAAGTTAAAGAAATTCATACACTTTCCGATATTCCTTTAATTGGATTCGCATTTCCCTTAATCGGACTTTTTATTGCGCCAATTTATCCCTTGTTAAATTCGATTGTATTAAGCGCCTTGCCCAAAAACCTGCAAAGTTCCATGACGGGATTAATTGTGATTTTTTCGGCTCTTGGCGGTACTTTGGGTTCCAGAATAACAGGATGGCTTTTTAAACATCAAGGACCTGAAAACGCATTTTATTTTACCCTGATTCCGATGTCCTTGTTATTGATATCCTTTTTTATTCTTAAAAAAATAACTGCAGAAGATGAAATTTAAATTACATATAACCCAGACCATTGAGAAATTATTGGCTCAGGAAGATACTGATGGCGATAAAAAAATAACGATTGACGATAACGGTCCGAAACAATTTCTGCTGACAGATGAAAATGGAAATTCAGCAAAAATTGAAGGAACTTATCAGCTTTCGAACTTACTGCAGGAACTGGCTTTAGCCAAAAAAGAAGAAACTGAATTTGCCGAAATAACACTCGACATTATTACCGAAGATCCTGTAAAAAGGATTTCAAGAAAAATAAAAACCCTGTATTGGAAAGGACTTACCAGAACCATTGATGCCGTCGGTGTAAAAAAAATACTGGAAGACGATAAAATTGAAAATGAAATCTCTTATTTGTATGTTCCGTTTGGCGACGAAATAGTACTCGATTATTTTCAAAAACTCGAAGCGGTAACTCCGAAGTTAAAAGTAGTACAGTTGCCAAAAAACATTACGCCAGAATATGTTTTGTCACTCAACAAAAAACCGGGAATTTTGGCATTGGCACTTCAGATAAAAAACAATGAAATCTCTGGAGTTCCTTTTGTAGTTCCAGGCGGAAGATTCAATGAAATGTACGGCTGGGACAGTTATTTTATTGCCAAAGGACTTTTGATTGACGATAAAATTGATCTCGCTTTGGGTATTGCAGAAAACTTTAAATACCAAATCGATCATTACGGAAAAATTCTAAATGCCAACCGAAGCTATTATTTGACGCGAACACAACCACCACTTTATACTTCGCTGATTATGGATGTTTCAGAAAAGTCTGATCCTGATATTTTTTGGATTGAAAGACATTTAAAAACGGCTATAAAAGAATATAAAACCGTTTGGATGGAAGAAGGAAAACGACTTACAGCCAATGGTTTAAACCGATATAAAGCAGAAGGAATCGGACTTCCATTTGAAGTTGAAGAAGGACATTTTGATGATATTCTCGAGCAATACGCACCAAAATACAATCTTTCTACACGAGAATTCGAAAAAAAATATCTCGAAAGAGAAATCGTTGATCCTGAACTAGATAAATATTTCACCCACGACCGAAGTATGCGTGAAAGCGGACACGACACAACACACCGTTTAGTGGGAGTTTGTGCCAATTTAAACACCGTTGCCATCAACAGTCTGCTGTATAAATATGAAACTGATATTGCCTTTTTGATCGAAAAGTATTTTAAAAATGAATTTCAATATTTTGAAGACAAATCCTATTCTGGTGATTATTGGAGAGAAAAAGCAGCCATTAGAAAAGAGCGTATCAACAATATTTTATGGAATCAAGAAAACGGCATTTACTACGATTATGATTTTGTAAATGAAAAACAGCACGTTTTTGAAGCTGCTACTACTTTTTATCCGCTTTGGGCGAAAATAAGCACACAGGAACAAGCCGAAATTCTGGTAAAAAATACATTGCCAAAATTTAAAATGAAAGGAGGAATTGCAGGAAGTACCAAAGAATCAATTGAAGATGTCGATAAAAATTCACCAATAAGACAATGGGATTATCCGTTTGGATGGGCGCCGCATCAAATGCTTTTATGGGAAGGACTTTTAAATTACGGTTTTAACGATGAGGTTCAGGAAATGGTGTATCGCTGGCTTTGGCTCATTACCAGAAATGCGGTCGATTACAACGGAACCATTCCGGAGAAATTCGATTTATCCATCAGTTCCCATAAAATTTTTGCAGAATACGGGAATGTAGGAACCCAATTCAATTACATAACCGAAGAAGGTTTTGGGTGGATGAATGCTTCTTACCAATTTGGCTTGACCATTTTAAAAGAAGACTTCAAACAAAAATTATCAGATTTGGTTGATCCTGATGAACTTTTCAAATAAACAAGCCTTCGACTTTGCTCCGGATAACATTCAGTTCTATGATCACGTTTATCAAGCTGAGCGGAGTGGAAGCTCTTTTAAGTTTAAAAAAACAAACCCGACAAGTTTCAAAAACATGTCGGGTTTGTTTTTTCATAAAGACTTCGACTTCGCTCAAGATAACACTCATTCTATATGATGTTTGCCAGGCCGAGCGACGTCGAAGCCTTTTGCTATACTTTTCTTCCCATTAAGTTTTCACCAAATGTTCTAAGAATATCTTTTTTCTCAGTACTGATATCCATTTTATCCAAAGTTTCAAAAGCTTTAAAAGTATACATTTCAATAGCTTCCTGAGTCGCTTTTGAAGCACCAGATTCATTAAAAATGGCTTTAGCAGTTTCTATTTTTTGAGAATTATCTTCTAGCTGTAAACTGAATAATTGTTGTAATTCACTTGCTTTTTCTGGATTTGAAAACTCTAACGCTTTTAAATACAAATACGTTTTTTTGTTTTCAATAATATCACCTCCAACTTGTTTTCCAAACGTTTCAGGATCACCAAATGCATCCAGATAATCATCTTGTAATTGGAAAGCCAATCCTAAATTCAATCCGAAATCATATATCAAATCACCTTCTTTTTCTGAAGTTTTGGCTACAATTGCTCCCATTTTCATCGCAGCAGCTACTAAAACTGCTGTTTTGTATTCAATCATTTTTAAATACTCAGGAACTGTAACATCTTTTCTGGTTTCAAAATCAACGTCCCATTGCTGTCCTTCGCACACTTCAAGAGCGGTTTTGCTGAAAAGCTTTGCTAAATCTCTAAAAATCTCGGGTTCGTATTGCTCAAAATACTGATATGCCAAAATTAACATCGTATCTCCAGAAAGAATGCCGGTGTTTAAATTCCATTTTTCATGAACGGTCACCTGTCCTCTTCGCAAAGGCGCATCATCCATTATATCATCATGTACGAGTGAAAAATTATGAAAAACTTCAACCGCCATGGCGGCCGGAAGTGCTACCGTATAATCAGTATCAAAAACTTCTGCAGCCATTAAAGTTAAAACCGGACGCATACGTTTTCCGCCAAGTCCTAAAATATATTCAATAGGTTCGTAAAGATTTGTGGGTTCTTTGTGTATGTCTTGTTTTTTTAAATAATCAATAAAAAAATCTTGGTACTGACTAATATCGTGCATAATGAAATTCTGATTTGCGAGCCTCAAAGATACAATTCAAATATGAATAATTTATGAGCAATATCATTAAAAGCAAATTAATGAACTAAAACGTTTTCAAATTTCTTCTCATTTTAAATATGTTAAAATTTTTTTCAAAAAACTTGGAAACTTTTTTGGTATTCAGAGTTTCCTGTTTATATTTGCGGCAACAAATGGAAACTCGGAACACTGAAAAAGTTTCCATTGTAGACTTAAGAAAAGTATAATATCAATAAAATCAGATATTTATGAAAACAAAATGGACTTTAGATTCTACCCAATCGGATGTTTTAATTAAAATGAGACATTCTAGAATTGCTTACTTAGGAGGAAATACAAATAAGTTTGGTGGTTATGTGAATATTGAAGATAATGAAATTGAAGATGCATCGGTAGAGTTTTCATTAGATATAAATAATAAAAACGAAAGTTTCCAGCAGATAGATTCTCATTTACAGCTTCAAGATTTTTTTCAAGAAGATGAGCATCCAATCATCAGCTTTAAATCAACTTCATTTCAAAAAGTAAACAACAACATTAACTTCTTCAAAGGCGATTTAACCATAAAAGATGTAACTAGAGTAGTAGAACTCGATGCAGAATTTATTGGTGTGAATAACTATAACGGAGAGAAAAAAGTAGCTTTTGAGATTAAGGGCGATATTAAACGCCAGGATTTCGGACTAGATTATAATTCTTTCAATCACCAGAATGGAGAAGCACTTGGAAAAGATATTAAACTGATTGCCAACTTGGAATTTAGTATATAAATCTTACATCAAGAATAATTTAATGTAAAATTATTACAAATAGTGCGGAAACTATTTTTTAAATTTTAGTTTCCTAAGTATATTTGTGATGCAATAGGGGATCACCAAAATGAAAGAGAAAATTATATCGAAAGCAAGTGAACTTTTTTTAAGACTTGGTTTTAAGAGTGTTACGATGGATGATATTGCAGGAGAAATGTGTATTTCAAAAAAAACGATCTACAAATATTTCTGTAATAAAGAAGTCTTAATTGAAGAAAGTACTTCGATGGTTCATAGACAAGTTCATGAAATTATGGACACAATTGTAGCCAAAAACTACAATGCGATTCATGAGAATTTTGAAATCAGAGAAATGTTTCGTGATATGTTTAAGAACAATATTGATACTTCTCCAATTTATCAGCTTAAAAAACATTATCCAGAGATTTATCAAAACATCTTGTCGCATGAAATCGATCAGTGTACACAATGTTTTAGAGATAATATCGAAAAAGGAATTCGTGAAGGACTTTACAGAAGTGATTTAAATGTAGAGGTATATGTTAAGTTTTATTACACATTGATTTTTCACATTAACGAAAATACAGTTTCTGAAAGTGAAGCCCAAAGAATAGAGTTAGAAGCATTGGAATACCACACAAGAGCAATGGCTACTCCAACTGGTATTACAGAATTAGAAAAACAGCTTCAAAAAGTTAAAGTATAATCATCAATCTTTATAAATAAGATGATTTTTTAATCATCAATAAAAACCAATAATAATAACTACATATGAAACGAATAGTTCTTATATTTTTATGCACAATAGGTCTGTCGGCCAGCGCGCAGGTAACCACTTTAACCTTAAAAGAGGCAGTTAACTACGCACTTCAAAATAAAGCCGATGCTAAAAAAGCGAAACTTCAGGTTGAAAATAGTGAATATAAAATTCAGGAAGTACGTTCAAGAGCATTGCCGCAAATTTCTGCAAACGGAAATTTAACTTACAACCCAATTATTCAAACTACTGTTATTGATGGAGCAGCATTTGGTGCACCGGGAACAACCATTCAGGCAGCGTTTGGACAAAAATGGACATCAACTGCTGGGGTTTCTTTAACTCAGGCAATTTTTGACCAGTCAGTTTTTACAGGATTAAAAGCGGCAAAATCTACTCGTGAATTTTATCAAATAAACGATCAGTTAACAGAAGAGCAAGTTATTGAAAGAGTTGCCAATAACTATTACTCAGTATATGTACAACAGGAAAGATTATTGCTGTTAGACAGCAGTTATGTGAACACTACTAAAGTACGTGACATTGTAAAAGGACAATTTGACAATGGTTTAGCAAAAAAGATTGACTTGGATCGTATTGTGGTAAAAATGTCAAATATCGATACGGAACGCCAGCAGATTAAAAATCAAATTACTTTACAAGAAAATGCTTTGAAGTTTTACATGGGGATGCCTATTGAAACGCAAATCGTATTGCCAAAAGAAGAATTTGAAGTAGTTCCTGCAGCATTAACACAAGAGCCAAATATTGAAAACAGAACCGAATACCTGCTTTTGAAAAAACAAGAAGAGCTTTTAGTTTACAATAAAAAAGCAGTTCAAGCTGGATATTACCCAACACTTTCTTTAACCGCTGGTTACAATTATATTGGTCAGGGACCAGAATTTCCTTGGTTTGCAAAACCAGAAAAAGGTGTTTACTGGTCTGATTTCTCTGCCATTGGATTAAACTTACACGTGCCTATTTTTACAGGTTTTGGAACTCGTGCTAAAGTAAGACAGGCAGATGTTGAAATTAGATCGCTTCAAGAAGATATTAAAGACACCAAACTTTCTCTTGATTTAGATTATAGAAATGCAATGGCTCAAATCGAAAATAACTTGGTAACCATTGAAAATCAAAGAGAAAACATGCGTTTGGCAACAGAAATTCTAAGTAATACCAAAAACAATTACCTTCAAGGTTTAGCTTCTTTAACCGATTTGCTGGACGCAGAAAATGCATCTCTTGAAGCGCAAAATAATTATACAAGAGCAGTTTTAAATTATAAAATTGCCGAAATATCTCTAATCAAATCAAAAGGCGAACTTAAATCTCTTATTAAATAACTAATTACAATGAAGAAAACTATTATAACAATCGTAATCATAATTGCATCTCTGGGTGTAATTGGATATGTCTTAAATAATAATAAGAAAAAGAACAAGGAGAAAACAGATATCGTAGCTGAGAAAAATGCAGCGATTTCAGTTAAAGTATCTCCAGTAAAAACAGAAGAAGTTTCATTAGATTTCGTTGCAAACGGAAACTTTCAGCCAATTCAGGAATTAACTTTCTCTGCAGAAAAATCTGGAAAAGTGATCAGCGTTTTAGCTAAAGAAGGTGACTATGTACGAGTTGGACAGACATTATTAACCGTAAGAGGAGATGTTATTAATGTCAATGCGCAACAAGCTCAAGCAGTATATCAAAATGCAAAATCAGATTATAGCAGATATGAAAATGCATTTAAAACTGGAGGGGTTACAAAACAACAATTAGATCAGGCAAAATTAGCTTTAACAAATGCAGAATCTAACTTAAAACAAGCTAACATCAATGTTGGAGATACTAAAGTAAAAGCTCCAATCAACGGATTTATCAATAAAAAATACGTTGAGCCAGGATCTATTTTAGCAGGAATGCCGGCTACAGCGCTATTTGATATTGTAAATGTATCTAAATTAAAATTAGTAGTTACGGTAAACGAAAATCAAGTGGCAAGCTTAAAAGTAGGAAACCATATTAATGTAACAGCTAGTGTGTATCCTGATAAAAATTTCTCTGGAAAAATTACTTTCATCGCTTCAAAAGCAGATGAATCATTAAACTTCCCAGTAGAAATTGAAATTACAAATAATGCAAACAACGACCTAAAAGCAGGTATGTACGGAACGGCAAACTTTGCATCAAACCAACAAAAACAAAACTTGATGGTTGTTCCTAGAAATGCATTCGTAGGAAGTGTGAGCAGTAATGAAATCTTTGTTGCAGAGAACGGTGTTGCAAAATTAAGAAAAGTAGTTGCTGGAAGAATTTTGGGTGATAAAGTAGAAGTTATCAAAGGATTATCTGATGGAGAAAAAGTAATTGTTACAGGTCAGATTAACTTACAAGACGGAAATACAGTAGAAATTATTAAGTAATTGTACCGCTTTAAGCCGTAAGCAATAAGCTTTAAGCATTTTAATAAAAGCCTAAAGCCGACTGCTTACAGCCTACAGCCTAAAACAAAATATATGAAATTAGCCGAAATATCCATAAAACGTCCGTCGTTGGTAATTGTGTTATTTACAATTCTAACACTTGGTGGATTGTTCAGCTACAGCCAGTTAGGTTATGAGCTGATCCCAAAATTTGAACAAAACGTTATTACAATTTCTACTATTTATCCTGGAGCTTCTCCAAGTGAGGTAGAAAATACAGTGACCAAGAAAATTGAAGATGCGATTGCATCTTTAGAAAATGTCAAGAAAATTGATTCGAAATCATACGAAAGTTTGTCTATTGTTTCCATTACATTGACCTCAAATGCTAAAGTCGATTTCTCTTTAAATGATGCGCAGCGTAAAATCAACGCCATTATTAGTGATTTGCCAGATGATGTTAAAACACCGGCATTAACTAAATTCTCGCTGAGTGATTTACCAATTATGACACTTGGTGCCAATGGTAAAATGGATGAAGCGGCGTTTTATGACTTAATTGACAAGAAAATCGCCCCGATTTTATCTCGTGTACAAGGTGTTGCTCAGGTAAATATTATTGGTGGTTCTGAGCGTGAAATTCAGGTAAACCTTGATGCTGTAAAAATGCAAGGTTACGGACTTTCTGTTCCTCAGGTACAACAGACCATTTTGTCTTCAAACTTAGATTTCCCTACTGGAAATATCCAGACTCGTAATCAAAAAATATTAATTCGTTTAGCGGGTAAATATAAAAATGTTGAAGAATTAAGAAACTTAGTAGTTTCTTCTCAAAACGGAATTCAAATTCGTTTAGGTGAAATTGCTGATGTTCAGGATTCACAAAAAATTGCAGAGAAAATATCTCGTGTAGATCAAAAAAGTGCCATCGTTTTACAAATCGTAAAACAATCTGATGCAAATGCCGTAGCGGTAAGTGAGCAGTTGTTGAAAACGGTTGCCCAGCTTGAAAAAGATTATAAAGTAAATCAACTAAAACTTGAAGTTGCAAAAGATAGTACCATTTTTACCCTTGAAGCGGCAGATTCTGTAGTTCACGATTTATTGATTGCCGTAATTCTGGTAGCATTTGTAATGTTGTTCTTCCTTCACAGTATTAGAAACTCATTAATTGTAATGGTATCTATTCCTGCGTCGTTGATTGCAACTTTCATCGGAATTTATTTAATGGGATATACATTAAACTTAATGAGTTTATTAGGATTATCTCTTGTAGTTGGTATTCTGGTCGATGATGCGATCGTGGTATTGGAAAATATTTACAGGCACATGGAGATGGGTAAAAGCCGAATTCGTGCATCATACGACGGAACAGCTGAAATTGGTGGAACCGTAACTTCGATTACTTTAGTTATTGTGGTGGTGTTCTTGCCTATCGCGATGAGTTCTGGATTAGTATCGAACATTATTACACAATTCTGCGTTACGGTAATTATATCAACGATGTTGTCTCTTTTAGCGTCGTTTACCATTATTCCTTGGTTGTCTTCTCGTTTCGGAAAATTAGAGCACATTGAAGGAAAAAATTTATTTGGAAGAGTCATTTTAGGTTTCGAAGATTATCTAACACGTTTCACAAACTGGGTTTCTCATTTATTGACTTGGTGTTTGGATCATTATATTAAAACAATTGTCGTTGTAGTTATCTTGTTCTTTGCTTCTACAATAGGATTAATGGGTGGAGGATTTATTGGAGGTGAGTTTTTTGCATCATCTGATAGTGGTGAGTTCTTAGTTCAAATCGAAATGCCAAAAGACGCATCGTTAGAACAAACTAACTTCATGACTCAAAAAGCTGAAGCATTCTTAAAACAACAAGAATACGTTCACAGTCAGATTACAACAGTTGGACAAACTTCTGAAGGTTTTGGAGCATCGCAAGCTACAGCTTACAAAGCAGAGATCGACGTAAAAATGATCGAACAAAAAGATCGTACAGATGATGCGAATGTATATGCAGCAAAAATCAAACGTAAGTTAGAAAAAGTATTAGTTGGAGCAAAAGTTAAAACCGTTCCAGTAGGTATCTTAGGTACTGCAGAAGATGCAACTTTAGGATTAATTGTAACTGGTCCTTCAACAGAAGCGGCAATGGCTTTTGCTAAACAAGCTGAAGCAGAATTACGTACTATTCCTGGAACAACAGAGATCAAATTAACGGTTGAAGATGGAAATCCAGAAATCAACGTAAAAGTAGACCGTGATAAAATGGCTGCTTTAGGATTAACACTTCAAACAGTTGGTTTAACCATGCAGACTGCTTTTAGTGGAAATACAGACGGTAAATTCAGAGCTGGTGAATATGAGTACGATATCAATATAAGATATAATGCTTTTGACAGAAAAAGTATTACTGACGTTAGTAATCTGATTTTTGTTAACTCAGCTGGACAGCAGATTAAATTATCTCAATTTGCTGATATTACAGAAGGTTCTGGGCCTAGCCAGTTAGAACGTAGAGATAAATCTGCATCTGTAACAGTAAAAGGACAAAACGTTGGGGTTCCTTCAGGAACAATTGTTCAGCAGTGGCAGGCAAAATTAGATAAATTGAAAAAACCAGCCGGAGTAAACTACATTTGGGGTGGTGACCAAGAAAACCAATCTGAAGGATTTGGTACTTTAGGAATCGCTTTATTAGCCGCTATTATTTTGGTTTACCTTGTAATGGTGAGTTTGTATGACAGTTTTGTACACCCATTCGTAGTATTATTTGCTATCCCGCTTTCGTTTATTGGAGCGATGCTTGCACTGGCATTAACAAACAACTCATTAAATATCTTTACCATCTTAGGTATCATCATGTTGATTGGTCTGGTGTGTAAAAATGCGATCATGCTTGTCGATTATACCAACCAGCGAAGAGCGGCTGGAGAATCGATCAGAACAGCCTTGATTCAAGCTAACCACGCACGTTTACGTCCAATCTTGATGACCACAATTGCCATGGTATTTGGTATGTTCCCTATTGCATTAGCATCTGGGGCAGGAGCAGAATGGAAAAATGGATTAGCATGGGTAATCATTGGAGGTTTGATTTCATCATTATTCCTAACCTTGATTGTAGTGCCTGTAATTTATAATATCATGGAGAAAATTATTCATAAATTCTCTAAAGGAGAAAAAATCGACTACGAAGCTGAAATGGTTGCTGATTATACACCAACAGAATTAAGCGAAGACGGTTTTAATCCTAAACATACCCATTAATTGATTTAATTTTAGACGAAAAATCCCAGATTCCGAAAGGAGTTTGGGATTTTTTATTTTAAATATTGAAATTTAATCATTGAATTTTTTCTCTTACTTAAGATACAGATAATGATTAAAATAATCAATAATTGCTTTTCCTTCCAATAAAACGTCAGCGCCAATAATGCCGTGAACTGGTTTTGCTTTGTATGATTCTAAAGCTTCGTTTACATGCGAAAGATCGAAGATAACAATGCTGAAATCTTTGTTTTGCCAGCTGCCTAATTGCAATTTGTTTTGTGATGAAATCTGGGTTTTCATTCCTGTTGCTCCAGCTCCAGAAGCTTTGGTTTTTGATTTTTTGGCATTTAGTTCAAAATACTCAATACTTTCAAAACCAATACAAGTGTTTGATGCACCGGTATCTAAAATGAAATTTCCCGATACGCCATTAATTTTGGCTTTTATTAAAAGATGTTGGGTTTTGGTAACCTTGAATTTTATTTTTTTATATTTCTCCTTTTTGAGAATCTCGTGAAGATTTTCCATTTTGTATACTGATTGAAAACCAAAAATAAGGCAATTACTGTCAATATACTAATCACACAATAGATATAATTTACTGATTTATCTGCTGTAGAAATAGAACCATAATACACAAACGAACTCCAGTAATAAGGAGATTTCTTGGCGTTTGGGATTGATTTGTTGTTCAAATAATCACGTTTTGCATTGGTATTGGCTTCAAAATAAGAAGCATTGTTTTTGATGTTTTTATAAAAATCCGACATAAAAACCGAGGTCGTAAAGTCGTTTACTTTCCATAATGAAAACAATAAATTCTGTGCTCCCGCAAACTGAAAACCTCTTGCTATACTCATAGCGCCTTCAGCCTTGTATAATTTGCCAATTCCCGTTTCGCAGGCGCTCAAAACCACTAAATCTGGATTGATATGCAGATTATACAATTCAGAATACAATACTTCCTGATCGTAAAATTTAATGCTCGCCGGAGTTTCAATATCGCCCGAAGAAGCATGTGTACTTAAATGTAGAATTGAATATTGAGAAGCATTGTTTTTGAAGTTATCAAAACGTGCATCAGCATTTTCTAAATATTTTCCTTTAAAATTCTTTCGAATAGATTCTAATTCTTTCTTGGAATAAGTCAGTTCATAAGCTGTTTTCTCAAAAACCGGAAAAACGCCCAAAACGGTTTTTTCAGATTTAGAATTAGGTTTTGAATTCAGATAAATATTGGCCGAAATATTATAAGCAATCTTAAAATCATTCAGAAAATAATGCATTTTGGCAAAATTTGTCGTTTTGGATTCTTTTGTAATCAAAGCTTCAAAAGGAAGGAAATTCAAAATACCGTCTGGGACAATAATGAGATTTGAATAATGATTAATTAAGGGAAGTTTTAATAAATCATAAACATCTTTTCCATAATGATTGTAACCCGTAATATCATTTGTAATGGCATCAGGACTATTGAAATAATCAATAAATTGAGCAATTCTCGGAATGCCAAGATGCGTTATGTTGATGTAATTTAAAGCAATTCTATTATGCTGTAAAACAAAATAATACAGTTTTTCTGAACCCATAAAATAATATACCATCATCGCTTTGTCGTTTTCTAATTTTGAAAATAAAGCTTTGATATCGCATTTTTCAGGGATATAATCAGGATTTTGCGATTGGATTTTTTTCAGCGAAATCATCTGTTCGTGCTGTTTTTTTATAAACTGATTGATCTTCGAAATATTCGCCAAATCACCTTTTTGCTGTTCTTTTAAAATGTGGTTATTTAAATTCTGAAGTTGCTGTAAAAGCTGTTTTTCTTCTGCGGAAGCGTTTTTAATATTCGATCTATAGCTTTTTAAGATTCCTGCTTTTGTTCTTTCAGATAATTGAAAAGCTTCTTCTATATATTGGTTTTTGCCTTCCTTTTTAAACAATTGATCGTAAATAGAAATGCATTTTTCGGTTCGGTTACGCGATCGTAACTGCATTAGGATTTTCGAATTTTCATATACCAAAGCATTCATCAAAACTTCTTCTATATAAAAAGAAAGTTCAAAAGCTTTGAGTGCTTTTTTGGGTTCGTTTATCTTTAGAATTTCAGCTTGTAAATCGAGTGCATCCACCAAAACACTTTCGGCATATAATTGGTCTTGATTTGGAAGAATGTTTTTTGAATTGTAATTCGGAATTAATGTTTTAAAAACAACCGAAATCTCCTGTGTGCTTTCGTCGTATTTTTTTTCATCAAAGAGGAGTAAGGCCTTTTCATAGTGCAATTTGGCAACTTTCCGAGGTTGCTGATTGGGAGTTTCTAGAAACAATTTTTCAGCTTTTTCCATATATGAATCTGCAGTGTCAAATCGATGCCATTGACGGTTCATTGAAGCCAGATTCCGATAAGAATTTGATAATGTTTCTGATTGATTTTTTTCTTTTTCCAAATATTTGATAGAGGATTTAAATGCTTTTTCAGCGTTGTCGGAAGCATTTTTAAGCATTAAAAACTTTTGTGATCCCAGCCAGTAATTATTGCCCAGGTTATTCAATAAAACACCTTTTTGAATATTGCTTAATTTCTCTGTTTTTAAAGTGTTTTCTAATATTTCAATGGCGGACGCGATCTTTCCTGAACTTTGATAAACATTCGATAAATTCAAGATCGCAGCAAATTTTTGAGAAGCGGCATCTGGATAATTTTTGGAAGTATTGATTATAAAATAGTACTGTTTTATAGTGTTTTCGGCACTATCGTAATCACCTAAAACCGTATATAAATTGCCCAAAGGTTTAAGACAATATTCAATGATATCATAATCGCCGAGTTTGTTTTTCTGATAAATCTGCCAGGCTTTTTCATAACTCGAAACCGCATTTTGAACCTGTCCAAACTGATTTTCATAATAGCCTTTATTGCAGTTTAAAACCACAATGGCCAGTAATTCGTCTTTGGTTTTTGGTTTTTGACTTTTCCAGAAATCAGCTTCAGCATTTGATAAATTTTGTAGCGCTTTCGCGGAAGGATGAGCTGTAAAAACATCAACGGCATGGTATATTTTATCTTCCTGACTCTGTCCAAAAACAGCCAGACTCAAAAAAAGAAAAATAAAACCAGATAAGCGATGTAAGTGCATATATAAAAAGTTGATTGTATTTAGGTGTCAGTCTGAGCGGAGTCGAAGACCATTTTTGTTATAAAGCCTTCGACTCTGCTCAGGATAACATTCTTTTTTAAAACTTCCATATTCCATACACTTGGAAATAATTGAAATTCTGTTCAAAATTCATCACATAACGCGCTCCTAAACTCGGACCGATTCTGGCAAAACCAGCCGTTAAATCAAATAAAAGTCCCGTTTTGATATCGGTAAAAGTGTTTTTGATTTGGTTTAAAGTTGTAGTAGAACTAATTAAAAAGCTTTCTTTATCGCCTTCATAAAGATCCGTTTGTATACTCTGGTTTTGTTCTGATGCAACATTGACATTCGCCTGAATTCCAGCTCCAATTCCAATGTAATTATTAATGTTATAGCGAATTAGAATAGGAATTTCCCAATTGATATTTTTGTTTTCGGTGGCTATAGCGGTACGCTGCAATTGTCTTACTCCATTGGCGTTGGTTATTGACTGATCGACAACCGTAACATCGCTATTGTATTTATTTAAAGCATTTTCCCATTCGACCTGCCAATAAAAACGGTATGATTTAAAAGGCGAAAGAGTTGCACCCACAAAATAACTGGTCGATTTGTCTAAATCAGGATAGAAATTATAACCTGCTTTTACACCAATTGAGATTCCTGGAAGAAATCGGGTAGTGGCGTAATTGGTAATAATAGGTTCGTTTTTATCGAAAATAATAGCCGTTCGGCTTTTGGTTTTTACTTTATGAAAATCTTCGCCAAACTTCATCGAATACTTGACAAAACCTTTTGTAGAATCTTTTTCATGCACATTTTTTTGTTCGCTTCCTGGCAGATAAATATTCTTAAAAGTAAAAATGATTTGCTTTTGTTTGATGATCGTATCGAGACAGCTTACCGTTGGTTCTTCGCCTTTTGGGCAAATCGGACATTCTGGGTACATGCTTTCGATCTGAAAAGTCTTTTTATCAAACATATCAGGAACATCGGTTTCTAGGCGGATTTTTCGCGCCGGACCTTCACCATTATTCTGAAAACGGGTTTTAAAATTCACTCTTTTAAAACGCACCAATCTGTAATTCATAAAACTTCCGTTAGATCCCATTTTGTTAGGATCGTGAGAAGTCACAATTTCCATTTCGAGGTTTTTAATTTTATGGTTTTTATAGCTTCTATTCGGAACAAAAATACCACGCATCGTAACTGTTGCGCTAGTATCTTTAATCATTTCGGGAGTGGTTTTAAAAGTATAGAAAACATTTCGGGTTTCTCCCGGATTGGCATCATCAAATTCTAAAACCGATACATTGTGATAGATTTTATTGGCGTCTAAAAGTGACGCATCTAAATCTTCTTCGGTAGTAGTATTTCGGTATTTTTTGGTTTTGAAATTTCCTTCGGCGGAAGCCACAAAATTATTCGAATCGTCAAGATCATTTACAGAAGCCACAAGGTTTTCTTTTACCTCACGTTCGCCAGCGTAGGTTCTGAAATCGCTTAATTCGAAATTGTTGTTTTTGAACTGCTTTTCATTATAGAAAAGATACAGTTTTCCGCTTGAAACATAATTCTCCAGATTTTGATAACTTACTACGACTACCATTTCTTGTTCTGGAATAGGATCGCAGTTTTTAATAATAGAAAAACCATTCTGGTCTGCAATAGAAGCGATGTCTTTATAATTATTATCTGTAATATCGTTTACAGCCACTTTTTTTGGTCGTGTCGCTGGAGGTTTTCCGTTGTCGTAATTATTGGTTACAGCAAGTCTGGCGGTATAAGTGCCTTTCTTTTTGTAAACATGTTTTGGTTCTGCTTCTTTGCTGTAATGTCCGTCGCCCAATTCCCATAAATACGAATAACTCGGTTTTGGCGCACCCGCAATCGGAATTAAAGGCGGCGTTTCGGGTTTATAAGAAACGGCATTTCCGTTTTGGATAAAACCAATATTGGCTCTTCGGGTTATGGTGTCTTTTACTTTGGTTTGACCTATGCAGAAAATAGAGAATAGCAACAAGAAAATAGACAGTTGTGGTTTCATAGCTAGACAGTTTTTAGCCTTAAAATCATCAGAATCAATTTTAAAACGGGATTAAATGTAAAAAAAAGTGATGAGCAAATCACCACTTTTTCTTAAAAAAGCATTTGTAAGTTACTGAATAGCATTGATTGCTGCTACCAATTGCGCTTCGGTACCGACTGTTGTTTCGGAAAGATTAAAAGTATACACAGCATTTGCAGTTGTAGTTACTCCTTTAATGGCATATCGCCAGTTTCCGTTGTCTTCTGTTGCGAAAATAATGTGGCACGCAAGACCAATTGGGATTTGTCCGTAGTGTTCGCTAAACAATCCTTGGGCAGTATAAGTATCTAGTTTAGCAAGAGCATTTGTACCTTCACCATCATAAGAAAGATAAACTGCGCTGTTTGTATTATCATATCCTTCTGGAACATCCACCAAAATAGTTGTTTTTGGTCTTGGATCGCTGTAAAAACGGTCAACGTTTGTCCATCCGAAGTTTCCAAAAGTCACATAATAATTGTTTCCTTCACCTTGTACACCACCTTTTCCGTCAGCACCTCTGGCATCTTTCCAAGCCAAATCACCATCTTCATCAATAACTCCAGTCCATAAAGTCATTAAGTTATCAAAACCATCAGTTAAACTCGTTGGCACAATCATATTCATATTGCATGACGTTTGTAATTCGACTCCTCCCTGAGTTGCTTTGATGAAGAATTCTCCTCCCGAAATTAAAAGATTTCTGTTTCCGTCAGGCATGATTCCCATGGTTGGTTTGTTGGTTACCAGCATATTTCCTTTGTCAAACAGTTCGATATATTCAATATTAACTTCTCCAGTTACAGGATTTCCGTTTTTGGTTAAACAATCACCGTTGATGTATAATTTTACTCCTTTTGCAGAAGTTAAAGTCACAACACCGTTTCCGGCAGTTAACTTAAAGTTTTGTGTATTTCTTTTTACTCCTTTTTCGCTGATGCTTTTGAAAGCGGCTGCAGATGGAGGAGAAATTTTGATATCGTCTCCGTCGCTGTTATCACAGCTTACAACAGAGATTAGTAGAAAGAATAAAAGTCCGATTGTTTTAAATTTTGTGTTCATAATTTCTGGTTTTAATGATTATTATATTGATAGATGTTCGGGGTTTAGAATTTGTTACCCCTCTTTTTGAAAGTTTTTTATTTAAATCGAAAGGCATTTGTCTTCAAACAGATTTCCGTCTTCGTCTACAGCCACAAGAATGCTTCTCTTTCGCGAAAGCGTAACAATTAAATACAGCCATACAATTGACCAAAGTCCGAAAGTGAGACAAGTAAGCAATAAATGTAATGTGTGTTTGATGACTTTTTTTTCTTTCGATAAAACAACATAAGGGAGTTTCTCGTTATGTTCTACGACAACAAAACCGTTTCGTTTTTTAGCCGAAATCATTTCGTAAAATTTGTCCAGTGCCTTTTCATTTGTAAATTGATACGTTTCCATTTTCTCTTAATTTTAACTGTTTTAAAAGATTTTTGTTCTCTTATATCCACTCACATAATGAATTGTTACCCTATAATTTGAAATTTATTTAATATTCTTTTTTAACTTTAGCTGATAAAAAGTTTTTTATGGGGCGAAATAAAATACATCCTGATCAAAAATATATTGATGGACTTGCTGCTAACGATTCGGTAATAATTAAGTCTATTTATAAAAAGTTTGTTCCTAAAGTAGTAATGTTTATCATGAACAATTCTGGCGATAAAGATCATGCTCAGGATGTGGTACAGGAAATTTTGATTTTGCTATTCAATCAAGCCAAGGAAGGTTCTTTGCAATTAACCTGTCCGTTTGATGCTTACTTTTTTTTATTGTGTAAAAGAAAATGGCTTAATGAATTGAAAAAGACTTCTAATAAAGGGGTAACAATTCTGGAAGATGTTTTATCTATCAATGAATCAGCACATGAACTGATTGGACATACCGAAGAATTTGATGAAAAACAACAGCTTTTTGATGCCATGTTCCAGAAACTTGGAGACAAATGCAAAGAAGTTTTAAAGCTGAGTTTTGAAATTAAATCGATGGAAGAAGTCGCAGAAAAGCTAAACGTAACGTATGGCTATGTCCGCAAGAAAAAGTCGTTATGCATAGGTCAGTTAACGCAGTGGATTCAGGAAGCAAAAAACTTTAACTCTTTAAAAAACAATTAGTCATGAACGAAGAACGCTATATATTATTTGATGAATATCTTCAAGACGAATTAACGCCTGGGGCAAAAACTGATTTTGAAAACCAACTTGCTCAAGATCCTGAATTTGCGTCGCAGTTTGAGACTTTTAAAAACGTTCACACACAGCTGAACACCAAATTTGGAATTGAACAGGAAAGACAAGCTTTTAAAGAAAATCTAACTCAAATATCTAAACAGCATTTCGATAAAGACACCAAAGTAATTGGGTTAAAACCTTGGTATCTGGCCGTTGCGGCTTCGGTTGCGGTTTTATTCGGATTGTTCTTTTTCAATTACAATCAAAATCCATCTTTTGCGGATTACAATAATCCCGAACACGCTTCATTTACCGAAAGATCAACAGCTGATGAGACTTTAAAACAAGCCGAGACCGCTTATAATAAAAAGAGATACAATACAGCGATTCCGCTTTTCGAAACCATTTTGCAGAAACAAAAAACAGCCGAAATCCAGTTTTTTTACGGAGTTTCACTTTTAGAAGAAAGTCATTATAAAAAAGCGGAAGACGTTTTTAACGCACTGAAAAATGGAACTTCGGTGTATAAAGAAAAAGCATTGTGGTATTTGGCTTTGTCTAAACTAAAACAAAAAGATTACGAAGAATGTAAAAAAATCTTAGAATCTATATCTGAAGATTACGAAGATTACGATCAAGTTGAAGAACTTTTGCATCAGCTGGATTAGCAGGAATTGAATTTCAATAAATAAAAATCCAAATACCAATTAACGTTTTAAACCTTTGTCAAAATTCAAAACTTTGACAAAGGTTTCGCTTTTTAAGTGATAATTTAAAAAATCCGTGTCTCATGTACATGAAATTGCTATTCTTTTAATATTGTCGTAATTTTGATGACTTTAAAATTACAGCTTTGAATTCAACACCTATTATTACCGATACGCATACGCATTTATATTCTGAAGAATTTGATCAAGATCGCGACGAGATGATTCAGCGTGCTATTGATGCCGGAATTACCCGTTTTTTTATTCCAGCAATCGATGCAGCAGCCACTCAGTCCATGTACGATTTAGAGAAAAATTATCCTGAGAATGTTTTCTTAATGATGGGTCTGCATCCCACGTACGTAAAAGACAATTATCTAGACGAGCTGGCTCATGTAGAAACGGAATTGTCTAAGCGAAAATTCTATGCAGTGGGTGAAATAGGAATCGATTTGTATTGGGATAAAACACATTTAAAAGAACAGCAGATCGCTTTTAAAAAACAAATTCAGCTAGCAAAACAACACAAACTTCCTATCGTAATTCATTGCCGTGAAGCATTTGATGAAATTTTTGAAATTTTAGAAGAAGAAAAATCTGAAGATTTGTTTGGGATTTTTCATTGTTTTTCCGGAACTTTAGAACAAGCGAAGCGTGCGATTTCTTATAAAATGAAACTTGGAATTGGCGGAGTGGTGACTTTTAAAAACGGAAAAATCGATCAGTTTTTAGATCAAATTGATTTAAAACACATTGTTTTAGAAACAGATTCACCTTATTTAGCACCAATTCCGTATAGAGGAAAACGAAATGAAAGCAGTTATCTAATCAACGTAATTTCAAAACTTGCAGATATATATAAAGTTTCTGAAGAGGAAATAGCAGCAATAACAACGCAAAATTCAAAAGAGGTTTTTGGTATTTAACGCATGCCTTACAAAACTTTAATTTTTTTTTTGTTCTTTTGCCCACTTTAAACAATTATAAATAATGCAGAAATTTGATGCCATTCGACCGTTTTATGATTCCGAAATAAATGAAGCACTTCATGCTGTGGTTAATCATCCTATGATGAAAACCATGATGAACTTTACTTTTCCGGAGGTAGATGATGAGGTTTGGAAGGATCAACTAAAGAAAACACATTCTATTCGTGATTTTCAATGTAACTTTATTTACAATACCATTCAAAAAGTGCTGGAAAAAAGCTCTGAAGGCTTAACGACTTCGGGGTTTGAAAAACTAGAACCCAACACTTCTTACTTGTTTATCTCAAATCATAGAGATATTCTTCTAGACACCACTTTGCTGAATGTTTGCTTGTTCGAACATGGTTTGGTCATGACGGCATCTGCAATTGGAGATAATTTAGTGAAGAAAGCTTTCCTATCAACTTTAGCCAAATTAAACCGAAACTTTTTGGTTTTAAGAGGATTATCGCCTCGTGAAATGCTGCAAAGTTCTAAACTGCTTTCTGAATATATGGGACAATTATTGCTTCGCGAAAACCGTTCGGTTTGGATTGCACAAAAAGAAGGAAGAACCAAAGACGGAAATGACGAAACCAATCCGGGAGTTTTAAAAATGATTGGAATGGCTTCTGATGAAGAAGATTTAATGAGTTATTTTAAGAAATTAAAAGTAGTTCCAGTTTCTATTTCGTACGAATACGACCCAACTGACGTGTTGAAAATGCCGCAGTTAATGGCAGAAGCCAACAACGAAGTTTATATAAAAGATAAAAACGAAGATTTCATGAATATCATCAGCGGTATCATGGGAACTAAAAAAAGAATACACATTTCTGTAGGCGATGTTTTAGATACCGAAATCGACCAGATTGCAGCTGAAAATGACAATGCAAACAAGCAAATTCAAGCTTTGGCACAAACTATTGATGATGTGATCTTGAAAAACTATCAATTATGGCCGACAAACTTTATTGCTTATGATATTTTAAACGAAACTGACCGATTTGCAGATAAATACAAAGAAAGTGAAAAACAACTTTTTGAGCGTCGTTTAGAAATGAGAATCGGAAGTGATAATCCTGTTACCAGACAAGGATTTTTGGCCATGTATGCAAATCCTGTTGTCAATAAATTAAAATACCAAGATGTCATCTAAAGCAAAAATACTATTGATTTATACCGGAGGAACCATCGGTATGAGCAAAGACTTTGAAACTGGAGCACTTAAAGCCTTCAATTTTGGTAAATTAATTCAGAAAATACCCGAAATCAAACAATTGGATTGTGAAATTGAATCGATTTCATTTGAACATCCAATTGATTCTTCAAATATGAATCCTCAAATGTGGACAAAAATTGCCACAATTATCGAGGAAAATTACGCTTCTTATGATGGATTTGTGGTCCTTCACGGATCAGATACGATGTCGTATTCGGCTTCGGCATTAAGTTTTATGCTCGAAAATTTAGCCAAACCAGTTGTGTTTACAGGTTCTCAGCTTCCAATTGGGGATTTGCGTACCGATGCTAAAGAAAACCTAATTACAGCGATTCAAATTGCATCACTTTTGGAAGACGGAAAACCGGTTATTACAGAAGTTTGTCTGTATTTTGAATACAAATTATACCGCGGAAACCGAACTTCAAAAGTAAATGCGGAACATTTTAGAGCATTTACAGCACCAAATTATCCGGAATTAGTAGAATCTGGCGTTCATTTAAAATTAAATAAACATTTATTTCTTCCGATAAATAAAGATGCAAAACTGATTGTTCACAAAAACTTGGACAATCACGTTGCGATTATTAAAATGTTTCCGGGAATGAGCGAAATTGTTTTGGCTTCAATCTTGGCAACTCAAGGTTTACGCGGAATTGTTCTGGAAACATACGGTTCAGGAAATGCACCAAGCGAAGATTGGTTTTTACATTTAATTGAAAAAGCCATAAAATCAGGAATGCATATCGTAAACGTAACCCAATGTTCTGGCGGAAGTGTGAATATGGGACAATACGAAACCAGTACTGCCTTAAAATCTTTAGGCGTTATTTCTGGAAAGGACATTACTACCGAAGCCGCCATTACAAAACTAATGTATCTGCTGGGACACAATATTCCTCAAAATGAGTTTAAAGATATTTTTGAAACGGCTTTACGCGGGGAAATATCTTAAATTGAAATTCCAAATATTAAAAAATCCAAATTCCAAACATGCTGGGATTTGGATTTTTTTTGCTCCATTATCATCCTGAGCGAAATCAAAGGATTTTTACCGTAAGAACTTTGTCAAGGTTTTAAACTTTGTCAAGTTGAAAAAGTTCAGTTTGTCATTTCCCACTCTAATATTGGAATTTGGGGTTTTTGTTTTTGGGATTTTCTTAGAATTGGAATTTAATTTTTGGAATTTGTATACGTTACCGGACAAGTCTCTAAATCCTCAATTGCTTTGTGTTTTTTGTAATACAAATAAACAAGTACCGAAATAATACAAATGATTCCCTGAATCGCAACTGTGGTTCTTACGCCAAGAGAATGAGAAACGTAACCAATAATTAAACTTCCCACAGGAATCATTCCCTGATACGCCATCATATAATAACTAATACTTCTAGAACGCATATTTACAGTGCTATGCGTTTGAATGTAAATGTTGATAGAAGAAGTTTGTCCCATCATCCCGATTCCGCTTAATGTCATACAAATCAAAGCAATTGTAATACTGCTTGAAACCGCTAAAATAATCACACTGAAACCCAAAAGTAAACTCGCTGCAATCATCAATTTGCTCATATTTTCGGAAGATTTTAGATTTGCTAAATAAATTGCAGACAAAACAGAACCAATTCCAGCAGCACTTTCGAACCAGCTGAAGGTTTCGGCATTTCCTCTAAAAATATCTTTGGCAAAAACGGGCATTAAAGTGTTAAAAGAAATAACAAACAAGCTGCTGCAAGTTAGCATTAACAGCATTCTGGCCATTTCGGTTTCTTTTTTTACATAATCTAGACCTTCAATAAGATCGTCTAACATATTTAATTTGTTTTCGGCTTTAATGTGAGGCGTAATTTTCATCATCATTAATGAAATTAAAACCGGAACATAACTCACAAAATTCCCAATAAAACAAATATCTTCTCCGTATTGATGCAGAATAATTCCGGCAAGCGCTGGACCAGCAATTCGGGCAGAATTATTTAGAGTTGAGTTTAGTGCAACAGCATTGGACAAATCCTCTTTATTATCGACAATATCAATCATCATCGTTTGTCGGCAGGTCATATCAAAAGCATTGATGATTCCCTGAATAAGACTCAGCGCCAGAATAAAATTGATATTGTAAATTTTGAAATAAATCAGTAACGCTAAAGTTCCCGCCTGAAGCATTGCCAAAGACTGTAAGACCATCATAGCGCGGTGACGATCGTAACGACCAATAATACTTCCGGCTAAAGGCGCCAGAAACAAAGATGGAATCATGCTTAAAAACGTTGCTAATCCCAATAAAAACACAGAACCTGTTATGCTGTAAACCATCCAGCTTACTGCGGTTTTCTGCATCCAGGTACCAATCACCGAAACAGATTGTCCGTAAAAGAACAATTTGAAATTTTTAGATTTTAAGGCTTTAAACATAATCTTAATTATTTGATACAAAGTTCGTGATTATGATTTCATTAGAAAAATTAATAATTTTACTGATAATAAGTACTTAAACTTATCAATATGGAAATTTATCAACTTGAATATTTTGTCAAAACCGCTGAAGTATTGCATTTTACAAAAGCAGCAGAACTTTGTTTTGTAACGCAATCTGGACTTTCGCAGCAAATAAAAAAACTCGAAGAAGAACTCGAAATGCCTTTGTTTGTTAGAATTGGGAAAAAAGTACAGCTTACCGAAGCCGGTTCTGTTTTCTTGATTCATGCCAAAAAAGTTCTCGAAAATGTCCAGAATGGAAAACAAGCCATTGAAGATTTAAACCAAATGATTGGTGGTGAATTGCGAATTGGTGTAACCTACATTTTTGGTTTATTGATTCTGCCCATCGTTAACACATTTGCCAAAAGATATCAAAACCTAAAAATTATTGTCGAATACGGCACAACAGAATCATTGGAACAAAAACTCATTAATAATGCTGTCGATGTGGTTTTGGTAATTCCATCTCATGCCATTGAACGTCCTATTCAGAAAGTGCCTTTGTTTACTTCAAATATGGTGATGGCGGTTTCTAAAAATCATGCTTTGGCAAATTTGGATAAAATTGCTTTTAAGAAAATAGAAGAAATCCCGCTGATTCTGCCCGGAAAAGGTTCTAATTCAAGGGAATTTGTCGAAGAATTATTTCAGAAGTTTAACATGAAACCTAAAATTTCAATCGAACTGCATTCCATTCATGCTTTATTGCAAATGGTAGAAAACAGCGATTGGTCGACAATTGTTGCCGAAAAAGCTCTGAAAGGCTGGGATCAGCTTCGTGCAATACAAATTACAGGAGTCGCAACAAAGCGTGAAGCTTTTATGCTTACTATTGGCGGATATCAGAAAAAAGCAGTAAAAATATTTATGGAAGAATTTAAAAAGAGTATTTAAGGATTATCAAAATTGCTTTTGTAAAGTCATATTTTTTTGTGTTCTTTGCAGTCCTAAAATAGAAAGGTGTCCGAGTGGTTGAAGGAGCTAGCCTGGAAAGCTAGTATATGGGTAACTATATCGAGGGTTCGAATCCCTTCCTTTCTGCGGATTAATTTAAAAAAAAACCCTCGGAATGAAGATTCCGAGGGTTTTTTTTTACAGGAATTTATTTCCCTTTCAATAACGTCTCTAAATACTCATTTTTATCTTTTTCAGATTGAAGTAATCTTTCGTAAAGTTTTTTGTTTTCCTCATAAACTTCAACCAATTTGTCTAATGGATTGAATGTACAATGATTAGATTGTGGTGCGACAATACTTCCATTAATTTCATTGTCATAAAAATTATTGAAATAATTAATCACATTTTCTTCAGAAAAATTTTTGATTGCTTCAACAGTAACACCAAGCGCTTTTGCCACTTCTTTAAGTTTTTCTTCGTCTATGTTTTCGCTGTTTTCCATAGCCGAAATTGCCTGCTGGTTTGTTCCCAAAGCTTGTGCTAAAGCTTCTTGTTTCATGTCTTTCAGTTCACGAATACGGCTTATTTTTCGCCCTATATGATATGGTTTTGTTGCTGTGCTCATAAATCAAAGATATTTAAAATTCTTAAAAATAATATTGCGTTTGGTAAAATACAGAAGTTTTTTGTAAGATACGCTTTTCAATATTGAAACAAAAGTACAGCTTTTTTGAATGAGTATTTAGTATCTTTAATGAACTAAACAGATAATTTATGAGATTACTAATTTATCTTTTCGTAATTCTGCTCATGTGTTCCTGCGCTTCATTTTCAGATAAAATGATACGGGAAAACAAAACAGCATTATCAGAAAATGATTTTTCGAAGTTGGAAGGAAAATACGAGTTGTTTCCAGATTTGAAATATGATGAAAAAGGAAATCCTGAAATTATAGATTCTCAGGATTATAAAACAAGAAATAATTTGAATTATTTCGTGAAATCTGAAAAATCAACATACGATTACGATAATTCATATTTTGTCGAAATCAAGCTTTTAAGCCAAAACCGCATAAAATTCATCACTCAAAAAAATAACATTAAAATTGACAGCACTGAACTCGGTGTAGAATTAAAAAACGGACTTTTTTATCTGGATAATAAATACCTTAAACGCAACGGAATTCCATACCTTGCGGGAGGTTATAATAATCATAAAACCAGAATTGGACTTTCTAAAAACAACGGACTTTTGGTGAATTACGCTTATGATAATTCCGGAGCGATTTTGTTTTTATTCTGGGCAGGATCAAGTTATAATTTAGGATATCATTATAAACGAATCGAATAATGTATAAATACTATTTCCGTCCTGGTTATCAATCTCAAAATCTTCTAATTGAAGTTTTTTACGGTGCCGAAAACGAAACATTTGTTTCTGATTTTCTTTCTTCAATCGAAGAGATAAATCCACAATTGATTGATGCTCTCGATTTATGGATGAATGATGAAGTTTTAATAACCTACGATTCTGAAATTGGAAAATTTACACTTTCAAAAGACATTTGGGGTTTTGCTTTTATTATGGCAGAAGAAAATCAGAACGGTATAATCGAGATAAATTCAATTCTAGAAAAATCAGCACTTTTTGAAAAAGTTGAGGTTGATTTCGAAAAGTATAAATAGAAAACCCAACGCTGCTTTTTGTTTTTTCAGAACTAAAATAAAGTATAACTACTCATTTTTTTGTAAGATTATGTTGTTATATTGCATTGCTTTTCAGTGACTTGTGTTTGTTTTGTTTTTTGAAAAAACACTGGTTTCTGTCTGCAAAAAATCATTGTAAAACATTTAAAACCTCGCCCCATGCTTTCAAATACAGGAATTGTTTCGTTTTGGCTTTATTTATTTTTTGTTTTCATCGGATTATTGTCTCTTGTTATTTTATACAGGTTGATAAAAAAAGCCGAAATAGCACCAGAAAATCTCGATAAATTTATCGATTACTTCAAATGGGTTATCGTAACACTTGCCATAAGCACCGTTACTTTAGTAGTGAGTGATTTGTTTAAAGAAAGAGATCAGGATATTAAAGAACTCGAATATTTTGACCGATATGTAAATGATGTTAAAGATGAAAAAAATTCGCTTGTAAGACTTCAGCTCGTGAGATATTTATCGATAGTGGCGCCAAGCGGTGAAATGAAGAAATCTTGGACGAATTATTATACTGAAATCAAAAAGGAATACGACGATTACCTAAAAGCACAACAGAGCATCAAAACTGATACGGTAATGAATCCTTCTAAATCTCAAATAAAACAGATTGAAGAAAGCCAAAAGAAAATAGAATTATTTGAAACGCCTTTATCGAGTACAGAATCTCCTGTTGAATATTATATAATTGCAGGAGGCGATAATTTAATTACAGAAGCCAATACAGAATTAAGTAAAGCGGTGCGAATAAATCCTAATTCGGCTATTGTTAAAAAGAATAATATTTACAGAACCGTCTTGATGGGATATAATTCAAATTCCGAAGCCTTGAATCAGTTGCAAACTGTTCGAAAACAAATCAATAGAAGTTCTTATATTGTCAAGAAATCAAATTGGTGTAAATCGTACGAACAAACACAGGAATGTTTGCTTTGCCAGTAAATAACATTATTTTTCTTAAAGATATAGCTGCAGTTCGTGAATGCAAAACCATTCTCTTTTCTGCATTATATTATTAGAGAAATTATTATATATTTGGCAGCTGTTATATAAATATTTGAATGGATTTACCTCCTTATTCGCCGGGACTTCATAAACTGGTTACTTTACAAGTCGATAAAACGGAACTGCTTACGAATAGTAATGATTTTGTTACTGTTACAAATTCTATTTTAGAAAAATATGGCTTAGAAAAAGTTGGAGTAGTAGTACATGATTTTGAAAACAAAAGCTTTACAATTTCATTCTGTCTTAAAGAATCCCATATTTGTATACATACCTGGCCAGAATACAATCAGCTTACATTAGATGTTTATTTGTGTAATTATCTTCAGGATAATTCACACAAAGTACGCAGTGTCACGGCAGATTATATCAGCTATTTTGAAGCAAAGATTATTAAAGATTTTGAAATTAACCGATAAAGCATGAAAATTCCTTGTTACGATTGTAATACAGAAACCGAATTAGAGGTTGGTTTTGAAGTAATAAATTTCGTTTGTCCTAATTGTCAAAGTTTATACGCTCGCGATAAAGAGGGACAATTTCGCAGAAAATCACAATATAAAACCACTCTCAATGACTTTCCTTTGGCAATTGGCGATATTGGATTTTTAAAAGGAAGCGAATACAAAGTCACCGGGATTTTAGTTAAAAATGTTCAGCCAAGTTACAGATGGACAGAGTTTATACTTCAAAATAAAGAGAATGAATTCATTTATTTGTCGCTTTCAAACGGACATTGGATGATGCTTACCGAAATGGAAGAAACATTTAACGTAAAAACGCATCCTTTGACTCTTGAATACAATGATGAAGATTATGATATTTTTGAATTTTCAAATGCAGAAATTATAAACGCTCAAGGTTTTTTTGACTTTGAACTTCCTGTAAATCAAATTATACATCTTGTTGAATATATAAGACCGCCTTTTATAATTTCTGTTGAAAGAATGCATAAGGTCGAAACTGCTTTTCATGGAAAATACATTGAAAAAGCAGCTATAAAAAAAGCGTTTCCAAATATTATACTTCCTTTTCAATTTGGCGTAAATATGATTCAGCCTTATCGATTTAATGTAAGAGATACGGCTATTATTTTCTGTTTTGCGGCTTTACTTATTATCACAGCGAACTGGTATATTTACAAAGATCAGTTTGAACAGTTTGTTTTTTCGAAAACGCTGTCTTTTAATGAATTTGATAACAAAGAAATTACAAGTGATACCTTTGTGCTTAAAGGAGGCTCGGCGCCTCTGACGATTAAAGTATCAACAGATGTCGATAATTCTTGGGCAAACCTTAATGTGGCTTTAATAAATGAAGAAACAAACGATGAGATTTATGCCAATAAAGACATAGAATATTATCATGGTTATTCAGATGGTGAATCTTGGAGCGAAGGAAGTAATTCGGAAGAATTTAATATCTGCGGCGTGAAAGAAGGAAAATACCATTTGCTCATAACGCCAATGAAAGCTCCAGAAGATCACACAAATGCAGAAATGCGAGTTAATGTGGTTTGGAATGAACCTTCAAGCCGAAACGTCTGGCTGGTGATTATTGGTTTGATTGTCGTTTACTTAATCATCCGATTTTTTAACTATAACTTTGAAAAAGAACGTTGGTCAGACAGTTCATATTCTCAATACGATAACTAATCACTATGAAGAAAATCACTGATTTTGTATTTAATAACAAAATAGCCCTTTTAATAGGATTTGCCAGTATTGGTATTTACCTCTATTTTGCAATGGCAGGAAATAGAATCTGCGATTGCGAAACCACCGAAAATTACAAATCATCGGGAAGCCGTACATCATATAATCGTTTTTACCACAAATAATACTCAACCATATGGAATTTATTCACTTTCAGCCAATCGCTAATTCAATTATTTATTCTCTTCTAGGAATCGTTATTTTACTAGTTGGTTATTTTATTATTGAAAAACTTACTCCAGAAAATACTTGGAAGGAAGTTGTAGAAAAAAATAATGTTGCTGTTGCCATTGTTCTGGCAGGGTTTATAATTGGAATCTCGATGATTATTAGTGCCGCAATTCATGGGTAAAAAATTTCTAAGGTTTGAATTTCTTTTACTGTTTGCCGTATTTATAATTGCTACCTGCGGACTTATTTATGAGCTTGTTGCAGGAACTCTGGCCAGTTATTTATTAGGCGATTCAGTAAAACAATTTTCATTTATTATTGGCGTGTACCTGTTTTCAATGGGTATTGGCTCCTTTTTCTCAAAGTTTTTTCATAAAAACTTACTCAATACTTTTGTCGAAATCGAGATACTGGTGGGACTTATCGGAGGATTAAGTTCCGTAGTTTTATTTCTTTTATTTGAAAATGTTGGTTCGTTTCAACTCATTTTATATTTATTCGTTTTTGTAACCGGATTTTTAGTTGGGTTAGAGATTCCGCTTTTAATGAATATATTAAAAGACAGAGTCGAATTTAAAGATTTAGTTTCAAATGTGTTTACATTTGACTACATCGGAGCTTTACTGGCATCCATCTTATTTCCATTAGTTCTCGTTCCGAAATTAGGTATAATGGGAACTTCACTTTTCTTCGGAATGATCAATGTAAGTATTGCTATTGCTTTGTGTTTTTTATTAAAAAGAGAATTGAAAAACGCTTATTTACTAAAAACAAAAGCTATTTTTTCATTTGTATTATTGTTCGCAGTATTTGTTTTTTCGAATGATATTCTGGCTTATTCAGAAGGAAAACTTTACGGAGAAAACATCATTTATACCAATTCAACGCCTTATCAGCGTATTGTTTTAACGCACAATAAAAGTGATTACCGATTGTATCTCAACAACAATCTTCAGTTCAGTTCTGCCGATGAATACCGTTATCACGAAGCTTTGGTGCATCCGGTAATGTCGATTTCCAAAGAAGTAAAAAATGTGTTGGTTTTAGGCGGCGGCGATGGTTTGGCAGTACGTGAAATATTGAAATACAAAGACGTTCAAAAAATAACCCTTGTCGATCTTGACGAAGGAATGACAAAACTTTTTAAAACCAATAAAGTATTAAAGGATTTCAACAAGAATTCTTTAAACAATCCAAAAGTAACTGTAATCAATACCGACGCCTATATCTGGGCGAAAAACAGCAAAGAAAAGTTTGATGTGGCGATAATCGATTTTCCCGATCCGTCTAATTACAGCTTAGGGAAATTGTATTCTTTAAACTTTTATCAAACCATAAAACAGATTTTAAAACCAGATGCAGCAGTAGTTATACAAACCACTTCGCCTTATTTTGCCCCAAAATCCTTTTGGTGTATCAATAAAACGGTAATGGAAGTTTTTCCACAAGTCGATGCCTATCATGCCTATGTTCCTTCGTTTGGTGAATGGGGATATACGATAGCAATAAATGGTTTTGGAACCACTTTTAACGAAGTAAAAAGAAAAGCTCTAGGGTTGAGGTTTTACAATTATCAATTTGACCGATTTAATTATTTTACAAATGATATGATTTCCAATCAAATAGAAGTTAATCGTTTAGACAATCAGATTTTAGTACGCTATTTTGATGAAGAGTGGGGAAGATTGCAATAGAGGAAGACGAAATTTCGTAAAAGGAATAGCGGCTTCTTTGCTTTTAATTCCGCTTTTACAATTTTGTACCGATAAAATAGCGGTTCTTGTAATGCGTTTAACAGGAACAAATCATATTTTGGGACATCGTTTATGGATTAAAGATTTTCCAAAACCGGTTGAACAAATTCATATTCCGTATCTCATAATTGGCGGTGGTATAGCCGGATTAAGTGCGGCGCGACAGTTTCATAAAAAAGGTATTTCAGATTTTCTGCTGATTGAAATGGCAGATCATTTGGGAGGAAATTCTTCAAACGGTCAAAATAAATATTCCAAATATCCTTTAGGTGCGCATTATTTACCGCTTCCTAATTTTGAAGACAAAGAGCTGCTTAATTTTTTAGAAGAAGAAAAAATCATAACAGGTTATCATGCCAACGGACTTCCAATTTTTGACGAACTTCAATTGACTTTCGCTCCTGACGAACGTTTGTTTTATAAAAACAATTGGCAGGAAGGAGTAGTTCCTAAAGAAGGAAATTCAACGGAAGATGATAAAGAATTTCAGCGTTTTTTTAAGCTCATGGATGGATTCAGAGCTGCGAAAGGAAGAGACCAAAAATACTTATTTAATATTCCGCTTTATCTTTCTTCTAAAGATGAAAATACCCGAAAACTGGATACAATAACCATGAAAAACTGGTTTGAAGAAAATGGTTTTCGCTCAATTCCCTTATTCAATTATATTGATTATTGCTGTAAAGATGATTTTGGTTTAGGAATTGAATTCGTTTCTGCTTGGGCTGGAATCCATTATTTTGCAGGACGAAAACAAGATTCTGTTTTAGAAAAAAACGACAGCGTTTTAACTTGGCCCGAAGGAAATGCAAGATTGGCGCATCATTTACAAAAATATGCAGACCAGAAAACTTTAAAAAATCATTTGGTGTATGAAGTAAAAACCAAAAATAATAAAGTGTTTGTTAAAGCATTTGATGATGTTAAAAAAATTTCGTTAGAAATTATAGCCAACAAAGTGGTTATGGCAACTCCGCAGTTTGTAAACCAGCATTTAATAAAGGATCGAAAAGTTTTTACCAAATCTTTTCATTACACGCCATGGCTTTTGGCAACTTTAACGGTCGACGATTTGTCTGATAATTCCAGTTTTCCACTTTCGTGGGATAATGTTATTTATGACGCAAAAGGATTGGGTTATGTATACGCACAACATCAAACGCTGAATCAGGTTCAGGAGAAAAAAATTATTACATATTATTACAGTTTTTCATCGGGAGATTTAAAGAAAACCCGAAGAGAAATTTATAAAAAAGACAAAGAGTATTGGAAACGGCTTGTTTTTAATGACTTAAAAATTGCACATCCCGATATTGAAGAATATACAGAAGAAATGGAAGTCTTTTTGTTAGGACACGGAATGATTTCGCCTGTACCCGATTTTATATTTGGGGATGCTAAAAAACAAGCATCACAAAACATCGGAAATAAAATTTATTTCGCCCATACCGATTTATCGGGAATTTCAATTTTTGAAGAAGCTTTTCATCAGGGAATTAATGTCGTAAACCAGATTTTGCATGAAACAACCTTGGATACATAAAGCCAAAACGGACTGGTTGTTTATTATTGGGCCTTCATTTTTTGTATTGGCTCTTGTTTTTCTTTTTCAGGATTATATAACCAAAATCGAAAACGAATATTCCTTTTATACTTGGCTTTTTTTGATCGTTTTTATAGATGTGGCGCACGTTTATGCGACTTTGTTTAAAACGTATTTTGTAAAAGATGAATTTCAGAAAAAGAAAAAGCTGTTAATTCTGCTGCCCATTATTTGTTTCGCAATAAGTCTGATTCTGTTTTCTTTTGGAAGTTTGGTTTTTTGGTCTTTTCTCGCTTATATCGCCGTTTTTCATTTTATACGACAGCAATATGGTTTCATGAGATTGTACGCTCGTACTGAGGGAAAAACAAGAATTTCAGTTTTCCTGGATAATCTCACCATTTATTCTGTAACAGTTTATCCTATGTTGTTTTGGTTTTTTTCGTCTAATAGAAAATTTAACTGGTTCGTCGAGAATGAGTTTTTTCATTTTGAAAACCAAGGTGTTTTGGAAATCCTTTTCTGGATTTATATTGCGATTTTGATTCTATATGTTGTTCGAACAGTAATCCTTTCGGTTAAGAATCAATTTTTCAATATTCCTAAAAACAGCATTATTGTAGGAACGGCTCTTTCATGGTATTTTGGCATAGTTTATTTTAATGATGATTTGATTTTTACGTTATTGAATGTAATATCGCATGGAATGCCTTATATGGCTCTTATTTACTTTAAAGAAATAAAAAACAGAACTAATTACCGTTCTGGTATTTTAAGCCTTCTAAAAGGCTATAAAGCAGTTTTTATATATGTCGCCATTTTAGTACTGATCGCATTTACCGAAGAATTCTTTTGGGAATTTTTTGTGTGGAATGAAAATATTTCTGTGAGCAGTTTTGATTTTTCAGGTTGGCAGTTTTTAGTAGTGCCTCTTTTAAGTGTTCCACAGTTTACTCATTATCTATTGGATGGCTTTATTTGGAAAACTAAAAAGACAATTTGATGGTTTCTGAAAACGAAAAGTTTCTTTTTTTAGCCCCGATAGAAGCGGCATCCTTTTATGCTGGCGTTTAGCATAAAAGATACAGCGGATAGCGGGACTAAATGTTGTTTTGAAAACGGATTTTTCTGCTCCTGAAATCAATAAAATTAATCTTGAAGTGCTATTTTTACTTTTGGCAGCATTCGTTCCACAAACATTTTATAAGCAGTTTCAGAAGGATGAAGACCATCTGATGCCACCAAACTTGTATTGTTTAATCCTTGACGTGTAATATCGGTTATAGATACAAAAGTAACACCTTGCTGCATACAATAATTTTCGGCGAAGGAATTGTAATTGTTGAGTTCGGTTGTTATTTTCATTTGTCCATCGGCACCAAACATTTTTCCAAAAGGAGTGTATGCATAATCTGGAATTGAAAGTACAATTACATTTTTTTTATCGCCTTTAGCCAGCATTACAGCTTTGTTGACCAGCTCAGGAAATTCTTTTTCATACACCGAAAAATCTCTGCCCTGATATTGGTTATTTACACCAATCAGCAACGTAACCAGATCATAATTTGATTCTGGATTTTGTTCTTTTATGGCTGTTAGTAAATTATTAGTCGTCCATCCAGTAGTAGCGATGACTTTTAGTGAAAAACTGGTTTCGGGATAAAGTGCTTTTAAACTTGCTTTAAGCTGTTCAGGATATCTGCAGGTTTCGCAGACGCTCTGACCAATTGTATAACTGTCTCCTAAGGCCAGATAATTTATAGACTTAGAGATAGGTGTAGTGGGAACTTGTGTGGTAGGAGGAATTACTGGAGCTGGTGAAACAGGAGTTTCTGAGGGAGAATCTTCGGTATTACAGCTCAGTAAAAATACAGAAAGTATAACGGTAACTATTTGTTTGAATTGCGGTTTCATAATTTGTTTAAAATTAGTTTAGGCTCATTAAACAAATAGTTACGTTAAATATGCGGTTTCGGTTTTACACCATCTCGGCTTTTAGCACGATTTCTTCTTCAATGGCATTCCAAAGTCCGATACGTTTTTCAAGAGCTAAAATAGAAACTTCTTCAACTTCTTTCCATTTCTGGGCATCTTCTTCGCATAAATCAGTAATCATCTGCATGGCCATTGGTCCATGTTCATCGGCATCCAATTCAATATGTCTTTCGAAGTAGTAAAGCAATTTCGCTAAATCGACTTCCGGAAGGTTCTTTTGAAAGTTTTTAAGGATTTCAGTAAACATACTCGGAATTAAATCTTCTCTTCCAAAGGTAAATGCCGCAGCGATTTCGTGTGGTTTTCCTTCTTCGATAACTCTGAAGGTAAAATCTAAAAATGATTTTACATCAGGATGTAATGAACTTTGTTTGATTGCAACAAAAATATTGTGAAGAGAGTGAACTTGATATAAAAATGTATTAATACCTTCTATATCTGCACCGCAAGCTTCCATAGCTTCAATGTACATTTCGTAGTGGCTTTGTCTTCTGCCGTCGATACTAATATCTGTTTCTTCTGCTAAGACAATTTCATTAATTAAATATCTAGTTTCTGGATTTTTGGTAGCAAACCAAGGTGTTGTTGTGCAGGTAAGTTTAGCTTGTAAAGCTTTTAATAAAGACATAAAATCCCAAACTGCAAAAACATGATTTTCTACAAAACTATGCAAGTCGTCGATACTTTGAATTTTTTTGTATAAAGAATGGTTTAAAAGCTGATCTTTTTGAGGTTGAATGCTATTGTGTATAGTTTCAATATTCATTTATATAAAATTTTGTGCAAATATAAAAAGCTTCTCGGTTAGAAGAAGCTTTTTATATTGTTTTTGTATATAATTTAATAGTTGTTTATGATTTAAATGCTGGAATTCCAGTCACATCCATTCCGGTTATGAGTAAATGAATATCATGAGTTCCTTCATAAGTAATGACACTTTCAAGGTTCATCATGTGTCTCATAATAGAATATTCACCCGTGATTCCCATTCCGCCTAACATTTGTCTAGCTTCACGAGCAATGTGTATGGCCATATCAACATTGTTGCGTTTTGCCATTGAAATCTGCGCAGAGGTTGCTTTTCCTTCGTTTCTTAAAACACCTAGACGCCATGTTAATAATTGCGCTTTTGTGATTTCGGTAATCATCTCTGCTAATTTTTTTTGCTGAAGTTGTGTTCCGCCAATTGGTTTTCCAAACTGGATTCTTTCTTTAGCATAACGTAAAGCGGTATCGTAGCAGTCCATTGCAGCTCCAATAGCGCCCCAGGCAATTCCATATCTCGCTGAATCTAAACAGCCAAGTGGTGCTCCTAATCCTGATTTATTAGGCAGAAGATTTTCTTTTGGAACTTTTACATTATCAAATATTAATTCTCCAGTTGCAGATGCACGTAGTGACCATTTGTTGTGAGTTTCAGGTGTTGTAAAACCTTCCATTCCTCTTTCAACAATCAAACCGTGAATTCTGCCTTCTTCATTTTTTGCCCAAACAACAGCAATATCTGCAAAAGGAGCATTTGAAATCCACATTTTGGCACCATTTAGCAAATAGTGATCACCCATATCTTTAAAATTGGTAATCATGCTTCCTGGATCAGAACCATGGTCAGGTTCAGTTAATCCAAAACATCCTATATATTCTCCTGTTGCTAATTTTGGGAGATATTTCATTCGTTGTTCTTCGTTTCCGTATTTCCAGATCGGGTACATAACCAGTGAAGATTGCACCGATGAAGTGGATCTTACACCAGAATCACCTCTTTCAATTTCCTGCATTATCAACCCATATGAAATCTGGTCCAGACCAGCACCACCATATTCTACAGGAATATAAGGTCCAAATCCGCCAATTTCACCAAGTCCTTTTATAATTTGCTTAGGAAATTCTGCCTTTTGAGCATATTCTTCAATGATTGGAGAAACTTCTCTTTTAACCCATGCACGAGCAGATTCGCGTACTAATTTATGTTCTTCTGTTAATAAATCGTCAAGGTTGTAATAATCTGGAGCTTGAAATAAGTCTGGTTTCATTTGATTAGTTTTTTTCAAAACAAATTTAAGGAATATAAATATAACAAAACAAAGTAAAATTGTTATATTTATACTATATAGTTAAAAAATAATCACAAATAAGATAAATTAATTTTAGTTTATTGATAATTTATAGACTAATTTTGAGATTCCAAAAAATAATAAATTGAATGAGGCTGATCATCTCTTTTCTACTTTTTTTTGTTCTTAATACTGCATTTGCCCAACATAAAAGTGCATTGACTGAAGAAGAGTATTTGATATTGCAAGAAAAAATTCGACTAAATTATAATGCTAATGTCGATAGTGCCCTTGTATACGCTAATCAGATGGCAAAATCAAACAATTTTAAGCACTTGGCTTTTGCAAATGGTGCAATGACACAATTGTTTCAGATTAAGGGAAATACCAAACTCTCTAAAGAAAAGTACACACTGGCACTTAAATATCTTGAAAAAGTGCCTGACTCACGAGATAAAACTCAGCTTAAATCCTATATCTACAATTATGGTGGTTTAGCCGACTGGAAAAGGGGTAACTTTAGTGCTGCACTCGAAAAATACCAGCAAGGGATGAAACTTTCGCTGGAAATTGGTGATATAATTCAAATTGTAAAGTTTAAAGGAAATATTGCTTTGATAAACGAAGCTGTCGGGAATTATCAATTAGCAATCAAAAATTTAAGGCAGTTAAATGATTTTGTCGATCAAAATGAAGGACTTTTTTCTAAAGAAGATTTTTTAAATAGAAAGAGTAACATTAATGTAAGTCTTGGAAGTTCATATGAAAATTATTTTATTAAGAATTTAGATAAAAAAATCTTGCTTGATTCTGCCGAATATTTTTATAAAAGAGCCATTAATTATTCGCAAAATTTCGCAGACAATAAAATCACAGCAAAATTAAGCTTAGGCAATATATATAACTGGAAAGGAGATTATAAAGCAGCCGAAAAGACTTACTATGATATTTTATTGTATTCGAGACAAAATAATCAGCCAGATCTTACATGCGTTGCAAATTACAACTTGGGAGATATTTACTTTACCACAAAAAAGTATGATAAAGCAATTGTTTTCTTTAAAAAATGTGATTCACTGGCTGGAATAACAAAATCAAATAATATAGATTTTCTAAAGTCAAATTACTATCAGGCAAAGATTTATAATTTGATGAAAGAGCCAGAACTTGCCTATAAGCATTCTAAAATTTATCTGGATAATTATGAGCAGTTTCAAACGAAGTTAAATCATGAAGCTTTAGAAGTAAATTATAAATTAGGAGTAAATGATTTAACGGAAGAAATGGTTGTGATTCAAGAAAAATATCGGTACGATGTTTTCTTGAACAAAGCTTTAAAAGTATTTTATGTTTTATTAGTAGTTGGAATTGTATTCCTTCTTATAAAAAATATTAGGGATAAAAATAAAGCACATAAAAAAATGAACGCTTTAATAGAAGAATTTAAAGCAAACATTGAGAAGAAAAATAATCCAGAGTTAGCGCTTGTGGAAGTACATGATGAAGAAGTGTTTGAAACGGAAGAAATTCATCTTAAAAAAGAGAATATCAATTTGAGTATTGATGAAGCGAAGGAGAACAAAATTGTCGAAAAGCTTCTTGCTCTTGAAAACAAATTAGAATATCTAAATGCTGATTTTACCTTGCCGTATGTAGCAAAAAAAATCAAAACAAATACAACATATTTATCTTATGTCGTAAATAAACGATTTGGTAAATCTTTTGGAGAGTATTCGAACGAACTTAAAATTAATTACGTAATCAATGAGATGATTACAAACCATATGTATAGAAAATATTCTACGCAGGCAATCGCCGAAAGTGTAGGATTTAAAAATGCAGTATCTTTTGCAAAATCATTTCGCAAAAGAACTGGAGTATCTCCAGCTCAGTTTGCGAATAATATTTAGTAGCTATAAAAATATTTTTTTGGAGCTTAAATTGATTCGGAAATTATACATTTCCGTTGGTATCTTTTTTACCAGGATCAACTGGTGCTGCTGTTGCAGGTACTGGTGTCGGATCATCTCCCCCTCTTACTTTTTTTTGTTGATTTTTAGTCAATTTTTCCACTTCAAAATCTTCAAGTTTAAAATTCATAGTTGCCATCTTTAATTGTATTAAGGTTACTGATATGTCAAAACTAAAGAAAATGACATGCTCTTGATCGAGAATTGGATTTTTAGTGTTTTTAAACTCTAGTTTTTCATTTAATTTGTTGATAGTCAATTGATTGAATTAATATAAAGGATGCTATAATTTATAAATTGTATGTAGTATAATTAATAAATTGTGTGCTTTCGGAATTATTTTTTGAATAAAAACACCAATCTTTGTACTGCAATTACGATTTAAAACAGTCCAAGAACATGTTGAAACTCATTCAAAAATTTCTTCAAATAAACCGATATTCCGAAGTGAAAAGCGAATTTAAAGATTTGTTCCTTTCGCATCCGAATTATCCAAGCTTGTTTGCGATAACTGATTCGTTCGATTTGTTATCAATTGAGAATGCAGCGGTGCGTGTTCCAAAAGAACAAATCGTAGATCTGCCTTCAAATTTTTTGGCCTATTTTAAGGATGAATTGATTTTGGTTGAGAAGGCAAAGAATTTTGTCCGAATCAATACCATGAAAAAAGGATCGCAGAAAATATCTTATGATAAATTCCTTTTGGACTGGAATGGTGTTATTGTGGCAATTGAGCCAAATAATGTGGTGGCAAGAGAAAATTTAAGAGTAGAATTGAGCTGGTTAAAATACTTCGTTCCTTTTTTACTTCTAGGCGGATTATCATTTTTTTACAATACATACAATGTTTTTAGTATCATATTTTTATTGACATCATCATTAGGATTGATCGTGAGTACATTAATTGTTCAGGAAAAACTTGGTTTTAAAAATAGTGTTATCTCAAATTTCTGTAATCTAAGTACCAATTCATCTTGTAATTCTGTACTTGGATTTAACGAAAATTATGAGAATAAATGGATAAGTTTTTCAGACTTGCCATTGTTGTTCTTCGGCGCAAGTTTTATTGCGATTTTAGTACAGCCACTGAGTTCATCTATTTTTGTTGGTTTCTTGAGCTTATTGGCTATCCCTGTTATAGTGTCGTCAATATGGATTCAAAAATTCGAACTTCAAAAATGGTGCGTCATGTGTTTAATGGTTTCGTTTTTGATTTTTACTCAAAGCCTTATATGGTTTTCGTCAGACTTATTTACATTAAGTTTTAGTTTTAGTGCCATTTTCCCATATGTATTCTCTTTGGCTCTTTTAATACCAATTTGGTTTGTAGTAAAATCAGCAGCAAAGAATGTTCTTGACAATGAGAATTCATTAAAAGAATTAAAAAAGTTCAAAAGAAATTACAGTCTGTTAAACTTCTTATCTAAAAAAGTCACACATACAAACGGATTTGAAGATTTAAGAGGTTTGAATTTTGGAAACCGAAACGCAGTAGTAAGATTAACGATAGTAATAAGCCCAAGTTGTGTACACTGTCATAAAACATTTCAAGAAGCGTTTGATTTAGTTTTAAAGTTTCCTGATAAAATATATTTGACAGTATTATTTAATATTAATCCTGAGAATGTAGATAATCCATATAAAGCAGTTGTCGAAAGACTTCTAACAATTAATAGATTAACTCCAGGAAAAACGGTAGAGGCAATTTCAGATTGGCATATTAAAAAAATGAGTCTGAAAAGATGGTTAAAAAAATGGCAGATTGAAAATGTCAGCATGATGATTAACCAAGAGATCAATAAACAATATGAGTGGTGTTCTAAAAATGATTTTAATTATACACCAGTGAAGATTGTAAACGAAAAATTGTTTCCTAACGAATATGAATTAAGTGAATTGAAATATTTCTTAAATGATTTCGTAGACGAAAAAGAAACAATTCTCGAAAGGATAGCTTAAGTTTTTCGGCTTAAGATTTGAATAAAGAATGAATAAAATTTAGTGTTATGTTGAAGTATATTTTAAATCTAGAAGGTTCACAAGAAATAAGTGCAAGCGAACAAAAAACAATAGTAGGCACTACTAATGTCGAGGCATCAAAATGTGAAACATGGAATTCAATTATATCTTTTGAAGACTGTGCAGATTATTACCCTGAATTATACTATTCAGAAGTAAGTTAGTTTTTAAAATTATTTAATAAGTAATGTACAATAAAGCCTTTTTAAAATTTAGTCATGTTTTTTTTAATTCGTAGGCGCTCGATCGTGGAACATTGAGCAATTTATCCCAACATTGATGATTGGTGTCGGGATTCTCAGGAAAATTGGTCACTTAGATTGGTTTTATTTGGTTAGGGCTGATCAAGTGACATCTCCTAGAGAAAATGTATATTACAAATAATATATCATATTTAGATTGTTTTTATATAGAGAGGAAAAATGTTTCCTCTCTATTTTTTTTATACCTAAATCACTTTTTTAAAAGCTGCTTCAAAACTGAATTTTCTTCTTCTAATTTCTGGCTGTATTTAATAATCATTTCAATAATCTGTAAATACATTTTATGATTATCAATTTCGTTAGCTTGTGAAAAATTCTTTTTAAGGTCATCGATATTTTTATCTAATATTTTAGCAAAACGAGCCCATTCGTTTTCACGTATTCGAGATATACCTCTCTCTTTTTTAGAATAAGTAGTCTGCTCCATAGCTAGCATTTCTGCCATTTCCTTTTGGGTTAGACCTTTTTCTTTTCTGGCTTTTATCAAATTTTCATGTTCCATTATCATCAAAAATAAAAAACCAATATACAGTTATTTCTTAATAAATTTTAAATATTTTTTTGAATTTCCTAAAAATAGCCTAAAAATTTCCTACAAAAAACGATTGAGTAATTTTTGTTTCAACCATTTTTGTAACGTAAATATTAAAAAAACTTGATCGCGGCAAATTTTTATTTTTTGATTTAGAATGCATAATAATTAAAAATTTTAAAACTATGAAAATTCAAAAAATGTCTCTTGCAACAGCGCAAGGAAAATTATCAAGAAAAGAAATGAAGACTATTATGGCTGGGAGCGCTAGCGGTACTGGAGGTGTTTGCGTATCTACACGTGCTTGTGATTCTGGTTGTGCAGTAACAAATAATGGAGAAACAGGTGTTTGCAGTTATTGTTGTTATGCCTAATTTTTAAGACATCATATTTCCCATTTTTAAGTTTCACTACATTTTGTAGTGAAACTTATTCCTAAATAACTAAAAATGATAAATAAAACGATTACAATTTTTACTTTATTTATTTCTGGCTTGATTTATAGTCAGGTTAAAATTACAGTACATGGAAACATAGAGGCAAAAGAAAACATTAACGATACTATTTCTTTTATTCCAGGACTATTTTTAGATGATAAATATTATGAAAATCAACTCTTAAGCATTCCTATCATTAAAAATGAATTTCATTTGAATCTTAGTATCGATTATCCTCAAATGTATGTAGTTGGTTTAAATAGTGAAAAAAATAGTGGTAAGCTTAGATTTGATTGTTGTTTTATTGATAATACGACGACCTTAATATCTTTGGATTCAAATTTCAGAATAAAAAAATCAAACGGGAATACCAATAAAGAATTTTTAAATAGATTCATCCCTTATATTTATAAAGATAAAAGAGAAAATTTTCATTTTTACAATTTTGATGAAAGTTTAGATGAGAGATTATTCAATTATATTAAAGAGAATCCAGATTCATATGTTGCACTTTGGTTTTTAATTGGAAGATTCAATAAAGAAGGGTATACAGAATTATATAATAAAAGTCTGCAATCTTTTTCACAAAAAATTAAAAATGACATTCTTTGGAAAAAGATAAATGAAGAGTTTTTAGATATAGAAATTAGAGAAGGTTTCGAGTTTCCTGAAATAGTTTTGAAAAACATTAATTTAAAATTTGAAACATTACAAATACCCGAAACAGAATATACTTTAATAGATTTTTGGTTTAGTCGCTGTCGTCCTTGTTTAGAAGAAATGCCAAAATGGATTGCCTTATACGAAAGATATAATTCAAATGGTCTGAATATAATCAGCATTTCTACAGATAAAACAGAAAATGTAAAGACATATTGGCAGAAAAGAGTAATTGAAAAAAAAATACCGTGGAAAAATTATTTAGATGAGAATGGTGTTTTTGCCTCTAAAGAAAAAATATTTTCATTTCCCACTAACTACCTGCTTAATAATAAAGGTGAAGTTATTCAAAAAAATATTGCACCCGGAGAACTCGAGAAATTATTAATAAATTCTTATAAAATTAAAACATATTTTGATGATTATGTCAGACAGCCTCAAGTTCCTATTTCGGTGTTTAAAAAAGATTAATATAAAAATTGACTAAACCGAATTTGTATTTCAAATGCAATTACATTTTCAATTTCCAAAAAAAGCCTAAAAAATTCCTACAGAAAACGATTGATTAATTTTTGTTTTAACCATTTTTGTAGCGTAAATCTTAAAAAAAAAATTGATCGCGACAATTTTTATTTTTTGATTTAGAATGTATAATATTAAAATTTTAAAACTATGAAAATTCAGAAAATGTCTCTTGCAACAGCGCAAGGAAAATTATCAAGAAAAGAAATGAAGACTATTATGGCTGGGAGTGGAGTATATGATGAAAATAAAAAAGGGTGTGGTGCGTGTTCTAGTGCGTATGATTGCGGATCAGGTTGTAATGCGTGCGATGGACGTTCTTGTTTTACATTTAAATAATTAGTACTTGTTAGTAAATTATTCTTAAAAGCAGGGAATCTTAATTTAATTAAGATTTCTTGCTTTTGATTAAACTTGATTATATGAAATTAAAACTTTCAATTTCCCTTTTCTTTCTCTCATTTATAATGGTAGCGCAGCACAACTTTATGTTAAATGGCATCTGCTCAAAAAATGCTAACACAAAAAGCATTTATTTGAGATATAAGATTAATGGCAAAAGCATCACCAAATCTTCAAGGATTCATAACAATAAATTTGTATTTACAGGAGAAATTGATTTCCCAACCCAAGCAATTATTTGTACTCACCCTAAATTTTACATGACAAATTTAAATTCAAAAATATTTTATTTGGAGCCATGTAAAATGGATGTTAAACTCGATTTTAATGATTTCAATACTATAGTTGTACATAATTCAAAATCTAACGATGAGTTTGATTCCTTACAAAATACAATGGAGAAGAAAAAAAATCATAAAAAAATTGATTCTATTAGAGAATTAAGTAGATCTTATTCTGATAAAATGATTACAATAAGTGATAATTCTTTAAAAAATCAAATCCAAAAGAGTTTAGATTCGCTTGATCTACAGTTAGATCAATTGGTCGATCAAAATATTAAAATAAATAAACAATCGGAATTTGAATTTATAAAAAAGAATCCAAATTCATTTATAGCACCTGATTTGTTGTATCACATATTAATGCAGGAAGATGAACAAATTTCATATGATACAATTAAAAATTTATACAATAAATTATCGCCAGAAGTTAAAAAATCTTATGGGGGAAAACAGTTGGCTGAAAAATTAATATACTCTAAGAATAGTAGAATTGGAAGCCTAGCCCCTGATTTTAAAGGAAGAGATGTAAATGATAACTTATTACAACTAAGTTCATTTAGAAATAATAAGTGTGTGCTTCTTGATTTTTGGGCAAGTTGGTGTGGTCCGTGCAGAGAAGATTTTCCTTTTTTAAAAGAAATATATTTTAAATATAAAGACAAAGGTTTAGAAATTATAAGTGTTTCAAGGGACGAAAAACTTGATTTATGGAGAAATACAATAAAAACAGAAAATGTTGAAAAATGGAAACATTTTTCAATTAAGGAAAACAAAAGTGCAATTGAAGATATATATGCGGTAACAGGAATTCCAGTAAAAATATTAATAGATAAAGATGGCAATATCATTGGCAGGTGGATAGGTAGCAGTCTAGAAATCAAAGCAGAAATAGAAAGCATGATTAGTAAAGTATTTCAGGACTAATCTATAATGTCATTTTCCAAATAATCAATAACAAAAACCTTCTATTGATTCTTACATAATTTTTCTTTTAGGAAAAGAATCAATTAAAATTATGGCAATGCAATAGCTTATATGAAATGCCTCAATTAAATTTTACTCGAAAAAATGAAAAATGAATTAAATTACCTATTTCAATACCTTGACAAAGAAAACATTGGCATCGACAAAGAAGAATTCTTATTCCAAAATCAGTCACATCCCGATTATCCTTCTTTACTATCAATTACAGACACATTAAGTTTTTTTAATATTGAGAATGGAGTAATGCGAGTAAAAGTCTCTGATATTAAGTTGTTGCCAGATCATTACGTTACTTTTTTAAATGAAGAAACTAATAGCCCACAACTCTACTTTGTTGAAAGAAAAGACAATATCTTTCTTTGGAATAAAGGTAAAAAAACGTTAACAATTACTGAATCAGAACTAGAATCAAGATGGAATGGTATTGTACTTTTAATAGAGAAATTAGAAAATGAAGAAACACTAAAACAAACTAAAAGTTCTTTATCAAAGGTTTTACAAATCTTCGCTTTATTGTTGTTTGCATTATTGCTTTCTCAATTCGAGACAGACTTTTTAACTAAACTTTTTCTTGTTTTTCCAATTATTGGTATTTTTTTCTCTATTGCCGCCCTGAAGGATTTGTTTGGTACAAAAAGTACCTTGCTCAACAGTTTTTGTAATATGACGTCATCCACTAGTTGTGCTAATGTAGTGGATTCTACTAAATGGAAAATTTTTGAAGTTGTAAATTTTAGTGATTTGAGTATTGTATTCTTTGTTTCTCAATTTTTAGGCTTACTGGTGTTCTTATTTTCTAACAATGTGAGAGACTATTTTACAATTCAAAAAATACTGCTTTTAATATCCATTCCCATTTTATTTTTATCGGTATATTATCAAAAATTTGTCGAGAAAAAATGGTGCCCCATTTGTATGGCTATTATTTCTATTATCCTTTTAGAGTTGGGTTATCTGGCTCTTCTTCAAAATATAACTTTTACAATTTTAACCAAATCAGTAATTATTTTTGGATTTATTTTTTTGTCAATAACTCTAATTTGGTCTAATTTGAAAAAATTGCTTACCAAACAAAAAGAATTGAAAGAATATCAATTAAAGGCTATTCGATTTGAGCGAAATTATGATATTTTCAAAAGCTCGTTATTTTCAAAAAATAAAGTTCGATTGCCACAAAGCCTATTATTAGTTGGCAATAAAGAAAGTAAAACTATAATTACAGTTATTTCGAGTCCATTTTGTAGTCATTGTAAAGGTGCGCACAAATTGATAGAGACAATTTTAAAAAAACATTATAATGATTTACAAATACAAATAATATTAAAAACAAATTTTGAAACAGAAAACGAAGAGAGAAAAAAGCTATTTAGAAATTTGATAAAAATATACCAACAAAATGGCGAATCTGATTTTATCAAAGCATTAAATGATTGGTTTGAGATCAAAAATTTAAGAGAATGGTTTAGTTTGTTTCCCATAGACGCAACTATCGAATTTGATGAAATGTTTAGCTCTCAATACAAATGGTGCGAAGAAAATGATTATAATTTCACACCCACCATTTTTGTCAATGGTTTTGAATATCCAAAAACATACAGTAGAGATAACCTCGAGTTTTTTATAAATGATTTAATAGAAGATGATTTTTAGCTCGTAAATGAAATCAATAGCAGTTATAACCTGTTGGTATGGTGAATATCCATGGTATTTCCCTTATTTTATACATTCTTGTGCATTTAATCCCAGTATTGATTTTTACATTATCACAGACAATTTAGAGACTATATTGAGAAAACCTGATAATGTAATTATTGTGCTTAAAACTTTAGAAGAATTAAAATTAGATGCATCGGAAAAACTTGGCTTTCAAGTAAATATTGATTATCCTTATAAACTCTGCGATTTTAAGCCAGCCTATGGTTTTTTATTTCCAGAAATTATAGAGGAATATGATTTTTGGGGACAAAGTGATTTAGATATTATTTATGGTAATATACGTGATTTTATTACTATAGATATGTTAGATAAATATGATTTCATTAGTGTTAGACATGATTATACAACAGGATGTTTTGCATTATATAAAAACAACCCAATAATGAATACTTTTTTTATGAAAAGTAAAGACTATATGAAAGTTCTTTCTAATTCCAAACATTATTGTTTTGACGAATGTAACTTTGCATGGGATGAGTTGACATCAGGGAAAGCAATATTTGATCTGGATACAGAAATTGAAAGTTTTACTCATATAATTAAAAAAGCAGAATTGACAAATGAAATTAAAGTTCATTTTGATTTTATTCTTCTTGAAGGATTAACTGGGAGAATAACATTTGATAATGGTAGAGTTTATTACAAAAACCAATTTGAGGGAATAATGTATCATTTATTTTGGTTTAAAAAGATTTATAATGTAAATAAAAAAATTCTCAAAGTGCCCGATAAATATTACATTAGCAAAACCAAAATTTACCATTCGAGGTAGGAAATAATTGAGAATTGAAAAAATTCACGCATTATAAACAGGCAGATTTTAAAGATTGCGGGCCAACGTGTTTAAAGATTATAGCAAAACACTATGGCAAAACAATCAGAATCCAGGAATTACGAGACAGCAGTGAAACGACTCGTGAAGGAAGTAATCTGCTTTTTTTGAGCGATGCGGCTGAAAAAATCGGTTTTAGGACTTTAGGTGTCAAGCTGAGTTTAGAAAGACTGGAAGAAGCGCCTCTGCCGGGTATTCTGCATTGGAATAAAAATCATTATGTCGTACTTTACAAAATCAAAAAAGGAACGTATTATATTTCTGATCCTGCTTTTGGTTTGATCGAATATAATAAAGAAGATTTTTTGAAGTTCTGGATTGGCAATAATGCCGACGACCAGACTCAGGAAGGTGTTGCACTGCTCATGGAGCCCACTCCAAAATTCTTTCAGTCGGATTTTGATAAAGAAGACGGAAAGGCGCTTGGTTTTGGACTTTTATCTCAGTATGTACTCCGTTATAAATCATTTCTGGTCCAGTTAAGCATTGGACTGCTGGCCAGCAGTTTACTGCAGCTTATTTTTCCTTTTCTAACACAGAGTATTGTTGATATAGGAATCCAGAACCAGAATATCCATTTTATTTATCTCATTCTTTTTGCGCAGCTGTTCCTTTTTGCCGGAAGAACAGGTTTGGAACTTATCAGAAGCTGGATCCTGCTGCATCTTTCCACCCGTATAAACATTTCATTGATATCGGATTTCTTCATTAAATTGATGAATCTGCCTATTTCATTTTTTGATGTAAGAATGACAGGTGATATTATGCAGCGTATTAATGACCACCGCAGAATCGAAAAAATCCTTACGACATCATCGCTCAATGTATTGTTTTCTGTAATTAATATGTTTGTTTTAGGAGGTGTGCTTGCTTATTTCAACCTGAAAATATTCTTAGTATTTTTTGCCGGAAGCCTTCTTTATTTCGGATGGATTGTTTTGTTTTTAAAACGAAGGGAAGCATTAGACTACAAACGATTTTCGGAAGTTTCACAGGAGCAGAGCAAAGTGATGGAGCTTATTAACGGAATGCAGGAAATCAAGCTTCATAACGCCGAAAAGCAGAAACGCTGGAGCTGGGAGTACGTACAGGCAAGACTTTTCAGGGTTTCAATAAAAGGTCTGGTTTTAGAACAGACACAAACTATAGGCTCTTCGGTAATTAATGAATTAAAGAATATATTTATCATATTTCTATCGGCAAAACTGGTAATTGATGGTTCTATTACACTGGGAATGATGCTTGCCATCAGCTCGATTGTGGGGAGTTTAAACGGGCCGATTACGCAGTTAATTGAGTTTGTAAGAGAACTTCAGGATGCTAAAATATCGCTGGCAAGATTATCAGAAATTCATGAGAAAGAAGATGAAACCCAGCAGGAAAGCCATCAGAGCAGTGATGTTCCGTATAATTCGGATATTGAGATCAAAGATTTATCGTACCGCTATCTGGGAAGTGATATTCCTGTTCTCGATAATTTAAGTCTGACTATTCCGGCTAATAAAGTAACGGCGGTTGTAGGTGTAAGCGGAAGCGGGAAAACAACTTTGATGAAACTGCTTTTAAAATTCTATGAACCTGAAAAAGGAGAAATTACAATTGGGAATTCACAGTTTAAAAATATTTCACAGAGAGCATGGCGGGCAAACATTGGAGCGGTTATGCAGGAAGGATTTATCTTCAGCGATACGATTGCCAATAATATTGCCATAGGAGCTGATATAATCGATAAGGAAAGACTGGTTTATGCTGCCGATGTGGCCAATATTAAAGAATATATAAGCGAACTTCCTTTAGGATATAATACAAAAATCGGTGCCGAAGGAACCGGAATGAGCACCGGACAGAAACAAAGGCTGCTTATTGCGAGAGCAGTATATAAGAATCCTGAAATCTTGTTTTTTGATGAAGCAACATCCGCTCTGGATGCCAATAACGAAAAAGAGATTATGCAGAAACTGGATGTTTTCTTTAAAAACAAAACCGTTATTGTAATCGCGCACCGTTTAAGCACAGTCATGAACGCAGACCAGATAGTAGTTCTGGACAAAGGAAAAATAATAGAAATAGGTTCTCATACTTCACTTGTAGAGCAGAAAGGAAACTATTTTGAACTGGTAAAAAACCAATTACAGCTGGGAAATTAATATGGCAGAAGATACTACTACATTTGAATTAAGAAGTGAAGAAGTGCAGGACATCCTCACCAAAGTACCGCATTGGATGATCCGGTGGGGAACGGTTTTGATTTTTGTCATCATTGTCATGCTGTTTTTTATTTCCTGGTTTGTAAAATATCCCGATGTTGTCAATACCGAAATTGTAATTACAACCAATATTCCACCCGAAAAAATTGTAGCTAAATCATCAGGACGAATTGAAGCAATTCTGGTAAAAAATAAAGGCACGGTTTCTAAAAACAGTACGCTTGCCATAATAGAAAATACTGCCGATTACAGAGATGTTTTTCTTTTGAAAAGCATTGTGGAAGGATATAACATTAACGATCCGGGAAAGGAATTTCCTTTTGCTCTTCTTAAAAACAAACAGCTTGGGGAAATAGAAAGCGCTTATGCTGTTTTCCAGAAAGATTACCAGGCCCAGGAATTAAACAAGGACCTTCATCCTTTTGAAGTGGAAAGCAGAGCACAGCAGTCGGAAAAAATCCAGATTAAGGAAAGGCTTGAAATTCTGCAGCAGCAGAAGATAATAAATGAAGGCGAGCTGGAGCTTCAGAAAAATGAAATTGCCCGTTTTGAAACCTTATTCAATAAAGGAATTATTTCAGCTCAGGAAATGGAAGCTAAAAAATTAAGTTTTCTTCAGGCGCAGAAAAGCTATAGAAGTCTTCTTTCATCCATTTCGCAGTTAAAGTCTTCTTTGATTGATAATACAAAATCAAGCCAGAATTCGCAGATAAACAGCACTAAAGAAGAAGTTAATCTCGGACGCAGCGTGTCGCAGTCCTTTTACCAGCTTAAAAAAGTTATAAGAGACTGGGAACTGGCATATGCCTTAAAATCTTCGATAAGCGGAAAGGTTACTTTTCTGCAGGTCTGGACAGAAAACCAGACTATAAACGCAGGAGATAATGTTTTTTCGATTATTCCGGATGCGAAAAACAGTTTTATAGGAAAAGTAAAAGCGCCGGCATTGAATTCGGGTAAAATAAAAGAAGGGCAGAGAGTTAATATCCGTCTGGCTAATTTCCCAGACAGAGAATTTGGTGTTTTAAAAGGAAAAATTAAAAACATTTCGCTTGTTCCGGATAAAGACGGAAATCTGCTTCTGGATGTCGCTCTTCCAAACGGACTGGTGACTTCGTACCATAAACAAATCGTTTTTCAGCAGGAAATGAAAGGAAGCGCTGAAATTGTCACCGAAGACCTTCGTCTGCTGGAAAGGGTTTTATACCAATTCAAAAGTATTTTTGAACAGGTTTAAAATTTTAGGTAAAAATCTTTTGTAAGCTCAATATATTCTGGCGTATAAACATGTCTTTCGATCTCGATTGTTAATTCATCGATTTCGATTTCAGTATTTTCATGTCGGCTGAAAGCTAGCAGACTACGTTTAAGAGGTGAGGTCGCATGTCCTTTAACTCGTGTAATTTTTATGGGATATAATGCTGCTTCTTTTGCTAAAGCAATAAATTTTTCTTCTTCTTTATAAGGGATTATGAGGGCGAAAATACCATTTTCAGATAAAAGTAAATCAGCGGCTTCAACCAATTCTTCAAAAGGCATAGCATCTTGAAATCTTGCTAAATCACGTTGTTCGTTTTCAGTTTTATAATCTTCAGCATAAAAAGGAGGATTGGAAACGATTAAATCATATTCATCTTCAGGTTCTTCGATAAACTCATCTAAACCAGCGTGAAAACAAAATAATCGATCTCCCCACGGCGAAGCTTCAAAATTTTCAACAGCTTGTTCGTAAGCGTCTTCATCAATTTCTAAAGCGTCAATTTGTTCGGCATGAGTTCTTTGTGCCAGCATTAAAGCAACAATTCCAGTTCCTGCACCAATATCTAAAATACTAAATGGATTATGATGAATAGGAGCCCAAGCACCAAGTAAAACACCATCTGTGCCCACTTTCATAGCGCAACGATCTTGATTGATAGAGAATTGCTTAAATTTAAACATGATGAAAATTTTTTAAGTTCAGTTAGAAAACTGAACACTTAAAACTGTGACTGAATACTTCTTAAAGGTACATCTCCACAAGACCTTCAGGAAGATTCATGATTACCTTTTTGTTCTCACGATCGATTTTTACAAGGAAATTATCGATCATTGGCACTAAGATTTCGACTTCGCCATTTAGCACTTCAAAAAGAGGTTGTGCAGAAGAATCATTGATTGAGGTTATTTTACCGAAAACGCCTAAACGCTGGTCTTCGATTTCAAAACCTATAACTTCGTGGAAATAGAATTTGTTGCCTGTAAGTTTTGGTAACATAGTTAATGGAAGGTAGATGGCGTTTCCAACAAGAGCATCAGCATCTTCTTCGGTGTTTACATCTTCAAAACGAACCCTTAGAAAGTCGTTTTTGTGTAAAGAACTTGATTCAATAAAAAAAGGAACCAAGTGTTTGTTGTGTTCAACAAACACTGATTCCAGATTTTCGTATAACTCAGGCTCATCTGTGTCTAAGTAGATTAAGACTTCGCCCTTGAAACTAAATTTTTTAGCGATTTTACCTAAATAAAAACATTCTTCTTTACGCATTATCGCTAAGTAAAATTATGCTTCAGTTGTTTCGTTATTCTCTTCAGCAGCAGGAGCTTCTTCAGTTGCTTCAGCAACTTCTTCAGTAGTCTCTTCTGTTGCAGAAGCAGCAGCAATAGCATCAGCCTCAGCTTGAGCAGCAGCAGCGATACGTTTAGCATTTACTTCTTTTTCAGCTTTTAAAGCTTTAGCTTTAGCATCAGCTTGTGCTTTTGATAAACCATCTTTTTTAGCGTCAACTTTTCCAGCTTTTGCTTCTAACCAAGCAGTTAATTTAGCATCAGCTTGTTCTTGAGTTAAAGCTCCTTTACGAACTCCTCCATCAAGGTGGTGTTTCAATAAAGCACCTTTGTAAGAAAGGATAGCTCTTGCAGTATCAGTTGGTTGTGCACCATTGTGTAACCATTTAACTGCGCTGTCAAGGTTTAACTCAACAGTTGCTGGGTTAGTGTTTGGATTGTAAGTACCAATTTTCTCTAAGTATTTACCATCTCTTTTTGAGCGTGCATCTGCAGCTACTACCCAGTAAAAAGGTTTTCCTTTTTTACCGTGTCTTTGTAATCTAATTTTTACTGACATAATCTTATGATTAAATTTTGAGGTACTCGACCTCTGTTAATTAAGGGTGCAAAGATATAATTTTTTTATCAATAATACGTTGAAATGTATAATAATTGTATTTAGTTAGATTTTTGTTAAAAAATCAACTCGCCTGAGTTTCTATTTTACTTATTTCTTTAGAAAACAATACTTTTGCTAAAATTTTCTCGATAATACCACAACAAATGAAAAAATGGATCTTTTTATTGTGCCTGATAGGTTTTTTTACTTCTTGCACAGAAGATGTTAAATTTAATAATCCGGCCTTTCAAACTTTAAAAGACAAAGACTTTTGGAGAGCACAAACGTATAAAGCTCATTTAGAAACAAATGGAACTGTTGTAATAGAAGGTTCTCTAGGTTATGAAAATGTTATTTTAAAAACTGCTTCTTCAGAAGAAGGAACATATGTTTTAGGTAACAATGATGTGTCAAAAGGAATTTATACTAATACACTTCCGTCAGCAGCAGTTTCATTCTCAACAGGAACAAATTCGGGCAGCGGGCAAATTATAATAACAGAACTAAATACTGCCAACAACACTATTTCAGGAACATTCCGATTTACTGCAGTTAATGAAGATCAAACCAATACAGAAAAACCAAGCATTAATTTTACTGAAGGTGTTTTCTATAAAGTTCCAATTCAATAAAAAAGGGATCAACGAAAAGCTGATCCCTTTTTTTGTTTCAGGTTTCAAGTTTCAGGTTGTTGGAACTTGAAACTTGAAACAAAATTAACTTTTATACATTCGCAGCTAACCAGTCACCAACTTCTTTAGTACCGTAAGCTTTGCCTCCGTTGGCTAAATCCTCAGTAACTACTCCAGCTTCTAGGGCTTTGTTTACCGCATCTCTCATTGCTTTTCCTTCTTCCATTAATCCGAAGTTTTCGAACATCATAGCAGCAGATAAAACAGTCGCCATTGGGTTCGCAATGTTTAATCCTGTAGCTTGTGGATATGAACCGTGAATAGGTTCAAATAAAGATACTTCAGCTCCCATAGAGGCAGAAGGCATTAATCCCATTGAACCAGAAATTACAGAAGCTTCATCTGTTAAAATATCTCCAAATAAGTTCTCCGTAATTAATACATCATAAGAGTTTGGCCATTGAACCAAACGCATAGCAACAGCATCAACAAATTCGTATGAAACTTCAACTTCTGGATAATCTTTTTCCATTGCCTGAACGGTTTCTCTCCATAAACGTGAAGTTTCCAAAACGTTTGCTTTATCAACGCAGCATAATTTTTTAGAACGAGTCATTGCTAATTCGAAACCTTTTTTAGCCAAACGCTGTACTTCTTCCCTTGTGTAAACACAGTTGTCGTAAGCAGTATCTCCGTTGTCTTTTCTTCCTTTTTCACCAAAGTAAATTCCGCCAGTTAATTCTCTTAAGAAAACTAAATCAGTTCCTTCGATTCTTTCTCTTTTTAGTGGCGATTTGTCTAATAAAGATGGAAATGTAAAAGTTGGTCTTACGTTTGCAAACAAACCTAAAGCTTTACGCATCTTTAACAAACCTTGTTCAGGACGTACTGGTGCAGAAGGATCATTATCGTATTTAGGATGGCCAATAGCCCCAAAAAGAACGGCATCAGCATTTTTACAAATTTCGTGTGTTGCATCTGGATAAGGTTCACCTACTGCATCAATTGCGGCAGCACCTGTTAAAGCTGGTTTCCAAGTAATTTCATGTCCAAATTTTTGCGCAACAGCATCTGATACTTTTACAGCTTGATCGATTACTTCTGGTCCGATTCCGTCTCCGGCTAAAAGGGCTATGTTTAATTTCATTCTATATTTTTTAAAAGGTTCTAAGGTTCTGAGTTGCTAAGGTTCTAAGTTTTTTATGCTAAGGTTCTGAGGTCAAAGAAAAATCTTAGAGCCTCAGAACCTTAGCCTCTTAGTACCTTAAGTAATAATATTCAACATTTTCTGCGTTGCAATAATCGCTGCAACGGTTTGATCTGAATCTAATCCGCGGGTTTTGAATTCTTTACCGTTGTTGACCCATGTAATAATGGTTTCGCACAAGGCATCAGAACTACTTCCAGGCGGAATTCTCACAGCATAGTCAATCAATTTTGGAAGCGTCAATTTTTTGCTTTTGTAAATTTTAGATAAAGCATTCATAAAAGCATCGAACTGACCGTCTCCCTGCGCATTTTCCTCAATTATTTCTCCATTAAGATTTAAGGACAAAGTAGTCGACGGACGCATTCCTTTTGAGTGGACTAATATATAAGATTCGATTTTGATTTTTTCTTCGTACGTATGGCTGTCCAAAACATCAGAAATAATATATGGAAGATCTTCCTTCGTTACGGTTTCTTTTTTGTCGCCCAATTCGATAATTCTTTGGGTAACCAATTTCAAATCTTCGTTGTTTAATTTTAAACCTAATTCCTGAAGATTCTTTTCGATATTGGCTTTTCCAGAAGTTTTTCCGAGAGCGTATTTACGTTTTCTTCCAAAACGTTCCGGAAGAAGGTCGTTAAAATAAAGATTGTTTTTGTTGTCTCCGTCAGCGTGAATTCCGGCTGTTTGCGTAAAGACATTGTCGCCAACAATTGGCTTATTCGCAGGAATTCTGTAACCTGTAAATGTTTCAACCAGTTTGCTGACAGAATACAATGAAGTTTCTTTTACATTGATATTTACTTGCGGTAAATAATCGTTGATTACGGCAACCGTACTTTCAAGAGGTGCATTTCCAGCACGTTCTCCCATTCCGTTTACGGTTACGTGAAGACCGTTGATTCCCGCTTTTATAGCTTCCATAACATTGGCAACACTTAGATCGTAATCGTTATGTGCATGGAAATCAAAATGGATATTTGGATATTTTGCTTTAATTTTTGAAATAAATTCAAAAGTCAAAGACGGAATTAAAACCCCTAAAGTATCAGGAAGTAATATTCTTTTAATTGGTTGAGTTGCTAAGAAATCCAAAAACTGAAAAACATATTCAGGAGAATTTCGCATTCCGTTGCTCCAATCTTCCAAGTAAACATTGGTTTCAATGTTATTTTTTTTGGCTAAAGCAATAATTTGAGCGATTTCTGAAAAATGCTGTTCGGGTGTTTTTTTCAACTGATGCGTTAAGTGATTCATTGAACCTTTGGTCAATAAATTCTGCACTTTGGCACCCGCTTTTTTCATCCAGTCGATTGAAACTCCTCCGTCAACAAATGTCAGGACTTCAATTCTGTTAATGTATCCTTTTTCTTCGGCCCAAGAAGTAATGCCTTTTACGGCCTGAAATTCTCCTTCGCTCACACGCGCCGAAGCAATTTCGATTCTATCAATATTTAATTCCTCCAACAACAATTGCGCAATGGTCAGTTTTTCTGCAGCAGAAAATGATACTCCCGAGGTTTGCTCACCGTCACGAAGCGTCGTATCCATTATTTCAATTTTTCTTTTTTCCATATTGATATTCTATATTTCTTTAATTTCGAAATGATAGTGGGTTCGTATTATTAATTTAGAAAGACCCGAAAGGTTTTGAAGCCTTTCGGGTCTAATAGACTGAATGATATTGCTATTAGTAAGGAAGTTTATCAGCAAAAGCTTTAATCTCTTCTTTCATGTTTTGCAAGTAATCAATATCGTCAAAACCATTAATTAGATTGTTCTTTTTGTAACCGTTAATAGCAAAAGATTCTTGCTCGCCAGTTGACAATAAAGTAATGGTTTGGTTAGGAAGATTAATTTCTAATTCTGTTTTTGGATCAGCTTCGATAGCTTTGAAAATATTCGCTAAAAATTCTGGGCTGATTTGTACTGGTAAAACACCAATATTTAAACAGTTTCCTTTGAAGATATCAGCAAAGAAACTAGAAACTACAGCGCGGAATCCGTAATCGTAAACTGCCCATGCAGCGTGCTCTCTAGAAGATCCAGAACCGAAATTTTTTCCTCCTACAAGGATTTTTCCGCTGTAAGTTGGATTGTTTAAAACGAAATCTGCTTTTGGAGTATCGTCTCCATTGTATCTCCAGTCTCTGAAAAGGTTATCTCCAAATCCTTCGCGTTTTGTAGCTTTTAAGAAACGAGCTGGAATAATTTGATCTGTATCTACGTTCTCAATTGGCAACGGCACTGCGCTGCTGGTAAGTATATTAAATTTATCGTATGCCATTTTTTGGAATTTTAGATTTTAGATTTTGGATTTTAGATTTTCTTTTGAAAACGTAAAACTTTGAATCTAAAATATTTTGTTTTAATAATGTTAGTCAATTTCATTTGAAGACATTTGGATTCAGTTACATCAGCAATCTAAAATCTAAAATCTTCAATCTAAAATTAAAAAAGCTCCCTTGGATCTGTTAGTTTTCCTGTAACCGCAGCAGCAGCAGCCATAATCGGACTTGCTAAAAGCGTTCTAGAACCAGGACCTTGACGACCTTCAAAGTTTCTGTTTGAAGTACTTACTGCATATTTGCCAGCAGGAACTTTATCGTCGTTCATGGCTAAACAAGCAGAACATCCAGGTTGACGTAGTACGAAACCAGCTTCTGTCAAGATATCTAAAATCCCTTCTTCTTTAATTTGCGCTTCAACAACGTGAGATCCAGGAACTAACCAAGCGGTAACATTATCTGCTTTTTTTCTTCCTTTTACAATTTCAGCGAAAGCTCTAAAATCTTCAATACGTCCGTTTGTACAGCTTCCTAAGAAAACATAATCGATTTGTTTTCCAATCATTACATCATCTTCGTTGAAGCCCATATAAGCTAAAGATTTTTTGTAAGTTTCCTCACCACCTTCAACTTCTTTTGCACTTGGGATATGTTTTGTAATACCAATTCCCATACCTGGGTTAGTACCATAAGTAATCATTGGCTCGATATCAGCAGCGTTGATGTTTAATTCAGCATCAAAAACCGCATCAGCATCTGTTTTTAGTGTTTTCCAATATTCAACAGCTTTAGTCCAAGCTTCTCCTTTTGGAGCGTATAATTTTCCTTCTAAGAAATCGAAAGTAGTTTGGTCAGGGGCGATCATTCCGCCGCGAGCACCCATTTCGATACTTAAGTTACAAACCGTCATACGACCTTCCATAGTCATGTTTTCAAACACATCACCAGCGTATTCAACAAAGTAACCGGTTCCTCCAGAAGTAGTTAATTGAGCAATAATGTAAAGCGCAACGTCTTTTGGTCCAACACCTTTACTAAGTTGTCCGTTTACGTTAATACGCATTTTCTTTGGTTTAGGCTGCATAATACATTGAGTAGAAAGCACCATTTCAACCTCAGATGTTCCGATACCGAAAGCGATCGCTCCAAAAGCACCGTGAGTAGATGTATGTGAATCTCCACATACAATAGTAGCACCAGGCAAAGTAATTCCGTTTTCAGGACCCACTACGTGTACAATTCCATTTTTTTGGTGACCTAATCCCCAGTGCGAAATTCCGTATTCGTTCGCATTATCTTCAAGAGCTTTCAGCTGGTTTGCAGAAAGAGGATCCTGAACTGGTAAATGTTGGTTTATGGTTGGTGTATTGTGGTCTGCAGTGGCAAAAGTACGTTCTGGGTATAAAACGTTAACGCCTCTTGATTTTAATCCTAAAAAAGCAACAGGACTCGTAACTTCATGAATGAAATGGCGGTCAATAAAAAACACATCTGGCCCATCTTCAATTTTACGCACAACATGTGAATCCCATACTTTGTCAAATAATGTCTTACTCATTTTTTATTTTTTTAAATTGTAATTTCTATAACCACAGCAATTTCCTGTTCATTATAATAGCAAAACAAAAGTAAAAAAAGATAAAAAAGCGTCAATTTCAATATTTCATTATATACGATACCCAAACTAAATTACAAATTGCCAATTGGCTTTTGCAACTTCAAATTTGAAAGAAAAATGATTTAGAAACTGATTTTGTTTTTCTTTTTCAGATTTAATCCTGCTTGATTGTTTTTTGTTTTAATAGTTTGCAAATTTATCTCATAATCACTATAAAACGGAGGGTTTAATTCGAAAAAATGTAACAAAACAAATAAAAATAGTAATAATTGTTAGTTTTGATTTTGTGGTCTCTTTTGTGCTTTTTCACTTTTATAAAGCTTAAATTGATGTTTTTTAGGCGTTATTTAGATTCAATAAACAATTGAAATACTACGACATCCAAGAAGTGAATTTTTATGAATTTTTATGAAATAAGAGTTCAAAATTGCATTCAGAAAAAAAACAAAAACCGATCTCTTTTTTTGGATAAATAAAAAGAAATCGGCTGGATTAATTTAATGAGTTTTTAAACTCTAAAGGAGTAAGACTGGTTTTCTTTTTGAATAGTTTGCTGAAGGATTGTGGATATTCAAAACCTAATTGATATGCTATTTCAGCAACTGAAAGATTGGTTGTAATTAGGAAATCTTTTGATTTTTCGATGAGTTTGGAGTGAATGTGCTGTTGCGCATTTTGTCCCGTTAAATTCCGAAGCATATCGCTTAAATAATGACTCGAAACATTAATTTGTGAAGCCAGAAATTCTACAGTTGGTAATCCTTTTTTTAAAGTTTCGGCGTTGCTGATATAATTATCAAGAGTTTCTTCAACTTTTAATAATAAATCGTGGCTGATTGTTTTTCTGGTGATGAATTGGCGTTTGTAAAAACGATTGCTGTAATTTAACAGTACATCAATATAAGAAACGATAACATCTTGGCTCATTTCGTCAATTGCCGTATTGAGTTCATTTTCGATGCTTTTTAATAAGCCAATAATAATTGTCTTTTCGCTGTCTGAAAGATGCAGTGCCTCATTGGTGTCATATGAAAAGAAACCATATTTTTTGATACTTTTCCCTAAAGGATAATTTCTAATAAAATCAGGATGAAACAAAAGCGTATAACCTCCATATTTGGCACCTTCCTCGTTTTCGGTAAAAATTAATTGGTTGGGAGAAGCAAACATAAGCCCGCCTTCATTAAAATCGTAATATCCCTGACCATAACCCATTTTTCCAGTGGCCGAAAATTTATAGGATATTTTATAAAAGTCAAGCAAAAAAGAAAAATTGGCTAAATCCTCATTTACGACCAATTTCGCATTGTCCACTAAACTCACCATCGGGTGAAGTGGTTTTGGCAGCCGAAGCAAGTCATGAAACTGCGATATAGAAGAAATTTTTGCAGGAGTATTGTTTTTCTTTTCCATGATATAAAAGTATGAAAATTAAAGGACTAATGAGGCTTTCCAAAAAGCATTGAAAAGTTTCTTTGATTTTGAAAGATCAGCTTCAGAGAAGCAAAATATTTATAGAAATCGTATTTATTATTGAGAGCAAAGCTTCAGCGGAGCATAATATCCATATGATGCGAGTATATTTCGCTCCGCTGGAGCTTGATAAGAATTATTATTCTCCAAAAAATTGTTTGCTAAATTCAGTACGAAAAACTTCGTCTCCAACTTCTAGTCTTTGTTTGTACATTGCTTTTGCATCTTCTCCGGCAACGTATCTTAATTGTTTTTTTCCGTCGGTTGCGGCTTCGTAAACTACGTCGGCAATTTGTTCTGCTGTTGACGCCATTTCAAACATCGTGTCAACATTGGCAAACAATTTATTTGACAATGTTTCATATTCAGGCTGAATTCCTGTGTCGAGAGAACCGTGTAAAAATTCAGTTTTAATGCCGCCTGGAGAAACTGTTTTAATGTTTATCCCAAATTGATTTAGTTCGAAAGCCATGCTTTCGCTCCAGCCTTCAAGTCCCCATTTTGTGGCGTGATAGATTGAGCTTAAAGGAAAAGCGATCAGCCCGCCAATTGAAGTTGTTGAAATGAATAAACCACTTTTTCTTTCTCTGAAATACGGAATAAAAGCATTTGTAACGCGAATTACTCCCAATAAATTAGTATTTAATTGTTTTGTAATTTGATCATCTGTAAGACTTTCCAAAGGGCCAATCAAGCCATAGCCAGCATTGTTGAAAACAATATCGATATCGCTAATTTCAAGTGCTTTTTTTACTGTAGTTTGAATTTGATCAAAATTGGTAACGTCTAATGGCAAGAGCGTTACATTCTTTAATTGAGAAAGTTCGGTTTCCTTCTCTGGAGTTCTCATGGTTGCGATTACATTCCATCCTTTTTCGTGGAATAATTTTGCTGTTGCTTTTCCTAAACCTGATGATGCCCCTGTGATAAAAATTGTTTTCATGATTATTGTTTTTTTAATTGTTATAATTTGATGAAGCAAAGTTCAGGATACATCAGAGCTTAAAAGTGTTCATTTTGGAGCAATGAGTGTTCAAAATGAATAATCGAAGTTTTTTGGATTAAAAAACTTTGAGCGTAGTTGTTTTAAACACATAGAAACATAGTTTTTCTTTGTCTACAAAGGGCTTTTCACTTATTTAAAACAAACATAGCTAGGTGTGAAAATCTAGATTTTCTAAAATCTCTTTTACAAAACTAAAATCTATGTTTCTATGTGTTTAATTTTTTTTACGAATTGCAATCGGCGAGTTTTAATTAACGCATTTGTTAACAACTTTCGCTTCGTTATTTCTCTAAAAAAAGCGTAAATTTGAATTCTTTCCATTTCTCATTTCGTATTTTGTTATGTTTCATGTTGTCAGTGTTTTGCAATATGGAAGACTTGAGATTTGGAGTTTTAAAATTTGACTTTTTAGAATTCTATGTATTTAATATTCGATACCGAAACAACCGGATTACCAAAACGCTGGGATGCCCCAATTACTGATTCTGATAACTGGCCTAGATGTATACAGATTGCTTGGCAGCTTCATGACGAAATGGGACAGCTTATTGAGCATCAGGATTATTTGGTAAAACCAGAAGGATTTAATATTCCGTACGATGCTGAGCGTATTCACGGAATTTCTACTGAATTGGCTGAGGCCGATGGAATCACTTTGGCCGAAGTTTTAGAAAAATTTAATACTGTTTTAGGAAAAACTAAGTTTATCGTAGGTCAGAATTTAGGTTTTGACGTTAATATTATGGGAGCCGAATTCCATAGAATGGGAGTAGATTCTACTATGGCTTCCATTCCTGTTCTGGATACTTGTACCGAAGTTACCGCTTCATTATTGCAGCTTCCTGGGGGACGTGGAGGAAAATTTAAACTTCCAACCTTAACAGAATTACACAGCTATCTTTTCGATCAGCCTTTCGCGGAAGCGCACAACGCAACTGCCGACGTTGAGGCAACTACGCGCTGTTTCTTGGAATTGGTAAGAAGAGAGGTTTTTACCAAAGAAGAACTGGATGTTCCGAAGGAGTATTTCAAAGATTTTCAAGAAAGAAATCCACAGCCATTTCAGCTTATTGGTTTAAAACACATCAACTTAAAAGCAGCTTCTGATAAAATCAGAGAACAGCTTAAGGCTTTAGCCGGAGAAGGTCAGCAGACTGTAGTTTCAGAAGAAGATAAAGCTGATTTTAAGGCTGCAAAATTTGCACATTTACATAATCATACACAGTTTTCGGTTCTTCAATCTACAATCGGAATTGGAAATATCGTTGCCGCTGCCGCGAAAAACGGAATGCCGGCCGTAGCCATGACCGATACTGGAAACATGATGGGAGCGTTTCATTTTGTGAGCGCTGTTATGAATCACAACAAAGCGGCTTCCGGAAAAAACAAAGCTTTAGTAGAAGCAGGAGAAGAGCCAACCGAAACAGAGGTTAAACCTATTGTAGGTTGTGAATTTAATATCTGTGAAAACCATTTGGATAAAAGTAAAAAAGACAACGGTTACCAAGTTGTTTTATTGGCTAAAAACAAAACAGGATATCACAACTTAGCCAAAATGGCTTCGATTGCCTATACGGATGGTTTTTATTATGTTCCCAGAATTGACAGAAAGATTGTGGAACAATACAAAGGCGATATCATGGTTTTGTCTGGGAATTTATACGGAGAAATTCCGAGTAAAATCTTGAATATTGGTGAAAACCAAGCCGAGGAAGCTTTAATTTGGTGGAAAGAACAATTTGGCGAAGATTTCTATCTGGAAGTCATGCGCCATAATCAGGAAGATGAAAACCGTGTTAATAAAACTCTGATTGAGTTCTCTCAAAAACACAATGTAAAGCTCATTGCTACCAACAATACCTATTATTTAAATAAAGAGGATGCCAATGCACACGACATTTTATTGTGTGTAAAAGACGGTGAAAAGCAAGCCACACCAATTGGTCGTGGTCGTGGTTATCGTTACGGACTTCCAAATCAGGAATACTATTTCAAGTCCGAAGAAGAGATGAAAAAGCTCTTTGCCGATCTTCCTGAAGCGATTATAAACATTCAGGAAATTGTAGATAAGGTAGAAGTATATTCACTTTATCGAGATGTACTACTTCCAAAATTTGATATTCCAGAAGAATTTGTTGATCCGGAAGACGAGAAAGACAATGGCGTTCGCGGTGAAAATGCTTATTTGCGTCACCTTACAATGGAAGGTGCGAAAAGAAGATATGGCGAAATTACTGAATCAATTCAGGAACGTCTGGATTTTGAATTATTGACGATTTCGAATTCAGGATATCCAGGTTATTTCTTGATTGTACAGGATTTCATTGCCGAAGCTAGAAAAATGGACGTTTCGGTGGGGCCAGGACGTGGTTCTGCAGCCGGCTCTGCGGTTGCTTACTGTCTCGGAATTACCAATATTGACCCAATTAAATACGACTTGCTTTTTGAGCGTTTCCTAAATCCTGACCGTGTATCGATGCCCGATATTGATATTGACTTTGATGACGAGGGTCGTGGACGTGTAATGGAATACGTAATCAACAAATACGGTCAAAAACAGGTGGCGCAGATTATCACGTATGGTAAAATGGCGACCAAATCGGCGATTCGTGATACGGCTCGTGTACTGGATTTACCTTTATTTGAAGCCGATAGAATTGCAAAACTGATTCCGGGGATGATGCCGTCAAAATGGAATTTGGCGCGTTTTATCTCGGAAAGTGAAGATGAAGTTAAAAAAGCACTTCGTTCTGACGAATTTGATAATGTAAAAGAATTAATCGCGATTGCCAATGAAGATGATTTGGCAGGAGAAACCATTCAGCAGGCAAAAATCCTTGAAGGATCGATGCGTAACACGGGAATTCACGCCTGCGGGGTAATCATTACGCCGTCGGATATTACGAATTACGTTCCGGTTACCACTGCAAAAGATTCAGATTTATATGTAACACAGTTTGACAACTCGGTTGCAGAAAGTGCAGGATTGCTGAAAATGGACTTCTTGGGTCTGAAGACCCTGACGCTGATAAAAGATACCGTAAAACTGGTAAAATACAGAACAGGAATTGAACTCAATCCAGATACTTTCCCTATTGATGACGAAGAAACGTATGCGCTTTTCCAAAGAGGTGAAACCGTTGGAATCTTCCAATACGAGTCGCCTGGGATGCAGAAATACATGAAAGATCTGAAACCAACGGTTTTCGGGGATTTAATTGCCATGAACGCCTTGTATCGTCCAGGGCCTTTAGAGTATATCCCGTCTTTCGTTCGAAGAAAAAATGGAGATGAGGAAATTAAATACGATTTGGATGCCTGTGCCGAATATTTATCAGAAACCTATGGAATTACAGTTTACCAAGAGCAGGTAATGCTTTTGTCTCAGTCTTTGGCAGGGTTTACAAAGGGTGAGGCCGACGTCTTGCGTAAAGCGATGGGTAAGAAACAAAAAGACGTACTAGATAAAATGAAGCCGAAGTTTGTTGAACAAGCGGCAGCAAAAGGACACGATGCTAAAATTCTAGAGAAGATTTGGAAAGACTGGGAAGCTTTTGCGAGTTACGCCTTCAACAAATCGCACTCGACCTGTTATGCTTGGATTGCGTATCAAACCGCTTATTTAAAAGCACATTATCCTGCAGAATATATGGCGGCCGTACTTTCGAACAACATGAACGATATCAAACAGGTTTCGTTCTTTATGGAAGAATGTAAACGTATGGGATTGCAGGTTTTAGGACCATGTGTAAATGAATCATACTATAAATTTACCGTAAACGATGACTATGCGGTTCGTTTTGGAATGGGAGCTATTAAAGGAGTAGGAGCAGGAGCTGTAGAAACTATTGTAGAAAATAGAAAAGACGGAAGATATAAATCGATTTTTGATTTAGCAAAGCGAATTGACCTTCGTGCAGCCAACAAAAAAGCGATTGAGAATTTAGCATTGGCAGGAGGTTTTGATTCTTTTGAAGGAACAACAAGAGCACAATATTTTCACGATGATGGCGACGGAATTACTTTCTACGAAAAAGCAATGCGTTACGGATCGAAATTTCAAGAAAATGAAAATTCATCTCAAGTAAGTTTGTTCGGAGAAACTAGCGAAGTTCAAATTGCAGAACCTGTTGTTCCTCCATGTGAAGATTGGAGCACAATGGAAAAACTGGCAAAGGAAAAAGAGGTAGTTGGAATTTATATTTCAGGGCATCCGCTTGATGATTTTAGATTTGAAATGAAATATTTCTGTAATGCCCGATTAGAAGCGCTGAAAAATATGAACGATTATGTTGGTAAGAACCTGACTGTTGCCGGAATTATCAATAACGTCCAGCATCGTGTGGCCAAAAACGGAAAAGGCTGGGCAGCTTTTAATTTAGAAGGATATGATGAAAGTTTTGAGTTCAAGATTTTTGGTGAGGAATATTTAAAATTTCGCCATTTTTTAATTCAGAACAACTTTGCATTCATGAAAATTCTAATTAAAGAAGGCTGGGTAAATCATGAAACCGGTAAAAAATCAGATCCAAGAATGCAGTTTGTTGAGGTAAAACAATTGCAGGATATATTAGAAACTTTAGCCAAAAAACTGATTTTATTGTTGAATATTAAAGATTTGCATCCTGATTTTATCCACAAACTAAACCATCTGTTTAATGAAAATAAAGGAGATAATTCGGTAACCTTTGAAATCATGGAATTAGAAAACATAAAACGCTTGATTGAAGTAGAAACAACAAGTGAATTTGAAGATAATGAAGATGCCGTTTTTGAAGATGAAAATGATGATGTAGAAACTGCCGCAGGTGAAGCCAAAATGCAAGAGGTAAAAGAGGTTGAAGAAGTCAAAGTGGTGACCAAATTAACCATGCCAAGCCGTAGGCTGAAAGTTAAGATTTCAGCCGAATTACTAGCAGAATTAGAGAAAATGCAGATTAATTTTAAATTGAACTAAAAAATTAACAGTTAAAATTTAAACGTATGTTAATTTTTTATGTTAAAAATATGCATGCATAATACTTTTTTAGTAATATTGTCGGAAATTACAACGTTTTCGTTGAATGTCTAACAAGGCAAATTATAGGAATATGTTAAATTGTCCTAAGTTTGTATAAATCAATTAAATCAGAATTATGAAAAAGAACCTATTTTTATTAGGATTATTAGTTTGCTCTATGACCGCCATGGCGCAGACAGGAAGTGCGGACAAACCAGAAAGCTGGTATTTTAAATTGGGTGGATCATATTTCAACCAAACTGCATCAACTGAATTTCCAGAAGTAGGAGGTCAGGCACCAAATAGAGATGTTTATTCAGGAACATTATCAAATAATAAACTAGTTTCAAGAGAAAGTATTACGGGGTCTTTTGGACAAGGTTTTAGAAGTGGAATTACGGCAGGATATCGTTTTTCTACACGTTTAGGAGTAGAGCTATCTGCAAATTATTATATCAGCAATAGTAAAACTATGGCTCAAACTACCAATAGACTTTATTCTTATGATCCAGCTACTACTGTTGCTACATATATTAGTTTTGAGGCTAACGGGCAGATTAAAGCTTTTGATGTAGCTCCTGCAATTGTAATGTTTTTAGGTGAAGCGCATGGTTTTGAACCATATACTAAAGTTGGAGTTATTGTACCAATTCACGGTACATTAGATATTAAAACAGATAGAGAGCTTTTGTCTTATGTAGGTACTAATCAAGTAGCAAAAAATAATATCTATTCGAAAGATGTTGTAAAACCAAATCCAACAATTGGATTCATGGCATCTTTAGGTACATCTTATAAATTAGGAAAACACATTTCTGCTTTTGCTGAATTAGAGTATCGTAATTTTACTGTACATGGTAAAACTAAAGAAACTACTGAATATACTGTGAATGGTCAAGATGCTTTGGCAACAAGAAATACATCTCAAAGATATACAGTATATCATGATAAATTAAATTCAAATTCTAATAATGCTTTATTTAACCCAAATACAGCAACTACAAACGATACAACAGATACAACTAGACCTAATGACAAAATGGACGAATTAAGTTCTTATGTTGGAATCTCTGGTTTAGGATTAACTGTAGGTTTAAAATACAGCCTATAATTTCCAAGTTTTTATAGTTTACAAAAGAGGATATTCGAAAGAATATCCTCTTTTTTATTTGAATTGCCTCCTGCTTTAGCTGGCGGTTGAGAAAATGGATTAAAATGAAAGGCTTTAGCCAAACTACCTGTTTGGCTAAAGCCTTAAAATTCTTTGAAAAAATATTCCTCCAGCTAAAGCTGAAAACGCTGAAGATAGTTCAAATTAGAACATAATAATTATCTCGAAGCTTCTCTAAACTCCTTCAAAACCTGATCAATAACCCAGGTTGTTCTTGCACCAGAAACTCCTTTTGATGGAGAAGCGCCTTCATTACCCAAAAGTTCAGCAATAACAGTTTCAATAAACGGCTGCTGAATATGTAGCGGATTTTCTATCGTAATACTTTCTTTTTCTCCATTTGCATATTGAATATGAATAGGATCATTTCCGAAAGTAGAAAAAGAGATTTTTCCTTTATCACCGACAATTTGGGTATTGTCGTAACGTTCGAAACTGGCAAAATTCCAAATTCCAGATCCGTGAATTCCGTTTTCAAATAAAAACGACATCGAAACCGCATCTTCTGCAGGATAAGCTAGTAATTGAGAAGTGGCATGTCCGCGGACAGATTTTATGGGACCTAAAACAAAATCCAAGAAATCAAGAGTATGACAAGCCAAATCCACAAAAATTCCTCCGCCTGAAATATGTGGCAAAACAGTCCACGGAAGATTGATTTCATCATCGTAGCGTTTCTCAAACGGATGGTATAAAACACAATTTACGTGTCTAATAGTTCCTAATTTTCCTTGATCGATTATTTCTTTAATTTTTAAAAAACGAGGCAGACCTCTTCTGTAATATGCTACAAATAGAGGTACATTATGTTCTTTGCAGGCACTGATCATTTCGTTACATTCTTCAAATGTCAAAGCCATTGGTTTTTCAACGTAAACCGGTTTTCCGGCTTTAGCGCATAAAATGGTGTATTCTTTATGAGAAGATGGAGGAGTGGCAATATAAACAGCATCTACTTCTGGATCGTTTATTAAATCTTCAGCATTTGAATACCATTTCGGAACGTTGTGACGTTTTGCGTAATCTTCAGCAAGAGCTGCATCTCTTCGCATGACGGCAACTAAAGCAGAGTTTGAAGCTTTCTGAAAAGCAGGTCCGCTTTTAACTTCGGTAACATTTCCGCAGCCAATAATTCCCCATTTTATAATTTCCATTCTTTAAGTTTTTAGTTTCTCAAATTTAGTATAAAAGCTTTGTATAAAAAAGGTAGCCACGAATTCTCGAATTTTATTTTAATCTATGAGTTTAAAAATGCTGTGGCTAATTGCTCGAATTTATTTCACGCAGATTTAAAAAGATTTAAGCCGATGCTCTCAGATTTTTAAATTAAATCAATTTAGATCTGCCTAAATCTGCCAGATCTGCGTGAAATAAAATAGCCACGATATTCAGAAAATAATTCGTGAATTCGTGGCTAATAAAAAAATTAAGCTTAAAGTTTTACTTTTTCGGTAAAGAAGTAAACCCCATATTGTAAAGTGTGAATGCTTGAATGTCTACATTCTCTTGAATGGTAGCCGCAACAGATTTTCCTGCTCCGTGTCCTGCTTTAACATCGATTCTAATTAAAACCGGATTGTTGCCTGTTTGTTTTTCTTGCAATTCAGATGCAAATTTGAAACTATGAGCTGGAACTACACGATCGTCATGATCTCCAGTAGTTACCATAGTAGCAGGATAATGCGTTCCTTGTTTTACGTTGTGAACCGGAGAATATCCTTTTAAATATTCGAACATTTCTTTGCTATCCTGAGCAGTTCCGTAGTCGAAAGCCCATCCTGCACCGGCTGTAAAAGCATTGTAACGAAGCATATCCATAACTCCAACAGCTGGTAAAGCTACTTTCATCAAATCTGGGCGTTGTGTCATTGTAGCACCAACTAATAAACCTCCATTAGATCCTCCGCGAATTGCTAAATAATCAGATGAGGTATATTTTTGGGTAATTAGATATTCTGCGGCAGCGATAAAATCATCAAACACATTTTGTTTTTGAAGTTTGGTTCCTGCATCGTGCCATTTTTTTCCGTATTCACCGCCACCTCTTAAGTTGGCAACAGCGTAAACGCCGCCGTTTTCCATCCAAACTGCATTTGCAATGCTGAAACTTGGTGTTAAACTAATATTGAATCCGCCATAACCGTAAAGGATTGTTGGGTTTTTACCGTCTAATTTTGTTCCTTTTTTATACGTAATAATCATTGGAACTTTTGTGCCGTCTTTTGAAGTATAGAAAACTTGTTTAGACTCGTAATCTTCGCTTTTGAAATCTACTTTTGGTTTCTGATAAATTTCTGATTTACCTGATTTTGGTTCAAAAGAAAAGATAGTTCCTGGAGTGGTATAATTGGTAAAACTGTAGTATAGAATCTTTTCGTCTTTTTTACCGCCAAATCCGCCTGCAGTTCCTACAGCTGGAAGTTTGATTTCACGGATTAATTTTCCGTTATAATCATATTGAAGCACAAACGAAACAGCATCTTTTGTATAGTTTGCAAAAAAGTATCCAGCTCCAGTTGATGGATTGAGCACATTTTCGGTTTCTTTGATGAAATCTTTCCAGTTTTCTTGTTTTGGATTATTGGCATCAGCTAAAACTACACGCCCGTTAGGCGCTTTGTAATCTGTTTCGATAAATAATTTTGTTCCTTCGTTTTCTATTATGGAATATGAATTATCAAAGTTGTCTATAATAGTAACAATCGGACTGTTTGGTTTAGTTAAATCTTTGATATATAATTCATTTCCGTAAGTAGAATTGGCAGCTGTAATAATTAAGAAATGATCATCCTCGGTAACATAACCGCTAACATATCTTCGTTTTTGATCGGCACCAAAAATGACTTTATCTTCTTTTTGAGAAGTTCCTAACTTATGAAAGTACAATTTATGCTGATCTGTTTTGGCAGATAATTCACTTCCTTTTGGTTTTTCATAACTTGAATAGTAAAAACCTTCATTTTTATACCAAGAAATACCGCTGAATTTTACATCCACCAAAGTATCTTCTAAAACCTTTTTAGAAACGGCATCAATTATAATGACTTTTCTCCAGTCACTACCGCCTTCAGAGATAGAATAAGCCGCTTTGTTTCCATCTTTCGAAAAATCCAATCCTCCAAGAGAAGTGGTTCCGTCTTTTGAGAATGTATTCGGATCTAGGAAAATTTCTTCTTTACCGTTTTGATCTTTTCTATAAACCACAGACTGATTTTGAAGTCCATTGTTTTTATAATAATAGGTAAACTTTCCTTCTTTAAATGGAGCTCCGATTTTTTCGTAATTCCAAAGTTTTTCCATTCGTTTTTTTAATTCTTCACGAAACGGAATTTTATCTAAATAACCATAGGTCACTTCATTTTCAGCTTTTACCCAAGCAGCTGTTTCGGCAGATTTATCATCTTCTAGCCAACGGTACGGATCGCTTACTTTAGTATCAAAATAAACATCAACAGTTTCTCCTTTTTTAGTTTGCGGATATTGAATTTTACCTTGTCCAAATGAAATTCCTGCAGTTGTTATTGCCATTAATAAAAATGTTTTTTTCATAGTTAGTTTTATCTGTTGTAACAAAAATAATGCTTTTTGTGAGAATGGATAAGTTTTTAACCGCAAAGGGCGTAATGAGTTTTTGCAAACCCCATAGTTATCGGGAGCAAAATTTTAATCTCGCAAAGGCGCAGAGACGCAAAGTTTTTTAATTACTTGCGACTTCGCGTCTTTGCGAGATTTTTAAAAGTGAAATAAGCTTGTGTATTTTGCGAAACCTTCGCTTACTTAGCGGTTAAATTAAAAATCTTATAAATTGAAATTAACTCCCAAAACGATGTTTCTTCCAATATTCGGAATACCATCTGTTTTTAATCTTGAAAGGTGCGCAATGTATTTTTTATCAAATAAATTGTTTCCGTTTAAGTTAATGTCGAAAGCCGTTTTTCCTAATTTAACAGTTCCTCCAAAACCTAAATTTACCAAAGTATATCCTTTTGAAGCTGTTTCGAAACCGCTTACATTATCTTGGCTGAAAGTTGAAGAAACGTTTAAAGAAGCAAAACCTTCACTTAACCAGTTTTTGATATTGAATTCTGTTCTAAGTGTATTATTCCAGTTGTTTGCAGGAATCAAAGGCAGATAATCTTTGTTCTCTTTTTTACCGGTAACCGTTTCAAAACTCGTTTCAAAATGCAGCCAATCTAAAGGATGCGGGTGAAAATGTAAACCAACTTCACCACCGTATAATTGTGCATTATCTTGAACGTAAGCAAACACATCATTATCATCACGAGTTTCTCCAGTTGGCGAAGTATAAATGTAATTGTTTACGTGGTTGTAAAATCCGTTTACAAAAAACTCAAAATGGGTGTTTTTATATTCTAAATTTAAATCGGTTTGAACGTTTTGTTCGGTTTTCAAAGCGGCATTTCCAATTTCGTAACGATTTGTTCCTTCATGCACACCATTTGAAGTTAATTCGGCTAAGTTTGGCGCTCTAAATCCGGTTGCCACATTTAAACGAAGCGTAAATGGTTCTGCCAATTTGGTTTTGTAACCTAAAGATGCATTAAAACTATCAAATGATCTGTCAAGAGGCAGAAAATATCCTTCTTCACCTTCAGTTCCGTGAGCTATAGAAGTAATATTTCGATTGTCGAAACGTAATCCAGCTTGAATAACGCTATTGTCCCATTCGTAATTTGCAGTTCCAAAAACACCAAAATCATTCGTTGTAGCATCTGGAATTAAATATTCTTCACCAGAATTTTTATTGGTTTGGTGCATTCCTTGAACTCCTACAATAGTCTCAATTTTTCCGAATTTAGGAAAATGATATTTTGCATTGTAATTGAAAGTGTTCAATTTCATGTGTAAAGATGCTTCGTTGCTGTCTTCAAACTCGCTTCGGTCATTAGAAATATATCCTAAATCGACATCTAATTTTGAGTTTTCGAAGAAAATAACATTGTTTAAACTCAATAAATGATTGAAGATTCCTTGTCTTGGAAATTGTGTGTCCTTGCTTGACGATTGTTCAGCGATTCCTTCTTCTGGAATTCCAATATCCAATTTGTTGTAATTGTATCTTAAAACACTTGAAAAACTTGAATTGCTATATCCAATTCCGGTTTTAAAATCGGTTTCGTTGTAACGTGAATTCGTTACGCGGTCGCCGCCTGAGATTTTATAATCAGAATGGGTATTGTAGCTTCCTCTAGCTAAGAATTTCCAATTGTCAGTTGAGGTTTTTAATCCAATAGAAGAGTTGCTTCCTTCTGTATTGGTAAAATATTTTTGACTGAAATTGGCTTTAAAAGTACCGGCATCGGCAAATTTCTCAGGATTAAAGTATAAAACTCCTCCTAAAGCATCAGAACCATATAATAGCGATGCCGGGCCTTTGATAACTTCAACACTTTCTATTCCAGCATCATTTAAACCTAAACCATGCTCGTCTCCAAACTGCTGATTTTCGATACGAACGCCTTGCGAATACACCAAAACACGATTGCCGCTAAGTCCTCGGATTACTGGTTTTCCAATCGAAGTTCCAGTTGAAATTTGAGAAACTCCCGGAATAGTGGCTAAACCTTCAATTAGAGTAGAGGTTCCTTTTTGTTGTAATGTTTTGATGCTTTCATGCTCAATTTTCATTACGTTCTGTGATTGGAGTTTGTTGAAAGGTGTAGAAACCACCACTTCATCCATTTCTAAAATAGATTCTTCAAGTGTAATATCTAAAGTATTCTGTTTTAATAATTTCGCGATTGTTTTATTTTGATTGGCATAACCAACATATGTAAAAGCAATACGTAAACTTCCGTTTGGAAGATTGTTTAATTCGTACTTTCCGTTTGCGTCAGTTGTAGTTCCTTTATGTAATTCAGGAGCATAAACAGAGACTCCAGGCAATGGATTATTTTGTGTATCAGTTACAGTTCCTGAAACTGAATTTTGAGCAGATACAATGCTCGAGATCCCTAAAATAAGGGCTAATATGAATTTTTTCATTTGGATGATGCTATAGTTAATTGTTTTCCCTTCAATAAAATTGAAACATACAGCAAAGTATTCTGATCCTGATTTTTAAAATAGGATTAGGAAACTCAACGTAGTTTTGAATTTAAATGAAAGAAAGATTTTTTTGATGGTGGAGTTTAAGCAACTACAGCAGGAGGTCCTCGTAATAAATACGGGGTTTTTGAAATTGAAAAAATCTTTTCAGTCAGCGGAAAGAAATAAGGAATATCGCTGTTGAAATAATAAAACTGAAAAGAAAAGCTCTTTGGAACAGTGAATGATTCAAAAGCAAAATTACAAACAAAACAAACGTCGTAATTATGGTGCTGGTGTGTTATTTCGCCGCTTGGGTCGTTGTAACTATGATGACACTGCTTTTCGGAAAGCTGTTTTACAATATGCTCATAACTGTGTATCGACTGAAACAATATTGAGAACAATACTGTTACAGCAAAAGAGAAACTTAATATGAGCTGTTTTTTCTTCATCGAGCAACAAAGGTATAAAAGATCATACAAATACGGATTGATTTTTTGCTTTCAACTGCGTATTATTTGAAAATAGTTCAGTAAACCCTTTTATTCGTCATCAAAAACAGAATATTTTGTTTAGAATCGCATCCTGAACTGGCATTATATTATATTTGTAAGTGAAATAAAACTAATCTTAAAAACGTTTCAATATTTAATTCTGTTTTAAAATCTAAAAAATATATGCGATCACTGTTTAGCTGTTTGTTTTTAATCTTGTTTTTCAATGTTTTTGCGCAGGAAAGTGCTAAACCAGAAATAAAACCTATAGTTAAAATAGATTCTTTGTACAGAGAAGACCAGTTTTATTTTTCGGTAACCTATAACATGTTTACAGATCTTCCAGATAAATTCAAACAGAATAAATTTTCACTTGGACTCTCTGGAGGTTTTCTGCGCGATATGCCTATTAACAAATCGAGAACAATTGCTATTGCAGCAGGTTTAGGATTGAGTTATCAAAATTATTATCAAAACCTTACAATTTCTAAAGATCCTGCAGGAGCACCTGTTTATGCCGTTAATAATTATGGAGAATTTGTTTCTAACCGATACCGACAATATTCTGTAGAACTTCCAATAGAATTTAGATGGCGTAATTCCACTTTTGAAAGTTATAAATTCTGGCGTGTTTATTTAGGAATGAAATTCAGTTATGCCTTTTCAAACACATCACTTTTAGATGATGGCGAAAATAAATACAGAATCAATAATAATCCAGATATTAATAAATTTCAATACGGACCTTATCTTTCAGCAGGATATAATACTTGGAATATTTATGTGTATTATGGTTTAAATCCGTTGTTTGATTCTTCCACTACTTTATTAACAGGAGAAAAACTGAATTTAAAAACCTTGAATGCAGGTTTGATCTTCTACATCTTATAACCACAGGTATAAAAATAATACCTGAGGCAGAACACCAATTAATAATCCTGCTACGAGTTCTTTTGGTGTATGTGCTTCCATCTCGAGTCGTGATGAAGCCACAACTCCAGTCATTAAAATTAAAAAAGCGGACCAATACGGATTCTGCATTTGAAGATGCAGATTTAATCCCGCAGCAAATACCATAAAACCGCTTATGGCAGCCACATGCAGACTTGCTTTAATTTTGAATAATGACAATACCAATGCCGCAATGGTCGTAAACAAAGCACCCAGAAAAAAGAAATGCAGTTCGGGATAACGAACAATTACAATACTTCTTTTTACCAGTAAAATATATAAAAAACACTGCAGTATAAGCGGAACTCTTCTTTGAGAATTCTCAGGAAGCATCATCGATTTTACATGTCCGGTAGAACGCAATAGCATAAAAAATAATATTGGGACAATAATGGTAATGACCAAAATTTGAAAAAGGACAAAATATTTTTCCTGCGTTGTAAAAATATCATCTTTACAATACAAGTAAAACAATGTAGCATACATCGATATAAAAATCGGATGAAATATATAGGAGAATAAAACTAGGATTTTTTTCAAAACGTAATTTTTGTGGTATTAAACAAATATAATCAAATAATGTTTTTGTTGGCAATTACAAGAATTTCTCTGACGAAACATCTTTCTAACTCAAAAATAAATTAGCGAAAAATTGAGAGATTCGTGGCAAACCTTTTTTTAAATTTGACAAAAAGAAATTTCAAAATGAGCATAAACCTAAAAAACCTGATTTCAGTTTTTAATGCTGAATGGACAGGTTCTGATACTGACACTTTTATCGATCACGTTTCGATCGACAGCCGTTCTTTACAAAACGGGTCGCAAACCTTGTTTATTGCCCTTTCTGGTGTTAATAACGATGCTCATTTATACATTTCAGAACTTATAGAAAAAGGAGTTCAGAACTTTGTGGTGCAATATATTCCCGAAAATGTAAAGGGAAAAGCCAACTTTTTAGTAGTTAAAAATACGCTGAAAGCACTTCAGGAATTAGCAGCCTATTATCGTGATTTATTCGATATTCCGGTAATTGGTTTAACGGGAAGTAACGGAAAAACAATTGTAAAAGAATGGCTTAATTTTTTGCTGAGTCCCGATTACAATATCATTCGAAGCCCGAAAAGTTATAATTCGCAAGTTGGAGTTCCATTGTCAGTTATTGCGATAAACGAAAAGCACAATTTAGGAATTTTCGAAGCCGGAATCTCAACGGTTAATGAAATGGTGAATCTTGAAAAAATCATCAAACCGAACATTGGTGTTTTAACGAGCATTGGTTCTGCTCACGATGAAGGATTCGAAAATGCTGAACAAAAAATCAAAGAGAAATTACAGCTTTTCAAAAAATCAAAAGTTATTGTGTACCAAAAAAATAAATTGGTAGATCAATGTCTTGCAGATTTTTGTGCCGAATATCCGCTTCCAGAAAGAACACTTTTTTCATGGAGTTTTACAGATGATTTAGCTTCTGTTTATATTCTGAAAAAAGAAACCCAAGACGACATTACGACCATTCAATATCAATATAATGACGAAATATTCAATTTAGAAATTCCGTTCAGCGATTCGGCTTCCATAGAAAATACGATTTCTTGTCTGTTGGTCTTATTGTATTTCAAATACGATTTTGAAGTTATTCAAAGCCGTGTGAAACTACTATATCCAGTTGAAATGCGTTTGGAAGTTAAAAACGGAATTCACAATTGCAGTATTATCGACGATAGTTATAGTTCTGATTTCCAATCTTTAAAAATTGCTTTGGACTTTTTGGAAAGCCAGAAAAAGAATGCTTCAAAAACCGTGATTCTATCGGATATTTTTCAAAGCGGATTTTCGAATGAAGAATTGTATTCAAAAGTTTCCCAGTTAATTTCAGACAATAAAATTCATCGTGTAATTGGAATTGGGCCTACGATTTCTTCTTTCAAAGATAAATTTGCTAACAGTACTATGTTTCAAAATACAGCCGATTTTATCAATGAAATAGAAAGGTTTGATTTTAATAATGAAACCATTTTGATAAAAGGAGCAAGATCTTTTCAGTTTGAAGAAATTGTATCGCTTTTGGAAGAGAAAACACACGAAACCGTTCTGGAAATTAACTTAGATGCCATAACTCATAACTTCAATTACTTTAAATCAAAGCTGAAACCAGACGTTAAAATGATGGTTATGGTAAAAGCATTTGGTTATGGAAACGGTGGACTTGAAATTGCTAAATTACTCGAACATCATAAAGTAAATTATTTAGGCGTGGCTTTCGCCGATGAAGGAATTTCATTGAAAAATGGCGGTATCAAATTGCCTATAATGGTTTTAAATCCTGAATCAACCAGTTTTCCTTCGATTATACAATATCAGTTAGAACCTGAAATTTACAGCTTAAAAGGATTAAATGCCTTTTTGAAGATTGCCAGAGAAAAGAACTTAAAAGACTATCCAATACATATTAAAATGGATACTGGAATGCATCGTTTAGGTTTTGAAAACAATACAATCGATGAATTGATTGCAACTTTAAAAGGAAATTCAACCGTTCGTGTACAAAGCATTTTATCGCATTTGGCAACAAGTGATGATCCGCAGTACTTTGATTTTGTGAGACAGCAGATTGCGTTGTTTGAAAAACTGTCTTCAAAATTAATGACAGAATTAAACATAAACCCAATCCGACATACTTTAAATACCTCTGGAATCAGTAATTTTCCAGATGCACAATATAATATGGTACGTTTAGGAATTGGTTTATATGGAGTTTCCAACGATCCAGCAGAACAGAAATATTTGGAAAATGTTGGAACTTTAAAATCGATTATTTCGCAGGTTCGAACTATTCCTGCCGGCGACAGCGTAGGTTACGGACGTCGTTTTATGGCCGATAGAGAAACCAAAATCGCAACCATTCCTATTGGTTATGCCGACGGAATTGCAAGGCTATGGGGAAATGAAGTTGGGTATGTGACGATTAAAAATCAAAAAGCCAAAATCGTAGGAAGCGTCTGCATGGATATGTTAATGGTAAACGTAAGCCATATCGATTGCAAAGAAGGCGATTCGGTGATTATTTTTGGCGAAAGCCCAACTGTTATCGAAATGGCTGTGGCGTTAAAAACCATTCCGTATGAGATTATGACCAGTATTTCGCAAAGAGTAAAGCGCGTATTTTTCCGATAGCGTTAATAATTTTCAATTAAATTGCGTATTTTCGATATTCATTTAATGTTAAACTAAACAAATCAGATATGGGATTTTTTTCAGAATTTAAGGCATTTGCAATGAAAGGCAATGTAGTTGACCTTGCTGTTGCTGTAATTATTGGAGCTGCTTTTGGTAAAATTGTAAGTTCATTCATTGAAGACGTAATTACACCTTTGGTATTAAAACCCGCTCTAGAAGCAGCACATTTAGAAAAAATTCAAGATCTTACGGCTTTTGGAGGCGTAAAATACGGAATGTTTCTTTCGGCGGTAATTAACTTTATAATTGTAGCATTTGTTTTATTCTTAATTATTAAAGGTATAAGTAATCTTAAAAAGAAAGAAGAACCAGCTCCGAATCAGCCTGCAGCTCCAACTCAAGAAGAACTGCTTACACAAATTAGAGATCTTTTGAAAAATAAAAATATATAATACCGCTACACTATGTCTAACTTAACCGCCTTCTAAAGAGGCGGTTTTTTACAAAATGTTTAAATTATAACATTTTGTTATTTTTTGTGAATCACCTTGCAGAGACTTTTATTATACTTACTTTTGCGTTACAAATTTGATTAATTGATTATTTAAAAATATAAAAATGAGAATTGCAGTTGTAGGTGCTACCGGAATGGTTGGCGAAGTAATGCTTAAAGTTTTAGCAGAAAGAAATTTTCCTGTTACAGAATTAATCCCTGTTGCATCAGAAAGATCAGTAGGTAAAGAAATCGAATACAAAGGAACCAAGTATAAAGTAGTAGGTTTACAGACAGCTGTTGATATGAAAGCTGATATCGCTGTTTTTTCTGCAGGAGGAGATACTTCGTTAGAATGGGCTCCAAAATTTGCTGCTGCTGGAACAACGGTTATCGACAACTCATCTGCATGGAGAATGGATCCAACTAAAAAATTAGTAGTTCCAGAAATCAATGCTGACGTTTTAACTAAAGAAGATAAAATTATTGCAAACCCAAACTGTTCTACTATTCAAATGGTTTTGGCTTTGTCACCTTTACATAAAAAATACAACATTAAAAGAATCATCGTTTCTACATACCAATCTATTACAGGTACTGGTGTAAAAGCGGTTAAACAATTAGAAAACGAGTACGCAGGAGTTCAAGGCGATATGGCTTACAAATATCCTATTCACAGAAATGCCATTCCACACTGCGACAGTTTTGAAGATAACGGATACACTAAAGAAGAAATGAAATTAGTACGTGAAACTCAAAAAATTCTGGGTGATAATACAATCAGAGTTACCGCTACTGCAGTTCGCGTGCCAGTTGTAGGCGGACACAGTGAATCGGTAAACGTTGAGTTTACAAACGATTTTGATGTAAATGAAGTTCGTGAAATTCTACACCATACTGATGGAGTAGTGGTGCAGGATAATTTAGATACATTTACATACCCAATGCCTTTGTACGCAGAAGGTAAAAATGATGTTTTTGTTGGAAGAATCCGTCGTGACGAAAGCCAGCCAAATACATTAAACATGTGGATTGTTGCTGATAACTTACGAAAAGGAGCTGCAACAAACACGATCCAAATTGCTGAATACTTAATAAAGGCAGGTTTGGTTTAATCCGTTGAGATTAAAGAAAATTGTTATAGAGAAAGCCGTAATTACGATAAGTAGTTACGGCTTTTTTGTGAGAAATAGTTTCAATAAATAGTAACTTAGCAATTAAAATTTAAACGTTATGAATTTCGATAACTACAAGATTATTCCCAACTATAATACCAATAAAACGGACTTATTTACAGCTGATGAAGAAGATATATTGGCTTGCGAGAAAACATTAAACTTTTTTTTTGATGAAGATTATAAAGAATATGTCCAAACATACGGAAGCGGGATTCTTGGAGGAACTTATGTAAGGATTTATCTTCCTGAGACCATAATTCTTACTCTAGAAGAATGGAAGAACCGTATTGCCGAATATTGGTTTTGGGACGAAGGAAAAGAGGTTTTAAAGAAAGAAGAAGTGCTGAACTCCATCAGAATTGGAGATACTTTTGATGGCGATGAAATCATTTTCTGGAACAATCAATATTATATATTGCCAAGGTATAGTGAAATGATTTATAAAGCTGGAAATTCACTTGAAGAAACAATTACCTGGTTGTGTTCAGCTGGAATTCTAACAGAAGCATTTTCAGAAAGAGAATTTGAGCCTTTTGACCCAAGTGGTTTAAGTGAGAACTAAAAAAAATCCAAATTCCTAAGTATTTGAATTTGGATTTTTTAAATATTTGGATTTTTTTTTAATATTCAGGAGCTAATTCCAGCTCTAAACCTTCTAAATCTTCAGTAATTGGTATCTGACAGCCTAAACGACTATTAGATTTAACATAAAATGCTTCCGACAGCATGGCTTCTTCATCGTCACCCATTTCTGGTAATGCAACATCATTTAAAACATAACACTGGCAGGAAGCGCACATTGCCATTCCTCCACAGGTTCCTTCAACAGGAAGTTCGTATGCTTTGCATAACTCCATTATGTTCATTGCCATATCAGTTGGAGCTTGTAATTCGTGTATAACTCCTTCTCGATCTTTAATCTTGATTAATACATCCATTTTAATTATTGGAATTTTATTGGTAGGATTTTATAACGTGAAAAAATCCTGTATTTAATATTAACTCGTAGGTTTTGTGCTAAACGCGTATTCTTTTCTGTTACTTTCTTTAAGGCGCATTTTTACTCCTAAAACACTGTCGTTCTTTTCAAGAATAGTGACAACTGCTATTACAGAGTAATAATCTCTATCAGATTGAAAAATTAATGTTCCTTCGTAAGTAGAGTTTAAAACTCCCTGTTTGTCGGTAGTTACAGAAACCTTTCTTGGATTTAAAAACTGAGCAGAACTGTAAGTTGTTTTATTTGCGAATTTTCCTTTTCCTTCTACAAAATCGTATAAGAAATCATAATTTCCAATACTTAAGGTTCCAGGCGGGTCATTTGGATTAATCGAAAAGACAATTTTTCCAGAATACGTAAAATCTGACCATTCTTCAGACTCATTTACCCAAGCCTTGTCCACAACAACTGTTTTATTTTGCGCGTAACTCCCTGCTGCAACGAACAATAAAATAAATAGAGCGTAAAAATTCTTCATACATTTAAGATTTTTAGGGTTATGTCACAAATTTAAGTTAAAAATGTAACAAATAATGAACTAAAACTCTTAAAACTTTGTATTGTTTTTTATCAAATCCTCAAAAACACTATATAAAATTGGCTTTTAAATGAATTATTTTGATTTTAATCCATTAAAGGCCTACTATTCTTGTTAATTGAAAGACCGCGGTGTAGGAAACAAAAAGATTGTTTTTGTTACATTATATTCACCACAGTTTCGATTTGAGGTGCATATTTTTTAATAGTAGTTTCTACTCCAGCTTTTAATGTCATTTGATTTACACTGCAGCTAATGCAGGCTCCTTCAAGACGCACCTTAACATGTTTATCATCGTCGATAGAGATTAATGTAATATCTCCGCCATCAGATTTCAAGAAAGGCCTAATCTCGTCTAAGGCCAATAAAACATTATTTGTTAATTCTTCTGTTGTCATAATATTTAAAGTATCAATATTAAAGAAATGTGCTAATTAGAAAATTATTTTGCATTATCTAATCGACACATTATCTCAATTATCTAATTTTTTTTAACTGCAGAACAACCTGCCATTGTTGTAATTTTAATTGCTTCAGTAGCTGGAAGACTTTCATTTCTGCTTACTACTTCCTGCACTACATTTCGTGTAATTGCTTCAAAAACACCTTCGATTGGCGATGCAGTCTGCAATGCAGCAGGACGACCGTAGTCACCCGCTTCACGAATGGATTGTACGATTGGAACTTCACCTAAAAATGGCACATCTAAATCAGCAGCAAGGTTTTTTGCACCTTCTTGCCCAAAGATGTAATATTTGTTATTTGGCAATTCTTCTGGCGTAAAATAAGCCATGTTTTCAATAATTCCTAAAACTGGAACGTTGATATTGTCCTGCATGAACATAGAAACTCCTTTTTTAGCATCGGCAAGAGCAACTGCTTGAGGTGTACTTACTACAACCGCTCCAGTAATTGGAAGCGACTGCATGATAGAAAGGTGGATATCTCCTGTTCCTGGAGGTAAATCAAGAAGCATAAAGTCTAATTCGCCCCAGTCTGCATCAAAAATCATTTGGTTTAAGGCTTTAGCAGCCATTGGACCTCTCCAGATTACTGCTTGGCTTGGAGCTGTAAAAAATCCGATAGAAAGCATTTTGATTTCGTAGCTTTCAATTGGCTTCATTTTTGACTTTCCGTCAACGGTTGTCGAAACCGGCTTTTCGTTTTCAACATCAAACATAATAGGCATTGAAGGGCCGTAAACATCGGCATCTAAAACCCCAACTTTAAACCCCATTTTAGCCAATGTAACGGCAAGGTTTGCTGTAACAGTTGATTTTCCAACTCCTCCTTTTCCAGAAGCAACAGCAATAATATTTTTAATTCCTGGAATAGCGCGACCTTTAATTTCGGCTTTTTCAGGAGTTTCAACTTTAATATTTACTTTTACTTTTGCATCAGCCGATATCAATTCGTGGATCGTTTTTTTAATATCGTCTTCTGCTCTTTTTTTGATATGCATGGCTGGTGTATGCAATACTAAGTCAACTACAACTTCATCACCAAAAGTGAGAACGTTTGCAACGGCACCGCTTTCGACCATATTTTTTCCTTCTCCAGCTATAGTAATTGATTCTAAAGCTTTAAGAATTTCTTTTCTATCTAATTTCATTTTATTGTGCTATTATGTATGAATGAAATCAATTTGAAAATCCTATGTTAATTTAAACTGATTTCAGACTGCAAAGATAACAGATTAAGTTCGGATTTACCGACTTTTGAATTGTATTTATTGATATTGAGATTATTCAAAATGATGGATGTTTGTTTTTGAGGATTCCTTTAAAGAACATCCAATATAAACAGGTATGAAATTCGTACTCTAAAATGTAAGAATTCTCGATAATCTTGATTAAATTTGATTTGCCTTAAATCTAAGATTTCCAAATAGTTTTTGTTTAAAATTTAAACCTTAAAAATATGCGAAATTTTACTTTCTTATCTGTAATTATTGCTGGTTGTTTTTTAATGTTTTCCTTTAGCCCAGCTGCAAATGCTAAAAAGCTAAAAAACGATCTCACTGAATTTGAAAATGTGTACAAGATAAATGCTTTTTCATTTGGCACGATCAGCGTGGCTGAAATAAACAGCTTTTATAAAAAGTATCCTAAATTGAAAGTATACCAGAAAGATGTTGAAGAATTGTATAAAAAGAAAGACTACAACTTGATTTGGCACGATGATAAAAATGTCAGCGAATTTGGGGCACTATTGTATCATAAAGTGAATCTTTTAAACGATCAGGGAATAAAAGCCCAAATGCCTTATAAAGATTTGATTGATGATATTTTTAATGAAAACGTATCGAATAAACTTCCAAAATCAGAGACCGAACTTTTATTGTCGAACATGTACGTGTTTTATGCCAGTAACGTGTATTCAGGCGTTGATGCTCAGACTTTAAAAAAAATTGGCTGGTTTCTGCCTGCCAAAACTATTTCGTATGACAAAATTCTAGATTCGCTTATGGCAGATCCAGATCGATTGAATAAGGACGAAAATCTGTTGGTGGATCAATATTACAGACTTCAGAACGTATTAAAAAAATATCGAAGTATTGAGAAAAAAGGTCTTTGGAAAAAAATCGAAATTGATGAAGCGAATTACAAAGAATTAAAACCTTTAGATAGCGGAAAAGTCGTTCAGCAGATTAGGGAACGTTTATTTGTAGTGGGTGATTTAAAAGAAGATTCGAAAAGTCAATATTATGACCAAGAAATGATGGATGCCGTTTTGAAGTATAAAAAACGATATGGACTGAAACTGAATTATACTTTTACAAAAGAACAAATCGATCAAATGAATGAACCCATCAGCAATAGAATTAAAACAATTATGCTGAATATGGAAAGATGCCGATGGATTCCAACCGAACTTGCCAGCGCTAGAGAATACATAATGGTAAATATTCCTTCTTTCAGATTGGTGTATGTGAAAGACGGAAAATACGATTTAGTATCTGACGTATTCGTAGGAACACGAATGACCGAAACGGTTATTTTTAGCGGGAAAATCGACAGAATTGTATTCAGTCCTTACTGGTATGTGCCTGCCAGCATTATAAAAAATGAGCTGAAACTTAAAATGGCCGAGGATAAAAATTATTTGGCCGATCATAATATGGAATGGAATGGAGGTGCTGTAAGACAAAAACCAGGACCCAATAATTCGTTAGGATTAGTTAAATTCATGTTTCCTAATCCAAATGATATCTATTTGCATGATACGCCAGCGAAAAGTTTGTTTGACTTTGAAAAACGTATTTTTAGCCATGGCTGTATTAATGTAAGAGATGCTAAAAAGCTGGCGATGGAAATATTAAAAGACGATCCAGATTGGCCAGTTGATAAAATTAATAGCGCGATGAGCGGAGAGAAAGAAACACCTTGTATTCTTAAAAATAAAATTCCAATTTACATAGGATATTTTACTGCTTGGGTAAACGATGACGGAGAAATTGGTTTTTATCCAGATGTTTACGATCGTGATTCAAGTTTAGATAAACTGCTGTATTCTAATGATTCTGTAAGTATGAAATAAAACAAAATCCCCTTTAGATTCTCGTATCTAAAGGGGATTTTTATAAAAAAATGGTCTACAAGTTATTCGTATTTTAAATATTTCAATACATCTATTTTAGTTACCTGATAGGCTTTTGCCAAAACAATCAGCAAAGTCAAGATTAACAATGAAAGTAATGCCGCGCTAAACGGAACAACTGAAATATTGATTCTGAAAGCAAAATCTTCCAGCCATTTTTGTAATAAAATATAAGCTGGTACAATTCCTATTGCAAATCCCATTAAACAGAAAACAATGTATTGTTTTGATAATTCCTTCAGCAGGATATCGGTTTCTGCTCCTAATGTTTTACGAATTGCAATTTCTTTCAGTCTTCTTTCCATCGAAAATGATGCCAAAGCAAATAATCCAAACACGGCAATTATGATTACGACTAAATTTAGAATGAAAAACAGGTTTTTTTGATTTACTTGCTCCTCATAAGTTTTAGCAAATTTTTTATTAACAAATTCGTAATCAAAAGGATAATCTGAGTTTACGTTTTTCTCCCAGTATGATTTCAATTTTTCTAACGTTTCTGTTAAATTATTTGCAGAAACTTTTACCAGTACATCATTAAAATTATTCCACTTCAAAGTTTCAAGATTTATAAAAACCATTGGTGGTACTTTGTTCTGTAGTCCCGTTATATTGAAATCTTTTACAACCCCAACAATTTTAAACTTTAAATTTCCTTTTTCATTCCCCCATCCTGAAGTGATGATAGTATTAATTGGATTTTTAAGATTAAGTGCTTTAACCAGTGTTTCGTTCATTAACATACTGCTTACGGTATCTGAGGCAAACTTTGGCGATAAATCACGTCCTTGAACAATTTTGATTTTCATCATATCAAGAAAGCCAAAATCCATTTCAACATTTCGGGGCTGAACGAAAATACCATTGTGTTTAAATCCAGAACTAGAATTGGTGCTTCCGCCAAAAGAACCCGCAAAAGTAGTTACATCTACAACACCAGGAATTTTTTTAATTTCTTCTTTATCAACTAAATATTGTTCAGTTCTTTTAGACCTGTCGGGTTTGTTGTACGGAATAGAAATCACCTGATCGCCGCTAAATCCCAAATCTTTGTTCATCATATAATCAACCTGAGAGTTAACAATCAAAGCTCCAATAATGAAAAAGGCTGCAATTCCAAACTGGAAAATTAACATTGAATTTCGAATCCAGATACCGCTTTTACTTCTGGAGAAATTGCCTTTCAAAACTTTTAAAGTTTCAAAATTTGAGATATAAATGGCAGGGAATATACCCGCAAGAATGATTACTAATCCAAAAATCAAAATGAGCTGCAGGTAAAATTCGCCGCCATTCATAGTCAAAGTTTTTCGCAAAAATGTATTATAATATGGCAGAGAAAGTTCGACAATGGCAAGTGCAAACAAAATAGCAAGGGTAACGATAATAGCCGTTTCGAAAATAAATTGTACAATTATCTGATTTTTTGAAGCGCCCACAATTTTACGAACACCTACTTCTTTAGCACGTTTTATAGCCGAAGCCGTTGCCAGATTGATATAATTTACAAGAGATAAAACCAAAATCAAAATCGATAATCCGGCCATAATGTAAAGCAGTTTTAAATTACCATATCCTTCTGGGAAATTAGCTCCTCCAGAACTCTTTGTGCCATACAAACGTGAATTTTTCAATTGGTCTAAAATAATCTCAATTTCACCATTTTCTTTAATGTATTGTTCAACAGTCTGACCGCTTTCTTTAGCATCTTTTACAGTTCTGTTTACATAATTTACGTGGTGCATTTTCTTTAAAACGGAAGCAACGTCAGCGCCTTTTTTAATTTTAATCATTAAACCATAATTAAAATTCCCCCAGCTGTTTAAATCGTTTTCTCTTTTTACACCGCTGAATACATAATTAGGTTCTATAGATGATGGTTTGATGAGATGATAAACGGCTTTTACAGTATACTCGTTGTTATTATATGAAATAGATTTGCCAATTGGGTCTTCATCTTTAAAAAGTAGTTGTGCTTGTTCATCAGAAACGGCAACACTATTTTTCTCTTTCAGGATATTTTGTTTGGCACCTTTTATAATTTCAAAAGGGAAAAAATCAAAGAAATTCTCGTCAGAAACCATGATCTTTTTCACTAACATTTTTTGTTCGCGGTATTTGATTACCTCTTCGTCGTACCAAGTGTTCAGAAAACAAACTTTTTCGATTTCAGGAATAGTAGCTTTACAAGCTTCTCCAAACGGAATTGAACTTGTGGCCCAGGTATCGCCAGTAGCTCCAATTTTATTCAGAACTACATATGCATTCTCTTTTTCAGGATTCCATTGATCATAAGAGTGTTCATTATTCCAGTACAAAATGGCAAAAATGATACTGGCAATCCCAATGCTTAATCCTAAAACATTTAAAAACGAAAACAATTTGCTTTGCTTTAAATGATAAATAAATATTTTAAACCAGTTAAAAATCATGGTATGGGTTTTTATAGTTGTTGGTTATTTTAAAATGGTAAGACTTTTATATTTTATAAAAGAGTAAAAATTTTGCACACAAATTCTACCAGAATTACGAGTGCAGTAACAATAATTTTGATCATCTTTTGATTATTTAGCGTCCATAAAAACATCTACATTTCTCTGATTTAATTTTTCAGAGAATATAACTCCGTCTTTCATATGAATGGTTCTTTGCGAAAAAGAAGCATCATAATCAGAGTGGGTAACCATCAAAATCGTAGCACCTTTAGCATGTAAATCCGTTAAAAGTTCCATTACTTCGTTACCGTTTTTACTGTCAAGATTTCCTGTAGGCTCATCAGCTAAAATAATTTTAGGATCATTTACCAAAGCTCTTGCTACGGCAACTCTTTGCTGCTGACCTCCCGAAAGTTGCTGCGGAAAATGTTTTAAACGATGAGAAATATTTAATTTTTCGGCAATGGCCTCAATTTTTTGTTTTCTTTCAGAAGCTTTTACGTTGTTGTAAAGCAGCGGTAATTCGATATTATCATAAACCGAAAGTTCGTCGATCAAGTTAAAATTCTGGAAAATAAACCCGATATTTTCTTTACGCACCTGTGCTCTTCCTTTTTCTTTTAAACCAATCATTTCCTGATCCAGAAGTTTGTAACTTCCGTCAGTAGCACTGTCCAAAAGACCAATAATATTTAATAAAGTTGATTTTCCGCATCCAGAAGGTCCCATGATAGTTAGGAAATCTCCTTTTTTGATTTCTAAATTAATACCGCTCAATGCAGCAGTTTCAACTTCTTCTGTTCTAAATACTTTGGTTAAGTTTTGTATTGTTATCATAGTTTTTAAAGATTAGTTATTATTACGTTTTTTGATTGATGATTGATTTTTTATAATTGTGAATTGTAAGTTGTGAATTGTGTATTAATGCTTACTGCGACTGTCAACTGAAACTGAAAACTGGGACTGAAAATCACTGAATAGAAAGCTCTTCAATATCTTTATAATCCGAATAAGATGAAATCACTACCGATTCGCCTTCTTTCAAACCTTCTAAGACTTCATAATACGATGGATTTTCTCGACCTAATTTTATGAAACGCTTTTCTCCTTTATTTCCTTTCACTACAAAGATCCATTTTCCGGCAGTTTCCTGACTGAAAATACCCTTTGGAAGTACTAAAATTTTGTTTTTCTCAGATAATACCAGTTTTACTCCAAAGCTTAAACCATCCTGCAGCGTAATATCTTCTTTAGAAGCAAAAGCCAGTTCGACAATAAAATGTCCGTTTTTAACTTCTGGAATTACTTTGGTTACAATTACCTCAAGTGTTTTTCCTTTAAATTCAACTTGGCCTTTTAAACCTTCGCGAATTTTTTCAAGATAAAACTCATCCACATTTGCAGCTAATTTATAACCTTGTTTAGAATCGATTTTTCCGATGCTTTCGCCCGCTTGAAATGTTTTTCCTAAAACAGGTTCAAAAGAAGTCAATCGACCCGATGCTGGAGCTGTAATCAAGAAATTCTTTTTATTGTTTCTTAAAATATCAAGACTTTTTTCCATAGTCTGGATAGAATGGTTAATTTGTGAAATCTGAACCTGATTCGATTGTTTTTCTTTTTGAATGCTCTGCTGAATCGTTTTTCGACGTTCTTCTTGAAAACGAAGACTTTCTTTAAAAGTATTCCAGTCGTTTTTTGAAATCACATCTTTAGCAAACAATTTAGCGTTTACATCATACAATCTTTTAGCATCGTTATAATCATGTTCGATCAAAACCAAATCTTTGGTTAAATTCAATTCCTGATTTCTAATGTTTAATTTTCCAGTATTTAAATTGTTGATTTGTTCAATAATGGCAGTTTCCTGAGTCAGGTAATTCAATTCTGTGTTGGGGTTGTACAAACGAGCCAAAGATTGTCCTTTGGTAACCATAGCGCCATTTTCGACAAAAATCTCTTTTACAGATCCTCCTTCTGTAACATTTACCAGCATAACATTTAGAGGTTCGACTTTGGCTTGAAAAACAACAAAATCTTCAAAATATGCTTTTTCTACTTTTTGAATAGATAGTTCATCCGCTTTTACATTTAAAGTTCTTTTTGAATTAAAAGAAAAAAATACAATGACAGCCAAAACTAAAAAAACTCCAATTGCTATTGAGAGATATCTAAATTTTCTATTTTTACGAGGAATTACCTTGTCCATTTTTTAAATAATTTACTGATTACCAATAGGTAAATACTGTGCCACAAAATTTATTTTTTGTAAAGCACTGATTTTAAAGAGGCTCTAAAAACAATCCAAAAAATGAGTGTTCGATAATGAACAGTTGACCGTTCAGAATCGAACAAAAAAATACAGCATGAGAAAAAAGCAGGCCCAAATATTAATTGTCGACGATCAGGAAGAAATCCTTTTTTCGGCAAAAATGATTCTCAAGAAACATTTCGAAACCATTTTTACAGCAAACAGTCCTAAAAATATTATTTCGGCATTGACCGAAAATGAAATCAATGTGGTTTTACTGGATATGAATTACAGAATTGGTTTTGAAGATGGGCGAGAAGGAATTCACTGGCTGAAAGAAATTAAAACGCTTTCTCCTAATACAATAGTTATTTTAATGACCGCTTTTGGTAAAATCGAAACGGCAGTTGAAGGAATTAAAATTGGTGCTTTTGATTATGTTTTGAAACCTTGGAATAACGAAAAACTGCTGGAAACCATCGATAAGGCTGTCGCCGAAAGCAGGAAAAACAATAAAAAAACTGTGGTTGAAAATACCGAAAGAAGGTATTTTACAGGAACTTCACAAAAAATAAAACAAGCCTACGCCATTGCCGAAAAAGTGGCTAGAACGGATGCAAATGTTTTGATTTTAGGTGAAAACGGAACCGGAAAATATGTTTTTGCTGAATTTATTCATCAGAATTCAGAAAGAAAAAATCAGCCTTTTGTACATGTTGATTTAGGTTCTTTAAGTGAAAATTTATTCGAAAGCGAACTTTTTGGCTACGCAAAAGGAGCTTTTACCGATGCAAAAACCGATACTGCCGGAAGATTCGAAGCCGCGCAAAACGGAACGATTTTTTTAGATGAAATAGGGAATATTCCGCTTCATCTTCAATCGAAATTATTACATGTATTGCAGACTAAAACGGTGACACGTTTGGGCGAAAGCAAAGCTAGACCTTTGAATGTCAGAATCGTTTCGGCAACTAATAATGACATTAAAGCTGAGATAAAAAACAAAACTTTTAGAGAAGATTTACTGTATCGCATTAATACAATGGATATTAATCTGCCGCCTTTACGCGAACGAAAAGAAGATATTGTTCCAATGGCAAATTTTATCCTCGAACAAGTTGCTCAAAAATACAATCAGGAAAATTGGCAGTTTGATGATAATGTAGCGCCTTATTTAGAACGTTATCCGTGGAAAGGAAATGTGCGTGAAATGGAAAATAAAATCGAACGCGCTTTAATTCTGGCGGATAACAATACAATTTCTGTAACGGATTTGAATATTCTTGATTTTGAAGATATTCAAGAAAATGATGATAATCCATTGTCTGAAATGGAAAAAACTGCCATTGAAAAAGCACTTTTAAAACACCACGGCAACATTAGTAAAACAGCCGAAGAACTTGGATTATCAAGAGCTGCTTTGTACAGAAGAATTGAAAAATACGATTTGAAGAATTAAGAATTAAGAATTAAGAATTAAGAATTAAGAATTAAGAATTAAGAATTAAGAATTAAGAATTAAGTTTTTCTTTATCTGCTGAAACTAAATTTTTAGCAGCAAAACAAAAATATACCAATGAAAAACTGGAAATTTTATAACGCATTATTTGTTAGAGTTTTATTTGTAATGATACTCTTTTTTTTCTGCGTTTTCCTGATATATAAAACATTTTACTACAACGCTCTTTTGGTTGGTTTTTTCGTTTTTATGATGCTGGCCGAAATGTATTTTTATGTCAAAAACCAGCTTCAGTTTTACGATCGAACATTGCTTTCGATTCTGCAGAACGATTTTTCGACGAATTTTCCAGAAGAAAATAAAAAAGACAATTTCCAGAGTTTGTATCTTTTATACGAAAAGCTGAAAGAAAGACAGCAGGAACAAACTTCAAAAGAATTGATCTATCGTTCGCTTTTGAACAATATTGATACAGCCGCTTTGATTCTTGAAAAAGAAAATGAAGAATGGGGTATTTTTTTAATGAATGATTGCTTTTCGGATTTATTTAAAGTGCCGAAAATCAGCCATTGGAAATACCTTAAAAATTATCTGCCTTCGCTTTGTCATGAAATCGAGAAAGAAAATTTCAGCGAATTAAAAGCAGCGATTTCGATTAAAATTGAAGAACAAGATCTCCAGACTTTTATGCTTCAAACGTCTAAAACAAAAACGTATAACAAAGAATATTTTATCATTTTATTGGATAGTATTCAGCGTGTAATCGAGAAAAAAGAAAAAGAAGCCTGGATAAACCTCATGAAAATTATTTCGCATGAATTAATGAATTCCTTAACGCCTATTCGTGCGCTTTCGCAGAATTTACTACACATTGTCGATCAGGAAAAGTTAGAAGAAGACGATTTTGAAGATATAAAAGGAAGTATTTCGACCATTATCAATAGAAGTGATCACTTACAGGTTTTCGTAGAAAATTACCGTAAACTGGCGATGCTGCCCACACCAGCCAAACAAATGGTTCCGATAAATGCTCTTTTTGAAGATTGTCTTCGAGTGATGAGTCCAATCTTAAAAGCTGAAAATATCGAATTGATAAATGAAATTCACAGTTCAAGATCGATAATGATTGATAAAAATCAAATGGAGCAGGTGATTATCAATTTGATTACCAACAGCGTTTATGCCTTAAAAGAAAAGTCAGAAAAGAAATTATATGTGTCAAGTCATACTGAAAACAATCGTTTTTTCATTACGATTTCAGACAACGGAAAAGGAATCGATCCGGAGATTCAAGACAAAGTATTTCTTCCGTTTTTCACCACCAGAAAAGATGGCGCAGGAATTGGTTTAACGCTTTCTAAAAACATTATAGAAGCACACGGTGGTTATTTAAGCTACCAAACCGATGAAGATAAAACTAGTTTTGTAATTTGTTTAATCTAGATTCTCCTGCAAGGTTTTTCAAACCTTGTAGGTATTAATGTGTTGAGTAAGTTTTTTGTAAAACGAAAGAATATTTAGATCTACAGGGTTTAAAAACCTTGCAGGAATTAAAGTAAAAACCTTGTCACCCTGAGCGAAGTCGAAGGGCATTCCAATTGGCACGTGGCTTCGACTTCGCTCAGCCTGACAAAGGAAAAAGTTAAAGCTCAATTTCAGGCTGCCAGAAATGTTTTTCGAAATCAACAATTTGATTATCGACTACTTCTATGCCTTCGTTTTCTAGAAGTTGCTGCATTAAATTTGTTCCGTCAAAATGGTGTTTTCCTGTCAAAAGTCCTTTTCGGTTTACAACTCGATGTGCTGGAACATCATCCATATTATGAGACGCATTCATTGCCCAGCCCACCATTCGTGCAGAACGAGCTGTTCCTAAAGCTTTAGCAATTGCGCCATAAGAAGTTACTTTTCCATACGGAATTTGTCTGGCGACAGCGTATACTTTTTCGAAAAAATTCTCTTCAGCCATGATATATTTTAAATTACGTATTGTTGAAGTTTCAAATTTCAATAGCCATCAAAACCATGATTTTTCTATCCGAAGTAATAATTCAGAATATTAAAAAGTGTTGCAACAGCGACTAAACCGGTAATACTTCCAATAATAGTATTCATGTTTCGCATGATATAATCGGTTTTCTTTTCTATTCTTCCAAAAAAAGCAATATAACTGTATAAAACTGCAAGAGATCCTAAAACTGATCCTAAAACAAAAGCTACTATAATCGTGTTTTCAAATACAAAAAGGTTGTATGAAGCTAGTGTAACACTTACAACCACATAATAGGGAATAGGAAAAAAATTTAATGCAGAAAGTAGCATTCCTAGAAAGAAACGGCTTTTGCGGCTGCTTTTTTTAATCTTTGATTTTTTCTTTGTTTTTGGTTCTTTAGCAATAAACAAGAAATAAATGGTCAGAATTGAAAAGATAATAAAGCCAACTTCACGCAGCAGTGTAACTACATCTGGACGATTGTCTATAACACGCGCAAATAACACGGCGATATAAACCTGAAAAAATATCACCAAAACCGCTCCAATAACAAACCAAAGGGCATTCTTTTTTCCTTCTTTCAGATTTATTTTGGCTGCCGTCATGTTGATTAATCCTGGAGGAATAATCCCAATTGCTGCGGCAATAAAGCCCGAAAGTAATGGAGTAAGATATACCATTAAATTGTTTAAGCGGTTAAAAGATATTTTTCAAAATTAAAATTAGTCTTTAATTTTGAAACGAATATACGTAATTGCCTTGTTAATTTCTAAATATTGTTTTTCATAAAATGTCTGAATCGAAGTTACTACTTCTGGGCTTCCTTCATTTTTGTAAACATTATGGTTGGCGTACAATACCTCATGGCCTTCTCCGTGAAGTAATCCAAGCGTATAACCGTGCATAAATTCGCTGTCGGTTTTTAGGTTTACGACACCGTCTTTTTTCAGGATTTTTTTGTACAATTTTAGAAATTCAGAATTGGTCATTCTGTGTTTAGTTCTTTTGTATTTGATCTGCGGATCTGGGAAAGTAATCCAGATTTCATCAACTTCGCCTTCGGCAAAAATATGATCGATTAATTCGATTTGAGTACGAACAAAAGCCACATTATGAAGGCCGTTTTCTACTGCAGTTTTAGCACCACGCCAGAAACGGGCGCCTTTAATGTCAATTCCAATAAAATTTTTGTTGGGATATTTTTCTGCTAATCCAACTGAATATTCACCCTTTCCACATCCTAATTCCAATACCAAAGGATTATCATTTTTAAAGAAATCCGAATTCCATTTTCCTTTTAAAGGCATTAAATCGCCTACCACTTCTTCTCTCGTTGGTTGAAAAACGTTTTGGAACGTTTCGTTTTCTCTGAATCTTTTTAGTTTGTTTTTACTTCCCACTTTTCAAAAATTTTGGGCAAAATTAAGGAATATAAACGAATGAAAATAGCGGAATTGCGTTTTAAAGTTTTTCCGCCACGAATTCACGAATAAAAAAGATTTTAACGTTTGTTGCGTATAGTCCCTACGGGACAATTTGAACTTGAAGATTATCTGTTTTACCAATATTCGATCTTTACGAGATTTATTTAAGGAATGAGGTGTTTTATAATTATTCCGTTAGGAATAAAATATCGTAGAAAACGATGTATAAATAAAAAATGTCCCGTAGGGACTATATTTTTAAAATGTTTCCGCCACGAATTCACGAATTTTATTTTAAAAATAATTCGTGAATTCGTGGCGAAAAAGATCTTTTTAACCGTAATGTGGTTCTGTAATTGGTTTTAATTTTGGGTCAAGTGTTTCATCGTGCTGCGATAAATCTAATCCGATATGTTCTGATTCTTCTGAAACTCGTAACGGAATAATGAAGTTCGTTACTTTAAATAAGAAATAGGCTCCAAAGAAAGTAAAGATAGATACTAAAACCAATGCCATCATGTGATGCCCGAAAACGCTCCATCCTCCGTGAAGCAAACTTGCATTTTCTCCATGAGCAAAAATAGCAGTTAAAATCATTCCCATGATTCCGCCAACACCGTGGCACGCAAAAACGTCAAGTGTATCGTCGAATCTTTTTGAATATTTACAGTTTACAGCTGTGTTAGAAACCAATGCCGTTACAAATCCGAAGAACATACTTTCTGGAACAGAAACAAATCCTGCGGCTGGTGTAATTGCAACCAGACCTACAACAGCACCAATACAAGCACCAAGAGCAGAAACTTTTCTTCCGTTCATTCTGTCAAAGAAAATCCAAGTTAACATTGCAGCAGCAGATGAAGTAGTAGTCGTAGCAAAAGCCATAGCAGCAGTTCCGTTAGCTGCAAGTGCCGATCCAGCGTTGAAACCAAACCATCCAAACCATAACATTCCGGTTCCTAATAATACAAACGGAATATTAGTTGGAATGTGCTGGCTGTTTTTTCTTTTCCCTAAAACAATAACTCCCGCCAAAGCCGCAAAACCAGAACTCATATGAACTACAGTTCCTCCAGCGAAATCTTTAACTCCAAAATAGCTTCCTAAAACACCTGTTGGATACCAAACAGCGTGACATAAAGGAGCATATATAAAAATGGTAAATAAACTAATGAATACCAAATACGAGATAAATCGAACACGTTCTGCAAATGAACCTGTGATAATTGCAGGACAGATAATTGCAAATTTCATTTGAAACAAAGCAAAAAGCATAAACGGAATCGTACTTGCCAATTGTTTATGAGGCAGAACACCCACATAATCCATAAAAGCAAACGTAGTTGGATTTCCAAAAAAACTGTAAAAATGATCTCCTGAACCAAAACCAACCGGTTCGCCAAAAGCAAGACTAAAAGCCACCACAACCCATAAAAGAGTTACCACACCAAGACAGATAAAACTTTGAAGCATTGTAGAAATCACGTTCTTTCTGCCTACCATTCCGCCGTAAAAGAAAGACAATCCCGGTGTCATAATTAATACAAGACAGCTTGAAGTAAGCATCCAAGCAACATCGGCAGGAACAATATTGTCTGTTGTGCCAAATTCTGATAAAACATAATTATTTTCTGTTACCGTTGGCCAAAATGCACCTATTGTGCACACGACACTTATCATGATAAAAGAAATGATCCAGCGTTTTTCTATTTTCATTTTTAAAAATACTTTGTTTAACCCTATTTTTTTTGGGGTCAAAGTTAAAAAAAAATAAAGATTGTTGTTTTGAAGGCGGTTAAATTAGAGGTTGTTGTTTTATTTTGGTTAATTTTTTAAAATTCGTTCCATTTTTTTGAGACTATCTTATTTTTAACTTTCTAAAATATGCTGTTTTTGCAGAATATGTTATAATTAATTTCTTATCTAATGCTGTAAACTGCTCTAAAAGTTATGTTTATAAGAATAAAACCAAAAAATGTTTATTTTTTTTGAAGCTTTGCGATCAAAGCATCTTCAATTGGCGATTTTATTTTGGTTACGGCATCAACCTCATCATTCGGAATTGTCATGGATAACACATAATGTTTGATTTTCCATTCTTTTCCTACTTTAACTAAAACACCAGAACCACGGCAGATTTTCATTTGAGTATCTAATAATTCATCAAACCATGCTAATTTTCCAGATTTGTCAAAAAAGATATGACGTTCTAGAGCTTTAAAATTCCACGTTGTGCCTTTGTCGAAAAAAGGTTTTGCCCAAACAGAAAATTCTTTTTTGGTCCAATTTTCTGTCGCATCGGTACCAATGTAAATGGCATCATCGGCTAAAACATTAAAATAAGCATCAAATTTGACTTCACCTGCAGCTTTATGCCAAGCATCTAAGGTTTTGTTGATTTGATCTTTGTTGGTTTGAGCGTTTGAAAATGAAACGGCTAATAAAAGAAATAGGATTGTTTTTTTCATGAGAGATTGTATTTGACTTTAAAGGTATTAATTTTTTAAAAAGATTAAACTTGTTTTACGCTTTAAGTAGATATATAGTGTAATCCCAAAAAAACCAGTATATTTGAGTGCTTCAAAAAATACCACAAATATGAATTCGAAAATCTTTATAACCTCACTTGTTATTGCTTCGATGGTTTTCATTTCCTGCAAAAAAGAATTAGAACCACAAGAAACTACGGCAACATCTGAATTAGTCAGACTAGGACTTGCAAAAGATACTACTAAACCAGCTGCAACGGCTGTGCAAAATACGCAGACAACAAATCCAAATTCTGTATTAGCAGATACTAAAGGATTAAATCCTGCGCACGGACAACCGGGACACCGTTGCGATATTCCAGTTGGAGCGCCATTAAATACGCCTGCGCAAGGACAAACTACAGCAACTCAAGCACAGACAGTACAAGTAAACCCGAACCAGCAAAATGTAGTAACCACTACGACAACTGCTCAGGTTAAAACAGCAAAAGGGATGAATCCGCCTCATGGTCAGCCAGGACACAGATGTGATATTCCAGTTGGAGCACCTTTAAATTCTCCGGCTGCTAAAACTACAGCATCGACCTCAACTCCAGTAAGCGGAACCTCAACACAAAACTTTACGGTTTCTCAGCCGGCTTCAAATCCGGTTCCAGCATTGTTAAGTTCAGATGCAAATCAAACAGTTGCAGAAGGAATGAACCCGCCTCACGGACAACCGGGCCATAGATGCGATATTGCTGTGGGAGCGCCTCTGCCAAAATCATAGGGAAGAGGTACAAAGGAGCAAAGTGACAAAGGTTCAAAGCGAAAATAAGCGCAAAGAAACTTTGCATCTTTGAACCTTTTCAAAATAGATAAAAAAAAGACGTTTCAATCGAAACGTCTTTTTTTTATCTATTTTGAAATTTAATGTGCTTTTATTTTTTCGAATGTTGTAGTAAGGGATTTTTTTACTTTACTCAAAGCACCGCTAAAAGCTTTTTCAAGTGTTTCGGCGTGTTCTGTAACAGTGATTGGCTGTAATTTTACAGGACGTACCTCAATTACGCATTTTTTATCATGCAAGCTGAATTTCTCGCCATTTTCATCTCCAAAATGCACTTCTATACGAGTTATTTTATCTTCAAAACGTGCTAAACCTTTTTCTAATTCTCCAGAAAAGTAGGTTTCTAATCTTGCGTGTCCATCAATGTTTTTGTCGGTGTTGATCTGAATTTTCATAACGCTTTTATATTTAATGATTGTTACTCAAACTTATCTTTTTTCGCCTGAAAAGCCAAGCTAGTTAAGGAAACATTATGAAAAGTTTAGGGTTAATTTTTCATTTTGATCCAAAAGTTTCGTGAGTAGATTGAACGGAAAGATCTATAGCAATGTGTAAAAGTAATTTGTAAGAATCTCATGTAATCACTGGAGTTTTTTAATATCTTTGCAGTCCTAAAATTTCAGAACATGAACACAACAAAACTTCTTGCCCGTGTGGTACGCTGGCGGTATTGGAAACAACTGCAACGCTCTGAAATGCGTAGGACAGCTAACCCATGCGGGTTTATATTCCTTAAAATTTCAGATTATGAGTCTAAACACCCTTTCGAAAGAAACAGAATTGCGGTTAAATGAATTTTTCAATCAGGCCACAGATCCTAAAAGTTTCGCAAAAGCAATCCGAAAAGTAAATTATCTTCTGGCCATGTCTCTGATGCGAGAATGTGAAACCCTGCAAATCGATCCAAAGTCGGTTGAACAAGGTTATTTCTGGCTGAATGAGTTAGCTGAGATATTGAATCCTTATTTTGAGGTTGAATAATGTATAGAATTGAAAAAGCCACTGATGAAGTGGCTTTTTGGTTTTTTGTAATATTAATTATTTATTGAAGATTGTGTCTAAATGATATTCTAGAAATTCTTTTCTTGGCGAATATTTTTGAGCTTTAATTATTTTTTGATTTTCAATAGAATTAAAATGCTGCGCATAGAAATCGGTATCTTTTTTTCTTTTAATAGTATCAGAAAGAATTATTTCATGGTTTAGGTTTATGCCAATCAAACCTTTGTCGAATGCTTTATCGTAAAGAGCAGAAAAACAAATTCCATTTTCAGGGTTTAAACGATGTTCTTCATTTCTTGACCAAGGCATTATATGACTTGCTAATAAAAGTTCTGGGATATCAATACCTGAAATAGCGCATTTAGTATTGTAATTGGCTAAAATTATTTCTCTGAATACAGATTGGTTTACTCTTGTTTTTACTGTTCTTAAAACATCTATTCCTTTCACATTATTTATATCAGAAAGTAAATCTTGATATTTGTTTTCAATTGAAGTATTCTGTTTTTGAGCAAGAATTTTTTCACTCTGAAAAATTAATTCTTCTTGATTGTTAAAGAATTCATCCCAAATGGGACGAACTTGATTCATTCCATTTTGTAGACCACTAATGCCTCTATTTATGTGAAATGGATCGATACTGGCAAAATTGCCGAGTCTCATAACAATTGATGCTGGAGTTCTATCAATTAGTTTCGCAAGTTCATTTATTTTGGGATTACCAGTGTGAGTTTTTCCAAAGGGAATTTTTAGATATAAATTAAAAGCAAGAATTAATTCGTCTTTTGTCCAAAGTCTTGTTGCAGCCATTCTTGTAGTGATTTCAATTTGCTAAAATTCAAATATAAAAATAAGTGCAATATCTTTTGAGTAAAAATTACAAAAACAAAGCTATTTCCCCTTCTTCCCCCACTTAATTTTCATCTTTCCATTATCATCAACTGCTAGTAAATGCAGGACAATTCCACGGTCGCGGACGGCGTCGCGTTCGGATTGGGAAAGCTGGGCGTCGTTTTTGGAATTTCGGAGCGGAATGGTAAGGGCGAGATTAGTGCCTCGGCCAAAAGAATAAATTCCCTCAATATCAAAGTTTAGTACGCTGGAACTTATAGTTAGATTTTTGACATCGACTTGTTCTCCGCGCAGATTAAGATCGCCAGATAAATCGCTGAATGTAATATTCTCGACATCACGCAGCGGAAAAGCAAGTTTGCCTATTTTTTCAATGGGTTCAAAGTGAAGTAAAGCGCCTTGTGTGACTTTGAAATTTAATTTCCCTCTCATCGAATTCACAATCAAATCGCCTTTACTGCTCATTAATCCGGTGACATTGGCATTGCTGCTGAGTTTTCCGCGTAGGTTTTTCGGGCTAAAAGATGTAATTCCGAAGTTATTAAATGACTTTAAAAAGCTTGCAATATCCACTCGATTTACTTGTGCCATTGAACTGAAAACATAATGATTACCATTTGGTTCGATAGCACCGCTAAAATTAATAGATCCTCCGGAAGTCTGCAGATTTCCGTTTTTGAGCAGCAGTTTTGAGTTGAGCATTTGCAAAGTGGCGCGCGTATTGGTTGCGGTTAGTTTTCCGTAATTGATTTTATCTGCTTTTAGATTGATAACAGCAGTACATTTTTCAATTACCGATTTTAATTGGTTTGAGAAATTGACATTTTTTTGAGCCGTCTTTTTCTGGACGGTTCTTTGCGCTGGATTTCTTTTTAAAACACCCAGAAATTGTTTTACATCAATGTTCGGACAATAGATATTCCAGTTTACGACCATTTTTTCGGGAGCATCGTAATATAGGTTTAGGAAATTATCGATTCGGCCGTCGATCTGAATGATATTTTTCTTGTGTTTGTAAGCAATCTTCTGAATGTAAAGCGCTTGTTCTGTAAAAGATAGTTTTACATCGGTTTTTTCGGCGCGAATGTTTTTCGGGATATAATCGAAAGTTGTTTTATCAATATCAACATTTCCTAAAACACGCGGTTTGTTGATGTATAAATCGACAATATCAAACTGAAATTTTAAATTGGCACGCACATGACCGCTTTCAAAATGAAGTATTTTTTCATTTGCCATTCCGTTAAGTTTGGCAGCATCAAAATCGGCATTTACGAGTCCGGTAGCAATAGGTTTTTCTAAATTATTGATAACAGCCTGCGGAATCGTAAGCGGAATATTCTCGTAATCTCCTGTAAAACGGGTTAAAATAATAGCCGAATTGGGATCGTTAAATCCGTTTTGAGGTTTGAAATTATTGGTAAAAATTCCTCTGAAACTGCAATTGGTAAACAAACCGTCGGGAATGGAAAGTTCGTTGTTTTTTATGAGTGCCTGCACTACAATTTTAGGATCGCCTTGCGCATTAAGATCGCCTAACAGACTGCAATTTACCTTTATAGGTTTCTTTAAATCGAATTGATTGAGTTTAGACGTTATATTAGCCGACAAAAGGTTGGAAGCATTTCGCCACAGAATTTTGGTGTCGATATTGATTCCGAAAAGTGAACTGTTTTTCCCAATATCAAAAAAAGCTTTAATGTCGAATGCATCAGAACCAATTTTGAGCTTTTGGGTTTCGATATTTATTTTCTGTTTTTCTTCAGAATAAGCAATATCAAAATTACCTTCAAGATCTTTGCTCTTAGCAAAACTTCCGTGAACGGTATTAAAAGCGAGGCTGTTTATTTTGGTTTTTAAATACAGGTTGGTTCGCCAGTTGTTGTTTTCATATTCTACTTTCGATTGCAGATTCGCAACTTCAAAATCAAATAATTTATGTCCCAGCTGATTGTCGATCGTAATATGAACATCGTTGAGGTTTACATTTTCAATGGTCGTTTCGGTTTTTTCTTTTTCAGATTTTGTTTTTTTCTTTTTGGGTTTAAAGATGTTTACATTCGAATACCCATTTTCGGTTTTATAAATGTAAATATCAGCATCGTTAATCAAGATTTTATGAATGTTGATTTCTTGTTTCAGTAAACTCCAAATGTTTAAACGAGCTTCAATTTCATCCGCTTTTAATAAAGTATGTTTGTGAATATTCCATTGATTGTCTTTGATTTCGACATCTTTTAAAGCCAGAGTAAAATTCGGAAAACCGGTTAAAAACTTATAATGAAAATCACCTACATGAAATTGTCCGTTGATATTTTCATTGATTTTGTCGTTTATTTTGGCAATGATTTCTTTTTTGTTCTGATTGAAATAAATCGACAATCCTCCAGAGGCAAGTAATAAAAGTGCAATCAATCCTAAAAAAGCAAATCCTAAACGTTTTGCATATCTTTTAAAACGCTGAGATTGGAAAAAGGTTTTGATCTGAAGTAGAGTTTCCTTCATAAGTGTGGTATTTTCAGGATGATTAAAGGTACTAATAAAAAACGATTTTATTTTACAACACATTAATGCTTGTAAATAAAGCACATGTGAATAGTATAATTATTGACGATGCATTTATAATCAAAACTAATTTCGGGATAGTGTATGATTTGTTTTTAATTTTTAACTTTGTACCTCAGTTCTGAAAGTTTTTTGAAAGTCTCTCCGAGATAAGGAACTGAAGATAACTTTAAAGAAAAATAATTATGGCATTAGCAATAACAGATGCTACTTTTGATGAAGTAGTTTTAAAATCAGATAAACCAGTAATGGTAGATTTTTGGGCAGCATGGTGCGGTCCTTGTAGAATGGTTGGTCCAATCATCGACCAATTAAGCGAAGAGTATGCAGGTAAAGTAGTTGTTGGTAAAGTAGATGTAGATGCTAACCAAGAATTCGCTGCTAAATACGGTGTGCGTAACATACCAACTGTTTTGGTTTTCCAAAATGGTGAAGTGGTAGGCAAACAAGTAGGAGTAGCTCCTAAACAAGCCTACGCTGACAGCTTAGACGCTTTATTATAATCAGAAGATTATATTGATATAAAGAAGGTTTGACGAAAGTCAAGCCTTTTTTATTTGGTTTTTTTCCGCCACGAATTCACGAATTATTGATGCAGGAAATGTTTTTGCTCAGATTACACGAATTAAAATCGCAGCTAATTTATCCGTGAAATTTATCCCAATCTGGTTTTTAAGCAACAAACAATTCGTGAATTCGTGGCGAAAATTATTTAAAACTTAATCGTAAAAGTTGTTCCTAAACTTGGCTTAGAACAAACTTCTATTTTGCAGTTAATAGCGTTTGCCAGATCACGAATTAAATGCAGTCCTAAACCGGATTTAATTCCTATAACTTCTGATTCGTCGTACAGCGCTTTGAATTTTTCCTGAGTTCCTCCAGGACCATTATCGGTTATGGAAAGATAAAATTGATGATCTTTTTGTCCGGCTTTCCAGATTATGCTTGGGTTTTTGGTTTTATCTAATGCTTTTATGGCATTTCCGGTAAGGTTTCTAATGATGGTTTTCAGATAATTTGCATCTGTGTTTAGAATGATATTTTCTGGATTTTCAAATGAAATGGAAATGTTATCAATACTTGAGAAATGTTTCCGTGTTTCTTCAAAAACTGTTTCAACAGGAATTTCTTTAAAATGAGGTTTGAAGTTTTCCATTTGTCCTTTGCTCCAAAGCAGGATATCTTCCATAGACGATAATAAATTCTCCGCCCCCGAAATGATTTTGGTCTGCATTCGTTGAGCGGTTTCTTCGTCTATCAATTCAGGACTTTCTTTTTGAAGATGCAGAAAATGAATCAGGTTCGAAACGGGACTTCTTAAATCATGGTTTAAAATGCTGAAGAATCGTGCTTTTATTTTATTGGCTTCATCAAGTTCTTGATTTAAAAGCTGTAATTTTTTATTGGTTTTCTTTCTAATTTGACTTTGCCTAAATAATAATAATCCAATAATGCCAACAAGCGCCAATCCCGAAATTAGAAACAAACGCTGTTTTTTGGCTTCGGAAATTTGTATGTTTTTAATTGTATTTTCGGTTGAAAGGTTTTGGATTTTCTGCTGTTTGGTTTTGTTCTGATAACGGGCTTCGGCATTGGCAATATTCTGCTTGGCAGATTCCTGCATCATTTCGTCATTATATTTACTGTAGATTTCGTTATAATAATAAGCTTCCTTCCAAAGTCCGAGTGCGGCATAACTCTGCGAAAGTTTTTTGTTTATGGTTACAAAGAATTCTTTATCGTAATTAAGCGCATTGACAGACGCTTTTTTTAATGTTTCAATCGCATTTTTATAATCCTTCTTTTCATATAAAACCCTTCCCATAATGGTATTGGCTTCCATTAGAATTTCTTCATCTGTTGATTTTTGTCCAAACAAAACCGCTTTTTTGGCGTAATTATAAGCGGTATTAATCTGTCTTTTATCGGCATAAAATTTAGACATACTTTGGTTAGCAAAACTAAGATTAAGATAAAGCGAATCTTTAACCGTAGGGTAAGTATATATTAACTTGTAATATTTAAGAACACTATCTGTTTTTTTCTGGGCCGAAAAGCATTGCATATAATAGTTGCACGAAAAAGCACTTACATAAGGCGAAGTTTTAATATAAGGAGCGGCTTCATTTAAATATTCGATTGCCTTATCAAATTGTTTCATTTTGATATAAGCGCTGGCAATCTGACTGTAGGAAACCCCAATATTTTCGGTGTTTGGAATGCTTTTCGGAAGTTGTTTTTTATAATTAATTGCTTTTAGCTGATACTTAATAAAATTCTCGTATTCAGCATAATCAAGATAATATTCGCCAAGACTTCCGTTTAAAACAGATTGCGTATAAACATTCTTTGTAGTATCGAGTACCTTTTTGATGTAATCAATCAGATTTTTTCTTTTGATGGTGTCCTGAACAGAATAATACACATAATTTAAGCGCATTATAGCCGAAGTTTCATTTTTAAGATGATTGGCTTTTCGGGCGTATTTCCACGATTGCTCATAATTGATTAATGCTTTTGGATATTGATTATTGCTGAATTCGTAAGCAGTCCCAATTTGAAGATAAAATCGGCTGATATAAGCGGGATGATTTTTAGCCAGTCGAATTCCCTTTTGTGCTTCAATAATTAGTTTTGGATAATCTTCCAAATCCAAAAGTTCATTGGTGTATTTGAGCCAAACTTTTAGTTTTTCATCAGTAGATTTAAGTCTTGCCAAATTTGGTTCTTGCTGCCCAAAAACAGAAAAAGTAATGAGAAACAAAAACAAAAATCGAGCTTGCGTCATTTAAATCAGGTTTAGGTTTTCTTTGTAACTTCTGCCAACCGGAATAGAAACATTGTTGTTCAGGATAATTTCTGAAGAATTCATTTTCTGGATAAACTGTTTCTGTACGGCATAACTTCTGTGAATACGAATAAAAGATTGAAAATGATCTTCTTTCAATAAATTTCCAATACTCGACAACACGCAATGTCTTTTTTTGTTTGTAATTATTAAGGTATAATCCTTTAGCGCTTCGAGATATAAAATTTCGTGCAGTTTTACTTTGGTCTGTTCGTGGCCTTCTTTTATATAAATAGTATCGCCGCCAATGCTGGCTTCAAAAAGAGAAGCTTTGAGTTTGATTTCCATAAACTCCTCAATGCGGTTCATGGTTTGTGTAAAGCGATCTAGTTTTAGAGGTTTTACAATGAAATCAAGAGTTTCTATCTGAAAACTTTCAACTGCATGTTCAGGATGTGCGGTTATGAATACACAAACTGGAATTTCCAGAGCTTGTTTTCTAAAATCAATTCCGTTTAAACCTGGCATATCGATATCCAGAAACAAAATATCTACCTTTTCTTTTTCTAAGAAAGGAAGTGCATCTTCGGCATCTTCAAAAACACCAATAATATCCAGAACAGGAAATTTTTTGGCAAAAGACAATACGGTTAATCTATCAATTTCGTCATCATCAATAATAATACAACTGTATTTTTTCATCATTCGAAACTCAATTTATGTTGTCTGTCTATTTAAAATGTTGTTTGTCTATTGGCTGTTTTTACCCTGATTTTATTGGCGCAAATTTGTCTTGTAATTAATTCAGAAGCTGTTCAACAAGCTTTTGGGTTTTACAAAAATAAGGTTATTGAATTAAATAAGAATCATTTGACTAATTTTTTAAGACTAAAATTATTATGAAAACTTTTAAAACCATTTTTACAATTTTATTAGCTGCTTTTACAATAATCTCTTGCAGCGGAGATGACGGAACAGACGGAGTTGATGGAGCACAAGGAGCACAAGGAGCACAAGGAGCTGCAGGAACCGCAAATGTAATTTACAGCAGCTGGATAAATGCTCCGGCGGGAACACCAGAAACAATTGACGGTACTTATGGATTATCTACTACTATTTCGGTGCCACAATTAACAGCCGATATTATGTCTAAAGGAACTGTTTTAGTTTACATGACTTTTGGCTCAGGAACAAATGTTTTTCCGCTTGCTTATACCTCAACAGCAGGAGGATCAATTAATACCATTACAGCGATTAGCAGCCTTAATACCATCAAATTATTCCGATTTAAACATGCTAATGATGGTACTACAGTAGCACTTCCTGCAAGTCTTAATTGGCGCTATATTTTGATTCCTGGGGGCGTTGCCGCAGCGACATCAAAAGCTGCAAAAGTAGACTATTCTAAAATGAGCTACGAAGAAGTTTGTGCACGCTTTAATATTCAACCTTAATCAATAAAACAACCAAATCAGGGAACTAATCAAAAAATACTATTATGAAAACTTTCAAAACAATTTTTGCAATTTTAATTACCGCAGCACTAGCAGTTTCATGCAGCAGTGACGACGATAAGGATAATACACCAAAGTTTGAAACAGAAAATCCATTAGCAGCTTATTATACTCAAACAGGTTTTTCTACAGTAACTAATTTTGTAAACTCAGGAGATTATGAATTCGGATTGGCATTTACGCCAACTGTAAAAGGAAAAATCAAGGCGATTACCTTAAAATTACCCGCGACGAATTCTGCTCTGCGTGTAACGATCTGGGACTATACAGCGAAAACTGTACTTCGTACCGAAACTTTAAATGTAGCAACAGCAGATGTTCAGGTAACCAAAGAAATCAGTGAATTGCCTTTGGAAAAAGATAAAAAATACATGATTACCATGAATTCTAATGATTGGTATAAAAAAAGCAAAGCAGATAATAGTATTGTAACATATCCTATCGTAGCCGGAAATATAACATTTAACGAATACAGATGGTTAAGCGGTACGACACAGACTTTCCCAACCAATGTTTCTTCTAGTTACAATGCAGGAGATTTAAGTTTCGATTTTCAACAAACTGAATAATTTATTTTTGGATATTTAATTAGTGAGTTTGTAAAAGGTTTGATGAATAATCAAGCCTTTTTTTTTATTTTTAGCGAATCTTATATATTCCTTTAAAAATGAAAATTCTATACACTTCTTTCTGTTTTTTGATGATTATTGCGATTGGTTTCTCTCAATCTAAAGTAAAAGAAAGTGTGCTTGTAGAAAATGGTGTTTCAGAACAATTGGCTCAATTTCGTAAAAAGCAGATTTCGGATGTACAATATGTATTGTCTTTTGAAATCCCGAATCAGAAGAATGAAAATATCAAATCAGATTTAACTCTAAATCTCAATTTGTCAGATTTAAGCCAGCCTCTTATCTTAGATTTTAAAGAGAAAACACAAAACATACAATCAGTTTCTGCTAATGCAAAAAATATTGCGATTGTTCATCAAAACGGACACATTGTAATTCCTATTCAAAATTTGATTTCAGGAAAAAATATCATTTCAATTACCTTCATTGCCGGAAATTTATCTTTAAACAGAAATGATGATTTTCTATACACTTTGTTAGTCCCAGATCGCGCAAGTACTTTATTTCCGTGTTTAGATCAGCCTGATATAAAAGCAACTTATAAATTAAGTCTTTCAGTACCAAAAGATTGGTCGGTTTTGGCTGGAGCCGATGTAAAAGAGAAAGTTGAAAAAGGGGATTTTACTTCATACATTTTTGGAGAATCGGATAAAATGAGTACGTATTTATTTTCATTTGTGGCTGGAAAATTTAAAAGCACAAAGCAAAAGCCAGCAAATATGGAAATGACAATGCTGTATCGCGAAAATAATCCTGAAAAAATAAAAATCAGTACTGATACTATTTTCAATCTGCACCAGCAATCGTTAGACTTTTTAGAAAAATATACCAATTATAAGTTTCCGTTTCAGAAGTTGGATTTCGCTTCAATTCCCGTTTTTCAATATGGCGGAATGGAACATGTTGGTGCGATACAATACCGCGAATCTTCTTTGTTTTTAGATAACAGTGCCACCGACAGCGAGAAATTAAACCGAGCCAAACTCATTGCACATGAGACTTCACACATGTGGTTTGGCGATTTGGTTACGATGAAATGGTTTGACGATGTTTGGATGAAAGAGGTTTTTGCGAATTTTATGGCAGACAAAATCATGAATCCAATTTTCCCGAAAGTGAATCATAATCTGCAGTTTTTCACGGCGCATTATCCTAGCGCTTTTGCGGAAGATCGCTCTTTGGGTACACATCCAATACGACAGCATTTGGCTAATTTGAAAGATGCAGGTTCGCTTTATGGTGCTATGATTTATAATAAAGCTCCAATTATGATGCGTCAGTTAGAAGCTTCAATGGGAAAAGAAGCTTTCCAAAAAGGAATTCAAAAATACATTCAGAAATATGCCAACGACAATGCGGACTGGAATAATCTGGTAGAAATTCTAGATGCCGAAACGCCTTTGGATATGAAGAAATGGAGCGAAGTTTGGGTAAACCAATCGGGAAGAGCAATTTTTTCAGATAATATCGAATACGATGCTCAAAACAAAATTAAAAAGTTTGAAATTAGACAACAAGCAGAAGATAAATCGAATAACGTTTGGCCTCAGATTTTTCAAATAGGATTGGTTTATTCAAATGAAGTAAAAGTTTTGACTGCAAATATTGTAGAAAAAAGTCTGATTTTAAAAGAAGCCATTGGACTTAAAAAACCGCTTTTTATTATTTACAATTATAACGGTTTTGGATACGGCGTTTTTCCGCTTGACGGGAATTATTTAAATGCAATTTCAAGTTTAAAAGATGAAGTGGCAAGAGCTTCTGCTTATAGTAATCTTTATGAAAATACTTTGATTGGAAATATTTCTCCAGAAAAAGCCTTTGATTCTTTTTTTAAAGGAATTCAAACAGAAGAAAATGAATTTGTGTTACGAATTGCGTCTAATAATTTGAATACGATTTATTGGAGATTCTTCACAGAAAAACAACAAAACAAAGTGCAGAAACAGCTTACTTACTCTTTGTTTACTCGTTTACCAGCGAATTTATCAGCTAATATTAAAAAGACCTTGTTTGGATTGTTTAGTTCAATTGCGTATTCCGATTCGGCGAAAGCCAAATTATATCAGATTTGGAATAAAGAAATTGTCATTCCGAATTTAAAATTAAACGAAGACGATTTTACCAATATCGCAATGAATCTGGCGATTTTTAAACATGAAAAAGCCGATGAAATTTTGGAAAAAACAAGAACAACGATCACAAATCCAGATAAGCAAAAGCGATTTGAATTTCTGCTTCCATCATTGTCAAAAGACGAATCGGTTCGAAATGCTTTCATTGAATCTTTAAAAGACGATGCCAATCGAGAAAAAGAATCTTGGGTTTCGGTTGGTTTGGCCAATGTAAATCATCCGCTTCGTCAGGAAAGCGCTCAAAAGTATATTAGATTTTCACTAGATTTGGTAGACGAAGTTCAGCGCACGGGAGATATTTTCTTTCCAAAAGACTGGCTGGATAATACGGTTGGAAAATATTCCTCGAAATATGCTTTTGATGAAGTACAGCGATTCTTAAAAGAAAACCCTAATTTTAGTCCGATCTTGAAACGCAAGTTATTCATGGCTACAGATTTGCTTTATAAAGCGCAAAATATTAAAAAAGAAACTGAATGAAAATTGAATCGGAAATAGAGAAAGTCTCGAGTTTTCAGCATCTGGAAATGCTGGCAAATCAGGTTGTGGAAGGTTTTATATCGGGAATGCACAAAAGTCCGTTTCATGGATTTTCAGCAGAATTTGCCGAGCATAAGGTTTATAACGCAGGCGAAAGCACGAAACATATCGACTGGAAATTATTTGCCAAAACCGATCGTTTGTACACGAAACGTTTTGAGGAAGAAACCAATTTACGCTGTCATTTAATTGTAGATAATTCCTCTTCCATGCATTATCCTGAACTAAAATCGAATCAGCCTTTTTATGAAAAGAAGATAGGTTTTGCGGTTTTGGCTTCTGCAGTTTTGATGAATATCTTAAAGAAACAGCGCGATGCAGTGGGTTTAAGCGTTTTCTCAGATCATTACGAATATTATGCTCCAGAAAAAGGAAGCGATCGCCACCACAGAATGTTGTTGAATAAACTGGAACAATTATTAGAACAGCCAAAAGCAAAGAAAACTACGGATACTATTACGTATCTGCATCAGATTGCGGAGAAAATGCACCGTCGTTCGATGATTATTTTGTTTACAGATATGTTCCAAACTCAGGATGATGAAAAATTATTCAATGCCCTGCAACATTTAAAACACAATAAACATAAAGTAGTTTTGTTTCATGTGGTTGATAATCAAACCGAATTGAAGTTTGATTTTGATAATACGCCAAGAAAATTTATCGATTTAGAATCAGGAGAAGAAGTTTCGATTTTTGCTGATAATGTAAAAGAAGCATACGAAAAGAGAGTAGAATACTATTTTAAAAACTTGGCTTTAACCTGTGCAAAGAACCAAATTAAGTACGTTCCGGTAAATGTTGGCGATAATTTCGAAAAAATATTGACTACATATTTGGTTGAAAAACAAAACTTTGGGTAATTTTTCAAACAAATTTTTAATTTTTTTTATAAAAACGCTTGCAGAAATGAAATTCTGTTATATCTTTGCAACCGCAATAACGCAGAGGTTTGGTAGTTCAGTTGGTTAGAATACATGCCTGTCACGCATGGGGTCGCGGGTTCGAGTCCCGTCCAGACCGCAATATTGGGAAAAGCCTTTCTTAACGGAAAGGCTTTTTTGCCCAAAATCGGTATCTAAGATTAGTTGTGTTGTTTTGCTGCGACTTTGTAACTCGCAGCTGGTTTAGTAGTTAGACCAATGAAAAGCTTTCCACTTTTGTGGATGGCTTTTTTGATTTAAGACCTTTTGTAAAAGGTAAATTCCAAAGATATTGAATCCTCAAAATAAATTCCAAATTCCGATTTACATATAGTTTGTCATTTCGACCGAGAGGAGAAATCGCATGCGAAATTCCATAAAGATTTTTACCGCAAAGCACACGAAGATGTACGCAAAGTCCGCAATTTTTTTTATAAAGCTTTGCGCTCTTTGCGCTTTTAACCTTGCGCTCTTTGCGGTTACGTAAAAGAAAGTTCTTACTTTTTGTTTAAAACCTGAGTTTTTAAAATATTGGATTTTAGTCGATTAAAAATTTCTCAAATTTTATTCACAAAAACGCTTGCAGAAACGAAATTCTGTTGTATTTTTGCACCCACAATAACGCAGGGTTTGGTAGTTCAGTTGGTTAGAATACATGCCTGTCACGCATGGGGTCGCGGGTTCGAGTCCCGTCCAGACCGCCTAAGTTTGTAAAATGCCTCTCATTACGAGAGGCATTTTTTTTATGTAAACTTTGTGGGGCTTAACCGCAAAGAGCGCTAAGATTTTTTTACGCAAAGTCCGCAAAGCTATATATAAAGCTTTGCGGACTTTGCGTTTATAAGCGTAATCCTAGAAAAAAATCCTTGCGGACTTTGCGTTTAAATATTTTAAAGTTCAGTTTTGGAATTTAGACTCGATAGCTTAACCGCAAAGAACGCGAAGATTTACGCAAAGTTCAATAAGGTTTTTTAGTGAGATTTATAAAAAGTTCGCAAAGCTTTATTTGTATGGCTTTGCGAACTTTGCGTTTATAAGTGTAATCCTAGAAAAAAATCCTTGCGGACTTTGCGGTTAAATAATTTTAAGTTCAGTTTTGGAATTTAGACTCGATAGCTTAATCGCAAAGAACGCGAAGATTTTACACAAAGTTTTACCGTATAGCTTTGCGTACTTTGCGTTTTTAAACGTAATCCTATAAAAAAAAATCCTTGCGGACTTTGCGGTTAAATAATTGTGTCTTATTACTAAATTTCATTTAAAATAGCAGGATTGGTTTTATTATTTAAAAACTGAGTTCGATATTCTTTTGGGGTTATACCAGCTATTTTTTTGAATAATTGAGTAAAGTGGGAAGCCGTATGAAAATTAAGTTCGTATGCAATTTCGGCGATATCTTTACTAGAATAGAGAAGTGCCTTGCTATAATTAATGTCTATTTCGTTAATCCAATGTTTAACGGATTTCAAGGTTACATTTTTGACACATTTATTAAGATAGTTTTCCGTAACAGACATTTTCTGGGCATAAAAACCGGCTTTTTTTTCTTCTAAATGATATTTAATAAGTAAATCTCGAAACTGTAATGAAACTTCCATTTGTCGGGTTGCTGATGTATGTGCTACTCCTGAATTTATGCATAGAATTTTCACTAAAATAAGGTGCAGCATACAAATTATAACATCATTTGTATTAAGATTGTTGAGCATTAATTCTTGCTCCATTACAGGTAAAAGCTGTGTAAGGGTATGATATGAAAGATGATCAAGTTTAAGAAATGGAGATATAAAGAAAATACTGGTTTTGTGTTTTGGTAATTCCTGTTCTGAAAGAACATTGTTTTCATAAGCCAGAAAAAAGCCTTCGATATCATCAGATAATTCTAGGGTAGCAGTAATACTTCCTTGTTTAATAAAGATAATTTCGCCTTCTTGTGCATGATATTCCTTATTTTCAAGATGTTGTTTGATATGCCCATTTGTAACAAAAATGACAAAATTAAATGCAGTACGATAAGGAATAACAGGCATTAAAATTCCTTTGAGATAATTCTCAATACGATAAAGTTGTATATCTGCATTATTGGCTAATATTTGCTCCGTTATATTTGGAAGAAACAGTTTCTTATATTCAAAATTAGAGAGAAACTCCATATTTCTTATTTACGTATTTGAGGTTCATTTATAATTATTATGTATGGATAAAAGGTTTTGTTTTTTTGGTAGAAAAAACGATTAATCGGATACAAATGTAAATTAAAATGTAAAAAAATGGTTACAAAATTGTAATAAGAAAATCTTAAAGTTTATGAGCGGTTATTTTAGAATTTATAGTACACTCCAGCCTTGATTCCAAAAGGATTTCCAGGCGTATACGTAAGATCAGTAATAGGTTCTGGTTCGTTTTTTAGCTGTGTTTCTGTTGCAAATTGTGCTTCATTCCATTTAACATTGAAAAGATTGCTAAACTGCAGGTTTGCTCCCCATTTCTGACGATTATACGAAAGCATAAGGTCATTTACAAAATACGCTTTTGTTCTAATACTATCATCTTCCGTCGCTGGTCTAGCACCCATATAACGATATTGCAATCCTAAAGAAAAACCGTTTAAGAAATCCCAATTGGCAGAACCAGTACTTGTTATGATAGGAGCAAGAGGAATATAATCCTGGCCTTTTTCTTCATCAATAAATCTGGCGTGAGAATAATTTATGTCTGCATTTAAATAAAAGTTTTTAAAGGGCTGAAAACGTATTCCTAAGTCGGCACCGTAACGTCTTGATTTTCCTGAAGGCTCAACCACAGCTTCGTCTCCAACATATACAAATTCTTGCTGAAGATCGAGATACCATATTGTGGGAGTAATGATTAGCGAACTGAATGGATGCAATCTTACGCCGAAATCTCCGCCAATTGAATAAGGAAGTGTTTTCTGGTCTTTATTAGTAACCACCACTCTCATATCGTTAGAATGAAAACCCATTCCGGTTTTAAGAAACCACATTACATTGTCGTTTTGGGCAAAAGAAAAATTAAGTTTCGGACTTAGTCTGGTTGCTTCGGAAGATTGTTCAGAAGGCAATTGTTCTAAATTTAATAAATCATGCATATTGAAAATAAAATGATCTAATCGCAAAGCAGGATTAATAGTCCATTTTCCGGTTTGCCAAATTACTCCCGTAAAAGCATGCATATTGGTTTCTGTTCCAGTTACATCGGCCAATTTATCGAGTAGCAAATCTCTATGATATACATGATTTAGCTGTAAAGTATTAATATCATCATTTCTGAATCCGATACCTGAAATCCAATCTAATGTTCCGTTGGAAGTTGAGAAGTTTTTGGTGTATTTTAATTCAGTTCCATAAATATTTCTTCCGTCGGTTTGCTGAATTTCATCGCCATGATCTTTGTCATTTAGATAAAAAGTGAAATTAGAAAATAGATTAAAATTATATTTTGAATACCACGCCATCGCATCAATTTGCTCTGTTGATGATATAATGTGTTTAAAATTCATTTGAAGATTGGTTCTTGAGGTATTTCCTCCTTCAGTAGGATCGATACTTCCCCAGCGGCTAATAATACCTTCTGCAACGGCGCGCTCAGGAATTTGTCCAGAAGCATTCCACGATGAATTAAAAGTCGAAAATTGGATATTAAAATAATCGTTATCGGTAATCCATTTGTTGTATTTCCCGAAAATATTTACTCGGTTAAAATTTTGTTTCACATCAAAAGGGCCATCGGAATAATTGTATTCTGCAGCCAGATAGGCACCGCTTTTTCCCGAAGGATCATTCATAATATTGAACATTCCTAGGATTCTTTTGGTGTTAAAAGACCCGCCTTCCAATTTGATTGTGCTATTGTTTAATTTATCGAATGTTTTAAAATCGACATATCCAGCGGTATTAAAATCACCACGATCCATATAATACGCACCTTTTCCGAAATCAATATTATTGACTGTTTCGGGAATAACAAAATGCAGATCTGAATATCCCTGTCCGTGAGCATGAGAGACAATATTTACCGGCATTCCGTCTACATTTACACTCACATCAGTTCCATGATCGGCATCAAAACCTCTCAAAAATAATTGTTCTGCTTTTCCACCTCCAGCATGCTGGGCGATGAAAAGTCCGGGAACTTTTCGAAGTAAATCCTGAGCCGAGTTGACAGGAAATTTATTCAAATCTACTTTTGTAATCGCCGATAAAAAAGAACTATGAACAACCGATACTTCAGAAAGCTGAAAAGGTTTGTGTTCTAAAAAAATCACATTATTTTTATTCTCTTCGTTCGTTATCACCAATTTTAGATCATCGTATGTCTCGTGACTAAATGTGAGCGTATCTGGCAGTGATTTAATATTGATTTTTACTACGCCATTGGTTTCTGAGTGCGTATGACTGTTTCCGTTATTATAAGTAACTAAAACACCAGCAATAGGAAGTTTGTGTTCAGCATCTTTAATTACTAGTTGTTTCTCGAATCCTGTTTTCTGAGCCGAAACAATCCCGCTTATAAATGCGAGTAAAAAAGCAATCTTTATTTTCATAGATCTTGTATTATTCTTAAAACTGCTCTTGGGTTTTGGGTTTAGCGATTTTCTGCAGCAATAAAACTATCCATGTTCCTAACACGAAAGGAAATGTTAATACACCGCCTACAATGTTCAATACATTGTTGTTTACCAGAAAATCATCTATAAGAACAGTAAATATTACCGCCAAAAGTACCCATAATCCATCGATTTTTTTGAATCCTGAAAAAACTATTGCCGAAAGAACTGCATTGAAGCCAAATAATCCCATGTGGATTTTATCAATAGGTTCACCGTAAAGATGTGAAATATAAGCTCCTACCAATGATCCTACAAATCCATACAAAGCCGCAGAAGGAGAATTAATAAAAACGGCAATGAAGAAAATAATTCCAGATAGTGCACCTCCTTGAAAGATAACTTCCCCAAAACTATTTGTTGAAGTTAAAAAATCATCAGTAGTAGTGATTGCTTTCGCAGTTATTAAATCAGAAGGCGGAATATTGGTAAAATGATGTAAAACAAACACACAACACCAAATTATTATGATAAAAGGAAAGGTAAAAACCGGAATTTTTTTCTGAATAAAAAAGTGCTGTATAATACTTGCCAAAGCTCCTCCAACAATGATAAGAATCCAGATAAGCCAAGTAGTCTGAAATATAAAAGATAACGCAACGCCCACAAGTGCAGCACTAAAACCATACAATCCAGCATTAATTTCAGATTGATCGTATTTAAGTTGTATTGCAATAAAAGTTCCTGTTACGGTTGAAAGTAAAATGGCGATACCGCTTTGCCAGCTTCCTAGAAAAATACCAATAAGGAATAATAATCCTGTCCATGCATTTTCCTGAAGCATAATTTGCCCAATTCCTTTTAAGATAATGTCTACAAAAGGTATTTTTTCAAAAAACTTGTTCATTGTATTTAATTTTTAAAATGTCAATATTTATTTTTTACCATTCGAAAAAGACCATTCCAATACCGCAGATTGTGACAACTGCACCGCTTATTAAAGACATGTAGCGTTCAATTTTTTCGGTATTGAATAGAGTTGTGTAACCGTAACGTCCTAGAAGAACCATTCCTAACATTGTTAAAACTGTTGTTATCGTAAATGAGGTAATTAAAACCGTGATTTCATAGACTGAATGTTTTACACCTGAGTAAAATAACAGCGGAATTAAAGGTTCGCTTGGTCCCATTACAAAAATCATGAAGAGAACCAGCGGCGTTACTTTTATTCGTTTTTGCGGCATTACAATTTCAGTATGATTGTGTTCAAATACATATACATCATCGCCCAAAACATCAAAGTGTTTATGAGGTTTGTTTTGAATAGCTTGAACGAAACCGTAAACAAGATAAGCACCTCCAAAAAGTAATAATGCCCATGCCGAAAAGTTTCCTCTCAAATCCTGAAACCATGAAATCTTATTTAATTGCCAACCCAGAAAAACACCTATAAATCCTAATATCAGCGAGCTCAAAACATGTCCTAATCCGCAGGTGATGGTTAGAATGGCTGTTTTTGATTTACTCCATTTTTTTGATTTGGACAATACAATGAAAGGAAGATAGTGATCTGGCCCAGAAGCCGTATGTATAAAACTTATCGAAACAGCACTTAACAAAAGCGCCCAAATTGTACTATTCATTTTATTGTTGTTTTTGATCTAATGACCAGAGCATTTCCTGAACCTGAAGGAAAAAATTATACATTATTTCGCCTCCATGAGCTATTGCTCTCAATACAAAACCGTTATTTTCCATTGTTGAAATTCCAATTTCCATTTCGCTCTGATTTTTAGACATATTGATGATGTTTTCTGCCAGATCTTCTTTATTTACATTTTCTTTTGTACTAAAAAAGATAAATGTTCCTTGATGCGTATATTGTTCTAAATTTCCAATACTGTTAATAGGAATAAGATCGGGTTGAATTACCACATTATCTTTTACCATTAATTTATTCTCATGGTAAATTTCCATCAGGTTTTGAAAGCGTTTTAGTTTGAAAACTTCCCCATGATGTTTGCGCCCGCAGGTAATAATCTCGCTGATGATGATGTCGCTTTTTTTTCCGATATGAATTTTGGCTGTACTTTTAAAGTTCGAAGCTTCATGAGGAACTATAGGATGAGGAACGTATGAAAAAGAGGTTTCATCTTCCATCAAAACATTTAGTTCTTGACTCGCTTGATCTTTCATATTAAAAAGCCTCTGATAGGATTGTGACTGTAATTGCAGTGAAGCACCTTTTTCTAAAACAACCTGCAGGTCATAATGATCTCCATCCAGAATTCCAGGTGAAGAACTCATTACCATTTGGTACAATCTGCCATCATTTTTAAGTTGTCCAACCGAAACTACTCTAAAAGGAAGTGAAACATATAAGTCCTTCACATACGATTTGCCTTGCTTAAATCCAGCTATGATTTTTAAATGGCTGTTCATTTATCGTACCAGATTGGGTTCTTCAATTTCTTCAAGAAGAGCATATTTTTGAATCCAGCCAATTACTTTATCAAGACCTTCGTCGGTTTTTAGATTAGTAAATACAAAAGGATTTCCGTTTCGCATTCTTCGAGCATCATTTTCCATTACCTGAAGGCTGGCGCCAACATGAGGTGCAAGGTCGATTTTATTAATAATTAAAAGATCAGATCTTGTAATTCCAGGACCGCCTTTTCTTGGTATTTTTTCACCTTCGGCTACGTCAATGATAAAAATGCTGACATCTGCAAGATCCGGACTAAAGGTTGCCGATAAATTATCACCTCCACTTTCAATAAGAATCAGTTCAATGTCAGGAAAACGAGCTGCCAATTCATCTACCGCTTCAAGGTTCATACTGGCATCTTCGCGAATTGCAGTATGCGGACATCCGCCAGTTTCAACGCCAATAATTCTTTCGCGTGGCAAAAGACTGTTTTTTGCCATAAACTCTGCATCTTCTTTGGTGTAAATATCATTCGTAATAACGGCAAGATCATATTTACCAAATAAACTTCTGCTTAAGCGTTCCAGCAAAGCTGTTTTTCCAGAACCTACAGGTCCTGCTACGCCAATTTTTATATATTTTCTATTTTTCATTTTTTTTAGATTTAAATCGTCTCTGATAAAAATCAGATCGTATAATTTGTCTTTAATTTTAAGACTAAGACATGTAAAGTCTCGAATAAAGCCTTTCGTGCTGCATGCAATTAATATCGAATGAAGTGCTGCATATTCCTATTGAGTCTCGATCCAATGCAATGGTTTCCAAAGCTGTTTTTTCTATAGTAGGATAAAGAGCGAATAGAATATCCTGTCCGTCAATCTGCCCAAGCGGAACTAGTTTTACAGCATTGGTAATCATTCCCGAAACAGAGGTGTAATAAAATCCTAAAAGCGCTTCGTACAAAGGAATTTTCATTAAGGCAGCGTACATGCCAAATACAATGCAGTAATGCGAAGTTGCCTCTTGATTTTGTACAGCTTTCTCGTATGATTCAACCAAAGAAGAGTTTTCTTTTCGTTTGAATATTTTAATTAAACGAACTCCTAGTTTTTGGCTTGCATTTCGAATTTCTTTGGCACATTTTAAGGCATTACATTCATTGTCAAGTTTTAATAGTAACTCGAGATCATTGTTCTCTGCTGCTTCATAAGCCAATTTCATGAAAGAACCATCGTTGTATTTAAGATTATATTGAAGCATGTTTTCTACAAATTCCTTTGCCGTTTCTCGATTACAAACAATCCTCTTTTGTACATACGTTTCGAGTCCGTTAGAATGTGTATATCCTCCAATTGGCAATGTGGGATCAGAAAGATGAAGCAACGCCGATAAAAAGTTTAAATTATTCATCTTTTGAAGCCATTTTTAAGATCTTGGTAAATATTGAAGAACCTAAATTTCCATGACCGTGAGGTTCTACGTTTGATTTAAGAAGATTCAACAGTTTTACAGATTGTTGTTTGGGCGAAAAACCGGCAGCATCGAGCCATCTGAAAATGGGCATTTCAAATGGAAGTAATACTTTTCCGTTTTGAATAAAAAGCGGAATGTGTTTGTTCCCAATTTCATAACAAATAGTTCCCATTTCCATCATAGAATGCGGATTCATTACAATTGCATCGGTCTCTAAAACGTTGACAGCTATTATTTTTTCTTCATCTTCAAAAAGAATATCGCCTTCTCGTAAACGCTGTCCTTCTTTTAGAAATTTAATGGCAATCTCAATTCCGTTGCGGGTTTTCTTGCGTTGTATCCTTTTGGTGCATTCAAACCATTCCAAGTCCAGATAATCGATTTGTTTTTCAATTGTTGGGTACTGCGAAATGTTTCCTATAGTTTCATTAATGATCATGAATGGTTAGATTTTTTTTTGAAATTGAAGTTTTTTGAGATTCCAACACCAAATGTTGAACCGCTGATACCCGCTACATAATTCTTAGTCCATCCTTCGCCTTTAGTTTTTGTATCAAGCATAGAAAGCTCTCCAAACTTAAATTTCAAAGCCCATCCACTTCCTAGAAAAACCGCAAATAAAGGATAAGCGCGTAAACGATATCCGTTAAAATCTTTCATTGAAGCGGTGTCATCTGTTTGTTTTTGTCCCCATACATAATGCGCGTCTACCTGACCAATTAAGGCAAAATATTTCCCTAAAGTAACCGAAGGGCTGTACCAGATTCCAGCTTCATTTTGTTTGTAAATGGTTTTATCATTAAAAACATTTTGAGCGTAGGCATAATTTACCCCCACCACATCGTTGTTATTAATAAAATATCCCACTCCAATAGGCACGCCTGCATTGGCACTGGTACCAAAAGAACTACTGCTTGTAGAAGGTGTATTGGTTTTCGAATAATCTAATGAACCATAAATCATGAATTGTCCTTTTGGTCCGTCATCAGTATCTTTTAATCGTAAACCGCCTAATGTTTGCGCATTCATCGAAACTGAAAAAAGAGTAATTACGACTGCGAATGCAAATAATGTTTTGTTAAGAATATTTTTCATTTTGATGTCTTTTTAATTTTTAAAATAAGGCTCGGAATTTTTCCGAGCCTTTTAAAACTCTTATTTCTAAAACAAATAATATAATTGTGTTAGCGGCAGTTTTTCTGCTGGTTCACAGGTAATGTATTCGCCGTCTACAGTTACTTTATAGTTTTCAGGATTAACTTCAATTACTGGAGTTTTGTCGTTATGGATAAGATCCTTTTTAGAAATGTTTCGGCAGTTTTTTACTGGAAGAATCATTTTTTCTAATTTGTAAGACGCTACAGCTCCGTTATCAATAGAAATTTGAGAAACGAAATTGGCACAAGTACCAAATTTGGCTTTTCCGTGAGCTCCAAACATATTTCTGTAAATTACAGGCTGAGGTGTTGGAATAGAAGCGTTAGGATCTCCCATTTTGCTAGCAATTACAAATCCGCCTTTAACGATAATATCTGGTTTTACTCCAAATAATGCAGGTTTCCAGATCACAAGATCAGCTAGTTTTCCTGCTTCGATAGAACCTACATATTCTGAAATTCCGTGAGCAATCGCAGGATTGATAGTATATTTAGCAACGTATCTTTTTGCTCTATAATTATCATTTTCAGAAGTTTTGTCTTCGGTTAAATATCCTCTTTGATCTTTCATTTTGCTGGCAGTCTGCCAAGTTCTGGTAATGACTTCACCCGGTCTTCCCATTGCTTGAGAATCTGAACTCATGATACTGAAAACTCCCATGTCATGAAGGATATCTTCTGCCGCAATTGTTTCAGGACGAATACGAGAATCAGCAAAAGCGACGTCTTCTGGAATGTTTTTGCTCAAGTGGTGGCAAACCATCAACATATCTAAGTGCTCGTCAATTGTGTTGACTGTGTAAGGACGAGTTGGGTTTGTAGACGCAGGAAGCACATTTGGATACATTGCTGCTTTAATAATATCTGGAGCGTGACCACCACCAGCACCTTCTGTATGGAAAGTATGAATTACTCGGCCGTTAATCGCATGCATTGTGTCTTCAAGGAAACCGCTTTCATTTAAAGTATCGGTATGAATGGCAACTTGTACATCATATTTATCAGCCACTTTTAAAGAAGCATCTATTACGGCAGGAGTTGCTCCCCAATCTTCGTGTATTTTCAAACCAAGAGCACCCGCTTCAACTTGTTCTTCAAGAGGTTCTTCGGCAGAACAATTTCCTTTTCCAAAATAACCAAGATTCATAGGATATTCTTCCGATGCTTCAAGCATTTTCTGAATATTGAATTTTCCAGGTGTACAAGTAGTTGCATTTGTTCCGTCATTTGGACCCGTTCCACCGCCTATCATAGTGGTGATACCGCTGTACAAAGAAGTTTCAATTTGCTGCGGACAAATAAAGTGAATGTGTGTATCAATTCCTCCCGCTGTTACAATGTAACCTTTTCCTCCATGAACTTCTGTAGATGCTCCAATAATCATATTTGGAGAAACACCATCCATTGTATCAGGATTTCCAGCTTTACCAATAGCTACGATTTTCCCGTCTTTAATACCGATATCAGCTTTTACAATTCCCCAGTGGTCAATAATTACCGCTCCTGTAATACAAAGGTCAAGAACACCTTCGTTTCTTTTTGCTGTAACATTTTGTCCCATTCCATCACGTACCGTTTTTCCACCGCCAAAAACAGCTTCATCACCATAACTTGTGTAATCTTTTTCAATTTCAATAATTAGATCTGTATCTCCCAAACGGATTTTATCTCCTGCTGTTGGGCCTAATATATTGGCATACTGTTTTCTATCTACCTTTAAGCTCATCTTACTGATTTTTAAAATTTAACTGTGCAGCTTTTGCAATACTTTCTTGTTTCTGTTTTTCAGAATCGGTTTGTCCGCATACCAGATTATTAAATCCAATTGCTTTTTTGCGTCCGCCAATTGCTACCAATTCTACTTCTTTTTCTTCTCCCGGTTCAAAACGAACAGCGGTGCTTGCTACAATATTTAATCGTTTTCCAAAAGCTTTTTCGCGATTAAAACGCATTGCTTTGTTTACTTCAAAAAAGTGAAAATGAGAGCCCACCTGAATAGGACGATCGCCCGTGTTTGTTACTTTTATTTTTACAGTTTCTCTGCCTTCATTGCAGATAATAGTGCCTTCTTTTACAAAAATTTCTCCTGGTATCATGTTTTGATTTTTAAGGATTAACGTATAGGGTTATGAACCGTTACCAGTTTGGTTCCGTCAGGAAAAGTGGCTTCAATCTGTACATCATGAATCATTTCGGCTACACCCGGCATTACATCATCAATAGTTAGGATTTGTGCGCCTTCCTGCATTAGTTGTGCTACTTTTTTCCCGTCTCTGGCACCTTCCAGTAAAAAATGGCTTATAAGCGCTACAGATTCTGGATAATTCAATTTAAGACCTCTGGCTTTTCTTTTTAGAGCCAGCTCACCTGCCAAAAAAAGCATAAGCTTTTCTGTTTCTCTCGGAGTTAAATGCATAATTATTTTTTTTAAGTTGGATAATATTTACCTGTTAGATCTCGATCATTAACATGGTAAAATTAGAAAGGCAGTGAGCCCGCAGGCTATCAAAAAAAATATTTAGAATGTTCAAAAACGTGACAAATGAAGACTTGATTTTTGGATTTTTTTAACTTAAATAAGAAAGAAAAAACTCTATTGTTTTGATAATCTTGCTAATACGTAAAAAACGTTTTTGTTAAACTTGAAATCTAGAATTGAGATCTTCTGTACCTTTATGCTCAAAAAACAAATTGTATTCGATTTCAGAATGGAACAACCACCTTTCAAAGTAGACAAATATTATATCAAGAAAGTAGATGCCGATAAAAAGAGCATTTACTGTCATCACGATATAATGGGCGAATTGCTGGTTCCAACACACAAACACGACAAAGCGCAAATGTTATACGCTGAAGGCGATGTAGTTTTTGTGACTACTGAAACAAAATCGTACTTCCTGCCTGCAAGACATTTTATTTGGATTCCTAGCGGAGTAGAGCATAGCATTCATCCGAAGTCGGAGCAAGTGATGATGCGAAATCTCTATTTTCCGGTTGAAAAAGATGAAGATGAATTCTACAAAAGCGAAGGCATTTATCCCGTGAACAATTTACTGCTTCAAATGATGATGTTTACCAATCAGTGGAATGGTGATTTGAAAAAAGGAAGTCCGAGTTTTGTTATTGCAAAAGCCATAAAAGCAATTCTTCCGCAGATATGTCATACCAATTTACCTTTAGAATTGCCTCAGGCTAAAGATGCGCGTTTGGGCAAAATTCTTCGATATATCGAAAATAACCTCGGAGAAACGATTCTTTTTGCAGATGTGGCGAATGAATTTGGTTATAGCGAACGCTCTTTGTATCGCTTATTTCAGAAAGATCTCAAAATGTCGTTTATTCAATATTACACCATTCGAAGAATCCTTAAAGCCATCGAACTTTTATTAGAAAGAAAGCTTTCTGTAAAAGAGGTAGCTCTGGAAGTTGGTTATAATAGTGTTCCAACTTTCAGTAATACTTTTTTCAAGATTTTAGGTCAAAGACCTTCTGATTACTTAAACGGAGAGGAAATTTTGGAACGCGGTAAATAGATTTTGTTTCACGCAGATTTTACAGATTTAAGCTGATTGAGACAGATTTTCTTATTGTATCACTTAAAATTTTCTCTCGCAGATTCCGCAGATTTAGGGGATTTTTGGATTGCGCTAAATGTTTCATGCAGATTTGTTTAGATCTAAGCTGATTTGCAGATTTTTAAATTAATAATCTGCACAATCTGCCAAATATGCGAGAGCAAAAAAAAAAAGAAATCTTTCTGCATCTGCTTAAATCCTTTTAAATCTGCGTGAAATATATAACTCGCAAATAATTGTTTTTCAGTGTTTTAATATATCTTTTTCGAAAAATGGAATTTTAACATTTGTCCGAAATGAATATGTTATTGACTTTTTATAATCTTCCGCCAACAAAAAAATGAAGGAACTTTGCAGCATAAATTATTTAAATATCCATGTTCCTTACAAAAACAAACTCTAAAGAAGATTGTTTTCCCAGAAGCTTATTGATTTTACTAATGTTATTAGTATTCAATAGTTTACAGGCTCAGGAAGTTCATACGGTTTCTTTACAAGAAGCGATGAAACTGGCGAAGGAAAACAATAAAAAAGTCCTTAAATCTCAACTGGAGATTACGCTCGCTGAGCAAAACATCAAAGAAAGAAAAGAACTTAGATTGCCAGATGTACAACTAAACGGAATGTACTCTAGAATTACCAACATTACAGAATTTAAAGGAGATGGTTTCTTAAACGGAAAAGAAGTTACGAAAGCAATTCCTGAAATCTATGAGGTGAATTCCACTTTTAAAATGCCAATTTACGTTGGAAACAAGATTAACAACGCGATTAAAATTGCGAATCAGGAAAACGAAATTGCAAAAATAAAATCGGAAAAAACAGAAAATGACATTGAACTGGAAGTTGTGGCCAACTATCTGGCGATTTATAAAATGATGGAACTTCAAAAAATATTTGAAGAAAACATCAAAGAAGAAAAGAACCGATTAAAGGAAGTGCAATCGCTTCAGAAACATGGAACGGTAACCAAAAATGAGGTTATACGTGCCGAATTACAGCTCTCAGATCGTGAGCTGAATGCGCTTACAAACTCCAAAAACATTCAAATAGCGCTTCACGATCTGAAGACTTTAATTCATATTCCGGAAAATGAAGAAATTGCAATTGACACCACTGCAAGTCTGGATGAAATGAACGGCGTAGATCCGTACGATTTTTACTTGAGTAAAGCCATGCAGAATGAAGAAATGCGAATGGCGAGCCAGGAATTAAACATCAGTAAAACCGAGTTGAAATTGGTAAAAGGGAATTATCTGCCAAGCGTAAACTTCTTCGGGAATTATGGTTTTTATTATCCAAACTACAAATTCTTTCCGCCAAATCCGTATTTGTACACTTTAGGTCAGGTGGGAATCGAGGCGCGTTTTGATCTTTCGGCTTTGTATAAAAACAAAACGAAAGTGGCAAAAGCAAGCACTAAAATCGATATGCAGAAAATGCAGACTGAAATTTTGAAAGATGAAATTCAAGATCAGTTGTACAAAGAGCATACACAGTATCAGGAAATCCTTGAAAAATTTGTTGTGGTAGACAAAGCTCTGGATTTAGCCGAAGAAAACTACCGAATCGTAAAACTGAAATACCTAAATCAATTGGTTTTAATTACCGAAATGGTCGATGCTGATAATGCTTTGCTTCAAGCGAAATACAACAAAATTGCTACACATTTGGATGCTGTTTTGAAACATTACGAAATGATGCACACGGTGGGGATTATGCCTGAGATTTAGATGCTGTTGAAAGATTAGGCTGAAGCCTTAGAAAAAAGAAGAAAGAAAAAAGATTAACAGTATAGTTTCTCAGTTCCGTAGGAACGTTTCATGTTGTAGCGCCGGATTTCAATCCGGGGAGAGAAAAGATTAAAGAATATGATTTTCAGTTCCGTAGGAACGCTCCATATTGTAGCGCCGGATTTTAATCCGGGGGAAAAAAATTAAAGAATATGATTTTCAGTTCCGTAGGAACATTTCATATTGTAGCGCCGGATTTCAATCCGGGTAGAGAAAAGATTAAAGAATATGATTTTCAGTTCCGTAGGAATGTTTCATATTGTAGCGCCGGATTTAATCCGGGGGGAAAATTAAAGAATATAGTTTTCAGTTCCGTAGGAACGTTTCATATTGTAGCGCCGGATTTCAATCCGGGGGAAAAAAATTAAAGTGATTAAAAAAGATGGTTAAGATAAAAAATGAAACTAAAAGAAATAAAACGTTTCATATACTGATAACAATTATTGCGTGTACGCTGGTTATAAGCGGAGTTATTTTGGGAATTTGGTTTTATGTGTTTAACCGAAACCACGAAGAAACCAATGACGCTCAGGTAGAACAATACGTTACGCCAATTATGTCGAGAATTACGGGTTATGTACAAGAAGTTCGTTTTGACGAAAACCAATTTGTACATAAAGGCGATACTTTGGTAGTGATCGATAATAGAGAATACAAATCGAAATTGAATGTGGCTCTTGCCGATGTTCAAAATGCACAGCAAAATAGTGTTGTGGCTCAGAAAAATGCTATTAACACAGCAAGTGCAACAGCAATTAACGAAGCACAATTAGAAGCTGCAAAAGCAAACCTTTGGAAAACAAAATTAGAATACGAAAGATATAAAGCTTTGGTAACCGAAGAAGCGGCAACTTCTCAGCAATTAGAAAAAGTAAAAGCAGATTACGAATCGGCTCAGGCACATTTTTCAGAAATGAAAAACAGAATCCATTCGGCTTCTTTAAGCACTTCAGTTGCCGAAGCGAATGTTCCAACAACGCAAACTAATATTGCTTCAAAGCAAGCGGTTGCAGATAATGCGGCATTATTTCTTTCGTACACCATAATCACAGCGCCTTATGACGGATGGGTTGGAAAAAGAACTTTACAGCCAGGACAACTGGTAAAAGAAGGACAGTCTTTGCTTTCTATTGTAAGTAAAGAAAAATGGATTACAGCCAATTTTAAAGAAACACAATTGCAGTATTTAACCGTTGGGCAAGAAGTAGAAATCAAAGCTGATGCTATAAACGACAAAACTTTTGTGGGAACAATTGCTTCGTTATCGCCTGCGAGCGGTGCGAGATTCTCATTGCTTCCTCCGGATAATGCAACTGGGAACTTTGTGAAAATCGAACAGAGAATTCCAGTTCGAATTCAGTTAAAAGAACAAGACAAACAAACCGATTTTTTAAGAGCAGGAATGAACATTACGATTGTTGCTGCGCACAAATAAAATGGAAGATAAAAGTATATTTAAATCATGGGTTCCAAAATGGGCGATCATTACTATTTTGTTCGTTTGTTTGCTGCATTCCATGATTTTATTGGGAGTTTACACGTCAAACGTAACGTATGCGGCGAGTTTTCTGGATATTGAGCCCGAAGATTTGCAGTTCGCAATGTGCGTTACATACGGAACTTTGTTGGCAACTATCTTGATAGAAAGCCGATTTTCGAGCTTTTTTCCAACCAAAAATTATCTGATGGGCGTGTACTCTTTAATCGGAATTACGATTGTGCTATCAGGCTATGTTACCAATTTTTCGGTTTTTTTATTGCTAAGAATTGTAGAAGGTGTTCTTATGGCGCTTCCTGCTATTACAATCAGACAATTGATTATTCAGCAATTCAATTCTAAAAACGCCATTATCATCGGGTTTTCATTTTATTATGGCTCGCTGTTGTTGTCTACGCCGTTTATTATGAATATTGCCGTGTGGTTTCTCGATCATTATGACTGGAAATACATGCTGTATGTTTCGGGCGGACTTCAGGTTTTAAACGTCTTTTTAATCTTAGTTACTTTCAGAGGGCACCGAATTACAAAGAAGATTCCGTTGTATCAAATCGACTGGATGAGTTATTTTTTGGTTTTAATTTCGATTCTTTGCGGTGCCTACTTTTTTGTGTATGCCGAGAAAAAATATTGGTTTCAATCGTCAGAAATGGTTTTGGCGTTGATGATTTCGCTTATCACAGGCGGGTTGTTCATCTTTAAAGAACGTTTGGTAAAAAGACCAAGTTTTGATTTTGAAGTCATAAAATACGCCAATCTGCGAATAGGATTTTTATTGTTTTTCCTTTTCTATATCAGCAGAGCAACGTTGAGTCTTTGTCATTCGGCGATGTTTTCCATTTGGAATTGGGATCCATCGCGTGTGGCAGGCGTACAATACATAAACGGACTAGGAAATGTAATCGGATTGGTTCTGGCTGCTTTCTTCCTGATGAAATCTGTTTCGACTAAAATTATTTTCATGATTGGTTTTTCGCTCATTGCTATTTTCCACTTCTGGTTTACGTTTCTTTTTGTACCAGATGTTGCGTTGAGCGATATTATCATTCCGTATATTTTGCAAGGAATCGGTGTAGGTTTTTTATTTGTTCCGCTCATCTTATTTACCACATCATCGGTTCCGGCAAATATGGCGGTTTCTTCTGGGATTGTTGGGGTTTCAGGACGTTTCTGGGGAAGCACAGTTGGTTTCTGCGTTATGCAGAATGCGATGGTTTTCTTAAATAAAAAACACTTTCTGAAACTTAGCCAATTTGTAACTGGAGAAAATCCAGAAGCACAGAACACAATTACTTCCACAACACAAAGTTTTATGGCCAAAGGTTATTCGGCAGATAACGCCAATGTTTTGGCCATGAAAAAGGTTTTCGGCACCATCGCCAAACAATCGACTTTATTGGCCGATATGGAAATTTACACCATTGTAGGTTACGGTTTAGTGATTTTGATTATTCTAATTGCTTGTAATCAACATTTGAGACAAACGATGACTTTGGTGAAAAGTAAAATTTGGATCGGCTAACGCAAATTCCAATTTTTTTAAATTCCAAATTCCAAAAAAAAACGTGATTTAATCTCGCAAAGTCGCAGAGGCGCAAAGTTTTGTTTTTTGCGACAGATTAATAAGATTAAAAGGATTTTGTTTCACGCAGATTTTGCAGATTAAAGCAGATTTATTTTTTAAGATTTTAAGAATAAATAATCTGCGCATATCTGCTTAAATCTTTTTAAAATCTGCGTGAAACAAAAAAACTTTGCGTCTTAGCGCCTTTGCGAGATTCAAAAAATACGTATATCCGCTTAAATCTTTTTTAAATCTGTGAGAGAAAATAACTTTGCGTCTTAGCGACTTTGCGAGATTCTAAACAAAATCCTGCGAGAAATAGGACTTTATTAACGTACTTTAAGACTAGAAACAATATAAATGCTCGTATCTTGCACCCGTTTAAAACAAATAAAATTATGAGCCAGCAATGTGTAATTTTTGATATGGACGGCGTGATTTGCCACACCAATCCGCATCATGTAGTCGCTTTTGAAGAATTTTTCAATAAATATAAAATTCCGTATACCAATCAAGAATTTGAAGAGCATATGTACGGAAAACACAATAGTTACATTATGTCGCATTTCTTCAAACGCCCAATCGAAGGAGAAGAATTGACGAAACTTGAAGACGAAAAAGAAGGAATGTTTCGTGAGATTTACAAAGACAAAGTCGAAACGATTCCGCATTACATGCAGTTTTTAGAAGAATTAAAATCTCGCGGATTCAAAACAGCGGTTGCCACTTCGGCGCCGCGTGCCAATTTAGATTTGATTGCAAATGCTTTGAAACTCGACCAAAAAATGGATTCGATGATGTCTAGCGAAGATGTTACGTTTCATAAACCAAATCCAGAAGTATATTTAAAATCGGCAGAGCGTGTGGGTGTTTCTCCGTCTGATTGTGTGGTTTTCGAAGATTCTTTTTCGGGCGTTACAGCAGGATTAAATGCAGGAATGAAAGTCGTTGGTGTTTTGAGTACGCATACAAAAGAAGAATTGCCACCATGCGATTTTTATATCAATGATTATAGCGAAGTGAATGTGGATAAGGTTTTGGAATTGCTAAGGAAATAAATTCTAATTAACACACAGTTTGTCATTTCGACGTAAGGAGAAATCGCACTAGAAACTCGACAAAGATTGGCGATTCTCTTTGTAGAATCCCGCGTGAGATTTCTCCTTACGTCGAAATGACAAAATCACTGAATTGCCTCCTGCTTTAGCTGGAGGTTTTTTTATGGTTTTTAGGAAAGGCTTTAGCCGAAGTTTTTAGAATTAATTAAACGATGTCGAATTCTATTGCGATCATTAAACCTGCTGCTAAAAGAAAAACAGAAGAGCTTAATAATAGCCACAATATTTTTTTAGGCCATTCTATTTTTAAATCTCGAAGCATCAAAATAGAATTAGCGAAAGAAAAAATAACAAGGAACATGATTAAAAGAAAAGCACCGATACTTCCGTATTCATAGATCCAGCGAAAATCTGTTGAAAATCGAAATCTTTCGACATAACGTTTTGTCAAACCGCTTAAAATAAATAAAACAGGAATTGCAATTGCAATTTTCTGAGTTAAATGAAGATTTTTGAGATTTTTCATTTATTTCTCCTCCCAGAATATTTTTTTGTTATGTTCCACTAAAAACAAACAAGTATTTCCGTCTTCATCTAAAACTTTTTTGATGTCAAAATTATACGAACCTCTTGATTTTGTATTTCTTTCGGTGCCACACCAACTCCAATGAAGATTGTTTAATTTTTTAGTATTCGAATTAGCGCTAATTTCTTCGTATAGTATTGAACCATCAAAACCAAATTTCTTAAAATCAATGTTTTTTGTTGATTCATCATTTTTTAAACTGCCCATAAACGTTCCTGCAATTACCAAAGAATCAAGATTCTCTCCGGTTTTATTATAGAATTTAGCATGAAAACCTCTAAAATTTATAAAGCTGGTTAGTATTACAATACTAGATAATAACAAAATAACCAATTGTGTGTTTCTTCGTTTTGATTTTATCTCATCCATCCTTCAATTTTATAATTTTTAGAGAATAATTTTCTTTCTTGTTTTCCATTATCTGGTTTGAACCAAACTTCAAACCTTGCAGCGTAGGGTTGTCCCCAATCGCCTTCGTAAATTGTAAAATCATCACTGGGGCTAAATTTCTTTATGCTGTCAGTTGGATTGTAAATTTGAATCGAACTAGTTCTGGGTAAATCGTCAGTAGAAAGAGCCTCGTTATGAGTAATTTCAAATACTTTTAAATAAATGGAACCGCTCTCAATTTTTCCTATCCAAAAATCATATTCATAAAGTCCAGGTTGGAATGAATTATAAAGTTGAAAGTCAATTTTTTCTACAACTCTATTTGTTATGCTGTCAGGTCTTTGTCCTTCGAATTTTGCATAATTATCCAAATCAACTGGATTATCTATTTGAATGTTTTTTGGAATTGTTAGGTTTTTTGCCCAAGTATCTGGTGTTTCGTCTGTTATAAAAAATGATGCGAGTGAAACCAGAATCAATATCAATACTGTTACGCCAAATAGAAATAAACTAACAAGACTTTTGAGCCATCGTTTTTTGGAAAGCTGATAAACAGCCGAAACTAATAAACAGAATATGGCAAGACAAAATAATCCGAAAATGATATTTTCAATAAGCGGATTGTTTAATGAGCTGGAAAATAACAAAAGAAGGATTGAAATAAACCAAAATAATATTGGCTTCTTCCAATCATCAAAAAAACTTAGAAGATGTTTTTTCATAAAGTTTCAGTCAAACAGCTTTAGCAATAATCATTTATTCTTAATTTTTAAAAAGACTTCATTTCTAAACCAATTTTCATCTTCGTGAGATTCGAAAATTCTTTTTGGAAAGTAAAAACATTGACCTTTTGAAATATATAAAAGATAAAGGTCTTTTAATTCAAAAACTTTTATAAAATTTTGATTGTCAATTGTTCCTTCTGAGATTTCTCCCATGTAAGCAATAATTCTATCAGAGAAAATTTCATATTGTCTTTCTTTATAAATGATCTTATTTTCTTTTGAATATGCCAATCTCCAATATTGAAATAATATAACTAAAGGATACAAAATGCTGAATACAATTAGAAAAGTGTCTGAAGAATCTTTTTCGTCTTTAAAAAGAATTGCAATCGTCAGAAACCACATAAAAGCAAATAGCCACCATCTCTTTTTTAATAAAATTCTAATAATAAATGAGAAGTATTCTTTTTTGGTAAGTTGAAATTTTTTGGTTTTGATCATTAGAATTTAAAGATTTATTTCAAAGGAAAATCCAACAATTCTTTAGGTTCAATATCTAAAGCATTGGCAATTTTTACAAGAGTTTTTACTGTAGTGTTAATTTTAGCAGTTTCTATTCTTGCTATTTGAGACTTAGTAACACCAGAATCATCAGCTAAACTTTGCTGTGATAAGTCTTTCTTTTCACGTAATTGTCTAATGTGAATGCCAAGATTTATAATATAATTTTCTTCTGAAATGTTCATATTTCAAAAGTGGAAAGATTTATTTCGCTTTCGGTGGCATACATGCCTACAAATTATTATATTTGCTGCAAATAAAAAATAAGATAATGACTACAGAAAGCCTTTCTAAAGAAGTTGAAACTAGATTAAAAGAGTTTTTTATTGATGTAATTGATGCAAAAGATATGGCGAAAACCATTCGAGAAGTCAATTATGTGCTTTCGTTATGTTCGATGCGCGGATGCGAAACGATAGAATCTGAATTCAAGAATATCGATGATAACTTTTACTGGCTCAATCGATTGGCAGAAGTTCTTGATCCTTATTTAGAGATTGATTAAAACACTTTCATTTCGACGAAAGGAGAAACAAACAGTCACCAACAAATTAAGATTAATTAGCATTTTTTAAACACCGTTGGCAATGCTGTAAATCTCCTTTCGTCAAGATGATTGATATTATAGATTTTCATTTCGACGAAAGGAGAAGCCAAACAGCAAACCAACAAAAATTAGGAGAGACTTCAACATTTTTTTCTTATATGTACAACCAGTTGGCGATGCTGATAAAAAAACTCCTTTCGTCAAGGTGATTGATAATATAAATTTTCATTTCGACGAAAGGAGAAGCCAAACAGCAAACCAACAAAAATTGAGAGTGATTTCCGCAATTTTTTTCATGTATACAAACTGTTGGTGATGCTGGGAATCTTCTTTCGTCAAGGTGAATTAATACATAATTTGTCATTCCGAGGAATGAGGAATTTCTATAAAAAGATCCAATAAGAAGTGTTTAGATGTTTTTTTATTCAATTAAATATGTTTAGGTTTTACAGTGTTTTTTTTTAATTTCCTCCCATTGAGTAGAAAGTTCTGTATTCATTTTATCGAAAAGTTTCCCATCTAATAAAATACCTGCCCAAGATAGATTCTTTTCATAAATGATAATGTTGTTGACAATGTTTTGAATAATATTTTCTTCGTTTGTTGACTTGAAAATTAATTTGTAATTGTTGAATACTAATTTAACATTTGAATTTAATTTGTAAAGTTTAAAGGTCTGTTGAATTATAGTAAATGGTAAAGCAGATTGAAAAACTAAAGTAATAATCTCTTTGTTGGAGAATATGCATACAAATAAAAAAACAACAAATACGATGCTTAATTTTATGTATTCTTTTGGGAGCATTTTTGCAGTTACGCATTTAGTGAAAAAAACATTTTCAAAATTATTTATGCCTAGCTTGTTTATCCCAACTTGTACATCATCATTGGAGAAATAGTCTTTGGAATTCATCTCCGAAAAACTAGAATCTAAACTGTTGTCAACAAAATCTAAGCTTCTAATGCTTTCTGCTTTATGAAAAACATAACTTTGAATAGAGTCAAGGACAAAATAAATTACTGATAGAAAAGCGAGAGAACAGTTGAAAAATTCCTTAATTCCTGTCTCAGGCAATTTTAAAAATTCTAATGTAAGAAGAAAAATAGAGATAATAATTGATACAACCAGAATTGAATTAGAAAAAATGCTTGTTTTATCTAACCAATTGTAATAATTTGCTTGTGGAACTTTTTCACTCATCTTTTTTGTTGTTTTTAATATGTTCTGCTTCAGGACCAAACCATTTGCCGGTTTCTAGCCATACTTCATAAAAATAAATCCATCCTGCTGTCCAAGGAACTATATCCTTAGCGATTAATTTGCCATGAGACCATTTGTAGTCTTTAGGATGATAAAGGCATAAAGATTTGCTCTCATGGTAGAAATGAATTGGTTTTTCAACCAAATTAGGGCTCAATACTCTAACCAAAGGTCTTAAATTTCCTCGATATGTGATCGATACTGTATATGTTGGGAATTCTGGTTTTACAGATAATTCTCCTATAAATTCAATTTCATTTCCTCTTATAGTTGATTTGAATTGAGGATAATGCGATTTCATCGCTTGAATTTGAATATGTGGATTGTAATGTTTTTTTTTATTTATGATCCCCATAATATCCTTTTGAAGATGTGATTGTTTTGCCGGCAATTGTCGATAGCATGCCAGACGGATTAATTTTTAAATTTCCTTTAGAAAGCTCATTTGAAAAATCACGAGCTTCTTCAATATCTGCAGTTGGGAATTCTTTTCCAAAAATTTCTTTCCAGATTTTTATTGCATCTGACTCTTGGTTTGAATCAGCTAGCTCCTTTGCTTGTTCCAGTTTCTGTTTGACTTTTTCTATGTTGTCTTTGCTTGAATTGAATTTATTCTCGGAAGTAAAATCTTTCGATTTAAAGTAGTTTTTAGCATTGGAAAACCAAAGGCGAATTCCTTCTTCAAGATCTGAAAATTTGTTAGTTTCAAAAATGTCGATTGCTATTTCTTCAATGATATAAGAAGGAATCATTTTTTCGTTTTCTCTATTCCAATATTTTACTGCTTTGATTATTTTTTTTAGATCATAATTGCAATATTTATCAGTATCTTCTAATCTTTGTGACAGGCTTATTGGATTTGTGAATGTCCAGCTTTTTAAATCATGGTTTGGTATTAGATAGCCCTCTCCGTATTCAAAGCTTGGAAGGACATCAAAATTAATTTTACTTAATTCAATCGTGACACAAGGTCTAGATTGGGAAACTTTGTCTTTATAGTCTCCAATATCATTAAGATAATCTTTAAAATTTGTAAGAACTGTTTGTGGATTGGGGAGATTACCATTTTCGTCAATCCATTCATCTTTGTCTAGGACGGCAAAAACATCAACATCATCAAGAGGTCTTAATATTGTATCTCTTTCCCAAGAACCGTTCGTGAATGTTTCTTTCACAAATAAGTCACAATCCTCATGTGTCAGTTTATTGTCTAAATTTTCAACAGATGAAGTAATACTATCTTCTTGTTTGTCTGTAACCGAAATTTTTTCAATCATTTCAGCTATTTTTTTAATTAATTTGGTCATATTAGTAAATTTTAACACAAAATTCCCAAAGTTTGTGCCAAACCGTTAAAGATGACAAAATGTCATTTTTACTGACTAAATAGCAAAAAAAATTTTTTTTTAATTTTTGATCACATAAGGTGGTAGAGTGAAGTGTGTATTTTTTCGAGATTTTACGATATATAACAGTAAAAAACAAAATGCAGTAAAAAAAAAGCTTCTGAATATTTTCAGAAGCTTTTTTTGGTGCGGATAATAGGACTCGCACCCTTACATTTATATGTGATTTTGTATGACAATGATCTTTATAAGTTCCTTTAAATATAAGGGTTTAATGAATTTTAAAATTTTAAAATCATACACAAGCTCACATAAACATAATTATTTCGGGGGAAATACGGGGGAAATATTTATATTTGTAATATATGGCAACTATTAATTACAGAATAAACGAAAAAGTAGCAAAAGATCCTGCAATGATTTATGTAAGGTTCAAAGAAGCTAAAATAGACTTGGAAGTACCAACATCAATTGTGGTCTTTAAAAGGCATTGGAGTAAAGCTAAGCAAACTGTCAAATCTAATCATGACTCCGATGAATATCGAGATATAGCAAACGATCAACTAAGGGGCCTGAAGTCTTTAATTATCAGAAAATATGGTATAGATAATCATGCAGGAAAAACCATAAATACTAAATGGTTGAAAGATGTGGTTCTTGAGTTCCATAATAAACCAACATCTGACTCAACTGATAAGGAAATATTCTTAACCGATTTTGGAGATTTTTATTCCGAAAAATCCAAAAATCGTATAAATCCAAGAACAGGAAAAAAATTGGATATAAGAACTTTTCAAGATTACAATAATTCAGTCAATAAATTAAAGGATTATGAAAAGCATATTGGTTCAAGGATTAGACTTGATGGAGTAAGTTTGGTGTTTCATACTCATTTTATGGATTATCTAAGAGATGTGGATAAATTAGGTGAGAATACTATTGGTGGTGTAATTGCGAATGTTAAAGCTTTTTTGAAGTCAGCTGAAAGTTATGGGTATAGAGTAAATCAAGATTATAAGAGCCGTGAATTTGTTGCTCCTTCAGCCAAAACAATTGATATCTATTTTAATGAAGCTGAAATTTTAAAGATCAAAAAACACCAATTTGAACCAAATGGATATTTGGATAATGCTCGTGATTGGTTAATAATTGGTTTGTGGACTGGGCTGAGAATCTCGGACTTTTTACAGCTAAAGAAAGAAGATTATGTAGATGGCTTTATTCAAAACAATAATTTTAAGACTGGAATTCCTGTTGTAATACCAATACACCCCGATGTGCAAGAAGTTTTGAATAAGAGAAATGGAAATCTGCCAAGAGAGATTTCCGACCAAAACTTCAATGACTACATTAAGATAGTTGCTGAAAAAGTAGGCTTTACGGAAAAAATAGAAGGTAGTAAACCAATTAAAATAAAAGATGGAAAGGGTAGAGAAGTAAGCCGAAAGGTTCGTGGTAACTACCATAAATATGAGTTGGTTACTTCGCATATTTGCAGACGGTCATTTGCTACAAACCTTTATGGAAAAATCGATACACTTACAATTATGAAGATAACTGGGCATAAGACAGAAAAGCAATTTTTAGATTATGTTAAAATATCTCCTATCGAATATGCAATGAGGTTAAAAGAATTATGGTCCAAAGTTTATCAACAAATCGAATAAATATTTACAGGCTACTTATATATCTTAGAATTTCAGATTTTTTATATTTCACCCCCATTCCAATATTTGAACTTGTTATCCTACCTCTCTTTTTTAAATTGTCGACTGTACCAATAGAAACATTTAGTTTTTGAGCCACTTCTTCTCTTGAAAGTAAGCAATCATCGAAATAGTAATTTTTTGATAATGATTCCAGTAATTCTTTTTTAAATCCTTCGAATCTTAAAGCTGTAAGTCTTTCGACCTCATTGTTGATTTGCGCTTGTAGCGCATCTTGGTTAATAATACTACTAGTTAACATGTAAACTTAGCTACCATATCTCAGTTTTTTATAAAGGTAGCGAGAGTTATTTTTTCCTCTATAAGAGGTTTTGAGAAGATTGCCTTCTCGACTAGTAGCCAAAACAAAGAGTTAACCCGATTTGACTAGAAAATAGTATGAGAGTACTATGTAATAAAGGTACGAATTTAATGTGTGTGTGTCAAGCGAAAGACAATAGATAATGGTTATTGAGTTATGTTTTGTAACAATATTAATGTTGATCGTGCAAAATCAACTTTAGATATAAAGTTGTTATTATTCAAAATTGATTAATCAATTTAAATTTAATAATCACTTTATTAGTGTATAAAACTAATCAAAAAAAGCCACAATATTGTGGCTTTTTAGATTATATAATCCTACTGGGGAATGTACTTAGAATATGTACTTGTATCTCCAGTACTTTTTTGCACCAATACCAACTCTGTATCAGTGATGGATTTTATTGTATAAGTAATAGGAACATATGGTAGATATACTTTCTTTGTAATTGTTAAAGTATTTTGATTCATTTCCCACGTACCTGACGTAATAGAACCCAAACCGTAACGACTATAAAATTTGAATACACCACCTGTTAAAAAATAATTGACTCCCAAATAATCTTTACTGTCATAATTACTGTCATTAGTTCTGCTTTTCAGCATCCATCCCCAAGCCATTTCACCAACTAGTAATTTGAAATTATCAGGAGGAGTAGTTGGATTGTTTGCAGAGTTGTCAGAATTTGTATCTAAATCAGCAGAATCACTCGAGCATCCAACAAACATTGAAACACTAAGCAAAACTATCGAGAATATAAGTAATTTTTTTTTCATATAATTTGTTAAAATTTAATATTAAGAGTTTATTGTTATATTATCAATATTCTAACCTCTCTCATAATGATTGGATTATTGGCATTTATCTATTTCCTTGTTAACGTAGTGGAATAGTTCGTCAGCGTAGCTGTCAGGCAAATCATTATCTTCAATGACATTTCGAACTAATTGTGGAACATACAAATATCTGCTGTTATCGACACGGCTTAGCTCACGTTGTTGGCTAGTTTCATTGTTGATAGTTTTCACATAAGAGTAGTCTTCGCAATATTTTTGAACGATTGCTGTTTGGGCCCAAGCTTTTAGTTTTTCTAGACTTTTTGTTTTTGGGTGCTCTTTTCTGTATTCATTATGGATGTGAAGGCCGTAAATATAGCCTCCAAAGCAAAGAATTGCAAATACAAGAGCAGAACCTCTTACAATAATTTTTAATGGATTATTCATTTTTTTTGTTTTAAGATGCGTTAAAATTTATGCAAATATAAAAAAAAATCTCCATATAAAGAGGTTCTTAAAATGGAGTTACATAATTTAAAGACATTCTATTGATTTGCTTGATAAAAAGAGCAAAAAAAATGAATTCAAAAAATAGCGAGCATATTAAGAAAGAAGCAAAACAGGAAGAATTAATCTATCTAAAAAAAGTAGGTGAAAGACTTAAATATTTTAGAAAAAAAGCTGGTTATACTAACTCAGAGTACTTTGCATATGAAAACAATATAAGTAGACCACAGTATGGAAAATATGAAGCGGGAGCAAACATTCAATTGAATACTTTAATTAAAATACTAAAAGCCATGAATGTTACACTCGAAGAATTTTTTACAGGTTTCAATGATTATTGAAACTATTTGATTAAAAGAATATTTGTCTGTATAATAAAAAAAATATTATTTGTGATGATTCACAGATCTATCACAAATAATAATTCATCGCATAGGAAAAAGTTGTTTTTGAAAAAGATTATTTCAGTTGATTATCACGGTTTTTCTTTAAACTCATGAGATTTGATTAAATCTATGAGTAAAGATGGATAACTAAATTATTAATTATCTTGATAAATCTATCTTTTACCACTTCCTCCACACCCTCCACAGGTAACTCGGCCACTTCCATTACAACCAGAGCAATTAACGACTCTAGTTTCATTTAAACCTTTATTTTGGCTTTTGGTGCCTCTTCCACCACAACCAGGACATGCTATTTGACCATTTCCATTGCATCTTGAACAATTTTCACTCATAATACTTTAGTTTTGTTTAATTTGATATTGTTTTTTTTGAATATTTTATCTAATTGCTTTTGGAGTATTGTCGAACCTGTTAGATCTGCGCCTGTTAAGTCAGCTCCCTCAAATTCAACGGTGGTGAGATCAATATTTACTAATTTACAATTGATTAGTTTGGTATAAGATAAATCAGTATTTCGCATACTTGAGTCTGTGAAATCAGTAAAAGTAAAATCACAAGCTGAAAAGACAGAACGGTCTAGATATGTTCGTATAAATTTTGAATTACAAAAATAGACACCTTTTATTATTGTATCTTTCAATACTATACCAGAAACTTCTGCAGATTTAAAATTAGCTCCCAATAATTCTATAATATCCTTATTTATAAGTTTAGATTCATGTAAAAATTGAAGAACCTGTCCCTTTCTTTCGTCGCTTAAGCTCTCTATTGCAACAATTGTACGAGTTCTAGCAATAATTTTACTTTCTTTATTTAAATCTATATCTAGCAAATTTGATTTTATTATCAAATCAGAAATGACTCTGAAATAAGAATCTAGTGTCTCGTTTTGTTTATTCTCAAAATCTTTTTTTTCATCTTTAGATTTCTCATATTCTTTGTAAATCCATCCGATTGTCGCAATTGATATAGGGACAATTAGAAGATCTAGCCAATCCCATAGCTTTTTCGGTTCTGGTCCATTTTTGGTTGCATCATATGGAGCAAACCCCATCCATTCAGGAGAATTATATGGAAAAATACCATTATACCCAATATATAATGAAAATCCGATTATAAATATGATAATAATTGTTTTTACATAATTCATGGGAATTCGTCATTTTTTAATATTAAGATTTCTTTCTTTTTAAATCTTGTATTTAATTCATAACTAATTTTAGATATACTCAATCTATATTTGATTGTTATCTAATATAATTTTGTCAAACTCTTTGTAATTATAATTTTCAAGTCCATCATCTAGCAAACGATTAAAAATGTCAGAAATGGAACTAGTGAAAAAGTATTTTTCCTTAATCTCGTGGTTGGTTGAATTAAAATCTATTTTCGTGTAATCCTTTTTAAAATTCTCTACTTCATTGTCTTTCAATATGGCATAACCGAGAAATTTGGATTTATATTCATATAAATAATAAGGGTCAATTATGTTTTTCATTTCCCCAATTATACATTCCCATATGATAGTATTTCCTAGTGTATAAATAAATCCCACCTTTTTAAATCCTAATTGATTGAGTAGTTTTTCAGAGACCCAAATTTTTTTGTAACCATAATTTATTAATTGATAGTTATAGATTTTAATTTCTTTGGAGGTTGGCAGTAATATGGCATTGTAACCATCTTCATTTTTGTGCAAAATTCTGATTGGGATGTAATTATTTTTGCCAGGATTATTAATTTCGATGTATTCATTATTACTAAATTCTATCATAATTTTATTGTCTTTAAGGGAGCTTTTTCTTTGTTGAGAGTGGTGATTGTTGCTTCGATTTTTTGAATTTTTTTATCGATATTGTCAATCTTGGTTTCTAAATTTTTGTCTTTAGAATATATAATTGCAACTAAGGCTTTACTAATGAGAGTATTGGAGTTATAATAGCGATTAAATCTTTAGCATTGTCTTTTATTGAATTTAATCGCTCATTTTGGTAATTACCGAATTGATGAGGCACCATGCCATCAGGAGTAATTTGATAAAGAGTATTAGCTCTTACTTCGTTAGTATCAACGCCAAGAATTACTGGACGGACTTCACTTCTTGATGTTAAAAACTTAACAAGGATAGAGGCTTTCAAAACAGTAATTTTCATTTTTTGAGCAATTTCTGTTGGACTCATTCTATTGATTCTAAGTCCTCCTTCTTCTGGTGCATCATCGTACAGAATGCCAAGTAGTTCGTGTTTCTTAGTATAATGGCTCATCTAAATGCTTTTTAATAAGGTTTAATTACTTGTGTTATTGGATTTAAAGATTGTTGATATATCTTTAGTATTCAATAATGTACCCATCAGTTTTTTTTATAACTTCTTCCAAATTAAGGTATTCTACTGAAGCTAAATTTTCTATATTGTAAACACGTGCTAGTTTATAATTTTTATTATTGTTTAGATATGTATTATGCTCATGGTTTGACAGATAGAATTTTCTAGAATATATATCATCAATACTTCTTGTTGTTGATTTTACTTCGATTAACAGATCTTCTCCGAGTTCATTTTTTGATAATATGTCGTAGCCAAATTTATTAGATTCTAATGCAACATGCCGTGGATAATCATTATTTAGAAAACCAAGTTTTTCTAATTTTTGTGTTTCTTGTTCCATAATAAAAAGTTCACCCTTTAATCCGATTTCAGCTAATCGTTCTGCCCGTTTTATATATTGTTCTGTAGTCAAAGGAGGGATTACTTTATCCGCTTCAGTTACTTTATTAATAGACCCCATTAAAAATACAACCTGAGCAACTAATAAATCAAGTTTAGCATTTTCAATCTCGCCAAACTCATCAGGATAAATTTTTGCAATTATATGAGACGATTGCGGATTTATTGCGATTCCTTCTTTCCATTGATTTGGAGTTGAAGGATTTCCATTTAGATAAGCTTTAAATCCATACTCAAATAAAGAATTGAAGCGTTCTTTTACATAGATGTTTTTTTCTATTGAAGCAGAAAGATTTGCGCCTATTTCTTTAAATTGGGTTTCTAAAATTCGTTTTTCCTCATTAGTAATACTTCGAGATGATGCTCGACCAAAATAAAAACCAACATCTAAACATTTTTCAAATCGATTTACTACAAAACTTATTTGTGCGGAATATTGTTTATTACTATTTCCTTTGAAGAAGCCTGCCCATACGTTATTTAAATTTGTGCTTTGCCCCACTGGATTTCCAGATGACATTTCGGTTTCAAATGGGCCATAATTAGATGCGTATTTTGCAGAAAAATACTCTGCGATACTTTTTAATTTTCGACGAATAAGTAAAAGTTGCACTCTTTCTAATTCATTGGCATTTGATAATACACTATTTCTCGTGTATGATCTAGAATATAAATTATTAATGAGTGTTAAATCATTTGTTGTTATTTTTTTCATGTATTATACTACGATATTAAATTCTGAATTTTCGACAAAATTATTTTGTGATAATCAAATGCTAACAATGGTATTTTTAAAATGGTAAATCATCAGGTTCTTCGACTTCAATTGTAGCATTGTGATCAAAATGATTTTGTTCAACGGCTTCTGCTATCAAGTTAGAAACTTCTTCAGGTAAATCAAGCAAATGCTTGCTTATTTCATCTCTAAATTTTAATTCTTTAGGGTTATTTGAGCTAGTAAGGGCCGAGACTTCTGTGAATCCTCGAAGTTCAAACCTTTTCAGGATTGAAGAGTAATTTTTGGATAATTTGTTAGCAATTTCATTAATTTCCTCCCATTCTCTTATGTGGTCGATTTCATTTTGTTCTTGCCAACCAGTCATTAATTTAAATCTTCCTGTTTCGATTATGTAATGTAATAATATGAGCTCATCATCTTTTAGCTTTTTTGAAGTTATTGTGTTTATAAACTTTGAAAATAAGTCAGTTGGATTAGATGAACTTGTTTTTGATGATTGTATCGTCTGTGTTGATGTCGTTTGTTGTTTGTGGATTGTTTTACTTTCTTCTTTTGTAGTAGGTTTGCTTATTGCTTCACTCAAAACCTGAGGTTTGATGATTTCGGGTTTGTAATTGTTGATTTCAGTTATAAACCTTTTTACACTTTGAGAAATAATAATGTGACTTTTAGATATTTCGAAATCTTCGGAGATCAATTGTAAAAATGAGAAAATCCTTTCCTCGTCATTAATGTAAAATCCAATTTCTCTTGGGTCCAATGCTCCACTTTGGAATTCTTTACTTGATAAGCTAAAGTTAGGGGTAAAAATTGCCGCATGCTTATTCTCAATAATCCATGCAGCTCCCATTTCGTTCAAACAAGCAATGCTTTGATAATATTCTTCGGATAAAAGGTAGATTACAAAAGGCTTTTCTGTGATTTGTGATTTTAGCCAATTGAATATGTTTTGGCTAACAGGAATTCCGTATGCTGTATTGCTTGTAAAAATTATTTCGTTTTCTTTAATGCCAACATTTCTTAGTAATTCCACTAATTTATCTCCGTAGAATTTATTTCGGGATGAATGTGAGATGAATATTTTCATTTATGTGTTTCTTTTTTAAAATTGCTGATAATTTCTCTTGATAATATTTTTAATAAATTTAATTATTCAGGTGAAGAGTTATTTACAACATCTATTAAGTCTTCTTTTAGCCAATCTGAAAACATTGCGTTCAATCTTTCAAGTTCAATTTCAACAGAACTTTGAAGCTCTTGTCCTGTTTTTCCTTTTTGCAATTCTAAAATTTCCACTTGCCGTTTCAATATTGATTTTAAATAGTAACTATTCATAAGGTTCGTCGAATGGATATTCAACAAGAAAGTGCCTACATCAATCTTAAATGAAGGATTGTTTAGTTCTCTTTTAATATCATCAAAATTCATCTCTAATTGTTTTTATTTTTTAATAATCCTAAAATTAGTTCTTTTAAATCTGTATTATTCATAGTATCGTGCTTATGTTTTTCTAAATCAATTGTCGATTCGTCTTTTTTAATGATAAAATTCCTTTCAGTATTTATGAAGCTATTGATACAGTTGTTTATCATGTCTTTATCTTCATAATAAATTGCTGTTTTTAAAGAAAATATTTTGAAATCAATATTTGTCTTCTCATTGTTGAAATATTTTATTTCATAGAGATTTGATTTGTAAAGCTTTAAAAAAAAGAATGCGAAAATTTCAATAAATATTACTAAAGAGACTCTAGGTATATAATGTGATAAAACTTGTGTATTATTCGAGAAGCTGATTTCATTATAAAACACCTCGTATACAAGACAGAAAATTGCAAGAAAAGTCGATAGTGTGCCAATTACCAAATTCAAATTTGCGCTCTTTCTTAGTCTTAAAATTTCATGATCAAGTCTGTTCGAATTGTTTTCTATATAATTTATTAAATTGTTTATTTTTTTGTTTTTAATAGCATCATCTTTATAGTTTGATTCAATTCTTTCTTGGATAAATCTGTCAGAAAATTTAGTTTTGATGAATTCATCGATAATCATACTTATATTTTTTTCTGTTTCTTGACCTTTTCCAGTCTTGTTTTTCAAAACTTCTATATTATATTTTAATTCAGATAATTCATCAAGATAGATATCTTTTATGTATTTGTCACTCTTATAATCATCGCTATTAGTCTGTAGATATTTCATTAGAAAGGTGCCAGTTAATGCAATAGCTGATATTCCTAAGATGCTTAAACTACTTGAGTTAAATTCCGACAAAAAGCTGTCTTTTTTAATAAAGAAATATAAAATGATTACCAATGTGGCAAGGAGAAGGACAACTAGGCTTATGATTGATATGATTCTATTTCTTATTCTTTTAAGTTTTGCTTGTCTTTCAAAGAGTAGTTTTTCTCTTAAGTATTCATTTCTTTCTAAAGAATTTCTTTCTTGCTCTAAATAATCGTAGTAATCTTCTCTCATTCGTTGTTTAAATTTATAATTACGTTGAATCAGTTTGTTATCGAGGTAATTTTCGACAAGTTGACTTGGGCCACTTCAGAAAATCAAGTTTTATTTCTTTTCGAAAAATCAAATATATGAAAGAATTCTTATGAATTATTCACGGCTATTAACTTAAATAGGGGGTCTATAAAAACTGTATCAAAATCTAATCTGTATCAATATAAATCTAATAAGTTATTCTTTTGATACATTTTACTGTAGCAAAATTATTCTTTGATTTATTTTGCCATGTCCCTAAATACCTGGACTTTTGATTTATTGAAAAACAAAAACTCATACACGCCATGCAAAACGCTATCATTATTTCAAGATGTTCATCTAACGAGAACCAAAACAGACAAGATGTTCTACGTCAGCAAGAATCCTTAATTTCAACTTATGGTCACCAATATAAAATTGTTAAGGAATTTACATATTACTTATCAGGGACTAAAAATGATGAGGTTAATGCTGAGATTTTAGATTATGCAATCAAAAATGATGTTAAGCATATTATCGCCCTCGAAATCTCTCGTATTTCCCGCAAAATATCGTCTTTCGCTTTATTTTTGGAAAAATGCAACGAAAACAAAATCAATATCATTATTGATAACTTCAAGCTTCATACCTTGCTGCCTTCAGGAGAAATTAATGGTATGGTTCAAACGATGCTTTCGATTGCTTCAACTTTTGCCTCGTTGGAGTTGTCCATGATTAAGGAGCGGTTAAATTCAGGTCGTGACAAATTTATTCGTGATGGTGGAAAGCTTGGGCGTAAAGTTGGTTCTGAGAAAGAGCCAAAGCAACTTATGTCAGAGCATGCCGATATTATAAAATTTATAAAGCAAGGTCAATCAGTTCGCAACATAATGAAACTAACAGGAAAAAGTAGTGGTACAGTACAAAAAATAAAGAAATTAGCAATATAAATTAATAAACCCCTCTGTAAGATCAACAGAGGGGTTTATTAATTTGTTTAAAAAGTTTATTCTTATTTTTCTAAAACAATGAACGCACCATATGAATGTAATGCTCTTTTTTAATCAATAAAACGGTGTTTCTACAAGTAGACCACGGAGTAAATACCCCCATGATTGCCTACAATTAGGAACATAATCTGTCTAAAAAATTAAAAAATAATTTTTGAACACCTATCCAATATACCCATGTTTTTCAATGAAAAATCAAAAAAACGAGGGAGGTAACGACACGACCCTAATATTTAGGGAGGGACAGGGAGGAGGGGCTAACCCAATTGTTCCATGCGTTTTCTTATTTGCTCAATTTCCTTTTCTAATTGCAATTTCTGTAACTGAACATGTAAATCTTGTTTTCGATTCGGGTCACTTTCAACAGAGATTTCCAATTGTTTGACTCTTATTCTATCGTCGATACTGGTTACCATTCTAATTCTAAGTATTTTTCTGGAACATACCTGAATTTATAAAAATCACTTTCCATGTATAGCTTATCACATTTAAATTCCCATTTTTCCTCTAAAACTACTTGGCCCCAATGCGTCGAAACCTCTAATCCACATAGTATTTTCCATTCCGAACCATCTCTTCTTAATTGTTGATAAACAGGTTCTGTTAGATTTGGATTTACTTTCTTGTATCTCTCGTAATTATAAGGTTGTAGCCTTCTGGGAGCTAATCCCAGTTCTCTTTTGAATTCTTCATTATCAAATTTTTTATTTTCCATTTTGTTTGTCTTATATAATCGTAATTTCACCACTTTTTTTAAGGTAGCTGATGATACTACCATTATTATTTATTTTTTCAATTTGAGTCCGATATTGACCAAATTCAATATATTTTTTAAGCACTTCTGAGACAGCAACTTCAACAACATCCTTATATCCGTCAGTTACTGCATGAACATGATTTACACCACGTCCATCGACCTCAATAACGTAACCAATATTTACAGATGGTAATTCTTGTTTAACTTCTTTAATCAACTGGACATGATAATTAATGTCATAACTATCTTTTGTGTTCCAAGTTACCAACGTCTCCCACTTATGGTTCGTTATAGTGGTTTGATTCTTTTTGTACTTTGGAAGAAACTCATCTATCAAGGTATAATGAATTTGCCAAGCCTTACCATGACGTCTCAAAAGACTAGGAACGTTTGCGTATTTTTCTTTTACTAATTTCATACGATATTTTAAAGTCCTTGTTGATAACCCTGTTATTTCTTCTAATTGATTCAGTTGGTAGTATATTTTAGCTCTGCCATTATTTATATCATTTATATTTTTTTTACTTTCTTCTTTCATTTTGCTTATCGGTTTGACATAGTTAGGACAAGATGACATTGATTCAATTTGTCCTTATTCTAGTAAATATGCACCTAATCAGCAAAAGACAAAATATTTTTGAAATCATCAATATTTTCTTAATTACAGTTGATTTGAGTACACTTCAACTAAGATAAATTTTAAGCAGAATAAGTAAATGATGAAAGATTTGAAAGTTGAAATTGCACCAATAAAATCTCATGATTTAAAAATCAAAATAGAACTTAAGGAGCAATGCAAAGTAGTCATGAAGACCAACAGAGCAGTTTTAAAATTAATAAACCACTTGAGAGATCAAGTGGTTTACTAATTTATTTAAGAGGTATTTTACTCTTTAAGCATTATCCAACGTTATATAACTGCTCCAATCTTTAAAGTCGTAAATATCATTTCGAATGCATGTAGATGTTGGAAAAACTTCGTGTATAGATTCAAAAAGCTTTTTTTTGCTATTACATTTTACAAAACAATCCAGATGAGATATTATACCATACATTCTGTCTATTGAGTAGTTTATTTCCAATTTGTCATCTTGTGTATTGTCCAAAATAAATTTCATTCTTCTACGAATTTCACTTTCTGGATAATTATAATGTGGGTGAATAGTCAAACGATAGCGTTTCGCCCATTTTTTTCTGGTAGGTGAAAACCTATGTAACACTACCTCATGAACTCTCCATTTGAGATTTCCGTCCTTATGAATAGCCGCTGGGCCTTCTTCCTCCAGTACATCAAAAATTATTCTTCTAACATTTCTTGTTGATTGATTTGTCAGCTCACTTATTTGTTTTACTGTTAAATACAAACTATCGTATTCACCTTCTTCATAACCTATCGGTATTGCAACGCATTTTTTAGGTTTAAAATTTATTTCATTATTTGTTTTATTTTTTGTCATTTTTTTAATTATTTTAATCTCAACCTATTGATGACATGACATGTTTCATCAATAGATATCTTATTTTGTAATAAATGCCACGAAATTCAGAATTTATTGAAAGACGAAAGATTTATTAAAGTGATAAACAACGAGTTTATCACTTGCTAATCCTAAAAAGTTAGGACCAAGAAAATGCAGCCAATAAAAATTACTGGTTGATGCTTTCCAAAAATTTAATTTTGATTTTTAACTTCGAGCTTATTAGAGAACCTAACGTTTTTCTAGATAATACGTTACAATGATATAGAATTTAAAATCTATAACTGTGGTTTCTTTTCTCTCCGTTTTTTAGTGATGTCTTTTAATACATCATAGTACTTGAATGACATCTGTTGAAGTAAGGGCTTGTTTTGCCTTTTTTAATTAAAGTATTGTGTAGGTGTTTTGTAATTGGTCTAGGCCATTGCTAAATAAATCATTGTAGTGCTATCAACACCTGTAATAGATGATTTTTAAGCTACTACAAAGGTACTATTTTTTTTTGGTGGTGTCAAGTGGTAGTAGGCGAAATTTTTGCACGTGACCTAAAACTATTGTTTCTGCACAATTTTAATTGTTGATTTTTGTAAGTTCTAAAAATGTTTTGGGGGAAATACGGGGGTAGAATAAAATAAAAAATCCTTTAAGCGTTAGTTTACAACGTTTAAAGGATTCTTAAAGTGCGGATAATAGGACTCGAACCTACACGCCTTGCGGCACCAGATCCTAAGTCTGGCATGTCTACCAATTTCACCATATCCGCGGAATTGTGGGTGCAAAGATAGGCATACTTTTGAATAATCAAAGCATTTTTTCAAAATTTTTTTTAATTCTCTTTTTTGTACATTTGGTTTTCTATAAAAATAATTTAAATGGAAAATATTAAGTCCTACGTTCAACAACATAAAGATCGGTTTATCAATGAATTGATCGAATTATTAAAAATTCCGTCGGTAAGTGCCGACACTGCATATTCTCAAGATGTTATTGACACAGCAGAGGCTGTAAAAGAAAGTTTATCAAAAGCAGGGTGCGATTACGTCGAAACTTGCGACACTCCAGGTTACCCAATTATCTACGGAGAAAAAATAATCGACCCAAATCTTCCAACGGTTTTAGTTTACGGACACTACGACGTACAACCGCCAGATCCGTTAGAATTATGGACATCACCACCATTTGAACCTGTTATTAAAACTACAGATATTCACCCAGAAGGCGCAATTTTTGCACGTGGAGCGTGTGATGACAAAGGTCAGATGTACATGCACGTAAAAGCACTTGAATTAATGGTACAAAGCAATACGTTGCCTTGTAACGTAAAATTCATGATCGAAGGAGAAGAAGAAGTAGGTTCTGCAAGTTTGGCTTGGTTCGTAGAACGCAATCAAGAAAAACTAAAAAATGATGTGATCCTTATTTCAGATACCGGAATGATTTCTAATCAACAGCCGTCAATTACAACAGGTTTAAGAGGTTTGAGTTATGTTGAGGTTGAAGTTACGGGTCCAAACCGTGATTTGCATTCTGGTTTATACGGTGGTGCTGTGGCAAACCCAATTAATATTCTGGCAAAAATGATTGCTTCTCTTCACGACGAAAATAATCATATTACCATTCCAGGATTCTACGATAAAGTTCAGGAATTATCTGCAGAAGAAAGAGCCGAAATGGCAAAAGCGCCTTTCAGCCTAGAAAAATATAAAAACGCTTTAAACATTGCTGATGTTTACGGTGAAAAAGGATATGTAACCAACGAAAGAAACTCAATCCGTCCGACATTAGACGTAAACGGAATCTGGGGCGGTTATACCGGAGAAGGTGCTAAAACAGTTATTGCGAGTAAAGCTTACGCTAAAATCTCAATGCGTTTGGTTCCAAATCAAGAATGGGAAGAGATTACAGAATTGTTTATAAAACATTTTACAAGCATTGCTCCAGCTGGAGTTACGGTAAAAGTAACGCCTCACCACGGTGGTCAAGGTTATGTAACGCCAATTGACAGCATCGGATATCAGGCGGCAAATAAAGCGTATACAGAAACTTTTGGAGTTCCTGCAATTCCTGTTCGTTCAGGAGGAAGTATTCCGATTGTAGCTTTATTCGAAAAAGAATTAAAAAGCAAAACCATCTTAATGGGCTTCGGATTAGACAGCGATGCCATTCACTCTCCAAACGAACATTTCGGAATTTTTAATTACTTGAAAGGTATTGAGACTATTCCGTTGTTTTATAAATATTTTGTTGAATTGAGTAAATAAGTTTAACCGCAAAGGACGCAAAGAATTACGCAAAGTTCGCTAAGAATTTTTTAAGCAAGATTATATAAAAGTTCGCAAAGCTTATCACATAGCTTTGCGAACTTTGCGTTTATATGCGTAATCTAAAAAAATCCTTGCGCCTTTGCGGTTAAAAATACAAGGAAACAGAATAAAAAAAATAAGAAAAAACTTGTTTGTTTAAAATTTAATTCTACATTTGTAGAAACAAATCTATATTTGTAGAGATAAATAATCGTTTTGTGAAGAAAGAAACGTAGCATCTTAATCTTAGAACCTAAAAAAATGCAATTATCAAATTCAGAAGAACAATTAATGGAGCATTTATGGAAGTTAGAAAAAGCTTTCATGAAAGATTTGCTCGAAGCGTATCCGGGACCAAAACCGGCAACAACAACAGTTGCAACACTCTTAAAGAGAATGATTGACAAGAAGTTTGTAGCATACAACGAATTTGGAAATTCTAGAGAATATTATCCTTTGGTGAAAAAAACAGATTATTTTTCAAAACACGTAAAAGGATTAATTAGCAATTTCTTTAATAATTCGGCATCGCAGTTTGCTTCATTCTTTACTACCGAAACTAATTTATCGGCTTCGGAATTAGAAGATCTTAAGAAAATAATCGATTCAGAAATTCAAAAAAAGAAAAAATGATAACTTATCTTTTTAAATCGGGTTTGCTGCTTATTGTATTTTTTGCAGTGTATAAACTGTTGTTAGAAAATGAAAGAATGTTTCGTTTTAATCGCGCTTATCTTCTTGCGAGTTTGGTTTTTAGTTTTGTAATTCCGTTGCAGTTATTTTCATTTAAAACTTCATTTGAAACCGGAATAAACACATTTCAATTAGAAGGAATTGTAATTAAAACAAGCCGTGTTCCTTTAAACGAAACATACATATTAAAGGCAGTATTAAACAATTTGATTCCGCTTTACGTAGTTGTTTCAATAGTGCTGGCATTTCATTTTATTTTAAACTTGGTTTCGTTTTTTAGGAAATTAAGAAATAAAGAAACTCGTTTCGTAAGTGGTGTAAAAGTAATTCTAACAGACGAACTTGTTTTGCCTCACTCTTTTTGGAATGCCGTTTTTGTTAATAAAACAGATTTTGAAATGGGGAAAATCACTGCAGAATTATTAGTGCACGAAAAGACGCATTTAGAACAAAGACATACATTGGATATTCTTTTTCTTGAAATCTTGAAAATTATATTTTGGATAAATCCCTTCATTTACCTTTTTAAAAAAACCATTAAACTCAACCATGAATTTTTGGCTGATGAAGCAGTGAATAAACAATTTGGCGAAGTAAAAAATTATCAGAATCTATTGCTTGATTTTATTTCGCAGAAAAATACTATTGCCTTGGCGAGCAATATCAACTATTTAATAACTAAAAAACGTTTACTTATGATGACCAAAAAAGAATCTCAGATTAAAAATGTGTTGAAAATTTGTGTTGTAAGTGCTGTGTGCACTTTTGTATTGTTTACTTTTTCAGCAAAAAGTATTGCTCAGTCAAATGACAATACAAAAGTTCAGAAAGACTTCAAAGTTAGTTATGACACTACAAGTGTAAATGAGCCTCAATATCCGGGAGGAATGACTGAGTTTTATAAATTTATAGGTAAGAATTTTAAAATCCCAGCAGAAGTTTCAAAAAATAAGATTGCAACAAAAATAAAAATGCAGTTTATGGTTGAAAAAGATGGTAGTTTATCTGAAATTGAAGTTGTAAAAGATGCGTATGATTTAGGTGAAGAGGCGATACGTGTTTTAAAACTTTCCCCAAAATGGATTCCGGGTTCAGAAAACGGAAAGCCAGTTCGAGTAATGTATAGTCTTCCAATTACTATTCAATCAGAAAAATAAATCAAAAAAAAACGTTCAGAAATGAGCGGATTTTTTTAATTAAGATTTATAAAAGTTCGCAAAGTTATATAGATATAGCTTTGCGAACTTTGCGTTTATAAGCGTAACTTTTGAGAAAAATCCTTGCGTTCTTTGCGGTTATTTTTGACCACGGAGTACACTAAGTATTTACGCAGAGTTCGCAATTTTTTTTAATTAAGATTTATAAAAGTTCGCAAAGTTATATAGATATAGCTTTGCGAACTTTGCGTTTATAAGCGTAACTTTTGAGAAAAATCCTTGCGCTCTTTGCGGTTATTTTTGACCACAGAGTACACTAAGTATTTTACGCAGAGTTCGTAATTTTTTTTTAATTAAGATTTATAAAAGCTCGCATAGTTATATAGATATAGCTTTGCGAACTTTGCGTTTATAAGCGTAACTTTTGAGGAAAATCATTGCGCTCTTTGCGGTTAAAAAACACAAAGGAAACAAGTTTAAAATTATATTTGTAATTCCAAAATCCCCAGAATAATTTAAAGAATATGAGAAAAATTTTTAGTCAGAGTTTGATTGTCATTGCAATGTTGTTGGGCTGTAAAAGTGCAGCTCAGGATTTATCAATCAGTAATGATCAATCAAATGATGTATTTGTTGCCGTCGAAATTGCTGCCGATTTTCCGGGAAGTATTTATAGTTTTCGAAATTTTGTAAAGAGTAATTTTGAGATTCCGAAGAAAGCAGTTCGGAAAAAAGTAAAAGGAGAAATTCCAGTACAATTTATAGTAGAAAAAGACGGCTCATTGTCGGATATTAAAGTTTTAACAGATTTAGGATTTGGATTAAACGAAGAGGTTATCCGAGTTTTTAAACTTTCGCCAAAATGGAAACCCGCTTCTTTTAACGGAAAAAAGTCTAAGAGTTTGATCACCTTCAGAATATATATAGATACCGAAAATGAAAAAGACAAACGTATTTATTTTGAAAAGAAATAAGATGTGAGAGATAAAAAATCCGCTTCTAAAAAGACTGAAGCGGATAAAATAAACTAAAAAAAAATTCTAAAAATAAAAAGGCGATCCCGACTAAAATAAGTCAGGATTATATCCAAAATAAGGCATGGTTTGTTCGTTAAAAATTACACCATAGTCTTCTAATTCTTTTAATATTGGGTCGTAAACTTCTTTTCTTATCGGAAGCTGTACACCTGGAGTTGTAATTTTTCCGTTCAAAATAAGCAGAGTTGCGATTGCTACAGGAAGTCCAACTGTTTTGGCCATTGAAGTATACGTTTGGTCATCGCCAATGCAAACCATTTTCGAATCGATTTGTTTTTTTTCGCCGTTTAGTTCGTAACCAAATTTATGATACATTACGATCATATCTTTATCATCTGGTTCAAGAGCCCAGCTGTCGGTCAGGATTTTTTCTAAAATCTGAGCCGGAGTGGCATTTGGAAGATTTACAATTTTATCTGGGTTGAATAAATCCAGTTCCAAAAGTTTGTCCCACATAATATCGTCTTGATCGATTTTTAAAATCAAACGAGTTTTTATTTCAACAGAATCCGTCGGGTGATAAGGCAGAAACGAGTTTGTAAACTGACGGTAACTCATGGTTTCAGAATCTTCCATAATGTAACTGTCATCGGTCATTCCTAATTGAACAAACATGTTCCACGCTCTCGAAAAACCAACTCTTCGAATTGTTCCTCTATATAATGTTAAAACATCATCTAAACCATAAACTGATCTGTATTTAAGCGAATCGCGGTTCGAATACGCTTCAAACTTTCCGTAACCTTCGACTTCCAGAAATTCAGTTCTTCGGAACAAAGCACTATACGGAATGTATTTATAAGTGCCTTCCTGAATAAACTTCGCAGCACCGCCTTGTCCGGCCAAAACGACGTTTCTTGGCGCCCAAGTAAATTTATAATTCCACAAATTATTATCAGATTCTGGTGCGACCAAACCACCACAGAACGATTCAAACAAAAGCATTTTACCGCCTTTTGATCGGATTTCATCAATTACTTTCATGGCGCTCATGTGGTCGATTCCAGGATCAAGACCAATTTCGTTCATGAAAATAAGATTGTTTTTCTTGGCTTCTTCATCAAGAGCCTGCATGGCATCGCTTATATATGAAGCCGTTACCAGATGTTTTTTGAAATAAAGACAATCTTTGGCAATTTCGATATGCAGATGTGCCGGAAGCATTGAAATGACTATTGAAGCTTTTTCAATCGCGGCTTGTCTTTCTTCTTTATTAAAAATATCTAAAGTAATAGGAGTAGCGTTGGGGTGTTTCTGCGTTTTTTTTTCGGCCAAAGCCAAAGATAAGTCGGCAACAACAAGATGAAGATTTTCACTTTCTGATTTTGCAAGCAAATACCGTATCAAAGAAGATGCAGATCTGCCGGCTCCAATTATTAAAACGCTTCTCATAATTTAAATATTTAACACAAACATACTAAAATGTTATAATTGTAACAAATAAATTTAAAGAAATGATGATTTTTTCTGTGATTTTTTGATGAAAAAGAATGTTTTTTAACTAAAATATTTTTGAGAAAAGGCAAATGAATATTGAGCGCGATGCTGTATTTTTGCTTAAATTTTAAAGTTAAGAAAACATGAAAAGAAGAATCGTTCTCACTGGAGCTTTTATCGGAATGTTGGCCATTATATTAGGTGCTTTTGGAGCGCATTTATTAAAAAAATATTTAACGGTTGACGAACTGAATACTTTTGAGGTCGGTGTGCGTTATCAAATGTACCATGCTCTCTTTCTTCTTTTCCTTTCTACGAGAAAAGAAATTGCCGAAAAAACCTTAAAAACAATCTATAATCTGGTTGTGGCTGGTGTGGTTCTTTTTAGCGGTTCTATTTATTTATTAGCTACTAAAAGTCTCACATTATTCGACTTTAAAATTATCGTATTCGCAACACCTTTGGGTGGATTCTTATTAATTATAGGCTGGGCGGTATTATTTCTTACTATTTTGAGGAAAAAATCATAAAATCCCGAAAAAAAAATTCTGTATAAAAATTAATCTTTAATTTTGTCTCATAATTAACATATAAGGTTGCTTATGTGAATTTTTATTGCTTTTTATCTCCTTTGATAAAAAATATAACAATTTGCAAACTTGAGGTTTACGCCTTAGATAAAGTAAAATTATATTTTGTTGCACCGAAAAAATAACACAACAACATTAAAATTTATGGACAATAATATCCTATTCGCGCAATCGATTTCGTTAAAAGACTTAGGGATTGAAAATGCGACAGTTCGCTACCAGTTATCACCAGAAGAATTACATGCGATTACTGTGCAGTCAGGACAAGGTGTTGAGGCCTCTACAGGTGCTTTGGCGATTAATACAGGTGAATTTACAGGACGATCTCCACAAGATCGTTATATTGTAAAAGATAAAATTACAGAAGATAAAGTTTGGTGGGGAAATGTAAATATTCCTTTTGCTCCAGAAGCTTTTGAAAAACTATATAATAAGGTAACAGCATTTTTATCAGACAAAGAGGTTTTTGTTCGTGATTCTTATGTGTGTTCTGATAAAAACTACAGATTAAATGTTCGCGTTGTAACAGAGACTGCATGGTCAAACTTATTCTGCTACAATATGTTCTTAAGACCAGAGGATTCTGAATTAGCGAATTTTACTCCAGAATGGACCGTAGTTTGTGCTCCAAGTTTTATGGCAGATCCAGCTCTAGACGGAACACGCCAGTCTAATTTTGCTATTTTGGATTTTACTAAAAAAATAGCTCTTATTGGCGGAACTGGATATACAGGAGAAATGAAAAAAGGAATTTTCTCTGCTTTGAACTTCATTTTACCAGTTTTCGAAAATACATTACCAATGCACTGTAGTGCTAACGTAGGTAAAGAGGGTGATACAGCAATTTTCTTCGGACTTTCAGGGACAGGAAAAACCACTTTATCTGCAGATCCAGAACGTAAATTAATCGGAGACGATGAACACGGATGGACAAGCGAGAACACGGTTTTCAACTTCGAAGGAGGTTGCTACGCTAAAGTAATCAACTTATCTGAAGAGAATGAACCAGATATTTTTAGAGCCATTAAAAAAGGTGCACTTTTAGAAAATGTGGTTTTTAAAGCAGGAACAAACGAAGTTGATTATGATGATGTTTCGATCACACAAAATACACGTGTAAGTTACCCAATAACACATATTGATAATATTCAGCCGGGTTCTATTGGGCATAATCCAAAAAATATATTTTTCTTAACAGCGGATTCATTCGGAATTCTGCCTCCAATTTCAAGATTAACTCCAGGTCAGGCGGCTTACCACTTTATTTCTGGATATACTGCAAAAGTTGCCGGAACAGAAGCAGGAGTTACAGAACCACAGCCAAATTTCTCAGCTTGTTTTGGAGCGCCATTTATGCCTTTGCATCCAACTAAATATGCCGAAATGTTAAGCAAAAAAATGAAAGATGCAGGAGTAAAAGTGTGGTTAATCAACACTGGATGGACAGGCGGAGCTTATGGAACTGGAAGCCGTATGAAACTAAAATACACTCGTGCTATGATTACGGCAGCATTAAACGGAGAATTGGATAATGTTGAGTACGTAAACCACAAAGTATTTGGAATTGCAAAACCACAATCTTGTCCAAACGTTCCAAGTGAAATTCTAAATCCTAGAAATACTTGGGAAGACAAAGATTTATACGATAAAAAAGCGTTAGAATTAGCTCATAAATTCAAAGCTAATTTTGCGAAATTTGAAGAGTTTGCCAATGCTGAAATTTTAGCTGGCGCACCAATTACAGAATAAAGGATTTTATTAATTCAAATAAAAAAAGCTGTTCAGAAATGAACAGCTTTTTTGTTTGGTTTCCAATCGCAGCTAAAAAAATAAACACTAACACAGGCACTGCGACTGAAAACGCTAAACTTTATTTTTTGGCTTCGTCAATACGTTTTTGGATTAAATCCCAAGCATAGTAATGAAAAGTCATTCCGTTGCTCATCGCTACGAAAAGTCCGTTTTGGTAAGCTCCTCCTAAGTTAATACTCGTTACATCGGCACCATCACATTCAATTGTAGAAGTTGGAATTTCAGCTAATAAAGGATAATGGTTTGGGTTTTCTTTTGCACCTTCTCTTGGATACACCATAAAAGTATTAGCCTGCTGATTCGATACTAAAATATAACCTGTAGAATCTGTTTTTTTGTAGATTGCGATTCCTTCATGATCTGCTTTGAAATCTTTTTGTCCAAAAAGAGCCAATTCTTTATTATCGTTTAAAGCTGGATCTGCTTTGTATTTTCTAATTCCAAATTGCTCGTCACAATATAAAACTGTTCCTAGCTCGTTATCAACTGCAATAGCTTCGATTTCTTTTTTACCGCTGTACGCTCCAAATTTACGAACCACTTTTGCTGTCGCGAATTTTCCGTTTCCTGAAAGCTCATACTGCCATAAATAACTTCCAGAAGGTCCAGTTTTTCTTCCTACGATGGCGAAAATCTTTCCATCGCTGGGGCGTGTGTATAACGCAACTCCCATTGGGTCGCGCTGTGCTTCTCCTTCAAAAACAGGAATTCCGCCATTGTCGATTGGTTGTAAATCAGGTAAACTGAAGATTCTGATTTTATTTTCTTCACGCTCAGTTGTAACGGCAACGTCTACTTTTTTTCCGTCAATAATTAATCCGTAAGCGATATCAACATTGTTTGGACGTTTTAACGGAATTGATTTTTTAAGGATTTTTCCATTCAAATCAAAAGCATATAAACCACCGTCTGTGTCTTTATCGGTTCCAACAATAATACTTTTTGAAGCATAGGCATGATTAATCCAGATTGAAGGGTCATCGGTATCATGCGGTAAGGCTTCGGTAACTTTTGTTGGTTTTACAGCATTTGGCTGCACTGGTGCTAATTTATCATCTTTACAAGCTGTAAATGAAACGGCTAGAAGTAAAAGAGCAATTAAAGATTTATTTTTCATTTGTGTTTATCTATTTTAATGCAATTAGACAGAGCGCTAAACTCTGTCTAATTTAAGAATTTTAAAAAAGTCCAGATTACAAGTCTAATTTCAATCCGAAATTGTAACGTGGCTGGTAATATTCAGCTTGTTTTGTATGGGCAGCAACTCCTTGGTAGTAACGTAACGGCTGGTTGGTTAAGTTATTAGCTTCTGCAAAAAAGCGAAGTTTTGGAGTGATTTTATAAGAAGCATTTGCATCCAAGAAAAACTGCTTGTCATAGTAACTATCTTTATAAGACTCTGAACCTAATTCATCTAAATAATCTGATGTAAAGTTTGTCGAGATTCTTGCAGAGAAACGTTTGTTTTCCCAAGATAAAGATCCGTTAAACATGTGTGGAGTTGTTCCAGGAAGGCTGATGTCGTTTCTTTCGTTTCCATCTTCATCTGCAATTCCGCTTGCTTTAGATTTCGTATAAGTATAGTTCAAATAGATACCAAAACCTTTTAAGAATTTCCCCGGAAGGAAATCTAACTTACGCTGGAAAGCAACTTCAAATCCGTAAACATCAACGTTATCTCCATTTCTTGATTGTAAGAAAGACCAGTTTTCTCCCGCTGGAATTGGGTTTGATTGATTTGGAAAATCAGCAGCAAATTTCGCATCTGTATATTGATTGTCGCTGTAATTGTAAATGAAATCATTTAACCTTTTGTAGAAAACTCCTCCAGAAATTAAACCAACAGATTTAAAATAGTTCTCTGCCATGAAATCATAGTTGTATGAATACGTTGCTTTAAGACCTGGATTTCCAGCTGTAATTTCTTTATCGGCAGCAATGTTGTTTACATAAGGCGCCAATGCATAATAATTAGGTCTTGCCAGCGCTGTAGTTGCAGCAGCTCTTAAAACTAAATCTTTTGTTGCGTTGTATTGGAATGAAATGCTTGGTAATAAATTCGTATAAGAGTTTGTATTGTTGATTTTATTTTCTAATTCTTCTTCATCTAATACACGGTTTCCTGTGTAATCAATGTGTGTGTTTTCCATACGGAAACCTAAAACCATCGAAAGTTTATCGTTGAAATCTTGATCCCATCGAACATAAGCAGCATAAATACGCTCTTTTGCATTGTAATTTACTGCTAAATATTCTGCTGGATCTGCTTCTTTATCAAATAAAGCTGAGTTGTTTAAATCTAAACTTCCTAAATACGAAGCAGACGCAAAAGTTCCCGGTACATATTTACTTCCTGGATTGAATCCTTGTCCGTCAAAATAAGAAGTTGGAACTTCAGATAATAAATCCATTCCGCCATTTATTGGCTCATAAGCATAAAACATATTGTTTCTTTCTTTTTCTTTCAAACGAAGTCTAAGACCTGTTCTCAATCTTCCTTTTTCTCCGGCAATTACAGAGAATGGGAAACGAATATTTACTTTTGCCCCAAATTCACTCTCGCTTGTATTGTCTGTATTTTCAGTAACAGAATCAAATTTGAATTGGTCAAGTGCTTCTCCCGATGTTGTAACCAAAGGAAATCTTTGATCGGTTAAGTTTTGAAATACATCAAGCCCTTTTTGACGGTATTCAATATAACGCTCTCCCGGACGATATTCTCTAGCTTTTGCATAGTTAGCAGACCAATCTAAATCTAATGTAGAGTTGATTAAGTGCTCTCCACGAAGTGAATAGTTTTGAACTCTCTGGTCTTCTAATCTTCTGTTTTTGTTTCTGCTGTTATCTATACCGCCTTTTGTCTGACGTTTTACACGACCTTCAAAACCTGTGATTTCTTCACCATTGTAAATAGGCTCAATATCATCAATTGTTGTTCTGAAACGGTTTTCTCTATCATCTCTCCAGTTGTAAATTGCATTCGCAAAAATCGTATTGTTTTCGTTGAATTTATAATCTAATGCAACAGATGCACTACGACGAATACGCTGTACATCGTATTTTCTGATTTCAGATGCTTGTAGATATTCATTTCCAAAATCATCTTTTACCCATTCGTTTTCGATGTTATCAGAACCATAATCTACATTATTGTACGATCCGCTAAAAACTACTCCTAATTTATCATTAGCAAAACGGTTACCATAAACGAATCCTGCGGTGTAAGAAGCATGCTCACGAATTGGTAAATATCCTCCCGCAAGCGTTGCCGAAATTCTTTCTCCGTTTGGAGTTGCTCTAGTAATTAAGTTTACAGAACCTCCAATTGCATCGGCATCCATGTCTGATGTAAGGGTTTTGTTCACTTCGATTGTAGAAATCATATCAGAAGGAATTAAGTCCATTTGCACGTTTCTATTATCGCCTTCAGCAGATGGAATACGGTCGCCATTTAAAGTGACAGAGTTTAAAGATGGCGCCAAACCTCTAATAATAATATTACGAGCTTCGCCTTGGTCATTCTGCATAGTGATACCCGGAACACGTTTTAAAGCGTCTCCCACGTTAGCATCTGGAAAACGACCCATTTGATCAGAAGAAATTACGTTTCCGATGTTTTTGTTGTTTTTCTGCTGGTTCAGTGCTTTTGCCTGACCTTTTAAGATGTCTCCAACTACAACTTCTTTCAATTCATTTTCAGAAGCTTTAAGAGAAAAATCAATTACGTTGTTTTTTCCTTGTTCGACTTTAATTTGTTGAGATAAAGTGCTGTATCCAATATATTTAACTTCAATAGTATACGTTCCTTCGTTAATATTTAATAATTCAAAACGACCGTTGTAGTCAGAAACGGTATATTTTTTTTCACCTACAATTTGAACCATAGCTCCAGGCAGAGGCAGCTTGTCATCAGCATCTAATACCTTTCCTGATATTATCGCTTTCTGAGCAAAACCTGTTAAGGTCAATAATAAAAATGCTGTTAATAAAAAGAATTTTTTCATCGTTGTGTTTAGTTTTTATTTGATTTGGTGCGAAACTAAGACCCCTGTATTACTAAACCCTTGAAAAAAAATTAACATAGTGTTATGATTGGTTTGCAGTATTTGAAATTTATTAATGTTTAAATAACACTTCAGCAGACAAATAATTGATTCACAATTAAAAAGAAAAAAATAAATTGGCCATAATTAAAAATTTGGCGTTAAATTTGCCGTATCAATCACAATCAAAAATCATCAATCATGTTGAAACAATTTTTTATTCTATGTTCAGGAGTCGACCGCGACATCCTGAAAGACTGTTCAGAAGGTGAACAGACTAAATACGTTGGTATTGGCGCTACCGTATTTTTTACAGCTGTTATGGCGTTCTTAGCCAGTGCGTATGCGCTTTTTACGGTTTTCGATTCTATTTATCCCGCTTTGATTTTTGGATTTGTATGGAGTTTGCTGATCTTTAATCTAGACCGATTTATTGTTTCTACCATTAAGAAAAGAGATCGTTTTATGGATGAATTCCTGCAGGCGACTCCGCGTATTATATTGGCCGTAATTATTGCCATTGTAATTTCGAAACCTTTGGAAATTAAAATCTTTGAAAAAGAAATCAATACTGTTTTATTAAAAGAGAAAAATGAAATGGAATTGGCCAATAAAAAGCAAATTGGAACGTATTTCAAAACAGATTTAGATAAAAATAAAGCCGAGATTGCAGCGCTTAAAGCCGATATTGTAAAGAAAGAGAAAGAAGTAAACGCTTTGTATTCTACTTATATTACCGAAGCCGAAGGAACTGCTGGAACTAAGAAATTAGGAAAAGGCCCAGTTTATAAAGAAAAACGCGAAAAACACGATGCAGCGCTTAAAGAATATGAAACTTTAAAAACGACAAACGAAGCTAAAATCGCTGAAAAAGAAAAAGCTGGAAAACAACTCCAAGCTGATTTAGACAAAAAAGTTTCGCAGACGCAACCCATTATTGAAGGTTTCGACGGATTAATGGCGCGTATTAATGCTTTGAATAAATTGCCTTGGCTGCCATCATTTTTTATTATGCTGTTGTTTTTAGCAATCGAAACATCTCCAATTATTGCCAAATTATTAGCACCAAAAGGAGAATTCGATTTTAAACAAGAAGAAGCAGAAACAGCTATGAAAGCCACTTTGGCTCAAAACAAATACCAACGTGATTTATTGGTGAAAACCAGTGCAGAAATGCACGACAGAGTCTATGCTGATATTTCAGAAGACAAAGGATTATTTGACCTGCAGCGTAAAAATGCAAAAGAATTACTGGAATTACAATCGCATAAATTTGTAGATAAGCAGAAAGCTACGCTTTAGTCTAAAGTTGGAAAGTCTGTCATAAAGTCAAAACAGAAAAAATAAAAAGTCCGAAATAGAATTCTATTTCGGACTTTTTATTTTAGACAAAGTCAAAAACTTTAAGACTTTCGACTTTGAACTTTAAGACTAAAAATTACATGTAGCTCAAAATCTCTTTTTTGTAAGCATCATATTCTCCTTGCATGATTAAACCATTATCAAGAAGTTTTTTGTAGTTCTGTAATTTATCGAAAAGCTCTTCTTTAGTTAAATCGCTTAATTTGCGTTCTCCAGCTGGTTGAGTCGGAAGCGGTTCGAAAGTTTCTGTAACAACAGGAGCTGCAGGTAAAATTTCAGCAAAACTGGTTACTTCTTCTGTTTCTACTTCTTCGATTTCGTCTTCAATTTCTGGTTCAGCTTCTTCAACAATTTCTTGTATCGGTGCTGCAGTTGAAGCAGGATTTTTTAATAAATCCAATTGCTCTTTAGCATACGTATAAATTTTTCTAGCCTGAATTTTCGGAATATAATCAATAGAAACCGCTAAGTCAGTTTTTGTACCAAATGAAAATTCAGAACCTAAAATGTTTTCTTTTACAAAAGTACTCGCAATATCATCCCATGCATAATCTGTAAAATCCATAGAAAGACCTAAATTTTTAGGCTTGCAGATAATGATACGCTTGTTTGTTAATACAATACTATCAGGAAAAACAGTAATTGCAGGTTTTTTTTGTACTGCAATGTATCCAACTTCTTCGCCTCTCATCAATAAATCGTTAAGTTTCGAAGTGATTTTTTCAATCGCTTTTGGGTCTTGTTCTTCGTTCAGAAATTTTTTAAATTGTTCTTTCATTGCTTATAAGTTGCTAAGTTTCATAGCTGCTGAGCTGCTAAGTTTTTTTTACTGACGCTACAAATGTAATGCCTAATTTTCTAATTGCTTCGCCTGTTCGGTAAAAAAATTTACCGCAGGTCAACAATTTCATTCTGAATTTTCTTTGTCAAACTTTTGAAAACCAATTCATATGAATGGTCGATAAGTTCTTTTACGAATTTATCAGCTAAATTTCCGTTTAAAGCCACGGTATTCCAATGCACTTTACTCATGTGAAAACCGGGTTGTATTTCATCATATTCAGCTCTAAGTTCTTGCGCGCGATCTGGATCACATTTTAAATTCACCGATTGTTCATTTTTTTCCCATTGAGAAAGAGAAGACAAAGCAAACATTTTTCCGCCTACTTTAAAAACCAAAGTATCTTCATCAAAAGGAAAATGTTCACTTACTCCTTTTTTAGAAAGACAATATTCGTAAAACGTTTCTAAATTCATAATTGTTTATTTACCAATTTCACCTAAATGCGTGTATTTAAAACCTTTTTCATATTTCAGACCATAACCAAAAACACGATCCATTGCAGCATGTGAAAATAAAATAATTCCGGCTAACTGCACCATTTCAATGTTTAAATAACATCCAAAAGCATAAATTAAAAGTGCAATTCCTTTGTGATGAAAGACATTGTAGAGAAATGCTCCAGCTTTGTTTCCAAAAGCGTAACCAATCATCGATAAATCGGGAGCTAAAATTAAAGCCAGAAACCACCACCACTCATAATTTAAGCGGTTGAATAAAAAGATGCCGAGAATAAACAAAGCAGCTTCTTCGAGTTTTAAAACTGTTTTCATTTGACTATTTTTTCCATCATCTTTTCAGGATGATTTAGTTTTGTAAAGCCGAATTTTTCGTATAAAAAGTGAGCGTCTGTGGTTGCCAATCGCCAGATTTTGACTTCTTGTAATTGAGGATCATTCATCATCGTTTCGATTAAAATAGATGAAAATCCTTTTCCGCGGTGTTCTTCTGTAATAAAAACATCCATTACATAAGCAAAAACCACATAATCAGTTATGACTCGTGCAAAACCGACTTGCTTACCATCTAAATAAATTCCAAAACAAACCGAAGCATCAATTGTACGTTGCACTTCTTCCATTGTTCGCCCTGCAGCCCAATAAATGTCTTTTAAAAAGTTCTGTATAAACGGAACATCGAGTTTTGTTTTATCTGTAGAAACGGTGATCATTTTAATTTAGATTTTAGAGTTCAGATTTTAGATTTTTGTAGAAGCAGAATCTAAAATCTAAAATCTGCAATTTTATATAATATAGGCTTGCTCGGACTAGCATCATTTTCAAACGAAGCGATTTGAAGATTTAGTATATAATTTCCATCCTCAATTTCGTCAGGAACATAAATCATTTCCGTGATTGTTGCATGTAATCGTGCGTCTTGATTTAGATTTACAGTGTCTTTTACATTCCAAAATGCCTTGTGGGCCAATAATTTTCCTTCGTCATGTTCTTTATCAACACTTGGCAAATCAATCAATAAATGCTGAATTTCGCTTTCACGGATGAAAATTGCAGACTCTTCAGCCAAATACGGAGGATTTGTATTCGAATATTTTCTCGATTTTTTATCTAACTGATTTGGAAGTGTTCTAATAATTATTGCCTCTGTCTTGCTGAGCGGAGTCGAAGCATTTGTCACACTGAGCGAAGTCGAAGTGCTTTCCATTGATGTCACATTGAGCGAAGTTGAAATGCATTCCTTCGTAATCACAAAATCATCACCAATTTTTTCTGGCTCAACGGTAATCAATTTTGCAGTAAAGAAAAACTGTTTCAGCGATTGATTGATGCTGTAAAAACCATTCGTAATATGCCCCAAACATTCCGTATGCGTACCATGTCCGTGCGGATTAAAGAAAATATTATTGAAATTTGTAGATGATTTTCCTTCCGAAACTTTCCCAATCCAGTCGCCAAAAACAACAGGTTCAATTGAAGGTTTTTCAATATACCAAGCAATCGGATTTTCATCTGTATTGGTTAAAGGAATCGAGATATCGATGGGTTTTGATAAATCTATTTCGAAGTTGTTGATTTTTGCTTTCATAAGTTTGGTTTAACCGCAAGGCACGCTAGGAATTACGCAAAGGTCGCAAGGATATTTTATTAAAGATTGTTTGCTACTCTTTTTATTCCATTTTTTAATAAAGAAACATTGAAGTTAATTAATAAGCCTAGTTTACAGTTTGTTAGTTTTAAGTACGTCAATAGTTGAGCGAAATGAACTTCATTTAAACAATCGACTGCCTTTATTTCCAAAATTAGTTTATTTTCTATTAAAATATCTAATCTGTAACCAACATCTAATTTTACTTCTTCGTAAATTAATGGTAACGCTTTTTGTTTTTCTACTTTGAGATCTAATTTTTTCAATTCGTAAAACAAACATTCTTCATAAGCACTTTCTAAAAGACCAGGACCTAAGGTTTGGTGAACTTTTAAAGCAGAATTAAACACAATTCGAGATAAATCATTTTCTGACATAAGTAATTTCAATAAAATTGAAATCAAATGTAAAATATAATTTAATTCCTACAAATAAAACATTGCGTTCTTTGCGTAATTCTTAGCGTACCTTGCGGTTAAGTCTACTCTTCCAAATTTAAATAAAATAAATCTGAAGCAATTCCGTCCGTTAAAAATTTTCCTTTTGGAGTTGGTTTTAAGATGTTGTTTTCAATTGAAAGCAGATCATCATTTAAAAACTTTTGAGATTGCTTTTTTAGATAATTCAGATATTCCAAACCAAATTCCTTTTCGATTCTGTCTAAAGAAACGCCCCAAATCGTTCGCAATCCCGTCATTATATATTCATTATAACGATCAGAAATCGTCAGAGTTTCGGTTTCAATAGGAAGTTCATTGTTTTGAATTGCTTTTATATAAAGCGAATTATTGGCAATATTCCAGCCTCTTTTTTCACCATCATAACTGTGAGCCGAAGGACCAATTCCGATGTATTTTTTACCCAGCCAGTACGCCGAATTATTTTTAGAAAAATAATTCTCTTTTCCAAAATTCGACAATTCGTAATGAATAAAACCATTATTTTGAAGCATTTCAACCAAAATCATAAAATGGTTCGAAGCAACTTCATCTTGAGGTTCAGCAATTTTACCAGTTTGGATTAATTTGCTTAAAGCCGTTTTTGGTTCAACCGTCAAAGCATAACTTGAAATATGCGGAATTCCGAAATTTAGAGCGGTTTGAATATTCTGTCTCCACATTTCGTCGCTCATTCCTGGAATTCCGTAAATCAAGTCTAATGAAATATTATCGAAGTATTTTGTTGCATCTTCCAGACATTTTTTAGCTTCCGCCGAATTATGAGCGCGGTTCATCATCTTCAAATCCTCTTCATAAAAAGACTGAATTCCAATACTTAAGCGGTTTATTGGACTTCTGGATAATTCTAAGATTCGTTCTGCCGACAAATCATCTGGATTGGCTTCCAACGTAATTTCAGGATTTTCAATGACTTTGTAATTTTTATAAACTTCAGAAATCAGAAAGTTAATTTCCTCGTTACTTAAAACCGAAGGTGTTCCGCCGCCAAAGTATATTGTTTCGATGATATTGTCATCCTGAACGGAGTCGAAGGGTTTGCGCATACCGATTTCTTTAGCCAAAGCCAAAACCATATCGTCTTTCTTTTTCATCGAAGTCGAAAAATGAAAGTCGCAGTAATGACAAGCCTGCTTGCAGAATGGTATGTGAATGTAGATGCCCGACATTTTTTAATTAGATGATTAGAAAATGTGTCAATTAGATAATTTATTCGTTGTCTACAGAATTATCTAATTATCAAATTTTCTCATTGACACATTATTTTTTCACTCGATCCTCATTTTGTTTCACAAAAGCATCCCAACCCGAATAGCTCTTTCCTGCCACAACTTTTCCTGAATTGAAATGATGGCAAACCGCTGCTGCCAAACCATCTGTTGAATCGAGATTTTTAGGTAATTCTTTTAAACCTAAAAGCTGTTGCAGCATTTTGGCCACTTGTTCTTTGCTGGCATTTCCGTTTCCGGTAATGGCCATTTTAATCTTTTTAGGTTCATATTCTGTAATTGGAATACCTCTTGAAAGTCCCGCTGCCATGGCAACACCTTGGGCGCGGCCTAATTTCAGCATCGATTGAACGTTTTTGCCAAAGAAAGGCGCTTCAATCGCGATTTCGTCAGGACAATGCGTTTCGATAAGTTCGATAGTTCTTTCAAAAATGATTCTTAGTTTTTGGTAATGATTATCGTATTTGGAAAGCTGCAATTCGTTCAATTGCAGAAATTCCATTTTTTTATTGATTACTTTAATCAATCCGAAACCCATAATAGTGGTTCCAGGGTCAATCCCTAATATGATGCGTTCTTGTGTCAAGAGAGTTTTTGTTTCAAGTTTTTGTTTCAAGTGTAGAAAATTAACTCATTTTCTAATTTTCAAATTGGCACATTTTAATTGCCACATTATCAAATTCAATTACTTTTGCGGCATGATTTCAATTCCTCACAAAGCTAAGCAATTCCTAGTTCTTCTGGCCAAACTTTTAATTGTTGGCGGTGCATTTTATTTTATTTATAATCAGCTGGCTAACAACGACAAATTAGACTGGCAGAAGTTTATTGTTTTGTTCCAAAAAAATCAGTCGGTTTTAGGAATTGGATTTATTTTGCTTTTGAGTATTTTGAATCGTTATTTCGAGATTTTGAAATGGCAGAATCTGGCGCAAGTTATTTATAAAATATCAATTTACGAAGCTGCGAAACAGGTTTTAGCGGCTTTAACAGCCGGAATTTTTACGCCAAATGGAGTAGGAGAGTATGCCGGAAAAGCATTGTATTATCCAAAATCTGAAGCCAAAAAAGTTGTTTTCTTAAATTTAATCTGTAACGGAATCCAGATGATTTTAACGATCATTTTTGGGATTTTTGGACTGCTGTATTTCAATGCACAATTTAATGTAATCACAACTAAGACAGTTTTAATTCTATTTGGTGGATTTGTATTGCTTCTGATTGTTTTATTCTCCATTAAAAAGATAAAAGTCAAAGGATATTCAATTGAAAAACTGATTCATAAGATCAACGAAATTCCAAAATCAGTTCATCAAAAAAACATCTTTTTGGGAATCTGCCGTTATTTGGTTTTTTCGCATCAATATTATGTTTTATTCTTGGGTTTTGATGTCGATTTGCCTTATTTAACTTTAATGGCAGCAATTACATCGGTTTATTTTTTAGCTTCTTCACTACCTACATTTCAATTTTTGGATTTTGCCGTAAAAGGAAGTGTAGCGATTTATTTCTTCGGAATTTTGGGCGTAAACGAATGGATTGTTATTTTCATCAGCACTTTAATGTGGTTTTTAAATGTAGTTCTTCCAGTAGTTTTAGGAAGTTATTTTGTACTGAATTTTAAAACTAAAGCAACAGAATGATTCTTGGATTATTCTTCATATTAGCCATTTATGTAGTGAGCATTGCGTTGCTCATTTATGGTTTTTTCAGAATAAAAACGTATCAAAAACAGAATTTAAAACCAAAAAACAGTTTTACAATTGTAGTTCCTTTTCGAAACGAAAAAGAAAATCTGCCAATACTTTTGGAAAGTTTTTCGAATTTAAATTACCCGATAGATTTATTTAAAGTAATTCTGGTAGACGATAATTCAGACGAGAAATTTCACATTTCACATTTCACATTTGACGTTTCACAAATCGACAATATTCGGGTTTCAAATTCTCCAAAAAAAGATGCCATTACCACCGCAATGCAGCATGTAAAAACGGATTGGGTTATTACAACCGATGCTGATTGTATTGTTCCAAAAAACTGGCTTTTGACCTTTGATAATTATATTCAAGAAAACAAAATTTCAATGCTGGCGGGCGCTGTAACATACAAATGCGGAAATTTTTTTTTAGATCATTTCCAGCAATTAGATTTAACAAGTCTGCAAGGTGCGACGATTGGAAGTTTTGGTTTGAATAAAGGTTTTATGTGTAATGGGGCCAATTTTGCTTATACAAAATCATTATTTGAAAGCTTAAATGGCTTTGGAGGAAATGATAAAATTGCGAGCGGAGATGATGTTTTTTTACTTCAAAAAGCAATTGAAAAATTTCCAAGCCAAGTCCATTATTTAAAAGCTCATGACGCCATTGTAACCACAAAACCAACTGAAAATTGGAAAGCATTGTTTCATCAAAGGGTGCGCTGGGCTGCGAAAACTAGCTCTTATAACAGTATTTTTGGTAAATTCTTAGGTTTAATTGTTTTCTTCGGAAATCTGAGTTTCGTAATTGGATTTTTCTTGCTTCTTGTCGGAATTTGGCCGTATCCAATTTTTGTGATTTTTGCTTTTTCTAAAATTACAATTGATTTCGTTTTGCTTTCAATCACAAATCAATTTTTGACAAAAACCAAAATTAAAAGTCTTTTACTGAGCAGTTTATTGTATCCGTTTTTCAGTTCAACAGTAGCTTTGTACAGTTTGTTCGGTTCTTACGAATGGAAAGACCGTCAGTTTAAAAAATAGCTATTTTTTATGTAGTTGATTTTTTGCTTCTTTAGATTTAAGAATTACAGGTAAAATAAACTGTGTTTTAACCGGAAGACCTCTTTTTATAGCTGGATTTACCTTTGGAAAATCTACCAAACGTGCCTGCAGAATGCTGTCTATTTCGGTTTTATTATAAGAAGTTGAGTCTTTAGAAAACTGAGGTTCAAATTTAATTTTAGCATTGGGAAAAACAGTCACTTTTACATTAACTGTATCTAATTCGGGATATAACAAAGACAAAGTATCTGTGTCTAATTTTTGCTGGATTTGCTGTGACATAAAATCAAAAAAGCATTTCTGGCGTTCTTTTTTGTCTGTAATAATTTCACAATCAGCAACAGTAGGATATTCATCAACTTCTTTCCAGTTAATAGATTTTAATTCTTTTTGAAGTAATTCTTTTTCAGATGGTACCTGCTTCTCAAAATATTGACAAGAATTGAAAAATATGAAAATTGAAAAAATAAAAAACGGTCTCAAGGCTTTGATGTTGAATTGAATGAATAAAAAATTAAGATTATAAAAATACGATTATTTTTTTGAGATGTCTGGATTTCAATACTATAAAACGAAGAAAAACACATTAAATTTTTTGAAAAGTTTTTTCTTGCTATTTTTATGAATGAAATTAAAAAATTAAGCTCAAAATTACAAGTTCAATATGGATTTACTATTAACAACATTAGGATTTATATGTATAATTGTTGGGGTTTTAGGGAGTTTTATACCTGTTTTACCCGGACTTTCTTCCTGCTGGGTGGGATTACTTTTGTTATATTTGACTGATGCTGTAGCAATTAATTACTGGGTTTTAGGAATAACATTTGTGCTCATGGTTATCATTACCATTCTAGATTATGTTATTCCCGCGAAAGGAACCAAAAAGTTCGGCGGAAGTTCGTATGGCGTTTGGGGCACCAATATTGGTTTGATTGTTGGAATTATCGCTCCAATACCATTTGGAGTTATTATTGGTCCTTTTGTGGGAGCATTAATTGGTGAGTTGCTTTACGATTCTTCTAACCATAAACGTGCTGTTAAGGCCGCAACTGGATCACTTTTAGGCTTTTTGGCTTCCAGTTTTGTAAACTTTATGTTTTGTATAATTTATCTCGGTATTTTCCTCACCATAGTATGGCAAAATAGAACAGGTTTGTTCTGATAATGTTAAAATTTGTTTAAGCTTTTTCTTATTTTTTTAAATTTTCGAAAAATATCTTAAATTTTTTTTATAGGATTTGATTTCGAAAGGGTTATTATTTATTGGGAGTTACAAGATTTTTTGCTAAAACACTGAAAATCTCACAACTAAAAATTTAACTTATTTTTTGGATATGTTGTATTATTTTATATTTTTATCACGATAAACGATAAAAAGCCCCACTTTATCGATTATTTTGATTGAGTATAAATAATTATATTATAAGTTATGAGTATGACCCCAAACCTACAAATTGAACTTAGACGTTTTATTTCTTCTAATGTTGTTTCAAAGCTAAACAAGTTTTATTTTGAAAATGATGCACTTCTAATCAAAGGAATTGATGTTTCGATAGGTACAGTTTTAATGGGTCTGTACAATAAAGCCGAAGAATCAGGATTTTATAAAGAAATCGTCTCTCAGATTCAGGACAACTCAAACTTTTATCAGGAAGTTGATTTTACTTCCGGCAGAATTTTATCAGTCGATGATTGTTACCGCTTAGAAGGTAACGCAATTTTAAAAGAAATCTTTACCAATAAAAAAGGAAGAATTTCTGAAATGATTTCAAACGAAGTCGGAATTAAAAGCGAAACTGCCCGCGAAATACTTAACTTCTCTGCACTACTTGTAATCTCTTATCTTAAAAACAATATCCAGTTATTAGACAGTTTGAAATTATTACTGGAAGAACAAAAAAGAGATATTTTAAACAGCATTCAACCTGGAATTAAAATCATACTTGGATTTTCATCTTACGAATCCGTTGAAGAAAAAAACCAAAACATCGGAAGATCAATCTTCACACTTTTCGGACACAACTTTTTCAGTTTCTAAATAAAAAATCCCGCCTTACAAAGTAAAACAGGATTTGTATTTTAATTGGTTTAAAGATTTTTAAGCATTCTTTAAATTGATCACTTCTTGATTTGTTAAAAAGCGCCAGTTTCCTCTTGGAAGATTCTTTTTGGTTAAACCAGCAAAAGAAACACGGTCAATACGTAGCACATTATATTCTAAATGTTCAAAAATAGCACGTACCACTTTTACATTTGAAGTGCGTAATTTTAATCCCACTTCGCTTTTTGCTTCTTTTTCAATATAACTAACTTCTTCAACAGATACGCGGTGTCCTTCAATAACAAGGCCTTTACTGATTTTTTCTAGATCTTCATATTTCAAATTCTTATCTAAAGAAACTTGATAAATTTTAGAAGATTTCTGATTTGGTAAAGTAAACTTACGAATCAAATCATTGTCATTTGTAAACAATAATAGTCCCGTAGTATTCTTGTCCATTCTTCCAACAGGAGCAATTTTTGCATTTGTAGCACCACGAACCAATTCCAAAACGTTACGGTATTCCTGACCTTCGTCTTGAGCAGTAGTAAAGTTTTTAGGCTTGTTTAATAAAATATATTCTTTCTTTTCGGGAGTTATAACCACGCCGTCAAAGTTTACCACATCATTTAATTTTACCAAATAACCCATTTCAGTAACCGGAACACCGTTTACTTTAACATTTCCTGACTGAATATATATATCAGCATCACGACGAGAACATACACCAGAATTGGCGATGTATTTATTTAAGCGAATTTCATCAGAAGCTTTTTGTCTTTTTGCCGGCTGGTTCTGCTTTCTAAATTTTTCAGCAGCAGCTTCCTGCGCCGCTTTAACTTCTGGTTTCACTTTTTTAGGGCCTTGCGCACGCTTAGGCATAGGAGGTTTTGGCTTGCTTGAGTTTGATCTTGAGCTGTTTGGTCTAGATCCGCCTCTTTTATTATTGCCTTCCTTGTTGTTCATAAAATCATTAATTTGTGCAAAGATAGTTTTTTCCTGCTAATAAAACTTAAGTTCATTGTTCTTAGATTAATAGCTTTGATTTTTAGAGGAATAAGAAGGATCACAAAAGGCATTTTTTTTAACATGGTTTCCCGCTTTCCATTACAATCTTTTATGACGAACCCCGCCATAAAAGGATTTTCATTTCAAACATGTTCACTGAACTCTCATGAAGATAAATGCTAAGTGAAGTAATCGGAGCTAGATCCAAGCAATTGGCTTCTTTTGAATATTTTGATTATTTCGTGAAGAATCTCTGTGAAATCTTTGGTGAATCTCTGTGGTATAAAAACTTAATAGTTAGAAATCAATTCTCTTCCGTGCCACAAAACACTCGGATTGATTAAAACAATACAGAAAACTCCCGAAACAATTAGGAATTTCAAGACATTATGAAGTAATAAAAATTGCTCTTTCGAATTGGATTTCCATAAATACAGTAAAAAGAAAAGTAAAACGATATAACAGACATAAAAGTAAATATCCATGTAACCCACATCGTAAATATCCACTAAAATATAAACCGGGATAATCGTCAAAAACGTTAGAATCGTAATAATCTGTTTCGACACAGTTTCATTATAAATAATTGGAATAGTATGATAATCATTTGCTAAATCTCCTTTTAAGTTTTCCAAATCTTTTATCATTTCCCGAATCAAAAGCAATAAAAACAAAAACATAGCATGAGCCGAAATAACAGCAAAATGGCTTTTATGATTTTCAATTTCTTCAAACGAAATTGAATTGTAGAAATACAATAAAATCGCAAAAAAAGGAATTACCGCCATTAAAGCAGCTGTTAGATTTCCTATAATTGGATATTTCTTTATTTTATGAGAGTAAAACCAAATCAAGAAAATATAAGCCGAAAAGAATAAAAAAGCCCTCCAGGAAACAATTCCAGCCATTAGAACAGCCAAGAAATTCAGACTAAAATAAACCGACAATTTCGTTTTCTGACTCACTAAACGATCCAGCATTGATTTGTTTGGTCGATTTATTAAATCTTTCTGGCTGTCGTAAAAATTATTAATAATATATCCAGAAGCGATTGTAATAGCAGAAGCAAAAACAATCAGAAAAAGGTAAAAATCCAATAAAATATCAAGGGCTCTTTTTTCTGGCGCCAGAATAAAAATCGCCGATAAATATTGCGCTAGAATGATAATAGGAATGTTATAACCGCGTACCACAGAAAACAAACTAACAATTTTCATTACTAAAAGTTTGTGCTGTCTGCTTAACATAAATTATAAGTTGTGGATTAAATTAGATTTGAAATTAAAAGATATTTTTTGAATCTGAAATTTAGAGCCTGTTTTTTAACAATTCTTTAGAACCATAACCCAGTTTTCGAATGCATGCCAAGGCTTCTTTTTGAGAAATTCCAACTTCTCGAATGTCTTTCTTTTCTACAAAAACAACTGAGCCACTCCATGGATTTGGTGCATCTGGAACAAAAACGGTAAAGTTGTTTTCGTCAATTTGTTCGATTAAAAACGCAAATTGCCATCCAGCATCTGTAGGAACTAAAATGACTTTTAAGTCCTTATTAGATTCAATTCCCATAATATTTTCATTTATGCCTTTCATAAACGAATAGCCGGGAATAAAACTCAGAATGCTGTTTTCTATTTTTAAAATCAATTTTTGGGCAAGAGTAGTTTTGGCTAATACACCTGCAATAAAACAGAAAATAATGATTAATAGAATTCCAAAAAGTTCCTGAAGCGCTAATCCTAAAACGTGTACTCTTGGCAGATTACTCACCAAAGGAAGAGTTACTTTTTGAATAATGTGATATCCTTTTTCAAGAATGATCAGTAATACCACTAAAGGCGCTAAAAAGAGAATTCCTCCTAAAAAAGTTGCTTTGATTATTTTAAAAATGCTTTTCATAATACTTAACTTTTTAGGATGGATACTTATGAAAATCTACTCAAATAATTTCGGCTTTTAAGGAATTAAAACTGATAGACAACTTCTAACTTATAGTCTTTTAATGAAACTTTGGCACGTTCTAAATCTTCGGTAAAACCAAGGATATAACCACCTCCGCCAGAACCGCAAAGTTTTAGGTAATAATCGTTAGTATCGATTCCGTGCTGCCAGATTCCGTGAAATTGCTCTGGAATCATAGGTTTAAAGTTGTTTAAAACTACTTTAGAAAGTTTTTTAGTATTGGTAAATAAAGATTTCATGTCGCCGTGCAGGAAGTTTTCTACACAAGCATCTGTATATTTTACAAACTGGTTTTTAAGCATCGCACGGAAACCTTTGTCTTTTAGGTTTTCCATAAAAATATTAACCATAGGAGCCGTTTCGCCAACAATTCCTGAGTCTAATAAAAACACGGCACCTTTTCCGTCAAAACTTTGAGTTGGAATTCCAGTTGCTTCAATATTATCTTTTGAATTAATAAGAATTGGAATACTCAAATAACTGTTTAGCGGATCTAAACCAGAACTTTTTCCGTGGAAAAAGCTTTCCATTTGAGAAAATATATTTTTTAACTGTAATAATTTTTCACGTGTAAGGTTCTCTAAAACTGTGATTTTGTTTGTAGCATATTTATCATAAATAGCTGCTACAAGCGCACCGCTGCTTCCAACACCATATCCTTGAGGAATACTAGAATCGAAATACATTCCGGTTTCGACATCATTTTTTAGAGTTTCTAAATCGAAAGTGACCAATTCCGGCTGCTGAGTCTGCAAAACTTCAAGATAAGAAGCAAAACTTCTTAAGCTTTTGTTAGATGAAATTGCTTCTGCCGTAGGTTCTTCGCTTTTTTTCAAAGCGCCATTATAAAAATTATAAGGAATAGAAAGTCCTTTAGAGTCGCGGATAATTCCGTATTCTCCAAAGAGTAATATTTTTGAGTAAAATAAGGGTCCTTTCATGATTTATTTTATGTCTTTCTTTATTTTATTTGGGTCTTGCCTCGTGTCGAAAATGTTGTGAATTCGAATCTCATTAGCACTAAAGCTATATAAAAGACTCGATTGTTTTGTTATAACACATTTACGATATTTTTTATTTACAGATGATTTTGGGAAAATCTCCGGATTCATCATCATTATTGAAATTGCTTTTTCAAATTTGATAATAAACATCTTTTTTGATTTTTCAGACCACCTTGCTTCAATGAACTTTAAAACTGCATCTAAATTTTTCTCCGCTGTTTTTGAAAAACTTACTTTGATATCCACTATCTGTATTTTTTCATAACATCCTCATAGCTTGTAAATTCTCCTCTTTCGAATTCTAATTCACTTTGAGTTATATCTTCTTTTTGTTGATCGGTTAGATCATCCCACCAATCTTTCTGTTCTTTTTTGAAAATTTTTCGAATAGATTTCAGGATAGCAGGGTTTTCTGTCTCGGCTAGCAATTTTATTAATTCGAGTTTTTCTAATTGAATGTCCATAACCAAAAATTTAATTAAAGATACGCAAAATTATAATGCAATTGCGCCTTCTCCAATTTTGTCGCAAATGTATTGACTATTCTGACAAAATACAACTAATTCGTCTTGAATAAATTGCAATACTTTTTCGCTAACGTTTTCAGGATATAATACATGCACATTTGCTCCCGCATCAAGCGTAAAACAAACCGGAATCTGGGTTTCGTTTCTGAATTTCCAGATCGCATTTATGATTTGCAGTGTATTGGGCTTCATCAGAATAAAATAAGGCATCGAAGTCATCATCATGGCGTGCAAAGTCAATGCTTCGCTTTCTACAACTTTAATGAATTCGTCTATATTTCCATTTTCAAAAATGGCGATTAATTTATCCAGATTTTCGTGTGCCTGAGCAAAACGTCTTTCGGCATATGGATGATTGTGCATCAAATCGTGTCCCACGGTACTCGAAACTTGTTTTTCGCCTTTATCAACCAATAAAATAGTGTCTTGGTAATTCTTGAAATTTTCGTGAATAGTATATGGAAATTCAACACCAAATAAATTGGTGCTTCCTTCTATATTGGCCTGATTTCCCCAAACGACAACATTTCCTTTTACACTTCTGCAAGCGCTTCCAGAACCTAAACGAGCCAAAAATGAAGCTTTTTGATAGAAATAAGCATCAGTCATTTCTGGATTTAGTTCTCTTTCTAAACTCATAAAATTCATAGCCAAAGCCGCCATTCCAGAAGCCGAAGAAGCAATTCCCGAGCTATGAGGAAAAGTATTTTGAGTATCAATTGTAAAATGATAATCTTTCAAAAACGGCAGATAAGCTTCAACTCTTTCTAAAAACTTCTGAATCTTTGGTTTAAAATCTTCCTTTGGTTTTCCTTCAAAAAGCAAATCGAACGAAAAACCATTTGTCACATTGAGCGAAGTCGAAATGTCTTTTTTTGTAAAAGCAAGTTTGGTAATAGTTTTGCAATTGTTAAGCGTAAAACTTACCGAAGGATTTGCGGGAATCTGGTTGTCTTTTTTTCCCCAGTATTTCACCAATGCAATGTTGCTTGGTGCGCTCCATTCAAAGTTTCCGTTTTCGATTGTTGAAGTATATGAAGTTGGTATAAAATCAGCTGCTGAATACATGAATTATAAAATTTTGGCAAAGATAACTTTTTCACCATATAAGTCATATAAGAAATTATAAGCAGCTTTACTAAAATGAACTTATATAACTTATATGGTTTAAATTTTTCTTTTACTTATTTTTGACTACAAAATATGATAAAATGAATAAGTTCGTAAAAATCGCTATAGCTATAGTTGTTTGTTTAACAGTAGGATATTCTGCAAGTTTGGTCACGCGACCAAGTATTGAGACATGGTATGTAACGCTTGAAAAACCGGTTTTTAATCCGCCGAATTGGATTTTTATGCCTGTTTGGACTTTACTTTATATTTTAATGGCAGTTGCAGCTGGTTTAGTTTGGGACAAAATAAAAGAAAATACCGAAGAAGTAAAAAAAGCCTTGCTTTTCTTCATCATTCAATTGATTTTAAACTCCATTTGGTCTTATTTATTCTTCGGATTAAAAAATCCAATGTTAGCCTTAATCGAGATTATCCTTTTATGGCTGATGATTTACGAAACGTATTTGAAGTTCATCAAGATTAATAAGACAGCGGGTTATTTATTGATCCCGTATTTAGCCTGGGTTGGATTTGCAGCGGTTTTGAATAGCAGTATTTGGTGGTTGAATAAATAGATTTGGTTTCAGGTTTTCCTTGTTTCAAGTTTGAAAAAAGACTATCAAAATCCCTTAATGAATTCAGTAAATTCACCATTATTAAATAAAACGGGGCCGTGTCCAAAACACAATATTTTAGGTTGTAATGAAGCCAATTTTAATATTGATTTTCTATTGGTTTCTTGATCTGAAGTAAATAAATGAGGCGGTTCGTGAAGGCCAACTTTTGTGGTTAAAAGATTCATATTGGTCATAACATCGCCCACAATTAAAACACCATCTTTTTCTCTAAAAAAAGACAAATGACCTCTTGAATGTCCAGGAGTTTCAACAACCGTAAACCCGCCTATTTGATCTCCCTCTTTTAAAGTTTGAGAAACGGGATGTCCTTTCCCAGCCCAGAAATTTTTCTGAAATTTTGAAATAATATGATTTGGATTTGGGTATTCTGTAATTACATTTCCGTTTTCAGCAAATTCTTTATCAAGTTCACTGCATAAAAGCGGAATATTCAGGGTTTCGCAGATTGCTTTGCTACTTCCCTGGTGATCGGCATGAGCATGCGTTAGTGCGTGTTGGGTAACGGTTTTGTCTTTAAGGGCTTTTAATATTTTATTAGCAGAACTTCTAATTCCAGCATCAATTAAAACATCTTCAATCAAATAACAATTGATAGCGTTTCTAGGAAATAAAGGAATTTGGTAAACGTCTTTTGCAATATTCTTCATCTTTTCAAATTTTGTTTTGGCAAAGATTCGAATTCGGTTTTTCAATCCGCTTGATAAATGTTAAGAAATGTCTTGGCGGATTCTGCTTAGCGATTCTGGAGTAATTCCGAGAAAAGATGCGATATAAATTAAAGGTGTTCGCTGAATGATTTTGGCTGGAGCCGAAGCTAAAAAAGTCTGGTACTTTTCTTTGGCAGGAATCATTTGAAGTTTTAAAACGCGATCTGCCATACAAAGGTAATTCTGCTCAGCCAGAATTCTTCCGACACGATCCCAATTTGGAATTTCGTTATAGAGAAATTGCATTTTTTCGAAAGAAATCGAAAGCACTTCGCAATCTTCAATACATTGAATATTCTCAAAAGAAGGCGTTTGATTGATAAAACTGGAATAAGAAGCAATAAAACCTTCGTCAGTACTTAAATACGTAGTAATTTCTTTTCCGTCTTTTAAGTAATAAACTCTTGCCAATCCGTTCAAAATAAAGAAAATCTTATTACTGATTTTTCCCATTGACGAAAGATATTGTTTGGCATTAAACTTTTGATATTCAAAACAAGAAGCAATTGTCTCAATTTCATTTTCAGAAAAAGACGCAATTGCTGTAATTTGTTTTTGTAATGAAGAATTCATTTTATAAAATTTCAATTAATTCGGAAGCTTTATTCACAACCAGTTTTGCACCGCTGTTTTTTAATTCTTCTTCGGTTCTGTAGCCCCAAGTAACGCCTACAGGAAACATATTGGCATTTACTGCGGTTTGCATATCAATATCTGAATCGCCCACAAAAAGGATTTCTTCGGGTTTTAAATTCCATTTTTTGCCAATTGCTAACGCTTCAAACGGATTAGGTTTTTTTAGCGCTTCTGTGCTTAAACCAACCGCTGTATCAAAATGATTTGGAAATATTTCTGATGCTATTTTCTTCGTCAATTCATCAGCTTTATTAGAGAAAACCGCCATTTTAATGTTTTGTGAAGTCAGATTTTCTAACAACTCCACAATTCCATCATAAGGTTTTGTTTTCAGGGTGCAGATTTCACGATATTCGTTTATCATGCATTCAAAACAAATTTTGATCTGTTCGTCTGAATTGTTGGTTGAAGGAAGTGCTTTGCTAACCAAATTTCGCAATCCGCTTCCAATAAAATATTGGTAAGTTTCGTAAGAATGAGTTGGGAAATTTAGACTTTGAAGCACTTTGTTCATCGCATCTGAAATGTCTTCTAACGAATTGACTAATGTGCCATCTAAATCGAAAATAATTCCTTTAAATTTCATGTTGCTTTAGATATTTTGAGCCAGAATAAACCCGCTTGTCCAGGCATTCTGAAAATTAAATCCGCCTGTAATGGCATCGATATTGACAATTTCACCAGCAAAATAAAGGTTTTCGTGAATTTTGCTTTCCATTGTTTTGAAGTTGATTTCCTTTAAATCGATTCCGCCAGCCGTTACAAATTCCTCCTTAAAAGTACTTTTTCCGTTGACTTTAAATTCGGATTTTGTTAATTGTGAAGTTAAATTCTGCAATTGGTTTTTAGATAAATCTGCCCATTTTGTTTGCTTCGCCTGTTCGCTGTCGCTCGAGTCAGAATCAATTCCTGAAGCCAAAACCAAACTTTCCCACAAACGATTTGGGAAGTCAAAAGGTGATTTTTTAGAAATTGCTTTTTTAGCGTGTTCTTGTTTAAGGTCTTTTAAAATTTTTTCAGCATCTTCATAATCGACATCATTTAACCAATTCACAAAAATCGTAAACTGATAATTTTTATCGTGTAAAATACGAGCGCCCCAAGCTGAAAGTTTCAAAATCGCCGGTCCGCTCATTCCCCAATGCGTGATTAACAAAGGTCCTGTCGATTCTAATTTGGTATCTTTTACATTTATGGTAACATTTGCAGCAACTCCTGGTAATTCTTTTATTCTAGAATCTTTGATATTGAAAGTAAATAGGGAAGGAACAGGGCTTACAATAGCGTGACCATGTTCTTGAAGCATTTCCCATATTTTCGGGTTGCTTCCCGTTGCCATAATCAATTTTTCAGCAGCAAAGTTTTCGTTTTGTGTATCAATTTTCCAGTGATTTTCTTTTTTGAAAATCGACTGTACACTTTGACCTGTCAATACTTTAATGTTTAATTTTTCTGTAGCTTTTAAAAAGCAGTCAATTATAGTTTGCGACGAATTGGAAACGGGAAACATTCTTCCGTCTTCTTCGATTTTCAATTCGACACCGTGTTTTTCAAACCATTCAATTGTATCTCCTGAGCAGAATTGGTGAAATGGTCCGCGAAGTTCTTTTTCGCCTCTCGGATAGAATTTCACTAATTCGTTGGGTTCAAAGCAAGCGTTTGTAACGTTACATCGTCCGCCACCCGAAATGCGGACTTTAGAAAGAACTTCTTTTCCTCTTTCTAAAATAGCGATTTTCAGTTTCGGGCTTTTCTCTGCAATATTAATTGCGGTAAAAAAACCTGCAGCGCCTCCGCCAACGATGATAATGTCGAAATTTTTAATCATATTTTAGTTTTCGCCACGAATTCACGAATTATTTATTGAACTCTGTACAACTTTGTCAAAGTTTTAAACTTTGACAAAGTTTCTCGTGGCTATTATTATATTTTGTCTGGATTATCAGAGATAATTCCGTTTACTTGATAACTTTTTACTTTTTGAATGTCTACTTCGGAGTTTACTGTCCAAGGAAAAACTAAGAATCCTTTTTCTTGAATTTGCTGGACATTTTCTTTATTCAATAACTGAAAATCTGGGTTAATTGCTTTTGCTTTTATTGACTCGGCGAAAGCCAAAGCAGTTTCAACATTTTCTTCTGTTAAAACACCAATAGGAATGTTTGGATTTAAACTTGAAGTTTCCTGAAGCATATTCCACTCGAAACTTGAAATTATAAAATTATTGTAATTCCATTTTTTTTCTGAAATATATTCTTCAATTATCCGAACAACTTTAGGAGCAGTTCCTAAACCTTTTAATTCAATATTGATCATACATTTTTTGTCAACCAAATCAAAAACTTCATTTAAAGTTGGAATTTGGTATTTTTCATCAATCAGAAACGATTTTAATTTAGATAATGAAAAAGTATTTACCAAACCTTTTCCATTAGTTGTTCTGTCTATAGTTTCGTCATGAATTACGATAATATGTCCGTCAGCGCTTAGGTGAACGTCCAATTCGATTCCGTCTGAATGTAAGTCTAAGGCTTTTTGAAAAGCTTGAAGTGTATTTTCAGGTTCGTATGCTTTTGCACCTCTATGAGCTATTTTTAGAATATTCATTTTTCTAGGTTCAGAGGTACAAAGGTACAAAGTTGCAGAGGAAAATAATAGCCACGAATTCACGAATTTATTTTTTACAATCTATGAGAATAAAAATTCGTGAATTGCTTTGCCTGTTTGTTATCGCTCGGGTTATGGCGAAAAAAAATCTATCGCAGATTAGGCGGATTTATTTTTTTAATTATCTGCTCAATCTGCCAAATCTGCGAGAGAAAATTTTACGCAAAGGTCGCAGATTTATTAGAATAAATAGCCACGAATTCACGAATTTTTATTTCTGAAGATTGTCAAAAAATAATTCGTGGCTAAAAAACCTTCGCGTGCTTTGCGTAAAACTTTGCGACCTTTGCGGTTAAAATTTTTCGAATAAAACAATTCCAAATTCGCTGTCGATAATTACTTTTCCATCAATAACTTCAGTTTCCTGATTAGAAAAACCATCACGTAATTTAGTTCCGTTTTCGAAAAGAGAATATACAGAAAGTTCTTTACGTCCTTCGGGTAAATCTAAACCAATTAATACTTTATCAGTATATGATCCTCTAGAATAAGTTCTTGAAAACAAATACGGCTGACTGCTTAATTGTGTATGAATTCCAGCGCCAACCGCAGGGTGATTTCTTCTAAACTGACCTAATTTCTGCCAGTGTAAAAGCATGAATTTTGTATCAGGATTGTTTTCAATATCGTCCCAATTCATGTTGGAACGTAAGGTTGCATCGCCTTGAGTTCCTTCCACAACCAAAGAACGATTCGATTCGTCTCCGTAATAAACCTGAGACATTCCTGGTGAAAGCAAAAGTTTTGTTCCTGCTTCAAAACCTTTTACCCGATTGGCATCAAAAGGCTGTCCGTCGTCGTGAGAAGAAACATAATTCAGAACCGAATATCCTTTTAATTCGTTATTTAAATGATTTGAATATTTCGAAAATAAGGTTTCATAATCGCTTTGAGCGGCATTCCATTTAAATTCAAAATTAATCATGCTGTTGAAACCGTTTTGGAAATAATTTACTTTTCGATCTCCAAAATCATAATCCTGTCCGCCACTTATTCCGTAACCGTAAACTTCAGCGATTGTATAAAATGGATTTTTATCTAGAACTTGTAAAGGGTGGTGTTTTTTCCAAGTTTCAAAAGCATAATCGCATTCTTTTTTAAAATCCGCCCAAACGCCTTCTTCGGTGTGTTTTACAGTGTCGGCACGGTAACCGTCAATTCCGAATTCCAGAATGTAATCGGTAAGCCATTTTATGATGTAATATTTCGGACTTCTTGGGTAACCTGTTCTTTTGAAAAATTCATTTAAAGAAGCAATTTCTTTTTCGTAACGGCCTTCTTTTTTCCATTTTTCAATTAAGAAAGGAGGTAATTCCACATTTTGAGTGCTTTCGGTTTTTACATCTGGAAGATTTTCCACCAAAGTACACATGGTAGTATTTTCAAATGATTTGTAATCGCAGACAACGCCAGTTCTTACCCAATCAGAAGGCCAAACGGGATCTTCTGGAGTTACTGGACCTGTATGATTGATTACGCCGTCTAAAACTATTCTGATTCCTCGTTCGTGTGCTTTTTTTACCAAATTAGCTAAATCTTCTTTTGTTCCAAAGTTTGGATCTAGAGCAGTCCAATCTCTTGCCCAATAGCCGTGAAAACCATAACTCAATCCGGTTCCTTCGTCTACGCCATCATGAATCTGCTCGACAATTGGCGTAAGCCAAATGGCATTGATTCCTAATTTTTCGAAATAGCCCTCTTCGATTTTTTTGGTGATTCCGATAATGTCTCCGCCTTCAAATCCGCGCAGTTTTCCTGAGGTCTTGGTTCGATTGAAATTTAAATCGTTTGATTTGTCGCCGTTGTAAAAACGGTCTGTAAGTAAAAAATAAACATTTGCTCCTTCCCAAACGAAAGGTATTTTCGAAGTATTTTCGTTATTCATTGTAACTGATTTTGAGCCAGAACAACTCATGATTAAGGATACTAAAGATAAAAAAAGGAAAGCGTATTTTTTCATAACATGTCTATAAATTTCCGCCACGAATTCACGAATTATTTTTGACAATCTTTGAGGATAAAAAAATCGTGAATTTGTGGCTGGAAATATTTTTAAACACATAGAATCATAGGCTTTACTTTGTCTTGAAAAGATTTAAGAAAATGATTTCAATCATTAAAACATAGCTTAAATACTAAAAACCATGTTTATTTAAAATAAGTGAAACGCCTTTTGTTGAGCTGGAAAATCTATGTTTCTATGTGTTTAAATAAAGTTTTATTCCAATTCTAAAACCAGAGCTGATTTTGGTTCGAGCGTAATTTCAGAAGCTAAATCGAATGTTTTTCCTGTAATAACATCTTTTCCTGATTTGAAGTTTTTGATGCTTTCTTTGAAACGGTTTGTTTTAACAACTTGTTCTTTTGCATTGTTATTGAAAACAACCATAACCGTTTTAGCATCGGTATATCTGAAATACACATAGGTATTATTTTCAGGAATATAATGTGTCATTTTTCCGAAATGAACTGCTTCGTTTGTTTTTCTCCAACTGAATAATTTCGAACTAAAATCAAAGTACGCAGCTTGTTCTGGAGTTCTTCCTTCTTTTGTAAAAGCGTTGTTTTTGTCGCCAGCCCATCCGCCTGGGAAATCCTGACGAATATCGGCATCTCCGCCTTTGCCTTTATCACCGCCCATTCCAATTTCTGAGCCGTAATAAATCTGCGGGATTCCGCGAACTGTAGCTAGTAAAGTCATTGCCAGTTTGTATTTTGGTAAATCGTATTTGAAATTATGATTCATACGATCTGTATCGTGGTTTTCGGCAAAAACTAAAATGTTGTTCGGGTTTGGATATAAAAAATCCATTGCAAAATTGTTGTAGAATTTAATCAATCCGTTGTCCCAGCTTGGTTCATTTTCGTTGAAAGCAGAAGTGATTTGGCTTTGAAGCGTAAAATCCATTACGGATGGAAGATTCGAATTGTAGTTTTCAATCGCTCCAATTTTACTGTCTTTCTGCCAAAAAGCTAAATTCGCTTGATTGTGCATCCAAATTTCCCCCACAATATTAAAATTTGGGTATTCAGTTGTAATGGCTTTTGCCCAATTTGCCATTGCCGTTTTATCTGAATAGTTATAAGTGTCTACACGGAAACCATCTAGATTAGCATATTCAATCCACCAAATGGCATTTTGAGTTAAGTATTTAGCAACAAGCGGATTTCTTAAATTTAAATCCGGCATTGAAGGAACAAACCAGCCATCAATACAAACTTCCTGATCGATTTTTGAAGCATGGATATCTGTAATTACCTCACGTCTGTGGTGTGTTTGAGTGTAATTTTCAAATTGGTTCAGCCATGATTTTGTTGGCAAATCTTTCACCATCCAGTGCGTAATTCCCCAGTGATTGGTTACATAATCCATAACCAGTTTCATGTCTTTTTTATGCATTTCAGAAGATAGGCGAACGTAATCTTCATTTGTTCCGTAACGCGGATCAATTCTGTAAACATCAGATTGTCCGTAGGTGTGGTACGAATGCTGTTTGTCGTTGTCTTCGCATAGTGGCGTGCTCCAGATTGTTGTTGCACCAAGAGCCGAAATATAATCTAAGTTTTTGATGATTCCCTCGATATCGCCGCCGTGACGTCCGCTTGGATCTTGACGGTTTGCTTTTTCAGTTAAAGAAGGATCGCTGTCATTTTTTGGATTTCCGTTAGCAAAACGATCTGGCATGATTAAGTAAATTAAATCAGAGGCATCGTAGCTTTTTCTGTCGGCAGAATTCGCTCTTCTTTCTTTAAGTGTATATTTTTGTTTGAAAGCAACTTTGTTTTTGTCTTTAAAAGAGAAAACCAATTCAGAAGCTTTTATATCTTTCGTATCAATAGTTACGAAAAGGTAGTTTGGATTTTCTGTTTTTTCGACATTTTTAATTGCAACATTGTTGGAAACCGAAGCTTCGTATTGCGAAATATTTTTTCCGTAGAACATAATCTGCAGTTCCGAATTTTTCATTCCTGCGTACCAGAAAGGCGGTTCTACTTTTTGGATTTGCGCTTTCGCGGAAGCGGAAAATAATAATACAATAATTGCTGTTTTTATTTTACAAAAACTTATTTTTAGAAATTTTGTTTTTAAAGGTTTCATAGTAATTTTGGTTTGATAGTGTAATTAAAAAAGCTAATAAGCTCTTTTATTAAATACAATTGATTCCGAGCAAGTCTAAGCCATTGACCCAGAATTTATTTATAGGTTTATCCTTTTTTACAATATATATTGTTCTTTTAGGAAATTTAGATTTCCTTTTTTCAAAATCTTTTCCCCAGACAAAATCATCATTATACGAAAAATAAGCGTCTCCAATATTTGCAAATATTTTCGTTTTAATATCATCTTTATAATCTAGTTTTTTATTTTCTTTTTCGTCGTATTCTTGTACTTTTTTCTCAATATCAGAATAATTTTTTCTGTATTCTATTGCTAATAATTTTGAGGAACAAAAAATTGGTTTTCCGTTTTTAGTGGTGTCAAAATTCTCAATTGGAAAAGCAATAATATTTGTAAAGCATTCGTCAATTGCATAAACAACGTTTTTTATATTGATTTTTGAAAATCCTTTTGTGCCATAAACATAATAGCTAGGTTGAATGATTTTTTTAATCTGATTTTCTAGTGATTTGTTTTTTGTCAGTTTGTAAACTCCTAATGTATCATAGTATTCAAGGTTTTGATTTCTAACAGCAGTAGGATCTTCTATAAATTTGTATATAGAATCTTTTGTGCTTACTTCTTTGAAAACCTTATTAAACATTGCTCCATTATAAGTGTTTTTGTCATTCAGATTCACTACAATGGCAGTTGTTTTCTTTGATAGATCATAAACAGAAAAAAATGCTTTATCTGCAGGAATTTCGTCTAGTTCTTTTGATTTTTTATTCTGAATTTGAACTTGATTTTGATTATTTACTTTAACAATTTGCTCATTCTTTTGTTGGCATGAAATCAGTAAGGATGCTAAAAGGAAACCTATAATATTTTTCATTTTATATTAATTTGTAATTGTTGAATTTCGACTTTCGAAATCTTGAGCAAATTTAAATTAAAAGTAAAATAATGTGTTTTTTCTTACATTAAAATAATCATAAAGTTTCTTAGATGGATAATTTGATTCTTAAGACTAATTTTTAAATCAATGTTTTATTTGATGTGATTGAATTGATGTTTAGATGGTATTTCTCATATTATGTTTTCCTGTAAGGTTTTCAAAATATATCAGATTAAAAAAAGACAAGTAATCTTGGGGGAAATTACTTGCCTTTAAAGTGTTATTTGGTTTCAATGATACTTATCGCATATCCTCCTCCAGGAGCAGAAAATTGAGATAATTTTGATTTATTGGTTACAGCAATTTTCTTGATGGTATAAGCTTGCGGATTTGTTTTGTAATGCGCATCTTTTGCATCAGCGTAAATTGTTGCGGTATATTTTTTACCTTTTTCAAGGAAACTGAAATCGATGTTTGAAGTACGTGCAGTTTCTCCGTTTACGTTTCCAACGAACCAGTTGTTTGTTCCTTTTGCTTTACGGGCAACAGTGATAAAATCTCCTGGCTCAGCCTCGATATATTTACTTTCTGACCAATCTACAGCAACATCTTTAATGAACTGGAATGCATCTGGAAAACGGTTGTAGTTTTCTGGAGTATCAGCAGCCATTTGTAACGGGCTGTACATGGTAACGTATAAAGCCAATTGGTTACAGATTGTACTGTTTACATGCGATTTGTTATCTGGATTCATTTTGCTGATATCCATTTCGAAGATTCCAGGAGTATAATCCATTGGACCACCAATTAATCTTGTAAAAGGTAAAACAGTCACGTGATTTGGTTTAGAACCTCCAAATGCTTGGTATTCTGTTCCTCTTGCAGCTTCGTTTCCAATTAAGTTAGGGTACGTTCTTGCGATTCCTGTTGGACGAACTGCTTCGTGAGCGTTCACCATAATTTTGTAATCAGCCGCTTTTTCGATTGCATATTGATAGTGGTTTACAATCCATTGGCTGTAGTGGTTTTCACCGCGAGGTAAAATGTCACCTACGTAACCGCTTTTTACAGCATCGTATCCGTTATCGTTCATGAATTTGTAAGCAGCATCCATGTGGCGCTCGTAGTTACGAACAGATCCAGAAGTTTCGTGGTGCATGATGATTTTTACACCTTTAGATTTAGCGTATTCGTGCAAACCTTTTACATCAAAATCTGGGTAAGGAGTCAAGAAATCGAATACATAGTCTTTAGAATGTCCAAACCAGTCTTCCCAGCCTTCGTTCCATCCTTCAACTAAAACGGCATCGAAACCATTTGCAGCAGCGAAATCAATGTATTTTTTTACGTTAGCATTGTTTGCACCGTGCGTTCCGTTTGGTTTTGCTTTCGAAAAGTCAGAAACACCTAACTGAACTGTTGGGAAATCATTTGTGTATGACCAAGAGCTCTTTCCTGTAATCATTTCCCACCAAACACCAACGTATTTTACAGGTTTAATCCAAGAAGTATTTTCAATTTTTGATGGATCGTTTAAGTTATAAGTCATTTTTGAAGCTAAGATTTCTCTAGCATCATCGCTTACGATAATGGTTCTCCAAGGCGAGTGATTTGGCGCCTGCATATGACCTTTATCTCCTTTTGCATCTGGAGTTAACCAAGATTCGAAAACTAAGTTTTTGTCGTCTAAATTCAAGTGCATACAAGAATAGTCAATCAAAGCGGCTTCGTGAAGGTTGATATAAATTCCGTCAGCCGTTTTCAGCATCAAAGAAGTCTGAACTCCTGTTGGTGAAAAAGATTTTTGAGAAACGTTTGCGGTATATGCTTTTTGAGATAAACCTCTAATTTCTGATAATTTTGATTTTGTATAATCGTATTCCTGAGTATCGTAATCTCCAGGAATCCAGAAAGCGGTGTGATCTCCCGTCATGGCAAATTGCGATCTTTCTTCTTTGATTACAAAATAAGTAAGATTCTTTTGTGCTGGGAATTCATAACGGAAACCTAAACCGTCATCAAACAAACGGAAACGAATTACGATCTGTCTGTCTGTACTTTTTTGGTTTAAAGTTACTGCTAACTCATTATAGTGATTTCTAATGTGGTCTACTTCGCCCCAAACAGGTTTCCAAGTTTCATCAAAAGTTGAGGTTTTAGTGTCAGCAATTGTAAAGTCGTTCAATAAAGACTTTTTATCATCTTTAAGTTCAAGACCTAATTTACTGGTTTTTACAACTTCTTTGTTTTTGTATTTTAAGTTGTAAGTTGGAGTTCCGTCGCTTTGAAGCGAAAATTCCATTACGAACTTGCCTTCGGGAGATTTTAATTGCTGCGCTTTAGCAATGGAGCTAACCGCAAACAAAACTAAACTTGCGAAAAATAAGTTTTTCATGTTTTTTAGATTTTAGAGTATGTAATTTAATTTATTTGAGCGAATTTACTTATTGTTTGTGGTTTTCCATTCACTACAATTGTTAAATCCTGATCGCCGTCTATAGTAAAAGTGGTTTCGTTGTGATTTACAGCAACTTTCAAAATTTGATTTCTGAAATTGATTTTAAACGAATACCCTTTCCATTCTTTTGGAATTTTTGGTGAGAAATGAAGCTGGTCATTTTTAACACGCATTCCTCCAAAGCCTTCTACGATACTCATCCATGTACCGGCCATTGACGTGATATGACAACCTTCTTCTACTTCTTTGTTATAATCATCTAAATCCAAACGAGATGTTCTTAGATAAAAGGTATATGCCATATCCATTTTATCTAAAGCTGCAGCTTGAATTGAGTGCACACAAGGCGAAAGCGAACTTTCGTGAACTGTAAATGATTCGTAAAATTCGAAATTGCGTTTTAATTCTTCTTTCGAAAAATGATCTTCAAAGAAATAGAAACCTTGCAAAACGTCGGCTTGTTTAATGTATGGCGAACGTAACACACGATCCCAAGACCATTTTTGATTGATCGGACGCTGTGATTTATCTAAATCTTTTACAGGAACTAATTCTTTGTCTAAGAAACCATCTTGCTGTAAATAGATTCCAAGTTTTTCAGAAATTGGAAAGTACATATTGTCTGCCACTTTTTTCCATTCTTGAATTTCTGCTGATGAAAGAGTAACTTTCTCCATCACTCTTTTGTGATCTGCAGGATATTCTGAAGCGACTTTTTCAATTTGTTCCGAAGCAAAATCAATACACCATTTTGCAATATAATTGGTGTAAAAATTATTGTTGATGTTGTTTTCGTATTCGTTTGGACCCGTAACTCCAAGAATTACATATTGATTTTTTTCATTAGAAAAAGAAGCTCTCTGATGCCAAAAACGCGCAATTCCGATTAAAACTTCTAAACCTTTTTCGGGAATATAAGAGTAATCTCCTGTGTAACGGTAATAGTTGTAAATCGCAAAAGCAATCGCTCCGTTTCTATGAATTTCTTCGTGTGTGATTTCCCATTCGTTGTGACATTCTTCACCATTCATGGTCACCATTGGATATAAAGCAGCACCGTTTTTGAAACCTAAATTGTCTTTCGCGTTTTCAATCGCTTTATCCAATTGATTGTAACGATACGTCAATAAGTTTCTTGCCACTTGCTGATCTTTTGTAGCCATGTAAAACGGAATACAATACGCCTCAGTGTCCCAATAAGTAGATCCGCCGTATTTTTCTCCAGTAAATCCTTTTGGGCCAATATTTAATCGGCTGTCTTTTCCTGAATACGTTTGGTTCAATTGGAAAATGTTGAAACGAATTCCCTGCTGTGCTTTAACATCGCCTTCAATCGTAATGTCTGACATTTCCCAAATTTTTGCCCAAGCATCAATTTGGTTTTGAAGCAGCGTTTCGTAACCTAAAGCGACAGCAGATTTAATTACTTTTTCTGCTCCGGCTAAAGTATTTTCGTGGTTTAAAGAAACCGTATAACCTCCAATTTTCTGAATTGTTGAGGTTTGTCCTTTTGCAATAATAGTTCCGTAAGTGTACTGAACTTTATCTGTTGTTGAATCGATTGTTGAAGGTGAAATATGAGCATCTTCACCATTTGCCAAAATCGTATTGTGCATGAACGTCGTAACCTTAAAATGCGTTTTGAAAGTTTGAGCGGTTACAAAAGCTTCATTTGTACCTTTTTTAACTTCAAGAGGTTCCCAGAATTTTTCTTCCCAGTTGGCATCTTCATTGGTTACACCAGCATCGATATATGGTTTGTAAACGATTTTTGCATCTTTATTTAAAGGTGTAATATCGTATTTGATTACTCCGGCTTCGTCTAAATCTAAGGAAAGAAAACGACGGATATTTACTGCGATTTCAGTTCCGTTTTTTAGAACAGCTTCAAAAGAACGATTGTACCATCCTTCTTTCATATTCAATTCTCTGCGGAAATTTCTAACTTCGGTACAATTGTGTAAATCAAGATTTTCTTCGTTGATCTCGATATCAATTCCAATCCAGTTTGGGGCATTTAAAACTTTGGCGAAATACTTCGGATAACCGTTTTTCCACCAGCCCACTTTTGTTTTGTCTGGATAATAAATACCTGCAATGTAACTTCCTTGGAAAGTTTCGCCAGAATATGTTTCTTCAAAATTCGCACGCTGTCCCATAGCACCGTTTCCGATACTAAAAAGACTTTCAGACGATTTTACTCTCTCGACATCAAATCCTTCTTCTATTATGGACCAATTGTCTGGTTTTATATAATCTTGATTCATTTTCTTTAATGAGATAATTTGGCAATTAGATAATTAGATAATTTTTTTGACTTGTTTTAGTCTTAAATTATGTAATTGCGATTGTTTTACGATTTGCTTTTTGATTGATTTATTTTCTAATTGTCAAATTATCTTATTGACTAATTAGTTTGTCTATAAAACTTTCCTCGATAAGAGTGAAGTCCTTGAAAATGTAATCAGCTTCATGTAAAATTGTTTCCTCACCAATTCCAACACTTACCATTTCTGCGATATTTGCTGCCTGAATTCCGGCAACAGAATCTTCAAATACAATTGAATTTTTTGGATCAATGTTTAACGATTGAGCCGCTTTTAAGAAAACTTCAGGATCTGGTTTTGCATTAGTAACGTCGTTTCCGTCAACAATAACATCGAAGTAAGAGATGATGCCTGTTTTTTCTAAAATTGGTCTTGCATTTTTACTGGCAGAACCTAATGCAATTCCTTGATTTTTCTCTTTTAATAGTTTTAGAATTTTTAAAACTCCTGGAAGAATCTCACTTTCATCCATGTCTACTAAATAAGATAAGTAATCTTCGTTTTTTTGAATCAGCCATTTGTCTTTATCTTCTTGCGAAGCCTGAACATTGCCTAATCCAAGTATAATATCCAACGAGCGAACTCGGCTTACGCCTTTTAAAAGTTCGTTGTCCTCGTGTGTAAAGTTTATATTTAATGACTGAGCGATTTTTTGCCACGCCAAAAAGTGGTATTTAGCGGTGTCAACGATTACGCCGTCCAAGTCGAATATAAATGCTTTTTTGTTCATCTTAGGGGGAAATTATCTTAAATTATGATTTTTGAGAAAAGTCGTCTACGTCCTTTACTTTAGAAACTAAAGCAGCAGCAATCAAAAAGCTGACACCGCTTGTAACTAAAGCATAAATAGCATCTCCGTTGTAAAGGTATTTTACGATTGGACCTCCAATTAATGCATTTACAATCTGTGGAATAACAACGAAGAAGTTGAAGATTCCCATATAAACACCCATTTTTTTAGGAGTTATAGATCCTGCAAGAATGGCATACGGCATGGCCAGAATACTTGCCCAGGCAACTCCAATTAAAACCATTGGTAATACAACCCAGTCTTCATTTGGCATAAAATAAATGGAGATTAAACCAATTCCTCCAATTACTAATGAAAGTGAATGAGTTGCTTTTCGACCGATTTTTTTAGCGATGTAGGGTAAGAAAAACAAAGCGACGATAGCAGAAACTAAGTTATAAACACCAAATAGAATTCCGACCCAGTCTCCAGCATCTTGATATTGCTGGCTTGAAGTGTCATTTAATGGTAATCCGTAAATATGATGCGCAATAGCCGGAGTGGTAAAAACCCACATTCCGAATAAACCAAACCATGAAAAGAATTGTACCCAGCTAAGCTGACGCATTGTGACAGGCATTTTTGCAAAATCAGTAAAGATGTCTGTGATTTTTGATTTTTCCTCAGAATCAGAAATCACATCATTTTGAGGATCTTCAAATTTTGCCAGTTCTTCTGGTGAATATTCTTTGGTTGTAAATAAGGTTACTAAGATTGAACCAATTAAAATGGCGGCACCAATGATAAATGATAAAGTCAAATTTAACGGAACGCTTCCTGGAACTGTGCTGTTTGGCACACCAAAATATTTCGTTAAAATGTACGGAAGTGCTGAACCAATTACGGCTCCAAAACCAATTAATGAAGTTTGGATACTAAATCCTGCAGTACGCTGATCTGTTCTTAAATTGTCTCCAACAAGTGCGCGGAAAGGTTCCATAGCAATGTTAAAAGAAGCGTCCATGATCATTAACATTCCGGCTCCAACCCATAACGCAGGTAAAACAGAAATGAAGATATTAGCTTGCGGCATTAAAATTAATCCTACCGAAGCTAAAACGGCTCCTACTAAAAAGAAAGGTTTTCGTCTGCCGAATCTTCCCCAGGTTTTATCGCTGTAATGACCAATAATAGGCTGTACTATTAATCCCATTAGGGGAGCAATAATCCAGAACCATGAAAGTTCGTGTACATCGGCACCAAAAATTTGAAGAATTCTGCTGGCATTTGCATTCTGAAGTGCAAACCCCATTTGTATTCCCAAGAAACCGAAACTCATGTTCCAAATTTCCCAGAAACTTAATTTACGCTTTTCCATTATCGTAATTTGAAAATTATACGATAAGCGCTTTGCTTATCAAAACTTACTGTTTTTTTCGAAGTAAAACTAAAAGCCTTGACGGGCGTAAAAGTATAAATTATTTTTTTATTTACGCTAATAAAAAAGCCATAAATATTTTTTATGGCTTTGGAATTTATTGATTTTAAGAAAATTAGTCAGTAGATTCTCTTTTTATGAGATGTGTTTCTATAACTTCTGTGGTGTAATTTTCGGTATGTTCTTCATCATCGTCTTCTTCGGCTTCTATGCGTTCAATAAGCATTTTAGCAGCCTTGTTGCCCATTTTTTCACCACTTTGGCTTACAGTCGTAATAGTTGGTGTTGAGTATTTTGAAATAATTCCGTCAGTAAAAGCAATTACGGCTAAATCTTCAGGAACTTTTAATCCCATTTTGTTAGCTGTTTTGATAATAGTTACGGCAAAAAGCTCATTTACAGCAAAAACGGCGTCAAAAGCTCTTTCATGTAAAAGCTGGCTTATGGTTATTTCGCAGGTTTCTACATCTTCAATTTTAATAATTAATTCTTCATTGAATGGAATTCCGTTGTCGAGAAGTGCTTTTTCGTAACCGTCGGTTCTAAGCTTACCCACACTTACATAATCCACTGTTGTCACTAAGGCAATTTTTTTTCGTCCGCTGTCAATTAAGCTTTGAACAGCTTCATACGCAGCGGCTTTGTCATCAATAATAACTTTATCACATAAAATGTCGTTTGTAACACGATCGAACATTACAACGGGCATTCCTTGATTGATTACTTCGGTGATATGATGAAAGTCGCCTTTGTACTGAGTTTCTTTAGAAAGAGACATGATAAAACCGTCGATACTTCCGTTGGCAAGCATCTCCATATTTAGAACTTCTTTGTCGAAAGAATCGTCTGATACACAAATAACTACACTGTATCCGTGCTCGTTGGCAACCTGTTCGATTCCATTGATTACAGTAGAGAAAAAATAATGTACAATTTCGGGAATAATGATACCAATACTTTTTGTTTTTCGGTTTTTTAAACTAAGGGCAATGTTGTTTGGTTTGTAGTTGTAAAACTTCGCAAAAGCCTGAACTTTTAGACGTGTTTCTTCTCCAATTTCAAGACTGTTTCGAAGTGATTTAGAGACAGTTGAAATGGATACGTCTAATTCCTTTGCGATCTGTTTTAGGGTTATTTTGCGTTTCATGGTATTAGTTGAAAAAAATCTAATTAATAATAAAGGTATCTGATATTTTTATAATTGACAATTTTAACGCTAAAAGATTACAAAATATAGAAAGTTTTCAACACTACCACGTTTTCGTAAAGTAATAAAAATTGTCTCTCGTTGAGCATGTTAATAAATTCATAATTTTGGAATTCGAAGTAAAATTAAAAACTTAACTAACAATCACAAACTCAAACTAATTTAAACAAAAAGTATGAAAACAATTTACAAAAAGTTGTTATTTTTATTCCTATTGTTGCCTTTTAGTGTGTTAGCTCAAAACACTCTTACAGGGACTGTTGTAGACAAAGCGACAGGTCAGCCAATACCGGGAGTAAATGTAAATGTACAAGGTGCTCCAAATGGTGCATCAACAGGATTTGATGGAAATTACCAGCTGTCAAATGTTAAAAGCGGAAGTAAAATCGTAGTTTCTTTTATTGGTTACAAAACGCAAACGATTGATTACGCTGGTCAAAAAACTCTTAACGTTTCTTTAGAAGAAGATACAAACCAGCTTCAAGAAGTTGTAGTACAGGTAGGTTATGGTACTGTTAAGAAAAAAGATGCAACAGGATCTGTATCTCAAATCTCATCAAAAGAATTTAACAAAGGAATTAACGTAACTCCAGAAAGTTTAATCGGCGGACGTATTGCTGGTGTGAATGTTGTTGGAGGTGGTGCTCCTGGAGCAAAAGCTGATATTAGAATTCGTGGAGGATCTTCTTTAAGTGCTTCAAATGATCCATTGATTATTTTAGATGGACTTCCTTTAAGTAATGCGGTTCCAAGTGGTGCTACAAGTATCTTATCTACAATTGATCCTAATGATATTGAGTCATTTACAGTTCTTAAAGATGCTTCTGCAGCTGCAATCTATGGTTCTCGTGCAGCAAATGGTGTAATCGTAATTACTACTAAAAAAGGAACTAAAGGTGGTGTAAAAGTTAATTTTAGTTCACAAGTTGGTGTAAATACAATAGCTAATACAGTTGATGTATTAAATGCAGATCAGTTCCGTGCTTTTGTAAATGAAAAAGGATCTGATGCTCAAAAAGCATTAATGGGCACAGCAAGTACAAACTGGCAGAAAGAAATTTTCCACACCGCTTTGACAACAAACAATAATATCTCTGTAAGCGGTGCATTATTTAATAAATTGCCAGTACGTTTATCTGTTGGAAATGTTGATAATCCTGGAATTTTAAGAAATACTTCTTTTGAAAGAACTACGACATCGATATCGTTAAATCCAGTTTTATTTGATAATCACTTAAAAATTGATATTAGCGGAAATTTATCTTTCAGCAAAAATCAATTTCAAGATGAAGACGCAGTTATTGGTTCGGCAATTAGCTTTGATCCTACACAATCTCCTTATCAGGCAGGTTCTCGTTATGGAGGATATTTTGAATGGTTAGAATCAAATGGAAACTTAGCCTTATTACCTGCTAAAAACCCAGTTGCAAGATTGAACCAAGAAGATAAAAGATCTAAATCTACCAGAAAATGGGGTAATATTAGTATTGACTATAAATTCCATTTCTTTGAAGATTTAAGAATTGTAGCTGAAGCTGGTATTGATAGATTTGATAGCAGTGGTTATAATAGACAGAGTACAGAAAGCGCTCTAGGTTATCAGCCAAATCCTTTTAGCTCAGGAAATTGGGTGAATTTAGGAAATAACAATACGTATACAGATGATCTTCAAAATAAAAACTTGAATACGTACTTTGTTTACAGCAAAAATTTAGGAAAACTTAAGTTAGATGCTACAGCTGGTTATAACTATCAGTTGTTTCAAAAAGAAAAATATCAGTCTGGTGAGCTTACACAGCCAGCCGCAACTAGAAATGAAGATGTTATCACTGATCCTGACATCAATTTACAATCATTTTTTGGTCGTTTGAATTTAGGTTGGGACAGTAAATATTTATTGACTTTAAACTACAGAAGAGATGGAACTTCACGTTTTTCCGAAGAGAACAGATGGGGTAATTTCATGGGAGGTGCTTTTGCTTGGAATATCGCAGAAGAATCTTTCTTAAAAGGTAACGAAACAATTTCAAGTTTAAAATTGAGAGTAGGTTATGGTACAACAGGTCAGCAGGATATTTCTGCTCAGTACGATTATTTACGAAGAGTAACACTTGGTACAGTTAACACTCAGTATGTATTCAATGGTGTTGTTTATAGAACAGCTAGACCAGAAGGATATAATCAAAATATCAAATGGGAAGAGTTGGCAGAGATGAACATTGGTCTTGATTTTGGATTCTTAAAAGATAGAATCACTGGATCTATTAACTATTTTGATAAAAAGTCATCAGATTTATTAGCTGATGTACTGGTTCCTGACGGAGCTAACTTAAGAAATCAAGGATTTAATAATATTGGTGATTTAAGAACTAAAGGTCTTGAATTCAGTCTTCAATCTGATATTATTAAGAAAGATAACTTAACATGGAATGTTGCAGTTAATGCTACTTATTTAGATCAAAAAATTGAAAGTTTAGGTCAAACAGTTGAAGGTTTCCAAGGTTATGAAGTAGGAGATAATATTAAAGGAGGAAATGGAAATAAAGTTTTAATCAATACTGTTGGTTATGCTCCAAATTCATTCTTTGTTTACGAACAATTATACGATGCAAACAAAAAGCCAATTGCAGGAGCTTATGTAGATAGAAATGGAGATGGTAAGATTGATGCTTCAGATCGTTACAGATACAAGAAACCAACAGCAGATTATACATTTGGTTTATTCTCTACTTTAAACTACAAAAAGTTTGATTTTACAATGAATTGGAGAGCAAGTTTAGGAAATTACATTTTTGATAACGTAAACTCTAATATGGGGTATTCTGATGCTGCTTTAAGAAGACAAACAGATTTATCAAACGTAAGTTCAGATTACTTGAATACAGGATTTACTTATGAAGATAATGGAACTCAACGTTATTTATCTAATTACTATGTAAAAGATGCTTCTTTCATAAAATTAGACAACGTAACTGTAGGTTATACTTTAGATAAAGCTTTATTAAAAGCGGCATCTTTAAGATTCTCAGCGGGTGTTCAAAACGTTTTTGTACTTACAAAATATGATGGTTTAGATCCGGAGAAATTCAACGGAATTGATGGTAACGTTTATCCAAGAGCTAGAACTTTCTTGTTTGGAGTGAATGCAAGTTTCTAATAGTACATTGAAAAACAAAATTTAAAACATACAAAATGAAAATATCATTTAAATATATATCTTATTTCTTCCTATTCATTCTAGGAATAAGTATGACGTTTACTTCGTGTACGGACGATTTAAACGTTACGCCAAAGGATGATGATGAATTTTTATCTGAAACCTTTTTTCAGGATCCTGCATCTTACAAACAAGTATTAGCAAAACTATACGCTGGTTTATATGTAGGAGGTAATGACGGTGATGGACAGGCGGATATTGCTGGTCTTAGTGGAGATTTCAGCAGTTACTTACGTCTTCTTTTTGTAACTCAGGAATTTACCACAGACGAAGCTATTATTGCTTGGGCCGATGGTACTTTACCAACTTTAAATACACAAACTTGGTCTCCTCAAAATGAGTTTTTATACGGAACTTATTCGAGAGCATCGTATCATATCAGCTTGGCAAATGAGTTTTTGAGACAAACTACTGAAGAAAAACTTGATGCAAGAGGTGTTGATGCTAATTTAAAAGCTGAAATCGCCACTTTTAGAGCTGAAGCACGTTTCTTAAGAGCTTTTTCTTATGTTAATTTAATGGATTTGTTTGGTAATGTGCCAATCACAACAGAAGCAGATCCAGTAGGATTCTTTTATCCAGTACAAAAATCAAGAGCAGAAGTTTTTGCTTTTGTAGAATCTGAATTAAAAGATTTAGACAGCAGCCTGCCAAACGCTAGAACAAATGAATATGGAAGAATTGATAAAGTGGCTGCTAAATTTTTATTAGCTCAGATTTATCTAAACTCTAAAGTATATACTGGAACAGAAAGAAATAACGAAGTAGGTACTTTATGTACTGAAATCATTAATTCAGGATATACTTTTGCAAACATTCCTTATCGTAATTTATTCTCTGCTGATAATGACAAAAATGGGGCTCAAAATGAATTTATTTTCCCAATCATTAGTGATGGAAATGCTATTAGAGCAACTGGGGGAGGAATGAGTTTTATACTTCACGCTTCTATTGGAGGAAGTATGGATGCTGCAGCGCAAGGTATGGACGGTGGATGGCAAGGAATCCGAGCTCGTAAAGAATTTATCGGATCATTTGGCGCACCAATTAGTTCTTTTGATTTCTATCAAACTAAAGGTAAAAATTTAGTAACTAATACCGGTATTTTAGTCAATAAAGATGGTCAAGCATTTGACTCAAGTGACAGAAATGAAACACAGTCAGGTTATAATGCAAACAATACATATGTATTTAATCTTGTAACTGGAAAAATTACGTTGAATGGTGTTGAAGTTGTGGCTCCTACTGGATTTAACAATGCTCCTGTATCTTTAGGGAAACAACAAGTTTGGGGAGATAAAAGATTATATTCTTATACACCAGGACAAGCATTGGATATTACGAATACAGGAACTTTTACAGATGGTTACGCTATAACAAAATTTACAAATGTAAAATCAAATGGAACTGCGGCTCAAAGAACAGATATACCAGATACAGATTTTCCAATGTTTAGAGTTACTGATGCATATTTAATGTATGCAGAAGCCGCTGTAAGAGGTGCTGCTTCAGCAAATATACCTACAGCGGTTGGTTATATCAATCAAATTAGAACCAGAGCAAATGCACCAACAATTACGGCTGGAGATTTAACACTCGATTTTATTTTGGCAGAAAGAGGAAGAGAATTATATTGGGAATGTCATAGAAGAACCGATTTAATTCGTTTCGGAAAATTTACAGGTGGAGATAAAATCTGGCAGTGGAAAGGTGGTGTTCAAAACGGAATTTCTACAGCCTCAACAAGAGATCTTATGCCTATTCCTGCTAAAACAATTCAGGCAAATCCAACTTTGAAACAAAATCCGGGTTACTAAATATCTATATAAAACAGTAATATGAAAAATATATATAAAATTTTAATCGCATTTATTGGTGTATTAGCGGTTTCATGTAATGCTGATGCTGTAGATGAAAGACCAGTTCTGGATTCTGTTAAAGTTCCAGAAATTACTGCACCTGCAACAGGGCAGGCTTATGTTTTGGATGTTGAAAAAGCACAACAAGAAGTAGCTAAGTTTACTTGGTCAGCAGCAGAATATTCAACAAATGTTGTAATAAAATATACTTTGTTGATTGATAAAAAAGGAGGCGATTTTACAGCTGCAAAAACTCTTGCAACTACGACTAGTGTTACAGAAGCTTCAGTATTGGTTAAAGATTTAAACCAAGTTGCAATTGATCTAGGTGGTAAACCAGAAGTTGCTGCAATGTATGATGTAAAAATTGCTTCTAATGTGTCTGGAGGATTTGTGCAAACTGGAAAAGATGTAATCACAATTTCGGTAACTCCTTATGTTGGGAAAGTTGACTATAATTTCTCAGATTGGTATTTAGTTGGAGATGCAACTGTTTCTGGATGGGATAACAACAAAGGAAATCAAATCTTATTCAGAAGTGGAACAAATGCTAATGAATATGTGTTTACTGGATACTTTAAAGCTGGTGCATTTAAAGCTATTAAAAATTTAGGAAGCTGGGCTCCAATGTATGGAGGTTCTGGAGGTTCTTTAGTTTACAGAGGAACAGAGAGCGATGCAGATCCTGCTAGTTTCTCAATTCCAGCTGATGGATATTACAAATTTAAAATGGATGTGCAGAAGTTAACTTATAGTTTAGAGCCTTACGCTGCTGGAGCTGGTGCCGCAACATATTCAACTGTAGGTATCATCGGAAGCGCTACTTCTAAAGGATGGGATGCTTCTACTGCAATGGTAAAATCTTCTTTCAATGCACACATTTGGACACTGGGTGTAACTTCACTAAATGATGGTGAAATGAAATTTAGAGCAAATGATGCTTGGGATGTTTCATGGGGAGGTAAAACAGCTTTCTCTGGAGGTGGAACAGGAGATAATATTCCAGTATCAAAATCTAAATATCTAATTTATTTTAATGATTTAGACGGAAGTTATGTGATGATTCCTAATCAATAAAAACTTCAGTTAATAACTGAAAAAGGGCTATCTCCAGATAGCCCTTTTTTAATCCAACTAACTATTTAGCTAACCACTATATTATGAAAAGAACTTTACTAATACTATTTTTATTGCTTTCTTTTGCTGTTTCTGCTCAAGTGCAGACAGTAACATACACAATAAATCCTGCAACATTTGATGATACTACATCAATTACAATTACAATTAATGGCAGCAGTGTCGATGAAACTTCGTGGGGAATAAGTGCGACTCATGCCTTATACCTTTGGTCTTGGTCTTATGATGTAAACGATACAAATCAAATGGATTCTCCGTCCAATGGTTCTTGGACTGCTTCAAATGAAGTCAGCAAATTTACATACAACGCAGGAACAGATACATATACAAAAACCTTCACACCATCTGTATATTTTAACAGAAACGGAATAGGCAGAATTGGTTTTCTTGTAAAAGCAAAAGATGGTACTGGCGATAAAAAATCTCAGGATATTTTAGTTGAAGTAGGATCTTTTCAAGTTTCTTTGACTTCTCCCATAGAAAACAGTACTACAATTATTTCTTCTGGAACGAATTTTAATATTACAGCCACAAATACAAACGGAGCAGCTAGTTATACTTTAAAAGCGAATGGAGTAACTTTGAATACTAATGCAAGTACTTCTGCTTATTCTTATACGCATACGAATGTTACCGGAAATCAGACTTATGAATTAATTGCAGTTCAAGGAGCAACGACAATTTCGAAGAAATTTTCAGTAGTGGTAAACCCAAATACAGTTTCTCAAGCTATGCCAGCTGGTTTGGTTGATGGGATAAATTATAATACTTCAGATGCTACGAAAGCAACTTTGGTTTTAGATGCGCCTTTAAAAGATTTTGTCTATGTTGCTGGAAGTTTTAATAATTGGCAGCCAACATCGGCGTATGCAATGAAAAAAGATCCGGCGTCAGGGAAATTCTGGTTGGAATTAACTGGATTGGTTTCTGGCGTCAACAATACGTATCAATATTGGGTTGTAGATGCAACTCCGCTTGCTAATTCACCTGCAATGGTAAAAACGGCTGATCCATATTCTACTTTGGTTTTATCACCATATGATGATCCTTGGATTCCAAATACTTCTTACCCAAATTTACCTGCTTATCCTACTGGACAACAGTTTGAAGTTACGGTTTTAAAAACAGGGCAGACAACTTATAATTGGCAGGTTACCAATTTTGTGAAGCCAGCAAAAGAAAAACTGGTGGTTTATGAAGTTTTAGTTCGCGATTTTGATGCAGCAAGAAATTATCAAAGTTTAATTGATAAAATCGATTATTTCAAAAACCTGAAAATTAATGCGATCGAATTAATGCCGGTAATGGAGTTTGAAGGTAATGAAAGCTGGGGTTACAATACTTCATTTCATATGGCTTTGGATAAATTTTATGGTACTTCAGATAAATTGAAAGAACTTATCGATTTGTGCCATCAGAACGGAATTGCAGTAATTCTTGACGTTGCTTTAAATCATGCTTTTGGACGAAATCCAATGGTAAGAATGTGGATGACAGATCCTGATGGAGACGGTTTTGGATCGCCTTCAGCCGAAAATCCATATTTCAATATGACTGCAAAACATAGTTATAGCGTAGGGGAAGATTTTAATCACCAGTCTTTAAAAACACAATATTATGTGAATCGTGTTATCAAACAATGGATTGAAGAATATAAAATAGATGGTTTCCGTTGGGATTTAACTAAAGGATTCACTCAGGCTTGTACAGCATCTGATGAAAGCTGTACAAATGCATATCAGCAGGATAGAGTAGATATTCTGAAAAAATACGCTGATTTTTCATGGAGTATCGACCCAACACATTATACTATTTTTGAGCATTTAGGTACAGATGCCGAAGAAAAACAATGGGCAGATTATAAGGTTAATGAAACGCCAAGCAAAGGAATTATGATGTGGGGAAAAATGACCAATCCTTACAATCAATTATCAATGGGATATGCTACAGATAGTGACATTTCAAGAATGGCAAGTTCAAGCCGTGGTTTTACAGCAAATCGTTTAATGGGATATGCTGAAAGTCATGATGAAGAACGTTTAATGTATAAAAATGTACAATACGGAGCTTCAAATGGATCTTATAATGTAAAAACATTAAATACAGCTTTGTCAAGAATGTCTGCTATTGGAGCAGTTTCGTTATTGGTTCCAGGACCAAAAATGATCTGGCATTTTGGAGAATTAGGAATGGATGATTCTATTTTTACTTGCAACAACGGAACGGTAAATGATGAATCAGGAACACTTCAGGGAGATTGTAAATTAGATACAAAACCACAACCTCAATGGACAGAAAACTGGTTAGGCGATTCAAACCGCAGTAAAATTTACAACGATTGGGCAAAAATGATTACCCTTAAAACAACAGAGCCTGTGTTTTTAGGAACGCCAACAATTGCAAATGCAAACTCATTAAGTGTAAATATAAAAATTACAAATGCGAGCCTTGCTGCAACACAATTAAAAGATGTTGTCATTATCGCCAATTTTGATACTACAACACAAAACATTGCAACAGGATTTCAATATACTGGAACATGGTATAATTTAATGGATAATACGACCATTACTGTTGCCAATGTAAACACACCTATAAGTCTGAATCCAGGAGAATACAGAATTTACGGAAACAAAACGGCAAATCTGGCAATAGAAGATTTTGAAAAAGGGAATTCAGTAAATCTTCATCCAAATCCAGTTTCTAATTATTTTACTTTAAATACTGCTTTTGCAAAAGTTGAAGTGTATTCGCTTTCGGGGCAATTAGTGAAAAGTTTTGCCTCAAATACCAATAAAGATTTCCAATTTGGAGTGAGTGAATTACAAGCAGGATTATACATTGTAAAAGCTTCAGACGAGAATAATAAAACTCAGGTAATGAAATTTATTAAAAAATAAATCTTGAAAATATATCTAACAGATTAAAAATTTGGTTTGGTTAGTAATGCAAAAGGGCTGTTCTATTGAAAAATAGACAGCCCTTTTCTGGTTTAGTTGTTTATTGTTTTTGTTTATCTTTTTCTATCGTTATATTCTCCAATCACGGCAAAATAACCAAAAGTTCCTAAGCCTAAAACAATCAGCGGAGTCAGGATAAAGAGTATAATAATCCCGAAAACCAAATCGTCCTGCTGATCTGATAATAATTTAGGTAAGCCAAATTCAAACACACAGAAATAAGCAGCTGCAATTGCTAAAATAACCCATAAAACGCCTAATGCTTGTTTGATTTTGTCCATGTTTTTTTAATATTTAAAGGTGGTTAGTTTTATTTTTATTGTCTACGTAAATCATTCCAATTACAAAGCAGATAGAAGCAATAATAATAGGATACCAAAGTCCGTCAAGGTAAAAATCGCTTTTTCCGGCTGCCTTGGCATGCGTTACAAAATACGTTGAAATCGCCGGTAATAATCCTCCGAAAATTCCATTTCCTACATGATAAGGAAGTGACATTGACGTATATCTAATTTTAGTTGGAAACATTTCTACTAAAAATGCGGCAATCGGACCATAAACCATTGTAACAAATAGTACTTGAATAAAAACCAAAAAAATCAACGTCCACTCATCAGAAGAATTAATATTGATTACAGTACTGGTTTGAGATTCTTTCGCATTGCTAAAATCTGTCTTTTTTTGAATATACGTAGTACCGTCAGTAAAAGTTTTTGATATAGTGGTTATTTTGTTGTTATCTTTCGTTGTTTCAGTGCTTTGTGTGGTTTTTTCTACAATTTCAGTTTTATATGAAATGTCGGTTGTGTTATACATCATCTTATAAATTGGTCTGTAGAATAATATTGCCAGAAGCATTCCAAACATCATAATATATTTTCGGCCTACTTTATCGCTTAACCATCCAAAAACAATAAAAAATGGAGTTCCCAGAAGCAATGCAATTCCAAGTAAACTATCAACCTGAGATGAATCTACACTCATAACCGTTTTCATAAAACTCATCGCATAAAATTGTCCAGTATACCAAACAACACCTTGTCCCATTGTCGCACCGAACAAAGCCAGTAACACAAATTTTAAATTGTATCGGTTTCCAAAACTTTCTTTTAACGGATTAGCACTTGTTGTTCCTTCTTTTTTGGCTTTTGCAAAAACAGGAGATTCATCCATATTTTTTCTAATAAGATACGAAACGCCAACCATTGCTATAGAAACCCAAAAAGGAACACGCCATCCCCATACATCAAAAGCTTCTGACGAAAGTATGCTTTTTGTTGCCAAAATAACCATTAAAGAAATAAATAATCCAACAGTAGCTGTGGTCTGAATCCAAGAAGTCCAATATCCTTTTTGACCCACTGGAGCATGTTCGGCTACATAAGTTGCTGCGCCGCCATATTCACCCCCAAGAGCAAGTCCTTGCAATAAACGTAAAATCAAAACTAATAAAGGTGCTAAAAAACCAATAGTTTCATAACTCGGAATACAGCCTATTAAGAAAGTTGAACCTCCCATTAGTAATAGTGTTGCCATAAACGTATATTTTCGGCCAATAATATCTCCGAGTCTTCCAAAAAACAAAGCTCCGAAAGGTCTTACTACAAATCCAGCTGCAAAAGTGGCCAGAGTAGATAAAAATGCAGCAGTTGGATTATCACTTGGAAAAAATTTAGTAGAAATAACAACAGCTAAACTTCCAAAAATATAGAAATCGTACCATTCAATCATGGTGCCCATAGAAGAGGCCGAAATAACTTTCCAAATCCCTTTAGTAGAAGTCTTACTCATAAAATAGATTTATGTTCTTAATAATTATTAGAAACTAAAAATATGATTTTACGAATATAGAGGATAATTTTTTATTCAGTTAGTACTTTTTTAACAAAATATATTTATTTATTGACTTTCTAAATTATAGATTCTGATTTAACAAGAAGACCTCTATATTTGACTAATTTTAAAAAATTTTACAAAAATGAGACAAGTTGTTCTGCTATTTGCTTGTGTGATATTTACTTTCTGTGGAAATAAGAAAAAAATAGTGTCCGATGAATATGACTGTAAAGTTGTCTCAATGCCTACGGATGAATTAAAACAGCAATATACCAACTTTATAATGGATTGTGACTTTTGTAAAAACCAATTTGCAGATTTTACCAAAATAAAAAATGGAATTTTGTTTTATAAATGGACAGAAGGAACTGGAAATAGTGATTTTTTGCTTATTGATCTTGATAAAAATTTTCATGCTTCAATAAAATCAAAAAGCTATAACAAACTCATAAATTTTACTTTAGCAGATCAAAAGAGATTACAGTTTATTTTTGAAGCTCTTGAAAAGGGAGACTACTATCAAAATTGTCTGGATAACCACGGTCATTCTACTTTGTATTTGTTAATTGTAAAACGTGATGACGAAATAAAAATCCAGTATTATTCGCCTTTTACTTTTCCATACAAAATAAAAAATTCGGATGTTAATTTTGATTTAACTCAGAAAATATTTGAAATAATAGATAGGAGTTTTTATAGATAAAATTGCAAGAGTTTGAAAACCATATTAAACTTAGTGTTCTCTGCGTTTTTTCTTTGATTCTTTGTGATAAAACAAAAAAACTATAAAAAACAAAAAACCCGAATATTGCTATTCGGGTTTTGTGGTACCTCCAGGGATCGAACCAGGGACACATGGATTTTCAGTCCATTGCTCTACCATCTGAGCTAAGGTACCGTGCTTATTGCGGGTGCAAATATAAAACCATTTTTGATTTGTGCAAAACATTTTAAAGAAAAAATCAATTCGTATCTTCGCAAAAACAAAAAAAGAATATGATTTTAACTGTTGATGTTGGAAATACTAGAATTAAAGCAGCTGTCTTTGAGGGAAGTACAGTATTGGAGAATTTTAGTTTTGACAAAAGTAAACTCACTGAAAAAATTGAAAAAATTTTAGAAAAATTTCCGAATTGCTCTGATTTGGTTGCTGCATCAGTAGGGGAAATCGAAAAAGAATCCTTTTTAGCTTTCGAAAAACAGTTAAGAGTGCATTTTTTTACCCATGAAGATGTTTTTCCTTTTCATAATAAATATGCCACACCTAAAACTTTAGGTATCGATCGTATGATTCTGGCTGCTGGAGCAACCCTGCAATTCCCAAAACAAAACCGATTGGTTATTGATGCTGGAACCTGCATTACCTACGATTTTATCGACGAAAATGACAATTATCTGGGCGGAGCGATTTCTCCAGGACTTCGTTTGCGATATGAGTCCCTGCATAATTTTACAGCCAGACTGCCGTTACTAACTTTAGAAGCGCCTGACAATTATATAGGAAACTCAACAGCACAAGCTATACATTCGGGTGTGGTTAACGGTTTCGTCTATGAGATTGACGGTTTTATCGATGAATATCGGGAACAGTTTTCAAATTTTATAATAATTTTAACGGGTGGTGATGCAGAATTTTTGGCTAAACGATTAAAAAATACCATATTTGCCAATTCAAATTTCCTACTAGAGAGTTTGAACCAAACATATCAATATAAAATCGACAATGATTAAAAAAATTATAATAAGCGCTTGTCTGCTTATTTCATTCGTTTCGTTTGCTCAGCAAGGTACTTCTTCACCATATTCTTTCTACGGAATTGGAGAAACAAGATTTAAAGGAACTCTTGAAAATAGAACTATGGCTGGAGTTGCCGTAGAGCAGGATAGTATCCACCTTAATATTGAAAATCCGGCAAGTTATGCCAGTCTTGGTCAGACTACTTTTACCGTTGGAGGAACTTTTGGTACAAACACAATAAAAAGCAGCAGTGAATCTTCAAAAGCACAAAGATCAACTTTTGATTATTTAGCAGTTGGAATTCCGTTAGGTAAATTTGGTGCTGGTTTCGGATTATTGCCTTTGTCGTCAGTTGGGTATAAAATTTCAGATATAAATACAGCTCCAGGAGCAGTAAGCAGCCAGCTTGAAGGAAAAGGTGGTGTGAACAAAGTGTTCTTTGGATTAGGATATAAAATCACTCCAAAATGGAATATTGGAGCTGATTTACAATATAACTTTGGTAAAATTTCAACAACAAGTATTGAAGCCGTTACTGATGTTCAAAATGCCACAAGAGAAACCAATTCTTCGGAACTTTCTGGTGTGAATTTTAATTTGGGTACGATGTATCAAACTAAAATAGCTAAAAAATTAAACTTATATACAACTTTAAATTATACATTCGGCAGTACATTAAATTCAGATACTTCAAGAATCATTGAGGTAGATGGAGATCCGGATGCTGCTATGGGAGATCCTGTAAGTACTAAATTGAAACTTCCAAACAAAATTACTTTTGGTGCAGGTATCGGGCAGCCTAGAAAATGGTTGGTAGGTACAACGCTGGCTTTTCAGGGAGAAGGACAACTAGCAAATTATTACAACACAAGAGATAACGTAAGATACGAGAAATATACTAAATATGCTCTTGGAGGATATTATATTCCTAATTACAGTTCATTTGCAAGCTACTTCAGCAGAATTGTTTATAGAGCAGGTTTGAAATATGAAAAACTAGGTTTAGTAGTAAATAACGAATCTGTAAACGATGTTGGAATGACATTAGGAGCAGGGTTTCCAATTACTGGAACTTTTTCAAATGTAAACTTTGGAATTGAATTTGGTAAAAGAGGAACCACATCTGCAGGATTGGTTCAAGAGAATTATATGAACTTCAGTTTAAGCTTCTCGTTTAACGACAGATGGTTTGTGAAGAGTAAATTCAACTAAACATAAGTTTATATTTTTATAAGCTCACTACAATTTAGTACTTTTGGCAAATGAATTTACCAAAGAGATATAGTGTATTGATTGCTGCTAGTATTGTTCTTACAGCTTTTTACGGCTGTGAAAGCAATTTTAAGGAAGTTCAGAAAATTAATTTTTCTGAATTTGTTCCCGGTAGTGATGCAGATACAGTTAATATTAAATACACCGATTCAGGGCGGATTACCGGCGTTTTGATTAGTCCTAAAATGCTGGATTATTCTAATCTGAATTTCCCTTTTACAGAGTTTCCTAAAGGAATAGATGTTACTTTATATGATAAGAAACAAAAACGTACTTTTATAAAAGGGAATTATGCAGTTTCTTATAAAGACACTGGAATTATTGATTTGATCGGAAAAGTCAAAATTACATCTGAAGACGGACAAGTGCTTGAAACAGAACAATTGTATTTTGACCAGAAAAACGAATGGTTTTACACCGAACGAAAATTCAAACTTACAGATGCTAAAGGAGTTTCATTTGGCCAGGGAATTGATTTTAGCAAAGATTTTAAAGTGATTAATTCACAGCGAATAAGCGGTGAAATTGAATCAAACGAATAAAAATATTATGGGTTATTTAAAATATACACAATACGTTTACATCCTTTTTGCTGTTTTCTTTCTGTATGATGGTGCGGTAAAACTCAATGAAGGAAATGAAAGCTATCCGTTAAGTTTTATAATTGCGGGAATGGCCATTTTTATGTTTTTCTTCAGGAGAAGATTTCTTAAGAAAAATCAGGATCGTAATAAAAACCAATAAAAAATGGAGATTAGTATTATAATATTGTGTTTAATACTATCAGCTTTTTTCTCAGGAATGGAAATAGCTTTTATTTCCTCCAATAAAATTTATCTTGGAATCGAAAAAAAACAAGATAATTTTCTTTCCCAAATTCTAACCAAACTTACCGAAAATCCTTCTAAGTTTATTGCCTCAATGCTTATTGGTAACACAGCAGCATTGGTTGTATATGCTTTTTATATGGGAGAAATGGTTCTGAGGTTTATTATAGGACTTGGTTTTGAATTTTCAGATCTGACCACCATTTTAGTTCAAACATTTATTTCGACTTTTATACTTTTAGTTACGGCTGAATTTTTCCCTAAAGTCCTTTTCCAGATTTATGCCAATACTTTAATTAAGGTTTTTGCAGTTCCAGCGTATCTTTTCTACAGACTATTCTATTATATATCAACTTTTTTTATTTGGATATCTGATTTTGTTTTAAAGAAATTTTTCAAAGTCGAAGCCGACCATGTGCAGATGTATTTTAGTAAAATTGAACTTGGAAATTACATAACCGAACAGATGAATTCAGTAGAAGATGATGAAGAAGTTGATTCGGAAATCCAGATTTTTCAAAATGCTCTAGAGTTTTCGGGTGTAAAAGCGAGAGATATAATGACTCCGCGTACCGAAATCGTCGCTGTAGATTTATTTGATACAGTTCAAGAACTAAGGGACTTATTCATTGAAACTGGTTATTCGAAAATTGTGGTCAGCCAGAATTCTTTAGATGATATTGTGGGTTACGTGCACTCATTTGACTTATTTAAGAAGCCTAACAGCATAAAATCAGTTTTAATGACTGTTGAGTTTGTTCCGGAAACTATTTTGATAAAAGACGCTTTAAATCTTCTTATCAAAAAAAGAAAAAACGTTGCTGTGGTTTTAGACGAATATGGCGGAACTTCTGGAATCATAACGATCGAAGATATTGTGGAAGAGCTTTTTGGAGAAATCGAAGATGAACATGATTTAGATGAAGAACTTATTGAAGAAGAACTTGGTGAAGGTAAATATTTGTTTTCGACCCGTTTAGATGTAGAATATTTAAATGAAACCTATAAATTGATGATTCCTGAAGAAGATTCTTATGGAACATTGGGCGGGTTTATTGTCAATTATACAAAAGAAATCCCACAAAAAGGAGATAAAATTGTAATAGATAAGTTTCGTTTTGTGATCGAAGAGGCTTCTAATCATAAAATTGAATTGGTTAGAATGACAATAAAAGAGTGATTTTTTAAATAATTAAAAAAAATTGTGCAAAATAAAACGCTAGTTGTATTGTTATTAACTAGATAATTGTATTTTCGCAAACTGAATATAAAATTAACGATAATTAAAATGGCAGTTTTAGCAAAAATTAGACAGCGTTCCGCTTTATTAATAGGGGTTATTGCTCTTGCTTTATTAGCATTTATAATACAAGATCTATTTACAAGAGGAACATTTGGTCAAAGTTCAAAAGATGTAGGAAGCATCGATGGAAAAGATATTTCATTTGAAGACTTTAGAGTTAAAGTTAGTAATCTTGAAAAAAGTGGTCAGGGAATTACTTCTACTGAAGCTGCAAACAGAGTTTGGGATCAAGAAGTTTCGATCGCATTATTATCATCTCAATTTGAAAAATTAGGATTGAGAGTTGGTGAGAAGCACTTAATCGAAGTTTTAAAAGCAGATCCAAATATTGGTAAAGCACCAATGTTTTTAAACGCAGCAGGAATGTTTGATGTGGCCAAATTCAAAGACTACTTCAAAAGCAATCCTGAAGCGGCTCAATATCTTGCTGACAAAGAAAAAGATGCTGAATTAAATGCAAAATTTCAAATCTATAGTACTTTAGTTAAATCTGCACTTTACACAACTGCTAGTGAAGGAAAACTAAAATACGAAATGGAAGCCAACAAAGTTAACTTCTCTTATGCTGCAGCTTTATATTCTTCTATTAAAGACAGTGAAGTAAAAATTTCTGATTCAGAAATCGTTGATTACATGAAGAAAAACGAGAAAAAATTTAAAGCAGATGCAACTCGTGAAATTCAATACGTTTTAGTGGAAGACAAACCTTCAAAAGAAGATGAGGCTGAAATTAAAGCTAAAATGAATGCATTATTATCTGGAAGCGTTGTTTACAATGCCAAAACAGGTAAAAATGATACATTACCAGGATTCAAAAACGCAACAAACATCGCTGAATTTGTTAACGCAAATTCTGATGTTCCTTACGATTCTACATACGTTCCTAAAAATGCTTTACCAGCTGTTGATGCTGATAAATTATTCAGTCTGCCTGCTGGAGCTATTTATGGTCCTTACGTTTACGGAAAATACTATGCGATCTCTAAATCATTAGGATTTAAAGCAGGAGTTAATGCAAAAGCTAGTCATATCTTAATTGGTTATGAAGGATCTCAAGCAACCAACCAAAGAGAAAAAAGAACTAAAGAAGAAGCTAAAGCGAAAGCTGAAGAAATCTTAGCACAAGTTCAGGCTAATCCAGACAGCTTCATGATGCTTGCATTCACTAATTCTGATGATGGATCTGCACAACAAGGAGGTGATTTAGGATATTTTGGTCCAAACCAAATGGTAAAACCATTCAATGATTTTGTATTCAATAACGGTATTGGTAAAATTGGTATAGTTGAAACTCAATTTGGTTTCCACGTAATCAAAATTACAGACAAACAAGACGGAATTCGTTTAGCTACAATTGCTCAAAAAATTGAGCCATCTGAAGCTACTTCTGATAAAGTATTTACATTGGCAACTAAATTCGAAATGGAAGCTGCTGATAAAGACTTTGCTGCTACTGCAAAAGAATTAGGATTAAAAGTTGCTCCTCCAGTTTCTGTAAAAGCGATGGACGAACAATTTGGACCATTAGGAAACCAAAGAAACATCGTAAGATGGGCATTTGATAAAGAAACAGGTAAAAACGATGTAAAACGTTTTGAAATTGCTAATGTTGGTCACGTAATTGCTCAGTACAAAGGTGAAAATGAATCAGGTTTAGTATCTGTTACATTAGCAAGACCTTACGTTGAGCCAATCTTGAAAAACAAGAAAAAAGCGGAAATATTAAAAGCTAAAATGACAGGTTCTAGCATCGAAGCTATTGCGAAAAGTGCTGGTGTAGCTGTACAACAAGCTTCTAACGTAACTATGGATAATCCAGTATTGCCAGGTGGAGTTGGACAAGAGCCTAAAGTTGTTGGTAATGCATTTGCATTAGCTGCAAACAAAATTTCTGCTCCAATTGAGGGAAATACAGGAGTTTATGTAGTGAAAAATATCAGCACAGTAAAAGCTCCGGCTTTAACAAACCACGCAGAATATGTAGCTAAAGTAAAAGCTCAAAGCGCATCTGATGCAAGCAGAATTTTACCAGCGTTGAAAAACAATGCTAAAATCGAAGACAACAGATTACAATTTAACTACTAGTAGTTACTAAGTAATAGTACATACTTAAAAACCCGAAATGTTCATTAGAATGTTTCGGGTTTTTTGCATTTAGATATGCCGAATGTTAATTATAGTAAAATTCTTATACAGTTTCCTTAACTATATGGGAATAATGGAAATATAATTTAAAAAATTTGTGATATTCAAATTATTACAGTTAATTTGTCCGAATTTTTGTTACAACAAAAAAAACTTATTTAGCCCCATTATAAATAAAAATAATATCAATTTTTTAATCAAATACTCTAAAAATCAGGTATTTAATGTATATGTTTAAATTGTTTAGAAGAAAACCTAAAGTATATTCCAAAATAGAAAATCATATTTTTGGGATCATTACGGAACTTTTAAAAGTAAGCACTACAGAGATCAATGTTGATGAGCTGGGGGGTAAGTATTATCTAAGTAATGATGAGCAGCATTTTAAGGTTACTATACTAAGTAACGACTATGTGATCAGGCTTACTAACACTCGTGATTCTGTTGCCGAAAAGTATGATAAGGTTTTCGTTGAAGATGTTTTGAAAGCTGTAAAAGAAGAAAAACACCGACGAATGGAATTGGTGTACGATTCTATTACCAATAGTATAGAAAAAATGGCAGAACGTCTCCACAATACTCTTATTGAATCTAACAGTGAAAACGAGATACAAAACGTCCGCCGATTAGAGGCTGAACTTTTAGAAGATAAAAAAGTAAATTACTAAAACTTTCTTATTCCTGTAAAATCATTTCGTCATACGTAAGGATTGTATCATATCCTTTTGAGGTGAAATAATCTTTTGGATTTTCTTTTGAGATTACCATAACAAAATCTCCGCCCCAGGCGCCAAGACTTTTAATGGTACCTTTAAAATCAGGAAAAGCGATTTCTTTTATCGTTTTTATTTCAAGAATGTTACTTAAATGAATTTCGTGTTTTTCTACAGCACGAGCAAATTCATTCAGAGTTGTGGCATGTAGAATTGCATTGGTGATTTTATTGTTTTCAGCTACGCTTTTAGCTAGATTTTGGTCTTTGTGTTTGTTGTAAGCGTGAATAGCGGCTTTACTATTCTGTTTTTTGTTCAAGTAAACAAAAAAGATATTCTTTGTGAAATCAGGATTAAAAGCTACTGGTTCTACCTGGTTGTTTTCTATTTTATAGAGTATAGGAGTATTATTCTGTGCACAAGCAATATCATAACCACTTCCCCCAAAGCTGTTTTTCAATAATGTAAAAGCATTAATTTTGGCCCATTGCGCAATGTTATTGATCAAAGTCGATGATGTGCCTAATCCCCAATTTCTTGGAAAAGTAAGATTGGTCGTCACTTTTAGTCCTTCTGACTTGTCTAGAAATTCAGGATTTAAAAGATACGCTTCATGAAGAATATTGATTAAAGTAGTTTTTACAGTTTCAGTTTCTGGATTAACAGGATTGATAACTTCATCGAATGTAATGGTGGTTTCAAACCAAAGTTTTTGATCGTAATCATAACTTTTCCAATCGATGATTTTAGCTGTTGTTTCTTCAACTATTAAATTTTGTCCGAATTTCGTTGGCAGTGCAAAAGCATCTGCGCCATCTAATACTAGATATTCTCCAGAGATAAATAATTTTCCGTTACTGTAAAAAGTGGTTGGCATACGTATATTTTTAGCCCCGATGGGAGTGACATCCTTTTGTGGCGGGGTTCGCCATAAAAGATATAACGGACAGCGGGATCAGCTTCTAATTATTTTCTTAAATTTTCGATAAACTCAACTACGGCACTATGAGAAACTGCAGTCTTTTTAAAATGAGTTTTGATTAAACGACGTTCCTCTTCAGTAGCTTCAAACTGGTTGATAATATTATTAAGGTGCATCTTCATATGTCCTTCTTGAATTCCGGTGGTAGTTAAAGAACGTAAAGCCGCAAAATTTTGTGCCAGTCCTGCCACTGCCGTAATTTCCATCAATTCAGTAGCCGATGGCTTTTCGAGCATTTCCAGACATAATTTTACTAATGGATGCAACGATGTTAAACCGCCGACAGTTCCTAAAGCTAAAGGAATTTCCAGCCAGAATGTAAAAATTCCGTTTTCGATTTTAGCATGAGATAAGCTGGCGTATTGCCCGTTTTTAGAAGCGTAAGCATGAACTCCGGCTTCAATGGCTCTAAAATCATTTCCAGTTGCCAAGACTACTGCATCAACACCATTCATAATTCCTTTATTGTGAGTTACTGCTCTAAAAGGCTCTATTTCGGCAATTTGAACAGCTTGTACAAAACGCTCGGCAAATTCCTGCGGATTTGTAATGTGTTTTTCGGCTAAATCTTCAACAGAACAAGAAACTTCTGCTCTTACCAAACAATGCGGCACATAATTCGATAAAATACTCATAATTACTTCTAATTTATCATCAGACGAAAACAAATCAGAGTTTTGAAATTCATCTTTTAAAGTCGATGCAAACTGCTCCAGACATGAATTGATGAAATTTGCTCCCATACTGTCTTTGGTTTCAAAAGTAGCATGAAGCTGAAAGTAATTTTCAAGTAAGTTTCTTTTGTCTTTTAAATGGATATCTAGAATTCCTCCGCCACGCTGCTGCATATTTTTGGTAATGCTTTGTGTTTCAGAGAAAAATTTAGGTTTTATTTCTTGAAAGAAAGATTGCAGTTTTTCGGCATCACCATTAAAATTAAAGTGTACCTGACCGATTTTTTCGGTATTAATAATGGTGGCTTTGAAGCCTCCGCGTGTTGCCCAGAATTTCGCAGCTTTTGAGGCAGCAGCTACAACAGAACTCTCCTCAATGGCCATTGGAATCGTTTTATACTTCCCATTAATTAAAAAATTAGGAGCAACTCCAAGCGGAATGTATAAATTGGTAATAGTATTCTCAATAAATTCATCGTGCAGCTGCTGAAGCTTTTCATCTGAATTCCAGTAATTTCTTATAATATTTAGGGCTTCTTCAGGTGTAGAAAAATATTCATTGGCAATCCAGTCAATTTTTTCTTTTTTGGATAATTTAGAAAATCCGGCAACAGCGTTGTTCATTCTCAATATATTAAATAGTAATGTTGCGGCAAAGATACTATTTTAAGAGTTTTGATTGCAATCTATTTGAAAGATCAAAATACGCAATCGTTATTTTTTTTAACATTTAACACTTAAAATGTGTATTATGTTTATTTTTTTTATTAAAATTGGACTCTTTTTATATTTAAAATAATTATAATGAATACAAGTAAATTTACTGCAGTACTTTTATTTTTAACTGCAGTCGTTTTCGGACAGCAAAAAATAACTGTCGAAAATGTTTTTGGCGGAACATTTCGTGCTAAAGGAATGGACGAATTGCAATCGTTAAAAAATACAAATCAATACACAGTTCTAAATGTTGATCAGGCGAGCAGAAGTATGCAAATTGATTTGTATGACTTCGCAACTTTAAAAAAAGTCTCAAATTTAATTGATACAAAAAACTTCAAAGAACTTGCAGACGGAATTGACAGCTATACTTTTGATGCTTCCGAAAAAAAGATTTTAATTGCTTGTAATTCAACAAAAATATTCCGTCACTCTTTTACAGCAGATTATTTTCTTTATGATATCGCAGCTAAAACGCTTACAAAACTGGTTGATTTCCAGATTCAAGAGCCGACTTTTTCTCCTGATGGAACCAAAATAGCTTACGCAAAAGAAAACAACCTATATATATATGATGTTGCTTCAAAAAAATCAACTCCAGTTACTACTGACGGAAAGAAAAATGCTGTTATAAATGGTATTACTGACTGGGTTTACGAAGAAGAATTCGCTTTTGTCCGGGCTTTTGACTGGAGTAAAGACAGTAAAAAACTAGCTTACATTCGTTTTGACGAGAGCCAGGTTCCAGAATTTTCAATGTCAATGTTTCATAAGGACTTATATCCAACAATTGAAACTTTTAAATATCCTAAAGCAGGAGAGAAAAACTCCATAGTTTCATTACATATTTATGATGCTGCTGGAAATACTTCTAAAAAAGTTGATTTAGGTAATTATAATGATTTCTACATTGCAAGAATGCAGTGGACAAATGATAATAATGTATTATCGGCTCAGGTTTTAAACCGTCATCAAGACAATCTTGATTTAGTATTTATCGACGGAGCTACAGCTGCAGCAAAAGTGGTTCTAAACGAAAAAGACAAAGCATACGTTGACGTTACAGATAATTTGACTTTCTTAAAAGATAACAGTTTTATCTGGACAAGTGAAAAAGACGGTTTTAATCATATTTATGTGTATGATAAAAACGGAAAACTTAAAAATCAGGTTACAAAAGGGAACTGGGAAGTAACTTCATACTACGGTTTCGACGAAAAAACAAAAACTATTTTCTATCAATCTACTGAAAATGGTTCTATTAACAGAGATCTTTACAGAATTGGTTTAGACGGAAAAAATAAAACACGTTTGTCTTCAAAAACAGGAACAAGCGCAGCGACTTTCAGTCCTAATTTCCAATATTTTATTACAACTTTCTCAAGTAATACACAGCCTACTACCTATACTTTAAACGAAGCTAAAACAGGAAAAGAAATTCAGGTTATCGAAAATAATCAGGCTCTTTCGGATAAATTAAAAGCGTATAACCTTCCTTCAAAAGAATATTTTGTTTTAAAAACAGCAAAAGGAAACGAATTAAATGCATGGATTTTAAAACCAAAAGATTTCGATCCTTCAAAAAAATATCCTGTTTTTATGTTCCAGTATTCTGGTCCAGGATCGCAGCAGGTAAACAATCAATGGAACAACTCTAATGATTATTGGTTCCTTTCATTAACACAGCAAGGTTATATTGTGGCTTGTGTTGACGGAAGAGGAACGGGTTACAAAGGAGCTGATTTCAAAAAAGTGACTCAAAAAGAATTAGGAAAATACGAAGTTGAAGATCAAATCGATGCCGCAAAAGTAATTGGTGCTTATCCATATGTTGATGCTTCAAGAATTGGAATTTTCGGATGGAGCTATGGTGGATTCATGGCATCTAACTGTATTTTTCAAGGGAATGATGTATTTAAAATGGCAATCGCAGTTGCTCCAGTTACTAACTGGCGTTTTTATGACAGCGTTTATACAGAAAGATACATGCAGACTCCGCAGGAAAATGCAAGCGGATACGATCAAAACTCTCCTATAAATCACGTTGATAAATTAAAAGGAAAGTTCTTGTTGATTCATGGTTCAGGAGATGATAATGTTCATGTTCAAAATACAATGCAGATGATGGAAGCATTGATTCAGGCAAACAAACAATTTGATTCTCAAATTTATCCAGATAAAGATCATGGTATTTATGGTGGAAAAACCAGAATACAGCTTTATAATAAAATGACCAATTTCATCAAAGAAAATCTATAATCTTAAAATATAAACCTAATTTAATTAATGAATAATATGGGAGAAACTCAAGTAAAAACCGCGCATCCAAAAGGACTTTGGGTATTGTTTGGAACAGAGATGTGGGAGCGATTCAATTTTTATGGAATGCGAGCTTTATTAACTTTATTCCTTGTGAATTCATTATTGATGAAGGAAGAAGAAGCTTCTTTAATTTACGGAGGTTTCCTTGGACTTTGTTATTTAACTCCAATGCTTGGAGGTTTTATTGCCGATCGTTATTTAGGAAACAGAAATTGTATTATCCTAGGTGGTTTGTTAATGGCAACAGGACAAATGCTTTTGTTTACCAGCGGAAGTGTTTTTGAATCTAATTTAGAACTGGCTAAAATCATCATGTATTCTGCATTAGGAGTAATTGTTTTTGGTAATGGATTCTTCAAACCAAATATTTCAAGTATGGTGGGAAGTTTGTATCCAAAACAAGAAAAAACGAAACTAGATACCGCTTTTACTATTTTCTATATGGGAATCAACATGGGAGCTTTCTTAGGACAGTCAATTTGTCCTTTATTAGGAGACGTAAAAGATGCTGGCGGAATTAGAGATATTCATGCTTTCAGATGGGGGTTCATGGCGGCCTCTGCTGCAATGCTTATCGGAACGGTGCTTTTCTACTTTCTGAAAAACAAATACGTGGTTTCTCCTGAAGGAAGACCATTAGGAGGTTTACCTTCTAAAAATGTAGCAGAAGATTTTGAAGAAGGAGAGGCTCAAAAAGCAAATTTCTCTTCTAAATCATTATTATTAGCTGGAGTAGCATTTATTGCTTTAGGATTGTTTTTTCATTATGTAGTAGGACAGAATTTAATCTATACCTTAATTTATTCAAGTGGTTTGGCATTAGCTGGACTTATTATTTCTGATACTTCTTTAACTAAAATTGAAAGAGATAGAATTATTGTAATTTACATTGTTTCTTTCTTTATCATTTTCTTCTGGGCAGCATTTGAGCAAGCAGGTTCTTCGTTGACATTTATTGCAGATAACCAAACAGACAGACATTTCTTCGGATGGTTGATGCCGCCTTCAATGGTTCAGATTTTTAATGGACTTTTTGTTGTAGTAATGGCAGTTCCGTTTAGTATTCTTTGGGATTTCTTAAGAGCGAGAGACAAGGAACCAATTTCGCCAGTAAAACTAGCGGCAGGATTGGTTATTATTTCAGTAAGTTTCTTTATGATTGCTACTCAAGTATCTTTTCTTGGAACTTCGGGATTATTGCTTGTAAAATGGTTAATCCTATTGTATTTCTTAAATACTTGTGCGGAGTTGTGTTTATCTCCAATTGGATTATCATTAGTAGGTAAATTATCTCCAAAACGTTTTGCTTCTCTATTATATGGCGTATTCTTTTTGTCAAATGCATCTGGTTATGCTTTGGGAGGAACTTTAGGATCTATACTTCCGGCTACAGGAGATAAATTTGCAAAAGCAAAAGAATTAGGAATTGATCTTCAGGCGGTTTTAAATAAAACAATCACGCCTACAGCAGAGCAATTGGCATTATTGGATAAACACCAAATTAGCGCTCAAAATCCCGTTTTCGCTGGATTTGAAATTCATAATTTATACGAATTCTTCATGGTATTTGTCGTACTTACAGGTATTGCAGCAATCGTATTATTTGCATTAACACCATTATTAAAAAAATTGATGCACGGGGTTAGATAATGAAGGACACAATTACACTAGAAGAAATTCAGGATTTTAAAGGCAAATATCCTAAACAATTATGGTATTTGTTTTTGGTGGAAATGTGGGAACGTTTTTGTTTCTACGGAATGAGAGGGGTTTTAGCTTTTTTTATGGTAGATCAATTGGGTTTACTTGAAGGAAAAGCAAATTTACAATACGGTGCTATTCAGGCTTTTGTTTACGCATTTACTTTTATAGGCGGAATTTTCGCTGATAAAATTTTAGGATTTAAAAAATCGCTTCTTTTTGGAGGAATTGTAATGATATTAGGAAACTTACTTATTGCAGCTTCACCACATGATTTCTTTTACTATGGAATAACACTTTCTATCATTGGAACTGGTTTCTTTAAACCAAACGTTTCTTCAATGGTGGGAGAGCTGTATCATGAAAGCGACGGTCGTCGAGATGCTGGTTACGGATTGTTTTATGCAGGAATTAATATTGGAGGAATGCTGGGTGGTGCAATTCCTATTTATTTAGGAAAGAACTATTCTTGGAGTCTTTGTTTTCTTTCTGCGGCAATTGTTATGATAATTGGAGTTATAACTTTTCTTTTAACGAAAAAGCATTTAGCACCAATTGGAAATTCTCCAATAGAACATTATGCGCCTAAAAAACGTAGTCTTTATGAAACAGCGGTTTATGTAGGTTCTTTTGTTGTGATTCCATTAGTGTATATAATGGTTATCAATTCTGATTTTACAGAGTACTTTATGTATACTATGGGAATAGCCGCATTAGGATATTTTGGATACGAATTACTAATGTTAAAAGACGGAAAACAACAGCGAAAACTTCTAGCAGCATTTGTATTTATTTTTGGATACTTTATGTTTATGGCCATTTCTGAGCAATCAGGAGGTTCATTGTCTTTGTTTGCAAAAGATAATTTGTCTAACAAAATGTTGTTTTTTCATATTGACCCAAATGTCGTAAATAATAGTATCAACTCATTGTATGTTGTTATTTTCAGTCCATTAGTAGGATTGTTATGGATATTTATGGCTAAGCGAAAAATTGAACCCAATACTGTTATTAAGTTTGGTTTATCATTTGTTTTACTGGCTGCAGGTTTCTTTATTTTTTACAGTGCCAGATTTTTTGTAGATGCAGATGGATTAAGTTCTCTGGATGTTTTTGCTTTAGGATATCTGGTCTATACACTTGGTGAATTGTGCATTGGCCCAATCGGAATGTCGGTAATTACAAAACTATCACCTAAAAGATTATTTGGTATGATGATGGGATTATGGTTCTTATCAAGTGCATTTGGCCAGTTTGCTGCAGGAAAATTAGGAGCTGAAATATCCGATGCAAATACCGGAACGACACTAATGTCTAAACTTATCGCGTATACAGACGGATATTATCAATTAGCTTTGTATTCCTTAATTGCAGGAGTTGCGTTAATTGTTTTGACTCCTTTAATTAGAAGATTAATGCAAGAAGTAAAATAAGACTAACTGTATTTTCAATTTGTTTTTTGTTTAAATTTGCCTAAAAATAAACGCATTATGAAGAAAATATTACTAATGGCTTTTTTTATAGCTGGTGCTTTTGCTACTCAGGCTCAGGAATTAAAATGGTATACTGATGTTCGTGAAGCGATCAATGTAAGTAATAAAGAACAAAAACCAATGTTGATGTTTTTTACAGGAAGCGACTGGTGCGGATGGTGCATTCGTCTTCAGAATGAAGTTTTAAAAACTGCCGAATTTAAAAAATGGGCTTCTGATAATGTTGTTTTAGTAGAATTGGATTACCCAAGAAGCGTTCCGCAGACTCCGGAGTTAAAAAATCAGAATAACGAATTGCAGCAAGCTTTTGGTATTCAGGGATTTCCAACGGTGTTTTTTACAAGTGCAGAATCTAAAGATGGAAAAATCAACTTTAAAGGGCTTGGAAAAACAGGATATGTTGCCGGCGGTCCATCAGCATGGTTAACTGTCGCAGAAGGAATTGTTCATCCGAAAAAGTCTTAAAAAAATAGATAAAATTATTAAGGGAACTCCTCACAGAAATGTGAGGAGTTTTTTTGTTTAATAAGAAAAAGTTTTCAATAAAAAGATTCAATTGTGATTTCGTTATTTATTTGTAAATAAAAAAACATATAATGTATTTTTTATAGTTATATAATTTGGATAATTAAAATATTATGTTAATTTCGTCATGCTATACTAACCAAAAACCAATTATATATGACTAAAAAATTACTTATCCTACTGTTTTTTTTAGGTTCATTTTTCATGCAGGCACAAACCCTTGCCTGGCGAACAAATATGACAGATGCAATCGCCATTAGTAATGAAGAAAGAAAACCAATGTTAATCTTATTCACTGCCTCAGGTGTATCAGAAAATCTCCAAAATGAAATCTTTAAAACACCAGATTTTGCAGTCTGGTCACGAGATAATGTTATTCTTGTGAAATTAGATTTGTCTGACGCTACAGCTTCAGATGGAGATAAAGAGCAAAATATTAGATTGAAGAATGCATTTGGAGTTCAGGATCTGCCTGAAGTATGTTATGCAATTGCTTCCATACGAAAAAACAAAACTACCTTTAGCGCTCTTGGAAAAATAGCTTATAAACCTGGCGGTGCAAAAGCGTGGATCGCTGAGTCAAATAATATTTTGCATCCAAGCGAATAAAAACCAATAAATTTAAATTAAGTTTCTTAGTTTAATTTGTAGAATCCCTTTTCAAAATTATTTGGAAAGGGATATTTTTTCAAAACAAACTTAAATGTGTATTATACATTTATTATTTAAATGGGGTAAAATTTTCATTTTTTTTAAATTTTTGCGCTTAAAAAATCAAATTCATTTTAATGCATGTTTTGCGTAACTATTTGTATTAAAGTACATTGTTCGGTGTTGGTTTTATGTTAAATTAGTTTCATTAACTTAACTAAAACCAATTAATTTATGAGCCGAAAACTACCCATTCTACTATTTTTATTTGTAACCTTCCTGATGAAATCCCAAAATCTCGAATGGAAAACCAATCTGACTGATGCAATTGCAATCAGTAATGAAGAACGAAAACCAATGCTTATTTTGTTCACTGGTGCGGGTGCATCAGAAAATTTGCAGAATGAAGTGTTTAAAACTGCTGATTTTGAAAAATGGTCCCGTAAAAATGTTATTTTAGTCAAGCTCGACTTATCTGATATGGCTATTGCCAGCGAAGTGCGAGAACAGAATGCTATGTTGAAAAATGCTTTTGGGGTTGTAGATTTACCGGAAGTCTGTTTTGCAAATGCAGTTATACGAAAAGGAAAAACCAATTTCAATACATTGGGAAAACTTTCCTATAGTTCGGGAGGTGCAAAAGCTTGGATAACAGATTGCAATCAGATATTAAATCCAGAATAAAATTTAATTCAGTTTATAAAATCCCTTTTCGGCAGTAGCGTGGAAAGGGATGTTTTTTTTCAAACAGCTTTCTTTCCATACTTTTTGAATGGAATAAGAATTTGAAGCATCTGCAATTATGATTTTGGGATGTATTTGATTTAAAAGTCTATCCAGATTTAATTTTGGAGACTGTGTCAGAATTAAGATGTCTGGTACGATTTTGTTTTCGTAAACGCCACTGCTGTCAATTATAAGTATTTTTTGAGTATTGAAATACAAAGTGTTTTTAATAATTTTCGTTTGACTGATCGTGCTAAAACTGCCAACTAGATACGAGTTAAGAATGTTTCCTTTTTCTTTCTTAATATCATTTGTAAAAAGCGTTATGTTTTGCCCTTTTCGCATTGATATCAGAGTCATTTTCTTGGCATTATAAACAATTAATTCAGTTTGATCTGATAGCTCTTTTTTAGTGTAAATTAACGATAATTGAAAGAAGATAATAGCCAGAAGACTTACTGTTATGATTCTGAAATTTGGTCTTTTGAAACCAATTGTCACTGTAATAATAACCAGATAGAGTGAAATCAGATAATAGAAATTAAAACCGATATCTTGAATAACAAATGATTCAAATGAAGCTACATAATGAATCATTTTGTTTAAAATGAAAATGCTTTTTTCAAATATAGTAACCAATAATAAAGGAGGATTGGTGAAAATAGCAATCAGCATAACGATTATTCCAGCAATCATGATAAACGATAAAACAGGTAGAATGATAATATTCGTTACAAAAAACAATCCTGGAAATTGATGGAAATAATACAAACACAAAGGTAAAGTGCCTATTTGGGCCGCAAAAGAAACTGTTAGAGCATTCCAGAGATAAATAGCTATTTTGTTTTTTGGAGCCCAGATTTGGGCAAGTACAGGCTGCAGCCAGACTATGAAAAATAAAGCTAAATAACTTAACTGAAATCCAACATCAAATAGAAAGTAAGGTTCAAATAAAAGTATCAATAAAATTGAAACCAATAAAGTATGGTAAATGTTACCGCTTCTACGCAAATGATTTCCAGTAGCTACAAATGAGAACATAACCACAGATCGCAGAACAGAAGGTGATAATCCTGAAATCACTGCAAAACCGGCTAATGAGATTAAAATGGAAGTCAGTTTTATTGCAGAACCTTTTCGTGTATTTGGAATTGGCTTTAGAATAAACATTATAAAAAGCATTATAAAACCAACGTGTAATCCTGAAACCGATAAAACATGTGTAGCTCCAGAATATTGGTAATCTTTAATAATATCAGCTGCGATTTCTTGTTGCTGGCCAAGTATTAAAGCAAGTGCAACATTCATTTCTTCAGGATTAAAATTTGATTTTTCGAGGTTTTTTAAAATCAAAGCATGCAGACGTCCAGAGTAATACCAAATGTCTTTTTTTATGTGTTTACTTATTGTTATTTCAGATTTTTTACAGAATACCTGCGCATAGATTTGTTTGTCGGCCAAATATCTGCTGTAGTCAAACTGACTTGGATTTTTGCTGGGAGGCGTTCGCTGTAAAACAGTTTTAACTCGAATTATGTTTCCGATAATTAACGAATTGGAAGTACTGTCTTTTTGAACATTTACGATTATTTTACCTCTCAAAAAATGTTGATCAATATTGTTTACAATCGCTGTATAACGATCCTTATAATCATTGCTTTTGAGTTTTTCGCGTAAAGTAAAAGTCAAAACATGCGGTTCGTCAAATGCTTTTTGAAAATGGCTGTAATTCAGTTTGTCAAAACTATCAGTATGAATTAAAAGAACACAGATTCCTGTTGAAAATGCAATCAAATTAGAACTGATTCCGAAAAGAGGAATGTGCTTTTTATTGCGTTTTGCTAAAAAATAGAAAAGGATAAATAAGAGTGTAGAAAAACCTAAAATATTGAAGGCAATCGATAAAGAAGGATGACAATAATAGGAAATTAAAATACCAATTATAAAACTGATTGTTAGCTTGACTAAAGGAAAATCTAATACTTTCATAGTGCGAAAGTATTAAATATTCGTAAGAAAATAAATATATTTTAGAATTAAAAAATTATTCGATTATGCGGTTTACCTGCTCGAACGAGTTTTTATAATAAGCTTCTTTGGTAGAAGAAATTATGACACCTTTGGAGGTGGAAGAATGTACAAATTTTATTTCGTCATAATTCACTTCAACGATAAGTCCAACATGATTGATTTGTCGGCTTTTATTAGTTTTAAAAAAAATTAAATCGCCTTTTTTGGCATCATTAAGCGGAATTACTTTTCCAATTTTAGCTTGTTCATAAGAACTTCTGGGCAATTTTATATTTTCAGATTCAAAAGTAGTGTAGACTAATCCAGAGCAGTCGAAACCACTTTTGTTTGTGCCGCCAGCCTTGTATTTAACGCCGATATTATCTGTTGCCGTTTCGATCAAATTATTCACCAAAGCTCTGTTCTCTCGTTTTGTTTCCTTTTTGCTGACAGTAGGAGAAGTCGATTTACAAGAAGTAAAAATGATTGATAGTAGGAGGAAAATGAATATCTTTTTCAAAACAAATAATTTTTAGGCTTTTAAATCTGCAACGATGAGTTTTGCGGTTTTTTTACTCGCGCCAACTCCGCCCAATTTTTCTTCAAGAATATCATAATTCTTTAAAAGTTTTTCGCGGTAAGCTGGTTCTAATAATTTGGTAAGTTCTTCTTTAATACGTTTTGTATTGAATTCATTCTGAATCAATTCTGTAACCACTTCTTGATCCATAATTAAATTCACAAGCGAAATATATTTTAAAGTAATGATTCGTTTGGCAATTTGGTACGAAATCGCACTTCCTTTATAACAAACTACTTCTGGAACTTTAAACAATGCTGTTTCCAAAGTAGCAGTTCCTGAAGTAACCAATGCAGCTGTTGAAGAACGGAGTAAATCATAAGTTCTATTGGAAACAAATGCAATATTTTTGTTTTTAATAAACTGCTGGTAAAATTCATAATCCTGACTCGGAGCGCCTGCGATTACAAATTCATAATCTTGAAAATCATCAACAACACTTAACATCACGCTCAGCATTTTGGTAATTTCTTGTTTACGGCTTCCTGGTAAAAGGGCAATGATTGGTTTATCTCCTAATTTATTCTCTGTTCTAAATGCGGCTTCATCAAAAGGTGGCTGATTCTGAATAGCATCGATTAAAGGGTGACCGACAAAATCTACTGGAAAATGATGTTTGTCTTCATAAAAACCTTTTTCGAAAGGAAGAATCACAAACATTTTATCAACGTCTTGTTTAATGGCATTGATACGGTTTTCTTTCCAAGCCCAAATTTGAGGAGAAATGTAATAATGAGTTTTGTAATTCAGTTCTTTAGCCCATTTTGCAATACGCATATTAAAACCCGGATAGTCAATAAAAATGATTACATCTGGTTTGAACTCAGCAATGTCTTTTTTACAGAATTTAATGTTGTTTAAAATGGTTTTTAAATTAAAAAGCACTTCTACAAATCCCATAAAAGCTAAATCGCGATAATGTTTTACTAATGTGCCGCCGGCTTTTTGCATTAAATCACCGCCCCAAAATCTAATTTCGGCTTGAGGATCTTCCTCAAATAATGCCTTCATTAGGTTTGAACCGTGTAAATCTCCTGAAGCTTCACCAGCTATTATGTAGTATTTCATATCGACAAAATTTTATTGCAGCACAAAGATAGGGTTAAATAATTAGAGTTGAAATTGCCAGAACAATTACCGCTAGAATCACACCTCTAGCCATCATTTCTTTATCTCTATTCAATAAAAGCAAGAAAACTGCCAGATCTAAAGTTGTTCCAATTGTAATTACTTTTCCTAAATAACCGTGCTCTTTTATAGTTTGAATTCCAGTGGAAAAATCAAAAGTTGTAAAAAACGTAATAAACAAATAACTGCCAAGCAGCGCAGTAAAAATCCCCACAAGGAATCCTGTAATAAATTCTTTCTTATTCATTTAATTTCCAAGTATTAAGTTGCTGCATAGAATGATGAGCCGTTAAATCAAACTGAACTGGTACTACTGATACGTATCCGTTTTCAAGTGCCCATTCATCTGTATCTTCACCTTGATCTTCATTGGTAAACTTACCGGTCAGCCAGTAATAATCTTTCCCAAAAGGAGTCTGTCTTTTATCAAATTTCTGTGCATAATAGGCTTTCGCCTGACGACAGATTTTGATTCCTTTAATGTCTTTTTCACTTAATCTTGGAAAATTCACATTTAAAACGACACCAGCAGGCAATTTATTTTTTAGAGTTTCTAAAGTTATTTTTTTAACGAATGATTTTACGGGTTCAAAATCGGCATTCCAATCAAAATCCAAAAGAGAGAAACCGATAGCCTGAATGCCTTCAATTCCGGCTTCGACTGCAGCACTCATAGTTCCGCTGTAAATCACATTGATAGAAGAATTTGACCCGTGATTGATTCCCGAAACGCACAAATCTGGTTTTCGTTTCAAGATTTCATTAACAGCCAGTTTTACACAATCAACGGGAGTTCCTGAACAGCTGTATTCTGTAACGGCATCGTTGTCTTTAGAGATTTTGTCCAAAAACAACGTATTGTTGATGGTAATGGCGTGTCCCATGGCACTTTGCGGTTTGTCTGGAGCCACTACAATAACGTCGCCTATGGTTTCCATTACGCTAATTAAAGCTCTAATTCCGGGTGCCAGAATTCCGTCATCATTGGTGACTAATATGAGTGGTTTTTCATTTTTCATGCTGCGATTCTATTTTCAATTTGTCAAAATTAAGGCTTGTTACAACAAATGTAATAACTGATTTTGGTTGAATACTAACAAATAAATAAAAATTACAAACTAAATTCGAGAACACTTTTAGAGAATAAACATTTTTATATCTTTAACAAAAAATTATACTGATCTTGGCATGTTGGCATAGTTTTTACCGTAACTTAGATTAAAAAATTTGATGAATGCTATTATTGAGTTTATGAAAAGAAATTATAAAATACTTATAGCCGTATTATGCTTGTCTGTGACCTTGTTTGCTTTTAAAATAAATGCAGATAAAAATGAAGATCCGGATCCTAATAAAGACAAGACATTATTAGAATTATTGGCTTTTGTTATTGAAAAAGGACATTACAGCCCGGCGGAAATTAATGATCAATTTTCAAAGGGTATTTTTAAAGATTATATTGAGGCATTAGACCCTTCTAAACGATTCTTCCTTCAGTCTGATATTGATGAATTTAAGCAATATGAGCTGATGCTTGATGATCAGTTTTTAAACAAGGATTTAACATTCTTTAATCTAACTTATACTAGATTGATGAAGAGAATGGAAGAAAGTAAAAAACGCTATAAAACTATTTTAGCGCAGCCTTTTAATTATACTACAGATGAGACTTTTAATGCCGATTATGAAAACATTCCGTATGCAAAAAGCTTAACTGAAATAAATGAGAGATGGAGAAAACAAATTAAACTTTCTACGCTTTCTTCTCTTGTAACGAAACAAAAAATTGAAGAAGAAAAGAAGAAAAAAGATCCTTCATATAAAGAAAAATCTTTTGAAACTTTAGAAAAAGAAACACGTGAAAGCTCTTTAAAATCATTAGATGATAATTTTAGTGTAATCAAAGATTTGAATAAAGATTACTGGTTCTCAGTGTATTTGAATTCAATAATGACTCGTTTTGATCCTCACACAAGCTACTTTGCTCCAGAAGAAAAAGATCGTTTTGATGTAAATATCAGCGGTAAATTAGAAGGTATTGGAGCAAGATTGACTAAGAAAAATGACTTCACTCAAATTGATGAATTAATTTCTGGAGGGCCAGCATGGAAAGGAAAACAGCTTGAAGCTGGAGACTTAATCCTAAAAGTGGCTCAGGGAAATGAAGAACCTGTTGATGTAGTAGGGATGCGTCTTGATGATGTAGTTAAAAAAATCAAAGGACACAAAGGAACTGAGGTTAAGCTTACTGTTAAAAAAGTTGACGGAAGTATCAAAGTAATTTCAATTATCAGAGATGTGGTTGAAATTGAAGAAACATACGCAAAATCAAGTATTGTTGAGAAAAACGGATTGAAATACGGGGTTATTTATCTGCCTAAATTCTACATTGACTTTGAAAATAAAGACGGTCGTGATGCTGGAAAAGATATTGCTCTTGAAGTAGAAAGATTGAAAAAAGAAAATATCAACGGAATTGTACTGGATGTTCGCGATGATGGAGGAGGATCTCTTTCTACGGTAGTTGATATTGCAGGATTGTTTATTCAAGAAGGACCAATCGTTCAGGTAAAATCTGCCGGAAAAAAGAAAGAAGTTTTATACGATAAAGACAAAAAAATCGAATGGGACGGACCGCTGGTAATTATGGTGAACAGTTTCTCTGCTTCAGCATCTGAAATCTTAGCGGCTGCTATTCAGGATTATAAACGTGGAATTATCATTGGAAGTAAACAAACTTACGGTAAAGGTACAGTTCAGAATGTATTAGATTTGAACCAATTTGTTCGTAATACAAACTATGGTGATTTAGGAGCTTTGAAAATTACAGGTCAGAAATTTTACAGAATCAACGGTGGTTCTACTCAATTAGAAGGAGTTCATAGTGATGTTGTTATGCCAGATCGTTATGCGTACTTGAAAATGGGTGAACGTGACATCGACAATGCAATGCCATGGGATAAGATTGATCCAGCTGATTATACTACTTGGACATCAAATCAAAATTTCATGAAAGCTATCGAAAACAGTAGAGCTAGGATTGCTCAAAATGCTCAATTCAAACTAATTGAAGATAACGCAAAATGGATCGATGTTAAAAACAAAGAAAACGTTTACAGCTTGAATATCAAGAATTTTAAAGAAACTCAAGAGCAAGTTGAAAATGAAGGTAAAAAGTATAAGCCAATTTCAGATTACAAAAACAATTTAGTGTTTAAATCACTTCCTTATGAAGTTACGGAAATGAATAACGACGCTACTTTGAAAGAGAAAAGAGAGGCTTGGCACCAAGCATTATCTAAAGATGTTTATGTAGAAGAAGCATTAAATGTTTTAGATGATTTGCAAGCTAAATCTGTGGTGAAAACCACAACGAATGTTTCTCCTAAAATGAAAAAAGATAAATTGGTTAAATCATAAAGAAAAATCATTTAGAAATTAATTTGTTATTAAAACGCTTCTTGAATATAATTTAAGAAGCGTTTTTTAATGGTAACCCAAAAGCATTTATGAAAAACATTTATATACTTAGTTTGATTGGTCTAATCTTGTTTTCTTGTAAAAAAGAAAATACAGAAACAGTTGAAATTGCAAATCAAGAGAAGGATACTTTTATAGCTAATCAAAGTAATACAGGATCATTATATTCCGTAAACTATCAGCCTACTTCGACGACAAATCAAATTGTAAATCACAAATATTATACACTTTCCTATAATGAAAAATACGAGCAGGCTGAATGGGTTGCTTATGAATTAAAGAAAGAATACCTGAAAAATGGCAATTACAAACGTCCGTATTTTATTGAAGATCCTAAAGTAAGTACAGGTTCTGCTGATTGGAGAAATTATAAAAAATCAGGTTATGATAAAGGGCATTTATGTCCTGCTGGTGATATGGAATTCAGTGAAGAAGCTTATAACGATACTTTTTATACTTCCAATATTTCTCCTCAAAGACATGATTTTAATAGCGGAATCTGGAACAGAATCGAGCAAAAAACACGTTATTGGGCAGGAAAATACGATGATATTTATGTAGTGACTGGCGGTGTTTTGAAAGATTCAGATAAAAAAATAGGGACAGAAAAAGTTTCTGTCCCTAAATATTTTTATAAAATCGTTCTGGCTAAATCAGGAAATGAACACAAGGCAATTGCTTTTTTAGTTCCAAATGAAGATAGTGACAAACCTATTTATGATTTTGTAGTTCCTATAGAAACTATCGAAAATATGACTGGAATTGACTTTTTTCCTAATTTGAAAAATTTAAAAAGTAGTAAGGACTTTTAGATCAGCAATTGTTTCGATTGGATTTTCGGCTCTAAAAACGAAACTTCCTGCTACTAAAACATCAGCTCCAGCTTCTACTAATTGTTTCGCATTTTTATTGGTTACACCGCCATCAATTTCGATAAGAGTTGATGCGTTTTTACGTGTAATTAATGCCTTTAGTTTTTTTACTTTGTCATATGTATTTTCGATAAATGATTGTCCGCCAAATCCTGGATTTACACTCATTATGCAAACAACATCGATATCATTAATAATGTCTTCTAATAAGTCAACATTAGTATGCGGATTCATAGCTACTCCTGCTTTCATTCCTTCCGCTTTAATTGCCTGAAGTGTTCTGTGCAGGTGCGTGCAAGCTTCATAATGAACAGTTAATCCATTAGCTCCTAAATCAGCAAAAGTTTTTATGTATCTGTCAGGATCAATAATCATTAAATGAACATCGATATATTTCTTCGCATGTTTAGAAATAGCTTCTAAAACCGGCATTCCAAAAGAAATATTCGGAACAAAAACTCCATCCATAATATCGATATGAAACCAATCAGCTTGGCTGTTGTTTATCATTTCAATATCACGTTGTAAATTAGCAAAATCAGCTGCAAGAACAGAAGGAGCAATAAATGTATTTTTCATTGTAGTGTAGTGTGTTGTTTTGTTTACAAAGATAAATTTTTTAACCGCATGTTTTTTGAACCATTAAGAGATTAAGAAAATTAAGTTTTTAAATCTTAATTCGCTTATTGAAAGAGGTCATTGAGCTTTTCTTTATGAAACTTAATGTCTTAATGGTTTATAGAATAAATAAAAAACTCCGGTAATCAGCCGGAGTTTCAATCATCAATCAAAAAACGAACAGTCAATCAAACTGTTGTTTGCTTTAATATCCAATTTAAGAAAATTTAAATTAAACTCCAAGTAATTTGGTGTTTGTAATTTCTCGAATTAGAATTTTGGTGATTAACCAAGATAAGTTTTAAGAATTTTGCTTCTAGAAGTATGTTTTAATCTACGGATTGCTTTTTCTTTAATCTGACGAACACGCTCACGAGTTAGATCGAAAGTTTCTCCAATTTCTTCCAAAGTCATTGGGTGCTGATCGCCTAGACCAAAATACAAACGAACAACATCTGCCTCTCTTGGAGTTAATGTTTCTAATGAACGCTCGATTTCAGTACGTAATGATTCGTGAATTAACTCTCTATCAGGATTTGGAGATTCTCCAGAACGTAAAACGTCATAAAGGTTAGAATCTTCACCTTCAACAAGAGGTGCATCCATTGATAAGTGACGTCCTGAGTTTTTCATAGACTCTTTTACGTCATTTACGGTCATGTCAAGTTCTTTTGCAATTTCCTCAGCAGAAGGCGGACGCTCGTTAGATTGCTCTAGTAAAGCATACATTTTGTTGATTTTATTGATAGAACCAATTTTGTTTAATGGTAAACGAACAATACGTGATTGTTCTGCAAGAGCCTGAAGGATCGATTGACGAATCCACCATACGGCATAAGAAATGAATTTGAAACCACGAGTTTCATCAAAACGTTGTGCCGCTTTGATAAGTCCTAAGTTTCCTTCATTAATTAAATCAGGAAGTGTTAAACCTTGATTTTGATATTGTTTAGCAACCGATACAACGAAACGTAGGTTGGCTTTTGTTAATTTTTCTAAAGCTCTTTGATCACCAGCCTTAATTCTCTGTGCTAATTCTACCTCCTCATCTGCGGTAATTAGGTCAACTTTTCCGATTTCTTGTAGATATTTATCTAACGATGCAGTTTCACGATTGGTTACCTGCTTGGTGATTTTAAGTTGTCTCATCTTATTTGTCTCCTCAATTTTTAAGTGTACAAGTGATTATACGTATGAAGTATCAAAAAAGTTACAACTCTGTAAAAAATATTTTGAAAATATTTGAAAAAAATAAAAACCTGCCTCTAAGAAGCAGGTTTTGTGAGTGTTGTATAATTTTTTAAAAATAAGATTTTAGTTTGCGATGGTATTTTGAACCTCGATGTTTTCTGTAATTGATACAGGAATTCCGTTTTTGGTAAAACCTTCCAATCTAATTTCGAATGTTCCTGATAAATCTGAGGTGTAGAATGAAGTTTCAGCATCTGTATTTAACTTCACATCCGGATTCCAAAGTAATTGATTTCTGAAATCAGGAATTCGGGCATTATCAGAACCACTTTCATATTTTACTTTATTGTAAATCTTTTTAGGCTGTGGTCTTAAAACAGTTGGTTTTGCTATAAAACTTCCTGTTTGATTGCTTTTGAAATCTTTGTTGAAAGTAGTAAAACTAATTAATCCGTTAAATGATTTTGAGCCTACATAGTATCTTCCTACGATAAGTTCAATTTTATAAACATTTTTCATGCTATAAAGAGTCAGATCATTTACATTTTCCAAATATTGTCCATCAACAAGTACAAGTGCTGGTTCTGGTAACTGCGGAAAAATACTAGGATCGTTCACATGCAGATAAAGCTTATCATCTTTTTGTTTCGAATAAATCTCAACAGCAACTTCCGTTATTGTTTCTTTTAAAGTTTTAAAACGAGTAAAATCATCTAAAATATATTCTTTTGCAAGAGGATAATAAAAAGCATCCGTCGCTGGACTTTTTTCAATATTGTCTACTTTTTTATGAAAATAGGCATTCTCAACCTGACTTGAAACAGATCTTTCCAATAGACTTTCTTTAAAAACGTAAGACAAACTTGTGTTTTTGTCAAACGATATTTTTGAATATTCTATTTCAGGAGTATTGTTTATTGTAAGTTCATAATTGGCTGCTTTTTCGTCTATAATTTGTACAATTATATTAGAAGTGTAAAATGTTTTACCAACATTGAAAATAAAGTTTCCGTTACTATCAGTTTTTACCACTTGGAAAGCGAAAGATTTTCCTGGAATTGATAAGCCAACTGAAACATTTTCAATTTTTTCACTTTTTGAAGAAATCTTTCCTGTAATCATTTCACCTCTTAATTCAGGAAGAATTATTTTTTGATCTTGTTTTTGTAAATCCAACAAGATCGGATAAGATGATAATGAAGCAAATTTAACTGCGGAGATTTCCTCCTGTGTCGGAATGTTATCTAATTTTCGAACAGAAAGCGAATAACTTCCATCTTTAAAATTAGCATTTGAAGTCAAGACTTTTAAATCGACTAATTCTCTATTTGTAAATGTTTTTTTATTTAGGTTAAAAGCAACATTCTCGTTTTTTAAATTTTCTGAAGAAAGTCTAGAACTGCCCGATAGAACTTTTTCTGTATTTGTTTTTTCGTCTGTTTTATACGGATTAATGATGTTTATATTCAATTGAAATAATTCAGAAATGGGTTTGTTTAGCATCCAATTCGTATATCCAATTAATTTATAATTACCCGTTTTTAAAGTGGTAGGAATAAAATAATCTCCCTGTCCAACAGAATTTTCCAGAGCAATTTTAGTTTTAAAAACTGATTTTTTGTTGTCATCTACAAGTTCTACATATGCTATTTTGCTAATATTGCTTGGTGTTTTATTAGATGATTTTAAACAATATACCTTGTATAGTAAGGTTTCTCCTGTAACAAATGAAGAAGCATTAGAATGAAGGTATACAGTTTCATCCAAAGAAATCGTTTGTTGTGCTTTGCTTAATTGTGTATTTATCAATACAAACAATAAGAGTATGTGTTTTATTCTGTCCAAAATGAAGGTATTACGTTAGATGAAAATGATGTGCAGTCTCCGCATTCTACGTCAACCATTATATAATTTAGTCCTAGATTTGAAACATATGTCATTAAGTTCTGTTGTATGTTGTATATCATGCTTTCACCTTGACACGGTGGTTCACTTATTGGACTGAAGCAGAAATTAAAAGGAATATCCTGGCATTCGCTAAAATAAGGTGGTTTAGATTCGCCTGGGAACAAATCGCCATAGTTAAAAAAGATTCTCTTTTCTGAAACAGAAGAAACATCAAAAAAGCCGATAACCTTTTCGTTACTGTTCGTAATACATTTTATATTTCCTGATAATACTCCTGGTTGCTTAGGTGATAAAATACTTCCTGAACTTGATATGTCTCTCATTATTCTATGAAACGTGTAAGCTTCAAGGTTTTCAATATATTGTTTCACTAAAATACTGTATCGTTGACCAATAATATAATTGCTTTTATTTATAAATCTAACAGGAAAGCTTACACGATCTTCTGTTTGGTCGTTTGTGCTCGTTAAAAGTATATCAGTTGAGTTTTTTGTAGAATAACAGGTTCTGGTTGCTGAAGAATTTTGAACGATTTGAATTGATTCAGGTCCTGTCGCAATTACTTTTTTATTTTCCCATCGAGGAGCAATAATTTTATAAGTTTCCTCATATTCATAACGATAATATTTTGATGTTGAAGCAGGATCGTAACTTTTGACATTGATTTGTACTCCGGTTTCATTCTCACTATTCGTTACAACCGATGGAATTATATCTTGAATCGGATTTACAGTGGTTAAAGTTTGTGGTGTTGATTGGTAAATTTTACCATCAGAAGAAGTTACTTCTAAACTATACTGTCTTCCTGGAAGCACTTGAAAAGCAGATTGTGATAAGTATTTTCCTGAATTTTCAACAAACAGATACTGATTGCCTTGATCGTCTTTTACAATTACTTTTGCATCTTTTACGGTTTGTACGCCAGTATCTTCAAATTTTGCAGTTTTTGTTATTTTGATTTCCTGATTTTTAAGTTCGTTGGTTAAAGTTGCTTCTATTACTATAGCTTCTTCATAGGTATTAGTTAGAAGAGGATACGTCTCTGTACAACTGCTGAAAAGAACAGCTGAGAAAAGAACTAGAATTATATTTTTTATCTGATGATTTTTCATTGCTTAAAATCTAATAATTGTGGAATTAAAATTTGAAATTATAAGTTATACTAGGAACCGGTATAGAAAAAATAGATGTTTTGTATCCTTTTACGCCACCATTTTTGTCTGTAACAAAATAAATCGAGTAAGGATTATTTCTTCCTAACACGTTATAAACCGAAATATTCCAGAAACTATGTGCTAACTTTTTGATTTTATGGTTTCCTTCAATATTAATTCCAATATCTAAACGGATATAATCGGGAATTCTATAAGCATTTCTGTCACTGTATAAAGTGTATTCAGAATTTCCATATTGAAAAGTTCCAATTGGATATGTTATTGGTCTACCTGTTTGATATAAAAAGTTCGTTGATAAACTGTAACGTTTTGTGAATTTATAATTTAAAACTGCACTTAAATCATGTGGTTTATCAAAGTTTGCCGGGAAATATTTCCCATTATTTACAATTTCTGAACTAAATTGGCTATCGAGTTTTATAAATGTACGAGAATAAGTGTATCCAACCCATCCATTTAATCTTCCAATAGTTTTCTTTAATAAAAGTTCTACTCCATAAGCTTTTCCTTCTCCCTGAAGTAATTCAGTTTCTACATTATCATTTAAAAGAATCTGAGCTCCTACTTTATAGTCAAGGATATTTTTAGATTTCTTGTAATATCCTTCCAAACTTATTTCATATTCTCCATCATCTAAATTTTTAAATAAACCTAAAGAAACTTGTTGCGCGGTCTGTGGAGCCACGTTTGAATCTGATAATTTCCAAGTGTCTGTAGGAGACTGAGTAGTGTTGTTTGACAATAGGTGAATGTATTGTCTTGTAAAATCATACCCTGCTTTAATTGAAAAATCTTCATTGATATAATAACGTGCTGCAAGACGAGGTTCAAGTCCGCCATATGTTTTTATTACTTCGTTTTTATTATAATGAGTTGTTCCTGTTACAGTTTCATCACTTAAAGGTTGTCCTGCCTGATAGGTTTTTACATCAGCTTCTCCTAAAGAAGCATAAAAAGAATATCTTAAACCAAGATCGAGAAGTAGCTTATCATTTACTTTATAACTGTCAGCAAGGTATACAGCAGACTCTAATGCTCTTTCTTTATCAATATCGGTTGAAATTAAAGTAGCATTTGGATCTTTTGGATGCTGATATCCTGGTGAAATGTTATATAATTTGCTCGCAATACCGTAAGAAAGAGTATGTTTTGGGTTCAGTTGATAGTTAAGTTTTAACTGTAATTGTGATTCATTTATTTTATATCCGAAATCAAATGCATTTATATCATTTGAATCGTAATCGATATTGAATTTGTATTCGCTGTTTGTAAAAATTAAAGCTCCTTTACTTTTTTTGCTGAAAGTATGATCCCATTTCAAAGAAGCAAGTCTATTGCTGTATTTGTAAATAGAATCCGAACTTAGACTGAAACGGTCATGACTGTAATAAGCTGTAGCTTCTAAATTATTGTTGGCATTAATAGCATTGTTGTATTTAATAATACCATCATAAAATCCTGCCTGGCTGTTTTTTAGATTTTCATCATCAAGAGTTTTTAAAACCCAGTCAGAGTAAGTAGCGCGACCACCAACAATAATACTTGATTTGTTTTTTTGTATTGGAGTGCTTAAGGTAAGATTTGAAGTTATAGGACCAATAGCCCCTTCACCAGAGAATTTTTCAGGATTTCCATTTTTAGTAGTGATGTCAAAAACAGAAGATAATCTTCCTCCAAAATCTGCAGGAATACTTCCTTTATAGATATCTGCTTTTTTTGCTGTATATGGGTTTATCGCCGAAAAGAATCCTAAAAAGTGCTGCGGATTATATAATACTGCATTATCCAAAAGAATTAAGTTCTGGTCGTCTTTTCCTCCTCGTACGTTAAATCCTGCCGATCCTTCTCCTGTAGTTTTAATTCCAGGGAAAGTTGTGGCAACTTTAAGAATATCTCGTTCACCAAGAATTAAAGGAACATTTTTAATGCCTTCAATATCAATAGATACTAGACCAGAAACAGTTGTTTCGGTAGTTTTTTGTCCTTTCTTTTTAATTACAACTTCATCTAATTGATTCGATTTTTCGTTGATATTAATATCAAACTTTCCATCGTCATATACCATTAATGTTCTTACTACTTCTCTATGGCTTAGAGATTTAACTTCAATAATATTTACTCCTCTAGGAAGCTGTAAAGAATAGTTTCCGTCAAGATCAGTTGAAGTGCTGATATTTTTGTTTCGTATTTTAATATAGATATTTGGCTCTGCTTTTCCAGTTTCTTCATTTTTAATTGATCCGGAAACCGTGTATGTTTTTTTAACATTGTCTTTGTTTTCTTTACCAATAAAAACAATTGAAGATTTTTTGTTTACACTATAATTGCTGATCGAATCATATTGCTGATGAAAAATTGGGTTTTCACTTTGATCGTTACCCTTTTGATCTGTTTCGGCAGGAGCATCGGCGAAATAATTTGAAGGTAAAGTGTCGTGAATTGTACTGTTTAAAGTAAAAATAACTTTGTTTTTCAGAATGATAAAATTCAAATCGGTTTTGCTAAGTACTTTGTCAAGTAAATCATCAATTTTTATATCAGTATATGTTCCTGAAATCAATTCTTTATCTGAATTAACCCAAGTTGGATCAAAGTAAAATTTATATCCTGATGCTTCTTCAATACGTTTAAGCGCATTAGCTAAAGTTTCATCTTTAAAAGCAATAGATAACTTCTCATTTGTATTTTGTGCAAAAGACAATTGAAAGGAGAATACAATAATTAAGGAGAGTAAAAATTTTTTCATTTGTCTTATTTGATTGCTGTTGAAAGAGAGTTATACGTATATTTCATCAAATTTTTCATGAACTGGTTTAAATCAGATTTTCTTAATTCTCTATTCATTAAATAAAACCCGTTAATCTGTTTTTTCTGCTCAGGAAATAATTTTAAAATATCGCTCTTTCCTTTAATGGCATATATTTGATTTTTAAAATCGATAAAAAAAGTATTGTTTTCTTTAAAAGTGTAGTAAAGACCATTTTCGGAAGCCGTTTTTTGCATGTCTTTATGATGTTTTATATAGAAAGTAAAATCAGGTCCAATTTTAGTTTCTTCATAATAACCTATTGTGAATTCTGGTACGGTATTGTTTTTTTTGTCTATTTTGACAAAATTTTTATCTAGTATAGAAAAAGATTCAACCTTATTTTGAATCAAATTAATACCTGTATTTTCAGATTCTCCATAAGGATTTAAAACTAATAAATCTCTATAAATATCATATTTAAGATTTACTTCGTAGTAATTTTGTCCTTCATAAGTAATTTTTCCTAATTCATATTTATCAATTAAATATAAATGGCTGTCATTTAAAGTTCTGTAAGGATTCGTGTGTGGCGTCCCATTATTAATATCGAGATTGTTTTTGCCAACAGATTTGTCAAACCAATTGTAAATATATACATCATTGTTTGTTTGACCGTAACTAATATAAATGTTTAGGAATACCCCAAATAATATGAGGAAAACGGATTTTTTTTGATAATTTTTCAAAGGATTTGATGGTTTTGATGATTGTCTTTGGTAGATTCCAAAAATATAAAAAAAAGCTTATAAACAAAACGGTTATCTGTTAAAATGTGATAAATCAATTGTTTTTTAAGTAAAAAAGCCTAAATCATCACAATGATTTAGGCTTTTTACTGAATATAGTTAGCGAGAATTTAGTTTTTCTTCTTTGATCTATTACATTTCATTTGGATTATCTAAAATTTCATCGAATATTTTTTTTAAAGATCTGAGATACAAGGGAAAAAAGATTGCAAGCCAGATATATTCTATTCTGAAAACCGTTACATCATCTAATACTTTATATAAACTTGGAATAATAACTGCCAAAGATACGGTGACTCCAATCCAAGGATTGTTTTTTATTTTTTTAAGAATCGTTAAAAGCTTCATCTCTGGTTGTACAATTATGGCTGTTTTCATCTGTTTTTTGTTTTATTATCACGGTAAAAATAAGTTTGATGTTTTCTTTTTTTTGTGCAATTGTCATGAAAGCTTTTTTTTATGTCACGAATTGTGCTAAAACAGGATTCAAAATAAAAAATCCTCTTATTAAGAGGATTTAATTTAAATGGGAGATATTTTTTAAGATAAGATATTCATCTTCTTTATAAAATCTTTGTACGTATCACTTAGATTTATTTTGTGGTTTCCTTTTAATATGATAAGATTATCGGCCAAAATGATTTCTTCAATCTTGTCAATATTTACAATTGTATTTCGATGCGTTTTTACAAATTTATTTTTATCCAATAACTCACTGATTTTGGTCAATGATATTAAAATAACGAATTTTTCTTTTTCGGTAATAATGTTACAATAACGTTCTTCGACTTCTATATAAAGAATGTCTTCCAGAGCAACTTTCTTTAAGGAATTTTTCTTTTTTATAAATAGCGAATCGTTGCTTATAACCGTGTTTTGCTCTTCGCTCAAGAAAACATTTGTCTGTTCGTAGAACTTTTCTACAGCCATTTCTATGGCATATAAAATTTCCAATTCGTTAAAAGGTTTCATTAAAAAGCTGAAAGGTTTTGTAAGTTTTGCCCTTTCAAAAATCTGTCGATCTTGTGAACTCGTTAAGAAAACGAATGGTTTAGAAGCATTTGGGATGATATTGATCGATTCGGCGAAAGTAATTCCTTCTGGTTTGCCGTCAAGAAAAACATCTATAATAATAATGTCTACCGTTTTTTCATAAAAAAGTTTTAGGGCATCGGCAAAATTTGCGGCCACACCTGCAATGCTATAATTATTTTCCAGCAGCACTTTTACAAGCATATCGCTTTGTTCAGGCGTATCTTCTATAATCAAAACATTAATATTGTCCATTTTTATTTGTTTTTGGGTAATGTTATAATCATTTTCGTTCCTTTATGGGGTTCACTTTCAATTGTAAATGTTCCATTGTTTTTAGCAATCATCTGTTTACATAATTGTAATCCTAAACCCGTTCCAATAATTTCAGAATTTCCTTTTTTGGCCAGTAATTCGCCCTCTTGAAGTAATTCTGTAATGGTCTTTTCGCTCATTCCTATTCCGGTATCTTGAATTATAACCTGGCAATAATCAGAATCAAGATCGTTCGATAGAAATTTTATTTGTCCGTTTTCATTCGAAAATTTAATAGCATTATCTAAAAGATTACGAAATACAATTTTTAAAGAATCAAGATCAACAAATAGAAATATGTTCTTTGAAACTAAATTTTCAAAATCAATAGATTTATCAAGTAGTAATGGTTTGTAATTATATTCAATTTGTTGAATAACAGAATGTAAATGAACAGATTCTTTATGAAAATACAATTGTTTGGTTTGTAATAATGCCCAGTGCAATAAATTGTCTAATAAACTATAAGCACCATTTGCTATACCGCTGTTTTGAATAATCAGCTGATTTAATTCATCGTAATTTTTAGTTTCAAGTGTAGCCGATAATTTAGCATTACTGGTTTTTAAAGCATTTACAGACGAACGTAAATCATGGCTTACAATAGAAAAAAGCTGGTCTTTAGTGGCATTTAATTCGTCAAGTTTATTTTTTTGGCGCAATATGGTTTTACCATTTCTTACTTTTTGGGCATACAAATAAACACCTCCGGTTAAAATTAAAAGCAATCCAACTGCAGAGAAGAATAAGCTATTTCGCTGCGTGTTTTTAAGTTTATTCTCAACCTGAAGAACTTTTATCTCTTTTTGTTTTTGAGCAACTGCAAACTTCTTTTCAAAATCGGCTACAGCCCAGATTTTATTTTGGTTGTTTAAAGAATCTTTCCATTGTTCAGATTCTTTTCTATAAGTCAAAGCAGCTTTAAAATTGTTTCTGTTTTCTTCAACGACTGACATGTTTTTTGCAGTCTGTCTTTTTACTTCAAAGTCTTTTACTTTAGCTGATAAAAGATACGCTTTTTCAAAATATGGAATTGCTAAATTATCTTTATATTGTTGATAATATAAATTTGCAATGTTATTGTAGCTTCCAATTAAGGAAATAGTATCTTTTTCTAATTTTAAAATTTCACTGCTTTTTAAAAAATAAGTTTCTGCCTGAGAAAATTTGTTTAAATGCAGATAACAAACTCCTAAATTTTCGTGAAGACTTTTGATGTAGTATTTTTTCTGATCCTTATCTGAAAGCTGCTCAAGTTTATTGAAATAATAAATGCTTTTTTTGAAATCTTTTAATTCAAGTGATATTATTCCTAGATTGTTGTACACCAACGGATATAGAATAAATTCTTTTGAAAGCAAATTGAATTCTTTTTTTGCTTCTTCAAAAAGTTTTAATTCTCTGAAACTGCTTCCTCTTAAAAAATGGCAATAGTCTTTCAGTTCTTTCACTTTTCCTGAATTTAGCTGTTTCATAGAATACACTAAAGTCGAATCCCAGTTTTTTTGAAAGAAAAATTGCTGTGCTTTTTTGAAATTAATTTCATCTTTAAACTTCAACATTTTTTTATTAAGTTCTGAATTTAATAAATCATTGTTGTATTTCTCTTGTGAAGAAACGGAAAAGCTTAAAAATAAAAGTAATAGACTTAGAATTAGTTTTGTTCTAAACATAATATTTGTTTTATAAAAGTAAAGGAAGCATCGGCAAAAATCCCTGACAAGAAATTTTTATCGATGCTCTTTTTATACTATACAAATACAATTTATCATGGATATTTAACCGTTGTTTCTGTACCTCTTGAAGTTTCTGGATCAATGTCTCTTAAATAAGAAATAACTCTTGAAACATTTGCAATTGTGTCTGAACTGTAATCTACTTCAACATACCAAACGTCGTATGTTTCTGGTGTGCTCTCATCCCAGTCATAGTCAAAATAAATTTCTACAGTATCAACGTGTTCTGTAATTGTGCCTACAAGAGGGCTTTGAGAATCTTTTGAGTTAATATATAAAGTAGCGCAAATCTTTAATGTGTCAACTCCATTGTTCTGATAAATAAATGCTGAAGCTAAAGGAGCTATTGGAAAAGTAAGGTTTGTTTTGTCAATAAACGAAAAATCTTCACTATTGATTTTGGTAATTTGGATGATATTAAAATCCATAATAAGGTTTTTAGGGTTAATAATTTATTTTTGGTGGTTAAAGGTATTTTTTTTCTTTAATAAAATGTAAGTTTTCACGTGTTTTTTTTAATTTTTTACATTTTCTTCACGAAAGAATAAATAATTGTAAGATTGTCCTAAATATTAAAAAAAATAAAACAGTAGTTCGAAGATTTGAATCACTGTTTTGGAAGTTAACATTTAAAAATGTAAATCTACCTGAGAATTTATCTTATCCAAGTAATAGTCAATTTTTCGAATTGCTCGGTTGAAAAAGAGGTTTTGTTCTTTAATTCCAGATTGCTTTAAGGGTATTGAGTTCTGAATCTGTTGTTTAAAAAACTGATGGACATTTTTGCAGCCATCCTCATTATCGGTAATAAAATAACCTAAAAGTGTGTAAGGAACAAACATAGTTAATTTTTCATCCGTTTCAATAAGCATGTTATTGTTGAGTAAAATCAGTTCGTTGTAATAAACAGAAAAGTTATTCTCTGGATTATTACATTTTTCCTGTATCAAATTAATGATTCGTTTTAAATCTTTGCAAAGTGCGTTGGCACTTTTTAAATTCAAAAGACCAGCTTCATAAAAATATAGTATTTGCTGCAGACTGCTGTTTATGGTTGTATCGTTCCAAATTTCATTTACTATAGTATTTTCGTAAATCTTTTTTAGTTTTTGCATGGAATCAGAAAAAGATTCTTCGATTATAAATTTTTCAAAAGAAATTTTTTTTTGATTGTTGTTCAAAAGATTAATCCATACAAAGGCTTTGAATTTTGATAGAATTGTTCCATCCATAAAATAAAACAAAGGAATATCCTTAGCCGAATAAAACAAAGTAGTACTTGGATTTTTTGTTAACGCTTCGATTTGGATTGCAGACGATCTGAAATATTCCAGCATATCCTTCATGGATGTAATTTCAATGGTTTTTTCAATAATAACCTTCTCTTTTTTAGAAAATATATTGTCCAGCGAAATATTAAAGTGACTAGCGAGCTTGATAGTTTCATCAATTGAAAACTTGCTCTTTTGAGATATTCGTCTGTGTGACGCATCATAGCTTATTTCCAAAATAGTGGCTATTTCATCGATTAACGAATTTGACTTAGAAATTTTGCTTCTAATAGCTTTTAAAAAAGTTTCTTGATGATTCATGATTTTGCGATAATCACAAATATATAAAAATGTTTTATTGGTTTGCGCAAATTCGAATGCGATAAACACAATACGTTTGCTTCGTAATATAAAATGTATGTTATTATGAAAGCTAAATATTTTAATAAATCAGAAGAAGAAAAAATATTTTTCTCTGCTTTAAAAGAAAAAGTCTATGAAAAATTTAAAGATAAAAATACTTCTTACGGAGATGCCAGATTTTGGTTTAAAGGAGTGTTTTGGACAATTGTGTGCTATACATGCTATGGTTTTCTTTTTTCAGATTCCATAAGTAAAATGACCTTTTGGTTGCTGTATGTTGTTTTTCAGTTATCTGGATTGTTAATTGGTTTTAGTTTCGGACACGATGCGTCTCATAATACAGCATTCAAAAATAAAAAAGCAAATTCGGTACTTCATTTTTATAGTTTTCTTACTGTTGGAATAGATCCAATGCTTTGGGGATTACGACATATTCGTTCTCATCATTTATATGCAAATGTAGAAGGAAGTGACATCGACATCGATAAAAATCCTTTTTTAAGATTGAGTCCTACGCATCCGTGGAAACCAAAACACAAATATCAGGTTTATTATGCGCCTTTTGTTTATATGTTTACGCTGTTACATTCTGTTTTTATGAGTGACTGGGTCTATTTATTTTCAAATGAATATGATTGGATGAAAAGGGGAGTTCCTAAGTTTGAATTGTATTTGAGATTTATATTGTATAAAGTATTCTACTTTTCATTGGTTTTAATTTTTCCAATACTGTATACTCATTTTTCATGGAATTTTGTTACGCTGACGTATCTTTCTGCAAGTGCTTTTACTTCTATGATATTTATTATAATGCTCGTTGGTACCCATTTTTTTGATGAAGCCGATTATCCTCAGCCTGAAGGAGAATTTCTGGAGCACACTTGGGCAGTTCATCAGCTTTATACCAGCTGTGATTGGGACGCAGATAAAGGGTGGGCAAGGTTTTTAAGTGGAGGATCAAATTGCCATGCAGCGCATCATTTATTTCCAAATATCTGCCACACCAATTACAGTGAAATAAATGCCATAATTGAAGAAACGACAAGAGAATATAAACAGCCCTATCATCATAAAACATTATTTGAAATGATGTATTCTCATTTCAAACATTTGTATAAAATGGGAAAACCTGATTAGAAATTCCAAAACTTAAAAACCCCAATTCAAATACATGAATTGGGGTTTTCTATGAATAAACCTTTAGTAAACTAAGATCTGATTACTCTTTTTTCTCCTCACGTGGAGGTCTTGGAACAAGTGCTTTTTTAGACACTTTTTCTTTTTTAGTTTTAGGGTCAATTCCTAAGTATTTCACTTGGAAAACATCTCCCATTTTAACTACATCAGCAACGTTTTCAGTACGCTCCCAAGCTAATTCAGATACGTGAAGCAATACTTCATTTCCTGGTGCAGCAGTGTATTCTACAACAGCTCCAAAATCAAGCATCTTGATTACTTTCACCTCGTAAGCTTCGCCAACTTGTGGTTTGAAAGTTAAAGCGTCAATTTTAGCCAATACCGTTTTGATTCCTTCTGGATCAGTTCCTAAAATTTCAACAACTCCTTGCTCGTCAACTTCGTTGATTACGATAGTAGTTCCTGTCGCTTTTTGTAATTCTTGAATTACTTTTCCTCCAGGTCCAATTAACGCTCCAATAAAGTTTCCAGGAATAGTTCTAGTGATAATTTTAGGTGCGTGAGCTTTCACATCTGCTCTTGGAGCAGCAATTGTTTCAGTTAATTTTCCTAAAATGTGTAAACGTCCGTCACGAGCTTGCGCTAAAGCTTGTTCCATAATGTCATAACGCAATCCTTCGATTTTGATATCCATTTGACAAGCTGTGATACCGTCGGCAGTTCCAGTAACTTTAAAGTCCATATCTCCTAAGTGATCTTCATCTCCTAAAATATCAGACAATACAGCAAATTTCTCACCGTCAGTAATTAATCCCATAGCAATACCAGAAACTGGTTTTGTCATTTGAACTCCAGCATCCATAAGAGCCATTGTTCCAGCACAAACAGTTGCCATAGAAGAAGAACCGTTAGATTCTAAAACCTCAGAAACAACACGAATTGTATAAGGACAATCTGCAGGAATCATATTTTTTAAAGCTCTCTGAGCTAAGTTACCATGACCAACTTCTCTTCTTGAAGTTCCTCTTAATGGTTTTGCTTCACCAGTAGAGAAAGGAGGGAAGTTATAGTGTAAGTAGAATTTTTCTTCACCTTGTTCTGATGGAGAATCGATTTGGTTAGCTTCTTTAGAAGTTCCTAAAGTTACTGTAGCCAAAGCTTGAGTTTCTCCACGTGTAAATAAAGAAGATCCGTGAACAGATGGTAAATAATCAGTTTCACACCAAATTGGTCTAATTTCTGTAGTTTTTCTACCGTCAAGACGAATTCCTTTTTCTAGAATTACGTTACGAACTGCTTCTTTGTTTGTTTTGTAGAAGTATTTTCCAACTAAACCTGCAAGGTCTGCATTTTCAGCATATTCTTCTTCTGTAAATAAAGCTTTTGCTTCTTCTTTTACGGCAGCAAATTTTTCACCTCTTTCAGCTTTTCCAGAAGCTTCTTGTGCAATTGCATAGCATTTATCGTAAGCAGCAGCTTTTACCTTTGCGTAAACAGCTTCATCTTCAACTTCACCTTCGTAAGTTCTGTATTCTTGAGAGCTTAATTTTGCTCTTAATTTTTGTTGAGCAACAATTTGAACTTTAATAGCTTCGTGAGCAAATTTAATTGCTTCAACCATTTCAGCTTCTGAGATCTCTTTCATCTCGCCTTCAACCATAGCTACAGAATCCATAGAAGCTCCAATCATCATATCGATGTCAGATTTTTCTAATTCTTCTCTGCTTGGGTTGATTACTAATTTTCCGTCGATACGTGCAACACGCACTTCAGAAATTAAGTTGTAAAATGGAATATCAGAAACAGCTAATGCAGCAGATGCAGCTAAACCAGCTAATGCGTCTGGCATAACATTGTCATCGTGAGACATTAATTGAATCATAACCTGAGTTTCAGCATGGTAATCGTCTGGGAAAAGTGGACGCAATACACGGTCTACTAATCTCATTGTTAATACCTCACTGTCGCTTGGTCGTGCTTCTCTTTTGAAAAATCCTCCAGGGAAACGTCCTGCAGCAGCAAATTTTTCGCGGTAATCTACCGTTAATGGTAAAAAGTCAACACCTGGGTTAGATGTTCTTGCAGAAACTGCAGTTGCCAAAAGCATACAGTTTCCTAAACGTACAACAACTGAACCATCAGCTTGTTTTGCTAATTTACCAGTCTCGATTGAGATGCTTCTTCCATCTCCTAAATCGATAATTTCTTGTGAAACTTGTGGAATCATAAATTTTCCTTTTTGATTATACAATGGGTTTTAGTTGTGTTGTAGTTGTTGTTGTGTGTAGTTGTTGTTATCTAAAACCCAATGAAAAACCAAACTTTTTTTCTTGTAATATGCTTATTATAAATAGCTCTGATGTAAAAACAAAAAGAGGCACTCTCGCACCTCTTTTCTATATTGATTATTTTCTGATATTCAATACTTTGATAATCTCACGATATCTGTTGATATCTTTCTTTTTCAAGTAGTCCAACAAAGATCTTCTTTTACCTACTAATAGTACAAGAGAACGCTCAGTGTTGTAATCGTGACGATTTTTTTTCAAGTGTTCAGTTAAGTGAGAAATTCTGTAAGTGAACAACGCGATTTGACCTTCTGCGCTTCCAGTGTTTGTTGCACCACCGTGTTGTGCGAAGATTTCTTCTTTCTTTTCTTTAGTTAAATACATTCCAATATTGTTTTAAATGATTTTTATGTATGTCGTACAACTTTTGTAAGACGGGTGCAAAATTAGATTAAAAAAACAGAAAAATCAAAAAAAAATAAAAGAATCTAAAAATAAGGGGTAAGAATTTTATTTTTAATGATTTGCAATCGTTTTTTTGGAGCTTATTTCACTTGTTTTTCTATTTTGACTTTTGTGTTTTCTTGCCCGATTGCTTTTCGCTTAAAGAAGAATAGGAGAATTTGACATTGTTGGCATCGGTGCTTGTGCCTGAAATTAAAACTCCACGATCATAATTGTCTACAAAAGTACTTTTTCGAGCAGCATCGTTTCCTTCCCAAACGCCTTGTTTTAATCCGTCTTTTAGAGTCCCTTTTTGCGTTACAAATTGATCGGTTTCTTCATAGTCTCCATTTCCATCCACTACAGTTTGGGTCTTGTTTTCATCCCAACAGTTCAAAACCAATGTTTGCGTCTTTTTGGTTTTCGGATCCCAAAGATTTTGTTTTTCGCACTTTTTACTCTGGTTTTCGTACCAATTAATCTCTTTTCCGTTTTTGTGGTCTTCAGAATAATTAACTACCGTTTCTTTTGCTCCGTTTTTGTAATAGTAAATAAATTCTCCGTCTTTTTTTAGCACGTCGCGATCCAGAGTTGTGCCAGTCATTCTTTTTCTTCCATTTTTGTAAAAATCAGTTACAACATAACGTACGCTTTTCTGAGAATAATTGGTAATTACCCTTGTATAGGCATAGTTATCAGGTGTGGTTTCGCGATTTAACGAGTCCAGAAAGATCTTTTTCGAGACCATATTAATCTGTGCCGACAGATGAACCGAAATGATAAGGTGAAATAGTATGAAAAAGCTTTTTTTCATTCAGCGCTATTTTTTATACTAAAAATAGGACTTCTAGAATAATTTGGCAACTTCTTGGTTTACAAATTCAAGGAATCTTTCGTCAGCTTCAGTAAAAGGGTCAATAACATGGCTGTCAATATCGATTTGACCAATATTTACTCCGTTTACGAATAAAGGCACTACAATTTCAGATTTCACAGTCAGACTGCAGGCAATATAATTATCTTGGGCTTTAACATCCGGCACCACAAAGTTTGCATTGCTTTCAGCAACTTGTCCGCAGATTCCTTTACCGAAAGGAATCACAGTATGATCTGTTTCAGCACCTACATAAGGTCCTAAATGAAGTGTTTTGGCTTCGTGATTAGCAAAATAGAAACCTACCCAGTTGTAATATTCTACATTTTCATTTAATAACTGGCAGACTGCTAATAATTTTTCGTCTCTAACAAGTTTAGTGTCAGAAACTATTGCGCTTATTTTTGGTTGTAATTCTTGAAATGTCATGATTTAAAAATTTTATACAAAAGTATTTAAAGCTAAACTCAAAAAATACATAAATTTGAAAAAAAAATCTATTGAAAAAATATTTGGTACAATTCAGGCCGTTTCTAGTTTTTATAGGCACTTTCTTTGCGGCTTATATTGTGCTTACGGTATTGTATAAGCTTTATCTAAATAGTTTTAGCACGACTGAAGTGGACGGAATTACTCAGTTTGTCGGCAACAATGTCGAACATTTGCTGGAAGCATTTGGTTACGATGTCGATGTTCAAAGAAATATAGGAGCTTCTGGTCTTCAGGTTTTTTTTCAGAATGAATATTTGGTCAGAATTATTGAAGGCTGTAATGCAATAAGTGTTATTATCTTATTTATTTCGTTTGTACTTGCTTTTTCGGGTAAATTAAAAGCTACCTTATTATATATCCTTTTCGGAATCGTATTGATTTATATTTTAAACGTTGTACGAATTGCATTATTGACAGTTTTGTTGTTCCATTTTCCCGAAAAAGGACATTTTCTACACGGAGTTGTTTTTCCTTTAATTATCTATGGTGCTGTTTTTATCCTATGGGTTATTTGGGTAAATAAATTTTCTAAATATGCTAAATAGTCTTTTACAGCATAAAGGTAAAATTCTAATTTCTATTGGAGTTGTTTTCTGTTTTGCCCTAATCAGGACATTCGAAAATTCATTGTTTTACGATCCTTTTTTAGAATATTTCGAATCAGAATTTACGAATGTGCCGTTGCCTGAAGTTGACTCTTTTAAGCTTTTTTATAATTTGATATTTCGCTTTGGTTTAAATACAATTTTATCTCTGATTTTAATTTATACACTTTTTCAGGATAAAGGAATTTTAAATTTTACGGCTATTTTATATGCTGTTTTTTCAATTTTGCTTTTTGCGGCGTTTTTTATAATTATAGAATACTTCCCAAATAGCAATTGGCTTTTGTTTTATGTGCGAAGATTTATCATTCAGCCCATATTTGTGCTTTTGTTTATTCCGGCATTTTATTACCAGCTTCAAAATTCAAAAAAATAACATTTCATTAGAGTTTATCGCAGAATCTTTAGATATATTTGCAGTATGAAAAAATGCACTGTTTTACTATTGGCTTTTCTCTTGTTGGTTTCCAACATAGGGTTTGCTTTTGACGTGCATTATTGTGGAGGAAAAATTGCTTCTGTATCTTTAAATACCAGCGTTTCGGCTAAACCAGAGAAAAAATGTTGCGGTGAAAAAGAAAAAGTATCATCCTGCTGTAAAGATAAAGTGGTTCATTTTGAGAAAAAATCAGATGATGCGACTTTAAAAATCTTCTTCTTTCAGTTAGCATTTCCTGCTGTAATTCAAGAATACAAACCAATTGCTTTTTTATCGGTTCCGAATTTTAAAAGCAGTCAGATTATTTCGTATTATTCTGATGCGAATGCGCCCCCCTTATTCAAATTATATCACCAGTATATTTTTTATTCCTGATTTTAATGTTTTAGAATCAAGTCGTTTCGTGTGGCTTGAAATGTAATGTTTGTGTGTTTCTTATTTTGAGAAACAGCATTCAAAAATCTAAACAACATTAAAGTCTTTTTTTATGCAAAAAAATATCATGCTTTTTGTGGTGTTTTTGCTTTCTGTTCCTATGTTTTCTCAAGAAAATCTGGAAGAAGTAAAAATCACAAAAAAGCAAAAAGGAATTAAAAAATCCTATACACTTACAGCCAATACTTCATTAATTACGAGTAAAGAACTTTTAAAAGCAGCTTGTTGTAATCTGGCAGAAAGTTTTGAAACGAATCCGTCTATTGATGTCAATTTTTCGGATGCATTAACGGGAACAAAACAAATCAAAATGTTAGGACTTACAAGCCCGTATTTAATGATTACAGAAGAAAATATTCCTTCTGTGCGAGGTGCTTCACAGGCTTATGGATTGTCTTTTACACCGGGAACATGGATTGAAAGTGTTCAGATTACCAAAGGTGCAGGAAGCGTTATCAATGGTTATGAAAGTATTTCTGGACAAATTAATACAGAACTTCTAAAACCATTAAACGACATTCCGTTTTTTCTAAATGCGTATGGTTCTACCGATTCAAGATTTGAATTGAATACACATTTCAATAAAAAATTATCAGATAAATGGGCCACAAGTTTATTCGTTCATGGAAATGCACGTGTCGCCAAAAATGATATGAACAACGACGGTTTCTTGGATAATCCGTTAGGAAAACAAATCAATGTTTTAAATCGGTACCAATATTATGATGCCGAAAGCGGACTGGTGAGTTTTATCAATTTCAGATATATGAATGATAAAAAACAAACTGGAGAACTTGATTTTGATAAAGATCGTGATCGTGGTACAACCAATCACTGGGGATCAGAAATCAATACAGAACGTTTTGATGTTTCTACAAAAATTGGTTATGTTTTTCCTGATATGCCGTATCAGAGTATTGGTTTTCAAAACTCATTTAACAGCCACAAACAAGATTCTTATTTTGGTTTAAATCTCTATGATATCAGACAAAATAGTTTCTATTCGAATTTGATTTTCAATTCGATTATTAATAATACGATGCATAAATTCACAACGGGTTTGAATTTTACATACGATCAATATCAAGAGTTTGTGAATATAGTGGATTACAGCCGAATTGATAATTCTGTTGGAGCTTTCTTTGAATATACCTATGATAATACCGATAATTTCAGTGTAATTTTAGGTGGACGAGTAGACAACAGCAACCGATTAGGATTTTTTGTAACGCCACGTTTACATGTTCGTTACAATCCTTGGAAAAATGGAGTACTTCGTTTTTCTGCTGGAAGAGGCAAACGTTCGGCTAATATTTTTGCCGAAAATCAGCAGTTATTTGCCAGTTCAAGAACTTTTTCAATTTTAGATAATAATGGAAAAGTATATGGGCTAAATCCAGAAATTGCATGGAATTACGGAATCAGTTTTTCTCAGAAATTCAAACTATTTAATAAAAATGCCGAAGCTGGTTTTGATTTATACCGAACCGATTTTCAAAATCAGGCGATAGTAGATATTATGCAAAGTCCGCAGGATGTTTTGTTTTACAATTTGAAAGGAAGCTCTTTTGCCAACAGTCTGCAGGTTGAATTTAATTATGAGTTGATTCAAAATTTGAATTTGAGAACAGCTTATAAATATTATGATATCCAAACAGATTATTTAAGAGGAACTTTCCAGCGTCCGCTTCAAGCAAAGCATCGTTTTCTGGGTAATTTAGAATACGAAACGACTGCAAGTGATGAAGGAAAACAATGGAAATTCGACTATACATTTAACTGGTCAGGGAAACAACAGCTTCCTTACACGGCTTCTAATCCTGCTGAGGATCAGTTTCCTGATTTTTCACCTTCGTATGCTGTAATGAATGCTCAGGTTACACGAATTTTTTCTCCTGTTTTTGAAGTATATATAGGAGGAGAGAACATCGGTAATTATAAACAGCAAAAAGCAATTTTAGGCGCTAATGATCCATTCGGTCCAAACTTTGATGCTTCTGTAGCATACGCTCCAATTTTCGGACAGATGTATTATGCAGGATTACGATTCAAAATCAAATAAAGAATATTAATTTTACACACTAAATAGATACAAAATGAAGAATTTAATTTTAATAGCGATAATTAGTTTTTTAGGATTTACGGCTCAGGCTCAAACTAAAAAAAATAAGAATTTAAAATACACAACAGAAGTAAACGGAAATTGCGAACAGTGCAAAAAACGAATTGAAAAAGCCGCATTTGGTGTTCCAGGTGTAAAAACTGCTTCGTGGGATGTAAGCACGCACCAGCTGAGTGTTATTTTGAATGAAGAAAAATCTTCTACAAAAGATTTAAATATGGCAGTTGCAAAGGCCGGACACGATACAAAGGAAGTAAAAGCGACAGATACAGATTATAATAATTTACATTCTTGCTGCAAATACGAAAGAGAACAATAATTTTTTAGAAGCCCAAGTTGATACTTGGGCTTTTTTAATAGTTAATTTATCTTTAAAATACCGCTTTTAATTGTTGTTAAAATAAATAATCGTTAATTTCACAAGCTGATACGTATAACCAAACTCATTTTATGAATAACTTTCAATGGACCCAGTTACTAAACCCTGAATTTTATATAACTTTAAGTATCGGAGGTGTTCAGATTGGGTTATTTATTGTTCTGTTTATTGTATTCGCAGAAACAGGACTTTTCGCAGGCTTTTTCCTTCCAGGGGACAGTTTACTTTTTTTAGCAGGTATTTATAGCCGAGATTTAATTCAAAATGTTGTTTATATCCCAGGTGATTTCATAAATGTATTTTTGCTTTCTACTGCAGTAGCTTTAATGGGAGTATTAGGTAACATGACAGGTTACTGGTTTGGAGCAAAAAGCGGTTATTACTTATTTAAGAAAGAAGATACTTTCTGGTTTAAGAAAAAATACCTTTTACAATCTAAAGATTTCTTCGAAAAATACGGCGGAAAAGCTATTATTTATGCTCGGTTCCTGCCAATCTTCAGAACATTTGCACCTATAATTGCAGGAATTGTTTCGATGGATAAAAAGAAGTTTATGTTCTATAATATTTTGAGTTCTTTTTTGTGGTCGTTTATTTTGATCTTTTCTGGACATTATCTATACGGTGTCTTTTTAGAACAAGGAATCGATTTAAAAGAGCATATTGAAGTTATTATCATAGTTATCATCATCATCTCGACATTCCCGGTTTTACTTAAGCTTTTAAAGAAAAAACCAACAGAGCAAATATAAAATATCATAAAAATAAAAATCCCCGAAGTATTACTTCGGGGATTTTTTATGTCAATCTCTGTTAGTGAAACAGATAAAATTATTTGTCTAAAAAGAGATTTAAATCTCATATATAGTAAATATCAATTGGAATTTGGAATTTAAATATTGGTATTCAAGATTACCATTCATTTACCTTATTAGCATCCATTTTTAAGAAGATAAACAGCAAAATGGTGAATCCCCAGAGTCCAGAACCTCCATAAGAAAAGAAGGGCAGAGGAACGCCAATTGTTGGGAAAATACCAATAACCATGGCAATGTTAACGAAGAAATGTATAAACAGAATTCCGGCAACACAATATCCGTAAACCCGACTGAATTTTGTTTTCTGTCTTTCAGCTAAATAAATTACTCTTAAAAACAGACAAGTGAAAAGCAAGATAACGACTAAAGAGCCAACAAAACCCCATTCTTCTCCAACGGTTGTAAAAATGTAATCTGTATGTTGTTCTGGCACGAAACCTCCTTTTGTCTGTGTACCTTCTAGGAAGCCTTTTCCAAGCCATCCTCCAGATCCAATCGCAATTTCAGATTGATTGGTATTGTATCCAATACCTTTCATATCAACGGTTTTACCCAATAAAATATTGAAACGATCTCTGTGGTGCTGTTTAAAAACGTTGTCAAATACATAATCAACAGAAAGAACAAAACCAGAGATTACCGCTAGCATAATAGCACTTAAAATGATGTTTCTATCGACAGCTCTTCCTTTAAAATGAATAATCAATAGTACTCCAAGTGAAATTAAAATAACCACATATGGTTCTAATACGAGTGTAAGGACGAATAATAAAATGGTAATAAATCCTGTCCATACATACCACGAAGGAAGTCCTTCTCTAAATAAAACCAAAATGAAAACGCTGTAAATTAAAGCACTTCCTGGGTCAGGCTGTGGTAAAATTAGCATTACTGGAAGAAAGACGATTGCTAAAGCCTGCAGCTGCCTGTTGGTTTCTTTTAAATTTATTTGAGTGTCACTTAAATATTTGGCCAATGCCAATGAAGTTGCGGCTTTTGCAAACTCCGAAGGCTGAAGTGTAAAACTTCCAATAGCGTACCAGCATCGCTGACCTGCAATTGTTTTTCCAAAAAGAAATAATCCGGCTAAGGACAAAAGGGAAACACCGAAAATTATACTGGCGTATTTTTCATAAAATTTTCCGTCAACAAAAAGCACAACAAAAATTAAAGGAATGGTACATCCAATGAAAATCAGTTGTTTTTGATAAGTGCCATCTGTTGATAATAGAGAAGATGAATAGATATTCAGCCAGCCTAAAGTTACCAACGCAATGTAGATAAAGACACTTATCCAATCAATATTATTTTTTACACTTTGATTTTTCATTTGAAATAATCTTTCTTAGTTCTGTTTAGTAGTGTCTATTATTGTTTTCTTAGCTTCAGTTTTAGGAGCTTCGGTTTTTGGTTTTACGATTTTTGCTTGTAAAATAGAATCTTTTGGTACCGATTCAATTTTGCTGGCTTCGTTCATTCCGCCCAGTTTAGCATATTCAGCAGCCAAACTTTTGTTTAAAACTCTTGTTTCAAGATCTGTTCTCGTAATTTTATGTCTCAGATATTTCTCTATCATTAAACTCGCAATAGGTCCGGCTACGTTGGCACCAAAACCTCCGTTTTCAATCATGATTGCAATAGCAATTTTTGGATTGTCTTTTGGAGCAAATGCTACGAAAATAGAGTGGTCTTTAAGCTGTGTTCTTTTACCATTAATTTTAGCAAAGTTCTCAGCAGTACCAGTTTTTCCGCAAATATCAATTCCGTTTACTTTAAGTGCATAAGCTGTTCCTTTGTTATATACATCAAACAAACCGCTGATAACTGGAGGGAAATATTTCTGGTCAATCGTAGTCGTATGTTTTGTGGTAAACTTAGCATCAATTTTCTTACCCTCAATTTTCTTAATGATGTGAGGCGTGTAATAATATCCTTGATTTGCAACGGTTGCCATCATGTTTGCAAGCTGAATCGGAGTCATTAAGACCTCTCCCTGTCCAATTGCGTTAGATACAATCGTTGAACTTCTCCATCCGCCATTAGGATAAATTCTTTTATATGTTTTTGATGTTGGAATATTTCCTCTTTTACCTGTTGGTAAATCATATCCCATAAATTGTCCTAAACCAAAACTTTTTACGTGATCACTCCAAACGTCAACCGCTTTTCCAGGATCTGCATATTTGTTTATGGTCAACATGTAAGCTTGGCCAAAATAGGTGTTGCAAGAATTGTAAATTCCATTATGAAGCTGATGAGGTCCAAAACCGTGGCATTTCATAAAACGTCCGCCTCCATAACTAAATCCGTGATGACACATAAAAGTCGTTTGTTCGTTTACAACGCCCTCTTGTAAAGCCACAAGTCCAGTTAAAATTTTAAATGGAGAACCCGGAGGATATTCTGCTAAAAGTCCTCTGTCATATAATGGTTTGGCGATAGAATCATGATATAAAAGCGTGTAGTTTTTAGATCTTTGTCTTCCAACTAAAATTCCCGGATCATAAGAAGGAGCTGTAACTAAAGCAAGAATTTCCCCTGATTTAGGCTCGATTGCTACAATTCCACCTCTTTTATTAATCATTAATTCTTCTCCGTATTTTTGAAGTTCTGCATCAATAGTTAAATTGATATCTTCTCCAGCAACGGCAATCGTATCGTATCGTCCTTCTTTATAAGGACCAATTTCACGGTTGTATTTGTCTTTCTGAATGTATTTTACACCTTTTATACCACGTAAAATTTCTTCATAACTTTCTTCTACACCTTGTTTTCCAATTAAATCCCCGCTGTTATAGTACGGATTCTGTGCAATTTGTTTTTCGTTTACCTGCGTAATGAAACCAAAAATATTCGCGCCATAATCTACTTCGTAATCACGAAGAGAACGTTTCTGGAAGTAGAAACCTTCGTATTTTCTGATTTTCTCTTGAAAAGCAGCAAACTCGTTTTTATTTAACTGAGATAAAAATACAGATGGAAGTCTTGGACTATAAACTTTTGCTTTTGCAATTCGTTTATCGTATTCTTCTCTTGTAATATTTAAAAGTGCGCAAAATTCGGCCACATTAAGATCTTCTTTGATATCTCTTGGAATTACCATGATGTCATAAGAAGCTTGATTGGCAACCATAAGTTTGCCATTTCGATCATAAATATAACCTCGTTCCGGGTAGTCGTAGACCTTTTTTATCGCATTATTTTCTGATTTCAATTTAAATGAATCGTCGACAATCTGCAGATAGAATATCCGAATCACTAGCAAAGACGCTGCAATAATAATTAAAGAGGGCAGCAAGACTTTTCTCATCGTTTATTGGGCTTAATAAGATAAATTATTATAATTGAAGTGATAATAGTAAAAATGGTGCTAAAGAGTGTTCGGAGCAATACATCGATAATGAACTTAAACTGAAATGCTTCTAATGTAAACAGTACAATATGATGTAATAAAACCGAGACCAGAATAAATGAAAACCGTTCTGGTGTTAATGATTCGTTTAGTTTAATGGTTTGATATTCATAACTTAATCCGAAAGAGAACTTGAAAATATAAGGTCTGTAATACGATAATATTAAGCAAGCTGTTGCGTGAGTTCCTCCCGAATTACAAAACATATCCATTACCAGCCCTAGTAAGAAACTCGAAATAATCAAACCAGCTCTATTACTGTTTACTGGATATAATATGATGTATAAAATATAAGGGAATGAGCTTATGTATCCTAGAAAATTCATGTTATTGAAAATAACAATTTGAACTGCCAGCAGTATAATGAAACGAAAAATATTTACTAACAAAGCGCTATTCATTTTTTTCTTTGCTTTTGTTTTCTAGATTAATAAGTTCTTCTCTGTCTTTACTTTTGATAATATAAACGTGTCCTAGATTCGTCATGTCATTAAATAATTTAACATTTATGACGTAGTAACTAGTGTTCTTTTTAATAAAGATTTTATCTACTGTACCAATGTTGATTCCCTCAGGGAAAATTACAGATTGTCCTCCCGTAACAATAGTATCACCTTTTCTGATAGATGCTAGTCTAGGGACATCTTCAAGCTGTACAAATCCTGTGCTTTTTCCGTCCCAGGTAAGAGAACCAAAATGATTTGATTTTTTGATTTTAGCATTAATCTGAGACTTCATATTCAAAATACTTACTACAGTTGAGTAATTTGGAGAAGTATTGTCTATAACACCCACGATTCCTAAACTGTTAATTACTCCCATATCTTGTTTAACTCCTTCATTTCTTCCGGAATTTAATGTGATATAGTTTTCGTGTGTATTGTATGAGTTATGAATTACCTTGGAAACGATAATATCTGCTGGTTTTACCCCTTTAATACTATCAGGTAGTGGTGCTTTGGTAGTGTCTTCTTTATTAAATAAAAGACTTTTTAACCTTGCATTCTCTAATACAAGTTCATCATTTTCGGCTCTTAAATTCAAATATTCGTTTACACGATTAATTCTTTCATAAACACCTCCGCTTAGAAAATTAGCCGAACTGATTACTCTGCTTCTGTGGTAAGAATGCGATTGAATTGTGAGCGTCAACGAAATACCTAAAAGCAGCAAAAACAGCAATCGATTACTGTTTCTTATAATGAAATTAAAAATTTGCTGCATTTCTTGTCTGGTTATTTTGTTTCAGGATATGCTTTAAGGTTTCAGATTTTACAAGGGTCAAATATTAAAAATTCGACCCTTATAAAAGTAAATTGATTGTTATTTTAGATCTTATTTAATTAAGATACTTTTAAATTTTGCAATGTTTTTAAGAGCCATTCCTGTTCCGCGTACAACTGCTCTTAATGGATCTTCGGCAATGTAAACCGGTAAATCTGTTTTTTGAGAAATACGTTTGTCAAGACCTCTTAACATTGATCCTCCACCAGCTAAATAAATACCAGTGTTGTAGATATCGGCAGCTAACTCAGGTGGAGTTTGAGATAATGTTTCCATTACCGCATCTTCAATACGCTGAATCGATTTGTCTAATGCTTTTGCAATTTCACGGTAAGAAACATCAACTTGTTTTGGTTTACCAGTAAGTAAATCTCTACCTTGAACAGACATATCTTCTGGGGGTCCATCTAAATCTTCGATAGCCGCTCCAATTTGAATTTTAATTTTTTCTGCGGTACTTTCTCCTACGAAAAGGTTATGCTGTGTACGCATGTAATATACGATATCATTTGTGAAAACGTCACCTGCAATTTTTACAGATTTATCACATACAATTCCGCCTAATGCGATAACTGCAATTTCAGTTGTACCACCTCCAATATCCACAATCATGTTACCTTTAGGCTGCATAATGTCGATACCAATACCAATTGCTGCTGCCATTGGCTCATGGATCAAATAAACCTCTTTACCATTTACTCTCTCACAAGATTCCTTCACCGCTCTCATCTCCACTTCAGTAATACCAGAAGGAATACACACAACCATACGTAAAGCTGGGGTAAACATTCTTTTTTTCAATGCAGGAATACTTTTAATGAACATATTGATCATTTTTTCCGAAGCATCGAAATCAGCGATTACACCATCTTTCAAAGGCCTTATAGTTTTGATGTTTTCATGTGTTTTACCTTGCATCATGTTGGCTTCTTTACCAACAGCAATGATTTTGCCAGATACTCTATCACGTGCAACGATAGACGGACTATCAATAACAACTTTATCATTATGAATGATTAAAGTGTTTGCGGTTCCAAGGTCTATCGCAATATCCTCGGTCATGAAATCAAAAAATCCCATAAGTTTTTTAGGGGTTTAAAATGTTATAAAATAATTTATCGAACAAAGTTAAACAAATTAATGTTTAAAATGACGTGTTCCTGTAAATACCATTGCAAGATTGTTTTCATTGCAATAATTTATGCTTAATTCGTCTTTTATCGAACCTCCTGGCTGAATTACAGCAGTTATTCCTGCTTTTTTGGCTAATTCTACACAATCCGGAAATGGAAAAAATGCATCACTTGCCATCGAAGCTCCGTTTAAATCAAATCCAAAAGCCTTTGCTTTGTCAACAGCTTGAATTAAAGCGTCAACTCTTGAAGTCTGACCTGTACCAGAAGAAATCAATGTTCCGTTTTTAGCAAATACAATAGTGTTTGATTTTGTATTCTTGCAGATTTTAGAAGCAAAGATCAAATCTTCGATCTCTTGAGCAGTAGGTTCTGTAACTGTAACGGTTTTTAAATGCTCTTTATTATCTGTAATATTATTTCTGTCCTGAATTAACAATCCGTTAAGACAAGTTCTTACTTGACGAGATGGTAATTCAACTTCATTTTGGACTAAAATAATTCTGTTTTTCTTTTCTTGTAAAACTGTGATTGCTTCATCATCATATGATGGTGCGATTACCACTTCGCAGAATAATTTATTGATTTCTTGTGCAGTTTCTAAATCAATTTTTGTGTTTGAAATCAAAACTCCACCAAAAGCAGAAGTTGGATCACAAGCTAAAGCGGCTAAATAGGCTTCGCTGATTGTTTTTCTTGAAGCCAAACCACAAGCATTGTTGTGTTTTAGAATAGCAAATGTTGGTCCGTCTGTTTTAAATTCAGCAATTAAATTTACAGCAGCATCAACATCTAATAAATTGTTGTATGATAATTCTTTTCCGTGCACTTTTTTGAACATAGCGTCAAAATCGCCAAAGAAAAATCCTTTTTGATGAGGGTTCTCACCGTATCTTAAAACTTGACCATTTGCAATGCTTTCTTTGTAAATAGTTTCGTCAGTATTGAAATAATTAAAAATAGCTCCATCATAGTGAGATGAAACATGGAAAGCTTTTGAAGCAAACAATCTTCTGTTTTCAAGAGTTGTACTTCCGTCTTGTTCTGTAATAATATCTAAAAGCAAGCTGTATTCGTTTACAGAAGCTACGATAACAGTGTCTTTAAAGTTTTTAGCACCAGCGCGGATTAATGAAATTCCTCCAATGTCAATTTTTTCAATAATATCTTGCTCACTTGCACCTGAAGCAACAGTTTTTTCAAAAGGATACAAATCAACAATTACTAAATCAATTTGAGGAATGTCAAATTCTTTCATTTGCTGTACATCGCTCTCGTTATCCTGACGGTTTAAGATTCCTCCAAAAATTTTCGGGTGAAGTGTTTTTACTCTTCCGCCAAGAATTTCAGGAAATGATGTAATATCTTCTACTGGAACTACCGGAATTCCAAGGTTTTTAATGAATTCTTCTGTTCCTCCAGTTGAGTAAAGTGTTACGTTTTGCTCGTGTAATTTTCTAACGATTGGCTCTAATCCATCTTTCGAAAAAACAGAAATTAACGCTGATTGTATTTTTTTTGTTGTGCTCATTGTGTAGTTATGATTTTCAGACTGCAAAAGTAGTTTTTTTATATATTATTTTAAAAAAATTAGTGTAACATTCTCGTAAAAAAATCTACTGATGAGTAAGTTAACTTTTATTAGGTTTTTGTTTTTAAATTATTGAATTTTACTTTATTGAAAAATACAATTATATGCTTCTTTATCTAAGATTATTAAAAGAAAGTCTAGGTTTTGCCATCAATGCGCTGCGCAATAATAAACTGCGTACTTTGTTGTCGCTTTTAGGTGTTACAATTGGTATTTTTTCAATTATAGCCGTTTTGGCAGCCGTTGATTCTTTAGATAAAAAAATCTCCAAAGATTTGAGCAGCTTAGATAAAAATACGATTTATTTAATGAAATTCAACTTTGGACCTTCAGAAATTCCACAATGGAAAAGAGAACAGTTCCCAAATGTAAAGTATGATGAATATGTGGGATTAAAAAATTCCATGAATAATACAGAGCAAGTCGGATATCAGCTTTTTGTAAATCACGAAACTTTAAAATACGATTCTAAAACCGTTGCCGATGTAAATATTATTCCTTCGTCTTTTGAAATGGTCGATATTGATGGATTAAGTTTTGATAGAGGAAGATTTTACAATGAATCCGAATCAAATTCAGGAACTCCAGTGATTGTTTTAGGATACGATGTTGCCGATGGTCTTTTTGGAGGCAGTGATCCAATTGGAAAAAATATTCGCTTATATGGACAAAGATTTAGTGTTATTGGGGTAATGGCGAAACAAGGCGCTGGTTTTTTTGGAGATAGTAACGATACTTCGGTTTATCTGCCAGCTAATTTTTTACGCCGAATGTATGGTGATAGTGATTCAATGACGCCGGTTATTGTTTTAAAACCAGAAAAAGGTGTGGATATGGATGCTTATAAAGCTGAAATTGCGCAAAAATTAAGAGCTATCCGTGGTATAAAAGCAGGAGAAATTGATAATTTCTTTATTAACGTGCTTTCTGGTTTTACAGATTTTATAGACGGAATTATTGGTCAGATGAATATTGTAGGATGGATTATTAGTGGTTTTTCTCTTTTGGTGGGAGGCTTTGGAATCGCTAACATCATGTTCGTTTCGGTAAAAGAAAGAACCAATTTAATTGGTATTCAAAAATCATTAGGTGCAAAAAACAAATTTATTCTGTTTCAGTTTTTGTTTGAAGCAATAATTTTGTCTGTAATTGGAGGTATTATTGGTTTGTTAATGGTTTGGGGAATTGCTCTTATTCTAACAAAAGTACTTGATTTTGATTTTGTTTTAAGTCTCGGAAATATACTTTTAGGAACAGGATTGGCGGCGCTTATCGGGTTAATTTCGGGAATTCTTCCAGCTGTTTCGGCAGCCAATTTAGATCCCGTTGAAGCAATCCGAACTGGAATGTGATTTTTTTAGGTTCAAAGGTTCAGAGTAACAAAGGGGCAAAGGTTGCGAGTTTAAGATTTTAATTTAAATCCAGAGAAATAAATTCCGCAGGAATTAAATATCGGCAGCAAACGTCACATATTTAAAGCATAAAAAATCCCAAGAAGTAATTTCTTAGGATTTCTTTATAATTTTATATCGTTGATTTTTATTTGTCTTTTAACAATTTTTCTAAATATTCAACTTTTTCTTTTTCTGCTAAAACCAAACGCTCGTAAAGTTCTACAACTTTATCTAACGGATTAAATGTGCAATGAGTTGGATTGAACATTCCATTTATTCCAGTGCTGGTACTATTATCATAAAAATTATTGAAATAACTTATCATATTTTCTTCTGTAAAGTTTTTTATTGCTTCGGCACTTACTCCAAGTGCTTTTGCTACTTCTGCAAGTTTTGTGTCGTCTATTGTTTCGCTATTTTCTATTGCAGATACAGTTTGCTGACTGGTTCCTAAAGCCTGAGCTAAAGCTTCTTGCTTCATATCTCTAAGTTCACGAATACGACTTATTTTTCGTCCTATGTGATTTTGTTTTGTTGTTGTGCTCATGGTTCAAAGATATTTATAATGCTTTAATAAAAATTGATTTTGGTAAAAAACAAATCCGTTTTTGTGAGATACATTTTAATAGTTCACTTAGATAAAACTATTATTGCAGAACAAAAATACAATTTTTCGGACAAGTATTTATTTGAATATAGAAACAAAAAGTTTATCTGCCTTCCTGCAAGGTTTTCGAAACCTTGTAGGTATTTCTGAAGATTCTAATGATTAAAAAAATCTAAACCTACAAGGTTTTGAAAACCTTGCAGGATACTTAAAACTAATATGATTTAAATAAAAAAATCCCAGAAATCAATTTCTGGGATTTTCAATTTTAAATAGTTTTAAAACTATTTTCTAATATCATTATTTTGAATCAAATCGATATATAAGTTGATCTTATCTTTCAATTCTTTTCTAGGCGTGATAAAGTCTAAGAAACCGTGCTCTAAAAGAAACTCAGCAGTTTGGAACCCTTCTGGTAAATCTTTTCCTGTAGTGTCACGTACAACACGCGGACCAGCAAAACCAATTAATGCGCCTGGTTCCGAGATGTTGATATCTCCTAACATTGCGTAAGAAGCTGTTGTTCCTCCTGTCGTTGGGTCTGTACAAAGAGAGATGTATGGTAATTTAGCTTCAGCTAATTGAGCTAATTTTACAGAAGTTTTTGCTAATTGCATTAAAGAATAAGCAGCTTCCATCATACGAGCTCCGCCAGATTTAGAAATCATTACAAAAGGAAGTTTGTTTTTAATAGCATGATCAATACCTCTTGCGATTTTTTCTCCTACTACAGCTCCCATAGATCCACCAATGAATGCAAAATCCATACAGCAGATTACAAGTTCTCTTCCTTTAGATTTTCCTACTCCTGTACGAACAGCGTCTTTAAGATGAGTTTTTTCCATTACATCTTTCAAACGATCTGCATATTTTTTTGTATCCACAAAATGCAGAGGATCTTTTGATGTCATGTTTTTATCTAACTCAACAAATTCGTTGTTGTCGAATAAAATTTCAAAATAGGTTGCGCTTCCAATTCGAACGTGAAAATCATCTTCTGGGCTTACGAATAAATTTCTCGCTAATTCGTCAGCATCAATAATTTTTCCAGTAGGAGATTTGTACCACAATCCTTTCGGAACGTCCATCTTGTCTTCTGTCGCGGTCGTAATCCCTTTTTCTTGTCTTTTAAACCAAGCCATTTTTTTAATTTTAGAATGTAGATTTTAAATTTTAGATTTTTCAATCTGAATTCAAAATTTAAATTTCAGGCTCCATTAGAAATCTGAAATCTAAATTCAAAAATCTAAAATTTAAAGTGTGTTTACGTTATTTAAGTCAGCAAAAGCTTGTTCAAGTCTTGCATTGAATGTTACTTCGCTTTCACGAACCCATCTTCTTGGGTCATAATATTTTTTGTTTGGAGCATCTGGACCTTCTGGGTTACCAATTTGAGATTTCAAATAGTCAAGGTTTTTCACCATATAATCACGGATTCCTTCAGTGTATGCAAATTGTAAATCTGTATCGATGTTCATTTTGATAACTCCGTAGCTAATTCCTTCTCTGATTTCTTCAAGTGTAGAACCTGAACCTCCGTGGAAAACAAAATCAACTGGATTGTGTCCTGTGTTGAATTTCTTCTGTACGAAATCCTGAGAATTTTTTAAGATTTTTGGAGTTAATTTTACGTTTCCTGGTTTGTAAACACCGTGAACGTTTCCGAAAGCAGCAGCGATAGTAAATTTAGGGCTCACTTTAGATAATTCTTCGTAAGCATAAGCTACTTCTTCTGGCTGCGTATATAATTTTGAGCTGTCTACGTCTGAGTTGTCAACGCCATCTTCTTCACCACCTGTAATACCAAGTTCGATTTCTAATGTCATTCCCATTTTGCTCATTCTAGCCAAATATTCTTTACAGATTTCAATGTTCTCTTCGATTGGCTCCTCAGACAAATCGATCATGTGAGAACTGAATAATGGTTTTCCTGTTTCTGCAAAATGTTTTTCAGAAGCATCTAATAAACCATCAATCCAAGGTAATAATTTTTTAGCACAGTGGTCAGTGTGTAAAATTACAGTTGCACCGTAAGCCTCTGCTAAAGTATGAATATGTTTTGCTCCAGCGATTCCACCAGCGATAGCTGCTTTCTCACCTGCATTAGATAAACCTTTTCCGGCGTTAAATTGTGCTCCTCCGTTTGAAAATTGAATAATAACTGGCGCATTTAGTTTTGCTGCAGTTTCAAGAACTCCATTGATTGTACTTGATCCTGTAACGTTTACTGCTGGAAGAGCAAAACCTTTCTCTTTAGCATAGTTAAAAATCTCTTGTACTTGATCTCCTGTAGCTACTCCTGGTTTAATGTTGTGTGCCATTTTAATTTTTTTTATAGTTGTTTTTAGTTTTTAGGTTGCAAAAATAAGAATTAATTAGCATTAGAACGGATAATTTATACCAAAATTTAAAACCGAATGCCCAAAATTGTATTCCTTAAACCATCGATCGCCCTTGTCATGCGCCGGATTATAAGTCTTAAAGCCTAAATCCAAACGAATAACAAAGAAGCTTAAATCGTATCGTAAACCAAATCCAGAACCTAAAGCAATTTCATCTAAATCGTTTAAGTTGTTGAATTTTGCTTTATTGTCAATCACATTATCGAGCACATTCCAGATATTTCCTGCGTCTGCAAAGATCGCTCCTTTCACATCACCAAATATTTTAAATCGGTATTCGGCACTAAGCGCAATTTTCATGTTGGCCTCGTTAAAATCGTCAACTGCGTTTGTGCTTCCGGGACCAAGTGAATATGGCTGCCAAGCGCGGTTATCATTTGAACCTCCAGAATAATAACTTCGTGAAAACGGAACATAGTTTGAATTTCCAAACGGAACAGCAATCCCAAAGAAACTTCTTACAGCCAGAACTTTTTCTTTTCCAAAATCCCAGTGTTTGATATAATCAAATTCAGCTTTGGCATATTCGGCATATTCTAAATTGAAAATTTCATAGTTTCGATTTGAATTTTTTGGAAGGCTTCCAATTGTTGAAATGGCAGATAATAATGTACCAGCCGATTCTAGTTTGGTTTTAAACTGATAGAAATTATTGTCAGCTAAATCTTTTTTTGTGGTTTTAGTAAAAGTGTAACTAGTGGCTAAAATAAAATCGTTTTCTGTTAAACGAACTCTTCTTTCTTCAATACTTTCTACATCTTTATATTCTGACGAGCCAGGTTGTAAAGCAGTTTTATTGCTTAAAACGTCATTTGTAAAGCCAGTAGTTCCATCGGGAATTCTTAGGTTTCGATCTTCTGGATTGTCAAAATAGCTTTCATTTTCATTGTATGCTTTGCCAATATTATTTAACTCTCTATAAGAAGAGGTGTAAACATTAAAATAATTATTAGGATTTAAGTTTCGAACATATTGTGCATTAAGCAGATCAAATTTTACAGTGTTATGACGTTTAGGCGACCAATTGTATGAGAAACCGCCTGTGAAATTTTCTTTGTCAAGACCAATGTTGGTTTGTTTTGAAAAACCTGCCGAAATAGAAGTCGAAGGAATCATTCTTTTCGGAATAATTTTTTCGGTTCCAAAAGGCAGTAGAATTCTTGGAAAATTCAGTTTTAAATCCAATCCGTATTCTGAAACATTAAAAAAGGTGTTGTTAGGATTTGCCATGTCTTTTGAAGAACCAATATTGGCACGCGCCGAAATCTCTAAAGTTTCAGCTCTATTAAATACATTTCGAATGGTTTCCGAAATACTGGCTCCAATACCAAAATCCTGAATATTAGAATGTGTAAAATCAAGAGTAGCACCAAAACTGTATTTTTTCCTTGGTGTTAAATACACATTTGCAATCAATGATTCTGCAGTTGGATCTCTTTTGTCAACTTCATATTGAATCGACGGATAATTAAATATTTTAAGGTTGTTTAAATATCGCGATGAAAGTGTTGTTCTAGTGTCAGAATATGTGCTTCCTTTATTAATAAAGATAGCATCAGTAATAGCACGAGGTTTGTATTTTAATTTTTTATAGCTGTAAAGATTAAAATTATTATACGTTACACTATCATTAACTTTAGATTTGGCATTTGCAGGCGAATAGTCAGTGTATATATTAACGTCGCTTATTTTGTAAAGTTTAAAAGGTTCTGTTCTGCTTGAATCTCTTTCCTGAATATTATTGTTGTTGATTACAAGTGTAACATCGGCTTTGTTTTTTTTGCCAATCGTATCAATATCAAAAGTTACATAAGTAGGCTGGAAAAAGTAAGCGCCGTTATTTCTGAAATATGTTGTAATACGGTTTTTTTCTTCTTCAAAATCGGCAGTTTTGTATTGGTTTCCTGATTTTATAAAAGAAGGTTCATTGTTGTTTTTGAATAATGAATCAAGAGCAGGAGTCATTATCTTAGATTTGATAGTATCTAGAATGTACGCAGGTCCAGTCGTAATATTGTAATTTACCTGAGCTTTCTTTTTGGCAACACTGTCAATTGTATAATCTGTCGAAACATTAAAATAACCGCTGTTGAAATAGTAATACTTCAAACGAGTTAAGGTTTTTTTTGTTTTGGATGTGTCAATAATTACAGGAGGTTCTCCAGTGTTTTTTAAAAATTCGTGGATTCCTTTATATAAAAAAGACTGTCCGAGTCTGTCGACTTGTTTAGCAGATAATAATTTTGCCTGACGCTCATATAATCCAGGATGTTTTTTGAATTTTGCCTGATAAGTAGAGTCTGGATTTAAGTTAGCCAGATTGTAAAGATTTAAACGAAGTTTGTATCCTAATAAGGTACCATTTGGTTTTTGATACATTTGATTAGTTGCATTTTCGTCATTGGTAGATTTTCCATTTACCAGAATATTATTTTTGACAAGAAGATATTTTCCATCAGGAACTCTTTTTACAGCATTACAAGCACAAATAAGTATTGCTATTAGAAGAAATGCTATTATTTTTGTGGAATTATTTTTCAAGTGTTATTAAATATTTAATTCAAAAGTACATTATTTTATGGTTAGTAAAAACCAAATAAAACTTATATCAGGCTTGCATCAAAAAAAACAGCGTTTTGCTAATCGATTATTTTTTGCTGAAGGAGTAAAGGTAATTCAAGAATTATTGCAATCCAATTTTGAATTAGAGCATTTATACACCACTTTAAATGATTTTGAAGAAGTTCAAACTTCAAAACGAACTTTAATTAATGATCAAGAACTGAAAAAAATAAGTGCTTTATCGACTCCAAATACTTGTTTGGCAGTTTTTAAAATGCCACAAGAAACAGAAATTCTTAATTCTGGGTTAATTCTGGCTTTAGATGACATTCGTGATCCCGGAAATATGGGAACGATTATGCGTCTTTGTGACTGGTTCGGAATTAAACAAATTGTTTGTTCCAAAGAAACGGTCGACATTTATAATCCAAAAGTAGTGCAGGCTACCATGGGATCAATTACCAGAGTAAACGTTAGTTATGTTGATTTGAAAACGTTTGTTAGCCAGACAAAATTACCTGTTTTTGGAACATTTATGGATGGAGCAAATATTTATCAATCAAACCTGCCTCAAGATGGAATCATTATTATGGGTAATGAAGCCAACGGAATTTCGGCAGAAATTGAAAAAATAGTGACCAGCCGTCTTACTATTCCAAGATTTGGTGAGCTGCAAAAAACAGAAAGTTTAAATGTAGCAACAGCAACAGCAATTATTCTTAGTGAATTTAAACGAAATAGTTAAGATTTTGTTTTAATGAAATGTAAAATTTATTAAAATAGCTCTCGATTTCATTGAATCAATATTGTCGGTCCATGGACTGGCACCATTTATAGGTTTGTCGCGGATTAATTCATCGCCAATACCAAACATGCCTCTTACTGAAGGAGAGAAAATAAAATACTCTGTAAAGAAATCAATTCCAAAACCCACTTCATAAGCCGCTGTCCATTGTTTTACTCTAAATTTTCCTTCAAAGTTGTCATCTTGAGATTTTGAATTGCTGGATAAGTTTAAAGTGGTAGACATTCCGCCTACTAAATAAGGGCGAATGTTTCCTGTACGCAGCGACGAAAATTTAAGCAGCAAAGGGAAATGAATATAGGTGCTGTTTACTTCTCTTAAGTAATCTTTTTCTAAATCAAAGCCTGGGTAGTACAAATCACGTTTTGTATAATATAAACCAGGTTCGAAACGCAGGTTGATATATTCTTGTAATCGTAAGTCAGCGACAACCCCAACATTAAATCCAGTTGTTTTTTTTACCTGAATATCATTTGTAACAGGAGTTTTATAGTCAAACTTAAAGTCGAAACTGTTAAAGCCTAAATAATACCCAAAATAGACACGTTGTTTCTGCCAGTTTTCGAGATTGATAATAGGATCTTTGCTAAACATATTTTTAGCAAACTGAGAGTATCCCTTTGTGGTTAAGGCTAATAAAACTACAATTACAATTTTTTTCATACTATTTTTTAGATGCTGAATAAATGGTTGCTACACCAAAAGTTTGCGGCATTGCTACAACATCTATAAACCCAGTTTTTCTTAAAATATTGTTTAAAGCTTCTCCATAAGGAAAAACAGCGGCAGATTCAGATAAATAGCCATATGCTGAATTGTCTTTAGAAAAAATCTTTCCTATAACCGGAAGTATATTTTTGGTGTAGAATTTATATCCTTGTTTATATGGTGTTTTTTCTGGTACCGAAGTTTCCAGAATCACGAAAATTCCGTTAGGCTTCAATACACGTAAAATTTCTGCAAAACCTTTTTCAAGATTTTCAAAGTTACGAACACCAAATCCTACTGTAATAGCATCAAAATGGTTGTCTTCAAAAGGAATGTTTTCAGAATCTCCCAAAACCAAATCGATTACATTTGAAAGCTTTTTGTCTTCGACTTTCTTTTTTCCCACTTCAAGCATTCCGGCAGAAATATCCAGTCCAATAATTTTTTCTGCATTGGTTTTAGCCATCAAAATTGCCAGATCACCAGTTCCTGTAGCAATATCTAAAATAGTTTTTGGTTTCGTATCAGAAACTATTTTAAGTACTTTTTTTCTCCATTTCGTATCAATACCAAATGAGATTACGCGGTTTAAATTATCATAGTTGCCAGAAATGTTATCAAACATTTGGGCAACCTGCTCTTTCTTTCCTAAAGAAGAGTCTTTATATGGAGTTACTTTTTCAGACATTATTATAATTTACGCAAATATAAACAATCTGCTGTAACTGTAATTGAGTTTTTTAAAATGTCCGTTAAATGTTTTAAAACAAGGTCTAAAACGGGTTTTTTACGAAGTTATTCAGCATCACCAAAAATAGTGATTTGAAAAAAATCACTAAAAGTGGGTATTGTGCAACGTAGATTTTATGCCCAACTTTGCTGAAGTAAAAATGATAAAATTAATGATTGATCTTGTCATTGACTTAATCAGATGAGTGTTTTTTTTGCACTGATATTCATCTGTTCAAGTTAGTAGTTTTTAAAAGTGTTGTTCTTGGGGGAATACAATTTTAAAAGTGCGAAATACGTTCTTAGGATTAAATTTGTTTTTGGAAATTTTAATTTTCTTGCCTTTAATATCTTAGTGGTATTTGTTATTAAAGGCTTTTGAGACTCTTAGTCTCATTTAACATTAAATGTTATTCAGTTATTTCAAATGTTTTTACGCGTTTGTGATTTTTTACAAAAACTATTTTCTTGAGCGAGTCAATACAAAATTAATCAGTTTTTAAAAAACATCCTTCAAAAGAGGATGTTTTTTTATTTTCTAATGTAAGTTTCGTAAGTGTAATCGTAAAGATGTTTTTCATCTTTAAAATTTTCTTCAGCTTCGACTAACTGCCATTCACTTTTACTAATTTTTGGAAAAAAAGCATCAGCATCAAAAGTGTGATGTACTTTTGTAATTTCAAGAATATCAGAAAAAGGCATTCCAAGAGTGTAAATCTCGCCTCCGCCTATAATGTACGAATCTTCATTTTCAGGGCATAATGCAATAGCTTTTTCCATACTGTCAACCACAATGCAGCCTTCAGGTTTGTAATCTGTTTGTCTTGTTATTACAATATGAACTCTGTTAGGTAAAGGTTTAGGAAAACTTTCAAAAGTTTTTCTGCCCATAATAATATGATGATTTGTGGTAAGAGATTTAAATCTTTTAAAATCATTTGGAAGATGCCATACTAATTCGTTATTCTTCCCAAGGGCATTATTTTCGGCAATAGCCGCAATCATTATAATCATAATACGCTGAAACTAAATTTTATTCTCAGTATCTTCATTTATTTTAGATTCTAATTGACTAATTCTTTTCTGTTGTAAAGCAACTAATCGGTCAATTTGTTCTCTTTCCCATTTTTTATTCATAAATCGGTCTGTAATGTAAACTTTTATAAAGTGTAAAATAAACAGAAAGAACCATAATGTAATTCCCCATAAACACCAGTTGTGTTCTGATGATGCTCCAAACCCGAAAAATTTATTAGCGACAAATATAAATAAGCTTCCAAGTAGAAAGAGTACAAAATGGAAATACAGGACTTTTTTTTGTCTTATACGTCTTCTGGCATACTCGTATTGTTCGTGCACTTCTTTTTCCATAAGATATAAATGAGATTATAAAGTTAAAATTTATTTTGAAAACACCATATTTTGGCTACATAAATATTCTACTCAATACAGATCTAAATTCTCAATCCGAAAAAAATAGGCACTTTAAATTATAGATACAATTAAAATCATGTAGTCTTTTTATTATAATCGTAAATCGGTTATAGTAGTGTACAGAGTTCGGATGAATTTCTTTAATTTAGTGTATGAATCTAAAAACTAAATAGTTATGTCTCTTAAGAAACAATTTGTCAAAACTAAACCAGTTTGTAAAGTAACCTTTTCTATCGATGCCAAAGATGCTGATTCGGCAGCAGTTGTTGGAGATTTCAATAATTGGAACGCAGAAGAAGGTGTTTTAAGCAAACTTAAAAACGGAACTTTCAAAGCTACTTACGATCTGGTAAAAGATGCGATTTACGAATTTAAGTATGTAATCGACGGAAATTATGTAAACGATCCCGAAGCTGATTTCTACAAATGGAATGATTTTGCCGGGAGTGAAAATGGAGTAGTAGTTGTATAAAAAAATCCGCTTAAATTATTTAGCGGATTTTTTAATATTATACAGCAACACTTCCTTTGATGGCAGGATGTGGATCATAGTCAACAAGTGTAAAATCGTCATAATCAAAATCGAAAATGTTTTTGATCTCAGGATTTAAAATCATTTTTGGTAATGGTTTTGGCTCACGTGTTAACTGCAATTCCAATTGTTCAAAATGATTGTTGTAAATATGCGCATCACCAAAAGTGTGGATAAAATCGCCTGGTTCTAAATCGCAAACTTGTGCAATCATCATCGTTAATAATGCGTAAGAAGAAATATTAAAAGGAACTCCTAAAAATATATCAGCACTTCGCTGGTATAATTGGCAGGATAATTTTCCTTTTGTTTCTCCTTTTTCAGGATCTGGACTTGCTACATAAAACTGAAAAAAGGCATGACATGGAGGTAATGCGGCTTTGTTGTTGGCAACATTTTCTTCAAAAGATTTTTTAGTATCTGGCAAAACCGATGGATTCCATGCAGAGACCAGCATTCTTCTACTATTCGGATTTGTCTTTAATTCTGTAATTAATTCAGAGATCTGGTCGATTTCTTCGCTGTTCCAGTTACGCCATTGATGACCGTAAACGGGGCCTAAATCGCCATTAGAATCGGCCCATTCGTCCCAAATTTTTACGCCGTTTTCCTTTAGGTATTTTATATTAGTATCTCCTTTTAAAAACCAAAGTAATTCGTAAATGATGGATTTTAAATGAAGTTTTTTAGTCGTAACCATTGGGAAACCTTCACTTAAATCAAAACGCATCTGATAGCCGAAAACACTTTTTGTTCCTGTTCCTGTTCGATCTCCTTTTTGATTGCCGTTTTCTAAAACGTGTTTTACTAAATCTAAGTATTGTTTCATGTGTTTGTTTATTCGGTTATTCGTTTAATGGTTTAATCGATTTAACGAATAAACGGTTCAACGATTAAACATTGAATTTATCTTCTGGAAATTTCGTCTCTAATTTTGGCTGCTTTTTCATAATCTTCTTGAGAAACGGCTTGATCCAAAAGTTCGTTTAATTCTTGAAGACTGTGTTTTGCATACACGTCGCCAGATTGGTTGCTTTCTTCTTCACGTCCAAAAGTTTCAGGATTTGAAAGAACATCATCAATTTCCTGAGTTCCCTGATCGCTTTCGGCAGTATTTGATTTTAAATAAATTCCAGCTTTATCCAGAATGTTTTTATAAGTAAAAATAGGGGCATTGAAACGTAATGCCAGAGCTATTGCGTCTGAAGTTCTTGCGTCAATAATTTCTTCAATTTTATCTCTTTCGCAGATTAAGCTTGAATAAAAAACACCATCGACTAATTTGTGAATAATAACCTGTTTTACAACAATGTCAAATCTTTCAGCAAAGTTTTTGAATAAATCGTGCGTTAAGGGACGCGGTGGTTTTATTTCTTTTTCTAGGGCAATAGCGATTGATTGAGCTTCAAAAGCGCCAATAACAATTGGTAATTTTCTTTCGCCGTCGACTTCATTCAAAATTAAGGCATAAGCGCCATTTTGAGTTTGGCTGTATGAAATTCCTTTTATGGATAATTTTACTAGACTCATATATGTTTGTAAAAAAGGCACTTAGCGCCTCATTTTAATACTTCTTTGGATTAAAAAATAAAGCTGCAATTTTAGTCAAAAAATATGGAACAAAAAAGCCGCCTATTAACAAAGATACAACATCTTGTTTTTAGGCAGCTATATTTTTAAAGAGAATTTTAATTAAGAATGTTGTGCTTTAAAAGCTTTTAATTTCTCTGTTAGTTTAGGTACGATTTCAAAAGCATCTCCTACTATTCCGTAATCAGCCACTTTAAAGAAAGGAGCTTCTGGATCGTTATTGATTACTACTTTTACTTTAGATGAGTTGATACCTGCAATATGCTGGATGGCTCCTGAGATACCAATCGCAATATATAAGTTTGTTGCAACTGGTTTACCTGTTTGTCCAACGTGTTCGCTGTGAGGTCTCCATCCTAAATCTGAAACTGGTTTAGAACACGCAGTTGCGGCACCTAAAACTTCAGCTAGATTTTCAACTAATCCCCAGTTTTCTGGACCTTTCAATCCACGTCCGCCAGAAACTACGATATCAGCATCAGCGATAGAAACTTTTCCAGTTACTTTTTCTACAGATTCTACTTTTACACCAAAATCATCATCTCCAATTGATGGACTGAAATCTTCTGCTGTAGCAGCTCCTGCGCTTTCAAAAAGTCCGTAAGAGTTTTTAGCTAAACCAAGCACTTTTACATCTGTGCTGATTTCTGTAATGTTGAAAGCTTTGTTTGAGAAAGCATTTCTTTTTACTTGGAAAGGAGAAGTGCTAATTGGTAAACCAACTACATTTGAAGCGAAACCAGCTTCTAAAGCTACCGCAACTAATGGTGAAAGGTAAATGCTATCTGTAGTTGAAGATAGTAAAACTAATTTTGTTCCTTCTTTCTGAGCTGCTTGTTTAATAACATCAGCATAAGCTTTTGCGTTAAAACCAGCTAATTTATCGTTGCTTACTTTAAGAACTTTATCAACTCCGTATTTGCCTAATTCGCTTACATCACTAACGTTTACAGTTAGAGCTGTAACAGTAGTTCCTAATGATTCTGCTACTTTTTTAGCGTAAGAAGCTAATTCGAAAGCAACTTTTTTAAATTTTCCTTCTGCAGATTCTGCATATATTAATATTGACATAATAATTTTAGATTTTAGATTTGTGATTAACGATTTTAGATTTGTGATTAATGATTTGCGATTAACTCATTTTTGATTTTAAATCTGAAATCAAAAAACGTTAATCTTAATTCATCAATAAATATCTTAAATCACTTTAGCCTCGCTGTGTAATAAATTGATTAACTCATCTAGATTATCTGCAGAAACTAATTTAACTGCTGATTTTGGAGCTGGTTTCTCAAATTTCACCGCTTTTGTATTTACAGCTGCATCAACCGGCTCAAGAATAGTAAGCGCTTTAGTTCTTGCAGTCATAATTCCTCTCATGTTTGGAATGCGTAAATCTTTTTCTTCAACAAGGCCTTTTTGAGCGCCAATAATTAATGGAAGGGCAGTGCCTACAGTTTCTTTACCACCATCAATTTCGCGAATTGCTTTTACGTTGTTTCCGTCAACCGTTAAACCAGTACAAGAGTTTAAGAAGTTATAACCTAAAATTCCTGCAATCATTCCAGGAACCATTCCTCCGTTATAATCTAAAGATTCTTTTCCGGCAATTACTAAATCGTAACCACCATTTTTGATTACTTCAGCTAATTGTTTTGCCACAAAAAAACCGTCAGTAGGATTTGCATTAACACGAATTGCTTCATTTGCACCAATTGCTAAAGCTTTACGCAATGTTGGTTCTGTATCTGGACCTCCAACGTTTACAACTGTTACATTTGCTCCTTGCTGTTCTTGAAACCAGATAGCACGTGTAAGACCGAATTCGTCGTTAGGATTAATTACATATTGTACACCGTTAGTGTCAAATTCTGAGTCACCATTGGTAAAGTTAATTTTTGAAGTAGTATCAGGCACATGGCTGATGCAAACTAGTATTTTCATAAGTATATGTTTTGAATTTGTAATATGCTTTTACAAATTTAGAATTTAATTTGGAATAATTATACTATGCATGCATAATATTTTTGAAAACTATTACGATTTCGGAAATTGCAAAGGTTTAGGTGCTTTTTCTTAAAATAAAAAATGAAAATAAGAGCATTTTACTTGATTATTAGCATTTTTTGCAACAAAAGCAAAGTTGCGATATGTTAATTTTTCGAATGATTTATACTAGTTTTGGATTTGTTCCGTTATGAAGACAGAATTTGAAGAAACAAGAATTAAACAAATCTGTTGAAGTTTGTATAAAAAGCAGACGAAAACAGCATTAAGTGTGAATTATACGTCTATTATATCGATTTCGTAAATGGCATCATAAACTTTTAAAAGTCAAAACCAAAATCGAGAAAGAACTTAGTGCGATTTTAAATTCAATTTATGCTTTTAAGTTATTTAAAATATTTATTTTTGCTCTTCAGAAAATTCAACATACAATAAAAAATATGAGAACAATACAATTTAGAGAGGCCATTTGCGAAGCGATGAGCGAAGAAATGCGTCGCGATGAATCCATATATTTAATGGGAGAAGAGGTTGCAGAATACAACGGAGCTTACAAAGCTTCAAAAGGAATGCTTGCTGAGTTTGGTGAAAAAAGAGTAATCGATACTCCAATTGCTGAGCTTGGTTTTTCAGGAATTGCAGTAGGTTCTGCAATGAATGGAAACCGCCCTATTGTAGAATATATGACATTCAACTTCTGTTTAGTTGGTATTGATCAAATTATAAATAACGCTGCTAAAATGCGTCAAATGACAGGAGGACAGTTTAATGTGCCTATCGTTTTCCGCGGACCAACAGCTTCTGCTGGTCAATTGGGAGCTACTCACTCACAAGCTTTAGAAAATTGGTTTGCTAACACTCCAGGTCTTAAAGTTATTGTTCCTTCAACTCCTTACGATGCAAAAGGACTTTTAAAATCTGCCATTCGCGACAATGACCCTGTAATTTTCATGGAATCTGAGCAAATGTACGGTGATAAAGGTGAAGTGCCAGACGGAGAATACACAATTCCAATTGGTGTTGCCGATGTTAAACGTGAAGGTAAAGACGTAACTATCGTTTCTTTCGGAAAAATCATTAAAGAAGCTTTCATTGCTGCTGATGAATTAGAAAAAGAAGGAATCTCTTGTGAGATCATCGACTTAAGAACTGTTCGTCCAATGGATAAAGATGCAATTCTTAAATCAGTTAAAAAAACAAATCGTTTAGTAATTCTTGAAGAAGCTTGGCCAGTTGCTAGTATTTCTTCTGAAATCACATACATCGTGCAAGAGCAAGCGTTTGATTTCCTTGATGCACCAATTCAGCGTATTACAACTGCAGATACTCCTGCGCCATATTCTCCTGTATTGCTTAAAGAATGGTTACCAAATGCAGGTGATGTAGTAAAAGCAGTTAAGAAAGTATTATACAAGTAATACAAATACGAAATACTCATAAAACTTCATCAGACAACATGGATTGGTGAAGTTTTTTTTTACATGATAATGAACAAATTAACTCTACTTCTCTTATATATTGTATTTGCTTTTGCGAATGTTGCTACTGCACAAACTAAGGTGAGTGGAGTTGTTTTGGACAAATCGAATCAGCCCGTACCTTTTGCAAATATTGTTTTTAAAGGCTCAAATACTGGAATCGTTTCAAATGAAGACGGACGTTTCTATCTTGAATCTCCAAACACCTATACTGCTTTACTAGTTTCATCTGCAGGATTTTCAGATAAAGAAGTTCCTCTTGATAAAGCTGTAAATTATAACTTTACAATCGTTTTAAGTGATCCTGAAGCGCTTAGCGAAGTTGTGATTTATACTGGAAAAACATCCAAAAAGAACAATCCGGCAATTGATATTTTAAGGAAAATCTGGGAAAGAAAACGTAAAAATGGACTTTACCAATTCAATCAATATCAAATGCAGAAGTATGAAAAAGTGGAATTTGATATGAACACTATCGATAGTGCTTTCATGAAAAACAAGCTTTTTAAAGGAATGGAATTCGTTTTTGATCATGTTGATACTTCTGATGTTACCGGAAAAACCTATCTGCCGATTTTCATTAATGAATCGGTTTATGATGTTTACGGCGATAACAGAATCAAGAAAGTAAAAGAAAACCTTACCGGAAATAAAATGTCTGGTTTCAACGGAAATCAGCAGATTCTGGCTTTTGTAAAAGATCTTTATTCGGATTACAATATTTACGACAATCACCTTAAGTTTTTTGATAAAAGCTTTACGAGTCCGTTGTCAAGAACCGGAATTGATGTTTACAATTACGTTTTAAAAGACAGTGCTTACATTGATAAAAAGTGGTGTTTTAATATTGTTTTCTATCCAAGACGAAAAAACGAATTGACTTTTAAAGGTGATTTCTGGGTAAATGACACCACTTTTGCCATCAAAAAAATTAATATGGGTGTTACCAAAAGCGCCAATATTAACTGGGTAAAAGACATTTATATCGAACAGGAATTTGAAGTTGAAAACGATTCAGTTTTCCTTTTGACACGTGATTATATGATGTCTGATTTTGCTTTGAATAAAAAAGAAAAATCAAAAGGAGTGTATGGAAAACGAACAACATTATACCGTAATCATAAATTCAACATTCAGAAACCTGAAAAATTCTATAAAGAAGAAGTCAATTTCATAGATAATGCGGTCTATGAACGACCGCCGGAATTTTGGGAAGAAAATCGTTTTGAGAAATTAAACAAAGACGAAGCTGGTATTTATAAAATGCTCGACACACTGCAAACGGTCAAGCGATTTAAGCAGTTGTATAATCTCGTCTCCATTTTAGGAAGCGGTTACGTCGAATTTAAGAACTTCGATTATGGACCTATTTATTCCACATTTGGCTATAATGAAGTTGAAGGTTTACGTTTAAGGGTAGGAGGAAGAACGTATTTTGGACCAAATGATCCTTGGCGTTTACAAGCTTACACGGCTTACGGATTTGATGATAATAAATTCAAATACGGACTTTCGGGAAAATGGATGGTTGACAAGAAAAATCGTGTCATTATTTCTGGAGGAAACAGACGTGATATTGAACAGATTGGAGCAAGTTTAACCACTACAAATGATATTTTAGGTCGAAGTTTTGCTTCTTCGGCATTGTTTACAACCGGAAGTAACGGAAAGCTGACCAATATTAATTTAAGTAACGTTTCGATCGAAATGGAACCTAAAAAGAATTTTATTGTTCAAGCAGGTTTTTCATATCGAACTTTAGAATCGGCTTCGAAGACTTTTAGTCTGGACTATTATACAACATTGCCAAGCGTCGCAAATCCAATGGGAATTGTAAAGAGCGATGTAAAACAATCAGAAGCCAATATTCAGTTTGAATATATGCCAAACCGTAAAACAATTGGTTACGGAGTAGAAAGAGATTTAGTAGATAGTCCGTTCAGTCATTTCTTTGTAAACTTTAGTTATGGACTTAAAGGGGTTTTTGATAGTGATTTTGCGTACGAAAAAATACAAGTTTTTTATAAACAACCTATTATCATTGGACCTTTAGGAAGATCCAATATTATTTTGGAAACAGGAAAAACATTCGGTACCATTCCGTTAGGATTGATGAGTGTAATTCCGGGTAACCAGACTTATTTTACAATCGAAAATACATTCAGTAACTTGAATTTTTACGAATTCGTTACAGATCAATATACAACCCTGCAGTGGAATCATGATTTTGGAGGAAGATTATTTGCCAGAATTCCATTTATGAGAAAATTGAATTGGAGAGAATTTGTTGGTGTAAGAGCCGTTCACGGAACAATTTCTGATGCCAACCGCGCAATCAATGCTTCTGGATTGCCTTATAACGCTCCGGAAAAAGTATATTATGAATACCATGCTGGAATTGGAAATATTTTCAAAGTATTCCGTATTGATTTTTCTTGGAGAGGAAATTATCTAGATATGCCAGACGCTCATAAATTTGCAGTAAAAGGATCTTTTGGGTTCTATTTTTAAAAAGGTGCAAAGGCTCAAAGCTATAAAGTCGCAAAGGTTTTAAATCTTTGCGATTTTTTTGTTTCTAGTTTTTGATAATGATTGAGATTCCAGATCAGATTTTTATCTGCAAAATCTGCAAAATTTGCGAGAGATAAAAAAACTTAGCGATTTGGCGACTTTGCGGGAACTAACTCCATTTTTCTTAAATTTGATTTACTTTCGAAAACTATAATCATGCAAGAAGCCATAGATTTTCTTTCATCCAAAAGTCCAGTATTTCTAGAGATAATCGAAAAATACGGATTACCAACAATTCCAAGACGTCCACAAGGTTTTGAAACCTTGGTTTTATTGATATTGGAGCAGCAGGTTTCTATTGATTCGGCGAAAGCCACATTTTTTAAAATCAAAGCTTATAAAACCTGTAATCCCGAAAATATGGCGGTTTTATCTGATGAAGAATTTAGAAGCTTAGGAGTAAGCCGTCAGAAAACAAAATACATTAAAATTTTAGCCGAAGCAGTTCTCAATAAAGAATTGGATATTGAAGGACTCGCTTTAAAAACAGCAAGAGAAGTCAGGGAAGAACTCATCAAGCTAAAAGGCATTGGAAACTGGACAATCGATATCTATTTAATGTTCTGTCTTGAAGAACCCGATATGATTCCGCTTGGTGATATTGCGGTCGTAAATACCATGAAAGAACTATTCAATATTCACGATAAACAGGAAATGGAAATCCATGCAGAACAGTGGAGTCCATACAGATCTTATGCGACCTATTTGCTCTGGCATCATTACTTAACAAAGCGAAACAGGAAAATTACCTATTAACTGTCTGTTATATAAAAAGAAAAGTATATTAATTAATGTATAAATACACAGATTAATATACTTTTTTCATTGTGAAAAAGGGATTCTTTAGTTACTTTTGCAATCGAAATTTTAGAAATAATAAAAAACGAAAATGACCGCAGACAAACTAACGACTTTCGATGTATTAATCGAAATCCCAAGAGGTAGCAGAAATAAATATGAGTACGATTTTGAAATCAAAAGAATGCGTTTCGACAGAATGCTATTCTCTTCAATGATGTACCCAGCAGATTACGGATTTATTCCAGAAACGCTAGCTTTAGATGGCGACCCTCTTGATGTATTGGTTTTAGTAAACGAACCAACTTTCCCTGGATGTGTTATGGAAGTAAAACCAATTGGGGTTTTCCACATGGCAGATGATAAAGGACCAGACGAAAAAATTATTTGTGTACCAGTATCAGATCCAATCTGGAATTCATTAAACGATCTTTCTGATATTAACCCGCACTTAGTAAAAGAAATTGAGCACTTTTTCCAAGTTTACAAAGACCTTGAAAACAAAAAAGTAGATGTAGAAGGATGGGGAGATGTTAAAGAAGCTTACGAAATTATCGCTGAATGCACTAAACGTTTTGATGATATTGAAAATAAACCGGCAGGATTATTCAGTATTAAATAATTAAAGCATACATATTTTATAAAAAAAGCAATACCCCGTCAGGAGTATTGCTTTTTTGTTTAAATTCGTTATAGTCAGTTTATTTACTATTAACCATAACCATTAAAATATTATGAATGCATTTATGATTTACCTGCCAATTGTTATGGCAGTTTTAGGATTACTTTTCATGGGAATTAAAAGGAGTTGGGTTTTAAAACAAGATGCCGGTGATGGTAAAATGAAAGAGATTTCAGATTACATCTATGAAGGAGCCTTAGCCTTTCTAAAAGCCGAATATAAACTATTAACCATCTTCGTAATTATTGCGAGTTTGGCACTTGCAGGAATTACTTTTATTCCAGGTGTAAAAACTCATTTATTAATCGTAATAGCATTCATTTTTGGAGCTTTATTTTCGGCTTATGCTGGAAATATCGGAATGAAAATAGCCACTAAAACAAACGTTAGAACTACTCAGGCAGCACGTACAAGTTTGCCGCAGGCCTTAAAGGTTTCTTTTGGCGGAGGAACTGTAATGGGACTTGGAGTAGCAGGATTAGCCGTTTTAGGATTAACTGCCTTTTTTATTATTTTCTTTAATTTATTTTCAGACGGAGTTTGGAAAGATACAGATACCATGACCGTTGTGTTGGAAACTCTTGCAGGGTTTTCACTTGGTGCAGAGTCTATTGCTTTGTTTGCACGTGTTGGAGGCGGAATTTACACTAAAGCAGCCGATGTTGGTGCCGATTTAGTAGGTAAAGTTGAAGCGGGAATTCCAGAAGATGATCCTCGTAATCCAGCAACAATTGCAGATAACGTAGGAGATAACGTAGGAGACGTTGCTGGTATGGGAGCCGATTTATTTGGTTCTTATGTGGCAACTGTTCTAGCGGCTATGGTTCTTGGGAATTATGTCATAAAAGATATGGGCGGAAGTATTAACGATGCTTTTGGCGGAATCGGGCCGATTTTGCTTCCAATGGCAATTGCCGGTTTCGGAATCCTATTCTCCATTATTGGAACAACTTTAGTAAAAATATCAGATGATAATGCGAAAGAAGCACAAGTTCAGAAAGCATTAAATATAGGAAACTGGGTTTCTATTGCTTTAACAGCTGTGGCTTGTTTCTTTTTAGTACAGCACATGTTACCAGAAACAATGCAGATGACTTTCTTTGGAGAAGGTTCTAAAGCCATTTCGTCAATGCGTGTTTTCTACGCCACATTGGTTGGATTAGTTGTGGGCGGTGCTATTTCATCTGTAACAGAATATTATACCGGATTAGGAACAAAACCAGTTTTGGCAATCGTTCAAAAATCATCAACAGGTGCCGGAACAAACGTAATTGCAGGTTTAGCGACAGGAATGATTTCTACGTTTCCAACTGTTTTGTTATTCGCAATCGCAATCTGGATTTCGTATGTTTTAGCAGGATTTTATGGAGTAGCTTTAGCGGCTTCTGCTATGATGGCCACAACAGCTATGCAATTAGCTATTGATGCTTTCGGACCAATTTCTGATAATGCTGGAGGAATCGCAGAAATGAGCGAATTACCAAAAGAAGTTCGTACCAGAACTGATATTTTAGATTCGGTAGGAAATACAACAGCAGCTACCGGAAAAGGATTTGCTATTGCTTCTGCGGCATTAACTTCATTGGCTTTATTTGCCGCTTATGTAACTTTTACCGGAATTGACGGAATCAATATTTTTAAAGCACCGGTTTTAGCAATGCTATTTGTTGGCGGAATGATTCCTGTGGTTTTCTCAGCTTTGGCTATGAATTCAGTTGGAAAAGCCGCAATGGATATGGTGTACGAAGTCCGACGTCAGTTTAAAGAAATTGCCGGAATTATGGAAGGAACAGGAAAACCAGAATATGGAAAATGTGTTGAAATTTCTACAAAAGCCGCTTTACGCGAAATGATGCTTCCTGGGGTTTTAACCATTGGTTTCCCAATTGCTATTGTGCTTTTAGGCAAATTAGTGTATTCAGACAACAATCAATTAATTGCTGAAATGTTAGGGGGATATATGGCTGGAGTTACTGTGTCTGGTGTACTTTGGGCAGTTTTCCAAAACAATGCCGGAGGTGCTTGGGATAATGCTAAAAAATCTTTTGAAGCAGGAGTGATGATCAATGGTGAAATGACGTACAAAGGTTCAGATGCACATAAAGCTGCTGTAACCGGAGATACAGTTGGAGATCCGTTTAAAGATACTTCTGGGCCTTCCATGAATATTTTAATCAAATTAACTTGTTTAATAGGATTAGTAATTGCTCCAATTTTAGGAGAAGGACACACACCAACAGATATTGCAGGGAAAGCTTCTTGCTGTGCTAAAACAGAAATGCATGCAGGAATCTCGAAATGTGGCGATATGTCGGGAATGACAAAAGAAGAATGTATTAAAATGTGCAAAGAAAAAGGATGTTCAGCAGAAGAAACTGCTAAATGTCTGGCTCATTTTGATGCAGCTGGAAAATATGCTCATTCCGAAAGTGAATCGGTTCGTGTTGAGGTTAAAAACATCAACGGCAAAACAACTGGAACCGTGACTAAAACAGTTGATGGCAAAACCACAACAGAAGTTTTTGAAGGAACTGAAGAAGAAGTTTTAGCAAAAGTTGAAACTGCAAAATAATAACTTTGTCAAAGTTTAAACTTTGACAAAGTTTCTTAAAACAAAAAGCCTCTAAAACAATTTAGAGGCTTTTTTATGATTTTTTTTTAGTTCATATGCTCAAAATAGGAAGTATTTAAAGTAGTAAAAGATAGCTTAATTATTTTTTTTGAATTTACGTTAAATGTCCTAAAGTGTTATTTTAAAAACTTCTTGTGGCTATTGGAGCCTTATTATTTAAAATATTTTTACAGTATAAAGAAATAGTAAAAGCCAAAATAGTATAGAAATTTTTTAAAATTAAGAAATGAAAAAAATAATGTGTATGCTGTTATTAATGCAGGGTGGATTTATGATCGCGCAGACAAAAACGGTAGTAAGTCCTTATGGAGAAAAAATACAGATTAACCCGTATGTTAATAACGGATTGGAAGCTAATAATGGCTATGTGCAGTTAGGTGGTGCTTTAACAAAACCTTCTGTTTTAAATACTACTAGTGATTTTACTTTAGCAATAGAGGGATTAGTAGCTGGTTCTGCTACAGATAATATTTTAGTAGTAGATTCAAATAATATTTTAAGAAAAGTTAGTGCTTCTTCATTAACGGCAACAGATTGGAATTTGTTAGGAAATGCAGGCACAAATTCCTCGGTTAACTTTTTAGGGACTACAGATAATCAGCCTCTTCAATTTAAAATTAACAATACAAATGCAGGTAAGGTATCTACTGCAACAACTTCTTTTGGTTACAATGCTCTCAATCCTGTTTCGACAGGTACAGCAAATACAGCTTTCGGAACTTCGACATTGGCTGCTAATAACGACGGATCGTTTAATACAGCTATGGGGTATTTAGCTTTATCAGGTAACACTTCAGGCAGTGGAAATGTAGCTTTTGGATATAACTCTGGCAGTAACATTACAACAGGTGGAAACAATATTATAATAGGTTCTGGAACTACAGCTAATGTAAGTTCGCCAACAGCAAGCAATGAAATGAACATTGGCAATACCTTGTTTGGTACTGCGGTTAACAATACAATAGGAACAGGAAAAATAGGAATAAATACCAATGCGCCAACAGCAGCTATGGATGTAAATGGTTATGCAAGAGTTCGTACAATGGATACAGGTACTGTAACAGATAATGTTGTAACGGTAGACAGTAATGGTAATTTGCGTAAAATATCGCAAATTGATGCTTCAGCGGTTACATTAGGTTTTGCAAAATTAGGCGCTGGTGCTGATCTTGTTCCTTATGGAGCATATATTTATACAGGTACAACGATTACTTTGCCACCAGGCAAATGGCTGGTAAGTATAAATATGTTAGCTACTAAGTCGTCTGGAACATTAGCTGCAACAGGCTCAAATGAAAGTTGGTGGATACGTTCTGGCTTCAGTGATACCTCTACTTCGTATGTTAGTAGTACAGATATTATTTCTACAAATTCCCTTTTAAGTGGTTTATTGCCACCAAGTAGTTATTATGCAATGACGATGGGAACTGTAATTATTAACAATACTACTGGCGCTAATAAAACCTATTATTATTGGGCAGGAAATGCATGGTGTGTTAATGGAGCAGGTACAGTGTTAAAGTATGGAGGGAGTAACTGGGGTGAAGACTATATTACATTTCAAAAAATCAATTAAATATCATAAAAAAGAGAGGCTGTCTAATTTTAGGCAGCCTCTCTTTTTATAAATTAAACTATTTTAGATTAAAACAACCCGTTTAATTCAGCATCAATTCGATTAATGATGTTTCCTAAATCTTCCGGATTATCGACAAAATTAATATTGTCAACATCAATAATTAATAACCTTCCTTTAGTATACGTTTGAATCCATGCTTCATATCTTTCGTTCAAACGGCTTAAATAATCGATAGAAATAGAGTTTTCATATTCACGTCCGCGTTTGTGAATCTGTCCTACTAAATTTGGAATAGAACTTCTTAAGTAAATCAATAAATCTGGAGCTTTTACCAGCGATTCCATCAATTCAAACAAAGAAGTATAGTTTTCAAAATCACGGCTTGTCATTAATCCCATGGCATATAAATTGGGAGCGAAAATATGCGCATCTTCATAAATCGTTCTGTCCTGAATGATTTTCTTTCCACTTTCGCGAATTTGCTGCACTTGGCGAAAACGACTGTTCAAGAAGTAAATTTGTAAATTAAAAGACCAGCGTTCCATCTGGTGGTAAAAATCGTCTAAATACGGATTATCAACTACATCTTCATAGTGCGGTTCCCACTTAAAATGTTTGGCTAATAATTTGGTTAAAGTTGTTTTTCCTGCGCCTATATTTCCTGCTATTGCTATGTGCATTACGGTATTACGATTTTATAATTTACAATTTGTTTGGCTGTAAAAATAGATAAAATTTGGTCTTTGTAATAGAATTTGTCGAACGATTTTTCTAAAATTTCAATTTCAAAAACACGGTTAGAATCTTCTTTACTGATATCACTGAAAAACAAGGAATTGTCCTTGCTGAAAACGTATTTTTGAGTATCAATTATTTCCATTTTTTCGAAATCAGAAACAGTTCCCAAACTCGAAATTTTGCCAAAGATATTACATGAAAACCAATTGTTTTTTTTATCAATCCAATAGAACGTATTAAAGTCGGTTTGGTAATATTTAATTACTTCTGTAAGCGGAATTGAAACGGTTTTGTATTCATTTTTTAAATAATCAAAAAGTCCGATCTGCTGGTTTAACGTATTGTAAACCCAAAGCTGGTTTTGAGTAGACATTCCTACCGCACTTGCGACAATTGGAACAGGATTTTGAGAGAAATTAATTTCCGTCATTTTATTCAGCTGGTTGTCTAATAAAACACAACTGTTGAAATCTTCATAAAAAAGCACAATTTTAAGCGGATTCTGAATGTCAACTTTTGTAATATTTCCCAAAGAAACATTCTTATATTCAAAAACTTCATTACCTTTTATTTTACTAAAAACATTGTTTTTGATTTGATAGGAACAACCAAATGAATCATAACCAATGAATTTATCAACATCAGCCGTAAATTTTGAAACAAGAATAGGAGTAATTTTTTGGTTCTGGCCCAAAATCGAAGAGAACGAACACGCACTAAACAACAATAAAATAACTAGACGCATTGTTTTACTCATAATGATGCAATTTCAAAGAGCCAAAGTACAAAAACTAGGCATAAGTAGGTTTTAAAATGACGGATTTACTCAATTTTAGCATTTAAACCTTTATAGATTACAATAGTCTTACAAAAATGTGATTTTGTCGATGCCATTTTGGAATTGATATATTTAACTTTCAGTATTTTAAAATTAGTAATAAATTTGATTGTAAGTTTTAATGGACTTTACAACTTTTTAAACCCACAAAAGATGAAAAAACTATCATATTTACTTTTAGTATTGGCTTTCAGTCAAGTACAAGCACAAAAAGATTTTCAAGGAATGGCCGTTTACGAGACAAAAACTCAGCCGCCTAAATTTGAAGGCATGAGAGCCGGAAACCGCGATATTACACCTGAAATGCAGAAAAACATCGAAGAACGAATGAAGCAGATGCTTGAGAAAACGTTCATTTTGAATTTTGACAAATCAGCTTCGATATACAAAGAAGAAGAAAAACTTGAAACTCCGGGACAAGGAAACGGCGGCATGCGTATGATGATGAGCTCTATGATGGGTGGTGGAGGTACATTTTATAAAGATGTAAAAAACAAAACCTATACCGTTGATAAAGAATTTATGGGGAAAGAATTTTTGGTAGTTGATTCCCTGCCAAAACTAGATTGGAAACTGGAACAGGAAACCAAACAGATTGGAGGCTATAATTGTTACAAAGCAACAGCTGTAAAACAAGCCAGTAAAACTGATTTTAGAAATTTCAGACCTAAAAACAACGAAGCTAAAAAGACGGATGAAGCCAAAAAAACTTCAGGAGAAACCAAAACGAATTTTGAGGATAATTTCGAAATACCAAAAGAAATCGTAATTACAGCTTGGTATACGCCAGAAGTTCCCGTAAACCAAGGACCTGAAAATTATTGGGGACTTCCTGGATTAATTTTAGAAGTGAATGACGGAAGAACTACTATTTTATGTTCTAAAATTGTTTTGAATGCCAAAGATAAAGTAGAAATAAAACCGTCTAAAAAAGGAAAAGTAATTTCTCAGAAAGATTATGATGAAACCGTAATTAAAAAAATGGAAGAATTTAGAGAAATGAACCGCGGACGTGCGGGTGGACCGCCGCCAATGGGAAGATAAATAGTCTTCTAATTATTATCTATTTCTAAGCTTTTTTAATGAACAAAATATATTTTTTCTTCGCCTTTTTAATTACCTCTTTTTCATTTTCTCAAAGTGTTCGTTTTGATGGTTTCATTCAGGACGAACAAAAGAATCCGTTGGAAATGGCCAATATCATGGCTGTAAACAACACTACAAAAGCAATGGATTCGTATGGGATTACGAATGATAAAGGAAAATTTCAGCTTACTTTAAAACCCAACACCTCGTATACGGTTAAGGTAAGTTATTTGGGAATGAAATCTAAAGAAATTGCGGTGGTCACCAAAGCTGAAAACATGACGCAGAATATCGTAATGGATGGTGCCGGAATCGAACTTGCAGGTGTGGAAATTGTCCGCGAAATGCCTGTTTCCATAAAAGGAGACACAATCGTTTATAATGCTGATTCTTTCAAATCAGGAACTGAAAAAAAGCTGGAAGACGTTTTGAAAAAGTTGCCGGGAGTTGAGGTTAATGCCGATGGTGAGATTGAAGTAGAAGGAAAAAAAGTCAGCAAATTGATGGTGGAAGGAAAAGATTTTTTTGACGGAGACACCAAATTAGGCGTTAAAAATATTCCCGCAGATGCTATTGATAAAGTTCAGGTTTTACGAAATTTTAATGAAGTAAGCGCTTTAAAAGGACTCGAGAACGATCAGGAAAATGTGGCGATGAATATTAAACTAAAAGAAGGTAAAAAGAACTTTTGGTTTGGAGATGTAACCGCTGGAATAGGCGTTGCCGAATTGGACAGTCGGTATATCATCAATCCGAAGTTGTTTTATTACAGTCCCAAATACAGTATTAATTTAATTACGAATTTTAATAATATTGGCGAACTGCCTCTTACAGCTCAGGACTATTTCAAATTTACCGGAGGATTTAAAAATCTGATGAAAAAAGGAGGAAGCAGTTTTAATGTTTCTTCTAATGATCTCGGTATTTCCATTTTGCGAAACAATCGTGCGAAAGAAATCGAAACGAAATTTGGTGCGACCAACTTTTCGTATTCCCCAACCAAAGAATGGACTCTAAGCGGTTTCGGGATTCTTTCTTCTTCAAAAACCGATTTAGAAACCAAATCTCAGACTACAATTTTAGAGTCAGGAGATCAGCAGAAAAGAGACGAACTTACTCATCAAAAAAACAATCTGGGATTGTTTAAGCTGAGTTCAACCTACAAACCGAACACAAAACTTCAGTTTGATTATGATATTTTGACCAAATTATCAAAACAGGATGAAGATACAGATTTGTTGCGTGAATCGGTTGTGAATAATATTTCGGCTGTTGAAACTATTTTGACAGAAAAGAAACAAAATCCAACCTCAATAAACCAAAATCTGAGTTTGTATTATACACAAAGCGATAAAAATATTTTTGCTTTTGAAATGCAGCATTTGTATCAGGATGAAAACCCGTTTTACAATGCTAATTTAAAATCGCAGCCTTTTGATTTATCAGGATATATTTCGGGACAAAACCGAAATGATCTTAATCAGGATCGTTTTGTAAAAACGAATAAAGTAGATGCTAAACTGGATTACTATTACATAGTGACACCAAAAAGCAATTTCAATATTACATTAGGAAATACGTATTCATATCAGAACTTTAATTCGCATATTTTTCAGATGCTGGATAATGGTAATCGAAATGATTTAAATACACCAGAAAACAATAATGATGTTGATTATAGTTTTAATGATGTTTTTCTTGGACTTCATTACAAAATCCTGACTGGAAAATTCACTTTTACGCCAGGTGTAAGCGTGCATTCGTATCAAATGACCAATTCGCAGCTGGGATCGGATTATTCACAGAATTTCGTAAAAGTACTGCCTGATTTCTTTGCCTTATACCAAATTAAAAAATCAGAAACATTGACTTATAATTTTTCATTGTCAAACGATTTTACCGATATCAATCAGTTAGCGGCAGGTTATGTTTTATCGGATTACAGCAGTTTGTTTCGTGGAAATCGCTTCCTAGAAAATGCAACATCGCAAGTACATTCGCTGCGTTATTTTAAATACAATATGTTCAATTTTGAGAACATTTTTGCCAATGCAACGTATACTAAAAAAGTAGATGCTATTAAAACACAAGCTGATTTTACAGGAATTAATCAATCATCATCTCCATACAATTCCAATTTAGCCGATGAAACTTTTTCAGGAATGGGAAGCTACGGACGTTCTTTCTTAAAAAATTACAAAGCATCAGCAAGTGCGAGTTTAAACTGGTCAAAATTCAACAACATTCAAAATGATAAATTAGCAACAACCGAAAGTTTTGTACAGAGTTATACGGTAAGAGCTTCGACTAATTATAAAAACCTGCCCAATATTGAATTTGGTTACAATCTTTTGGTGAATAAATACAGCGGTTCGACATTTTATACCGACAAGCCTTTTGCCAGATTAGATTACTATTTTCTGGATAGTTTCTCTTTTGTTTCAGAGTACGAATTCTACCATTATTACAACGGAAATAAATCGGTTAATAATGAATACGATTTCTTAAGTGCGAGTTTAATCTATCAGAAGAAAAACAGCAAATGGGAATATAAAGTTTCGGCAACCAATCTGTTAAATACAAGATATCTCAATGATGACAGCTTTTCGCAGTTTTCAACTCGAGTTTCTCAATACACGGTACAGCCTCGTTACATCATCTTTTCGATGAAATATAATTTATAGTAATTTAACTACATATTAATAATGTAGAGTGATTTGTTTTATAGAAGAATAGAATATCTTTGTGAAGTTATTAACTACAAAATTTAAATCATGCGCAATTTTATATGGAGTTTAGTATTGTTTTCTTCGTTGACAACGGTTTCCTATTCTCAAATTAAAAACCTTGAAAAAGGAACTTATCTTTCTGTAAACAAAGGTCAAAAAATAAAGCTGAATTTATTAGATGACAGTAAATATGAATTGGTTTTTTACACTGGCAGTTACGAAATAAAAGGAGATTCTTTGGTTTTTATAAACAATCCATCGTCAGAGAACAATTTTAATCTATCGTATAAGAATGATAAAAAAGCAAAAAACATAAAAATCAAGTTTTTAGATCCTTCTTATTATTCCTTTTACATTGGAACTCAAAATGGTACTGAAGACGTAAAATATCAAAAACTTTCTGATATAAGAACCAAACAAGATCCTGACTGGGAAAAAACAGATTTAGAATTTGAAATTGATAAAGCAGATTTTATCTATCTGGTTTACGAAGATTACTATAATCCTGCGACTGTTGCAAAATATGCAGTGCCAAAAGAGGTTTCTGAAATCACAATCAGCTATGAATTGGGTGCTGTGACTGATTTAAAATTGGCAGGTTTTTTCGATAAATCAAAAAATGAATTGCAAATTTCTGAACCTTCAGGAAAAAATCCACTTGTTTTTGTTAATGAAAAAAATCCACAGCCAGTTAAAAAAGAAGGCGTTACGCCTATTGAAACCAAATCTGTTCCAAACTGGACTTATGTAGGCAAAGAAGATTATGCGTTAGGAAATTATAACTACGATACAGACATTGTTCCTGCAGACAGCACGGCAATTGCAGACTATGCTGTAGCGCCGCCGGCAGCTTCAAATTATGATTTTAAATTAAAAATCGAGAATAGTTTAAGTAATGCACTTAAAGCGACCAAAGAATCAAGCACCAATAAATATCTGGTAGTTTATAAAGACAGTAATAAATCAGCCAAAGAAAGCTTTGATAAGTTTGTAAAAGATCAGGAAACACAAACAGGATATAATATGTATGATGCATACAATCCGCAATATGATGTTTATAATTTTTATTTCGCTGGAGACGATGACAAAAAATGGCTTAAAAACAATAAAATTACCAATGATCCAAGTGTATTTGTGGTAAATGCAAATGGTGATGTATTGGGAAGCGCCAAATCTGATTTGTCAACACAGCAATATCAGTTTAGTTATTATGGAGATCTTTACAGAAGATTACAGCGTGCAGATGCTTTTGTTTCTATTGATAAAACCTTTAAAAACAAAAAAGCAAACGATGAAGATTTAATCAAAGCCTTTAATAAAGCTGCTTTATTGGAAAGTTCGTATGACTATGATTCTGAATATACTCCAGACGCTAATTCGACTGAATTTATTGTTACAAAAGCAAGTGTAGATAAAAAAGACGTTGCTCAAGCTTGGAAAAAACTAATTGAAGCGCACCAAAAAGATACAAAACCCAATATGTATCTGGCTGAAACCATTTTAAGAGAAATCAAAAATCAAGGTTTTACAAAACAGCTTTTTAACCAAGATAAGACCCTTAATGATACTGATTTTCTTGCCATAGATTATCTTTTAAAACATTCGGATAAAATTGAAGAAGGCCGTGCAGCGTTTAATCAAGCAAAAGGTGATAATTCATATGTTATTATGGGTAATCCTATTTCAGAAATTTCTACAGCTTTACAACAAAGTGTTTATAACAGCCAAAATGGAATTTCGGGTGATGTAAATAAAGAGAAAATCAATTCGGTTTATAAAAATATAATTGCATCAGGAAAAGGGAATTTTGAAGCATACCGAAATTATTTCGAATATTTAAGCCAGGTTCAAGATAAAGACGGCTCAAACACCACTTATTTAAGAGAATTTAAAACCTATTTCGAATCTAAATTAGCTTCACCAAGTCCAATTGAAAAATTAGACGCTATGTATTCGGATTTAGATCCAACTTCGGAGTACGCCTATAACGGATGGAGTCCATTTAAAGAATACCATTCAAATATCTGTAATTCTGCTGCGTGGACAGTGGTTGAAAAACCTCTAAATTCTAGCTTTATTAAAGATGCCATTAAATGGTCAGAATATAGTTTGGTAGTTACCAAAAACAATCCGTATTATTTAGATACTTTGGCACAGCTGTATTATAAAGACGGGCAAAAAGACAAAGCAATTGCAACACAGACTCTTGCTGTAAAATATTTAGACTCAAATGTTGAAGAAACAACTGCAAATGAAATAAAAGAAGTTTTGAATAAAATGCAGAACGGTACTTATTAGCATTTTATAATCTTGAAAATAAAAATCCAACGACTAATAAGTTGTTGGATTTTTTTTGTAATATTTGATTTACAAATTATGATTTTTTTGGCTTTAATTGAATAGTAATAAAATAATTTTGCAAGATATAACTTATAAAAAAAATAATTATTAGTCATGCGCAATTTTATATGGAGTTTTTTGTTGTTTTCTTCGTTGACAACAATTTCCTATTCTCAAACCAAAAGCCTTGAAAAAGGAACTTATGTATCTACAAATAAAGGGCAAAAAGTAAAATTGAATTTATCAGAAGATAATAAATTCGAACTGGTTTATTATACAGGTAAATACGAGATTAAAGGCGATTCGTTGCTATTTGCCAAAAATCAACCTTCAGAAAATCGTTTTGATCTTTTGTTTAAAAACGATAAAAAAGCTAAAAACATTAAAATTAAGTTTTTAGATCCTTCTTATTATTCTTTTTACATTGGTACGCAAAAAGGGAATGAAGAAATCAAATATCAAAAATTAGCTGATCTTAGAGCAAAATACGATCCTGACTGGAAAAGTGCAGATGTTGAGTTTGAAATAGACAAAACAGATATCCTATATCTGGTTTATGAAAGTTATAGTGGAAAAAGCGATATTTGTAAATATGCATTGCCAAAAGATGTTTCGGAAATAACAGTCAGTTACGACTTGTCGATTTTGGAAGATTTAAATATTACTGGATTTTTTGATAAAAAAACAAACGAGCTGAAAATTTCTGACCAATCAGGACAAAATCCGTTGGTTTTTATTAATGAAAAAGACTCGCAACCAGTTAAAAATGAAACAATAGTTCCTCTCGAAACAAAATCTGTTACAGACTGGACCTATTCAGGGAAAGATTCAGTTTATACAGATTCCGATACACCTTTGGTAGCGACTGATACACTTGCTGTTACTGACGATGTTATAGCTCCGCCAGCAACTTCAAATTACGATTTTAAATTAAAGATTGAGAATAATTTAAGTAATGCGCTTAAAGCAACCAAAGAATCAAACAATAAATATTTAGTAGTTTATAACGACAGTAAAAAGACAGCCAAAGAAAGCTTTGATACTTTTATAAAAGATCAAGAAGAAGATACTGGTTATTATATGTATGATGCATACAATTCAGCATATGATGTTTATAACTATTATTTAGCTGGGGAAGGAGATAAAAAATGGTTGAAAACTAATAAAATCACCAATGATCCAAGTGTAATTATTTTAAACAGAGAAGGAGATCAGCTTGCTATTGCAAAATCAGACTTGAAAACTCAGAAAGATCAGTTCAATAATTATGGAGATCTTTACAAACGATTACAGCGTGCAGATGCTTTTGTTTCTATTGAGAAAACCTTAAAGAACAAAAATGCAAATGATGAAGATTCAATCAGAGCTTTTAATAAAGGGGCTTTATTGGCTGGCACTTATAATTATGATTCTACATACAAGCAAGATGTCAATTCAACGGATTTTATAATTACAAAAACTCCCTTAGATCAAAAAGAAGTAGCCCAAGCTTGGAAAAAACTGATTGAAGCGCACCAAAAAGATACAAAACCAGATATGTATTTGGTAGAAACAATTATAAAAGAAATCCAGAATGAAGGTTTTACAAAAGGACTTTTTAATAAAGATAAATCCCTTACTGATACTGATTTCCTTGCTATCGATTACGTATTAAAACATTCAGATAAGATTGAAGAAAATCGTGATTCATTTAATGGCCAAGAAATTGAAGTTCATAATATAGGAAATGCTGTTTCGGAAGTTTCAAATGCATTACAGCAAAATAGTTCTGATTCTCAAAACGGAATTTCTAGTGAAATAAACAAACAAAAAATCATTTCGACTTATAAAAAAATCATCGATTCGGGAAAAGCAAATTTCGATACTTACAGAAACTATTTTACATATTTAAGTCAAACTGAAGAAAAAGAAGGTTCTAATACGAAGTACTTAAAAGAATTTAAAACCTTTTTCGATTCAAATTTATCAGGAACAAATCCTATTGAGAAATTAGATACTTTGTTTTCTGGCTTAAATTCAAGTTCTAATTTTGCTTATGATGGTTGGAACTCATTTAAAATTTATAATTCAGATTTATGTAATAATGCAGCATGGTCTATCGTAACGAATCCCATAAATGAAAGTTACCTAAAAGATGCTATCAATTGGTCAGAATATAGTGTGGCCATAACAAAAAACAATTCGTATTATTTAGATACTTTGGCACAATTGTATTATAAAGATGGGCAAAAAGACAAAGCAATTGCAACGGAAACTCTTGCTGTAAAATATTTAAATTCAGATGTTGATGGAGAAACGGCAAAGGATATTAAAGATGTTTTAGATAAAATGCAGAACGGAACATATTAACTTGTAATGTGACTAAAAAAGGCTGTCTAAAATTTTAGACAGCCTTTTTTAGTATTTAAAATTCAGATTGGATTACAATCCGAATGCAGCTTTTACTTGGTCAACAAAATCAAGTTTTTCCCATGTAAATAACTCAACAGTAACTGTTTTTTCGTTTCCGCCTGGAGCAGAGAAAGTTTTAGTAACCGTCTCTGGTTTACGTCCCATGTGTCCGTAAGCAGCAGTTTCGCTATAAATAGGATTTCTTAATTTTAAACGTTGTTCGATAAAGTAAGGACGCATATCAAAGATAGCTTCTACCTTTTTAGCGATTTCACCGTTAGTTAAGTTTACTTTAGAAGTTCCGTACGTTTCAATGAAAATTCCCATTGGCTCAGCAACACCAATTGCGTAAGAAACCTGAACTAAGATTTCGTCAGCAACACCAGCAGCCACTAAGTTTTTAGCGATATGACGAGTTGCATAAGCAGCACTTCTATCTACTTTACTTGGGTCTTTTCCAGAGAATGCACCACCACCGTGAGCACCTTTTCCACCGTAAGTATCCACGATAATTTTTCTTCCTGTTAAACCAGTATCTCCGTGAGGTCCTCCAATAACGAATTTTCCTGTTGGATTAATATGATAGTTAATTTTATCATTGAATAAGTGGGCGTGCTCTGGGTTCTTAGCAATAATTCTAGGAATCAAGATCTCAACAATATCTTTTTTGATTTTAGCTAACATCGCAGCTTCTTCATCAAAATCATCGTGTTGAGTTGAGATAACAATTGCGTCAATACGAGTTGGTTTGTTATCGTCACTGTATTCTAAAGTAACCTGAGATTTTGCATCTGGACGTAAATAAGTGATTTCCTTATTTTCGCGTCTTAAAATGGCTAATTCTTGTAATAATTTATGAGACAAATCAAGAGCCAATGGCATGTAGTTTTCAGTTTCGTTTGTAGCGTAACCAAACATCATCCCTTGGTCACCAGCACCTTGCTCTTCTGGCTTAGCTCTGTCAACACCTTGATTAATATCTGCAGATTGCTCGTGAATTGCTGAAAGAATCCCACATGAATTCGCTTCAAACATATATTCACTTTTAGTATATCCAATTTTACGGATTACTTCGCGTGCAATTTGCTGAACATCTAAATAAGTATTCGATTTTACTTCACCTGCTAAAACAACCTGACCTGTTGTAACTAAAGTTTCACAAGCTACTTTTGAGTCAGCGTCAAATGCCAAAAAGTTGTCAATTAATGCATCCGAAATTTGATCTGCAACTTTGTCTGGATGCCCTTCACTAACAGATTCTGACGTAAATAAATAAGCCATAATAATGTAATAATAATGTATTAGTTTAAAATTAAGCGGGAAAAATAATTGCTAAAAAGGGCTAAAGGAGAGTTGCTGCTTTAGCATTTTTTACTGCTGAAATTAATCTTTCAGCATTCATAACGAAACCGTTTCATTATGAAGAGGTTGCAATCAGTTCAAATTTTTCCTCTGTTTCGGGTGCAAAGGTATGAAACCATTTTGATTTGCAAATTAAAGTTCAACTTTTTTTATTTTTTATGACAGAAATTTAACATTAACATACTACTTTGATAGGGTAATAGAAAATATTTCTGTTTTTGTTTGGCTGATTAAAAAATAGTTCAGACATTTGCCTCGTTAAAATAAAAAAAAGAAATGAAATTTACAGTTTGCAATATGATGTCTTGTAAGATGCCGGAACTATCCGCAGAGACTCTATTGTAACTTTTTTTTAAATAGATATAGAACCTCTGCCAGATCGCAGAGGTTTTTTTTGTTCGAAAAATAAAATTGTAAGACTTTTTTGTAAGCCAAAAACAACTAATTAATCAGTAAAAAGAAATGAAGAAAAATGTTATAATCGTTTTAGGTCTTTTGACTTTTTCAGGAATTTATGCTCAGGATAACAAAACCGAGCAGGATACTTTAAAAAACAATGAATTATCAGAAGTTACCATAATTGGATCGAGAAGTAAAAACAGAGTAAAAACAGATGTGCCTGTTCCAGTTGATGTTTTCAATATCTCTGATATTACAAAAGGAGCGCCGCAGACCAGCGTTACCCAGATTTTAAATTACGTTGCGCCGTCATTTACCAGTAACGCAACATCTACAGCAGATGCAACCGATCACGTTGATCCAGCACAATTAAGAGGATTAGGGCCAGATCAGGTTTTAATTTTAGTAAACGGAAAAAGAAGACACACCAGTGCTTTAGTAAACATAAACGGATCTCCAGGAAGAGGATCTGTAGGAACAGATTTAAATGCCATTCCCTCTTTTGCTATCGAAAGAATTGAAGTTCTAAGAGATGGAGCCGCTGCACAATACGGTTCGGATGCTATTGCGGGAGTTATTAATATTGTACTGAAAAAGAATGCCAATTATGTTTCTGGAGGAATTCAATACGGTGCAAACCTATCTTCAGGATCAAATAATTTTAAAGGCGGAGCTGATGGAGAAACCCTTCAAGCCGATTTAAACTATGGAACATCTTTAGGAAAACCAGGAAGTTACTTTAATATTACCGGAAGTGCCATTACAAGACAAACAACCAGCAGAGCAGGAATTAGAAGCAACGCTATTTTTAATGCTTACAACGCAGTAGAAAACAGAGCAGCACAAAATGGAGTTGAAATCAATTCGTTGTTTAGCAATATCAATAACACTTCAAACTCGGCACAAATTATCAGTTCATTGCAGCAATATGCACCGCAGGTAAGTTATTTTACTCCAGCACAGCAAAATGCCATTTCTTCTGCCACGACAATTGCGCAAATGCAGACCGCTTTGAATTTTGATGTAACGAATAATGAATTAGCCTATAGAGGTCAGGAAAGAAGAGACTATAATATGAGTGTGGGACAGTCAGAACTGGCTTCGGGACAAGCGTATTATAATGCTAAATACCCATTAACGGAAAATACATCTTTATATTCTTTTGGAGGTGTATCTTATAGAAATGGTAAATCATATGCTTTTAATAGACTTCCAAATGGTTCAGGAACTTTCACGCAAGTGTATCAAAACGGATTTTTACCAGAAATAGAATCTAAAATTTTAGATGCCTCTGCAGCAGTTGGAGTGAATACACAATTGTTTGGGTTTGATACTGATTTAAGTACAAATCTTGGAACAAACTCTTTTCAATATGATGTAAACAATACCATCAATGCTACTTTAGGAGTAAATTCTCCAACGAGTTTTGATGCTGGGAAAGTTTCCTTTTTGCAAAGCACGACTAATTTAGATTTCAGTAAAAAGGTAGATGTTTTATCTGGTTTAAACATTGCATTTGGTGGAGAATTCAGATATGAAAACTATCAGATAAAAGCGGGAGAAGAAGCTTCTTATGGATTATATGATGTAAATGGAAGTTTAGTTTCAGGAATTCTGCCAAGTAATTCACCTTTAATTGTTACTGACTTTTTTGGAAACAAACGTGGAGCGGGAGCACAGGGATTTTCAGGATTTCAGCCATCAGATGCTAAAGAAAAAGACAGAAAAAGTGGAGCTGCTTATATCGATCTAGAATTGAATGCTACTGAAAACTGGCTTATAGATGGAGCAGCACGTTATGAAAACTATTCAGATTTTGGAAGTACAGTTACCTTTAAATTAGCTTCTCTTTTAAAATTAACTAACAACATTAACTGGAGAATTTCTGGGCAAACAGGTTTTAGAGCGCCTTCATTACAACAAAAATATTTTGAATCAAGCTCAACACAATTCATCAACGGATCACCATATCAAGTGGGATATTTTACAAATGATTCTCAAGCAGCAAAAAGTATTGGTGTAGAAAACTTAAGGCCAGAAAAATCAAAAAGTATCAGTACAGGATTTACTTTTAAAATTCCAGAAGCCAACATAACTATTGCAACTGATGCTTACTTTACAAGAATCAACGATCGAATTGTATTGTCAGGACAATACGCAAGACCAACAGATGCGCAGATTGCGGCTGCAACATCGCAAGAACAAAAAGATGCATTAACCTTGTTTCAGCAGGCGTTTGATTTAAAAGGAGTAGAAAGGGCTTCTTTCTGGACAAACGGAATTGACTCTGAAACTAAAGGAATAGATTTGGTAATTTCTCAGAAATACGACGTCATTCAAGATTTTGCAATCAAAAATGATTTGGCTTTAAGTTATAATGAAACCAAAAGAGTCGGAGATTTAAATGTGCCGCAATCAATTATCGATGCAGGAGGAGAACCATTTAGATATTCATTCTTCCCAGAATCTAGCCGCATTTATTTAGAAGAAGCTATTCCAAAATTAAAAGCTAATTTAATGACTACTTTCAGTATTAAAAAACTGGATATCTATTTAAGAAACAGCTATTTTGGTAAAGTAACTGATCCAGGAGCGACAGATGTAAATTTAGACGGATCAGCTTCAGTATACGAACACCCAGAATACAGCGCAAAACTAGTAACCGATTTATCATTAGGATATCAAATCAACGAACATTTTAGAGCTACAATTGGATTTAATAATATAGGAGATGTTTATCCAGATCGAAATAATCCGGCAACGCCAGCCTTTACCAATACAACTCCAACTTTATCTCCTGCGCCAAGTACTGATTTAAGCAACGCTAATCAATTTGCGTATTCTAGAGCAGTATCGCAGTTTGGACTAAACGGAAGATTTGGATTTGCCCGTTTGAGCTTTAAATTTTAATCTCCTAAAAAAACTAAGCCACAGATTGAAAGGTTTAGACGAATTAGCATTGATCTAAAATCATTGTAATCTTTTAATCTGTGGCTAAACTTAATCACAATGCTAAGTCAAATCCTTGATTTTATAAGGGTTGAAAAAAAATAATTGAAAATATTAAATTTTTATTTGGTCGTTAAAAAAATACTTATTACATTTACTCTATCGAATTAGTCGAGTTTAAAAATATAAAATCAATTTTAAATAAAATGAAAACAATAGCAAAAGGAAATATGATGTGTTGTAGAATGATGCAGATGTGCATCCCAATTTGCTGTTGCCAAAAGTAAAAAGATACAAATCTTTAGTTATAGTTACACTATAAGCCCTTTTGGTAGCCATCCGAAAGGGCTTTTTTAATTTCAATATTTAAAATTAAGATCATGAAAACATTAAATTCAATAGCAGTAGAATATTTATTGAGAAACGATTCTCAAAACAACAATACAAAATCAGAAAATATTACAAGAGAAGTGGCAAGACTGCATCAAGAACAAGATTTAAAAAATCAGAAATCATTACTCTTTCAACTGTATTATCTGGAAGAAGAAGGCGAAGACTTTTTTGCTTAAACCAATTCTAAAATTCATTTACAATATATAATAGTATTAACAATACCTAAAAAACTAAGAAATCATGAGTACACAAAAATTTGCAACAAACGCATTACACGCAGGACATGATGTAACGAAAAACGGAGGAACAAGAGCAGTACCAATTTACCAAACGTCATCATACGTATTTAATAGCGCAGATCATGCGGCTAATTTATTCGGATTAGCCGAAGCTGGTTTTATATACACAAGATTAAACAATCCAACAAATGATATTCTTGAACAGCGTTTGGCTGCACTAGAAGGCGGAATTGGAGCTGTAGTTACAGCATCTGGAGCATCTGCAATTGCGACTACTTTATTGACTTTACTTAGAGCTGGCGATCATATTGTAGCATCTAACAGTTTATACGGCGGAACTTATAATTTATTAAGTGTAACGCTGCCACGATTAGGAATTACAACCACTTTTGTAGATCCTTCTAATCCAGAAAACTTTACAAAAGCTGCCAAAGAAAACACAAGAGCCTTCTTTGTAGAATCTCTGGGGAATCCAAAATTAGACGTATTAGACTTAAAAGGAATTTCGGCAGAAGCCAAAGCATTCAAAGTGCCGTTTATAGTAGATAATACAGTTGCGACACCTTATTTATTAAACCCAATTAAATACGGTGCCGATATTGTAATTCATTCCTTAACTAAATATATTGCCGGAAACGGAACTTCATTAGGTGGTGTAATCATTGACGCCGGAAATTTTGACTGGGCAAACGGAAAATTCCCTGAATTTACAGAACCTTCTGCCGGATATCATGGATTAGTGTATCACGAAGCGTTAGGTAATGCCGCTTTTATTGCAAAAGCCAGAATTGAAGGACTGCGTGATTTCGGATCAGCTTTAAGTCCGTTTAATGCTTTTCAAATTATTCAGGGATTAGAAACACTGCCAATCCGAATTAAAAAACACAGTGAAAATGCTTTGGCATTAGCCGAATGGTTAGAGAAGCAAGATGAGGTGGTTTGGGTAAACTATCCAGGTTTGAAAACCAATAAATATTATGATTTGGCTCAGAAATATCTTCCAGAAGGACAAAGCGGAATCATAACTTTTGGTTTGAAAGGAGGATTTGATGCTGCCAAAAAAGTTGTAGATGAAACACGATTATTTTCGCTGTTAGCCAATATTGGCGATACCAAATCGCTGATTATCCACCCAGCCAGTACCACTCATCAGCAATTGTCTGAAGAAGAACAATTGTCAACAGGAGTTTCGAAAGATTTAATCCGACTTTCTGTTGGAATAGAAGATGTTGAAGATTTAATTGCCGATTTGCAAGCCGTTTTTGAAAGCGTAACCCAATCGCAATACAGCATTAATAAAAATTAGGTTTTTTTGTTTTTTGTTTGAAAAATTGCCTTTAGCAGCGTGAGTTCTGCTAAGGGTGATTTTTTATGAAAAGACTATCGATATAAAATAAACCATATAGTTAGAAACGCACCGCGTTTACTCGCTAACATGGCAGGTTCAATATAAACGTTGATTTAAATGAACTTATATAAAAATTAAAATTATGTCAAAACTAAAAATAAATATTATCCTTTTTGGAATTGGTAATATTGGAAGCACTTTAATCAATCAGATTATCGAAAGCCAAGAGTTTTTTCTTCAGAGTAGAAATGTTGATTTTCACTTTCCAATAATTACCAATTCAACAGTTGCCTTTTTCGAGAAAGAAGGTGTTGGATATTCCTGGGAAACCAATTTTCGACAATTGGCCGTTCCTTTTAGGGTAGAAGATATTATCGAATTTGCCAAAGAAAATGAATTCGAAAATTTAATTGCAGTCGATGCAACTGCAAGTGATGAACTGATTGGACATTACAATACTTTAATCGAAAACGGATTTAATATTGTTGCCGTAAATAAAAAAGCCAATACGCTTCCAATCGATCTTTATAAAAAGCTTAGAGAAAATCTCAAAAAGCATGATAAAGAGTTTTTATATGAAACCTCTGTCGATACCGGAATTCCTGTTTTACAAACTTTAAGAGATTTGTATTTCTCTGGCGAGAAAATAACAAAAATAAGAGGCGTCTTTTCAGATAATCTAAGTTATGTTTTTAATCGTTTTTCGGCTGAAGAAAATTCCTTTTCATCTGTTTTAAAAGATGCTAGTCTCCTAGGATTAATGCGATCTACTTTTAAAGAAGATTTGTCTGGAAATGACACCGCAAAGAAATTATTGATTCTTACTCGTGAAATAGGCAAAGAATTTGAATTTTCAGATATAAAAATCCATCCGCTTATTAAAGAAGAACATTTAGAAAAAAATGGCATTCTAAATAAAGAAGCAATCGACAAATCTTTTAAAATCGCCAAAATCACACAAGCAGAAAATCATGTATTGCGATATGTAGGCGAATTTGATGTGGAGAAAAACACACTTGAAGTCAAATTGATTTCGGAACCTGTTACTTCCGCAATTGGACAATTGAAAGGTTCTGATTCTATTTTTGAAATTTATACCAAATCGTATGCAAATACTCCAATAGTCATTCAAAGTGCTGCGGCAAGCCGACAAGCAATTGCAAGAGGAGTTATAGCGGATATTTTAAAAGTAGCCGAAAAAATTAAAAATAAAGAAGCTGTCTGGCTTTAAGTGGCTCTAATATTAGTAGTTCTTTGAAAGATTGAAACAGAAAGTCAGTTAATTTTTGTAAGACAAAACCTTCATTAATTCAAAAATAAATTTTGTAAGATGTTTTTTAGCGGTAAAAAGCTGTTTTTTAACGTTATTTTAGAAAAATTGGGCTTTTATAACTTGGAATATTCGAAAAATATTCGCACATTTGTAAGACAAACTAAAAATTGTTAAAAACAGAGAATAGTTTGTTAACAATGAATAAAACACTTTCGGTAAAATAATCAATTCGGGAAGTTTATAAAAAGTAATAAATGCAAGATTTTTTTAAAATAACAGTCAAATCGCAAATGAATAAGTCCCTTCAGATGAACAAGATGTTCAATGTCGCACGTATTTGTATATGCGTCTGTTGATACTAAAAGTATATATAAGTTCCATAAAAACTTAGACCCTTTTGGTATTAAAAATCCAAAAGGGTTTTTTTATTCATTTTGGTTACAGTAACAAAGAATTAAAGAAAAAATAAAGATTATAAAATAATAATAACTGACTTAAACTTAAATATCATGAGTGCAATAAACTTCCTAAGAAAAAAACTTTCAACATTCAGAAACAGGAAAAACGAAAGAAATAATCCGCCGCCAACAAATGAATTAATCCATCCAAGTTTTGGAATAACAGAAACGGATAAAAAATTGGTGAAAAACCTGCCAAATTCATTAACGTTTTTGATGTACTCAAAAGAAAATGAAACGCTTTTCATCTAAGTTGAAAAAGAACCATAAATTAGGTTAAAACCTGCATAACATTACTGGGCATAACGTTCGGTAATTTTGTGCGTACAATAGTTTCTGATTGAATTATATCTAAGAAATTGAAGAATCAGTTTCGATAAAATTTGTTTGTTTAAGAAATTAGTAGTTAATTTGCACCGTTAAGTTCAAAAACGTATTGAAATGTTATAAAGAAAGGAGGAGGGATTAGACCCGATGAATCCTTAGCAACCCTTCGTTAATTCGAAGAAGGTGCTGCATTCTACCACGCCCAAACGTGGAAAGATAACAACAAGAATTTTTCTAGTTTCACTCTAGACTTTCTTTCTAATATTTCCACATACAAATCAAAAATAAAAAAGATTTGAAATTGGAAAATATACCAAGTCCCATTATAATTCAAAATTTCATCACCGAAAGTGGTGCAGTTTATCCATCCCTGCCTTTAAGTTTTACACTTTCTGGCCAGCCGTTGCATTCTGCCCCAATTGTTCTGGTAAACCATGCTTTAACAGGAAATGCACAAGTAACTGGAGAGAATGGTTGGTGGAGCGATTTAATTGGTGATGGTAAAACAATCGATACCCATAAATTTACGATTCTTGCCTTTAATGTTCCAGGCAACGGCAATGATTCTTTTATCATTGAAAACTATCTGGATTTTAAAACACGAGACATTGCTAGAATCTTTCTGCAAGGTCTTGAAGCGTTACAAATCGAACAGGTATTTGCTATAATCGGCGGCTCTGTTGGTGGTGGAGTAGCTTGGGAAATTCTAGCTTTGGCGCCAAATATCACCGAACACTTAATCCCAATTGCAACCGACTGGAAATCTACCGACTGGATGATTGCCAATTGTTTCCTGCAAGAACAGATTCTGAACAATTCATCAAAACCAATCGAAGATGCCAGAATTCATGCTATGCTGTGTTACCGTTCTCCAGAATCTTTCAAAGAAAAATTTCAACGAACCATCAATCAGGATCTTTTGATTTTTAATATCGAAAGCTGGCTCGCACATCACGGAAACAAGCTGCAGAAACGTTATCAGCTCGCTTCTTATAAATTGATGAACCAATTGCTGAAAACAATCGATATAACTCGAAATAGTGAGGATTTCGAGACATTAATTTCCAAATCAAATGCCGCAATACATATTATTGCAATCAACTCAGATTTATTTTTTACACCAAAAGAAAATCTGGAAACTTATAATGAATTAAAGAAGTTTAAAAACAATGTTTCATACAGCGAAATAGATTCGGTTCACGGACATGACGCTTTTTTAATAGAGTACAAACAATTAGATCATTTACTTGCCGATATTTTTAAGGCAGAAACAATAGCAAAATAAAATGAAAATATTAAAATTTGGAGGTAAATCATTATCAAACGGAGAAGGACTTAACAAAGTAATTTCAATCATTTCAGATAAAGTAAATCAAGGCGAAAGAATTGCCGTAGTCGTTTCTGCCCGCGGAAATGCAACAGATGAACTAGAAGATATACTAAGAATTGCCGCTAAAAACGGAAACTACAAACCTCTTTTGGAAAGTTTTAAAGCATATCAAGCTTCCGATTATCCGCAAGTTGATTTATCAGAAGAATTCAATGTTTTAGACAAACTTTTTGAAGGAGTAAGTCTGATTGGAGATTACAGCAATAAAATCAAAGATCAGATTTTATCAAAAGGAGAATTGCTTTCGGCGAAATTATTGACTTCTATTTTAGTTGAAAAAGGAATTCCTGCCAATTTCGTAGATACAAGAGAACTGTTGAAAACAGACTCTAAATTTGGTGATGCGCAGCCTTTAGAACAACTTTCTAAGAAAAACGTTATCAATTATTTCAAGCTTCATAACGGAGAAACGGTGAATATCGTAACAGGTTTCATTGGATCTAACAACAACAACGACACAACTACTTTAGGAAGAAACGGAAGCAATTACACCGCTTCGTTAATTGCGAACTATTTGGATGCAGAAGAGCTTCAAAATTTCACTCACGTTGACGGAATTTACACAGCGAACCCAGATTTAGTAGCCGATGCTAAAAAAATCGAATTCTTATCATTTAACGAAGCAAATGAGCTGGCTAATTTTGGAGCCACTATTCTGCATGCAAAAACCATTATTCCGTTATTAGAAAAGAATATTCCACTTCGTATTTTAAACACCTTCAATCACGAAAACCACGGAACTTTAATTACTTCAAATTCTCAAAAAGAAGGAATTAAGACACTTTCGGTTTTAGAAAATGTATCACTGGTAAATCTTGAAGGACGCGGATTACTAGGGAAAGCCGGAGTTGATGCCCGAATCTTCAAAGTAATGGGCGATCACAACATTAGTGTAAGCATTATTTCGCAAGGTTCTTCAGAAAGAGGAATCGGATTGGTTGTGGCAAAAGACAAAGCAACACTGGCAATGGTCGAATTGGAAAAAGAATTCGAAAACGACTTTTATTCTAAAGACGTAAACCAGATTACCGTAACCGATAACGTGTCTGTAATTTCAATCATTGGTCAGGATTTAAGTACTTTCCACAAACCGTATACAGCTTTAATTAAAAACAAAATTGTTCCAATTTTATTCAACAATACCGTTACGGGTAAAAACGTGAGTTTGGTGGTTAAAAAAGAAGAACTCACGAAAGCCTTAAACGTAATTCACGGAGAGATTTTTGGAGTTTCTAAAAAAATCAACATTGCGATTTTCGGACACGGTTTAGTAGGCGGAACTTTGATTAACCAAATTTTAGAATCGGCTTCATCAATCGAAAAACGAAAAGATATTAAGCTGAATGTATTTGCAATTGCCAATTCTAAAAAACTGCTTTTAAACAGACACGGTGTTAACAATAACTGGAAAACCGATATTGAAACCAAAGGCGAGCCATACACGATTCAGGATATTATCGCTTATGCTAATGAACATCATTTAGAAAACTTAATTGCAGTAGATAATACAGCAAGCGCTTCTTTTGTAGAAAACTACATTCCGCTTGTAGAAAGCAGTTTCGATTTGATTTCTTCAAATAAAGTAGCCAATACGTTAACGTATGGTTTTTACAAAGAATTGAGAAAAGCATTGGCGGAAAATCAAAAGAATTATTTATACGAAACCAATGTTGGAGCAGGATTGCCATTAATTGACACCATTAAATTACTGCATCTTTCAGGTGAAAACATCACTAAAATTAAAGGCGTTTTCTCTGGAACATTAAGTTATTTATTCAATAATTTCTCTGCGAAAGATGCTCCGTTTAGTGAAATTTTACAAGAAGCAATTGATAACGGATATACAGAACCAGATCCGCGTGAAGATTTATGCGGAAATGATGTTGGTAGAAAATTATTAATTTTAGCTAGAGAATTAGACTTGCAAAATGAATTTGAAGAAATCTCAATTCAGAATTTAATTCCAGACCATTTGCGTGAAGGAAGCGCAGCCGATTTCTTGACAAAATTGAAAGAATTTGATCCAATTTATGCAAAAATAAAAGCAGAACAACAGCCAAATCACGTGTTGAGATACATTGGTGAATTGTCTGGAGATTTACAGAATGACAAAGGAAATTTAGAAGTGAAATTAGTTTCGGTTCCATCAGACACAGCTCTTGGCGGATTAAAAGGTTCTGATTCATTCTTCGAAATTTACACAGAATCTTACGGAGATCGTCCAATCGTTATTCAGGGAGCAGGTGCAGGTTCTGCTGTTACAGCGAGAGGTGTTTTCGGAGATATTTTAAGATTATCTGATAAAGGATAATTAAATTTTAGATTGCAGATTTTTGATTTTAGATTGGTGATCTTGCAATGACAAGAATAAAAAAACAAAAAAAAATAACAACACAATGAAAGTAACTTTAAACAGAGTAAATGACGCATTTCATTTTAAAGTAAAAAATGAACGCGGACACGTAGTTGACGTTGACAGCAGAGCCGAATTTGGCGGAAGCGATTTAGGTGCAAGTCCAATGGAATTAGTACTAATGGGAGTGGCAGGATGCAGCGCTATCGATATGATTTCAATTTTGAAAAAACAGCGTCAGGAAATCACTTCATTTGATGCTGAGGTTGAAGGACTTCGTGTTCAAGTTGGAGAAGCAAAACCCTTTAAAGAAATCGATGTGGTTTTCTATTTAGAAGGAGAAATCAATCCAGAAAAAGCAAAAAAAGCAGCACAGCTTTCTTTCGAGAAATACTGCTCAGTTGCCAAAACGGTTGAACCAACAGCTACAATAAAATACAAAGTAGTTTTAAATAAAGAAGCTTTGTAATAATTAGAAAATTAGTCAATTTGAGAATTGTTCAATTTGTAAAATGAATCAATCAGATAATTTTTAAGATGAACATAATAACTCTATATCTGTTTGAATTTTAACGCAAAGTATAAACTCGAAACGTTAAACTTGAAACGAAAAAGAACAAAAACACAAAAACAACACAATGAATACAGAAGAATTTGGTTTTGAAACACAAGCCATTAGAACACAATTAGAAAGATCTCAATATTTAGAACATTCGGTGCCTTTGTACCTATCGTCAAGCTTTGTTTTTGAAGATGCCGAAGATATGAGAGCTTCATTTACAGAAGAAAAAGAAAGAAATATTTACAGCCGTTTCAGCAATCCAAATACAACAGAATTTGTCGATAAAATCTGCAAAATGGAAGGTGCAGAATCGGGTTATGCTTTTGCAACGGGTATGGCGGCAGTATATTCTACTTTCGCGGCGTTATTAAATTCTGGAGATCATATTGTTTCTGCGAGCAGTGTTTTTGGTTCAACTCACGCTTTGTTTATGACTTATTTTCCAAAATGGAATATCGAAACTTCTTATTTTGAAATTAATAAGCCAGAAACAATAGAGAGCTTAATTAAACCAAATACCAAAATATTATACGCTGAATCTCCAACAAATCCTGGAGTAGATGTAATTGATTTAGAATTGTTAGGAAATATAGCCAAAAAACACAACTTGATTTTAATAATCGATAATTGTTTTGCAACACCCTATTTACAGCAGCCAATTAAATTTGGAGCGGATTTGGTGATTCACTCGGCTACAAAATTAATCGACGGACAAGGCCGTGTTCTTGGTGGTGTAACCGTTGGAAACGCTGATTTAATCAGACAGATTTATTTATTTTCTAGAAATACAGGACCAGCTTTGGCGCCGTTTAATGCTTGGGTGTTATCAAAAAGTTTAGAAACATTGGCTGTTCGTGTGGATAGACATTGCGAAAATGCTTTAAAAGTAGCCGAATTTTTAGAAAGCCATCCAAATGTAAACAGTGTAAAATATCCATTCTTGAAATCGCATCCGCAATATGAAATTGCCAAAAAACAAATGAAAGCGGGTGGAAATATTATTGCATTTGAAATAAAAGGCGGAATCGAAGCTGGAAGAAAATTCTTGAACAGTATTAAACTTTGTTCATTGTCAGCAAATATTGGAGATACCAGAACAATTGTTACACATCCAGCTTCTACAACACACAGTAAATTATCTGAAGAAGATCAACTAGCAGTTGGAATCACGCAAGGTTTAGTTCGTGTTTCTGTTGGTTTAGAAACAGTAGAAGATGTAATTGCCGATTTAAAACACGCACTTTCTTAATTGAAATTTTAGATTTCTAAATTATATAATGACGATTTTTGATAGTAATTATTTTACTGTTAAAAATCGTCATTCTTTTTTATGGTTGTTTCGGTAAAAAATCTATTTTTGTTAAAACCATATTCAAAATCATTTAACTAAACCAAACCAACCTATGAGTAACTCTACTTACATTCTTGATGAAAAATTATTGGCTTCAAAAGGGCAGCGATTTCTGAATTACCTTCTGGATAATATTATGGTACTTGCCTTATTATTTGTGTTAGGTGTTATTTTAGGATTAATTGGAAGTCTTTTTGAATTACATGGAATTTTTGTTTGGTTAGACAATATTGGGGATTTAGAAGGAAGATTGATTTTTATTCTAATCACAATAGTTTACTATGCTGTAACAGAAGGCGTTTTTGGCAGATCTTTAGGTAAATTAATAACAGGAACCATTGTTGTAGATGAAAATGGTGTTAAACCAGATTTTGCAGATATTTTGAAAAGAAGCTTTAGCCGAATAATTCCCTTCGATGGACTTTCGTTTTTAGGAAATTCAGGAAGAGGCTGGCACGATTCAATTTCGGACACTTATGTAGTGAATAAAAAAGAATTAGAAGAAGAAGTTAAAGTCTTTCACGAATTCAATTTAATCGGAAATAACGAAGTAATTTGATGGATTTAGTAGAATTTAACTATTCTACTGTTATTTTTCTCATTTAAAAATCCTATTTTTGTTGCAGAAAAATATGAAGCTGTTTGTTTTAGGAAAATCTAGAATTTGCAGTCTTCAATCTAAAACATAAAAATAGTGCTTTCAAAGAAAACAAAATACGGAATTAAAGCCTTAACTTATCTGGCTAGACGGGAAAATAATGAACCTGTGCAAATAGCCGAAATTGCGAAGAGTGAACACATTTCGATTAAATTTTTGGAAAGCATTTTATTGCTTTTAAGAAACTCTGGATTTCTTGGTGCAAAAAAAGGCAAAGGCGGAGGATATTATTTAATCAAAGATCCAAAAGACATCAGTATGGCGAAAGTCTATCGTATTCTAGAGGGGCCAATTGCATTACTGCCTTGTGCAAGTCATAATTTCTACGAAAGATGTGATGACTGCGATGATGAATCGACCTGTGCGGCACGACGTTTAATGACAGAAGTTCGTGATAATACACTTAAAATATTAGAAAGTAATTCTTTAGCAGATATAGCATTCTAAAAAAAATAAACCATAAAAGTCATATAAGTTCATTTTAGACTTTGCGCAAAGCTTGTTAAGTGAACTTATATAACTTGATTTTAAAATTTATCTTAAAAGATCAATTTATATCCTGCCATGAAAAGCATTACAGCAATCGCATTTCTAAGGAATTGATCCGGCACTTTTCCACTTAACATACTTCCGATATAGATTCCAGGAAGTGATCCCATCAATAGTTGCCCCAGTAATACTAAATCTAGATTTCCCATAGAAGCATGTCCAATTCCGGCAACTAAAGTTAGAGGAACAGCGTGTGCAATTTCAGTTCCTACTAAACGTGGTGTTGGTAAAAGCGGATAGAGGAAAAATAAAGTTACCGTTCCTAATGCTCCAGCTCCAATAGAAGTTAAAGTTACAGTTGCCCCTAATAAAATTCCTATTCCAATAGTGAGCATGTTTTGAGTTTTACTTTCTTTATGAAATTTATCTCCAGCATGTTTTTGAGAAAAGACTAAAATTTTATTTTTGAATATAATGGCAATCGAGGTAAACAATAATGCCCAGCCTAAACTATATTTTATTACACGATTTATAGTTTCAATATCGGTTTTAATACTGTTTAATATCCATAAAGTCAATAAAGCAGCGGGAACACTTCCTAAGGTAAGCCATCCGGTAATTTTCCAGTTAATGTTTCCTTTTTTGTTATGTACAAATACGCCTCCCGCTTTGGTAAAAGCAGCATAAAGTAAGTCTGTGCCCACTGCGGTTGTTGGAGAAATACCAAAATACAATAAAATTGGAGTCATTAAAGAGCCTCCGCCAACACCTGTTAATCCAACAATAAAGCCCACAGTTAAACCTGCAATTACAAGACCAATCTGAAAATCCATAATAAAAATTTGGAGCTAAAATAATAACAATTTTATAATTATCCTATGGATTTTGTAGAGATTAAATGTGTATTTTTACAAATCACAAAATTAAAGTACGCTGTTATAATCTAACGAAGCAGCGCCTAATTTGTTAAATAAATTATTAATCCTTTATTAAATTTCTTTTGTCTTGGTTTATAGTAAGATAGCTTCTGTAAAAAACTAAATATATTGTTTTGATATTTCAAAATATATAGTACATTTGCAAAGTAATCTACTAAGCCGATAGGATAATAGATTTTTAAGAATAAAAAATCTTAAGAAATATGGAAAATGAACTTAAATTGAACAACACCGCGATCAAGTCTAATGCTTTTTCAAAAGGAAATTTGTGGGTTGTCATACCTGTCGTTTTGCTAGTAAGTTTATTATCTGTATTAATATACAATCATCACGCTGAATTTACGTGGGATGGATTTGTAAATGGTTTTAATGAAGAGTTCTTAGTGTTTTTTGCTATTGGAGTTTTCGCTCAATTAGTTGACGGAACTTTAGGAATGGGTTACGGAGCGACTTCAACCTCTTTTTTATTGGCTTATGGAGTTCCACCGGTAGTGAGCAGTACAGCGGTTCACGTTTCGGAAATGTTTACAACAGGAGCATCGGCACTTTCGCATCACCGTTTTGGAAATATCAATAAAAAACTGGTAAAACATTTGCTGATTCCGGGAGTTTTAGGTTCAATCACAGGAGCTTATTTGTTGTCGGATGTTATTGATGGAGATATTATTAAGCCATTTATTGCGGTTTACATGATTATTTTGGCGGTTGTAATTATCAAAAAGGCATTAAGAAAAAGCATTGTAAAAAAGAAGACTAAAAAATTAGGCGTTTTGGCTGTTTTTGGAGGTTTTATGGATTCTATTGGAGGAGGTGGCTGGGGGCCAATTGTGACTTCAACATTATTAGGACGAGGAAGAAATCCAAGATATACAATTGGTTCAGTAAACGCAGCTGAGTTTGCGATTTCATTTGCAAGCGGTATTACTTTCATGCTTTTTGGAGGAATCCACGGCTGGCAGGTAATCATCGGATTGATTTTAGGAGGAGTTATTTCGGCGCCGTTAGCAGCTTATTTGGTAAATAAAATCAAAAGAAAACCAATGATGGTTGCAGTTGGAGTTCTAATTATAATATTGAGTTTAAAAACATTGTCTAAATTATTGTAAAAAATAATTTTAGAAAGAAAGAGATTATGAGTGCGAGTATTGTACAAGATTTATTAGAAAAAACTAAAGATTTTTCCCTTGAAGAAACTTTGCGTTTTTTAGCAGAAAGATATCCAAATCAGGTTACTTTTTCAACTTCATTTGGGCAGGAAGATCAGGTAATTACTGACTTTATCTTCAAAAATGATATTCCAATTAAGGTTTTTACTTTAGATACAGGAAGATTATTTCAGGAAACTTACGATGTTTTCCATAGAACTTTAAAGAAATACAAAAAACAAATTGAAGTTTATTTCCCAGAAGCGGCATCAGTAGAAAATCTGCTTCAAACAAAAGGGCCAAACAGTTTTTACGATTCGGTTGAAAACAGAAAAGAGTGCTGTTTTATTCGAAAAGTAGTTCCCTTAAGAAAAGCTTTGGAAGGAAATGCAGTTTGGATTACAGGTTTAAGAGCAGAGCAATCAGAAAACAGACATGATTTAAGCTTGTTTGAATACGACGGAAACTTTGAAATAATCAAATTCAATCCACTGTTAAAATGGACTTTAGAAGAAGTTGAAAATCATCTGAAAGAATTTAATGTCCCTCAAAATGCTTTACACAAAGAAGGTTTTATAAGCATAGGATGCGCGCCTTGCACGAGAGCCATTTTTCCTGGTGAAGACATTAGAGCCGGAAGATGGTGGTGGGAATCAAGCCATAAAGAATGCGGACTTCATAGTGCTAAGAAAGAATAGATTTTTTAGAAGAAAGAGGCAAGAGGCAAGACTTTCGTTTAAGAAAATAGAACAAAGAATAAAGAATATAGATTTTAGTTCCGGAGGAACGATTCATATTGTAGCGTCGGGTTTCAACCCGATGGAGGGTCAAAAAAGATAGATATAGATTTTAGTTCCGAAGGAACGATTCATATTGTAGCGCCGGATTTTAATCCGATGAGGTTAAAGAGAATAGAATAAAGAGTGGAGATTTTAGATCAGGCAGAAAACCTGAAACTTTAAACCTGAAACAAAATTTTCACAACAAAAATATCAAACAAAAAAACAATGAGTTCAGTATTAAAAACAAACGCTTTAGAGAGTGAAGCGATATACATTTTCAGAGAAGTAATTTCACAGTTTGACAAACCGGTTTTACTTTTTTCAGGAGGAAAAGATTCTATTACATTAGTGCGTTTGGCACAAAAAGCATTTTTTCCTGCCAAGATTCCGTTTCCTCTGTTGCACGTTGATACAGGACACAATTTTCCTGAAACAATTGCTTTCAGAGATAAATTGGTAGAAGAATTAGGTTTAGAGTTGATTGTTCGTAATGTTCAGGATGCTATTGATGAAGGAAAAGTGGTTGAAGAAACTGGTAAATATTCAAGCCGTAACAGCTTACAGACTACAACACTTTTGGATGCCATTGAAGAATTCAAATTTGATGCTTGTATTGGTGGTGCGCGTCGTGATGAAGAAAAAGCAAGAGCTAAAGAACGTATTTTCTCTGTTCGTGATGATTTCGGACAATGGGATGAAAAAAATCAAAGACCTGAGTTGTTTGATATCTTAAATGGAAAAATCGAAAATGGACAAAACGTTCGTGTTTTTCCAATTTCAAACTGGACAGAATTAGATGTTTGGAGTTATATCGAAAAAGAAAAAATCGAGATTCCGTCCATCTATTTCTCACATAAAAGAAAAGTTTTTTTGAGAGACGGTTTAATCTGGTCGCATTCTCCTTTTGTGTACCAAGAAGAAGACGAACAAATCGAAGAAAGAATTGTTCGCTTCAGAACCGTTGGAGATATGAGCTGTACAGCAGCTGTTGAATCGTATGCAGCAACAATTGAAGAAGTGGTTGGAGAAATCAGATCATCAACCATCTCTGAAAGAGGTGCCAGAATCGATGACAAACGTTCTGAAGCTGCAATGGAGAAAAGAAAACAACAGGGTTACTTTTAATAATTATGAGTTATGAATTGTGAATTATGAATGCAATTCTGAACCTATTAAAAGTTAGAATCAAGAAAACAAAAACATACAGATTTAAATTTTAGTTCAAAGGCAAACAACGTGAAACTTGAAACCTGAAACAAAAAATTAAACCTGAAACAAAAATATTAGAATGGACGTTTTAAAAATAGCAACAGCAGGAAGTGTAGATGACGGAAAAAGTACTTTGATCGGAAGATTATTGTACGATACAAAATCATTGACTACAGATAAAATTGAAGCAATCGAAAAAAGCAGTAAACAAAAAGGATACGATTATTTAGATTTCTCTTTGGCAACTGACGGATTAGTGGCAGAAAGAGAGCAAGGAATCACGATTGACGTTGCGCATATTTATTTTTCGACTGCAAAGAAAAGTTACATTATTGCCGATACTCCAGGTCACGTAGAATATACAAGAAACATGGTTACAGGAGCTTCAACTTCTCAGGTTTCTATCATTTTAATCGATGCTAGAAAAGGAGTTATTGAGCAGACATACCGTCACTTTTTCATCAACAATTTATTGAGAGTAAAAGAAGTAATCGTGGCCATCAACAAAATGGACTTAGTAGATTACTCAGAAGAAGTTTTCAATAAAATCAAAGCTGATTTTGAGGCATTAAACGCAAAAAGTACTTTCAAAGAACAAAACGTAAGCTATATTCCGTTAAGCGCAATCAACGGTGGAAACGTTGTGGACAAATCAGAAAATATGCCTTGGTACAATGGACAAACTGTTTTAGAACATTTAGAAGGATTACATTCTCATGATGTTTATGAGGCAGGAAAAGCACGTTTTCCAGTTCAAACCGTTATTCGTCCAAAAACAGAAGAATACCATGATTTCAGAGGTTATGCTGGAAAATTATACGGAAACTCTATTAAAGTTGGAGATGCTGTAACAGTTCTTCCATCTTTAACAGAATCAAAAGTTTCAAAAATTCACTTCTTCGATAAATCATTTGACGAAGCTTCTGCAGGTTCTTCAATCACAATCGAATTAGAAAATGATATCAATGTAACGAGAGGTGATATGATTGTAAAATCAGATGAGCTTCCAAGAATTGAAAAAGATATTACAACAACAGTTTGCTGGATGGACAGTAAAAAACTGGTTCCAGGAACTAAATATCTTGTACAGCACAATACGAATAGAGTTTTAGCAAAAGTAGAAAGCATTAAAAACACGATTGCAACTGATTATTCAGGAACAACAGAAGCTTCGCAATTAGCGATAAACGAAATCGGAGAAGTAAGCATCAAACTAAGCAAACCTTTATATTTTGACGCTTACAACGAAAACAAATCAAACGGAGCTTTTATCTTAATTGATACAGCAACGAATACAACAGCAGGAGTAGGATTCATTCGCTAGTTGATAGTTGATGGTTTTTGGTTGATAGTTATTCTGCCAGCAAACCAACAACCAACAACAGACAACCAACAACTAAAGACAAAATGGAAAGTTTTAGAACAGAAATAGAAAATCCGGTAGTCCAGAAAGAGATTATCGAATTAGAAAAAAAGATTCATTTATTCCGTGGAGGAAAAATTGATGATGAGCGTTTTCGCAGCCTTCGTTTAGCGCGTGGTATCTACGGTCAGCGTCAGGAAGGTGTTCAGATGATTCGTATCAAACTGCCTTATGGTAAAGTAACCAGCGAGCAATTGAGAAGAATTACGGAAGTATCCGATAAATATTCTACAGGACGTCTGCATATTACAACACGTCAGGATATCCAGATTCACTACGTAAGTTTGGACAGAACACCTGAACTTTGGTCAGAATTGGCAAAAGACGATATTACGTTGCGTGAAGCTTGCGGTAATACGGTTAGAAATATTACAGCAAGCGAATTAGCAGGTGTAGATGTAAACGAGCCATTCGATGTTTCGCCTTATGCACATGGTTTGTTCCAATACTTATTGAGAAATCCAATTTGTCAGGAAATGGGACGTAAATTTAAAATTTCGTTCTCTTCTTCAGATGAAGATACGGCGCTGAGTTATTTGCATGATTTAGGATTTATTCCAAAAATCAAAGACGGACAAAAAGGATTTAAAATCATGTTCGGTGGAGGTTTAGGATCTCAGCCAGCGCACGCAGAATTGCTTTCTGATTTTGTGCCAGTAAACGAAATCATTCCAACAGCAGAAGGAATCATCCGTATTTTTGACCGATACGGTGAACGTGCAAAAAGAATGAAAGCTCGTATGAAATTCTTAATCAAAGAAATGGGAAAAGATGCTTTTCTTGATTTAGTTGAGAAAGAGAAAAAAGCAATCGCTTTTGAAACATACGAAATTGACACCACTGCTTTTGACGGTCCAATTCCAGAACCAGTTTTAGAAGTGCCACAAGTTACAATCGAAGATAAGGCAGCTTATGAAGCTTGGAAAAAATCGAATGTAATTGCACAAAAACAAGCAGGATATTATGCTATCGGAATCAAAGTTTTATTAGGAGATTTTTATACGGATAAAGCCAGATTATTAGCCGATTTAATTAAAAATTACGCAGCAAATGAATTACGTTTTTCATTGCGTCAAAATATTGTAATACGTCACGTAAAAGAGGAAAATCTTCCTTTCTTTTATCAAGAATTAGCCAAATTGGGCTTTGTTCATTTGGGATATAATTCTACCGTAGATATTACGGCATGTCCAGGAACCGATACTTGTAATTTGGGGATTGCGAGCAGTACTGGTATTGCCGAAGAATTAGAAAAAGTGATAAGTGCAGAATATCCTCAATATTTAAACAACCGCGAAATCGAAATTAAAATTTCGGGCTGTATGAACGCTTGCGGACAGCATAATATGTCTGCAATTGGATTCCAGGGAATGTCTATCAACTCAGGAAAATTAGTAGCTCCGGCTTTACAAGTTTTATTGGGTGGAGGAAGATTAGGAAACGGAGAAGGACGTTTTGCTGATAAAGTAATCAAAATTCCTAGCCGTAGAGGACCAGAAGCTTTGCGTACCATCTTAAACGATTTTGACGCTAATGCGAATGGAGAAAAATTCCTAAATTATTACGATGCAAAAGGAGAGAAATACTTCTACGAAATCTTAAAACCGTTAGCTGATGTAACCAACTTAACAGAAGCTGATTTTGTGGATTGGGGTAACGCGGATAATTATGTAAAAGCAGTTGGAGTTGGAGAATGTGCTGGTGTTGTGATCGATTTAGTGGCAACTTTATTGTTTGAAGCTAAAGAGAAACTACTATTAGCTCAAGAATCTTTCGACGAGAAAAAATGGTCTGACGCAATTTATCATGCTTACGCTGGATTTGTAAATGGAGCAAAAGCTTTATTGTTGGCAGAAAACCAAAAAACAAACCACCACGCAGGAATCGTTGATTTGTTTGACACTGTTTTTGTTGATACCAATAAAATCGAATTGAATTCAACTTTTAAAGACTTGGTTTACCAAATCAATAAAAATGAACCATCTGAAGCTTTCGCTAAAGATTACATTGCACAAGCAACCGTTTTCTTTGATAAAATCGAAACATTCAGAGCACAAGAATTAGCAAATGCTTAATATAAAACCCAAAATAACTTTAGTCGGTGCAGGTCCGGGCGATCCTGAATTATTGACGCTAAAAGCTGTAAAAGCATTGGCTGAAGCTAATGTGGTTTTATACGACGCCTTAGCCAACGAAGAAATTCTGGATTACGCACCAAAAAATGCCATCAAGATTTTTGTTGGAAAAAGAATTGGAAACCATACTTACACACAAGATCAAATCAATCAACTGATTGTAGATAATGCTCTGACGTATGGAAATACAGTTCGTTTAAAAGGCGGAGATCCGTTTATTTTTGGAAGAGGAAGTGAAGAAATAGAATACGCAGAAAGTTTCGGAATTGAAACACTTGTCGTTCCCGGAATTTCATCTGTTGTGGCAGTTCCGGCAAGTCAAGGAATTTCAATAACAAAACGAGGCGTTTCAGAAAGCTTTTGGGCCATTACAGGAACTACATCCGATAGAAAATTATCTTCAGATGTAGCTTTGGCAGCACAATCTTCTGCAACAGTTGTAATCTTGATGGGAATGTATAAACTGCCCCAGATTATCGATTTGTTTCAAAAAGAAAACAAAGGAAATCTGCCGGTAGCGATCATTCAAAACGGAACAACAGCAGAAGAAAAAGTGGGTGTAGGAACAGTGGATTCGATTTTAGAAATCGTAAAAGAAAAAGAATTAGGTTCTCCAGCGATTATCGTTTTAGGCGAAGTGGTAAAAGAAAGCCACAAACTAAAAGGGTTTTACGAAGAATTTTTATCAAAAGAAATCGCAAGATAGAGTTCCGAAGGAACGAAAAGATATAGGTTTGATGATAAAGTTCCGAAGGAACGAGTGATTTTGTAGCGTCGGGTTTTAACCCGATGTAGCAAAAAGCATTAAAAGAAATAATAAGATAAGTTCCGAAGGAACGACCGATTTTGCATCATCAGGTTTAAACCCGATATTTACATAAAATTGTTCCGTTAGGAACTACATATTGGTAACATGGAACAAAACGAATTATATCCAATATTTCTAAAGCTTCATAATTTAAATGTATTGATTGTAGGTGGAGGAAATGTAGGTCTGGAAAAGCTTTCATTCTTGCTCAAGTCAAGTCCGAATGCAAATGTTGAGGTAGTAGCAAAAGAATTTCATTTAGAAATAAAAGTTCTAGCTGAAAAACATCCTTCGATCAAATTGACGAAATCGAAGTTCAAAAAGAAAATGCTCAAAAAGCGCCACATGGTAATTGCTTGTACAGATAATCTTGAAGTCAATAAAAGAGTGTACGATTTAGCCAGAAAACGTTATTTGATTTGCAATATAGCCGATACGCCAGATTTATGTGATTATTATTTGGGCGGAATAGTAACAAAAGGAAATGTAAAAATTGCCATTTCGACTAACGGAAAATCGCCAACAACAGCCAAAAGGCTTCGAGAGTTTTTCGAAGAAGTAATTCCAGAAGACATCAATCAAATGGTTGAAAATTTGAACGAATACCGAAAAACGTTAAAAGGTAATTTTGAAGATAAAGTAAGGAAGATGAATGAAATAACAGCTTCTTTGAAAAATAAAGAATAACAAAAAAGTTCCGAAGGAACGGCTGATTTTGTAGCGTCGGGTTTTAACCCGATGTAAAAGAATGAATGAGATTACCTCTTCATTAAAAAATAAAGAGTAAAAAAGTTTCGGAAAGAAATTAATGATAAAAATCATTGAAAGTACAAGGATTTATTCGTTTCTTTGCGTTATTAAGAATGATTATAAACAACAACATAATGATTAAAACAGATATACTTATAATTGGAGCAGGCCCAACAGGTTTATTTGCCGTTTTCGAGGCAGGATTATTAAAATTGAAATGTCATATCCTAGATGCTTTGCCACAACCAGGAGGACAGCTTTCAGAATTATATCCTAAGAAACCAATTTATGATATTCCTGGATTCCCAGAAGTTTTAGCCGGAGATCTTGTAGACGGACTAATGGAGCAAATCAAACAATTTGAGCCAGGTTTTACTTTAGGAGAACGTGCAGAAACAATCGATAAACAAGAAGACGGAAGTTTCATAGTAACTTCAAACAAAGGAACTAAATTCCATGCGCCAGTTATTGCAATCGCTGGAGGTTTAGGAAGTTTCGAGCCTCGTAAACCACTTATCGAAGATATCGAGTTTTATGAAGATAAAGGAGTAAAATACTTCATCAAAAATCCTGAGAAATTCAGAGATAAAAGAGTTGTTATTGCAGGAGGAGGAGATTCAGCATTAGACTGGTCTATTTTCTTGGCAAACGTAGCTTCAGAAGTAACTTTAATTCACCGTAGAAACGAATTTAGAGGCGCTTTAGATTCTGTAGAAAAAGTACAAGAATTAAAATCAGCTGGAAAAATCAAATTAATCACTCCGGCAGAAGTTATCGGAATCAACGGTGCTGAGCACGTAGAATCTTTAGACATCGAAGAAAACGGCGCACACCGTAAAATAGAATGCGACTATTTCATCCCACTTTTCGGATTAACACCAAAATTAGGTCCAATAGGAGACTGGGGATTAGAAATCGAGAAAAATGCTATTAAAGTAAACAATGCATTAGATTATCAGACCAATATTCCTGGAATCTTCGCCATTGGAGACGTAAATACATACCCTGGAAAATTAAAATTAATCCTTTGCGGTTTCCACGAAGCAACTTTAATGTGTCAGGCAGCTTACCAAATCATCAATCCAGGTAAAAAATACGTATTGAAATATACAACAGTATCTGGAGTAGACGGTTTCGACGGAACTCGTAAAGAAGCTCCTAAGGCAGTTGTTAAAGCGATTGTTTAATCTGAGGTGCTGAGGTTCTAAGGGACTAAGGTGCTAAGGTTTTATATATAGAAAGCTCAAACTTTTATAGTTTGGGCTTTTTTATTTTATCGATTAATGGAAAAATATAGCCAGAACGCAACGTATAGACAATATATTATCACGATCCGCATGAATTATAACAATGTGTACCCAAGGTTGAAACCTTGGGCTATATTTGAAAAACTGAAGTCAAATTTTAAAACTTAGAACCTTAGTATCTTAGAACCTTAAAAAAAACATTTGCAAATCGTATTGCCATTTCATACCTTTGCACTGTTCTTAAAATTATTGTTCGTTATCACGAAAGGCGGAGGGATAGACCCGATGAAACCTTAGCAACCCTTTACTATAAAGAAGGTGCTAAATTCTACTTTGTATCGTAAACACACGGTATTTAAGATAGATAACACAAATACATTCTCGTATTTCCCAAAACTTTTCTAGACAACATACAAATAATTTACTGAAAGCAATTTCAATAAGGAGCGAATCATTGGCGCATTTTTGCAGTCAATAGTTCCCGCTTTTCGTTGCAATCTTTTGTTCGCCGCGGCCAACAAAAGGATTTCCACTTCAATCGGGGCTAAAGAGCAGGTAATAGTGCACTTTTGGAATTAATGTGAATAAAAAACTTAGCATCTTAGAACCTTAGTGTCTTAGAAGCTAAAACAAAAAAGATATGTCAATTACAATTCAAGAAGCAATAAAGAAAAATATCCTAATCCTTGATGGAGCAATGGGAACTATGTTACAACGCTACAACTTCTCTGAAGAAGATTTTCGTGGCGAACGTTTCAAAGATTTCCCTCATCCATTAAAAGGAAACAACGATTTATTATCTCTAACACAGCCACAGGCCATTCGTGATGTTCACGCTGCGTATTACGAAGCTGGAGCAGATATCGTAGAAACCAATACATTCTCAGGAACTACAATCGGTATGGCCGATTATCATATGGAAGATTTAGTTTACGAACTCAACTACGAATCGGCTAAACTAGCAAGAGAAGTTGCGGATGAATTCACAGCAAAAAATCCAGAGAAACCGCGTTTCGTAGCAGGTTCTATCGGGCCAACAAACCGTACGGCAAGTATGTCACCAGATGTAAATGATCCAGGTTACAGAGCCGTAACTTTTGACGATTTGCGAATTGCATACAAAGAGCAAGTAGAAGCTTTAATGGACGGAGGATGCGATTTACTTTTAGTAGAAACGATTTTCGACACATTAAACGCAAAAGCAGCACTTTTTGCCATTGAAGAAGTAAAAGAAGAACGCAACATCGATATTCCAATCATGGTTTCAGGAACGATTACCGATGCATCAGGAAGAACACTTTCTGGACAAACGGTTGAAGCATTTTTGATTTCAGTTTCACATATTCCGTTATTAAGTGTTGGTTTCAATTGCGCTTTAGGAGCCGATTTGTTGAAACCGTATTTAAAAACATTGGCGCACAACACAAGCTTTAATGTTTCAGCGCATCCAAATGCTGGATTACCAAACGCTTTCGGACAATACGATGAAACACCAGAACAAACTCAGACATTCATCAAAGAATATTTAGAAGATAATTTAATCAATATCATTGGGGGTTGTTGCGGAACAACTCCAGATCATATTCGATTAATTGCTGAAGTTGCAAAGGATTATAAGCCGAGAGTGGCGCCGGTTAACGCTTAATGTAATTTCCCTTCGTTACGTGTACGGATTAAATCCGTCCCTACAAATGGTTTTGAGCCGATGGCTCTTTAAAAAGTTCCGTAGGAACGAAATATTTTGTAGCAACGGAATTTATTCCGTTGAATATAGAAGTGATTTACGAAAGAGTTCCATGGGAACGTTATATGGATTATGAAAATTCGATAGATATACACGAATCACGCCCAAAATAATAAACATATATACCTACAAGGTTTCGAAAACCTTGCAGGAAAAAAATAAATAAGTTCCGATAGGAACTAAATATTGGTAGCAACGGAATTTATTCCGTTGAAAATTGAAAGAAATGACAGAAAAAAGAAGAGACCTTGTATTATCAGGATTAGAACCTTTGATTATTACGCCAGAAAGCGTTTTTGTAAACGTTGGTGAGCGTACGAATGTAACGGGTTCGCGAAAATTCCTGCGATTAATCAAGGAAGAGAAGTATGACGAGGCACTTGATATTGCAAGACAGCAGGTAGAAGGAGGAGCGCAGATTATCGATATTAATATGGATGAAGGAATGTTGGACGGTGTAACTGCTATGACCAAATTCCTAAACTTGATTGCTGCAGAACCTGATATTTCGAGAGTGCCGATTATGATCGACAGTTCGAAATGGGAGATTATCGAAGCGGGTCTGAAAGTAGTACAAGGAAAAAGCGTTGTAAACTCGATTTCGCTAAAAGAAGGCGAAGAAGCCTTTATTCACCACGCCAAATTAATCAAACGTTACGGTGCGGCTGCTATTGTAATGGCTTTTGACGAAGTAGGTCAGGCCGATAATTACGATCGCCGAGTTGAAATCTGTCAGCGTTCGTATGATATTTTGGTAAACAAAGTGAACTTTCCTCCGCAGGATATTATTTTCGATTTGAACATTTTCCCAGTGGCAACAGGAATGGAAGAACACCGCCTGAATGCACTGGACTTCTTTAGAGGAACAAAATGGGTTCGCGAAAACTTGCCGCATGCACATATTAGTGGTGGTGTAAGTAACGTTTCGTTTTCTTTTAGAGGAAATGATGTTGTTCGTGAAGCGATGCACTCAGTGTTTCTATACCACGCAATCAAAAACGGAATGACGATGGGAATCGTAAATCCTGAAATGTTGACGATTTACGATGATATTCCGAAAGACTTATTAGAACACGTTGAAGACGTAATTCTAGACAGACGTGACGATGCTACAGAAAGACTTTTAGATTTTGCAGAAAACGTAAAAGGAGAAGTAAAAAGCGACGAAAAAGCGGTTCAAGAATGGCGTTTAGGATCGGTTCAAGATCGTATTACGCACTCGTTGGTAAAAGGAATTGATGCTTTTATTGAAGAAGATGTTGAGGAAGCGCGTTTAGCAGCTACAAAACCAATTGAAGTTATCGAGATCAATTTAATGGCCGGAATGAATGTCGTTGGAGATTTATTCGGAAGCGGAAAAATGTTCCTTCCTCAGGTAGTTAAGTCGGCTCGTGTAATGAAAAAAGCAGTGGCGTATTTATTGCCGTTTATTGAAGCGAGTAAACAAGCAGGCGACAAACAAGGAAACGGAAAAATCCTGATGGCGACTGTAAAAGGTGACGTTCACGATATTGGAAAAAATATTGTTTCGGTAGTTTTGGCCTGTAATAATTACGAGATTGTAGATTTGGGAGTAATGGTGCCTCCAGAGAAAATTATTTCGGCTGCAATTGAGCATAATGTAGACATTATCGGATTAAGCGGACTGATCACTCCTTCGCTTGACGAAATGGTGTATTTAGCCAAAGAATTAGACAAACAAGATATTAAAATCCCGATTATGATTGGTGGGGCAACAACTTCGCGTGCGCATACCGCCGTGAAAATTGCACCTCAGTACAGAGAAACTGTAATTCACGTAAACGATGCTTCAAGAGCTGTTACTGTGGCAGGAAACCTGTTGGATCATAACCGAAAAATATATGCAGCAGATATTCGTGCAGAATACGATTCGTTTAGAGAAACATTTTTAAATCGTTCGAGAGATAAAAACTTCTTAACGATTGAAGATGCTCGTAAAAACAAACTACCGTTGGATTGGAGCGAATATACTCCAGTGAAACCAAAAGTAATTGGAGCACAAACAATCGAAGTAGAATTGGATGTTTTGGTTCCGTATATTGACTGGACGCCATTCTTTCAAACTTGGGAATTGTATGGAAAATATCCAGCAATTTTAACGGATGAGGTTGTGGGCGAACAAGCAACTTCTGTTTTTAATGATGCTCAAGCAATGCTGAAAGTCATTTTAGCAGAGAAAAAACTAAAAGCAAAAGGTATTTACGGAATCTTCCCTGCGAATCAGGTAAATGACGACGATATCGAATTGCGTGATGAAAACGGAAAAGTTCTAGAGAAATTCTTAACGCTTCGTCAGCAGTCACAAAAAACGAAAGGTGCGCCAAATATCGCTCTAGCCGATTTTATTCTGCCTAAAGAAAGCGGAATCGAGGATTATATGGGAGCTTTCTGTGTAACCACTGGTTTTGGTGTAGATGAATGGGCTGCAGAATATGAAAAGAATCTGGACGATTATAATTCGATTATGGTTAAAGCGCTTGCCGATCGTTTTGCAGAGGCTTTCGCCGAATATCTTCACGAGAGAGTACGTAAAGATTTCTGGGGTTACGATTCGGAAGAATCTTTAACTAACGAAGAATTGATTAAAGAGAATTATAAAGGAATTCGTCCTGCGCCAGGATATCCAGCTTGTCCGGATCACTTGGAGAAACCAACAATCTGGAAACTTTTGGATGTTGAAAAACAAATAGGCGTGAAACTGACAGAAAGTATGGCGATGTGGCCAGCTTCTTCAGTTTCAGGATATTATTTCGGAAATCCAAAAAGTAGATATTTCGGGCTAGGAAAAATAAAAGAAGATCAGGTAACAGATTACGCCAAACGCCGAAATGTACCGCTTGATTATGCAATGAAATGGTTAAATCCTAATATAGCAGATTAACGAAGTTATTTTTGTTTCAAGTTTCAGGTTTCAAGTTTGCACAAAGCTTGAAACTTGGAACGTGAAACCTGAGACTTTGAAACAAACAAAAATGATTGATTTAAGTTTTTGATTTCAGATTTTTTACACAACAGACTCAAAACTCTTAATTCATAACTCATAACGCAAATAATGAAAGTAACAGAACATATAGAAAACGCCAAAGGAAAAACATTATTCTCATTTGAAATTATTCCTCCTCAAAAGGGGAAAAGTATTCAGGAATTATACGATAATATTGATCCGTTAATGGAGTTTAATCCGCCGTTTATTGATGTAACGACTTCTCGTGAAGAATATATTTACATTGACCGCGGTAATGGACTTTTGGATAAAAAATTGACACGTATGCGTCCGGGAACACTTGGAATTTGCGCTTCTATAAAACATAAATATAATGTTGACACAGTTCCGCATTTGCTTTGCGGCGGTTTTACCAAAGAAGAAACGGAATACATGCTGGTTGACTGTCATTATTTAGGAATCAATAACGTCATGGCGCTTCGCGGAGATGCCATGAAAGACGAGCAATCTTTTGTGCCAAAAGCGGGCGGAAATCATTACGCAATTGATCTGGTAAAACAAATTAAGGATTTAAATTGCGGAAAATATCTGCATGAAGTAATCGATGCCGACAACAAAGCCGATTTCTGTATTGGAGTGGCTGGTTATCCAGAAAAACATTTAGAATCTCCTTCTTTACAATCAGATTTAAAAAGATTAAAAGAAAAAGTGGATGCTGGAGCTGATTATGTGGTAACGCAGATGTTTTTTGATAATGCTAAATATTTTGCTTTCGTGGAAAAAGCGAGAGAAATGGGAATCAAAATCCCGATTATTCCAGGAATCAAACCGATTGCCGTTCAAAGACATTTACAAGTTTTACCACAGATTTTCAGAATTGATTTGCCAGAAGATTTAATTGATGCAGTAGACAAATGCAAAAATAACGCTGAAATCAAACAAGTCGGAATCGAATGGGCAATTCAGCAGTCATTAGAATTAAAAGCAGCTGGAGTTCCATTTTTACACTATTATTCAATGGGTAAATCGGAGAATATCCGTCAGATTGCGAGTCAGGTTTTTTAATTGCACACTCATAGAACTTTGTCAAAGTTTTAAACTTTGACAAAGTTATTCCAATGTAGTTTGTAAAATTGGAATTTGAAATTTGGACTCGAGCGATAGCGAACAGGCGAAGCAATTTTCAAATTTGGAATTTGAATTGAGATATTGTTTAATTTAGAAGTCTAAATTTTCACACCATGAAAAATGAAGAATTACAAGCCATAGCCTCTCAATTAAAAAATCCAACAGGAGAGAAAGGAATTGAAATGGGAAATATGATGAACGAAACAAACATCAATATGACCAAACATTCCATCCAAAATCTAAATATATCTCAAGGAAATAAAATTCTGGAACTCGGGCACGGAAATGCAGGTCATGTAGAATTTCTTTTTGAACAAGCACAAAACCTAAAATATTACGGACTTGAAATGTCTGAATTGATGTTTAAGGAAGCACGCCAAATCAATAGAAATTTTGTTTCTCAAAAACAGGCATTTTTTTCGATTTATGACGGAAATAAAATACCATTTGAAGACAAATCTTTCGATAAAATATTCACTGTAAATACCATTTATTTTTGGCAGAAGCCTGAAGAATTGCTTTCAGAAATTTACAGAGTTTTAAAACCAAATGGAAATTTCTGTTTGACGTTTGCCGAAGAAGATTTTATGAAAAAACTGCCTTTTACTCAATTTGAATTTGAGCTTTACAGTACCGAAAAAGCACAGAAATTAATTGAGAAAACAGCTTTCAAAATTGTTTACACCGAAACTCAGACCGAAAAAGTAAAAAGCAAAACAGGCGAATTAGTCGATAGAGCTTTTACTACCATAGTTTTGGAGAAGTAAAAAATAAATACATTTTATAAACACATAGACGCATAGATTTATTTTGATTTTAATCGAAAAGAATTAAAAGAAAAAACACATATTTTCACACATAGCTATGTGTATTTAAACAAGTTAAACACCTTTGTAGGCAGAGAACTATGTTTCTATGTGTTTAAAATTATTTGCCACAGAATCTTAACCCAATTGTATCACGATGGAAACTAAAAAAATCAATTTTCTGCAAAGTTACAGCAGTATACTTCTGCTTCTTGGAGGTATCGCCATTGGAAGTATTTTTGGATTAGTTTTTGGAGAAAAAGTTCTAGTTATAAAACCAATTGGAGATATTTTTCTGAATTTGCTTTTTACAGCAATTATTCCGCTAATCTTCTTTACCATTGGTTCTTCAATTGCAAATTTGGAACAGAAAGAAAAGCTTGGAAAACTATTCTTTATCATGATTTTGGTTTTTCTTTCTACTATTCTGATTTCAGCAATCGTCATGATTTTTGCCGTTTACCTTTTCCCGATTCATCAAGATATTGCTGTAGCGAAAGTACCGTTTGAAAATATAGAATCCGGATCTGTTGGCGATCAGATTGCAAAATTGGTTACAACCAATGATTTCTTCGAATTATTGTCTAGAAAAAGCATGCTGGCGCTGATTATATTTTCGTTTTTAATTGGTTTTGCTACCTTACAATCAGGAGAAAAGGGAAATGCTTTCAAGAGTTTTCTGGATTCTGGAAATGAAGTCATGAAGCAATTGCTGCATATCATCATGAAATTAGCACCAATAGGTTTAGGAGCTTATTTTGCCTATCAGGTTGGTATTTTCGGCCCCCAATTGTTTGGTGTGTATGCAAAACCTATGGCGGTTTATTACGCGGCTTGTGTATTTTACTTCTTCGCATTTTTTAGTTTGTACGCGCTTGCGGCTGGCGGAAAAAGAGCTTTTAAAGTTTTTTGGAGCAATAACATCACGCCTTCTTTAACCGCAATAGGAACGTGCAGCAGTATCGCAACCATTCCGGCAAATCTAGATGCAGCACAAAAAATGGGAATCCCGGCGCATGTGCGGAATCTTGTAATTCCACTTGGTGCTCCATTGCATAAAGATGGTTCAAGTATGTCATCCATCCTAAAAATCACCTTTCTGTTTGCCATGTTTGGAAAAGATTTCACAGAACCTTCAACGATTCTTTTGGCCTTAGGAATTACGGTGATTGTTTCTATTGTAGAAGGCGGAATTCCAAACGGAGGCTACATTGGAGAAGTTTTAGCCATTACCGTTTATGGTTTTCCAATGGAACAGGCTTTGCCAGTTGCTATGATTCTAGGAACTTTAGTTGATCCCATTGCCACTTTGTTAAATGCCAACGGTGATGTAATTTCATCGATGCTCGTTTCGAGGTTTTCGGAAAAAACGAAATGGTAGCTTCTCTTTAAAAAATATAAATTTTAATAACCCTTTTCATCTGCGCAATCTGCGCAACATAACTAATACAACAAACTTATGAATTCAATACTACAGCAAGATCTCAACGATTTTGAGAATATCTTAGAAAAAACAAAACAGCAAGGAGTTGGTTTTCTGAACGATATCGAAAATATTCCAACTTCTAACACTCATACAATTGATCCAAAAACGGCTTTAAATGAAGTAGGCTTAGGTTCTATTGATGCTTTAAAAGAGTTTAATGAGAGATTGGCGCCTTTGATGGTTTCATCATCTGGATCAAGATATTGGGGATTTGTAACAGGAGGATCCACTCCAGCATCTATTGTAGGCGACTGGCTTGCATCTGTTTACGATCAAAATACGCAGGCGGTAAAAGCGCAAGGCGGGGCATCGGCATTAATAGAATTTGAAACAATTAATTTGCTGTTACAGCTTTTAGATCTTCCCGATACATTTTTAGGCGGATTTGTTACGGGAGCAACGATGTCTAATTTCACTTCTTTAGGAGTAGCGCGACAATGGTTTGGAAAACAATTCGGGAAAGATTTTGCTAAAAACGGAATTTCAGAAACGGTTAATATTTTAACAGCTACACCACATTCTTCTTCTATCAAATGTTTGTCGATGCTGGGAATTGGAAGCCAGAATTATACCACTGTAAAAACTATACAAGGTAATCGTGAAGCGCTTGATATTGCTGACCTAGAAGAAAATATCAAGAAATTAAATGGAAAACCTTTTATTCTGATCTCAAGTGCCGGAACGGTTAATACTGCCGATTTTGATGATTTTGAAGCGATTTCGAAATTAAAGAAACAATATAATTTCTGGTGGCATATTGATGCTGCTTTTGGAGGTTTTGCGGCCGTTTCAGAAAAACACAATCATTTGGTAAAAGGTTGGGAAGGAGCAGACAGTATTACGATTGATTGTCATAAATGGCTGAATGTTCCATACGAAAGTGCTTTTTACTTAATCAAAAAAGAACATGCTAATCTTCAGATAGAAACATTTCAGAATTCAAATGCGCCATATTTGGGCAATCCTTTAGAGAATTTTAATTATTTGAATGTGCTTCCAGAGAATTCCCGTCGTATGCGTGCGCTTCCAGCGTGGTTTTCACTTAAAGCGTATGGAAAAGAAGGTTTCAGAGATATTATTGAAAACAGTACTGCATTGGCCTTACACTTCGGAAATGTTTTAATAGAAAATGACTTTGAACTATTGGCGCCAATTCGTTTAAATAATGTTTGCTTCACGCTGAAAGGGGAGCACAACCAAGAAAAAGTAAGCCAGTTTTTATTGGCTTTAAATGATACTGGAAAAGTATTTATGACGCCAACAGTTTATCAAAACAAAAAAGGGATCAGAGCTTCATTTGTAAATTGGCGAACAACAGAAAATGACGTTAAGCTTGTAATTCAGGAAATGCGAGAAATCCTTTCTAATATATAAGTTTTAAAGTAGAAGAGCCTGTTTGAAGAACAGGCTCTTGACTAACAAAAAAACAAAAAACAAGGTATTTAAAGAACGAAATTTTTATAAACAGTATCGAATACAGTTATTCGAATCAAATTTTTCGCACGCCTAAAACATTATTAATAACATTAAAATTTGATTAGTCAAATATAATATTATTTATAAAAAGTCTAAATAAAAATAAAAAATATTTTTAGAGGAAGTTTTATTTTATAATTCACAGAGAAAAGAAGAGAGAAAAAAAGCGGTTTGTTTTATTTAAAACAAACCGCTTTTCTAACTGAAAACCGTGGCCGAGATAAATACTTATTTCGTAATTTCTCTAAAGACAGCTTCTAAGTTTTTGTTTTTCTGATTCAATTGAAGGGTTTTTAAACCATTTTCATTGGCAAAATCAAAAATGGCCGGACGCATATCTTTTTCGGTAACAAAAGTAAGCTCCCATGTCATGTCATGTGTATTAATGTATGAAGTAATGTTTTCTAGTTTGGCTAAAAGCTGTTCTTCGACTTTGTAATCAAACTCAACTTCAATGACTTGCTCTTTATTATCAGCTACCAAATGGTCTAATTTATTGTCTGCAACAATTTGTCCTTTGTCAATAATTATGACACGATCACAGATTGCTTCGACTTCCTGCATAATGTGTGTCGATAAAAAAACAGTTTTATCTTTACCAACATTTTTAATTACATTTCGAATTTCCATTAACTGATTCGGATCCAGACCAGTAGTTGGCTCATCCAAAATTAGAACATCCGGATTGTGTAATAAAGCATTAGCAAGTCCCACACGCTGACGGTAGCCTTTTGACAATTGGCTTATCTTTTTATGGCTTTCCGGTGTCAGTCCTGTCAGTTGAATAACTTCTTCAATTCTTGTTTTTGCGACATTATAAACATCAGCATTAAATGCCAAATATTCACGAACATACAAATCCAAATACAACGGATTATGTTCTGGTAAATATCCAATTGAACGTTGTACATCTTTGGTGTTTGTCATGACATCGTGACCATTTACAAGGGCTGAGCCGCTATCGGCAAGTAAATAGGTGGTCAAAATTTTCATTAAAGTAGATTTTCCGGCTCCATTCGGACCAAGAAATCCTACAATTTCTCCTTTCTCAATTTTAAATGAAATTTCATTTAAAGCTTTTTGCTCTCCGTAACTTTTTGATATACTGTTTACTTCTATCGACATGACTTTTTATTTGTTACAAAAGTAAAGAGAATTAGTCTCGATTGCTAAAATTTTGTCTCTTAAAATAATTATAAAAAAATTAAAGAGTCCACTATTCACGGCATTGTTATTGTTAAAGGAATGCTAAAATCAAAATAAACTCAAAAAAATGAAAAAATTTTTAGTGATGGCTGCTTTAGCTATCTGCGGTTTTGCAAACGCACAAAAAGGAACAATTTTAGTTGGAGGTAACATTGGTTATTCTTCTGAAACAGTTGATTACAATGTTGGAGAAACAAAATCAAATGAATTTAGCTTTTCTCCAAAAGTAGGTTACCAATTTAATGATAACTGGACTGTTGGGGGTGAATTTACTGTAGCTTCTTCTAAAAATGATCAAGGAGTAAACGAATACAAAACTAACAGCTCTAAATTTGGAGCATTTGTACGTTACTCTGTGCCGTTAAGCCAAACTTTTGCTGTTTTTGCTGATTTAGGAGCAGGTTTCCAAAATTTAACTGAGAAAGATTATGTTGGAAATAACTACACAAAATCAAAAGCAGACGGAATGTACATTGGTGTAACTCCAGCTCTTTTCATTAACATGAAAAAAGGTTTTGGTCTTAACTTCAGCATTGGAGGTTTAAGCTACGATCAATTAAGCTATGATAACAATGGTCCAGATGTTAGCAGATTTAACTTCAACTTTGGACAAACATTTAACATTGGAATTTCTAAAAACTTCTAATCTTAAATTTAATAGTATAGAAAAGCACTCCAATTGGAGTGCTTTTTTTTGTTGTGTTTTTTTGAAATAATTTCTGGTTTAGTTCCAGATCTATCAAGTTTTTTAAGCTTTATTCTTTATGCCGAGTGAAGCCGAAACTAAATCATAACTAACTTTCGACTCCACTTCCGGACTTAAAAACAAAAATATATTCTGGTAAAACTATTAACTAACTGGATTTTCTACTGCGGCTCTCATTTCCTGTGCAGCGTTTACCATTTCGATTAACGCTTTTTTGGTTTCATCCCAATGACGCGTTTTTAAACCACAATCTGGATTTACCCAAAGCTGGTCTACTGGAATTACGTTTGAAGCCTTTTCTAACAAACGAACCATTTCGGCACTTGAAGGAACACGTGGAGAGTGAATATCATAAACGCCAGGTCCAATTTCGTTTGGATATTTAAAGTTGGCAAAAGCATCTAAAAGTTCCATTTGCGAACGCGAACATTCAATGGTGATAACATCCGCATCCATATCAGCAATGTTTTGAATAATGTCGTTAAATTCGCTGTAACACATATGTGTGTGAATCTGCGTATCGTCGTTTACACCGCTTGCTGAAATTCTGAAAGCACGAACTGCCCAATCCAAATAAGCTGCCCATTCTTCTTTTCGTAACGGAAGGCCTTCGCGAATTGCTGGTTCGTCAATTTGAATGATTTTAATTCCTGCCTTTTCTAAATCGACCACTTCATCACGAATGGCCAATGCAATTTGTGTACAAGTTTCAGAACGTGGCTGATCGTTACGAACAAATGACCATTGTAAAATGGTTACTGGGCCTGTCAACATTCCTTTTACCCATTTTGGAGTTAAAGATTGTGCATATTGCGACCATTTTACCGTCATTGGCTTTGGACGAGAAACGTCTCCGTAAATAACAGGAGGCTTCACACAACGGCTTCCGTAACTCTGAACCCAGCCATTTTTAGTAAATGTAAAACCTGCCAATTGTTCCCCGAAATATTCCACCATATCGTTACGTTCAAACTCACCATGAACTAGAACATCTATTCCGGTTTCTTCTTGAAAACGAATCGTTGCTTCGGTTTCTTTTTCGATTAAATCATTGTATTCCTGAGTCGTCAATTCCCCTTTTTTGAATTTTGCTCTCCAGCTTCTCACTTCTGCTGTTTGAGGAAATGATCCAATAGTTGTAGTTGGGAACAAAGGCAGTTTTAAAGCTTCAATCTGGCTTTTTCTTCTAACAGCAAATGTACTTTTACGTTTGTCATCAGAAGCTGTGATGCCAGCAACACGTGTTTTAACTTCGTTGTTATGAATTAATTTTGACGTTTTTCGGTTTTCATTTGCCGTAACATTCTCTTTGTAAGCAACAGAATTTTCGATGCTTACTTCATTAGAAGCAAACTGTTTTAAAAGTACAATTTCGTTGATTTTCTGTTTCGCAAAAGCCAGCCATTGTTTGATTTCTGGAGTCAATGTCTCATCGTTTGTTTCCAGATCTAAATCACACGGACTGTGAATTAAAGAACAAGATGGAGCAATTAAAACTCTGTCAGTTCCCAAAGCATCAGTAGCTTTTTTAATTAATTCCAATGATTTTTTAAAATCGTTTTTCCAGATGTTTCTTCCGTCAACTACTCCAAGAGAAAGATTTACGTGTGAAGCCAATTTCCCTGATTCCAAAATATCGCCTAATTGAAGCGGGCAACGCACTAAATCCAAATGGAAAGTATTAACAGGAAGTGCTAAAGCCGTTTCTAAATTCTCCCCAAAACAATCGAAATAATTCGCTAAAACGATTTTAAGCTTTGGAAAACGAGTATGGATTTCATTGTACACTTTCGTGAAAACGCCTCTTTCCTTATCCGTTAAGTTTAAAGCCAAGAACGGTTCGTCTAACTGAATGTATTCGGCATTTTCGACTTGCAGTTTTTCAAGAATTTCGAAATAAACTGGAAGTAAAGCATCGATAAGATCAATTCGGTTAAAACCTTCTTCTTTTTCTTTTCCTAGTAATAAATACGAAACAGGTCCAATTAAAACGGGTTTGGTTTTAATTCCAATTGTATTTGCCTCTTTAAATTCATTGATTATTTTTTCAGAAAACAATTCAAATTTTTGGTTCTTCGTGAATTCAGGAACAATATAATGGTAGTTAGTATCAAACCATTTTGTCATTTCCATAGCCACAACATCTTGTCCGTCTTTTTGAGATCCTCTTGCCATGGCAAAATACAAATCAAGAGATGAGTTGTTTTTTGCTAATTCATGATAACGTGAAGGGATTGCACCAACAGTCAGCGTTAAATCAAGCACCTGATCGTAAAAAGAAAAATCATTAGAAGGAATCAAATCAACTCCTGCTTCAGCTTGTAATTTCCAGTTTTTAAGACGGATTTCTTTTCCGGCGTCAATAAGTTCTTCTGCCGAAATTTTTCCAGCCCAATACAGTTCGCTGGCTTTTTTCAGTTCTCTGTTGCTGCCAATTCTTGGGTAACCTAAATTGTTTGTTTTCATTTTGATTTCAGTATTTTTTACTGTACAAATGTATTGTATTGGTTTTTTAAACTTATATTTGAGCTTTATTTCAGTAAAATGTGTTTAAAAAATGATTTTTTAAAGATTTAATTACTTTAAAAATGTTTGAAATGAACTTTTAGCCGTAAAAAAAACTATGGAAAACTTAGATAAAACCGATCTGCTGATCTTGAAATACCTTCAGGAAGACTGCAATATCAACACAAAAGACCTTGCAAGTAAATTATTTCTGACTGTAACTCCTGTTTACGAACGCATCAAAAGACTCGAAAGAGACGGTTACATTACCAAATATGTAGCACTTTTGGACAAGAAAAAGATGAACAGAGGCATGACGGTATTTTGTAATGTTCGTTTAAAAGAACACGCCAAAAATGTAGGGAGCAATTTTGTAAAAGATATTGTAGCACTTCCAGAAATTATAGAATGTTATAATATCGCCGGCGATTATGATTTTATGCTAAAGATTTTGGTGCAAGATATGGCTAGTTATCAGGATTTTGTAATGAATAAATTATCTACAATCGAAAACATAGGAAATACGAACAGTATTTTTGTAATGGGAGAAATCAAACATAGTACAGCATTAGAGTTTTAATGTTTTTAGGTTTTTTTGCCGCAAATTCACGAATTAATGCAAATCCTTGTACTTAAATTAATTCTTGAATTCGTCGAGAAAAAGTTAAATCAAATTAATCTGCGGCCAATTTTTATTGAATATTATCCTAAAATAAAAACGTATTTTTGAGGTCTAGATCCTCAATCTAAAATCAATAATCTACAATCTAAAATAGAAAAATGAACTGGGAACAACTTTTATCATTAAAAAGACAAGGCGATACAAGTAAAAGATTACGTGCAGAACAAGATGATACACGTTTAGGTTTTGAGGTCGATTATGACCGTATTATTTTTTCGGCTGCGTTTCGTTCTTTACAAGATAAAACCCAAGTTATTCCGCTTTCTAAGACAGATTTCGTACATACCCGATTAACGCATAGTCTAGAAGTTTCTGTGGTTGGGAGATCATTAGGGCGTTTGGTTGGTAAAAAAATCATCGAAAAGTATCCGTATCTAAAAGAGGTACATGGTTATCATATGAATGATTTTGGAGCTATTGTTGCTGCAGCTTCTTTGGCACACGATATTGGAAATCCTCCTTTTGGACATTCTGGAGAAAAAGCGATTGGAGAATATTTTTCGAGCGGAAATGGATTAAAATACAAAGACAAACTTACCGCAAAACAATGGCAGGATTTAATTGATTTTGAAGGAAATGCCAATGGATTTTCGGTATTAACAGCAAGCCGTCCGGGAATCGAAGGCGGACTTAGAATTTCGTATGCTACTTTGGGTGCTTTTATGAAATATCCAAAAGAAAGTCTTCCTAAAAAACCAACTGCTAATATTGCCGATAAAAAATACGGTTTCTTTCAAACCGATAAAGTTTTCTTTCAAGAAGTTGCCGAAGATATGGGCTTAATTCCAAATAAAGAAGAAGGCGATCTGGGGTTCGAAAGACATCCTTTGGCGTATTTAGTTGAAGCGGCAGATGATATCTGTTACACAATTATTGATTTTGAAGACGGAATAAATCTTGGTTTAGTTTCCGAAGATTATGCTCTTGAATATCTAATTAAACTCGTAAAAGACAATATTGGAATTGAGAAATACAATATGCTCGAAACCAAAGAAGATAGAATCAGTTACCTGCGTGCTTTAGCAATTGGCGCTTTGATTAATGATGCGGTTGACGTTTTTATTGAAAATGAAGAAGCAATTCTGGCAGGAAATTTCCCTTTTGCTTTAACCGATAAAAGTAAATATAAAGCACAGATGAATGATATTATCAAATTGAGTGTTGATAAAATCTACCAAAGCCGAGAAGTAATTGAAAAAGAAATAGTTGGCTATCAAATCATCCAGACTTTATTGGATAAGTTTATAACAGCATTTAATAACAAATATGAAGGAACGGCATCAAATTACGATAAGCTGATTCTGAAAATGCTTCCTGAAAAACACCACTTAGAAAAAGGCAATTTATATGAGCGTCTGCTTCATATTTGTCATTATGTTTCGCTTTTAACAGATGGAAACGCGCTGGAATTGTATGAAATGATTCAGGGAAACAAGAAAAAATAATTTATAGAATAGAGGCTGTTTTAAATTGTAACAGCCTCTAATTAGTAGACTATTGTTTGGTCAACATTAGGCCATCTCTAGGGAAAGTTAAATCCGCAAATTTCAATCCAGGGCAGGTCTCCTCTGAAATCATAATTTTGTCTGGTTCAAAAGTAAAAGACATGAGCGTGTTTGACGTATTCTTTATGCGGGTAAATATAGTGCCATTGTTTCCACATTGCGAATTGTTGCCTGCATAATTTGAGGCATAGGACGCCAAATCCTTACCGAAATAAGATCCTTTAATAATATACGGATTTGTATCAGGCAAACTTCGTGTATCTTCTAATATAGTTCCGTTTGAAGATGTAATTAAATAGCGGATCAATAATCTATCTCGAGTTATTTTGTCATATGTTGAAGTAGCTTTAACAATATATAAAGTATAGTTTTTCCCTTCAAAAGTACCTTTCCAAGTCCCTATGTATTTGCCGAGTAAATTATTGACGTCTTTTAAATAAGTGTTATCAGGAATGCCATCTCCAGATCTTCTATAATCTATTGCTTTTTCTACTGGCACTATTGTTTGTGCTTTACAGGATATTATAAAAAACATTATAAATCCTAATGCGATTATTTTTTTCATGTTTTGTTTGTTTAATTACAATTAATTGATGTTACTGTTCCTGTATTGCTTAATGTTTTTTTTGAATTACCTGAATCTTCAATTTTATACAATTCAATACCATTGATACCTATGTTTTCATTTAAAAATTTTAAAAAGCCTTTTTCTAAACTATTATTGTCCATTATCTCTTTGTACAAGATATTTAAAGAACTTCCCCAATTTATACTACTAGCTTTTTGGCTAACATCAGCTACGTTGCCAATGAATCTTAACTGATAAATCCCTTTGCTGGATACCATTGTGCCATAAACATCGCTGATAGGAATGTTGTATCTATTTGCATTGAGCACTAAGATTAAGAACTGTTTCACATCATCTGGGGAAAACATTCTTATCGGTTCAACAGATTCTACATCCCCATTTGTTTTCACTCTTTCATAATTATCAAGATGAGTGTGGATATATCCTATTGCATTGGCATCCATAGGAAAATTTACTGCATCTGTATTGGCGCTGCCCGCTGATGGGGTAAGTGCTGTAAAGGGACCTTGTCTACTTTGAGAGTATCCAGATTCTATTTTTAAATTTGTTTTTTTCTTTAACTCATCTATTTTTGCTTTAATATTAGCAATTGCCAATTGTTCTTTAATTTTTGCACAAGGATCTTTTGTCTCTCCAGTTGTACCCGTAGCTCCACCGCCATTTGCACCGCCCGTTTTTGTTGAGCCAGCTGGTCCGTCACCTGCGCCAATTCCACCGCAAAAAAGCTTTGCACGATATTCGTATGTACCGTCGTCGTACATTTCTATTAAGTATGTACAGGTTTCTTCTTCTCTTGATGTCATAGAACGGTTTGAGATAAATGGTTTTTCTATGCCAGAAGATAAATCTACAGCTTTATCTTGAGAGTTCAATATAGTAATGTAACCATCGAGAGTTGAAAATAGTGTATTTAAATCTTTGGAACTGTCATTTGTATCAAAAAACTGATTGGTGTAAATAATAACATGATACACTTTGAAGCTTCCGTCTTGCTGTTCTTTAAAAAGCAATCTGTTGTAAGTTGACAAAAGTTCGTACTTCTTAGATTGAATTTTTAAGTTTTTTTCTAATAAAAATGGAGCTTCAATAGTTTTGCCTATTTTTCCATTTGAAACAATTGCTTTTTCCCATTGAATTTCTTTAGTGTATTTTAATACAGGTAATGATTGCTTGCTTTCGATCATCTGTTTGGCTTTAGAAATGTCTTGATTTTCTGGAATAAGATCTTCTCTATTACATCCAAAAAGCAACAAAAAACCAAGCATTATTATCAAAAAAAGGGTTGGTGATTTTTTCACTAAATAAGTTAATATTGGTTAATATTTTGTAAATATATACAATAAATCTTATAAAAATGAAATAAATTGTTAAAGTCAAAAAAGATTAACGATAAGATATATTCTAAAACAAAAAATGGCACTCAAAACTGAGTGCCATTTTTTGTTTTTTATTTTAAAATATTTTTTATTGGAAAGCATACACCAAACCAACACCTAATACTTGTCGTAGCTGGGCTCTTGGTCCGTCATTAACTTGTGATGTAGATCCTGTTGTAGGGTCTACAACATCTTTTTTAGTTTTAATATCGTCGTCGTAAATTATATGCACACCAATATTTGCTTTCACGTATGCATTTACAACAAGATCCAGACGTGTGTCGTAATCGACGTCGACATTTCCAAAACGATTTAAATAATCGGTGTATAAACTTAGTCGGTTTTCGTAAAAGACGTTTTTGTAGATTTCGTTTTTCATATATCCTGTAAAGAGGATACCAAACTCCGCTTTTACTTTTTGCCCTTCTTCCACCAAAATCTGATTGTTTGGATCTAATGGATCTGGTGCATAAACGGCTTTTTTAACACCAAAAGAACCTTGGTTAGCCAAATATTGATCTAGTACTAAGGTAGTTTTTAACGTAATAGGAGAGAAGTAAAACGTTCTGTTTTTCTTTTTATTAGAATTCTCAGCTCCGGCTCCTAGAAAGATATATGCTGGAGCAAAAGGTTTAGAGATTGCAATTTCTCTGTTTGGATAATTATATCCGTTTGTAAATTGTGTATTGAAGTTAAACTTAGCAGAATAATACCAGTTTGAAATAGTGTCTTTTCTAAAACCGTAAGTAGAGTTTAATAGAAAGGCATCATCGGTTTTTCTAAGTTCTGTACCGTCTTGTTTGTTTAAACCATATTTCACAATAAGTTCGTTAACCCATTTGTGATTTCCTTTTACATAAGTTCTTCCAAATTCACCTTTAAATAACCTGAGATAGAACTTGTTCCCCCCGCGCTCCAGTTTACAAACGCGATTTCTGAAATATCAAAACCAAGTTGATTTCTTTTAGTCCAGTTCGAGGGTGGTTTAGGTAATTGATTAGGGTCTAAAGTCGTTTGTATCAACTGAGCAAAGTTCTTAGATGAACACAAAAGCAATAGAAATAAAAGAGTAGAACGCAATAATTTCATTAGGCTTATTTTAATTTTTTTTTGGTGCCGCAAAATAATTATTTTACGCCGTTAGAAAAAAGATTTATTAAACTTTTAACGTCAATTTTACACAATTGTTGCAGCTGAGCCACTGTTCCGTGCTCAATAAACACGTCTGGAACTCCTAAAATGTGTATATTGTTTTTAAAATCATGTGATGCTGCAAACTCTAAAACAGCACTTCCAAAACCACCTGATTTTGCTCCATCTTCAATTGTAATAATGTTTTCGTAAGTTGAAAATATTTCATTTAAACAATTGATGTCTAGTGGTTTAATGAAAGGAAAGTCATAGTGAGCGATACTGTCTGAATGGGTGCATTCTTGTAAAGCTTCTATAACATTATTGCCAATTGTTCCAGTTGATAAAACAGCCGTTTGGGTTCCTTTTTTCAAACAATTTGCTTTGCCAATTTGAATGGCTTCATAGTGTCCGAAATTTTCTACTTCCCAGTTTTTTATAACACCGCGACCTCTTGGATAACGAATTGCGATAGGAGAATTCAGACCTAATTGAGCTGTATAAAGAATGTTTTGAAGTGCAATTTCATTAATTGGCGCGTAAATAATCATATTTGGAATCGAACGCAGATACGAAATATCAAAAACGCCATGATGTGTTGCGCCATCTTCACCTACTAATCCCGCCCTGTCTAAACAGAAAATAACAGGTAAATTTTGCAATGCTGTATCGTGTATGACCTGATCGTAAGCACGCTGTAAGAAAGTCGAATAAATATTGCAATAAACCATCATTCCTTCGGCAGCCATTCCTGCTGCAAGAGTTACGGCATGCTGTTCGGCAATACCCACATCGAAGGCACGTTCCGGTAATTCTTCCATCATAAATTTTAAAGAACTTCCAGATGGCATAGCGGGAGTTATTCCGATTATTTTTTCATTTTTTCGGGCTAAATCCAAAATAGTCAGGCCAAAAACATCTTGAAATTTTGGAGGAAGATTTTCTTCTGATTTTAAATGAATTTCACCTGTTAAAGCATCAAATTTTCCAGGTGCATGGTATTTTACTTGATTTTCTTCGGCTTGCTGTAATCCTTTGCCTTTTGTGGTGACAATATGAAGGAATTTCGGACCTTTAATCTTTTTAAGACGATTTAATTCTTGAATCAAAACCGGAAGATCATGTCCGTCGATAGGTCCCGAATAATCAAAATTTAAAGATTTAATGATGTTGTTTTGTCTTGGATTTTTCCCATTTTTAACCGAAGTCAGGTATTTTTTTAAAGCACCTACGCTAGGATCAATTCCAATTGCGTTATCGTTTAAAATCACCAGAATATTAGCATCTGTAACTCCGGCATGATTCAAACCTTCAAAGGCCATTCCGCTGGCAATGGAAGCATCGCCGATTACAGCAATATGTTCTTTGTCGAAATCGCCTTTTAGTTTAGAAGCAATCGCCATTCCGAGTGCTGCTGAAATAGAAGTAGAGGAATGTCCAACGCCAAAAGTATCGTAAATACTTTCGCTTCTTTTTGGGAAACCAGAAATCCCGTTTAATTGTCGGTTCGTATGAAAAATTTCCCTTCTTTCGGTCAGGATTTTATGACCGTAAGCCTGATGCCCAACATCCCAAACTAATAAATCTTTTGGAGTATTAAAAACATAATGCAGGGCAATTGTAAGTTCTACAACTCCCAAACTTGCTCCCAAATGACCTTCTTTTACCGAAACCACATCAATAATAAACTGACGTAATTCTTGAGCCACCTGAATAAGCTGTTCTTCTTTTAAAAGACGTAAATCAGCAGGATTGTATATATTGGAAAGTAAATCGCTTTTCATTGTAAGGTAAAAAGCAAATTTACGGTTTTAAATTTAATTTCTTTGTGGGTCTTATTTCAATAAAATGGGAACAGAATACTGCACTCTGATTTTCTTTCCATTTAGTTCTGCAGGCTGCCATTTAGGACATAAACTTAAAATTCTGATAATTTCTTTTTCTAAAGGTTCTTCGACGGCTGGAGAACATTCAAGAAAAGACATTTTACCATTTTTTTCTACTGCAAAAGCAAGTGTAAAATTGAGTTTCCAATATTCCACACTTTCAGGTTTCTTGTATTCTTTCATAAAAAAACTATGAAATTGATCGATACCGCCTGGAAATTCTGCGTTCGTATTTGAAGGAGGTTTTACAGCTAATGGAGCATCGTCTTTTTTTACTTTATCAGATTTTGAAGAGTTGTTCTTGTCAACTTCTTTAGTTGCTATTGGCGTTGTTTGTTTTAATTCGATCTTCGCAGCTTTTGGTAAATCTCGTGAAGGTTGATTTGCTTTTTCCTTGCTTATTGTTGTTGTATCTAAAGCATCTGGCTTTGTTACAACCGTGTCTTTGGTAACTTCAACAATCTTAACTTCCTTTTGTTTGCCTTCTTTGTTTTGGCAACTGAAAAAAACTACAGTCATAACTACATAGAGCGTCTGTAAGAACGATTTGTAATTTATATTAGCAGTTATTTTATGTTTTATTTTCATTATTAAAATGTAATTGGCAAAATGTAAGTTGATCGAACAAAACGACTGTTTATTTTTCCAGGAATCCATTCTGGAGCAGATTTTAAAACTTTAATTACTTCGGTTTCATTTTCCGAAGATGAGTTTTTAGTTACTTTGAAATTACTCAATGTGCCATCTTTTTCTACTACAAATAAGACCGACATTTCTCCTTTTCTTGAAGCACTATAATTTTTAGCAAAATAAGAATAGAATTTTTTCATTCCATCTTTTGGAAAGGCTACTATATCTAAATCATTTGAACTATAAACGATATCATATTTCAGAGGATTTTCAGTCATTACAAGTTTTCCAGTTGTAAATCCTTTAGAAAGTTCTCCGACACTTTTTACTTTTTTAGGTTCAAATTGATGTCCATAACATGCAGGAACAGCTTTATTTTCATCTTGATTTTTCTCTGTGTTCACAATTTCGACCTTATCGATTCTGTTTTTGTTTCCATCTTTGTCAGAACAACTAAATAAAGTTGTACCCATAGCAATAAATAAAGCGAGCAAAAACATTTTATGATATTGTGTTTGTGTATGTAAAATTCGACTTGGAATTTGAATTGTGATGGTTTCTAGTTGAGAGTTTTTAAATCTCCCACAAACTCCTTCATTTTGATTCTGAATGAAATAATGTTGAATTTCATCAGGAAGCATAAAAGTGAAATCAATAACTGTTTTGGAACAGTTCATACAGAAACGACCACTTTCATTTGGAGTCATTTGATCCCAGTTTTCATGGCACGGTTCAGGTATTGTGATTTTGTATTTTCTTTCCATATTCAAATTTCAAAATTTAAATGTAATAAAAATAATGTGTAAAGTTTTACTTTTGCAAGTATGGAAAATCCTTTCACCGATGAATATTTTATGAAAAAAGCCCTGCAGGAAGCAGAAGAAGCCTACTTAAAAGGCGAAATTCCTGTTGGAGCCGTTATTGTGGTTGCTGATAAAGTAATTGCAAGAAGCCACAATTTGACTGAATTGCTAAACGATGTTACGGCTCATGCCGAAATGCAATCCATAACCGCAGCGGCCAATTTTCTGGGAGGAAAGTATTTAAAAGACTGCACACTTTACGTCACTCTCGAACCTTGTCAAATGTGCGCAGGAGCTTTATACTGGAGCCAGATTTCTAAAATCGTTTTTGGTGCCCGAGATGAACAACGCGGATTCTTGAATATGGGAACAAAACTTCATCCCAAAACAACCGTTGTTTCAGGCGTAATGGCAAATGAAGCGGCTGATTTAATGAAACGTTTTTTTCTGGAAAGAAGGAAATAGGTTATTGTAGGAATTTGTTTATGCTGTATATTTGCTTCTCTTTTTAGAAATAAATAATAATGACAGATTTCTCAACAATAAAAAAGCTATTTCATATTAGCGAACCAAATGGTTTTACAACTGACGAAATTCAGAGTGTAAAAGATATTTTCGGAAAACTTCCTGAGGTTTTTATTGATTATTATACTGAATTAGGTAAGATTCAAAACTTAAACCATACACAAGATTTCTTGATTGTTCCAGAACGTTTTCAGTATTTTCAGCATGACGATTATTTAATATTCTATTCTGAAAATCAGTGTGCTTGCGTTTGGGGAATTCATAAGAACGATTTGTCAAAATCGAATCCGCCAGTTTACATGAGTCATGATCAAAAAGAATGGAATCTTGAAACAGAAACATTAATGGATTTTTTTACTGCAATGGCATATCTTCAAGCTGGTTTTGCATTAGATTTCATCATTGAAGGATTTTACGAATTAGAACAAAATGAATTGGATTTCATTTCTCAAAACTTTGCCAACAAAGGAGTTTCTTTTAAACAATGGCTTGGTGGAATTAACTTTTATGGTAATCACGATGATGATGTGATTGTAATCGAAGCTAAAAATCAACTTTTTTATTCATCAAATACTGAAGAACATTTCCTGGAAATGGATAAAGTTTTGTCAAAACTAGGAACGGAACTTTAATTTTTTTTAGAAGCTAAAAACACTGATAACATTCTGATAGGAGAATAAATGGATTTACTAAATAAAGAGAAAGAATTTATTTTTGATATTTATCATAGCGCAGTATTATGTAATTATATTAAATATTGGGGCTTGCCGGAATCTCGTGTAATTTCTACAAGGAAGAAGTTAAATGAAAAAATATATGTTTATTATTTTCCTTGTAATGAAAGAAATAAAATCTGCCGTATTGCAACTATTGGTCTTTCTCTTCAAAGTGGACTAATGGGAAAAGTTGAATGTGAATATATTTTTACACTTCCCTGCGATTTGGGAAAAGCTTCTCTTGAATCTGTTTGCGATTATTTATTAGATATTGCAGTACATACAGTAACCAAAATATCAGACATAACTCCGCCAAGAGTAATGCCACCTAGCGGTTTAGCTCCTAATGAATGGAGAACGAAAGCAGTTTTATTTGATGAATTAAGAGGTGAAGATGAAAATTTTTCTTCTGTTTTATGCGAAGAATTATTTAAAACTGAGTTCATTTGGGTAGTTCCCATTCATGAATCGGAATTTTTATCAATAGTTAATAATGGAATTGAAGAATTTGATTACCACGAACAAAATTCAGATGTAAGTATTGTGGATGTTAATAGAGATCCATTCATTCTTTAAAACAAATAAATCATATAAAGGCATACCATAATCAAAAACGAATTGAGGCAAATGATATTGTAAAAAGCGTTTTCTGAAAATACTTTTTTTGAAAGGAGTATTTTTAAACTAATGCCAATTGATAGAAGAAGAACTAAACAACAATATAAAAGTATTCCATTAGTATTTAAACCATTTACGAGATATTTCGAGTAATCCTCATCTTTTGATTTAACTTTTGTTACGCTTTTTAATAGGAGACTATATTCAAGTTCTATTTCATCTTCTTCTATTAGAAAATTTTTGGTTGCAAAAGTGTTATCTTTTTTAGTAAAGTAATTATAAGAAACTACATTTTTTGACCTACCATTCCTATTTCTTCCCGTTCTTTCAATATAGTAATCAATATTATCTTCTGTTTTTATCTTTGGCAATAAGTAATAATCTAAAAATCCTATCAATATAATACATGTTACTGCAATTAAAAGATACACAACAATTGGTTTGTTATTTATAATTAATTTACTATCAGTGGAGTCTTTACGTTTTATCATTGATATTTAATACTATTTAAAAAGAATGAAATATACTGCATTTATTTGATAGGTTTTTTGAAAATGTTCAACAAAAGTTAAATAACTATGGCTAAAGAATTTTCTTCTTAAAGGATTGCGAAAATATTTTACTTTTATAATATTTTAATTTGTGTTTTACTGTTATTGCCATTAACAGATGCATGTTAAATCTACAAAAATGTTAACCAATTAACTCCAAATAAAAGTGAAAGCAAAAGGACTGTCTATCGTATTTTTTGTGTTTTTTATTTTTCAATCCTGTGGACGAAAATCAGCTGCCGATTTCAACTCCGATTTTTCATTATTCAAAGATTACATTACCAGTTTTACAGGCGGTATCGTTTCTGCAGATTCTGATATTCGTGTGGTTTTGGCTTTCGATAAAAACGATTGGAAACCCAATCAGGAATTAGACGACGATTTGTTTGATATTTCGCCAAGTGTTCATGGGAAAGTCATTGCGCTTTCTACCAATACTTTGGCTTTTATTCCGGAGAAAAAACTAAAAGCAGGAACAGAATATCAGGTTACTTTAAACCTAGATAAACTAACTGCTATTCCAAAAGAGAAAGAAAAGGAACTTTCTAAATTCAACTTTACAGTTAAAACGGTTAAACAGGATTTTACCATTAATACTGGAGATATTCAGTCGTATAGCAAAGAATATCAATATTTGAACTGTACGCTTAAAACAGCCGATAATATTGATTTAGAAACGGCTATTAAATTGGTAAAAGCCAAACATAACGGAAACGATCTTAAGATTAAGTTTGATAAAAACGTGTCTTTAGGAAAAGAATTTCATTTTATAATTGACAGTATTCAACGTCAGTCAGAAGCTTCAAATTTGGAAATTATCTATGATGGAAATGATTTTGATATCGATCAAAAAGGACAAATCGATTTCCCGATTACTAGCATCAACGAATTTAAAGTCATAAAAGTTGAAGTTCCAGACGGAAACAATCAGCAGGTTTTAATTAATTTCTCCGAACCTTTAGAAAAAGGACAAGATTTTGCTGGATTGGTTTCGATACAAAACACCAATAATCTTAAATTCTCCACTCAAGGAAATTTACTGAAAGTATATTTTACAAACCAAAATGCACCTAAAAAAGAAGAAACTGCAGCGGTGGTTGCAGAACCTGTTTATGCAGCGGCTGTTGATTCGGCAGCAGTTGTAGTAGACTCGGCGGCAGTGGCAGTTGATTCAGCCGCAGCCCCGGTTGAAGATATCGTAGAAGTGGTTCCAGATGAAGCGCCGGAACAAGTTGTGACGGGAGAATTGTTGTTGGAAGTTTTTCAAGGAATCGAAAGTCAGTACGGCAAAAAACTGGAGAACAATTACAGCGAAAAAATCTCTTTTGACCAGATCAAACCCAATATTCGTTTTATTAAAAACGGAACGATTCTGCCAAGTTCAAATAATTTAAAACTGAACTTTGAAGCCGTAAACCTGAGTGCAGTCGATGTAAAAGTATATAAGATTTATAAAAATAATATTCTGCAGTTCCTTCAATATAATGAATTAAATGGCGGACAAAACCTCAAAAAAGTAGCACAGCCAATTGCCAAAACAACGCTGAATTTAAGGGAAAGCACACTCGTAAATCTGTCAAAATGGAATACGTATGCTTTAGATTTATCTAAAATTATCAAACCAGAACCAGGAGCCATTTATAGAGTGGAGTTTGTTTATAAAAAGAAATATTCACTTTATAAATGTGAAACATCAGAAGGAAATGATGAGGAAGCTGAGGAAGAAGAAGTAGATGAAAACGACGTAAACTACAGTGGAAATTCGTATGACGATTACTCGTACTATGATGATTATAACTGGAGAGAAAGTGAAGATCCCTGCTCTGGTTCGTATTTCTATAATGCAAGAATTGCAACCAATATTTTAGCTACAGATTTAGGTGTTATTGCTAAAAGAGGAGAGAACAAATCGTACTTATTTGCGGTAAACAATATCGTTACAACAGAACCCGTTTCGAACGCAAGAGTAGATTTGTATAATTTCCAACAGCAAAAAATAGGTTCAGAAGCCACAAGCAGTGAAGGAATTGCGTCTTTCCAATTGGATAAATTCGCTTATTTCGCCATTGTAACTTTAGGCGATCAATCAACTTATGTGAAGCTCGATGACGGACTTTCGTTATCAGTAAGTAATTTTGATGTTGCGGGAGAGACTTTACAAAAAGGTTTAAAGGGCTTTATTTACGGAGAAAGAGGCGTTTGGCGTCCGGGAGATAATTTGTATCTATCCTTTATTTTGAATGATGCTGCGAACAAACTGCCGAAATCACATCCAATTAAATTCAGATTAAATGATCCGAACGGGAAAACGGTTTATCAGACGGTTCAAAAAACGAATGATTTAAATCATTATGCTTTTACAGTGCCGACAAACCAAGATGCGCCAACAGGAAACTGGGAAGCAATGGTAAGCGTTGGAGGCGCAAAATTCTATAAGAGTATTAAGATTGAAACGATTAAACCAAATCGTTTGAAAATCAAAAATACCTTTAGCAGAAAAACACTTTCGGCATCGTATCCCAATACAGATAATCTGGAAGTAACATGGCTTCACGGAGCAATTGCAAAGAATTTGAATGTAGAAATGCAGGCAAAATTCTCTCAGCAGGCCACAACCTTCAAAGGATACGAAAAATATACTTTTGATGATTTAGCGCGTCAATTCAGTACAGAAGAAATCAATGTTTTCTCAGGAAAATTAAACGAAAGCGGAAAAGCTTCGATAAACATTCAGCCAAGACTACAAGGGCAGGCACCAGGAATGCTCCGCGCTTCTTTCATTACAAAAGTATATGAAGAAGGAGGAGATTTCAGTACCGATGTAATGTCAACAACTTATTCTCCTTACAAAACCTATGTTGGACTTAAAACACCAGAACTGAACAAATACAGTATGCTTGAAACGAGAACAAATAATCGTTTTGAAGTGGTAACAGTTGACGAAAACGGAAGGCCAAAATCGGTTCGTAATCTGGAAGTAAGAGTTTACAAAGTTGATTGGAGATGGTGGTGGGATTCTTCAAGCGATAATTTATCCAATTATAACTCATCGAATGCAACGACTTCTTATAAAACTTTTGTAATCAATACCGATTCAAGCGGAAAAGGAAGTTTCCAATTTGCTTTGACAGATGAGGAATGGGGACGTTACCTAATTCGGGTTGCTGATCAGGAAGATGGTCATGCAACTTCGTTAACCGTAAATATCGACTGGCCAATCTGGTCTGGGAAAACCCGTAACAGAGATGCTTCTACAGCCAATATGTTAGTATTTTCTACGGATAAGAAAAACTATGCCGTTGGAGAAAAAGCACAGATTTCTTTCCCTTCAAGTGAAGGCGGACGTGCATTGATTTCTGTAGAAAACGGATCTAGAGTAGTGCAGACGATTTGGGCAGAAACTAAAAAAGGAGAAACCAAAGTTGAAGTTCCGATTACAGGAGCAATGGCGCCAAACGTATATTTCAATATTACGTTGTTGCAGCCGCACGCTTCAACCAAAAACGATTCACCAATTCGCATGTACGGAATTGTGCCAATCGAAGTGGTAGATAAAAATACCATTTTGGCACCAACTCTTACTATGCCAGATGTTTTAAGGCCAGAACAGCCATTTACAGTAAAAGTAGGCGAGAAATCAGGCAAAGAAATGACGTATACAATTGCCGTTGTTGATGAAGGACTTTTGGATTTAACTCGTTTTAAAACGCCAAATGCGTGGGATAGTTTCTATGTTCGTGAAGCTTTAGGAGTAAAAACTTGGGATATCTATGATGATGTAATTGGCGCTTACGGCGGAAAAATAAATCAGATTTTCAGTATTGGTGGAGATCAGGATTTAGGTGGAGGAAAAGCTAAAAAAGCCAACCGTTTTAAACCTGTTGTATTGTATTACGGTCCATTTAAATTAGAAAAAGGAGAAACGAAATCACATCAATTAAAATTGCCTAAATACATTGGTTCTGTTCGAACAATGGTTGTGGCAGGAGATGCGAAAACTAGTGCATATGGAAGTGTAGAAAAAGCAACACAAGTTAAGAGTCCGCTGATGGTTTTGGCTTCGTTGCCAAGAAAAATTTCGCCATCAGAAAAAGTAACATTACCAGTAACAGTTTTTGCAACTGAGAATAAAATCAAAAATGTTTCGATTGAGGTAAAAACTAGCAACGGACTTAAAGTAATGGGAAGTGCAGTTCAAAGATTGAATTTTGCTCAGCCAGATGAAAAAATGGCGTATTTTAATTTGGTTGTAGGATCTGCAACTGGAATTGCAAAAGTTCAGGTAATCGCAACATCAGGAAGTGAGAAATCAGTTTACGATGTTGAAATCGATATGACCAATCCGAATCCGGTTACGAGTACTTTTACCGATGTTGTTTTAACGCCAAATAGCGCTAAAACAATTTCATGGAAAACTTTTGGAATTGCAGGAAGCAACAAAGCAAGATTGGAAGTTTCGTCAATGCCATCAATGAATTTGAACGGAAGATTGCAATTCTTGATTCAATATCCTCACGGATGTGTTGAACAAACAACTTCATCAGTTTTTCCACAATTGTATTTGGGGGACGTAGCCGATATTGATGCAAAACGCAAAGATTTGATTCAAAAAAATATTGCTGCTGGAATTGCAAGATTGGGTAATTTCCAATTATCAAATGGAGGTTTACCTTATTGGCAAGGAAATGCAATTGCAGACGATTGGGGAACTTCTTACGCCGGACATTTCTTAATTGAAGCAGAGAAAAAAGGATATGTATTGCCAATTAATTTCAAATCAAAATGGCTGTCGTATCAGCAGAAAGAAGCCAAACAATGGCGCTTTGAACCGAAATACGGAAATGATTTGGCTCAGGCCTATCGTTTGTATACTTTAGCTTTAGCTGGAAATGCCGATTTATCAGCCATGAACCGATTAAGAGAAACAAAAGGCATTTCTAATGAAAGTATGCTTCGTTTGGCTGCAGCTTATGTTTTAGCAGGTCAGAAATCGGCTGGACAAAGTTTGTTCTTGAAAACAAGTATCGACGGAAGTTCAGACGGTTACAGTTATTACTATTATGGTTCAAGCGAAAGAAATAGAGCAATGGCTTTAGAAACAATGCTTCTTTTAGACCAAAAACAAAAGGCATTTGTAACGGCAACGAAATTAGCCAAAGAAATGTCGGCTAATCAATGGATGAGCACGCAGACAACGGCTTATTGCTTATATGCAATGTCGAAATTTGCGGTAAGCAATGGTCCAAGAGGAATCAATATCCAATTTAGTAAAAACGGAAAAGGAGAGACGATAAACACTGGTAAATCAGTTGCAGATCGCAGTTTGTCTGTTGCTTCTGGCACAAACAGTATTACGCTGAAAAACAATAAAGCCAATACAGTTTATGTTCGCGTATTGAATACTGGAATTCTGCCTATCGGACAAGAAAATGCAGTTCAAAGCGATGTTACGGCTTCTATAGTTTTCAAAAACAGAAAAGGAAGTGTGATTAATGTTTCCAAAATCAATCAGGGAACTGAATTTGTTGCTGAGGTTACAATTAAAAACCAAAGAGGAGAAAGTGTTCAAAACGTGGCATTATCGCAGATTCTTCCTTCAGGATTCGAAATTGTAAATACTCGTTTTACCGATTATGGTGAGGCAGTAAATAATATTGCAGATTATATTGACATCCGCGACGACAGAACGAATTTCTATTTCGGGATGAAAGCGAGAGAAACGAAAGTTTTCCGTATTCTATTAAATGCATCCTATTTAGGAAATTATTACCTGCCAGGATTGCAATGCGAAGCGATGTACGATAATACATTCTTAGCAAGAACAAAAGGATTCTGGGTCGAGGTGGTGAAATAAATTATTAGCAACGACTCGAGCGACAGCGAACAGGCGAAGCAATTCACGAATTTAAATTATAAAAAATAATTCGTGAATTCGTGGCGAAAAAACTTTGCGAACTTTGCGCATTACTTAGTGTCTTTGCGGTTAAAAAAAACAAGCATTGAAAAATAAATTAAAAGCATTCCTCCAGCACATTATAAACTGGATAAAAAAGAACAAAATAAAATCAGCAATTGCATTTCTGCTCTTGCTGATTTACTATTTTTCGATACCTCGAACATTATTCAAAGAACCCTATTCAACCGTAATAGAAAGCAAAGAAGGAGAATTGCTAGGTGCTAAAATTGCCAGAGACGGACAATGGCGTTTTCCCGCACAAGACAGCGTTCCAGACAAATTCAAAAAATGCATTGTTTATTTTGAAGACGAATATTTCTATAAACATCCCGGCTTCAATCCCGGTGCAATGATCAACGCTTTTAAACAAAACAGAAAAGCAGGAAAAGTAGTCAGAGGAGGAAGTACGCTAACGCAGCAAGTTATTCGATTATCCCGAAAAGGAAAAAACAGAACCTATTTTGAAAAACTAATAGAAATTATTCTCGCAACAAGATTGGAATTAGGCTATTCTAAAAATGAAATTCTCGAAATGTACGCCGCTCATGCGCCATTTGGAGGAAATGTTGTGGGATTGGAAATGGCTTCGTGGCGTTATTTTGGCGTTCAATCCAATCAATTGTCTTGGGCAGAAAATGCTGTTTTGGCTGTTTTGCCGAATGCGCCAAGTTTAATTTACCCTGGAAAAAATCAAATTAAACTATTAAATAAGCGTAACCGACTTTTATTAAAGCTTCATCAGGAAGGCATAATCGACAAGCAGACATACGAACTTTCAATAGAAGAGCCATTGCCTCAAAAACCGTATGATTTGCCTCAAATTGCTCCGCATTTGCTTCAAAGAGTAGCTAAAAGCGAAGAAGGAACAAGAGTTAAAACCACTATTGATTATGCGCTGCAAAACAGGGTCAATCAAATTGCGCGATATTACTACAATCAGTACAAACAGAATGAAGTTCACAATTTGGCGATTTTGGTCATTGATGTTCAGAGCAGAAATGTAATGAGTTATGTTGGAAATTCCCCAGCAGATGCAGATCACCAGAAAGATGTCGATATTATAGATGCACCAAGAAGCACTGGAAGTATTTTAAAACCGCTTTTGTATGGTGCTATGCTAGATGATGGCGAATTACTGCCGAATACTTTAATTGCCGATATTCCCACACAGATTTCGGGTTATACGCCACAAAATTTTAATCTGACTTTTGATGGAGCAGTTCCGGCACATCGAGCATTATCGCGTTCGTTAAATATTCCTGCGGTTTTGATGCTGCAGGATTTTAGCGTGAATAAGTTTTACGAAGAACTGCAGAAATTCAAATTAAAGAATATTAATAAAACACCCGATCATTACGGATTATCGCTTATTCTAGGAGGTGCAGAAAGCAATTTATGGGATTTATGCCGAACCTATGCCAATCTTTCGTCTACGGTTAATTATTACACTAAAAATAAAGGGCAATACAGAACCAACGAATTTACCGAACTCAATTATAAAAACGATTTTAAGCCTGATTTTGGATCAGAAACCAATCAGAAGAATATTTTGGGTGCAGGATCAATTTGGCTGACGTACAACGCCATGGAAGAAGTCAATAGACCTGAAGGAGACGAAGCTTGGAAATTTTACGACAGTTCGCTCAAAATTGCATGGAAAACAGGAACCAGTTTCGGAAACAGAGATGCGTGGGCAATTGGAACCAATTCGAGATATGTAGTTGGAGTTTGGGTCGGAAATGCAACAGGCGAGGGAAGACCAACTCTCACAGGCGTTACCAGTGCCGCACCAATTTTATTTGATGTTTTTAATTTACTGCCAAGACAAAGATGGTTTGATACACCGTATAATGATTTAGCAGAAGTTGAGGTTTGCCGTCTAAGCGGTTATCTGGCAAAAGATAACTGTCCGAAAATCAAGCAATGGGTTCCTAAAAAAGGAAAATCGACCAAAGTTTGTCCGTATCATAAAACCGTTCATTTAGATAAAACAGAGCAGTTTCAGGTAAATAGTAGCTGCGAAAGCGTCGATAATATTGTGACTAAAAACTGGTTTGTATTGCCTCCAGTTATGGCGTGGTATTACAAAAGCCAGCACATAGAATATTTGCCGTTACCTCCATTCAAAGAAGGTTGCGAAGGAACGCAAACCACTACAATGGATTTTATTTATCCAAAAGCAAACAGTAAAATCTATTTAACGAAAGATTTTAATAGTAACGTTCAACCCGTAATTTTAAAAGTGGCTTATTCTGAAAGAGATAAGGAATTATTTTGGTATGTTGATGATGTATATAAAGCCACGACCAAGACTTTTCATGAATTGCCAATTACACCAACAACAGGGACGCATTTTATTACAGTTGTTGATGCTTCTGGAAATGAAATTAGAAGAAAAATTGAAATTGTGAGGGAATAAAATTTTGGTATTAAAACATTTTTAAAGTTTGGTAGGCATGATGTCGTTCTCCATTAAATCTTAAAGTAATTCCAGTAGTAAAACCTTTGTATACAGGTATTTTTTCATTTGTGTATGGAAAAGAGTAGCCAATACCTAAATCAAATGTATTCAAAAAAGTAATTCCGCCTGATACATAAGCGTTTTTATGAGAACTTCCAGTTCTTAAAAAAAAATCGTTTTTATTGTATGATAAATGAATATCAGGCAGACCATAATAATTTCCGTTATAACTGTTTGTGATTCCAAAACCTGCACCTAAAAGTAATTTATCTTTATTTTTACAATCAAGACAAAGTTCTAAACCACCTGTAAGCAGGCTTTTATTTGCCACTTTATAGTCGAGATAAAAAATAGGTAATTCAGGAAGTTTAAATTTCTGGTGGTTGATGTTTTTATAATTAAAATCTTTCGTATCGATTGTATTTCCATTTTCATTAAACCATTCTGCTTTTCCTGCTAAATAATTGGCATTATAGTCTTCTGAGTAACCTTTAAATTGTAACGTGTTGGTTTTTATATAGTAATCATTAATTACGAAAAGAGAATCAATGTTTTTTATATTGTAACCTACAGCATTTTTGGTCTTAATTTTTGAAGGTTTAATTCGGTAATATAAAGCGTTTTCCTTGCTCACAATTTGCCAGTCTTTATCAAAATAGATAGTATCTTTCTGGGCAAATATTTTTGAGGATAGTAGAAAAAAAATGATAAATAGATAAACGGGATTGAAATTTCTTTTCATGTTTTGAAGCATAATTTGTTGTTAGAGAATTAGATTTATGGAATTATTCTCTTTTGATAAGGTACACTTTTAGGTACAGAAGTTAATCGTAAGGTAGTGTTAAATATAAAACCTTTTATTTCAGGAGTTTTGTTTTCTGAAAATGGTTGCGAATAACCTAACCCTAAGTCTATTAAATTTAAAAAGGTTGGTCCAAAAACAACATACGCATGTTTTGTAGATACTCCGCCTTTATAGAACCAGATTCGATTCGTATTATATGATAAATGGATATCGGGAAGACCATAATAATTTCCGTTATAACTGTTTGTGATTCCGTAGCCGGCTCCCAAGAATAAATTGTTTTCATTTTTTGGATTAAGACAGAATTCTATGCCTCCAGATAAAAAACTTTTCTTGGCTATTTTATAATCAAGATAGAGAATAGGAAACTTAAATTTTGAACTGTTACTTTCTTTATAATTAAAATCTATATTATCATCTTTGTTGACATTTTCAGTGAACCGTTTAGCTTTGTATTCTAAAAGATCATTATTATTACTTTTTGATATTGTGTCCCTTTGGGCTGACAATTTTGAAGAAAATGAAAAAAGGATTATCAATAAAAAGTAAGAATGTAGACTAATCCTCATGTTTTTAAAATTAATTATGATTTGCAAAAATAACCAGCCATGTTATTTTTTCTTATCCCTTAAAAGTTTTTTTTATATAAATATAAGTTCAAACGAAATGTCGATAACAAGAATAAAAACAAAAAAACCGCCAGTCTTTCGAAAGGCGGTTTTTGTTTTTATTCTGAAATAACATTTCCTTGTTTATCGTAGAAATGGTATTCTAAGTACGTGTAAGCGTCACGAGGTATGATTTTCACCCATTTTTTATGTTCAAAAAACCATTTTGAACGTAATGATGGAAAACCTTTGCTGAGGTATGCAGCCACAAACGGATGTGTGTTTAGCACAACCTTATTGTGGGTTTTTAAAAGTCTTTCTAAATCAGCGGTGATTCTGTCAATGATTAAAATTGGAGCTTCAATTTCGCCATTGTGTTTGTTAGGATCTTCCTCTCTGGTTTTGATATTCACTTCTGGTCTTACGCGCTGTCTGGTAATCTGGACCAAACCAAATTTACTCGGCGGTAATATTTTATGTTTTGCTTTATCGTCGCTCATTTCTTCTCGCAAGAAGTCGAACAAAACTTTCCTGTTTTCTGGATTAGACATATCGATAAAATCAACTACGATAATTCCGCCCATATCACGCAGACGTAATTGTCTTGCGATTTCTGCTGCGGCAATCATATTCACTTCCATGGCTGTATCTTCCTGGTTGGTCGCTTTGTTTGAACGGTTTCCGCTGTTTACGTCAATAACGTGCAGCGCTTCAGTATGTTCAATGATAAGATAAGCACCTTTACTCATAGAAACAGTTCGGCCAAAAGAAGTTTTGATTTGTCTCTCTATATTGTATTTCTCAAAAATTGGAGTGTCATTTGATTGATAAAACTTAACAATCGATTGTTTTGAAGGTGCAATTTCTTGCAGATATTCCTTCGTTTGATGGTACAACTCTTCATCATCTATTTGAATACCGCTGAAGGTATCGTTGAATACATCTCTTAATATCGAAGAAGCTCTATTAAGCTCTCCTAATACTTTTGATGGATGATGAGCAGTTGGTAATTTTTTACACATTGCAGACCATCTGCCAAGCAGGTTCTGCAAATCTTTTTCTAATTCGGCTACGTTTTTGCCTTCGGCTACTGTGCGAACAATAACACCAAATCCTTTAGGTTTGATCGATAGAACAAGTTTTTTTAGACGATCCTTTTCTTTTTTGTCTTCTATTTTTTGAGAAATAGAAACGCGATCAGAAAAAGGAACTAGAACAATAAATCTTCCTGCCAGAGAAAGCTCAGCACTTATTCTTGGGCCTTTGGTTGATATAGGTTCTTTAACTACTTGAACTAAAACAGATTGATTGGCACTTAAAATATCAGTAATGATGCCATCTTTGTCAATCTCTTTTTCAAACTGAAAGGTTTTTAGGGAGAAATCTTTTAATTTACCTGCGCTTACAAGTTTTATGAATTTCAGCTGAGAAGCTAGATTAGGACCCAAATCATGGTAATGTAAAAAGGCATCTTTTTCAAAGCCTACGTTTACAAAAGCAGCATTAAGTCCAGCAACTGGTTTTCTGATTTTGGCAATAAAAATATCACCAACCTGAAAGTTGCTTTTCTCTTCTTCTTTGTGTAATTCAATTAGTTTTCCATCTTTTAATAAGGCAAAATCTACGGCTTCAGAACTAGATCTAATGATTAATTCTTTATTCACACTGTAAATTTTTATCCGTGAATTGGTTGTCGGTTGTTTGTTGATAGTTGTTGGTAAAGAAAACCAAAAACCAAAAACCAAAAACCATCAACTTCTACAAGGATGGATTAAACAATATTTTAACAGGTATTAACCCGAAGGGAAAAATTCAATTTCAACTCCCAAATTCCAATTTAAATCGTTGTTGATTTTTCAATTTTTGGATTTCGGATTTTATTTTTTGAAACTTTTGAAATTTCCCAAATTTCAATGAACGTTTAAAAAGAAAAAAGTAGTTTAAAACTACTTTTTCTTTTTGTGGCGGTTAGCTCTCGCTCTTTTTTTACGTTTGTGAGTCGCTACCTTATGTCTCTTTCTTTTTTTACCACTTGGCATATCGTGTCAGATTTTATGTTAATTAAATAGTATTATTTTGCTTCGTTGTTCGTTTTTACTCCTTCTACAAAAACTTTTGCAGGTTTAAACGCAGGGATGTTGTGTGCTGGAATTTTAATTGTAGTGTTTTTAGAAATGTTTCTTCCAGTTTTTTCAGCTCTTGTTTTAACGATAAAACTACCAAAACCTCTTAGGTAAACATTGTCTCCAGTTTCTAGAGAAGTTTTAACCTCTTCCATGAATGTTTCTACTGTTGCTTGAACATCTCCTTTTTCAAGACCTAACTTCTCTGAAATTTTCGCTACGATATCTGCTTTCGTCATTTTCTTTCCTTTTTATTTTTATAAATGGTGTACTATTTTTTTGAGTTTGCAAATATAGGAATTAAAAAAATAATTAATCAAGCTAATTCGTTAAATTTTAATTACATAAACATTTACTTTTGTATTTTAACGATTTAACAATGATTTTTCATAACAAGCTGATAAAATGGTATTTACAAAATAAACGTGATCTTCCATGGCGAAAAACAGCCGATCCATACCAAATTTGGCTATCAGAAATTATGCTTCAGCAGACAAGAGTCGTGCAGGGAATGCCTTACTTTTTTGCTTTCACGAGGGATTTTCCTACTGTTTTTGAACTGGCAAATGCATCAGAAGAACAGGTTTTAAAACTTTGGCAGGGACTTGGCTATTATTCTCGAGCTAGAAATCTGCACAATACAGCAAAATATATTGCAGAAGATTTAAACGGAATTTTTCCGCAAACCTATAAAGAATTACTTCGTTTAAAAGGTGTTGGTGAATATACAGCTGCGGCAATTGCATCTTTCTCGTATAATGAAGCCGTTCCTGTAGTCGATGGAAATGTGTTTCGTGTGCTTTCTCGTTATTTTGATATTGAATCAGATATCGCGCAGCCAGCCACAAAAAAAGAATTTGCCGAACTTGCTTATGAATTAATGCCAAAAGATGATCCTGCGACATTCAATCAAGCTATAATGGAATTTGGGGCTTTGCAATGTGTGCCTAAAAATCCAGATTGTTCGGTTTGTGTTTTTAACGACAGCTGTCTGGCTCTGCAGAAAAAGAAAGTAGATATGCTTCCTGTAAAATCTAAAAAGACAAAAGTAACCAATCGCTTCTTTAATTATCTGGTTTTGGAAGATGCTTTGGGTAATTCGCTTCTGCAAAAAAGAACGGCAAAAGGGATTTGGCATAATTTATATGAATTCCCGCTTTTGGAAACCACTGAAATTGCCAATTTGGATTTTGTTTCATATGAAATTAAAAACAATATTTTTCCTCATTATACTATAATAAGTGTAGAAGAATATAGTGGAGCGACGGTAATTCACAAACTATCACATCAGCATCTTCATATTCAGTTTTGGAAAATTAAAATAACAGATGTAATTGAAAATGGCATTTCATACGAAGCATTAAAAACATTTCCAGTGCCCATTGCGATACATAACTTTATAGAAAAGCTATAATAAAAAGGGCTTCCCGAAAAGAAGCCCTTTTTTGTTTAGTTTCCAGCTACTGCAAACTGAATTATTCGCACTACAATTCCAACTGCAAATCCTATTAAAGCCAAGTTACAGGCAGATTTTGCAGCTACAGGCTCATTATCCTTTTTTACAAAATAAATAATCGCCCCCGCTAGCGGAATACAGAATGACAGTACCTTTAATCCGGTATTTAAATCTTCCTGTGATTTGTCGTTTTTCTTCTCAAACTCATCAAAATTAGAATTTCCTTCAGACATAATTATATAGTTTTTAGTTATTAATTTACAAAGAGGTATTTAAAAAAGTGCACAATCCAATAAGCAATAAAATCGGAAAGACCAGCCAAACCGTAACCTGCAAGAATTCCGGTTGTGAAACGAAGAAAATTATTGCTTTCTCTGTTGAAATAAGCTTGTGTAAGTCCGTCGATAGTAGTAGGTAAGATAGCTAAAAGAGCCCAGTAAATATCAATTTTTATGAACCATAATGCCGGAATAAATATCGCATATCCTACGTAAATTCCTGTACAGCGGGCGCAAAACGGAAACTGTTTTCCTCTAAAAAAGAAAGACCTTTCGGGAAGTCTATGACAGCTTACAAATTCAATTTTTCTCATACTCAAAAATACATTATTTTTCCATTTAACAAAATTTTATTAAGATTTAATGCTTAAGTTTACATTTTCAAACACTAAAAAAAGAAAATTTCTTAAGAACTTGCAAATGTTATTGGTTTAGTTCGGGTAAATTATTTCTTTTGCGCTTCGCATTACAATTTTTAGAAAAGCAAGAATTAATTTGCTAAAAAAATGTATCTTTGATAGAAATACCGCTATTAATTATGAATGGAACATTAAATAAAGTCATGCTTATTGGTCATTTGGGCGATGATGTAAAAATGCATTATTTCGATGGAGGAAACTGTATTGGGCGTTTTCAGCTGGCAACTAATGAAGTTTATATTAATAAAACAACCAATGAGAAAATAACGTCAACAGAATGGCATAATCTGGTTGTGCGCAATAAAGCAGCAGAGATATGCGAAAAATACCTTTCTAAAGGAGATAAAATTTATGTTGAGGGTAGAATAAAATCAAGACAATGGCAGGCTGAAGACGGCACTACAAAATATACAACCGAAATTCAGGTTACAGAATTTACTTTTCTGACTACCAAAAAAGATACTGCACATACCAAACAAAATCAGGATGCAGAATCAGCAAAAAATACTAACTTTGATGCACCAAGTGAAGGGCTGCCCATAAACGACCTGCCCTTCTGATTGTTTAACTAATCTTATGTAATTTGGACCCGGAGCCCAGTTTATTTTTTACTACCACTTTAGACACCAATTTAATAATTGGTTTTGTCGGAATATTTATTCTGCTGTTTTTATCAGCAATTGTTTCAGGTGCCGAAGTCGCACTTTTCTCTCTCTCTCAAAAAGATATTGACGATACTCTTCAAGAAAATGTTTCCAAAGGAAAAATCATTTCAAATCTTTTAGACAAACCCAAAAAACTTTTAGCAACCTTATTAGTAGCCAATAATTTTTTAAATATTGGAGTGGTTATTTTGTTTTCTTTCATTGGAAGAAACATTTTTTCCGGCATCGATTCTCCAGCTTTAAAATTTATACTCGAAGTAATTCTGGTTACTATTCTTATTTTGCTGTTTGCCGAAGTACTGCCTAAAGTATATGCAAGCCGAAATAGTTTAAAATTTGCCAGACGTTTTGCGTATTCTATTTCCTTATTAGACAAACTCCTTTCGCCAATTAGTTTGCCTATGCGAAGCGTTACTTTATATTTGCAAAATAAACTAGGGAAACAGAAAAATAATTTTTCAATCAATCAGCTTTCTCAGGCATTAGAACTTACCGATTCTGAAGGAACTTCTACAGAAGAACAAAAAATTCTCGAAGGAATTGTTTCTTTTGGAAATACCGACACGAGACAGGTTATGAGTCCGAGAATCGATATATTTGCCTTGGAAATAACAGAATCGTTTAGTTCGATTTATCCTAAGATAATTGAAACTGGATTTTCGAGAATTCCGGTTTACAGAGATAATATTGACCAGATTGAAGGCGTTTTATTCGTAAAAGATCTTCTGCCTCATATTGATAAAGAAGATTTCGATTGGGCATCATTAATAAGAGAAGCATTTTTTGTTCCTGAGAATAAAAAACTCGATAATCTTTTAAAAGATTTTCAAAGTCTGAAAAGTCATTTGGCTATTGTAGTCGATGAATATGGAGGAACTTCTGGTTTGGTTTCTTTAGAAGATGTAATCGAAGAAATAGTAGGGGATATAAGCGATGAATTTGATGACGAAAACCTGAATTTCTCGCAGATCGATGATAAAACTTTTCTTTTTGAAGGAAAGATAAACTTAAAGGATTTTTACCGAATTGTGGATGTTGATGAAGATGTATTCGAATCGCATAAAGGCGAAGCCGAAACACTGGCTGGTTTTATTCTCGAAATTTTGGGTAACTTTCCGAAGAAAGATCAAAAAGTGCCTTTTGAAAACTGTATTTTTACAATTGAAACAGTCGACAAAAAACGCGTAAAACAAATAAAAGTAACAATAGAATAAATGTTGAAAAAAATAATTACAGTAACCACAATTTTGCTTGCGTTAACCATTGTGAGCTGTAAAAATGATGTATTGCCAAAACCAGCAAGTTTCCTTCGACTGGATTATCCAGAAGCGAAATATGCTAATTTTCAGAATAACTGTCCGTTTGGTTTTGAAATGAATGAAGAAGCAATTATAAAAGGAGAAAAAGACTGTGGTTTTACCATCACATATCCTAAAATGAAAGCGACAATTTATCTAACATATAAACCCGTAAACGGCGACATCGAAAAATTACTAAAAGATGCTCAAAAACTAACTTACGAGCATGTTATTAAGGCCGATGATATTTTAGAACAGCCGTATTTAAATCCACAAAAAAAGGTTTACGGAATGTTTTATCAAGTAAACGGAAATGCAGCGACCAATTCGCAGTTTTATGTAACCGATAGTACAAAACATTTCTTAACAGGTTCGGTTTATTTTTACGCAAAACCTAATTTCGACTCGATTATGCCAGCCGCAAGTTATATCAAAAACGATATGCAGCGAATCATGGAAACTTTGAAGTGGAAATAATAAATGCATTTTTTTAGGATATATCCTATTTTTTTATTTTATTTGTAGGAAAATACAAAATAAAATAAATTGAAAAGCCAGTTAAAAGTAGTTTTTAAAACTATTCCTGCGTTTGTTTTGCTTCTATTTGCTGCTTGTACAAATGAAGACCAAAGAGAAACAAACACGGAATCGATCACAGCACAATTACAAGGAGAATTAAAGTTAAATCAGTTTGCGGGAAAGAAATATTCAGAAAATCTTGAAGTAAACTGGCAGACTTTGAATACTGTTAAATTAGACAGTACCGAAATTTACGAGTTTGATATTGATCAAAAAGACACTATTAAACTAGAATCTAAATTGTTTAGAGAACAATTAAAATACAAATTAATTGCTCTGAAAAGCAATAATAAAATGCACTCTTATCTTGTAGAGTATTTTTCAAATTTAAGTTCCAAATATCCAAACAGCGTTTCAGAATTAGAAAACTTTACGGGAACTTTGAATGTTTTCGAACTAAACGGACAATTTCTAGGACAATTAACGGTTTTAAAAGGGAAAGCTCAAGCCGCAAAAAATGAAGCTTTGCTGGAAAATTTGAAAAACACGATTAATCAATTTTACAAACCTAACACCGCAGCAAAGGTGCCGCCATGTATAGAAACCTATACAGCAGCGTTGATTGTTACCGAATATCAAGATGTATATCAAATTGTTTCGCTGGAATCTACGGGAGTGGTTTTATCTATTAAGTATCTTTATACCAAAGAAATTAGGACTTATGTAAGTGAATTTGCCGTAACAGGATATTGCGGTACTAATGTCGATCCAATTCATCAGGTTGAAAGAAAGGCTACTTATAATCGTGTATTTTTGGAAGAACATATCGAATATTCTGATTTAGATCCTTGTTCAAAAGAAGTCCTGCAACAGTTAATGTACGGACAGACTAGTAAAATAATGCAGATTTTTGAGAAATTTGGAGTAGATTTTAGCAGGTATAATGTTATTTTTGAGAGCGAGGTGCCTAAAGACCCAGTTCCTGCGTCTACTATTTCTCTTGCAAAATTTAATTATAAAATTCAGATTAATCCCAATTATAGTGGTACTACAAAATTATTTAAAGCAGCCAATATTCTGCATGAAATGGTACATGCTCATTTTTTAAGTCTGGCAGATAATTATGGTAGTACTTCCCTTATTAATAATCCTAATGTATTTGCTGATTACCCTACTCTGTATAAATTATTTATAGATAAAAATTATAAAGGCGAAACATTTGATGCTCATCACGAAGAAATTGCCAATTCGTATGTTGATGCTATTTCAACGGCTTTGCAGGAATACAATAAATATGCAGATCCTAATAATGTAATTCCGTATCAGACGTATAAAGATATTGTTTGGGGCGGACTTAGAGGAACTCCTATATATGAGGCTAGAATTAAAAAAGGAAGTGATGAACGATTAAGAATTGAGAACAGATATGCGAGTGAACAAACTAACGGTCCTGTTGGTTATACTTCTGGACAGCTTCAAAATCCAATTGGTAAACCATGTAAATAAAAAAACATTATGAAAAAACTAGTACCTATATTCTTTGCATTACTACTTTTTAGTTGTTCAGCAACATCTGTAAAAGAAGAAAAAAATGCTCCGATAGACGATTATCTCGAAACCCAAGATTTGAATAACGAAAAAATTATGATTATTAGAGAAAAAATTAACAATAACATGGCTATTAATATATTTAATGGAAAAATTTATTTTGAACCTCTAACAGAAAAATATGAAAGGTTTGAAGGGGTTCAGGAACCATTATATAATAAAGAATTGTGGGAACAGATGAAATCAAAATATGAGAATAAATCAAGCACAGAAGATTGGGTAAAAGAAAGCAGATGGACTCGAAAGGATTTCAGGTATAAAAACATATTCTTTTTTAAGAAGGAAAAAATGCCAAAACCATGGAAAAATGAACAGTTTAAATTTGATGGTTACTACACTATTTTCACATTTTCAGAACCTATTTATTATGATGAGAAATATGCTGTTTTTGCTACCATGAGAACTACTACAAACGCAAAGGTTTTTGAAGGAAGAAGAATTATAATTATGGAGAAAAATAATGGTAAATGGGTAAAAGTCAAAGAAGTTGGAGGTAGTTTTTATGAATAGTTAATTATGTCCATATATGAAAAATCTTGTCTCTATATTCTTTGTGTTACTACTTTTCAGCTGTTCAGCATCATCTGTAAAAGAAGAAAAAAATGCTCCGATAGACGATTATCTCGAAACCCAAGATTTAAACAATAAAAAAATCATGATTATTAGAGAAAAAATTAATAATAATATGACCATTAAAATATTTGAAGGGAAAACATATTACTATGAAGAAGATGATAAATATGTAAAGTTGGAAGGAGTTTTAGAGCCTTTTTATAATAAAGAGTTATGGGAAAAAATGAAGGCTAAATATGAAAATAAATCAAATACAGAAGATTGGCTAAAAGAAGAAAGATGGACTCGAAAGGATTTCAGGTATAAAAATATATTCTTTTTTAAGAAGGAAAAATGCCAAATCCAGGAAAATATGAAAATTTCAAATTTGATGAATATTATACAATTTTTACATTTTCAGAACCTATTTATTATGATGATAAATATGCTGTTTTTACTTCTATAAAAACTAATACTTATTCAAAAACGTTTGAAGGAAGAGGAATTGTAATTATGGAGAAAAAAAATGGCAAATGGGTAAAAATTAAAGAAGTTGGAGGTAATTTTTATGAATAGCTAATTATGTCCATATATGAAAAATCTTGTCTCTATATTCTTTGTATTACTGCTTTTCAGCTGTTCAGCAACATCTGTAAAAGAAGAAAAAAATGCGCCGATAGACGATTATCTCGAAACCCAGGATTTAAACAATAAAAAAATCATTATTATTAGAGAAAAAATTAATAATAATGTGACCATTGAAATTTTTGAAGGTAAAACATTTTATTATGAAGGCTCCAATAAATATGTCAAGGTAGAAGGAATTATGGAACCATTATATAATAGACAGTTGTGGGAAAATATGAAGAGGAAATATGAAAATAAACAGAATTCGGAAGAATGGTTAAAGGGTGATAATTGGTCGAAAGCGGATTTTAGATATAAAAATGTATTCTTCTATAAAAAAGAAAAATTTCCTAAGCCTTGGAAAAATGAACAATTTAATTTTAAAGAACAATATTCAGTTTTTTCATTTTCTGAGCCAATATTTTATGACGAGAAATATGTTGTTTTTACTATAATAAAAACTAGCACATATAAAAAAACATTTGGAGGTAGATCAATAGTTGTCATGGAAAAAAAAGATGATAAATGGATAAAAATTAAAGAGGCAGGCGATGGCATCTATGAATAGTAATAGTTAGTGTATTCCTTTATGAAAAACCTTGTTTTTATATTCTTTGTATTTCGAATACATACAAAAAAGGCGTTCAAATCTGAACGCCTTTTTTGTATGAATATAATTTTAAAACTTACGATTTAAAATTAGAAACTTTATATGTTTTACCGTCTCCTGTTGCTTGAACTACTCTTGTTAAAGATTCAGAATTTTGGATGGTTTTGTCAAAAGTAACCGTTGCTGTTTTTTTATCGAAATCAACTGCGGCTTTTTCTACACCGTCTAAATTTGATAATTCTTTTTCGATTGTTTTAGCGCATCCCATTGCACAAGTCATTCCTTCGATTTCAAAACTTGCTGTTTGTACATTTTCAGGATCAATGACTTTGTGTTCTTTAGTAGTTGTTTCTACAGGTTTTATGTTAGCAAGGTTTTTATCGACTTCTTTTTTGCATCCAGCAAGTGTTAAACCTGCAATGGCAGCAACCGCTATAATCTTTGTAATCTTCATTATATATAGATTTAAATTGAGTAATTGTGTTCTTTGCAAAATTAATAAAAAACGAGAGGTCAGTTTCTAAAAATATTACAAATTTGCAGTAAAATAGATTTGTATGGATGCAAAACAATTAAAGTGGGCCTATTTATTAATATTGTCTTTGGTTTGGGGCAGTTCTTTTATTTTAATTAAAAGAGGATTAGTCGGTTTGTCGGCGGTTCAGGTTGGTGCTTTCCGAATCATTTTTGCAGCTTTATTTCTGCTTACTTTTTGTTTTAGAAGTCTGGCTAGAATCACGCGCCAGCAATGGAAATTTGTGGCCTTGACTTCTTTCTTCGGAACCTTTACGCCAGCTTTTCTTTTTGCCATTGCCGAAACCGAAGTTGATAGTTCGATAGTGGCCATTATGAATTCGCTTACACCGTTAAATACGCTGGTTTTGGGCGCTATTTTGTTTGGAATACAATTTCAGAGAAGACAAGTTTGGGGCGTTTTTATTGGTTTAATCGGCTGTTTGTTGCTGGTTTTAAGCGGTGCTTCGGCGCATCCGGGACAAAACTATTATTATGTAGGTTTGGTTGTTATTGCAACGATTTGTTATGCTACTAACGTTAATTTGATAAAAAGATACCTGCCAGATTTAAACTCGGTGAGTATTACGACAGGAAACTTTACTGTTTTATTAATTCCGGCTTTAATTATTTTAGGTTCAACTGATATTTCCCAAAAATTGAGTTTTGTAGAAACACAGCATTCCATTTTCTTTGTCATGATCTTAGGAGTTGTGGGAACGGGAATCGCCAATATTTTATTCTTTAAATTGATTCAGATTTCGTCTCCGGTTTTTGCTACTTCTGTAACGTATTTAATTCCAATTGTAGCTTTCTTTTGGGGATTATTAGATAATGAAATGCTAACGCCAATTCAGTTTTTTGGTGCGTTTATTATTTTGATTGGCGTTTATTTATCGGCAAAGAAGTAATTAAAATAGTTTAAGGTTTAGTTTGTCACCCTGAGCGAAGTCGAAGGGCATACCAATTAGGATGGGGCTTCGAATTCGCTCAGCCGGACAAAATTCGTATGATAATCTTTCAAAGTTTTAAACTTTAACAAAGATCTCGTCATTCAGATTCGATTCACTTTAAAACATATCAATTGTAATATTTTTCGTTCTTTTTTATATCTTTGCGTTTCCTAAATGCAAAAAACATGAACTCGAAAAAAACTTTTACCCGTGTAATATGTTGGCGGTATTGGAAACAACCGCAACGCTCTTTTTGCAGCGTAGGACACCTAAGTTATGCGGGTTCTTTTCCTTAAAGCAAAAAAAACATGATTACAAACACCCTTTCAAAAGAAACAGAATTAAAATTGAGAGATTTTTTCAGCAATTCGATTGATCCTAAACTTATGGCGAAAACAATTCGGAAATTGAATTATATACTGGCTTTAAGTATTATGCGGGACTGCGAAACAATGGAAACCGAAAAGATAAGTCTTCAGAATGGTTTTTATTGGCTGAATGAATTAGCAGAAATTTTAAATCCTTATTTGGATGTTGAATAATCAAACAAGAAAGGCTGTCGTAAATGACAGCCTTTCTTGCTTTTTGAGAATGTTATTTTAAAGATTCTGATAATTTGATAGAAGAACGTGCCAATTGTAATGGGACTTCGACTTCGCTCAGTCTGACAAACTTTGTGAAATGAAATGAAAAAGCTTTGTCAAAGTTTACAACTTTGACAAAGCCTGTGAGAAAAAAAACTTAGAACCTTAGTATCTCAGAACCTCAGAACCTTTATTGAAAATCTGCATCAGAAACATCTTCGTTAATTTTGATATCAGACATTTTAATATCCAATTCAAAACCCACGTTTTGTACAAGGTTAAAAGGAACTTTCACGCCTTTAACTTCTCTGTAATCGTTGAAGTTAGTGATTTGCGTAACTGATTTTCCGCCTTGCTCGCGAATTTTCGATTTCGCTACTTTTAATCCTGATTTTATATCGTAATAATGAATCGTATTTCCATCTTTTATGGCGTAAGCATCACTTCCATTAATGGGTTCGATGCCTTGTACTTTAAGATCTGTTCTTTTAACTAACTGCAATTCTTCAAATGGAGCAGCGTTTGCTTTCATTTCTTTAAGATCATCGCCTTCAAGGTTTTTACGCTTTCCTTGTTGTTCAATATAAGCACCTTTGTCGTTTACAACCTGCTTCATTAAATTCATGGTTCCCATAGAAAGTGAAACCATCATTTTTCCTTTAGAATCTAATTTTGAAACAAAAGTCAATGGTCCAGGAGCCTGCGGAATTGTTGTTCCTCCGTTCATATAAAGCGTTTTTACGGCTGTAACGGCTTTTTCTCCGCCAATAGCTTTAATGTAGTTTTCAAAAACAGTTTTAGCGGTAACGTTCGTTGGAGCTTCTTTTTTAACAGCTGGTTTTTCAACAGGATTTCCGTATCTGTCATAATAATGAATCGGAATTTGTAGTTTTTCCAAACCTGCGATTACGTCAGAACCTTTGCCCACAATCACAATTCGCATATTATCCAGAAGGAAATATTTGTTGGCCACACGATAAATATCGTCAGGAGTTACATTGTTTATAGTTTGAATGTATTTTTCGTAGAAATCTGCCGGAAGTTTTTCGGTTTCAATGTTCAATGCATAACGCGCCACTGCTTGTGGTTTTTCAACCTGCATTACAAAACGGCCAATATATCCAGCTTTTACATTTTTCAGAACTTCATCAGACACTTTTTCGGTTCTGATTCTTTTGATTTCTTTTATAAACTGAACCACAGCGCTGTCTGTAACCGTATTTCTAACCGCCGATGCCGCTTTGAATTTTGCTACGTATTTTCCGCTTCCAATGCTCGAATTTGCGCCGTATGTCCAAGCGTGCTGTTCGCGTAAATTCATGTTTAAATAACTGTTGAAATCGCCTCCTAAAATCTGATTGGCAATTACAGCCGGAAAGAAATCAGGATCGCTCATTCGTAAATTTACGGTATTGGCCAAAGCAATTTCAGACTGAACGGCATTTGGAACATCTACAAAATCAATTTGAAGATTTGCTGCTCTCTGCGGATCAGGATAGCTGTTTTTTGGAGCTGCTTGTTTTTTCCATCCGCTGAAAAGTTTTTCTACAGCCGGTTTTACTTCTTTCAGTTTTACATCTCCAATGATTACTAAATAAGCATTTTCTGGAACAAAATACGTGTTGTAGTTATTTTGAACATCGGCAAGAGTAACATTTTTCACGGTTTCTTCAGAAAGATATTCTCCTAATGGATGGTTTCTTCCAAAAGTTAAAACGTCGACCACTCGGTTTGCGATTGCAGGAACGCTTTTTTCATCGGCTTTAAGCCCTTCTAATAATTTAGCTTTTTCTTTGTCAAATTCAGTCTGCGTGAAGTTTGGCTGTAAAGCGCCTTCTGCTAAAAGTTCTAAAACACGGCCTGAGTATTTAGAAAGCGAGCTTGCAAAAGCACCTTGCGAAGTAAAGTTGATATTGGCTCCATAAAAGTCAATTTCTTCATTAAAAGCTTCTTTTGAAGTTTTTTTGGTTCCGTTGCCAATTAAACTGCTGGTAAGTTCGTCGACACCTTTTTTGTTTCCTTCGGTAAAAGGAGCATTGTCTAATGTCAGGTTGAAACTTACTCGAGGTAATTTATGGTTTTCAACAACTAAAACTTTCATACCATTTGCCAAAACAAAAGTCTGAGGCTTTTTGATGTTGACTACTGGCGGGTTTCCTGGTTTTGGTTGTGGACGATCTTGTGCTTGCATAATTCCAGTTAGGAAAAAAAGGATTAAAAAAGTATGTATGTATTTCATGATTCGACGGCTTAGTTTTGAGACTTTGGAGAAGGAATATAATCTAAAATTAATCGCTGATTAGGGTTTAGATATTTCTTGGCAACTTCTCTAATTTCTTCTCTGGTAATAGAATGGTAAATGTCGATTTCGGTATTTATTAAATTCACATCGCCATACAAAAGGTAGTATGACGCCAGATTTTCGGCAATTCCTTCTACGCTTGAATTGGCATTGACAAAATTATTGTCGAATTTGTTTTGTAATTTTTCGTAATCTTTCTCAGAAATCAAATCGGTTTGGATTTTTACGATTTCTTCGTCAATTTCTTTTAAAATGTCAGCAGTTGTATTTGGCGCCATTGGTAATCCGTATAAAATATAAGTTCCGTAATCTTCTTGGCTAAAACCAACTGCACCAATTTGAAGCGCCATTTTTTTGTCGTCTACAATTTTCTTATACAGTTTGGAGCTTTTTCCATCACTTAAATAAGAAGAAATCAAATCCAAAACTCTTGCATCTCTGGTTTTCATAGACGGCGTTCTGTAGGAAGCTACAACCATCGGAATTTGAATGTTTGGGTCTTCGTAAGTTGCTTTTATGGTTTGTGTGATTGGTTCTTCGGTATAAGTTTGTTTCTTCACAACTTCGCCTTTCGGAATTGGACCAAAATATTTCTGAATCCATTCTTTTGCTTTCGTTTTGTCAAAATCTCCGGCAACTACCAAAACAGCATTATTTGGCGTATAAAACTTTTTGTTGAATGCCTGAAATTCTTCTAATGTTGCGGCATCTAAATCTTTCATCGAACCAATGGTTGTCCAGCGGTAAGGATGATTTTTGAACATATTCTTTTTCACCTCAGGCAGAATATTTCCATATGGCTGATTGTCGTAACGCATTCTTTTTTCTTCTTTAACGACTTCATTCTGCGTTTCAACTCCAATTTTATTAATAATAGGATGCATTAATCGTTCAGATTCCATCCATAAACCTAATTCTAAGTTGTTTGATGGGAAAACTTCGTAGTAATACGTTCTATCATCAGATGTATTAGCGTTATTTACACCACCGTTTGCAGTAACGATTTTCATCCATTCGCCGCGTTTGATATTTTGTGTGCCTTCAAATAACAAATGCTCGAAAAAGTGCGCAAAACCCGTACGATCCGGACGTTCGTCTTTTGAACCCACGTGATACATTACAGAAGTAATTACTACAGGTGCCGAAGGATCGTTATGCAGGATAACATGCATGCCGTTATCTAAATTGTATTCTTCAAAAGCTACCTTTTGAGCATGAGCAGTTCCGCCAAGCATTAGTGCCGCACTTAACATCATTATTGAATTTTTCATAAAAGATTAATAATTATAGTACCTAAAAAATAATAGGTAGCTAAAAGTTGATTATAGTTACTTCAAAAGTAGTTTTTTTTACTTATGGTTTATTGATTTGTCAATATTTTGGTCTTATTTTAACAATCTTTTACTTTTTATTGTTGTAAGAATAAAGTTGAAATGCCTTGAAAAACAGTTCCTAAAGGGTTGAAAATATTTTTGCTGCAAGAGATTGCGTAGTAAAATTTTAATTGTATATTTGCAACCTTAAAAATCAATAAATCAATTTGGTATGTATGCAATCGTAGAGATAGCAGGGCAACAATTTAAAGTAAGCAAAGACTTAAAGGTTTATGTTCACCGTTTGGCTAATGAAGAAGGTTCAAAAGTTTCTTTTGACAAAGTTCTTTTATTAGATGATAACGGAAATGTAACTTTAGGCGCCCCAGCTATAGAAGGTGCTTCAGTAGAAGCTAAAGTGTTACAACACTTAAAAGGTGATAAAGTTATCGTTTTCAAAAAGAAAAGAAGAAAAGGATACAAAAAAAGAAATGGTCACAGACAATATCTTACACAAATTGTAATTGAAGGTATTACTGCAGCTGGAGGAACTAAAAAAGCAGCAGCTAAAAAAGCAGTTGTAGCAGAAGATGCAGCAGCTACTGAAGAAGTAGAAGCAGCTCCAAAAGCAAAAAAAGCAACAGCTCCAAAAGCAAAAAAAGAAGCTACTAAAGAATAATAACAATATTTAAACTCATACGTCATGGCTCACAAGAAAGGTGTCGGTAGTTCGAAGAATGGTAGAGAATCAGAATCAAAACGTCTAGGCGTTAAGATTTATGGTGGTCAAGCTGCTATTGCTGGAAACATCATCGTTAGACAAAGAGGTTCAAAACACAATCCAGGTGAAAACGTTTACATTAGTAAAGATCACACTTTACATGCAAAAGTTGATGGAGTTGTTAAGTTCCAAAAGAAAAGAGATAACAAATCTTATGTATCTATTATCCCATTCGAGGCATAATAATCATAAAGATTACTTTTTACAAAACCCGTTCTGAAAAGAGCGGGTTTTTTGTTTTTTAGAAATGTTTTTTAAATGGCTGGATTTTTTAAATATTAGTAAAAACTTACATTTGTAGCGTAGGGTATAAATTTTGAATTTCTTAAAATTCTAAAAAATTGAAAAAAATAATAGTTATACTGCTGTGCTGTTTCAGTATGTATGGAAAAACGGTTTCAGATAGCATCAGTAATCATTTGAATTCATTAAATAATGAACAGAAAACGGTTTTGTATGAATTGGCTGTTCTTCAAAAGAATGGTTTTAATGCTGATGAATTTTGGCTGAAACATAAACATGAATTTCCGAAGTTTAGCGATCAAGTAAGAGACGAATTGGCTAGGCAGGTTTTTGTAAATTCTCAAATAGTGTATTCTCCGCCCAAAAATTCTGCAGTTCAATTCTGGATGAAAACACAACTACTTACCAATTGGATGTTTTATTTATCGGCATTTATTGCAATTTGTGCTCTGATTGCACTGTTTAAAAAATATTGGAGTTTACTGATTGAAGTTGTGATTAAACATTTAGCTCCTTTGTTCCGATTTTTGTTTTCGCCTTTTCTTTTAACATGCGAATTATTCGTAATTGCAGTGGTCTGTGTTTTTTATGGCTGCACTATAAGTGAGTTTGTAATGCGAACTGTGATTATTCATTTAGGTTTATTTTTGCTTTGGAGCCAATCAACAGCCATATTTACTGGAGAATATTGGGTTAAAAAATATATCTATGAAATAGAGAATAATTTTTGGGGAACAGATTCATGGAAAACAGTGAAAACAATTTGCCTTCCAGCAATTATTGTTACGCTAGCTCTTGTATATGTATTGTACAAATTACCGGCGGATATTTTTTACAATTACGAAATTGTTTTGTCTGGAATTGCTGCGGTATATGCTTTGCCGTTTTGGCGTTCTTTCGAGAAATATTTGTATCCTGTTTTGCTGCCTTACAAGAATGGTTATAGAACTAGAAGTGTAAATTCTTTAGCTGGCTGTACAGTTGTCGCGATTATTGTTGCGCTTATACTTGTATTTCAATGGAATCCTATTTTCTATAATGTAATTACAGCATTGATAAGTTTGTTGCTCTTATCACTTTTGATGCTGTCTTCAAAGACGAATTTTAGATACTACAGTTTTAAAAACTATTATTATTTGCAAGTGTTGACTGTTATTTTTTTTGCGGGAATTTTTCTATATGGCTTTTATTTACAGTTGAATGAAATTATTTGGTTCTCCCTAATTGGAGCTTGTTTATTTATTGTGCTGAAGTATTTCGAAATCATTTCGTTTTTCTCTAATTGGAAAAGAGGAGAAGCCTGGGCTTGGAAATTATTAGGTTTAGCTGGTTTATTATGGCTTTTAGGAAAAGGGATTTTGTATGTATCGAAAATATTGTATGCTCATTAAGTTTGAAAATAAAAAACCTCGATGTCAAAATCGAGGTTTTGTTTTATATGCAGTATTGTAATTTGGAATTTCTTTATTCGGTATCTTTTGTTTCCTCTAGATCTTCTGTTTTTCTTCCCACTTTTACTTTTGGATTATCTTGAGTTCCTGTAACCGTTAACGGAATCCCGAAAATACCAAGAGGAGGTAATCCTAAACGCATTTTTAAGTTTAATTTTCCATCAAGACTTGTTGTCCCTTCAATTCTTGGTCTAAAGCCTGCAAATTTAAATTTAAAGCGCTCTATGGTCATGATGTTGTTTTTAACGGTCGTTTTGATGTCGACTTTAGATACATCAGGATTTTTCATCGATTCGTTGTTTGTTTTTTTGCTTACGGCATTGAACATTTTCAAACCTCGTATTTTCACATCTTTTACAGAAAGAATTCCGCCTCCAACAAGCGAAGGATAAACAGGTTCCATATTGCCATTTAAACGTCCTTTTAGCTGATAATCTAGCGAAACAATTCCTTGTGCCTTTTCAGCGGCGCTTGCCATTTTTCTAAAAACATCAATTTCGTTGTAGGCTCTTTTAATGTCAAAATCAGAAGCTTTTATAGCGTAATCGAAATTGGCTTTTTGAGGAGTCACGGCCTGATAATTGGCATTCATGTTTACGTGGCATCCAATTAAATTAAAGCCGGTATTCTGCATGGTTAATTTACCGTTTTTCATGGTTAAAGTTCCCGTTGCATTCTGAAGGTTTAATTTATCGAAATTTACTTTTTGAGCATTTGCCAGTAATTGTAAATTTAAATTTGTTGGAATAATAATGACTCCTGTTTGTTTATTATCTCCAGTTTTTGTTTCTGTCTTTGAAGCCGAATTTTGTGTTACAGATGTATTTGGAGCTGTATTTGACATAAATTCATCCACGTTGATGTATCGAGCTGAAACATTAAATGAGCCTTTTAAAATCCCTGTATGGCTTGTTGCATAATTAAATACGTTTTGTAAATAACCATTCATTTTAAAATCTGACTGACCGTAAGCGGCTAAGAAATTATTGAAAGACATTTTATCCTGATTAATTCTGAAAATGCCTTCTTTGATAATGAATTTTTTAGGCAGAAATTCCGATGCAATGCCAATATTTCGCAACTCAAGAGTTCCTTTGTTGTGTAGTTTGCTGTAATTGCCTTTTTCGGCGTCGCTTTGTTTTCCTTTTAAGGCTAAATCTGCTTTTATGAAACCGTCTAAATCAAGTCCTTTTTGAGAGAAAACTTTATAAATTCGGTTAACATCTAGTTCACCTTTTGCTTTAATGTCGTAAACCAGATCGTTGAAATTATTCAAATCAGCTTCAACAAAAATTGGTTTGCCTTCAAACGTAAACTGAATTGGTTTTATCTTAACTTTTAAATCATCAAAAGTTCCTTTTTGGTTATCGATTTTAGATTTTATAACAATATTGGTAATTGGATTTGGGTAATACTTTGTTTTTAAATATCCTTTTTCCAAGTCAATATTTCCTTTGGTAATTGGGAAAAGTTTGTTCTTTTGGTCGAATTTTCCATCGGCTTTAATATCACCAATTAAAGCACCTTTTAACTCAATATCAGGAATTCCAAGCGCTTTTGTTAGTTTTTCAAGATCGATTTTTGCTTTAAAATCAGCATTGATTTCGGGTGCATCGACACCTTTTAAAAAGAACTTCGATTTTATATAATCCTGATTTATATTCAATGAAACATTTTTAGCATCAACCGTCAAAAGATCTGGATTTAATGACGGAACTTTAGTCTTAATCTCTAGATTTAAATTAGAAACTGGAATTGGACTTTTGTTATAATTCACAAATCCGTTACCGACTTTTACATCTAAATTTAAATCAGGAGCAATATTTTCGGATGTAATGTATTTGCCTTTCACTGTTAAAAGTAAATTCGTATTTCCTTTTAAATCGGTTTTAGAAAGCCAAGTAATGTATTTTGGTGGAAAAGCGGTAAATACATCATACAAATCACTGTTGTCTGATTTTAAAACCAAATCCATGTTGTAACCGTCTTTTAAAATGTCGAATTTTCCTTTGAAATCGACTAAAAGCTGATTGATTTTGAGGTTGTTTTGTTCGAAGAAAAATGATAACGAGTTTACATTTACTTTTGTAATTAAATCGGCATCGATTTTTTTGTTCATTAAATACGGTTCGTTGTCATAAACGATATTTAGCTTTTCGATTTTGGCTTTAGAATACAAATCGAAAACAGCTTTATTTAAATCTCCTTTTCCTAAATAGTTGAAATTAAAAGCATCAAAATGTACTTTGGTAGATTTGTCATCATAAACAATTTTACTGTTTAAGATTTCGATTCTTTCTAGTTTTAAAGCCGTATCTGTGCTGTCTTTTGATTCTGGAGCCTGAGATTGAGACTTATAAATGTTATAGTTCGCTTCTCCTTCTGGATTTACTTTAACATTAATAAACGAATCTGATAAATAAATCTGGTCAATTTTAACCGATTTGCTGAAAATCAAACTAGCGACATTAATACCAAAAGAAACTTCTTTGGCAGTAATGAATTTCTCATTTTTGTATGGTGCCGAACCATTGAGGCTTAAGTTGTTAAGCGTTAAGGTAAGAGACGGAAAATGGCGGAAAAAAGAAACCGAAACGTCAGAATAATTCAATTCTGCGCTCAATCTTTCGTTGGCTGTTTTTTTGATTTGTTCTTTAATCTGGTCCTCAAAAACTATTGGAGTTAAAAATAATAGCCCTAAAAGAACGGCGAAAGTGATCCCAAAATACTTCGCAATTTTAAATACGATTGATCTGGATTTACTTTTTTGCATAGTGAATTGTAGTATTTAATATAAAAATCAAAAAAGGAGAGATTATCCGTGAACGGTTTCATTTTTACCATAATTGGTAATGATAGAACCTTCATATTCAATCCATTCTTTCCATCGTTTGTCGATGTCAACATTGTCTTGGTATTTTCGGGCAAATCCTAAAAATGTGGTATAATGTCCGGCTTCAGAAATCATTAAATCACGATAGAATTTAGCTAATTTTTCATCTTTGATGTTTTCTGAAAGTACTTTAAAACGCTCACAGCTTCTGGCTTCAATCATAGCTGAAAATAATAAACGATCACAAAGCGCATCGCGACGGCTTCCATCTTTTTTCATGAATTTAAAAAGCTCATTTACGTAATGATCTTTTCGTTCACGGCCTAATGTTAGTCCGCGTTCTTTTATGATGTCATGAACCATTTGAAAATGTTCTAATTCTTCTCTTGCGATAACCAGCATTTCGGTTACTAACTCTTCTATTTCAGAATTATAGGTAACGATACTAATCGCGTTTGAAGCTGCTTTTTGTTCGCACCATGCATGATCTGTCAAAATTTCTTCAATGTTTGATTCGACAATATTTACCCAGCGAGGGTCTGTAGCTAATTTTAATCCCAACATAATTTCCCAGCATTTTAGTTCTGCAAAATTAGTGTTTTTTATTGCTAAAAATCAGTAAATATCGAGGGATTGCGCTTAAAAAAGCATTATTTTGTATGTTCAAAAAAATTACCATGAATCAGATAAAAAAACTTTTAATTATTGGATTTGTCTGGCCTGAGCCAAAATCTTCTGCGGCAGGTGGAAGAATGATGCAGCTGATTTCGATTTTCAAACAAAACGGATTCGAAATTACTTTTGCGAGTGCTGCTCAGGATAGTGATTTTATGGTTGATTTGTCTGAATTTGGAGTAATCAAAAAAAGTATCGAACTTAATTCTTCAAGTTTTGATGATTTTATGGCTGAATTACACCCAGATGTGGTTTTATTTGACCGTTTTATGATTGAAGAACAATTTGGCTGGCGTGTGACTGAAAAATGTCCAAAAGCCATCCGAATTTTAGATACAGAAGATTTGCATTGTCTGAGAACCGCCAGACAAAAAGCTTTTAAAGAAAATAGAACTTTTGAAATTCAAGATTTATTATCTGAAGAAGTTGCAAAACGAGAAATAGCTAGTATTTTAAGATGTGATGTGTCGCTGATTATCTCTGAATTTGAAATGAATATCTTGAAAAATGTTTTCAGAATCAATGTAGATTTACTCTTTTATCTTCCGTTTTTAGTAGATGAAATGAAAGAAGAGGAGATTTTGAAACTGCCTTCTTTTGATGAAAGAAAAAGTTTTGTTTTCATTGGAAATTTTCTTCATGAACCGAATTGGAATACGGTTCAATATTTAAAAGAAGCCGTTTGGCCTCTTGTTAAAAAAGATTTCTCAGAAGCTGTTTTGGAGGTTTACGGTGCTTATCCTTCACAGAAAGTTTTGCAATTGCATCAGCCCAAAAATGGTTTTTACATCATGGGAAGGGCAGAAGATGCCAATGAAATAGTTAAAAAAGCCAGAGTGGTTTTAGCGCCAATTCGTTTTGGAGCAGGTTTAAAAGGGAAATTGTTAGAGTCTATGCAATGCGGAACGCCAAGTGTAACAACTTCGGTTGGTTCTGAAGCGATGCATTCTGTTTTGCCGTGGAATGGATTTGTAGAAGATAATCCGGCTGAATTTGCTCAAAAAGCTATTGCGCTTTATCAGGATGAAAATCTTTGGAAACAATCTCAAAAAAATGGAATTGAAATCATTAATGTCTGTTATCAAACAAGCAATTATGCTGATTCGCTAATTTCGATGGTAAATGAATTATTAAAAAATTCAGAAAATCATCGTCTTCATAATTTTATGGGTAATTTATTGCAGCATCACGCCTATAAAAGCACGATGTATATGTCAAAATGGATTGAGGAGAAGAATAAATAGAAAATCTAATTACATAGTAATTTAGGGTTCTAAACATTTATGATTTTATCCCGAAGGGATTATATATCGGTAGAAAAACGGTTGCATTAAATCATTTGTCCCGTCAGGGACTACATCAATTCTTTGGAATGTGTAGTCCCTGACGGGACAATAAAAAACGATCGATTTTTTCTACCGATATGCAATCCCCTCTGGGATTTTTTATTTTAAAATACCTTCAACGGCTTGGATTGTTGTAGCGTGATAACCAGATTTTGCTTTTTCAAAAACCTGTTTTGCCCAAACTTTTCCTTCTGGAGTTTTAACCATTTCTTTATAAAGCATCATTACAGATCCAGTTCTGCTGATTCCGATTAAGAATTGCTCAATCGCAGGATAAGCCGGTTTGTATTGGTGAATTAATGCTTGAACAAACCATTGACGTTTTATAATAAAGTTACCGCCTTTTGTAAAGTTGAATTCTTTATCAATTGCGTCCATTTCTGCAGTTGTAATATCAGCTGGAAGATGGTCTATAAAATGCTGTTTTTCTGCTGTAGTTGTTATTTTTTTGCTTAAACCTGCAACTCCAGTTTCTCTCCAGCTTTTTTGGATAGCATCAATCGCATCAAAATCTGCTGAACTTACAGGAAGTATGTTTGATGGAATTCCTGGCTTGTAAATCCAGTCTTCTAATTTGATTTTATCAGCTAATGCTTTATCGCCTTTGATAAGATTTTCGTTAATGTATTTTACAAAATCTTCTGTTGTAATGGATTGAAAAGCATGAGAATCAAAATAGTTTTTGATAAACGGATCGAATTTCTCGCGACCAACAGCGTTTTCGATAACTCTTAAAAAAGCATATCCTTTTACATACGGGATTTGGCTGATTCCATCGTCAGGATTTCTTCCTGTCAAGCTTACTTTTAATCTTGTATCTGGGCTTGTATTTCCATATTCAGCTATATTATCAACTAATTCTTTGTTGGTGATAACATTTTGCATTTCAAATTCTTTCTTTCCGAAGATTGCTTCTCCAATTCTATGTTCTACATACGTTGTGAAGCCTTCATTCAGCCAAATGTCATCCCAAGTGGCATTGGTAACTAAATTTCCGCTCCAGCTATGTCCTAATTCGTGTGCTAATAAGCTTGTTAATGAACGATCTCCTGCAATTACACCAGGAGTTAAGAAAGTAAGGTTTGGATTCTCCATTCCGCCGTAAGGAAAACTTGGTGGTAAAACCAAAACGTCGTAACGTCCCCAACGGTATGGTCCGTATAATTTTTCGGCCGCATTCACCATATTTCCAAGTTCAGCAAATTCCCAAGCCGATTTTTTCAGCATTGATGGTTCTGCGTAAACTCCGGTTCTTTTGTCGATAGCTTGAAATTCAATATCTCCAACGGCAATTGCCATTAAATAAGATGGAATTGCTTTGTCTTGTTTAAAAGTATACACTCCAGTATCGTTTTTCTTCTGCGGATTTGCAGCACTCATAACGGCTAATAAATCTTTAGGAACGGTAACTTTTGCATTATAAGTAAAACGAACGCCCGGCGAATCCTGACAAGGAATCCAAGTACGAGACCAAACGCTTTCTCCTTGTGAGAATAAAAATGGTTTCTTTTTATCGGCTGTTTGTTCTGGTTTCAACCATTGTAAAGCAACGGCTTCTTTAGTAGTGTTGTAGTAAATATTTACTTTAGTTGTATTCGGTTCAATGGTAATATGAAGTGGTTTACCGTGGAATTCAAGATCTTTTCCAAGTTCGAATTTGGTTTCTTTTTCGTCATCACCTAAAGTTACTTTTGTAATATCTAAAGTGTTTTCGTCGAAAATAATTTCATTTCCTTTGCTGATGTTGTCAATCGTCCAAGATGCTTTTCCGGAAATAGTCTGAGTGTTAAAATCAACTTTAATGTCAAGGTCAAGATGTTTTACGACGGCCAATTCTGGTTTAGAATAACTGTGTTCGTCGACAACAGCAGTTGTTTTTTCAGTTTGTTCTTTTTTCTGGCAGGCAATAGCTGTCAGAAATAAAGTGACAAGGATTAGTTTCTTCATATTATGAGGTGTTGAATTAGGGGATGAAAATTAAACAAAAAATCCCGTTTTGAACAAACAAAACGGGATTTAATTATGAATTACATTCGATCGGCTTTGTGTGTCTTCGACTTCGCTCAGACTGACAAAGCTGAATTATGCCAACATTGTAACTGGGCTTTCGATGTATTGTTTTAAAGTTTGTAAGAACTGAGCACCAGTTGCACCGTCAATTGTTCTATGGTCACAAGCCAATGATAACATCATGGTGTTTCCAACTACGATTTGACCGTTTTTAACTACTGGTTTCTCAACAATTGCACCTACAGAAAGGATTGCAGAGTTTGGTTGATTGATAATTGAATTAAATTCAGTAATACCAAACATTCCTAGGTTAGAAACTGTAAATGTGCTTCCTTCCATTTCTTGTGGTCCTAATTTTTTGTTTTTAGCTCTTCCAGCAAGATCTCTTACGCTTCCACCAATTTGAGATAAACTCATAGCATCTGTAAATTTCAATACAGGAACTACTAATCCGTCTTCAACCGCTACAGCAACACCAATATTTACGTGGTGGTTGATGATAATTGCATCTTCTTTCCAAGTAGAGTTGATTTTTGGGTGTTTTTTCAATGCTAACGCACAAGCTTTGATTACCATGTCGTTGAATGATACTTTTGTATCTGGAACGCTATTGATAGCAGCTCTTGCCTGCATTGCTTCGTCCATGCTTACTTCAATCACTAAGTTGTAGTGAGGAGCAGTGAATAATGACTCAGAAAGACGTTTTGCAATGATTTTACGCATTTGAGAGTTTTTGATCTCTTCTGTGTAAACTTCTCCTGCAGGAACAAATACTTTTGGTGCAGATGAAGGAGCAGTTTCTTGTTTAGCAGCAGGTGCTGAAGAAGCAGTTTGTGCTTGTGCAGATGGCGTAAAGTTTTCGATATCGCTTTTTACGATACGTCCGTTTTCACCAGAACCTTTAACTTGAGATAATTGGATTCCTTTATCAGAAGCGATTTTTTTAGCTAATGGAGAAGCTAAAATTCTTCCATTTGAAGTTTCAGCAACAGCTTCTGGTGCTTTTTCAGCAGCAGGAGCAGCTTTTTCTTCCGTTGCAGCAGGAGCACTTGCAGTTGAAGCGCCTCCAGCAGTATAGTTTTCAGCAATTCCAGAAATGTCAGTTCCTGCAGGTCCTATGATCGCTAATAAACTGTCAACAGGAGCAGTGCTTCCTTCTTGAATTCCTATGTATAATAATGTACCAGCATTGAAAGACTCAAACTCCATAGTAGCTTTGTCAGTTTCAATTTCTGCTAAAATATCGCCTTCAGCAACAGCATCGCCAACTTTTTTCAACCAAGTAGCTACGGTACCTTCAGTCATAGTATCACTCAAACGTGGCATAGTTACTACTACAACACCTTTTGGTAATTCAGTTGCTGCTTTTGCAGGAGCGGCAGTTTCAGTTTTTGCTTCGGCAGCAGGAGCATCCGCTTTTGGAGCTTCAGCAGCAGGAGCATCGCCACCAGCTAAAAGAGCAGAAATATCTTCTCCTTCGTTACCAATGATTGCTAATAATGAATCAACAGGAGCCGTTTCTCCAGCTTGGATTCCGATATGTAAAAGAGTTCCTTCGTTAAACGATTCGAACTCCATTGTTGCTTTGTCTGTTTCAATTTCAGCAAGGATGTCTCCTTCGCTAACTTTGTCGCCTACTTTTTTTAACCAAGTCGCTACCGTTCCTTCCGTCATAGTATCGCTTAAGCGAGGCATTGTTACTTTAATCGCCATAATATATTATAATTTATGAGGTGTAAATGGATAGTCTTCTTGTGCGTATACTACATCGTATAATTGTTGTAAGTCTGGATATGGAGATTCTTCAGCGAATTTCGCACATTCTTCCACTAAGTCTTTAACTCTTTGGTCAATTACATCAATTTCTTCCTGTGTAGCATATTTTTGATCCAAGATTACATCAAGTACTTGAGTAATTGGGTCAATTTTTTTGTACTCTTCCACCTCTTCTTTTGAACGGTATAACTGTGCATCAGACATAGAGTGTCCTCTGTAACGGTATGTTTTCATTTCAAGGAAAGTTGGTCCGTCTCCACGACGTGCTCTTTCGATAGCTTCGTGCATAGCTTCAGCAACTTTTACAGGGTTCATTCCGTCAACCGGTCCGCAAGGCATTTCATAACCTAAACCTAATTTCCAGATGTCAGTGTGGTTTGCAGTTCTTTCTACAGAAGTTCCCATTGCATAACCGTTGTTTTCAACGATAAATACAACTGGTAATTTCCATAACATAGCCATGTTGAAAGCTTCGTGTAAAGAACCTTGTCTTGCAGCTCCATCACCAAAGTAGGTCATAGTAACTCCGCCAGTGTTGAAGTATTTATCTGCGAAAGCAATACCAGCTCCCACAGGAATTTGAGCACCTACAATTCCGTGTCCACCATAAAAGCCGTGTTCTTTAGAGAAAATGTGCATCGAACCTCCCATGCCTTTAGAAGTTCCTGTTGCTTTTCCTAAAAGTTCAGCCATTACGTTTCTTGGATCAACCCCCATACCAATTGGTTGTACGTGGTTTCTGTAAGCAGTAATCATTTTATCTTTACTCAGGTCCATAGCGTGAAGAGCTCCCGCTAATACAGCTTCCTGGCCATTATATAGGTGTAAAAAACCTCTAACTTTTTGTTGAATGTATAATGCTGCAAGTTTGTCTTCAAACTTTCTCCAAAGCAGCATGTCTTCATACCACTTTAAATATACCTCTTTTGTAACTTCTTTCATCTGAATTCTTTCTTTTGCTAAAGTTGTTTGTGTTATCAATTGTTGCCTGTAACGCAAACTAGTTTCCTCCCACAAATTTGCGCCCGAAAGGTCGGGATGCAAAAATAAGACATTACATTTAAGAACTAAAATTTAAACGCTACTTTTTGGCTTTTTTTTACAAGAACTTTTTATCAAACATAAATGGGAGCAAATTTTTTAGGGATGCTGATTTGTAAACTTCACCAATTTCACCCATAAAATAAATTTCTATAGGGGTGTCTTGCTTTATTTCGTATTCTGCAATTGACTGACGGCAAGAACCGCAAGGTGGAATAGGTGCTTTGGTTTGATTAGTGTCTGAAGCTGCTGTGATAGCCATTTTAAGAATTTTGGATTCTGGATACATACTTCCAGCGTAAAAAATGGCTGTTCTTTCTGCGCATAATCCTGAAGGATACGCAGCATTTTCCTGATTAGATCCTAAAATTACTTTTCCATTATCAAGTAATAAAGCAGCTCCAACTTTAAATTGAGAATACGGAGCATACGCTTTTTTACGAATTTCAACAGCCTCGTTCATTAAATCCTGTATGTCTTGTGGAAGTTCATCTATGTTGTCATAAATAGTAAATGACGATGTGATGCTTATTTCTTTCATTTTTTTAGGGGAAAAAAAATCCAAATTCCTAAAGGATTAGAAATTTGGATTGTTATTATTTTTTATGTGTTTTCTTTAATAAGTCTCGTATTTGTCGCCAAAGTTAAAGGTTAAAGAGAAACGAAGTGTATTTTCTAAAGGATTTTTAACTTTTGATGCCGAGAATAAATAAGAAACGTCTACTTTCATGATGTTGTATTTAAATCCTGCTCCTAAAGAGAAAAACTGTTTTGCACCTTTCATTATACTTTCGTGATAATATCCTAATCGCATTGCAAATGAATCTTGGTACATGTATTCGGCAGCCGCACTATAAGTAACTTCTTTTAGTTCTTCACTGAAACCTCCCGGTGCATCTCCAAATGATTTGAAAATTCCTTGTACCCAGCCTGTATCTTTGTATTTTTTATAGTTGGCTGCATCAGCCTCTGATTGTGAAATATCTCCATCATCAGTAAAATCTCCATCTCCATTAGCGTCATAAGGAGTTCCAGGTCCCGGAGGAGTTGGAACTAAAAGTTTAGTAAGTTCTAAACTTACGCCTACCTTATTATAGTCGTCTAAGATAAAATCAAATCCTCCGCCGACTCTTAAGTTGGCCGGAAGAAAGTTTGAGCTTAAGTCATCGTTATCATAACTGATTTTCGGACCTAAATTCTGAATGTTGAAACCACCTCTCCATCTTCCGTTGAAACTGCTGTAAGCAATTTCTTCTGATTGATAAAAACCAGCAATATCTACCGCAAATGAACTTGCAGCTGAAGCATCAACTTCTCCAGAAGGGATTTTTAAATTAGATCGGATATATCTGGCAGCAACAGCCATCGAGAATGTTTCGCTTAATTTTAGTGAATACGATCCGTCTAACGCTAATTCGTTTGGATTTACTTCTCTTGTTGCTTCGTTTGGATCTCCGGTTTCTCTTAATTCGATTCCTCCAAATCCAAAATAACGGAAGCTTCCTGCAAAGGCACTTCGGTCATTAATTTTGTTGTAATACGTTAACTGTCCTAACGAAATATCGTTGGCAAGATCAGTTAAGTAAGGAGTGTAACTGATTGAAAGTCCCTGCGCATCTTCGGCAAATGCGTATTTTGCAGGATTCCACTGTTGTGAAAAAACGTCTGATGAAGTTGCAACACCTTGGTCTCCTAAACCGGCGGCTCTCGCATCAGCTGCGACTAATAGAAATGGTACTCCTGTAGTAATCGGTCGCTCAATGTTTTGGGCCTTGGCGAAAGAAAAAACTAATAAACAAATTAGTAAAGGTGATATTTTTCTCATTTTTGGGACTAATGGTATTTATGTTACAAATATATATAATATTATAGAATGACAAGTTTTTCGTATTTTTCTGCTTTTTTATTTGTTAAATTCGATTTAACGGTAAGTTTATAAATATAAACTCCTTTACCAATCCGATCTCCAAAATCATCTTTTCCGTCCCATGTTATTTCTCGTGAAAGGAAACCTTCTGTGGTAATAATTTGATTTTTTGTCCATACTACTTTTCCGGTAATGGTCATAACCTGAACCTGAACATCTAAAGGTTCGTAAGGCCTGTTATGTGAAAACCAAAACTGCGTATAGGTCGAAAACGGATTTGGGTAATTAAGAACGTGTGTTAGTGTCAGCGCTTCATCGCCAACTACTATAAATTGAATTTCACTAGTCACAGGATTGTTATAAACATCCCACGCTGTAAAAGTTATGGTGTGAAGACCCGCAGCCAGATTTCGAAGAGGAAAGCGTAGATTTCCATTGGTGTAATCATCCAGTTTTGTCTGATAATAATCGTTCAAAATGTACGGATTGCTTACGTCTCCATCTAAAACAGCTGTTATATCGTGACCTATTCCGCTGGCAGTATTTATACCGTTTTCATCTTCAAGAAATGCCAATAGAAAAGGGGAGGAATTGGTTATTCCGCCCGACACAAAAGTTTCATCATTCATATATAACTTCACTTTTGGACTTATATTGTCCTGAGGTGCATTTTCATTTATTCCTCCAATTTTTATAGTACTGTTGTAGCCAGATTGATTTTCTAAGGATTGGTTCTTTTTGGCATAGAAACTAATACGGCCGTTGTCAACCGGAATTCGGATATCTCTAGGTACAACAAAGCTAAATTCAAACTGACCGTTGGTTACAGAGGCATTTCCTCTGAAGATAGTCTCGCCAAGGGTTTTGAATGACATTGTAGGGCTATATCCATCATTGTTTAGGGTTGTAGAGGTGATCATTTTGTCGAAAATTGCGGTTGCAAGTTCTCCATTATAATTGCTTAAAAGCACATTGTTTTCATCTGTGATTTCTCCCGAAATTTTAATTTTTGCCAGTGATTTTAAATCTGGAATTGGCTGCGAAATCACAATATCGTTTACTTTCGTTAAATTAATTCGCGGTTTTGGAATTGCTAACATCAAAGCAGGATCTCCTATATATACTACAACGTTGCTTGATGAGCTCGGATTTTCGTTTTTAGAGATTCTAAGAGATTCGGCAATGCTGTTGTATTGGTTTGAGCCGTATGAAAGCAGGTTTTTGCTTAGGTTATCATTGAAATTTTCGGCATTAAACTGACCAATAGTACGAATAGTGGTTAACATGGAGATAGCGCCTCCTTTCGGATTCCAAAATGTATATTCTCCGGCTGTTGGTCTTGTTGGATCATCAAATCTTGAAAATTCGCAGGTAATAGTTATGAATAAAGGGTATTTGTATTGATTATTTAGATTTTGACCATCTGATTTTTCCCAGATTCGTTCGCTTGCCAATCCATCCTCGCCACCATGTCCTAAATAATTAAAAACTAAAGCTCCTTTTTCGAATGCTTCAAAAATATCTGTTCTGGCTTTAGGATAACGTGATCCGCCCGCAGATGCTTCTTGAGTATAAGAATCTAAAAGGATTTTCTCTACATTAAAAAAAGGTTTTTCTGTAGAAATTACATCGGCTAAGCTGTTTTGACGAGATTGCAGTGAAGCATCCGAACTTTGATCAGAGTCATCGCTGATTAAAACAAAATTGTTTCTCCAATTTCCGTATGATTTAACATCGTGATATTCCAAAACTTTGTTGACCATTTCTTGGGCTTGTGCGTTATCTGAAACCAGCATTCGGCCTACAGCAATATCAATTCCGCCAAACGGATATGCTACAATTCCTTCATCAGCATCCATCAGTCCGAAGAAATCATCAGATGCAAACGATGCTTCTCCAGTTGAATTACTATTTAAAGACTGATATATAGGTACAATATTGGTATTGTTTGAAATTCGGTTTTTATAATCATACGAAGCATCTCCAAATAAATTTACATATTTAATTCTTTTGTCGGGAGAAGAAGCGTTGTCGTAAATGTATTTAATGAAGTTTCTAATAGCGGCAATGTCTTGCTTTCCAGAAGAAAACTCCTGATAGATGTTTTCTAAGGGAATGACTTTTACATTCAAATTTGAATTTGTACGATGAAAACCTGCTAATCTTTCTGCTTGGGAACTTAAAGATCTTGGCGTTATGATAACATAATCAATATCTTGAAAGCTGTTTTGGTTATTTCTAAAAATGGTTCCTTTAAGATTTTGATTGGTAACTTTTGACTGGCTTTCTTTTAAAGGGGTGTAATAATCGGCGGGATCAATGGCTATGTATTTTCTAACTTCTCCTAAATTCGCCTTAAAACTAAACGATGCTTGATTGGTATTTTCTAGTTTCAATACATTATAAAGGTCTGTTATGTCCCAAATTTGCGAAATACCTGTCGCATTCCCAATGGTATAATTAGCGATTCCTGTAACAGAACCTGCGTTGTTATATTGGAATTTAAATTGTTTTCCGGTTCCTAAAAGCTTGCGTTTGGCGGTCAGGTTAATGAAATCAAGATAGCCTTTCGATCCGGGCACACCGCTGTTATTGTAAACGAGTTTTATTTTTATATTGTCTGTTCCGGTAAATGTAGTGTTTGCTGGAAGACTGGCATTAAAATACTTAATTTCTGAACTTGCCGATAAACTGGGAAAATTTAAAGTTCCGATATTTTGTCCGTTTCCCGAAACAACAAATGAAGTCGTGGTAAACGCCGCCGAAGCTGCTGTTAATTCAATTTTTACCGGCACAGTAGTATCAAGATTTGGAAAGTTAAAAGAAAATTCCTGATCTTGGTTAATATCGAAAGCTTCACCAAGCCATTGACGTCCTAGATGAACCAGATTGTTTTGGTCAATTTCGTGATATTGATAGTCATCAAACGTGTTCAGTTCTAATGTGCTGCTTCCAGATGGTTGATTTAAATTTGAAATTCGTTTTCCATCATTTCCTGAGGTGGTGATATAATAATAAGATTTCGTGTCGTATAAGTTAATATTGGTTTGGTTTTCGGAACTCCAGTTTTCGATTCCTTCACCGTAAAACAAAATATAATCTTCATTGTTAAAAGTTCCGTCGCTTTCCCCAATAATCTGTATGGCATTTTCGGCTAAATCTTCAGGATAATAAGCGTTGTTTGCTAATGGCAGCATTCGTCCGCCGTTTCCGTAGATTTTAATTTTTCTTGGATCGCTTTTGCTGGGATCAAATCCTAAACTTTGTAAAAACGAGCGCGAAATTTTATAAACCCCTGATTTTTCAATATAAAATCGATACCATTCTCCAGAAGCCAGAACGGAGTTTGATATAACTGCAGCTTTTTGATAAGAAGATGAATTGTTGTTCCTAGCTGTTGAATTAGTGCTGATATTGTAGGAAAAAGATCGTATGCGTTTAAAGCTGTTTCCTTCTTTTATAATAGGATAAAGAAAAAGAAAAGATTGTTTGGTATCTCTTGAAATGGTTATTTGTATACTTTCGTTTGGTTTTTCAGGGATGTTTTCAGGTGTTAAATCTCCTAAATCTGTTCGTGAAACCGACTCGTAAATTACGTTGGAAATTTGCACCGAACTGCCGTTTGAAATGTTAGACTGATTCAGATTAAGGAGTAATGTTATGTTTTTTTTAGTAGTGTCGAAGCGAAAACTGTTTCCTGAAAAGTATGGAATAATGATTTTATTATCGCCGTAATTCATCTCTTTTTTATGCTGCCAATCGATCGTTAAGCTCCCATTTATCTGAGGAAATGAGAGAATTGGGATTAATAATATACAGATAAAAAAGGTTTGTTTCATGGGTTGAAAAATCGAAATTTAATTAAAAAATAATTAGTAAGTAAAAATATAGTATTTCATGTTACAGTAAATAATAAAAAGTATATTTTTGCGTTCGTAACTATAGGTTATTTTCTGGTAAAAAACAGCTAAATAAAATTATGAGAACAGATGTTGCTAATTAAATGTTAATTATTATATTGCAGCACCTAAATTTATCACCTAAGAATGAGTATGAAAGTAAACAAAATTGTAGTCTTGCAATTAATGATGTCAATGGTATTGATGTTGGGCACGGCTAGTTGTAGCAAAAAATCGAGTTCCTCTCACGCTTCTAGAGCAACTGGCTGGGATGTAGACAGTCAGAATGGAACAGCTGCTAGAAATGCAGGAAAGAAACAACAGGCTGGTCCTGGATTAGTTTTTGTTGAAGGAGGTACGTTTACGATGGGTAAAGTACAGGATGATGTTATGCATGATTGGAATAACACACCAACTCAACAACACGTTCAGTCATTTTACATGGATGAAACTGAAGTTACGAACGGTATGTACTTAGAATACCTAGAGTGGTTAAAGAAAGTTTTCCCTCCAACAGAAGAAAATTACAAGAATATTTACGAAGGAGCATCTCCTGATACATTAGTGTGGAGAAATCGTTTAGGGTATAATGAAACGATGACTAACAACTATTTAAGACATCCTTCTTATGCTAACTATCCAGTAGTTGGTGTTAACTGGATTCAGGCTGTTGAATTTAGTAAATGGAGAACAGACCGTGTAAACGAGGCTGTTTTAGAGAAAAACGGATATTTACAAAAAGGTGCTAAAACAAATGATGTGAATGCTGAAAATGCATTTAACACTGAAGCATATTTAATGTCTCCAAGTACATCACGTGGTGGAAGCGAAGAGATTGTATTAAAGAAAAATCCAGGTGGAAGAAAACCAAAAGCTGGAAAAGATGGTGTAGTTCCTGAAGCTCAAAATGTTTATGCACAGCGTTCTTCTGGTGTTATTTTACCAGAGTACAGACTTCCTACTGAAGCAGAATGGGAATATGCAGCTGCTGCTGATGTTGGACAAAGAGAATACAACATTTATAAAGGACAAAAGAAATATCCTTGGTCTGGAGATTATACTCGTTCAGCTAAACGTAAAAATAGAGGTGATCAATTGGCTAACTTTAAACAAGGAAATGGAGATTACGGTGGAATTGCAGGATGGTCTGATGATGGTGCCGATATTACAAACGCTGTGAAAAGCTATGCTCCAAACGACTTCGGATTATATGATATGGCAGGTAACGTTGCAGAATGGGTTGCTGACGTTTACAGACCAGTTATCGATAATGAAGCAAATGATTTCAACTATTTCAGAGGAAATCAATATGCTAAAAATAAAATTGGTAAAGACGGTAAAGTTGAAATCGTTACAACATCAAATATCAAATACGATACTTTAAGTAACGGTAAAGTTATTGCAAGAAACCTTCCTGGAGAAATCGCTCAGGTTCCGGTTGACGAGCAAGAAACGTATTTGAGACAAAACTTCAGCACTAGTGATAATATCAACTACAGAGATGGTGATAAACAATCTTCAAGATATTTTGACTTTGGTGATTCTGAATCAGGTCCAAAAGCAGATCAAACAATGTACAACTCTCCTAAACACAATGTTACAACTGACAGTTTAGGTAAGATGATTAGAAAATATGATAACTCTAGTAAACGTACTACTTTAATCGATGATAAAGTAAGAGTTTACAAAGGAGGTTCTTGGAGAGATAGAGCTTACTGGTTAGATCCAGCTCAAAGAAGATACTTCCCTCAAGATATGGCAACTGATTACATTGGTTTCAGATGCGCAATGTCTAGAGTAGGTGCTAAAACTGAAAGAAAGAAATCACCAAGAAATTAAGATTTAGAAATTTCATTTAAAAAATTCCAAATTCCAAAACTGTATAATTTCAGTTCGGAATTTGGAATTTTTTTATTGCTTTTTTTCTATTTTTATGGTCTATAAAAATTTATTAAATGAATATTCAGGAAATTCATAAGTTGTTCTTACAATGTACATCACTTTCAATCGATACTCGTAAAATTGAAAAGGATTCTATGTTTTTTGCTATAAAAGGCGAAAATTTTGATGCCAATACTTTTGCTCAGCAGGCACTTGATTTGGGTGCGTTATATGTTATTATTGACAATAAATCATATTGGATAGACGAAAGAACTATTGTAGTTGAAAACAGCTTAGAAACCCTTCAGGAACTAGCTAAGTTTCACCGTGCTTATTTAAAACTTCCAATTGTAGCTTTAACAGGTAGTAACGGAAAAACAACAACCAAAGAACTCATAAATGTAGTTTTATCTCAAAAGTTTAAAACTAAAGCGACAATAGGAAATTTAAATAACCATATTGGCTTGCCGCTTACATTACTTTCGTTTAACAGCGAAACAGAAATTGGTATTGTTGAAATGGGAGCTAATCATAAAAAAGAAATAGAATTTTTATGTGAAATTGCCCAGCCGGATTATGGTTATATTACCAATTTTGGAAAAGCGCACTTAGAAGGTTTCGGCGGAGTTGAAGGAGTAATCCAAGGAAAGAGTGAAATGTATCAGTATTTGTCAAAAAATGGTAAAACTGTTTTTGTAAACCTCGAAGATCCAATTCAGATTGAAAAATCAGCCGGGATACAATCCTTCACTTTTGGAATTAATAAAGAAAATGCAGATTTGAATATAAAAAGTATTGAAGCGAATCCTTTTGTGAAGATAAACTACAATAATTTTGTAGTTGAATCTCATTTAATAGGGCTTTATAACGCTAATAATATAAATGCTGCTGTTGCGATAGGAAAATACTTTAAGGTGGAAGATACGGCTATAAAAAGCGCTATTGAAAACTATATTCCAGCCAATAACCGATCTCAATTATTGAAAAAAGGTTCTAATGAAATTATTTTAGATGCTTACAATGCAAATCCTAGCAGTATGGCGGTTGCGATTACCAACTTTTTGCAATTAGAAAATCAAAATAAAATCATGATTCTGGGCGATATGTTTGAGCTTGGGGAAGAAAGTCATGCAGAGCATAAGGCAATTGTGGATTCCTTAAAAGGACAAGATAAATCGGTATGTTATTTAATTGGAAAATCTTTTTATGAGAATCAAGTATCTGGAGAAAATATAAAGTTTTTTGAAACATTTGATGCATTTGCAGCGTTCTTAAAAACAATTCATTTCAACGAAAATACAATTCTGATTAAAGGTTCCAGAGGAATGGCTTTGGAACGAACTTTAGAATACATTTCATAACAAAAAGCCATTCAAACGAATGGCTTTTTGTTTTTAAATACTCATCAAGAATCCGATTAAATTTTCTTTTTTGTTTAATCCAAGTTTCTTTCTCAAACGGTAACGTGCCAGCTCAACACCACCGGTTGAAATATTCATGATTTCAGCAATTTCTTTAGTTGACATGTTCATTAATAGATAAGTTGATAAATCAAGCTCTCGAGGAGATATTGTTGGGTATTTTTCTTTTAAACGCTTTAGGAACTCAAAATGCACGTTTTTAATGTGTTTTTCTAAGTCTTTCCAGCTTTTATCGGTATTTACTTCCTTTACAATGCTTTTATTAAGTTTGCTTACTTGGAATTTTGTCGAATCATCAAGAGCTTCAATGTCGATTTCTTTAAGTTTATGAATGATTCCATTAAGAATCTTATTTTTCTTAACGACTTGCAGAGAATTATTTACCAACTCTTTGTCTTTTGCTAAAATTTTAATCTGCAGCTTATCATTTTTCAATTTTTCAATCTCTTTTTCGAGATCGTATTGTTCTTGTCTAATTTTTGATTCCTTTTCCAGATAAAGTCTTCTTTGTTCGATAGTTTCGTAATATTTATTCTTTCTAATTTTCATTTTAATTCTATTGGAAATTCCATAAACCGCTATGATTAAAAGAATAAAATAAAGCATATATGCCAAAAAATGTCTGTACCATGGCGGAGAAATTGTAAATGATATTGTCGAAGCATCAGACTGCACACCATAACTGTTTCTTACCTTAACTTTCATGATATAATCGCCTTCGCGAAGATTTGTGTACTCTTTTATTGAAATGGTGGACCAATTGCTCCATTTTTCATCAAAAGGTTCTAATTGATACGAAAACTGTACATTTTCGAGGTTTTCATATGTGGGTGAAGAAAATGTAAAACGGACATGGTTAGAAGAATAAGGAATTCTGATATTCTCAATTTTGTTTTGATTATTTCCTAATGTTATAGTATCACCTGGAAAAGAAAAACTTCGAATAAAAGCTTTCGGTTTACTTCCAAAATTATTTAAAAGTTCAGCATCATAATGGGCAAGACCGTCTGTTAAGCCAATAAAAATATTGTTCGCGTCAATAGTATTTACAGATAAATAATTGCTTACAAGGTTTCCTGTAAGATTTGAAAAAGGGGAAACAATATTTTTGTAGCCATTTTTGTCCTTCATTAAAACACCTAAAGATTCATCAAATGCATACCATAAATTAGACTGGCTGTCTTCGCTTAGTGCATTTATAACAGGAATATTTTTGAATAAACTGCTTAAGTGTTTGTCTTCATAAAACAATTCCTGTTCTGTTGAATATTTATAGAAATGATTATGAGTCTGAAAATAGATTTTTCCGTCAATTTTTTGAAGGCTTCCTATATTTTTATAGAAAGGTGTTAGTCTATCTATTTTTTTAATACTTGAAAATCTTGACAAATCTTCACTTAAAGTCATACGGTAAATAGATTCGTCTTTTTTAAGCCATAAATATGAATTGTCAAGTTCAAAACTGTTAGATGATTTGTCAAATCCAGCAATTTGATTTTTGTACACCAAACCACTGCCAGTTTTTTCAAAAATGGCAAAACCATCATAATTAGAACCTATAAAAAATCCTGGGTGACTTGGTATTTTTTTGAATCCGAAATATCCCTTAGAGTCGATTACATGAGTTACTTTTCCTCCTTTTATAGAAAGTGCTCCTCTGTTATTGGCACAAATTAGTTCATTATCTATTACTTGTACATTCCATGACTGTGCGGTTGTTCCTTCTACAAGCTTAAAAACATCTTGTTTGAAGTTGTTTTCCCATGAATGATAAAAAACACCTTGGTTGGTTGCAACATATAAATTTCCTTGATAAATAACAGAAGCATATACGGTACTAATATCATAACTAAATCCGAAATAAGTAAATGGAGAGCTTTGATTAACGTATGCGATACCGTTATCAAGTCCAAGCCATAAATTGTTTTTATTGTCAATAAATGAAGTTAAAACAGTATTGTTCTGTAATCCTTTCTTTCTATTTATGTGCTGAATGATTTTTCCGTTATAATCACAGATGATAATTCCATCCAAAACCGAATTTAAAACAATGAATTTGTTGTTGATTATTACGCCTCCTAATGAATTATTTTTTTTGATGAAGTTATTGGCTTCAGTATTCCAAGGAGTAAGGGTATGGTTCTCGTATATAAAAAGTCCCTTTTCGAGTGTTACAATTAAAGTTTTGTCTTTGCCAATAGAATGCATGGCCCATATCTCGGTATTATTTAAGCTCTTAGTATTTGGTAAAGCGAAAAGCTTTCCGTTTCTGTATTCTAAAATTCCCTGCTCTTCATCTTGAAAATATAATTTGTTATTTACAACGAATGAGAATTGAAAACGTCTTGGTGCTTTTAATATAGAAAGTTTGTTGTCTTTAAAAATATAAGCCCTTGCAAATGATTGAAAAACAGTCTGATTGTCAATAGTGTGTATCTTCCAGATAAAGTCAATTATTTTGATTTTATTTTTATCAACTTTTTTGGCAAGCGAGGTGTACTGAAGTTTTCCTTTAGTATTAGGTTGAAAGTATCCAAATTCATTATATCCGCCTACGAAGATTTTTCCGGAGTTATCAATTTTTAAACATCTTACAGAGGTTAAATTAGGCAGTGTATATTTTCGCCACGATGCCCCATCAAACTGCAAAAGCCCATTATTATTGGCAAAATATAGATTTCCGTTTTTATCCTGTCCTATACTCCAGTTTTGAGTTCCTCCTTTATATTCGTTACGCTTGTAATTTCTTACATCTGGAAGTCCGATGTTTTTTACTTGTGCAAAAAAAGAAATTGTGAATAATGTAAAAAAAGTAATATAAAAATATGATATTGTTAATTTCATTAATTATTCGATTTATTTTGTTTTTGTATGGTTAAAGTGCTTATTTTTAAGTGTTTGTAAAATTATTTCTAGTACTATCACGTTGTAGAAACACATTTCGTTTATAAAAATAATGAATCTTATATTATTGTAGTGTTTATTTTTACAATTAACATTTTCATAACATCTTATTTTTTGTTTTTAAATTATTGAAAATTAATAATTTATAAAAAAAATGATGTGTTTTTGTAATGTAATAAATTTTCATTTGATGTGTTTTTGTAGTGAAATTTAAATGTTGATAGTAAAAATTTTAGATTATTATTGCATCAAATTACTAATTAATTAACCAAAATTTTTAGAAAAATGAAATTAACAAAATTACTTGTTTTTTGTATTTCATCTTTGTTATTCTCGGTTATAGCAGTGGCTCAGGATGTCACAGTAAACGGGGTTATAAATGATGAAAGTGGGATGCCTGTTCCAGGTGCAACAGTTTTATTAAAAGGTACTACTAAATCGACTGCGTCTGATTTTGATGGTAAGTTTCAAATTCAAGTACCTTCTAATGGAACACTGACTGTTACTTTTATAGGTTATGCTACAGTAAATGAAGCTGTAAATGGAAGAACAAAAATTGCTATCCAATTAAAGCCTGAATCTCAGTCATTAAATGAAGTTGTAGTAGTAGGATACGGAACTCAAAAGAAAGCAGTTGTTACAGGTGCAATTTCAAGCGTTAAGGCTGCGGACTTAGAGAAAGTGCCAAACGGAAGAGTTGAACAAGCGTTACAAGGTCGTGTTGCCGGTGTAACGATCGCTTCAAGTTCAGGTCAGCCAGGTTCTGGATCTACAATTCGTGTACGTGGTATCACCACTTTTGGTGATGGTGGAAATAACCCTCTTTGGGTTGTTGACGGTAACGTTGTTGATGCTGGTGGAATTGGTTTTTTAAATCAGTCAGATATCGAATCTATCGAGGTACTTAAAGATGCTGCTTCTGCTGCAATCTACGGTACACGTGCTGCGACAGGGGTTATTTTAGTAACAACTAAAAAAGGTAAATCAGGTAAAATTACAGTAAACTATAATGGTTTTGCAGGTGTATCTTCTCCAGCAAAAAAATTAGATTTATTGAATGCTACTGAGTATGCTACCATAATGAACGAAAAATCAGTTGCTGACGGAGGTGGAATCTTATATTCTAATCCAGCAGCATTTGGAAAAGGAACAAACTGGCAAGATGCTATTTTTAACGACAGCGCTTTCAGATACACTCACGAATTAAGTATTAGTGGTGGTGGAGAATTTTCTACATTCTATGCTTCTTTCGGTATTCAAGATCAAGAAGGTATCGTGGCAACAGAAATTTCTAATTACACAAAAAAGAATTTCCGTTTAAACTCTACTCATAAAATTTCTAAATATTTCACATTCGGACAAACTTTTGGATATACAAGACAAAAAACTGTTGGAATTGGAAATACAAACAGTGAGTTTGGAGGTCCTTTAAGTTCGGCTATCAACCTTGATCCATTAACTCCGCTTGTAGTTACAGATCCTGCTGTTGCAAATGCTGCACCTTATTCTACAAACCCTGTAGTTCGTGACGCAAACGGAAATCCTTACGGAATTTCAAGCGTTGTTGGTCAAGAAATGACAAACCCATTAGGTTACATCCAGACAAGATTAGGAAGATACGGATGGTCTGATGATTTTGTTGGAAACGCGTATTTAGAAGCTATTATTACTCCACACTTAAAAGTTAGATCTACATTAGGAGGTAAACTTTCTTACTGGGGAGATCAAGGATTTACTCCTGTATATTTCTTAAGTTCAAACGTGAATGTTCTTAAAAACAGTTATTATCAAAATAACAATAAATCATTTAACTGGAACATTGAAAACGTAATTACATATTCTAACAAATTTGGAGATCACAACTTAAGTGTTTTAGCTGGTCAAGGATCATATGTTGATAATATTGGTGGATATGTTGGAGCTACAATGTTTGGTTTGCCTATTACAAGCTACAAAGATGCTTCGTTCAAGTTTGATATTCCACAAGCAGACAGAAACAGTGCTACAGATGATTTCATCCAGCATAAAGTAACATCTTTATTTGGTCGTTTAAACTACGATTATATGGAGAAATATCTTGTAACTGGAGTTATTCGTCGTGATGGATCTACTCGTTTTGGAGAGAATCATAAATTTGGAGTTTTCCCATCATTCTCTTTAGGATGGGTAGTTTCTAAAGAAGGTTTCTGGAAAGAAAATAATGCTGTAAATTCATTAAAAATTAGAGGAGGTTACGGAGTTGTAGGTAACGACCAAGTTGCTGACTTTAGATATATTTCATTAGTATCTGGAGGTTATAACTATTCTTTCGGAAATGCAGGTGCTATTACAACAGGTTATGCTAACGTAACTCTTGATAACCCTGATTTGAAATGGGAAGAAACTTCTCAAGCAAGTATTGGTCTTGATGCAAGAATTTTCAATGATTTCAATTTAACATTAGATTTCTATAAAAAGAAGACTACAGGTATCTTAAGACCAGTTGTAATTCCAGGATATGTTGGGGTTGCCGAACAGCCATGGGCTAACGTTGCTGATATGAACAACAGCGGTATCGAATTTGAATTAAGCTGGAAGAAAAAACTTGGTGATTTTAACTTAGGAGTTAACGGAAACGTAGCTTATCTTAAAAATGAAATTACTTACGTTGGTGCTTCTAATACTTTCATTATTGGTGATGCTTCATTCCAATCTATGGGACCTGTTACAAGAACTCAAGTTGGACATTCATACAATGAATTCTACGGATACAAAACTGCTGGAATCTTCCAAAACCAAGCAGAGATTAATGCTTACAGAAATGCATCAGGTGGTTTAATTCAACCAAATGCAAAACCAGGTGACTTCCGTTGGGTTGATAACAATGGCGACGGATCTATTTCTGATGATGACAAACAATTCTTAGGAACAAGTATTCCTAAATATACTTTCGGTTTAACACTTAACTTAGATTACAAAGGATTTGACTTTATGACATTCATCCAAGGTGCTGCAGGAAGCAAAATCTTCCAAGGATTACGCAGATTGGATATCTTGAATGCAAACTATCAAACAGAAGCTTTGGGTCGTTGGACAGGAGAGGGTACTTCAAATGATTACCCAAGACTTGCTAACAATGATAGTAATGGTAACTTCAGCAAAATGTCTGATTTCTATTTAGAAAGCGGTGATTATGCTCGTTTAAAAATCGTTCAATTAGGTTACACTCTTCCAGTTAATATTTCTTCTAATATTGGAGCTGATAAAATCCGTTTCTACCTAACTGGTGAGAACTTATTTACGATCACAAAATACACAGGATATGATCCAGAAATTGGAGGACAGGTATTTGGTGTAGACAGAGGTGTTTATCCACAAGCAAGAACTTTCATGCTTGGAGCGAACGTACAATTTTAATACTTAAAGAATCATGAAAAATAAATTTAAATACATATACGTTGTCATTGCTTTGGCTGCTTTAGGATCTTGTTCTGAAGACTTCGTAAGCGTTGACCCAAAAGGATCTTTCTTATCTACTAGTTATTATAAAGATGAACAACAAGCTACTGCTGCTCTTGTTGGAGTTTACGATCCGTTAAGAAAAAACACAGGTGGTTTTGAGAACATGGTGGCTATGCTGAATGCCGGTTCTGATGATTTCTACGCTGGTGGTGGTGGAGCTTCTGATGGTATGGGAATTCAAAATTTCTCTACACACTCATTAACATCTCTAATTATTCCTGGAAGTTTCTGGAATGATCACTATCAGGGGGTTTACAGAGCAAACGTTTTGTTATCAAAAATGTCTGGAGTTAATATGTCAGATGCTTTAAAAGTTAGATTCACAGGAGAAGCTAAAGCATTAAGAGCATTATATTACTTCAATTTAGTTAGAATGTTTAAAAACATTCCGTTGATTTTAGAGCCTCTTACAACATCTACAATGTTAAATGTAGAGCAGGCGGCACCTACAGCTATATATGCTCAAATTGAAAAAGATTTAGTAGAAGCAATTCCAGCTTTACCAACTAGTGTGGATGCTGAAACAGGATCTGGACGTTTAACTAGAGGAGCTGCTCAAGCTTTACTAGGAAAAGTTTATTTATATGATGGAAAAAATGCCGAAGCTGCAGCTGTTCTAGCACAAGTAAACGGTACTCCAGGACAGCCAAATCAATACGGGAACAAATTACTTACTAATTTCAATGATTTATGGGTTGTAGCTAACAAATTCAATTCTGAGTCACTTCTTGAAGTATCTCACACTAGTGCAGGTAACTCTGACTGGGGATTCTGGGGTTCAGGAAGAGACGAAGGAAATTCATTAAACGTAATGGTTGGACCTCGTGGATACTCAAGACCAGCAAACTCTCCTGCTGCTGACCTTCCATCTGGATGGAGCTTTAGTGTTCCAACTCAAAAATTATACGATGCAATGAAAAATGACCCTCGATTTGCTGCGACTATTTTTGATTTAAAAGCTTTAAAAGCAGCTGGAGAAGCAGACTATATTCCAGGTTATCAAGACACTGGTTATTTCTTGAATAAATTCCTTCCAAGAAAATCAGACGTTCGTACAGGTGGTGGAGCTGCAGAGTTGAATTACAAACAAAACTCTTATGTAATTAGATTAGCAGATACTTATTTGTTAGAAGCTGAAGCATTAGGAGCTACTGGAACAAGAGCTCAGGCATTATTAGATGCTGTTAGAGCTAGAGTTGGTCTTCCATCAATCCCTGTAACATTGGCTGCGATTAAAAATGAAAGAAGAATGGAACTTGCTGGTGAAGGACATAGATTCTTCGACTTAGTAAGATGGGGTGATGCCGCTACAGCTTTAGCTGATAGAGGATTCAACGCAGGTACTGACGAAATTTTCCCAATTCCTTATGTAGAATTAACAGGGACTAAATTGAAACAGAATCCTAATTACCAATAAAAACAAAAACTACTATCTAACCAAAAACCAAAAACAAAAATGAACCTAAGTATTAATTTCAAAAAAGGGATGTACCTAATGCTGGCTTTAGCATTAGGCACATTAAATAGCTGCAGTGATGACACAAATGATAATGGCCTAACAGCTCAAAATGTAGACGCTTCTTTTACAATAACTCCAGTTGCAGGAAAAGTAAACACCTATACTTTATCTGCACAGCAAAATGGTGTTATTTCATCTAAATGGGATATTGGATACGGAGCCTACATGGGTAAAATGACAGAAGAAATTGTATTAGCAGATGCAGGAACTTATACCGTAACACATACAGCTATTGCTGCTGGAGGTGCTACAGCAAAAGTTTCACATGACATCGTAGTTGCTCAGTCTGATCCTAGCAAACCAAATTTGGTTAAAGGCGGGTTTTTTAATGATGCAGCTGATATAGCAAAATGGTCATCAGCAAAATTGAGTGCAACTGGAGCAGCATTCTGGTCTTTCAGTCCAGGAAGTGCAACCATCCATTCTCCAGGAGGCTGGGCACAAGAAGGAATTTACCAAGCCATTGACGTTGTAAAAGATAAAGAATATACAATTGATATGCTGGTTTCTTGTCCAAGCGGTTCCGATGAAACTTGGTTGGAAGTATATGCTGGAAAATCAGTACCAAAAGATGGGGTAGAATATAAAGATAACAAAGTTATGGGTATGAGTACTTGGGATGGCTGCGCAAAAAGCGCTTTCTTAGGAAGACTTTCTACTGTTGGCTGTGTTAAAAATGACGCTACATCTTCAATATCAAATGTTGTTAAATTCGATACTACCGGTAAGATCTATCTGCTTATTAGAAGCGGTGGAAATACTTTCACAAAAGATGGAATTACAATTGGAAGAATCGAAATGAGAGCAAAATAAAGTTTAAGTTAAGTTTAAGTTTGGTTGTAAATAGCCCATAATCATTATGAGTATGGGCTATTTTTAAATCCTTAAGCATCAAGGAAATCAGTTTCTGAATAAAAACTTCTATTTAAAATTAAAAAATAGGGAAAAAGAATGAAAAAAAATACTTTAAAATTTCTGTGCTGTTTGTTTTCTATAACGGCTTTTGCCCAGCAGACAAAGGGGAAAAAGGAATTTACAACCAATGGGAAGAAAATAGCAGTTTACACTACAGCTGAAAATTCAAATTTAAGATTAACACCAACAGATAATCTGTCATTTTCAGCCTCTAAACAACCTCTTGAAACTGAAATCTGCGTTTTTGTAGAACCATCTAAAAAGTTTCAGACTTTTATGGGAATTGGAGGCGCGATAACTGATGCGAGTGCCGAAATTTTTGCTAAACTTTCAAAAGAAAAACAAAATGAATTTCTAAATGCCTACTACGATAAACAAAAAGGTATTGGCTATTCTTTGCTAAGAACCACGATACAAAGCTCTGATTTTAGCAGTGGAAGCTATTCTTATATCGAAGAAGGCGATAAGGAATTAAAAACGTTTACTATTGATCACGATAGACAATTTCGCATTCCGTTAATCAAACAGGCAATCCAGACTGCAGGAGGTAAATTATTAACCTATGTAGCACCATGGTCTCCAAACGCTTTTATGAAAAGCAATAAAAATGTATTAAAAGGCGGAACCTTATTACCAGAATACTATCAAACTTGGGCTAATTTTTATGCTAAGTTTATAAAAGAATATCAAAAAGAGGGAATTCCTATTTGGGGAACCTCAACTCAAAATGAACCAATGGCTGTTCAAACTTGGGAATCCTGTATTTATACAGCCGAAGCCGAAAGAGACTTTATTAAAAATTTCCTTGGACCAACACTTAAAAAAGAAAAACTTGGAAATGTAAAAATCATTGCATGGGATCATAACCGTGATTTAATGAACCAAAGAGCAAACGTAATTTATTCTGATCCAGAAGCTGCAAAATATGTTTGGGGAATTGGATTTCACTGGTACGAAAACTGGTCTGGTGGAGACCCAATGTTTGAAAACGTTGGAAAAGTAAACGAAGCATATCCTAATAAAAAAATACTTTTTACAGAAGGCTGTGTTGAAAAATTCGATGCTTCAAAATATCAGTTTTGGGGTAACGGCGAAAGATATGGAACTTCTATGATTAATGATTTTAATAATGGAACTGTAGGATGGACAGACTGGAACATTCTGTTGGATCAAAATGGAGGACCAAATCATGTTGGAAATTTCTGTTTTGCACCTATACACGCTGATACCAATACAGGACAATTAATCTATACGCCTTCATATTATTATATTGGACATTTTTCAAAATTCATCCGACTAAATGCCGTTAGAGTAAGTTCTGCAGTAAGCCGAAGCGGATTACTAAGTACTTCATTCTTAAATGCAGATGGCACTATGGCAACGATTGTAATGAATAAAACGGACAAAGAAATAACCTATAATTTGATTATAGCAGCAGAGAAAACTGTGGTAAAAATCCCTGCGCACGCTATTCAAACACTTGTTTATTAATATTTTTTGAGTTAATCCGGGGGTTGGTTTGAATCATCCATATCAGCCCCTAATTTTTAAGTATGCATAGTAAATAATGAAATCTATAAATAGAATCATATTAATCCCGATATTAATCTTGCAGATAACTTGTTGTGTGGCACAAAAAACAACAAAGACTACTAACGCTTCTAAACCAAAAAATAATACAAAAATTACGGTCTATACTACAGCCGAAAACACTGATCTAAGATTATCATCCTCTAATAACCTTATTTCAAAATCATCTTCACAACAAAAAAAATCAACAGTAACTATAACCTTAGATACTGAAAAAACCGATCAGACATTTTTGGGAATTGGCGGTGCTATTACAGACGCAAGTGCCGAAGTTTTTGCTAAACTATCTCCCAAAAAACAAAAAGAATTCCTTACAGCGTATTACGATAAAAGCAAAGGTATTGGCTATACGTTAGCCAGAACCAATATCCACAGCTGTGATTTTAGCAGTGATAGTTACACATATGTTACTGAGGGCGATAAAGACCTAAAAACCTTCAGTATCGATCATGATAAAAAATATAGAATACCATTAATAAAAAGCGCAATGGAAACAGCCGGCGGAAAACTAACGTTATTTGTCAGTCCATGGAGTCCCCCAGCTTTTATGAAAGACAATAATGATATTTTACACGGCGGCGTTTTGTTGCCTGAATTCGCACAATCATGGGCAGACTATTATGTTAAGTTTATTAATGCCTATGAAAAGGAAGGAATTCCGGTTTGGGGATTAACCATTCAGAATGAACCAATGGCAAAACAACGTTGGGAATCTTGCATTTATACCCCTGAAGCCGAAAGAGATTTTCTGAAAAACTTTCTGGGACCAACTTTACAAAAAAAAGGGCTTGGTTCTAAAAACGTAATCATCTGGGATCATAACCGCGGTGATATGTTAACACAAAGAGCCAATTTAGTTTTCTCAGACCCAGAAGTTTCTAAATATGCTTGGGGAATTGGATTTCACTGGTACGAAACTTGGAATGGAGGAACACCTAAATTTGAAGCTGTAGGAGAAGTGCATAAAGCTTTTCCAAATAAAAATTTACTTTTTACAGAAGGCTGTATTGAAAAATTTGATGCATCTAGATTTCAATTCTGGGGAAATGCAGAACGATATGGATTAAATATGATCAACGATTTCAATAATGGAACTGTTGGCTGGACAGATTGGAACATTCTTCTAGATCAAAACGGAGGGCCAAATCATGTTGGAAACTTCTGTTTTGCACCAATTCATGCTGATATAACTAAAGATGAACTTATCTATACTCCGATGTACTACTATATCGGACACTTTTCAAAATTCATCCGTCCGAATGCAAAAAGAATACTCGAAAACGTAAGCGATAAAAAAATCATAAGCACTTCTTTTAAAAACTCTGATGACAAAGTAGTTACTATTGTCATGAACCAATCAGACGAAGAAGTGGTTTACACCTTAATAAACCACAATTTACAAAATACTATAACTATCCCGGCACATGCTATACAAACTATTGTGTACTAACTGCTGACCTTAAAAACTATGAATATGAAAGTAAATTTGAAAAACACTATAAAAGTACTGTTCTTCTCAATGGCAGTATTTTCTCAAGTAAAATGTTCGACATCAAATGATGCCGTTGATCCCGTTATAAACCCGCCAGTAGACCCACCAGTTGTGGTAACAAATGATGTCGATTTTTGGTTAACAAAAGGCGATCAAAGTGTTTTACTCGGAAAACAAAGCGGGACTTTAGGATTTGGAACAACTTACAATACTTATGCAAATATTGAAGTAAATGAATCTCAGAAATACCAAACCATTGACGGTTTCGGATATACCCTAACGGGTGGAAGTGTTGAAGTAATCAATCAGTTAAATGCATCTAAGAGAAGTGCACTTTTACAAGAACTATTTGGTTCAGGAACTAATTCAATTGGAGTAAGCTACATTAGAATTAGTATTGGAGCTTCTGATTTAAATGCTGCACCTTTTACTTATAATGATCTTGCAACAGGAGAAACAGATTTAACTCTCGCTAAATTTAGTTTAGAAAAAGACAAAGCGGTCATTGCAATGTTGAAAGAAATTCTGGCTATTAATCCAAAAATTTTAATTCTAGCAACTCCTTGGTCTGCACCAATTTGGATGAAAGACAAAGACAGTTTTATTGGAGGAAAATTGAAAACAGAATATTACGATGTTTACGCAAAATATTTTGTAAAATACATTCAATTAATGAAAGCCGAAGGAATTACAATCGATGCTGTAACTCCTCAAAACGAACCTTTACATGACGGAAACAATCCAAGTATGTACATGTCTGCAGCAGATCAGGCCAATTTTATTAAAAATAGTTTAGGACCTGCATTTAAAGCAGCGAACTTAAGCGTAAAAATCATTGCTTACGATCACAACTGTGATAATCCAAACTATCCAAAAGCAATTTTGGCTGATGCCGATGCGTTTCCTTTTGTAGATGGTTCTGCTTTCCATTTATATGCTGGAGATATTAGCGCTCTTACAAATGTTTACAATTCTTATCCAACTAAAAATGTATATTTTACAGAGCAGTGGACTTCGTCAACAGGTGATTTTGCAGGCGATTTAAAATGGCATCTTAGAAATGTTGTAATTGGATCAATGAGAAATTACAGTAGAAATGCCCTAGAATGGAACGTGGCTAACAACGGATCTTTTGAGCCTCATACACCAGGAGGATGCACAATGTGTAAAGGAGCCATAACTATAACTTCAACTGATAATTTTCAGCGTAATGTAGCCTATTACATTATTGCACATGCTTCAAAATTTGTTCCAGCTGGTTCAACTAGAATTGCAAGTAACAATAGCGGAAATTTACAGAATGTTGCTTTTGTAACCCCTTCAGGATCAAAAGTACTGATTGTTGAAAATGACGGATCAACAAATGAAATCTTCAACATTAAATTCAACGGAAAATGGGTTACCACTTCTCTGCCTGCAGGAGGAGTAGGAACGTACACATGGAAATAAAAAACAAAAAGTGAGTAAAATATTTTCAGATGAAAAAAATACTAATCACACTACAGCTTTTAGTTTCCATCGCATCTTTTGGACAAGGATTTCTGCATAGAGACGGACAAAAAATTGTTGACGGAAACGGAAAAAATATCATTCTGAGAGGCTTGGGACTTGGGGGATGGATGGTGCAGGAAGGATACATGCTCCAAACCCAGCCGTTTGCAAGTCCACAATATCAGATTAGACAAAAAATTCAAGATGTTATTGGCGAACAAGGAACAAAAGAATTCTATGCAGCTTATAAAGCAAACGGAATCACAAAACGAGATGTTGATTCTTTAGCAGCATGGGGATTCAATTCCATTCGTCTTCCAATGCATTATAACCTGTATACACCGCCAATCGAACAGGAAAAAAATGGTGAGATCACTTGGATTGAAGAAGGTTTCAAAATGACTGACAATTTGCTGAAATGGTGTGAAGCCAATAAAATGTATCTTATTTTAGACTTACATGCAGCACCTGGCGGACAAGGAAATGATGCCGCAATATCAGATTACGATACCACAAAACCATCTCTTTGGGAAAGCGAAGCCAATCAGAAAAAAATGATTGCTTTATGGAAAAAACTCGCTTCACGTTACAGAGACAGCCAATGGATTGGAGGTTACGATATTATCAACGAACCAAATTGGAATTTTACAGGATCAAATAAAAATGGATGCGATGAAAACTCAAACGGTCCATTAAGAGATTTATTGGTTGCCATTACAAAAGCAATTCGTGAAGTAGATACCAATCACATGGTCATTATCGAAGGAAACTGCTGGGGAAACAATTACAACGGAATTTTTCCTTTATGGGATGATAATATGGCATTGAGTTTTCATAAATATTGGAACTACAACACTAAAGAATCAATCCAGAAAATGCTTGATTACAGAACACAATACAATGTGCCAATCTGGTTAGGAGAAAGCGGAGAAAATTCAAATGTATGGTTTAAAGACGCTTTGACTTTAGTTGAAAGCAACAACATTGGATGGGCTTTCTGGCCAATGAAAAAAATCGAAAATATTGCCGGAGTAACCTCAGTAACCAAAATTCCAGAATACGATGTTTTATTGAAATATTGGAAAGATGGCGGTCAAAAACCATCTCCTGAATTTGCCAAAAAAGCATTAATGAAAATGGCAGATAACTATAAAATGCAAAACGTAACTGTTAAGCCAGATGTTATCGATGCCATGTTTAGACAAGTTCAGACCAATGATACAAAAGCCTATAAAAAACATGTAATTCCTGGAAAAATAGCAGCAGTTCATTATGATTTAGGGACAAACGGATATGCCTATTCAGACAAAGATTTTATAAACTACCGAGTAGAAACCAACAAATTTGACGAATGGAACCGCGGTAATACCATGAGAAATGATGGTGTAGATATTCTGCCTTGTAAAGATAAAGGCTCAAACGGCTATCAAGTTTCATTTATTGAAGATGGAGAGTGGCTTCAGTTTACAGCTCAAGTTAAAACAGAAGGAAAATATAATGTTGCTATTCGTTATTCATCTGAAAAAGAAGGAAAACTTCACTTAGAAACCAATGGAGAAAAATCAAGTACACTTACATTACCAGCAACAGGAGGAAAAGACAAATGGAAAACCATTATTCTATCTGGTGTAGTTTTAAAAACAGGAGAAAATAAAATCAAAACCGTTTTTGAACAAGGTGGCTTTAATTTGAATTATCTAGAATTTTTAAATGGACAAAAAAAAGCCTCTAAAAAATAATTACAAATGAAAAAAATCAAAAATATTATGAACAGAGCAGGAATATTGACATTTATTTTATTGCTGATTTTTCAGTCTTGCAGCAGCAGTAATGATAGTTCAGATGAAGGCGCGGTTAATCCCGCTCCATCAAATTTGTCAGTTCAGGTAGAAGTAGTAGGTAAAACCGCAGCGACACCTGAAGGAGATGGAAGTGGAAAAATCAACTTAAAAATTACAGCATCAAATGCGGTTTCATACAAAGTATTGATTGATAATCAGCTTAAAGAAATTACAAGTACTGATTTTACATATACATTTACAGCTTCTGGTACCAAAACATATCCAATAATTGTTTCAGCCTACAATGCTGCCGGACAATTTATTAGTTCATCAACTTCAGTAAATATTTTTGTAGCCAGAAAAATACTTTGGCAGGATGAATTTGATGTTGATGGTACTCCCGATACATCCAAATGGGGATACAATACAGGAACTGGGGACGGATGGGGAAATAACGAATTAGAATATTATACCAATCGCCCTGAAAATGTAATTGTGTCAAATGGAACTTTAAAAATTAAAGCCATCAAAGAAGAGTATATGGGAAGCCACTATACCTCTGCAAGAATGCTGACAAAAGGAAAATTTTCATTTAAATACGGTCGTGCAGAAGTTCGTGCCAAATTACCAGTTGGAGGCGGAACATGGCCTGCCTTCTGGATGCTTGGCGATAATATTGATACTGCGGGATGGCCATTGTGCGGAGAAGTTGATATTTTGGAATCAGTAGGGAATAATCCGAATGTAAACCATTCATCACTGCATTCTCCAGGACGCTCAGGTAATACGCCTGATACAGCAACTACAACAGTGCCAAATTCAGCAACAGAATTTCACGTTTATGCGGCAGACTGGTCGGCAGAAAGCATTAAATTTTATGTAGACGATAAATTATTTTACACATATGCAAATTCGGCTTCGACACCTTTCAATCAAAAATTCTTTCTGATTTTAAATCTAGCCATGGGAGGAAATTTTGGAGGAACAGTTGATCCTAATTTTACAAATGCAACTTTCGAAGTAGATTATGTAAGAGTGTATAATTAACATAACTTTTAAATAAGTTTTTTTCTTTCAGGCTTTGGAAACATTAGCTTTACGGATCAAAATTTTTTAAAGATGAAAAAAATAAATTCAATTGTTTTAGTAGTAATACTGCTTTTGGTAAGCGGTACATTTTATGGTCAGACTTTAAAAATCATGACCTACAATATTCGTTTAGATGTTGCTTCAGATGGAGAAAATGCATGGCCCAACCGTAAAGATTATTTTACTTCTCAAATACAATTTTATAGTCCAGATATTTTTGGAGTTCAAGAAGCAACACCAAACCAGGTTATTGATATTGCATCAGCATTAACAAATTACGACAAATTTGGAGTAGGACGTGAAGAAGGAGGATTAGGAGAAGCCTGCACCATTTATTACAAGAAAGACCGTTTTAAAGTATTAGATTCTAATACATTCTGGCTGTCAGAAACACCAAACGTGGTTTCAAGAGGCTGGGATGCAGCCTGTAACCGAGTTTGTACGTATGGGCTTTTTAAAGATCTAAAAACAAAAAAGACATTCTATGTTTTTAATTTGCATTTAGATCACATGGGCGAAGTGGCAAGAGTGAAAGGTGTGGAGCTGGTTCTTTCAAAAATAGCAGCATTAAACACAAAAAATTATCCAGCTTTTTTAATGGGTGACTTTAACTCGGAACCAGAAACTGCTCAAATTGCTGCAATTAAAAAAGTAATGGATGACACCAAAGATGTTTCAAAAGAAAAACCATTTGGACCATCAGGAACATTCAACGATTTTAAACACAATGAGCCTGTAACATTATTACTGGATTATATTTTTATTTCAAAAAACAGCGGACTCAAAATTCAAAAACATGCAGTGCTGAGTGATTCTAAAGATTTAAAATATCCCTCGGACCATTTACCTGTATTAATAGAAATAGATTAAAAATGAAAAACATCAACAGAAAACTTCAAATCTTACTTTTACTGCCTCTTATTGCGGTGCAGATAAAATGCGGATCTTCAAAAAGTGTTGCATCCAATTCTGGAAAAGCAGAATCATGGATTACAACAACAGATGAAACTTCAAAACTTCAAAAACAAACTGATTTAGTTTTTAGTTCAGAAACTAACGCAAACCAAACAATTGAGATCGATCCTTCTCAAACATTTCAAACCGTAGAAGGATTTGGATTTTCTTTGACAGGAGGAAGTGCTCAAACCATTATGAAATTGGATAAAGCCAAAAGAGAAGCCTTGCTTCAGGAATTATTCTCTAGAAAAAAGGATGCAATTGGTTTAAGTTACCTTAGAATTAGTATTGGAGCATCTGATTTGAATGAGAAAGTTTTTTCGTATGATGACATGCCGGAAGGACAAACCGATTTAAAATTAGAACATTTCAACCTAGGGCCAGATTTAAACGATGTGATTCCGGTTTTACAAGATATTTTAAAAATAAATCCTAACATTAAAATAATGGGTTCTCCTTGGTCGCCACCAGTTTGGATGAAAGATAATGGGAGCTCAAAAGGAGGAAGTTTACAACCTAAATATTATGAGGTGTATGCTCAGTATTTTGTAAAATATATCCAAGCAATGAAATCACACGGAATCGTTATTGACGCTATTACGCCTCAAAACGAACCGTTGCATCCTGGGAACAATCCAAGTTTATTAATGCTGGCAGAACAACAAGCAGATTTTATTGGAAATCATTTAGGACCAGCATTTAAAGCTGCAGGAATTAAAACTAAAATCATAGTGTACGACCATAACTGTAACAAACCAGAATATCCTTTGACAGTTTTAAGAGATAGTAAAGCAAATCCATTTGTTGCAGGTTCAGCTTTCCACTTGTACGAAGGAGATATCAGTGCCTTATCAACAGTTCATAATGAATTTCCAAATAAAGATTTATACTTTACAGAACAATATACAGGATCAAAAAGCAGTTTTGAAAATGATTTAAAATGGACAGTAAAAAATGTTGTGATTGGTTCAATGCGTAACTGGAGTAAAAATGCCCTATCATGGGGATTAGCAAACGATGAAAATTATAAACCTTTTACACCAGGCGGTTGTACCACTTGTAAAGGTGCTTTAATGATTGATCAAAATCAAAATATCAAAAGAGAAGTAGGATATTATATTATCGGACATGCTTCTAAATTTGTTCCAGAAGGTTCTGTGAGAATTGGAAGTAATGTGAGCGGAAACCTTCATAATGTTGCTTTTAAAACACCACAAGGACAAATTGTTTTGATCGTAGAAAATGATGGAGCTTCAGCAGAAACATTCAATATAAAATACAATCAAAAACAAATTTCAACTTCATTAAATGCAGGTGCAGTAGCCACTTACGTTTGGTAACAAAACTAACTTCATGAAAAAAATAACCACATTTGCCTTGTTGATGGTTTCGCTTTTTGCGACGGCACAACAGCAGACAATAGATCAGAAAGTAAATGATCTGTTGAAAAAAATGACAATTGAGGAAAAAATTGGCCAGCTTAACCAATACACTGGAGATAATCAGGCAACAGGACCAATTACCATTAATCCTAACAAACAATCGGAAATCAAAGCGGGTTTGGTTGGTTCGATGCTGAATATCATCGGAACAAAATATACCAGACAATATCAGGAATTGGCGATGCAGTCTCGTTTAAAAATTCCGTTGTTGTTTGGTCAAGACGTTATTCACGGATATAAAACTACTTTTCCCCTTCCTTTAGCCGAAGCTGCAAGCTGGGATTTACAAGCTATCGAACAAGGAGCCAGAGTAGCAGCTGAAGAAGCGTCTGCAAGTGGAATTCACTGGACATTTGCTCCAATGGTTGATATTAGCCGTGATCCAAGATGGGGACGCGTAATGGAAGGTGCTGGAGAAGATACTTATCTAGGTTCTAAAATTGCATACGCAAGAGTAAAAGGTTTTCAAGGAAATAAACTAGGAGATTTAAATTCAGTAATGGCCTGTGTAAAACACTTCGCTGCATATGGAGCAGGAGTTGGAGGAAGAGATTACAACTCAGTTGACATGAGCGAAAGAATGCTTTGGGAAACGTATTTACCACCTTTTAAAGCGGCTTTAGATGCGGGTGCAGCCACATTCATGAATTCATTTAATGACTTAAACGGAATTCCTGCAACTGGAAATGTACATTTACAACGTGACATTTTAAAAGGAAAATGGAACTTTCAAGGATTCGTAGTTTCTGACTGGGGATCAATTGGAGAAATGGTGGCACACGGCTATTCTAAAGACCTTAAAGAAGCTGCTTACTCTGCGATTACGGCAGGAAGCGATATGGATATGGAAAGTAATGCATACCGTTATAATCTGGCAGAATTAGTTAAAGAAGGAAGAGTTTCTATTGATTTAGTTGATGATGCTGTAAGACGTATTCTCCGCAAGAAATTTGAATTAGGTTTATTTGATGATCCATACCGATATTCTAATGATAAACGAGCTGAAAAAGTTTTAGGAAATCCTGAAAACAGAAAAGCAGCACGTGAAATGGCAGAAAAAAGTATCGTATTACTGAAAAACGAAAACCAGACTTTACCGCTTTCAAAAGACACTAAAACCATTGCATTTATTGGTCCGATGGTAAAAGAATATAAAGCCAATATGGGATTTTGGGCCGTAGAACTTCCTGAAGTAAACTACGACAAATGGGTAGTTTCGCAATGGGATGGTTTACAAAACAAAGTAGGCAAAAACACGAAACTGCTTTATGCAAAAGGTTGTGAAGTAGACGGAGATAATAAAGACGGATTTGCAGAAGCTGTAGCAGTTGCAAAACAAGCCGATGTTGTAATTTTAAGTATTGGTGAAAGACACAATATGAGCGGTGAAGCAAAAAGCCGAAGCGATTTGCACATTCCAGGTGTTCAGGAAGATTTAGTAAAAGCTGTTATGGCAACCGGAAAACCTGTTGTGGTTTTAATAAATGCAGGAAGACCTCTTGTATTTAACTGGACAGCAGATAACGCTCCTGCAGTGGTATATACTTGGTGGTTAGGAACTGAAGCTGGAAATGCTATTGCAAATGTTTTATTTGGAGATTACAACCCATCAGGAAAATTACCTATGACATTCCCTAGAGAAGTAGGGCAGGTGCCAATTTATTACAACCATTTCAGCACAGGAAGACCAGCTAAAGATGAAAATGCTACCAACTATGTTTCGGCATATATTGATTTAAAAAACTCACCTAAATTTCCTTTCGGATATGGTTTGAGCTATACAAAATTCAATTATTCTGATTTGAAACTTTCTTCAACGAAAATAAAAAGCAACGAAACAATTAAAGTTTCATTTACATTATCAAATGTTGGAAAAGTGGCTGGGGAAGAAGTAGCGCAATTATACTTAAAAGATAAATTTGGATCTGTAGTACGTCCGGTTTTAGAATTAAGAGATTTCCAGAAAGTGAAATTAAATGCAGGAGAATCTAAGACAATCGAATTTACAATCGACAAAGAAAAACTTTCATTCTACAACAATAAATTAGAATGGACAACAGAACCTGGTGACTTTGAACTTATGATCGGTTCTTCATCAGCAGATATTAAATTAAGATCAGATTTTGAATTACTTGCAAATTAGTGAAATGAAAAACGGGGCCTTTAAAGCCCCGTTTTTTATACTATTATTTCAAGCGTTTTTTGAAACTGTATTTTAGCATATTCAGTAATCCTTGTTCGATAATATCGATTCCAATACCAAAATTACTGTCGGCAACCGTATGATGCGCATTTCTAAAATCTTCAAAATCTTTCAGTGGAATTTCCAGATTTACCAATGGTTTGTAATCAATAAATATTGATGCACCGTTTTTAGTTACTTTTTTACGGCTTGTATAATCAAAATAAGGATTATTGATTGTACTTTCCTGTATTGTATACTTTTCTTGTACATCTATTTTTTCATCAGTAGTTAGATGAATTTCATACTTCTCGTTATCAAAATTATGCCAGAAAGGAATGTCTGTATGCATAAAATCACGAGCATTATTTTTAACCAGATTGCGGTCAAAATACATCAAAAAACGATTCTTTTGCTGATCTGTAAAATATGGATTTTCGATTGAAGAGTAGTACTGAATCGTAAATTCGTTCAGCTTTTTATCATCGCTTACAATTTCAATAACAGCATCTTTAAAAATAGTTCTGATGTCAGTTCCGTTTCTGTCATTTGAATAATTAAGAGTATAAAACAAGAAATTATTCCAGCTGTCAATTATCTCTCTTTTATTTGTATTCTTGAAATATTTACGCATATAATTGGCACGATTTCCTTTGTAAGTCGTAACCAGTTTTAATTGGCCTTTGTTATTTTGAGCGCTGAAATCTACTTTTTCATTAATTCCATAATACGCAAATTTATGCGGTTCTCTAACTTGTAATCCCTGATTTGGTTTTACTTCAAGATAATGCAGAAAATAAATAAAACCGCGATTTTCAACTAACCCGAATTCATCTCTAGACGTTGCATCTATAAAATACGTTTCTCCTTTATAATTGATTTTTAAAATCACATGATTAAAAGTCAATAGAGATGGCAAATAATGCGCGATGTAGTGATCTGTATTAAAATTAACCAATACCACAGAAGAATCAATATTAATGTAATCTAAAACAACTTTTAATAAAACCGATTTTGCTTTACAATCACCCTGTTTATTCTCATATGTTACCGATGGTTCCTGCGGTTTGTGACCGTTCATTTCATCAGCATTAAAAATATAATAAACATGATTCTGTACATAATCGATCGCAAATTGCAGCTGTTCATCTTTATCAGTAATGGCATCTAATTTTTCGACAAGCTTTGGAGCAAATTCCTTTAAAGAAGCTTTATTATAGATTTCTTCATAAAGAGGAGCAATATAATTAGCGAGATCAATCCAGTTACTATCAGTCGCAAAATCTATAAAAGGCGCAACTTCTCTGTTACTGTCAAAAAAGTTGATATAATTTTCTTTTTCAATTACAAATCGCTCGCCTTGTTTCAGATAATTAATTTCTGGTTCTAAAACATTTCCTTGCTCATCTCTAAAAAAAGCTTTTTTGTAAGCAATTGGATCCTTACGATCATTGATAAAACTGAATTTATAATTTCCGTAAGCCCAATAAGTGCTTGGTGTTACGTAAACGTATTTAAGAAATTCTTTTCGCATAAAATCACGATCTGTAAATACCTTTACTCGTGAATCTTCAGTGATTAATACATCATAAAGACGTAAATCTTTAATCGTAATATTTACTTTTTTGTTGCTGCTTAAAACGCCGCCTTCACTTTGATTTTCGCTGTCAAGAACCTTTATTTTAGTATCTGCAATTTTGTCAATTAAAACACCATCTCGTAAAACACTTATTCTATGAATGATGTAAGTTTCATTTTCTTCGACCACAACATCTCTTACAGATGCACTTTCAAGGTTTGAAGGTTCATTAAGCGTATAAGCAACGCAGGCGTATTCGCTGTTTCCATTATCATTGGTATAATAAACCTTATCTAGAAAGTAGCAGAAATCCCTTCCTTCCTCAACTTGTTTGTTTGAGAAATCAGATTCTTTTATATATTCAATTAGTTGATTGTCATCGATGTTAGGAGCCCAGCTTTCAGGTTTCTGGATTTTGTAATTTTCTACTTCTACAGTATTTTCCATACATATAATTTTAATGGTGTATATTCTTACTTTGTTAAAAAACAAAAATATATAATTATGACAGATTTTACGCAATTATTTCTTTAAAAAAATGCTATAAAAAAACCTCACTATAAAGTGAGGCTGCGTATAAAAACCAAAATAATTATTACAATTATTTCAGGACAGTGTTAATGAAATCCATTGCTCCAATTCCTTTGTAAGAAGCATATAGAGCTTTGTCAAACGCTTCGCGTTTTGCTTTTTTATCTTTTATTTCGGTTTCAACAATCATTTCATTGAAAATTCTTTCCTGCTCCTCGCTATATTTCAAAGAAGCTTCTAAAAGATAAGTTTTAGATACAAACCCGAATGAAGTCCAGATTTTGGTTCTAATTTTTTGATTGATATTTTTTAACGGATTGGTAATCATAATTTCCCTTGCATTAACTAATTCTTCGACTTAAAATAAACATTACAAAAATAAATTAAAAAGTAATCTTTTTCCTTCTTTTTATTTTAAATTTAACAATTTGAAATTCAAATGTGTTATTATGACGCAATGTACTTATTTTTTTAATTCAATTTGTAATTTTAACTAAAATTGTGATTTACACACTTTTCTTTTTTTTACTGATTATGAAGTTTAAAGAAACCAAATTTAAGATGAGTCTTCTTTTTTTAAAATGAAGTAAATTTGCAAACTATTAGTAATAATCATTCATTTAAATCTAATGCTGAAATATATTATAGAAAACAATGATAAATACCAGCCGGGTCTTTCAATAGACTGCGTGATTTTTGGTTTTCATAATAATCAGCTGAAGGTATTGTTAATTAAAGTACCGCATAATGAAAGCTGGTCACTGCCAGGAGGATTTGTTCCTATTGATCAGGATATAGATACTGCAGCAGTAACCGTTTTAAATGAAAGAACTGGAGTTGAAGGTGTCTTTTTAAGACAATTTGCGACGTTTGGAAAAATTAAACGCAACGATAATCATTTCGGGAATGAAGTCTTAAAATATCTGGATATAAAACCCGAAGAAGGAAAATGGCTCACTCAGCGTTTTGTTACCATAGGATATTATGCTTTAGTTGATTTTTTAAAAATCATTCCAACAAAAGCCAGCGTTCATGAAAAAATTGAATGGATTGACCATAAAGAAGTTCCTGAGCTGATTTTAGACCACAAAGAAATTCTCGATAAAGCTCTTGATACGTTAAGAATAGAATTGAATTTAATGCCAGTTGGATATAATTTGCTTCCGGAGAAATTCACAATTCCAGAACTTCAAAAACTATATGAAACAATTTTGGACAAAAAGCTTGACCGAAGAAACTTCTTGAGAAAAATAACCAATATAGGTATTTTGACTAAATTGGAAGAAAAGAAAAACAATGTGGCACACAAAGCACCAAATTTATATTCTTTTGATAAAGAAAAGTACGATGAAGTTCTTAAAAATGGATTAAATCAAGGTTGGTAAAATTTATTTAGAACAAATCAGCAAGCTTTAAAAATACCGGGCTGCGGAATAATTACCTCACAATAGTTCTAAAAGTCAAATTTACTCTTGGTTTTTGAGTTGATTTTGTTGGCGGAAGACGATGCAGCCAATGCGTTTGTGTTTCATCTTTCATAACCAATAAACTGCCATGTTCCAAAATCATAGAAACCGTTTCTTTAGTTTCTTTATGTTTAAAAGCAAATTTACGTTCGGCGCCAAAACTGACCGATCCAATTGCGCCATTTTTCTTTAAATCTTTTTCGGCATCGCTGTGCCATGCCATTCCTTCTTCGCCTGAATGATATAAATTTAGCAGACAAGAATTAAAAGTTTCACCTGTTTTTTCTTCAATGATTTTCTTTAATTCTAAAAGTTCTGGAGTCCAAGGCAATGCTTTTTTGGTGGTATTCGAATACGTGTATTCAAATTCTTGATCGCCGTACCAAGCTACTTTTCGCTTGGTTAGAATTAATTTACCAAAGATTATGGCTTCGTCATTTTTCCATTCGATCGTATTTAGCAAAATATCGCGGTAGAAATCAGCCTTTTCTCTAGAGAATAATTTTCCGTAATAATTCACCGTTCCATCTTTTGGAAGCAGATTAGTTGTTTCGTTTATTTGAGGATTAAATAAGTCCATTTTTCCATTTTTGATATTCCAATTTCATACAATGTCCGCAAGGTCTGAAGCCATTTTTTCTCGCTTCATTTTCAGATAAAAAGAAAACCCGATTTTCACGTTTCATCCTTTTCCCCGAAGAACATGTCAATGTTCCGTAGATTTTTAATTTCTGGTTGCCACCGAAACAAATTTCGCCTTTTTTAATTTTACGAAACAATTCAGAATCGGTTATTTTTTGATGATTAATCATAAAAGTGTACGTTTTGTAATGTAGAGACGCACTGCAGTGCGTCTAACGTTTTGTTTTTTCGCCACGAATTCACAAATTATTATTTTAAAATCTTTGCGATTATTTATTCGAATTAATTCGAATAATATAAGATTGAGTATGTAAAAGAATAATTCGTGAATTCGTGGCAAAAAAAAAATATTCACGAAAGAGCATCATGGAAAATAATTCCCAACGTATGTCGTTCTCCAGAATGAATTTCGCTTACACCATGTTTCATATTCACGCGATAATATCCTTTTGTGCCTTTTACTGGTCTGAAATTGGTTGTGAAAACCAAAATGTCTCCCTTTTTAGGTTTTAAAACAATGGCTTTTGATTGTGCTCTTGGCGTTTGTTGCGTTAAAACAAATTCTCCACCAGTAAAATCTTCATCAGGTTCATTTAGAAAAAGTACAATTTGAATTGGAAAATAAACATCTCCATACAAATCCTGATGCAAAGTATTGAATCCGCCTTTGCCATATTTTAAAATTAAAACAGTTGCTTTGAGCTGATTGTTGTCATGACATTGCTGTAATAATTCAGCATGTGTTTTTGGGAAAACAGCATTGATATTCAAAGCTTTCATCCATGCATTGGCAATCGGAGCCAGTTTTGGATAAATCGAAGAACGAAGATTCTGAATTAAATCTGGCAACGGATAATTGAAATATCGGTATTCACCCAATCCAAAACGATGACGTTCCATAACAACCGTTTTTCGATATAAATTCGGATTGTCATAATCAAATTTCAGGTCTTCACATTGTTCATTATTTAGAATATTTGGAATAATAGCAAAACCATTTTGGTGCATAGATTCGGTGATGCTTTCCCAGTTTTGAGAAGCAATTTTTGATTGTATATTTTGCATAAGATTTAGATTTTTTTTTTCGCCACGAATTCACGAATTTTCTTTTTAACACTTTATCAAAATATTATTCGAATAATTCGAATATATAATCGCATAGATTAAAAAAATAATTCGTGAATTGCTTCGCCTGTTCGCTATCGCTCGAGTCGTGGCGGAAAAACTTAAGGATTTATTTGCGCGCCTTCCCAGCCGATAATAGCTGTTTTTCTGGTATTTCCCCACATGTAACCGCCAAATGTTCCAGAAGATTGAATAACGCGGTGACACGGAATTAAAAACGCAACAGGATTACTTCCAATTGCTGTCCCAACGGCGCGGGATGCATTTGGTTTTTGAATTTGATTCGCAATAGAACCATACGTAGAAAGTTGTCCCATTGGAATTTTAAGCAAGGCTTCCCAAACTTTCAATTGAAAATCAGTTCCTTTTAAATGCAGTTTAATTTCAGATAATTTACTCCAGTCATTTTGAAAAATAAACAAGGCATTTTGTTGCGATAAATCCAGTTTTTTAGAAAATTGAGCATTTGGGAATTTATCTCTTAAAACAATAAATCCAGTTGTTTCATCTTCGGCGAAAGCCATAAAACAAACACCTTTTTGAGTCGATGCGACAATAATATTTCCAAACGGACTTTCGGCAAAACTGTAATTGATTTCCAGATTTTTTCCTCCGTTTTTATATTCGGCTGGTGTCATTCCTTCAATATTTACAAATAAATCGTGTAAACGGCTTGTTCCTGAAAGTCCAGTTTCAAAAGCAGTTTCAGAAATACTGGCCTGATTTTCTTTCAGTAACTTTTTGGCGTGTTCGATGCTTGTATATTGTAAAAACTTTTTCGGACTCGTGCCTGCCCATTCACTAAAAAGTCGCTGAAAGTGAAATGGACTTAAATGTACTTTTTCCGCGACTTGATCTAAATTGGGTTGATCTTTAAAATTAGCTTTGATATAATCTATAGCTTCGGCGATACGATTATAATTGATGGTTTCTTGTGTGTTCATCTTCATTCAATTTTATAATACAAATATCGATTGGTTTTTAAAGGTATAAAATCCGAAACTTGCTTTGTTTTTCTCTGCCACAAAGGCGCGAAAGCACAAAGTTTTTTCGGTATTCTCATTCTAAGCGAATTTCAAAGGCAGTAACCATTAGTAAAATTAAAACTTTGTGTCTTAGCGACTTTGTGAGATTATTAGAAAATTCTTCGTAGTTTACTTTAATTACAAAGGTAGCTTTAAAGCAGAAATAAATTATTTAAGATTGTCTTTTGCAGTAGAAATACCGATCAATTTATAACCGTTTTCGGTTCGTAGAAATTCAAAATGATCTTGTTTAAAATCAGCTTTGTTTTTTGGATTTATGATGATGCTTTTAACCGGATAAAGCCAATCTTTTGATTCATTACAGTTATTGAAATAAACGCTATATTCACTCGATTCGAAAATAAAGGGATTCAATCCATCAGAAGAAATAAAATAATCTGTTTCTGGATTTTTGAGTTCCTGAAGTTTTAACTTTAAATAGGGATAATTTTGATTGATGAATTTCGTTTTGGACTCACTTATCCATCCATTTGGTTCTTTCCAATAGGTGATTTTATCAAAAGAATGTTTTTCTAAATTGGCTTTCGATAAATCAGAAAGCAAAGTGTTTTTCAGCCAATATTTAAATTCTTTCTCATAATTAATAAAGGAATAATATAAACCATCAACCCCCAGAAAACTATCTCTTGTTTCGTCTTTACTGGGTTCTTTTGATTTTTCTAAAGAATAAAAATTCAAATCGTCAGTAAATGAGAAATTTTCAATGAGGACTTTGTTGTTGGTATCGATTAAAAATTCTTTTCCGCCCTTCCAGAAAAAATGTTCACCATCTTGTTCTTTAACAGCATCTTTTAAAACAACAACCATCCCGTTTCTAGCTTTGGTTAAAGAACTGTATTGTGCTGGAATTACAATTTTTCCATCACTATTAAACATGCCCATTTTGTCGCTTTTACGATCTGTAAAACGTATGAAACCTTCGTTTTCGCAATCTGGACTATTATCAAAAACATATAAGCTGTCGCGCCCCACTATTTTTCCTTGTTTGGTTAGATAGTAGCTTTTCCATTTTCCGTTTTCATCTTCAGAAACAGCCATTATATTTTCAAATTTACGAGCAGTTGTAAAACCTGTAAATTTTGGTTCTATTTTGATTACTCCATTTTGATCTTTAAACCCGATTAATGTAGTGTCTTTGTTGGAGAATGCTGTCCAAATGTCACTGCTTTGGGCAAAAGCTAAACTGTTAAAGAGAAAAAATGTAAACAGGATGAAAATCTTTTTCATAAAGATGTATTTATCAGAAATAAATTTTTCTGCGTTATTTTAGAATTTCAAATTTAAAGTTATAGACTAAAAAATGTTGTAAATGTCTTGTTAAATTATTTTTTTAGCAAATTACATCAAAAAGAAAACCCGACAAGTTTTAAAAACCTGTCGGGTTTGAGATGTATTTCTGAAAAATCAGAAATCTATAATCAGAAATCTAAAATAGATTAGTATCTGTAGTACTCTGGTTTGAATGGACCTTGAACTTCAACACCAATGTAAGCCGCTTGATCTTCTCTAAGAACTTCAAGCTCAACACCTAATTTAGCTAAGTGTAAAGCAGCTACTTTTTCATCTAAATGTTTTGGTAACATGTAAACTTCGTTTTTGTAAGCTGCGCTGTTGTTCCATAATTCGATTTGAGCTAAAGTCTGGTTTGTAAATGAGTTACTCATTACGAAACTTGGGTGACCTGTAGCACAACCAAGGTTAACTAAACGACCTTCGGCCAAAATGATGATATCTTTTCCAGCGATAGTATATTTGTCAACCTGAGGTTTGATTTCGATTTTAGAAGCACCGTGGTTTTTGTTTAACCAAGCCATATCAATTTCGTTATCAAAGTGTCCGATGTTGCAAACAACAGTTTTATCTTTCATTTTTTCGAAGTGGCTTCCCACAACGATATCTTTATTTCCTGTAGTTGTAATGATGATATCAGCATTAGCAATTACAGTATCTAATTTTTTAACTTCGTAACCGTCCATTGCAGCTTGTAAAGCACAAATTGGATCGATTTCAGTAACCGTTACAATAGAACCAGCACCTCTAAAAGAAGCCGCAGTTCCTTTTCCAACGTCACCGTATCCACAAACAACCACTCTTTTTCCAGCTAACATTAAGTCAGTTGCACGACGAATAGCATCTACAGCAGATTCTTTACATCCGTATTTGTTATCAAATTTAGATTTAGTAACAGAATCGTTAATGTTGATTGCAGGCATTGGAAGAGTTCCAGCTTTTACTCTTTCGTAAAGTCTGTGAACACCAGTTGTAGTTTCTTCAGAAAGACCTTTAATTCCAGGAACTAATTCTGGGTAACGATCGATAACCATGTTAGTTAAATCTCCACCGTCATCTAAGATCATATTTAATGGTTTTCTGTCTTCGCCAAAGAATAAAGTCTGCTCAATACACCAGTCAAATTCTTCTTCATTTAAACCTTTCCAAGCATAAACTGAGATTCCAGCAGCGGCAATAGCAGCAGCAGCTTGATCCTGTGTAGAGAAAATGTTGCAAGAAGACCAAGTAACTTCTGCACCAAGAGCAATTAAAGTTTCGATTAAAACAGCAGTTTGAATCGTCATGTGTAAACATCCAGCGATACGCGCACCTTTAAGAGGTTGTTCGTCTTTGTATTCAGCGCGAAGTGCCATTAAACCTGGCATTTCAGCTTCAGCTAGTTCAATTTCTTTTCTTCCCCAAGCCGCTAGAGAAATGTCTTTTACTTTGAAAGCCACATAAGGCGTAGTTGTAGTACTCATTTATATTATATTTGTATAATTGTAAAATTTTTTGCAAATTTAAGGAATAGCTTTTGAATTTTACTATTTTCTGTAAGATTTGTGAAATCTTTAATTTCTTAATCTTTAGAATGTTAGTTTAAAAATCGTTTTGAACCATATAATAGATATGTTCATTAAAAAAGATCTTAACTATAAACCTTTACAGAGAATTGCTTAAATTTACTTAAGAGATATTTTAACCCCAAAGTTATATTTTCTTATATCACTTATATGGTTAAAAAAAATTACAATTAACCATTCATCATTTAGAATTAAAAAGAAATGCCTCTATTTCAGACCATACAGTTTAACGAAACAACTAAAATTTTAATTTGGGAAATAACAGAATCTTTTGATGAACTGTATAGTCGTGTAACTTTAAAAGAAAAAACACAGAAAAGATTAGACGGAATGAAATCTCAAATGCATCAACGTGCTTTTTTGAGTGTTCGTATGCTGATTCAGGAAATGGGTTTTACAGATAAAGATCTGCATTATGACGAATTTGGGAAACCATATTTCGATTGTCATAATTATATTTCAATTACGCATTCCTATCATTTTGCGGCCATAATTATAAGTCATGAAACCGTTGGAATTGATATGGAATTACAACGCGAAAAAATTCAGAGAATCGCAGATAAATTTACAAATTTTGAATGTGATTATTTAAATCCATCATCTATCGAAGAATACATAAAAAAACTTACCGTAATCTGGGGAGCAAAAGAGGCGATCTTTAAAATCAGAAATGAAAAAGGAATCAGTTTTAAAGACCATATCAACGTAGATAATTTTTCTTTAGAAGAAACCCAAACGCACGCAAGTCTTCATTTTGATGATTTGATTAAGGATTTTGATGTGCATTACCAAGAAATCAAATCTGATAATTTTGAAGGTAAGTTTACTTTGGTTTATGCTTTTGAAAAATAAATTCCAAATTTTTTCAAATTCCAAATTCCAATTTTGGGAATGTTGTCATTCCGCCGCAAGGAGAAATCGCACAAGAAATTCCGCCATTTGTTAGATAAGTTAGTTGGATGTTTGCTTCGTTTCTCGAAATGACATTTAAACTTCACTTTCTTTTTGACGATGCTGAAACATACTCATATATAAAAAAGTGCTCATTTTTCTAGCGCGCCTTTTTAAAGTTTCTACATTTTCGCCTTCAAAATGTTCGTCTAGTGTCTGAGCCCAATGATTAAGCCAGATTCCGAATTCGTTTGCCGTGATTTTTTCATCAAAATGAGCATCAACTTCATTGTGAACAGCATGTGGATTTCCTTTGTATTTACGAACACCAAATAAATTGGTTTCCCAAAAATCTGTTAGTTTTTCTAGGTGTAAATCCCAATCGGTAATTATTTCATTAAAATAAAAGCCGATTTCTTGATCGGCTCTTATTTTGTCGTAAAATGTATTTACTAGAAAAGTAATATCGGCTCTATTTTCTATTTGTTTTTTCACAGAAAAATTGTGTTTAAAAGAATAAATAATACACTTAATACTGAACTCAAAATTAAAAGATTAAAAACTACTTTATGTTTCATTTGAGCCAAAATTGAAGTGTTTACAAAGATACAAGCCAAAACGATAATAGCCAGCTGAATCATTTGCGGGATTGAAGTTCCATTTGCTAAAACGTACATGGCTGCAGCGCCTCCTAAACAGCTTTGTCCAATTACTGCCATTGCAGCAGAACCCATATAATTTTTGTTGAAAATGTCGAATGTTGTGTGGTATAGTGTCATGATATTCAGATTTTTATATGACAAAGGTACGTCCACATTTCCGCTCCATTTTATGATTAAAATCATAAAACAAGAACTTTTTTATCTGTATACTTTTCGGTTAATAATCTTCAATTCGCCTTTTTTCTCCAATGCTTTTATGGCTCTAATGACCGTTTCTACTCGTAAACCAGTTAAATCGCCAATTTGCTTACGGGTAAAATTAATCAGGTAACCATTTGTATCTTTTTGAAAATTGAAATAAGCAATTCCATGATCGATTAATTTTAGAACACGGTGTTCTGGTTCGTGTGTCGAAATCTCAGCTGCCATAACCGATTTATAATACAAACGCTGGGCAAGATTTTCGATAATTTTAATGCTGACAGAGGAATTTTCTTCTAGTAATTTCATAAATGCAGTTTTGGGAAGAAGCATGATTTCACTGTCTTCAACCGCAATAGCATTGGCAGGGTATTTTTGGTTTAGAAATAATGGCGGTTCACCAAAAGATTGCTCTTTATAAAATATGCCCTGAATAAACTCTCGTCCGTCATCATTATAGTTGCTCATTTTAATTTCGCCCGAAATGATTTGATAATAATAGGATGGCAGATTTCCTTCTTCAAAAATAATTTCGTTTTTGCCGAAAGACTTTTTTACAGCACCGTATTTTTTTAGTAATTCAGGAGCAATCATAGATTTGTTTCTTCGAGTTGGTTATAGAGACTTTACAAATATAATTCATTCAAAATAGTTCTTCTACAGCAAAAACTTTACTTTTACAGCCATTATGGAACAAAAATTACGTACCAATATCCATCAGCAAATTTTAGACGCTAAAAGTAAAGGCGAGAAATTATTAGCTATACTTTTGGATCCTGATAAAATAGTTTGGGAAAACTTAGATCATTTATTACTTAAAATAAACCAATCGCCTGCAACTCATATTTTTGTGGGAGGAAGTATTGTTCAAAGTACTATTTTAGAAGATTTAATTGCACAGTTAAAGGGAAAAACAAATCTACCGGTTGTTATTTTTCCTGGAGATCCTTCGCAGATTTCTCCGCAAGCAGATGCTATTTTGTTCCTATCATTATTGTCAGGACGTAATCCAGATTATTTAATTGAATATCAGGTTCAAGCAGCTCCAATTTTGAAAAGAACGAATCTGGAAGTCATTTCTACAGGATATATTTTAATAGAAAGCGGTAACGAAACTGCTGTAGCGCGCGTTAGTAAAACTGAACCACTCAATCGTGAAAATTTAGCTTTGGCTTTGGCAACAGCTCAAGCAGGAGAAATGCTGGGCAGTAAACTCATATATCTAGAAGCTGGAAGTGGTGCTAAAAAACCAGTGCCATTAGAGATGATTTCGCTGATTGCTCAAAACATTACAATTCCTATTATTGTTGGCGGAGGAATTGTAGATTTGCACGGAATTCAAAATGCCTATAAAGCAGGTGCTGATTTAGTGGTAATTGGAACTGCTTTTGAGAATGACAGCCATTTTTTTGAATCTTAAACCTAAAGTTTCTTATGATTGATTTTTTTTTAGAAAGCTATAAAAATGCTCCACTGTGGCATATTATACTTGAATTTTTGGTTTTTGTATGCGGTATTTTAAGCGTTTGGTTTGCTAAAAAAGAAAACATATGGGTATATCCAACGGGTTTAATTGCAACGGTAATTTCAGTATATCTTTTATATATTGCCGGATATATCGGAGACATGATTATTAATGCTTATTTCTCAATTATGAGTATATATGGCTGGTATATGTGGGCAAAAGGAGGAACAGTTGAAGACAATCTTCCCATTACCCGAACAACTTTTAATGAAAAAATAATAGGGTTCTTACTGTTTATTGTAACCGTTTTTGTAGTTTTCGGGATTTATAAATATTTTGATTACGAAATTCATAAAGACAATTATGTAGATATGATTTCATCAGGAATATTTTTTGCAGGGATGTGGTACATGGCCAGAAAAAAAATAGAAAACTGGACACTCTGGATCATTGGTGATATTATTGTTGTGCCTCTTTATGCTTATCGCGGCTTAGGGATGTTGTCACTTCAGTATTTAATTTTTACAATTTTAGCTATTTCAGCTTATTTAGAATGGAGAAAAATCTTAGACAGCAAAAAACAAATATCATAAAAATTGCTTTGTTTGGTCCTGAAAGTACAGGCAAAACGACTTTAGCAAAACAGCTTGCAGAGTATTATGAAACCGAATGGGTTCCTGAATTTGCACGTGATTATCTGCAAAAAAAATGGGAAGAAAACCAGCATGTTTGTAATGCCGATGATATGATGCCTATTGCGTACGGACAAGTGGCATTGGAAAATGAAAAGCTTTCTTCTGCTAAAAAATATTTGTTCTGTGATACCAATTTAATGGTTACCAAAGTTTTTTCGGAAGTATATTATGGTTTTTGCGATCCGCTTTTAAATGAAGCGGCATTGGAACACGATTATGATTTATTTTTTTTAACGAATATTGATGTTCCTTGGGAAAAAGATGATATTAGGGATAAAGCTGAAGGAAGAGAAACTGTATTTTCTGTTTTTAAACAAACTTTAATCGATACTAAAAAACCTTTTATAACACTTTCTGGAAATAAAGAAAGCCGTTTGGCAAAAGCAACAGCTATTATTGATGCCTTGAGTGTTTTGAAAGAAAAAGGATTGTCCTCAGAAGACTTTGTTGAAATTTATAATCACGGAATCTCTTCTGATGATATTTTAAAACAATTAAAATTTTTTAAAAAAGGAATTGCTAAAAGTAACTTAATAAGTCCAGCTACTGTAAATAATGGTATTTTAAGTTTAACAGAATCAGATTTTGAAAAGAAAGCAGCCTTTTTTGACAGCCAAAAAGAGGAATTAAAAATTAAAAAATTTGTTCCGGCTTCAGGTGCTGCAACCCGAATGTATAAATTTCTAACAGCCTTTTTAAATGATTTCGACATTAAAAAGGAAACGATAAATGCCTATATCAATCGAAATAACGATAAAGAACTTGCTATTTTTATTATTGGAATGGAGAAATTTCCGTTTTTTGATGAGGTAGATAAAAAACTAAGAGAAATTTATCCTGATTTTGAAAGTTTAGAGAGAGATTTTAAAAACTATTATTTCATAAAATTATTATTATCGCCAGAATATTTTAATTCGGCCAATAAACCGAAGGCAGTTTTACCATTTCATCAGTATGTCGATCATATTGCAAATCCAATTGAAGAGCATTTAAATGAATGTGTACATTATGCAACATCAAAGAATGTTTCAAATCTTCATTTTACCGTTTCAGAAATTCATCAAAATTTATTTGAAAAAGCTGTAGATGAAGTAAGAGAGAAAATTGAAAAGCCTTCAGGAGTACAAATAAATATTGGGTATTCTTATCAAAATAAAAGTACAGATTCGATAAATGTTGATGCCAAAAATAAGATCGTTAGAAGTTCAAATGGAAATCTAATCTTTAGACCAGGCGGACACGGAGCTTTAATTGAAAACCTAAATAATTTGGATGCAGATATCATCTTTATTAAAAACATTGATAATGTAATCCAAAACCACATTGATAAAATTACTTTATATAAAAAAGCTTTAGGCGGAGTATTGATTGAAGTACAGCAGAAAATATTTGCTTATCTAAAAATTATTGAAAAGGAAGAATTAACAGAAAATATCATTAGTGAAATTGTCGGCTTTTTGAAACAAAAACTCAATATCGAAATGAGTAAGGATTTTAACAAGTTCACTTTTGAAAATAAAATTATTAAACTTAAAGAAGTATTAGACCGACCAATAAGAGTTTGTGGAATGGTTAGAAATGAAGGAGAACCTGGAGGCGGACCGTTCTGGATAATGAATCGAAAAGGAGAAATATCACTTCAAATTGTGGAAACGTCTCAAGTAGATTTATCAAATAAAAAACAACTGGAAATTCTCGAAGAAGCGACACATTTTAATCCTGTAGACTTGGTCTGCGGAATTAAAAATTATAAAGGGCAGAAATTTGATTTAAAAGAATTTGTAGATCATAAATCTGGATTTATTGTTGAAAAAAGTGTTGAAGGAAAACCAGTAAGAAGTTACGAGCTTCCGGGATTATGGAATGGTTCGATGGCAAATTGGCTGACCGTTTTTGTTGCAGTGCCGCTTATCACTTTTAATCCTGTAAAAACGGTAAATGATTTATTAAAACCGGCACATCAGCCACAATAATGGATAACGATAAAATCATATCAGAATTAAACTTTAAAGCCGTTAGAAGCAGTGGTGCAGGCGGACAGAATGTGAACAAAGTTTCATCAAAAGTCATTTTGTCTTTTGATCTCGAAAATTCACAAGCGTTATCTGATGATGAAAAGTTATTATTAAAAGAAAATTTATCGGCAAGATTAACTTCAGAAAACATCTTGATTTTAAATTGTGACGAAGACCGAAGCCAGCTCAAAAATAAAGAAAATGTCACCAAACGATTTTTTGAAATCCTTAAAAAGGGATTGTACGTTCCAAAGGTTAGAAAAGCTACAAAAGTTCCAAAGTCTGTAATCAAAAAAAGAATCAAGGATAAAAAGAATCTTTCCGATTTAAAACAATCCCGCAAGAAACCAAATTTAGATTAGATCCCAATACTTAGTTCCAAATTCCAAAAACAGCTTTAAAAGCATTTCAATGGAATTTGGAATTTCTTTTTTGGAGTTTTAAATATTTTAACATTACCTTTGCACTGTCTCAAAGGGGTGCTCTAAATAACGAGCTGAGATCATACCCAAAGAACCTGAGCGAGTAATGTTGCTAAGGGAAAACGACACTATCGAGCGTGCACACTTTATTTTGTCGTGAAACACATTTATTAATTTAACAAAAGAATAATTCCCCCTTTTATTCGTAATTTTTTACGAATGAAAACTTTATTTAAAGGTACTTTTAAAGGTACAAAGCTGCAAAGGCGCAAAGGTTCAAAGCTGATCCAAAAGTCGTCTGTTTTATTTCTTTCTTCTATTTTCTTTCCTCTATTCTCTTTTGCACAACAGCAAGACTCTACCAAAGTAAATTCTCTTGATGAGGTTTTGGTTTCGGCAGTTCGTGTGACTTCTAAAACACCAGTTACTTTTAGTAATATGGATAAAAAAGAGATTAAATACAGAAATCTGGGTCAAGATATTCCAGTTTTAATGAACTATCTTCCTTCGGTGGTTACAACATCTGATGCAGGAGGCGGAATAGGGTATACTGGAATCAGAGTCCGCGGAAGCGATGCAACTCGTGTAAACGTTACCATCAACGGGATTCCATATAACGATGCTGAAAGTCAGGGAACTTTTTGGGTAAATATGCCTGATTTTGCTTCTTCTGTCGAAAGTCTTCAGCTGCAGCGTGGTGTTGGAACATCAACAAATGGTTCAGGTGCTTTTGGTGCCAGTTTAAATATGCTTACTGATAGTTATGCTTCTAAAGCCAATGGAGAAATTTCAAGTTCTTACGGAAGTTTTAACTCGATGAAAAACACCGTAAAATTCAGTACAGGATTATTAAATGATCATTTTGAAGTTGCTGGACGCTTGTCTGCCATTAAATCTGATGGATACGTAGATCGTGCAAGTTCTGATTTGAAATCGTATTTCCTTCAAGGAACGTATGTTGGGAAAACGACATTGATTAAAGCATTGGTTTTTGGCGGAACCGAAAAAACATACCAATCTTGGAACGGAATTGATGCTCAAACCTTAAATTCAGACCGAACATTTAATTCGGCTGGAATGTATACAGATGAGGCTGGAAATGTTCGTTTTTATGATAATGAAACCGATAATTACAAACAAAACCATTATCAGCTGCATTGGAGCGAATCACTTTCGGATAAATGGAGTACAAATCTTGCTTTTCATTACACAAAAGGTCAGGGATATTACGAAAATTACAAAGAAGATGCTGAAATGTCTGATTACAATCTAAATCCTGTTGGAACTATTACCACAACAGATTTAGTACGTCAGAAATGGTTAGACAATGATTTTTACGGAACCACCTTTTCAGTAAAATATAAAGAAGAAAAACTAGACGCTATTTTTGGCGGAGGCTGGAATAAATACGAAGGCGATCATTACGGAAAAGTAATCTGGGCCAGATACGCATCACAGTCAGAACTTGGAGATCATTATTATGATGATTTCTCGACAAAAACAGACGGAAATATTTTTGCAAAAGCCAATTATCAATTAACTGAAAAATTGAGTTTTTATGGTGATTTACAATATCGTAGAGTTCATTACAAAGCCAATAGCTATGAAACAGGTATAGTAGATGATACTTTTGATTTCTTTAATCCAAAAGCAGGATTAAATTTCGAAATCAACCAAAAAAATACCTTATACTTTTCGTACGCTCGTGCCAATCGCGAACCTAACAGAACCGATTATGAAGGCGGAAATGTAAAACCTGAAAAATTAAACGATTTTGAATTAGGATGGAGATTTAATTCAGAGAAATTTCAGTTGAATTCTAACCTTTATTATATGGGGTACAAAGACCAATTAATCTTAACAGGAAGATTAGATGATGTTGGAAACCCAATTCGTGCCAATACCGAGAAAAGTTATCGTTTAGGTTTTGAATTTGATGCAACTATTTTACTTTCAGAAAAATTCACACTTCGACCAAACTTTACTTTAAGCAGTAATAAAAATGTTGATCTGGCTGTAGAAGGACAATATTATGGAACAACTAAAATTGCCTATTCTCCAGAAGTAATTGCAGGAAATATTATTGTTTACAAACCTATTGACAGATTGTATATTTCATTATTACAAAAATATGTAGGAGAACAGTATATGAATAATATCGAATTACCTTCGGCAAAATTGGCTGATTACTTTGTAAACGATTTGAATATCTCTTACGAAATACAACCAAAATCAGTATTTAAATCTATTACGATTACGGGTTTGGTAAATAATATTTTAGATAAAAAATATGTTTCAAACGGAGCGATGTGGGATATCTATCCCTATTATTATCCGCAGGCAGGAATTAATTTCTTAGCTGGATTGAGTCTGAAATTCTAAAATAAAAAAAGCCTGAATTTCAGGCTTTTTTTATGTTTTAATTGTAAACATGAATTACAGTTCCGCTTACTTGAACTTTATATTGTTTTAAAGGATATTCTTTATTTCCTAGTCCTGTAAATAAACTGTAAGAAGTTTTGTCGCAGGAACATACAGCATTTATACCGTCAATTGTCATGGCCGTGCAAGAACTGATTTCCTGATTTGGGCAGGCAGCGTCAAAGGCATTGTATCCGCTTCCGGTATTAAAAATAATAATTCCCTTTGCACCATAATTTGGAACAATAACACCATTACTTGCATACTTAAGATTAGAATACAAAGGAAGATTCATATCTACAGATAAATTAACGGCATAGCTTGGTATATAAGGGTTTTTATTATTACGGTCACTTTCGCTGCAAGCAGAAAGGGCACAAACAAAGACGATTAAAAGCCAGATTTTTTTCATTATTTTAATAAGAATTAGTGAAACAAAAATAATTTATTTAGATTTGATTTTTATATGATTAACATATAATTATGTACTATTAAAAATAATAGTATATTTGTAATACAAAATCCCGTCCCGATGGGATTTTTTCTATTTATATAAACGATGAAGTTATGAGTAAAGTATCTTATTACACCGCAGACGGTTTAAAAAAATTAAAAGATGAATTAGAGCATTTAAAAAGTGTAATGCGTCCTAAGGCATCTCAAGATATAGCAGACGCAAGAGACAAAGGAGATTTATCTGAAAATGCTGAATACGATGCTGCAAAAGAAGCGCAGGGTTTATTAGAAATGAGAATTGCTAAACTTGAAGAAGTGTATGCAAACGCAAGATTAATTGACGAATCACAATTAGATGTTTCTAAAGTTTTGGTGCTTTCAAATGTGAAAATTAAAAACCAAAGCAACGGAATGGAAATGAAATATACACTTGTTGCAGAAAGTGAAGCCGATTTAAAATCTGGAAAAATTTCAGTTACTTCCCCTATTGGAAAAGGTTTACTTGGGAAATCTGTTGGCGAAATTGCTGAAATCACTGTTCCTAACGGTACTTTGAAATTCGAAATCCTTGAAATCACAAGAGAATAAATTTTTTATAGTTTAACCGTTGAATCGTTAAATCGGTTAAACGATTAACCAAATAAACGAATAAACAATGGCATCAATATTCACGAAAATAGTAAACGGAGAAATTCCAGCATACAAAATAGCGGAAGACGATAACTATTTGGCTTTTTTAGATGTAAACCCAAATGCGAAAGGACACACGCTTTGTATTCCGAAACAAGAAATCGATAAGATTTTTGATATGGATGACGAGTTGTATTTAGGATTAATGAAGTTCTCTAAGAAAGTGGCGGCAGCTTTAGAAAAAACAGTTCCTTGCAAGAGAATCGGAATTGCGGTTGTTGGCCTAGAAGTACCTCATGCACATGTACATTTGATTCCGTTGAATCATATGGATGAAATGCGTTTTATAAACAAAGTTTCACTTTCAAAAGAAGAATTTGAAGCATTGGCAAAAGATATTCAGTCAAATCTTTAAGTGATTTTACCGTATAAAAAAACACCAGTTCAGATTTTGAACTGGTTTTTTTTTATGTTTTTATTTAAGCAGAATTGGTTTTATATAAAATCTGAAAAGTAGTTCCTTTTCCAATTTCAGAATGCAAAACCTTGATTTTTCCATTGTGATATTCCTCAACGATTCTTTTTGTTAAAGAAAGTCCTAATCCCCAGCCGCGTTTTTTAGTCGTAAATCCGGGTTCAAAAATAGTTCTGAACTGATTTTTAGGAATACCGCTTCCAGAATCCTTTACGTTAATTTTTATATGATGGGAATCCTGTTCAATCTTAATATCCAAAGTTCCTTTTCCTTTCATCGCATCAATGGCATTTTTGATTAAATTCTCGATTGTCCAGCTGTGAAGCGTAGGATTTATGAATGCGAACAGAGGTTGCTGAGGTGCATGATACGTAAATTCGACTTGTTTAGAAAAACGGGATTGTAAATACTCGTACGTATTTAAAGTTTCCGAAACAATATCATGAGATTCTAAAACTGGAACAGAACCAATCTTAGAAAAACGATCGGTTATAGTTTGCAAACGTTCAACATCTTTTTCTATTTCCGTTGTAATAGACTGATCAATGTCTTCGGTTTTTAATATCTCAATCCACCCAATTAAAGAGGATAAAGGGGTTCCAATTTGATGTGCCGTTTCTTTAGCCATTCCAGCCCACAATTTGTTTTGCGTTGCCATTTTAGTGCTTTTGTAGAAATTATAAATCAAAGCCCCAAATAAAAATATAATAAGCAGTAAAGCAACCGGATAGTATTTTAGTTTATTGAGTAAAGCTGAATTTCCATAATATAAAGTTTGGTATTTTCCCGGAGCATATTCAAAAGTTATTGGCTCATTTTCATTTTTTAGCTTATTCAAAAATCCCTTTATTTTCTTCGGATCATTTAGAATTTCATTTGGTACATTTTTAGAGCTGACCACTTTATCATATAATATTAACACAACAGGAATGGAAGTATTGTTGCTGAAAATCTGTAGAGGAAGTTCTACATCTGTATTTTCATCGGCATTCACAATTGTAATCTGCGCATTTACAAACAACTTCATTTTTAATCGTTCCTCGTTTTTGAATATTTGGAAGAATGTATACGTATTCCAGAGAATCAGAGAAATGATCAAAAAGGAAATGAATATGATTATCCAACGGGTTGTATTTCTACTTTCGGCAAAGCGCATAAACTAATTTTTGAGGTATAAATATAACGAAATAAACACATTTTATATTTTGCGAGGCTTTAAAAGATTTGTTTTTATCTGCTCAAACTATTTTCGGAAATTAAACCATTTCTCTACTTTTGTAACTGCCAAAATGAGGTTTGGTTAAATAGAAAAATTATGATTAGCATCAATCCAAAAGAGATACCTACAGTACAACTGCAAGGTTATCTGCAAAGTGCAGTAGGACCAAGACCAATTGCGTTTGCAAGTACAATTAGCGAAAAAGGAATTCCTAATTTATCGCCATTTAGTTTCTTCAACGTGTTTAGTGCTAATCCGCCAATTTTGGTTTTTTCGCCTTCAAGACGTGTTCGTGACAATACCGTTAAACATACTCTGATTAATGCCGAAGCGACCAAAGAAGTAGTAATCAATGTTGTAAACTACGATTTGGTACAACAAACATCGTTGGCAAGTACAGAATATGGAGAAGGCGTAAATGAATTTATTAAAGCCGGATTAACACAAATTCCGTCTGATTTGGTAAAACCATATCGTGTAAAAGAGTCTCCAGTTCAATTTGAATGCAAGATTACACAAATTATTCCGTTAGGAACAGAAGGAGGAGCTGGAAACCTGATTTTGTGTGAAGTAGTAAAAATTCATATCAACGAATCGATTTTAGACGAGAACGGCGCAATCGATCAGCATAAAATTGATTTGGTTTCAAGATTGGGAGGAAATTGGTATTCGAGATCGAATCAAGGACTATTTGAAGTAGCAAAGCCGCTTACAACATTAGGTGTTGGAGTAGATGCCATTCCGAATTTTGTGAAGGAAAGTCCTGTGTTTAACGGAAATGACTTAGGAAAATTAGGAAACATTGAAGCCTTGCCTACAACGGAAGAAGTTACTATATTTGTGAAAGAAAATTTTTCTGTAAAAGGAGTTTTAAGCTCAGACGATCAGAAAAAAGTACATTTAGAAGCCAAAAAATATCTCGATAAAGAAGATGTTATCTCAGCGTGGAAAGTGCTTTTAGCTAAAAAATAAATGAATAGAAACAATAAATAATTATAGACGAAGATGGAAGTTATAGGAAAAGTAAAAGTGGTAAATCCTGAGCAGCAAGTTAGTGCTTCATTCAAAAAAAGAGAATTAGTAGTAACTACAGATGAGCAGTATCCACAGCACATTTTAATCGAATTTACACAAGATAAATGCGATTTATTAAGCAGCTATAAGCAAGGAGAGGCAGTAAAAGTTTCTATCAATTTAAGAGGAAGAGAATGGGTTAATCCACAAGGAGAAACTAGATATTTTAATAGTATTCAAGGTTGGAGAATCGAAAGATTAGCATCTGAAGCTCCAGGTCAAGCACCTGCAATGCCAGCAGCAGAAACATTTGCTCCTGCTTCAAATGTAAACGAAGACGAACCAGACGATTTACCATTCTAAGAAAGTAAATCTCAAAATTTTTAAATTCCAAATTCCAATTCATTCAAGTGAATCTGGGATTTGGAATTTTGTTTTTGAGTTAATTTGTTATAAATGACCAAATTGCAGAGTAATGGATTTGGAATTTAAAATCTGATTATTTTAAAAATGTATTTCTTATTTGATAATTTATATTTTCCGCCCGTTTCAGAAGCCGATGAAGAAGGTATTCTGGCTGTTGGAGGTGATTTAAGTCCAGAACGTTTAAAACTAGCTTATAAAAACGGGATTTTTCCTTGGTTTAATGAAGGCGAACCTATTCTTTGGTGGGCGCCGGATCCTCGTATGGTTTTGTTTTTAGATGAATTGATTATCTCTAAAAGCATGCGGAATATTTTAAATAGAAAACAATTTACCGTTACTTTTAATACCAATTTTAAAGAAGTGATTTCGAACTGCCAGAAAATACAACGGATTGGTCAGGATGGAACTTGGATCTCAGATGATATTGTCGAATCGTACTGCGAATTAAATCGTCAGGGAATTGCAAAATCAGTTGAGGTTTGGCAGGAAGGTGAGTTAGTTGGAGGTTTATACGGAGTAGATTTAGGACATGTTTTCTGCGGAGAAAGTATGTTTTCGAAAGTATCAAATGCTTCAAAAGTGGCTTTTATATCTTTGGTAAAACATTTAGAAGAAAAGAATTATAAATTATTAGATTGTCAGGTTTATAATCCGCATTTAGACAGTTTGGGCTGCCGTGAAATTGATCGAGAAGAATTTATGGACATTTTAAAAAGCGAATAAATGAGTGCCGTTTACAGTGTAAAAGAAATTTATATTTATCCCATAAAAAGTTTAGCCGGAATAAGCATAAAAAGCGCGAAAGCTGAAGAAATGGGATTTGAGAATGACCGAAGATGGATGCTGATTAATGCTGAAAATATTCATGTTACACAAAGAGAATATCCAATCATGAGTCAATTTTATCCAGAGATTTTGGGAGATAAAATTCAAATTACTTTTGAAGGAGAAACGCATGAATTTTCTATTAATGAACATTTAGAAAATCCAATAAATTCGCATGTTTGGGAGGATAAAAGTGAGGTTTTTGAAGTAAGCAAAAATTCTTCAAAATGGTTTAGTGATAAACTAGGTATCGAATGCAGATTGGTAAAAATCAATAAAATTGGAGCCCGTAAACATGAAAGTTCCAAAACAAATGAAACCTACAATGTCAGTTTAGCTGATGGATATCCGTACTTATTAATTGGAACTGAAAGCCTTGATTTTTTAAATGGAAAATTAGAAGAAAAAATCACCGTAAAAAGATTTCGTCCAAACATTGTTGTAAGTACCAAAAGTGCTCACGAAGAGGATGATTTTAAAACTTTTACAATTGGAGAAGTTCAATTTAAAAACATAAAACCGTGCGGAAGATGTATTATGGTAAATAATGATCCGCAGAAAGCAATTGTAAAAAAAGAACCGTTAAAAACCTTGAGCAAATATAGAAATGTAAATAATTCTGTTTTATTCGGAACTAATCTTGTGAGTCTAAATTCGGGAATTATTAATGTTGGTGATGAGGTTGTTTTTTAGAAATTCAATTTCGTGAAATTCCAGTTTAAAGTATTAAAAAGTATCAATTCATTATTTAAAGTTGGCAATTCTAGAATCAATTTCAACGTTTCGTGCGCCATCATATTGCCTATAATTCCAGGCAATGTCCCTAAAACGCCATTTAAATTACAATTTGGAACATCTTTTGGATCTGGCATTTCTGGAAACAGATCACGAAGATTTTTACTTCCGTTATGGTTGAAAACAGCAATTTGTCCCTCAAATTTTAAAATACTTCCATAAATCAAAGGTTTTTTAAGTTCAACGCAAGTATCGTTCACCAAATAACGAGTCGAGAAATTATCGGAACCATCCACCACAATATCATATTGCTGAATGATTTTTGATACATTTTCAGCCGTTAATTTTTCATTAATAGCCACAGCTTCAATCAAAGGATTTAATTTAGAAACTACCTCTTTTGCCACAATTGCCTTATGCTGACCAATCTCATTTTCAGTATATAAAATTTGCCGATGAAGATTATGAATTTCAATAGTATCAAAATCCATAATGCCAATAAAACCAACGCCAGCAGTTGTAATATATTGTAAAATCGGACAGCCTAATCCGCCTGCTCCAATTACTAAAACACGTGCTTTTTTTAATTTTTCCTGACCTTCGTCGCCAATTTCAGGAAGAATGGTTTGTCTGTTGTAGCGAAGAAATTCTTTTATGATGCTCATTTGATTAATTGTAGATTTCTGATTTTAGATTGATTGATTTTGGAATTTGGAATTTTTTAGATTGGAATTTGATATTTAAACAAAAGCTTTTGTCCAATCTTTCCAAACGGGTTCATAGCCAGCATTTTTGATGATTTTTGAAATTTCTTCTGCTGAGCGTTCATCACTGATTTCGAATTGTTCCAAAGATTGCGGGTCAACCACATAACCGCCCGGATTTGTTTTAGAGCCCGCACTCATGCTCGTAACGCCAATTGGAATAATGTTGTTTCTGAATTTTTCATTTTCTCTTGTTGAAATCGAAATTTCCAGATCTTCATTCCATAAACGGTAAGCACAAATCAATTGTGTTAAATCTTTATCATCCATAATAAAATTCGGTTCGATAATGCCTTCAGCAGGGCGAAGACGCGGAAAAGAAACCGAATATTTGGTCTGCCAATATTTCTTCTGCAAATAATCTAAATGAAGCGCATTAAAGAAACTATCTGTTCGCCAATCTTCCAAGCCTAACAAAACACCCAAACCAATTTTATGAATTCCAGCAGTTCCAATTCGGTCAGGTGTTTCTAATCGATAATCGAAATTTGATTTTTTACCTTTTGTATGATACTTTTTGTAAACTTCCTGATGATATGTTTCCTGATAAACCAAAACCGAATATACTCCAGCATCGTGCAAACGCTCGTAATCTTCGGTAGAAAGCGGTTGGACTTCAACAGAAATAATCGAAAAATCTTCTCTGATTAAATGAATTGCATTCAGAAAATAGTTGATGTTTACGGTATAATTTGCCTCGCCCGTAACCAATAAAACATGATCGAAACCAGTATTTTTTAAAGCTTCGACTTCAAGTTTTATTTCAGTATCAGTAAGTGTTTTTCTTTTGATTTTATTGTCTAGGCTAAAGCCGCAATAGGTACAAATGTTTTGGCATTCGTTGCTTAGGTAAAGCGGAGCATACATTTGAATGGTCTTTCCAAAACGTTTCTTGGTGATTTCATGGCATTTCTGTGCCATTTGTTCTAAATAATTTTGAGCTATAGGAGAGATCAGAATCAAAAAATCATCGAGATTGTACTTGGTTTTAGCCAGAGTTCGTTCAACATCTTTTGATGTGGTTTTATATATTCTAGACTGGATTTCATCCCAATTATATTGCTCGAAAATAGATTTGAATGTTTTCATGCTACTGTGTTTTTTTACCGCAAAGAGCGCTAAGAATTACGCAAAGTTCGCAAAGCTTAGCGAACTTTGCGAAAAAACCTTGCGGACTTTGCGGTTAAATTATTCGTAAAGAAAAGAAGTCAAAGGACTAGAAGCTGAAGCATAATTTTGCTGGTTTGCAACTTTAGCTTCAAAAGCCTTTCTTCCTGCAATAACCGCTTCTTTAAAAGCCTCAGCCATTAAACTCGGATTTCCAGCCACGGCAATTGCAGTATTTACCAAAACAGCATCAGCACCAATTTCCATTGCTTTTGCAGCATCAGACGGCGCTCCAATTCCGGCATCAACAATAACGGGAACTGTGCTTTGTTCGATAATAATCTCTAAGAAATCAATCGTTTTTAGACCTTTATTACTTCCAATTGGCGAACCCAAAGGCATAACAGCCGAAGTTCCAGCACTTTCCAAATGTTTACACAAAACAGGATCGGCGTGAATGTATGGGAGCACAATAAAACCCAATTTTGCTAATTCTTCCGTAGCTTTCAAAGTTTCAATGGGATCAGGCATTAAATATTTTGGATCTGGGTGAATTTCCAGTTTTACCCAATTGGTTTCTAAAGCTTCACGCGCCAATTGTGCAGCAAAAACGGCTTCTTTGGCATTTCGTGCTCCTGATGTATTGGGTAATAAATTGATATTCGGATGTTTTAAATGCGATAAAATAGCATCAGTATCGGTTTCAAGATCGATACGTTTTAAGGCAACGGTAACTAATTCGCTTTCTGAAGCTAAAATCGCTTGCTCCATTTCTTCATTAGACCCAAATTTTCCCGTTCCCAAAAACAAGCGGGATTTGAAGGTTTTGTTTCCTATGTTAAACAATAATGTTTGCATATAATTTTTCGTTTATTTGTTGAATTAATTTTTCTTTCTCATCACTTTCGGTAATGATTCCAGAAACGGCAATTCCATGAATTCCTGTTTCCATTAACGAACTCACATCTTGCAATGTGATGCCTCCGATAGCATAAACAGGAATTTCGATTTTGTTTTTTTTGAGTTTTTGAAGAATGTCAAAATAACCCGACAATCCTAAAATTGGACTTAATTTTTCTTTTGTAGCCGTAAAGCGAAAAGGTCCTAATCCGATATAATTGCATCCATTTTTGACATGATTTTCGATGTCTTCAAAAGTATTGGCAGTTCCTCCAATGATTTTTGAGGTTCCTAAAAACGTTCTCGCTTCATCGATTTTGGTGTCGGTTAAACCTAAATGAACACCGTCAGCATCTATTTCTTTGGTAAGATGCAAATTGTCATTTACAATAAAATTGGCGGTGTATTTTTCGCATAAAGGTTTTACCGCTTTCGCTAAAGTGAGCGCATCTTTTTCGGACTGGTTTTTAAAACGCATTTGTATCCAATTACATCCTGCATCAAGCGCTTGATGAATGTTGTACAATTGTTTTTCAATCGTTTCGCCCTGAGAGATATATTGAAGTTTGCTATACATAGTGATATCCGATTAAAGTTGTTGTGGAACTCAAGTAATTTTCGATATAGATTTTAGCGTTTTTACAAGCTTCTTTTATTGTTAGATTTAAAGCCAAATTGGAAGCAATTGCAGAAGAAAGCACACAGCCCGAACCGTGTTTTTCGAAGCAGTTTTTCTCTGATGGAAGCAATTCTAAAACTTCATTTTTTAGAAATAAACGATCTGTTCCTAAAGCCTTTTCATTATGTCCGCCTTTTAGTAAAATGTTCGTTGAAAATTCCTTTTCTTTCGAAATAAAATCAGGAAACAGAATTTCGGCTTCAAGATAGTTTGGCGTTATCAAATCGATTTTTGACAATATTTTAGTTAAGTCAGAACGATTTTCAATATTCATAAATTCAAATTTTGTACTCGATTTCAAAACAGGATCCCAAACCATTTTGGTTGAAGGAGAAAGCAGTTTTATAGTCGAAACAATTCGGTTTAAATCGTGTAAAGAAGATACAATTCCAATCTTTACCGCACTGATTTTATAATTCAAAAACAGTGTTTCAATAGAGCGAATTACAAAACTCAAATCTGTCCACTGGATTTCATAAAACTGCTTTTCAGTCTGGATGGTATTCGCCGTCGAAATCGCAAAACCAGTTACTTTGTGTTGTTCAAAGGTTTTGATATCTGCTAAAATCCCAGCTCCACCAGACGGGTCTAAACCTGCGATTGTGAGTACGAAAGGGCGATCTGTTGACATAATTTAAATTGTTTTAATGGATTTTCATTTTTCCAAATACTTCCTAAAAGCGCGACATCATCAAAACCTTTTTCTAAGACTTCCAAAATGTTTTTTGAATCAATCCCGCCTAAAGCGATCATTTTTGTTTGATGATTTGTCCTTGATTTTATTGCTTCAAAAAAATCAATTTTAGGATGATAATTTTCTTTAGAAATACTTTTATAAACTGGACTCAGAAAAGCATAATCAAAATTTTCAAGCGAATTAAAGTCTTCAACTGAATGTGTTGATGTTGAATATTGATACCTACAAGGTTTTGAAGACCTTGCAGGAAGGTCATTCAGACTTTTTCTTGCTTTTTCAGAAAAATGAAACCGTTCAATACCAAAATCTTCTGCTAATTGATGATGATGATGCAAAACCAAATTAGCTCGGAATTCCAATTTTATATGATGAATAAACTGCGCCATTTTCAGTTCGGAAAAGTCTGGTTTCCGAATATGAAGCAAAGACAATCCTTCCTCCAATAAAGAATGAAGAATATGTATTTCATCTTCAACAAAAAAAGGATTCGTAATTACTATCATGTCTTTTCTCTTTCTTCTAGACTCTATTTTCTAGATATAAATCTCTTTCCCTTGTTCAATAAATTCCTCTGATTTCTCCTGCATTCCTTTTTCTGCTGCAGCGACATCTCGAATTTCCTGAGATATTTTCATAGAGCAGAATTTTGGTCCGCACATCGAACAGAAATGTGCTACTTTTGCACCATCGGCAGGAAGTGTTTCATCATGAAATTCTCTTGCGGTATCGGGATCTAAAGCCAAATTAAACTGATCTTCCCAACGGAATTCAAAACGGGCTTTACTCAACGCATTATCACGATATTGCGCGCCCGGATGACCTTTTGCCAAGTCGGCTGCATGAGCCGCAATTTTATACGTGATTACGCCGTCTTTAACGTCTTTTTTATTTGGCAAGCCTAAATGTTCTTTTGGTGTAACATAACATAGCATCGCACAGCCGTACCAGCCAATCATAGCAGCGCCAATTGCTGATGTAATATGATCGTAACCTGGCGCAATATCAGTCGTTAAAGGGCCTAAAGTATAAAATGGAGCTTCGTGGCAATGTTCTAATTGTTTGTCCATGTTTTCTTTAATCATATGCATCGGAACGTGGCCTGGTCCTTCAATAAAAACTTGAACATCATGTTTCCAAGCGATTTTTGTCAATTCGCCTAAAGTTTCCAATTCGGCAAATTGTGCAGCATCATTTGCATCTGCAATCGAGCCTGGACGCAAACCATCGCCAAGAGAAAAAGCCACATCGTATTGCTTCATGATTTCGCAGATTTCCTCAAAATGTGTGTATAAGAAGTTTTCTTTATGATGAAATAAACACCATTTTGCCATAATTGATCCGCCTCGAGAAACGATTCCGGTGACACGATTGGCAGTTAAATGAATGTATCGAAGTAAAACTCCTGCATGAATTGTAAAATACGAAACACCTTGCTCTGCTTGCTCAATCAATGTATCGCGGAAAATTTCCCAAGTTAAATCTTCAGCAATTCCTTTTACTTTTTCTAATGCTTGATAAATCGGAACGGTCCCAATTGGAACAGGAGAGTTGCGAATAATCCATTCTCTGGTTTCGTGAATGTTTTTTCCCGTAGATAAATCCATAATCGTGTCAGCTCCCCAGCGGCAAGCCCAAACGGCTTTTTCAACTTCTTCTTCAATGCTTGAAGTTACTGCGCTGTTTCCGATATTGGCATTTATTTTTACCAAGAAATTACGGCCTACAATCATTGGTTCACTTTCTGGATGGTTGATGTTGTTTGGAATAATGGCTCTTCCGCAAGCGACTTCAGAACGAACAAATTCTGGAGTAATTTTGTTTTTTGGAGTGTTTGCACCAAAACTGTTTCCGCCGTGCTGGCATTGCATGGCTTTGGTTTGTTCATTTAAAAGTTCTATACGCTGGTTTTCGCGAATCGCAATATATTCCATTTCTGGAGTAATGATTCCTTGTTTGGCGTAATACAATTGTGTTACGTTCGCGCCTTTTTTTGCACGTTTTGGCTGATGCAAATATTCAAAACGAAGGTGATTTAAGCTTTCATCTTTTAATCGGCTTTGTCCATAATCTGAGGTAATTTCCTTTAGGATTTCAACGTCATTTCGGTCAAGAATCCAACTTTCGCGTAAGCGTGGCAATCCTTTTCTAATGTCAATTTCAATATTTGGATCAGTATAAGCGCCCGAAGTGTCGTAAACGGTTACGGGCGGATTTTTCTCAATCCCGCCATTTGAAAGTTTAGTAGCGCTCAAAGTAATTTCGCGCATCGCTACTTTTATCGGATGAATTTCTCCATCGATATATACTTTTTTAGAATTAGGAAACGGGGTTCTGGATATTTGTTCTTCGTTTGTCATAAGAAAAGAAGTTATAAGTTATGAGTTGGTGTAAAGGCGCACTGAAGTGCGTCTACGCAAAGTGAAATTTTGGAATTTGGATTTTTTATATTAGAATTTTAAATTGAAATTTAACCACCTTGGGTAGCAGAAATAATCAAAATATCGTCAGTTTCGCGTACGAAGAATTCGTTCCATTTGGTTTTTGGAACAACGGTATTGTTGACAGCAACGGCGATTCCGTTTTGTTTGTGCGGAATTTCGAGATCGAGCAATGATTGAACGCTTAGCGATTCAGCATTGAATTTTTTGGTTTGTTGATTGATTTTTAGTTCCATTCCTTTTTGAGTTTAGTGTATAGATAAACTTTAGGAATGGCTACAAGAACGCATAAAAATGCGTGCAGAAGTCATCTTACTTTTCCCTACGCTAGTATGAACTAGATCAGGTTCAGAGGGTAAAATCTCAGCCTACAAGTTTGTAGACACCCCTAAAGTGTGAAGCAAATATAGATAATTTTTGTTTAAAGTTTCAAGTTTTAGGTTTCAAGTTGTTTTTTTGAGTGCAGTTATAACGTGAAACCTGAAACTTGAAACCAACTTTTACTTTGTTCTTGTCCAGCAATCTTCCACATGATCATTGACCATTCCGGTGGCTTGCATGTGTGCGTAAATGACGGTTGAACCGACAAATTTGAAACCTCTTTTCTTTAAATCTTTGCTGATTTCATCTGAAAGCGGCGTAGTGGCTGGAGCATCTTTTGAGTTTTTCAGATGGTTTACGATCGGTTTTCCATCAGTATATTTCCAAATATAATCGGAGAAAGTTCCAAATTCTTCCTGAACTTTCATAAAAGCCTGAGCGTTTGAAACTGCGGCTTTGATTTTTAATTTGTTCCGAATAATACCTGTATTCTGCATTAATTCTTCGATTTTCTCTTCAGAATAATTAGCCATTTTTTTATAATCGAAATGATCAAAAGCAGCTCTAAAATTTTCTCTTTTATTTAAAATAGTAATCCAGCTCAAACCAGCTTGAAAAGTTTCCAGAATTAAAAATTCGAATAAAGTTGGGTCGTCATAAACTGGAACGCCCCATTCTTCATCATGGTATTTTTTGTATAAATCGCTGGAAGTACACCAGCCGCATCTTATTTTATCCTCCATCATTTTCCAATTTTCCAGTGATAACCTTTTACGCTCGGTATGTAAGCTTTTGTGCCAATTATGATGAGATCGGTATAGATTTTCTTTTTGTATTTGATCCCGATGGCTTTTCCAGAAGTATACATTTTATTGGCTTCGAACTTGAATTTTATTTTGGCATCGGTAAATTTTGCGTCTGAAATTCTTTCAATAAACCAAGTTGATTTCCATTTGATTTCAATTTCGTCTTCGGCAGTTTTGGTAATGCTTTTTATAAGTTTTATTCCGTCAGCCGGAATATTATGGTTTTCAATAAGTTCTTTTTGTGTTATGGTTTCGCCTGTTTTACACTCAGCTATGAATTTTTTAAAATGAGTAATTCCGATAAACTTTTCATTTTCAATTTTTTCTTCTGCAATAGTATCGTTTACGGTTTCTTTATTTTCAGCAGAAACCTCAGTTGTAGTGATTTTGTCTACAATCGAATTTTTATATTCTTTTACGGTTTCGACAGTACTTTCTGAAATACTTTCTATTTTGTTTGAAATCTTATCGGTGACTTCCAATATTTGCTTTTTGGTGTCTTTAGAACAACTTGCAAAGCTTAAAACGATCGCTAAAAGAAATGTTTTGTAAGTTTTCATTCTTTTAAACCTTCCTGTTTTTTGTCGAGATCGTCTTTTTCTAAATATTTTTTAATTAAATGATGTCCTAAATAAATCGCCGGAGTCAATAAAATAGCAATTGATAGTTTAAAAACATATCCAATTAAACCTGATGAGATAAAAGTATCAAAATCAATTTTTCCTGGAAGCCAAAATGCAATTCCAAGAACAATAAACGAATCAAATAATTGGGAAATGACTGTAGAGCCGGTGGTTCTTAACCATATTTTTTTATGTCCAGTACGATTTCTGAAAAACCAAAAAACACTCACATCTATTAATTGCGAAACCATAAAGGCGATTATACTCCCTACAATAATCCACATACTTTGTCCAAAAACGGCTTCGAACTGTTCGTCATTAACAGGACTTATTCCTTTGGCAGCCGGAATTGTAATGGCCATAAAAAGGATTAGAAATGCGTATGCAATAAGACAGGCAGTTATAAAAGAAAGTTTTTTAACGCCTTTCTCCCCGAAATATTCATTGATTAAATCGGTTGTTAAAAAAACAATTGGCCAGGGCAGAATTCCTATACTCATTACAAAAGGACCAATCTGAATTAATTTTCCACCTATAAGTTCGGCAACAACGGCATTGGTTATAAAAATTCCTGCCAAGATTACAAAGACGATTTCTTTTCGGGTTTTAAACATATGTTTTTAAAGGTTTATTTTAAGTCTCGAAATAGTTTTACAAATTTAATATTCCTCATCATAAAAAGATTCTTCTTCGTCTTTTTGTTTCGAAAAACTAGCTCTTAAATGTTCTGCATTCAAAAATTCGCTTACGATAAGATCGTACTTTTTCTCCAAAATTTCCTCATCATCATTCACTTGTTTAGAGTTGATAATAGTATACGCAAGAGGATCTATTTTTCCATTTTTATTTATAAAACCAATTGTGTAAAGCGGACTTTTCAGCGAACCAGCTTCTGCATTTTTCCTTTTGATTTTATAGAAGAAAAGCGAGATTTGCTGACCATTTTTTTCAATGATTTTTTTGTTTAATAAATTAATTGAATCCTTGCTTACCAAGTTTTGAAAGTTGATTACGGCTGCTTTCGAAATTTCTTCGTCGGAAAAATTTACTAAATCTTTTTTATTATTGTTCAGTAACAAGTTAATTGTTGCAAACTGAGTTTTAGGATCTTTTAAATAATCATTGATTTCTGAATCTGTTAGATTATTGTGTGTAATTCCAAGTCTAACCAATTCAGTGTTTACGGCTAGATTGTCCAGCTTTTTTATTTTTTTAAGAAGATCTTTTACAGCACTATCATCCGCATAATTGTACACCAGCGTGGTATAATTAACCAAGTCAGAAAACGATTCTGAATAATTGTTTAGATATACAGATTTTACTTCTTCGCTGTCGGTTTCATCTTCAGCGGGTTTGTTTTTTTGGTTCCAGCTCAAAGCTCTTTTGTATTCGAGTTTTGTATTGGTAACGATTATTTTTTTGAAGGTTTTTAATTTTTTGATTGAAATTAATTTCTTCTCTAATAATAAATTACTGAAGCTTATAACTGGATTTTGATATTCTTTGATGCTGTAATACTGAAAAATTTCAGGAAAGAGTTCTTTGCTATTTTCAGCATCGCTTTCAAAGGCAGAAAACAGCATTCGTATATCAAATTGATTGTCTGGAATTGGCAGATCATAATCCAATAACTCATTGATTTTTTTATAAGACGCTTTTGATTTTTGTTTTGAAAGTGCTCTTAAAATACTAACCTGAACTTCAGTCTTGGTGTTTTCTTTTTTATAATAATTCTCTAAAAACGGAATAACTCTTTCATCTTTTAATTCGCCGATTTTTTCAATTAGAGCGGTTTTAACATAGGTTTCGCTTTCTTTAAAATTGAATGTATTAATGAAGTTGGTAACTTTTTCAAAATCATTTGGCGTAATATCAAGATTGTGTACCGCATGTAAAGCAGAAGATCGAATGGTATCGCTTTTACTTCCAGCGTCTTCCATAAAAAGTGTGATTTTGTCTTCAGACTCTTTTTTGTTGTCTTGGAGTAACACCAAGGAATTGAAGGTTTTTTCTATAAAAGGATTTTCGTTTTTGTAGTTTTTATCTACAAGCGCACTTAAAGTGCAGTATGCGTTATTTTTATACAATACTCTATATTTTACGGCTTGCGTACTGCTTTGTTTAGATACCAAAGCATCAATAACATAACATTCGTTTGTCTTGTCGTATTTCGTAGTGTAAGATAAAAAATCGTAATTATTTTTTTTATCGGCCAACAGATTGTTCCAGTTTGATTTTGAGAATCCTATTTTCGAATATACCGCACTATTTAATAAAGAAGTAGGTGTAAAATAGTAATTGTCGTCAAAATCGTTGCTTACATAATCTTGAGCGGATTGTTTTAGAAAATCCTTTTTGAGATTTTTCTGGATAGAATCGATTGAAAGAGTGTGTTCGTATTTAGGATATTTATAATAAACCAAACCAATTTTATCTCCGGTTTCAGAATTGAACGATTGAAATTTATAAGTTTCTGTAAAAGTGTTTTTCGAATCAGTATCGGTCTTTTTTAAATTCCAAAACAGACTTTCATTTTCTTTTTCGGGAATTTCTACTTTATAGTTTGCAGTCGAATCGGTGTAAACTCTTGTTTTTGCTTTATAAGTAAATGGAGCGATGGTAAATGAATTAAAGAAACGATTTGTATTTGTTTCAGATGCATTTACAGTGCCCAGTAAGTAGTATTTACTTCCAGAAATAACACTTTTAAGTTTCATGTTTCGATTTCCAATTTTTGAAGAAGAAACAAGTGTATTTTCGGCTTTATTGTATCGAACGTTTGTCGAATCTTGGTCTTGTTGTAAATAGAATTGAAAATGAATTTGTTTCTGTTCATATTCAGAATCTTCTAAAACATCCGTATTGCTTAATGTTTTTTCTTTCAGAAAATAATATCCTTTTTCCTGATTATCATACGCTTGAATTTCAATATCATTTCCTTTTTCTGGAATGTTTCCAAAAACAAGATTAAAGGAAGGAATTTCGGTTTCAAAACCGCCTTTTAAAGGTTTTATTTTCTCCCATTCGTTTTTAAAAGATTTTACTTTGATGTTTTCAAAAACGTCATTTTCATACTGGCGAACATAATTTGCAGGACCTGTCATTAAAATCGAAATAATTTCAAGTGGTGTAACGATAAATTTTGAGTGCTGTGCGTTTCCTGTTTTTGTAACGTTTTTTATATCGTATCCAGAATAACTGGCTTGTTCAAAGTATTTCTTTTCGATAATATCTCCTGCAATTTTTTCAAAAAACAAACTGTCTAACGATTTGGCATTATAAGCCGTCTCATTATTCTTTAAAAAATAATTTAAAGGCATTCTTTTGATGGTGATTGCTGCTCCGTTTGTAAAATCAGGCGATCCTAGATTTTGTTTTTCCTCAATAACAGCTTTGTAAAGCGGTAATTGTATCATTTTGTCTCTAGTAGATGCAGCACTGAAAGTAGGATTTGGAAAATAAGCTTCTATGGTTTTCTTTTTATTTTTTCCAGCTTCGGTAAAAACATCGATAATTGGATTTACCGTGTATCCTTTTTTTCTTAAAAGTTCAATTATTCCTTCGCTTCCAGCAAGATGCGCCGCTCCAACTGCCGAAAATAAACTTCCGGTTTTGGCAATAGAGTCAATACTTCTTGTCATTACTTTATTACGGTTAATAATAAGGGCATCGTGGGCTTTCTTGGAAAATATCAGTTTATAGATTGAATCCAGCATAACGATGTCTTTCTCGCGGTAATATTCTTTTAAGACTTCATCTAAATTTCTGTTTTTCAATATTTTCATCAAAGGAATTTTATTTTCATCCTTTGGCATGGCATCTTTGTCCATGATATTTAAAATAGAAATCATAGATTGTTTGGCATCTTCAAGACCTGCAATTTTTTTCTTGTATTTTTTTCCCGTTTGAAAAATAAACATATCAAGAACAGTGTTTTCTTGAAAATCAGCCTGATTTCCTTCTACACCCGAAAGCATATTTCTGAAGTATTTTTCATTGTCATTTTCGAAAATACTTTTAATATTTTCTTTGCTCACAGGGAATAAATAAAACTCCGAATACAGTTTGTTGTATCGATTGTAATTGGTTTCGTTATTTTTTATAATATCATTCAAGTCGCTCCAAGTTTCTGGATTGCTTTCATTTGCCACAATATCAGATGCCAGCAGATTGTTGAAAAAAGAATCCGACAAATGAAAAGAAACCCTCTCATTTACGTGCATAGTGCCATATAAATAGGATTTTTTTGCCAGACCGTTTCCCGATATTTCCCAGAATAAACTTTTATTTTGTGAATAGACAAATGAGGTAATGAAGATGGTTATTAAAAGTAACTTTTTCAAGGATGTAAGTTTAATGTTTTTGATAAACAAATATAGAATTTTTAGGTATTTTTGAGTGTAGAACTGATTCAGTTATTTAAAAAAAATAGTACAAACAGAAAGACAATGTTATTTTGGTCATGAATAAAGAAAAATTAGCAGCAGTTGGAGATAGTAATGCTGAAAATCCACTGTTAAAAGAATGGTCTGGGCCTTACGGAGGTGTTCCGGATTTTACAAAATATAAAATTTCTGATTTTAAACCCGCAATTGAATTTGCGATTCAGGAAAAACTGACTGAATTGGATATAATTGCCAATAATCCTGAAGAACCAACATTTGAAAATACAATTACGGCTTTGGAGCTTTCAGGAGAAAAACTAGATCGGATTCATGCTGTTTATGGGATTTATCGTTCTAATTTAAGCACTCCTGAATTCAATGCTGTTGATACAGAAATGTCTCCTAAACTGGCGGAAATAAGCGATAAATTATATCAGAATGAAAAACTTTTTTCTAGAATTGAAACGTTATATAAATCAGATGAAAGTAAAAAACTGACGAAGGAACAACAGCGTCTGCTTTGGGTATATTATTCTGATTTTGTGAGAGAAGGAGCAGAGCTAAATGCAGATGATAAAAAGAAAGTTGCAAAAATTAATCAAGAACTTGCAGGACTTTTTACGCTTTTCAGCCAAAAATTATTAGCAGAAGAAAACGGCCAATTTTTAGAATTAAAGACAGAAAGCGATTTTGATGGTTTGCCCGATGAATTTAAAAATGCTGCAATTGCCGAAGCTAAAGAAAGAAACTTACATGTTTTAGGTTGTATTGGAAATACAAGATCTTCAATTGAACCCTTTTTGACGTTTTCTGATCAAAGAAATTTAAGAGAAAAAGCATTTGATATTTTTGTAAAAAGAGGTGATAATAAGAACGAAAATGATACAAATGAAACATTGGTGTCTATTTTGAAATTAAGGGCAGAAAAGGCAAAAATTTTAGGCTTTACTAATTTTGCTGAGTGGAGTTTGTCTAATAAAATGGCAAAAGATCCACAGAAAACATTGGATTTGATGCATTCAGTATGGAAACCTGCTGTTGATAAAGTCAAAAATGATGTTTTGGCTATGCAGGAAATGGTAGATGCAGCGGGAGGAAATTTTAAAATTCAGCCCTGGGATTATCGTTATTATGCCGAAAAAGTGCGTAAAGCGAAATACGATTTAGACCAAAACGAAATCAAACAATATCTGCAATTAGAAAATTTAAGAGAAGGAATGTTCTGGACAGCAGGCGAGTTGTTCGATTTAGGATTTAAACAATTATTTGATGTTCCGGTCTATCATCCAGATGTTCGTGTTTGGGAAGTAAATAATAAATTGACTGGAGAGCCAATTGGGTTGTGGTATTTTGATCCATATGCGCGTGTTGGAAAGCGTTCTGGAGCTTGGATGAATTCGCATCGCGATCAGCAGAAAATTAAAGGAAAAGTACTTCCAATTGTATCGAACAACTGCAATTTTATAAAAGGAAACAGCGATGAACCGGTTTTAATTTCATGGGATGATGCCACAACTTTATTTCATGAATTTGGTCACGCACTTCACGGATTATGTTCAAATGTTACGTATCCTAATCTTTCAGGAACTTCAGTGGCTAGAGATTATGTAGAGTTTCCTTCGCAATTATTAGAACATTGGCTGGCAACTCCAGAGGTTTTAAATAAGTTTGCACTTCATTATAAAACAAATGAACCATTGTCTCAGTCTTTGGTAGAGAGAATAGCTCTGGCGGCCAATTTTAATGAAGGTTTTGCAACTGTAGAAACGATTTCAAGTTCATTTGTTGATATGAAACTGCATTTAACGACAGAAACTATCGATCCGCATGAATTTGAAAAGAAAGTTTTAAGTGAAATTAATATGCCTTCAGAAATTGTGATGCGCCACAGAATTCCTCAGTTTGCACATATATTTTCAAGTGATGGATATGCAGCTGGATATTACAGTTATTTATGGGCAGATGTCATTAATGCAGATGCTTATGAAGCTTTTCTGGAAGCCGGCGGACCATTTGATAAAAATATCTCTGAACGTCTTTATAAAACAGTTTTAAGTGTTGGTAACACGATTGATAACGAAGAAATGTATGAGAATTTTAGAGGACACGCTCCAAATTCTGACGCGTTGATGCGAGCAAGAAATTTTCCAGTGGAAAGTTAATAGAAATAAAAAAAGCCCGAATAACTGAATATTCGGGCTTTTTAATATTGAAAAAATAATATATTAACCTAAAGTAACTCTTTTGAAACCTGTGATTTCAACATTGAATCCTTTTACGTAATCACCAACTTTTTTACTGTCATCTTTGATGAAGTTTTGATCAAGTAAAGCTTTTTCTTGATCTAAAGTAGTGTTATCAGAGATAAAACGTTGAACTTTTCCTGGAAGGATTTTGTCCCAGATTTGCTCTGGTTTTCCTTCAGCTTTTAATTCAGCTTTAGCATCTTCTTCAGCTTGTTTGATAACTTCAGGAGTTAATTGAGAGAAAGAGATGTATTTAGGAACATTTTTTAAAGTTTTTCCTAAACGTTTTGCTTCTTCATTGTCTTTTTCGATTACAGCAATACGAGCAGCAAGTTCAGATTCAACGAAAGCAGGATCAAAATCTTTGTAAGATAATGTATCAGCTCCCATAGAAGCAACTTGCATAGAGATATCTTTTGTTAAAGCTTCAGCATTAGCAACTGGAGCAGAAATTGCAGTTAAAGCAGCAATTTTATTAACGTGAACATAAGATCCAACGTAAGCGCCTTCTAAAATTTCGAAACCACCGATTTCGATTTTCTCACCGATAACTCCAGTTTGCTCGATTAATTTTTCAGCAACTGTAATTCCGTTGAAATCAGAAGCTAGTAATTCTTCTTTAGAAGAGAAGTTGATAGCTCTTTCAACTAAATCTTTAGCTAAAGTTACGAAAGCTTCATTTTTACCTACGAAGTCAGTTTCGCAGTTTAAAGTGATGATAGCTCCTTTAGTGTGGTCAGCATTGATAAAAGAAACAGCAGCTCCTTCAGAAGACTCACGGTCAGAACGGTTAGCAGCAACTTTTTGTCCTTTTTCTCTAAGGATTTGGATCGCTTTATCGAAATCTCCTTCAGCTTCAACTAAAGCTTTTTTACAGTCCATCATTCCGGCACCTGTAGATTGTCTTAATTTATTTACGTCTGCAGCAGTAATTGTTGCCATAATATTTTAAGTTTTAATGTGTTTAAAAGTAAAAAATTCCATCTTTTAAATCCCAAACTCCAATTTTAATAAATTATCAACATAACGTTTTTAATTTTGTTTTGGACTTTGGAATTTAAAATTTGGAATTTAAGATTTGATTTATTCTTCAGTTTCAGTTGCAGGAGCAGCTTCAGCTTCAACAGCAGGAGCTTCTTCAGCAGCTTCAACTTCTTTTTCAGCACCTCTGTCAGAAAGACCTTCGATTACTGCAGTAGTCACTAAAGATAAAATTTTGTCAATTGATTTAGAAGCGTCATCATTTGCAGGAATCACGTAATCAACCTCTCTTGGGTCAGAATTCGTATCAACCATTGCGAAAACTGGAATGTTTAATTTTTGAGCTTCTTTTATTGCGATGTGTTCAGCTTTGATATCTACTACGAACAATGCTGCAGGTAGTCTAGACATATCAGCAATTGAACCTAAGTTTTTCTCTAATTTAGCACGTAGACGATCCACTTGTAAACGCTCTTTTTTAGATAAAGTGTTGAAAGTACCATCTTTCTTCATTTTATCAATAGAAGACATTTTTTTAACTGCCTTTCTGATAGTTACGAAGTTAGTCAACATTCCACCTGGCCATCTTTCAGTGATGTAAGGCATGTTTGCAGCTTTTGCTTTATCAGCAACGATGTCTTTTGCTTGTTTTTTGGTAGCTACGAATAAAATTTTTCTACCTGATGCAGCGATTTTTTTCAAAGCTTCGTTAGCTTCTTCAATTTTAGCTGCAGTTTTATATAGATTGATAATGTGAATACCATTACGCTCCATATAAATGTAAGGAGCCATGTTTGGATCCCATTTTCTAGTCATGTGTCCGAAGTGAACACCTGCTTCTAGTAATTCTTTTACTTCTATTTTGTTTGCCATTTTTGTACTAGTTTACGTTCTGTTGATTAGCAATGTATGAATGGCGATTTCTCTGGCTTCATGCATTTAGATGCTAAACTATATCCTACCTCGATAGGAGAGCAACAATAACTGTGTTTTTTAATTTCAATAAATAATTGATAATGTCTTGTCCCATTTGAACAAGACAGGTAATATTAACGTTTAGAGAACTGGAATCTCTTACGAGCTTTCTTCTGACCGAATTTCTTACGTTCAACCATTCTAGGGTCTCTTGTTAATAAACCTTCTGGTTTAAGGATTCCTCTGTTTTCAGCGTTAACTTCACACATTACGCGTGCTAATGCCATTCTTACAGCTTCTGCCTGACCAGTTGTACCACCTCCGTAAACGTTTACTTTTACGTCAAAGTTGTTTACGTTTTCTGTCATAGACAATGGTTGTAAAACTTTGTATTGTAAAGTTGCAGTTGGAAAGTAAGTTGCGAATTCTTTTTTGTTTACAGTGATGTTTCCAGTTCCTTCAGAAACGTAAACACGTGCAACAGCGGTTTTTCTTCTACCGATTTTGTGAATAACTCCCATTACTTAAGATCATTTAGGTTAACAGTTCTAGGTTTTTGAGCTCCGTGTTTGTGCTCAGCTCCTACAACAACATTTAGATTTCTAAAAAGTTCAGCACCTAATTTGTTTTTAGGTAACATACCTTTTACAGCTTTTTCTACTAATGCAGCTGGATTTTTAGCTTGCAATACTTTAGCAGTTAAAGTTCTTTGTCCTCCTGGGTAACCTGTATGACGCATGTAAATTTTGTCATTCAATTTTGTACCTGTAAGGTTAATTTTTTCTGAGTTGATAACAATTACGTTATCTCCACAGTCAACGTGCGGTGTGTAACTTGGCTTGTACTTACCTCTTAAGATCATAGCAACCTTTGAAGCAAGACGTCCTAAGTTATGACCTTCAGCGTCAACAACAATCCACTCTTTAGTTATAGTGGCTTTATTTGCTGAAACTGTTTTGTAGCTTAATGCGTCCATAATATTATTTTAATTAAACATTCCATCCCCAATAAAGGGGATGCAAAAGTACAATTAATTATTTTAAAACCAAATACCTGAAAAGAATATTTTAAATACTGAAAATCAGGCTCTCAGTTTTTTATTTAAAAGCATAAAAAAAGCACCTTTGCATTTTGGTGCAAAGGTGCGCTGCTTTTTTGAATTATTTCGTGTAATTATACTATAAATATATTAGCGATATCTACTACTTGCTGTGTGGTAAGCGGCTCATCGTAAGCTTCTGACCCTGCGGCAGCTCCAAATGCGGTTGCAGTATTGAAACCTGCCTGTATTGTAATTCCTTCTCCGTCGTATACTGCCTGTGTTGCCGAAGGCATTCCGGCACCTCTTTCGGCATTAGAGATCCATCCTTTTAAGCCGCGCAGGCGTCGTACTTCAGAAGCATGACGGGCTTCAACAGAGTGGATTTGTAATGCCGCTGTGAGTAAATCAGGTGTAGACATTAGGTTTGCTGCCTGACCTTTATAAGCTCTAACGCCTGTATCTTCAAAAGCTTGGGCTAATGCTAAAAAGGTTGGATAGTCATTAAAAGGATCAAATGCACCGCCAACAGTAAAGTCGAAAGTTGGTTTTGGAACAAAGTTTGCACTCATGGTTCCGCCTAAACCGGCTATTAAAAATGAAACGTGATCGGCTTCGTGTGCTGCAATTTGCTGAAAAACTTTTAAATCACGTCCTCCGTTTTCAGATGCTGGAATAACACCTGAATCTAATGCCATTGCGTAAAATTCATTTTCCAAATATTCTAAGGTCAATGCAAATTGAAGTGCTCCAATTGGAGTTGCGGGAGTTGCGGTGATATCTTTTGCTAATGCTTTATTGGCCAAAGCCGAAAGACCAAAAGGGATTGATGCTAATGCTAAATTTTTTCCAATGTTTCCAAATTGTGTAAAACTGTCTCGTCGGGAACCAGTACTTTTCATTAAACTGTCATCCGTAAAAGTCTCTATAAATTTTAAAATGTTCATAATTTCTAAGTTTTAGCAGTTAATATTAAGGAAGATAATTGGCAGTAAATTTTGTTGTAATAAATCCAGCAGCAACTGGTAGGATTTTAGAAGGATCTTTTGCAACATCTAATCCTGTTGAAGCGCTTACGATATCATCTCCTGCAAAATCTTTAGAATTAGGATTGATTAAGCTTCTTATGGCAGAAGCGTGACGCGCTTCTACAGAAACAATTTTTCCGGCAAGTACTAAATAATCTGGCGTTTTAATTAATCTTCCAGCTCCATTATAAGCAGCCACTCCTGTGTCTTCGAGGGCTTTTGCGGTTGCTAAAACTTCTGTTCGGCTATTGAAATTCAAAGAACCGTAAGTAAAGGCTAAAGAAGGAAGCAGTTGTGAACTTGGATCTGGAAGCGCTCCGCTTAATGCCGCCTTAAAGAAATCTCTATGGATTACTTCATGATGGTATAAGTCGGTTAGAACCTGACGTTCAGTATCATTAAATGTGGCATTAAAATTTGAGGCATTTACAACTTTCGTATAAAAGTCTGCTTCTAATTGCTCTAAAGCATAAGCGTAAGTAAGCACGCCAAAATCACCAGAGCCAAGATCGAAAATACCATTTTTTATTCCGGGTAAGGAGTTGTCCTTCATATCATCATCATTATCATTATCGCTGCAGCCAGCCAGAACCAAACCTGCAGTAACTAATGTTAGTCCACTGAGCTTCAAAAAGCTCCTTCTGCTATCCAGTGAAGGGTTAACTTCATGAATCTTAACTTCGTTTTTCATAATCAAGTTTTTTAGGTTAAATAACATGTATTCAGGTATTAACGAGATTTTAATAAGGACGGTTTTAAAAAATCATAAGTATTTTATTATTTTTTCGAATGACGTAGATATTTTTAAATACTAGTAGGTTGTTTTTGTTTTATTTTAGGTAATTCTACTATATTTGTATTAATTACATAAAATTCAATTGGATGAAAGCTAAAGCAACTCTAAAACAAATTGCGAAGGAACTTGGTGTTTCGGTTTCGACTGTATCTAAAGCATTGAATGACAGTCCGGAAATTAGTGAGCAAACGAAGGTGAAGATTAAGGAGTATGCCAAACTCAAAAATTATAAGCCGAATGTTATTGGTCTGAATTTAAAAAATCGTAAAACCAAAACGATAGGTGTAATTATACCTAATATCTTAAACTCATTTTTTGCTAAAGTTTTTAGCGGAATCGAGAAAGTGGCCGATAAAAAAGGTTATAATGTAATTACTTGTATTTCGAATGAATCTCTAGAAAAAGAAGTTCATACACTGGAAATGCTGAGTAACGGAACCATTGATGGTTTTATTCTTTCTGTTTCTCAGGAAGCACAAAAACTTCAGGATTACAATCATTTTTCGGAAATTATAAATGATGGAACTCCAATTGTAATGTTCGATCGTATTGCTGACGAAGTAGACTGTGATAAGGTAGTGGTTGATGATTTCGATTCAGCTTTAAATTCAACACAGCATTTAATAAATTTAGGATGTAAAAATATTGCGCTGATTTCTTCTGTAGATAATCTAAGCGTTGGAAAATTAAGAGCCGATGGATATTTGAAAGCTTTAAAAGACAATAATATTCCGGTTAACGAAAAAATTATTCTTCGTACGGATTCTGAGGACGATATGAAAGCTAAAATTGACAGTCTTTTTGATCATAAAATCGATGGAATTTTTGCTTTAGATGAAAATGATTCAGTTGCGGCTTTAAGAGTGAGTTTGAAAAAAGGATTCAGAGTTCCTGAGGATATTTCGATTATTGGATTTGCAGATGGTATTTTAGCTTCAAGACGTTTGTCGCCAAGTTTAACAACGGTAAGCCAGCATGGAGTTGAAATTGGAGAAGTCGCAGCAAAAAGATTAATCGAAAGATTAGAAGAGCCAGAAGGAACGATTTCTGAATACGAAACCATCGTAATCAAAACAAAATTAAAAGAAAGAGAATCTACTAGAAAAGTATAAATACTAAAAAACCATCAGCTGAAACTGATGGTTTTTTTATGATTTGTATTGAATAAGATTGTTTCAGTTTGTAAAATCTAAAGTCTAAAATCAACAATCTGAAATCTACAATTATTAATGCGCTTCTAACCAATCTTTTCCTAAACCAATTTCAACTTCTAAAGGAACCGACATTTTAAAGGCATTTTCCATTTCGTGTTTAATCATAGGCTGGATTTTTTCGAGTTCGTCTTTGTGAACATCGAACACAAGCTCATCATGAACCTGAAGAAGCATTTTAGATTTCCAGTTTTCGTCACGAAGTTTTTTATGAATGTTAATCATGGCAATTTTAATGACATCGGCAGCACTTCCTTGAATTGGTGCGTTTACAGCATTTCGTTCAGCAGCACTTCTTACAACGGCATTTGCCGAATTAATATCTTTTAAATAACGACGGCGTCCTAAAATAGTTTGTACATACCCTTTTTCTCTTGCAAAATCAACTTGTTCAGAAATAAAAGATTTAAGACGAGGATATGTTTTGTAATAAGCATCAATCAAAGCCGCACTTTCGCTTCTTGAAAGTGAAGTCTGGTTGCTCAATCCAAAAGCAGAAACACCATAGATAATTCCGAAGTTTACCGTTTTGGCGTTGCTTCTTTGTTCGCGAGAAACTTCTTCTAAGGCCACATTAAAAACTTTTGCTGCAGTTGCTCTGTGAATATCTTCTCCATCTTGGAACGCTTTAATCATGTTTTCTTCACCACTTAAAGCCGCAATAATTCGTAATTCAATTTGCGAGTAATCGGCAGAGATTAAAGTATAATCTTCATCGCGCGCCACAAAAGCTTTACGAATCTGACGACCTCTTTGGGTACGAATTGGAATATTCTGTAAGTTCGGATTATTAGAACTCAAACGTCCTGTTGCAGCAACCGTCTGCATATAATCAGTATGAACGCGTAAAGTCTTTTTGTCTACTTGTTCTGGTAAAGCCAAAATGTAAGTACTTTGAAGTTTAACCATCTGACGCCAGTCTAAAATATCTTTTACAATTGGGTTGTCGTTTGCCAAATAAGTCAAAACTTCCTCACCAGTTGCGTATTGTCCGGTTTTGGTTTTCTTTTGTTTTGCGCCGCCAATTTTAAGTTTATCAAATAAAATATCTCCTAATTGTTTTGGAGAAGCGAGATTGAATCTCTCTCCAGCAGTTTCATAGATTTTTTCTTCTAAAGATTTGATTTCAACATCCATTTCAGAAGACATTGCTTTTAAGAACTCAACATCTAGACGAATTCCTTCGGTTTCCATGTCGGCTAAAACGCTTACTAACGGAATTTCGATTTCATCAAATAACTTTTTAGTTTCCGTTTTATCTAATTCAGTTGTAAAGATTTCTTTTAACTGCAAAGTAATATCGGCATCTTCGGCAGCGTATTCTTTAATATCTTCCAAAGGAACATCACGCATATTAAGCTGATTTTTTCCTTTTTTACCAATTAGAGTTTCAATTGATTTTGGAGAATATTTCAAATACGTTTCGGCTAAAATATCCATATTATGACGCATATCTGGATTAATCAGATAATGTGCAATCATCGTATCAAAAAGTTTTCCTTTTACAGTAACGCCGTAATTAGAAAGAATTTTTAAATCGTATTTTAAATTCTGCCCGATTTTTTCAATGTTTTCATTTTCAAAAAACGGAACAAATTTATTAACCAAAGCTTGGGCTTCTTCCTGATTTTCTGGAAACGGAACGTAGAATGCTTTTCCTTTTTCGTAAGCAAAAGACATTCCGACTAATTCTGCATGAAGTGCGTCAATTCCTGTAGTTTCGGTATCGAAACAAACAGCTGTTTGCTTTTCTAAATTCTGCAAAAGCAATTTGATTCCTAAATCACCTTGAACGGTTTGATAGGAATGTTCAGTGTTTTCTAAAGTACTGTAAAATGAATTTCTTGCCGCTTCGGCACTTTCGTCAAGAGTTGTTCCGCCACCTCCAAAAAGATCAAATTGGTCTTCGTTTTTCGGCTGTGGTTTTTTGTATAATTTGGCATCAGATGCAGCAGTGTTAGAAGATTCGCTTCCGGCTCCAACTTTAAATAAATTATCAAATTGTTCTGCCATTCTTCTAAACTCTAATTCTTGAAAAATAGCATCGGTTTTTTCGATGTCTGGACGTGAAAGTTCGTAATCTTCTTCATTAAAAGTAACGTCACAATCGCACATAATTGCCGCCAGTTTTTTAGATAAAATACCTTTGTCTTTATTGGCTTCAATATTTTCTTTCATTTTACCTTTCAGCTTATCTGTATTAGCCAAAAGATTTTCCATTGAGCCAAATTCTTTAAGGAATTTTTTCGCAGTAACTTCTCCAACACCTGGTAATCCTGGGATATTATCAACAGCATCACCCATCATTCCCAGAAAATCGATTACCTGCTCGGGTCTTTCAACTTCAAATTTTGCCAAAACTTCAGGAATACCCCAAATTTCGATTCCGTTACCCATGCGGGCAGGTTTGTACATGAATATGTTTTCAGAAACCAATTGTGCAAAATCTTTATCGGGCGTAACCATATAGACTTTGTAGTTCTGTTTTTCGGCTTGTTTGGCAATAGTTCCAATTAAATCATCGGCTTCACAACCTGCGAGTTCAATAATTGGGATATGCATGGCTCTTAATAATTCCTGAATATAAGGAATGGCAATTTTAATGGCCTCGGGAGTTTCGTCGCGGTTGGCTTTGTAATCAGAATACATTTCTGTTCTGGCATGGCTTCCTTCTTTATCAAAAGCAACAGCTAAATGATCTGGTTTTTCTCTTTTAATAACATCCAAAAGTGAGTTCATAAAACCCATAATTGCAGATGTATCCATCCCTTTTGAGTTGATTCTCGGGTTTTTTATAAAGGCATAATAACCACGAAAAATTAATGCATAAGCATCTAGAAGAAAAAGGCGTTTTTGAGTCGACATATAAAAAATATTAGTCTGTAAAAATAAACAATTGGGTTTTAAAAAACGATTTGCTTTCCGAAAAATAAATTTTTGAACCATATAAGTTATATAAGTTCATTTTAGAAGAAACGCATTTCATTGCGTCTAAACAGGCGCCATTCTATTTCTTCAACTTATATAACTTATATGGTTGAAAATGGCGAAATAGTTAATATCAAGTTAAATTTTTTTATTCAGGGATTTCTTCATTTTTTCTTCATGTTACGAGGGTAATTTTGAACTGTAAAATAAAAGGTATTTAATTTAAATCTTAGAAATCATGAGAAATTTATTGATGGTATTAGTGGCGGTTTTAGGAACAGGTGCAATGGTTCATGCATTTCCTGCAAAAGATGGAAAAGCAGCTCCAGCAAAAGAAGTAAAAGCGACAAAGCACCCAAAAAACAAATCTGATAAAAAAGCAAAATCAGTAAAAGGTGAAGCTCCAAAAGCAGAAACGACAAAAGTAAAAAAATAAACAAACAAGAAATTTAGAATAAAGATTAATTTAAAAATTTAAAATCATGAAAAATTTATTTATTGTATTAGCAGCAGTTTTAGGAACAAGTGTAATGGTAAGTGCTCAAACAACTCCAGCTCAGACAGCGCCAGCAAAAGAGGTGAAAGCTACTAAACACCATAATCATAAAGGACATAAAAAAGCAAAAGCTGAAGCTCCAAAAGAAGAATCAGCAACAAAAAAATAAGAATTGTTCTCGTTTTGTTTTTGGAGCATTCTAACGAAAACAAAACAGGAATAATGATTATGAGAATGCGATTGAAGAAGGCTGATGAAGAAATTTGTCAGCTTTTTTTATTCGTTAATTTTTTAATAACGCGCAATTGGTTTTTTCAGAATTGCTTAATTTTAGTTGCGTTTAAACACTGTGTTTATGAATGTTTTAATTGTTGAAGATAATAGAGAACTTGCTATAGAAGTGTATGACTTTTTGTGCAATGCAGGTTACATTTGTAAAATTGCCAATAACTGTGCTGATGCTCTCGAAGAATTTGGGAGTAATGATTATGATGCTATGCTTCTGGATTTAGGGCTTCCTGATGGTGATGGTTTTGAAGTTTTGAAAGAAGTCCGAAAAACCAAATCAAAAATGGCCGTAATTGTGCTTACAGCAAGAGGAGAGTTAGACGATCGTATTAATGGACTTCATCTAGGAGCCGATGATTATTTGACTAAACCTTTTGCATTGACGGAACTTGCTGCAAGATTGTTTGCTGTAATCCGCAGGATTCATGGTTTTACTCTTAACAATTTAAGTATTCATGGTTTTTTGCTGCAGCTTCAGGATTATAAAGTCAGTTTTAATGAAACTCCAATCAACTTAACGAAAAAAGAGTTTGATATTTTTCAATATCTAGTTTTGAACAAAAACAGAGTTATTACAAGATTACAGTTGACCGAACATATTTGGGGAGATATTCTGGAAGTGAATTCAGATTCTAATTTTATAGATGTTCATGTTCGAAATCTTCGTAAAAAACTTGACAAACATACTTCCATCGATTGGTTTGAAACTGTCCGAAATGTTGGATATCGTATTAATGAATAAATAGATTTCTGTGAAAATAAAACATCAATTAGCCATTTTTAATGCCCTTACTAGATTGCTGGTCATTTTAGTTTTGTGGCTGATGCTTCCTATTTTGGTTGAAAATGTCGTTTACAGGCATATTAATAATGGGTTGATTGAGAAAAAGAAGAAATTCATTGAAAATCTAAATCAGCATGAAATCGATGATTTTATAGAAAATGCTGATGATTCTACCGAAATGTATTCACAGTTTACCACGCTTCACAGTGAATTTCTAGTTCTTTCTAAAAAATCATTTAAACCCAGTCAAAAGCGTACAATTTTTACGAATGAATATCGAATTATTGAAGGTGAAGAAAATGAATACCGAATTCTGTATCATTATTTCAGTTATGGAAATGAAAAATACCTGCTTGAAATAGGAAGCAGTTTAGGGGAAGTAAATGATCTTACGTTTATTATAAGACTGTTTATTATTATCGTTTTGATGATAATTCTTCTGGTTACCTTTTTGGCCGATACGGTTTATATCGAATATCTGCTGAAACCTTTTTACAAAATTATCGATACGAAAATTAGGAGGGTGAATGAACCTGAAGTGTTTGACCATACACCAATAAAAGCAAAATCGAGAGATTTTAGAGAACTTGATTTGGTTTTAAATCAAATGATGGACAGAATTGCGGAGCTGTTTAAAAAAGAAAGACAATTTATTTCTAATGTTTCGCACGAGCTTTTAACTCCGATTGCTTTGTTAAAAAACAAACTCGAAAACTTATTGCAGAACGATTCTTTGGACGATAATGCAGTAGACAAAATCGCCGGCTCCCTGAAAACATTAGACATGCTCAAAAAAATCATCAATAACTTATTATTGATTTCAAGAATCGAAAACAATCAATATGAATTGAATGAATCAGTCAACTTTCATGAACTTGTAACAGATTTGCAAGAAGATTTGCAAGACAGAATTGAGGATAAAGGAATTCAGTTTGTAAACAATATGAAACATGATTTTATTTTTAAAGGAAATAAAACCTTGATTCATATTTTGATTTACAATCTGGTTACAAATGCCATAAAATATAATAAGCCAAATGGTAAAATTACTATTGAAGATGGCTATCAGGAAAAACGATATTTTATTTCCATCACTGATTCTGGTATTGGTTTAAACGAATCACAATTAGAAAATATATTTAACCGATTCACTAGAATAAGTTCTGATCAAGAAGGGCAAGGACTGGGACTTGCAATTGCCAAAAGTATTGCGGTTTTTCATCATATTGATATTAAAGTGAAATCAGAACTGGAGCAAAGTACAAGCTTTACATTATGGTTTACGGAAACAGAAAATCATAATTAAAAGTTAATTTTTTTGGTAAGGATTAATCTTCATTTTGTCTTCATTTAGCGATTCTATCTTTGAGGTATAATAAATGAAATAATAATCATAAAACTTATAACCATGAAAAAATTAGTTATGCTAGCAGTGGCTGTTTTAGGAACAGCAGCAATGGTAAATGCACAAACAACTCCAGCAAAAGAAGCGCCAGCAAAAGAAACTAAGGCGGCTAAAAAAGAGAAAAAAACAGATAAAAAAGCTAAAAAAGCAGAGGCTGCTAAGCCAGAAGCTGCTAAAGCTCAAAAATAAGACGATATAAGTTTACTTAAGTAAACTTGTTTTGGGATAAAAGGTTTTAAAAAATTTGGTAGGAGTAGAGCTGATGGAGAGATTCATCAGCTTTATTTTTGAGTTAAATTTTTGATAATAAAAAGCGATAGAATTGTCATTCTTTGTTACTTTGCTTAAAACTATAAATAATGATCTTTCGCTTTGCAATTCTGTGTGCTCTTTTTTTACTTATAGAGTTCTATTCATATCAGGCTTTTCGTACCCTAATCAAATTAAGATGGGTGTTGATTTCCTACCAAGTTATAAGCTTATTGCTTTTAATTTTTATCATTTATTCTTTTACGCAATTTGACCGTTCTGTAGGGCAGACCAAACAGTTTATGTTTACTACAGGTTTAATGCTCTTGGTTTATGTGCCTAAAATTGTCATGACACTGGTTATGTTTGGCGAAGATATTTTTAGAGTTGGAGCCAGCATTGTAAATTATTTTATTTACCAAGCTCCTCGAAAAGAAATGATGCCAGACCGAAGAAAATTCGTGAGTCAGTTAGCATTGGGTTTGGCGGCAGTCCCGTTTTTATCTTTAATTTACGGGATCTTCGAAGGAAAATACAACTTTAAAGTCATTAAACAGACTATTTTTTTTCCAGATCTTCCAGATGAATTTGATGGATTTAAAATCACTCAGATTTCAGATGTTCACAGCGGTAGTTTTGATAATCCTGATAAAATAAACTATGCCATTGATTTAATTAATCAGCAGGAAGCAGATATGATTTTATTTACTGGAGATATTGTGAATACGCATGCCAAAGAAATGCATCCGTGGCTGGAAACTTTTAACAGGATAAAGCAATACAAATACGGAAAATTTGCTGTTTTAGGAAACCATGATTATGGCGAATATGTAACTTGGCCTTCTGAAAAAGAAAAAGAAAAGAACTTCGAAGATATTAAAAAGCTGTATGGACAGATAGGCTTCGACTTAATGCTGAATGAAAACAGATATATTCAGAAGGGAGATAATAAAATAGCATTAGTAGGCGTTGAAAACTGGGGAGTGAATTTTAAGAAAGCGGGAGATTTAAATAAAGCATCAGAAAATCTTGCTGAAGATGAATTTAAAGTTTTAATGAGTCACGACCCAAGCCATTGGGATGCTGAAATAAAAAAACATCCTAAAAAGTTTCATTTAACTTTATCTGGACATACGCACGGTATGCAGTTTGGAATCGAAATTCCAGGATATTTTAAATGGAGTTTAGCACAATACATTTACAAACAATGGGCAGGATTATATGAAGAGGCTGGAAGATATGTATATGTGAATCGCGGATTTGGTTTTCATGCCTATCCGGGAAGAGTTGGAATTATGCCCGAAATAACAGTCATTGAACTAAAAAAGGGCAATAATGTGGCGTAATTCGTTAAAAATGCTACATTTGTATTAATTATGTCTTTTTAATCGATTAAAAAGAATTAAATTTTTTGGTTTTATGTCAAAATTTGGAGAACTTATAAATGCTCAGGTTCCAGTGTTAATTGACTTCTACACAGACTGGAACGAATCATCTGTATTGATGCATCCGGTAATTAAGGATGTAGCAGCTGCGTTAGGCGATAAAGCGAAGGTTATTAAAATTGATGTGGATAAAAATCAAGAACTAGCAGAAGCACTTCGTATAAAAGGCCTTCCTACTTTAATGATCTATAAAGATGGACAAATGATCTGGAGACAATCTGGTGAACTTGACGCAAATACTCTTATTGGGATTGTTCAGGAACAATTTAATGTATAAATCCTGAATGATATTATTTAGTGAATAATATCAAACTTATATCCGTTTTCTTTTAAAAAATGTAATGTTTTAGGTAATGCAAATTTTAAATTTGGAGATGCCTTTATACTGTCATGAAATACAATCACGCTTCCTGACTTTACGTTTTTAGTAACGTTTTCAAGACATTTTTCGGGAGTAATACTTTGATCGAAATCAGCGCTTAAAACATCCCACATAATTATTTTGTACCCTAATTTACGTAAAATCTTAGATTGTGCTTTTTTGATTTTTCCGTAAGGCGGACGAAACAATAAACGGGTTGGATTGATTTCTTCTTCCAGAATTTTGGCGCAGTTTTTTACGTTTTCGATATAATCATTGGTGTGGATTTTCCAGCCATTGACATGATTCATAGTGTGATTTCCTATGGAATGTCCTTCTTTGATTAATCTTTCAAATAAAGATAAATTGGCTTTGATATTTTTGCCAATGCAGAAGAAAGTAGCTTTGGCATCAAATTTTTTCAGTTCAGTTAAAACCCAGTCGGTGATTTCTGGGGTTGGGCCATCATCAAAAGTCAAGTATATTTTCTTTTCATTGTTCGGAATATCCCAGCAATATTTAGAAAATACCTTTTTAATAAATGAATTAGTTTTTACCCAATAAAAGCTCATTTTAACTGATTTAGTGATACGTAAAATTAAAAAATGCCGTACTGTTTATCAAGTAGTACGGCATTTTTTTAATCAATATATTTTTCGTATATTATTCTTTCTCACGTCCAAAGCGCTCAAAAATATTTACATAAGTATTGAATACTTTTTTATGGTTTTCATAATAAGCATTGTCTTTATTATTTCGCATGACATGCAATAAACTTCTATAACGCTCAATATCAGTTATAATGTCGATCGCTAAATCAGTCTGGTCAGCACCACTCAATGTTTTGTAGTAGTTTAGGTTTTCTTTGTATTTGTTAACCAGCTTGTCTAGTAAATCATGAGCTTTAGCAGTTTCGCCAACTTGGTAATATCCATCACCAAAAGATTCCACTAAAGAATAGTATCCAAATTTATCCAAAGGCATTTTGGTCATTGCTAAATTGATCACGTTTTTAGCTTTGTCAATTTTGCCTTCAGCAATCAATTCATACATTAAACGCGATAAGTTAGTACGGTAAGTAATGCTGTTTCTTCTGGTTTCCGGGTCATGATAAATTTTAGGGCTTTCGCTGTTACCCCAATCCCATTTCATTACGATATCATACATTTTATCGGCGTCAATTTGCCCCATATCCATAGGCCCTCCATCTTTAGAAGGTGTATTTTTAATAGGAACTAATTTGTAAACCATTCCGTCTAACTGCAGATAATCTTTTAACCATAGATAATCTTCATCATCAAAAGCACCTCCACTGAAGTAAATTGGACGTTTCCAATTGTTATTAGCCAGAATGTCAAGCATCATTAAACGGTTTTTGTAAAGAGCGCTTCCTTTAATGTTGATGTCCATATAAGGAACAATCGAATCATTGTATTTAGGATTTACTACTTTATTTTTGATAATCATATCTTTATCAACGTTTACTCTGATTTTATTCGTTGGATAAAAATGAATAGTCTGACCGTTTTGTAAGCCTACCGTTGATTTTGGATTTTTAATAAAATCAAGGAAATCTTTAATGTTCCAGCGTGTGTCAATTTTTTGAATATAAGCTACATAATCCAAGTTATCTCCCACGTACTGTTCATGCTTGAAAGAAATAGGTAAAGGATCTGACTCATATGATTTAGCCTTCATTTGATCGATATACCAGTCTGTCATAAAAAGACTCGTGTTTACGATTTTAACGTCGGTTCTAAAATGCTCAATTTCTTGTGCATACCATAAGGGGAAGGTGTCGTTGTCTCCAATGGTAAACAAAATCGCATCTTTATCACAAGAACTCAAATATGCTTTTGCCATTGCAACAGCAGTATATCTGCCAGATCTGTCGTGATCATCCCAGTTTTGAGAAGCCATTAAAACAGGAGCGGCCAATAAACTTCCGGCAATAATAATTGGCCCCGCAATTTTTGGTGCAATGTATTTTTGAAAGCTTTCGTATAGAGAATACACGCCAAACCCAATCCAGATGGCAAAGACATAAAACGATCCTACAAGAGCATAATCTCTTTCACGAGGCTCGAAAGGTCTTTCATTTAAATAAATTTTTAAAGCAATTCCGGTAAACAAGAACAATGCTAATAGTACATAAAAACTCTTAAGGTCTTTATTGGCATGGTACATTATTCCGATTAAACCTAAAATGAAAGGAAGGAAATAATAAACATTTCGCCCTTTGTTATTTAAAACATCAGAAGGTAAATTGTCTTGAGATCCTAAGTGTAAAGAATCAAGAGCTTTGATACCGCTGATCCAGTTTCCGTCAAGATTGTCATATTTTCCTTGAACATCACTTTGGCGTCCAACGAAATTCCACATTAAATATCTCCAGTACATGTACCCAAATTGATATTCAAACATGAAGCTGAAATTATCTCCAGCCGATGGTTTTTCTACGATTAAATAATCGCCGTAACTTTTTAAGAACTTAACATACCCTTCGTTGTCAATTTGTTTTTGAGCATAAGCATTTCTAAATTCAGAAACTGTTTTTTCAACCTCATTATGAAGTTGTGCAATTGCTTTATTGTACTCTTCTTCGGTTAACTGACTAGCGTCAATTCCGTATTTTCCTAAATCTTCTTCATAATCATAATTTGGGTTGATTCTGAATTTAGGAGGATTTGTAAAGCTGATATAATTTTGAATGTGTCCAGTTTCGGTACTCCACATTCTTGGCAGAATTGTTTTCTGATTGTCATCAGTATTTTGTTCTGCGTTTTTATAATTATTAGTAATGATGTATTTACCTGTTTTGTAATCTCTCTCGTAGTTAGGTTTTTTATCTAAGTATGGAGTAGTAGCATCAAGACCAGCGAAAACTTCTGTGTATTGTGGTCCGTAAAACAATGGATTAACACCATATTGTTCACGATTGTAATATGCTAAAACCTCGGCAGCATCAGATGGTTTGTTTTCATTGATAACCGTATTGGCATTGGCACGAACAGGAAGCATAATCCAAGTAGAAAAACCAATTAATATAAATAGGATACAAAGGATGATGGTATTGTAAAAAATCAGTCCTTTTTGTTTGGTGAATCTAAGTCCGAAATAGAAAAACGCGATTAAAACCAAAACCACAAATATAGTTCCTGAGTTAAAAGGAAGACCTAAGCTGTTAACCATGAAAATTTCGGTTTTACCAAACGATGCCATGGTTAGAGGAAGAAGTAATTTAAAGATGAATAATAAGATTCCAATTACTACTATATTGGCAATGATAAAGTTTTTAATAGTAACTTTTTCGTAATGTTTGAAATAGTATAAAAATCCAATTGACGGAATAGTTAATAACGCCATAAAGTGTACCCCAAACGAAAGTCCAATAACTAAAGAAATAATTAAAAGCCATTTGTTTCCTTTTGGTTTGTCCATGTCTTGTTCCCAGCGTAATCCAAGCCAGAAAAGCAAAGCGATTAATAAAGAAGCCATTGCATAAACTTCGGCTTCAACGGCATTGAACCAGAAACTATCAGAAAAAGTATAAGCTAAGGCGCCAACAAAAGAACTTCCTAAAATAACAATAGAATTGTTTTGGTTGACTTCTGAAAAACGAGCTACAATCTTTTTCAAAATCATAGATGAAGACCAAAACATAAATAAAATTGTAAATGCGCTAGAGAAAACAGACATCATGTTAACCATCACAGCTACATGTTGGGCATCGATTGCAAACATGGCAAAAAACGCGCCCATCATTTGGAATAAAGGTGCTCCTGGTGGGTGGCCAACTTCAAGTTTAGCTGCTGTGGCAATATATTCACCACAATCCCAAAAGCTCATTGTAGGTTCAACAGTTAGTGTGTAAGTAATTAAAGCGATTGCAAATGCAAACCAACCAATAATTGTATTCCATTTATTGAAATTGAATTGTGCCATATTTAGGTGTTAAAATTTTGTATGTTTTTCTATCCTACAAAGAAAATGTTTTTTTATGGAAAGAAACGAGCATTAACAAAAAATTCTATAAAACTACGTGTGAATAGTAATATATTGGTTATAAGGATCTTTTGTGGTTTGAAAGAATTGTAAACTGAAAAAAAGCTAAAAAAATGATTTTTTTTGGCGAAAAAGTTTGTAAAAACTAAATAAAGACTTAAATTTGCACTCGCTTAACCGCATTGCTGGTCTATGGTGTAATGGTAACACTACGGTTTTTGGTGCCGTCTTTCTAGGTTCGAGTCCTAGTAGACCAACATAAAGCCTCTCAGAAATGAGAGGCTTTTTTTATGCAAAAAAAAGTTTTAAATAAAATTTGCATAAGACAAATAAAGTTCTAATTTTGCACCCGCTTAACCGCACTGCTGGTCTATGGTGTAATGGTAACACTACGGTTTTTGGTGCCGTCTTTCTAGGTTCGAGTCCTAGTAGACCAACAGAAAAGCCTCTCAGAAATGAGAGGCTTTTTTTATAGGGTTATTTTTGCTTGAGTTATTTGCGATTTAAGGAAGATGGAACAATTCCGAATTTCTTTTTGAATGAAAATGAAAAATGAGATAGATCTTCGAAGCCTACACCAATATAAACTTCTGACGGTGGATTTCCTTGGCTGATTAAATAATAAGCTTCTTGAAGTCGTTTGTTTAAGAGCCATTTTCCCGGCGCTTGCTGGAATATTTTTTGAAAATCTCTTTTAAAAGTTGCCAGACTTCTTCCTGTTAAATATGCAAATCGATGCATTTGAACATTGAAGTGGAAATTTTTATTCATGAAGGCCTCCAAATCAATTTTGCCAGGTTCTGTAAAATCAAATAAAATGTCTTTTAATTCGGGATTTACTTTTAATAATAAATGGATGGCTTCCTTGATTTTTAAATTAAATAAGGCTTCGTTGTTTTCTTGTTCAACTTCAAGATAGGTGATAAGTGATTCCATGAAAGATTTGTAGAGCGGATGTGGAGCCAATGTAATCATCGCTTCTGAATCGACTTTTTTGTTTGCTTTGTAATTGTATTCTTTGTTTACTTCGCGAAGAATCTCTTGATCTAAAAAAAGTGATATGGTTTTGAATTCACCATTCTCTGGCGGAATTTTATTGAATTTTGCTAAATGATTTCTTTTGCTGAAGCGAAAATCGCCTGCTTTTGAATGAAAAGTATTTTTGCTGTCCCAAGCTGTCATTTCTCCAGAAATTTGATAGCTGAAAACATGTTCAGGGATAAAATGTTCTCCTTCCCGGCTGCGTGCATAGTAGCAGGAGTATAGTATTTTTGGTTTTGGGTTTGATTTTGTTGTCATAATCGTAAAATTACGAAAGATCTGGAAAATCTTTTTATGAAAATTTTCCAGATCCTACAATGATTATTTAGGCTGAATAAGAGCTTTTGGTTCTAAATAAGCTTCAAGTCCAATTGTTCCAAATTCACGACCAATTCCTGACTGCTTAAATCCGCCAAATGGCGCCATTGGGTCGTGTCCAATTCCGTTAATCTGCACGCGACCAGCGTTGATTTGTGAAGCAACTCGATGTGCTCTTTTTTCGTCTGAAGAACTAACATAAGCTTGAAGTCCGTAAGTGGTATCATTTGCAATTTCAATTGCTTCTTCTTCGGTTTTGTATGTAATGACCGTTAATACCGGGCCGAATATTTCTTCTTTTGCAATACGCATTTGGTTATTTGCATTCACAAAAATAGTCGGTTTGACAAAATTTCCTTTTTCAAGACCTTCAGGTTTTCCTAATCCTCCAGCGAGAATTTCGGCGCCTTCATTAATTCCCGCCTGAATGTAGTCCTGAACACGCTGGTATTGTTTTGTGCTTACCATTGGTCCTACGGCTGTGCTGCTGTTTTTGGGATCGCCTACAATTATGTTTTCTAAAACATTTTTAAGGATGAGTTTGGTTTCGTCAAGTTTGTTTTCTGGAACCAAAAGTCGGGTTCCTGCTATACAGGCTTGTCCGCTGTTCATAAATGCAGCGCTCAAGGCTAATGGAATTGCTATCGAGAAATCGGCATCGTCTAGAATAATGTTTGGCGATTTTCCTCCAAGTTCTAATGTGACTCTTTTCATGGTGTTGACAGCTTCTTTGGCAATAATTTTTCCGACATTAGTTGAGCCCGTAAAAGAAATTTTTGAAATATCAGGATTTCGGCTGATTTCTGCGCCAACAATTTCTCCTAATCCGTTCACGATGTTTACTATTCCTTTTGGAAGTTTGGCGTCGTGCAGGCATTCCATTATTAATTGCGTTTGCTGTGCACTCATCTCGCTGGGTTTTATAACAGTTGTGCATCCTGCTGCAATTGCTGTTGATAGTTTGCTGCATATAAAACCATTGCTTGAATTCCATGGAATTATAATTCCGACAACTCCAATCGGTGTCATTTGAACTTCGGATTCTCCCATTACCTTAGTAAATTCATAGCTTTTTAATAAGCTGATTGCTGAATCAAAGCTTTTTAGCATGTATTCGTAACTTACAGATGCAAATTGAAATGTTCCTCCATATTCTTCGACCATTATATTTATAAAATCGGTTTTTCTTTTTTCAACAGCAGTTTTTATATTTTTCAAATATTGGATTCTTTCTGAAGCCGAAGTTTTAGAGAAAGTCTTAAAAGCATTTTTAGAGGCTTCTATTGCATTTTGAGTGTCTTTGGTATTTCCTAAAAGAACTTTTCCAAGCATTTCGTTTGTGGTTGGACTTATAAGGTTAAAATATTCAGTTCCTTGAGGTGTTACGAATTCTCCATTAATGTAAATTTTGTCTATTGTTTTCATGTGATATGATTTAATGAATTTTTATTTGACAAATTTCTGTATTAAAGAAGTGTTCTGCTTTGTTGTGAAGCTCAAATAAGCTTTGTTGTAGGGCTCATTTTTTTTATTTGAAGGAATGTTTTGTGAATATATGTTTTTGATTTATAGTATTTTGTGTAAATTTGATGTCCTTAAAAAAAATACTAAATGTGTTTTTGGGATTAACTGAATTATAATTTTAAAAGAGTGTTATTATGAATGATCTGGAAAAATTTAATCTTGAAAAATTAAGTCCTTCTGAAATGAAAGAAGTGCATGGAGGTGGATTGCTTGATACGATATTAGATGCGGTTAAGAGTGTTGAAGATGTGGTGACTCCTATTGTAAATGCGCTGGCAGGTTCTGGAACAAATCCTTAAAAAAAATGAGGAGGCAGGATTGCTGTGCAACTAGAAAATCTAATATTTAGTTAAACGAAAAAAAGAGGTTATCTGTGAAAACTAGACAGCCTCTTTGTTGTTTTTATAGATTTGATTTTTTTAAATTTTTAAGGTGATAACAGGTCTAATGGCGTGATTTACTAGTCCTTCGCTTATGCTTCCATTGAAGAAGTGTGCAAATCCAGTTCTGCCGTGTGTGCACATTCCAATTGCATCTGCATTTATACTGTTTGAGAAATTAAGAATGCCTTTTTCGATGTTAGTATCATTATAAATATGGGTTTCGAAATTGGTAAGGTTAAAATCATCTGTAAACTCTTTCACTGCTTTGTTAATAATATGTGTCGGTTTAAAGCTATTTGGGGTGCAGATGGTAACTAAATGTAATTTTGCATCAAATGATTTTGTGAATTTTAAAAGTTTTTGAAATGGTTTTTTGGTTTCTTCGCTGAAATCAGAAGCGAAAACAATGTTTTTTATCTCAAAATTTTGAATCTCTTTTTTGATTATTAATACTGGAATGTCTGAATTTCTAACAACTTTTTCGGTGTTAGAGCCAATTAGCAATTCATCAATACCTGTAGATCCGTGAGAACCCATAACAATTAAGTCTACGTCTTGCTCTTTGCTTACTTGAGTGATTCCGTGTATGGGTTTGTCCATTTTTACAATTTCTGTTACTGGAATTCCATCTAAAAAATCACTATTGGAAACTTTGTCCAGCGTTTCGTTTGCTTTTTGCATAAAAAGCATTGTTTCGGGAATGCTGACTCCTCCAAATATGGCATCATTAGATTGATGCGGCAATTCCAGCATATGTAAAATGATGATTTCGGAATTGTTTTTTCTAGCAATTTGAGCGGCTACTTTTAACGCGTGTTCAGCATGTTCTGAAAAATCGGTAGGAACTAAAATTCGTTTCATGATGTTGGGGTTAAATTATTTAAATAATGTTTTTTATTTGGTATTATAAAGATAAGAATTATTTTTAGAGCAATCTAGTTATTTGATTTATAAAAAAATCACTATATTTGCAACGTTATTTAATGAAATCTAAATAATGAGGGGACTAAATGTCCCCTCTTTTTATAAAATTATGACATTTAAAGAAAAAGTAAACGGATTAATTGAAGAGGCTCTTCTTGAAAAACCATCTATCTTTTTGATTGACCTTCATGTGTCAGATTCATACAAGATTAGTGTTGGTTTAGATGGAGATAATGGAGTTGCATTACAGGATTGTATCGATATAAGTCGTGCAATTGAGAATAATCTGGATCGTGAAGAGCAGGATTTTTCGCTTGAAGTTGCATCTGTTGGAGTTGGTTCACCTTTAAAATTGATAAGACAATACAAGAAAAATATTGGTAGAACGCTGATTGTTACTACAAATAATGAAAAAATTGAAGCAGAATTGGTTGAAGCTAATGATGTTTTTATAATTTTGTCTTGGAAGGCAAGAGAACCGAAAAAAGTAGGAAAAGGAAAAGAAACAGTTCAAAAACAACAACAAATACCTTATGCAGATATTAAGGAAGCAGTTGTTACAGTAACATTTTAATTAAAGAATTCGCATGGAAAATTTAGCATTGATCGATTCATTCTCAGAGTTTAAAGATAATAAACTTATTGATCGTGTAACGCTTATGGCAATTTTAGAGGACGTGTTTAGAAATGCATTAAAGAAAAAATACGGTTCAGATGATAATTTCGATATCATTATCAACCCTGATAAAGGTGATATGGAAATTTGGAGAAGAAGAGTTATTGTTGCTGATGAAGATTTAGATTTTGAGAACGAGGAAATTACGCTGACTGAAGCAAGAAAAATCGAAGCGGATTTTGAAATTGGAGAAGAGGTTTCTGAAGAGGTTAAATTAATTGATTTAGGTAGAAGAGCAATTTTGGCTTTACGTCAAAACTTAATATCTAAAATCCATGAACATGATAATACAAATCTTTATAAACAATTTAAAGATATTATTGGCGATATTTACACCGCAGAAGTTCATCACGTTCGTCCTAGAGTAGTTATCTTAGTAGATGATGAAGGAAACGAGATTGTGCTTCCAAAGGAAAAACAAATTCCGTCTGACTTTTTCCGTAAAGGAGATAACGTTCGTGGAATTATTGAAAGCGTTGAATTAAAAGGAAATAAACCGCAGATTATTATGTCAAGAACTTCAGAGAAGTTTTTGGAAAAATTATTCGAGCAGGAAATTCCAGAGGTTTTTGACGGTTTAATTACAGTAAAAAATGTAGTTCGTATTCCAGGTGAAAAAGCAAAAGTAGCGGTAGATTCTTACGATGACAGAATTGATCCAGTTGGAGCTTGTGTTGGTATGAAAGGATCGCGTATTCATGGAATTGTTCGTGAATTAGGAAATGAAAATATTGATGTTATCAATTATACAAACAACATTCAGTTGTTTATTACAAGAGCATTAAGTCCTGCTAAAGTTTCTACTATCAAAATTGATGAAGAAAATAAGAGAGCTGAAGTATTCTTAAAATTAGAAGAAGTTTCTAAAGCTATTGGTAGAGGAGGGCACAATATTAAATTGGCTGGTCTATTAACGGGTTATGAATTAGACGTAATCAGAGAAGGTGATACTGAAAGCGGTGAAGATGATGATGATGTTGAATTAACAGAGTTTTCAGATGAAATCGAAGACTGGGTTATCGAAGAATTTGCAAAAATTGGTTTGGATACAGCTAAAAGTATTTTAAAACAAGAAGTAGAAGATTTAGTAAGAAGAACAGATTTAGAAGAGGAAACAATTCTGGATGTTATTAGAATACTAAAAGAAGAGTTTGATAACTAGTTTGTTATCTGCTCTAACAACACAACGAAAAAGGTAATAATAAAAAGGTTATATGTCTGAAGAGAGAGTAATAAGAATAAACAAGGTTTTAAGGGAATTAAATATTTCGTTAGAAAGAGCGGTAGATTATCTAAAAGATAAAGGAATTGCTATTGATGCAAATCCAAATGCCAAAATTTCTGAGGGAGAATTTAATATTCTACAAAGCCAATTTGCGGGCGATAAGGGGAATAAGGAAGCTTCTAAAGAAGTAGGAGAAGAAAAAAGAAAAGAAAAAGAAGCTTTACGTGTTGAGCGTGAGAAAGAATTAGAGGATAAACGCAGACAAGAAGAGGAGCGTCAGAAACAACAAGAAATCATTAAAGCGAGAGCTGTTGTTACTGGGCCTGTTCAGGTTGGTAAAATTGATTTGAATCCAAAGAAACCTGCTGTTTCTCCTTCAGAAGAAGTTAAAACCGAAGAGCCTAAAACTGTTGCTCCTTCTCAGCCAGAAAAGCCTGCTCAAAAAGAAAATGTACAGCCAGAGTCTGTTGCTCCTGTAGTTTCTGAGGAGAAAAAGGTAGAAAAACCTATTATTACTGAGAAAAAAGAAGTAAAACCTGAAGCTAAAACTGCTGAACCTATTGTGTCAACAGATCCTGCGACTTCAGAAGATACTATTACTACGCAATATCAAAAGCTTTCAGGGACAACTCTTACTGGGCAGACAATTGACTTGTCTCAATTTAATAAGCCTAAGAAAAAGAAAGAAGATCCAAAAGCGGCTCAAAATAATAAACCTGGAGTTCCTGGAGCAGGAAATAATGCTAATAAAAATAAGCGTAAAAGAATTGCTCCTAAACCGGGTACACCGGGAGCTCAAAAACCTGCTGTAGGAAGTAATAATAATCCTCAAGGGCAAGGAGCTCAGCAAGGACAAAATAAAACAGGTTCAAATAACGGAGGTGGTTTTAATGCTAACAGAAGTGCAAGACCAGGTTTTGTAAAAGGAAACCGTCCAGCAATTGTGGCTAAAGTTGAGCCTACTGAAGAAGAAGTAAAAAACCAAATTAGAGAAACTCTTGAAAAGCTTCAAGGAAAAGGCGGTAAATCAAAAGCGGCTAAATACAGAAGAGATAAAAGAGAAACTCACCGTCAAAAATCAGACGACGAGCAAAGAGCACTTGATGAAGGAAGTAAAACTATTAAAGTTACAGAATTCGTTACTGTTGGTGAAATTGCAATTATGATGGACGTGCCGATTACTAAAGTAATTGGAACTTGTATGTCTCTTGGAATCATGGTAACTATGAACCAGCGTTTAGATGCTGAGACTTTAACAATCGTTGCTGATGAATTTGGTTATGATGTAGAATTCATCACAGTTGACATTGAAGAAGCAATTGAAGTTGTTGAAGATAAAGAAGAAGATTTAGTAACAAGAGCGCCAATTGTTACGGTAATGGGTCACGTTGACCACGGTAAAACATCTTTACTGGATTATATCCGTAAAGAAAATGTTATCGCTGGTGAGTCTGGAGGTATTACACAGCACATTGGAGCGTATGGAGTTACTTTAGATAATGGACAAAAAATAGCATTCTTAGATACTCCGGGTCACGAGGCGTTTACCGCAATGCGTGCACGTGGAGCTCAAGTTACAGATATCGCAATTATTGTTGTTGCGGCGGATGACGATATCATGCCACAAACAAAAGAGGCAATTTCTCATGCACAGGCTGCGGGAGTGCCAATTATATTTGCAATCAATAAAATTGATAAACCAAATGCAAATGTTGATAAAATTAAAGAGCGTTTGGCTGGCATGAATTTACTTGTTGAAGATTGGGGTGGAAAAATTCAGTCACATGATATTTCTGCAAAAGTTGGAACAGGTGTGAAGGAATTATTGGAGAAAGTTTTATTAGAAGCTGAAATCTTAGACTTAAAATCAAATCCAAACAAAGCGGCTCAGGGAACAGTAGTTGAGGCTTATTTAGATAAAGGAAAAGGATATGTGTCTACAATTTTAGTACAGCAAGGTACTTTGAAAATTGGAGATTATATGCTGGCAGGAAAACATCATGGAAAAGTGAAAGCAATGCATGATGAAAGAGGACATACAGTTTTAACGGCTGGTCCTTCAACTCCGGTATCTGTTTTAGGTCTAGATGGAGCTCCAACGGCAGGTGATAAGTTTAACGTGTTTGAAGACGAAAAAGAAGCAAAACAAATTGCATCAAAACGTTCTCAATTGATGCGTGAACAATCAGTACGTACACAAAGACATATTACGCTTGATGAAATTGGACGTCGTATCGCTCTTGGTCAGTTTAAAGAATTAAACGTAATCCTTAAAGGAGACGTAGATGGTTCTGTTGAAGCATTGTCTGACTCATTCTCTAAACTTTCTACAGAAGAAGTTCAAATCAATATTATTCACAAAGGAGTTGGTGCTATTACAGAAACTGACGTGAACTTAGCTTCTGCATCAGATGCGATTATTATCGGATTTAACGTTCGTCCTGCAGGAAATGCAAGGCAGCTTGCTGAGAAAGAAGAAATCGATATCCGTTACTACTCTATTATCTATGCGGCTATTGATGACTTGAAAGATGCGATGGAAGGAATGCTTGCTCCTGAAATGAAAGAAGAAATTCTGGGAACAGCAGAAATCCGTGAAATATTCAAGATTTCTAAAGTTGGTTCGATTGCAGGTTGTATGGTGACTGATGGTAAGATTCTAAGGGCTTCTAAGATTAGAGTTATTAGAGATGGTGTAGTAGTTCATACTGGTGAACTAGTTGCTTTAAAACGTTTCAAAGACGATGTTAAAGAAGTTACTAAAGGTTATGACTGTGGTATTCAGATAAAAGGATTTAATGATATCGAAATCAATGATGCTATTGAAGCATACCATGAAGTAGCAATTAAAAAGAAATTGAAATAAGATTCAGTTAATATATTTAAAAGCTCCAATGAAAATTGGGGCTTTTTTTATGAACGTGTTGTAAGTTTATTTTGTAATTAAATACGTATTTTTGGTTGTTGTAATTTGCTATTTTTTAATAAAACTATTTAGATATGAAATTAAGGGTATTATTGACGATTCTGTTTACATGTTCTTCTTGTTTTCTATTTTCTCAAGAAGATGTAGAGAAACCGGCGCCGCCGGCAGGTAATGCATTCGTTGGAGATTTTTATGGACAAGATGTTTCTGGTGATGCAATCGACAGAGCAGTTTCTGTAAACCAATTAGAAGAAGCGTTAAAAAAATCATCAAAAATAGAAAGCGTTGCAGTAAAAGGCGAGGTGACAGATGTATGTGAAAAAAGAGGTTGCTGGATTACAGTAAAATCGGATAATAACTCTTCGTTTTTTGTAAAGATGAAAGATTATGCTTTTTTTGTACCCACTGCATTAAAAGGAAAAAATGTTGTTTTGGAAGGGAAGGCAGAGCGAAAAATAACATCTGTAGAAGAATTAAAGCATTATGCGAAAGATGCTAAAAAAACAAAATCAGAAATAGATGCGATTACCAAACCAAAAGAAGAAATTCGATTTATGGCTACTGGTATTAAAGTAATAAATTAACTTTTTTGTTGTGTTGAAAAAGAAAAAAGCTCCATGAAGATGGAGCTTTTTTTGTAATAGGATGATAATGCAAATTATCTTGAAGTTATAAAAAAGCGAGGGTTTTGTGTCGCTTCTTATATGTGTTTTTAATGTCTATTATTTTCCCGGTTTAAGAAGGAAAACATTTCTGTATTTTTTTCTAATGTCAATTAAATTGCGTTCTGCTTCAATTCTCGATTTGAAATTACCCACAATAACTTTGTAATTTGGAGTGTTAAAGATGATAGTTCCGTCGATGTTGGCATATTCTCTTTTGAAGTCACTTAAAGTCTTTTTTGCTTCATCGCTCTTTCCGCTGAAAATTTGAATTCTATAAGAATCGTTTGTACTTATTGCTGTGTTAAATTTACGTTTATCATTCAATAACTGCTCAAATTTAGGGTCTTGATTTAGTGTTAAATTTTGATCTTGAGCATGAATATTATGTGTTAATACAGTCAATGTTAATGTTAAGAAAACGTTTTTTGTATGGCTTAAAATTCTCATAATGTGATGGTTTTTATGCAAAAATACTATTTAAAGTTTGTGTGCGAAATTTTAATATTATTTAGAATTGATATAAATTGATATTTAAGACTATTTTAAGGTTTTGAGAATAGTTCATAAGTCGTATTTTTGTGCAAGTTTTAAAAGAGGGTGTGTGTTTTGTCTGGTTTAATACAGAAAAAATCATACCAAAAATTAGTAGATAATTATTATACTATATGAAAAAGGTGGGTAACCATAATTCGATCTCAAGAAAATTATTACTTAGTTTGTCGCTAACGTTAATTTTCTCCCTAACTTCATTTGCTCAAGATTCTGCTGCAGCTCCTGCGGCGCCTGAAGCTGCTGCTCCGGCTGCGACATCTGGTGGTGATCCGGTAAAAGGGAAAGAACTTTTTAATGCAAATTGCGCTGCATGTCACAAATTAGATGCTAAATCAACAGGTCCAGCTTTAAGAGGCGTTGCTTCTAAGCATGATATGGCTTGGATTTACAAGTGGGTGCACAACAGCTCTGATATGATTAAATCAGGCGATCCAGTTGCTGTTAAACTTTTCGAGGAAAATAATAAAGCAGTAATGACTTCTTTTCCTCAATTATCTGAAGGTGATATTGATAATATCATTGCTTATACTTCTGAAGAGAAAAAAGATCCAGCGCCAGCTGCTGGTACTGCTGCAACGCCTCCGGGTACTCAAGTTGACGGTGGTGGAATCTCAAATAATGTTATTTTAGGCGCTCTTGCTGTTGTAATGGCTATTTTGGTTGTTATGTTGTTCATGGTGAACAAAGTATTGACTAAAGTTGCTGCAAATAACGGAATTGTAGTTGCTCCAAAAGAAGGTAGAACTCCAATTTGGAAAGCTTTTGCAAGAAATCAGTTCTTAGTATTGGTTACTGCTATATTTTTACTTTTGGCTAGTGGTTATTTTGTCTACGGATATTTAATGCAGGTTGGTGTAGATCAAAACTATGAGCCAATTCAGCCAATTCACTACTCACACAAAATTCACGCTGGAGATAATGAAATCAATTGTAAATATTGTCACTCTGCTGCGCGTGTAAGTAAAACTGCTGGTATTCCTTCTTTAAATGTTTGTATGAACTGTCATAAAAATATTTCTGAAGTTGCTGAAACTACTGCTACAGCAGAATACAGTAAGGCGTTCTACGATGCTCAAATCCAAAAATTGTATGATGCAGTTGGATGGGATAAAACGAAACAAGCATATACTGGAAAGCAAAAACCTGTAAAATGGGTTCGTATTCATAATCTTCCTGATTTCGTTTATTTCAATCACTCTCAACACGTTTCTGTTGCAGGAGTTGAGTGCCAGACTTGTCACGGTCCTGTTCAAGAGTTTGAAATCATGAAACAATATTCTAAATTAACAATGGGATGGTGTGTGGATTGCCACAGAAAGACTGATGTTAAGATGGAAGGAAATGCATATTACGAGAAGATTCATGCTGAACTTTCTAAAAAATACGGTGTAGAAAAATTAACTGCAGCGCAAATGGGAGGTTTAGAATGCGGTAAATGCCACTATTAATCGAATTATTAAGATTTTAATATTATATACAATGTCATCAAACAAAAAATACTGGAAAAGTGTTGAAGAACTAGAAAATAGTTCTATTGTTGAGGCGCTTAGAAATAACGAATTTGTTGAAGAGATTCCTACAGAAGAATTCTTAGGAAATGCTGAAGCATTAGCTTCATCAGGAACTTCACGTCGTGACTTTTTAAAGTACGTAGGGTTTAGTACTGCAGCTGTTACACTTGCTGCTTGCGAAGGTCCTGTGCACAAGTCTATCCCTTATGTTTTACAACCAGAGCAGATCATTCCTGGTGTTGCGGATTACTATGCAACTACTGTTTTTGATGGTTTTGATTTTGCAAACTTATTGGTGAAAACTCGTGAGGGTCGTCCAATTAAAATTGAGAACAATACTATCCCTGGAGCTAAGTTTTCAGCGAATGCTAGAATTCATGCGTCTATATTAGGATTATACGATAGCATGCGTTTAAAAGAGCCAAAAATAGATCATAAAAAATCTAATTGGTCTGCTGTTGAGTTGAAAATTAAATCTGGTTTAGCTGGAGCGAAAGCAAAAGGTGGACAAGTGGTATTGTTAACTAATACATTAGCAAGTCCTTCTACTGAAAAGTTGATAGGTGAATTTATTGCTAAAAATCCAAATGCAAAACACGTTGTTTATGACGCTGTTTCTTCTTCAGAAGCTTTAGATGCTTTTGAAACAGTATTTGGAGAAAGAGCTTTAGTTGATTACGATTTTTCTAAAGCCTCTTTAATTGTATCTGTTGGTGCTGATTTCTTAGGAGATTGGCAAGGTGGTGGATATGATACAGGATATGTGAAAGGACGTATTCCACAAAATGGAAAAATGTCTCGTCACTTCCAGTTTGAATCAAATATGACATTATCAGGAGCAGCAGCAGACAAGCGTGTTCCTATGACTACAGCTAATCAAAAACAAGCTTTAGTTCAAATTTATAATATTATTGCAGGATCTTCTGTTCCAGTTTCTTTGGATGAAAAATTCAAAGCTGAAGTTGTGAAAGCGGCTCAACAATTAAAAGCTGCAGGATCAAAAGGAGTATTGGTTTCTGGAATTGAAGATAAAAATGCTCAGCTGCTAGTTTTGGCTATTAACCAAATTTTAGCTAGCGAGGCTTTCAGTACTGTGGGAACAAGACAAATTAGAAAAGGTTCTAATGCTGCTGTTGCTCAGTTGATAAAAGATATGAATGCAGGAACTGTTCATACCTTAATTATGAGTGGTGTTAACCCTGTTTATACTTTAGCAGATTCAGCGGCATTCGTTTCTGGATTGAAAAAAGTTGATACATCAGTTGCTTTTTCATTGAAAGAAGATGAAACAGCTTCTATTTCTAAAGTTGCTGCACCAGCCCCTCATTACTTAGAATCTTGGGGAGATTTAGTTCTTACTAAAGGAACTTATAGCTTAACACAGCCAACTATCCGTCCAATATTTGATACGAAACAATTTCAAGATGTTTTATTATCTCTAAACGGAACTCCAGGAACTTTTTATGATTATGTAAAAGCTAATTCTGCCGGATTTATTGCTGGTTCTTCTTGGAATAAAGTGTTACATGATGGTCTTCTAGTTGCTGAAACTGGAGCATTATCTGGAGGTTCTTATGATTTCGCAGGAGCGGCTTCTGCTCTTTCAAAATCAAAAGCTGATTCAGGACTTGAATTAGTATTGTATACTAAAACAGGTATGGGAGATGGACAACATGCAAACAACCCATGGTTACAAGAGTTTCCAGATCCAATTACAAGAGTTTCTTGGGATAACTATGTGACTGTTTCAAACGCTGATGCAAAAAAATACAATTTATCAAATGAAATTGTAGCAAATGGTGGTTTAAACGGAAGTTATGCTACTATTACTACTGCTGATGGTCTTAAATTAGAGAATGTACCAGTAATTGTTCAGCCTGGACAAGCTGTTGGTACAATTGGTTTGGCTGTTGGGTATGGTCGTAAAGAGGGCTTAAAAGAAGAAATGCAAGTAGGTATTAATGCTTACGCTTTATATAAAAATTTCAACAATGTTCAGTCTGTTACCATTGCTCAAGCAAGTGGAGAACACGAGTTTGCTTGTGTTCAAGGACAAAAAACGTTGATGGGTAGAGGAGATATTATTAAAGAAACTACTCTTGAAATTTTCAACACTAAAGATGCTAAACATTGGAATGAACAGCCAATGGTATCTTTAGACCACCAAGAGGTTGAAGCTACAACTGTTGACTTATGGGAATCATTTGATCGTTCTACAGGTCACCACTTCAACTTATCAATTGACTTAAATGCTTGTACAGGATGTGGGGCTTGCGTTATTGCTTGCCACGCTGAAAACAACGTTCCTGTTGTAGGTAAAGCAGAGGTTAGAAGAAGCCGTGATATGCACTGGTTACGTATCGATAGATACTACTCTTCTGAAAGTACTTTTGAAGGTGATAACGAAAGAAAAGAAGGAATTGCTGGTTTATCTAGTTCATTATCTACATTTAATGAAATGGAAAAACCTGGAGATAATCCACAAGTAGCATTCCAGCCAGTAATGTGTCAACACTGTAACCACGCACCTTGTGAAACAGTTTGTCCTGTTGCTGCAACTTCTCACGGTCGTCAAGGTCAAAACCACATGGCATATAACAGATGTGTTGGTACTCGTTACTGCGCTAACAACTGTCCATATAAAGTACGTCGTTTCAACTGGTTCTTATACAACAAAAACAGTGAATTCGATTATCACATGAATGATGATTTAGGTCGTATGGTATTAAACCCAGACGTAAACGTTCGTTCTCGTGGAGTTATGGAAAAATGTTCATTCTGTATCCAAAGTACACAAGCGGTTATCCTTGAGGCGAAACGTCAAGGAAGAGTTGTAGGGAAAGATGAGTTCAACAATGCTTGTGCTTGTTCTGCAGCTTGTTCTTCTGGTGCTATGGTATTCGGAGATGTAAATGATAAGGAAAGCGAAGTTGCTAAATTAGCAGAAAGCGAAAGAATGTATCATTTATTAGAGCATGTTGGTACAAAACCAAATGTTTTCTATCACGTAAAAGTTAGAAACACTTAGTAAAATTATTAATTAAGAAACAATATAAAGGATTATGTCGTCTCATTACGAAGCACCCATTAGAAAACCTTTAGTTATAGGTGATAAATCATATCATGATGTAACTGTAGATGTGGCAGCACCTGTTGAAGGACCTGCAAATAAACAATGGTGGATTGTATTTACAATCGCATTAGTAGCCTTCCTTTGGGGGTTAGGTTGTATAATTTACACCGTATCTACCGGTATCGGAACATGGGGATTAAACAAAACAGTTGGTTGGGCTTGGGATATTACTAACTTCGTTTGGTGGGTTGGTATTGGTCACGCGGGAACTTTGATTTCTGCAGTACTTTTACTTTTCCGTCAGCGTTGGAGAATGGCTATTAACCGTTCTGCGGAAGCAATGACCATTTTCTCAGTAGTTCAGGCAGGTTTATTTCCAATTATTCACATGGGTCGTCCATGGTTAGCATACTGGGTTTTACCTATTCCAAATCAATTTGGATCTTTATGGGTAAACTTTAACTCACCATTGCTTTGGGACGTATTCGCGATTTCAACTTACCTTTCAGTATCATTAGTATTCTGGTGGACTGGTTTATTACCTGATTTCGCTATGCTTCGTGATAGAGCTATTACTCCATTTAACAAAAGAGTTTATTCAATCTTAAGTTTTGGATGGAGCGGAAGAGCTAAAGACTGGCAGCGTTTTGAAGAAGTATCTTTAGTATTAGCTGGTTTAGCTACTCCACTTGTACTTTCTGTACACACAATTGTATCTATGGACTTTGCTACTTCTGTAATTCCTGGATGGCATACAACAATTTTCCCTCCATACTTCGTTGCTGGAGCGGTTTTCTCTGGATTTGCGATGGTAAATACATTGTTGATCGTTATGAGAAAAGTTTCTAACCTTGAAGCATACATTACATTACAGCATATCGAGTTAATGAATATTATTATCATGATTACTGGATCTATTGTAGGTGTAGCTTACATTACTGAGTTATTCGTAGCTTGGTATTCAGGTGTAGAATATGAGCAATATGCATTCTTAAACAGAGCTACTGGACCTTACTGGTGGGCATATTGGTCAATGATGACATGTAACGTGTTCTCTCCTCAGTTCATGTGGTTCAAAAAATTAAGAACAAGTATCATGTTCTCATTCATTATTTCGATTGTGGTAAACATCGGGATGTGGTTTGAAAGATTTGTAATTATTGTTACTTCTTTACATAGAGATTACCTTCCATCTTCTTGGACAATGTTCTCACCAACATTTGTTGATATTGGAATTTTCATTGGAACAATTGGTTTCTTCTTTGTATTGTTTTTATTATACTCTAGAACATTCCCTGTAATTGCTCAGGCAGAGGTAAAAACAATTTTGAAAGGAACAGGAGATAATTACATTAGAGAAAGAGCAAATAAAGATTCACATCATGAGTAATAAAGTTATATACGCCATTTATAATGACGATGACGTTTTGATGGATGCAGTAAAGAAAACCAGAGCTGCTCATCATCATATTGAAGAGGTTTTTACTCCTTTTCCGGTTCACGGATTGGATAAAGCTATGGGACTAGCACCAACAAGATTAGCAATATGTGCTTTTTTATATGGATGTGTTGGTATTTCTGTTGCAACGACTATGATGGGTTACATCATGATTCATGACTGGCCACAAGATATTGGAGGTAAACCAAGTTTTAGTTTCATCCAAAACATGCCTTCTTTTGTGCCAATTATGTTTGAGATGACTGTATTCTTTGCAGCTCACTTAATGGTAATTACTTTTTATATGAGAAGTAGATTATGGCCGTTTAAACAAGCTGAGAATCCTGATGTTAGAACAACAGATGACCACTTCTTAATGGAAGTTGCTGTAAACGATAACGAAGCAGAACTTGTTTCTTTTTTCGAAGGCACTGGAGCTGTTGAAGTTAAAGTAATTGAAAAGAATTAATTGTAGCTATGAAAAGGATATATAAAATAACACTTTTAGTTGGTATAACTATTTTAGTTTCATCATGCCACAATAATTCGGCACCAAACTATCAGTATTTCCCAAATATGTATGAGTCTGTTGCTTACGAGCCGTATACAGAAGCAAAAGTATTTAAAGGAGGAAAAGAAGGACAGCTTCCTGTTGCAGGAACTATCAATAGAGGTTTTGAACCTTATGAATATGAAAATTCAACTGCTGGTTACGAATTAGCAAAAGCTAATTTGAAATCACCTTTGACTGAAGAAGAAAGAAATTCTGGAAAAGGTAAAGAGCTTTTCGAAATTTACTGTATTAGCTGCCATGGTGCTGCTGGTAACGGTAAAGGTAAATTGGTTGAAAGAGAAAAATTTCTTGGAGTACCTAGCTATAAAGACAGAGAAATCACTGAAGGAAGTATCTTTCATGTTGAGACTTATGGTTTAAACGCAATGGGTTCACATGCAAATCAATTAAGTGCTCACGAACGTTGGTTAGTTGCTGACTATGTTCTGAAACTAAAAAGCCAATTATAATTGTTGAACAAACTGATCGTAATAGATATGTATACATTTTCAAGTAAATTAAAAACTTTTTCTATCATCCTAATGGTTCTTGGCCTATTAGGAATTGGGTATGGTTTTTTAAGTGCACCTAAAGATATTCAAGAAGTTGAAAAATTACTAGCTGCAGATGCTCATGGTTCTCATGGTGCTGCACATGGAGAAGCTGCAGAAGCTTCTCACAAAGAAGCTGGACATCATGAAGCCGCAGAAGCTTCACATGAAGAGCACAAAGGAGGCGAGCACGCAAAAGTTAATGCTGCTGATGAACATACTGAACATTTGACTCATGTATTGCACCAATTGCAAAACAAACCATGGTCAGCTGTATATGTGGCTTGTATTTTCTTCTTATTGCTTTCTATGGGAGTTTTAGCATTTTACGCTATTCAACAAGTGGCTCAAGCTGGATGGTCTCCAGTTTTATTCAGAGTTATGCAAGGTATAACAGCTTATTTACCTGCGGGTTCTGTTATTTTCTTTATAATCTTAGTTTTATGTGGACTACACTTTAATCATATTTTTGTTTGGTTGGGTGAAGGAGTAACTGATCCAAAGAGCGCAAACTATGACGCTATTATCGCTGGTAAATCGGGTTATTTGAACTTCCCTTTCTGGATTGTAAGAGCTTTTATCTTTTTATTAGGATGGAACATTTACCGTCACTTTTCAAGAAAAAACTGTTTAGCACAAGATGAAACAAATGATGATCTTTACTACAAAAAGAATTTTAAAGCATCAGCTGGATTCTTAGTATTCTTTATTGTTTCTGAGTCTATTATGGCTTGGGATTGGATTATGTCATTTGATCCACACTGGTTCAGTACTTTATTTGCATGGTATGTATTTGCTTCTTTCTTTGTAAGTGGTATTACAACAATTGCATTAGTAACAATTTACCTAAAATCTAAAGGATATTTAGAGTACGTAAATACAAGCCATATTCATGATTTAGCTAAATTCATGTTTGGTATCAGCGTTTTCTGGACTTACTTATGGTTCTCTCAGTTCATGTTGATTTGGTACGCAAACATTCCTGAAGAGGTAACTTATTTTGTAACAAGAATTCAATTATATAACCTTCCTTTCTTTGGAGCGGTTGTTATGAACTTTGTTTTCCCATTATTAATATTAATCAATACAGATTTCAAACGTCTTAACTGGGTTGTAGTTATGGCTGGTATTGTAATATTATTAGGTCATTATGTTGATTTCTTTAATATGATTATGCCTGGTACAGTTGGAGACAAATGGTTTATCGGAGTTCCTGAAATTGCATCTATTCTTTTCTTCTTAGGTTTATTTATTTTCGTTGTATTTACTGCATTGACTAAATCTCCTCTGCTTGCAAAAAGAAACCCTTTCATTGAAGAAAGTAAACATTTTCATTATTAATATTTAAAGAAGTAAACAGATGACAAGTTTGTTGGTAATTATAGTTTTAGTTTTATTAGCAGTTGCATTATGGCAATTGACGAAGATATTTGATCTTACTCAGGTAGGTGCTTCTTCGGACGATTCTCAAGTTGCATCAGATAATGATAATAACATTCAAGGATATATTTTGTTTGGCTTTTTAGCTTTCATTTATATATTTACGATTTATGGTTTACTAAAATGGGGTAATTTGGCACTTCATACTCCTGCTTCTGAGCACGGTACTTTAGTAGATAGTTTAATGAATATTACTTGGGTTTTAATTTTTACAGTTCAAGTTATTACTCAAGGTTTATTATATTGGTTTTCTTTTAAAAATAGAGGGCACAAAGACAGAAAAGCATTGTTTTTTGCTGATAGTAATAAATTAGAGGCAATCTGGAGTATCATTCCGTCTGTAGTTTTGGCTTGTTTAATTCTTTACGGATTATACGCTTGGAACAACATTATGTTTGTTGACAAAGACGAAGATGTAATTGAAATCGAATTATATGCTCAACAGTTTAAATGGACTGCAAGATATGCTGGTGCTGATAATACTTTAGGAAAAGCGAATGTAAGATTAATCGAAGGAGTTAACACTTTAGGTGTTGATATGTCAGATCCTAATTCTCAAGATGATATCGTAGTTTCTGAATTACATATCCCTAAAGGTAAAAAAGTACACTTTAAAATGCGTTCTCAAGACGTTTTGCACTCAGCTTATATGCCTCATTTTAGAGCGCAGATGAACTGTGTTCCTGGAATGGTTACTGAGTTTGCATTTATTCCTACTTATACGACTGCTGAATACAGAGAGTTGGATTTTATGAAAGAAAAAGTTGCTCACATCAACAAACTTAGAGCTGAAAAAAGCGTTGAGCTAGTTGCAAAAGGAGGTACAGCTTTAGATCCTTATACATTTGATTACTTATTGTTATGTAATAAAATTTGTGGAGCTTCTCACTACAACATGCAAATGAAAGTGGTGGTTGATACTCCAGAAGATTATAAAAAATGGTTAAGTGAGAAAACTACTTTAGCTCAAGATATTGCTGCAGCAAAAGCGGCTGAAAAACCAGCTGAAGGAGCTGCTCCAACTACAGATACTACTGCAAAAGTAAAAGATACCGTAAAAGCGGTAGTTGATACTGTTAAAGCAGCTGTAGCTAAAGTTGCGATGAAATAATATTATTAAGAAAATTTAAAGTACACATATATGTCAGCAGAAGCGCACGATCACGGACACGATCACGAGCACGAACATCATCATAAAGACACGTTCATTACTAAATATATTTTTAGTATTGATCACAAAATGATTGCTAAACAATACTTAATTACTGGTATTGTTATGGGAGTAATTGGGATTGCAATGTCCTTGCTTTTCAGAATGCAATTAGCCTGGCCAGAAGAATCTTTCAAAATATTCAATGTTTTATTAGGAGATAAATTTGCACCAGACGGTGTTATGGCTAATGATATTTATCTAGCTTTAGTTACAATTCACGGTACCATCATGGTATTCTTTGTACTAACGGCTGGTTTGAGTGGAACTTTTAGTAACTTACTTATTCCGCTTCAAATTGGTGCACGAGATATGGCTTCCGGATTTATGAATATGATTTCATACTGGTTGTTTTTCTTATCAGCTGTAGTAATGTTATGTTCATTATTTGTTGAAGCTGGACCAGCTTCTGCAGGTTGGACAATTTATCCTCCATTAAGTGCATTACCACAGGCTATTCCTGGTTCTGGAACTGGTATGACTTTATGGTTAGTTTCAATGGCTATTTTCATTGCATCTTCTTTGATGGGATCTTTAAATTACATTGTTACTGTAATTAACTTAAGAACAAAAGGGATGTCTATGACTAGACTTCCTCTTACTATCTGGACATTCTTTGTAACAGCTATTATTGGTGTTATTTCGTTCCCGGTATTATTATCTGCAGCATTATTATTGATCTTTGATAGAAGTTTTGGTACTTCATTCTTCTTATCTGATATTTATATTGCTGGTGAAGTTTTACACTACCAAGGTGGATCTCCTGTATTGTTTGAGCACTTATTTTGGTTCTTAGGACACCCTGAAGTTTATATCGTAATCTTGCCTGCAATGGGACTTGTTTCTGAAATTATGGCTACGAATGCCCGTAAACCAATTTTCGGATACAGAGCGATGATTATGTCAGTTCTTGCAATTGCATTCTTATCTACTATTGTTTGGGGTCACCACATGTTTATTTCAGGTATGAATCCTTTCTTAGGATCTGTATTTACTTTTACAACTTTATTGATTGCAATTCCATCAGCTGTTAAAGCTTTCAACTGGATTACAACTTTATGGAAAGGTAATTTACAATTTAACCCTGCAATGTTATTCTCTATTGGAATGGTTTCTACTTTCATCACTGGAGGTTTAACTGGAATCATTTTAGGAGATAGTACTCTAGATATTAACGTTCATGATACTTACTTCGTAATTGCTCACTTTCACTTAGTAATGGGTATCTCTGCACTTTACGGAATGTTCGCTGGTATTTACCATTGGTTCCCTAAAATGTATGGAAGAATGTTAAACAAAAACTTAGGTTATATCCACTTCTGGGTTACAGCTGTTTGTGCTTATGGAGTATTCTTCCCAATGCACTTTATTGGATTAGCTGGTCTTCCAAGACGTTATTATACAAACACAAACTTCCCATTATTTGATGATTTACAAAATGTGAATGTTTTAATTACAACATTTGCTCTTGTAGGAGGTGCGTTCCAATTAGTATTCTTATACAATTTCTTTAGTAGTATTTTCTACGGTAAGAAAGCGGTTCAGAATCCATGGAAATCTACTACTTTAGAGTGGACAACTCCAGTAGAACATATTCACGGAAACTGGCCGGGAGAAATTCCTCACGTATACCGTTGGCCGTATGACTATAGTAACCCTAATCACGATGTAGATTTTGTTCCTCAAAATGTACCAATGAAAGAAGGTGAAGAAGTTTTACACCACTAAAAATAAATTAAAAGGCTGTCAGAAATGACAGCCTTTTTGTTTAGTTAAAGTTTTAAACGTTCAGTTTTACTATTTTACAAACTGATTACTTTCTATATCTTTGCAGGATGAATGAAAATCTAGATCCTACTACTAAAGGATATAACTCAGAAGAATTAGATCTTGAAAAAAGATTACGTCCGCTCTCATTTGATGACTTCGCTGGGCAAGATCAGGTTTTGGAAAATTTGAAAGTCTTTGTTGCCGCTGCTAACCAGCGTGGTGAAGCACTTGATCATGCTCTTTTTCATGGTCCTCCGGGGTTAGGTAAAACTACTTTAGCCAATATATTGGCTAATGAACTTCAGGTTGGGATTAAGATCACTTCAGGACCTGTATTGGATAAACCAGGAGACTTGGCTGGCTTATTGACTAATTTAGATGAGAGAGATGTTCTATTTATAGATGAGATTCACCGATTAAGTCCCGTTGTGGAAGAATATTTATATTCGGCAATGGAAGACTTCAAAATCGATATTATGATTGAATCAGGACCTAATGCAAGAACAGTTCAGATTAATTTGAATCCGTTTACACTTATTGGGGCTACTACACGTTCAGGATTGTTAACTGCTCCGATGAGAGCACGTTTTGGAATTTCTTCACGTTTACAATATTATACCACAGAACTTTTAACTACAATTGTAGAAAGAAGTGCTTCGATATTAAAAATGCCTATTGATTTAGAAGCAGCTATTGAAATTGCAGGAAGAAGCCGAGGTACGCCTCGTATTGCAAATGCATTATTGCGACGTGTTCGTGATTTTGCCCAAATAAAAGGAAATGGAAGAATCGATCTGGAAATCTCAAAATATGCTTTAAAAGCATTAAATGTAGATGCACACGGATTAGATGAAATGGACAACAAAATTCTGTTGACAATTATTAATAAATTTAAAGGCGGACCAGTAGGTCTTTCTACTTTGGCAACTGCAGTTTCAGAAAGCAGTGAAACCATTGAAGAAGTTTATGAACCTTTTTTGATTCAGGAAGGATTTATTATGCGTACACCACGTGGTCGTGAAGTAACAGAAAAAGCATACAAACATCTAGGAAAAGTTAATACAAATATTCAAGGAGGATTATTCTAAAAAATATTTTATGAAACGTTACTTTTTATTTTTATGGCTTGTTTGTTATAGTTCGTTTAGTCAGACAAATTATTTTCCTCATCTTGCCTATGGTAAATCATCTCAACAAATTTTGGATCTGTATGTTCCAAAAGGGAGTTTGAAAGATGTACCTGTGGTGATTCTTATTCATGGAGGATCTTGGTCAATGGGAGGACTTGAATATACTCAAAAGCATGCTCAGGATATTTCGAATAAGGGATTTGTTGTTGCAAATGTTGATTACCGTTATATAAATGATACGATTTCTGCTAAAGATTTATTAGCAGATATTGATGCCGCTATTACTTATGTTTCTAAAAATTCTAGTAAATATGGATATGTTAAAAAAGGATATCATATCGTTGGAATTAGTGCAGGTGCTCATTTATCATTACTATATGGTTACACTTACAAGAATATAAAATCTATAACGGGTTTGTGTGCACCGTCAAGGTTAGATTCTCCTGAAGTCTTAGAGTTTATGAAAAAAAATGGCCGTCTTGATATTATTGAAAAATTAGCTGGAACTAGAATAGATTCAAGTGGAGACAATAACGCATTAACTATGATAAGTCCGTTTAGTAATATTTCAAATATACCAACATTGTTAATTCATGGTGATGCAGATAATATAGTTAACGTTAGTCAATCTCAAAATCTTTATAATGAATTAAAAAGAAAAGGTGTAGAAACAAAATTAATTATTAGAGAGGGTAAAGGACATGATGTTGGAATGAATACACCTGACACAGAAATTCAGAATATAAAAGATATTACAGAATGGATTACGCAGTACAATAAGTAAATTGATTAATAAGCAAAACAAACGCTGTTGTTTATAGTCTTGTTTTAATTCTATACAAAATGTCTGAAAATACAAATTATAGTTATCCCACAAGACTTTCAATACTAAGATTCTTTAAAGATGCTGAAGGCGTTCGAAGGAATCCAATTCCTTTTCATAAAAGATATTTTGAGAAATTTGGGGATTCTTTTTCTATTAGAATCGGTTTAACCCGATATATAATTTTATCAAGAGACAATGAGATAGCCCAATATATTTTAGTTAAAAATCAAAGAAATTACAACAAGTCCAAATTTCAATCCGTATATCTTTCAAAATATCTGGGAAAAGGACTTTTAACGAGTGATGGTGATTTTTGGTTAAAGCAAAGACGTCTTATTCAGCCTGCTTTTCATAAACAAAAGATGAATCAGCTGGTTGATAATATGAATAAAACAATTACCTCTGAAATTGATAATTTAGAGGAAGATAAATTTTTCGATGTTTTCCCTGCAATGAGCCAGCTTGCGTTTAATGTCGTAGCGAAGTCATTATTTGAATTTTCAATTTCGGAAGAAAAACTACATAGAATAAAATTCATAATAGAAGAAGTTCAGAAGTTTTTAGTTAAAGAAATCAGACTTCCGCATAAGGCATTTTGGTTTTCATTAAGCGGACAGGTGAGAAAACATTTAAATCTAGCAGCAGAAAACAATAAGATTATTCAAGAAATAATTGAAAGTAGAAATGCTTCAAATGAAGAATTTAATGACCTTCTTAATATGCTTATGGAAACCCGTTATGAAGATACGGGAGAGGGAATGTCTATGCAACAATTAATTGACGAAATAAAGGTTTTATTTATTGCAGGTCATGAAACAACTGCCAACGCTCTGACTTTTACAATTCATTTTCTAGGAAGATATCCAGAAATCCAACAAAAGATTTTTGATGAAATCAGAGAGATAGAATCTCACACGGATAATGTTATTGAACAGCTTCAGAAAATGACTTATACAAATGCAGTTTTAAACGAATCAATGCGTTTGTATCCGCCCGCTTGGATTACAGATAGAGAAAATGTTGAAGATGATTCTTTGGCAGGATTTAAGATCAAAAAGAATACATTAATTGGAATATCTTTTTATGAATTACACCGCAATCCAAAATATTGGGATAATCCAGATCAATTCATTCCAGAAAGATTTTTAGGCCAACAAAAGAAAAAGTCAATGCAATACTTTTATCCTTTTGGTGCTGGTCCAAGAATGTGTATTGGGACAGGTTTTGCTATTTATGAAATGTGTTTGGCAATCTCGCAGATTGTAAAAAAATATGAGATTAAGACTAAAAACGAAACAGTCAAATTTAATCCTTTAGTGACTTTAAAACCAGTTAATATTGAAGTTTCATTTTCAAAAAGATGAGTATTAATTCGAAAGAGACATATTCAAAGTTTATAAAAGAAGAGGCCAAAAGACTAGGTTTTATTTCTTGTGGAATATCTAAAGCTGGTTTTTTGGAAGAAGAAGCACCTCGTTTGGAAAAATGGCTGAATAATAACCATAATGGCCAAATGGCATATATGGAAAACCATTTTGATAAACGTTTGGATCCGACTTTGTTAGTCGATGATGCCAAGAGTGTGGTTTCTTTGTTATTAAATTATTTTCCATCTGAAACTCAAAATAGCGAAAGTTTTAAGATATCGAAGTATGCCTACGGCCAGGATTATCATTTTGTCATTAAAGAAAAATTAAAAGAATTACTTCATTCCATTGAGGAAAATATAGGAGAAGTTTCAGGTCGTGCTTTTGTAGATTCGGCGCCTGTTTTAGACAAAGCCTGGGCGGCTAAAAGTGGTTTAGGATGGATTGGAAAAAATAGTAATTTGATAACACAAAAAGTGGGGTCGTTTTATTTTATTGCCGAATTAATTCTAGATTTAGATTTAGAATATGATCATTCTGTAACCGATCATTGCGGTTCGTGTACAGCCTGTATAGATGCTTGTCCTACTCAGGCTATACTAGCCCCTTACATTGTTGATGGAAGCAAATGCATTTCCTATTATACTATAGAACTCAAAGAAAATATTCCAGTTGAAATGAAGGGTAAATTCGATGAATGGATGTTTGGCTGCGACACTTGTCAGGACGTATGTCCATGGAATAGATTTTCTAAGCCGCATTCAGAACCTTTATTTGATCCAAATCCTGATTTACTTTCTTTTTCTAAGAAGGATTGGACAGAAATTACGGAGGAAACTTTTCGAGAAGTTTTTAAAAATTCTCCTATTAAAAGAACAAAATTTGAGGGTCTTACCCGTAATATTTCTTTTCTAAAGTGATTCTCTTTTTCTTACTTTTTTGGTATTTGATATGTTTTTATTAATATGTTGATTATCAGATATTTTATGATTTTATCATTGTTTTTATTGTAGGATAATATTTCTATTTTGTTTGATTTTTTTAAATAAAATGAATTTTTTCTAAAAAATTAAGAAAATTCTACTGTTTTGTTGTCAAATCTGCACTATTCATTGCTTTTCAAAGTTATTTTATTGTTATGAAAAGTGTATTTCAACGTTTTTCCGAGTAGTTTATCGAAGAAACTGGTTAGTATTGAGGTGTTTGTATATTTTCGCCGCTCCTAAAAGCTACGAATCTAACCTAAGACAAAAATAAGTGTCTTTGAACCTACATAAACACTATGGTCCAAACTATACATTTCTTTTTTTATGATTTTGAAAAAACTTTTTTCAATTATCTAAAACCCAATCTTTTAATTATTTCGTATCTCACCAATATGCTGAAAACTTTTGTATGTTTTTTAGCAAATAAAATTTCTGTTCCACAAACTCAAGTTGTCTATGCGTAACTTTACTTTTAGTTGGTTTAAATCGTCTAAACCTAATTTTCTTGTTTTATTTTTCTTGCTATTAGGCTTTACCGCCTCAGCGCAATTTTATACTAAGCACTATATTGCTCCAGCACCGTGGCAATATTTTAGTAAAGCAAATGAAATTGTAATAGCAACTAATTCAACTTCAACAGTAAACATTGTTCTGGCTAAAAGTGATGGAACAGTAGTTGCAAATTTAACGGCAGTAAAAGGTACTCCTGCTGTTTACAGATTTACCGGACTTCCAAGTGCAGCGAAACCATTTGCACTAAACACCGTTTTAAATGCGGCTGGTTTAATTGTAACAGGAACTGCTCCAGTATCTATAAACTTAAGAAACGTTGCATCTGATGCCTTGGGCGGAGACGGTAGTGATCAAGATATTAAAGGTAATGCAGCCTTAACAAGTTTTGGTGATGCAGGACTTGGGATACGATTTAGAGTAGGATATTATAGAGATGGTTCGCTTGGAAATTTTGGTGGTCTTGGTGATCAAAGACCTATTTACAGCATTATGGCTACTGTTAATAATACAGTAGTTAAGATAAATAATGTGGTTACAGCTACCTTAAATGCGGGACAAAGTTATTTGTTTAAAGCCGCAATTGGAACATTGGTCGAATCATCAAATCCAGCCGTAATGAATACATCGGCAGCGATTGATACTCCTGGTGGTTGTGGAGATAGTGCTTATAATCAGCTTCCTCCAGAAGCAGTTTTAGGAACAGAATATTTTTTAGAAAGAGGAACTGGAAATAATACAGCGGAGCAGACTACAGTCGTAGCTACAAAAGATAATACAACTGTAACGATAGAAAGTTACACTACAACTGGAACTTTATCGTCTACAAACACGATTACTCTTGCGCAAGCAGGAAATTTTTACACTTTCGTGAATGGTGTTTCTAATACCAATTTTACGGCATCTCATATCATTGCTGATAAAAGAGTAGCGGTATACTCAGGAACGGCACAAAATTGTGAAGTTGATATATCAACAATTGCACCCGTTTCTGAATGTGGAGGATCTAATTTTATTGAAACAGCAAAATTTAGAGATTACAATTCAGGAACATTAGATTATTTTGGATACATACTCTTAAGAAGTGCTACAGATGTTGTTACTGTAAATGGAACTAACATTGCTACTATATCTGGCGTTGGAGCTCGTTATCAAGTAGGTTCAACAGGTTGGTATTTAATAAATTTTAATAGTGTACAAATCGGAAGTCCAAATGTACTTTCAATTGCAAGTAATTCTAAGCTTACTGTTTCGATAGTACAGCAGTCTGGGGGATTCTCAATGGCGGGTTTTTTCTCAAATTTTGCCGTACAGCCTGAAGATCCAACCGTAACTTATATTTCTGGCGGAGGATGTACTAATAGTTCAGCAACTTTAACTACTCCTTCTGGATTTGCTCCATATCAATGGTATTATAACGGAACAGCCATCACTGGTGCTAATTCCGATACTTATACAGCTACTAAAACAGGATCTTATTCAGTATCTTCGACATTAGCATGTGGATCATTGACACAGTCTAAACCAGTTTCGGTAACATTATGTACTGACTTAGGTGTGACTAATACAGTAGATAATGCTACGCCATGTGTAAATTCTAACGTTGAATTTACTGTTAAAGTCAGTAATTTAGGTTTGAATAATGCTACTGGGGTTTCTTTAAATGATCTACTGCCTTCAGGTTATACTTATTCAAGTTCAACAGTTTCAGTAGGAGCGTATAATTCGACTACAGGAGTATGGAGTATTGGGGATTTAGATCCTTCTGCTGTTGCTACATTAAAAATTATTGCGACAGTAAATGCAACGGGATCGTATAATACTACTGCTTCTTTACCAGCTTCTACTCCAGATAGTAATACAGCAAATAACTCAGCAAGTGTATCTACAACTCCTAAAGCGATAACAGTTGCTCTTGTCTTGACAGGAAGTACCATTTGTGTATCACCAGGAGGTAACGGAACAATTACATCATCAACTTCTGCTAGTGGTGTAAATTATCAATTATATAATTCAAGTAATACAGTTGTACAAACTGCAAAAGCAGGAACTGGATCAGCTTTAACGTGGTCAGGTCTTGCAGCAGGAACAGGTTACTATGTTATTGGAACTAACACTTCAACTAGCTGTTCTTCTACAAGTAATACAGTAAATGTTGCTACAACTGCAAATCCAACTGCATTGGTATTAACAGGAAGTACTATTTGTGTTTCTCCTGGAGGAGATGGAACAATTACTTCTTCAACTTCTGTTAGTGGTGTAAATTACCAATTATTTAATGCATCAAATACAGCAGTTCAAGCGTCTAAACCAGGTACTGGAGCAGCAGTAACATGGTCTGGTCTTACAGCTGCAAATGGTTATTATGTAATTGCAACTAATGCTGCAAATTGTACAGCTACTAGTAATACTGTTAATGTTAGCACTAAAGCAAATCCAGTTACTCCAACATTAAGTTCAGTTACACAGCCTACCTGTTCGACAGCAACAGGAAGTTTTACTATTACCAACTACGATTCAAATAATACTTATGCGGTTACTCCGTCAGCAGGCGTAACACGCACCGGAAATACAGTTACAGCACCGGCAGGAAGCTATACAATTACAGCATCAGCAAACGGCTGTACTTCGTCATCTTCTTCGGCAGCTGTAGTTAATGCACAGCCTGCTACACCGGCAGTGCCGACGCTGAGTTCAGTAACACAGCCTACCTGCTCGACAGCAACAGGAAGTTTTACTATTACCAACTACGATTCAAACAATACTTATGCGGTTACTCCGTCAGCAGGCGTAACACGCACCGGAAATACAGTAACAGCACCTGCAGGAAGCTATACACTTACAGCATCAGCAAACGGCTGTACTTCGTCAACTTCTTCGGCAGCTGTAGTTAATGCACAGCCTGCTACACCAGCTGTTCCGACGCTGAGTTCAGTTACACAGCCTACCTGTTCGACAGCAACAGGAAGTTTTACTATTACCAACTACGATTCAAACAATACTTATGCGGTTACTCCGTCAGCAGGCGTAACACGCACTGGAAATACAGTTACAGCACCGGCAGGAAGCTATACAATTACAGCATCAGCAAACGGCTGTACTTCGTCAACTTCTTCGGCAGCTGTAGTTAATGCACAGCCTGCTACACCAGCTGTTCCGACGCTGAGTTCAGTAACCCAGCCTACCTGTTCGACAGCAACAGGAAGTTTTACTATTACCAATTACGATTCAAATAATACTTATGCGGTTACTCCGTCAGCAGGAGTGACGCGCACCGGAAATACAGTTACAGCACCGGCAGGAAGCTACACACTTACAGCATCAGCAAACGGCTGTACTTCGTCATCTTCTTCGTCAGCTGTAGTTAATGCACAGCCTGCTACACCGGCAGTGCCGACGCTGAGTTCAGTTACACAGCCTACCTGCTCGACAGCAACAGGAAGTTTTACTATTACCAACTACGATTCAAATAATACTTATGCGGTTACTCCGTCAGCAGGAGTGACGCGAATCGGAAATACAGTTACAGCACCGGCAGGAAGCTATACAATTACAGCATCAGCAAACGGCTGTACTTCATCTTCTTCTTCGGCAGCTGTAGTTAATGCACAGCCTGCTACACCGGCAGTGCCGACGCTGAGTTCAGTAACACAGCCTACCTGTTCGACAGCAACAGGAAGTTTTACTATTACCAACTACGATTCAAACAATACTTATGCGGTTACTCCGTCAGCAGGCGTAACACGCACTGGAAATACAGTTACAGCACCGGCAGGAAGCTATACAATTACAGCATCAGCAAACGGCTGTACTTCTGGAAGTACTACTATTGTTGTTAACTCTATTTTATGTGCTAATACAGATAACAGTTACGCACAACAAGCATCTGGTTCAACAATTATTACTGTTGGAAATGTAACAACAAATGATACTTTAAATGGCGCAGCAGTTACTTCTACGAATACTGATGTAACACCAAAAACAACTGGTCCATTAAGTGTTGATGCAGATGGAGTATTGACTCTTGCGGCAAATACTGTATCTGGCACCTATACAATTACGTATGAAATTTGCGAAACAGGAGCAAATCCTGCAAATTGCAAAACAGCTGATGCTACAGTTGAAGTAAAAAATAATTTAATTGCAAATATTGATACAGTAAGTTCAATTTTGGCATCAAACACATCTCAAACATTAGCCATTAATGTATTTACTAATGATACAAAAAATGGTACCGCTTTAAATCCGTCAGATGTAAATCTGACTACATCTGTTGCAGATCCAAAAGGATATTTAACATTAAATGCAGACGGAACAGTAACTCTTGGAGCAAATGCACCAGCAGATACTTACGAACTTACTTATACGATTTGTGAAAAATTCGCAACATCAAACTGCAGTTCAAATGTTGTGAGAGTGACTGTCGATACACCAGTGATCGATGCAGTAACCGAAACTACAGCAGCGGTAAACGGAAATACAGGAGGCACGACAGCGTCATTAACAGCAAATGACACCTTAAACGGAAATCCTGTTGTAATCGGAACAGCAGCCGGGAATGTTAAATTAACTGCGGTAAATGTACCTTCAGGATTAACACTAAACGCAGACGGAACGGTAACAGTTGCAGCGAATACGCCTGCGGGAACATATGATGTGGAATACAGCATCTGTGAAATTACGAATCCTTCAAACTGTGATGCCGTAATCTCAAAAGTGGTTGTGGACGCCGCAGTGATTGATGCGGTAACCGAAACTACAGCATCAGTAAACGGAAATGCAGGAGGCACAACAGCTTCATTAACAGCAAATGACACCTTAAACGGAAACCCTGTTGTGATCGGAACAGCAGCCGGAAATGTAAAATTAACAGCGGTAAATGTACCTTCAGGATTAACACTAAACGCAGACGGAACGGTAACAGTTGCAGCGAATACACCTGCGGGAACATACGATGTGGAATACAGCATCTGCGAAATTACGAATCCTTCAAACTGTGATGCCGTAATCTCAAAAGTGGTTGTGGACGCAGCAGTGATTGATGCGGTAACCGAAACTACAGCAGCGGTAAACGGAAATGCAGGAGGCACGACAGCTCCGCTTACAGCAAATGACACCTTAAACGGAAATCCTGTTGTAATCGGAACAGCAGCCGGAAATGTTAAATTAACCGGAATTTCAATTCCATCAGGATTAACACTAAACGCAGACGGAACGGTAACAGTGTCACCAAACACGCCTGCGGGAATATACGATGTGGAATACCAGATCTGCGAAATTACGAATCCTTCAAACTGTGATGCCGTGGTCTCAAAAGTGGTTGTGGACGCAGCAGTTATTGATGCGGTAACTGAAACTACAGCAGCGGTAAACGGAAATACAGGAGGAACAACAGCTCCGCTTACAGCAAATGACACTTTAAACGGAAACCCTGTTGTAATCGGAACAGCAGCCGGGAATGTAAAATTAACCGGAATTTCAGTTCCATCAGGATTAACACTAAACGCAGACGGAACGGTAACAGTTGCAGCGAACACGCCTGCGGGAACATACGACGTGGAATACAGCATCTGTGAAATTACGAATCCTTCAAACTGTGATGCTGTAATCTCAAAAGTGGTTGTGGATGCCGCAGTGATCGATGCAGTAACTGAAACTACAGCAGCGGTAAACGGAAATACAGGAGGAACGACAGCTTCATTAACAGCAAATGACACCTTAAACGGAAACCCTGTTGTAATCGGAACAGCAGCCGGGAATGTAAAATTAACAGCGGTAAATGTACCTTCAGGATTAACTCTAAACGCAGACGGAACGGTAACAGTAGCACCAAACACGCCTGCGGGAACATATGATGTGGAATACAGCATCTGTGAAATTACGAATCCTTCAAACTGTGATGCCGTAATCTCAAAAGTGGTTGTGGACGCAGCAGTGATCGATGCAGTAACCGAAACTACAGCAGCGGTAAACGGAAATACAGGAGGAACAACAGCTCCGCTTACAGCAAATGACACTTTAAACGGAAATCCTGTTGTGATTGGAACAGCAGCCGGGAATGTAAAATTAACTGGAATTTCAGTTCCATCAGGATTAACACTAAATGCAGACGGAACGGTAACAGTGGCACCAAACACGCCGGCAGGAAATTACAGTGTTGAATACAGCATCTGCGAAATTACAAATCCTTCAAACTGTGATGCCGTGATTTCAACAGTGCTGGTTTCGGCAGGAACATTGATTGCGAATGCTGATATTATTCCATCAGTTACAGGATCAAATACACCGCAGACATTAGGAACAAATATATTTACAAACGACACTAAAAACGGAACGGCTTTAAATCCGTCAGATGTAACGCTGGCAGTTTCAACTCCGGATCCAAAAGGATATTTAACATTGAACCCCGACGGAACATTAACTCTTGGAGCAAATCCTCCGGCTGGAACTTATGAATTAACATACACGATCTGTGAAAAACTGAACCCAGGAAACTGCAGTTCAAATACTGTAACAGTAACCGTTGGTGC